>BNJU01004082.1_pt1 | contig 1032897 bp, 1862 predicted proteins | sample 8539281 | NCBI WGS metagenome assembly BNJU01 (sample SAMD00202456, study PRJDB9452) | human saliva metagenome | isolation source: human saliva | place: Japan | reverse complement strand
ATGGCTGCATTGTTGCGGGAGCTATTATTCCGATGAATGAGAAGTGAAAATACATAATCGCAATGCCGCAGGCGAACTATAATGCGAGTGAAACCGCCTGGGTAACACATATCGGTTGTGCCAAAGGGTATCGTCAATTACGTGGACGAGTTGGTCATTCTGGACATGATTGTGAACAAAGTATTTGAGACATTATAAAGATTGCAAATGATAAAGGGCAGGAACACAAAGTCAAGGCTGACCGAAGCTATTGGTGGCAGGAGATAGAAGTAGATTTGACTGCATTTGTGCCATGAGTATTCAAGTAGAAAAATGAGGGACAAAGGTTGATGTCTGAATTCTGTGATCTCCTCTCAACCCTCTTTGGGTACTCCAGTACAAATGTCACAAAGGGAAAGAGATCCGCGTAAGTGGCGCAGGTCAGCTGAATTACAGCAAAGCTTCGCAAATGGCGATTGCGGAAGTGAAGAACGTTATTCACGAAATTTCCAATATATGTTCCAGGTTGGGAGCGCATTTTCAACCGGATGGAGCATATCGACAGCAATCTGAACAGCACCGGAGAACATGACCCATCCCGTTCTGATGATCCGGCGATAAGAAGAGATGACCACCTGGTTCACCTTGCAGGTTCTTACAGGCGGGGCATCTCCATCTTTCACAGGCAAACAGCATCGGCGCAGCCCTGCAGCTGGGTAGAACTAAAGAAACCATCCACCCGTCAAAAGCGGATGTCATATTTAACCGGTAGGAAAAGAGGCTGGCCGACCAAGGAAACGCGGCAGGTATATACGGTAGAATCACGGAAGCCAATCGCATGGAAGCACTACTATCGAAGGCAGAGTTGTAAATGGAATATATGGACGGTACATTGAGGCGTGAAAAAAATCCGATCTGACAGCGTTTGCAGATGGTCTGCCGCGCTGACGCCAGTGGATGATTCAAAAGCACTGGATAGAAGGCGATCTTCCGAGAATTCACAGTGTGAAACTCTATCTGTGGTGAAAAACAACCATCTGCGCCTCCGGGTGGGATTGAGAGTCTGAAAGAAGCCAGGCAGATCATGGAAAACCTGCATCGGGGTATGGAAGCAGATTGAGCCAAGGATTCCTCCCCGCCGAGAATAAATTCAAGAACAAGTAGACTGTTTATGCTGGGCTGACTTACGGGAAAGGAACCTTGGGGAGAGTAATTGAAGGATGCTTACAATCGTGAATCCAAGTATAAATAAAAGAAACATATATGTCATAGTTCATAGTAAAACTATGTGATAAGGATCACCTTCCAAACGGTAAAGGAACGATCACATATTTTCCATCCTGATCGGGCTGTTTTATCTAATATCAGAAATCCATAGGCCTCAAGAACTGTGTCTAGAGCCGGTGACCGGAAATCTTCCGATCGCAAGTATCCAAATGAAATGTTACATTCAGTTTTTTCACATCCGCCGTCTGATCCAATCAGACTTCTGATTCTTTTCTCTCAGACTTTTAAATTTATTTTCAGACTTCATGAATCCATTTCCTCCAAATTTCTGACCGAATTTCAGAAGGAGGCACATGCCAGAAATCTGCCTATCCGTATCTAAGCGTGGTGATACTATGTGGATCTGACCATCCATAAAATTTTATAACGGATGACAGTAATCACGATGATCACAGGGCTCACTGGCATTAGAAGGAGGAAGGACAGGATGCCGCGTGCTTTTGGTTCATCTTCTAGCGCCTTTTCTGCTATCTCTTGTTCACTGCTCCACGGACTGGAGCGGAGATATCAAATTGTGGATGGCGTGTTGAAGGCTTTTTTCCCTTTGATCAAAATGCTACGATTCTGGTGGTGTCTCTTTGTGATCGCAGCAGGAACTGGGATCGCTGGCCTCTCTGGAGAAGCAGAGGTCAGGGTATACCTGTATTTGCTGTTCCTAATACAGTAGTCTTATTGTCCATAGGAGGATTTTATTGAAAAGATACCACGATCTGTTCAACGGGACAAATGGTTTATGAGAAGACTGATGGATATTTGAGAAATTACTTTTTGTATCTGATTTGGAAATTGTGAATTACCAAGAGCAGAGCTTCTGCATCGCCCCGAAGCAGGCGGTGCCGTTCTACACAGGTGAAAGTGAGGTCCACAGCGGAATTGGAATGAATTTGAGAATGTACTGATTTACCGGAGCAGCAGAAGGAGTCGTAAGAAGAGGAACCTTATTTGCAAGTAAACAGACAAGGTGATATACCAGAGACAACCTGCAAAGGATCAGAAGAATTTCCAGATACCAGAGTGCAGCGCGAATGAAGGGAAGAAATTATTACCTGTGTGGCTGAGATGATGACACAGATTTTGGATTCATACCTGAGCGACCTCACAGATCGTTTTATTCTCTGACACAGGCGCTTTGCCAGACCATGATGGCACTCCCACCATGGAAAATGCTGCAGAGACAAGACCGACCTTTGTGGTCTGCCAACTGAGCCGTTTCCGTCTCAAATCAGTTTTATAGAAGAGAGAAGGAGACATACTAGACCTGACGGCTAACTGGACTGAAAGCAGAATAAAACCAATTTATATCTGGAAAGTTACAGTGCAGCTTGGAATGGTACTTGGCATCCCGCCGGGCAAAATCTGTGTTGCCATGCAGTTGCTGGGATATGGATTTTCCTCTTGGAAGCGGTTCTTCTGTCCATTGGGAAACAGTTAACACAATATTTGATCCTGATCAATTGGAACCTTCCGGAACCAATACAGGCATAGACCTCCTTATGCGACCGGTCTATACTGCGTTCCAGTGCAGTTGCTTTGTGAAAATGAAATCCTATCAGAATTGCTTTACAAACGGGAAGGAACTGCTTGTGAAAGACAATGACGTAGAAACTTCCCTTTACTTTGATGGATGTGGTGAGTGGTGTTTGAACCACATCACATTTTAAGTACATTTTATAAAGGCCATACCTTTTGATGTGGAGGAAGAAGAAGAAGGAACCAGGACGCCTGGAAAGGTGTCACCTGGGGAGTGAGTGGTAATGTTTGAAAAGAGAAGAGTTTGAAGAGTGACAGACACTGATCCGGTCGAAATCTTTCAGTCTTGGATTTCCAGAGAAACGACGGATGAAGAAGAACTCATCGACAGGCGGCCGGACCAGTAAAGAATTGCCCATGACAGCCCCTGCAGTAGAAACGCCTTCTCTGCCGAGGAAGGAACTTTTGGCTCTATTCGCAAACTGATGTGCTGTAGGAATTGGGTATGATCTGGTGATGGAGATCATGGGTGAATGGAACCGACAATATATTTGTAGATAGAGGGGAGAACCAAGGCGAAGCTGGCTTTGAATCTGGAAGAAAAATTAGGAGGACGTCATCCAGCAAATCGGTGCAGGATGTAACTGTAATAATGAGGCACCCTGATCGCAGATGCTTAGGCTGGAAAACGGACCGTGTCAATATTGTGCGTACCCGGTGGCCTTAAACGGACCAATACCGCCAATCTGCAGGTTTCGAGCATCCGATGACCATTGAGAGACTGATTAACCGGTCTCGCCGGCATTTCTCAAGGCGAATATTTGCTATCGTTGGTGAAGGCAAATATAACATTTTTGTCCCAGGGGAACGCCTGGCAGCCGAATCCCTTCCTGAACGTTCTGCCCGACAGCATCCCGGCGATGAGCGCAAATAATACTATTGAAGATACGTGGAATCAAAAAATCCTGCCATTCCGAATCTGGTTCAGTTGGCAAGAAATGCCAACGGAGGGGGGTGTGGGCAAGGAAATTACCATTCGAGATCTGATTAACCTTCCCTTGTGTAATGCGTCCTGACCGAATCAGGTCGGAGAGGCCGCCAGGGAGAGAAGTTGACTGATAAGATCAGTGCTTAATACCGCGACGGGTTTCATCAACAGGGTAATATGCTAATAGTGTAAAGAGATATGCTTTCTCCTGTCTGGAAACCAGGTATTGATGAATAATGGAGCTGCCTCCTCAAAACTGGGAAGACAGTTAAGGAAGCGGGATTGATCTAGATCGCACTAGACGGCTTCTGGGACAAAAGCAGAAGTTGCTGGAAACTGCGGCAACTGCGCATGGACGTACAGGAGGCGGTAGAGCTATAATCATATGTACTTATGGAGACGGTACGGATGACGAAGAAAAATAAAGAGAATGGAGAAAGAGAGAATGAATTGGCAAAGAAAATTAAAAGAAGGGTCTGAGTTGCCACCGAATAAAGATATTCCATTGATTCTCCGGGGTCGCCTTTCTGGTGGAAATGATCGGGTAGATTGTTCATGATTTGGATTGCCGCTCCCATTTTAAGTTTCTGGTCTCATAATATGCGTTTCGCCTATTATCTTCAATGAAAGAAGAAGAAGAAGGTGCAGCTAAGAGAGTTTGGAATACAGTTCGTGATGGATTACACAGCAATGGCGGCGTGAACTGAAGGCAGGAATAGTGGGGATGGAAAATGCAGTGATGGAGGCCAGTATGATACTGCAATTCTGCTCACGAGTGAGGTAGAACTATCAGAATTCATTGGGGATTGTCGGCGACTCGAAACAATGCTGCCTGAAGACTTGTTTCTTCTTGGCCGGTGATCGGTGGTGCGGGTAGTAAAGATATTACTGAATTCCAGAGGGTTTTCCGGTCGCTAAGCGAAATGGAGGAAATATGACTGCGATCATGAGGATACGGCTGATCGGCGCCAAACTGGATACGGGTATAGGATTGCCGTGATCGTAGAGAAAAGCTAGAAGCTGCATTAATGGAAGTCATTCCTTCATCATCCTGCATCGGATTGGCTAAATCAGGTTTCTTCGATCCGTTTACCATAATTTGTCCGGAATTTTATCATGAGTGCAGTGCTTGGCGTCTACTTCCTGTCATGTTACGCGATGATCGAGGAAAATCATTGCAATCGAGGTGTAGATAAGAATTTTCTGCTTAGTGAGTAAGGTGCTTGCGTCGAAGTTGAGATCCTAAATTACGTTATTGGTTCCATCTCTTCTTCTCCGTTCATGATTTTTACCTGTCGCAAAAGGGAAAGAAAGATCCAGGATAGGCCAAAGGGATTGCAGGAAAATGGCTTGATGGCGACAAGTTTACCATTTATGAAGAAAAGAATTGGTTTATTTTGTCGGGGGAAGGTTCGTACGGACTGATGCTATGGTTGTCCTCAAAAAATAGAGAGTAAAGAGAATATTATACACAGAAGTTTTCCTTATCTTGATGGTTTGAGTAGGTCTGACCCTTGCGCTGGTTGTTCAGCTGTATCTGCGTGGAATGAAAGGGTTATGGAAGGAAACAAATACCAAGAAAATCTATGGAGAAGGGAAATTGAAATCAGTATTGAAGGTGTAGAAGAGCAGGGTGGAGAAGCGTTGGCAAGTATGAGGTTCAAATTGAGAGTTATATACAAAGGGGACGAAGGTGATGAATTGTTCCAAAAGTGAAGAAATTGCCAAAGGTCATTCGGGGTGAAACAACGATCAAATGCATCAAAACAAGCCACCCTGCTCGAAGCTGGAAGCGATATCCGTCATCACTGGCTGGGATAGCAGCAATTATTCGCTCATGGCTACCGATGAATGCCGGGGCAGGAACGGCAAGAGAAAGCGAGAGGTACAACCGCCTTATATACCCATGCAACCTGAAATGGGAGCAGGTGATCACGGTTCGTGTCATGCCGACTGGACACTGAGGAAACGTAGGGTGTTGCAAAGTGATGGAAGAGGCATTACGAAAGCGAACGAGAGAGTGCCTCTGATTCCGAGGGACATTCTGCCCAATAAAGTTCAAGGGAAAAGCTATGATTAGAGAAGAAATGTGCCCGAAGATTCCAGTCCGTATTTTTCCGTGATCAGTGCGATAATAGCTTTGTCTGTTTTATTTTCAAAGACAAGGAATCAAACAAGCAGTAGAACAAAGCACCAGAGCCTCTGGCTGCGTGCAGCATTTGCTGCCGACCTGTTCCTGAGCGCAGGCCTGACCTATATTGCGTGAGCCTTTCATAGAATGGTTCGACGTAGAAAAAGAGAAAATCACGGTTCGCTGGAAAGTCCGGCTATACGAAGAGGTGAGAATAAAAGAGAATCGACGGTGGCGCATTTGATATGATATGTACAACATTTTGTGGAAGGCGAGACAGACGTAGAACACATACGAGGTTGATCACACTTTGATCCAAAATCGAGAAAGGGAAGTGCCGAATTGCTGCTGCAGTTTGAAGAGAGAAAAGTGGTGTTGGCAGCAAGTGAAAGGATGATCAAAGGATCAAGGGAGAATTGTACAGTACCAAACTGATGTCCCTGATGATGTTAATGTTGTTTGTCACCGCGTTTCTGGTCATGGTGCCTGCCTACTATTTGTTTAGAACAACTCAAACATGCAGTTCCGGCAGGAACAGATCCTGTCACACGAGTGGAAAATGAGGATGTAAATGAAACCGTCGAGAGGAGCGTGCAAAAGGCAAGAATCTTTGAAAGGAACTGTCCCGAAAACAGATTCTGATAGGAAGAACATGGAAAAAGAGGAAACAGTATGAAAAGAAATTCAAAAGTTGCATCAGAGGCCAGAGCGTTTTGGGTGATGAACCGGGATGGGAATGATTGAAGTCGTCCTGATCACCGTCGTCCTTGTCGGACTGGTGATTGGTTCCCGCAGCAGATCATGGACCGGCTGGCGATACTACGTCACGGGCCGGATGCGCAGACAGTCTATACCGATGGCCATTTGACCGTATTCTTTTCTTTAATCTGCGGGATTACATCATTCTGGCGCCGTTTTACGGCGCCAGAACGAGAAGTCAGGTTGTGGCGAGTTGAGGACAGTCAGCCGCATATTTGAACCGGTTCTGCGGAATACAGCAGAGCGCGTTATTCGAACGCATGACCTTCTGATGGCAGATATGTTCACGGGACCTGAAAACGGCAACACGAAAAATGTAGAAACCTATTTAAGCAACTACCTCGACAGTTTCGCCAGAACTTTAATCGGGGAGAATACCAGTGGTTCCAGTAATCTGAGGGCCAGCGTTGCTCAGCGAAGATTCCGGTTTGGCCTCTAGCAGGAGAGCAAGGGCTTGTTCTCTCTGCGCAGGCAAGATTCTGCTTATATGAGGCAGAACCCCTGAAAAGAATTTCAGTGCAGGTCAGGTCAAAAGCATTAAAGGCAGAAAACCCTTGATTCTTATGATGTGGACTGTGAGGCGAGGAGAAGGAAGCAGGAGCGATGATCTGTTCAGCAATGAGGTATTAAGAAGATGGATGATCATCGAAAAGCCTTCAGGGATCTGTGGCAGTTTTGGGACAAAATGGGGACACCAATCGCAGTGGGAAGGCCTCTGAGGTACCCCAGAGAGTTTTACCCCATAGATGGCACGGTGTCTGGTTTGGATGATGGAGGGAGACCCGCTCAATGAGCTGCTACCTTGACTGGGGCAAATTTTGAGAAATGTGGAAATGGCAGGAAACGCTGGAAAAATCACGCTTGAAATATCATCAGATTGAATACCTGATTGTGAAAAAAGGACTGAAAATTGCCAAGGTCCTGGAGACAATTTTATTCTGGAGAGAGCGAATTTTTTTCTAGCATGGAGACGGATGGACGAAAAGGCGCAGACCTTGCGCCTGGCTTCTCTGGACGGCATCAGATACCCACGAAGCGATTGTCCCTGGTGTTGATTTGGCCGTCTGCAACGCATTGGGCTTAGCAGAACCGTAGCAGATTTGGTGAGCCTGACGAACGGGGGCGGCTTAATCTAATCAGCGTTATCACAATGAGGCACCTCCCAATTTGATTGATGTTTTGTTGCGGGATCGTAGCATAAACACTGCAAGGGGGGGAGGATTAGACTCATGCGATACCCGCCACTGTAGTCAGAAGACTTTTGAAAAACGTGATCGTTTGATGGATCTGATGGATATCGAGAGACACCTGGCAACAAAAGTGGTTTCTTGAATGATGCCGTCTGGACTGTACGATGTCAGGCGAGATGTAGGTAAAGAGAATCGATACAGCAATTACCAAGAACTCATGGCTATGAAATGAGAGATGAAAACAAAATAACCCTGGATAGCAGGGCAGAAGGCAGGATGATTGTAAGAATCATTGGAGGTGAAAGTGAGATGTCCTTTCGGAGAAAAAAAAATGAAGAAGATCATCAAAATGGGAAGAAAAGTGGAGGATGACGCCTCCGAAGAATGGGAAAAGGAAAAGGATGTCTTTTTTCCCTGCTTCCTTACGGTAGAAGGGCACTGATACTATCCCCATATTTCTTATTTTATCAACATGAACACTAAGTTGAGTTGTCATGCGCAAGGTGAGGTAGGAAGCGCACCGTATCAGACGTAGCAGACATATTCATTATGTCAGTCATGGCGCCAGCCCCATTGGAATGGATGACAGATGGAACGAGCGCGGGAGACCTGGTACTCCATCCTTTCAACGGTTTACGCCCCGTAAGATTATCTGGGACGTTACTGCAGAACATGAATTGCGTAGTCGGTCAAAGGATGGATTGATCTCTAAGATCCGGATTCTTTCAGGATGGGGACATCATTGATTTTGTTGTACCGATTGTGTCCAGCCTGATTAAGCTATATGATTTTGATGGCTTCCATGGCGTTAGATATTATGGCTATGCCTGACAGGATATCGTATTCCGGGAACGGAGGAAAAGCTGGAGGAAAGTTCGGAAACAGTTCATGTCAAGAAGACACAAATCCGCTCTATCATCGATCAGATCCATCCGCAGGACAGCAGAGGTACATATAAGAGCGAAGAGTTAAAAGTTTCTGAAATGTCAGCTGCACACTTCGCGAAAGATGCAGATGCAGTGGAAGCGGGTCCCCACGGCGTGAGACTTGGATTATGGACTTTACCAGTGCAGTCCTGGTTGCACTTTAATTGGAGCGTATGGAATAAGGCCCTGTTAGAGCAGGCTTTGGCACAAGGATACTGCTCAGCAGCAGAATCAGTGGATAATGTTTGCTAAGGCTTTCAACAATGAAAAGGAAGAGGAACCATCCGAAGAGAGAATATCGAAGGCCAAGGAGATGGCAGAGAATGAAAAGGAGAAAGAAAATGGTGCTAAAGATGATGGGGGATGCTGACTTTAGATCGCTTGGTGAGTGATACCGAACCGAAGGTAGACGCTGTGATAGTTTCATTGGCGGAAAGTTCGTGACTATCTGCGGTCATTGATACAGGACGGTGACCACGGTTCCGAAATTGCCTCTGCACAGATAATAAATATCCTTGTGGATCGGCTTATTTCACAACGCGATCGGATACGGAGACAATTGATGATGTTGAGGTGAATTGCTCGGCTGAGCGTATGGTAGAAGGAATGTTATCATTTTGTCAGTGCGCGATTGTTTCTAACTTCTGATTGTATTGGCGCGTGAATAGCACGACGATTCATCCTGTTTCGCTTCTGTACTGGGGGTACACCTTTAATATAGGCAAAGGATATCTGCAATCGGGGGACGGGGAAAAAAGGACCTCTTTGAGGCTGGAGTACGATACTTCACCGTAGAAGCAGCACTGGTTTTCCACTGGTATTTTCACTTTCCTTACCCGCTATAAGTTTTTCCAGATGTATATGCACTGCTGCCCAGCGGCAATAGATAACTATTTGAGCGGGCGTTTAGAGCCAGTATTCTGAGGGATGGAGAAGACTGAGGCGCATGGACGGGAAGGAGGGATCAAACCGGGAAGAAAATACTTTGTAGACCTGCTGCAAAATGGTTATTAAAAATATGATAAAAAGAAGGTGAATGCGAGATTTGGCATACAGAGAGGTATAGGGAAAGGGTCTGACCCGGCTGTTGAGAATGGAGAACAACGAGGTGAGGCCTCGTGATCAACCAGGCCGCGCACACTGGAAACTGAATCGGGATGACAGACCCATTGCGGATTGGGCTGAAGAAATGGTGAAGAGGGATGAGATTAAATATACCAGACGGACCTTATAATTAATTGGGTGATTGGAAACAGAGCAGAGGAAAACCATCAATGGAAAATGATTAAACAATGTACTGAAGGGTCTTTGAAACATTCGATCAGGAGAATTGATGGAAAGAAGTTTCTTGCAATAAGTGAGATTGATGCTAGACAGAATCTTAGCAATTATTTTAGTAAAAAATGGATAGGGGGGTGAGCATGTAGCTGCAAGAGCCCTCGGTGAGGTGGGGGAGAAAGGTTAGGACTATCTACTTAAGAGGGATATGCTGAACGGCAGACACTGTCTTTATTGAGCCGAATGCCTGCAGATTTTGTTTTATTTATAGGTACTGGAAACTGGAGACAGAAGTCTCGATTTGCTTTTAAGAATGTTGGAAGGAATTAGTGACAGAAGACAGTCATTCAATTAGGCCACATGTATCGGCTTTTGCGAAGATGCAACAAAACGAAATCACTTTAAAGGAAATTAAAAGAAACCCTTTGTGGGATGAAAGCTAGAGGAGGAAAGTATGTAGATCACTGAGAAAGGATGTCGGCGGGAAAAATCAGAATTTGAATCAATGACTGGCCTGAAGAAGAGAAGCCAAACGATCAGATAGGAGAAGAGGGAGAATGAAGAGGTCATTATCTCACATAAGGCAAGGAAGCCTATCGGTAAAAGCAACTGAGAGAAACCAACCTCTGAGCATTCGGCCATATTATTATATCTTCATTATTACCTATGATGCTGGTAGGATCTATATGTATTGAATGGGAGTATGTCCCACACTAAGCGGAGAAATGGAGTGTCGCTTGTAATTACATCTCTGTGTTTTTTTTTTTGCACCAATCTGATCATTTCATAGATGACAAATGGAGAAACAGTACATAAGAAGCAAGATGCTCAACCAAACAAGCGGGTAAAGAAGAAAGGGACTAAAATGGCGGAGAGTTGGTAAAATGATTATGGGTGGAGGAGGATATTTTCCGCGATGAGGAAGGAGACAATCGAAAGCAAAGTTCAAATAGGAAGGCCTTTTACACAGAAAAAATAAAACCAAGAAGCTGTAAATTGTACGGGGAGAGACAACTGAATATTCATACACGCTGAGGAGACCAAGCAATGGACGATTGGGAGAATGCCCGCAGAGTGGACTTCCCAATAGAGGGATGAATCAAGTGAGTGATCCATGCGCAATATTTCTCTGAAAATGAATGGAACCGTCGCCATCTGTGATTTAAATTCAACCAACGGAACTCTGGTATTGATTGGCTCAGCTGAATGAGAGTAGAGAACGTCGTGGGGACGAATCATTTCCAGGGAATCTGGTATCGATTACAGATAATAAAGATGCTAGATGTTGCGGACGCATGTTTGTAGATTTAAAAATGGCATAGACGAAAATGGCGATAGAAGGGGAGTTTCATCATTTTATACGGATGTGATTATTCTGATCAAGTGAATCAGATGGACAGACAGTTGCGGAAGAAAGATGGGCTTCTGTTGTAAAGGAAAAAATTAATATCTATTACATGGCGGCGGGTGTCATTGATGACCCCACACTTTATGTAATCACAAAAATGGCGGATGTAAGCTCGTGAACTGAATGTAGATGCTGAGCAGTTTAACCTCATGAATAAAAATAATATTACGGTTCTGCAGAAGCCTCCAAAGGGCGGACGGTAATCATTCTTGCTCACCGTGGAGTGTAATGGGCAGGCGGATGATGCAGCTGTTGGATGCCTTCTGTCATAGATGTAAAGAGAAAATTGAAGAAGCAATTCATGGATGCCTGCCAGACAAGTCAACGACCTACGCGAGCGCGACGGATGACGACTTTCCAGTGCATGAGATTTGAGGGCGCCCTGTGAGGGACTTTGTGGCTTTATAGATGATAAGCACCACCCCGAGAAGAACGGAAACATATAAGGTGCTGATCGAGAAGAAAGCAGAATATTTGTATCGTACCATCAATCAGAAGCCGTGTTACCCAGTGCGCAATCAGGCGGTCAAGAAAAGGATCTCCCATGACCAAGTGCTGATTTGGCCACATCACAGGAGTTGCAGCTATCTCAGTATGCCCGGATGAAACTATGCAAAAGAAAAGAGGATATCCAGGCTAACTCCCCTATCTGCAGCCGCATGAGTGATACGGTTGCCACATCGGGATCCCGATCAGTGCAGGCGGATCGGTTCCTGAGAAGCTGTCCTGTAGTGATGGCAAAGCGTCTTATTCCATTACGGTAATGGAGCAAACCGCAGATCGGAACCATATTGCTGGACGATTTCTGGAGGAAAATAGCATGGCCAAGAAAGATAGCTGAGTGTGGAAGTTGCTACGCAAATGACAAAAGAAGCACCGATTGTATCATGGTGGGACGTATGACCTTCAGCGCGTTTATGACTGGAACTATCTGAATGAAGGGTAGTGAAAGTTCAAACTCAGCAGTTTTGGTCAATTCATTCAATTTTATGACAAGGAAATCTGACAGATTCAGAATCAATCCGCGGGGACTCCAGTAAAGGTAACCTGCGATATTGATTCTGCTTTATAGTCACATGGTCTTTGTTGCCTGCCTGTTTTCCGGAGATGCCTGCAAGCGGAGACCCGATGCTTCGGTATGTAAAAGTGGTAAATATGGCGATTGATCGCGATGTTCCCGCATGCCGATTCTCTTTACTCCATTCGGAAACATGATCCTGTTGCTGGGCAGAAGGTGGGGAGCGATGGTGAGCAGGCATTGGTCACCTCCTTTGATCCTCTATCTGCCTGCGGCACATCCGGTAACGGAATTGATGATTCAATAAGGAAATTTGGACAGGAAATAACTGGTCGAGTATAGGTGCCAGGCTGTGTTCGTACTGGAAAGTTGACAAGTTATCCTACCATTGATCGAAGAGTTACAGGTGCTTACTTGCTTAGAAGATTGGGACTGATGATCTTGTTTCACTATGATCGGCGCTTCCGGCAAAGAGGTTAACAATGTGGTACTACATCGGAGGACTGCTGTCAGGAATGTTGTGACATGGATTCATCTTCTGATTTCACACAGGGAGTGAGAGGGAGGATTATGGCGCACCTGATTTTTTTCTCTTTTGTGAAGGAGACTTGGCAACATCTGATTTTCTTGCGGGGAGAGAGAGGAATGGCATCACCGAAAGGGGAGAGAAATGAAAGACTAAAATTGTATTTTAAAACTACAACGGAGAGAGATTCCATTAACACGATATACGAGGACGATCATTTTCAAAGTAGATCTTGAGACAATGGACCTGGGCCACTAAGGACATGCTGTTCCATTGAAAGAGCATTAAGATTTGTTATCCTTCTGGAAGAGTGGTGGTAGAAACGCAAAGCCTTCAGTTAGCAAAAATATCCAGATCGCTGAAGGACACATGCAGATGGCGTCAATGTGATCTGCAGAATACCAGCGGGCAGTAGGGCAGACAGTCAAGTTAATTCCTCATATCCAAGGTGATCCTTGGTAGGCATCATATAGAGACGACAAAATTTTATGGGAGCCGACGAACCCTCCCGCTGACACTTCTGGCAGATTCGTGACCAGGATTTGAAAGGTAGAGGGAACAACTGCAAGACTGCGATTTCGGGATCGTTGATTTCGGAGGCCATTGCTTTGTACGCTGATGCTCCAGATTGTCAACTTCATATGGTCTTGCAATTCGAGCGCCGCACCATAACCGGAGGAGCAGGAAACACAATAAGGGAATCAGGTTGCGTGAAATTTTGCCACCAGGTAAAAGCCTGCGCGTGCATGATTCGCGGAACCCGAAGCCGACAGTAAAAGTTCACGAAAGAAGAATAGCCCAATGATCCCAGATCGACAACTCCGTAATTGATTTTACGGGTTTTTGATGAATTTCGGGAAGAGGAAAATGATGAATCAAGTACAGTAAACAGGAACGATTTACGAAACAAAACCAAACTGTTGGTGAATCGCAATGTTTCCGGGCCTTGGCGTACATTCTGATGTTTCATGCTGACCTATGTTTCTCCAGGGCTTCACAGATGGTTTTCAGAGCCTGCCCATCGTAGCATTTGCCTATGGTCCGATCTGCGCGTCACCCGCCTGATCAAAAATCTCATTCATCCTGGCGAAGGTCAGACGGGGGAAGCCGAGAGCTGTGAACTTGCACTGCAACCATCTTCGCCGCGACAGTGTGCCATCCATGAAAATCACAAAATCAGGAGCAATGATTGCCTCTATTAGGGGCCACTCGCGACAGTAGAAGCAGCCTGCCGTCAAATTATTACATCATCTATCCGATCTATGAAAACTTCATGCCGTTAGAGACCATCTCAGCAAAATGCGCCATCCTTCAGGAAAATCTGTGCGGTGCCTGCTGATTTTAATTTCGTTGCTTACCTTTTTAAGGTTCATGCAGCCGCAATTACCTTTATCATTTACAAGCCGCTTTCTCCGTCTTGAAGGGGAAAAATCAAGACAGGGAACAGATGAAAAGAACTGATTTGCAGACTTTATCGGGCGGAATGAATCAGAATTGAATTGCAAATGATAAGGGCAACGTCACCAAATCTAGTTGTTTGCCTGCATTTTACAAGATGGTGTAGAGCGTATGTGGTAAAAAGCTTAGCGTCTCTTACAAAAAGAAATTGACAGCGGATATCTGTAAGTTATTATATTATTTCAAGTGTCGCTTTGGAAGGGACACCACATCAGACAGAGAGAGTCAATTAAGTGGCTGAAGAGGCGCCCTGTTAAGGGTGCGTGTAGACCGTTCACGGGAAAGTAAGTGGGGTTCAAACCTGCCCGCCTCCGTTTCTTTTTTACCAGTCGAAAAGCAGTATTCATGAGATCAAAGAAATTGTAAAAAAGAATAAAAAGTTCTGGATACAAATATCAAAGACTGGCAGGATATATTAGTCTCCGTTGCGCCACACAAGAACAACAAAAGAAACGCAACAAACAGCAGCACCTTGACAACTGAACAGGATGCAAACCTGAATAATTGAAGAAGAATAATTCAAGAACAAACCTTGTACAAATTACGACAGACTGAAGTTATAGTCTGGACCGAGATTGAATGAGAAGAGTTTTTAAGTGAAAGTCTGGAAACAGACCAAGATTAAAGAGATACAAAACTGAGAGTTCGATCCTGGCCTGTGGATGCACGCTGCGTTCAACATTACGTGTCGAACGAAGCATGAGACGGAAGCTGCGTAGCATCATTAGACTGGAGTGGCGGATCGCGAGTAACGCGTGGGCAACCCGCTCTCATACCGGGGATAGTGCAGTTGGAAACGATCGGAAACTGCATAAGCGCACGGCAAGTATCCATGTGCGTGAAAAACCCGGTAGAAGGATGGGCCCGCGTCTGACGGGGCCAGCTGGTGAGTAACGGCTCACCAAAGCGACGATCAGTAGCCGGCCTGAGAGAGGCGGACAACACATTGACCAGACATACCCAGACCACGGTGCAGTATATTGTACAATGGAGGAAACTTGATGCAGCGACGCCAGTGAGTGAAGAAGTATCGGTATGTAAAGCTCTATCAGCAGGAAGAAAGGCCTGCGCAGAGATGACGGTATCTGAGCGGCGTTAGAAGTCTACAAATACGCAAAACAGCAGCCGTGTAACAGGGCGATGTTGTTATCCGGATTTATCGCGTAAAGGGAGCGTGACGATACGTGTCTGAAGTGAAACCCCACGGCTCAAACCGTGGGCTTGCTTTGGAAACTGTGACCAGAGCACCGAGGCAAGCGAATCGGTAGCAGGAAACGCAGATACTGGTGGGGAACATCGGCGAATATGGTCACTGGACAGCGTAACTGACGCTGATACTGAAGTGGAGCAACAGGATTAGATACCCAGTCCACGCGGTAAACGATGAATGTAATAGGTGCTGGGAGACAGTTTCAAAAGCGAAGCAAACGTGACAGACTCATCTGGGGAGAAGCTGCTCATGAATGAAAATCAAAGAATTGATAACCCAAAATGCTGGGTGAGCATGTGTTTAATTCGAAGCAACGTTAGCAACTTTTACTGTGACCTTGAACCGGAATGGATTAGGAGGTAAGCTAAGTTCTTCGGGGTGTCCGCTGCTGGACAGGTGGCGGCCGGTTGTCGTCAGCTCAGGTCGAGACAAGGTTAAGTCCTGCAACGAAATGGCAAACCCTTGCGCATAGTAGCCAGGCAAAGTTGGGGAACTTATACGGACTGCTGGCTAACCTGGTAGCTGTGGGACGTCAAATCATCATGCCCTATGGTCTGGGCTACACGTGTTAAATGTCGTAACAGAGGTGGTGCTGAAAAGGACTCAGGCGAATCTCAAAACAAATGACCAGTTCGATTGCAGGCTGCAATCTGGCTCGCACGAAGCCGGAATTTTGCAATCGCGAATCAGCACATGTCGCGGTGAAAAGTTCCCGGGTTCCAGCACCGCCCGTCACACCACATGTGGGAGCCGGATGCCCGCCGGCGGGACCCAACTGCAAAGAAGGACAGTCGCGGCAGCCACGACTGGGGCAGTCGTACAAGGTAATGTAGAGAACTGCGGCTGATCACCGAAGTGAACAGCGCGGTTTGCATCACCGTCCAGCTGTTAAAAGAGGCACCTTGAATGAACAGCTCCGCATGCCTGCATGCAGACTGGAGAAACAAAAAGACTGATATAAGAAACCGGGCGCCAAGCGGCGAGCGTTGCCAGGAGGAGACGTTGAGTACGGTGAAGTTTCCTGCACGAACGTTAAAAGAAACAACCAAATATTTCCGGTGGCGACATGGTAAGGGGTACACCCAATTCCCATCCCGAACACGACGGTGAAGACCATATCGGCCGAAGGTAATTGTAATAAGATGACATGGTGAATAGGTGGCCACGGGACCCACAGGACAGGCTCAGTTGAGCAGAGCAAGCATCAATGCTTGATAGCGTGAGTCGGTGGTTCGAAACTACCTAACCTATCATCTGGGGGTGCCTGAAGTTGGAGCACTGCCTTGCAAGCAGGGGCCGCGAGTCTGAATCTCACCCATTCCACCAGCAAATTATTTTAATTGTTACGGACGAAAATCCGGATTGCAACCTTTGAAAACCGTCATCGAATGAGAATCAAAGTAACCTGAAAAGACAGACATCGAGCAAAACTTTAGAGCATCCATGCTTATCGCCAAGCACAGAGAAGTTGACAAGCTAAAAGGCGGCAGCACCAAGAGCCGATGCAGTGATGAAGGAAAGCTTGGGAGTGGTGGTGTAAATACAGAGATCCAAGACATCTGAATGAAAACCCACATGAGCGAATTCAAAAAATTGTATACTTGAATCCATAGGTATACGAGGGAGACCGGTGAATGGAAACATCTATGAAGCGAGAAAACAGTGATTCCGAAGTAGCGGCGAGCGAACGCGGAGGGAGCCCAAATCGACGCGTTTGGCATTCCGGGGTTCGACCATGCGGACGTGACTCGACGAGCCAAAACAGAGCCGGTACGAAGACTCAACCAAAGAGGTAGAAAGTCCAGAAGCTGCAAAGGCGCCAGCAGGATCCAGAGGTACATTGCCAGACGAGGAACGGTATGAATGCGCTAGGGACCACCCTTCTGCAAGGCTGCAAAATACCCTTAGTGACCCGATAGGGAGAGTATCGTGGAGGGAACGGTGAAGAGACCGTGAGGAGTGAAAGAGACCTGAACCCGCGCGCTACAAGCTGCGAGAGGACAATGATAATGTCAAGGCGGCGGCAAAAGTCCGGATCGTGTACTTTTGTAGAACGGTCCGGCGGAGCCATGTGGCACCGGCGCGAGGTTAAGTTTCTACAGACCGTCGAGTGGAGACCGGAGGCAAAGGAGCGCGTACGTGAGTATATATGGCCTGAAACCGCAGTGCACCTGACCCATTGCAGGACGGAAGCGGGCCGTAAAAGGCTCAGTGGAGAGCTCCGAAGCATCCACAGCGTGTGAGGTGATGAGGTGTGTAGGAGAAATTCCAAATCGAACCCGAGAGCGCTGGTTCTCCCGAAAATATGCTTTAGGGCTGCTCTGATACAGCATACCTGATGGAGGAAAGGGCAATTGAACGTCTGGCGTCACCGCTCATCGAAAGACCATCAAAACCAATAATGCCGACCACGAGGAGCATCAGAGTCAGACCGCATGAGTATAAGTTGCAGCCAAAAGGGAAACGCCCAGATCTACAGGCCAAGGTCCCAAAAGTACGTCGTGTTAAGTGGAAAAGGACGTAGGATTTCAAAGACAGCTAGGATGTTATTTAGAAGCAGCCAGCTACACCATTCAAGAGTGCGTAATAGCTCACCAGCGAAGAGGTCCCATGCGCTGAAAATTACGTACAAACACGACACTGAAGTTTAGACAGAATACATCTACGGATATTATGTCGGTAGCATCTACAGGAGGAAGAAACCATACTGAAAGAGAGGCGGACTGCATGGAAGGAGAACGCCGGGAATGAGTAGCGAGATGAAGGTGAGAACCTTCAGGCCGAATATCAGCGATCTGTGACAGCTGATCCGCTCCTGAGGAAGTCGGGTACAGGCGAGGCTTCAGGAGGGCGTAGCCGATGGACAGCAGGTTGAGACTCCCACGAGCAAACGAAGCAGCGAGGACACGGAGCGCAGTGAGTCAGCCGAGAGAAGTCTGCAGAAGCGAAGCTGCCGGCAGGGGAGTAAACTTACGAAGGCAGAAGTGCGATGCGGAGCGAAACAAAGCAGTAAGGGACCTAAGGAAACCGTCGAGAAAAAGTCGCTATTGTGTTTACTCAGCCCGTACCGTAAACCGGACACAGGTGGATGAGGAGAGAATCAAGGCCGACGGGAGAAGTACTGCTAAGGAATCCCGCAAGTCCCCGTAACTTTCGAGACGGGAGTCGCGAGCAGGCCGCAGAGAAGAGGGAATCCGCTAAACTGCCGAGCACAGCAGGTCTCATGCGTGAAACCGAGGTGAGGTATATGCGCCGACGCCCGCCCGGTGCTGAAGTTGTTAAGAGGAGAGGTTAGCGCGTTGAAGCGTTTTAACCGAAGCTTCAGCAAACGGCGGCCGTAACTATAACGAACAGTCCTACAGTAAAGCGAATCTTTGTCGGGTGAAGATCGACCCGCACGAAAGGCGCGTACCGATTTGAGCACCGTCTCGGCAATGCACCCGCAGAAATTGAGCATCAGTGAAGACGCCAAGCGCCACAGGACGGAAAGACCCTGAGCTTTACTCCAGCTTGATGCTGGGATCTGCAATGATGTACAGGATAGCAGGTGAGACGAAGAAGTGATGACGCCAGCTGTCACAGAGTCGCTGCTAGATACCGCCCTGCAGTTACTGGATTTCTAACCCGCGGCCGTGACAGGGCCGGCTGTGGACGCGTCTCGGCGGGAGTTTGACTCAGCGGCCGCCTCCGAGCGGCATCGGAGGCGCTCAAAGGTTCCTCTCAGGGATGGACTGAAAACCATCCGAAGAGTGCAGCGTGAAGGGAGTTCTTGACTCGTGACACCGACGGGTGGAACAGTACGAAAAGTAGGACCGAAGTGATCCGGTGGTGCTGAAAGTGACTGCCATCGTCAGTACGGATAAAAGCCACCTGATAACAGGCTGATCACCCCAAGAGTTCCACATCGACGGAGTGGTTTGGCACCGCGACGTCGGCTCATCGCATCCTGGGCCAGTAGGTCTCGGGTTAGCTGTCCGCCTGCCAACAAACGCCCAGCGCGTATTGAGCTGTCAGAAACGTCGAGACATGTTCGTCCCCATCCGCGGGCGTAGGACATCCGAGAGGAGCTGTCCCAGTACGAGAGGTGACCGATGGACGCATCATGCTGGTGTATCTGCTGCGCTGTCAACGCAAGAGGCAGGGCAGCTGGCGGTCCGGCAGGAGATAAACGCTGAAGGCATCGGAAGCGTGGAAGCCCCTCAAGATGAGAGAGATATCCTGGCTCTACGCATGTAAGATCCCTAAGAGCAGAGTGGCGTATGTGATAGGCGGTAAGGTGTGTGGTAACACACCAGCCGAATCAGCCTTACCACAGACTGGAAGGCTTGTCTCGCCTCCTTCTGTTACTCAGTGTTCGTTTTGAGGGCGCATCGCACATTGCGCCCGCGGCCGCAGCCACGAGCGCCGCCGGTCACGGCGGAGGTCGTGGGTCTCGAACCTCTGTATCCGGGCCGTTTATGCATTGCTTCATCAGTGGGATCTCAGCTCAGGCGAGAGCATCTCGCCTTGTGCGTTAGTCAGGCAGGTTCGAGCCCCAGAGTCCCGGCCTCATGCCGGGCGTGGCCTCATTGGCAGAGCAGCTGACTTTGTAATCAGCGTGTTACCGGTCTCAAGTCCGATCATCGGCTCTACTAAATTCACAGCGGTATTATATGGGTGGCTTCCGAGGGCTGCCAAAGGGGACAGAGACTGTAAACATCAGGTGCAAATTGCTTCGGGTGGTCTCGAATCCACTGCCACCCAATGAAACACATTATATCGCGGTGGAGCAGTCTGAGCTCGTCGGCCTTATAACCGGAAGTTAAGTCGGTAGGTTCAAATCCTATCCCTGCATGCCGAATGGATTCGTTGCATTATTTAACGATCACCAGAAACGCAGTCGTGGACTATTCTCACAGAATGACTGACGGTGCCTTGATAGCCTAAAGGCAAGTTGGTAGAGCAGAGGACTGAAAATCCCCGTGCCGGGAGTGGTCTCGATTCCGCTGGCACAAGGAAGTTCCCACGGGAACTTTTTCGTGTATCCGCTTTTACTCATCCTGTCCCTAGGAAGATAGGAGAAATGATGTCTGCTGTACATTTTTCTTGGATTTTAGAAAATAAAAGCTGGATACCGATAGAGAACCACGGTCACCTTTTATCATAGAAATTCGCAGTAGGACTTTTATCAAGGAGTGAGGAGTACATGACGACAACCAATTCCACTAATTCCATCCTTTTTAAGCACAAATGGCTTTTTGTGGGTTACAGCACCGAATCCGGCATGTCGGTCGCGCGCAGGAACTGCGGCGTAGACTGATCGTCTCCCTATTTCAGCCCTCGCGATTGTCGACCATTATCATCGGAACGCACCGCGATCGCCATGGCGCTAGTGCGCAATGTTTCGTAGATGGGCGGATCATGAGGATAACTCAGGCAAATTTATTCAGATGATCTCTGACTGCAGCGATATGGATTGCTTTTGATCCCTGTATTTGGGAAGTATTGCATTCTGCTGGCATTACGGGAGCCATGGACTTCTTACCATCACCACGATTTCTACTTGGTTCCTGCATGCCTATGACACCCGCCTCTTCTTTTGTCTTTCCCTTGTGTGTGCTTCGTCAGAAACGCGACGCCCTCTGATACGTGCTCAGCGTCAATACGTGAGGAGCAGTAGTATCGAGAAAACTGGCAGCCATAACAATACGATCAGCAGCATTCTAGGCACTTTCTCGCCCACTCGTTACCATTCCATTCGCTACGGGAGCACAAAGCGATGACCTTCTTCATTTTCGGGGATCCCGCTGTTCCTAAGTCGCTGCTGCTATTTCTATATGACTGCTCAGGTATCTTCTATTCAGTATTCCGATGACTTTATTTAGCCTGTCTCATTCGCACCGATCCAATCTCTTGGCCTTTTGGGATTTAACTTACGAAGGAGAATCGATCTATAACTATCTCTCAAGCTAGGAGAGCAGACTCAGAAACCATTCTTGCTCAGACCAATGCCCATACTATGGCGTGCAGTCCGTCGGATTATCTCAAAAACAGCGCGATTCTGATGGATGTATTATGATTATGCGCAGCAGCCCCACTTTACTTGCAAAAGCAAAACCGAAGATACTGGTTCCTCGGGATGGGAAGCGGAACTCTACACGACCGAATGTGCGACCTCCGAGATATGCAGATCGAAGGTAGAAATCGATCAGAAGACTACGATCCTAAGCTCATACATATTTTCTGTCTGTCCAAAGAGGTCTCCGTAACCACGAGCGACGGGAGGGTACCGCAAATGCCAAGCAAGGACTCGCTGATGACGTCATTATGGCAGATGCCTACCAGGGATATCACCACCATCCTTTTCAAATGAGACACGCGAATTTTTACGCTGGTATCATCTTGACGGAGGAAGGAGCGATGGTGGTCATTGGCGAACATGCATGGAAAGCAGCCAGGACGACATCACTCACCTATTTATCCGATACGATTGCATCGGCCTCTCGCGGGAAGTGGCAACGGTGGAGGTGAGCGGGTCGACCAATCGGACCTTTTGCCCAGGCTCTCTCGCCCATGGAAGTCTGCGTGCAGAATCGCTGCGGGTGAGCCGAGCGTACAAAGAGAGTGTCATCCGCAGCAGCCGTCCCGGCAGACGGGGAGTGAAATCTTGTAAGAATGGACAAAAGTGAGTAAAGGGATCTTAAGCAGGTGAATGGTGGAATCGCATCCTGAGAGATGACTGGGCACCGGTCGAGCTCTGGGGATGAAGACCATCGGACCGTATTATCCAGGGAAGAGGCAGGCTAGTCTTCCTCTCAGAGAGAACGTACTTCTCCGGATTACTGGAACTTTTGATGGGACAGCACGAAAGAAATGCTGCGACCGGAGCAATTTCTAAGAATGAACTCGGAAGCGCACCGAGCGAATATTGCAAAAGTGCGACTGTTTACCTACTACATTAGCCAGTACAGAGGAGATGAGGCTGCCGCAGGTTTTTCGGGGTGTATTTTGCAGGAATTATGCAAGGTGGATATCACGGAAATAGACGCTTGATAACCCGCGTGCAAGAGGCGGACGAACATTAAAAAGAGTCGTGGCAGGAGCCAACGACGTGTCTCGGCAATTCGAAGCGAGATGCACTGCGTAAACGGGTCGAGCAAGCGAATCTTGTACCAACTCAATCGCGCGGCACTTTACGAAACGAGAGGAGATCTTTGATCGCCAGGAAATGCACATAAATCGGTCTACCGTGGTAGCAGCCATGCACTGCCCGGAAACCAAGGTATCTTCAAGCGAAGTTGAGGCCGGAATTCCGCTGCTGTGGTTGCAGAAAGAGCTGCATTCCATTGAGGGCGTAGACACGAGCCGATTTCCATTGCAGGAGCAGGACAAGACTGTATTCCATTGCAGGAGAGCAGTGAGCAGGACCGTACTGGCACAAAAGGAAGAGAGAAGATCGGGGACGAATGCAGAAGTTTTGGGGACCGATTACGGCAGAGGAGGTCGAGAAACAAATCTGCAGACGACATCAGGGCGGTTCTAAATCACCTCGCCCACCCTATGAGGGAATGGTATCCGATGGGAGAGATCGCAGATTTTTACATCAAAAACAACCCGCTGATGGTAGATGAGGCACATGGTTCTCATTTCGACTGTATCCGACCTTTCTAGAGCGCACTGAGTTGCGGAGCGGATCTGGTGATTCACTGCCTCATAAGACCCCTGCCTTCTTACCCAAACGGCGCTTCTTCATGTACAGGGAGCCTGATTGATCGAAAGAGTCAGGCGATATCTTCGTGTGTGTTTAGTGCACCAGCCCTTTCTTTATCCACTGATGGCATCCATAGATGGCTGCGTTTGTGAAGTGAAGAAGGCGGAGCATACCGTTTTTACATCTGGAAAAACTCAGAAATCGACTGGAAGAAATGACAGGGGAATCTGACGGAAGTGCGGATCCTGCCGAGAGAGATGATTGCGATCCATGCAAGATCGTCGTATCTAGTTCGAGCCAAACCGGTAGGTGGATCGCAGATCAACTCTGTCACGATTATCATCTTGAACCGGAAATGAAGGAAGCATCTATGTCGCTGTTTCTGACCGGTTATGATACAGGGCGAGGGGATTCCAAAGGCTCGTGAATGCGGTGCAGGAATCACGACAGCTGTTTGGGAGAAGCAAAGAGGAGAAGAAAAGACGAGACGTTTCTCTGGATTTTGCAGAATACAAAACATCTTCCGAAGAGGAGAATCTTGCCATCAGAGGCCTGGATCATAAAAAGGGAGCGGAAGAGTTAAACGAGAGCAAAGGAAGCGTATGCGCGGAGATGCTCCATGTTCATCCATCGGGAATTCCTCTCCTGGTGGCGGGAGAGGAGATCGACGGAAATGATTTTTGGCAATGAAACAACTCTGCAGGCAGGGGAGCAAATCTGCAAGGCATCAGGTGAGGGCAGAGTCTCACGTACCGTCGAAGAATGTTACCATTGCTCAACCCAGCCTTTCGTAGTATAAAGAGTTAAATCGGGAGAGGATGCAGTTTGATTCATGGGTAAAATCTTTTGTATTATCGAAAAGTGCATCCGGAGGATGCGGTATACAGGAATCTGCATGCAGGATCCACAGCTGGATTTAAAGAAAGTGGTTCTCTCATACCACCCGTCCGGGCGAAAACGACAGGGGGAAAATGGAGGGCAGACAATACTTTTTATCAGCGACGCAACCTATGAAGAGATGAGGAAGGGCGGTCGCATATCGAAGAAGCTACGCAACGAAGCTTTGGTGTGCGCATTATTTTACCGACTGATGACAGTCAAATCGATTTTGGTCGGAAACAGCTTATTTAATATGATTGCAACACCGAGGCCTTTCTTGCGATCAGGGCGTTTCGAGAAGGCTGTGTTTCCGGTCCTCATCCAAAACGGATAACGAAATTCGAGAGAGAGGGCTCCGAAGAGAGCGCGGGCAGGAAAGTTCGAGATATGAGTGAATGTGCAGGATATCTTTGCAGACGAGAGGATTTTTGCTTGAGGATCGATTAAGGAAGGGCGAATTACGAGAATCTTCCAAAACGATGCCACTTTTAGAAGAACTGCTGAAGCAGGTGTCGGCCTACATTATGAGAAAAGAATTGCGAAAATTATGCACAGCAGGTGCAGGCGCTTACGCAGGCACCGCAGGAAACGCAGTAAAGCAAAGCGAGAATCTGTTTCAATTCATCCTGGAGAGCAAGGGTGGATGATGAGGGACTTGCTGCAGACTGTCTTCCATAGTACGAGCATCACCATGGAAGGCAAGCATCTGACACAGACATCCGGGGAGATGCAGCGTTACCGCATTCTGATCAAGGATTCTCTGAATGAGATCCCGACCAGATCCTCATTCTTTTCGGCGCCAGCATTATCTGGATAAAAGAGCGCCATCGCGTTTATGGCATCATCCGCCCTCATCGATGAGAACCCTGGATGAGTTGGCGAAGGAACTGATCGCAGAGGAAAAGGACAACATACAGAATCTGCGAGAATCGGAACCATCGAGGGTCTTCCTTGATATCATCACTAGAGCTTCATGGCAAAATTTTCTGACATTGTACGTAAGTCGATTAAGTGCGCATCTACGCCATGCGCTTCAACAATCATCATCCATGTGTATATATTTGAGGGAGAAGAGGCGTCAGAGCAAATGCTGATGGCACAGGCCTTTCTCAGGCTCTGCTAGAAAACAGGCGGAGGACGCCTGTGAGTTACCGCTCTTACACAGGCGGAGTATGGGACGCATCCGGACATCACATCTTTGTCGACGAGAAAGGATCCAGAACAATAAGGACAGGCTACAGGAAAACGCCGTGCAGGCGGTCAGGAGAGCAACTGGGTCGATGACGTACGAAACCATATCAATCCGCCTTCAAGGTTTATATATCGTGACGGAAGCCGAGAAAATGACGACTGAAGCGCAGAATTACCATTTGAAAACACTGGAGGAGCCACCTCCTATGCGGTCATCCTGCTCCCTGTTACCATGTGCAGTGCACTTTTCACTGACCATTCGCAGCAGATGTGTGACCTGTCCTTCGCGCCTTTAACCGAGAGAGAAATTGAGTCATTTATGGATCAAAGAGGAATTTCACCGTCCAGAGCCAGGTTGAGGCCAGATCTGCTAGAGGAATCTCGGGTCGAAGGGATTCGTAAGGCGGAAGATGAGAATGCTCACACATAAGAAAAAGGATGCTGGACCTGATTGAGAAGGCATCTGCGGAGGGGACCGCATGATTCTGACAGGCCAGAGAACTCCTGGAAGAGGCGGAGGATCCTGAGGAGACCTCAGAATTTCCTGGTCATGGTGCAGTATTTCATTCGAGACATATCGCTTTTATAAGGCGACCGGCGGGACGCATTTGATTTGTAGTGAGTGAAATATCAGTATATTGAAGCGCCGCCCACAAGGCAGAGTGGAAGAACCTGCAAGCATTCTGCAGGATGGGCTGCAGACAGCCAAGGCGGCGGATTTCACGCGAATGTAAACAGAAACCATCGCCAAACATGCTTTTTACGATCGCAGAGGCATTTCGGACTTTGCAGAACGGCATACCGAGAAAGGTTGCGTACGCAGGCAGAGTCGCGTCATGGCGCGACGGCGGGAAAAGTATATTATTTTCACCGGAGCCTCGAAGTGAGGCGATCCTCTGAAGTCGTGGAAACGACGCGCCGATTGAACACGGGACGGCGGTATGCGCACCACGGGACCTTAGATGAGCAGGTTCCGAAACCGGTGAAGGAGAGATTCTTAGAATCGCCAACGAAAACGGATGAGCACTCAGGAAGAGGGAGAAACAGAGAAGCGATAGAGAGGCATTTCAAATCGGGCTTCAGGAAGATCGCATGCACGGTACTGGACACGAAAGAGCGCTGATCGATGCTGGCCTATACATCGATAACAATAAGATCTTATTTTATTTTACGGCGAGACGGAAGAATCGACTTAGAGAAGATTTGGCGATCTGGCCAAGAGTCTCTCCGCATGCTAGAACCGAAATTAACGACAGATCGGAGTGAGGGACGAAACCAAGATCCTGGGAGGCATCAGACGGCGCGGGTCACGTTGCCGGTCTCATCTCCTCGGACTTTGTCGCATCCACTCGGATGGGCAAGGAACAAAAATCTATCTTTGAATCCGTCAAAATCTCTGGCACCTGGCATGGGACGATGATGCTGCCTCAAGAGATGAAGAAGAAGTTTAGCAGAAGAAATCAATCGAAGAATGCCTTCCAGACTTCGTTGCTGCTAGGGATGGGCCGATAAGAAGGGTTTCACTGGTCAATATCCTTCGAGACTGTCCAGAATCTCGTGGATGTGGATGATGAAAAAGAGGTATGACATGCACTGGAGGAGATTATAGGAAATCCAGCGCGGGCATAGCGCGCGCCAGAGCCAGAACAAGGATCCACAGACAAAACGGCAAAGCGTCTGAATCGCGGAAGAAGCCGAAGAGGAAAAGGAACTGGCAAAGCTTTCGGAAAGCAGGAAGAACGAAGTAAAGCATAGCAGAGGAGATCATCCAGCCGACGACTGACAGGGCACAGGAATGACAGATAGAGAGAGATGGATTCATCCAGGGCGAACGATTGGATGATCTTCAGTTGGACGGATTGAAGATCTGGCAGAATCTGCCGGTTTCTGCTGGAATGGATGCGGTTCTGTCTCTCATTTCATGGCCTGGCTGAAGGGAGGGCAGGGCTGTTGGACCTGGGGGACAGGGACAGGCGTGATCCTGCCGCTTTCTGCCAGGAAAGCAAAGAAATACACATTTCACAGGACTGGAGATTCAGAAGGAAAGTGCGGATATGGCGCTGCGTGAGCGTCCTTCTGTGACTCATCAGGAAGACAGAATTACCATCATAGAGGAGATCTTAGGAAGGCGGATGGAATCTTTCCTGCCGCCTCTTTTGATGCAATCACTTGCAATCCTCCCTGGCGGCGGCGGCGGGCGACCGTGAATCCCAGAATCACGAGAGCGCGGTGCAAGGCATGAGATCTCTGTGCACCCTGCAGGGTCGTCGTATCTGGCAGCAGCACTGCCTGCTGAGAGGACGGAGGTGACGTCTCGTTCATCGCCCCAAGGAGACTGGTGGATGTTGTTCTGCGCCCACTGGAAGCAAAGAAAGCTGGAGCCAAAACGACTTCAGTTCGTGCATCCCTCTGCGGAGGAGGGAGCGAGATATGGTTCTATTGCAGCCCTCAAAAGGAGGCGGAAGAGCTCACAATTCTCCGCGATGCTCTGGCAAAGCCCAGGAAGACAGCGGAACATAAAGAGTTGCAGGGGAGAAGGAGGGACCGCGGAGAGACAAGGCTTTGGGAAAAGGGAAATGAAGGACAAACGGATGAGCGGAACTCACATCTGTGCAAAGACACCGATCGCACTCTGAGACAAGACATCACACCTCGTGGCTCTGCGCGACGCGTCGAGCGCGGATCCGCCTGCAGCGGAAGACACGAGGAAGCATCAAGCTTTTAAATCATTTTGATATTCATACGCCGATTGGTGAGTTACACGAGTACAATCGCTTTGAAAAAGCGGAGGAACTGGATCGGCGAGCTAGCAGGGAGAAAAGAACATTGCACTTCATCACCGATGCGGGAACACTGGCGATTTCCGGCGGGAGGAAGTGTTGGTCCGGGATCGCTTGAAGAGGATCTCTATGTCACTCCTCGCCCGGAGCCTCGTGCGGTGACGTCGCATCCTGTCACTGTTTCCGGCACACAGTCCAGAAGGTTTTGTTTGAGGTTTTGCCCGAAACGGAGAGAAAAAGAAGAGAAAAGAATTCAGCAGGAACTGAAAACGGAAAAGTCGTACTACATTATCCTCTCACGAGGCGCATCACCCCAGAATGACGTTGCGAGTTTGTATGAGAGTGTTGGGAGACCGAAAGATCGCTCTTGCAGGGAACTGACCAGATTCATGAAGAAGTATGCAGGGAACACGCTATCGGAAGCCATCGCAGCATCTCGATGAAACAAAGATCCTGGCAGGAGGAGGCATGCTGATCGTGAGAGGTTTCCGTCCGGAAGAAAAGAGGGAAGAAGAGCGAAGAAATGGAAGGAAGTTCCATTGTCAGAGCACCTGCAGTTCTATGAACGGCAGGGAATCAGCCGGAAGGGAAGCGATGAGACGCGCTACGTGACCGGGCGGGCTGGAAAGAGGAGATTTATCAGGCCTGTACTCGCAAAGGAGGGAAAGAAAAGCAGTAGGGAGCGTCTGTTCACTGTACCACTCTGCAGTGGATGCATTGTTTCTCAATCCTTCTCTCATTTCAGTGTGGATACTATCGACTACGCGGTCTCTGCCCATGGACGAACTGGCGAGGACGAATTTGAGTCTTACCGCGCTGATCTGTACGCAGCCAGTGCGGATTTCAGGATGCGATCGCGGATCGAGTGCAGATTTGCGAACCGACATTTTGGCGGTCAAAGACGGCATCAGCTATACAGTGCAGTGCAAACGATACGATAAACCGCAGGCGTTTTCGCCGCACAACAGATTTATGCGGGCGAGGATTGCGCGCTGTATGGGTTGGAGCCGCCGCGACCAGCAGACCTTTGCTATTCCGTTGCTGCGAAGGATTGTGCGAAGAAACTGCGCATTCTCTCATGGGACCGAAGTAAAATAGGAAGAGTGCAACGGTGCGGGCAGGAGAGAACGCTTTTCGCATCGGAAGGACTGCATAGGAAGGACGCCTCGTGAAACTGCTCTCCAGGATTGACGGTGAGTGGGGAGACTCTATATAATAATGAACTTAAGGAGAAGCGGGAGGTATCGGCGACGAGATATTTTAACGCACTGAGGGCTGAAGAAGCTACCGAGGATGAACTGGAGGAAATTCAGGGTCTCGCAAACGGCAGGAGATCGCACAGAAAACTCAAGGACGCTAGCACGCGCACAGGGAGACTTTGCTCGGAAAACGCGGAATATGGTGCAGCGCGACGAACAGCGCGATGGTAGAGGCCAGGATCGAGGAACCTCAGAGAATCCTGAAGAATGACGGGCAGGTTACGTCGTCGAAGAAGAGGTTGACTGAAGCAAGATCGGCATTGGCTGCAAGGGTCAAAATCCTCGATATGGCGTATAATGAAGAGGTGAGTGAGAGCAGATCGTCGGCCCCTCGGAGGCAAAACAGCCTATGAAGGGCCGAGATCTCCAATGAGTCACCGGTAGGCAAGGCGCCCTGGGCGCAGAACGATGTGGTGAGCGTGGAAACGGCAGGCAGGTGAATTTGGTGCACAAGGTACTTAAAATCGAGAGATCGAAGGTCAGCTGAGGGAAAGAACTCGGGTCTCAGAAAGGCCTAAGTCTGATGAAATGTGCAGAAAGCAGGAGAACTCAGGTGGAAGAGAACAGAATCACGAAGGCAGCAAAATCCGGTCGATCAAAATGGAGAGCGGGCAGAGAAGAGCAGCCACAGTGGGAAATCGGCCGTCTGAGGCAGGTCAGAAGAGATAAGCTGAAGGAATCGCAGGAGGCGGGAGCGGATCCGTTTCAGATTGTAAAATCTCGACCAGACGCATCATTCAAAGATATTCAAGAGATCATTTTTCGGAGTACAGGAAGGCAAAGAGGTGTCCATTGCCGCGAAAGCAATGATGAGCAAGCCGCATCGGGCGGAAGAGCGTCTTTTGACTAATCTATGGGATCTGGAAGGCAACGGTCAGTGCTGTGTGCGTCAGGACGCGAGATTGGAACGGAAGCCTATCAGGCATCTTCCGGCAGTTTGACATCCGACGACATCATCGGGACCAAGGCCAGTGGCCTTGCTAAAACAAGAAGACGGGAGAAATTTCCCGTTCATACCAAAGAAATCGTTCTTCTTTCCAAATCGCTGCAGATTCTCCCGGAGTTCCATGGTCTTTACTAATACAGATCTGCGCCACGGGCGGCGTTATGTCGATCCGATCAGTGAATGAAAGCACACGGACCTTTATCTTGCGATCCAAAATCACTTTCCTCCATCCGGTATGCGACCTGAGCTTTGACAGGCTGGAGGTGGAGACTCCATGCAATGGTGCCCAATGCGGGCAGTGCGGCAGCCAGACCGTTCGAGACCCACTTCACAACGCAATACTGAATGAAGATATTAGTGCGCATTTCGCTGGAGCTGTATCTGAAGAGACGCTGATTGTCGGAGGCACGGAGCGGTTTACGAGATCGGCCGCGTCTTCGGAATGAGGCTGGACACCAAGCTACAATCCGGAATGTACACAGATGGAGCTTTATCGGCTCTGACACCGCCTATCACGGCAAGATGGATCTGACGGACGCCATGTACCGCCATGTGGCAGAAAGAAGTGCTCAGGACACCACCATTGCGTGCGGGAATGCCGGCGCAAGAAGGACGATCGAAACTAGCGAGGAGATAAGAAACCGGTCGCTCGATTTGGCAGAGCCGTCGCGCCGGGTCGCCATGGTGAGAGGCGATCGAAGGAAGCCCGTGAGTTGACTTTTGATCAAATTCCGGACACAGAGGCGGCAGGTGGCAGATGAAAGAAGATTGCCGGCGGCCACATCATGTGCGGCGATATCGAAAATCTCTTTTGATGAATTCTGCGAGTACATCAAGATGATTTCGAAAGCCAGCCTTTCGTGATGGATCATCCCATTGAGATTTCGCCCTGACCAGACCGGATGACCCGTCCAAGGTTGCGGCGTTTTAAGCGAGACAACCGCAGCCGGAGATGCAACGCCTACCTCGAACTCAATGACCCGACTGACCAGAGGAGCGATGCTGCCACAGGATCTTCTGGCTGCAACCCAGGATGAAGGCCAACTCGGCATGGACGGTTGACGTTTCCTCATACGCATCAATCGGAATACGCGACCATGGCGGCATCGGCTACGCGCATCGATCGCCTGGTCATGCTAGCTACCAATTCTGCCGCTATCAGAGATGTGATTCTTTTCCCGACCGCGAAGACCCATCAGCAAGTCCGGCAAGGAGGGGCAGGAAACTTCGGAATCGGAAACCGGCTTTTACCGAACGAGAAGATTGATTTCAGCAATATGCAAAGGTCGAGCTAACGTTTACGAAGAGCAGGTGGATTTTGATACCTTCTCGAAGAGCGATTTCCGTGCGGTCAAGATTCCGCGTGAAGCTGTTCCGAAATCTAAAGCTAGCTCAGTTCGCACTGGATGACGGAGTACAGAGTTAGGATCGCGTGATTCTGGCGGAATTCACGATTACTACGAGCCGGAAGAGCTGGTTGGGAGACAGCCATTGCGATCGTAAACCTGCCGCCAAGAAAGTATGATGAATCCAGATCCGAAAGGAATGCGCAGATTAGTGCAGTCAGCAACTATCGTGGGATTCGGACTCGGAAAAGCTTTCACCTTCTGACGGCGGACATCCATCCAGCAGGTGCAGAAAGCAGCATTGACTAGAGTCCGAGTTTACGCAAAGCGGCTACGATAGCCATATCACTCAGTATACAATTATATTGAGGATGAGATGAAAGGAGAAAACTATGAGCCTCGAGTCTGCGGTCCGTATGGACCACAGGATTACAGACAGAGCTACATACTATTTTCTGGTGAACTCGAGCGTTGATATGTCTCACAGCTTAACAAGATGTTTTTGAGAAATGTGTCGAAGGTGCTTTCAGCTGAAAGTTCAGAGGAACAGGGATTATAAAGTTTGGAAGACTAGCAGCCTTTGCGTATTGAACTACAAAGAGGCGGAAAGCAAACGGGCTTTCTGATGATGGTCTGGACAAATCAATGCAGAGATCATTGCAGTCCAGAGCCGAACAGCACAATAAGACACAGAAGAGCATAACAAGCTGCATGTACTCGACACTTTTAGATGTGCTTGTTTCTGCTACGAAATAGCAGCTGCGGAAAGTCTGACTTTTCCTAGAGGTACTGGAGTTCGTTTTACGAAATGTATTTCAGTTTACAACGAGGAAGATCCTCCAGGAGTACAGAGAAGTCCTTCATCGTGAGGAAGTCAAACTTGATGACAGGAAGCTGTAGATAAACTTGTTTCTGAAACACGAATCAGGATAAGCCAGCAGAACCTATAGAAGTCAGTCAAATGAAGATTTCCCAGATAAGGATGATGTGTCTTTGGAAGTCGCTATGCAAGGAAGCAGCGACGATAGTTATCTTGTAGACGGCAGGAAGCATGTTTCACGACTCGATCGTTGTCCTCCTGCACAGTTTATTTGTCTTTTGTCGGCTAGCTGATCATGTTGTTGTAACCCAAAGTGAAAGTGCAGGAGTCTGTCGGGCCTAGTCGTGACGACCGGGCCAACATCACTTCTGTTCCTGCTAAAATGCGAATTTTCCCAGAATGCTTTCCAGGAACAGGAGGTAGTACTCTGCCAGCAGAGCCACATCCAGACGTACATTTGCTGAAGCCCGGAATTTGGTACCTTATGCTTTTGCATGACCAATACCAGGGAGAAAAGTTTGGCCAGGAAAGACACTGAAGCTTCTTTGATGTAGATTACAGAGAGTTTCCGGAAATTACCACTTTCATAAGTTTTCTGGCATTGACGGTCGTTTTAGTGTGATTTTGCGTGGATCCATGCCGAGGTCAGCTTTTACCAAAAGAATGGAAAGCAATAGCTGGTAGGATATAAAAAGACTAAGTGAAATGTATTCTATGGATTTTAGCGAGGAGTATTAAGGCAAAGGGTTACAGCTGATACTGTAGAAATGCTAAGCTCCCACATGAAGGAATTCTACGCCTTTCAGCGAATTGGAAATGGTGTCTTTCTCGTTCTACTCTTTCTGGATTATACTATTCTTGGAGGATGCCTGCGGTGGTAGCAGGAAAAGAATATATCGGAGCGAAGACCTGACGAGTGAACTCAGGGCCAACAAGAATCTGGGAGTCTGAGTAAAGGTGCGCTTTATGAGGCAGTAGCCAGCTAAACGCTTATCAAACAAGGGTACAAAACTGTTCTATTACAAGAAAGAGGATTCAACGCTTAGAAGAGGATTTCTTTATCCGTCTGTCAGCTTCCTGATCTCCTGCTGGAGGTAAAGGCAGGGTCGCAGATGTTGCGAAAATCAGCGACGCTGATTGCTTCCATCGTACCCGGATACTCAGATATGGAATGGAAGTTTTGCAAAAACAATATCGGACATGAGAACTAGATCTACACATTCCCATGGCTTCTGTGCATTTTCTACTAAAGAGATACATGGCGATTTTCATGCAGAAGAGAAATAGGAAAAACAACCGGACAACGGAGGAAGCAAAGGAAAGATGCGCAACTTGGACATACTCGAGAGAAAATAGAATTTGACTATGAAGGTGGGAAGGCATTTTCATCCGCCAGGAAGGAGGCAGCCACCCTCAAAATCAAAGCTACGGCGCCGGCGGCATGGGAGAGAAGTATGACACTAAATCAATCAAAAAGGAGTAAGTGATCAATGAGCAAATGAGAAATTCTGCTTTCAGGAGATAAGACCTCACTGCCCAATTCCTCTGGACAGACCTGCAGTGGTGGAGGGCGTTTACGTAGATGACCCTGTATAAGCTGCTTTTGATTTCCGGAAGAAGAAATCGTCACTCAAAACCCAAATTGACGTGCAGATGGTGGCCAGTGACCAGGAAGCACAAAAGAAATCGTGTCCTCATATGAAGATTTTGGAGTACTTCCGCCGCAACTGGGCACTCAGTGTGGATTTCCGCCAATCGGTGGGAGAATGCGAGGCAACTGATGAACATGCAATTAGAGGCTGAAGGCGTATAGACTGCCAACACATCAGTGGTGCTCGAAGCTTGGAGCATGAGCGACATACTATAAGTGGAACCAGAGGGGTGGAATCACAAAAGAGCGTGGATGAGATCACGATGCAGGACGAGACGTTGCATAAGTGGCAGATCTCCGGTATATGAAAGAAAATCGAGCGGGAGGAAGCCAGATAACGAGCAAACAGATCGATGCAGAGGCACAAGCATCACCTGTGCTCTGAAGAAAATGGGGAGCCTTAGCAGGATACGGAAGGCACTGGTTTGCAGGCTCTCTCCTGCACAATTTACAGAATCCAGGAGACGAAGCCAGTCTTGCGTTTTCCGGTGAGACAGGAATCTCCGCCCACAGGTGTGGATGTCTAGAAACCGATGGCGGCGGCGCACGACAGTGGACGTGTGGAACGCAGAGTGGAGCATGGACTGGGAGGGAGAAGCAAATTTGCTCGTGATTATGCTTCCATCTAAGCAAGAAAATTTGCAAGGAAAAGCAAAGTCGTATTCAGTAGAGCCGGTTTTTGCAGGTCATATGCTCATATCCATTCAGTGTTTAAGCACTGCGACAGACCAGGAAGAAATGAAGAAGCGTTCTGCGCTGGACTATCGGCAGCAGCTCTCGGAATTCATCTGGGGTTTTGAGTATTTACCGGATTTTGAGTACCATTGCCTTCCATGCGGATAGACGAGCGATGGCTTGCATGCTTCTGTCATCATCATGGCGGCATTCCGGAACCGGATGAGCAGTTCAAGGATTTTAATGGAGGGCAGCGGGCGAGAATGAGAGAAGTCCCCGAACATCGCAAAGCATACACACCGCCCCGAGTTTATAGGATGATGACGCGCTGGCATGCAGAGCTTCGTGAAAGCATTGCCCATCTACGCGACTGCAAAGATAGTGCGTTAAAGAAAACACGCCGATGATGCGTCCACTTTAATACGTTCTCGGAGGATGATGAATGGTTTGAATTGCGAGGATGAATAGCACGATGAGGAAGATTGCCTGGTCGCTCCATTCATGGAGGAAGATCCAGACCCGCAGAGGAGTGTATATATCTACCGGAAGAGCGAAGGATACAGGAGAAGCTCAAAGTTGAGGCGAAAGTGAAATTCTCTCAGTGAGGGTGGGAAGATGCACTGCGGTCATTCAAATATAAACCCGGGTGCGTGGGCGGAGTGGGAGCATAGATGAAAAGAGCGTGATTTGCGATGAGAAAAAGTCAGCACTCGACACAGAAAATACCGTTTCTTTTTGGTGATCAAAGAGCCAAGACGACCAATAACGAAAGCAAGAATATACGACGGTTTTACTTGGGCGACTACGACCCGGATTTTCCGTTAAGTGATGCGTATGAGAAAGCACTGATCCTTCCCAGGTTAGCTCAATCAAGAGCAAGCGAGATTCTGGATATCGGCTGTGGAAACGGGAGAAGATGGGAGAGAGACGTTGCGGATCAAATGCAAAGGAGATATTACGGGGTGGATTTATCTTCTGAACTGATTGCCGTGGCAAGAAGAATAACCAAGAATGAGAGACTGCCGCACATACGCGTCGGTTGTCGATGACAGTTTCAACTCCAAAATCTGATCGGAAATGGAAGACGCAGCTGGATAGTCGTGTGCTCCATGCGATTATATCAATGAAGGAAGAGCTGAAGGGACGTTATCGCCAAAGCGGATTGTGCGACTGGGATGCCCTGAAACATTTTAGAGAGAGGTGTCGGAAAAAGGAAAGGTACCCTAGACGCACATATGGTCCGACAATTTAAATGCCTATTATAGCGCAAATCTAGTAGAGTCGACGTAGCTATAAAAGTCTGTATTGAGGGCGCATGAATGGCGTGGGTTTGTCGAGGAGGCATCTCCATTGCCTTGACACAGGAAAGAGAGCATGCGGAAAATGCAAATACACCGTATGCGCTGCTTTTCGATTGAAGAGTGACGAGATTTGGGATGGTTAGAGAGGTAGGAGATTTGCAACTTGACTCGGAAGGAGAGACGGCGAGGCCCGGCGGCCAGGATCTTGCAGAGAAGCTGGAGAGCATACCTAAAGCCGAAGAGGCGGGAAGTCGATATGTTGAAAAACTTCATTTGCCCAGACGCCATGACTCCCTGGAAAATCAGAGTAATCGAAAGTACATGGGACACCCTCTCTTGCGCAACAAAATACAAGAGGGAGAACCTGGACCCGGAGATGCTTCGAGGAGGAGAGTTCGATGCGGTAGTCATGCTCTGGACATCATTGTAAACGGGCAGGAAGCCGTGGGTGCAGATGAAAACAGCGAGAACGGAGGATGGGGAAGATGGAAGTTGGCAATTGCATTATCGGAGCGGGCGGATCTGCAGAGACCGAATCTGAGACCACATAGCTCAATCCCGCACACGCGCAGGAGGGAGAGCGCTGGAAGTCAGACCCGCCTCTCTTTTGGCCAGGAGCTGGATGATTGCCTGACCCGCTGGAGACGTTGATTGTCAGGATCAACCGCACCAATCAGGCCACCATCACATGACGAGCGCAGCATTGCGGATCGGATTGCAGAGAGGACTGTCTCAGGCGGCGCATTCCGCATGCAGGATTTCCTCGGTGCTGCCAGTGACAAAGGTGGACTCGTTATTCCAAGACGGAAATCAAAATCCACAGCACCGTGGATGCTGGCAGCTGCAGAAAGAAATCGACACCTCGTTCCAGGACGCTCTGGGAAGTTGAGGAAACCATTCAGGAAACTGAAACTCGGACCACGTGAGCTGATGGAATAGAGGATGTGAGCATAAAAGAATTTCCAAAAGGAGGCTTGTATCATCCAATGGGGCAGGTAGTCCGTCCGGGCGGGTTATGATCTCTCGCGATTGAGGAATGAATCGCTATGGCAGTATGTCGGGCGCATACACGGGTTCGAGGCCCTCCACAGCGTATGCCCAGTAACCACACAAGGTAGTGGTGTCCGTATTCTTGGTACCGGAGTCACCGACGAACCGACGAGATTGTGATAGGATCGAGCTGTAAACGATGTCTGAAAGGCGTGGTAACCATCTTTCCCGCATTGGCACAGGTCAGCATGGTTCTGAGGTGCCAGAGAGAAAAGAGTGCTTTTCGGCAGCGCGCTGTAATACGCTTTACCTGACGTAGGCGCAGTGCTTTCCAGCGCAGCCTCGTGTTCTTCCTTTGTCACCCCTGGCACAGCAACTGCTGCTCCATGGAAAAGGGAGCGCTTCCGGGAGAAAAGCTTTTAGCAGAAGCGCATGGATACCACTGCATGATATCCGCACAGAGCCCGATGGGCTCGATGGAAAGGAGTCGATGCAGGTGCTCTGCTCAGCATATAGACTCCTTTAAAGCTCTTGTTAAATCCAGACTACCAGAAACTTCCCTTCTCAAAAAAGTGATCCGGAGGAATGAGCCCTTGACGAAGCATCCAGCTCCCAGCCCTCGGTACCTTTTGATGGCAGGGACAGGAAGATTCTGTCCTTCCTGGCTGGAGAGATAATCGTCAGTATGGGGTGTCAGTGTCACATAGACGTTCTCCTTGGGATAGGAGAGAATCTTTTGTCTCACCTTCTCTACGATGTCTCTGGCCTCCTGTGTGCCGAGCGGCCGTCAATAAAGTCCTTTTGCATATCGATTACAATCAGAATCTTCATCATCCTGCCTTTCTAAAGAGAGAGAAGGCAGTGTGGGTGCTGCGCCAAGATGGTAGATCAGTGAGTGCTTCAAAGAGCCTGTGAAATGAGGATGCTCATGCAGTAGGCACTCGGAGAGGGTTCCGCCAGAAGAGGATCGGTTGCGCATGGGAATTCTACTATGCCATTTGGTAAATACTGTAATGTGATGAGAGCCCACCACGCATATAGCGAAACGGCCTGCGGACCACGGTGGGACTTTTATTCTCGAGAAATGCGATGGTTCTGTTTTAAAATCTGCTCTTACTTATGAAGAACAAGTAGAGCACCCATCATTAAAGTGCAGCAATCATTTCCATTCATGATACGGAAAAGCGGTTCGTACTCTGCAGAGGTCAATTATTATCGCTTAAGTGCATATGAGTCGGGCTTACACAGAAAGAAAAATTAGATACAGAGATGGGATTTCCTTAGGAGCACATTCTACAGACTCTATATAACTGACAGCATGTTCCAGAGCAGGCTCATCCATGTAATTGAGCATATGGAGGCACAGCCTCGGACAGAAAATTTCACATCATCTCGCGCTAAATTTGGCCCAGAAGGATATATGGACTCAGACCAATTTCTTGATACAGAAATCTGAGCCAGTACGTCATCATCATCAACTAACTTTGGAGTCATGTGGACATCAGAAAAATGCCCCATTTGGTGAAAACATCATATGCACAAGTACGAGGACATTTCGAACCTGCAGTAGCGCGGTTGAGTGTTTACTTTTCCGGAAATCTTTCATCTCTCGACAGCATAATGAAGAAAAAGAAGATCAGCAGGTGGTTGCTGACCTGTACAACACAGATCAAGCATCCTCGGAGCTGGATACTTGCTCTTGTCGAAATAAGAAATATCTGTCTCATTATGCAGCGGTTATACAACATGCACTCAGCAGACTCCGTATCTGCTCCGAATATCGGAAAAATATCATGAAGGATCTATGAACAAGATTTTTCCCTGTTCTGGCGTAATCAAACGCATACAAGATAGCAAGAGATCTGAAGTCGTTTGATCTTGTCATGTGACGAAATACAGAGATGCTATTAACCTTTCCTTTATAGGTTTTCCAAAAAGAATGGAAATTGGTATTGTCAGAATAGTCACATCACACAAAATATCATTATTTCAAAGCGTCCTTAAACAGAGTTCCTTCTCTCCACAGTGAGATTGTCACAAACTGGAGATGAGGGCATATGATATAATTGCGCAAACATAAAATAGATGATGAGGAGAAGAAAGAATGAATAAAAGATATTATGCAGCAGGACTGCTTGCAGCACTAGGGATCGGTCGTCCTGATCGGTTTGCGGCACCAGTCAGACCGGTATGGGAAGTGCGGATAAGACAGAGGGAATGGCAAGCGGGTGGGGTGGAAGTGCAATGAGTGGAAGTGCAATGAGTGCGGAGAAGGTAGCAGGCGCAGGGGAGATGGCGTCAATGGGCACGAGGGTCTTCTGAGAAAGAGGTCGCAGAAAGTGCGGATGCCAGAACGGATGCGAGCGTGCCAGAACATTGATCGAAACGGCAAAAAGATGATGGAGAAGGACGTGACGGACATCATCTTAGATGTCAGGACAAAGGAAGAGTATGCGGCAGTCCACATTCCGGGAGCGATCAACCTGCCAAATGAGGACATCCAGGACCAGAAGCCGGAGGTTTTGCCGGATACGGATCAGATCATCCTCATCTATTGCCGTAGTGGACACCGTGCAGGCCTGGCAGCGAAGAAAGCTGGCAAAGCTGGGATACAAAAAGCTTTATAACTTCGGTGGTGTGGAATACCTGGACGGGAGAGCTGGTCAAGTGATTCTCCATGAGAAAGAGATTGAGAAAATCTTTCTCGAAATGAGATCGTGGTAATTCTCTTTTTAAAGCCGGATGGAATGATGCGATCGCAACCGCGATCAGAACCCATCTTCCTCTTGACGAATCGGACGAGGTTTGGCACCATGGAGAGAAAGGAGTAAATGGAGATGAAAAATAAATTTAAATAGCGCCTTCTGGGCTGCTTTTGCACTGATCGGCATTGTGGGCGCAATGATCAGCGGGCATCAGATGATTCACAAACCCGGAGATAAGAACGGCGAGGTCATAAAAACGCAGCGAGGTCATAAAACGGCGCATGCAGAAGCGCGAGTGGCGTAGCAGCGCAAGAGTATGAAAAACGCATGAAGTATGACAAAGTAAGCAAGTATGACAACGCATGAAGCACGACAACGCATGAAGCAAAACGACAGGGACGATTGCAGAAGGCAATCGTCCTATTTTAGAGAAGATTCCGCAAGGCGACGTAGAGGAGGGTGCCGGCAAGGACGGAGAGGATGGTATTCTTTTTCAGAGATGAATGAGAGCGGTAAAGAGACAGCCGGCGATCAGGGAAAAGGCAGAGGGTGCCTCCCGTCACGATGCTGCGGGTAGAGTGAGATGAGCAGGATCGCCATGATGGAGGAGGAGGCAGCAGTTCTCCAGTCTGGATAGGGGAGGAGACAATCCCGCAGAGCCAGAAACGGAAGCGACCTCAGAAGTAGGTAACCAGAATGCAGAGGGAAAGGGCAATCAGGGCAGAAGATTTACTCATGCGGAACCTCCTTTTGTGCGGGGGGCATTGGCGGATTTCTTTTCCCGTAGATCAAAAGAAGGACGCAGCTTGCGAGGAGGGAGGGGAGCAGGAAGCGCTCCGACCTCAGGATGCATAGGAATAAAAGCGAGAGGAGCGCCGATCATGGTCGAGAGGCGGTTGTCTGCACTCTTCCACTGGTCCAGAACAATGGTGACAAAAGAGGAGAAGTCAGGGGCAAGTCAATCCCCTGATGGACGACGGAATGAAGTCTCCGGCAAAGCACCCGCCATCGTTCCGAAAATCCAGGAGAGGTGGGCGAGGGTTCCCATCATCAGCTGCGCCCTCACCGGCTCCACCCCTTCGGGATAATCTCGGATCGAACTGAAAAGGGCATAGGTTTCATCGGTCATGATGTGGATCAGATGAGGCTTTGTCGCCCGGCCTTTGCAGGCTGTTAAGAAAAAGAAATCCAGAAAACACCTGTCTGCTGGGACAGGAAGAGAGCGGTGATGAGAAACGGTCAGAATGGGTGCACCGCCACTTAGAAAGGAAACGAGGACAAATTGCAAGGCGCCGGTATGAGAAAGACGGACAGTGCAGCGCCCAAGAAAAACCCCAACCCGCCTGGCGCATCAAAAGACCGAAGGCGGTTGCAACGAAAAAGTAGGGAGATCATAATCGAGGCGTTTTATAAAGGCGAATCGAAGCGTTTTTGCATGACTTGCAGTATGAGGAAAAGAGGGAGTTCTGCCAATCGGGAGGCATACGATTTCAGGGAGCTTGACGCACGCGGGTGCAATTGAATACGTATCTTGTACGATATGATACAAAGAAGCGTAGAGGCGGGATTTTACTTAGATGACATTTTTGAAGTGACGAAAATGTCACTTCTTATGAGAATCGTATTGAGAGCACCGTTTGGAAGATCAAAATAATCATTTAAAGGGAGAAAAACGAGTGAGAAGATCGAAATTTAGAAACATTATTTAGAAAAATCTCTATAATGGTAAAAATATTGAATGTCGGCAGAAACATTATAATGAAAGCGCACCCTGAAAGGAGCGCGCTTATTATATTAGTCAAATTTATTCGTAGAGAACTTTAAATCTTTTGATCGAAGGAAGAATTATCCATGATTTCTTCCAGTAAGATGGAAATAAGAGTCACCGTGTGAAGATCAAGCAGACGCAATTGCTGAAAAATGCAATTGTTTATGGAGCAAATGCTTCCGGTAAATCCAATCTCGTGGAGGCATTTGCTTTTATGAAACATGTTTTGATGGAAGGACTGCCGGTTGGATCAACAAATGATTTCAGCAGGAATCGTCAGGAGAATCAAAAATCGTGACAGCGTATTTGGAAATCCAATTTACAGTAGGTGATGGTTTTTATGCCTATGGTTTCTCCGCAATACTCAGTCAAAAGAAAGATTACGGAGGAATGGTTAGGGATGAACTGATGCAGGACGGAAGTGACTACCAGCTGTTCTTAAGGAAGGTAGCTGCACCGGTTCTTGGTGAAAGGGTAAAGCTGTCAGCCTCTGAGAAGAGCAGATTCCGTGTCTATTCAGAGGACTTTGCCGGACAGGATGCACAGCTGTTTTTGACGGAAATGAACCGTGGAAAGAGATATCCGGAAAATTCGAAGCTGATATTTTTGTAGATGCTTTCAGCTGGATCATGAATCACATCATTGTTATCAACCTGACATTGGTATATCAAATACGGAAGCGTACTATAATGATGGGTCCTGGATCATATCAGTAAACCCGAGTTCAGACTTTTGATACCGGGTTACTGATATAAAGACAAGGCAGATCACAATCGACGAGATGAGCAAGATGATTCCGCAGAAGTTGTTCAGGGATCTTCTCATAGTTAAAAAGCGCAGCTCCAAATGAGCAATTTTGCCAGTATGCAAATGACTTGAGGTGGAAGGAGATTCTTGACATACGAATGAAAGAGGAGAAAGAACCCGAAATTTCGACTCTTGTGCTCGATACAGGAAGTCTGTTTTGACTTCAGTTTTTCTGAGGAGTCGGATGGAACAAGAGATTGTTTGATTTGATAGATATGTTGCTCACAGATCGTCCGGACACAGTATGTTGCTGTGGATGAGTTGGAGCGCAGCTTGCATCCAAAGCTACAGAACATTTCCCTGAGACTTTTATGGAGGCCTGCGATGGCATGAGAATGCAGCTATCTTTACGACACATGAGGATACAATCATGGATCAGAGTCTTTTCCGCAGAGATGAGATATGGTTTGTGGAAAAGAAACTGATAATGCGCAAGATTTATTCTCGGACAGATTCAAGGAAAGATATGACAAGAGCTAGGTAAGGCCTATCTCGAGGGAGATATGGAGCGATTCCTGTGTTCAGGCAGTTTTCTTTTCGGAAGGAGAATAAAATATGCCTGTGCATACAGACACGAATTGGAACCAGCGCCCATCAGATCAGGAAGAGCAGATAGAGCCATTTAGGAAGTATTTCTTTATTTGTCGAGGGTGCAAAATACGGAGACTTTCTACTTTGAGCATCCGATCGATTTGAGGAAAAAGAGTTGGGAATCCATCCATTGATCGATACAGGTTATGGGGACAGAAGAAGACAAAAATATTTTCCTTTGCAGGCTTGTTGATTTTGCTGAAGAACAAAAACAGAATCCGGACAATGGCTTTGACGCTGAGAGAGATAAAATGATCACTGTGTTTGATGGCGGATATCTTTGAGGTACAAAGGCTCATGATGATCGTAGATTGCGGCAATCGAGAAAAATGATATAGCTGCAGTGACCAATCCCAATTTTGAACTTTCCTGATACTTCATGGAGGGGAGCAGATGAAAAGCACATCCAAGGCCATGAAAAGAGTTTCGACAGTAGACGATGGAGGCAGATACAGCCATGCTTATTTTGTTCTTCTTGAGCTACAAAGATGAATGCAAAAAGAATCTGGCGATAGGAAATCTTGCAGAACGTGCTTGTGGCAATAGAGCAAGAGACTGAATCAGGAAATCCACAATCTAAAGGGAAGTGAGCAGTAATGTTGGAAAGATTATCGAGGAAATAATAAACGAGAAGCCGGATATTTAAGACAGAGTATGTAATGAAGTAGTTTTTCCCTAGAAGATCGTGTACTTTAAAGAAGGCGTACATGATTTTGGCTCCACTTTGGAATTTCCTGGTTCTCCACTTTGGAATATCTGGAGTTTGACTTTGAAATTTCCGGGTAATAGACTTTGGAATATACTAAATTTGAGAAGAGATAGGTGTCAGCCATGGTTAAAAGAAAGGCAGATGATGCCCTGAATGCGCATTCAGAAGAGGACAGCTGGTCAATTATGATGACATTTCCAAAAATATCGGTGTTTCTGCCGTTACTGGCAAAATCGTGAGTTATCGATATTGGAGGCCTCCTATATTATTCATTTCCTAGAATCGAATTCCAGCAATTTAGAAAAAAGTATGTCAAAACACCAAAACTATGTCAACCTGCGCTCCGATGGGACTACCGGTCAGGTGTATTATTTAGGGGACCTGACCTGTGAGGTGGACGGCGTGAAATATGTATCCTGGAGGGACTGGGGTGCGTGAGAGGAGCAGGGTGAGTTTTAATCGGTGACAGTTTATCAAACGGAAAACAACGGCCATGAGGGAGTACGATTACCCTGCATGGTCGTTGTTTTTATGCCCGATACGTGAGAGGGGAGTAAGATGGTTGTCATCAGGTGAAAAAGATTTATGAAGATGAATGTTATAAAAGGATTCGTTTATGAGTGTAGGAAGGGGCATAATGTGGGAAGGGCATAAATTGAAGGTTCGTTTGATAGAATATAATTAAAGCAGCCTCTTTACATATTTTTGGAGAGAATACTACGGAATATTTGACTTCAGGAGAATGCGCAAATAGGTGGAATATTGTCAGCACTCTCCTTGCAAGACCTGCAGTAGGAAGTCAATCGGGGAAGGATGAAAAAGCATACCCGGGAGGAAACATAACAGAATAGGAAGGCAGATCATTGGGATTATTCTCGTTACGATTATTTTGCCCAGTGTTTTGATTTTATTGGGTGGTGGTGAAAAAGGTATTCAGAGGATCTGCTGCAGTCTTCGATTGCGGAACGCAAAAATCTGCTTACTGCAATTAATAAGAGTCTGTCTTTGCATCTGGATCGGATGCAGGAACTCTCAATGACACTATATTACGATAAGTCGGTGAAGTCCTTCATCGACAGTGGAACGTACTGATACCGTACCTCCCTAAGGTGGAAGAAACTTTTGCGTCCATGACCAATTCCTATCAGGCAGTGGATGGGATTGCACTTTGTTTTCCAAACAAGGTATATGCGTACGGCAGGGAATTTTCTAATCTGGATCACATTAGAAAAAATTATGATTCGATTATACAGAGACGAGAAGGGAGAAGCGTTTTTTTGCCGACAACGATTATGGAAGGCGCATTTACCAGAAAAACCGAAGGATTATATTTTAGCCAGGGCGATCAATTCCAGAAATGGACAGGTGGCAATCCTTTTATTTATTCTTCTCAAGTGATTATTTAAGAAAAATCATAGACAATCCTTCTCTAAGAAGAGGAAAACAAGTTATTACCTTGTTGCGAAGAATGGACGGGTTGTGGTTTCCAACCGTCAGTCGGAGATCGGGCATAAGATTACGTTACCACTGAAGCCAGATGATATGAAGGACGGTGAAGGTTCTTTTTTTCTTAAAGAGAAAGAAGCCGGGGAGCAGATGATTTCGTACGCAAAATTATCTGGAACAGACTGGATCAGTTTGATTGCCGACCCAAGAGAGGAGCTGCGTTTCGGCGTTCGCAATCTGGTTAAACTGGCACTGTTTTTACGTTGTTTTATGTTTTTGTGATGCTTATTGGGAATGTTGCGATCTATCGATTTATCATTCGGCCGATTCGTAATCTTTCCAACGGAATGGATGATGTTGGAGAAGGAGCGTTCATTGAAATTCCACTGCCGAAAACAGAGAATGAACTTCGGGAAAAACTGACAGAGCATTTCAATCGGATGTCGGGGAAGATAGAAGAAACTGATCAGGAGAGTCAGAGAGGAGAATCGAGCAAAAATGAATTACGCATGAAGGTGCTCTACATGCAGATCGGTCCCCTATTTTTATATAATACCCTAAGTTCTCTGAAATGGATGGCTATATTAAACAAACAGAGTGGTATTCGGAAGATGACGGATGCCATCATGAAGATTATGGCAGGAGTAACGTATGACTGCGAGAAAGATAGGCTTACGATAGAAAAGGAACTGGCGTTATTGGAGAGCTACATTACTATTCAACAGGTTCGCTTTTCTACTTTCCAGGTCGCTATAGATGTACCGGCGGAATTGATGCAATACAAGATTGATCGTTTCCTTTTACAGCCTTTTGTGGAGAACAGCATCCTGCACGGCTTTCAGGGAAGAAAAGAAGCGGGAGAAATTCGAATCACAATGAGGCAGAGAGAGAAAAAGTTCTTGCAGGTAGATATCTACGACAATGGACGAGGATTTGAGCAAATCAAACCGGAAGAACGGGAGAAAAAGTTTGCAGACGGAGAATCTGGAGGGAAAGGGATGCAGAAGTGAGAAAGATAGGGTCGGGATACGAAATGTGAAGAAAGAATTCATCTGCATTACGAAACGAATATGGAGTCGTGGTAGAGAATGGTATGGTTACAGGGGTGCATGTACGGTTGCTTTTACCGCTGATCAAGGGAGAAGAGGGATGATACGGGTGGCCATTGTAGAGGATGAGACGCTGGTCAGAATCGGACTAAAAGGCTTGTTTGAAGAAAATCCGGAAGTGGTGGTCACGGATGTCTATGCAACTCGGAAGAGGCGGAAGAGGGAATGGAATCTTCCATAGATATTCTGATGACAGATATCAGGCTGCCGGGGAAATCCGGTTTGGATTTGATGAAAGATTGCAGAAGGAAATATCCCCAAATGCTCTTCGTCGTACTCAGCTGTTATGAGAATTTTTCTTATGCACAGAAAGCAATGGAGTTTGGCGCTACACGTTATCTGCTCAAACAAGAGTTGGATGAGGAGGATCACTGGACCTTCTCCTTCGTTTGGCAAAGGAGAAGGAATCCAAAGGCGGGGTCAACCGGAGACGAAATGGGCTGGCGGACTTATGCGAATAAACTGGTGGAGGAAAATGGTTTTCTGCCGGGTCCTGATCCTGTGGCTGCAAAGGCTTCGGATGACGAAAAGTTAAAGGTGGAGCCGGAGGGAGTGAATGAAGGTCTGTGTGGGCTGATACAGGAATTTTTGGATATCGCACATGCAGGGAGGGATCTTTTTATATGAGAAAAGGGCGCTGCTTGCGCTGGTAAAAATAGGGGAACTAGAGGAAATAAGAGGGTTCCTACGGCAAGTGGAGAGTCAGATCAATCTATATACGGATCAGCATTTACACGTTGCTGTTTCGGACGAGGTAAGCGAAAGGACTGCACTGCTGGCGCAGATTGAAAAAGCTTTTGAAAGAGGTCAAGCTTCTTTTTATGCAAGAAAGGGCGGTATTTATGCCAGGGATCTGCAGTGGAGGTGCTCCGCGGTTAAAGGCTGGGAAGCAGGATGTCTGGAGCAATCAGTGGAGAGAGAATACAGAAGCAGAAATCCGAGCATTTATTAGAAAGTGCGAGACGGAAAAGTGTTCTCCGGAACATGTAAGAGAAACGGCAATGCGTTTTGTTCAGGAGCTGGTATTTGCCACTGAGAGATTTTTGATGCGGGAAGTGAAGATATCTTCCCGGAAGGGCGAAACCCATCTTATGCGAAACTATTGGAGACAGGTACCATAGGGGAGTTGGAATACTGGCTCCTGAAGGTCTGGAAGGAATTGGAAATCTATGCAGATACAAGGAAAAACATCCAATATGAAATCAAAGCCTTTCTCTTGAATCATTATATGGAAGAGCTGTCTCAATCCGATGTGGCGGCGAATTTTCGCATGAGTGCTTCTCACTTCAGTATGGTTTTAAGCAAAATTTTGGCGTCAATTATTCTACCTACTTAAACCGGATCCGTATGGAAAAAGCGAAGGAACTGCTCGCAACAACGAAGGACTCTGCAGAAAAATTGGCGGAAAGGTTGGGATGACAAATGGAAACTATTTCTTTCGAGTGTTCAAAAATAGAGGGATGCACGGTGAATGAATACCGGGAGCGGTATCGAGGAAGGAATAAAATTTTGAACAAAATAAACAAAAATGAATATATACCAGCGAAACACCAGAGCTTTTTGAAAAATTGAACAGAAAAATTCTAGTTACATATTATTTATTAGAAGAATCTTCTAGAATCTAAGCAGAACACGAGATGAGTCCTTGAAGTCGGGTGTGTATCGTCCAAAGAATATTAGCACCATATCCGCGTATCAAACCGGAGGATGCAGACGGAGAGGGACAAATCGAAACGCCAGATCAAAAAGGAGGCTGGGATGAAAAAGGATTCGGGAGATCGGATCAGTGCACTTGCTGCAATTCTGCTTCTTGCAGGATGTGGAAGCGGCGCAAGTGAGGCGAACCAAACAGGCAGCAATCAGGCTGCTTCTGTAGGGGATGCCCAAATGCAAGACAAAGGAGAAGGAAATCAGAAAATCGGTGGGAAGTTGGTGATCTGGGAGCATGCATCCTCCTTTGAAGATGCGTTGAAAAGCGTGATCGAAGGATTTCCAGGAAAAATACCCGGATGTGGGATGTGGAATATTCGGTCAAGACATCCGACCAGTATTACAATTTGTTGCAAACAGCGATGCAGGCCAATGAGTGTCCTGACCTTTTCTGGACGAACGGTCAGGCGACAACAAACTTTCAGGCCTATGTCGATCAGGGGTTTAATGATGGATCTTACCGATAAGGTGGATTTTAGCCTGTATGATGGAACAAACGCTCATGAAAAATCGTGACGGCGAAAGATGGAAAAATATATTCCACTCCGACGGCGGAAACGAGGAGGAAGGGCGGTCTTTATAACAAAGCGCCTCTTTAAGGAAAAAGGGATATCAAATCCCAAAGAAACTATCTGAATTTGAAGCCCTTCTCGCCGAAATGGCAAAAAACCGATGAGGTGCCAATATCTCTGGGGCAACAGATCCCTGGGATCTTCTGTTCATTTTTGAGCCGGTGCTGGCGGCCACTCATTTGGATTGGATCCAGGAATATGAGAAAACCGGATATGCACCTGTCAATGATGCTCGTGTCGTAGATGCTTATAAGAAAATGGCAGAGTGGGGTGACAAGGGATATTTTGGAAGAAACTGGACCGGAATCAGTGGAGAAGGCGCAAGTCTCGCATTTTCTACGGAAAAGGCACTGATGTATATAGGAGGTACCTGGAATATCTCCACGTTTTAAGGAAAACAATCCCAAACTAGATTTTTGGAGCATTTCAGATTCCTGTGAGGACGGACAGATTCCATTTGTATCGACCAGTTCCTGTGGACTCGGTGTGTCCAGTAAGACAGAGAATAAAGAGGCAGCACTTGCGTTTGCAAAATTATTTTGCCAGCAAAGAGGGACAAAGCAGATGGTTGGAAGCGTTGGGAGCGATATCCTGCGTTCCGTCGATCCAGTCCAAGGAAGCCGTGGTGAATGATATTCAAAACGGTTATACGGTACAGGCAACCAGCTATTACGATATTCTGGGGAAGGAAGCCGGAAAGGGTGATTCTCCTTGTAATCTCTGGGAAGAAGATCAGTGTAAAATCTTTACTGGAGGCCTATCCATTCAGAAGTTTGTAGATTCTTTTGCAGTCGCTTTGTCTGACAAAAGAGGAAATGTCTGCGGGAAAGTCATAAAGAAACCTTGTAATCTGAAAAGCGAGAAAGCGATACCACGCAGAATAGGAATGTCATAGAATTCAAGAGAAAAACGCAGGTGCGTGCAGCATGACCATGGACGAGAAGCACATGGAAACATCTGCAGCCCTGCGTTTTTGTCGTAGGAGAGAAAAGTTTGGAAAAACAAGCAGAAGAAAGAAAATACGGCATATAGATATTTTATTGCGCTGGGACCTCATTTATATACTGGTTTTGTCATGTTTCCGATTGCCTGTTCCATCGTTTACAGCCTGTTTCAATGGAGCGGGATTGGCCCCATGCAATTCGTGGGGTTTCGTAACTTTCAATATCTTCTTTTTGGAGAAAGAATGTCGGGTGTATTCTTTCATGCGCTTAAGAATAATTTCATTTATCTGCTTTGCGTACTCTTTATCATCACCCCAATCCAGATTTTTACCGCCTATCTGTTTTTTGTAAAGATTCCGCTGACAAAGTATATTCGGACGATGATCTTTGTACCATACGTCTTGAGTATTTCCATTGTCGGTTTCTTTGCACTCCTCGTTTTTGAGGGCAATACGGGAATCCTGAATGAAATGATTACGAAACACCCTGGAGGGTACAGTACACGAGGGCGTGGCTGGGAGACGACAAGGTGATGTTTCCGGTCTTTATTCTGGTAGTCATTTGGCAGTGCGCCAGCTCCGGAACCATGATCTTTTTGCAGATATGCAGGCAACGCCAAGGGAGGTAATAGAGGCTTCTATCGTAGATGGATGCGGGGAGTTGTCCTGTTTCTTTCACATTATTCTACCTGGAATCAGAGCATCCCTGGTGACCAATCTAACACTCAGTGTAATTTGTGCACTGACGATGTTCGGTCTGCCCTATGTGTTGGTTGGCACATCGGGGAGGAGTGAACAATCGCCTGGATTTTATCGCCATGGTCTTTACCGATACGCCTTCGGAGGAACTTATTACGGCACAACGGACATCGGATTCGGCTCTGCGATCAGTGTAGTGATGCTGATCATTATTCTTTTTGTCTGGGGATCACGAATCTGTTTTTGGGAAAAATTGAAGGAGCAGTAGGATGGGGGCTACAAATATAAAGAAAGGAAAGGGCGGAAGACATCGGAGAGAGAGAATGAACTGGAAGATTCCGGTTTTCGCTTTTTGTTCTCTATTCGATGATCACTATATTTCTGGTGGGGAGACAATCTTATCATCCTTTAAGACAAAGATGGAACTGGTGGAGAATCTTTTTAGGTTATCCCAAAGCTCCAACTATGAAAAAAATTATTATACTGTCTTCGTGGAAGAGGGATTCGCAAAATACATTGGAAACAGCATCCTTCTGGTTCTTATATCGTTAATCCTACTGATGTTGGTTTCCTCCATGCTGGCATTTGGCATGGCACAGTATTCCTTTCGGGGAAAGAAACTGCTACAGGGTTATTTTCTCATTGGTCTAATGATGCCGGTTCAGCTCAGCATCCTTCCGCTGTATTTGATGCTCTCTAGGATCGGCATGATCAATAACCTTCCAGGGGCTGGCGTTGCTTTACGCTGCCAATCTATCTTTTCCTTTTCTGGTGTTTTTATCAATACAGCTGCCGAAGCCTCTTTTAGAGTCGGCTAGAATTGACAGGGGCGGGTGATTTCAGAACTTTTCTCGAGATTGTTATTCCGATTTCCAGGCCGGTGTTTGCCACAGTGGGACTATTGCAATTTGTAACGATCTGGAATGATTTTTCTTACCGATGGTTTTTGCCAAAGAAAAACGTACAGACGCTGACGCTGGCTATTTACAGCTACACAGGCAACTTCCTGAAAAAAATTGGGATAAGATCTTTGCTGCAGTAACGATCGCACTGGTTCCCATCTTGATTTTCTATTTTGTATTTTTCGGAACAGATTGTAACGGGGTTGACCGCAGGTTCTACCAAGGAGTAGGAGGAGAGCAGATTATGTTTGGAGATTGGATCTGGTTGGCGGAGCAGGAGCAGAAGAATCAACAGGGTTTTTATTTTGGGACGGATTCATGGTGGAAGATCTGGATGCCCTCTGTGATGTATGGATCTGTGCGACTGACAAATACATGCTCTTCATTAACGGTGTATTACAGGGGACAGGACCGGCGAGATCTACCAGGCAGGAAGGGTGGATTGACCGCTATGATGTCACTTCACAGCTAAGAAAAAGGGAAGAATACGATTGCCGTATCCGATGGAATTATGGCTACTCCACCTACCAAAGCCTGTATGACCATGGAAAGCTAATTTTTGATATTCTCCAGAGGGGAGGTGTTAGTTTCATCCGGTGAAAGTACATGGTATATGAAAGACGCAGGTCTGATTCCTGGTGCTCCGAAGAGGAATGTTAATCTAGGGCCGGCAGACTATTATGATGCACAATGTGGTGATGGCAGTTGGTTTCTGCATCCGGATAAGATAAATGGATGGCAAAAGGCAGTTGTTTGCAAGCAGGTAAACAAACGGCTGCGAGAACTTCCGGAACGGAAGCGAACAATAGAGGCAAAGCTCCCGAAACGAATTGTGCGCATCCAGGATGTGGAGTGTGACTGCCAGGTATTTACGGTCAATCTGAGACATGTTTTGTTCGCTGATCGGAGGGATGCAGATGAAACCAATATGAATGCCTTTCTTGGATGTGTGCTTCGCAGTGAGCGGTTTCAGAGGGGAGTGGTCAGTTTTCCGAACCGAAGATGGAATGGGATTTTTGGCTCCTTTCGGGTGGGAGAGAAGGTCTATGAGATGTCGGATGCATGCAGAGAGATTCAAGTGGAAATGCAAGAGGAGAGAATTTTTCTGATGCAGATTCACGGGAAATATGATGATCTCTACAGCCATATAGAGTTTCGGTTTTGAACATCCGCTAACGGTCTGTCCGGTGAAGGAGAGCGGTTTTTGTCACCTTGCCGACCACAGTGCTGACGACTTGCCAAGACGGAAGGCATGAAATTTACGAAGATATCGATTTTCTTTTACAGAGGAAGAGACGAGAGTTTTTGCTTGCTGTTCTCTCGAAGAGTTACAAAGGCAGGGGCAACAAATGTAAAATGGATTCCTGAGAACGATGTGAAACAGGATGCCTACATTCTGTCCATAATGCGTTTTGGGAAAGGTTGTAACAGAATATGCGGTAAAAAGAATCATTTGGGCATTCTCTGAACGGAGATGACGTGACGCTCCTATCGCCGCCCTGAGCCAGGACTGGAAAAACGTATCATTATCGATTTTCGGAGATCTTTATGTGGGATATCTATCCTTTGATCTTGAAAGCATCCAGGGAACCATTCTGATATGTTATGGCTTCGAAAAATATGTATCAGGGAGAGGTGGATTATACGATCGGGCTGAACAACGGAGCAAGATATATTTGTAGAGAGGGGTGGCAGTCCTATACCTCTATGGCAAAGATGGGGAATGCGTTATGCGATGATCCGTGTGGTGTTTGGGGGAGAAGAACCACTCCTGCTACAAAAGTTTGAACTTCTGCATGAAACTTATCGGATCGCAAATGGCGGGTCTTTTGCTTGTAACAACGAACTTTTAAACCGGATTTGGAAGATGTGCGATCAGACGATGAGGGACAGCGTTGCGGATGTCTATGCGGATTCCCCTACTTACGAGCAAGCATTCTGGCTGGGAGACTCTCTGGTCAGTATGAATGTGGATGCATATCTATTCAGGGGATTATGAATTTATCAGACACAGCATTGTGACAGGGATATCGGCAACAGAAAACAGCCCGCTTGGAAATGCACTTACTCCAACGGACTGGACGGTCACTATCCCGATGTGGACGATGAACTGGATCCTGATGGTGATGGATTACATTGCCATCACTGGAGATAGAGAGATTTTTAGTGAGGTATATCCAGCGATCCGAGAAAGACTTTACTATTTTGAAAGTCTGTTGACGAAGGAAGGAGGCTTTCTGGTCAAATCCTGAATTTGGTTGACTGGGCAAAAGATGGATGTATCCAATGACTGTATCTGTACCGCTTATCAGGGATCCTTGCCTATTGTTTCGAGAAGGCGGCAGAGGAAGCAAGGGTACTGGGGGAAGAGGCAGATGGAGTATTCTTCGAAAATACTTCGCATAGGATGAGAAAATTTTTGTCTGAATCACTTTGGGACGAGAAGAGACGAGCCTATCGTGACTGCCTGCACGCGGATGGAGCCTGGTCTAAGACCTGTAGCATCCAGACGCATGCGCTCCTGCTCTATTATAATGCCATTTCGGAGCCGGAGAGGAAAGAGCTTGCAGAGACTTATGTGAGAGAAGGGCAGGAGGACTTTGTGCAGGTGGGTTCTCTTTCCAGCTGTACTATCAGTATGAAGTACTTTGCAGGTTGGGGAGAAACAGATCGAGTAATGAAGGACATCCAAAAGAGATGGGGCAGAAATGCTTCGTTACGATTCTACTACCTGCTGGGAGGTGTTCCCGGATTCTATGAGAATACGAGAACCAGAAGCTATTGCCATGCCTGGTCTGCATCCCCTGCACTATTTATGCAAAAATATCTGACGGGTATACAAATGGAAGTTGAGGGCTTTCGTGAAATCACGGTGGATCTACAGGAGCCGAAACTGGAGTGGTGCAGGGCGAGCATTCCGACGCCTTTGGAGCAATTGATTTGGACTGGGATCAATCGGACGGACACCTTCTCCTGCGCCTACCGCAAGAGATTCGTCTACGTGCTCTCCGTGCGGAAGGGTTTCAGGTTAGGATTGAAAGAACGGTATAAATGTGCGGGGCGGGAGGAGCACCGCCCGTACGTCCATCCCGTCGGTCAGCGCAGGTTGATTTTTTTCGTCATATACATCAGAATTTAGATAGAGATAAGAGATCAATAAAAAGGCTACCTGAGAGGGGCCTTTTTGATGAGTAAGAGGCAGATGCGACAAACATACAGAGGATTATGAAATTTTTCAGTATTAGTGAGGGACATCAAAGTATGGGAATGGACTTGGATTATCCAATATGAATAAAAATGAAAGTTTGTGATTGTGGAAATCAAACCAATCGAAAACAACATTCTTTGTGAATCGGATACAAAAAGTGGACAGTAAATGATAGAAATAACGAAAAGAATAAACGACGGAAATATATAAATTGACGAAAATATGGGAGGTAACATGATAATTGAGAGAATTAAACAATATAATTAGAATTTATTGAAAATAATTAATACACAATGTATATGATCAAAAATTCCGTAGCTAAATGATTGTGAGGGTTAACATGAGAATCGTGATTGGGTGCGATCCAAAATGCAGAATTCGGAAAAAGAAATTTGTACATATATCAGAGAGAGGGATATGGGGAGATTACGGATTTGGGTAGTGAAGACCCGATTTACGCCAACGTTGCAATAAGAGTCGGAGAGATGGTAGCAGGTGGAGAATATGACTGTGGAATATTAATGTGTGAACAGGAATTGGAGTGTCTATTGCAGCTAATAAGGTGGAAGGTGCCTATGCTGCACTCTGTGCGGACGTATATTCGGCGCAACGCGCAAGATTGAGCAATGATGCCAATATTCTATGTAAGGGTGTATTTTACGACAGGAATGCTGTAAGAAAGCTGATAGTAGATGCGTTTCTTGCAGAACAGTTTATTCAGGGGTGCCCATCACAGGCTAAAAGTGGATCGATATAAAGAATATGACAGGAATAAAAAGGAAAAGTGCGAAGGACTTACAAGGGGGCTAAGACAATGAAGTATCTTCTGGGGAATTGATTATGGGACGGGTGGGGCAAAAAGCCTGTATTACTGATGAAGAGTTGAAAGTACTGGCTTATGCATTCAGAGAATACGCAATTATCACAACTCAACCGGGGTGGTCGGAGCATCAGGCAAACAATTACTGGTCAGTAACATGTGATCTAATTCAAGAGTGTCTCAAAAAAAGTAAAGTAGATCCCACATCCATTGTTGCAATTGCCACATCAGCTGCGCTGCCTTCCTTTGTTATGGTGGACAGAGAAGGTAGCGCCATAGGTAATGCATTTAATTTGATGGATCGAAGAGCAATTAAAGAGATTGACTACGTAAAAGAAAAAATTGGCGAGAAAAGAATATTGGATTTAACAGCGAATCGGCTTGAAGATCAGCCGTCTTTGTTAAGCCTCCTCTGGGTAAAGAATAATCGACCGGAGGAATATCGGAGAATTCATAAGATTCACACGATCAGTAGTTTTATTAAACACAAGTTGACCGGTCAGGAGAATATCAATTACAGCGAGGGTCCGCTCTATGGCCTGGCGTATAACATAAGGAATAATCGGTTCGAAAAATATTTTAGACTGTTTGGGAATAGACCTATCGATTTTACCCAACATAGTAGCTTGTGATGAAGTGATTGGTTATGTGGACGAAAATCGCCAGCCATGAAACGGGGCTTGCCGTTGGAACGCCAGTTGCAGGGGACAGGTGGATGCGTGCGCAGGGGTGGCTAGGGGAGGCGCCACCAGGTTGGAGATATCCAGATGAATCTGGGGACATGCGGTAACTTTGGTGTAATTCATGATAATAAAAAAATTTTCTGGATTCAATGATTAATTGCGCCTATACAGTGGATTCGAAAAAAACTTTGTCGTGATCCCCACTACTACGGGAGGCCAATTGATCAGGTATATGAGGGATCAATTCTCGCCGTTAGAAAGAGCGGTTGAGTGGGAAGCAGGGATAAGTGCTTATGATTTACTGAATTATGAAGCGGAAAAAGTCCCTGCCGGATGTGAAGGGTTGATCATTCTCCCTTATTTAATGGGGGAACGAACACCATTATGGGATGTATCTGCAAGAGGGGTTGTATTTGGATTATCTCTAAACCACGGAAAAGCACATGTGATCCGTGCCATGATGGAAAGCGTGGCGTTTGCATTATATAGTTCGTACGAATTATTAAAAGACAAGCTAGAATTTGTCAACTATCCGATTGTCATGAATGAAGGTGGTGCGAAAAGTGCGCTTTGGAGAAAGATCATAACAAATGTATTTAATGTTCCTACCGTCCTGTTGAAAAATAGGACAGGTGCACCCTATGGAGATTGCATTTTGGCGGGAAAAGCAGTTGGAGTGTTTAAAGATTTTGCTGTTGCAACAGAACATGCTGAGTATGTCGAGATGATGGAGCCGGACCAAAATGCTCATGAAATGTATATGAATTATCATAAGCTATTTAAAAAGCTATACGCAGATCTAAGGGATGACTTCAAGGAGCTATCGGTGCTGAGAGAAAGGTATAAAACGTATAGGGTGTAGGTGGGGGAAGAGATGGATAGAGCATGCTTTGGTTTACTGGTAACAACAAGAGGTTTCTTTAATCCTGCAATTGCCAAGATCGGAAGAAAAAGACTGATTAGTAAGCTGCAGGAAAAAGGGGCACCGATTAGTATCATTGAGCGAAGAGGAAGGAAGTTCGGCTGTGTAGAGTCCTACGATGATGCTCTCATTTGTAGCGAATAAATTTAAAAATACAGAGATGAGATAGATGGAATTTTGATTAGTGCGCCGAACTTTGGAGATGAAGTAAGTACAGTGAATGCAATTGATTGTCGAGCTGGATGTACCAATCATGGTGCATGCATTTGACGATGAATTAAATCACCTCGATTTAGCGAACCGAAGAGATTCATTTTGTGGAAAACTGTCGATCTGTTCAAACTTGAATCAGTTTGGAATCAAGTTTACGAATACCCACTTGCATACTTGTGATCCTGATAGTGATGAGTTTATGAAGGATCTAGATTATTTTTGATTCGGTTTGTAGGTGAGAAGGGGACTAAGGGGGCAAGAATTGCGCAGTTTGGAACTAGACCGGCAGCATTTCAAACAGTTAGATTCTCCGAGAGATTGCTAGAAAGATCAGGAATTACGGTTATTCCAGTTGATCTAGCAGAGGTGATAGAACAGTCAAAAACCATGAAAGATCATGATCAAATTGAGAAAGTAGTCAACGAAATCAGAGATTATGGAAATGTTCCTGCCTGCATATCAGAGGATAATGTACAAAAAGTCAGCAAAATTATTTTTAACTATTCGAAATTTCATGGAGTTAAATCGCTGCGATGCAGGAGCTTTCCAATGTTGGGATTCTATTCAGAGTATTATGGGTGCGCATCTTGCTTACCAATGAGCATGTTGAGTCAGATTGGTAAATCCATGTCGTGTGAGACAGACGTGATGGGAGCAATTTCCATGTTGGCATTACAGTATGCATCGGGAAGTGCATCCGCATACTTAGACTGGAATAATAATTATGCAAATGATCGAAAACAAATGCATTATGATTCACTGCGAAATTACCCCAAGGACTTCTTTGCCAGAGAGATTGAAATTTCTAATCTGGATATTTTAGGTGCGTCACTCGGAGAGGAGAAATGCTTCGGGGCGTGTAAGGCGGTGGTAGCACCGGGACCCATTAGTTATGCAAAAGTGACTACCGATGATATGGCCGGAGAAATCAAAGCGTATGTGGGAGAAGGAAACGTAACGGATGATCCGGTTGATACGAAGGGGCGCCTGCGGTGGTTCATATTCCAAATCTTCAGCAGCTTATGAACTACATTTGCATGAACTCATTTGAACACCACGTTGCGATGAACCGTTCAAATGTGGCTGATGCTCTGGAAGAGGCAATGCAGAATTATATGGGATGGAGGGTTTATAGACATCATTAATCAGGGGGACTCTGAGCGGGAATACTTAAAAGATAAATAATTGGAGGGGAAAATGATATACAAGCTGTCTGAATTACAAAAAATTGCAAGAGAGAATAGATTTGCAATCCCTCACGTATTGGGAGGGAATCTTGAAATGACCTATGGGGCAATTAAAGGCGCACAGGAGATGGAATCTCCACTAGCGCTTGGATTTGCACCCGAAGTATTTGCAAGCTACCAATGTCTATGGTGATGCTCTGCAATTATGAACGCAGCTCGTGAAGCAAATATCCCGATTGCGGTTCAGTTAGAGCATGGCAAGAGTTATGAACAGGCAGCAGAAGCAATTTCGCTTGGAGCCATTTCTGTAATGTATGACGGTTCAGACCTAACCTATGAAGACAATGTAGAAACACGGCGGAAGTTGTAAGGATGGCGCACGCTTTTGGAGCCTGTGTGGAGGCAGAGTTGGGACATGTGGGTGGTTCTGCAGTTAGGGGAACGCCTATCACATCTTCAGGAAAAAGACGGATCCTGATCTGGTAGTAGACTTTGTAAAGAGAACGGAAGTAGATACGCTAGCGGTTTCATTTGGAAATGTGCATGGTCATTATCAAGGGCCGGTTGATATTGACACCGATTTGTCCGAATGATCACAAAGGTCACGGATGTTCCATTAGTGATGCATGGGGGATCTGGTCTTCCGGATGAAGTATATAGGGGAATTGTAGAAGCAGGAATCAGTAACATTCATTTTTTTATTCCGGTATTGTCAAAGATATATGGTCGGAGCTGAAAAGGAAAGTCGGACCGGAAGATTTGTTCCCTCCTTTTCACGAGATTGTGTCATATAATATTGATTTTTGAAGAGAAGACAAAAATAATTAGATTGCTGGGAAGTGAGAATATGATCAAGTGCTTCAGTCACTAGAAAATATTTTTAATCCTATTTAAAAGGGAGGAGAAGGCAATGATGGGTAAGGAGTTCAAAAATGACAAAAATTCTGTCGGTAGTTGTGCTCTCAGCAACTATGCTTTTGATGGGATGTGGAAGCAGTTCACAACCAGGACAGGCTGATGGGAGTCATAGTGCAGGGGACAAGCCTGTAACCATACGATTTGCGCATGGATGGGCAGCCTCTGGAGATACTGCTGTGGGCGCAGAGTACATAAAAAAATTTAAGGAAGACAACAAGGATACAATCAATTTGGTGGAGGAAGTGGTAGCGGAGATGAAATGCTAACCAAAATAAAGGTAGATCTTGCCGCAGATAATCTTCCGGATGCATGGATGTACTGAGGTTCTATGGTGGACTGTGGAAGTTTGATCAAGTCGGGACTATTGGCGGATGTCGGAGAATACTTCAAGGAGTCCCAAACTGCAAAAAATGAGTGATTACCCAGAATCCATGTTTGATTCATTTAAGTTTAACGGAAAGGCGTATGGAATCCCGACTGAATCCTACGTTGGATTTTGGTTTTTGCAATAAAAGAGCTCTTTGAGAAGTACAATTTGGATTATCCCAAAACGTATGAGGATCTGATCAAGGTAGCGAAAGTCTTTCATGAAAATGGAATTGTCCCACTTGCAATGGGAAGCAAAGGAGGAACCCTTCACACTTTTTCTTGAGTGAACTATTTTGTCAGTACAAAGGTGCGAAAGAAAATTTCTGCAAAGGCTGTCCAATGAATGGAAAAATTGATGACGCAAATTTTAAAAGGTTGCCAATCTCATTGTGGATATGAAAAATAATGTGTTTCCATCCGATACAGTTGCAAACGGAGACTGGGGTCCCAGCTTTGCGTTGTACAACGAAGGAAAGGCGGCAATGGTTTATACCATGACATGGATGCTCACCGCATTAAGTAGTGAGACAGAAGCTAAGACGGTACTTATTAATGCACCTCGTTTGCCCGGTGCAGATGTGGACCCTTCCACGTTTGTAAGCAGCAATAGCACATACGGAATGGTAATAAACGCTAAGTCCTTTGCAGACCCTGTAAAAAGGAAGGCACTCGTTAAATTGGCGGATATGTTTACATCCGACGAGTGGGTAGAAAATATGTTCTATAAAACCGGAATGCTCAATGCAAAGACGATTAAGATTGATGAAAGTAAAATGACGAAGCCAATTCTTTTTACAGTGGTTGATGATGCCAGTAAGAAAGAAAAGATGTCCTGCCATTGGCTAGCTTATCCTGATGGGGAACCGTTTTATTACTTTACAGATAGGTTAGATGAGCTATTTGCGGGCTCTATTTCGGCAGATGAATTTGTGAGTCGATGCCAGAAGTCGTTAGATGAGGCAAAAGAGGAACAGTAAGAATATGCGCAAGAGCAGGAGATCACTATGAAAAGATGAGCTTAAAGAAGGGGGATATATATCAGCGGCATTTCTTAGTCCGGCGCTGATGCTGTATATGGGACTCATCATACTTCCTATTCTAATGTCTGGTTATATTTCGCTGACCAAATGGAACGGAGTCGGTATACCGGAATTTGTCGGACTGAGAAATTTTAATAAAATTTTTCCACGATGTGGATTATTGGACATCCTTCACAAACACCTTACATAGCCATAGTTTTCTCCTGCTTTTGTAGCCGCCGCTGGGTTTGATATTTGCGTATCTACTCAGCAGAATAAAACTGGGATATAAATTTTTCGATCGATATATTTTTCTTCCAACGGTCATATCGCCTACGGCAATTGGAACAATGTTTCTGATTCTGTTTAATGGGAATCTTGGGCCGTTAAATACCTTTCTGCGAAATGTAGGGCTCCCGACCCGGGATTGGCTTTCGGATCCCAAAACGGTTTTGTATGCAGTGATGTTTCCGATGATTTGGCAGTACATAGGCCATTACGTCATTATTTTCCTTGCGGGAATACAGTCGATCCCTCGAAGATATTTTTAGATAGTGCCAGAATTGACGGAGCAAATTCATCCACTATCTTTTTCAGAATTATTATTCCCATGTTGAGAAATCTAATCGGCGTCTGTATTGTACTTTGCTTTACTGGAAGCGTAAAGGCTTTCGACCAGGCATATGTGATGACAGGAGGCGGACCTGGAGTAAAATCGTCCTATCTTGCCGTTCGAATGTATGAACGGGCATTCACTAACAATAAATTGGGAGAAGGGACAGCAATAGCCATTACAATGCTCGTGTTTTCACTGGTGTTCACGTTGGTCTTCAACAAGCTGAATGATCATGACAGTATCGAGTATTGAGATCGCAAATAGAAAAAGGATTTTACGATGAAGAAAAAACTAAATTTGGGTTATTGGAGCCCTCTGAAATACCTTGTTCTAATATTTGCTGCGGGGTTGTGTTTAATCCCATTTATATGGGTGGCTTTAAGTTCCGTGAAGGAAGATGGTGAAATCTGCAGCAATTCGTTTGGCCTGCCGAAGGTCTGGGTTTGGAAAAACTATAGTGATGCGTGGAAGGGTGCAGCAGGTTGCACTTAGCTTCATGAATAGCATTGCATATTCATTCGTGGCGGTTGGAACTCTTATTTTAATATCATCCATGGCGGCTTATATCTTGGCAAGAGTTTGGAAAAAGCCAAAGGATGTACAATTTTTGCTCTGGGAATTATGATCCCCCGTTCATGCAATTATCATTCCATTACTAATGATTTATAGAAGATCGGGAATAGTCAATACGAGACCGGGTATTACTGTCGCTATATCGTGTCAGAGCTTTCGTTCAGTATATTTATATTGGTTGCTTTTATGCAGACGTTGCCAAGAGAGTTGGAAGAAGCAGCGCAGATTGATGGTAGTTCGAGAAGTGGGACCTTTTCAAAAATCATACTGCCCATATCCAAGCCAGGTGTTGCAACAATAGGAGTCTTTGCATTTGTAAATTCTTGGAATGACTTACTTTTTGACACTTGTTTTAACTTCTAGTCCCGAACTGAAACGTTAAATTGGCCTCGCTTTAATCTAAGAGGAATGTATGTGCAGCATTATGGGCTGATTACAGCGGGTCTAATGATCATGATTATCCCTGTAATTGTGATCTACATTGCCTTTCAAGAACAGATGGTGAAGGGGTATGACAGCAGGGGCCGTGAAGAGCTGATTGTTCTCAAAGTAAAAAGAGGTTGATAAGCTGCAGGCGGATTAATAAATCATAATCAGGTGGTCGAGCAATGGGGGTTATTTGAGCTAAGTCTTCATTCAGAAGCGGAGTATGAAAATCCCTATAGAGACTGTAATGTTGAGGCCATCATTTCTTGTGGAAGTGATAGTGCTTCTATAAGTGGATTTTACGACGGAGAAGGAAATTGGATCATTCGTTACATGCCGGAGAAGGAAGGGTTATATCATTTTGTAACGGCCTCTGCTGGACGATGGAGATGGATGGTTTGACTGGGCTCATTTGAGTGTATCAGTCATCAGATGGAAATCATGGAAGAGTTCGAGTCTCTGAGATGTTTCACTTTTCATACGATGATGGCACGCCTTTCTTTGTGGTAGGAACGACCGCATACGGATGGACGTATCGGCCGGAACAAGTTCGAAGGGATACACTTGAGTCCTTTGAAAGATATGGGTTCAATAAGGTTAGAATGTTGCTTACGCCTAAATGTTACCATGGAGAGTGATGGGGATGTAGATATATCTTATGATCCGGAGGTGTTTCCGTTCGAAGGAGACGCAGGTAAGTTTGATTTTAGTAGATTCATCCCAGAATACTTCCGTAATTTTGAGGAACGTATTTTTAGAATTGATGGATAGAGGGATAGAAGCAGAAATTATTCTGTTTCATTCTTACGATTTTGGAAAGTATAACATTGATCGGATGAATGAAGAGGAGGCGTTGTACTTCCTGAATTATGCAATCTGCTGGTTCAGTGCCTTCCGTAACGTCTGGTGGTCACTAGCGAACGAGTACGACGTTTCAGTGGAACAGTCAGAGACGGGAGCCGATTGTCAGAACGAGAACGCAAAAGAGAAACACTAGGGATGTCGTGGGCGAATATATCAAGGCGCATGATCGTTATCAACATTTGAGGTCTATACACAACTACCCATCAGGACAAATCTATCCGGATAGACCATGGATGACTCACGTGTCTTATCAGCACCCCAATACATACGATTTATTGCGAGACCTCAAGAACCAATATCACAAGCCGGTCATCAACGACGAATATCAATATGAAGGGAATGTAAAGCACGAGTGGGGAACAGCAGTGCGGAGGAGGTAGTGTTTCGCCATTGGCTGTCTTTTTATGGCTGGGGATATGCAACGCACGGAGAGGCATATAAAAACGGAAGACAATAATAGAGACATATTTTGGACCTATGGCGGGAAGATGCAAGGTATAGTGCAAGAAGAATCTTATTTTTAAAGCAAATTGCACTGATTGCGACTTCCAACATTTATCAGTGGACTGGAGAAACACGGACGGAATCAACTATTTTTCTATTTGCAAGAACGATGAAATGATTTTTCGCACGAAATACGCTCCTGAATAAACGGATTTATCCAGGGAATGCGATAAAAAGGACAATATCGTTATCGAGTTGAAGAGTTCGACGTATGGAATTGTAGAAAAGACGAAAGAATACGAAATTGACGAGCAAACAGCATTCATTCCGAGAGAATGGATGCTCCTGAAGCTAACAAAGCGGCAAGGTAAAGAATAGAAGGGGGATACACAATGAAGAGTGTAATGATCTTAGGGGTCCAGGGAACATATCTGAGTCTACGGTAAGATATTTTTATAAACAAAGGGATACCAGTAGCCACATTGACACATGCAACGACAAATCTATTGGGGATGGAAGATCAGCTCAAAGTATATAGAGGGGACCGGAATGAAGAGCAGGACATCTTGCATGCTTGTAACGATTTTGATCCGGAAGTCGTGATTGATTTCTGTTGCTTCAAACCGTTTCAGGCGGAACTGGCGGTAAAAATCATTTAAGAAGACAAAAGTACGTCGGTATATATTTATTAGCACTGTAGATGTTTATGGGTATCCGCTTAGCAATCTTCCGATGAGAGAAAGCGATCCATGGGGCGAACCGAATTGCAAATATGCGTCAGATAAAAAGATATGTGAAGGAATATTCAGGAGTGGATTTGCTACAGGAACGCCTTATTTGACCATAGCAAGACCAGCGTATTCGATGGGAAAGAGCTTTGCACTGTCGGCATTCGAAAGAAATAGAGGGAAAATATTGTATCGAGGATAAGAGAGGAAAGGGATCTATGTGCCGGGGGATGGAAATGCTTTATTACAGACAGGAGCTGCATATAACACAGGATTAATGATCGCTAGGATTGCAGAAAACGACGTCAGTATTAACAAAGATTACACATGCGGACATAACACTTTCAATACACAGAACGAATATAGAAGCATTCGCAAAAAGTAATTGGCAAGCCAGCTAAGTTGGTTCATATCCCAACCGATTTTATGTTTAGTCTAGGGAGACAGGAGGTGGATGCAAGTATCTTGAGAGATTTGACAGTCCATAATCTTTATTTTTCCTTAGAAAAATTCAAAAATGATTTTCCGGATTTTGTTTGGGAATATGATATTGAAGATGCGGCGAGAGATTTTATTAAACATCAGGAGGAAAAAGGGACCTTTGATCATTCTTTTTGAGAATGAATTTGAGGATGATATTGTGAGCTGTGGGAATCAGAAATGGCTTCGTTAAAAACAAAAGTACTTAATACATTTGCAAAAGAAATAGGAAAAGGAGAAGGGTTCAACCAAATGGGAAGATACGATTATAGATTGACAAACGAAAAAGAAAAGAATATGCAGGACACCTTATGCTACAGCGTTTCGTAAACCTGGTGGTTTGTGAGTTAAAAAGTGGAAAAGGAATCTATTTGGAAGCAGCAGATGGTAAAAAGATATATCGATTTTTACTGCAGGAATGTTCTCCTGCATTTTGGGATATGGAAATGAGGAGATTGCAGAAGCGATATATGAGCAGGCGAAAAAGCTTTACGATTGTGGCGCCACTCCATCAAAGACGGACATAAGATATCAAGCCTATCACAAGATTGCTTCTATTGCACCTAAGAACTTAAATCGTATATCGTTCAGTGTGGGTGGAGGTTCGGCCATTGAATCTGCCATGAAAATCGCTATGAAAAATGTAGAAAAATGCAGACAATTTCGTAACGATGGTTGGCGGATATCATGGAACATCTATGGAGCTACTGGCGCAACGTTCCTTACGAGCCGAAGTGCATCCGATCATATCGCCAATCCTGCTGTCTATGATTTTTGCAAGACATGCACTTAAGAATTGCATTAGGTTCCACGTCCTTATATGTACCGAAACCCGTTCGAGGGAACAATATTAACTATATTGACTTCTGTGTAGACATGGTCAGACAAGCAATCATTAATACGGCGATAGGACGTGTGGCAGGGATAATCGTGGAGCCTGTACAGTCGGCAGGTGGGCAAATTGATTTCTCGCATGAGTATCTACGAAAATTAAGGGACGTTTGTGATGAATTCGGTATACTCCTGATCTTTTGATGAAATTCAGACCTAGTGCAAGGACGAGACCAATTTTTGCTGCAGAGTATTATGGAGTCGAGCCAGACATTATCGTATTTGCCAAGGGAGTGGGAGGCGGAATTCCGATCGCAGGAATCATTATCCACGATAAATTAAGAGGATTTGAAGATCTGATGGAGGACATGCATACCTTCCAGAACAATCACCTTTCCTATGCGGCCGCATTAAAGGCAATAGAAATAATCGAAAGAGATCACCTTTAGAAAATGTAGAAAAATCGGGGATTACTATCGTTCAAGATTACATGAAATACAGACTGAATTCCCGAAATCGGTGATATTAGAGGTCCGGGCTTAGCAATAGGTGTGGAGATGGTAGCAGATCCTGTATCAAAGAAGCCTCTTTCAAATGATTGCTAAAGGAAATCTTTCAAAATGCGATAGAGGAGGCTTATTTATACAATTGGCAGAGAATGTCATTAAGATTAAACCAGCTATCATCATCTCCAGGGAAGAGGCGGAAGAATCGATGGATATGTTGGAGAAAGCGTTTCGTAAAGCCCTACGAAGTAGTTTGCCTTTTCAGATCATGTGTGACTGCGTAGAGAAAAAGAGGTGAATGAATGGATGCAATTGTAAAACACAACCTTCTGGAGAAGTAGATTTAATTCAGGTTTCGGAACCGGCTTGTTTAGAAGACGAAGTGAAAATAGAGGTAAAAGCTTGTGGCGTTTGTTCGACAGATCTTCATATAGTAGCAGGGAGCTATCCGTGGGAGAAAGGGGTGACGCTGGGCATGAATACAGTGGCTAGTGGTCGAGATCGGACCTAAGGTCACGAAATTCAAGGTGGGAGATAAGGTAGCAGCTTGTATGGACGGAGGCTTTATGAGGTATGCAGTCAAAAGAGAAGATGGCTGGCTATTTCAGCTACCGGAACAAATTGAATTTGAGGAAGCAGCTCTGCTTGAGCCTTTGGCGGCAGCGGCGAATAGTGTATTTAATAGATCATCTATCAAGCCGGGTGATATCGTATTGATCGAAGGACCTGGAACCATGGGAATCTTTGTTCTACAATGTGCGAAACTTATGGGGCCACAGTGATTATGAGTGGTACGTCACGGGATGAACATAGACTAAAGCTGGCAAAAATCGCTGGGGGCAGACTATGTGGTGGATGTCCAAAAAGAGGATCTGCAAGCGGTCATTGCGGATATAACATGCGAAGTGGGAGTGGATTTGGTGTTCGAGTGTACAGGAGCACAGGTGGCATTGAGTGCAGGTCTTATGGTATTAAAGACGACAGGTCAACTTACACAGGTAGGCATTTTTGGCAAAGAAGCGTTGATAGATCTAGGAAGGCTTGTATATCATAGCCAAAAAATCGTAGGTAGTATTGCCTATGACAAAGAGACATGGGGAGCGGTGCATTAAGTTATTAGCACAGTAGATACGAAGAAGCTGATTTCCAACAAGATGCCGTTAAAAGATTGGAAGCAAGCGTTTGAGATTACCCGCGAACAAAGAGGGATGAGAGTATTGTTGATCCCCTAAGCGTCAAAGACTCGAAAATCGCTGGGGTTAGAAGTAGATAAGGCGAATATATGCTCCTATGAAAAAAATTTCCATGTAAATCGAAGCAAGTAGATTTCGAAATCTTGTTGCTAAAATCCCGTCTTTGACAGTTGAAAACCCAAAACCCACTGCGAAGCCCTATGTCTATTCGGCTTGCGGTGGGTTTTTGTCTTCGTTCTGCTTTGTGGTATTTTATCTGCTTTAGCTTTTCTTATGAATTGTTTTTATATCCTGCTTCGTGATGAATGCACAATCTGTGCGGAATCTGGCTGAAGTGGTATGTTCTCTGGAGGGTTTTGACAAAAAGTTAGGATATTTAGTAAAATCGCATGTGAGATTTGTCAGTTGTCAGCCTGTCTGCAGGAGGAAATGCTAGGGAATTATGGTGTGCGATAATATTCTTAAAGGTTATCAAGATTTGACAGCAGTTGAAAAATGTTGCCGATTATTTCCTTGAGAATGAGGAACAGGTAGATTTCTCATCACGCCATGTCGCATCCATGCTTTTTGTATCGGAGGCGACCCTTTCGTTTTGCACAAAAGGTCAGTTATACCGGTTACCGGAAGTTTATATATGATTATGAAAAGGAATTGTGCGACAGAATCCAGGAAAGGAATATCAGCGTTTTATCGAAGGCAGTCAGAAAGACGTACCAGAGATTATTGGAGAATCAGTTTCAGCTTTTAGATGAAAGTAGGGTTAGAAATGTAGCAGAAATGCTCGGAAAGTATTCCAGTATCCTGATATGTGGAATGGGGAGTTCCGGATATGCTGCGAGAGAATTTTATTTACGTTTTATGAGATTGGGAATGAACGTACAGGCAATCACCGATTCGCAGGTAATCCCCATGTCGGTTGCGATGTGCAATGACAAGGTATTGGTGATAGGGGTGTCTCTTAGCGGGCGAACAAGAGAAATTCGAGATGCTATGATTGCTGCAAAGCACCGGGGCTCAGCAACCGTATTCATTACATCGAACCAGAAAACCGGGATGGAAGACATTTGTGATGAAGTCTTATATGTAGCAGCAGATCATGATCTTGACGGTGGAACGGCAATTTCCCCGCAATTTCCAATTCTGATGCTGATAGATGTTCTTTATACCTATTATTTAAAAAACGATCCGAATGGAAAAATCGGGAAATGGAGGGAAACCTTACAGGCGTTATTCCCTTCAGAAACAGATAGAATCATGAGGAGGATGTGATGGAACGGGTCTATCTTGGAATTGATATAGGCGGAACAGCGGCAAAAATGGGCATAATGACCGGGGATGGGATGTTTCTCGCTAGAAGGAGTGTCCCTGTTGCTTTTGATCAGTATGAAACGCCGATCATTGATACGGTAAAAAGGAAGCACAGTCGTTTCTTAATGAATTCGAGGATCTTGATTCGGATAAAGGAAAAAAGGTAGTAGCGGCGGGCGTATCAGCAACCGGACAAATTGATATGAACACCGGTGTTGTTACAGGAGCTGCTGCACATATTCGTAATTGGGAGGGAACTCCAATTAAAGATACGCTGGAAAAAGCATTGAAAATGCCGGTATATGTGGGGAACGATGCAAACTGCGCAGCACTGGGAGAATACTGGCTTGGCGCGGCTTCAGGTGAGAAGAATTCGATTGTTATGACGGTTGGCACCGGTGTGGGGGGAGGCATCTTGGTAGACGGACATTTGCTGACAGGCGCACACGGCATAGCCGGTGAATTGGGGCACATGATCATTAAGGAGGATGGAGAAAGGTGTAGTTGCGGAAATGATGGCTGTCTGGAACGCTATGGATCGACCGTGGCGTTGATCCGCATGGTAAAAAGTGGAGTAAAGAATGGGAATATACCTATGTTCTCTGATGAGATAAATGGAATATCCATATTTAAAGAGCTGGAAGCAAGACAAAATAGGGGCCCGCTAGCGAATACGGTGAGGATGTGGATCGGCTATCTTGCGGACGGATTAGTAGGGCTCGTGCATATATTCAATCCATCCGTGATATTAGTAGGGGGAGGGGTGAGCGAGCAAGAGGATCTCTTTATTAGACCCTTAGAAAAAAATGGTAAAGGAACGTGTGATGCCTTCTTTCAAAGAAGGACTCAGATTGGAAAAAGGCAGCGCTTGGCAATATGGCGAGAATGGTCGGAGCAGTGTATTTGTGCAAGGAGCAAGGGGTATAGATGGCAAGGAAAACAAGCCGACTGAGCGGGATTAGAGTTTGCCTGGTATGAAAAATACTTTCATAAGATATGGACGCCCTGTGAATGAGCCATTCGATGGAGGGCGGGTGAGTGATCATCCGTCTTGCTGATCGCGGTAGCGTTGCGAAAAAGGGATTTCCGGATATTCTCTGTCTGGAAAATCCTTTTTGCGTAAAAAGATTGTACTTTCATAAAGAGGGAAAAGCCTTGAGAGTAGAAGGTGGCACTGTTAAAATCTGACAATAGAAGTAGAAAAAAGAAAGAAAAAGAATACATATCATATAAAAACGAAACAGATACCTGTTGTGGTTGTTCTATACACGTAGTGAAAAAGGAGGAAACATGAAAAAGAAAAAAAGATACTTGAGTATTTGCCTCGCGGCGTTGATGGCGGGCGGCCTTCTTGCAGGATGTGGAGAAACGCCTCCAAAACGGAGGAAGTTCATCTGAAAGTGCCTCGGAACAAAAGGCGGCAGCTTCCAGCAAAGAGACGGTGAATTTCTGGTACCTCTGGGGTGGCGATGAAGCGGCTTATCTGGAACAAATCATTGCTGCATACAATAAGAGTCAGGATAAATATCAGGTAGTGGGGCTCAGTACACCGGATCAACAGAAGGTAATTACCGGTATTTCTGGAGGAAACGGACCGGATATTACAGACGATTTTGGGTCCAGCATTCCGAATTATGCAGAGCAAAAATATTGCATTGCCATTGGATGATTATATCAAAAAGGATGGAATAGACCTTGATAAGACTTTTGTCAATGGAACGATGGCACAGCAAACCTATAATGGCAAAACATACGCCTTTCCAATCAGCTCGAATGTATTTGCGCTTTATTATAATAAAGACTTGCTAGAGGCAGCAGGATACAAGGAACCGCCAAAGACAATGGAAGAAGTGCAGGAGATGGCGGCGAAACTGACAAAGAGGAAGGCGGAACCATTAAAAACCTTTGGGGCACTCATTGGTTCCTAATACCTACTGGTGGCAGAACATGACCTTGCCAATGGGGGATAATTTCAGGAAGGCCGGAGAAATCAACATTGACAATGAAGGATTCCATAAGGCGCTTGGATGGTTACAGGATTATGTGAAGGAATTTGGATCGGATGCTGTGAATAGCTATGTCACTTCCGGACAGTCCAAGATCAACTCGGCACAGGATCCATTTTTAGCAGGGCAACAGGCACTGAGATTCGATGGTACATGGTTTTATAAGATGGCAAAGGATGCCGGGATCAACTTTGGATTGACCATGATTCCTGCTTACAGTTCACAGGGGAACAAGACCTATAGCTTGATTGATACCTCCAATTTCTATATTCCGTCGACCGCCAAGAATCCTGACGGAGCTTGGGACTTTTTGAAATATATTACGATGGGGGATGGCGCGAAGATGTTTATTACACTGAAGGAGATCTCCCCGCCTTGCAGTCACTCCTGGATGATCCTGACGTAAAAAGCGGATCGGAATCGTATGATGTATACCTGAAAGTCTTATCCGATTCAACCCTTGTGACGATGCCGGGTGTTTTTAGATGGACAGACATTTAAAACGGCACTGCAATCCGCACTTGATTCAGTGATGTTAGGTGGAAAAGCGGACGATGCGATCAAAGAAGCGCAAGAAGCGGTTGCGGTTTAAAGTAATAAAAGGAAACGGCAAGTAAACTTAACGCTATCTGCCAATCATGTTCCTGACCATCAGGGAAGCAGATGAGCGTTTGTGATAGGAGAATGCATCTATGAATTCAAGGAGCGTAAGCAGAAGAGAGGCAAAAGGCAAATCGAGATGGATTCTTATTTTTCTCTCCCGTGGCTCATTGGCTTTTTGTTGTTCAGTTTATACCCGATTGTAATGTCTGCTTATTATAGTTTTACCGATTTCAGTGCGATAAAAGATCCCGTTTGGGTTGGTCTGAAAAATTACCAGGACCTCTTGAAAGACAAATTGTTCTGGCAGAGTTTACAGAATACAATATTGTATGTGGTGATTTCAGTTCCTGTAACCATTCTCGTTTCACTCCTCCTTGCAGCGTTGTTAAAAGTGGTAAGGGTGGGAAAGGCTTTTTTTCGTTCCGTGTTCTTTTTACCCTCTATCTTTCCGGTGGTAGCATCCACCATGATCTGGCTGTTGATTTTAGACTCTATCAGCGGGTATCTAAACCGTTTCTTGAATCTTTTTGGACTCCCCTCTGTAAACTGGCTGGGAAATCCGGCATGGACCAAACCGGCGCTGGTGATCATGACCTGCTGGGGAGTGGGATCAACAGTAGTGATCTTACTGGCGGCAATGGGGGATGTCTCACATGAATTATATGAGGCTGCGTCTATTGATGGAGCAGGAACCTGGAAGCAATTTATCCATATCACGCTCCCTGGGATATCCCATGTATTGGTTTATCAGGTGATTCTGGCTGTGATAAACGGTTTCCAATATTTCACCCAGGTTTATATTCTCTGCAGTGCCCAGTCAGGAAACTTGAGCGCAGGGGTTGGTGCCGGGAAGAAAAACAGTTTATTGATGTATCCGCTCTACCTTTTTCCAGAATGCGTTTGGTCGTTTGAAGATGGGGAGCGCATCTGCAATGGCGTGGATCTTGTTTGTAATCGTGTTGATTTTAACCCTGATTTTTATTAAAGGGTTCCGATAAATATGTGGACGTGAAGTAGGAGGTACTGACGATGGAAGAAAAAAAGATTAAAGGAAGGTTTGGACAGATCGTCCCCTTACTTCTTGTCTGCCTGCTGGCAATGATTTATCTCTTTTCCCATTCTTATTATGCTCTCCGCATCTTTTTCGCTCCAACAACCAGATCTTCGATACATCACTTGGTTTATGGCCGGAGAAATTTTGCGTCTACCAATTTTGAAAATGTATTTTCCGTGATGCCATATTGGATGTATTTTCGAAATACCATTTGGCTCACCTTGATGAATGTAGCTGGAACTGTTTTTGTACGCCAATGATCGCTTATTCGCTGTCCAAGATTAAATGGAGGTTTCGGAATTTGTTCTTTGCAATCATCATGTCCAGTATGATGATTCCATATACCGTCACCATGCTTCCGATGTACAAATTCTGGTCAAAGATGGGATTGGTAGGAAGCTTTTGGCCACTGATTATACCGGCATTCTTTGGCTATCCGTTTTATATTGTCATATTACGTCAGTTCATGCTGACCATTCCGGATGAACTTTTGGAAGCGGCTGAAATTGATGGAGCAAACAGATTCAGGACCTATCTGTCTGTAATCCTGCCCCTATCTAGGCCGGGAATTGCTACCATTACGATATTTACCTTTTATGAGTACCTTCTCTGATTTTTCTCAGGCCTCTACTTTATGCCAACAACAGTGATCATTATACACTCTACTGGGGCTATATTCATTTATGAATGAACATACGGTAGATTGGGCGGGAAATGATGGCCGCAGCGACACTTTTGATGATACCGGTGCTGGTGGTGTTTGTCTTTTGTCAACGATACTTGATGGATGGGATATCCACCTCCGGGCTGAAGGGTTGACATGGAAGCAAGAGGTGCAGAAAGAGGAGAAGCTGGCAATGAAAAAGATGAAAGTGCTATATGTTCCGTTAGATGATAGAGATTGTAACTATCACTTTCCATATATGCTGAGCAAAATGACGGAGGACATGGAATTGATCCGACCGGATTTTTGCGTGGATAGAGGAGTTAAAAAAAGCCTGCAGATCGAAAAAATTTGGCAATGGTTATTTGATCATGCGAAAAGAGTGTGAATACGCAATTCTTTCCGTCGACACACTGGTATACGGCAACATTATCCATTCGAAATTCATCACTTACCGATGGAAGAGTGTAAGAGGAATCGAAAAACTTTAGACGACTGAAGGAATTGAATCCGCACTTGCATATCCATGCATTTAATTTGGTGGCCAGAGTGGCGGCCTATGACAGCGCACAGGAGGACCCGGATTACTGGGAGAATTATGGCAAGAAGATATGGAAATACACCTGGCTGTTAGATAAAGATGCGCAGGGGTTGTCTGACCCCGAAGAAAGAAATGAAATTCGTACATTAAAGGCAGAGATTCCACAGGAACATCTGGATGATTTTTTTGCAACGGAGAAATCGATAGAAGATCAATCTATCCAGTGTAGAACTTACAGAGAAGGGATCTTTGACCATTTGACCATTCCCAAAGATGATACAGCGGAATTCGGCTATGCTGCCATGGACCAGGCAGCAGTGGCAAAGAAGGTGAGAGAGTACAGCCTGTTTCATCGGGTATTTATCTATCCGGGAGCAGATGAGGTGGGGAGTGTTCTGTTTACACGGATATTTAACTAATCCACGGATATCAACCAATTGTTTATGTGCGGTATGCGTCTGTGAATGGCGCGCGGGTGATTCCGCGATATGAAGACAGACCGTTGGGGGAAAGCGTTAAATGGCAGATTACTTCCGCAGGCGGGATTATTACGGAAACACCGTATGATTCAGATTGTATGTTGGCTTTGAATGCGGGAGGAACCACGCAGATAGAGAGTACCGAACAGAAGCATCGTAGTATCGCTTTTTAAGAATAATACCAACAGCGAGGAATTATTGTGTTATATCCGTTTTATCATGAAAAAAATATCAACGGGCAATCGGTGTATCTGATGTGACGACCTGTAACGGCTGTGATAATGATTTTATGGAAAACGCGCGGATACACGGGATTTTTGACATGATCGATGCGATCGGGGGATGGAATACTGCAGAGAATACAAATGGCGTAGTGATTGCACAAATGATGATTGCCAGCTACTATCATCGGTTTGAGAATAAGGAGGCGCTAAAAGTAACTCCGATACTTTTATGGCAAGGGCTCTGGTTGCTGACTGGCTGGCACAGTCAAACGTGGCGCATGACTTTTATTTTTCAATATGCGCCGGAACATGGAATAGATCCGTTTAAGTTGCAAGAGCACTTGGAAGAGGTGAAAGAATTTTATAAAAAGCGGCTGAGTGAGCTTTTGGAGAAAAAAACTCGGATCCCAATTGAGAGGAAGGGAAATTCATCTGCAAAAGATCAGATTTTTCATGGAATGGGGCCTTCTATTTTGCAGTTGACTGTAGAACTGACAGGAAGCGCTAAGGAAGCCGGGGAGCAGAAAGATAAGAATAGTCGGTCATGGAAGCGGAGAGGGAGAGAGGTGAAAAAGAGGAGAGTTATGGTGATCGGAGCGCACCCGGATGATTGTGAAGGCAGGTGCGGAGGGACTGCCATTAAATATGTAAGAGAGGGGAGTCATGTTACCTTCCTATCAGTTACAGATGGAAGTGCGGGACACCAAACGATGGATCGCAAGACGTTAAAGGAAGTGCGGAAGAAAGAAGCGCATTCATCAGTAGAACCGTTTGGGATAGAATCCATGTGCTTTCACATGAAGACGGTTTTTGGAAGCCAATCGTGAAAGCAAGGGAAGAAATGGTCAGGCTGATTCGCCGGTGTAAGCCGGATCTCATTTTACGCATCGTCTCAATGATTACCACCGGACCATGGAACGCTTCTCAGTTGGTTGCGGATAGTTCGTATTTGGTCATGGTTCCTGCCATTTGTCCGGATGTTGCGGCACTGGAATATCAGCCGACGATTTTCTTTGTATATGATTCATTTAAAAGGCCCTATCCTTTTTTTCTGCAGATGTTGTGGTGGCGATTGATGATGTCGTCGAAGAAAAAGATTCAAATGACTTCCTGCCATCAATCACAATATTTGGATTTTTCTTCCATGGATGGCGCGGAAGCAAAAAGAAATGGATCCATCGTATGATGTCAGTCGATATCCATCTGATGCAATTAAAACGTGGGACGCAAAAACAGCAGAGGGGTGCAGAAGAAAGCTACTAGAAAGATATGGGAGCAGAGGCGGATTCAATTTGCGGAAGCCTATGAAATGAGTGAATACGGATATCAGCTGACACAGGAAGAAATAGAAGAGCATTTCCAAAGGTAAAGGGAAGGAAGGGATTGATGAGTGATGAATAAGAGTGAGAGGAAAGAACAACTTTTTCAAAAATCCGTGAGGGGACTGATTGTTTCCTGCCAGGCGTTGTCTCAGAGCCTTTATTCAGTTCCTATATTATGGCCTGTATGTCCTTTGCGGCGCAGGAGGGAGGACAGTTGCCATCCGGGCAAATTCCCGAGCGACATCATTGAAATAAAAACAGGTAGATCTACCAATCATTGGTCTTTATAAAGTCGATTATCCTGATTCCGAGGTTTATATTACGCCTACCATGAAAGAACTGGATGCTTTAATGGACGTAAATCCGGATATGATCGCAATGGATGCTACGAATCGTTTAAGACCGGGAGGATTAAGCTGGAGAATTTTTGCGGAGGTAAAACAGAAATATCCGGATATGTTATTTATGGCGGACTGTTCCTGCTTCGAAAGATGCCAGGAAAGCACAAGAATTGGGATTTGACGCTGCCGGAACAACAATGCGAGGTTATACGAAAGAGACACGAGGATATCGATTCCGGATTATGAAATGCTTCATCGGATGACGCATGAATTGAACATAGAGATTATTGCGGAAGGTGGGGTGTGGGAAACGAGACAGTTGCAACAGGTATTTAACGAACCGATTCTTTCCGCTGTGATTGGAACAGCGATTACCAGGCCAAGGAAATCACGAAGCGATTTGTGCAGGCAATTCTCGAAGGTCGACAGGGAGGAAGAGCAAAAGGAAAATTCATGAAGCTTTATTAATAAGAGTGAGATAGCAGGGTGCTTCTGCAAGAGATAGAATCCGTCATCGAACGAGGAAGTGACCATCATACCTTCGAGCTTGTAGCAACACGAGTGGAGAAGACAGGGTTATCGTTACTGCAAGGAAATCAAGAAAACCGGCAATACGGATGGGATGCTGCGGGTTCAATTCCATACAGTCCCGGACTTATGTCGAGCACTTTTGCAGGCCTCCTGTTCAACCGAATTATTGGGAGATGGGAGACGCTCTTTTCAGGAGTTTGGTTATATGGTGGACTGTTCCAGGAATGCGGTGCCGCAAATAGATACGCTGAAACAGTTGGTAAAACTGCTTGCTCTCATGGGATACTCTTATTTGGGATTATATTTGGAAGATACGATAGAGGTAGAGGAAGAACCATATCTCGGATGGATGCGAGGTGGTTATACAAAAAAAGAAATTGAAGAGCTGGTTTGTTTCGCAGAAATATTTGAAATAGAAATAAGACCGTATGTACAGACGTTGGCGCATCTGAATCAGATTACCAGGTATGAACAGTATCAAGAGTTCATAGATACGGATGATATTCTTCTTGTGGGAGATGAGAGAACCTATCGTTTTTTAGATCGCTATTTACAGTCGGTTTCAGAGACTTTTTCGTCAAAAAAAATAAATATTGGCATGGATGAGGCACACATGGTAGGTCTGGGGAAATACCTGGATCAGCATGGGTTTCGAAACCGAATGGATATCATGCTGGAGCATTTAGAGCGGGTCGTGAAGATTTGCAGAAAGTACGGACTCCTGCCACAGATGTGGAGCGATATGTTTTTCGGTTGGCTTATGGCGGAAAAATATTATGTAGAAGGTGAGAGGAAGCGGGTAAAGGTAAAGATCCCAGAGGAACTGGATTTGGTCTATTGGGATTATTATTCTACGAACGAAGCGCATTATGAAGAAATGATCGAAATGCATCAATCGATGACGGATCGGCTATGTTTTGCATCGGGAGCGTGGAAATGGACAGGATTTGCAGCACAAAATCGTTATAGTGAGGAAGTAGGGCGAGCCGCTCTGCATGCTTGTCAGCATCAGCAGATCTCTGATGTTGTGGTGACCGGATGGGGAGATGATGGCGGAGAAAGCCAGTGTATTCTCCGTTCTTCCGCCCTTTTGCGGATGCTCGTGTAGCATATCAGGATCGGATAGAAGAATCCGCCTTTTTATTCTCTAACTGCAATGCCGGTGCATGTCTTTCTAAGCGCAGACTTAAAGTAATTTTGATGATGGTTTGCTTGATCTTTGTGAAAAGAGAAGGGATAAAAAAACAAACCGCATTAAAGGGGAAAGTCAGACCCGTTTAGATGAGAAAAACGCAGAAACCAATTTGCAGAAATAATACGGGAAAGTTTCTGCTCTACAACGATCCATTCCTTGGCACTTTTGATTCGGTGGCGGCAGAATTCCCGCCAGAGTATTATCGGAAGGCAGCAGAGGTTCTGCGGAGTGCTATTCATGAATACGGGGACAGCACATTCCGATACCTATTACAGACTCAGGAGTCTTTGTGTGAACTGCTACATCATAAGGCGAAGCTGGGACTGAAATCCGAGGGCATACGTGGATAAGAACCGGAAGGAACTCCAAATGATAGCGGAGGAGCAACTTCGGAAATCATAGATGAAACAGAGGAGTTTTATAGAAGGTTTCGATTTCAATGGAGACGTGAGAATAAAGCTTTTTGGGTTTGAGGTACAGACGATGCGGTTGGGTGGTCTGACTTGCAGACTCAAAGAGGTACAGGAAGAGATCAGACGGTGTCTGAAAAAAAGAAGTTTTTATATGGAAGAGGCCGAAGCAGGCATTGCCTTTCGCCTATATGGAAAAGTATGACATGAGAACGTTGGTTTATAATCGATGGGATCATATCGTGACGCCATCGGTAATGGAGTAAGAAGCCCAAATGGATAAACTTTGGAAACCGGTCTCCGAAAATGTAAAGGTTCTAGGAGGAGTCTTCTGATTCATGAGAAAAACGCACCTGATCCCATACGATACCTATCTTATTCCGGAGGTTATATTGAGTTTGTATTCACAGGAAGAAAGCTCTTTTGTCAAATAGAATCAGATGACCTTCTGAAGGCACAGTATCCCTGCTATATGGCAGTCTATGTGGACGATAAAAGAACCGGGAGATTCCAACTTCAAAGCGGACTCCACACCTATGAGCTGTTGAAAGAGAATTCTGTTTCTGCTTCCGTCTATTCCGGGGTTAAGATCAGGTTGGCAAAGGAAACAGAGATCCAATATGCATCCTCCGGCATCCGGTCTATCATAACCGATTCGGATGCAATCATAGAACCTACCCGATACAAGGAAAGAAAAATCGAATTTATCGGAGATTCGATTACTTGCGGATATGGAATAGGAGGGAGTCCGGAGGTCCTTTTTCAACAGAATTTGAATCTGCAGATGATGCTTATGCTGTTTTTATGTGCGAGAGCACTGGACGCAGATTATCAGTTAGTGTCCTTTAGCGGAATAGGGGTGATTTCCAGATATGTGGAGCCTGAGAGAGATGAGCCGCTCACAGACGTACTAATCTCATCGTTATATCAAGAAACAGATGCGGTTCTTAGCAAACGCATGTCTCTTCCTGCATCCAAGTGGGAGTTTCATACATTTCGACCGCAGGTCATTGTGGTAAAATGTTAGGAACGAACGATGCGAGTTATACAAGAGGATCAAGGACAGAGAAGAGCAGTTCTTCCGAAAATATGCAGAGTTTTTGAGGTTGTACATACAGAAAAATCCGCAGGCGGAGATTGTTTGCACACTGGGGTGATGGATCATCAGCTTATGCCGGAGGTCAGAAGAGTTGCCAAAATGCTTACGGAAACATCGTTTCCGGTTTTGGTTCATGAGGAGCAGAAGATGCGCCCGGATGAGCTACTGGGGTGCGATGCGCATCCGTCTGCTCAGGTGCACAGAAGAATGGCAGAAGAACTCCGCATTTTTGTTTAAAAACATACGGTATTTGGGCGGAAATGAATGCTTCCCCTTCCTTGACAATGCTGCAGGCAACACTCTATTCTTAGATAAAAACGGAAAGGTTTTTCGGGGTGTGAGTTAGTCAGGGAAGTTTCCCAGAGTCTGATGATCAGTCAATTTCGGGACGTGCCGGAGACAAAACAGATCGACTATTTCCAGCATCGATCATTTTTCCCATATTTTTTTCATCCAGCAGGGAGGAGTGGGCATGAACTTGAGAGAGGATGCACATCGTATGATTCGGGCGGCGATTGATAGCGCCCTTCCGGATACTGCGGTGAAAAAGCGTTGTCACAGCTTCCGGATTGTCAGGGGAAATTGTACCTGGTAGCGATTGGAAGGCAGCTTGGCAGATGGCGGCCGCTGCGAAATCGGTGCTTGAAACAGGCTTGCAAGAGGCGTGTGCATTACAAAATACAGGCATGTCAAGAGGGAGATTGAGGGGGTCAGGTGCTTTGAAGCAGGGCATCCGATCTTGGATGAGAACTCCATTGCTGCAACGCGTGAGGCGGAAAAAGCTGGTAGAGGACTCACAGAAAAAGATCAGGTTGTCTTTTTGATTTCCGGAGGAGGGTCTGCGCTTTTTGAGGATCCGAAGATTCCCCTGGAGGAGCTTCAGAAGATCAACAAAAGTTTGCTTGCAAGCAGGGCGGATATTACGAAATCAATACGATCCGCAAGCGTCTTTCCAGGGTGAAAGGCGGTAGTTTGAAGATGTGTGAGCCTGCCGTCGTTTTCTCCATTATCCTTTCGGATATCATCGGAGATCCTTTGGACATGATTGCGTCGGGGCCAGCCTGCGGATCTGGCAACGACGGAAGATGCGATGAGGATTGTAAAAATATGGCTTAGTCCTTTCGGAATCCGCAATCGAATGCATGAGGAGGAAACACCAAAGGCCCTTCCCAATGTCATTTCGCATGTAAATGGCGAGTGTGAAGCAACTATGTGCTGCGGCGGCGGAAGAAGCAGCGGCACTGGGATATGAACCGGTGATTTTTGACGGACTGTATCGACTGCGAGGCGAAAGCGGCAGGAGAAGTGTTGGCTGCGATTGCCAGAAGCCATGCCGGCGATCAGAAAAATCTCGCCTTTATTATGGGTGGCGGACGGTGGTCAGAATCAAGGAAGAGGGCTTGGAGGCGGGAATCAGGAGCTGGCACTTGCGGCGGCAAGTGGAATCGGCGGGCTGGAAAAATGTATGTCTTTTCCGTCGGCGGTGATGGAACGGACGGACCTACCGATGCTGCAGGCGGAATAGTAGATGGATCCACAAGCAAAGTTCTGGCAAAGAAGGGCATTATGATCCGGGAGGTGCTGGAGGAGAATGATTCTTATCATGCGCTGAAACAATGCGAAGGACTGGTCATCACCGGACCGACCGGAACCAATGTCAATGATGTGGCAGCACTTCTGATAAAGGGCAAGTGAAGGATTCTGATGTGATCCAGCCGGAGGACGAGTGAAACATTCTTTTACAAACCAGCCAGAGAGCGTAGGAAAGAGTCTGCTGTGATACAGGGACAACCGTTTATTCAAATCGATCTTCATGGAATGAGGCAGGAAGAAGCCACTCGGGCCATCGACAAGGCCCTTGCGGAGGCGTCTCCTTTTACCTATCAGATACAGTTGATTCACGGATATCATCGTGGAACCAACCTAAGGTCAATGATTCAGGATTGGTACCGTCTGGATGCGAGGGTGAAAAGAATCATGCCCGGCGACAATCCGGGGATCACGATCCTGGTGTTAAAAGAATTGTACTAATGCGTCGCAGGGTGCCGGTCAAGGCAGAGTCTGCCGGTCGAACCACAAACAGCTCATTTTTAATGCAATCAGTGCTTCGGCTTCCTCACTCCTCCCGGCGTCGGTGAAGAAGGTTTTGTCGTCTGCGCTGGTGACCTGACTGAGTTCCTTCTCGGAGCAAACGGCGCCGGGGTGGAAGAGCATTTCGAGTCCTTGGTTTTTCTTTTTGCACAACGTTAGAAAGTCCGGCAGGATGGCCTGGACATTTTTTTTGCTCATATAACCGGAGAGCATGACGCCGGAAAAGAGGGCGGGCGCTGCACCAAGTGGGGTGGAGCCGTAGCGTAAGCGGGCGCGGGTGCGAGGAGGTTCAGGATGAGAACCTTGAGGAGGTTAACCGGTCTTACATGCTCGAGACGGGGCAGGTGCTTGAGGTAGAGGAAAACGGGCTCCTTCGGGATCCGGATATAGGATGGATGGAGATCCTCCAGTTTGGCGGCCTGGATCATGGCGTCGAACACAACGGGAATCATGTGGAAATGCACGTGGGAGTCCAGTCGGATCTGCTGGCAAAAGGCGGGATCTTCAAAATAGGGGCTTGCAGCGCCGGATCTGATAACGAAACTCTGTCCGGATCTGGCGGAGGAGCAGACCTCGGAGGAAGGGATGTAGCTGACCAAGAGGGTTTTCCGAAAGACGGGCGAAAGACGCCATGCGGATCGGTCAGCGAAGAGACTTTGTGAAGGGGAGAAAAGCGCCTTCCCTTCCACGAGATTCAGGTGAATCGTCAGGGATACGGGAGGGGCGGATACGGGAGAGGCTAGATGGGAAAGTCCTGCATCACATCGACCGGTGTGCGATTCGGAGACATGGGTGCTGCTGGAAAAAACTGGCGTCTGCAGGGAGAAGTGTTTTTCTCCGGGTAGCGCAGGCCTCCGCAAGCATTTGCATGCACTCCTGCAGGTAGGGGCTGTTCGGCATGATGCTGACGCCGTTTAGAGCGCCGTGCTCCATGCAGTGCAGGATGCGCTTGCTTTGCTCCGGGAAAAGGCCGTAATCGTCGGCGTGAAATTCCACTTGAACCGGTTCATTGGAATGCAACAAAGACTACCTCGCTTTCTCTTCCGGCGCCTGCGCCCCTTCCGGATGAACGTTCTGCACCTGCCCCCCCGCGGAATGAACACAATTTGCTTGCCCCCCTGCGACGGGAACGGAGACAGACTCCCCTCCTGCGGGAATGGCCGGAAGGTTCTGTCCCTGGATCTGCACTTCTCTGGTGTTCTCCGTGGTGCCGTTTACGATATAGCCCGGGCGGAGTCTCACCTCGTCAAAAATCCGTGCGATGTAATAGCCGATGATGCTCAGGCTGATCATGGTGCCGCTGCCGATAATCAGGTTGAGGAGGATGACGGTGGTAAAGCCGGTTGCGGCCTCACCGAGGAAAGTAGCGGATGACCGCTTCCAGTCCCTGCGCAATCGCAAGCAGAAACATCAGTACGCCGATCAAAAATGATTTTCATCGGACCGATGGTGTAAGACGTAATATTCGTGATGGCATAGCGGAAGAGATTTTTTGCTCCACTTGGTATCGCCCACCGTGCGCTCTGCACATCGAATTCCACCTCGGCCTGCTTGAAGCCGATCATGGAAGAAGCGGCGCGGAAGAACATGTGCTCTTCACGAATGGAGAGGGAGGACGGCGACCGCTCTGGCGTCCAGGAGCCGGAAGTCGGAGGCCCTGGACATATCGACACCGGTGGCGCCGCTCATGATGTGATTGAAGAGTTTACTGGAGAGACCGTAGCCGGCATTCTCCTTGCCACGACTTTTTTTGACGCCGAGGACAATCTCATATCCCTGCAGCCAAAGCGCATACATCTTGGGAATGGTTTCCGGCGGATCTTGCAAATCACAGTCCATCACGACGACGCAGTCGCCTTTTTGCATTGGCGAGTCCGGCAAAAATAGCCGCTTCCTTCCCGAAGTTTCTGGAGAAGCAGACACCGCGTACTTCCGGATGGGCCTGCGCCAGATCCTGAATGACCTTCCAGCTGGCGTCTTTTGGAACCGTCGTTGACAAACACGATTTCATAATCAATGGAAGCGCCAAGCAAAACCTTTCGCACCGTTTCTTCCGTGAGCGGCAGGATGGCGGCCTCATTATAGACAGGAATCACCAGAGATAACATGTTGAAAGAACTTCCTTTCTGAAAACATTCGGGTGGATGAAAGTAGAACAGCGGGAATGGACGATACGCACCTCTCAATAGAGGACGGGTATTTCCCTCCTCTAGGTCTTATGTAAAAGAGACCGGTAAATTGCCAGATCCTCGTTTTTAAACACATTGAAAATCAACCTTGGTGACGGTGGAGGAGGGATGTCTAATCAGCCAGTCCCGTACCGTCCTTATGGCGATTTCCGCAGCGCGGTCATTCGGAAAAAATGAAATTCGCCGGTGGAGATGCAGCAAAAGGCGATGCTCTCCAACTGATGTTTGGATGCGAGATTCAGGCAGGAGGTGTAGCAGGAGGCGAGGAGTTTACAATCTTCTTCCGTTAACGCGTCCCCTACGATCGGCCCCACGGTGTGGAGAATAAATTTCGATGGCAGGTTGTAAGCGGGAGAGAGCATGGCCTGTCCGGTCGGCTCTGCATAAGAGCTCCCTTCTTACCTGCCTGCTCCTGCATGTAGGCATGGCAATACTGACGCAGCTGGACGCCGGCAAAGGTGTGAATGGCATTGTCAATGCAGCGGTGGTTCGGGATGTAGCAGCCGGTCATCGCAGAGTTGGCGGCATTCACGATGGCGTCCGCAGCAAGGGTCGTGATGTCGCCCTGCCACAGATAGAGAAGGCGTCTGAGCAGGGACTCGCTGTCGGAAGCGGCGCTACCTCTTCCCCTGTGGACTATCGGTCTTCAGGGCTGCCGCACGCATGGGATCACGGCGACGGGAGAGAGGGAGGACAGCTTAGTAATCCCCTTCTTTTCTGTCTCCGTTTGCAGGTATTCGTCCTGCACCTTTTGGAAAAAGAGACGGAAGTGGGCTTTGCCATACGGACATTCATCAGTCCGCGCAGCAGCATCTTTGCGCCTCTTCCTCTTTCGGAACCGCAATTCCACGCATGACGGAGCTTTCCTTCTTTAATTCTTCGATTAAAAACTCTTTTTCTTCCTGATTCATTTTTCCAATCAAACGGATTCGGTACTCACGACGGGATATCCGCAATCCTTTACAAAAATAGTTGAAATTTGATGATTCCTTTTTAAACGGGAAGATCCTGTGGTGAAACTGTTTTTCTCCGGACGCATATTCCGTCACAGTCTGTCCTTCGCCGGTCAGGCGGTATTTGTAGGTGACGAGACCATCAAGACCGACCGGGCCTCTGGCATGCAGTTTGCCGGTGGCGATCCCGACTTCCGCCCCGAAGCCGTAGCGGTAGCCGTCGGCAAAAGCGGGTGGAGCAATGCGGTAAACGCCGGCGCTGTCCACCCTTTGCAGGGAAGTATTCCGCCGTCTGGTCATTTTCGGTCAGAATGGCATCCGTGTGTGGGGAGCCGTACGTATTGATATGGAGGACTGCCTCCTCGACACCGGAAACCAGCTTGATCGAGAGGATCCGGTCGTTATACTCCGTCGTAAAGTCGGCGTCCTCCATGATAGCCGGGAACTCGCTTCTGCCTTCGGTGGAAAACCGCAGGATCCTGCAACCGCCTCTTCCTGCGGCAAACCGCAGGTACCTGCAACCGCCTCTTTCTGTGAAGAGCCGGTGTTCCGCTCCTCCTCTGTAGGAAGCAGTTCCATCACCTCCCTGGTTCCGCGGATTTGGACGCCGTTTGTTCTTAATAACTGTGTGACGGCAGGGAGGAAGGTGCTTGCGAGATCCTGTGGATGAGAAGCGTTTCTACCGCATTACAGGCAGCGGGATACTGCGTCTTGGCATCCAGAATAATGGGAAGGGCACTTTCTGTGTCGGCATCGCGGTCGACGTAAATATGGCAGACGCCGCCTGCGTGTCCCATGACAGGGATGTTCGTATGATCCATGATGTAGCGCACGAAGGCGTTGGAGCCGCGGGGAATCAGCAGATCGACCAGGTGATCGAAGGAGAGCAGCTCCGCAATCTGCGCATGCTCTGTCGCATGAAGGAGACAGGCGGGAGGCAGACCGCACTGAAGGGCGCAGTCATAGATCAGGGAAAAAAGGAGCCGGTTGGTATGGAGGCTTTCTTTTCCGCCCTTGAGGACGGCACAATTCCCGCTTTTGATACAAAGAGGCGACCTGAATCATGGCATCGGGACGCGCTCGAAAATGATACCGATGACACCGATGGGGACGGTGACCTTGGTTAGAACCAGCCCCTCGTCCAGTTCGCGCTTCAGCAAAACTCTTCCGGTCGGATCGGGGAGTGCGGAGAGTGATTCCAGGCCGGAGATGGAAGAAAGCAGCTTTTGCTCATCCAATTTCAAACGGCTCAGAAGGGCAGGGGAGAGCTTGTCCCTCTGTGCAGCTGCCAGATCCTCCCTGTTTGCGGCAAAAATCTCCTCTGCGTGAGAACGAAGGGAATCAGCAAGAGCAAGGAGCGTCTGATTGCGCATAGAAAGCGTAGAAGCCGCCATGGAAGGAGAGGCAGACTTCATTTGAAGAAGTTCTTTTTCCAGATTCATAAAGAGCCCTTTACCTCGGATCGAATCCTGCGGGTCAAAAGTGCCAAAGGATCGAGCGTCTCCTGAGATTCAGGATCCTTTTGACACAGGGTAAAATTTCTAAAATTCATTTTCTAAAAATACATCTCTAAAATTCAGAAGAAAAATTCGGCCAATTTAAGCGGGAGGCACATCCACCCTTGTGATCTATGGTAAAATCAATGCACCTATTGTATCATAGAAGCGCTGTTTGAGAAGAAGGAGATAAAATTGTTTATACAAAAGCAATGGAAAAACATCACATGAGCTGGCAGCGGTTCCTTCGGCTGTCGCTATCCTTTCTTTTGATCTTTGGCTCTCTCTTACTGGCTTTTCTGGCGAGGTGGGCTTTTACAACCTGGAGCAGGCTGACCATGGAGGAGATCATTTATGAACTGTCCTCTCTCTGGAAGGCACGGGAAGCAATATCATCCAGTCCGTTTTCTACTTCGTCCTCTTTCCGGCGGTTGCGGCAGCAATTCTGATTGTGATCTGTCTGTACCGCATCCATAATCACAGATCGGTGAGAGCCATTCTGTTCCGCATCAACATCGTGGCAGGGGCTCATTCTGATTGCCACCGTCTTTTGTTGCCTACGTCAAGCTGGACTTCGGCACCTGGCTGGAGAACCGGAACCGTTCCTCTAACTTTATTGCCGAGCATTATGCGGATCCGCACAAAACGAAGCTGACTTTCCCGGAGAAAAAAAGGAATCTGATCTACCTCTATCTGGAATCCATGGAAACCACCTATTCGGATGAGAAGGACGGGGGCGGCTTTGAAGAGAATGTGATTCCGGAGCTGACGAAGCTCGCGCAGGAGAATGTGAATTTTTCCGGAAAAAGCAAGAAGTTAAACGGCGGCTATGCGATGTACGGCGCCACCTGGACAATGGGAGGCATGTTTGCCCAGACCTCCGGACTGCCGCTCAAGATCGATATCGGCAACAACGGTATGCAGAACCAGCTGGATTTTTCCCTTCCATTGAAACACTGGGAGACATTCTGGAGGATGAAGGCTACAACCAGATGTTCCTGCTTGGCTCCGATGCTTCTTTTGGCGGGAGAAGATTGTATTATACCCAGCACGGACATTATGCGATAAGAGATTACAATTATGCGGTTTGGAACGACTGGATTCCGCGGGATTACAAGGTTTGGTGGGGGATTCGAAGACCACAAGCTGTTCGGATTTGCAAGGAAACAACTGACAGAGCTGGCAAAGAAGAAGCAGCCCTTCAACTTCACCATGCTGACGGTGGACACACATTTTCCGGACGGTTATGTCTCATGAATACTGTCCGCACACCTTCGGGAGCAATCAGTACGCCAATGTCATGGCCTGCTCGTCCAAACAGGTGACGGATTTCGTCAAATGGGTACAGCAACAGGATTTTTACAAGGATACAACGATTATCATCAACGGCGATCACCTGACGATGGATGGGGACTTTTGTGACGATGTGTCCCCGGAATACATGAGGAGGACCTACACCTGCGTGATTCACCCGGATGCGGAGGTTCAGAATCGGAGAAGAAGAGAACCTACACCACCTTTGACATGTTCCCGACGACTCTTGTGGCACTGGGAGTGAAGATTGACGGCAACCATCTGGGGTTAGGCACGAATCTTTTCCGACAAAAACGCTGGCGGAGAAATACGGGATCGTTAATATGAACATCGAGCTGGCGCGCAAATCTCCTTTCATGGAAGAGGCGTCCGGCATCAGCCAGCAGGCGGCGGAGGTTTCCGAAGCACTGGCAAAGTGCAAGCCTAAGATGAAGACCTGGAAGGACAGCGAAAGGGTGAACTTCTATATCAAACCCCCTGCCGATGTGGAAGACAAAAATCAGCAATCTTTATGTCGCCATCTATAATAAGGAGGGAGCCAGACTGATGCTGCGCGGCGCCATCAAAGAAGAGGACGGCAGCTGGACGTTCTGGGTGCGCAAAGACTTCCCTGGGAAGCGGCAGATATACCTGGAGGGTCAAAAACCGATTCGATTGCGGGCGACCTCTATATCGGAAAAGAAAAAGTCGTTTACCATTTTTAGAATAGCGGTCAGATACAGTGGTTGACGTTTCAAAGTGGTGAGAAGCACAGAATGGAGAATGCATCATGAAAAATCGTGGTTTTATGCGGGGGCTCAGCACGGAGAGGAAGATCTCGTTTTCTTCCGGCACCCAGATTTGTAGGCACTGAGGCAGAAGGGGCACCGGGCGGTGCTCGTAGATCTGTTTCTCGGACTGGAAGACGAGAGGGAGGAAATCAGGAAGAATCCGGCACAGTTGTTTGAAGAACTTCCCTCGTTAAAAGAAGTTGTTTTTGACGGGAATGCACCGGATCTGGAGGCACTGAAAAAGGCAGGAAGCTGCAGAGCCCTTCGCTTTTCGGGGAAGGCGTGCTGCAGATCTGTCAGGCGGCGGAACTGGTTTTCATTGCGCTGCACGGAATGAACGGAGAAGACGGGAGAGTACAGGCAACCTTCGATCTCTTCGGGATCCCGTGCACCAGCTCCGGCTATCTGGGAGCGGCGATGGCAATGGATAAGACGGTGACGAAGCACATGATTGCGGGCCTTGGGCTGAAAAACGCCGGGGTGGAAGGAATACCATCACGTCAAAGAGGAAGATGCAGGGAAGATTGCGGCGGAGAATGCCGTCCCTGTGTGGTTAAAAACGCCGACGGGAGGCTCCTCTCTGGCATGCATATCGTGAAGGAACAGGCGGAACTGGAAGATGCCGTACGCGATGTGTTGCGTTATGGAAGCGACATTCTGGTGGAGGAATTTATCGAGGAAGAGAATTTACCTGCGGAGTGCTGGAGGAAGGGCACTGCCCAGCGTGGAAATCGTGCCGAAGACCAGATTCTATGATTATCAGAATAAGTACCAGGCAGGAGCCACCGAAGAAATCTGCCCCGGCAGGTGTTCGGCGGAGGTGGAGAAGAAGATGGGAGAAGACGCACTTGCGGCGCATCAGGCGCTGCGGCTGAAAACCCTATTCCCGCTCCGATTTTATCGTAACCGAAGAGGATGAGGTTTATTTCCTGGAAGTGAATACCCTGCCGGGGATGACCCTCGACCTCCCTTGTGCCGCAGGAAGCGGCACAGGTGGGAGATCTCCTTTGAAGATATCTGCGAAAGCATTGTAAAGGACGCACTGGCAAAAGAGGCGTAAGAAGATGGAAGAGATTACACTACGGGAGCTGGTGGCATGTACGGGCGGCAAACTGATCGGACCGTATCGGGATGAAGACACGAAGATCACCGGCGTTTCCAGCGATAACAGAAAGATCCGGGAGGGCGATGTTTTTGCCTACGTGGGAGAAAAAGACGGATGGACACAGGTACGTGCAGGCGGCGCTTGACGCGGGTGCCTGCGGTTGCGTGATTGCAAAAGACCCGGGAGAATATCAGGAAGGCAAGTTCTATCTGCTGGTGCAGGACACCATTCAGGCAGTGGGAGATCTGGCGGGGTATTATAGAAGCAAGTTTGATCTGACGGTGATTGCCGTCACGGGGTCGGTCGGCAAGACGACGACCAAGGACATGATTGCATCTGTTCTTGCCACCCGCTATCAGGTCCTGAAAACCGAGGGGAATTTCAATAACCACATCGGCGTGCTGCGCACCCTCCTGCAAATCACCGGTCAAACAGAGGTGGCGGTGGTCGAGATGGGGATGAATCATCTGGGAGAAATCGATGTCCTGTCCCGGATGGCAAACCCGCAGATTGCCGTGATTACGAATGTCGGAGAAGCCCACATCGGGAATCTGGGCAGCAGGGAAAATATTTTTCGAGCCAAGTGCGAGATTTTTCACGGTCTGGCCGAGGGAGGGCTGGCGGTCTTAAACGGCGACGACGATTATATGCCGTCTCTTTCGGTCTTTCATCTGGCAACAAAGGAAATGCGTCCGGAGGAAGAAGCGGAACGAGACAGAAGAGAAGAGGAAATCGCCCAAATGATCGGGAGAGAATCGGCGGCCAAACTCTCGAGGGCGGATCTGGTTTTTGTAGGAGAAAAAGAGGATTGCCTCTACCGTGCGGAGGAGATTGACGACGGCTCGCCTGATCAAATGTCTCCATCGCAAAAGACGCCGGAGGGAACTTATGAGGTGGAGGTACCTTGCGGTGGACGGCACATGATTTATCCGACGCTTGCCTCTGCGGCGGTGGCTTCCTGCTTCGGTCTGTCGGCGGCAGAGATTCAGGAGGGGATTTCCGCTTACGTTCCTGCGCAGATGCGGATGGAGATGGTCCATACCGCAAACGGAAATACGATCTACAACGATACTTATAATGCCAATCCTCAGTCCATGAAAGCGGGGTTACTGACCCTCTCCCATACGAAGGCGGACAAACGGATCGCCGTTCTGGGCGATATGTTCGAACTGGGAGAACAGGAGGAGAGGCTGCACCGTGAAATCGGCTCCTTTGTCGCCTCGCTTCCGGAGATTGACGTACTGCTTGCAGTCGGAAGGGCTTCCGCATGGATGGCGGAAGAAGCGAAGAGTGCGGGATGGCAGAGGTCTATGCCTGTGCGGATAAAGACGAGGCAAAAAGGTTCTACAAAAGTTTACGGCAAGAAACACGGCCTTTTTGGTCAAGGCATCCAGGGAGTATGGCACTCGAAGAGCTAACGGAGTTTTTGCAAAATGAGACACAGAAATAAGCTGGATCTTTCTTTTTATCACATTGCTTTCAGCCGGAGAAGTTGCTTGCAGCCCTTTTCCTCATCCCGTTTTTGATGTTTTTCTTTCGGCCGATGATGGGGGTGCGACTGCAGTTTGATCCGCCGAAGGAAGCGGGACAGATTCAAGTCTACCGTACGGATTCCTCCGTCAGCTTCAATTACCGCTCCGTCTTTGATGTAGGTAAGACCACGACCACGCTGCAGGCGGACGGTCTGCACGAAGACCTGACGGTGTTTCGGCTGCGCTTTACGGGAATCAGAGAGCTCAATCTGAAACAGATCCAGTTCCGCTTCTTTGGCGTTCCGGTCAAGACGATGCAGGCGGAAGAGATTGCTTCTTCCATCTTTGATGCGACGAGCATTCGCACGGAATTAAAAAGAAAAGTCGCACAGGAAATCCGCCTGTACATCCCGTCGGATAACGCGGATCTGTATTTCAAACCGTACAACTATCTGAGCTTTCCTTTTTGGACAGGGTATCTGTTGGTGCTTTTACGGGATCTCGCTGCTGCTCGTACAGGGACTGTTTGCCCTTTTTGGAGAAAAAGCGGCGTCAAAAACCGTCTGGAAGAGATTCTCTTCTTTTCGTATCCGGCAGCCGTGGTGGTGTTTGGCGAGCTGGCAAACGGTTCGGTATCGGCTATGGACACGCCCTATTTCTTTCTGAATTACGGAGGACTCCTCGGGCTGTCTCTGGTACTTCGAGCCTTGACGACGAGAAGTTTGTCGCTTTACCCTGGTCAATCTTTTTCTTCGGGGTCGCCTATCTGGCGAATCATTTTGTCTCCCTGTTCAGGGGAAGACCCATTCTACCCTGGGATATCCGTGCCATGAATACGGCAGCAGACGTCGCTGCGCAGTACAACTATACGCTGACGCCGCGGATCCTCTGCCTTTGCCTCGTCATTCTGGGGAGCGGCGACCCTCCCTATTTGCTCAAACTGTCTGTCATCAGGGACTTTCTGGAAGAAAGCGGAAAAAAAGAGGAAGACCGGGGTGCACCGCGGCGGGGTACTTTCCGGCAGCAGGTTCAGCGCCGAAGCCTTCTACACGAAGACAGAAGAGGGGACGGAGGCAAAGAAGCCTCTCAAAAAGCGTCTTGCCGCAAGAGGACTCTTCTTTTTATCCGGGGCAGCACTTCTTGCTCTTCTGCATCTTTCGCCGCTTTACGGGAATTTGCAGACGGACTCCTGGGATGTCTACATTGTGATGGATTACCAAAGGCAGGGCTTTCCGGCGACCTTCTTAAAGTTTTATGAGGTCCTATCAGGTGCATGCGCCGAAGGGATATTCGCGGGCGGAAGTCGAGAGGATTTACAAGGAATACGCTGCTCTGGCAAGAAAGAGAATGCCAAAACGGCAGAGGAGTTTGGCAGGAAAAAGCATCCGGCAAAGATTCTCATGATCATGAATGAGTCGCTGTCGGAAATTTCCTATGAAAAACAAGGCAATCGAGCAGGATACCATGCCTTTCCTTAGGGTCGCTTCACAAAAAAATACGGTCAGGGGAAATCTCTACGTCTCCGTGCGCGGGGGCGGCACCTGCAATACGGAGTTTGAGTCGTTAACGGGCAATTCCATGGCTTTTTACCTGCCAATACCTATCCGTATGAGGGGTATCTGAATAGAGACACCTTCTCGCTTGCCTCTTATTTCAAGAACAAGGGATATGAGATTGCGAGTCTCCATCTTTCAGAAAAAAGAATTGGAACAGGCAGACGGTCTATCCCTATCTGTCGTTAGAGCCTTTCTTCTCCATCCGGGATTATCCGAGGGTGCCGACGCTGCGCGGCTATGCGACAGACGCTTTCGATCTGGAAACCTTGCAGAAGGTGGAAGAGATGAGAGGAAGAAAGAAATTCCTCTTCAACGTGACGATGCAGAACCACGGTGGATATGCGCCGACGAATGACTTAACGCCCACTTTTTTCCATGAAGAAATACGAGAAGGAGGCGGGAGGCGATCTCAATCCGCTTGAGGTGTACGATACGGTGGTGCGTCTGAGCGACGATGCGATCAAGAAGCTGATCGATACCTATCAGAAAGACCCGGAACCGGTGATGATCATTATCTACGGCGATCATCAACCGGCCCTCGGAGATGCGGCAGATAAGCTGCTCTTCGGAGAGGAGCAGGCGGGCGAGGGCGGCAGGAGAAGCTTGCCAAATACAAGACGCCGTTTATCATCTGGACCAATTACGAGACACCGGAGAAGAGAATCGACGCCCTCAGCGCCAACTACCTCTCCTACCTGATCTTAAAAACCGCAGGAGAACCGCTCACGCCCTATGAGGCGCTCATCGGCAGATGTTTCGAGGAGTATCCGGTGATCAGCGCCTACGGCATTCTTGACAAAGACGGAAAATACCACGAAAATATGTCGGATATGGAAAACAAGGATGCAATTCTTCTGGATTACGCCTACGCACAGTACAACAATCTTTTGATAAAAACAGGGTGGAAAAAAACTATTCACACAGATTCCGAAAGAAGAACCGGAAAAAGTAAGAGACGGGAGCGCTCATGTCTTAGATCGTTCACGGAAGAAAGGATGAGAAATGGCGGAGAAGACGAAGAATAGAGAGAGGGAAGAGAAGTTGCAGCAGGAAGGCGCAGAATCAGCAATCGGAACTGGAAGAGCAGGAGAAGCAACCGAATCAGGAAAACAGGGACAATCGAAGCAAGGAAGGTACGATGAAGAAGCCATATAAGGAATACAGTAAGCAGGAACTGGAACAAGAGCTGGTGCACCTGAAGAAGGAATATGAGAAATATCAGGAGATGGATCTGAAGCTGAACATGGCGAGGGGAAAGCCCTGCAAGAGCAGCTGGATCTCTCACTGGGGCTCATGGACGCACTGGATTCCAAGGCGGATATGTATAGCGAGGATGGAACGGACTGCAGAAACTATGGCGTATTGGACGGGATTCCGGAAGCCAAGCTTTTAATGAGCGACATGATGGAAAACAACCCGGACAATATCATTATCTACGGCAATTCTTCCTTGAATGTGATGTACGATACGGTGTCCAGAGCCATGACACATGGGATTATGGGATCCACCCCGTGGTGTAAGCTGGACAAGGTTTCTTTTCTCTGCCCGGTGCCGGGGTATGACCGTCACTTTGCGATCACCGAATATTTTGGCATTAACATGATTCCGGTGCCGATGCGAGGATGGTCCGGATATGGATCTGGTTTCCAAACTGGTGGAAGAGGATGAATCCATCAAGGGAATCTGGTGTGTGCCCAAATATTCCAATCCGCAGGGATATTCCTATTCCGATGAAACGGTCAGGCGCTTTGCAAGGTTAAAGCCTGCCGCCAGGGATTTCCGGATCTTCTGGGACAATGCGTATGGCGTGCATCATCTGTATGAGGACAAACAGGATTATCTGGTGGAAATTCTAAGAGAATGCAAGAGGGCGGGCAATCCCGATCTGGTTTATAAATTTGCCTCCACTTCCAAAAATCACCTTTCCGGGAAGCGGCATGAGCGCCCTTGCTACGTCGCTCAACAATCTGGAAGACATCAAAAAGCAGTTAAAGAACCAGACGATCGGTCGTGATAAGGTGAATCAGCTGCGTCATGTGCGCTTCTTCGGCGATATTTACGGAATGACGGAGCACATGAAGAAGCATGCGGACATCATCCGGCCGAAATTCGAGATGGTGGAAAAAGATTCTGGAAGAGGAACTCACTGGTCTTGAAATCGGAACCTGGACCAAACCGCTGGGCGGCTACTTCATCAGCTTTGATGCCATGGACGGCTGCGCGAAGAAGATCGTGGATTACGCCAAAAAGCGGGTGTCGCCATGACTCCGGCAGGAGCCACCTGGCCCTATCACCGTGATCCGCACGATTCCAATATCCGAATCGCACCGACGTACCCGCCGTTAGAAGATCTGCGCATTGCCTCCAAACTCTTCGCTCTTTGCGTGAAACTTGCCTCGGTGAAGAAGCTGCTGGAAGCGTAAAAACGCACTTCCGGCAATACCGCAGCGGCAACCGGGAAGCTTCCGGCAGCACCATGGTAAGCTTGTTAGAAGCGACCGGAAGCGTAAAAACGCTCTTAATCTTCTTCGATAAATTGTGCGACCTTCTTCCAGGCTTCTGCGGATTCCGGGAGAAGGGACAGCCCCATCTGAAAGACATGGAACATCTCCGGATACACCTCCAGGCGCACGTTGACTCCCGCATCGTGCGCCTTTTTGTGCGGCTGCGGTGGAGTCGGATAAGAGCATCTCGTTCGATCCGACCTGGAAGAGCATCGGAGGAAGATCGGTGAAATCGCCGAATAAGGGAGAAAGATAGGGGGTGCGGGGATCGTGATCCCCGACGTAAGGATTGTGATAAATCATGGATGAGTAGTGGTTGACCGGGTCTTTGGCATTTCCAAAGAGAATATCCTTGGTGTAATTCTCTTCGTAGGAAGGACCGAGGCAGTCACATCTGTCCAAGGGCTCATCAGGACGAGCTTCTTCGGACTGCCCATGCCGTGATCCCGCAGGTACATGGCAAGCGCAAGAGAAAGACCGCCGCCGGCGGAGTCTCCCGCCACAATGATTTCCTCCGGGAGGTAATCCCGCTCCTCAATGAGAAACTTCCAGGCGCGGACGGCATCCTCCAGCGCAGCGGGATAGGGATGCTCCGGGGCATAGCGGTAATCTACGATCAGGCAGGCCTGACCGTCGTTACAGTCGCTGTAGAGAACGCCGAAGTCGCGGTAGACATTCCGAAGACCCGCATATAGCCGCCGCCGTGCAGCATCAACACTACGGTGTGCGACCTGCGCACGGGCGGCAGTACCAGTTCCAGACGAAACTGCTGCTCTTCTCCGGAGGGAGGAGACAGCGGATCCGTAAAAGCCAAGGAGTTCCGTGTGGGAGTAGCCTGCAGGGCATCTCCAGGAAGCTCCTGCAGATTGCGCCTGTAGGGTGCCGTTCTTAATGCCGGGCCCCAGGGTGGTGGAATTCGATGCCGCCTGAATGATGCCTTCGATGATCTTGGCACGGGCGCTGAGCGCCCCAAAGCTCTGTCCCCGAATTTTCTAAGTGGAAATCCATACATACCTCTTTCGTTTTTACAGATTGAATCTTCGTTGCAGTTCGTTTCTGGCGCGGATCCCGCCGAAGACAATTGTTCCGGAGAAAAGGATGAGGGCGGAACAAAAGAGGCGGTCCAGGTCAGCGCAATGGACGTGGTTTTGCCTAGCAGCAGGAAAAGAAGCAGGACGAAGGAAAAGATCAGATTCAGCACCTGCAACATCAGGTAGCTGGTATAGCTGTGGCTCTTGATCACCATGAAGAGCATGGTGGCGGCGCAGAGCACAAGGGACATCACGGGGAGACCGTAATTCAGGGGACCAGCCGTGAAAGTCGCCGAAATAATCCGCCCCCACCAGCATGAAGCCGGAAAAAGATCGCCAGCTGCGACAGCCGGTAATGAAACGAGTGCTTCCGCACGATGGCAACATTGAAGCAGAGCAGCGCATACAGAATATACAAACCGGAAACGATGGCCCAGCGGTGCCTGCCGTCGTAATGGTAGTAATTGACCAGAACACAGATCCCTTCCGCCACACAGCCGAGGAAGACAAGGACTTTCATGAGGAAGTGCATCATCTGTGTTTTTCCTGGCAATGTTCGGATAGATGTTATGCCCTTTGGACTCTCCCCTGCCGAGCGCCATGTGACAGAGCGGACAGACCGCCGTTTCATCCTCAATGAGGATGCCGCAATTCTTGCATTTAATCATTCGTAGTAGACTCCATTCGTCGAAACGCGCACCGCTATCCCCTCTTTTGCCAGTTGCTTCAGAAAAAAACGCTGGATAGAAGCATCCTTTAAGACGGACGTGAAGGTCAGGGTGAGAATACCGTCATAAGTTGCCACCGCCGCCTTCAGATTCTGGTGGGCGGAAACCGGAAGCATCTCATAAATATTGCTTACATAGGAAGCATAAGGGGTTGCCAGTGTGATTTTGCCCAGATTGGTCAGCGTGGTGGTATTCGCTCTCGCTTTTTTGTGATAGATAAAGGTCAGACCGATTTTTTTGAAGATATAGGGAAGGGAACGCAAGAGCAGGTTTCTTTGACCGACGACGCTGTAAGAGAAAATTTCCTCAAGCTTCTCTTTGTGTACCTGAGCATGCAGACTGTCTTTTGTCAGCTTACAGAGATCGCTAAGCGTCCAGGCTTCTCCTTCTTTTTTTTCCTGTGGTAAAAAGAGACGCTCACCATGACGAAGAAATTCCTGGTGGTCACCGATTCGTAATACGGCCTTAAATTCACCGGCACATTCACGACGATCGGTCGCCTGGACGGAGAACCAAGGAGGTAGGCCTGATGGATGCTGTAGAAGGAGGCTGACCAGATAGACATTCACCGAGCAGTCATATTTGTGCGCCACCTCGTGCAGTGCGTCGTACGACATAAATGCGTGAATGACGCCAAGACCGTTGGAATAAAATTTCTCCCCGGTCAGATTCAGGGCGGGTTTGGTGGAGTAGGTGCTTACATGCGCTTTTTTGAAATTACGGACATAGCTGTCTTCGGTATTGAGCGAGGTATCTTCGGAAAAGGAGTCTCTTCCTCTTCTCCAAAAGGTCTCCGGATGTGAGAGACGAAGGTAAGCGTATACCAATTCCTTTAAAAAGTCAGAGCGCCCATCCCGTCCGCCAGCACATGAAAAGCCTCCAGATGAATCCGATCTTCAAAAATAGGTCACACGAAAAAGAAAGCCGCGGTTGGCGGCGGCCTCCATGCGGCGGCAGGGATAGTCGTTTTCCTCGTAGACGGTCGGTGGCCGCTTGATATTTTTCAAAAATAATACCAGAAAACCCCTGGCGCATCAGCACATGAAAGGAGGGGAAGCGGGGAGCAAGTCGTCCAGCGCATGCTGCAGGAGGATGGCATCCACCTGCTCCTTTAATACCGCGGTGATCCGGTATACATTGGTATTGGTTTCGTTGGCAATGACAGGGAACAGAAGCGCTGTATTGTCCAGCTTCTGCCATGCGTCCAGTGATTCTTTTCTGACCATGAAATATCCTTTCCAGACACTCCTCCCATCATACCATAGTTTCCGGAAAAAACATCGGGTGAGTCAGGAAAGGAGGGACTTTTAGGAAGAGGAAATGGGCTTCCCAGGGCAATGATGGGCTTTCCCAGGGCGCGATGATGCGGGGCTTCCCAGGGGCGACGATGGACTTCCCGGGGTGGCGGGAGCACCAGGCGGGCACCTTGGCAAAAGAGCAGCTGCTGTGATAAGGTGACGGAGTGGGAAAGGCGGGATCAATGAAAAATCAAGATGGACGTCGTCATGGCGCTGGCGCTGAATGCGGTTCTGGTTCTGTTGCTGTTGCCGATGCTGTACTGCTCTACGGCGGATGTGGCTACCGGAGATGATTTGTTAAACGGGGCTGTGGTGTATCACGTACTGCAGGACGGCGGTAGCATGGTGGATGTGCTACGCGCGGTAGGCGCCTATATTGTAGAGAATTATCGCACTTGGCAGGGAACCTGGTCCTCCATTTTTCTCTTCTGTTTTGCCCCGGTGAACTGGGGCAGGGGATGTATGCGATCGTGCCGTGGATCGCGATTTTCACCGTGCTGGCGGGAACCTGGGTGCTGATGCGGGAATTTCTGGTTAAGAGAGCACAGCTATCCGAGCCGCTTTTCTGGTCGCTCTTTGCACTTACAGGAATCTTTTTGACACAGTATGCGCCAAAAACCCAGAGCGGGATTTTTTTCTGGTATACCTGTGTGGCGCACTATAACATTCCGTTTTTTTGATCATGGCGCTTACCCTGGTGGGAGCCCTGCGTTTTACGCTGGATGCAAAAGAGGGGCATCCAGTCAGAGCGGGCCTTTGTTATCTTTTTGCTGCTCCTTGGATATACTTACCTCGGCGGGGCAAGTTATCCGCCGGTTCTACTCTCCCTCTTTGGTACGTCGCTGCTGATTCTGACCCTCTTTTTCTGGATCAAGGGGGAGGAGAAGAAGCTGTGCAGAAAAAGAGGGGTCATGCTCCTACTCCCGTTCCTGTTAGAGGTGGCGGGACTTCTGGTCAGCATGGCGGCCCCAGGGCAATCATGTGCGCGGCGGTTCACATTTCAGGGTTTTCGGTGAAAAACGTCGTGATAGCGGGAGGTGCGGCGTTTCTTCATGCCATCACGGACAGTCTGCAAATGTTCCTGAGCATCCGGCCGCTGTTTCTGCTCGTTACATCTTCCGTCGTGCTCATGCTATGCACATACAGGCGTGGCAAAAGAGGATTTTTTTCCGGCATCCGCTTTTGTTTCTGCTGCTCGCTTATTTGGTGAATGTGTCGGTTTTATCTGCCGGAAATTTTTTTGCAGGGAGCCAAGGTGTCGGGCGGCTATACCGATCTCGTCTATTTTGTATGGATCATCACGCTTGTCCTTACAACGGTGTACCTCACCGAGTTTGTGCTGGAACTTTTGCTGAAACGAAGAGGGGAGAATGGTCTTCGGACAGAAAGCAGGAAGAGGATTGGCCCTGATCTATTGGATTGCGGTCGCCCTGTTCCTTGCCCTCTTTTACAGGCATCTGATCGGTGACTCCATGGATTACATTTGCCTGCAGTATATTCGCAGCGGTGCCATGGAGGACTTCAAGGCACAGATGGCGGATTGGTTTTCGGTGTTGGAAAATCCGGGGATCAAGGACGTGGTGCTGGAACCGGTGAATGACGATCAGGGGCCGATTAAACTCTATTTGCCGACGGAGGATAAGGATCACATCCTGAACCGGGCGGTGGCAGGCTAATATCGCAAGGATTCCGTTGTTATGAAAAATAGGACAGCCAAAACGGCATGGATCTCTCTGCCCGCCTGAGTCCTACAGGGAACTTACATCCGTGATTCCTACAAGGAACTTACATCCTTGATTCCGACAGAAAACTTACATCTTTGATTTCGACAGGAAACTTACATCCGTGATTACTCCTGTAAATTCACGCTGCCGATGTGGCGGGATGGATTGCAAAATCTACTTGATGGTGGTATGATTTTTGGGTTCATTTGGAGAGACACGCATATTTGTGATGCTACAAAGTTTTTTTGCAATAAGGAGAAACAGGATGAGGAAAATCAATAAAAATTGATCAGCCTTGCGCTGGTGGCAGCCATGACGGGAGTGATTGCCGGTTGTGGGAAGAGCGATCAGACAAGCGACAATTCGAGCAGCATGTATACCATGAAGGACGGGGGACAGGCCTCGGCGGGAGCGTCGGCCTCCACGCAGGCGGTGGCAAATGGCGAAATTCCCGCCGGCATGTATTTGAGCGAGTTGACAGGGGAACCGATTTCGGACGAACTCAAAAACCAGAGACCGGTGGCGGTCATGGTGGACAATGAGAAAACGGCGCTTCTCCACTATGGAACGGATGAATCCGACATCGTTTATGAAATGATGAACTCCACCCTAAACAAGAGAATTACCCGTCCCTATGTGTATCATCAAGGACTGGGGGCAAGATCGAGCAGCTGGGCAGCATCCGCTCCACCAGACCGACCAATATCATTCTTGCTGCGGAATATGATGCGGTGCTTTGCCATGACGGCGGTCCGTTCTACAACAACGACTGGTTCAAGAAGCCATGGTCGGTACACTTCTCCGGCACCTTCTCCCGTGTGTCCAACGGCAAGTCGAGGGAGTTCACGGAATATGTGGTTAAGGAGATCTGGATAAGAATTTCCAGAGATCCGGCGTCTCTACGGAATATAACGAATACCGTGTGGATGATGGCAAGCACTTCAACTTTGCGCCTTACGGTCAGACCGTGGACGTGAAAGGCGCGGAGGGCGCTGTCGAAGCGAAGGACATCAAGCTTCCGTTCTATCACAACGGTTCCGAACTGAAATACAATGAACAGACCGGCACCTACGATTATTACGAATATGGTTCCATCCACAAGGATGCCGAAGATGGCAAACCCCTTACCTTTAAGAACCTGTTCATCCAGGATTGTGACTTCACCCAGCTGGATCCGAACGGTTATCTGATTTACAACTGCATTTCGCAGAAGATGATGAATGGATGGTATGTGACGGACGGCTATGCACGCCCGATGGTCTGGAACAAGAAGGATGACCAGACGTTGACCAAATATTATGATGCCAAGAGCGGAGAGGAAATCCAGGTCAATGCCGGGAAGAGCTAGTAACTCTGATTCCCAGTGATACCTGGAGCGAAGTGGAAATCCAGTAAAAATCGTTTCTGCGAGCGGGATCATGATCTGAGAGAAAGAAAGCGTTAGAGAATCAGCCGCTGTGGAAAACAGCGGCTGATTTTATAGTGCGCCCAGCGGCGCACGTTTCTAACCAGTGCAAGTCCGGAGTCCGCCCGGTAGTGGGAAGGACATAGCCGAAGGCAAGGGTGTCCATCGTGAGGTGGAATCTAAAGGAAGCCGGATTCGGGGAACCTACTAACCCGAGGGCAAACCTCTGGCCTGACGAACAGAAATCATTTACAGGCTGCAAACGAGGGTAAGGCTGCTAGACAAGACGAAGCCCGATAACTACACGGAATCGTTTGTAGTAAAAATGGCAGGTAGATGGAGGGAAAGAAACGTGTGGTACCTGGGGAGGTCTGCGTGGAATGCTCCGAAAGGAGTAACTGTCATCGAGAGGTGGCAATGAACATGCAGAAGTCAGCAGAGGTCATAGTACCCGAGAGGAAAGGACCGAATCAGTAGGGAGTCCATAGTACGACTGAGAAAGGAGGGTGAGCACATGGATGCAGAAAACATCGGACACGATAGCTGCTCACAAAGAGATAGTGCGGAACACAAAGGGTATGTGAGAGCGCACCGCTCATTCAACCGGATATGGAAGGAAAGGGATAGTGCACAGCCTGATCTCTTGGGGAAGATACTGGAAAAGGACAACCTGAACAGAGCTTTTAAGAGAGTGAAGGCAAACAAAGGAGCGCCGGGAGTCGATGGAATGAACGTTGACGAGACGCTTGTATGGCTTAAGGAGAACAACCACGAGTTGGTAGACAGGATACGGCGAGGGAAGTATACGCCGAAGCCGGTCAGACGAGTAGAGATCCCAAAGCCAGACGGGGGAATACGAAAGCTTGGTATTCCCGACCGTCATTGACCGAACCATCCAACAGGCCATGGCACAACAGATGATGCCGATTTATGAGCCGCTGTTTGCAGATGGAAGCTACGGCTATCGTCCCGGACGGAGCGCAAAAGATGCCATACGGAAGGTAAAGGAGTATGCGGAGCAAGGATATACCCAAGCGGTAAGTCTAGACTTGTCCAAATACTTTGACACACTGAACCATATCATTCTGGTGAACCTGCTACGCAGAGAGATCAAGGATGAGCGTGTCATCCAGATGGTAAAGCGATATCTGAAAAGCGGGGTCATGGAAAATGGAGTGGTCATCGATACAGAGGAAGGTTCGCCACAGGGAGGGAATCTGTCTCCGCTGTTAGCAAACATCTACCTCAATGAATTTGATCAGGAGTATCTGAGACGTGGAGTTCCGTGCATACGCTATGCGGACGACATTGTCCTATTGGCAAAGAGCGAACGAGCGGCAAAGAGGCTACTGGAGACGAGCACGAAGTATCTGGAAGAAACCTTGAAGTTGAAGGTGAATCAGGAGAAAAGCCGTGTGGTCAGTGCATTTGCAATCCGAAATTTTAAGTATCTCGGCTTTGCACTGGGAAGGAACGGAAGCGGAATATTTATCCGAGTTCATGCAAAGTCGATGGAAAAGTTCAAAGCCCGATTGAGAGAGCTTTCTTCCCGAAAACGCTGTCAAAGCATCAGACCGGCACTTGAAAAGATAAAGGTCTATGTAAGAGGGTGGATGAACTACTACGGAACCGCAAGCATGAAGAATCAAGTCGATGCTCTGAATGGATGGCTGCGTCACCGCATTCGTATGTGCATTTGGAAACAATGGAAGAAGTTCAAGACAAAGAAGCGTAAGCTGATTGGACTGGGCGTTCCGGAATATTTTGCACATCAAGCGGCAGGATGCCGTCGCGGATACTGGTGGACGACCAATACAGGAGCGGTCAAAAGAGCTCTAACAACAGAAAGACTGGTACGGTGGGGCTTTTATGATCTCACTCTTGCGTACCAGTCAGTGCACGTAAACTATTGAAACCGCCGTGTACCGAACGGTACGCACGGTGGTGTGAGAGGACGGGGTTAATCACCCCCTCCTACTCGATTACAGGGGACGGTTATAACCGGCACGAATCCTAAGAGATGCCTGTATATTGCACACCCGCATCCGGTCGATGTGAGAATGGAAGAACAGATGAAAATGCAGATGAAAAAGTGTACGCCATACATGGCAGTCGCCGTGGTGCTGAATTTGATATTGTTCCTTCTGTTATTGCCGATGTTGTACTGCTCCTTGGCGGATTATGCGACAGGTGATGACTTGACCAACGGCTATGTGGCCTATCACGTGCTGTTAGATGGTGGCGGTGTGGGGGATATGTTGCGTGCGGTCGGCGGATATATCGGGAAATGTATCAAACCTGGCAGGAACCTGGTCTTCGCTCGTCCTGTTTTGCTTTTGCACCGATGGTTTGGGGGCGCAGAGGTCTATCATATCGTCCCGTGGATCGGCATTTTTTTACCGTTCTGGCAGGCACCTGGCTCCTGCTGCGGGAATTTCTGGTGAAGCGGGCAGGACTTTCAAAGCCGCTGTTCTGGTCGCTCTTTGCCCTCGCCGGCATTTTTGAGACCCAGTATGCACCGGCACCACGGGCGGGTTTTTCTGGTATACCTGTGTGGCGCACTATAACATCCCTTTTTTTGTGATGGCGTGGACGCTTACGGCCGCCCTGAAATTCACTTTGGATGTGGAGAAAGAGCGTGTAAGCAGTGTACGTAGAAGTGCCTTCCGTCTGTTTTTGGATCACGCTCGGTTATACTTATCTGGGTGGAACAACTTATCCGGCGATTCTCTTGTCGCTCTTCTGTACGTTCCTGCTGATTCTATATGTTTTCCGGGACGGTAAACAGGGGAAACAGGCATCCCTTCGCAAAAGAGAGGACTGCTTCTCCTCCTGCCGCTGCTGTTGGAAACCGTAGGGCTGCTCATCAGTATGGCGGCGCCGAGGGAACCGTGTGCGCGGGGAGCGGGATTTCAATTCTCTCCGAAGAACATCTTTGTGGCAGTGCTGCAAACGATCTGGCAGGTGCTCATGGACAGCGCACAGAATTTTCTGCGGGTCAGACCGCTTATTCTTCTGATTCCGTTTGTGGTCGTGCTGACGCTCTGTGCCATGAAAAAGAGGAAAAGAAGGTTTTCCGGCACCCCCTGCTGATGGTATTACTTGCCTATCTGATGAATGCGGCGGTATACCTTCCGGCGGTATTTGCGGGAACCTCGGTGTCCGGGGGTTATCCGGACATGGAGTACTTTGTGTTCCTGATCACCCTGATTCTAACAACGGTTTATTTGACGGGATATTGCGTGGAACGAAGATGGGACAGGGAAGTTTGTGTAGAGGGCAGGAAAAAGACGGGAGCCGTCTTTGCGGTACTGCTGATCCTCTTCCTCGCCGGGTTTTACAGGCATCTCATCGGAAATTCGATGGACTATCTCTGTATTAACTATATCCGCAGCGGGGAAATGGCAGATTTTAGAGTACAAATGCAGGAGCGGCTTGCCATTCTGGAAGACCCGCAGATTCAGGACGCAGTGCTTGAACCGATGAATGACGACCAGGGACCGATCATGGTTTTTCCGCCATCCACAGATCCGGAACATATCTGGAACCGCCTGATGGCAAGATATTATCGAAAGCATTCGGTCGTGGTGAAGGAGTAGGTTTTTGGAAAAAGTGGAGAAGGAAAAGATGACTGGCATTCATCACAGAGCGAAGCGGGAAGAGGCGACTGACATTGATCACAGAGTGAAGTGCGCAAAGGTGAGTCGCATCTATCACAGGGCGCTGATTCCGGCGGTGTTTTTGCTGGCACTTCTCTATATCGGGGTCAGCAGAATCACGGAGACACAACTTTCCGGGGGGATCTGCCTCCTGTCTTTGCCTGCCATCTACGGTTTTATCAGAAAGAACCTGTTTTGGCGGTTGCTGCACTCGTCACACAGAGGCCTTTTTCTCTGCCTTTTGCTTGTGATTGCGGTTTCTCACCTCTCCTCGCTGGCGGCAGTGTTCCGCGGAGAAATCGCGTCGGTGTCGATGATGAAACTGCTTTATTATGATATAGTAATGACGGATGCGCTGTATCTGGCGCTGGAAGCGCAAGAAGACGCTCTGGTAGGGATGAAACTGCTGTGGGGCATCCTCCTTGCGAGCGCCGTGTACGGGTTTCTTCAGTATTTGGCGGGATCCTTTCAGGCAAGGATGACAGGGGGAGAGCTACCGCGGACGGACAACCTGTATGCCAATGCGATTCCTGCCGGAGTGGTCTACCTCATCGGTTTCTGGCTCTCCTCCGGTGTGGAGAAAAAATGGCTGCGTACCTTATCGCAGCTGCTCTTTGCGCTGGTTCTGATTACAACGCTGTCCAGGAGTTCCTGGCTGGGACTGCTTTTTGACAGGGTGCTCCAACTTTTTCTGGAAATCAGGGGACAGAAGACGGGCAGGGAGAAAAGGATTCTGCCGGGGAGAAAAACGATGCTTCTGACGGCAGCGGCGGTTGCCGTCACGATGCTGATCCTATACCGGCTGGAGCTGTTCCAGCCGATTTTGAGTCGGTTCCATTTCCGGTCACAGAATACCATTGCCTGCGAGAGGCGAGTCACCTATGCGCAGCATGCCATTCACCATCTGTTGGGAGGGGTTCCGTTTTGGCAGCTCCTGTTCGGAAGAGGGGTTCTGACCTCCAGAGCGTATGGGTCACGCTTCCGACCCTATGAGCCCGGTTATGAATTTTTTTGAGAACAGTTACATCACGACGCTCTATGAATTCGGGGCGCTTACCCTGCTGATTGTGGTCGGTATGATTGTGTACTTTCTTGTACAGTGCGTTCAGAGGGAAGGACAGATACCTGCTCTATGCGGTGCTTGGCGCATCGGTTGCGTTCTACTTTTATGACACAAGAATTTTTACGGAGGTCACCTTCCCGCTGCTGTTTTGCGGCTGTCTGGGTCTGTCCTCGCGGCACAGGGAAGGGGAAATCAAAGGAATAATGGGTTTGCAGGACAAGAGACGGTTTGCTTTTTCATAAGAAGAGCCATGTGTTCTTTTGCGGTGTCCATTCTGAGCACGGTGCTGTTTTTGTTGTCTGCAGTTTGTGGAAGACGGGAAGCATCGGATCCTGGATTACCTTGTACTGGGGAACAAGGACGAGTGGGAGTTGCGGATTTTTACCGGCATATCGGCTACGGGTCGGATTTGTCCAGGGTGTATGAGACTTCACCGGACGCCTGTTTCCCCCTTTATCCTATCTGTTTTTTCATTTCTTGTATCTGCTGAATCCCGTGCAGGCGGAAGCGGTGGACTGGCGTGCCTTTCGGGATGCGCCTTATGGAAGACTCAGCTATCTTTTTTGCATGATGCTTCTGGTGCTGCTCTTTTCGTATGCGGCGCACCGGGTAGCCGGTATGACGGAAAAAACGGGGCTGTTATTAAGCATCCTCCTTCTTTCGTCCGCTCCCTTTTTACCGCCATCGAGAGAGGCAATCCGGTTTTTCTGACCATGATCCTGCTTCTGTATGCCTTATGGTGGAAGGAGAGTGATAACCGTTATCTGAGGGAAGCGGCGCTGGTGCTCATTGCAATCGCTGCCGGCTTCAAAATTTTACCCGCCCTGTACGGACTCCTGTATGTGAGAGAAAAGAGGTGGAAGGAGGCGGGACGACTTCTGCTGTACGGCATCCTGTTGTTCTTCGTACCGTTTCTCCTGACCGGCGGAAGGGAAGGCTTTCCCTACATCCGGCTTCTTCTGGATTCGCATTACCAGGCGGACTTCATGCGTGAGTGGAGTTCGGTAAGGGGCTTTGTCTACCGGATGCTGTCGCAGCGCTTGCCGCTTGGAGAGGGACAGATTGATCGTTGTGGGATGGTAATGGAAAAATTTCTTCCTCCTGTGTAGCATTGCAGGCGTGTTCGTCAGCAAAAAGAAATGGATGCAGGTGTTGTGGATGACCATGCCCGTGGTTTATTATATGCCGACTTCGCAGGTGTATAATGCCGTTTATCTGTGCCTGCCGTTGCTCTTCTTTTTGGGTCAGAAAAGAGAGGAGAGGGGAGAGGTGGTCTATTTGATTTTATTCGGACTCCTTTTTGCCCTTCCCGCATGGGGAGTGCGGGCAATCTGATCCACTGGATCAGCGGGCTGGGCTACCTTCTGTTTCTGTATGCCGTTTTAGGGGAAGCCGTGCAGTGGATCAAAGAACGCAGGAGGCAGGATGAACGGTGAGCAGATCAAAAACAAAATACCGCAGATCCGCAGCGCTCTCTTCCTGACGGGGCTGTTTCTGGAGGTTCTTTTTGTGCTCATCGACAAGAGCAGGCTGAGCAACCCCTATACCGGCGTCTGTTTTCGGGCGACCTTTTTGCTTTTTCTGACGGCGATGCTTCTGGAGGAGCATTCCAAAAAGAATGGATTCTGATGGTGGCGGTGCTTCTGTTTACCTTTTTCTGTTATAGATGGACGGGAAAAAAATGACCTGCTGCGGGCTGCCGTTTTTGTTTTTGCAAGCAAAACGGTCCCGCTTCGAAAGAGCCTCCTGCTGCTGTTCCAGGAGACGCTTGTCGGTTGTCTGCTGATTGTGTTTTTGTCGCTGACAGGGCTTTTCGGGGAGAGAAGCGTGACGACGGTGTTTCGGACAGGGGGAGGTGCAGACCAGATATTCGTTGAGGTTCTGGTCATCCCAACGCGCTGCACTGCATGTTCTACATGCTGCTTCTGATGGGGATGTATCTCTACGACAACAGGATGAAGCTCTATCAATACCCTGCTTCTGCTGGTAGTAAATGGTGGAGTCTATGCGCTTACGAACAGCCGCACGTCCTTTTTGCTGGGGGTCCTTTCTGTCCTTTTCGCGATGCTTTTGCATGATCATGCGGGGGCGTGGATGTATGTGGCAGGGGCGTTTCTGGTGCTGATCAATGTCGCCTTCTCGGTTGCCTGTGCCTATATGAGCTTTTTGTGGAGAGGCTTTGCCCGGGAGTCCCTTTTTATTCGGGCAGACCAGGTGTTAAACGGGCGGATTGCCAACCTGTATTACGGAACGGAAGCACACGCCGGTTACATCGAGAGCTGGTCGCTGTTTTCTTCGCCGAGGGCAACTGAATATTTTGATATGGGATGGGTGCGCTTTTTTTACTGGTACGGAATCATTCCGGGAATTCTGGCTGTCCTGCTGATTCTCTATCTGCTCTATCGCTGTCAACAGGAGAGAGATTTTCAGGCGTTGATGCTCGTGGTTTCCTGTTGCACCTATACGGTGATCGAGGCGCATCTGGTATCCGTGTATATCGGGAGGAATTTTTGCCTGCTGTTCATCGGCGCTTACTGTCTAGGGGCGCGGGGGCAGGCGAAGGGGAGAATAGGCAGAAAGGAAGGGTGAAATATGCATCACATGAATCTGGTCAAAATGCTGGAATTTCCCCAGCGCGGAGATGAAAGAGGACATCTTGTGATCGTGGAAGGGGAGAAGGAGATTCCCTTTGCGATCAAGAGAGCTTTTTATATCTACGGATCGGATGCGGGCGTGGTTCGCGGGCAACATGCGAATCGGGAATCACAGTTCGTTTTGATCAATGTAGCAGGGACAAGTAAGGTGAAAGTGAAGGACGGCGAGGGAAATGAGGCCATTTACTGTCTGAACCGTCCGCATACCGGCGTCTACCTCCCCACGATGGTCTGGAAGGAGATGTATGATTTCAGCCCGGATTCGGTGCTGTTAGTCCTGGCAAGCACCCATTATGAGCCGGATGAATATATCAGAGATTATGAAACCTTTGTAGAAGAAATCCGGATGGCGGATATAGAGGGGGAAAATGAAAGTTTTAGCCAATGATTTAAAACGGCAGTACGAATTGCATGCCGCAGCATACGAGGAAAAGGCGCTGGCGGTGCTCCGTTCCGGCTGGTATATTCTCGGACAGGAGGTCGAAGCCTTCGAAAGGGAATGGGCAAACTACATCGGCACAGGATACTGCGTCGGTCTGGCTTCGGGGTTGGATGCCTTATGGATTTCCTTTCGCCTGCTGGGAATCGGAGAAGGGGACGAGGTGATTGTCTGCTCCAATGCCTATATTGCCTGTGTGATGGGCATTACCATGAACGGAGCGAAGCCGATTTTTGTAGAGCCGGATGCGTATGATAATATCGATGCAGACAAGATAGAGGCAGCAATTACGCCGTCGACCAAGGCGGTTCTGGCGGTGCATCTCTTTGGACAGTCCTGTGATATGGATCAAATCATGTCCATTGCGCATAGCCACCATCTGCGAGTCATTGAAGACTGTGCGCAAAGCCATGGGAATCACTGGAGGGGAAGGAAAGTCGGCTCCATAGGAGACATCGGCTGTTTCAGCTTTTATCCCACCAAGGGCTGCGGTGCATTCGGGGATGGCGGCTGTATTACGACCAATGATAAAAAGCTGGCAGAAGATTTCCAAAATGTTCCGGAATTATGGCAGCCGTGTCCACTATCATAACGAGGTGGTGGGCGCCAATAGTCGGCTGGATGAGATTCAGGCGGGGCTGCTTCGCGTCAAGCTCCAATATCTGGAGGACCTGAACGCAGAACGCCGCAGGCTGGCAACGCGGTATCTGGACGAACTCAAAAATCCGTACCTGATCTTGCCCAGGGTGCGGGAAGGGGCGGATTCTTCCTGGCACCAGTTTGTCGTTCATGTACCGGCGCACCGGGAGGAACTGATGAACCATCTGAAGAATCATCAGATTGGCACCATGATTCATTATCCGATCCCGCCGCATCTCTCGAGGCTTACCAGTATCTCGAGTTTTTCACCGGGGGCTTTTTCCGATTGCGGAAAAAGAATGCGGAGGAGGTGTTGAGCCTGCCCATGTATAACGGGATGACGGAGGAGGAACAGGCCTTTGTTCTTGCAACCATCAACCAGTTTCAGCCGGGAAAAAAACGAATGAAACATCTTTATTTTGTAAGAGACGAGCGTTGCACTTTGGAACCGCTTGACGAAACGGATACGGAGCTTTTGCGCAGGTGGAGAAACCAAGCGGATCTTTCCCGCTTTTTGCAGCCGCTGCCGCCGATTTCGCAGGAGGAACAGAAGGCGTGGTATGCAAGATATCTGGAGGATGCCGACACCCTCTTTTTGCGATCAAGGATGGGGAGACGGGAAAAACAATCGGAACGGTGGCGCTCTATCATCTGATGCCAGATCGCTGCGAAATCGGAAAGATTGTCATCGGAGACGAAGCGGTGAAGGGAAGGGGAATGGGAACCCGTGCTGTTTTTCTGGCGCTGGGGATTGCCTTTTTGCAAGCTGGGGATGACAGGGGTGAACCTGAATGTGCATCTGGAAAACATCGCCGCCCTGACCATCTATGTGAGAGTAGGATTTGAAATCTGCGGTTCCCACCCGTTTATCAGCGGCGGAAAGGAACTGGAAATGCACCTGGACAGAAAGCGCTTTGAAGCTTGTAATCCGCACTTTAGAAACATTCATTTTGACAAGGCAGTGTAGAGAGAGAGGAAAGGCTTGCGAACAGACACGATGAAACTTTCCATTATCATTCCCGTTTATTATAACGAGCAGAACCTCAAACCGTTGTATGCAGACATCAAAGAGAAAATCATCGACGTGATCGATTATGATTATGAGATTGTCATGGTGGACGACGGCTCAAAAGACGCGAGTTATGCTGTGATGCAGGAGCTGGCGGCGATCGATGCGCATATCCGTATCTATCGTCTTTCCCGCAATTTCGGCTCCCATGCGGCGATTCTCTGCGGGCTGGATCACTGCAGCGGGGACTGCGCCGTGATCAAGGCGGCGGATTTGCAGGAGCCGACGGAGATGATTTTGCAGATGGTGAAGAGCTGGCAGGGAGGGCAATAATGTCGTACTGGCGGTGAGAAAAGACAGAGAGGAGAGCAGAAGGCAGAAACAGTTTGCCGATTTGTATTATACCCTTGTCAGGAAGACGGCGCTGCAGACCATGCCGGCGCACGGTTTTGACGTCTATCTGATTGACAGAAAGGTCATAGAGGTGCTCTCCCGTCTGGATGAGAAGAACAGTGCACTGACCGGACAGATCCTTTGGAGCGGCTTTCAAACCGGGTATGTGGAATATACCCGCAAGATGCGTGAAATCGGCATCGAGCAGATGGACGCTGAAAAAGAAGATCAAACTCGTGATGGACACCCTGTTCAGCTTTTTCCATTTTACCGGTCACTTTGGTGGAAATCGTCGGTGCATTTTCTTTTCTCGGCGCGGCAATCTGGGCAATCTTCACCCTGATTGCAAAAGCTGGTCGGCAGCATTCCGGTCAGCGGGTGGACCACCCTTTTATCTTCAATCTGTTCAGTTTCGGTATCGTGATGCTGACCCTCGGCATCCTGGGCGAATATCTCTGGAGAACCTTTGATGCCAGCAGGGGTAGACCGCCCTATATTATTGAACGTGAGGGAGAGGAGAAGAGAAACACCTGTACGTCGGGAGAAAAACGATGAAGAGGGAAGTAGAGAATGCGGACAATGGAAAAGAATGCCGGAAGGCATAAACCAGGAAGCGACAAGAGACCCGGTTCGTATTGCGGGGAATTTTACTGGTTTTTATTGGGGGTGGAATCGCATTCATGCTTTTCCGTGAAATGAAAACCGGAATGAGTATGGGATCTGACCTCCCATTTCACCTGGCGAGAATGGACTCTCTTGCAATTTCTTTGAAATCGGGAATTTTTCCGGCAAAACTCAGACCGGTGCTCTGCAATACCTACGGATATGGGGTGGGTTTCTTTTTATTCGGATGCACTGTTATATTTTCCTGCAGGATTGATATGTGCGGGGGTAGGGTTGCTGACGGCAGTAAAAGTTTATCTGGTCGTCCTCTTACTGCTGTGTTTTTTTCTTGACCATCAGGGGGTCTACGCCCTGACCCGTGATTTTGTGCCAGTGTTCTCTCCGGCGTATTCTCTTTACTGTCGTTAGAACTGTGGGGGAACTGAATTATGGTTTTACATTTGGAACGGTCTGTGCATCCGTCTTTTGCCGGTAACTTTTTGTGCCTTTATCAAAATCATGAAAGGTGCAGCAGGAAGGAAAAGTGAAGCCGCTTTTATTCTTGGCATGAGCCTGATTTTTATGGTCGCATCATACAACCCCTGCTCTTAACGGTGGCAATGATGCTACTCTTGTTTCTGCTTTCCATCAGGGAAATCATACAATTTCCCGAACGCTTTTTGGATGCTTTTGCGGGATGCGGTATTTGCCGTTCTGTTAACGATAGAGTACTGGCTTCCGGCGGCGGAGCAGGCGCTTAAGCAAACTTTTGTTGCAACGGGACGCACGTATTTGCCCGTTTCGAAAAATACCATGACCCTGTTTCAAACATTAAACAGTGCGGGAAGCCTAGTCATATTTCTTCTGGTCTTCGGCACTACGGTGTGGGTATACGGGATGATTTGGAGAAAGAAAACCAGGAGGAGCTTTTTTTCTTGCGCTTACGGGGATGTGGTTCGGCCTTATTTTTGATGCCATTCAGCTGGATATGGAAGACCTTTCACCAACAGCTGAATTTTATTCAGAGTCCGGGACGGCTCATGACGGTTGTTTCTGCGCTTGCATCCATCGCTCTGGGGATCGTGTTTGCAGACGTGACACGGGAGTATGACAGGAGATGGAAAGGGAAGAAGAAATACCTGTTTTATCTGATAAGTTATGTCATGTTGATATCCATCAGCGTAAGACAAGATATGAAACTTACGTTGCCGTTCACCATAGAGGACCGTTATTATGACAACGGCAGACTATCTTTTGAAATTAACGGGCTCGGAAGCGGCTCGGAATGGCTGCCGGTTGAAACAGCCGCAGAAGAGTTGACGGAGCCGGATACAGCACTGTCATCGGACAGAAAATCGGGTTATCCGGGCACCAAGAAAGATTTCGGCAAGAGTTTTGAAGTGTATCTGCCAGCGGGAGAGGAATACTCTACGATGCCGTATCTTTATTATTACGGTTACCGGGCATATCTGCTGAATGATGCGGACGGAACGAAACGGGAGTTGAAAGTAGATAAGTCGCCTTATAACGGACAGGTGCGCGTATATTTGCCGCAGGAGTCTAACGGAAAATCAATTCCTGCATGTGGTGGTTGCATATCGGAAGACTTGGGCGCAGATTATGAGTTATCTAATCTCCGCTTTTTACGGCGCTTGGTCTGTTGTTTTTCTACTTCCGAAAAACAAGTAGGGGTATCTCAAAAGATGCAGTTTCAGTCATACAACTTTATTCTGTACTTTTATGCCCTCTGTATGGCGGCCTATTTCTGCGGGGGAAAAAGAACACTGCGGATGCGCAGGGAGATTCTGACGTTATTCTCGGCGGTCTTTTTCGCCTTTGCGGGCGGGAGGCGCTGCTTGTTCTGTGTCTGAGTGCACTGCCGGATCTTCTGCTCACAAGGCTCCTTCTTTGCGCACGAGAGAAGGGAGCAGGAGGCGTCTGTGGAAAATGTCGCTTCGGCGAAGCAGGGGAGGAAGGCGAGAAGCAAAGCTACTCCTCTTTGACCGGCGTCCTGCTGCATGTGATTTTGCTGGTGTATTTTAAGCTGTCTCATCAGCTCCTCTGGGCATCAGCTTCTATACCTTCCAGCAGATTGCATGGCTCACGGAGGTGTATCACGGAGAGCTGAGAAGTAAACGCAAAGGATTATCTTTTTTTATCTCTTCTTTTTCCCAAAAATCACGATGGGACCACTGACATCGCCGTCTGCGCTGATTACACAGGTGCAGGACGAAAAGAGGTGCAGCTTCCGGGCGGAAAAATGCGGCTGCAGGAATCCAGATGTTTGCCTTTGGGCTGGCGAAAAAGCGGTTCTGGCGGATACCTTCGGGAGTGCCGTCACCTGGGGCTTTTTCTTCTCTTTCACGGCAACTTCCACCGATCTGATTCTGGTGATGTTCGCCTATACGTTTCAGATTTATTTTGACTTCAGCGGATATAGCGATATGGCGGTCGGAGCGGCACTGATGCTGAACTTCGATTTGCCGATCAACTTTGATTCGCCGTACCGCGCCTTATCCATACGGGACTTCTGGAAGCGCTGGCATATCTCGTTAACCAAATGGCTGACGAAGTATATCTATGTGCCGCTTGGCGGAAAACCGGAAGGGGAGGGAGAACCTATCTGAATATGATGCTGGTTTTCCTGATCAGCGGTTTCTGGCACGGTGCGGCATGGACCTTCGTCCTCTGGGGGGCGCTACATGGTCTGCTTGCGGTTACGGAGAGAATCGGGGAAGGGGTTTTACAGAAAAGAAGCGGGGCGTGTTGGAAAGTTCCGAGGGTGCTGCGCTGGGGCGTCACCTTTTTGCTGGTAAATCTCCTTTGGCTGCTGTTTCGCGCAGAAAGCGTCTCCCAGTGGGTGCAGATGGTCTGCGGTATGGCGGGCGGCGCGGTTTCTCGATCAGCGACGGTCTGATTCACAGTCTCTATATTCCGGGGTATGAGGTGTTGGGGCTGACGGCAATGCCGTATAAAAATGCGGGACTGCTGCTCTTTCCGCTTGCCCTTCTCCTCTGCCTCTTGCCGCAGAACCAGTACAGGAAGCGCGGCGGGACAAAGGCGCTACCGCGGTTTTGTCTGCGGTTCTGATTGTCTGGTGCATGTTAGGGTTTACTGCGGAAACCAATTTTATCTACAATAATTTCTAAGAACAAGGAAGGAAGAGGATGAAAACAAAGGCAGGCAAGTGGTTGCGACTCTTTATCGTGGTTTTTGATGCTGCTTTTGTGCTGCGCTTCCACGGTCGTCGTCCTGGATCCGTATTTTCATTATCACAAGCCGCTTCTTCTTTTTCCTATGTCCCTAAATAATGAACGGGCGCAGAATGACGGTATCACAAAGCATTTTGCCTACGATACCCCTGCTGACGGGCACATCCCTGTGAAGTCATGAAGGCGTCGGAGGTGGAGAGGCAGTTTGGAGGAGCGGCAGTGAAGGTCACCTTTGCCGGGGCGTCCTTTTATGAAATCAATCGGAATATCGAACTGGCCTTTGCCACTCATCCGCATTTGAAGCGGGTGATTCGCTGTCTGGATATCGAGTATTATTTTGACGACCCGAAGGCACTGCGCACCAACATGGGGGTCTATCCGACCTGGCTGTACAACCGCAATCCCTTCGATGATGTCCGGTATCTGTTCAACCGGGAGGTGCTGTTTACCCTGTGCGGAGATATGATCCGGAAAAAGCTGGCGAACGAGGCGGGAGGCATCACTTCCTTTGACGATTATGCGAACTGGATGCCGGACGTTACGGCAGATGATTTCGGCGCAGAGGCGCTTCTTGGCGGGATGAAGCTGTTTGGGACGCCTTTCAAGGATCCATCATCTGACAGAGGAAGAAAAGAGCCTGCTTCGGGAAAATATCCGGGAAAAATGTGACAGAAACAGCAAAGAAACATCCGGACTGCGTCTTCGATTATTTCATCTCTCCTTACAGCGGTTTATGGTGGGCACAGACTTACGAGGCGGGGGATCTTGCTAAGGTACTGGAGGCGGAGGAGATTGTGGTGTCGGAAATCGTCGCCTGTCCCAATATTCATCTCTATTCCTATAATACCGATACCTCCCTCACCTGGAATCTTGACAATTACAAAGATCCTTTGCATTATGGGGACTGGATCGGAGAAGAGCTGCTTGTCTTCATGAAGCGGGACGAGGGGAGAATCACGAAACAGAACATGAAAGCTTATCTGAAAAAAGAGAGAGAGTTGACGAAAGACTGGATTACGCACAGTGGATGCAAGAAGAATTGGCGGGGAAGTACAGTGGGAAAGAGGAGACGAAAGGGGGATCCGGGTCGAAATGAAGAGTAGACAAGATTTACCAAACCGTTTTGCATCCTTTTGTTATACCGGCCTGTGTCTGGCAGGTGGCATCGTCATAGCACTGCTTGCCCTGGCGAGTTTTGTAGTCTGTTCCCATCTGATTACGGCGGCGGAACATTCGGTTTATATTCGGAACGGGGCGTGGTTCTGGGGTTGCTTTTTGCTTGGAATTCTACTCCTCATTCTACTGCAGAAGCCGCTTCTTCAGATCAAAAGCAGGACGCTGTTTCTCCTGCTCTGCGTGGTTTTCTTTGTGGCTGCCCTCTATCTGAATCTGCGGATCCCGGATCTCCTTCGGGACGATGCACTCCACGTAAACGAGCAGGCAAGACTGTTCCACAAAGGAATCTACGACGGACTGAAAAAGGCGATTATCTGTATGTCTACCCGTTTCAGCTGGGCATGGTGACCTGGGAGAATTTTTTTACTCTATTTCAGTGATTCCAACAGGCTGATTTTTATCACGAATGCGATCTTCGTTCTGCTGTTAAATTATTTCCAGTGGCGCATCTACCGCAATCTTTTTCGGTCCCTGAAACAGAGGATTCTCTCGGGGAAAAAATATGCCATCTTGCTTGGCTTTGCCTTTTGCCGCTGCTGTTCTTTACCCGGTTTGCCTATGGCAGTATTCCCGGGCTGATGTTGGCAGAGGGCGGGTGCATTTCATGCTCTGTTATGTCAGACGGCACAAAAGCCTATCTGGCTGTCGTCTCTGTTCTTTTCTTTACGCTTTCCTACATCATTAAACTGAACTATCTGATTCTGGGCATTGCCGTTTCCATCACGCTGCTGCTCCTTTTTACAGGAAAAAGAAATCTTTCCTGATTCTGGCGGTCCTGATTCTGGTCTGCGCACAGTGCGGGATGAGCCTTGTACTTTCCGCTTATCGAAACCGGACGGGAATCCATTTCGGGACGGAGCGCCCAAGGGGCTTCTGGTGGCGATGGGGCTGATGCCGGAAGAGATGGGTGGCGGACTGCGAGGAGGATGGTATAACTGCTATAATAACGATACCTTCCGGCTTGCGGATTATGATGAGGAAAGAGCAGCAGAAATGGGATCGAAACAGATTCATGCGATGCTCTGGTACTGGAGAGAGCGTCCGGTGGGAGCGGTCCTCTTCTTTGCAGACAAGGTGATTTCCAGCTGGTGTGATCCGCTCTTTGAATCGGTCTGGATCGGACCGCTGATCGAAGAGGGGAACGTGATTGCAGATCCTGCACTGAGGGAGCTTATATAGCGGAGGTCACGCTCATCACTTTGCCGAGCGGTGGATGAATGTCCTCACGTGCTGATCGAGGGCGGGGCGGCGATTTATTTTCTGAGCGAAGCTCGCAGCCGGAAAAAAAGAAATCCGATGACCGCGCTGCCGGCGCTTTTACCTGCTCCGGGTGCCTGCTCTATTTGTTAGCAGGAGAGACCAAAAGCCAGTATACCTTTTAGTTGTATATATTTTTGATTCCCTGTACGGTGCGCGGGTTTGCCCTTTTGTCAGGGAAAAATACCGTTCTCAGCAGGAAAACAGAGGACGAGATAGCAGGAAGACTTCATGGTGGGAAGGAAAGGCAAAAAGAGAATCGGTGAAAGCCAAGGCAGGAAGCGGTATCTGTATGCCGTCCTCTATGCGGTTGTGCTCGGCTTCAGTGTGGCGGCAGGGAGCAATATCGTTTTTGGAGGCGATGTTTCCCTATCCTATACAGACAATTACATGAAGCCGCTTGGTATCACAAGTCTCCTGATTTTTGCCATCGTTTCGGCGGCTTCTTTTGCCGGGATACAGGTCATGCTGCGGTTTTACGGCAGGTTGCGGCTGCTGTTTGTGTACCGGACGCAGGGAAAGCTGCAGCAGGGAATGTCAGAAGAAAACGCCGCAGTCGGGGAGCCTCGCTCCTCGTAGATTTGCAGCAGGCGGTACCGCAGCCGAAGGACGGCGCTTTCGGCAAGAGAAGAGGCTTTCTTTTTGTGCTCCTTCTTTTGTTAGTGAGCTGGTTGCCTTATCTCCTGTCTTTTGCGCCAGGCTCCGTTTTGGACGACTCCCTGGCTTCCATTACGCCGTGGACGAACGGGACGCCACTGACCAATCACCATCCGGTCGTCTATTCGCTTTTTGGTCGGGGGCTTCGTGTCTTTGTCAAAAATCCTGCCGCTTTCCTTAAATGCGGCGGTTTTCTTGTATTCGCTGGTGCAGTCGGTATGCCTGGCAGGGACGCTTGCGGCGATGTTTTGCCGGTTGCAGCGCGCGGGAGCAAGGAGGTGCGTTCTGGCAGCGGGGTCGCTTACGCGATGATCGTGCCGTATTTCCCCGCCTATGCGATGATCCTGTGGAAGGATCCGCTCTATTCCTGTGCCCTGCTCTGGTTGTCCATGCTGTTGTTTGATGCGGTGCGTGAGGAAGGGAGCCCGCCTGATCGTGCCTGGCAGGTCAGGTGGTTCCTGGCGCTGCTTTGTACCGCCTTTTTGCGCAACAACGGGGCGTTTTGTCTGTTGTTTGTGGCAACAGCCCTCCTCCTGTCCGGGCAAAGAAAGCGGTTTTACACAGCATGCATGACGGTGATCGTCGCTCTTCTTTTTACGGCGCAGCATACCGTTTATCCGCTGTGCCATATTGCGGATACGGAATATACAGAGAAAATCGGAATCCCGCTGCAACAGCTGGCGGCAACGGTTGCGTATGAGGGAAAGATGGGAGAGGAAGAGCGGGCATTTCTCTTTAAAAATCATGCCGGAGCAGGAATGAAAGCGCGTTATTCCCCCTGCCTTGCAGATAAAAATCAAATGGACAGACGGGGCGAATATGGAATACATCAGCCAAAACAAGCGCACCTTCTGGAAGGTCTGGGGCAACCTGCTTCTAAAAAATCCCTGCCATTTATCTGCGTGCCTACGGGATGGACACCTTCGGCTTCTGGGTGCCGTGTGCAGAATCGTTATGGATATGTGGATCTTTATATCACAAAGAACGATCTGGGACTGCATCAGACGGATTTGGTACAGAAGCTGTTTGGAAGTACGATTCGCCCGCTGTTAAAAAAAGAGAATGATATGGATCGGCAGCGGGACGCTGCTGTGGATGATCACTAGGCGGGATGTTGCTTGACATCTTATGCAGTAAGGGCTCAGGTAGCAAGATCTCGGACAGTAAGATCTCGGGCGGGAGGGCTCAGGCAGCAAGATCACGGGTAGCAAGATCTCAGGCAGGAGGGCTCAGGCAGCAAGATCTCGGGAGGAGAAGGAGAGAAGGGTGGGAAGGGAGACTGGATCATCTATCTCGCCGGCGCTCGGAAATGTCTTAACGGTTCTGATTGCCACGCCGGTTGCCTTTAGCCTGCGGTACGTGTATGTATTCGCCATCGGGCTGCCGCTGTATGTTTTACTGCCGTTTCTTCGTGAGGGAGAGTAAGGGAGACAGGATTTTCATGAAAAAGATCGTGACGGGGAGTGAATGTGCATTGTGGAGGAGGAATTTCGCCCTGCTGGCGGTACTTTGTTTTGTCTTACAGGGCACACCTGATTAACACAGAGGAGTATGCAGTATATTTAAGAAACGGGCCGCTGTTCCTGCTCAGTTTTCTGATTGTGCTTCTGCTGCTGGTACTGGTGAAAAACTGCTTTCTCCACATCAAGAGCAGGACGCTCTTTCTTTTGTTCTGTGGGATCTTCCTGATCGCCGCACTCTACCTGAATCTGCGGATACCGGAAGGCCTCAAAGGCGACGCCTTTATGATTAACAAGCATGCGAGGCTGTTTCACGAGGGGAATTTTGAAGGACTGACCAAGGGCTACTACCCGCATTATTTTCCGTATCAGCTGGGCATGGTCGCCTGGGAGGATTTTCTTCTGTACTTCAGCGCTTCCAACAGACCGATCTTTGTTATGAATGCGTTCTTTGCGCTGCTTTGCCAATTTTTCCAGTGGCGCATTTACCGGAATCTTTTTGCCGTGCCGAGAGGGAAGATTCGCTCGGAGAAAAATATACGATTCTATTCAGTTTTGCCTTTTTACCGCTGCTGTTTTTACCCGCTTTGCCTACGGTTGTCTGCCGGGGCTGATGCTGGCGGAGGGTGGCGTGCATTTCCTGCTCTGTGCGATCAAAAAGCGCAGCGTCCTTTTTGCGGCAGTCAGTGTCCTTCTGTTCACCCTGTCGTATATCATGAAACTCAACTATCTGATTCTTTGTATTGCCGTCTCCCTCATTCTGTTGCTCCTTTTTTTTCAGGAAAAAAAGAAGTCCTACCTGCTGCTTGCTATCCTGATTCTGTTCTGTGCGCAGGCGGGATTGCAGCTGACGTATTTGACCTACCGGCAGCTAAGCGGCGTTCACTTCGGCGCGGAGCGCCCGCCAGCCTGAATACCGCCATGGGGCTGATGCCGGAAGAAGAGGGAAGCGGAAGACGGGGAGGCTGGTACAACGGATACAACTTTGATACCTTCGGTAAGGTGGATTTTAATGAAGAAAAGGCTTCTGCAGTGGCAAGGGAGAAGATTCAGGAGCTGACTGCATACTGGAGAACACATCCGAAGAAGGCGGCGCTGTTTTTTGCCGACAAGGTGGTTTCCAGCTGAGCGATCCTCTTTATGAATCGGTTTGGATCGGGCCGCTGACCGATGAAGGAAACCGGATCGAGGATCCGGCGCTGGACAGCCTGTACAGCGGGGATCACGCCTACCGTTTTGTAGAAGGCTGGATGAATGTGCTAATCGTGCTCCTTGAGGGAGGGGCGGCACTTTTCTATCTCGGGAGTGCTATTCGAAAGAAGAAGCGCCCTTTGACCACCTGCATCCCGGCGCTTTATCTGATCGGCGGCTTTCTCTATCTTCTGATTGGGAAGCCAACAGTCAATACACGTTTATGTATGTCTATTTCTTAATTCCTTGTGCGGTAAGGGGGATGGCGGATGCCGGTTTACACAAAGCTGTACGGCGCATTTGTTCTGGTTCTGTTTGTACTGTATTTCGGCGGAATCGGTCTTCTGCGGCAAAATGAGAAGAGAATCACGGTCTATTCGCAGGCGCTGCTGTTTCTGGCAGGGCTTGTGTTCTATGCCTATGCGGGCGTCCTGTTTGTGCCTGTTCTGCTTTACGAATGTGTAGCGGCATGGGGCTTCGGGCTCTTTCTTGCAAAAAGACGACGGGGGTGAAAAAGGGGATTGCCGTTCTCTGCCTGTTGTTGCCGCTTCTTCTGTTCAAATACCTTCGCTATTTGCTGACGCTTGCTGGAATCCTGTCCGGCACCTTCTTCCTGCCGCTTGGAATTTCGTTCTTCACCTTGCAAAGCATCACCTATGTGCTGGCGGTGGCAAGCGGAGAGCTTCCGGTGGAAGAATCCGCTGCCGGTGGCGCTGTTCGTTTCCTTTTTCCATCCATCAGCAGCGGGCCGATTTTGCGGGCAAAGCAGATGCTACCGCAGTTTGGGCAGGTGAGGCCGTTTGATTATGAGGCGGTCACAGACGGTCTGAAGGTCACTACCTGGGGGCTGTTTCAGAAGCTGGTGATTGCGGATAACCTGGTTCCCTACATCGTCAGTGTGAAGGGAGCGCAGGATGCTTCCGGCACGGCGCAGCTTCTGGCGGCGGTGCTCTATTCCTTCCAACTGTATCTGGATTTTTCGGGGTATTCTCATATCGTCATCGGCACGGCGCAGCTGTTCGGCTTCCGGATTCCGCAAAACTTCGATCATCCCTACCTTTCGGGGAGCGTCAGTGAATTCTGGCATCGCTGGCACATTTCGCTCAGTTCCTTTTCTGCGGGATTATGTGTATTTTCCGCTGGGAGGAAGTCGCGTGCGGGAGGGGAGGATCTATTGCAATCTGCTGTTGACCTTTCTGATCAGCGGTATCTGGCATGGAAACGGCATGACCTTCCCTCATCTGGGGGCTGCTGCACGGTTTGTTTATCTGTCTGGATCGTTTGTGGAAAAAGCGCAGCGTTCTTCTGACCTTTCTGCTGGTGACCATTGCCTGGGTTTTCTTTGCCGCAGCAAGCGTGAAAGATGCGCTCCATACGCTTGCTTCCTTTATTCGCGTACCAAAGGGAACTGGTGCAGCTCGTGGCACAGATGAAAGGCGGAGGAGGGGCACATGGGAACGCCTGGCTACTGCATGGAATCGGCTCCTTTTTCCGGAGTCGGATGTCTTCCTTTTACAGCCGGTGGTTTTTTTGCTTATCTTCTGTGTCATCAGTATTTTTACCAAAAATCATCCCGGCCTTCCATGGATCAGGGGACAGAAGCCTCTACTGAGATGGAGCTGCTATTTACTTCTGATCGGAGTGGTTTTATTTTTCCATGCTGCGGCGCCGGTGAACTTTATCTACAATCAGTTCTAAAGCAAATGAGGGGTGGATCGATTGAAAAAACTGATGTGGAAACTTCTACTGTGTCTGCTTCCGGCGGTGCTGTATCTGATGCTATCGTGGTATCTGGATCCCTTTAATGTCTTTTCACTGGAACAGGCTGCGTTTTACGGACACAGCACCTGCACAGAATTACATTAAGACGAAATACATTCTGGCAAACCGGGGAAATACAATGCCTTTGTCTTCGGTTCCTCCCGTGTCGGCAATCTCCCGATGGACGGGCTGCCTGTGGAAGATGACGGCATACCGCTAGCATGGTACAATATGACAAGTTCCAACGCGGCTCTGATGGATCATGTAAAAAACCTTTGCAAACGTTTTCTGGAGCATCAGGGTTTCAGTGAAGATGTTATTGGTCGGCGTGGATGAAATTGCAGCGACCAGAACCTATGCTTCCAATGCGGCAGAGCTCGATTTACCGGCAGTATCAGGAATACGAAGCGCATCCGCTTTCTTTTTACCGCTCGTATCTTCTGCTGAAGCCGCGGTGGTCGCTGCTTCCCAGGTGCTGCAGAGTGACACGAAGGCGCATGAGGAGGAGCGGGAGCTGTTCTACCGCTATGGGGTGCGCATAGAGAACTGTGATATCACAAAACCGAAAGTAACAGGGCAGGCGATGCCGTCCAGCTCTGCCGAGTGGCAGATATGAGGCAGGGACGGATCCGGAATCCATTCGTGCCCTGCAGGAACTGGTCAGGCTGTGCAGAGAAAACCGATCCGGCTGGTGGTTTTTCCCTCGATTTTACAGACAACCTACGAAGAGGCACTGCAAAACGGGTATGCGGATTTTTGAAAGATGTCGGGGAAATCGTGCCTTACTATTGTTTTTCCGGTTTGAATTCATATACGACGCATGCGGAATACTATTTTGACAACTCGCATTATAGCCTTATGTCGGCTTGCAAATGGAAAAGGTGATGTTCGAGGAGGAAAGGTGGAGGAGAATTTCGGAGAACGGAAGGAATAGGGAATGGAAGCCAGCGGAAATGAGCAGCAAAAACAAGAGGAAAGGGAAGTCCGTCCTGTGGGGATTGCTGATGCTCTATTGTGTCTTTTCCATCGGTCAGATACTAAATGCCTGCCGATTTAGCTTTTTACGTTGGATGACTACTGAATACGGTATGGGCATTAGAGGGACAAGGGGGAACACAGAATTTCTTTATGGGCGCATTTTCGCTGATTCTCTCAGCTTTACAAGACAAATGTTTCTAGGCTGGCAGGGGACGTGGCTAGCGGCTTTTTCAGGCATTTCTGAATCCGCTTTTTGTTGCTGAAGGTGGGGCCGGGACAGGAGCGTCTGCTGCACCTGATCCTGGCATCCGTGGTGCTTCTGTTTTTCCTATCTATATTTCTGGTGCTGTATGAAATCATTCGCCTTCTATACGGGAAATCTTTGGCGCTTTCTATGATCATTTATGCAATTCTGCTTTTTTCCTTACTTAATTTTGGGGTCTATAAGAGAATTTCTACTGGTTCACGGGTGTAGGAGGATATTCCGTTCCCTTCTGCTGTGGAATGTTCGGCATCTATGTGCTGCTGTTGCCTGCGGGAAGAAACTACGCCGGTGGTCGACGAGGCGCCTGCTACGTCCTGTCCGCCATTTTACTTTTTTGTGCGACGGGCGGATCACTACAGGTGACAGGCATTATTTGTGGGGGATTGATGACGCTGACTGTTATGGCAGTCAAAGAAAAACGATATCGTTTCCCGGCTCTTTCCTCTTTTTCAATCGCTCTTATAGGAGCTCTGCTCAATACAGCTGCGCCTGGAAATTATGTCAGAGCAAAGGTCATCTCTCAATCCGGATTGAATTTGCCAGAAGCGGTCAGGAATACTTTGTACAGCAGTCTGTATGAGATGGAAGAACTGTGGCAGTGCACGCCCTTTGTGGTGGCCTTTCTGGTAATCATGGGGGTCGGAATCCGGATGGCAGAACGAGTGACAAGGCAGACAAGAGAGAATAGTCCTTATGATTGTCTGTTCCTTCTGCATGATTTTTTTATTGCGATTTTTTTCCTGTCGTTTTGGCATATCGTGATCCCAATCTAGCGGACAGAAATCAGTTGTATGCATATTTTTGCATGATCATGGCACTCCTACTTACGGGAGGATACATTGGTATACGCGTACAGCCGTTCTTTTCACCTGGGGCAGTGGCAGGTGGTGCTTTCGATTGCGATGCTCTGCGTGATCTGTGCGGGCAGATTTTCCATTTCCACGCACCCGACAGGGTGCAGATGATGCAAATGAAACGTTTGGAAGATTATACAAGCGGGGATATCAGCATGTACTATACTAAAAGTGGAAAGGGTCATCGACAAACTCAGAAATGGAGACGGTTTATCAATAACCAGGAAGGATATTCCGGAAACGGCGCCGGATACCACTATGGCATTTACCCTGATGGACAATAACGGGGAGAAAGTCTATGATTTTATGTCGAGCTATTATGGATATCAGTCACTTCCTCTGCGGTAAAAATATACACCGATCAGGGCGGCATTTCAAACTGGACAAATGGGATGACGATGAAGGGTAGAATCTGGTTAAAGAAATATAAAAAGACAGGTGAGCAGGTGGATAATCAATTTCTGTCTGTTAATGACCGCTTTTGGCGGTTTTCTGCGCGACGGCTTCGGGGCGGATGCGGCTGCTCAGCATGTCATGGCGCGAATCAATATCAACAGATGGCCGTATAACGGGCGATTTCTTGCCTATTGGATGAATGATCTATTAGACCGTGCAGGAGTGAATGCGGTCTTTCACTACCGTGTTTTCTACCTGATTTTTATGGTGAACTGTACACTCTCTCTTTGCATCCTGCAGGAAATGTTGGAGCGTGTTTTTGGTTTTGAAAGAAAAGAGAGGGTCGGGGGCATCCAGGCGCTTTCGGTCAGGAGATACAACAGGGAAAGGTACAGGAGGAAAGCGAATGGAGCAGGAAATGGGTCATAAGACAGCTCCTGCTATATACGCTGAGCGGATTATTTTATATCAACGGACTCTTTACCGAAAACTTTATGTTTCCGGAATGTTTTCTGAGCTTTTCTCTTGCTTATCTTCTGTGTTCACTTGCCGCCTACCCGCTTTGCGGTGCGGGAGAGGAATATTGTCGGATTTTTTCTGTTGCTTGCTGCATCCATGCTGTATCAGGCGCCGGTTGCGGCAGTGCCGATTTTTATCATCGCTTACAGAATCATGCAGGAACGTGGAGAAATCACGAAAAAAACGTTGCGTCTGAGCATCATCTGGGTGATCGCAGCGCTCTTTCTTGCCGGCGGCACGACAACGGTCGGCGGAATGATGGCGGCGGCGAAGGGAGAACTGGTAAAGGGGGTCAACCCGACAGGGTTTGGACAGGTCATTGCAAGCACGGGGCGAAATCTTCTGTCATTTGGAGTCAGCGGCTTTCATCTGATGCCGCCGTTTTGCTTCCCGCTTCGGCTTGGCTTTCTGACGATCGCCATTCTATTTGATCGATGGCGGAAGGGGAAGGTGAAGGGAAAAGTATTTGTGCTGCTTCTTCTGTCGGAGGCGGCATTTGTGCTACTTGCCTTTACGTTGTCCATTGCGGTTTACCGGCCGAACCGCTATGCGGAGGTGACGCCGCGTCTGATGTACGGAATGTATGCGGCGCAGACACTTTTTATGTTGATGACGGCAATGTTTGCGGGAGAGAGGGAAGAAGGTATCTCGCCTACTTTTCGCTCCTATATCTCTGCGTGCAGATCGCCGCATGTAATACCATCATGATGAATCACTACCTCAGCAACGAAGAAGATCTGCAGGTGGCGAGAGAGGCCTATGCGCAGATTCAGTACTATGAGCAAACAACGGGCAAAGAGATCAAACACATCGCCTGGTGCACCGATACGAACTGCGAAAACAAATATCCGAATGTCTATTATCAATATGGGCAGATCAATGAAAGGGTACTTTTCGCAGACGGCATATTGTATGCTCGTGATGGCGACGGACAATCAAAGATTTACGGATGAGGCCCTCGTTCCCATGAAGGCGGAAATTTACGATCAATATTTCAAGGGCAAAAACTGGGACGTCTTTTTGCCGCAGGAACAGATGATCTTTCAGGGAGATACGCTCTACTGGTGTATTTACTAGAGAAACAAAGAGCCTTCCGTGCAAGAGAGGTGGCGTGATTCATAGAAATCGGGAGTGAAAAGGAAAAGATAGCGGATAGCAGAAGCAGACAGAGAGTGAGAGGCGCTCCTGTCCAGAAGGTTCAGGCAGAGAGTGCGGAGGTGCTCCTGGCGCTCCTTCTCCTGTTCGTGGTCGGAGAGTTTGTTTGTGCAAATCTGTTTCATTATACGCGGTATATGGATGCGGATATTGCTGGTGAAGTGCTGTTTGCCAAAATGACTGCAAAGAACGGTCTGATCCCGCCCTCCACCTGGGCATACAGCACGGAGAGAAGAACCCTCTATCCCTGTCGTCTGGGAGCGGTTTTGTATGCGCTGACAGGGAATCTGAATCTCTCCATGGGGATGGCCTGTTCTCTGTCCTTCTGTTTCCTGCTCCTTCTGATGGGATTGCTCTACAAAAAGGCGGGATTTTCACGGATCGAGCTTCTATGTGCCCTCTTGTTCACGCTCACCCTCACTTGCAATATCCAGGGATTTCAAACCATGATCGCGCTCTATGCAGGCTATTACCTCAGCCAGATGGGAGGGCTGTTTTCTGACGCTCTTTGCTCACCGGACTCTCCGGGAAGAGACGGGAAGTCGGTGAGAAAAGAAGGAGTTTTGGGAGAGACGTGAGAATGGCAGGTCTGATCCTGCTGGCGGTTCTCCTGGGCAGACAGGGGATGCGCGCCTTTCTGATGGTCTATCTTCCGATCGCGGGCATCACTTTTTCTTATGGCTGGTGAAAAAGAGAGAGGGGCCCTGCAATTTGGTAACCGCACTTTTTCTGGCTCTTCTCAATGACCTGACGGTGAAAATGACGGCGTCCAACCCGCTTTCCACAACCAGAAATCTGCGACACGGGCCGGAGAAGCTGTTCCGGGTGGTGATCCCCCAGATCGGGGAGATGATGCAGCTTCCGGAAGGGCGGTGGTTGCGGATCCTCCCCTGTGTGCTCGGAATGATCGGGTTGTTCTTTGCATGTGTGGACTGTTGCAGGAAGCAGGAGGAGGGAGACTCTGCTTGCGGCGCAGGTTGTTTTGTGTCTCTGGGCATCCCTCATGGGGATGGTCTTCCGCTTCTTTTACGACGATGGAAAGCTCGTCGCTTACTTTTATCGCCCTTCCGTTTGCGATAGCTTCTGCGCATACCTCCTTCTTCGCAGCCGGAAGAAAAGGGGAGAGTCGATGCGTGAGAACCCTTTCTGGTGATGGTTCTTCTGGCACTTGCGACCGGTTCTCGTGCTGCATGGATCAACATGGATCAGCTCCTCCTGCGGGATGATACGGATCATTCCTGGCTGGCGAAGGCGGGAAGAGTTCTGGAAGAAAAAGGTATGATCATGCCTATTCCACTTTTTATCTGGCGGGACCCGTTTCGGTACTGACCAACGGAAGGGTGCAGGTGGCGCAGCTGGATCAGTTTCGGGACATGAAGGCCATGAAGTGGTTGTCGGATGCGTCCTGGTATCCGCCTCTTACAAAGAGCGAGGAAAAACGGCATTCCTGGTGACGGAAGCCAATCGGAAGGATATGGAACTTTTTACAGAAACATCCGGATCTCCTGCTTGGCGTCACCGAACTGGACGGGCTACGGATTTATGAGTGCAAAAGAAATGTGACCCGGTGGGGAGAATAGATGCGACAAAAACGGGAAAAAGCAAATGGAATCCGTGTCTTCTGCTGTGCCTGTTTCTTGGGGCAGGCGCGCTTGCGCTGTTTGTGATACAGGACCGCGGCGCTTTTCTGATGCTTGCCGATTTTAACAAGCAGGAGATTCCGTTCTGCATGGAGCTGTCGGGCTTCCTCCATGCGCTCCCTAAGGGCAGGATCGGCTCTGTCTTCTGTAGACAGTGGGACTGAGGGAATGGATCTGGGCAGTTCCGTCCTCTACAGTTTCGGTTATTACAACCTGGGCAGTCCTTCTACTGGCTGACACTGCCTTTTCCAAGATCCTTCTACCCTTATCTCATGGCGCCCATGATGGTGCTCAAGTATGCAGCGGCAGGCGCCTTTTCCTATTGGTATCTGAAGAGGTTTGTAAGGCGGAAGGAAACGGCGATGATCGGAGCGGTGCTATATGCCTTCTCCGGGTGGCAGACCGTGAATCTGCTCTTTTTACCTTTATGGATGTGGTTGCCTTCTTTCCTCTCCCTGCTGCTCGGACTGGAAAAAGTGGATGGCGGAGGAAGAGCGGGATCCGAGGCTGTTTGTCTTTGCCGTTTTTCCTGAACGCCCTGAATAATTACTATTTCTTTTCAGGAAGAGGTCCTGCTGGTCATTCTCTATTTCCTGTTTCGGTTTTCTGCAAGAGGATGGAAGCGTCTCGTGGAAGGAGGCGGTTGTTTGCCTTCTGTATGCGACCATCGGGCTGATGATGGCGGGCATTCTCTTTGTGCCCAATCTCCTCTATGTGCTTGGAAACCGGAGGAGCGCGGCTTCCCTTCGGCTATCGGATCTGTTCTGGGAGCCGATACCGACTGGTCTATGTGTTAAAAGGGATTCTGCTTCCGGCAGAATCGACCCAGGATGCCAGCGCCAGGGGTTCCCTGGACATTTGATTCGACGTCCTGCTATCTGCCGCTCTTTGGATTTTCTCTCGTACTAACCTACCTGCTTCGGGAAAAAAAGCGGATCTTTTCAAGGAAAGAAGATGCCTGGTTGTCCAGGCTGATCTGTTTTCTCCTTTTGGTGTCTGTGATCAGGGAATCAATGCCGTCTTTACCCTGTTCACGGATAAGGTGTATCACCGCTGGTGGTTTATGCTGGTGTTGATGATGGCGCTGGCCGGCTGCAAGGTGCTGGAGGAGGAGAAGGAGAAAGCAATCTGCAAGGGAATTCTGGGCAATACACTCTGCATCCTGTTGCTCTTACTTTCTGCTTATCTCTTCCCCGAGAGGGAGAAGCAACATCTGCGCTCTACCGGCCGGTGCGCTTTGCCTTCCTGTGTATGATAGGAGCGGCGGCACCGATGGTTTGGGACCCTGCTTGTGAAGATCGCTCGAACAGGAAAACGAAGGGATGCAGGTGAGGAAGAGACAAAGGGATTCCGATTCGTCTTACCCTGGTCTGCACCTGTCTGGGAGCCGTTTGTACGAGCATCCTTGCGATCTGGCAGTTCAGGCAGGGGACGGATGAGCAGGCGATATTGTCCGCTTATCAGGTCGGCGGACAGCTGTTAGAAGAAGATCCGCAGTATCGTTACGCGCTCTCCGATAATGCCTATGTCATGAGCGGTGATGCCAAAGGGCTGGGAAAGCTGGAGTTCAACTGCCTCCAATGCCCTTACCGAATTTGACGGACTGTTTGATTTCTGGCTGGGAGATAAGAGACTGGTAAAGGTCACGGTGCCGGGGCTGCAGGAGTTGTTGGGCGGACGGTATGAGCTGTACCGGGGAAACCTCCATGAGGCCAGCCGGATCGGAAACGGAGAAAGCGAGGCAGGAGGCGCGATCGAGACGAAATCTCTATCGGAGACAGAGGTTTTGCAGTCCTTCACCGTTGCAGGGAGAGTCCTACCATGTGATTCGAAAGGCGGTCTGCCCGATTGGCTATGCGGTCGATTCTATATCACGGAGCCAGATCTGCGCCGCTTTGACAAGGAGGATCGGGGCGTTCTGCTGTTGCATGCAGTGGTGATTGCGGATCATGACAGGAATCTGCTTTCTGAAAAAAGTGCTGGATTGCAAAGGCTTTCCGTAGCAGAAGCGAAGAAAATCCTGTCCGCAAAGGAGGAGGCTGTTTCCGAAGGAACGAAACGGAATCAGGCAGCAGGCGTGCGTGACTTTGAAAAAGATGCGGGCGGTTTTTCCTGCAGGACAGATTATAAAAAGGATCAATATGTTTATTTTACCGTACCGGAGGATGGCGGGTGGAGCGCCAGTGTCGATGGGAAAACCCGTGTCCATCCTGCGAAGCGGAGGGATGATGTTGATTCCGGTGCCTGCCGAAACCATCAGATCCTTTGCACCTATCTCACCCCCTGGTTTACAATGGGAAGCATCCTGACCATCATGGGATGCCTGTGTGCGGGATGCGATCATTCTCTGATAGAGGACGGAAAAGACAGGAAAAGTGAAGTGAAAAACGAAGGAAAGAAAGCGAGAAATTTTATTTGCACTGCTTCTCGTAGGGGAGCTGTTTTGTTTTGTCATCGGCTGCGTGTGGCTCGTGAAAAGCGGCAAGAGCGTGCAGGCGGATGCCGGGCAGCTGGAAGCTCGGGTCAGATCGAACGTAGCGCCAAGAAGGGGAAATCAGGTCGGCACTGCAGTCGGTTTTGACGGGCAGGGAACGGTATGTAGGGGATTCATCCGAATGCGTTTTTCCTTCGGCGTTTACAAGGCGGAAGTTTCTACCGCATCACCGAAGATTCGGCGGAAAACGAAGGTTCTGCCGAGAGCGAAGGTTCTGGAGAAAAGCGAAGGTTCTGCCGAGAGCGAAGGTTCTGGAGAAAGCGAAGGTTCTGCAGAAAACGAAAGGCTTGGTGAAAAACGGAAGCTCTGTTTACGTGAAGGCCTACGACCGTTCCGGGTTGATCGCCGGTCACCGTCCCTGGTATACGATTGACTGTGGCAAGCAAGATCTTCCATCCTACCGAAACAACCTGTCTTTTCGATTTTATGTGAGGCAGAAACGGGTTACTGACGGCTGTGTCCTGTTTTTCTTGCCGATGATTTTGACGGCTTGCTGCGTGTGGGATCGCATTCGAATTACCTTCCTTCCTGCACAAAACCGTCTTTTGTGTTTTTCTGTACGCTTGGGATTTGGATCATCCCTGTGAACCTGATCCTCTATCTCATCTTTGGAAACGAGAGCAAACAAGAGAGTTTCTACAGCGAAGGGGTGCGGTTCTTGCGGTCTTATCCGGCATCGTGCTGGTGGCACAGTTTCCGCTGCTGGTGGACGGTGTCCCGCAGGATGGGATCTTTCTTTTCATGCATACCGGCTGCAGGAGCTGGCACAGTCGCTTCGAGACGGCGCCTTTCCGGTGCGCATGCAGGGAAACTGGATGAACGGGTATGGATATCCGGTCAGTATCCTGTATGGGGATATTCTGCTCTATCCCTTCGCACTTCTGTATCTGGCAGGACTTCCGCTGCATCTTTGCTGGAAGATTCTGGTTTTCGCGGCGAATGCGTCTACGGCGGCCATTGCCTACGGCGTGTTCTTTCGGATGGCAGGCAAATCGGGATCCGGGCAACCGACTGCGATGCAGGAGGAAGCTATGCAGGTTCCGTGAGACAGGCGGCGGCGCTGGCGGCGACGGCGCTCTATACCTTGAACCCCTACCGCCTGACGGATCTCTATAACAGGGCGGCTGCCGGGGAATTCATCGCCATGATTTTCCTGCCCCTTGTGCTGTACGGATTCTGGAAAATCTACAACGGAGACAGGGGCGTCCTGCCCCTGTCGATCGGCATGAGCCTGATCCTGACCGCCCACCTTTTGAGTGCGATTCTGACCGCCTTTTTTCTGGTGGTTGCAGCGGTGGTTTTCTGGAGAAGAACCTGTAAGAAAAAAACACTCTGCGGTCTTCTGGGCTCTGCCCTGCTCACCCTTCTGTTTTCGGCTTTTTTCCTGATTCCGTTTTTGCAATACTATAAGCAGACACAGCTCCTGGTACAGACGGCGGAAACGAATCTGGAGAATGCATCCGTTTATCTGCCGCTGGTCTTTGGAACCGTATACAAGACAAGGGGAGCCAGCCCTTCGGAAGGGAGAGATGGGAGGGATGGCACTCTCCCTCGGTTTTGCTGCAGGGGTGGTTCTGCTGTTGTCTTTCATTCTCCTCTTTCGTCAGAAAAAAGGAGGTGCTTTCCCTTGTTTTCTTTAGCCTCCTTGCCATCTGGATGAGTTCGAATCTTTTCCCTTACCGGATGATTCTGTCGCATACGGGGGCGCTCGGAAGGGTGCTGTCCTCGATTCAGTTCGCCTGGCGGTTTCTGATGATGGCAGCTGTCTTTGTGTCAGCGCTCTGTGCCCTCGTGTCTGTCCGAAGGAAGGGTGCAACCTCGCAAATCCGGGTTTCAGCGGATATCAGAGGAAAATAAAAATCTTCTGCTATCCGTCCTGCTGCTCGTGCTCATTGTCTATCAAGGGGTCAGTTTCAGCGGTACCTTCCTTTCAGAAGAACCCGGAAGGAAGAATGAGACGCTGACTTGTATGACCGATCCCTTCCAGCAGGCGGGAGGAGAGTATCTCCTTTCCGGAACCGATGTGGAAGCGTGCAGACCGGAAGATTCTGACTTCAGACGCCTCCTGTAAGGCGAAGCTCCTGGAAGAGAGGGGACGGGATCTGCTTTTTCCGTACAAAACAGATCGAACAAAGAAGAGACGCTGACGCTGCCCAAATTTGCCTATCCCGGTTATAGGATCCGTCCGCCTTTCCTCCCAAGGCGGAGGCGGTAAACAGAGGAACCGTGGGAATGACCTCCGCGAGGGTGAGAACAACCGGATCCGACATCAGCGTTTCTCCCGGTGCGGAAGGAACCTGGAGGCTGTGCTTCCAGGAGCCGCTCTCTTGGAGGATAGGGGAGGTGCTCGCTCCTTACCGCAGTGGCGGTCTTTGTACGAAGCAGAAGAAGGACGAAGAGCGGTTGAAAATGATCCATCAGTAGGAAGAAAGATTGTTCCACTTCATCCGCAGGAAGAAAGATTGTTCCATTTCCATCAGCAGGAAGACAGAGGAATCCATCCATTTACAGAAAGATATAGAGGAACAGAATGAACAAACAATCAGACAGAGAAGATGGTGCAGGATCGGTGGTTGCAAGGAAAGGGGCCCGTGGGAGATTATCTGAGAGATCAATTCAACCGGATCAAGATGCCCTTTCTGGGGCTGTATGGCTTTGCTTTTTTTCTGTATCTGCCGATGATCGTTTTGCGATTAACCAATGACATGGACGGGCTCTGGGACCAGGACGACCATGTGGCGGGAGAGGCGGAGCTTAGAATCGGAAGATGGTTCTGGATGCATGTAGCAAGGGCGAGATTTTTGTCTCCATGGACCCGATTCCCGCTGGTGATTGCATTGGCAGTCTTTGTGGCGGGGATCCTCCTGATTTTGTCGGTGCTGCGACTGCGCTTCACCTTTGTGAGTGCCGTTTCGTCTGCTCTTTTTATCCAGCATCTCCTTAACCGCCCAGATGGCGTACAGTTACATGGCCATAGAGTTTTCCCTTTCTTTCCTGCTTTGCTGATCCTGGCGGTCCTGGTGGTGGAGAGGGGAAAAGAGCCTCACCTCTGTATTCCCTCGCCGGACTCTGCCTTTCTCTATCGATGGGGCTTTATCAGGCCAGCCTCGGCGTGTGTACGCTCTTAATCCTATTCGTCCTTCTCTTCCGGCTCCTTCGCGGAGAGGAGAGCGCACAGACAAGGCTCTTCCTTGCCAGGGCGATGGGCGCGGTCCTTACAGGCGGCATCCTTTATTTCCTTCTGCTGAAACTGCATTTGTTCTTTTTCCACACAACGCTTTCAGATTATGGCGGCGCAGCGGAAGTGAGCCCCTGGTCGATCCTGCGCTCCTTCCCTTCCAGCTTGAAACACACCTATACCGCGGTATGGTTTTATTTCTTCAACGGTCTCTTTCCAGCAGAACCGGTTTTCCGGACATCGTCGCGCATGCCGCCTATCTGGTTCCGCTGCTGTCGTTGTTTCTGGCGATTGTGCTGATCGGCAGGCATTCGATCAGGCGAGCCCTCCTTTTGCCCCTCCTTGCGCTGGGCATTCCGGTCTTTGCCAACAGCTTCTTTTTCCTGGCGACAAACGCCACGACGCAGCCGCAGATGACCATCCCGATGGCGCTGATTCTCCCGCTTTGTCTGTTGTTTCCGGGAGAAATGCAGACCCTATCTTTGCCCGTTCGAGGGCTGATCCGGAGGCTGGTGTGCGGCGCTTATTTGCTTGGCGCCTTTATCCTGCTTTACGGTTCGATCTGGATGGTGGAAACGGATTTCTATGCCATGAATGCCGGAAGGCGTGCCACGATGACGCTAACGGAGAGCATCCTCAACGTGTTAGATGCCAGAGAAATCGACTATATCCATACAGGGATTCTCATTATTGGAGGCCCCGGTCAGTCCGAGACGTTTGAAAGGGACCCGCTCTACGCGGAAGCAAAATGATTTTTGCGCAGTACGGAAACTGGGACGGGGTCTATCAGGAGGAGAGCCGAATCTGCTGGAGGAAGGTGTTTGAGAAATTGTATCGTCTGAATATTCAGTATGTCACGCCGGAGGTCATGGAACGGTTTTATCAGTTGCCCGAAGTCAAAGCCATGCCCGTTTATCCGGCGCCCGGCGGGATTGCGCAGATCTACGGCGTTACGGTCATTAAACTGACCAATGAGGTGTTTGCAGAATGAGGTCTTGAAAATCGGCATTTGTGCTCTCTACAGGGTTCTGGGAGCCATCGTTCTCGGTTTTCCTGCTGCTGGTTTTTGGTTTACACCTTTGCCGCTTACGCCGATCCGCCAAAATGTCGCAAACGCCCTGCCGATGATCGAAGCGGAGGGAGACTATCCGACCTGGGGATGGTCACGTCGACCAAGTTGGACGGATTTACGGATCACCTCATGCTGAATGAGGCAAGCGCAGAAAGCGGCTACGGCAGTGTGATTCTGGATGCACTCAGGAATCCGCACATGGTCACGGAAGAAGAGGGATCACAGGCACAGAATCTGGGAAGCTTCCTTCAGGATTCCGGGAGAAGGAAAGGTCAGAGCGAAAAGACTATGCAAGGTACTGGCACGGGTATCTGGTGGTTTTAAAACCGCTGTTGTCGAGTTCTCTCCGTTCCGGAAATCCGGATGCTTCATGCAGGAGCGGTCCTCTTCCTGTTTACCGCTGCTACCCTAGCACTTGGTCTTCGCCTTGGAAAAAGAGGAGCAGCGTCGCTCTTCCTTGCATTCCTGTCTCTCGCTCCGTCACCCTGATGCTGTGATGACTTACGGGGTGATCTGGCAGATTTCCATGGTGGCCATTCTGGTTCTTGTGCGTTGGGAACGGTACTTAATGGAAGGGCAAAAATATCTGTTCCTCTTCCTGTGGTGTGGGATTGCGGTGGCTTACTTCGATTACCTGACCTATCCCGCTGCAGCGCTGGGGATGCCGCTTGCCGTCCTTGTGGTTCTGGGTGAGGGCGGTGTACAAAATCATTTGAAGAAAATGGCGGGGGCAGCTGCCTTCTTCCTCTTTGGATACGCTTCCATGTGGGCGGGCAAGTGGGTTCTGGCGCAGCTATTGACCGGAGATTCCGTGATTGCTGATGCCAAAAACACGGTCGTAGACAGAGCCGGCAGCAGCAATGAGGTCGATTCTTCTCTGCGTTCCATTTTGACGAGAGCCTTTGGAGAAATGGGAAATCGCACGCTTCTTCTGGCGGTGCTTCTTTTCCTATTGGCGCTGGTTGTACTGCTGCTCACCAAAAAAATGCAGGTGCGCCTGGAAGGAGCGAAGGTCATTTCGCTTTTGTTAACGGCCTGCATTCCCTTCCTTTGGTACTTCGGAGTCAGGGACCATTCGGCGGAGCATATTTCCAACGCCTTCAGGGAACTCTGTGTCTTCGTGTTCAGTCTTTCCCTTATGACCTGCGTCTGTCTGCAAGAAAAGAGTCCCATCCGGAGCGGTGCTCTGCATTAACCGAACGTTTTTCTTGCAACCGGAATCAGATAGATCTGCCTTTCCTCAAAAAGCGCTGAATGCCCTGCATTTCTTTTTGCAAAGGGATCAGGGAGAACCTTCAAAAAGCGCCTGGTGCACCTGCATGGGTGTGGTATAGGTTTGCAACAATTCCGGATAAACGGTTCGACCTGTTCCTTGGAAAAAGTAGAAGTGGCAAGGGTTTGCAGTTTTTCTAAGAAGGCCTGTTGAAACTCTTTGTTTTGACAGAGACTGCCGAAAATGGCATCGTGATCGATGGCAGTTTGCAAGGTGTTGTCTCGAATCTTCGACTCCGCCATGCATTCGCCGTTGACGTCGAAGAGAACATAGCGCCATTTTCCATCCTCATACTTTCCCTTTCCCGTTTCTCTCGTTCTCCAGAGTCCGACATTGGAGAAGGCCAGTCGCCGTTTGCGATATAAATTTCAAAGGCATAATAAGACAGGAGGCTGTCCATATCAATCTTTTTCGCACGCCTTTTGTAATTCTCCGGAACAGTCATATCGTTTTCGGAGATCCATTTCTGTAACTCCTCGTACAAGGCCAGGTCGGAAGAAAGGCCCAGGTTCACCTCTCCTCTTTGATATAAACCACATTGTCCGGATTGACTCGGTAGTGATGCGCAAAATACAGCGCATCATATCGTTCCGCCATTTGGTAGAAGCCCCAGTACTCTCCATTCAGGAAAAGCAGGCAGGGAGAAAAAGCGCATGGTGGAAAAAATTTTCTTTTTCCCAAAATGCATGGCAAGATAATCCCGAAAGAGGGTGTCCTGGTCGCTGCCGCCGGAAAAACAGGTTCAGCTCGTTTCTCCGGGTAGGGGCAGATGATCTAACCTGCATTGGAAGCTGGAATTTCCATCGTAGCTCTTGCGGGCATACAGATTGAGACTCTTCGATTGTTGCTCCTGCTGGCATGCCCCTGAATGCGGATGCCGATATTCTGATTGCACAAAAACCGGTGATCGGCGTCAAAGAAATTCACGGAGGCTTCCCGCTCCGACTCTCTTCCGTAGCGGAAATAATTGGCAGCCCAGAAGAACCAGAGCTTCTTCGTTTCCGGCATGCCCTCTGAGACAAAAGCGGTCAAAATCGCTACCCAGCACATAAATCCCGTAATCGGGGTTGAAGAGGTAGGTGGGATCGGAAACCAGAGAAACGACGGGCAGATTTTTGATAGCCCGGACGGTTTCGATAGCCAATAAAGTAGGAGGCAGTTTCCACCTCGGCGGGTTCTCCTTGGCCTTGTAATAAACGGCTCGAATCACGACGCATTTATCCACCGGAAAGGAAGGAACGGCATAGAGGGAGGATTGATCGCCCTGCCTCCTTGAGTTTCTCTTTGCAGGCCGGCACTGACGTCGTCCCTGGAGGCATAGAGATTCGGATTGGGGGTCGGGTCCGTCAGGTGCAGAGGCTCTTTGTAGAGGGCAGAGGATTCGGTCGGGATGGAACCATCCAGCGTATAATAGATTTTTCCACCCGGATGGGGGCCTCTGTAGAGAATTTTTCAGGTCAAACCCTCTCATAGAAGCCGGGCTCCTTTGAGAAAACAAGGCTGTTTTTCCGCTTCGGTATATGAAGCTCTCTTGAGCAACTCTCTTTCTGTGTTTTCACACTATTTCTTTCAAGAGGAAAACAAAGGAAGAGCGCAAGGAGAAAGGCGGTTAGAATCAGCAAATAAAATTTTTGGACATGAATGGTTATCCTTTTTGATGGGGAGAGATCAATGTCGGAGCGGAACAGCAGCCTGCCATCCGGCAAATGATGCAGATTTCGCTATCGCTCATCGGAGGAATCCTCCGGGTATCCAGAAAACGTATTTTCCGTCAAAGAGACAGAGCGTTTCTCCGCTTTTAACGAAAAAAATTGCAGAGGTAGGATCCGATCTGTTCCTTGTTTCTGGCACCATGGATGAGGATGCTGTCTCCGGGAGAAAGCTTGATAGCAGGTAAACGAAAGCGCAGGGGTCCTGCAGGGTCGTCCGAGACAAAGAGGTTTCCAAGAGAAAACGGTTTAGTGTTCCACGATTGGTGATCCGAAGGAGTCGAAACTGCCCTTGGCTGAAATTTCGGAAAAGTAGAGGGGGGCACCTACCTTTGCAGCGGATTCGTCCCGTGCGGGAGGCGAAGCCAATCCGCCAGACTTCCCTTTGGAGCCTTTGCCAGAACTTCCTGCTCGGAGGTATGAAAATATTGCTGCAAATCCGCGTCCAGAAAAAGGATTGTGAAAGTGCATGCTTCATCGGTAAAGCTGTCCCTGCGAAGAATACCGAGCACTTGCAGAAAGAGAGTGCCGGTAGGCATCGGCCTCCATCAGGTGAGGAAAGACGGAATCCGGCACCGTATCCCTTTGTTCCATCAAATCGGCGAATGCATCCGCTTTTTGCTGAAAAGGCCAGATCGGCGCCCCCGGTGACGAAATAGACCCTGCCGTCCTGATAGGGAAGATCGGAGTCGAGGGGAGGGTCTTTCGCAAAAGCCCGAAACTGGTAGTCAGGAAAGCGAGGATTGTTGATCAGAAAATATTCATCGCGTATAAGGTCAACAGGAACGGATGTCCACCTTCTCTTCCAGCGCAGCCCGTGCTTCCTCCGGTTTAAATCTCGCAGAAAAAGATCCTGCAGGTGGAGGCGTTGAAAACCTTCGCTCGGTTCCCTTTCTTCTTTCCACGTCATCGCTCCTCTGAAGTGATAACGGGAAGTCAGAAAAGACGAAGAAAAATTCTGCACAAGGTGATAGACGCCCATGTTTTTGCGATTCAGGAAAAAGGCGCACGTTTGCGTGAGTCGAGGAAGCCGTCAAAACCTGCCTTGCTGCCAGGGCGTTAAAGCGGGCAGTATTGACGGAATAAAGGCGTCTTTCCGGGAACAAGAAGCACATGTTTTGTAAGAGGATACGTGAGAAGTGGGAAAATCTCCCGCACGGGTCAGGAAGGGAAGAGAAAGGGAGACAGCCCTCGGATCAAAGCTCTCTCCGGCACGCAGGAGGAGCGTAGGGAGAGTAGTAGAAGAGGCCGGTGTTACGAAGGCGTTCTCTACGCCGACCCTTTAAGTCACTGCCATGAGAACCTTTCGAATCGATACAGATAGAGGTGGCCGGCGGGTTCCCCTTCTCATAAAAGCAGGGAGAGAACCGGAGAGAAGGGGAAAATGCTGCCTCATCGCTTAGGAATTCACGCATTTGCAACAGAGAAGGGTCGTCCAAATGACGATCCTTCTGTTTCTGTGTCGTCTCAAAAAAAAGACTGACGACAAGCAGGGACAGGATCAAAGAAAATAGCAGCACAAGTTTGCATTTTTCCGGGCTGCATTTAGAAGAACGAAGGTGCTTCATTTAGGATGCTGCTTCCGGAGCTGTCCGCAACCAGATTGACGGTAGGCAATTCCTCTTCCTGCTGCAAGATACGCAGGAAGTCCGCAGACAGCTCCTTTTTTGCCCGCAGTGTAAAGATATACTCGGAGTGGTCTTTCGCCGCATTCGCGGAAGTGAGGGAACAGGAGCATACATAGGGGCGGATCTTTGCGATCAGATCATCGGTGGGAAGAAGCGCCTGATTGGCCGTGATGACGAGGAGGTATTTTCCCGAAAAAGAGGAACATAGGAAGCAATCAGAATGACGATGCCGATGAAAAGCGTGGAAACGATGGAGAGTTTGAAGTTGCGGGAGCCTACACACAAGCCTTCCGTGATGGCAAAAAGAAGAAAAATGGTATCTCTGGAGTCTTTGATCGCGGTGCGGAAGCGGACGATGGATAGAGCGCCGACCATACCGAGGGAGATGACGATATTGGAGGAAATCATCAGCATGATGACCAGAGAGATCAGAAGGGTCAGGATCAGGCTGAAGCAAAAAGCGTTGGTTATAGGAAACTCCGTGGAAGCCCTCGTGCTGACATAGTAGCAGAGAGAGATCAGGATACCGATGCAAAGACCTGCCAACAGGGTGAGCAGGATTTTTTTTACATCCAGATTGGCATTGTTTGTATAAAAATAGGTCAGGATATCTTCTTTTGACATATATAGCTCCTTACAGGTGGAATGATACCGGGACGCAGTTTGAAGGAAAGATTTGCGTGGCGGTGAGATTATATGGTTGTGAGTCTTCCGGAGGCATACTTGCTGAAGGCTCTGCGGTTTAAAACGAGAGGAACGGAAGACGCCCGTGAGAAAACGGGGAAGGTGCTCATTGAACTTCACTCCAGAATCACCCCGTTAAGCAGGGAGGGGGTATAAATGGGAGCCTTCGCAAAGAGGTCATAACAGCTTTCACTGCTACGGATTTCAGCGTCGAAGGTGATGCGTACATCGAAGGAAGGGTAGAGGTAGGCAATCCGTTTGCATATTCGATTAAGGCGCTGGGGCGGTAGGCATGGGTTTCATTTCGGTGTAGAGGCGAAGTGCGTCCGTTGAGGGGCGGTTTTGCAACAGCACCTGTCTCTCCCTCCATGAGACGTTCCGCATCCGTCCTTCTGAGGAAAAAGAGAGGTTTTGTGTGAAAACTCTCCCTTTTTTTCTTTGAGCTCCAGCTTGCAGGTATCCGCCCCCGGATCATAGGTGCGAAGGCGGATCTTTCTGCGGCACTCCAAACCGGCAAGGTTTTCGTGATAGTCACGATTGTCCGGGGTGTCGAAATAAAGACTCCGGATCCGGTAGGGAGCCTGCAGGCAGTGCGCGTCTCTTTGTAAAAGAAGATCCAGCTTGTGTTGCAGTTCGCAGGCATCTTTTAGAGGCAGGAGATATTTGTATTCACTACGGTTGATGTACATTGCGTTTGGCATGGAAAGAGTATATCATATCTGCAACGAAAGGAAGGAATATGAAAGAAAGAGGTTTTGGCTGATCCTTCTCCTGCTGCTGGAGACGGCATTCATCCTGTATCGGTGATTCCGGCTACCGACATTCCGGTGAGTATCACTTTACGATGGATGATTACAAAGGTTTATGTAGGTGGGGGAAGAAAAGCAACAGGGAGCTATGTGGACGATTCCGTGGACGGCATCTCCAGGAAGGTGGTGTCGCCGGACTTTACCATGCAAAGGGGCGTCTATGCGGTTCATGTGACCTATCAGACGAATAATCAGCCGGGGACCGATCAAATCGGCTGCTATACGGAAGTGTTGTCCAATACCCTACACACCCTTTTTCATGCCGGCAGGGCGCGGATGATCGAGGCGCTTCGGCTCCGATTCCTACCGGGTCACGACGGACAGGCAGGTACAGGCGCATCTGGAAGCGGTTTGGAAGACCACTTTTGACGTCTACCTTCTTGCAGGACGTATCGATCGTATACCTGAACGGAACCAGCGCAGCCCGTCTCTTCCTCCGGCTCTTTGCCGTCTTTTTCGGCATCGACCTGGTGCTCTTCCTTTATCTGTTTGACCGGGAGAAAGTCAGCGCATTTCTGAAGGCGCATGCCTTTGTCGTGGTGGTTTTTTCCGCCGCGCTTTTTATTGCGCAAATGCCGCTGATGACCGGGGGGATTCCGGAGGGACTGGATACGGATTTCCACGCAGTCCGGATCTGGGAATTGCACAAAGTCTGCGCGACGGATATTTTCCTGCCAAGGTGCAGAGCGGTTTACAAAACGGCTATGGGTATGCGACAGGGATTTTTTACGGCGATGTCTTTCTCTATTTTCCTGCGCTCCTCTATCTGGGCGGGCTTACGATTGCAGAGGTTTACAGCATCTTTGTTTTTGGGATGAACCTCCTCACGTTATTCATTGCCTATTACAGCTTTAACCGAATCGGAAAAAACAGGAGAGAGGCGGCAGTGGCCGCCGCCATCTTTGAGGTCTCGCTCTACCGGTTGGTCACACTGTATACCAGAGGCGCGGTGGGAGAATGGAGAGCGGTGGCATTTTTACCCGTTGATCCTACTCGGGGTCTATGAAATCTACACGGAGGAAGAACAAAAAGAAGGGCTGGCTCTTCCTTGCGATCGGCATGAGCGGAGTGATGGCTTCACGTATTGGCGACGGTGATGTCGGTCTGTGTGCTCCTGGTCTTTTTCCTTCTGGCCATCCGGAAGACTCTAACGAAAAGGGTTCTGTTGTCGATTTCTGAAATCGGTTCTGGCAACCGCCTCTTGAGTGCCTATTTCATCGTCCCTTTTCTGGATGCATTTCGGGACGGCTATGTGCATCTGGTTTCGCAATACGGAAATGAATCTTGCACGGCGTCTTTCTGAATCAGCTCTTTGCGACGAACTTTCATACAACAGGGGATGAGATCATGAACGATGCGATCTCCCCGATGCATCTGGAGCTTCCGCTCACGTTCGGACCGGCAACCGGCGTCCTTTCCCTGATAGCCATCTATTTGCTGCTGCGGCTAAGGGAGAAGACAGGGAAAGAAAAGAGGAGACTTCTGTTCATTGCCTTTGGTCTGACGGCGCTGTCCATCTTCTTTTTATTCCAGCCTCTTCCTTATGCAAGGATCGAGGAGCATCTTCCACTGGTCGCTGCATTTTTGATCTGTTTCAGTTTGCATGGCGCTTTGATGAGCTGGACAGCAGCGCTTCTGGGGACTCCTGTTCCTGTTTGTCTTGCAGTTGGTCCGCGAATGGAAGGGATGGAAGTGGGTGCAGGGGACGATCCTGCTCTTCCTGTTTCTGTTCTGTTATCAGGCGGTGAATTACAACAGCGATTATTCCAATCATGCCGAAACGGGAAAAGAGATTGTAGACATCAGTCGTACAGGGGCGATGAAGCTTGGATATGCGGAATATGCGATTGTGGGCGTGAATCCGTTGGAATCGGATCTGAAGACATCGGCGCCGCAGGTACAGATTGGAAGCTTGTTCCAGAAGGGACTCTCCGCAACCGCAGAGGTGCGTGTGCCCGGGGAGGCAAAGGGTGCCTTTGTGGAATTTCCGAGATATGCTTACCGGGGGTATCATGCCTGGGATGCCAGGGGAAAAGAACTGGCGGTGGATCGGAGCACCGGAAAGGTGCGTGTGTTGCTGCCCGCAGGATTTACAGGGCCCGTACACATTGATTTCGTACAGCCCTGGTACTGGAGAGCGGCGCAGCTGTTGTCGCTCCTCTTCTGGGGATGCTGGTTTATGAAGGCATCCGGATCACTTTTTTTGTCGATACAGGGAAGAGATCTTGTTTTCATACACGATGAACCCCTCCCGGTGCAGAGTTTTGATATAGCTGCAAAGCCGCTCATACAGCGGTTCTGCTTTTTCACCAAAAATGATCTTTTGACCAGACGGCCGGATCTGTTCGACGTTCTGTGTACCGTCTAAAAGGGGCCAGATAAAAAGAGCCGAATTCGTCCAGAGCAATGTGGCTGATGCGCGGTCTGTGAAAAACTATGAGCAATTCTGTTGATGAAGCCCTGTGCTCTACGTCTACTTCCACAAGGGTTCCCTTCTTTGCGCCAGAGGAGGTTGGAATTGCGTCTGGGGTATAGTCCAGAAAATTCTCTTTTTGTTTCGCCAAAATGACAGGTCCTTTCTGTTCATTTAAAAATCACGGCAACCAGCGAGCTTTCAACCGGATGCCGTGATGAGAGATGACTTAAAGTTCGAATCGCGAGTTCCGTTTACTGAATGGAACTCTTTTTCTTGCGGTTGATGAAGAGCACCAGGGTCCAGGTGAGCAGGGGCGTAGAAGATCACACCGCCGATGTTCCTGAGGGAAATGGTCTGGAGATATTCAGGTCAATGAAGGACTGCGAAGAGGGCCAACAGGATACCGATGATGCCTTCTCCTGCAATCAGACCGGAGGAGTAGAGCAGACCGTTTTCGATCTTATCCCTGCGCTCGAGTCTTCCATTTTTCTTGTCAAAATACAGACGAACCAGACCGCCGACCATCATAGGAGTGGAAAGGTAGATCGGCAGGTAGAGACCAACCGCAAAGGCAAGGACAGGAATGCCGATAATCTCCACCGACAATCGCAATGAAGACGCCTGCAAATACCAGAGCCCAGGAAGATTACCGTTCATAACGCTTCTTCAACGACCAGCTTCATCAGGGTAGCCTGAGGAGCCGGAAGTTCTGCCGTCAGCTCCCATGCGCTGTTGAGCAGATAGAGAACGCCGCCGACCGCAAAAGCGGAAGCAAAGACACCGATGAATTCACCGACCCTGCTGGCGATAAGGGGTAGCACCGACAATATAACCGGTCTTCAGATCCCGCGAAATATCGCCTGCAATCGCGGTGGAAATGCAGATGATGGAACCGATGGTGATGGCGGCAATCATGCCGTTCGGACCGATGTTGCCGGTTGCTCTTAGAAACGGAAGTTGCCAGAAGAAGGCTGGCAATCGGTCATGCCGGATACGGGGTTGTTGCTGGAACCGATCAGACCGACCATACGGGAAGAGACCGTGGCAAAGAAGAAGCCGAACAGGATGACAATGATCGCACCCACCGGATTCAACGGAATGACGGGGACAATGGCAAAGCAGGATCGCCAGAACGACGATGCCGCCGACCACGACCTTCATCGTTGATGTCTTTATTTGACGATTGACTTCTCCCGTCTTCACACCGATCTCTTTGACGGCGTCGCGGAAGGTGGTAACGATCAGCGGAAGCGATTTAATCAGGCTGATGATACCGCCGGCAGCAACCGCACCTGCACCGATGTATTTGACATAATTGGACCAGATGGCAACCGGGCTCATCTCCGCAATCGTGGTGGATGCCGGATAAATCGGAGAAGCCACACTCGCACCGAAGAGGGGCGATGAGAGGCATGATGACGAACCAGGCCAGGACACCGCCTGCCATCATATAGGAGGTAAACCTTCGGACCGCAGATGTAGCCGACACCAAGGAGGGCGGGCAGAACGTCCGCACCGAAGCCGGAACCCTTGTAGCCTTCAAAGTCCCAGGTGACTTCACTGGGAAAGAGCTGGAAACCGTCCGCAATGAATTTATAGACGGCGGCGATTCCCATACCGGAGAAGACAGTGACCGCCTTGGCGCCGCCGGTTTCGCCTGCCTCTAAGACGTCAGCGCAGGCGGTGCCTTCCGGATAGGGAAGCTCGCCGTGCTCTTTGACAATCAGGGCGGCACGAAGCGGAATCATGAAGAAGATACCGAGAGATCCGCCGATTGCGGCGATGACGGCACAATGGTCACAAGGAAGGGCGGTTCTGATCCCCTCTTTTGCCCAGAGAAAGATGGCGGGCAGGGTGAAGATGGCTCCTGCTGCGACCGATTCTCCTGCAGAACCGATTGTTTGCACCATGTTATTCTCCAGGATGGAGTCCTTGCGCAGGATGATGCGGATGATACCCATGGAAATGACCGCCGCCGGAATGGAGGCGGAAATGGTCAGTTCGACCCTCAGCCCCAGGTAGGCGTTTGCGGCACCGAAGATAATCGCCATCAGCACGCCGATGACCACGGAGGTGACGGTCATCTCAGGCGGATTCTCATTTGCCGGAATGAAGGGCTTGAAAGATTGATTTGAATCACTCATTTTGTTACTCTTTCTTTAATATCGTAGAATCACGGAAAAGCATACATGACGACTGCAGGAGAGGTTCGATTCCTTTGCACTTTGAAGGGATAAAGCGACCAGATCAATAAAAATGTACGCGGCGCACTACATTTCATGACCGGAACCGGACCGCCGGATGCTCAGGCACGCCTGTTCTTTCCTCATGCAATTCTTGAAAGTCATTATAGATGATTTGCAATTGAATTGCAATCGCTTTTTGAAGGAGAGCAGCATAGCACCGGAACGGACATCCCCGGAGCTATGGTCGCATGCGGTCACGAAGAAGGGGAGTCTCACCGGGTGAGTGCAGCTGATGATACTTTTCCCAAAATGATAAACTGATGATAAATTTTTACCAAATTCAGGACGCTCCACCGCAGGGGAGAAATATCATTCCAAAGATCATCATTCAGAGACCATAAACCAAAAAGATCAAAAGGGGACAGCAGCACGAAAACATTATTGTCGGACAGTCGGAGGGCGACCGCAGCCATCAATTCGTCATTGGCGGGCGTCTACCACGGCCAAGGACCGCGGCGCACAGAAGGTGCTACAGGATGCTCCATGGTGTAGCAGGGATTATTAGAGGAAAAATATATCGACTTATCCGATCATTTGCGGACGGAGTTGGATGAAGAACTGTTAAAGCGGACGCCCGCTTCTTTCTCGGTTCCTCGCCGGTATAAGCTGCCGGAAATCCATGAGAAATACGGAAGTATATGAGAAGATTTTTCGAAATCCTGGAGAAGCTGGAAATCGAAGCCTTCATCTATATTGATGGAAACGATTCCATGGATACGATCAAAAAGCTTTCCGACTATGCGATTATCAGCGGTTATCCGCAGAGGTTCATCAGCTGTCCCAAGACGATTGACAACGATCTGGCGCTGACCGATCACACGCCCGGCTACGGTTCCGCCGCCAAATATATCGGTACGTCCATGAAAGAAATCATCCATGACGGGATCAGCACAGTCCAGCCTAAGGCAATGTGACCATCGTAGAGATCATGGGAAGGAATGCGGGATGGCTGACAGGAGCAACCGCCCTTTCCAAAGGAGAGGATTGTGACGGACCGGACTTTGATTTATTTGCCGGAGGTTCCTTTGATATCTCAGAAGTTCGAGGAGCGGGTGCGGGATCTGTTAAAAACCGTACCTTCGTTTGCTGTAGCGGTTTCGAAGGCATTCGGGACAAAGACGGCAAATATATTTGTGATTACGGAGACAGCGTAGATTTCGTGGACGCCTTCGGTCATAAGCAACTTCCGGAACGGCGACTTTCCTGGCGGGGTACATCAAGGAGATCGGCTGCAAAACCCGTGCCATTGAGCTTTCTTCCATGCAGAGAGTGCTTCGCATCTGGCCAGCCGGATTGACATCCTGGAGGCGACGCAGGTGGGAGGTGCCGCAGTCAAGGCGGCGGATGAGGAGATACGGGCAAGATGGTGGTTTTAAAGCGCGTATCGGACGATCCTCTACCAGTGCTCCACTGAGGTGAGAAGATGTCACCGGATCGCCAATGATGAAAAAGTGCGTGCCCTCGACTGGATCACAGAGGATGGCAGCTATGTGACGGATGCTTTTTGTCAGCTACGTGGAAACCGCTCATTCAGGGATGTCTATCCGATTATCGTCAGCGGCATTCCCAGGCATCTCTATGCGCCGAAGGAATTAAATCACTGGAAATAATTGTAAGAAAAAGAGTGGAGATTCGCGCAGCCCGTGCGAAGCGGCGGCATTTGGTGATAGACTTGAACGAGGGATAACGAAAGGAAATTCTGGATGGCGCTTGTATGTATCACCGGAGCAAGCTCCGGGATCGGAGAAGAGTTTGCGGCACAGTTTGCCAAAAAAGGATATGCACTCCTGCTGGTTGCAAGAAACGAGCAGAAGCTTAGAGGGCTTGCGGCAAAATATCCGCACTGTGAAATTTTTCCCTGCGATTTGGGAAGAGAAGAGGAAGCGAAACGGCTGATCGACCCGCTTGAAGGAAGAAGAGGATCTGCGGTTTTATGATCAATAACGCAGGCTTCGGATCGGCAGGGGAATTTGAGGAGGACGTGCCGGAAAATGACCTGCAAATGATCGGTGTCAATGTGCGCGCCGTTCATCTGCTGACCCATGCAGCCCTTTGCGAGATGGAAAAAAAGAACCGGGGAACCATCCTGAATGTGGCATCCATTGCCGGGCTGATGCCGGGCGGACCCTTCATGGCGACCTATTATGCGACCAAGGCCTATGTGGTGTCCCTCACTTCTGCCATTGCGACAGGAACTTAGGAGGAAGAAGTCCCGCATCCGGATTTTTGCCCTCTGCCAGGACTCGGGTTGATACGAATTTCAACCGGGTGGCGGGGTGAAACTCGCCCTGCCGGGGATTTCCGCAAAGACCTGCGTTTTAGAGGCGTTTGCCGGTATGAAAAAGAGGCAGCGTCATCCTTGTGCCCGGGCAGATTGATGCGATGTTCCTCCGTTTTTGCGAGACTGTTGCCCAGAGGTTTTGTACTGAAGCTCATTTCCGGAGCGCAGAAAAGAAAGTTGGGGAGATAAGCGCCGATGTCCTATTCTTTTTTTGCCTCGATCTCCAGAATGAAATACATCGAACGCTGGGCGCTGATGCGCAATTCCAGGGAGGAGACGCTCTCCGAACATTCGCTGGAGGTGGCCATGATCGCCCATGCCCTCTGTGTGATTGCCAAAGAGCGTTCACAGACCGCTCATGCCGAAAAAGGCAGCCTGATCGATTTCACCACGATGCGCCCTGGAGATCATTACCGGTGACATGCCGACGCCGGTCAAGTATTCCAGCGCGGAGATGAAGAGCGTTTACAAGGAGGTGGAGGCGGATGCACAAAGGCGCCTCCTTGGCGGGTTGCCGGAGGATTTGAAACCTGTTTACGAGGAGATTTTTCCCGGAAAAACGGGGAAGAAGTTTACCTGAAGACTGGTTAAGGCGGCGGACAAACTCTCCGCCTACATCAAATGCATTGAAGAAGAGAAGTCGGGCAACATCGAATTTGCCACCGCCAAGAAGACCATCCGGGCATCCTCGCAAAAGTTGGAAGAAGAGCTGCCTCGAGGTGTTTGGACTTCGTGCGGACTTTCTCCTTCTTACGGCAAGACGCTGGACGAGCTGAACCGGAAGAAGATTGAACCGCAGAGCCGATCGACATCGGAAGCGTTTGACCGTTTGGCAATGGGGATGCGAAGGGAGAGGCTTTGAGCGATCAACGAAATTTATACCTTGAACAGACGGATTTAGCCGATCGACGAAATTTGTGATCTCCGCAGCGGAAAATGAGCCGATCGACTAATTTCTACGTCGCATAGAGCATGGGAGAGCCGTCCTTCGAGGGGAAATTCGAGTGAGTCTTCACCTACGACAGCCGAAAGGGTTTTTATATATGAAAAATCACCAGCGCAGAAAACTTTTGGAAAGGCATTGCGACAAAGGCGCAAAAGAGCTAGGATATACGCAAGGCTATCTTTCTGAATTTACAGGCCTCAGTGTGAGCTTCCTTTTCGAGACTGGAGAACGGGAAGAAGACGATCCAGTTAGAGAAGGTCATCTGCTCGCTATGCTACTCGGGCTGGATCTTCACATGGAAGTTCGGGGAAGATCATGAGGCAGTTAGACGTCTATATTGAAATTGCAGGTCAAGAACATCTCGCCGGTTCGATTCGGGGGATGGTCCATCGGATGCGGTATTTTCTTATGATTTCGCTTTTTCCTCGGATCGAGGAAAAGCGATTTCGTTCATCTGCCTCTCCGGAAAGAAGCTTTTTCTCCGGATGAAACAAGATGTTTTTTGAAGGTCTGCTGCCGGAGGGATTCAGTAGAAAAACGGTGGCTTCCTGGTTGCGAGCGGATGAGGAAGACTATCTGACCATCCTTTCGGAGTTGGGGAAGGAGTCTGGGAGCCATTCGGACTCGAAGAAAATGAGAATCGAAGATAGAGGCGCCCTCGGTATGTCTTTATTATCTCTGGATGAGGGTCAGGAAGGCTGGCGGCGGAGGGGTTTCAAAATCTACCGAAATTTTGGTGGAATCTCATCTTTCTCTTACCGGTGCATCAGGCAAAGGTTGGTTTGTTTCTTGCAGGAGATCAATGGTATCAGCCCTTTGGAACAGCCTCGAGCACGCATATCTTAAAACAAAGTCATATTCGGTTTCGACATCTGGTCGAGAATGAGCAGTTGGTGCTGCGTACGGCGAAAGAAAGCTTGGGATATCGACAGTGGAAAAGCTTCGTCGTGCGTGCAGGTGGGTCCCAGGAATCACGCACATCCTGCTTGCAACGAACAGCGTTATGATCGATCTCTATTCATTCACAAAAAGAAAAATCAGGAGATGTTCTGTCCTTGCGCCTTCACCAGGAGAGATTTTGCGCAGGCATTGGGAATACCCGGAAATCGTAAATATGAAGGGCTGGGAGAGGGCTACTCTGGAGAAAATATTTGCACTGCTGAGAGCTATTTCTGAAAACCCGATGCAAGACCAGCTAGAAGCTCCTAGACCTTTTGATTTATGACAAGCTGGTTGGGGAAACACGGACAATCATATCAAAACCTATCTCTTTTTATATAACGGGGATCTTTCTGCGGCTCGTCTTTGCACCCGCCTATGATCTGGTTTTCTACGATAATTTATAAGAATACGGCTGCGGAAATGTCGATTGCTATTGGCAGGGGAGCTGCGCCTGATCGGATTTCGACAGAGCTTTATGGATTCGGATCGGGAAATCGGACTTTCCCGGAATCTGATTCAAAGGAATATGAGAGGCTCCAATCCTCCCTTGCAGGAGCGATGCGCGAAGTGGCAGGAGAGATGGAGGGGAAGAGTTTCCTTGCCGCCCCGGAGATGGCGGAGAAAATTCTTGGCTTGTCCGCAGTAGAAAAATGCATAAAGAGAGGGGGCTACAGAGAGTGCAGTCAGCCTCCCCACAGGAAGGGGAGATCTATCAAAAACATCCCCTGATACAGGGGATGTGAGCGAGACAGGTTTATTCCACCGGAACCGTGTTTGGCCCGCTGATGCGTTTGATGTTTGAGAGCCGACCGAATTTGATGGCCTCTTTGATAAAGGAAATGACGATCTGCGAATAGGACACCTTGGTCGGTTTAATGGAAAGGGAACTGAATTCCCCTTCACGAATCGAATCTCCATGATTTTGTCAAGACGACTGGTCTTAACCAGAATCATATCTTCTTCTTCGTAGGAAATCATCAGGTGATCATATCCCTCATCCTTCAGATAGTCTGTGATCAGGCATAGGCCGTCTTCTTCTTGCGCACGGAATTCATGCGCGTTCGTCTCATCCTGTTCCGGTGCGGTTGCATCTTCGAAGGAAGAGACTTCGGGAGAGCCCTGTGGTTCCGGTGCAGCGGTATCTTCGAAGGCAGAGAGCTCGGGAGAGATCTCCTGTTCCGGGGTCGATCCTTCTTCGAAGTGGGGAGCTTCGTCGGAAAGTTTCTGTTTCCATGGCATCTTCCTCCCTTCCGGCGCACTCATCGGGAGGCACGGGTTCTGCAGGATCATCCGGCATTTCATCCTCTTCTCCGGGAAATCTCCCTGAGGGGAAACAGCCGGTTCCGGCATCTTCCAGGGAGCGCTTCCGGATGCGGGAGAGGCTTCCGGTGCATCGTCTTCTTCATTGAAAAACCTCCGATGAAACAGGCAGATCGTGATCGGGAGAAGTGATGCGCATCTTTTTTTCAAAAAGCGTAACTCGGGATAGGGATCTCCGGCGAAAAAAAGCATATTCCATGTCGGGAGGAGGCTTCCGAAGCGGCAGCGCCCACTTCCACAGCCTTGAGAAAGACTCTGCCGGTGTTTCCGTATGTGCCTCGAAACGGAGGAAACGAAGGCACCGGCGCTTCTGTCGCAGGCGAGTTCACCGCACTGTCCAGTGTTGCGGTAATCGGATCCGTAATGGTCGTTTCATTCAGAATATTGGTCGTATCCGCCATGAGTACCCCTTTTCTATCCGTCCGGAAGGATTGCGCTCTGGCTTTACCTCCGGATCGTTCTTTTGCAAAAAAATCGGAATGGCAATTTATATATCGTACGTTTTTGCGATTATTAGGGAAAAGACGGACTTTTCGGGAAATCCGCTTAGAGTTGTTCTGCTCTTCCACCAGTCTGGTCGAATGATAGATCTCCCTCAGCCTCGGTTTTTCAATCTTGCCGGTTGCATTGCGGGGGCACATCGGCAAAAATAATCTTTGCGAGGGACGTTTGTATCTGGGAAGCCCCAGGCAGAAGTGGTTGATCTCTTCTTCCGTGCAGGAAACACCTTCTTTGAGCTTGATGATGGCAGCAGCAATCTCGCCCAGGCGCGGATCGGGAAGGCCGATCACGGCAACGTCATGCACCTTCGGGAAGGCGGATAAGAAGCTTTCGATCTGGACCGGGTAGAGGTTCTCGCCTCCGGAGATGATGACATCCTTTTTCTGTCGACCAGAAAATAGAAACCGTCTTCATCTTCTCTTGCCATGTCTCCGGTATGAAGCCAGCCGTCCTTCAGGACTTCGGCAGAGGCTTCCGGGTTATGGTAATAGCAAACCATGACGCCTTCGCCCTGTACGCAGAGTTCTCCGACTTCTCCTTTCAACCGTTTCTCCGTTTTCATCGACGATCTTCGCCTTCCAGCGGAACCGGGGACGCCGATGGCGCCGACCTTGTCGATATGATCCATGCCCAGGTGGACACAGACCCGGGCCACAGGATTCCGACAGGCCGTAATTGGTGTCATACTGATGGTGGGGGAAGTAATGCAACCATCTCTTGATCAGACTGGGCGGGACCGGCTGTGCACCGATGTGCATCAGTCTCCACTGCGACAGAGAGTAGTCGGAAAGACGGAGGTTCCCGCGTCCAGCGCTGCCAGAAGATCCTGCGCCCACGGCACGAGCAGCCGGACGATGGTGCAGCCCTCGGACGAAACGGCTTCCAGAATTGCCTCGGGTGCATTGCCTTTTTAGCAAAAACGGCGCGGCTGCCCGTATAGAGAGAGCCGAACCAGTGCATCTTTAGCGCCGGTATGATAGAGGGGCGGAATGCAGAGAAAAACATCGTCCTTGGTGGTTTTATGGTGTACGGCCTCCATCTGCGCGGATTGCAGAAGAGCGGCATGCTTTAACAGAATGGCCTTCGGAAAGCCGGTGGTGCCGGAGGAATAGTAGATGGCAGCGGGATCCTCGTCCGTAATCAGGACTTTGGGGAGCGGAAGAGGAGCAGTTGGAAACGAGGAAGAGGTAGTCGTCCGCATAGGTCGGGCAGGAGTCGCCGACAAAGAAGAGAAGGCGCTCTTTGCCCAGATCCTCTGCGATCTGCTCGATACGGCCGATGAACTCCGGACCGAAAAACAGCACGTCCACATCCGCCAGCTTCACGCAGTAATCAATCTCCTCTGCGGTATAACGGAAGTTGAGAGGAACGGCGATTGCGCCCGCTTTTAAAATGCCGAAATAAATCGGCAGCCATTCCAGACAGTTCATGAGGAGAATCGCCACCTTTTGCCCCTTACGGATGCCGCGCCCCTGCAGGAGGTTCGCCACGCGGTTGGCCTTTTCATCAAAGACGGACCAGGTGATGTCTCGCCTGTAATAAGTGGAGGAGGTAGGTTGAATCAGGAATATTCCTTCCATGTCACGCGGGCATTTTCATGAATTTCGGGATTGATCTCGATCAGAGCAACTTCCTCTCCATAGAGTTTGGAGTTGCGCTCCAACAGGTCTGTACTGGCATATTGTTTCTCTTTGCTATAATGGTCGAAATATACGCAGAGTTACAAGGTTGCAGGGACTGTAAACAGGCAAATTAATGCTTACAATACCCCGAAAAAAGAAGAAAATCAAGGAGTAGAGAATGAAAGAATTGATGTTGGGGAATCAGGCGCTTGCCAGAGGACCGTATGAAGCGGGATGTTCTTTTTATTTCCAGTTACCTGGGAACACCGAGCACCGAAATCACGGAGGAAGCGGCGAAATTCGATGAAATGTACTGTGAATGGGCGCCGAATGAGAAGGTGGCGATGGAAGCAGCGTTTGGCGCTCTTTATCCGGGCGAAGAAGCTTCTGTGCCATGAAGCATGTCGGGACTGAATGTCGCGGCAGATCCCTCTCTTCACGCTCTCTTATACCGGCGTGAACGGCGGACTGGTCATCGGCGTGGCGGATGATGCGGGAATGCACTCCTCTCAAAATGAGCAGGGACTCCCGTCATTATGCGATCAGCGCAAAAGGTGCCGATGTTAGAGCCTTCGGATTCCGAAGAGGCGTTAGAGTTCACCAAATTGGCCTATGAACTTTTCGGAGAAATATGATACCCCGGTGCTGGTGAAGCTCTGCACCCGCGTCTCCCATTCCCAGTCGGTCGTGGAAACTTCTCCCAGGCAGGAAGTTCCCGTTAAGCCTTATGAAAAAGAATATTCCGAAATATGTGATGATGCCGGGCATGGCAAGGAAAAGGCATCCGGTCGTAGAGGAGAGGCTAAAGGCGCTTAGGGGCATGCCGAGAAGGCGGATATCAACCGGATCGAAGGAGTGGAGGCGCAGACGGGAAAGCATCCGTTTGGCCATTATCACAGATTCCACTCTTATCAATATGTAAAAGAAGTCTTTGGGGATGACGTTCCGGTTCTGAAACTGGGGATGGTCAATCCGCTTCCGGTAGATCTCATCCAAAAATTTTTGCTTCCTCGCAGAGAGACTGGTGGTTGTGGAAGAACTGGATCCGATCATCGAGAATCATTGCAGGAATCTGGGGTCTGGCAGTGGAAGGAAAGGACCTTTTTCCCTCTGCGGAGAATTTTTCCCAGAACGGCATCGCAGAGAAACTCGGAAGGGGGCAAGGCACACGGACGCAGGACGGCGGACGAGATTCCGCCACGACCTCCGGTTATGTGCGCAGGATGTCCGCACCGCGGTCTGTTCTATGTTCTGAAGAAGAACAAGATCACCGTATTAGGAGACATCGGCTGTTATACGCTGGGAGCGGCCGCACCGCTTTCCGCCATGGACATGACCCTCTCGCATGGGAGCCTCAATCAGCGCCGTTCACGGGTTCAATAAATGTGCCGGAAAAGAGAGCGAGAACAAAACGGTCGCCGTGATCGGGGACTCGACCTTCATGCATTCAGGAATGACGGGGCTTGCGAATATTGCATATAACCAGTCCAATTCCACGGTGATCATCCTGGATAACTCGATTACCGGCATGACGGGGCATCAGCAGAACCCGACGACGGGCTACAATATCAAGGGGGACCCGGCGGGAAGATCGATCTGGAGTCTCTGTAAGGCGATGGGCATTGCAGACGTGCGTGTCTGCGACCCCTATGATCTGCAAAAAACGGAAGAGACGGTGAAGGCAGCGCTTTCCTTTAGCGGTCCCAGTGTGGTCATCAGCCGCAGACCCTGTGCGCTACTCAAGTATGTGAAACACCAGCCGGCGTTCACGGTGGATCAGACGAAGTGCGTGGGCTGTAAGTCCTGCATGCGGATCGGATGTCCTGCCATCTCCATGAAAAACGGCAAGGCACAGGTGGACGAAACGCTCTGCGTCGGCTGCGGCGTCTGTGAGCAGCTCTGTGGCGTAAAGGCCTTCGTACATCATTGAGAAAAGGAAAAACTCGAATGAAGAATACAAAACGAGATCATGCATACAAAGAACGTCGCGATTGTAGGCGTCGGCGAGGCAGGGTTCGCTGTTGGCCAGCAAGCTGTTGGGAAGGCTTTTACTGAGCGAGGGACTGGACGTGAAGGTATCGGAGGTGCACGGGATGTCGCAAAGAGGCGGCAGCGTGGTGACCTATGTTCGTTACGGAGAACATGTCTATTCGCCGGTGATTGATGAGGAAGGGGCGGATTTCATCGTCTCCTTCGAGCTTTGGAGGCGGCACGCTGGCTCCCTTTATTTGAAAAAGACGGAGTGATCGTTACCAATACGCAGCAGATCGATCCGATGCCGGTGATCACGGGAAACGCTACTTACCCGGAGGATCTGGTGAAGAAGATGAAGGAGACGGGCGCCAGAGTGGATGCGCTTAACTGTCTGGAACTTGCGGAGAAGGCGGGAAGTGCGAAAGCGGTCAATCTGGTACTCATGGGACGGCTGTCGCATTATTTTTGACCTGGAAGATGAAAAATGGCAGAAGGCGATTGAGGAGAGCGTACCGCCCAGGTTCCTGGAGATGAACCGGAAAGCCTTCGAGCTGGGAAGAAATGCGTAAGGAATGGGAAGGACAGATAGAAATGGAACTTTTTTTTCAAAAAGAAATTGAAACCGCATCCAGGGAGCAGATCACTGCCTGGCAGAGCGAGCGTCTGGTCAAACAGGTGCAGCATGTATGGAATCATGTCCCATACTACAGGAAGAAGATGGAAGAGAAGGGACTGGAAGCAGGAGACATCCGCGGCATCGAAGATCTGCACAAACTTCCCTTTCTCTCCAAGGCGGATCTGCGGGAGTGCTATCCGTACGGTCTTCTGGGGGAGCCCAAGGGAAGAGGTGGTGCGGATTCACTCCACCTCCGGCACGACAGGAAAAAAGGGTGGTGGCTTTTTATACGCAGAAAGATCTGGATCTCTGGAGCGACTGCTGTGCCCGTGCCCTCTGTGCAGCGGGAGCCACGAAGGAAGACGTCTGCCAGGTGTCTTACGGATACGGCCTCTTCACCGGGGAGCAGGGACTGGATGCCGGCAGTCATAAGGTCAGGGTGTATGACCATTCCCACCTCTTCCGGCAATACGGACAGGCAGATCATGTTTATTCGGGATCTGGGTGCGACAATTCTCTGCTGTACGCCTTCCTATGCGGCCTATCTGGCGGAAAGCATGAAAGAAATGGGCCTTTCTCCGGAGGAGATTCCGTTAAAAGCGGGCATCTTCGGTGCGGAAGCCTGGTCGGATGAGATGAGAAAAAGCATCGAAGAGACGCTGGGGATTCAGGCATATAACATCTATGGTCTGACGGAGCTGTCGGCCCCGGCGTTTCCTTTGAGTGCTCGGCAAGAAGCGGGATGCACATCAATGAGGATCATTTCATTGCGGAGATCATCGATCCGGAAACGGGAGAGGTGTTGCCGGAAGGGGAAACCGGAGAACTGGTTTTCACTGCGATCACCAAAGAGGCCTTTCCCTGATTCGGTATCGAACCAGAGATATTACCTCCTTGTGCAGGGGGAAAAATGCGCCTGCAGAAACCCATGTCCGCATGATGAGGCTAAGAGGCAGAACAGACGATATGCTGATCATCCGGGGCGTCAACGTCTTCCCGTCTCAGATCGAAACGGTGCTGCTCAAGCAGGGGTATCAGGCCAACTACCAGATCATTGTGGATCGCGTGAACCATTCGGATACGCTGGAAGTCAGGGTTGAGATGACGCCGGAGATGTTTGTGGACAATGTCGGAGAGATCGAAACCAGACAGAAGGTGTTGGTCGAAGGGCTGCGATCCATGCTGGGACTCTCGGCACAGGTGACGCTGGTGGCGCCCAAAACGATTGTCCGCAGCGAGGGCAAGGCGGTTCGTGTGATTGATAAGAGGAAACTGTAACGGGAGAAAAAGCAACATAGGAGAGAGCAATATAGGAGAGAGACGATGAGTTTAAAACAGATTTCCGTTTTCTTGGAAAACAGGCCGGGCACCCTCAAGGATATGACCGCCGTGCTGACCGAGAACCGGATTGATATCGTGCCCTTTCTCTGGCGGAAACGAAGGATTTCGGGATTGCCAGACTCATTGTGGACGATGCGTATCATGCAGCGAATGTATTAAAGGATGCCGGTTTTGTCAGCAGTCTGACCAGTGTGGTCGGGGTCATGATCCCGGATGAGGTCGGAGGGCTGGACGGCGTGCTGGAGATTTTGCAAAAGAATCATGTCAACGTGGAATATATGTATGCGTTTCTGGGGGAAAGAAAATCAACCACGCCTATATGATTCTGCGGGTGACCGATAACAAGGCGGCGGAGACAGCGCTGTCCGGTAATCATTTTCCGAATTGTGACGCAGGATGAAATTTCGGAACTGTAATCGAATGATACGGGGTCAGAGTCTGAAAGTTCGATGTGGGCGTGACAGCCATCCTGCATCATGGGAATCATACCAATGATTCTGACATCCATCGTAAGACAGGAGGGGCCAAATGGAGATCGTGTGCCTGGATTTAGAGGGAGTGCTGGTTCCGGAAATCTGGATCGCCTTTGCGGAGGAGGCAGGATTCCGGAACTGAGGGAAGACCACGAGGAGGAGCCGGACTATGATAAATTGATGCAGTGGAGACTGCAGGTCATGAAGAAGAAAGGGTTGAAACTTCCGCAGATCGAAGAGGTCATTCGCAGGATCGAACCATTTCCGGGGGCGGTAGAATTCCTGGATGCACTCAGAAGCAGGACGCAGGTCATTATTCTGAGCGATACCTTTACGGAGTTTGCCCGCGTCCTGATGGAAAAGTTGAAATGGCTGACGATCTTTTGCAACCGGCTGCAGGTGGGAAAAGACGGTGAAATTACCGGCTATCAAATGCGAACCACCGAAACCAAATTAAGCACCGTGAAGGCCCTGCAGTCGATCGGCTTTGACACGATTGCGGCGGGAGACAGCTATAACGATCTTGGCATGATCGGGGCCAGCAAGGCGGGCTTCTCTTCCGCTCCACACCGGAGATTATAGAAGCACCCGGAGATTCCTGCCTGAATACCTACGAGGAGCTGAAGGAGAACATTTTTTCCGCCCTCTAAGGCTGTTTCTTTTGCCCGTTTTGTCCGACAGAAATAGAGAGCGTACTTGGCTTTTTGTGAAAAAAAGTTTCGTTCTTATGAGAAGACTGTGAGGTGTGAATGATGGGCAGGGGCAATAATCGTAGTATTTTTAAGACAAAGAATGGAGGAACTTTTTCATCATCCGAAGAAGCAGGAGTCATCCTGATGCTCTATCCGGAAGATTTTCGTCACATGAACGATACTTCGGTGCGGAAAATGCGGAAGCATTATTAGAGGAGATGGAGAAGCTTCTGGCAGAAAAGACGGAAGTGGAAGTCATAAACGGCAACGGCGTGGAAAATGGTTGCGCTCTTAGACGGCAGAGATATGACGGACGCCATCAGAATATCGGGTGAGGTACTGGAGCGGTTTTTCACACAGCTTTCGTGTGGGAGAGACCAGATGTCTCTGCAAGGCGCAGATCGGGCTTTTAGAATATCCCGGGTTGGCACAGACACCGGAGGACGCGCTTTTGTACTTGGACCGTGCTGTTCGAGAGGCGGAAAAACTGTGACAGAACCGGTATCTGTGTATGATTCGGAGATGCATGCAGAGTACGTCAGGCGCCATACGATTGCGGTTTCTTTAAGGGAAGCGCTGACAAGTGGTGCGGTGGAGGTGCGCTACCGTCCGACCTATCAGGTGAGGGAAAAAAGGTTCACACGGGCGGAGTTCTACATGAGAATCTTCATTCCGGGCATCGGCATGGTCGGCTCGCAGGAATTCATGCCCATTCTGGAAGAAACAGGGCAGGTGACGGAGCTGGAATATTATGCGCTGGACAAGGTCTGTTCCCTGATTTCCAGTTGATCCAAAAGGGGAATGATTTTTGAATCGGTGGCGCTGCTGATTTCCGCCGACCTGCTGTTACAGGAATATTTTGTAGAGAAGGTGAAGGAAGCCCCTAGACCGGTATGAGATTCCGGTGGGAAAACTGGCGCTGGAAATCACGGAGAACGTTTTGACAAGCGCCTATATGGAAGCGGACAGGGTGCTGAGGGCGTTAAAGGATCTGGGGGTTGAAATCATCCTCAATAACTTTGGAACGGGATATTCCGGGATCAGTTCGATTCTGGATTTGCTGGTGGATGTGTTAAAACTGGAGAGGCTTTTTATCTGGGAACTGGAGACGAATGAAAGGGCTGCGGATCTGATCGACGGACTCATTTCGATTGCGGATCGACTGGGACTCGGAATCATCGCGGAGGGAGTAGAAACGCAGCATCAGGGTTGATCTCAGTTAAACCTCTTCGGCTGTCCCTACCAGCAGGGCTTTTACCACGTGCCGACGGTGGAAGCGGAGGTATTATCCAGGGTGCTGGGTGCGGGAATCGACGATGCACTGGAGATCATTTCGAGGAAAAACGTAAATTACAGCAGTACTAGAAAGGCATTTGATACAGACGTATGACGCAGAAGAACAAAACGACATCAAAACAGTCCGCGCGGAAGATTCTTCCTGCGGACATTCACGATTATATCCGTGTGAGGGGGGCGGCAGAGAATAATTTAAAACACATTAGTGTCAACATTCCGAGACAGACGCTGACGGTGTTAACCGGTCTTTCCGGTTCCGGCAAGTCCTCCCTCGCCTTCAATACGATTTTTGCCGAGGGACAGCGCAGATATATGAATCGCTTTCTCCCTATGCCAGAATGTTTCTGGGACAGATGGAAAAGCCCAAACGTGGAGAAATATCGAGGGACTGTCTCCGACCATCTCGATCGACCAGAAAACAACCAATCGCAACCCCAGATCCACCGTGGGTACGGTGACGGAAATCTACGATCACTTTCGTCTCCTCTATGCGAGGATCGGCATTCCCCATTGCCCGAACTGCGGGAGAGATTCGAAGACAGAGCGTGGATGAGATGGCGGATCAGATCCTGCAACTCGAAACAGGAACGAAATTGCAGATTCTGGCTCCCGTCGTCAGGGGGAAAAAGGGCAGGCACGAGAAGGTCTTTGAACGCGCAAAGAGAGCGGGTTATGTGCGGGTGCGGGTGGACGGCAGCCAATATGACCTGTCCGAAGAGATCGAACTGGATAAAAACATCAAGCATCTCGATTGAGATCATTGTAGACCGGCTGGTGATCAAAGAAGACAGACAGTCCATGCGCTCCTGACTGACGGATTCGATTGAATCTGCACTGGCGCTGGCAGCAGGCCTTCTGGTCGTGGATGTCATCGGCGAAAAAGAGCTCACGTTTTCCCAGAGCTTTTTCCTGCCCGGATTGCGGGATCATTCCGGAGATTGAGCCCAGGAGTTTTTCCTTCAACAACCCTTACGGCGCCTGCCCGGAATGCTCGGGGTTGGGATATAAGATGGAGTTTGATGAGGACCTGATGGTGCCGGATCAGAGGCTGTCTCTCAATGAGGGGGCGATTCAGGTCATGGGATGGCAGTCTTCCGCCAAGGAGGGAGTTTTTGCACGCCCTTTTGGAGGCGCTGGCAAAGACATATCACTTCAGTCTGGACGAACCCTATGAGAAACTGCCGCAGAAGATCAGAACCATGCTGATGCACGGCTTTGACAAGACGGTGACGGTACACTATGTCGGACAGAGAGGAGAGGGAAATTATCCGATTCTTTTCGACGGACTCATCAAAAACGTAGAGCAGCGCTACCGGGAGACGGGGTCCGATGCGGCCAAGGCGGAGTACGAAGAATTTATGCGAATCACGCCCTGTGGGGCCTGCGGTGGCCAGAGACTGAAGAAGGAATCGCTGGCGGTTACGATTTCGCAAGAATATTTACGAGATCACCAATCTGGCGGTCGGGGATTTGAATGCCTATCTGGAAGGGATGGAACTGACGAAGCAGCAGGAGCGGATCGGTGTGCAGGTGTTAAAAGAGATCCGGGCGCGAGTCGGCTTTCTGATTGACGTGGGACTGGATTATCTGACGCTCTCCCGCGCAACCGCCACCCTTTCGGGAGGGGAGGCGCAGCGCATCCGGCTGGCAACCCAGATCGGATCGGGGCTTGCGGCGTCTGTTACATCCTGGATGAGCCTTCGATCGGGCTGCATCAGAGAGACAATGACAAGCTGCTTGCCACGCTCAAGAATCTGCGGGATCTGGGGAATACCCTCCTCGTGGTGGAGCATGACGAAGATACCATGCGGGCGGCGGATTATATTGTGGACATCGGACCGGGCGCCGGGGCGCATGGAGGAGAGGTCGTTGCCTGTGGCACGGCGGAAGAGCTCATGCAGGTGCCGGAATCGGTGACCGGACAGTATCTGCGGGAAAAATCAAGATCGAGGTTCCGAAGGAAAGACGGAAGCCGACACGATTTCTGAAGATCCTCGGTGCACAGGAACACAATCTGTGTAACATTGACGTGCGGATTCCGCTGGGGATTTTTACCTGTGTGACGGGGGTTTCCGGCTCCGGCAAGTCGTCGTTGGTCAACGAAATCTTATACAAACATCTGGCGCATGATTTGAACCGTGCCAGGACGATCCCCGGCAAGCATAAGGGGATTGAAGGAATCGAGCAGCTGGACAAGATCATCAATATCGACCAGTCGCCGATCGGGAGAACGCCGAGATCGAATCCCGCCACCTATACCGGCGTCTTTGATCTGATTCGCACTCTTTTTGCAGGAACGAATGATGCGAAGGCGAGGGGCTATCAGAAGGGACGCTTCTCCTTTAATGTGAAGGGCGGTCGCTGCGAAGCCTGTTCGGGAGACGGCATTATTAAGATCGAGATGCACTTCCTTCCGGATGTGTATGTGCCCTGTGAGGTCTGTGGCGGAAAACGTTATAACCACGAGACGTTGGAAGTGAAGTACAAGGGGAAAAGCATCTATGACGTGCTGGAAATGACGGTGGAAGAGGCACTGCAGTTTTTTTGAAAAATGTGCCGTCCATCCGGCGCAAGATCCAGACGCTTTACGATGTGGGGCTGGGGTATGTCAAGCTCGGACAGCCTTCCACCGAACTTTCGGGAGGAGAGGCGCAAAGGATTAAACTGGCGTCCGAGCTTTCGAGGACTTCCACCGGAAAAACCATTTATATTCTGGACGAGCTGACGACAGGCCTGCACTTTGCGGATGTCAAAAACTGGTCGCCATCATGCAGAAGCTGGTGGAGAGCGGAAACTCCGTGATCGTGATTGAACACAATCTGGATGTGATCAAGTGTGCGGATTATATTCTTGATATGGGACCGGAAGGCGGAAGTCGAGGCGGTCATTTGATTGCGGAGGGAACGCCGGAAGAAGTGGCTGGGGTCAAACAATCGTTTACCGGCCAGTATTTAAAGAAAATGCTGAGATAAACAGCTCTTTTCGGCAAAGCTACGTATTGTAATCACCAGGCAGAGGGGAGATTGATTTTAGCCCCTCTCTGCCGTAGAATGAAAGAAATCATGGTGTGACCAAAACAAGGCGGTGCACCGGGAATCAGCGGATCCGAGACGAAGATCGTGGTGAATTGCACATAAAATAAACGATATTTCGTCAAATTGTATACGCAACTACAGAAAGGAGAAGGGGAGAGAAATCCTATAAAGGATAGGGGGGAGAATACCGATAACGATACTAGGTTGTTATCTATCTCAGGACAGTTCATGATCTTTACCATCTTATGATTAACCAGAAGGAGGAAGGAGCATTGGCAATAGACACGATTCAGAAGATCCGGGATGCGGAGTCGCAGACGACGCAGAAGGAAAAAGACGCCAAAAAGCAGGCGGAGCGGATGGTTGAGGAGGCGAAGGAAGCCGCCGGAGTGCTGGTCAAGGAAAGGATTGCCGAAGCAAAGAAGCAGGGCGAGGAAGCTCTTGCCGGGGCAGCGGAAGAGAACAAACGGGCTGTGGAGCAGGCAAGAGAAGAGGCGAGAAGCCAGGTGGAAGCTCTGAAAACGCAGGCGGCACAGAGAGAAAAAGAGGCGGTGGAAGCCGTTCTGAAAGAACTCACAGCCTGACAGGAAAGGCACAGGAAAGGAGGCAGAGCATGGCAGTATTGCTCATGAAACGGGTCCTGATTGTCGGACTGCGCAGGGACAGGAAGAAGTTGTTAGAACTGCTTCAGCGAAAAGGCGTGATGGAAATCACGACCGGAAAAAGCGCAGAGAAAACCGACGAGGACTCCGTCTTTCACCGTATCGATGTATCCGGGCAGAGGCAAATGTTCGAGAAGAACGTAGCGCACGCACAAGCGGCGTTAGCGGTGCTGGATAAGGAACATCCGGGCGCCAAGGATCCGGGAATGTTTAACGGTCGGATCCCCATGTCGCTTACCGACTACGAAACGCAGGCGTCAAAGCGCGACAAGATCATGCAGATGGTAAGTGAATTGAATCGCTTAGCCAGGCTGCAGGCGGATTTACAGGCGGAGAAGCCTAAGGTGGAGGCGCAGATGGAGGCGCTTACTCCCTGGAAGGATTACGCCTATCCGTCGACATGAAGGAAACGGAACAGACGCGTGTTTTTATCGGGACACTTCCCAACGAGCAAACCAGAGAGGGCATTCTGGAGAACTTCCGTCAGATTGCCAAAGAAGTTTCCGGGATCGATGTGCAGATTATTTCCGCTTCTCCCGAGCAGACCTGTGTTCAGGTGATCTGTCTGAAGAAAGAGGAAGAGCAAACCGAGGAAGCGCTTCGCAGAATGAGTTTTGCAAGACCTTCTCTCCGGTGGCGTTCCGAAGAAAATGCTGCAGGATTGCGAGAAGAGACTGGTGGAGATTGACCGCGAGGAGCACGAGACGAAGGAGAAGATCGAGGCTTACTACCCGAGGAGGGATGAGCTTGTTTTATTATTGACTATTTCCGGATGCGTGCGGACAAATATGACGTGATCGGACAGGTCAATCAGTCGGATAAGGTCTTTCCTCATCAACGGTTATGTGCCGCAGAAATGTGCAAGACCGCTTTCGGAACTCCTGGAAAGTCGTTTTGACTGTGTGGTGGAATTTGAGGAGCCTTCCGAGGAGGAAGAGGTGCCGGTGGCGCTGATGAACAACGGCTTTGCAGCACCCGTAGAGGGCGTGGTCTCCGCCTACTCCCTTCCGGGCAAGGGAGAGCTGGACCCGAGCTCTGGTCGCTCTATTTTACTATTTCCTATTCGGCATGATGCTTTCCGATGCCGCCTACGGCATCATCATTGTGATCGCTCGTGCCTTCGTCCTTGCGAAAACAGCAAGACCATGGAGGACGGGGCGAAGAAATCGCTGAAGATGTTCCTGTTTGCGGGTCTTGGAACACTGTTTTGGGGAGCCATGTACGGTTCCTGGTTCGGCAACCTTCCGCAGACGATCCTTCAAGTGTTCGGACCGGACCCGAAGGCACAGCTACATCTGGAGCTGTGGACGATCCCACCGTACATCCGATGACGGTACTCGGCTTCTCCTTTATTGTGGGTCTGGTCTGACGTCTTTATCGGCATGGGAGTGCAGGCTTATATGGATATCAAGGCGGGCAAGATCCTGATGCGGTCTATGATGTGTTCTTTTTGGTATCTGCTTCTCATCGGCTGCGTGGGAGTGCTTCTGGCAACCCCCATGGTGGGTGGAATGTTCCAACTGGGACCAAAGGGAGAGGGAATGGTCTTCTCCGGCACCGTCATGATGGTCTTCAAGATCTGTTGCCTGATCGGCGCAGTGGGCATCATCCTCTTTGAGGCAGAGAGTCGAAGAATCCGGGGCTTCGTTTTTGCCAAGGGTCTGTATGCGCTTTATGGCATCAGCTCCTACTTAAGCGACGTCCTGTCTTATTCAAGACTCCTGGCACTAGGGTCTGGCGACCGGCGTCATCTCCAATGTGTTTAACAACATGGCGCAGATGGTCGGACAGGAAACGGTGTCGTGGGTGCTGTCTTCTTTTCCTGATCGTGATCGTAGGGCATACGCTCAATCTGGCGATCAATGCACTGGGCGCTATGTTCACACCAATCGTTTGCAGTATGTTGAATTCTTCGGCAAGTTTCTACAGTGGAGGCGGGAAAGCCGTTTACGCCGTTTGCCGAGAAAACGCAGTATTACATCGTGAAGGAATAAAATTAAATATAGAACAACTATTTCACAAAACCAATGATGGAGGAAATGAAAGATGAGTAATTTGGGACTGTTTTTGCAATCTTAGGCGCTGCTCTGGCAGCATTACTGGCAGGTGCCGGCTCTGCAAGAGGCGTCGGTATGGCAGGACAGGCGGCAGCAGGCGTGGTGACGGATCAGCCGAATATGTTCGGACGCGTCCTTATTCTGCAGCTGCTTCCCGGCACCCAGGGAATTTACGGACTGCTGATTGCTTTCGTGGCGATGAATAACATGGGTGTCATCGGCGGCGCACCGGATGCCAAGATGACGCTGCTCAAGGGACTGGCTTATCTGGGAGCCTGCTGCCGATGGCATTTTGTCGGCTACATTTCCGCCATCAGCCAGGCAAAGGCATCGATTGCATCGATTGCGCTGGTATCCAGAGACCGGATCAGTTCGGTAAGTCCATGCTGTTCCCCGCCATGGTTGAGACCTACGCCATCTTCGCACTGCTGATTTCCATCCTGGCAATCAACGGAGTCGCCGCGCTGTAAGAAGTGAGGGTATCACCATAAGGAGAAGAACATGGCAGGATTAGATAAAATCATCGGGGAGATCCACGCGGAATCCGATGGCCTGATCAGGGAAGTACTGGACCGGGCACAAAAAGAAGCCGCGCAAATAAGGTCGGAAGCGGAGAAGAAAGCCGGTGATTCGGTGGAACGTATCCGCAGAGAATCCGACGCCCGCCTTGCCGATTCCAAATCCCGTGCACAGTCCGCAGCAGCCCTGACAAAGAGACAGCTTCTTCTGCAGGAAAAGCAGAACCTGATCGGCGAGGTGCTGGAGAAGGCAAAGGAAACCTTCCTCGCGCTTCCGGAAGCGGAATATTTTGACACACTGCTGGCACTGTTAAAAAAGAATGCGCTTTCGGAACAGGGAGAAATCCTCCTGAACGAAAGGGACAGGAAGAGACTCCCTGGCAGACTTTTGAAAAAGAAGGCGAGGAGGCGGCAAAGGCAAAGGCGGCTCTTCGCATTTCAGAAAAGACGAGAGAGATCGACGGCGGATTGATTCTGGTATACGAGGGAATCGAGCAGAATTGTTCGGTGGATGCACTGTTTGAAACCAATATCGAAATGCTTCAGGACAAGATTCAAAATATTTTATTTGCGTAGATGTCCGTGCAGGCAAAAGAAAGGCGACGACGAATGGCGAATGATTATATTCTATGCGGTAGCGCGTGGAGGGGAAGGAGCTGCAGCTTTTACCAGGTTCCTTCATCGAATCGCTCGCGTCCGCAAAAAGCTATGAAGAAGCCCTGCGTCTTTGGCAGATCACGGATGGGGAGACGGAAAAGAAGAACCGAAGGAGATCCTCCGGGGGAAAAGAGACAAGACCTGGGGAGTTTATCCGGGAATTGGTGAAGGACGATCTGTCCGTCTTCGATGTCTTCCTCTATGCAAACGATTATCACAACCTCAAGGCGGCAGTGAAAGAGGCCGCTTCCGGCAAAGAGCAGGAGGGAATCTACCTCCCGGCGGATCAGTGTACCATCGATCCGGAAAAAGCTTGCCACCGCCATGCGGGAGCACGATTATGAAGCGCTCCGGAAGAGATGAGAGAGGTTGCGAAAGAAGCGTTTGAAACACTGCTGCATACCGGAGACGGGCAGTTGTGCGATGTGATCATCGACAGGGGCGGCACTGATCAAAATAGGAAAAGCCGGAAAGGCTTCCGGAAATGAGATTTTACAGAAATACGGCGAACTGACGGTGGCGAGTGCAGATATCAAAACAGCCATCCGGGCCAACCGCACCGGAAAGGATCTGCAGTTCTTAACCAGGGCGCTTGCACCCTGTGACAGTCTGATGTGGAAGATCTTGCAAAGGCGGCAGCAGAGTCTCTGATGCGATGCGAATATCTGGATCGCACGCCTTATGCGGATGCAGTGCCTGAAATCCGCAAATCTCCAACCTCCTTCGAGCGCTGGTGTGATGATACCGTCATCAGAAGCATGAGACCTGAAATTCATAATCCTTTCGGAATCGGGCCGCTTGCAGCATATCTGATCGCCAGGAAAATGAAATCAAAACGGTGAGAATCATTCTTTCGGGCAAACTAAACGAGCTGCCGGAAGAGTCCATCCGGGAAAAGGGTAAGGGAAATGTATGTATAGATTGCGGTCATGGGTTCTCAGGACAGCATCTACGGTTTCGCTACCCTGGGGATGAGCATTTATCCCTATACGGACGGTGCGGAGGCGGCTGGGAAGCTAAGAGAACTGGCGGAAAAAACGATTTTGCGATTATCTATGTGACCGAAGAACTGGCGGCAAAGATGCCGAAATGAAATTGCACGTTTCAGGGAAGAAATGTTGCCGGCGATTATTCTGATTCCGGGATGTTTCGGAAATACCGGAGAAGGAATTTCCGGCGTAAAGAAGTCGGTGGAACAGGCGGTCGGATCAGATATCCTCTTCGGAAATGAGTGAAAAGCGTTAGACAAGGTAAAGGAGTAAGCGCATGAGCACAGGAACAATCAAAAAAATTGCAGGCCCGCTGGTAATCGCCAGAGGAATGGGCGATGCAAATATGTATGACGTTGTTCGTGTCAGCGAGCAGCGCCTGATTGAGAGATCATCGAGATGCATGGCGATCAGGCCTCCATTCAGGTATATGAGGAAACAGCGGGTCTGGCACCCGGCCAGCCGGTGGAATCCACGGGCGTCCCCATGAGCGTGGAGCTGGGGCCCGGTCTGATTGGAAGCATCTATGACGGGATCCAGAGGCCGCTTGACGACATCATGACGGCAACGGGCAGCAACAATCTGCAGCGCGGCGTGGAAGTACCGGCGTTAAAGAGAGATAAGGTTTGGCATTTTGTACCGGTCGCGAAGGTCGGTGACGAAGTGGTGGCGGGCGACGTTCTGGGAACCGTCCAGAGACGGCTGTCGTTACGCAGAAAATCATGGTGCCGTATGGCATGAAGGGAACGGTGGAAGCCATCGCGAGGGCGACTTTCAAGATCACGGATAACATTGCGAAGCTTCGCACGAAGGACGGCGTGAAAGAGGTCGGTCTGATGCAGAGATGGCCGGTCAGAAGAGAGCGTCCCTACAAAGAGAAGCTGTCTCCGGACGTCCCCTGATTACCGGACAGAGAGTCATTGACACCTCTTCCCGATTGCAAAAGGGCGGTGTAGCGGCGGTTCCCGGTCCTTTCGGATCCGGAAAAACGGTGGTACAGCACCAGCTGGCAAAATGGGCGGAAGCGGATATTGTCGTCTACATCGGCTGCGGAGAGCGCGGAAATGAGATGACGGACGTATTGAACGAGTTTCCGGAGTTGAAGGATCCCAAGACCGGCGAGTCTCTGATGCAGAGAACCGTACTGATTGCCAATACGTCGGATATGCCGGTGGCAGCACGAGAAGCCAGTATCTATACCGATCACAATTGCGGAATTCTTCCGTGATATGGGTTATTCCGTGGCGCTGATGGCAGACTCTACTCCAGGTGGGCAGAGGCGCTTCGTGAAAATGTCGGGACGTCTGGAAGAAATGCCGGGTGAAGAAGGCTATCCCGCCTACCTTGGCTCCCTGTCTGGCGCAGTTTTATGAGAGAGCGGGTCGTGATCGCCCTTGGAGAAGAGGGAAGAGAAGGTTCCTTTCGGTGATCGGAGCGGTTTCTCCTGCCGGCGGTGATATTTCCGAGCCCGTCACACAGGCGACGCTGCGTATCGTCAAGGTGTTCTGGAGACTGATGCCGATCTGGCACATGCCCGTCACTTCCCTGCCATCAACTGGCTGGAGAGCTATTCTCTATGACAAGCTGGGCGCCTGGTTCAATAAGAATGCAGGGGAAGACTGGATGGAGGAAAACAGAGGATTTCCGCCCTGCTCCAGGAAGAAGCTTCCTTCAGAAATGGTAAGACTGGTCGGCGAAGATGCGCTGTCTGCACCGGATCGCCTGAAAATGGAGACGGCACGCTCCATTCGTGAAGATCTTTTGCAGCAGAACGCGTTTATGGATGAGGATACCTATACCTCGCTGCATAAGCAGTATAAGCTGATGCATTTGATTCTGTCCTTCTACGACATCTGCCAGCAGGCTCTGGAAAAGGGAGCGAATATCGAGAAGCTCGTTTCGATGGAAGTGAGGGAACCGATCGGCCGTTTCAAGTATACGGCGGAAGATCAGGTGGATGCACGTTATAACGAAATCGAGCAGGCGCTGATGAAGGAAGCGGATGACGTTGCCGCAGCGAAGGAAGAATAAGGAGGAACGAAATGCCGAAAGAGTATAGAACCATACAAGAGGTGGCCGGTCCTCTGATGCTCGTACGCGGAGTGGAAGATGTCGCGTATGACGAACTCGGTGAGATTGAACTGGCAAACGGCGAACGCCGTCGCTGCCGGGTTCTGGAAATCGATGATGGAAATGCGCTGGTGCAGTTGTTTGAATCTTCCACCGGTATCAATCTGGAGTCCTCAAGGTGCGTTTCTTGGCAGAAGCATGGAGTTGGGTGTTTCGGAGGATATGCTCTCCCGTGTCTTTGACGGACTGGGCAGACCGATCGACGGCGGTCCGGAAATCCTTCCGGAAGAGCGAAGGGATGTCGCAGGTCTGGCCATGAACCCCGCAGCCAGAGCTTATCCGGAAGAGTTTATCCAGACGGGAGTGTCTGCGATTGACGGGTTGAACACGCTGGTCAGAGGACAGAAATTACCGATCTTCTCGGCAGCGGGACTTCCGCATGCGGAACTGGCGGCGCAGATTGCCAGACAGGCCAAGGTGGTCGGGACGCAGGAACCTTTCGCCGTCGTCTTTGCCGCGATGGGAATTACCTTTGAAGAATCCAACTACTTTATCGAGTCCTTTAAAGAAACCGGCGCCATCGACCGAACGGTGTTGTTTATCAATCTGGCAAATGACCCGGCGGTAGAACGTATTGCAACGCTCAAGATGGCGCTGACCGCAGCGGAGTTTTTGGCATTTGAAAAGCGGGCATGCACGTCCTGGTCATTCTGACGGATATCACCAACTATGCGGACGCTCTGCGTGAAATCTCCGCCGCAAGAAAAGAAGTGCCCGGGCGCCGCGGTTATCCCGGATATATGTATACGGATCTCGCGACGATGTATGAACGCGCCGGCAGACAGAAGGGCAAAAAGGGATCGATCACAATGATTCCGATCCTGACCATGCCGGAAGGCGATATCACTCACCCGATCCCCGATCTGACCGGATACATTACGGAGGGACAGGTGATTCTGTCCAGAGATCTGTACCAGAAGGGAATTCAGCCCTCGATCGACGTGCTTCCGTCTCTGTCGCGTTTGAAGGATAAGGGAATCGGTGCGGACAAGACCCGTGAGGACCATGCAAATACCATGAACCAGCTGTTCGCGGCTTATGCAGGAGGAAAAGACGCAAAAGAGTTGATGATCATTCTGGGTGAAGCGGCTCTGACCGATATCGATAAGTTGTATGCGAAGTTTGCGGATGAATTTGAGAAAGTCTATGTCTCTCAAGGCTTCCGCACAGACGAAAGCATACAGGAGACGCTGGACATTGGCTGGGATCTGCTCCGCATCCTGCCGAGGACGGAACTCAAACGAATCAAGGATGAATATCTGGATCGTTACTATGATAAAAAATGACAGGAGAGGGAGGGAGCAGGCATAAGAAATCCCCTGCTTCCGTTCCTTTGCACCCTGTCACCTCGAGGTAGAGATGGCAACGGTTAATGCAACACGAATGGAGTTAAACCGTCTGAAGGGGAAACTGAAGACAGCGGTTCGCGGACACAGGCTCTTAAAGGACAAACGGGATGAGCTGATGCGAATTTCTGGACCTGGTGCGGGAGAACAAGACCCTGCGAGAGAAGATGGAGGCAGGACTCAAAGGCGCCAACAAAAATTTCGCACTGGCCAGGAGCACTATGTCGGATGAAACCGTGGAGGTCGCCTTTATGTCTCCCAAACAGGAAGTAAGCGTGGAAGTGGCAGCAAGAACGTCATGAGCGTGAACATTCCGCAATTGAGGCGAAATCCAGAACTTCAGACAGCAACGATATCTCACTCATACGGCTTTGCCTTTACATCCAGTGATCTGGACGATGCGGTAAAATCCCTCTCCGATCTGCAAAAGGACATGATTCATCTGGCGGAGGTCGAGAAAAGCTGCCAGCTCATGGCGGCGGAAAATCGAGAAGACGAGACGAAGGGTGAACGCGCTGGAGCACGTCATGATTCCGGAGTACCGCAAGAATATCAAATACATCACCATGAAGCTGGATGAGGCGGAGAGAAGTTCGCAGATCCGACTGATGAAGGTGAAGGATATGATGCTGGAAGAGGCGCATCATTATTCCGAGAAAGAGTCCGCTTTCGTAAGACGGCATCGGAAGACAGCTTCCGAAGAAGAACCACAGAAGGAGAACTGCAGAAGAAGGAAGAGGCTCGGAAGAAGAGCCTCGGAAGAAGAGCTTCGGAAGAAAAGCGACACTGGAACAAGCCCCACTTAGAAGAAGATCGAATAATGAGATAAAAAGGGCTCGGCGGAGATTTCTGCCGACTCTTTTTCTACGGAATCGCGATCAGGATTGTGATTCCGATCGACCATCTTCAGGCTTTTATTTCCAGCGTACTATTTTATGATTGTTTATTCCAGTCGTACCATTTTCGGGGTTGGTTTTATAATAAGCAGTCCGGGACAGCTTGCTTTTTCGTTAAATACCGTATCACTTCAAGATTACTTCAATGTCACTCAATGTCACTTCATAGTCAACTTCAATGTCACTTCATAGTCAACTTCAATGTCACTCAAAGTCAACTTCAATACAACTTCAAAGTCACTCAAAGAACTTCAAAGGAATTCCTTCTAACCGTGCAACTTCCATTCATTTCCTGCATCACATTATGGTAGCTGATTGTGTGGATGCAAACGGACCGGACGTACGATGATTGTGAATGCAAACGGACGCAGCGGTACAGATCCCGCTGAAACGGCATTTTATAAGGAATGCGGCGATGCGGGATGATGGTAGCAAATAGAAGGACAGGAAATTGAACGAACGGGTTTTACGCACACTGGAATATGATAAGATCACGGAAAACTGGCGGCCTTTGCGGATTCAGCGCCGGGAAAAGAGAGGTGCCTTGCGCTGAAGCCGTCCTGCAGCAGGTACGAAATCAGCAGGACGCTGACGGAAACGGGAGATGCCATTGCCAGGCTTCTGCGAGGCGGAAAGCGTTTCGTTTGGCTCCAACCGCGATTTCGGGAGACCATCAGGGGCGCTGAAGATCGGCAGGACGCTGGATATGCGCTCCTTTACAGATCGCCTCCATGCTGGAAAACTGCGCAAGGGTAAAGGCGTATGGGCAAGGTGTGGACAGTGGTGCGGCGGAGATCAAGAAGGATGCGCTGACGGAATATTTTCTGGCGCTGGAGCCGCTGACATCACTCTCAAAGAGATCAGACGTTGTATTTTTGCAGGAAGATGAGATTGCCCCGGATGCCTCTCCTGCGTTAGTGACAGATCCGCCGCAATCAGATGCTGGCGGGGGATCGGATTCACGAACAGTTAAACCGGATGGTGACCGGTTCTGCCGGAATTATCTGCAGGATCCGGTCATTACCCTCGCGAGGCGACCGGTACTGCTCCGCCGGTCAGGGCGGGAATACAAGGCGACAGGTGCCCGGGATTGTACATGATCTTTCGTCTAGCGGACAGACCCTCTCATCGAACCGACCGCCGTTGTGGAATTAAATACAAGATCCGGGAACTGCAGCTGCAGGAGCAGGCGGAGATCGAGAGGATTCTATCGGAGCTCTCGCAAGAGGCAGCTGCCTATACCCAGGCTCTTGTCGATAACCAGACCTACCTTTACGCTTCTGGATTTTATTTTGCAAAGGCTTCGTATGCCCTGGAGCTGGGGGCGCAGATCCTGAAGATTGCGGGAAGGTCGCTTTTGACCTGAAAAAGCAAGAGACATCCGGCTCCTGGATCAGAAGAAAGCGGTTCCGATTCATGTTTATCTGGGAAAAGAATTTTCTCTCCTCATCATTACCGGTCCCAATACGGGAGGAAAGACCGTAACTCTCAAGACGGCAGGGCTTTTACAGGCGATGGGACAGGCAGGCTAGCCATCCGCAGAAGAGGATTCCACGCTGTCCATCTTCGGGAAATTTGATGCCGACATCGGCGACGAGCAGTCGATTGAGCAGAATCTTTCCACCCTTTTCGGCACACATGACGAACACGGTGCGGATCTAAAGGAGGCGGATGAAGACTGTTCTGTCTCTTCGATGAACTGGGGAGCGGGAACCGACCCGACTGAGGGGGCGGCGCTGCCATTTCCATCCTGGGAGTCTCTTCATACAAGAGGGATCCGGACGATGGCAACCACACACTACAGTGAACTCAAGGTCTGTGCACTTACCACAGAGGGGGCCAAAAACGCCGGCTGTGAATTTGATGTAGACTCACTCGCCCGACCCTACCGTCTTTTAATCGGGGCGCTGGGCAAGAGCAATGCATTTGCGATTTCTTCCAGGCTCGGACTGCCTTCTTCCCATCATTGAAGCAGCCAGGTCCCACATCGACAAGGACTCTAGGAAGATGGAAGATCTTTTGCCGATCTGGAAACGAGCAGGAAAAGAGCTGGAAAGAGAGAAGGAAGTCACCGTTAGTAAGCAGGGAAACGGAGCATTGAAGGAAAAGCTGGAGAAGCAGACGAGACAGTTTGATGAAACTGCGGATGATCTGCTGCGGGAGGCAAACGAAGAGGCTGCCCGCATTTTGTTAGAAGCAAAGGAAACGGCAAATGCCGCCATCAAAGAAATCCGAAAGGGTGGAGGGGAAGGTTTAAGTGCGTTAGAGAGAACCAGAACAAGGCTGAACGAAGCGATTTCTAGCAAGGAACGGAGGAACAGGCGCACAGAATCATGCTCCTGCCGGGAAAAATCGCACAAAGACTTCCCGGAAGATCCTGAAGCCGGAGCAGCTCCTGCCGGGAACGGAAGTGCTGGTGAGGGAGAGCGGACTGCGGGGGAGTGTCAATTCCCGTATCGATGCCTCCGGGGACCTGTTTATCATGTGCGGCATTATGCGGATGAAGGTGACGTGAGGACCTCTCACTGGCGGAGGAGAAGCTGACTTCCCTATCTAAAAAGCAAAGAGACTTCTCCGAAAAGGCGGGCAGATGGATCTGTCCCGCGGCTGCATATTTCTTCCGAGATCAATTTAATCGGAAAGAACTCGGACGATGCCATCGCAGCGCTCGACAAATATCTGGACGATGCCTATCTGGCGCATCTGCACGAGGTTCGTGTGGTGCACGGAAAAGGGACGGGGACGCTGCGCAAGGCGGTAGGAAATTATCTGAAACACTCCCTTATGTCAAAAGCTATTCGCTGGGAGAATACGGCGAAGGAGATGCGGGAGTGACGATCGTAAAATTTAAATAAAGAGAAAAAGCATTTTGAGGAGGAAATAGAAGGGGAGGAGTGAATGACCAATAAGCAGAAAAATCTTAGTCGTGGACGACGATAATCATATCGCAGAGTTGATTTCATTGTATCTGGTTAAAGAAATGTTTGAAACCAGGGTGGCGGGAGATGGAGAGGAGGCGATACAACTGTTCCACAGCTTCGAACCGGATCTGATTCTGCTCGATATCATGTTGCCGGGAATGGACGGCTATCAGGGTCTGCCGCGAAAACTCAGAGCAGACATCCCAGGTACCGATTATCATGCTTTCCGCCAAGGGAGAGGTGTTTGACAAGGTATTAGGGCTGGAACTCGGGGCGGACGATTATATGGAAAAAGCCGTTTTGACTCCGAGAAATGGTGGCCAGAGTCAAGGCGTAGCTGCTCGGTACAAGCTGCCTTTGCAGAAGACAGGTGACAGGAGAGCGGATAAAAAGGTTTCCTATCCGGAACTGGAAATCAATATGACGAATTATACTGGTGATCTGTGGGGGCAAAAATCGAGATGCCGCCCAAGGAGTTGGAACATTTTTATTTTCTGGCCAGTGAACCGAATCATGTTTTTACCAGAGAGCAGCTCTTAGATCAGATCTGGGGGCTATGAGTATGTCGGTGATACGAGAACCGTGGATGTGCATATTAAAAGGCTGAGAAAAAAGTGGAGAACAGCAGGTCTGGTCGATTGCCACCATCTGGGGAATCAGCTATAAGTTTGAAGTGAAATAATGCGAAGGAAAATAAGTTTGAAGCATAAAAGAAACAAAACAGGGTGCACGCAGCGTCGTGCATCGCTTTCGAATCCACGATTTTCAGAAAATTTCTGATTGCCTATGTGCTTTTTGCGGTTTTCAGTTTCATCGCAACCGACGCTGGTGGAATCCATGACCGGTAATTACGTGAAAAGGAACTCAGGCGGCTCGTCTGTACGCAGCCGCCATGCAGATCGCCGGTACCTATGCGTCCAATCTTTATCAAACCAAAACTTCCGTGGAGTCCGTACGGGGAGAACTGCTCGTTTTTTCCAAGTACTTCGTCGCACAGATCTGGATCATCAACCCGTCCGGAAGGATGGTGATTGACACGGCAAGAACCATCGATAATGAGGAAGAAATCGTGGTGAAGGGGTTCGATGCGAACGTGACGAAGGGCCCTTATTATACGGAGGAGATTTTTTTCCATTCCTTTACCAACCCGGTGCTGTCGGTGATTGCGCCGATCACAGGAGATTACCGCGTAAGAGCTTATGTGGTCATTCATTATCCTCTATCGCAGTTAAACGCCCAGGTGGCGGGGTATATGAATATCGCCTATATCTTGCTGGTTCTGGTGCTGCTCCTCTCCTGCATCATCCTGATCTTTTTATGCAGAACTGGTGTATGTGCCGATCCGGAAGATCACGGGAGCCCTGGAGCAATATGCCGCCGGCAATATGGACTATGATCTGAGCGTGATTCCGATGACGAGATCGGATATCTGGCGGCAACGGTTTCCTATATGGCGGGCGAAATCGCACGAAACGAGGAGGACCAAAAGAAATTCATTGCCAATGTTTCACACGATTTCAGATCGCCGCTGACTTCCATCAGAGGTTATGTAGAGGCTATGCGGGACGGAACCATACCGGCAGAGAAGTACCCGCATTATCTGGAGGTGGTCCTAAACGAAACGGATCGTTTGACGAAACTCACAAACGGTCTTTCTCTTGAATAATCTGTCGGATCACGGGATGCGTCTGGTCAAAACAGACTGTGACATCAACGAGATGATCCGCCAGACGGCAAACTCTTTGAAGGAACCTGCTGCAGCAGGGAAATCAGTCTGGAGCTGGTCATGACCGATCAGGTGATGCTGGTGGAGGTGGATCAGGAGAAAATCTTGCAGGTTTTGTATAACCTGCTCTGACAATGCGATCAAGTTTTCACCGGAGAACGGAAAGATCCGGATTGAAACCACCGAGAAGAGGAGCAAAAATCTTTGTCTCGGTCAAAGACAGCGGGATCGGCATCTGAAAGAGGATCAGAAACTGATTTTTGAACGGTTTTATAAGTCCGATCATTCTCGCGGCAAGGACAAGAAGGGAACAGGGGCTCGGCCTTGCCATTGTTAAGTGAGATCATTAAGGCGCACGGGGAAAACATTAACGTCATCTCTACCGTCGGTGTCGGAACGGAATTTATTTTTTCCCTGCCGAAAGCCAGGATCATGGATGAAGTGTAGAAGGAGAGGCGCTTCATTGTCAATTGCTCTCTTCCGCCTTATAATGTGAACATACCCGAAATAAAAGTCGGAAGATCAGTAGGAAGATGTGAGGGAGAGGAAGGGGCCTACCCGGGGATGTCCGTCAGATTGCGGGTCCTCTGGTTCTGTGGATCCTCTTGCCCTGCCCGGATCGGGCAGAATTTAGAAAAAGAAAGAAGGCAGTCTTATGATGATCGGCTTTGGAAATGACCACACCGGTGTGGAATTAAAGAAATATCTGATGGCCCATTTGGTTGAGAAGGGATACGAGTGTGTCGACTATGGCGCCGGAGAAGGAGAAAAAGTGGACTACCCCGAACCGGGGCGGAAGGTGGCGGAAGCACTGGTAAGAGGAGAAATTGACAGGGGCGTCCTGATCTGCGGGACGGGGCTTGGCATCTCCTGGCAGCGAATAAGGTACCCGGTGTTCGCGCAGCCGTTTGTTCCGAACCGTTTACGGCACAGAAGGCGGTGCAGCATAATAACTGCAATATCATTGCAGTAGGCGCCAGAGTCGTCGGGATGGAACTTGCTGAAATGATTGTGGATGCCTTTTTGACGCAGGAATTTGAAGGCGGCAGGCATGAGAGACAGGGTCAATTTGATCCGCCGGATCGAACAGGATTATGCGAGGGGAATTCCGGCAGGAAGAGGGACCCTCCTGTCCAGACAGGAGGAGGTGGCCGGATGATGGAAGAGTTCTGGCGCCGTCCATCCTGGCGGCGGATTTTTACCAATTTGGGAAGTGACGTGGAGAGGTGGAGAAGGTCGGGGTCGACTGGCTCCATATTGATATTATGGACGGTGTTTTCGTACCCTCGATTTCCATGGGCTTTCCGGTGATCGAACAGCTGAGGGAAAAGAGCCATTCCCTTTTTGACGTCCATTTTGATGATCACAGGGCCGCTTCGGTATGTAGACCGGTTTGCCGATGCGGGAGCGGATATGATCACCTTTCACCGGGAAGCGACTTTTGACCCGGGGTCGGTGATCGATGCCATTCATGCAAAGGGGAAGAAGGCCGGCATGAGCCTTCGACCGCATACGGACATCGAAGCGGTGAAAGCCGTACCTGAAGGAGCTGGATATGATTCTTCTGATGACGGGTAGAACCCGGTTTCGGGGACAGGCATATTTGCCGCATTCTACAGCCAAAAATCCGGGCGATGAGAGAGCTGCTGCAAAGATCGGGCATGAATACGGATCTGGAGGTAGATGGTGGATTTCGCAGCGCAACGCACAGGAAGTGCTGGAGGCGGGAGCCAATATTCTGGTTGCCGGAAGCGCCGTTTTTCGCGGAAACATCGAGGAGAATATCGCAGCCTTTCAGGACATCATGTATTAAGTTTCGTCATATCCGATTCAAATCATGGCAAAGGTCATCCTTTGAATCGGGCTTGGAAATTCTTTTTACAGAAGAGGACAGAGATTCATGTATACCAGGTTGTTAAGCAATGCGCCGTGTTGGTGCGGAAGCGGAAAGAAATACAAAAAGTGCCATGAGGCTTTTGACGAGAAGATCATCGCTTATGAGAAGGCGGGTGGCGTCGTGCCAGCCAGAAAGCTGATCAAGACAGCGGAAGATGTAGAGAAAATCAAGGAATCCGCCAAAATCAACATGGCCTGCCTCGATGCGGTAGCGAAGGAAATTCATGAGGGAATGAATACGCTTGCCATTGACAGGATTGTGGAAGAGGTGACGCATCAGATGGGCGGCATCTGTGCCACGATGAATTACGAAGGGTTTCCGAAGAACTGCTGCACCTCCATCAATGACCAGATCTGCCACGGCATTCCGTCCGAAGAGGAAATCTTACAGAATGGGCGACATCATCAATGTGGACTGCTCCACCATTCTGGACGGATATTTTCTCGACTCCTCCCGATGTTCTGTATCGGTGATGTGGATCCGGGATGGAAGGAACTGGTCGATGTCACAAAGGAATGCGTAGAAATCGGAATTCAAAATGTCAAACCCTGGCATCCGATGGGAGATATGTCGGCGCAGATCAACAGGCATGCGATGGCACACGGGTACAGCATTGTCCGTGAAATCGGCGGGCATGGCTGCGGCAAAGAGTTTCACGAAGACCCGTTTGTCTCCTATGTCATTCCGGCGGGAGAGGGGATGCTCATGGTGCCGGGCATGGTCTTCACCATCGAACCCATGATTAACATGGGAGAGCCGAATCTTTTTGTGGATGAAGATAACGGCTGGACGGTCTACAGAGGAAGACGGTTCGCCGTCGGCGCAGTGGGAAGTGGAAGTGTTGGTGACAGACGAGGGTTGCGAAGTGCTCTCGTGGTAGGAGAAGGAGGTTTGAATGACAGAGAAGGGCAAATATTATATCACAACGGCAATTGCATATACCTCGGAAAGCCGCATCATGGAATACCTATGAGATTATTCTGGCGGATGCCATTGCCCGTTATAAGAGAAAAGACTGTTACGATGTACATTTCTGACCGGTTCGGATGAATCATGGACAGAAAAATCGAGACGCGAGCGATCGAAGCGGGCGTAAAGACGCCAAAGGAATTCGTGGACATGGTGGCGGCGCAGATCAAAGGGCTCTGGGATCTGATGAATACAACCTATGACCGCTTCATCCGCACGACAGACGCCGACCATGAGCGGGAAGTCCAGCGGATGTTCAAGAAGTTTTACGACCAGGGAGATATCTATAAGGGCGCCTATAAGGAATGTACTGTACCGAGTGCGAGGCCTTTTATACCGATGCGCAGCTGCAGGAGGGCAAATGCCCTGTCTGCGGGGGAGAGGTGCATTATGCGGAAGAGGAAGCTTATTTCTTCCGTATGACCAAGTATGCGCAGCGGCTGATCGATCATATCAACACCCATCCGGAATTTATCCCAGCCGGTTTCCAGGAAGAACGAAATGATGAATAACTCCTCCTTCCGGGGCTGCAGGATCTTGCGTATCGCGCACCAGTTTTAAATGGGGAATCCCGGTGATTTCGATCCCGGACATGTGGTCTATGTCTGGCTGGATGCGCTCAGCAACTATATCACCGGCATCGGTTATGACACGGAACATCCTTCGGAGGCATACAAAAAATGGTGGCCCGCAGATCTGCATCTGATCGGCAAGGACATCATTCGTTTCCATACGATTTACTGGCCGATCTTCCTGATGGCGCTGGGAGAACCGCTGCCGAAGCAGGTCTTCGGACATCCCTGGCTCTTACAGGGCGGGGAAAAATGTCCAAGTCCAAGGGAAACGTGATCTATGCCGACGATCTGGTCTCCTTCGGGTGGACGCGGTGCGCTATTTTGTGCTGCATGAAATGCCTTATGAAAAATGACGGCGTGATCACCTGGGAGTTGATGACGGAGCGTTACAATTCCGACCTCGCCAATACGCTGGGAAATCTCGTCAATCGTACCATTGCGATGAGCAATAAATATTTTGGCGGTTTGGTCGAAGACGGCGGCGTATGAGGACGTGGATACGACCTGAAGCAGGTGGGTAAGCAGCTGCTACGATAAGGTGGGAAGAAAAGATGGAGGAACTGAGGGGTGGCGGACGCCCCTCACAGAAATCTTCGCCCTTCAAGAGATGCAGTCAAATACATCGATGAAACAGAGCCCTGATTCTGGCCAGGACGAAGCAAAAAGGGAAGGTTGGCCACCGTGCTCTATCATCTCTGCACCTCCATCATGACGGGCGCTTCCTCCTGTTCCCTTCATGCCGGAGACAGCGGAAGAGATTGCCGGACAGCTGAACGGCTCGTTATGGACTTTGATCAGCTGGGGCATTTTGACGGCTTTGCTCTCCGGAACCTGGGTGACCCCGGAACCGAAGCCGCTATTCGAAAGAAAAGATGTCAAGGAAAATCTGAAGGCGTCTGCAGAAATTGTCGCAAAAGCAGAAGGCGGACTTTGAGAAGACGCAGGCCATTGCCAGACAGAATTTGAAGAAGGCAGGGTTGCTGAAAGAAGAGGAAAGGAAGAAATTTCCTATGACGACTTCCAGAAGCTGGAATTCAAGGTGGGAGAAGTTGTTTCTGTGAAAAGGCGGAAAAGTCGGAAAAGCTCTCGTGATGCGCGTACGCATCGGCAGGCAGACCAGACAGATCGTGTCCGGCATCCAGAAATTCTATACACCGGAGCAGATGGTCGGCAAAAAGGTCATGGTGCTGGTGAATTTAAAGCCGGCGAAGTTAGCCGGTTACAAGAGTGAGGGCATGCTTCTTTCTGCGGAAACGGAAGACGGACGCATTTCCTGATGACCACAGACGATCCGGAATTTCCGCAGGATCCTCGATTCTGCAGGAAGGGAAGGGAGATCCAGCGAGTTTTTCAGTATGGATTCGCCGCTGATGCGTTTTTAAATCGCATGGCGGACCTGATTGTGCTTAACCTGCTCAGCATCCTTTTGCCATTCCCGCATTGATTTCCGGCTATCTGACGCTGGCGATCTACGGGAGACCGGGCAGCTGCCGCTGGTCTATCTGCTCATCACGGCGCTGTTATCCTTTCCGGTGGGAGCCTCTCTACCGCCCTTCATACGGTTTTGATTAAGATGGTCAAAAACGAGGAGGGATACATTGTGAAGGGCTTTTTCAAGGCGTTTCGGGACAATCAGGCGACGGCAATCGGTCTTCTGGCGGCGGCGCTCACCGTGCTTCTGATTGCCGATCTGTTGATTGTCAAGGGATGGTTTCGGGCTTTCTTTGCAGCGGCCGCCTTTTTGCTCTATGGGATGTTACTCTATGTATATCCGCTGCAGGCAAGGTTTTTATAATCCGGTGGGCAGGACCATTCGCAATTCGCTCCTGATGGAGATCGCCGCCTTTCCGCGCACCCTGCTGATGATGGCAGCCAGTGCGCTGGCGCTCGTCCTGATTTACTTTTGCCGGGAATTATGCCGTTCCGATCGCCATCCTCTTTGGGATTTCTGTACCCGCCTATTTGCAGGCAATGATTTATGTGCCGTATTTTAAGCGCCTGGAAGAGAAGGATCCTCAGAAGCAGGAAGAGGAATAATCGTCCGGAGTAGGGTTTCTATTCTTGTAGAAGGATCTACAGGAGCAGGAAGAGGGAAGCAGGTGACGATTCGCAGGCGGGGACGCTTCCTACACTTCGTCAATTCACATAGGAAATCAGCCTTTTCTTCGTCAGTTTGACCAGAAGCGGGAGGCGGAAGCAGCTTCAGGGCAGTTTGCTAACAATTTGCCTGAAGTTTTGTGGAAAAAGCCTGCTAGTCAGATGGAAGGACTTTTTGCTATATTTTTAAAAGTAAAAATGATTACTAGGAGGAGATTGCAATGTCGAGTTTATCATTAAAGAACGTCTGCAAGGTTTACCCGAATGGTTTTTGAGGCGGTGAAGGATTTTTAATCTGGATATCGCAGATAAGGAATTCATTATTTTCGTCGGACCTTCCGGGTTGCGGGAAGTCTACCACCCTGCGTATGGTCGCTGGTCTGGAGGATATCTCTTCCGGTACCCTGGAGATCGACGGCAAGGTGATGAATGATGTCGAGCCCAAGGACAGAGATATTGCCATGGTTTTTCCAGAACTACGCACTCTATCCGCACATGACCGTTTACGACAACATGGCTTTCGGGCTGAAGCTTCGCAAGGTGCCGAAGGATGAGATTGACAAGAAGGTTCGTGACGCAGCCAGAATCCTGGATCTGGAAAAAGCTGTTGGATCGGAAGCCGAAGGCGCTCTCGGGCGGTCAGAGGCAGCGTGTGGCAATGGGACGTGCCATTGTACGTAATCCCAAGGTCTTCCTGATGGATGAGCCGCTCTCCAACCTGGATGCAAAGCTTCGTGTGCAGATGAGAACGGAGATTGCCAAGCTTCACCACAGACTGGGAACGACCATCATTTACGTTACCCACGATCAGACCGAAGCAATGACGCTGGGAACCAGAATCGTCGTCTATGAAGGACGGCGTGGTACAGCAGGTCGATACGCCGCAGAACCTGTATGACAAGCCTTGCAATCTCTTTGTGGCAGGTTTCATGGGATCTCCTCAGATGAATTTCCTGGACGGAGTGGTTTCCATTCAGGGGGAAACCGCTTATGTGAAGGTTGCGGATCAGCAGATCGAGTTGCCGCCGGCAAAATCCAAGAAGCTGATCGAAGGCAAATATGACGGCAAGACGGTGACCATCGGTATCCGTCCGGAAGATGTGGACGATTCAGGAGATGTTCGTCAATGTGGCAAAGGCGACCTTTGAATCTACGATCAACGTCTATGAGCTGTTGGGCGCCAGTGTTCCTGTACTTCGATATTGCAGGCCAGCCGGTTACCGCCAGGGTGGATGCCCGTACCACGGCAAGGCCCGGGGACAAGGTCAAGGTCGGCTTTGATGTGGAAAAGATTCATGTCTTTGACAAAGAGACGGAAAAGGTGATTACAAACTAATGTTATCTTCCAGAATCGTACAGAGCTGTATCGATCGCTTACAGGAGATCACGCATGTAGATCTCTTCGTCGTAAACAGTACGGGAGATGAAGTCGCTACTACAACGGATGAAACAACCAACGCGCGGGTGCTCGCAGATTTTAGGCATCCGCCGCTGATTCTCAGGTGATTTTGCAGACCCATCTTTTCAAGGTGAGAGAAGAGGGAGACGGTATGGATTGTCGGAGCGTCCGGTCAGGCAGAGAGTGCACACATGACGGGCAGGATCTGCGTGGAACAGCTGCTGCAACTCATGCAGGCCTATCAGGAGAAAATACGACAGAAGCAGTTTTTCCAAAACCTTCTACTGGACAATCTGCTTCTGGTAGATATTTTATAACCGGGCCAGACAGCTGCATATTCCGGATGAAAGAGAGGGTAGTCTTTCTGGTAGAGGAAGCGGACGCCCGGCAGACAAGGCAGGACGATCCTTCCGTGCAGATTGCAGAACTGCTCAGTAGCATGTTCGGCAGGGGAGGGAGGACTGTGTCACGAGGATCGAGCAGAAGTCTGTGATCGTGGTCAAGACAGTTGCAGAGACGGAGAAGGACAGGCAGCTGAAGCAGGTGGCGGATACCATTGTCGATATGGTGAGCATGGAAGCCATGCGAAATGTCCGTGTGGCTTACGGGGGGAAGGCAAAGTCTCTAAAGGAACTCTCCCGCTCCTTCAAAGAAGCGGCAACCGCCATGGAAGTAGGGAAAATCTTTTACGAGGAGCAGAAGGTGAATGCCTATGCCTCTCTGGGCATCGGAAGGTTGATTTATCAGCTTCCGGAGTCGCTTTGCAGGATGTATTTAAAAAGAGGTTTTTGGGGATCGTAACCTATTAGAGGAGTTGGACGAAGAGACACAGATGACGGCAAGGGAGTTCTTTAAGAACAGCCTGAATGTATCGGAGACGTCCAGAAAACTCTTCCTTCATCGCAATACACTGGTTTATCGCCTGGAGAAAATGGCGAAGGAAACGGGCATTGACATTCGAAAGTTCGACGATGCCATGACCTTCCGTTTTTCCATGATGGTGGCGCGGTATATGCGCTTTTTGGACGGAAAAGGGTGAGAGATGAGATTATATGTAGAAGAGGATTATGCGGGTGTCAGCAGGAGAGTGGCAGAGCTGGTCGGCGCAGTGGTGATGATGAAACCGGATTGTGTGCTGGGGCTTGCGACCGGGAGCACTCCGATTGGCGCCTATGAAATTCTTTCGCGCAAATGCAAAGAGAGGGAACTGGATTTTTCTCGTGTGAAGACGGTAAATCTGGATGAGTACTGTGGTCTTGCACCTGACCACCACCAGAGTTACCGCCATTTCATGGATCGTCATCTTTTCAGTAAAATCAATATCGATCGAAGGAATACGCATGTGCCGGACGGTCTGGCAGCAGACAAAGTGACGGCCGGTGCAGAGTATGATAAAATGATTCAAGCTATGGGCTTTACTGACCTGCAACTGCTTGGACTGGGGGAGAACGGGCATATCGGCTTTAATGAGCCGGGGGAACTGGTGGCATGTACGCATGAGGTGCAGTTGACAAAGAGCACCATTGAAGCGAATGCAAGACTCTTTGCGGATATTTCCGAGGTGCCGAGGACGGCAATCACCATGGGGCTTTGGGGGATTATGACCAGCCGAAAAGTTCTGCTGGTCGCCTGTGGGGAAAAAAAGGCCGACGCGCTGCGGAGGGCACTCTACGGTCCGGTGACTGCCGGGGTGCCGGCATCCATCCTGCAACTTCACCGCGATCTGGTTGTGGTTTGCGACCAGGAAGCCATGCAGGGCTAACAGACGATATTAGGGAAACTTACGGGGATAGAGAAAGGTTGATATGGAAAGTTTCAGTTCTTTTGCGCTGGCGACCGGATTGATCGGCGGACTCGCCCTGTTTCTCTATGGAATGAGTGTCATGAGCGATGCCCTGACCAAGGCGGCGGGGGGAAGGCTTGAATCGATCCTGACCAGGATTACCGCAAACAGATGGATCGCCTATTTCTTTGGCATCCTCATTACGGCAGTGGTGCAATCTTCCTCCGCTTCTACCGTCATGCTGGTAGGATTGGTCAATGCCGGTATGATGACTCTGTCGCAGGGGGTCAACCTCATTCTGGGTGCCAACCTGGGAACGACTTTTACCGCCTGGCTGCTATCCCTGAATGCGATCAGCTCGGATAACATGCTGATCAACATGTTTAAACCCACATCTTTACGCCTTTTTGGCCCTGATCGGGATGGTTCTCCAGATGTTTTCGCACAAGGAAGGCCGTAAGAACGCCGGTAAAATTCTGATCGGCTTTTCCGTCCTGATGTACGGCATGACCATGATGTCCTCTGCCGTGGCGCCGCTCAAGAACGTACCCTCTTTCACCTCTTTTTTGACCAAATTCAATAATCCCTGCTCGGACTCTTTGTCGGGATCGGGTTTACCATGATCATTCAATCTTCTGCAGGAACCATCGGTGTCGTGCAGGCGCTTTCCGCCTCCGTGGCGATCTCCTACGGAATAGCGATTCCGGTGGTAGTGGGCGCAGAGGTCGGTACCTGTATCACTGCCATTCTTTCCTCCGTGGGGGCAGGCAAAAACGGAAAACGGGCTGCTTTGATGCATCTGTATTTCAATGTGATCAAGGCCAGCCTTTTATGATTCTTTTTTTACACGTTGAATGCCTTTTTGCATTTTGCCTTTCTTCAGCACCAGGCAGGAATGGCGGGCGTCGCTATGGTTCATACTGATGATCAATCTCGTTGCCACACCGCTCTTTGTCCCGATTTCCGGAATCCTGGTGAAGCTTGCCGAGAAGACGATACCGGTGGATGAGAAGGAAAAGAAGGAGGCGGAAAAGAAAAAGACATCGCCATTCTGGACCCCTGTTTCTTGCACACTCCTTCCTTTGCGGTCGCCCAGGCGAAGATTGCCGCCATGGAGATGGCAAACAAAAACAAAGGAATGTTTTTACAAGGCGTCCCACCTTTTGGAGAAATACGATCCGGAACAGGCGGCGGAAGCGACCGATTTGGAAGAGCAGATCGATCATTATGAGGACCAGCTGGGTACCTATCTGGTGAAAAATCAATGCGCATCATCTCTCTCCGCAGGATTCGCATGAGCTCGATCCTTCTGCACTGTATTAACGATTTTTGAACGGATCAGCGATCATTCGCGCAACATCAAAGAAGTGTTCGAAAAACATGCAGCCCAAAAAGAACAAGTTCTCTGACCGTGCCGTAGAGGAACTGACGATGATTCGAACGGCGGTGAAGAGATCCTGAACATGGCAGTCAGGACTTTCCAGACCGAAGACCTGAAACTGGCGGCCAGGATCGAACCGCTCGAAGAGGTCATTGACGGTTTGCACATGGAAATCAAGCAGCGCCATATTAAAGAGGCTGCGGAAGGGCAAGTGTACGATTGATCTGGGCTTTGATCTGGCAGATCTGTGCACGGACTTCGAGCGCATTGCAGACCACTGTTCCAATGTCGGCGTCTGTATTCAGGGAGGTCAGCGAAGGCGGCTTCGATACCCATGAATATTTGGAAATGCTGAAGAAGGAAAAGAATGCGCAGTTTGAGGCGGAAGTCTCCAGATATGAGAGAAAGTACCGCCCTGCCGCGAAAGAAAGATGCGGAGGATGAGGTAGTCGGAGATCGGAGACGAGAACAAGTACCAGCGCTCCAAACAATCTCAGGAGAAAACGGATATACGGACCTCCTCTCGCACGAAGATAGAGCAGACGGCTGCTCAGCCCTAAAAAGGAAAAAGCCGCAAGGCGCTTACAAGTCGGAAAAAAAGCAGGAAAGCCGCTTCTTGGGGAGAAACAGGACAAACAGGAGAAACAGGAGAAAACAGTCCGTACTCGATAAGGCGGATAAGCTCAAGAAGAAGGGCAAGAAAGGAAAAGAAAGGCAAAAACATCAAACGATAAATAAAAACCCCGCTCGAATCATTCTCGAGCGGGTTTCGCTGTCGCCGGACGGCATACGGTTCTGTCTTGATCCGGTTAGGAAAGTTCCGAGGTGCAGTGCGGACATCTGGTCGCATCCTTGTCGATTTCCGTTCTGCAGTAGGGGCAGATCTTGGTATTTTTGACCGGTGCCTCTTCCTGCTTTTGCAAACTTCTCATGCAGCGCATTCATCCCCTTTTACGAACAGGAAGATGACAAAAGCCATGATGATGAAGTTGATGACTGCGGTGAAGAAGGTTCCGTAATTGAGGGTGGCGGCACCGGCTTCTTTTGCCTTTGCCAGCGTATCATAGTGGCTGCCGTCAAGAGAGATGAACCAGTTGCTGAAATCAATTCCGCCTGTAATCTTGGAGATGAGCGGCATGATGATATCATCGACCAGGAGGAGACGATCTTCTGGAAGGCGCCTCCGATAATGACACCGACCGCCATGTCGATGACATTGCCTCTCATCAGAAAGGCCTGAAACTCCGCAACAAATCCTTTTTCTTTTGGTTGGACATAATACTCCCTTTTGTAAAAATAAATTTTAGCTCGCCGGGCGGACGCTTTCCTCTAAGACGATTGCGCTGTTCCGGCTCCTGTTGTCAAGCTATTATAAGATGGCGGCTCTGATAAGTAAACCGGAAAAACAGAGAAGCGCCGCCGGACGGGAGGGAATGCGGAAAAAGCGGTAGCGGATGCTGGCAGGGGATACCGGACCCTTTTACTCCTCTTCCGCAAAAACCGCGGGAGGAGGTTTTCTTTCTCCCGACAATCAGCTTTTTCCAAACCGGTATAGTGAATGAGGAAGATGCAGACATCTAAGAAGAGGTGAGCAATCAGAAGGGAAACCACCACGCCGTTTTTTTCTTAAAAGATAGCCGCTGCCAAAGCCAAGGTAGGAAATCAGTGCGGTGAGGAAAAGCGCCAGAATCAGAAGCGGGAAGTTGTGCGCCGCATTTTTGACCGCCTGAAAAGTCCCGGAAGGAAGCGTCGAAATAGACGAAGCGTCCGATCAGCATCCCGATGAAATAAATAATAATGGCATCGTAGTTGTTGTCATGATACAGAAATTTGATATAAATAAAGAGGGCTCCCATATAAGCCATGCTGATTAAACGAATCGCAGCTGCTTCCGTCGCATCAATCGTTTTCAGCCTCACAAAGATGCGGTCTAAAAAGGCGTTGATCAGGCAGGAGATCACAAGGAAGGCCAGAAGCATAAAAAGAGTTTTTGCTCCTTCCAGAATGCGCGGAAATCGCGGTCGGCGATGAAACCAGTCGCAGATGACATAGGCACCCATGAACAACAGGATCGAGGTGTCGGAAAACATCAGATCGTAAAATCGCTCGACCAGGTTCGTGCCGCGCTCACGAATGTTTCTGCGCTGGCACTTTTTCGATGTTTCCCGTTCCGTGATTCTTGTAAAAAGCAGGATGATCAGAAGAGAAGTGAGCACACCGACAAAACAAAACAGAAAGAAAATAAGCGCCGATTGCCATACCGTATAATGCGCAATCAGCTCATCTAAGGGCAAACGAATGATCATAAGAGATACCTCCATCCCATAAAATAAAAACCACCCAAAACCAACTCCTGTACCTATGTAAATGTAGTCCTAAAAAGAGAAGGTGTCAAAGTGTGAGATGGAATTGATGAATCAAGAGGTTAGCCTGTAAAAATAGAGACGAGTGTGTCACTCAGATAGTTCGCATGAAGTAAAAATAGAGTCGGGTGTGTCATCAGAAGCTCGCAGTAAAAATAGAGACGAGTGTGTCATCAGAAGTTCGTGGTAAAAGAACAGGAAAGACAAGAGGGATTCCGGAAAGAATCGGATGGATCAAGAACATAGGAAAAGACATAGGAAAGGAGATTGCAGAAATGGAGAATTCCACATTGAACGATTTTTTTGAAAAGGTGATCACGGTGAAGTGGGGGCCGGAGAAAAAGAGCGTCGATATTATTGACCAGACGCTGCTTCCGGGAGAAGTACGCCGGATTCAGCTGAAGAATCTGGAGGAAATGGTGGAAGCGATCAAGAAGCTTCGCGTCAGAGGAGCTCCGGCGATCGGCGTCTGCGCTGCCTACAGCATGGCGGTGCTGGCACAGAGAATGCCGGAACAGGACTTTGAAACTTTTTACAAGGAATTCCTGTGCGCGGAGGAGGAACTGGCTGCTTCCAGACCCACGGCGGTCAACCTGTTCTGGGCACTGCACCGGATGGATGAAGTTTGCAATGCAAACAGAGAGCAGCAGGTGGCGGAAATCAAACGTCTTCTTCTTTGCAGAAGCGGAGGCGATCCGGGAAGAAGATGCAGATTTCAAGGAACATCGGAGAAATCGGATTTTCAACTGCTTGAGGAGCGCAAGCAAGAAGGGAGAGGAGCTGGGGCATCCTCACGCACTGCAATGCGGGACGCTTGCAACCGCCAAATACGGAACGGCGACCGCGCCGATGTATATCGCACTGAGCACGGGCTGGCAGGGAAGGGATATGCATGTTTATTGCGATGAAACGAGACCTCTTTTGCAGGGAGCCAGGCTCACCTCTTTTGAGCTGGGGAAATGCCGGCATCACGACCAGTGTGCAGTGCGATAACATGGCAGCCCTTTTGCTGAAGACGGGGAGGGTCAAGATCATCTTTGTCGGCTGTGACCGTGTGGCAACAAACGGAGATGCCGCCAACAAGATCGGAACCTCCGGCCTTGCCATTCTGGCCAGGCATTACGGCGTGCCGTTCTATGTCTGTGCGCCTTCTTCTACGATCGATCCCAAGGTGGAGACGGGAGAAGGGATCCCGATTGAGATGAGAGACCCCGAAGAAATCAAAAAGCATGTGGTACCGAAAGGACATGGTTCCGGAGGAAGTCGATGCTTCTTTTAATCCTGCCTTTGATGTGACCGACCATAGCCTGATTACCGGCATCATCACGGAAAAGGGGACTGTGCACAGCGCCTATAGAGAGGCCTTTCAGAAGCTGGGCTTATTGTCCTCTTGAATCAGTTTTCGCATGGCACTGACCGCTACGCGGATGGCATGGTCGGTGTCATGCACGACGGGATTGGAGAGCCCTGCCTTTTTCCCTTTCCTGATTGGCCATGACGAGGTAGCAGCTGCCGCACCGAACTCCTCTGGCGGCGGAAACGGTAAAGAGCGCAGCTGTTTCCATTTCTGAAGCCAGGGCACCGAGCTTTAACCCAGGCGTCCCATTTGTTTTTAACTCATAGGAGACGGGCATGTGATCCGGATCATGCTGGCCGTAGAACGCATCCTGCTTGACGACACCCGTGTGGAAGGGGTGTCGCCTTCCGATGCGGAAGAGACAAGTGCGTTTTACCACATCGAGGGAGGCGACGGCGGAAATTCAATCAGGGGCATATTCTCTGGAAGTGCCTCCATGCGGATGGCGGCAGTGGCAATCACAAGATCTCCACTCTTACATCCATCTGCATCCCGCCACAGGTACCGACGCGGATAAAGGTATGCGCCCTGCTTTGACCAGTTCTTCCAGCGCAATGGCGGCGGAAGGTCCGCCGATGCCGGTGGAGGTGACGCTCACCTTTTCACCGCCCAGAGTGCCGGTATAAGTGACAAATTCTCTGGCATCCGCAACCTCTTTGGCATCCTCCAGATATTTGGCAATCTTCGGAACCCGTTTCGGGTCTCCCGGCAGGATGACGTATTTGCCGATCTCGTTCTCGCTGACCTCGATGTGGTATTGCCTGGAAGCATCTACAGAATAATGCATGGTCCTCTTCTTCGATTGGAATGAATGGAACGTGCAGACGTCAAAACAGTAAAAATGCGCTTGGAGTTCCAGAAACTCTTTGATACTTGTAACTTGTATCTTCATTATATGTGCTAAACCAGTTTCCATCAAAGAAAAATCCATTCGCATAGGGCAGGAGTCAAAGCCTTGCAAAACGAAGCCGATTATGATAACGTATATACCCGTGATATTTTTTTCCTTGCTTCCGCAACCTGCGGAGGCCAGAGACCATAAGGAGGTAATGAGCATGAACAAGTACGAATTAGCCGTTGTGGTAAGCGCTAAGATCGACGATGAAGCCAGAAATGCGACCATTGAGAAATGCAAGGCTCTCATCGAAAGATTCGGCGGTGTGATCACAAAATGTCGACGACTGGGGTAAGAAGAAGCTTGCTTACGAAATCGATAAGATGACGGAAGCTTTCACACCTTCATTCAGTTCGATGCCGAGCCGAGTGCACCGGCAGAAATCGAATCTCGTGTCCGCATCATGGACAATGTCATCAGGTATCTTTGCGTAAGAAACGACGAGGCGTAAAAACCTTGAAAGGATGATGAAGAGATGAACAAAGTGATACTGATGGGACGTCTTACCAGAGACCCGGATGTCAGATATTCGCAGGGAGACAATCCGATGGCAATCGCCAGATACACTCTGGCAGTCGATCGGAGATTTGCCAGAAGAGGAGAACAGGGCGATCAGCAAAGCGCTGACTTTATCGGCTGTGTAGCCTTTGGCAGAGCGGAGAATTTGCTGAGAAATATCTGCACAAGGGACGAAGCTTTGTGTAACCGGGAGGATTCAGACCGGCAGTTACACCAATAAAGACGGAGTCAAGGTATACACCACCGATGTCGTTGTGGAAGATCAGGAATTTGCCGAGAGCAAGAATGCCTCTTCGCAGGGCGGATACAGCGCCTATGCACCGCAGGGAGCAGGAAGCGCGCAGGGGAACGGACCATCTTCGGAATCCCCCGCTCCCGCAGGCGACGGATTCATGAATATTCCCTGATGGCATTGAGGAAGAGCTGCCTTTTGCATAAGACAGTCTTCACCATTTAGGAGGAATTGCAATGGCTTTCAACAAAGGAGACAGATCCGATTCTCCCATGAGGAGAAAGGGAGGAATGCGCAGACGCAAGAAAGTATGCGTATTCTGTGGCAAGGATCATGAGATCAGCTACAAGGATGCAGCGACGCTTCGGAAATACATTTCCGAGAGCGGTAAGATTCTCCCGAGACGCATTACGGGCAACTGTGCGAAGCACCAGAGAGAACTTACAAAACGCGATCAAAGAGAGCAAGACATCTTGCGATCATGCCCCTATGTAATTGAATAATTCGAATTTCTTTTTACACGAAGGAAATGATACGAAGGAAATGAAGCTGCGGAGCTCCTGTGAAGGGAGACCGCAGTTTTTATCGTCAGCCAACCGATGTGCCGGCGCCGGTTTCCGGGTCGGGCAGGATTGATTCGTCGGAAGCGGATGGATCTGTCAACAACCGATTTTTTTATGTGGCGTCATTCGCAGGCTTCCCGGCCGTGAAATCAGAAAGGTTTTGATCTCGTGATTTTCGGTAAAAATGACAGACGAATCTATGATAAAATAAGAGAAGTGTCAAAAAGGATTTGCGCTCCATCCTTCAGGATGGCAAGAAAATTCATCATCTTCTGACATTCTGATCCAAAGGACGGGATGTGGGGAGGAACACTTTACGAAAGGTTGTTTTCATGGGGGTAAAAATCAAAGGTAGAACAGGGACGCTTCTATTCACCTTTACCATGGTCGGCATTTTGCTGATTGCATTTAACATTTTGATCTTCTTTGTCTATTCCGCCCATGCCGGAGTGGCGCTGTCTCTTTCACAATCGGATATTGCCTGATTCTGATCTTTTTCCATATCTATGCGAAACCGATCCGAATCCATGAAATGATCAGCTTTGCAACGGAATACGGACAGATTCAGCGGACGATTCTGCGCGAGATGGACACGCCCTATGCGCTCTTAGATAAGGACGGCAGGACGATATGGATGAATATCGCCTTTGAGAGGATTACTCATCTCAAGAAGAGCGACCGAAGGATGATCTCCGCTATTTTTCCCGCAGTCAAAGAAAGTCTGTTACCGGAGGATCCGGGAGAAGACCTGTCGAAGGAGGTGGAGTTCGAGGAGCATGCCTATTTGTTGAAGGCACACCGTATTCCGTTGAGCGATATGGCCGGAGCGGAAACCATGGCGGATCAGGAGGCGCTGGACAACAGTCTGATTGCGGTCTATCTGTATGACCATACCGCTCTGCAGCTGGCACTGAAAGAGGTGGATGACGAGTCCATGGCGGCGGGGCTGATCTATATCGATAATTATGACGAGGCGCTGGAAAGCGTGGAGGACGTCAGGAGATCCTTCTCTGCGCTGATCGACCGAAAGATCAATCGCTATGTGGCTTCCTATAGCGGGATTGCAAGGAAGCTGAAAAGGACAAATATTTTGTCGTCATGACCAAACAGGCGGCGAAAGGGATGATCGAGAAGCATTTCGATCTCTTGAAGATGTCAAAACCGTCAATATCGGCAACGAGATGGCGGTGACCTTGTCGGCGGGAATCGGCATGGACGGTCTGTCCTATGCACAGAATTTCGAATTTGCACGAAACGCCATCGATCTGGCGCTGGGGAGGGAGGAGACCAGGCGGTCGTCAAGACCTCTGCAAGCATCACCTACTACGGTGGAAAAATCCCAGCAGATGGAAAAAGAATACAAGGGTGAAGGCCAGGGGTCAAGGCGCATGCGCTGGAAGAAATCATCACGGGCAAGGACGATGTCATCGTCATGGGACACCGCATCGGAGATGTGGATTCCTTTGGCGCCTGTGTCGGCATCTACCGCATCACCAAGGCACTGGAACATCCCTGTCATATCGTTTTGAATGATGTAACGACTTCAACCAAGCCGCTGGTGAACTGTTTCAGGACAACGATCATTACGAGAAGGATTTGATTCTATCCTCGCAGGAAGCCCTGGACAAGGTAAGTGACAATACGGTGGTTGTGGTGGTGGATGTGAACAAGCCAAGCATCACCGAGTGCCCTGAGCTTTTGCATAAGGCCAAGACCGTGGTCGTGCTCGACCATCACCGGTCAGGGACGGAGGTCATTGAGAATGCGACCCTGTCCTACGTGGAGCCTTACGCTTCCAGCACCTGTGAGATGGTATCCGAGATCCTGCAGTACATCGGCGAGCATGTCAAGATCCATCCCGAAGAAGCCAATGCGATGTATGCGGGTATCATGATCGACACCAACAACTTCATGCAAAAACAGGAGTCAGAACCTTTGAAGCTGCCGCCTTCCTGCGCAGAAACGGTGCGGATATGACGGTCATCCGCAAGCTTTTTCCGGGAAAAATGCAAACGAATATAAAGCCAAGGCGGATGCGGTGTCGCAGGCGGAGATTTACAGAGGTGCCTATGCCATTTCCGTCTGCTCCGGGGAAGGACTTCCTTCTCCGACGATCCTGGGGGCGCAGGCGGCAAATGAGCTTCTCAATATTCGGGGCGTCAAGGCGAGCTTCATCTGCACGGAGTATCAGAACCAGATCTTTGTCAGCGCCCGTTCCATTGATGAGGTTAACGTGCAGGTGATTATGGAGAAACTGGGTGGCGGCGGACATCTCAATATTGCAGGCTGCCAGATGGAAGACGTCACGGTTACAGAGGCGATCGCTATTATCAAGAAGACGCTGATACCATGATCGAAGAGGGAGACCTGTGATCTTTAAGCTCCAACGGAGCGGGACAGACGGTCGTACCGGTTCATTGAGGAAGGAGACAGAAGATTATGCAGATTATTCTACTGGAAGATGTGAAAGCTTTAGGAAAAAAAGGAGAAATTGTAAAGGTATCCGACGGCTATGCCAGAAACATGATTTTACCCAAGAAGCTGGGGCTGGAAGCAACGCCGGGAAACCTGGCGAGCTGGAAGATGCAGAAGAAGCGGGAGGAGAAAGACGCAGCAGAGCATCTTGCGACCGCGCAGGAATTTAAGAAAGAGGTAGAAGAGAAAGATCATCACACTGACCATGAAAAAGGGAGAAGGCGACCGTGTCTTCGGCAGCGTTTCCACCAAGGAGATTGCGCAGGCGGCAAAGGAACAGCACGGCTTTGACATTGACAAAAAGAAGCTGGTTCTGCCGGAGCCGATCAAGTCCTTCGGCACCCATGAGGTCCCGTTAAAGCTGCATCCGCAGGTAACGGCGACTCTGCGCGTGAAGGTGATCGAGCAGTAGAGGATATGGGGGAATGGCAGAAGAGAAGGGATATAAACGCGTAATGCCGCATCACCCCGAGGCCGAGCGGTCGGTCATCGGGGCGATGCTTTTAGACAGGTCCGCAATCGAAACGGCGGCGGAATTCATCTCCGGAGAAGATTTTTACAATCGACAGCTGGGGATTTATTTTTGATGCCATGCAGGAGCTGAACAGACAGAACAGAGAGGTCGATCCGGTTACCCTGCAGGATAAACTGCGGATGCAAAATCTTCCGCCCGAATTCATCAGCGCCACATACATCAATGATCTGGTACAGGGAGTGCCGACCTCCGCAAATGTCAAAGTATTATGCGAAGATTGTAGCGGAACATGCGACCAGAAGGAAGTTGATTCGCATCAGTGAAGATGTGATGAACGACTGCTATGGAGGGCAGAAGGAACTGGAAGGCCTTCTGGAGAGGCGGAAAAGAAAATCTTCGAAGTCTCCGAGCATGGGAGAAGTGCGGAGTTTGTTCCGATCAGCGAGATTGTCCTTGAAGACCTGGACCGATGGTGAAAGCGAGCAAGAACAAGGGACATGTGACTGGTATCGCCACCGGTTTCACGGATCTGGATATGGATACCGCAGGGCTGCAGCCCTCGGATCTGATCCTGGTAGCCGCCCGTCCTTCGATGGGCAAGACGGCGCTTGCCTTGAACATGGCGGAGTACATGGCTTTTCGGGACAACAAATCGGTGGCTCTGTTCTCGCTGGAAATGTCCAAGGAACAGCTGGTCAATCGTCTTTTGCCATGGAATCCCGTGTCGAAGCGCAGAAAAATCCGGACGGGGGACCTGCAGGATGCGGACTGGGATAAGCTGTTGGAAAGTGCGGAGTGATCGGTGGTTCCAACATGATCATTGACGATACCCCGGTATTTCCGTCGCGGAGCTTCGTTCCAAATGCAGAAAAATACAAGATGGACCACGGTCTGATGCGGTATTTCATCGACTACTTACAGCTGATGAGCGGAGGCGCCAAAGGACATAGTTCAGAGTCCAGACAGCAGAAATCTCCGAAATTTCCAGAGGGCTCAAGGCGGTTGCCAGAGAACTGAACGTGCCGGTTGTCGCTCTCCCAGCCTCCCGTGCGGTGGAATCCAGGCCGGACAAACGACCGATGCTCTCCGACCTGCGTGAGTCGGGCGCCATCGAGCAGGATGCCGATGTCGTCATGTTCATTTACCGCGAGGACTATCACAAAAAGGAAACCGAGCGCAAGGGGCATTGCAGATATCATCATTGCCAAGCAGCGTAACGGTCCTACCGGTACGGAGGAACTGCTCTGGATACCGGAGCATACCAAATTCGTGAACATGCAGGGCAACCGGTCGCTTGTGGCAAGAGACAACGGGGCGATGTAAGGGGGATTTCATGATTGTCGTTTTTCTTTTTTCGTCTGCTTTGCCGCTTCTACCGTGGGGGGCACTGGTGGGAGCCGGAGGAGGCGTCATTATCAAGCCGGTACTCGATATGGTCGGCGTTCTTCCGGTGTCCACCGTCAGTTTTTCTCGGGCTGTACCGTTCTGGCAATGTCGGTTTGTTCCCTGATCCGTACGCGTAAAAACGGGGGTCCCGCTTCGAATCAGAATCAGCACCACGCTGGCGATCGGGGCGGTCTTTCGGCGGTCATGTGCGGTCAAATGTTGTTCGAACAGGGTCAAAACAAGCTTTTTCCAATGAGGCGGTTCTCGGTTTTGCCCAGGCGCTCTGCCTGATGTTGGCAACCCTTGCCGTCCTCCCTCTATGTTCTTTTGAAGAAAAAAATCCGCACCCTGGAGATGGATCATTTGATGGGTCATTTTTGATCGGCCTGTTTTTGGGGCTGATTTCGCCTTCCTCGGGATTGGCGGCGGACCGTTAAACGTGGTGGTGCTCTTCTATTTCTTCTCCATGGACGCCAAAGAGGCAGCCAAAAATTCCATTTATATCATTCTTTTTTTCCCAGACGGCGAGCCTGATTCGGGCACTGTACCGGGGCACCATCCCCTGACTTCGAGAAGAGTTATTTGCTGGCGATGATGATGGGCGGTGTCGCAGGGGCTCGTGGGAGCTGCCATTTCAAAGAGGATTCGGAATCAGGGCGTAGAGCGCGCCTTTTAACCTCCTGCTGCTTGTCATCATTGGCGTGTGCGCGTACAACGTCTACCGGTTTGCCTGCCGGTTGTAAAAGAAAAGTTGTTGCAGAGAATGAGGATGCGATGATCATTGAGAGTGAAACAGTCTCTGGAAACCAGAAGGCGCAACGGCATTCTGATCAAAAATAAAATCTTCCGAACGGAACATGCGATGAGGGGGAGATTGCAGAAGGAACTCGGGCTGACGCTTCCCACCATTACCAACAGCATCAATGAAATGATCAAAGAGGGAGTGGTGGAGCCGGAGCCGCTACCGGAAGAGTGCCTAAGCGGCGGTTACGGGAGAAAACCGCAAATGGTACGCTTCAGGAGAGAGGCGGGTTATTCCATCGGGATCGAGCTGGGGGCCTATCACACGAGGGCAGTTCTGGTCAATTTGCGCGGCGAAGTGGTGGAAGAGAGGACGAGGAGAAGGCTGCCCTGCAATACGGGGGAAATGTTGGCACAGGTAACCGAACTGATCGATGAGCTGTGCGGCTGTGTGCCTTCGTTGCAGAAGGAGGAGGGAAAGTTGATCGGCATCGGCATCGGCGTTCCCGGTTTTGTAGATACGGAAGGCGGGACGATTCGACAGAATTTTCGAGTCGACTGGAATGGAAGACCTTTGGGGGCGGATCTTAGAGAACGTTATCCCGTTCCGATCCTGATCGACAACAATACCAGGTTCCGGGCGATGGGGTACGAAATGCAGCTGCGGGGGACGAGGCCGAAGATGTTTGCCTATTTGTTCATCTCCCGCGGTCTGGCCTGTCCCATCATGTACAACGATCTGGTCCTATCCGGCGCCGGTGCAGGGCAGCAGGCGAACTGGGACAGACGATCCTCCTGTATGCCGGAGTCAATGGAGAAAAAGAACCGTGACCGCAGATCAGATTGCTTCGGAGTCGGCGCTTTTTGAGAGGTGAATGGAGGAGATGGAGAGGGAGACTTTACAGCTGAAAAAAAGTTGCAGGGATGCCACCGAACTCTCCATCGGGCAGATCCTTGATTTGCAACAAGCGGGGGATCCGGAGATCGATGCGCTGGTCGAAGAATGTATTTTCGGACAGGCGCTTGTGATGGCAAATGTAGTCAATCTGCTCAATCCAAATACCGTGGTAGTGGATGCCAGGATGATGAGCTTTCCGCCAACCGGGAAAAGTTGATCCGATATGCCAGAGCACATTTTTTACGGCATGAATGCGGAAGATGTGAAATCCGCTTCCATGAGTATCACTCGTATGACGGCGCACTGGGAGCGGCTCTTGGCACCATCCAAAAAGAATTTCCTGAACGCCTGAGGGGATCCGAGGTGGATCGCAGGGAACAGGGGCAGCGAATCGGCAGATGGATCCGGAACAGGGCAGCGAATCGGCAGATGGATCCGGAACGGACAGCGAATCGGCGGATGGACCCTGAAACGTCCCGTGTCTTTGTGAGAAACTGACAAAGACAGAAGGGAAATCCTGTACAGAATTGCCATATTGAACCTAAGAGCCAGCCTCTCTATAATTAGTTAAAAGATTTAAGAAATATGCAAATAGAATGGAGAAGAAGATGCTGACGTTTCAAGTGGAAGCGGGGGAAGAGGCAAGCGATCAGGGGAAGTTCAACGAGAAGGCATTCGAGGCCTTACAGGAGCATCATCTGTCCTGTTTGCGGGAAATGCAGGACCTTTCCCTCGAATATCCGGAAAGTGCGGACTGGCTGGAGGTAGATACCTGTGCAGGAGAAGATATCCTTGCGCAGATCAAGGAAAAAGGCGAAAGAAATTCGTGAGCAGGCGGATGTCTTCGTCTGATAGGCGTCGGCGGTTCCAACAATGCGGCGCGTGCGGTCATTGAGGGATCGCACCAAAGCGGAGGGGGGAAGATCCCGAAGTGATCTATGCCGGGAATACGCTGCACCCCGGGCAGGTGCGATCTGTCCTGGAGAAGATCAAAGGAAGGCGGGTGTATATCGAGTGCATTGCCAAGAATTTCGAGACGCTGGAACCGGGAGCCACCTTCCGCGTGCTTCGGCAGGAGATGGTCAGACGGTATGGAGCACAGGCACATCGCCATATCCTGGCCTGCGGAACAGAGGAAGTCTGTTTGCAGATTTGTGCAGACAGGAGGGCTATGATTTTTTCTCTTTTCCGAAGGGAGTAGGCGGTAGATATACCGCCCTGACCACGGTGGGGCTTTTGCCGATGGCGGTCGCGGGGATTGATATTGATGCGCTCGTTTGCGGCGCAAGAAGGATGCAACAGCATCTTTTTGCGGAGAATGGAAAAGAAAATGCGGCGTATCGCTATGCCTGCTTTCGGAATCTTTGTTACAAGGAAGGCTACCGGATCGAGATGCTATCCTCCTTTGAGCCGGGACTGCGCTTCTTTTACAAAATGGTGGACGCAGTTGTTTGCGGAGAGTGAGGGAAAAGAAGACAAGGGAATCTTCCTGGTGACGGGAGAATTTTTCAGAAGAGCTGCATTCCGTCGGACAGTTTTGCAGGAAGGAACGCTGATTCTGTTTGAGACCTTTCTGGAGATGGAAGAGGCGGAGGGGGAGTGAAATTTTGCCGGATGCCCTGGGAGACCAGTTTGTCTATCTGGACGGGAAAGGATTTTGGGGAGATCAACCGGGCAGCCTTTGCGGCGACGTTGAGGGCGCATGCGAAGAGGATGCTGGTGTCCGTACTGAAGCTGCCGAAACTGGATGCGGAAGGCTTCGGGGAACTGTTTTACTTCTTTCGCCTTTTCCTGCGTGCTGTCTTGCAAAAATGATGGGCGTGAATCCGTTTGACCAGCCGGGAGTGGAAGCCTTAAAGAGCGGATGTTTTGCAGCGCTGGGCAAAGGAAGATGACATCGGCAGGCGCAGGGGACAGGCGGTTGGCGGCGAATGACGCCCGTGGCGAAGGAATTTGAGAAGACAAGAAGCAGGGTGAAAAACCGGAACAACAGACAAGGAGAAGAGGATGGAAGATCTGCTGATCGTACACGGCGGGGACCGACGGCGGTCATCAACGGTTCCTTTACGGGGCAGTGACGGAAGCGAAGAAACTTTTAAAAAGGGGCGGATTCTGGCGGCCAGAAACGGAACGGGAGGGCTGTTAAAAAGAAGACCTGATCGATCTGACCGCGGTGCCGGAGGCGGAGCTTCACAAGCTTCTTCAGACACCCGGCAGCGCCATCGGCTCTTCCCGCGACCAGCTGGAGGAGGCGGAATACAGGCGGATCGCAGAGATCCTGAAAAAGCACAGGATCCGTTTTCTCCTGATGAATGGCGGAAACGGGACGATGGATACCTGCGGAAAGATTGACCGGGCATGCAAAGAACAGGGATATGAGATTTCCGTCATGGGCATTCCCAAGACGATGGACAACGATATTGCAGTTACGGATCACAGTCCGGGCTATCCCAGTGCGGCAAGATTTCTGGCGCAGAGCGTGCGCGAGGTCTGTGCAGACGTGAAGGGCTTGCCGATTCACGTATCCGTGGTGGAAGCCTCCGGCAGGAATGCCGGATGGATTACGGCAGCCGCTTCTCTGGCAGGAGACGGAGGCGGCCCCGGGCCGGACCTCATTTATCTGCCGGAGAGCCCTTTGAGGAGGAGGCATACCTGCGGGATGTGGAGCGTCTTTGCAACAGAAAAAAAGGAATTGTCGTCGTCGCCAGTGAAGGGGCTGAAAGGACAGGGTCGGGAAGGCCGATCGTGGAACCGGTTTTCACCGCCAGCAGAGCGACTTATTTTGGAGATGTGGGTGCGCATCTGGCTAACCTTGTGATTAAAAGGCTGGGGTACAAGGCCAGGAGTGAAAAGCCGGGACTGATCGGCAGAGCTCCATCCTGCTGCAAAGTTCCATTGACAGGGAGGAAGCGATCGAAGCCGGGAGAAAGGCGACGCAGGCGGTGCTTGCAGGAGAGACCGGAAAGATGGTGGCATTTCGGAGGTGATCTGACTCTCCTCACCGGGCGGAACCGTTTCCTGGTAGAGATTTCACAGGTGATGATGACGGAGCGGGTCGTACCGGATTCCTATATCAACGCGGAGGAAACGGCGTCACAGAGGCATTTAAAGATTGGTGCAGACCACTGTTAGGAGAGGAAACTTCCGGAGATGATTTCGTTTAACTAGAAAGGAGAGAAGATGTTAGTACCGATGAGATGTATTTTGGAGGCGGCAGACCGAAACGGATACGGTCAGGCGGCTTTTAACATGAACAGTTACAACCAGATTGCGGCGGGCAGTGCAGATCCATGAACTGCTTGACAGCGCCTGCATCCTGCAGGGGCGGAAGCCTCCAACGCCTTCATGGGGAGAGAAGGATTCATGCACGGCTCCCTGGAGAGCAAAAAGAAGGGCGCCAGGAATCTTGGTGAGATCGTGCGGAAATTCGGAGAGGAAAGTAAGATTCCGATCGCCCTGCACCTGGATCACGGCAAATCGCTGGAGAGCGTCAAGGCCTGTATTGAGGGCGGCTATCTTCCGTCATGATCGACGGCAGTTCCCTCCCCTATGAGGAAAATGTGGAGCTGACCAGAGAAGTGGTCAACATGCGCATCCGCTTGGCGTGACGGTAGAGGGAGAATTGGGCGTTCTGGCGGGAGTCGAGGATCATGTGTTTTCGGAGACATCCACCTACACCAACCCTGATGCAGGCCATTGATTTTTCCAAAAAAACGGGAGTCGATGCCCTTGCCATCAGCTATGGCACGATGCATGGTGCCAACAAGGGAAAGAATGCAAAAATCCGGCGTGAAATCGCCATCGCTACCAAGGAGTGCATGCGTCTGCGAACAGATTGACGGCTTTTCTGGTCAGCCACGGTTCCTCCACGGTGCCGCAGGAATTTGTTTCCAGAATCAATGCGCTTGGCGGGAAGATGGAAAATGCCTACGGCATCGACGTTTCCCAGCTGGTCGATGTCAGCCGCTGCGGCATCAATAAGATCAACGTGGACACGGATCTTCGGATGGCGGCGACAGGAAACGTGCTGCAACTCTTTCAGGATCATCCGGAATTGCAAAAAGTGAAACGGTGGAGAGGTGATACCGATCTGGTCGGGAATCCGTCCAATATCGATCCCAGGAAATTACGTAGGCAGCATCTTAGACGCCATCCCTGTATGGAAAAATCGAAGACGAAGACGTCAGGAAGGTGGACGATTGCCTGTACCGCGGTACGATTTCCGCCATTGCGCCGCTCATCGTGCAGTTTGCTGCTACCGAAAAGCTTCTGAGGTCAAGGTTTGTACGTTAGAAGAAATGGCAGAGAGATACCGGAAGGCAGGAATTTAAGGAAACACTGGATGCCGAGTAGACTCCGAGGAGATATTGCAGAGAAATCCGAGAATCCAGATTTGCGGGAGATGAGGCAGCAGGAATTTTAAGGTTCCGGAGAGGCAGGAGCAGAGGATGAAACAGATTTTTAAAACTTGAAACGATTCGATGTACCCTGTGGAAGAGGGCGGAATCAACCGGCTGGCAGAGCCCGGTGACTGGGGAAGCGCCGTTGTTTCCGGGATACAGGACGGGATTTCGAGGTATCAAAGAGGAGGCGGAATTTGCAGCTTTTTCCGGAAGCGTATCTGTTAGACGCCGTACGGGCAAGAAAAGAGGGCAGCAGACTTGCAGATCGGCTGTCAGGGAGTATACCGCGAAGACGTGGAGAAGGGCGGCAACTTCGGCGCTTTTACCACCCTCTTTCCGGCAGCCTCCGCAAAAGCGTTGGGGGCGGAATATACCATCATCGGCCACTGCGAGGAGAGGAAGGACAAGATGGCCTTTTTGTCCGGCGCAGGATTGACGGGAGAAGAAGCAAAAATGCAGTCGGTCGGCGTTACATCAGGAAATTCTCTGTGCGCTTCACCGCGGACTCAAGGTTCTTACCGCATCGGGGAAAAGAGCGAGAGCAGGACAGGTGGGATGCGGTGCTGGGGGCGCAGCTGGAGATAGGTCTTGCAGGAATCGGCGAAGAAGAGAAGAAAAGGGTCGTGCTCGCCTATGAGCCGGTCTGGTCGATCGGGCCCGGCAAGACGCCGGCGGATGCCTCCTATATTACCAAGGTCGCCCGCTTTGTAAAAGGAAAAACGGACGGACTTCCCTTGGTTTACGGGGGAGGGTTAAAAAAAGAAAATGCGCAAATGCTGGCATCGATTCCGGAGATCGACGGCGGTCTGATTGCCCTGACCAGGTTTAGCGGAGAGATCGGCTTTTTATCCGGAGGAGTATCTGAAATCGTGCACCTGTATTTGAGCGGCTGCGCACATTCGTGAATAGGAAGGACAGGAGAAATGAAACAACTTGCATTTGAATACGGCGCCGGTGTGATGGAGGCGATGCTGCCTGACAGTACGGATGTTTTTCATCCCCGGAGAGACGGTGAAGGATCCGGAGGCATTCCGGAAGAGAAGCTGAAGAAGCATATAGGAGAGCCTGTCCCACCCGATCGGGATGGAGACGCTGACGGAGCTGGTAAAAAGAACCAGAAGCCCTGCAAAGGAGCAAACCGTGGTCTTTATTATTCCGGACCGAGTCAAGGGGAGAGCAAAAGACCAGCCACCGGAAGCTTTCCGTGAAATATATGCTGGAGGAATTGGTTGCGGCGGGGATTCAGAAGAGGAACGTACTCTTTATCATCAGCAACGGACTCCATCCCAGAAGCACGGAGAAGGAGGCGCTTACCATCTTCGGACAGGAGCTCTTTTCAGGAATTCTGGCCTACGGGACAGATCATCAGCCATGATTCCGAGGATCCGAGCACATGGTAGATCTCGGAACCACAAGGAGGGGCGATCCTGTCTTCCTCAACCGGTATGTGTTTGACTGCGACATTCCGATTCTGGTGGGGTCACGTGCGGGGAAACCCTTACGGCGGGTACTCCGGAGGGTACAAGCATTCGGCGACCGGCATCACCAACTGGCGCTCCATTGCCAGCCACCATGTGCCTTCGGTCATGCACCGGGAAGATTTCACACCGGTCAACGGCGGCTCGCTCATGCGCGATAAATTCGATGAAATCAGCATGCACATGGAATACAAGATGGGACATCCTTCTTTTGCTGTGATGCGGTGTTGGACACCTTCTCCAGACAGATCGCGATTTTTTTCCGGTTATGCCAAAAGAAATGATGCCGATCAGCTGGGAGGTGGCGGACAAGAGAACCCTACGTCCACTGGGCAAAAAGAAGTACGACGTGCTGGTATTCGGTATGCCGCAGAAGTTCCATTACGGAGACGGGATGGGTACCAATCCCATCATGATGATGCAGGCGCTCTCGCGCAGGTGCTTCGATTCAAGAGGGTCATGAGCGACAGGTGCGTGATTCTTTGCTCTTCTCTCTGCAACGGCTATTTTAATGATGCCAGATGGCCTTATCTGCGGGCGCTATACGAGATTTTCAGCAGATTCGATGAATATTCTGCCGGATATGAACCGTCTGGGAGAGTATTACGGAACGAATGCGGAATACATTCGGAAATACCGTTTCGCCAACGCCTTCATCCTTCCACGGCTTTTTCCATGATGGCCTGCGGGCACATCGCGGAGATGAATATCAGCGCCATCTACATCGTCGGCGCACAGGGATCCCGGCTATGCAAGAGGGATGGGGCTGAAAGGTGAGAGAAAGCTTTGAAGAAGCACTGGAAGACGCAAAAGAAAAATTTGTGGGAGAGAAACCCGAACATCCTTGCTCTCCCGCTGACCTTTAAGAGAGCTGCCGTTCACCTGTGCATGGAAGACAAAAAATCTGGACGGTATGGATGAATACGGTTTCAGGCCGGGAGACCTGCACTATGCGCATCATGACGCGGCGCAGATTAGAGGCGGAGCAGGAGGTGAGAGAGCTGCAGGATTAAAAGCGAGATTCAATGCAGATTCAATGCGAAAAATGTGCGAGTGCAATCTGGTGCGAGACCTGCGGCAGGGTTCCATGCGGGATTTCAGTCCTGACGTGAAAAAGGTATGAAAAACTTCATACTTTCCTTCACGGAAATCATTCTATACTGGAAGCAGGAACGGATTCCTGTATGAAACAATCGGGCCAGGAAGGAATGACAAGCTCTTTTTCAGGGGGAGGAATGGAATGAAAAAGCAAATCCAAAGGCAAATGGGGTTTCATCCCGAAGTGGGTGTGGCTTCTGATCTCGCTTGCTGTTGCCGTAGTGCTGTGGCTGATTTGCGTCCTATCGCTGGCCAATCATTTTTGCAAACCCGGAGCAGGTCCTTGCCGTGTTTGTGGAGAAGGGGATCCACAGCACCATCTTATGGGGAGCACGTCTGGGCATCTCTCTCCCGTGTTCTCACCGGTTTTGGCATCGCTTTTTCCTCGCCATTCCGATCGCGTTCCTGATGGCCTGGTATGAGCCTTTTTGAGAAAATCGTGGAACCCTGGATTCAGTTTGTGAGAAACATACCGCCTCTTGCATACGTCTTCCTGATTACGGCGGCACTCGGGGTCGGCAATCTGGGAAAGGTCATCGTCATCGTTATTGCCTCCTTCCTGGTGCAGGTGGTAACAGTCTATCAGGGGTAAAGATGTGGATGTCACCCTGATCAAGGCGGCAAGAGTCCTCGGGGCGAAACAGAGCGATATTTTCTTCAAGGTGACCATACCGGCAGCGACTCTTATATCCTGGTGGCGGCAAGACTCGGACTCTCCACTCTCTCACCACGCTGATGGCTCGGAAATCGTGGGAGGAGACAGAGGACTGGGCATGATGATCCAGAAGGCAAGTGGATACTATCAGATGGACATCGTTCTGCTTGGCATCATCGTACTGGGCATCATCGGAATCGGATTTGAGAAAGATCGTCAGAGAGCTGGAGAGAGGTTTACGGGATGGCAGGGAGACAATTCAGTAAAAAGTTGAAATCAAAGATGTAATCAAGAGGTTTCAGACCAGAAACGGCGTTGTCACAGCGCTGAACGGCGTGAACCTTTCGATCAAAGATAAAGAATTTGTTTGCGTGGTAGGGCCTTCGGGCTGCGGCAAATCGACCCTCCTCAATATGATCGGGGGACTGGACAAGCCTTCCAGCGGACAGATTTCTGGTGGACGGACAGGAAGTGGATGGTCCCAGCCCTCGCAGGGCATCGTTTTTCCAGCAGTATGCGCTCTTTCCCCTGGCTGACGGTGGAAAAGAACGTCCAGTTCGGCTTGAAGTTGCAAGGCGCTTCCAAAGGAAAAATGGAAGAGATCACGCGAGAAAGTACCTGAAGGTGGTGGGACTCGAAAACTTTTGCGAAATCTTACCCGAAGGAACTGTCCGGCGGGAATGAAGCAGAGGGTCGCGATTGCCAGAGCCTATGCGGTGAATCCCGGTTCTGTTAATGGACGAGCTGTTTGGCGCACTGATGCGCAGACGAGAGTACAGCTGCAAACCGAGCTCCTAAATACCTGGGAACAGGAGCAAAAGACCTGCTTCTTTATTACACGATGTGGGAAGAAGCGATCATTCTGGCGCAGAGGGTCATCATCATGTCCGCCAGACCCGGCAGGGTCAAAGATATCGTGAGATTGACATCCCCTATCCAAGAGACCAGGCAACCAAGATGAGCCCGCGGTTTTTGGAGTTAAAAACGATATCTGGGGTCAGGTATACGAAGAATATCTGAAGTCCGTAAATAAAAGATTCCCTTTCGAGCGAGTCGCTTGGAAAGTGAAACGATATAGACCATACAAAGTTTTTAGGAGGTAGGGAATGAAGAAAAAGAGTATTTTGGCAACGATGATGCTGGCGGGGATGATGGCATTTACCGCCTGCGGCGGACAAAACGCACCGGCGGGGAGCGACGCTTCCAAATCGAGGCGGCCACCAGGCAGCAGCCTCTACCGCAGAACAGTCGGCTTCTGCCGCAAAGTCTGCAGAGAGCGGAAAGACGGCCTACACGCCGGCAACGGTACGGGTGGCTTATATGCCGAATCTGGGCTCGGCATCTTCCCTGTTTCACCGCCATGGATCAGGGATACTTTTGATGAAGTGGGACTGACGGTCACCCCGGTACAGTTCCAGGAGGCCTGCAGAAATCACCGCAATGGCTTCCGGCGACATTGATATCTCACAGATCGGACATGGCGCACACGCCCTTTGCATCGAAGGAAAGGCCAAGATCTTCGAGATGGATTCTACGACATCCCTTTGCGGATGAAGTGATTGCCAAACAAGTCCCACGGCATCACCAAGAAGGAAGACCTAAAGGGCAAGACGATCGCCGTGGCATCGGGCACCTCTTCGAAATCATCCTGCGTGCCGTACTGGATTCCGCCGGCTTAAAGGAAAGCGATGTCAAGCTGGTCGAGATGGCGGTAGACGGCATGACCACAGCCATGATCTCCAATAAGATTGATGCCTGCGCAACCTGGAGCCCGAATACGGTGACTCTGCAGAAGGCAATGGGAGACAATTACATCAGCCTGGGCAGCAATGCGGATTACCTGGACAAGGCGATCTTCCCGTCCAGTTTCATCACCACAGACAAGTATGCGCAGAAGAACAAGGACATTCTGATTCGCTTTGCACAGGCCATTGACAAGGCGCATGTCTACAGAGCTGCTCACATCGATGAAGTTGCCAAATCGGTCGCAAAACACGTCGACGCACCGGAAGACACCATGCTTGCCTCCACCAAAGAGGGCGACTGGGATACCATCGTGAAAATCGAAGGCAACAAAGACGAACTGCAGAAGATTTATGAGACACAGCAGAAAGTCTTCCTGGAGACCGGCCGCATCAAAGAAAAGGTGGATACCAACCAATATGTGCTGTATGATGTAATGTTAGATGCTTATAAAGCTTTCCAGGCTTCGAAGTAACACGAAGAGGTTCTACACAGAATACCGCTTAGGAATACCCACACAGAAGAGCAGACACGCCGGAGCTGCGTCACTTAGCTCCGGCTTTTGCTTACAGCAGAAAGGCGCGCATGCTCATTATCGTTGTGACAATCAGTACCTTTTGTCGTACTCTTTACGACCATTATGCGCAGAAGGTCTTTTCCGCTGTCTCTCCGTGACGAATATGGCAAACCTTGCGCACGTTTGTTGCATCGTGCTCTATATTGCCATCATGGGAGGGCTGGCATCCAGGGACGTGAGGCTTCTTTCCTGAATGACAAGATTATGCACTGGATGAAGAGCAGGCCGATCAACCTGTACCGACTGGGGATATGTGACGAGCCTGACGAGGCTCCTGGTGCCATTCGGCTTTGTGATGAGCGCCTGGATCTCAGTAGAAATTTCAGGATCAAAAAGGCACCGCCATGGAATCTGCCTGGTGGTGGGTGGCGTATCAGCCATCCTTGCTGCTATGAACCTGCGGTTTATAAATGGGTGGTGATCCAGAACATCGCCATGCTTTTCTTTCTTGATCCGTTTCGCCTTTTTGTGGATCCTCGTGGAGCTTATTCTGGCGCTGGGCATCCTGATTTGTGAGTACCGGAAATCTCGATTCGCGTGTTTCAAAGGAATACATCATGCTGGCGGTATTTTCGCAGATGATGGTGTATTTGATTTTTGCAACGAAAGACCCGACGCAGATTTATAATCTCTTCATCACGGAATATCTGAACCTGGGAATCAGCACTACATCAGCCCCTTTGAGCAGTACCGTGGATTTTTTCATGTTTTTTGTCATGGCGGGTGCCTCCTCGGCGCATGGGGGATCGTACGCTACGAGCATTTCCAGTTTTCCGAGGAAAGGAGTATGCGGTCTCTGGACAACAGTTTTTGCCGCCGACATGGGGATTTCGGTCTTTGCCCACAGCATCAAAAACCAGCTGCTCTCCACCCAGGTGCTGCCTCAAGCGTATGAGAAGAGAACTCGCGAAGGAAAGTCCGGAAGCGGAGAAGCTTCAAAGAGCTGGAGGCGCAGATGAGTGCGCTGAACGAGAGCATGAAGGGCATATGGACGCCTATTATGCCTTTTTATTAACAGCAAACAGCTACGCTTGATTGTGACCGATGCGACCACACTGGCGGATGCGTCGATTGCGAAATTCAGAGAGAAATACCCGGAGGGGAAGGTTGAAACCGATTACCGGACGAAGCGCAGAGTTCTGGTGGACGCTCTTTTTACAGAAGCGATTTACAACCCTGCTCAAATGCATACGAGGCGACAAGAGAGGAAGGAAGAGCTGAGGATTTGATCTCTGCGTTCGCGCGGAAAGACTCTTTGACTGTCTTTGCCGTTTCGGACAACGGCGTCGGGTGCCGGATCAAATGCGAAAAAGATCTTTCCAGCCTTTTTGACCGGAAAAAGCAAGAATACTAACTGGGGCATGGGACTTTTTACACCAACCGCATCGTGAGACAGCATTTCGGACGCCTGAAGATGGAGAGCCGGGTAGGGGAAGGGCAGCACCTTCATGATCCTGCCCCTGCGCTGCAGGATGAAAAAGTAAACAGGATGAAAACAGACGCATAAGAGCAGGGTTACGCACTGGAGCTGATGTAAAGATCAGAAATGGCATGAGAGGGATCGTGGCAGCCAAAGAGGAAGTGGCTGAAGGGACGCAATGGCAGACAAGAAGAAAAATCAAAGGTCATGGTGGCGGAGGATATTAGGCTTCTGCGAGAGGACTTTGCGGAAATCATTGAAGAAGCGGACGATATGGAGTTGCTTGGAACGGCAGGCAGTGCGGCGGACATCTGCAGGCAGATTCAGGAGAAGGGCATCCTTCCGGATGTCATCCTGATGGATATTGAAAATGGAGACGCTGACGGCGGGAATTCAGGCAGCCAGAGATATTTACACCGAACATCCCGGAGATTCGGATCGTCTTTATGACGGCGCATGAAGCGGATGAAATGATCAATGCCGGGATGGAAACCGGCGCGGTGGATTATGTCATCAAGGGGTGCGAGGACGAGGTTCTCTTTTGGAGCATATCCGCAAGGCGCACGCGGGCACTTCCTGTCTTGGACAGTCATATCCAGCAGTCGATCATGCGGGAGTTTATAAGGCTGAGGAGGAGCGAACAGTCCCTTGTCTTTGCATGATCAACAATGTGACGCAGCTAACCCCAGTGAGAGAGAGATTGCGGCGCTGCTGTTGGAAGGAAAAAGTGAAGGAGATCGCACAGCTGCGCGGCGTGGAACTCGTGACGATCAAGACCCAGATGCGGAGCCTGTTAACGAAGTTCGGCTGTCACAGAAGCAGAGATCGTCGATCTCTACGAACCTTGAGTTTGGATGGTTTTTAAAAAGAATCGTAGTTCTACGACCTTTGGGTTTGAGATCGAAAGTCTACAGAACCCTTGCGTTTGGATGAGCTTTTAAAAAGAATCGTAGAGTAGAGAGGGAGGATGAGATGGCGCAGGAGTATTTTCATATAACGGAGGCGGAGTTGGGACAGGGAGCAAAGATACCGATTTTAAAACTGGGAGATTCGGGCGAAGTCTTCTATGAGCTGGCGCTGGAGATGGTAGAGGAGATTGAAAAACAACCGGGAAGGGAAGACTGTTCTGATCTGCCCGGTGGGTCCCTGTGCAGTATCCGATTTTTGTCAGGCTGGTCAATGAGCGCAGAATCAGCTCTGCATGACTGCACGTTCATCAATATGGACGAATACCTGAACGAGGACGAAGTTACATTGATATCACGGACGAGCCTGTCTTTCCGGGGATTCATGGACAGAGAGGTCTCACCAGATTGACGAAGAACTGGTGATGCCAAAGGAACAACTGGTTTTTCCCGATCCAGAAGGACAGGGAGAGGGTGCACGTTGATTCAGGAACTCGGCGGCGTGGATATCTGCTTCGGCGGCATCGGCATCAACGGGCATCTGGCCTTTTAACGAGGCTGCAGGATGATCTGTCTGCCGAAGAGTTCGCTGCTCCGACGAGAGTCCTCACCATCAGCAGAGAGACGCGTGCGGTAAACGCCATTGGAGACCGAAACGGCGCCATCGATGCCATGCCAAAAAAGCGCAATTACCATCGGATTTCAGGATATCCTGGCGGCGAGGAAGATCCGACTGGGGGTCTTCCGGGACTGGCACCGCTCCGTCATCCGACAGGCAGCCTACGGGGAAATCAGCGGTCACTTCCCCGTTACCCTGATCCAGAACCATCCGGATGCTCTATTATCACCAATCGGAACGCGGCGCAGCAGCCGTTTTGATCCTGTAAGATAAGGGGCATGCAGCTGTTTTGATATCGTGAAATAGGGATATGTAGATGCGAGGATTGAAGGCGAGGAAGGATAATTTCGTCTCAGAGAAAACGGAACGCCTGACATTTCGCCGAAAAAGAAGGCTAGGGGAGAAGAAGTCATGAAAAGATGCTGGTCGATCACGTTCGTATCTATACCGATGGAAGATTTCAGGGAAGGAAGGGTGCTGGTATCGGATGGGAAATTCCAAAAAGATTTTGGGATCTTCTTCAAGCGGGAGACGCAGGAGGAAGACCATGAGGTTCTGGACGGAAAAAGGAATGCGCATGGTGCCCGGGTTCATCGACATCCATACGCACGGCGCTGTCGGGGTGGACGGAATGCGGCGGAAAAAGAGGATTTGCGGAAGGTGGCTGCCTTCTTTGCTACCCAGGGGGTAACGGCCTGGAATGCCAGCATTGTGACAGATAGTGAGGAGAATACGCTGCGCTGCCTGAAAACGATTCGGGACGTCAGCAGGAGGAAGTTTGCGCGCCAGGCTCCTGGGCTCCCACCTGGAAGGACCTTTTTGTCCAAAAGAATACAAGGGCTCCATGCCGGAGCATCTGCTAAAAGAGGGGGATGAGGCTCTTCTTGCCCGCTACAGAGAGGCGGCGGAGGGAAGCCTGCGGTACCTGACCCTGGCGCCGGAGGTGGCGGGGGTTCTGCCTCTGCTCAAAAAAATCGCCCCGACATTCCCGTTGCCCTCGGCCATTCCGGCGCCGATTATGAAACCAGCATGGAAGCCTTTTCCCTCGGGGCAAGGGCGGTGACGCATACGTTTAACGGCATGATCCTCTTCCACCAGCACCGTCCCTCCCTCATGGGAGCGGCGCTTACGAGCGACTGCTTCTGCGAAGCCATCTGTGACGGAAGACATCTCCACCCGGGAACGGTCAGAATGCTGATCAAGTGCAAGACACCGGAGAAGGTGGTCGCCATCACGGACAGCATCATGGCGGCAGGCCTGCCGGACGGTGCATACAAAGACTGGGAGTCAACGATGTCGTTGTCGAAAACGGAGACGCCAAACTGAAGTCGAACGGCGTACGGGCCGGCAGCACCCTGACGCTTGCACAGGCGCTCCGTAACCTCGTGCGCTTCACCCAGAAGCCCTCGGAAGCCCTCCTTCCGCTTCTCACCAAAAACCCCGCCACCGTTCTTGCATCCAGGACCGGAAAAGGCGAGATCAGAGAAGGATGGATGCGGACTTCGTCCTGTTAGACGAGGATTTGCAGGTGCAGGTCACTGTTGTGGAAGGAAGGGTGGTTTATCAGAAATAGACCATGCCGTGGAAGGAAGAGCAATGGACAAACAGGTTACCATTCTAAGGGAAGTCCGCAATCAACGGCAACACGAACACAATCACGAATTTTTGAAAAACTGCCTGGTCGAAAAGGGCGCTACCGTGCGCTCTTTTTTGCTGCATCAAATGAAGCTGAAGCCCTGTACCGCCTGCAGAGAGTAGCTAGAAGGATCTGGGCGATCGTCAACTGCGTGCAAGACGACGATTTTCAAGAAATCGCACCTCCATTTGCGACAGCGACCTCATCGTTTTCGCAACTCCCATCTATTCCTGGTACTGCACGACGCCACCCGATGAAGGGCACCGCTCGACCGGATGGTCTCATGCCTTTAACATGTACTATGGAGAAAAAAGAGGTCCCTCTCTATGGGCAGGAAAATCCGTTGCGATTCTCTCCACCTGCGGCTATCCGCCCGAAAAAGGTGCTGATTTATTTGCAGAAGGCATAAGGAGATATTGTAAACACTGAAGTTACTCACTCGGTATGCTCTGCGAGCATCATGCCGGATATCAGACGGTCTTTCTGGATGAGGACAAGATCGCCCATGCAAGAGCCTTTTGCCGAGCGGATGGTGGAAGAGATGTCCGCTGTGGGGGAGGGTAAATCCGGTTATCATGTATGTCACCAGGATGGGTCAATGCGTTTTTCCGGTATCTCGAGGAAACACGGTTTCCTTTGCGGAATAAAGTGATGAATAATTGTAGTCCGGATAGCCGCATTGGTAGGCGACTTCGAACAGGCATCTCAGATTCTCTGAGAGAAGCTCTTTTGCCTTTGAGGCGCATGAACTGAATCTGTTTGGCGAGTCCTCTGCACATAGTTTTGGTTACAAATCTCATAAAGTCTTGTTCGACCGATATGGAAATGAGAAGCAACCTTTGATGAGGTGAGATTTTCGGTAAAATTCTCCTGCAAATAGGAGTCTAAACTGACAGGAAGCTTGTCCTGATGAAGGGAGACCATTCGCTCCATGCACAGGTAAGTTCCGACGGCAGAAAGAATCTGTATCGCAGATTGAATATATTCTTTTGAGGGTCCGGTCTTTCCCAGCAGGCCTTTTTCAGAGCGAGTATAATCCACTTGTAAATTTCTGGTATAATCTAGTATTTTTTCCCAACCATCTTCTCGATTGTCATAACTGAATAAATGCCCGAGCAGCAAGTACCCGGCAACCAAATTTCCAATCACAAGAGGGGTGATGCTTTCTGTCATACCGGCATAACATCGATAAGTGTAGGTGGTGTGATTTCTGGCTGCATAGGAACAGGAGGCGCATCACATTCCCTATCTTCGTACCTTCAGGGGTAGCACGCAGAATCCTGCAAAACGATGGCAAGGCCTCCGGATGGGAAACAAGCTCGTTGAAGTTCTCATCAAAACACAGAATCCGGATCTTGGTCAGAAACATAAAAGTCCTTCAGCAGACTTGGGAGTTTCACGAGGTCGAATGTGGATCATGCGTGGAGTTCCTCCGAGTTTTTATTTTTGATGCAGTTTTGAGCAGACAAAAATCAAAGAGTTATTAGAACAGTTCTGATATATTGCTCTTCACGATCCTCCTAAAATAATAACATAAACTTTAGAAAATTGAGAGGAAAATAATCAAAATGTTAGTAACCTGAGAAAATTATAGAAATTGCAGGAGAAGAAAAGAGGGTCACAATCAGCAGTTTCAACACCAAGTTTGGCAGCGATCGAAACCGTGATTGGAGCTGCGGAGGAAGAAGCAACCTGTCACTTGATGTTTGCCCGAATGTCATGAGGACTGGCGCCTCTTCATCTGATCAGGCTACTATGTTAAATGCGGCAAAGAAGGCGAAAGTTCCGGTATGCGTGCATTTGGATCATGGGGAGCATACAGAGTATATTCGCAGAGCACTGGAAATCGGCTTCACAGGGGTCATGTTCGATGGTTCAGTTCTTTCTTACGAGGAGAACGTGGCGAACACCAAAAGAAGTTGTAGAAATGGCGAAAATGTGGAGCATCCGTTGAGGCAGCTGGGGGTGCATAGGGGGAAGAAGAGAATCAGCGCGAATGATGGAGGCGGAGATCTGGATGAAACGAAGATCTATACGGATCGGGTTGGCAGCGGAGTTCGATGCAGAAACGGGAATTGATCTGCTGCCTGTTCCTTTGGAACAACTCATGGAATTTATTTAAGTAAGCCAAAACTTGACTTTCAGATTATTCGTGATGTGAGAGCCCAAACAAAGGGGATTCCTGTTGTGATGCATGGTGGCAGTGGCGTGAGCAGAGAAGATATTATGAAGTGGTGAAAAGCAGGGGTGAGGGGAAGATTATTATTTCACCTACCATGGATAAGGCAGGAGGACAGGGAGTAAAAGACTATCTGGATCATGCGTCTGGAGAGACACCTCTTCTGTTCCTTGCGTCTATCTGTGCAAAAGGATGCAATGAAGAAAATGCGTCATGCGATCCGAATGTTTGCACTAAAAGAATAAACCGACACAAACAGGAAAGACCGCTTTACTGAGAAAGAGATAACAAGAGGTAAGGGTGGTGGAATTAACCCAAAACCATAGGAACGAGAGAAGGAAGGGGGATCGTCGATGAAAAAGATAAGATGACATTTGCGCTCGCTTTTTGCAATCGTGGATTTTATGCGGGAGAACTCATATACGCAGCCAGAGAGAAATGGAAAGGCCGTAAGGATGCCGATTTGATTATATTGCCATGGATCCGGAAGCGACAAGGTTTAGCGGGATTGAAACCAGAAGAGGGGCGTTAAGTGTGGGGGCTCACCAAGCACCCAAGGGTCAGTATGACCGGGTGATCTTTTCCATGCCGATTTTTAGCGATGACAATGGTGCTATCACAGCATTACAGGATGCAGGGGTGCCGATTCTGATGCAGGCATTATCCGGACGAGATGGACAAAAGTGGATTTTGCACACAGAAGGGACGCTTAGTGCGGAAAAATTCTCGGTCACCGATGTGTTTGCCAGTACGGGGTTCCCTTCACCTGCTTACAGCCTCATGTCGTACATCCCCTCTCTAAGGAATTTGCAGGAAATCTTCGAGATTTTGCTGCGATCTGTCGAGTGGTCAATGGCATGAAGCGTTTTAATATCGGATGTATCAGGCAGAGACGACTGCCTTCAAGACCGTCCGAGTTTGATGAGATCACGCTGCAAAAATATGGAATTAACGTGGAATCGCTTTGATTTATCAGAGTACAAGGTGGAAAAAATCGAGGAAGACGATCCGGAGCTGATTCGTAAGCTAGAGGAGCTGGAACGGTATACGGACTTTAGCAAGGTGCCGGAGAAGAATAAGAAGAATCTGGCGAAGTCTGCTGTGGTGCTTGAACGATATATTGAGGAATACTCGTTTGGATGCATTGTCCCTGCTGCTGGAACGAGTGGAGCAGATTTTAGGATCTGTCCCTGTGTCTTGTTATCTTATCTGAATGATAAGGGAATCGTGGCATCTGCGAAATTGATATGTGTCGGCACTGACCATGGAGCGATGTCACTGGCATCAGAAGAGCAACAGCGGTACTGGATTGGAATAACAATTACCGCGACGACCCGACAAGGTGGATTTTGTTCCACTGCGGTCCGAGCACTGGGGAGCTGATGGCGGGGAAGGGCAGGTACCAATCATAAGATGTTTGATAAGACGGATCCGGGTAGTGGTTGGGGCGCAACAGGGAGAATCAAAAGCATTTCCGACCATTTTCAACTGTCAGACCAGGGACGGAAAATCATCGTCTCATGCTACGGAGGCAGGTTACAGAGGATACAAATACGGGAAGATTTCTTCGGCTGTTACATGTGTACAAAAATTCCTGACTTGCAAAAATAAAGTGCAAAAGACTGGCATACGGCGGATTTAAGCATCACATCCGTCGGCGTGGGGCACATGAGGAATATCCTGCACGAAGCCTTTGTAAAATTACCTTCATTACGGCTGGGTAGGATATCGACTACGATTTATCTGATCTTTGGTTTAGAAGAGAAAGCAATTTTGAGGGAAGGGATGAAAATTGCAGGGCTTGATATAGGAACAACCGGCTGCAAATGTACGGTCTTTGATGAGAATGAAACGACTAGGGAAGACATACCACTGAATATGCGTACAAAGAAACGAAGTCGGGGCATGAGATTGATGCAAAGATTCTTCTCAATGCGGTCTTTGAAACCATTGCGGGAGATGGCGGGGAAATATCCGGATATCAGGGGATTGAGTACCACTTTGTGAGGAAACATTCGTGATGACGGATGAGAATGGAACACCATTACATCTCGCAATGCTGTATACCGATCCGAGGGGTGAAGAGCAGAGTGAGCGCCTGGTGGATACACTGGGGAGTCGGCAGATACAGAAAATAACCGGTCTGAAACCGCATGCCACCCTACTCATGCCGAAGATGATGTGGGTGAAAGAAAATTTGCGGGAAGTGGAGCTGACGCGAGCCATATCTTTTGATGGAAGATTTTGTGGTGTTTTCATCTGACAGGGGTGGCACAGATTGATTACTCTTGTATTTCCAGGACGCTGGAGGCCCTTTTTGATGTGTGCATCTGTGTTGGAGCAAGGTCGTTTTTGACCAGGCAGGGATTGATCATAGGGAAGATGTCAAAGCCTGTGCCGATAGGTACACCGGCAGGACAGGTGCGGCCGGAAGTGGCTAAGCAGCTGGGATTGGGAGTGGATACGGTCGTTGTAAGCGCGGCGACGATCAGGTGGCTGCTACCGCAATCGGGGCAGGTATGTTGACGTGAGTACCGCTGCTGCGGATGGAGCGGGTACAGTAGAGATGCATGGTGCCCGTGATGATACCTTGCCGGACATGGATGTAATGTATGAAGGAAATTATGCGGTGATACCGTAGTGTCATTCCCGGAAAATATGTCACCTATGCTTTTTCGTATACCGGAGGTGCGCTCATTCAGTGGTGTGCAGGCGTTCTGGCAAAAGAGGAAAAGAGTACAGGCAGCGGCGAGACATCTTTCAGTCAACGAGCTGCTGGAACGAGAACTATATCAAAAGAGAGGAGGCGTCCAGGAAAGTTACTGGTGCTACTCATTTTGCCGGTGCGGCTACGCCGTATGTGGATGCAGGATCACGAGGGGCAATTCTAGGTCTTTCTACAGATAGCAGAGTCTGTAATGTATCGAGCCTGTATGGAAGGCGTTGTATACGAAATGCTTTCTGAATTTTCATTTGCTTGTCAAAAAGCGGTATGGGCTGCATGGCCGCTACCGGAGGTGAGGCAAAATCAATCTGGATGCAGATGAAAGCGGATATTTTGGATATGCCGATCACCGCACTATCAACATCGGATGCTGGAACAGTGGGCGCATCCATGTTAGCAGGACTCGCTATCGGTGCCTTTCAGGTCTGGCAGATGCAGCCGCACAGATGGTACAAGAAACAGTGACCTATCAGCCTAACAAAGAGAGGCACAGGATGTATATAAAAACTATGAGAGATATGTCAATCTGTACCGCGCGGTAAGACCGCTGGTGGGAGGTGAAAAGGTGAATGCATACCTGGGTCACGAAAGTCGATTATATGGGTGGAAGAATGCAGGCTGATCGGGGAAGAAAGGGGACGGGATACGCCTCTTCCAGGTTCACAATGGACAGAGACTCGACCTTACCCTTTCTCCCGACCGCAATGGAGATATTACAAGGCTTCGTTACAAAAGGGATGAATATGAGTATGTTGTCCCCGTGCGGATATGTATCTCCTGCCTATGTATGACATCGGCACAATTGGTTAAGACAGTTTTACTGCCGGATTTTTGACGACCTGCGGACTCAATAATGTAGGAACTCACGACCTACGGACGAGGGAGAAGTGCTGCCACTGCATGGAGAGCTATGCCAATCAGCCAGCGGAGTATGCCTATTGGAAGAAAGAAGAAACGGAGAAAGGTCTTCTCTGGCGTTTTACTCGGTCATCAAAGGATGAACATATTTTTGGAAGGAAGCTGCTTCTGGAGGAAAAATCGGAATCAGCGTGAGGAAAATCGTTTTTGTTCAGGATGTCATCCAGAATACGGGAGACAGAGTCGAGCCTTTCGAAGTTCTTATCACATGAACATGGATATCCGCTCCTGGACGAGGAGGCAGTGATTGAGATTCGTCAGCAGTCCTGCCGAGAAAATGAGCATGCGAAAAGAATCTCTTGCAGATTGGATGCAGATGCAGAAACCGACAGCAGGGCTACGAGAGTGTTGTTATTATCATAAATTCGCAGGAAGGAAGGAGAGCAAAGAGTTTATCAGCCCAAACTAAAACAGCTCTTACAATCACCTTTTGATACAGTCAATTGGACGGATTTGTAGAGTGGAAAATGATGGGTGTACGCGACTATGTGCTTGGTCTGGGTGCGGAAACCACTATCCGGATGGCCGAGATGTCATGAGAAGCAAAGGAATGTTGAAATTTTGCAGCCGGGTCAAAAGCAGGAATACACCGTAAACGTGACGTTAAGGATGAGTGATAGAGGATGCATAGTCGTCAATCAAAAGCAAAGACAGGGGCTTGGGACTGTGATCCATCATACGAGATCAGAACGAGGGTGGAATATGCAAGATATAGAAGGCTTGGACAAGAAGGTCAGTGCATCTTTTTCGGAACGGCCATTTCTCCTTTTTCTGGAAGGGAATAACGGAGATGACTTGCTGGATCAAAATCTATAAGTTGGGAATCAATGCCTTTGATACGGCAAGAGGGTATAGCTACTGTCGGAAAGGTCACTCAGGCTGATAGTTCACGAAGAAAAACCGAGCAAATCGTCATCCTGACCAAAGTGGGAACATCGGAACGGAAGGAGAGTTCATATTGATGTTCTGGTGATGGAGGACGAATTACATACTTCCCTGAAGGAACTTGGACGGACATGAATATCTAGTATTGCACCAGGATGACAGAAATACCTCTGTGGGGAATATCTGGAAACTTTTTCATCATGGATGAAGGCAAGATTAACATTCGGCGTGTCCAACTGGACGAAGGAACGAATCGAAAAAGCAAAATCGTTATGCCAAGGAGCATGGAATGAGGGACTATCCGTCTCAGCCCGAATTTCCGGTCTTGCAGTGCAGGGTGAAAGATCCCTGGGAGGCAACTGCGTCACGATCTCCCGGCCCGGAAAAAGCGAAGTGAGAGTGGTACACGGGAATCAAATGCGGTGCTGGCCCTATTCGGCACTGGGAGAGGCTCAGGCAGATTTGAAGCCGGTGATGAGGAAGGCGCAAAAACAAATCCTGGATTCTGTATGCACAGCGATATTTATATCGGTGAATATGGAGCGCCCTGATGCGTTGCCAGAAATTGGCGAAAACACATGGATGTACCGTTATAAACGGCAATGAGCTATCTTTTCAAACCGAATGAATGTGTTTGCTGTTGTATCTGCAAGACAGGAGTCGATCGGAAAAGAAATTATCCGGGCATCCAATCTGAGGCTACGTGAAGAAGAGGAAAATTTTCTGGAAAATGGCTTTTTCTAATAGCTGGAAAAGACATAGAAGCGATACATATCATTTATTTCAAGGGGTAAAAGGTAATATAGAAAGCAAAGAAATCATCAGCATTACGACCGCAGCTCTCTTAGCGCGGTGTGATGGGATGTAGAATCTCCTCCACAGACGCAAAAGAGACAGGGGAAGTGCGAAGGGCGCTCCCAAGGGCAGGCGATGGAAGCAGCATCCGGAGGAGAAGTTGCCAATAAGGATAAGCCGCTCACATGGTTTAATAAACAGCCATCCAACAGCACAACGAACTGAGCTGGACATGAGTACGCTGCGCTTCAATGACAAGACCTATTATGTAAGTTCGATGCCAACCAGGGTGCGGGTGCGGGGAGAAAATGGCAAAAGGATTATCTGAAGAAAGCATGGCAAAGAGATTGACCGCAACCATGATGGTATCATCGGATATGGCTTGCAATTGGGACATCGCGCATACCGATTCACTTGCTCGTACCAGAAGGAGTTCAGGGGCATTCGGCACCGGCAAGATGGACTCATCAATCCGGATCCGATTGGAACCATACAGACGGCGAAGTCCAAGATTGTAAAAGACGGCTCCATGGAAATTGACGGCAAGACTTATATTATCCGTGAACTGGCTTCCCAGGAGATGAAGAATTCCGCCGCGCAACCTGGGATGCAGCAACCGCCGGAAATGCGATCGGTACCTGGGCGTCGTCTTTCCGGGGAATCGAGATCGATATGGTGGCATCGAATAACGACGGGATGGGAATGTCCATGTTTAATGCATGGAGCAAAGATAAAAAGGTTCCGACGCTTTGATATGATGCGAATGCGGACGCCGTTGCGGCACTGTGAGAACGGATACGTCGGGACGATCAGTCAGCACGCCGACGTTCAGGCATATCTGACGCTTCGGGTTCTGCGTAACTCTCTGGACGGGGTAGATATCAACACCGGCATCAGTAAGGCGGATGATGCGGGAAATGTTCTTGCTGAAGACGTTTATCGCTATGATGAGGAGAGTCGAAGCTATTATGCGCTGAACGTAGCGATCACCGCAGAAAACTACAAAGAGCATTTGGATTCTACCAGGTATGAACCGGTCAGTAAGCAGTTAGATGCATCCAAGCATCCGGCCAAGAAGGTATGGCTCTGTATCTATAATGCAGCGGATAACTTCTTAGGTTCCACCTATCAGCCGCTGCTCAAACAGTATGATGATATTCTGAACCTGGATGTGGAATATATCGGCGGAGACGGGCAGACCGAATCGATCATCACGAACCGTCTGGGAAATCCGAGCCAGTATGATGCTTTCGCCATTGACATGGTAAAAACAGATAACGCAGCCTCCTATACGGCAATCCTGAGTCAGTAAAAGATAGAGGATCAGAGGCCGGAAGACATCAAAAAGTAAAGCAGTAATTTTATAGAGGGAATCAGTATCGGTCCGCAAATGGAAGGGGTAAAGCCGTTTGCGGACTTTTCAAGCCTAGCGGCGCACGTTTCTAACCAGTGAAAAGTCGAATCACGCCCGGTGGTGGGAAGGATATAGCCAGGCAGCGGGTGTCCATCGTGGTGGAATCTGAAGGAAGCCAGTTCGAGAACATACTAACGAGGGCAAACCTCTGGCCTGACGCAGAAATTCATATAAGGTTTTCGCCAAAGGGTAAGACTGCAAAACAAGCGAGCCCATAACATACATGAGTTCAAGGACAAGCTGAGATGCTTACTTCCCGGAGCAGATGCGGCGGTATCGCGAAAGCCAGTGAAGCGGATAGAGATATCAGCACGCGGATGGCTGAACTATTTTGGAATAGCGACGACATGAAGAACAACATTGAAAACCCTGAACGGGTGGCTGTGCAGGCGCATACGGATGTGCATCTGGAGTAGTGAAACGGCCCCGGACGCAAACGCAAAACTCGTAGGCCTTGGCTACCAGGAATGGGCGGCCTGTAAGGGAGCATACTGTCGGAAGTCGTGCGGAGAACGCTCACACACCGTCTATCCAATGGGCGCTAACAAAAAGAAGACGATATACTGGGGCTTTTTATGATCTTGCCATAGCGTATCAGGTCGTGCATGTCAGCTGTTGAAACCATGCGTGTGACCAGACGGTATGCGGTGATGTGAGAGAAAGGACGGCGGCTAATCACCGCCTCCCTACTCGATGTTTTTCAACTGTCAAAAGACGGGAATTTGTGGAGAAGCGGGCAAGCTAAGCATTCATGCTATCAGCTCCCCATAGAATGGCTAAAACAACACTTTCCAATGTCCTGTTTTGTTGGAGCCAATACGTTCTATTATACCCTCATCTTTGTAATTTCCTGAATAATCGAAATTTTTCGTACTTTTCTCCAAGATTAAGCTGTTCCATAAGACTTTTTCTCGTTATGTGAGGGTTCTGCCGAATGGCATCAAGGACATGTTGCTCGGAGCCGTTCAGTTTTATTGCTTCATTTATTGGTTCATTTCTTGCTCCATCCGGTGAACCAGATGAACCAGGTCCCCAGTCGCAGTTGCTACTTCAGATAGCGGAATCGTGATGCAGACACATCACCCTCGACAAAACTGCGGTTCACCGCCGGGTACATCTTCGTATGTTTGTAGGTGTTCCTCATACCGGAGCCGAGTTCGTCAGCAAGACCGATTTCACGGAAAACCTTTTGATATCGGCCGGATTCTTGGGGAACGGTTCAAATGTGGCAAGACTCAAAGCACCGTGACCATGTGACGATTGGCATTTCTGTGTAGATGCGGGTCTTCTCGATGACCAACTTTGCCTATAACCGCTGAAAAATCCCGGTGTGAAAGGGTTGGAAACAATCTCGCGCAGGATGTTGTCTCGCACTGACACATTTGAATGCCGCCCAAGCGAAGAAAGTGTCGTTCAAATCTTCTTGCCAAATGAAATCAGCCTGTCATAACTCTCGATGAGGTTTGTAATGACCACGTCCGGTCATCATATCGGTCGGTGTTGAACACACCGGAAGATGGCATCCGTCTTGTGTTGCGGCAGGACAGACATGATCGTGCTGTCAGAGCCGAACAGCAGAATGGCGGCAATCGTGACTCCTTCCTTATGAGTATGCTCGTCTTTAAGAATCAGCCCTGCACTGCGCAAAGCTCCTCATCAGACATGGAACGCCAGGGATGTTCTTTCTCACGGATACGGGTCATATTCCTTGTCCGTTCTATCAAATCACTGGAGGAATCAATCCAAAAACCCGTAACCTTGCTGACAAAGTAACTGCCGTTTCTCAGGGCGTAAAGCCATTTGTACTTCATCCGAAAATGGTGTAATATCAATATCGACTTCGTGATTCCTGTCGCAGATGCGACCGTGCTAGACGACAGACGTCCTGCGAAACTGGAACGCGGATATAAAAGGATGCGCTTTTTCGTCTGCCTCATATTCAATGGGTGTTAGGTAGAGCGGAGGAGGTACATCTTGTTTTCGTTATTAACAGAGGTCACAAATTCCTTTTCTGACCTATATCGACATATCCTCTCGATGCCAGACAATTTCTCCGTTGTCCTTTACGCCGAGAAAAATGTGACGCCGTCACGGTTGGAAACGCAGACGGTCTCGTAGACATCCTTCGTAACCTCGGTTCTCGATTAACTCCACGGTGATGCTTTTCACCGCCGTAGAATCAGTTCAGTAATTGCCCTGTGGAATCTGTTGCACTATAACAACCTCCTCCTGTTTCATTCTTCATTATCGAAGACAGTCTCTGCTATGTCATTAGATTGCACTGAAGTGCCTCGCATATTCTTATGAGGACATCCGTGGTGACATTCTCATCCTTGCCGAGGTTTCATAAAGAGAAGATGAACTGATGCCTGCCGCCTTTCGTAAATCTGTCTTCTTCATATCTTTGTCCAATCAGTAGCTTCCACAGTTTCTTATAACTCATCTTCATTTTGAGATACCTCTTTATTCCATGACTCACCATAAAGTTCACAGTTGCCGTCGGATAGTTTCAATACGGTGTTGTCAGCTAATATTTTCTGAGTATTCGGGCATATAAGACACTCCGCTGTGTCGAAAACTATAAACACCTGCTTTCTGCTCTGTGCGTAAAGGTTTCATGATGCCATCCACGGCACCGTCACCGATAGAATAAGAGAGTCGTGCGATATGGCGGGCAGTGCCGTAAGATACAGAACGGTGAGGTCGTAGACCGTTTCATTCCCTTTGTAATTGGAGCCCGTTCCGGTGTCATCCGGCGTTTCAAACCCATAGCTGTTGTATTCGTTAAAAGTGCAGATGAGGTGCTTTGCGGGACTCTGTAAAGAGGGAGTCGTTGAATTCCTTCATCTTGTCATTGATGGAACGTTAAATTTCCGCAAGGATATCCTCGATGGCACGTTTCAGCATTTCATCCGCTTTTTTGCGGGCATCCTGTAGGTCGGTCAGCGTAAGATATGCCTCGTTCTGTGCTTTCAGCATCAATGCGGCCTTTGATCTCGGAGGTGTGTCCAGAAACTCTTTCGAGAGGTTCCCGACAAAACCAAGTTCACTGATCTGAGTCTGTAACGCTTTTATCTGCTCCTGCAGAAACGCACATTTCAACCTCGACTGACTGACGCTCGGCAGAAAACTGCTCGTCAAGGATAGCTGCCAGTTTCTGCTGATACTTTTCAACTTCATAGAGTTTGCGGATGTTCACCTCCGGGAAAAATTCCTGCAGGGCGGACAGAGCTGCTTCGGTTGGGTATAAGCCGATGCAAGGCTCATGTTCAGCAGGTTCAGCCTGCGCTGTTTTGACTGCACCTCAGTCTCAAGGCGCAGCTTGCTTGCCTGCAATGAGACTTGATGCGGCTTTTTTCTATATCAACTTCTTTTTGATCCTCGACCTGCTCCGAGGTCAGGTTATCCAATTCGACCTGCAGGCTGCGGATTTGTGACATTTTTCATCGTACTGTGTTTGCCGCCGACCAGGTCAGAACAAAGCAGTATTTACGCGCTCGCGGTGCGCCAGCTTTTTCTTCTGTTCTTCAAGGCAGCGTTAAATACCTCCATCCTATATCAGTCAAACAGTTTCACGAGAATATCAATGGACTTCTACATGCTTTCGCCAGAGTCCTTTGAGCGGGCGACGATCGTCCGTATTTTTCCTTACCGTAGAGTACGGAAGAAGCTGCTCATGGTCTCGCGGAGACGAAAAGCCCGATAAAGTCAATGGTATTTCTCCTTGAGCCGGTTTGCAAATTCTCTGCTGATCCAGACATCCCCAGTCAGCTGATATCCTTCGGAACACACATGGATATCATCTGGTGATGCAGATATTACGGGCAAAGTAGTATGGCAGCGCCGTCAAATTCACGTAAAGAAAATGGTATGAGTCGCCTATATGCTTTACGCATCACTGGCGAGATGAGTAATACCCATGAAACAAAAGTCTGAGGCATGGCGGCAGGACACCTATGGAGTTTTCACCATCTTCTTTTCCCCAGACGACGTTTAATCCCTCTTTGAAGCGGATCGGAGGTCGTTCTTTTTCTCTTTGAAAGCTGGCGAGTCATTTCTATGAAGCATGAGTATACCCTCTCTGCCTCTGTGTGTCGACCGCATGAGCATACAGACAATCCATTACCACAGCAAATCTGTGACATCGGACAATGACGGTCTCATCACGAGGAAAAGGTCTTTCACCTCTGCGGACCGCCTCTTAGTTCTGTCAGCACCTTGGGTACCAAGTCCGGGTGCTTGTCGGTGCAGTTGATCCGGCAGATTGTTCGTCCCTTTATAATAATCATTTGTAATCAATTGTATACAGGAAGTAGAGGTCCGCAAATGGAATGGTTAAGCCGTTTGCGGACTTTGACATCGTCTTTGGTGGATAGCAAGATTGATGGGTTCAAACATGCGAATCGGATAGATTTCAGAATGGTAGTGCGGCATCAAGGCATATAAAATCGAAAAATGAAATAAATAGACAAATATGCAATATATTATCAGAGAAAAACAAATAGATCATTGACAGTTGTGCCGGAAAATAACTATAATAAAATCGAAAAGAAATAATTACAAAATCCATTTTGGATGAAATGCAATAGATGAAATATCTGTGAGAGGGTTGTGGGTATTCAAACAAAAGGATTAGGCGTCAGAAAGGTGGAGACAATGAGGAAGAAAAAGATCCGGAAGGAGCTAGATGAGTTAGGCATATCAAGTGCATGCAGAGAAGTATTGACGGTTTGCTAAAAGAATGGATGATAAGGACTGTAGAATTCTTTTTGCAGGAAATATATTCAACAAAGAAGATGGGAAAATCTATATTACACTGACGGGGCAGAATAAAGCGTCCTAACGGCGGACAAGATTGCGGTGCTGGATGAGAACTGATAAGCGTGTCTCAGTTTACAAAGAAACATCAGAGTACATTATGCATAAGATGGCCTATGAAATCTGCAGAAAAAGAATGGCTAGGATGTGAAAGGGGTAGTATTCTCATTCAAAAGTACTTACCGCATACTCATGGCACATGAAGAATATCGAAACCAAGGCGCTTCCTGAAATGATGGGGAACTTTCACTATATTCCCTGTGTTCCCTATGGAGCGCCTGAACGAAATATATTCTAGTACAGTGGCAGAACCCTATTTAGCTGATGGGTCTCAGAATTGTCTTACTTGGAAATCATGGGAGTTTATGGTAGGCGCATCGGGTGGAGGATGCAATGAACGTGAGTGGAAGCATGTGAGTCTATCGCAGAACAAACACTCATTGCGGAATTATCATTTCTGGCGGAGAAGCTCGCATTCGTGATGAAATCAGTCGATTTTTGAAATATACAAAGAAAATCGCGAACGTAGAAGGATAAAAAGAATGGCATGCGATAGCTGTGGATCTTGGCGCTAGCAGCAGGAAGATGGCGATTGGTCACCTGGAAAAGACAAAATTAGTCATTGATGAATATCGGAATTTTGTGAATCGAGCCAGCAGATATTGAACAGCGCTGTATTGGGATGTTTTCTCCTTGTATCACTCAGTTCTGGACGGTCTAATGTTTTTTAAAAAATATGATGGAACAAAGACTGTTGGAATTGATACATGGGGAGCGACATTTGGATTATTGGATGCGAAAGGCCGACTGCTGGAACCGGTATATCATTATCGTGATAGAAGAACGGTCGATGTCATGGAAAAGCTCTATAAAAATATAGACGCAAAAGATGCTATTCCAATGGACGGGGTGTCAATGTAACCGGACATATACACTGCCTCAGCTTTATGAGTATGTGATAGAACGAGAATCTATACTAAAATTACATCTAAACTTTTGCTTTTACCGGACTTGTTGGGATACTTTCTGACTGGAAATGCTTTGACAGAAACAACGATAGCGGGAACAACGGGATTGTTAGAAAAAGCATGGATAAGTGGAGCAGAAAAGAGTGATTGAGAAGTATGAGCTCCAAGGACCATATTTGGAACCTCGAGCACTCTGGCGTTTCGAAGGGACGATTGAGGAAGGATGTAATCGTTGACACAGGCGCAGACATGGAGGTGCTTAAGTAGCAGAACACGATAGCGCTTGGCGGTGCTTGCAATCCCTAAGCTGGAAAGAAGGAGATTTATATATCAGCATAGGCACGAATATCAGTATGGGAGGGTTGAAACCAGTAAGGCAAACACATCAGACCCAGCCTATTCGGGGTTAAAAATACCGGGTTTTTGGGGGCAGGACTATTGTTTATCGAGATTTTTCAGCGTGTTGGCATTTGAACGAATTCATTAGAACGTGCCGGGGAGAAGGAAAAGAATTATTCGTTTGAACAGATTGTGATGGCAGAGGAAGATGCATGTACAGGGCCTTGGATAGATGTAGAAGATCTTGATCTCTGCAAGGCGGGCAGAATTATAAAGACAGATCAATCTTTAAGCAGGACCAATCAGAAAGGGATATCGGAAGATTATGAATTTGTAAATTGTATTCATCAAAGTATTGCATGAAGGTGAAACATTATAAAGAGGCGTTTCAAGAAATCGGCTACTCATGGATCCATCTATGCGATTGAGTGGAGGAACAACATATAAGAAGCTGATGCAAGTGCATATCTGATGTTCTTGGAGAAGCTGAATGCTGAATACCCTATGCATCCCTAAATGGAGATTTATTGGCACAAATTTATGTGCAAGAGGGCATGACGAGATACATGAATTACGAGGCATAGCGGGAAATTCATTCGAACTAGAAAATATCTGCCGCGTAATGAGCAAGATTGGCATGAGAATTATTTGAAATGAAGAAATTATGAGGCACAGTGCCTTGTAAACAATCATACACTTCATACGGAGGATACGTTATGAGAAAAAGATTAACACGCTATTCGCATCCGCTGCCATTACGATTTCAGTCGTATGCATGGTCGGGCAGGGGTGCAGCAGAAAGACGGACAAGGCTGATAATTCGAAGTAGAAACGCTCAATCATCTTCACAGAGTAGCCAGACAGGTGATGTGCAGATGGAACCAAGTTACTCTTACAATGTGGACATGGTCTCCATCACACGAACAGCGCAAAAGATGATCAAGGCATTTGAAGAAAAATCCAAAGATCCACATAGAATATACGAATTATAATTACAACCAGAGTATCTGCAAGCGTTATCGGCGGCTGCAGCATCAGAATAATTTGCCGGATATTATCGGGTTACAGCCCGGATCTCTGACGCAGACGTATAAGGATTATCTTTATGATTTCACCAATGATGCGGTGAAAACCTGGGGAATGACTGGAGATAAGGTTTTCGATAACATCACAGAAACAGCTCACATTGGGAAATAAGGAAGATGACAGCAGTCATTGTATCCTCCCATTGAGACACAGGATATTTATGTGGAATATAATAGGCCCTGTTTGATAAGCGATCAAAAGCCGACCACATATGAACATGAATGCAACGAAGTCCTAAGAGAAAAGATGGGTATGCTCCTTTGTTTTGCGGAGCAGATGGATGGCAACATGTAATTTGCTGATCATGTGTGCGTCCCAGGTTGACAAAAATCTCTTTGATGACTGTCAATACGGAAAGCAAAAAGTGGACAGACGATAAAATAGAAATCAGCTGTGGAGTATAAAAGCTTTTCGATGATGGAGTGATGCGGGATGGGTCTATCTTCTACCAGCTATGGTGATGGAACACATTTGTTTTTGGCTGGACAGGCAGGCATGGTGTTATTGGGACCCTGGTGGCCGCAGGTATACCGCAGAAGAAGAGGTTTTCCCAGGCACAGTCGCAAAACTGGGATTTTGATTGCACTTTGCTTGCAGCTGTCTCTGAAGTCAATGCTGCAGCCTATCAGGTGGGATGGACTTTGGCTATGGGATCACCAAAAACTGCAAGAATAAAGAGGCGGCATGGAAAGCGCTGGTTGGCTTTGCCACCAAGGAAGGTGCGCAAGAGATCGCCAATGATATGAACAACCATCTGTCTTACCCTGATATCAATCCGGATACTTCAAAATGGTAGATAGAGCTGGACTGCAAAAACAACGGATGAGTTCAACAGATCTGGTAAAGACTTTGCAGGGTTGATAAATCAAAGAATCAACAACCCCAAAATTGAGACTGCAGTGCAGAGGCTATGCAAGGTCTGGTGGGTGGAACATTTACGGTAGAGCAGGCAACTCAGCATATCCAGGATGTACAGAATTCACTTTCGGAATAAATGAAGTAGAAGAGATCCAGAGCCTTCGTGAGGTCACGAGGGCTCTGAGATTTAAGGAATTGCATGATGAATACAAAACGTAGAAAAAGCGAAGAAAAATCAAATTATGTAGGTTATCTTTTCATTTTCCATCTATGTTCTTTTTGTCTCTACATCCTCTATCCCGTATTCTTTTGTTGTTAAAAATGAGTGCTGTATGAGTGGTCAACTGCAAGCAATATGAAAATTGGTTGGACTTGCCAACTTCAACAAGTGCTAGTGATCATGTATTCTGGCGGGCAATAAAAATTCTTTCATTTTGGGTTATCAGTGGTTCGATCCAGGCAATTCTTGGATTTTTGTTGGGGATTTTGCAATTGAAGAGGATTAGAACTTCCGGGAAGCTAGAGGAACATTTTATCGGACATTATATTTCATCCCGTGGTTACTTCAGTGACGGTGGTAGCAATTATCTTCATGAGATCTTCCAACCATATCAGGGGATTATTGGGTATTGTTTGTCTAAGTGGTTTTGCATGGCACAACCCGTAACTATTCTGGGGCATGAAAGACGGCGCTGGTTGGTCCAATTCTTGCCAATATTTGGGGAGTGGACGGGATGGTCGATGATTATGTATATTGGCGGGCTTTCACAAATTCGATTGAAATTGTGGAATCTGCGAATTGACGGAGCAGGAACAATGAGACAAGATGATTCATGTCTATTTGCCTATGCTCACACCTGTTCATAAATCATTTGCTTTATGTTGGGGATTATAGGGTCGTTACAAACATATGCTCTAGTGAATGTGATGACAAATGGGGGCAGATCATGCAACAGAAATGCCAGGGACTTATATATAAAGGTTAAGGAGGCCCAGATGGGATACGCATGTGCTGTTTCAGTGAGCTGTCTTTATTGTTTGCTGATGATCACCTTCATCCAAGTGAAGTTCTTAGGATCTGGAGATTTCATGAATAAAGAGGAACTGAACAAATGAGACACAGATATGGGAGGGCAGCAATTACATGTGGGATGGAATATATTTTTGCTTATTTTGCTATTCTTTGTGTTCTCCCTTACTTTTATTCAACGCAGTCTTTCGCTGCACTTTTGCAGAATTTCAATTCATGATCCGCGTTTATTTGTGACGGTTTGACTTTGAATAACTATGTGAAGGCGATCCTAGAATAATCTACGTTAAATAATTTTTATAGCCAGTTTAACCATCGCTCTGACAGCGACCCTTGCTGATGGTATGTGCATCTATGGCGGTGTTTGGGTTCTCTCGAAAAATGTTTACGGAAGGTGGTTCTCTATAATTTTAATATTGATGACATTGATGGTTCCGTTGAGGTTCCTGTGTAATACCGATCACGCAGCTTAACAGCAGACTGGTCTTGATCATTATTCTGGTCTCATTTTTCCGTATATTGCATTAAATATTCCATATGCAGTTACGATATTGCAAGGATTTATGATGGAATCCCACATGAATTAGAGGAAGCGGCCGTTATTGACGGATGTAATAATCTCAACTATATGTGAGGATAGTATTACCGCTGTTGAAGCCAGGAGTCGATTGTCGTTTCTATTTGGACATTTTAACATGTGGAACGAATTCTTTTTGGCACTTTGTGCCATGACAAAGGCTACAACAAAGACTCTTCCCTTGATCGCCCAGCAGTATAAAGGAGTATATAACAGTCAGCCGGGAATCTTATTTGCTATTTTGGTTATTATCTCTATTCCAATGTTTGTCTTCTATTCTCTGGTGCAGACGCAATTTGTTAAGGGAATGACGGCTGGCGCTGTTAGAGGTTAATACATGGAAAAAGAGTTTGAAGTAGACAAAATGTTTGATCAAGCTATGCGCGGATTTGTTGATAGCCATAATGACAAAATATGTTATTTGCCTTCCGAGTATGGATTTGGTATCTACAAAAGACGCATATTAGATGATAACGTTCGTATTATTGTAAATGGTGGGGTGGCTATGGACACATGGCTCAGTCTATTAGGAGAGGGGCTGCCGATGCCACCATAAGCGGTTATTTGAATGCTGCATACGTGCATACATATCTGTGAAATGGGGAAAAAGATTGCAGGAAGGAAAGGAGTGCTGTTGCTCACAAACAACTTCAGCGGGTGATTATTGAAATAATGATATGGCGTTGGGTTGCTTGCGTCGAAGTTCAGCAGAAAGCGATATATGTCACGGACGATATTTGTAGTTCAGATAAAACAAGTCCTTTAGAGCGAACGGGTTTAATAGGAATCGGGCAGATCTGTAAAATTGCTGCCGCAGCTGCTTCTTCGGAAATGAGTTTGGATGCTGCATATCAGCTAGTCTTTTGCGACTAATGGAGAATTAGATCCTTGTCGATGCTGCTGCGGGAGAAAGATTCCTGCTAGGAAAGGGATTTGCGGTGTGAACCGGAAAAGAAGTCATTACGGTAACTCGAGAAAAGAAAATTGCACGCTGCGATTAGGCGTTTGTTAGATGATTATGGAGAGTACATTATGAAATGCTATATTCGTTGAGTGTCAACAGGGTAATCGAGTTATGTGGAATCATATAGCTGGCTGTTTTATTTGCGTGAGGCGCTAGCCGGAGAGGGAATCGGAATATTAGGCAGCCTGTGGAACGTATTTGGATGTATATGGTGGGCCGGGGATGATGGTATCACTCGTTTTTGGCAATGAGAGATCAATCCATATCTCAAAGTAGTAAGTGGAAATGGATTTGAAATATGAGGTAATAAGGATGGAGTATCTAAGTGCAAAAACAATGAAGTTGATGATTGAAAATGCCAGCCACTGCTAGGCATGACGAGCCCTATTTGACGGATATTGATAAAAATCGGAGATGGAGATCACGGTATCGCGATGCAAGAGAGGATTTGCAGCAGTGACCAATGCTTTCTTAGCAGATACACGATATATGGATCGACTTGTTGTATCAGACAGGTGTCGAGTTGATTAAGACGATGGGCGGAGCATCAGGGGGTTACTTTTTGGAACCATGTTTATCGGCGGTATTCAGCAAATACCTCATTCGGAAAAGTGTGTCTGCAGTACAGTTTGTGCCTTCTACTTTAAAGTGTGGAGAAACCGAAATTGAAAAGGAGGGGAAGGAGTGGGACGGGCGAAAACAATGTTGGATGCGTGTGTCCGGCTTGCGAGCAATGAAGGAATATGTACTGTCAAATTGCGATGTGGTGGGGATGTTTGCGGAAGCCGCCAGCGCGGCAAAAACGCAGGATGACACAAGTAGATACCTCAAACCGTTGAAAGGAAGAAGCCGGAATTTTGATGTCTGCGCACTAGAATTCCGGACCCGGGGCAGTATCTACAGCATTATTTTCACATCATTTATCATAGTTTGTATAGGAGATCAGGAGGAGCAATGAGTTTGGTCAGGGTGGATCAACTTTAGAAATGGCACAGACAACAATACTGCGATTATCGCATTTTTGCGTGATTATAATATGGTAAAGTCGGTGATAAGGGCAGCAGAAATAAATCAAAAACCGGCTATCGTTATGCTGCTACCAGAGCATGTTACAAAAAATCAGGCCCCGGATATGCATAGCTTTGTTGCCATGACAAAACATCTGGCACTGAATTCGGAGGCGGTCATCGCGTACATTTTGGATCATAGCTTTTGAGGAACGACAGATTAACGAAGCTAATCCAAGCAGGATTTACCTCGATGATGTTTTGATGCATCTAAAGAGGACTTAGATACAAATATCCGTAGAGGTCAGAGAGATTTGTAGCTATGCTCATAGCAAAATGTGGTTGTGGAGCCGATTAGGAGCAATTGGGCTGGCTAAGGACATGGTGTCACAAAGGGTAGATTACTATACGGATCCAGAAGCCGTTGCGTATTTTGTTCAGGAGACGCAGGTGGATTCATTGGCTATTGCGATCGGAAATGCACACGGGGACTATCCCATGCCGCCTAAACTTGATTTTGGGAGGTTGAAGAGATTCAACAGGTTACGAGGATTCCTTTAGTGCTCCATGGAGAGAAGCGGTATTCGGACGACCAATTGGAGAAAAGCATTCTCGCATGGGATCCGTAAATTTAATTACGGAACAGATGTCTGAACTGCTACGATGATGCAATAAGGAGATCTATATATGCATCAACCCGCCTCAAAGTCTGGATTTGTTGGGTATACCAGGATTTGTGCAGAATCGGATAAAGCTGATTGGCATGGAATTATGTAAAATACAGAGCGAATGACGTATACTGTTGATGGAAGAGGATGATGGTGGCGCATGGAATAATCGTGTTTTTCTGGTCAATTAGGACAATACGAGATAATGGTGAATAAAAGAATTATCAATATAATAAAATACTTTACCTGATACGCACGAATCCTAATGTATCATGTGATTAAACAGATACCTCATATAGCATGACCACCATAACAGAGGTGGTGTCTGAATTAATTAAAAGTGAATGTATATATGAAGAGGTCTGTGAAGATCCTCGCGTTGGAGGAGCCGGTTTGGCTAGATTAACCCGGATTACGGCTATTTCATTGGAATAGAATTCAATCGTCGCCAACTTTGTTGTGCTGTTCTAAATTTCAAAGCTAGAAAATTTATTATAACTCATGTTCCATTTTCGGATGATCAAAAATGTAGATAGCATTTTGAATTGCTGATTAGTAACGTACAAGACGCAATGAATGTTTCTCAAAGAGAATGCAAAGAAGATAATTGGGATTGGGATAGAATACCGGGCCCGCATCAATCAATCGGAGGAATGGCACTATCATATAATCACTTTGATAAATGGAAAAATGTTCCTATTAGGGAGATCGTGCAAAATAAATTTCATCTACATGGTGTTATATAGATACAATGTGAATGTGATGATATATCCTCATACAAATGGCTCCAAATATAATGGTAGATGTGAAGATATGTGTTTATATCAGTCAGAACCGGGGCAAGGGTGATACCCGTGATTCAGAATCAGCCCGTAAAGAGCTCAATGGAATATGCGGGTGAAATAGGTCATATAAAGGTACACAATGCCAGCCGTCTGTGTTCATGGGCGCTTCGGATGTCTGAATTCGGAAATTTCTGATGGCGGTTATCAATAAAGATAAAGGAAGGCATGGTATAGGGAGTTCAATTACATTACCTCTAAATACCAGGGCATGACGTTCATCCTTCTATTGAAAAAGTTTATTGAAGCTGTATGGCGAATGATGCGGACGCAATTAAACTGCTTGAACGGTCTGCAATGTATTTGGGACAGGTGCTGGCAGCCTTAATCAATATTTTGCGCCTAAAAAGGTGAGTGATCTATGGAATCTATGCACCCGTCGGAGATTTGTTTATTCGACAGCTGAAGGACTACACCTCTCCTTTTACAATGAAAAACTTCCATCGCGTAAGTATGAGAACATCAACGTTTGGCCCTGAGCTGGGAGCTATGGGGCCGCCATTCTTGCAATGGAAGAGGTGTTTGCATTTGCCGATGAGGGTTGAAAGTAGAGGATTGATGGGTGGATCAGATCCATCATTCATCGCTACGATACAGCGTTCCGTAGCTTGAATATCCCATTCGATAAAATGTATGAGCTATATCTGATGTGACCGGTATTTGCGAGAGTGATGGTGCAATATTTTTAAATACGGTACTGAAATAATTGCTGGAAGAAAAAGCTGAGGGAGTATGCCAAATCCGTAATGCTGATATCGGTTTCCGTTAGCTTGTGTTTGGCATATTCTATTTTTGCAAAGCGATATATTCTGCAGGGTGTAATTCGGTTTCACTTCGAAATTTAGATTTAAATCGAGAGAGTGAGTATCCGGAAACACAAGCAAAGATCATTTAAACGGATATTTTTCGCTCAGATTCTCTCGAAGATAGGAGATGGATTTGCTGATGCCTGCATCCATGGTAGAACCTTCGCTTCTTCCGTTGGAGTTAAATAGGGCAGGCTGTAGAGAAAAGTAGAAAAGAAATTGCAAACCAACTGCGATGAAGTCTCCTTCAAATCAGAAAAAGTTGAACGCCTGTCGCAGGTATTGTATGTGACGTCCCCATTTTTATATTGCCGATATGGAAGGTGCGCAAGTTGGTGATAAAGGATATTGCTATAATGCTTATTTAAGCCCAGGAGAGCATCAGGATTTTTCAGGATCAGTTGAAAACCATAGAATTCACAAGGTGCTGATTGTTCTGAATATTTCCGTGATGTTCGAGATGGGTGAGTGAAGACAGCTCATTTCGGTGCAAGTATAAGAATTATATTTATCGCCGGATTTAATTTGTGTTGTGCGTTGCCCCTTGACAAGACAATGGAATTCCATAATATCCGTATGGTAATGAATCGGTTTTGGTGGCGGTGCGCATTAGAAATTCCAGTAGGTTAAATTACCAAGACTAGGGACCAGATGTTTTTCTTGAGTGATAGTCTTATTTTCTTTGGTCCAAGAGAACTCATCAAATAATTCTTCAAGAGTGTTTTCCATAAAAACCCCATAAGATCTGTTTGAAAACATAGTCAGAAAGAGAAAAATGAAAGTAGTGCTCTCTAAGATATTATTTTATACTGCAGATAATGCAAGGAAAAAGTATAAAATCGTATCACGGCAACTGAACACAATTCAAACATAAATTCTATATAATCCAAATGTGAACTTGATTTGTAAGGTGATATAAGCGGAGGGGCAATATGGCAGACGGGAAAATGTTCGTGCAAGAGGCGTGTGGCCGGATGGTCACCTTTTTACAGAAGACAACCGGATTGATTATAACGGCGTGGAAAAATCATTGAATGGTATGACAAAATGGGGTGGATGGGATCTTTGCAGTCTGCCAATCCAGTGAAATGTTTGGAGCTTGACGCAGAAGAGCGATTCGAACTGGGAAAGTTCGTCATGGAACATCGCCCTAAACATATGTCGGTTGTTTTGTTCTGGTCATGTGGCGGAAAAAGTGGAAGATCAGATTAGAGAAGCGCAGCGGATGATTGACGCCGGTTGCAAAGAGTACGTTTTTATTTCCAACCAATTGGCGAAGGAAGATGAGAGCGAGGATGTTGTCAAAAGACGAGTGGAATACTTACTGAATCATATTCAAGCAGATGGTTTTGGCATTTATGAGTGTCCATATCCGTATAAAAGGTGCTTTTCTGCAGGGCTCTTAAGGTGGCTGGCTCTAACCGGAAAAATTCAAGTTTTTGAAAGATACTTGTTGCGATGTGTGCAGCTAAAAGGCAAAAGGCTGATGCGGTACGGGGGAACAGGACTGAGAAATTTATAATGCAAATGGTGCAACGCTGCTACAGTCATTGAAAGATGGATGCGCAGGTTACTCAGGTGTTATGGGCGAATTTTTATCCGGATCTGATTAGCTATCTGGTGAAGAATTTCGAGGATGATGCGAGATTATAGATGAGTTGATGGACTTTATTGGGGCGGCATCTACGATTGAATATCAGTGTTATCCGGTGAACGCCAAATATTATTTGCAACTGGAAGGACTTCCGATTACAACGAAGTCCAGAAAGCAGAACGATCGATTGCTCGGCAAGCAAAAATTGGAGGTTGAACAATATAAAAGGGTGACAGAAAGGTTTAGAGCATATTTTTGTGAGAAGGTTCGGCGGTAAAGTGTCCTGAAATCCCGACCAAATCATGAAAGATTCGATAGCAAAAGGTAAATTTGTCCGCATGGAAAGACCGGTTTTGAAGCTTAGAGAATAACATACGATAAGGATACGATTCCAGAAATGGATGGAGTTGTAACAGATACGTTTCATCTGTGGTATCGGGTTCTATGGTATATCGCTGCAATGTGTCATGATCTTGTTGGCTTTATATGGGATTGAAAAAGCCGATTTCATGGTGTGTATAGGCTCTCTGCTTCTTGCCATTACCCGTAAAATACCAAGTCGTGTTGGAGCACTGATTTTGCATACAATGAGAGGAAAAAGAATTAACCATGGGATATCAGTTTTTCCGCAATCATATGGTGTGCACCATAGGAAATCAAGAGACGAGTACGATTATACAGACTTTATTCATATCGTCGAATCTGGGAATTATCTCTATTTATTTGTGACCAAGAGTACAGCGTGTATGATTGATGCTTTAACAGTTCATCCTCAGCCAGAAAGATTTAAAGACTTTATAGAGGAGAAGACAGGAAGAGTTGGAGTTTTTCCCATGCGAAGGGAGCATTATAATCTGCTAGTGATTTTTGGGCAACTTACTACTCAAAAAATAAGCATAGGATACATAAAAATAGATAGAGAGTTTTGAGATGAATTTACATGGAAAAAGGAGGTTTGCATTGCAATATAAAAAGCAGCCTTATCAGAGTCGTTGTGAAACTGGACAGCATACTAGGCAGTCTAATCAATACGGTGGCAGTATTGCTGTTAACATAATTTTTATCTTGGGTTTGGCGCAAGTCTTCTGGCGTTTTGTTCTGAACCATCCGATTGTTTGGTCGGAGGAAATGATTCGGTTGGCGTATGTGTGGATCTGTTATTTGGGGTGGATTATCGCAGAGCAGAGCTGACTCGCATATTCGTATTACGGCACTTTTCCAACCGCTTACCAGGAAATGCAAAAAATGGTTACAAGTTTTTGTCACCTTCTGACGATTCTTTTTCCGTTCTATGGTTATTTATGGGGGCGTTTAATTGGTGCAGGGGCCAAAAGAACAGCGGTATCCTTCCCGATGAATTATGCCATCGTTTATTTGATGGGGCCGATATGTAACTTCCTGATTTGTTGTTATGAGATAGCTAGAATGTGCAGAATGTATTGTAATAGGACCAGAGACTATTCGGATAAGAAAGGAGAGAGGAACAATGACGCTGACATTGATTTTATTTATGATTCTCTTATTTACGGGACTTCCTCTTTACGTCAATCTTGGTTTGGTGTCTTTTCTGTATATATTTCAGTCAGGAAGTGACCCTATGGTTGTCGTGCAGAGAATTACACAAGCAGGTAATTCGTTTACCATGTTGGCAGCTCCATTCTTTTATTCTGATGGAAATCTGATGAATACGGGAGGAGTTACTACAAAAGCTGTTTACTTTTGCGAATACGATTGTTGGAACGGTTCCTGGGGGATGGGACATGCAAACATAATCTGCTCTATGATGTTTGCGGGAATGTCAGGGACTGCAGTAGCAGATGCGGGCGGTCTTGGCAACATAGAAATTCAAGCCATGAGAGATGTGGGTTATGATGACGATTTTTCATGTGCAGTTACTGCGGCATCATCTGTATTGGGACCGATTATTCCTCCATCCTTACCGATGGTTATCTTGTCGGTCACCGTGGGAGCATCAACCGGACGATGTTTTGTAGGCGGCATTATGCCCGGAATATTAATGGCGCTTACGATGGGAATCATGGTCAGCTACTACGCACACAGGCGACATTATCCAAGAAATCCCAGACCGACGAAAAGCAGTATTATGGAAGGCTTTTCATGAAGCAATTTGGGCGTTGCTTGCACCGGTTATCGCTTTTGTGGCGATCTATGCGGGAATTGCTAACGACCACGGAGGCAGCTATCGTCGCATCATTGTACGCGCTACTCATAGGTTTGTTTGCTTATCGGGATCTAAAGGTGAAGGACTTGCCTCGAGTTATGATGATGACCTGTGAGACGACGGGAGTTGTTCTTGCAATTGTCATGACAGCGAATATTTTTGGGTATGTTCTAACGGTTGGACAGATTCCGCAGATGATTTCAACAACACTGACCATGATTCATAATAAATATGTTTTTAATTGTTGTAAATCTGTTCCTCTTATTTGTCGGATGTTTTATGGAAGGACGGCCATTTTGATCTTAGGGACCGATTTAATTCCGTGCATGACACAGATGGGTGTATCAGAGGTACAGGCGTGTTTGATTATGATTTTAAATCTAATGATAGGGTGTCATTACGCCACCAATAGGAGTTGTCCTTTACGTTACATCAAAATGTGGCAAAAAGTTTCTGCAAATCGGGTGATCAAGGCGACGCGCCATTTCTTATCCCGCTGTTTATTACGCTGATGATTGTTACCTTTGTGCCTGCAGTTACAAATCTCTTGCCGGATTTAATTTATAAGGGAAATGTGATTATTGCTATAAAATAAACCATCCATTATATGAAGAGCATGATTTTACCATAAATCACATAAAAAGGAGGAAAAATGAAGAAGAGTTAGCACTTGCGTTATCTATTGTGATGTCAGTTGGATTGCTTGGAGGATGTGGATCATCTGCAAGCACAACGAGTGCAGAGAAGGAAAGCATCTGTAACGTCCAGTGCGGCAGAAACGTCGGCTGTGGCAGGAGGAAACAACGAGAAAAAGAAAGAATTGAAGTGGGGATCAGTCGGGACACAGACCACGCTTCGCGAGCGAGGCGATGGCAAAAGGCAATTGAAGAAATTAATGCCAAAGCGGAAGGAATCACATTACCGGATATTATGACTCTAGCTGGGTGGTTCCCAAGACCTTGTAGAAGGAATCAAGAAGGTATGGTTGATTTTATTACAGAAGGACCGGCGCAGTTCGGCTCATGGATTCTCAAGGCGGCCCAGGTAGAAGCTCCCTTTCTGTGGAAAAGTGTAAGCACATGACCACGACCATGAATGGAGTATCTTGAGGAAATGGACAAACTATTTGCAGATAAGGTTGGAGTCCACATTCTTGGAACTCTTTATTATGGTACACGTCAGTTAACAACGAAAAAGCCAGTTAAAACCTTGGATGATTTAAAAAGGAATGAAGGTTCGTGTACCGGAGACAGATCTATATGTCAAAAATGGTACAGTCTTGGGGGAGCAGCAGCAACGCCAATGAATATTAATGAGTGTATATGGCACTGCAGACTGGAACTGGTGGATGGACAGGAGAATCCACTTCCGACTTTCAAGCACAAAAATTTTATGAAGTGGTAAAAATATCACTTTGACCAATCATATTATTTGCCCTTCCATGATGTTTGTGAACTTGAGCACATGGAATAGCTTGTCAAAAAGGATCAGGGAAGTTGTTCAGGCTGCAGTGAAAAATGCGATGAGACTGGGAAGATCAAGCAGTTTTTGGATGCAGAGAAAGAACTCAGGAAAAATGGCTAAGGAATATGAGCTGTGCAGTGATCACTCCAGATGATAGTATTCGTGAAGCTACGATTCCCGCTATAAAACCTCTTATTGAGGATTGGGACAAGATTCAGTCGTATGCTAAATAACTACGCAAGTTAAGTGCACTAGATCAAACCGGGATTTCTGTTATATGCAGTAGTCCCGGTTTTTGAAAGTCTTAGTATATCGAACTGCTTTATGGAAGATAAACGTTAAGAGTAATGGATAGAAAGCATGAAAAAGAGGTTGACCTATGAATACCCACCCGAAAATATTGGTTGTCGGCAGTTTTGTGATGGATACGATTACCAGCACCGAAGTGTTCCCCGCAGCGGGGCAGACGGTGCTGGGGTATCGATATTCAACGGCGCCCGGAGGGAAGGGAGCAAATCAGGCGATGGAGGCGGCGCTTCTTGGCGCAGAGGTGACAATGGTGGGAAAGGTTGGCACGGATGCCTTCGGAGATCGGATGATTGCCTCCTGAAAAAGCGCGGGTGTGGATGTATCCTACGTGTTCAGAACCGACGATGGGACATCCAGCGGGATTGGCAATGTCATGATTACGACGCAGGACGGAAAAGCACTGAATAACAGGATTATTGTGATTCCGGGAGCCAATCATAAGTTGACCGTGGATGAAGTTGCCTTTTTGGAGAATACAATTGAAGATTATGACATGGTGATGCTGCAGTTTGAGATACCCATGAAGTGAACTGTGCAGTAGCGGAATACGCATATCGGAAGAAAGTACCCGTCATGCTGAACCCGGCACCGATTGCGCAGATTCCGGAGGATCTCATGAAGATATCACCTACCTTTCTCCCAATGAGACGGAAGCAGCGGAGCTTTTGAATTGTTTTGTCAGAAATGAGAATGAGCCGTGTGGGCGAACAGGCCGTCGAAGAGATCAAGAAGGCGATGAAAAACAAGGGTCTAAAAACTTCTTCTGACGCTTGGAGATGCGGGAGCCATGATGATAGAGGATGAGAAGGCCCTGCTGATCCCCGGTGTTCAGGGAATCGCGGCAGTGGATCCGACGGCGGCGGGAGATTCTTTTGTGGGAGCGTTTTGTACGGCTAAGGTGGCAGGTCTTACGGATGCGGAAGCCATTTCTTTTTCCAACATGATTGCGGCTAGGACGGTTTCTCTCATGGGAGCACAGCCCAGTCTCTCATCGTTGGATCAGGCGATTGCATTTCATCAGCAGGCGGGGCGCAATACCGCGATTTTGGAAACAGTAAAGGAGATTTTAAAATGACGACTGAAGGGAGCAAAAGGCACTGCAGGTGTTTGAAGATGCGGTTAGCAGCAGGTGGAATATACGCTACATACAGCAGACAAAGATGCGATTGGCAAAGCGGCAGAAATCATCCAGGCATCTATCAGGCAGGGAGGACGCCTTCATGTGACCGGCATCGGAAAGCCAGGGGCATATTGCGGGATATATTGCGAGTCTGATTACCTCGACCGGAACACCGGCATATTTTTGCATGGGACGGAGGCGGTTCACGGCTCCAGTGGTCAGTTGGTGGCAGGAGATGTGGTCATCGCGATTTCTAACAGTGGAAATACGGATGAAAATGATGGCAACGGTGTTTTTGTGCGCAGGATAACGGATGCAAGATCATCGGCGTCACGGGAAATGCGAAGAGCCGACTTGCCGGGGCATCCGATGTGGTTCTTTTAGCGGATGTGGTTCCGGCAGGGGAGGGAGGCCCGTTAAACCGCGCACCCAGAAATTCCATTCTGGCAGAGACCTTGTCATGCAGATGTTGTCCGTTGTCTTGCAGGCGGAGGCGCACGTGACGCCGGAGGAATATGTCAAGCATCATCCGCATGGTGCGCTGGGAAAGCTGAGAGAGGATGAAAGATAAGTGAGGAAGGGAATGTAGACAAGCGGGAGCCGGGAGAAAGATGATCATAGACAGCCTGAAGAACATTGCGCAGTATAAGATGATTCCGGAATTAAGCAGAGTGATCGATTCTATCGTGCAGGGGAATTGGAAAGAGTTTCCGCTCGGTAAAACGGAACTGGATGGAGAGCACCTGTTTGTCTATATGCAGGAATATGACAGCAAGGAGGCGAAAGAGGTGAGGGGAGAGTCACACCGCAGATACATCGATCTCCAATGTGTGCTCTCCGGCGAGGAGATCATAGGTTACCAGGTGCTGGAGGGACAGGGATGTACTCGAGGAAATCCCGGAGAAGGATATTGTATTTTTATCTGAACACAGGGCATGACGAAGCTGCGGATGAAGGCCGGTATGTTTGCGGTATTTTTCCCCGATGAAATTCATGCCCCCTGCCAGATTTCGGGACAGAGCGAAAGAGTCAAAAAAGCAGTTTTTAAGATAGAGTGTTCGACGGACTCAAAGATCGTAATGTGTCCATAAGCTGATGATCTTCACGGTCTGCACTCCCTTTAAAAACTTCAGTAAACAAGACGGTGTTGAATATTGATCCGTCGTGAATAGGCTCCCTGTAAAGCACCCTGTAACTTTTCATAGGGCGGTGGTGTTTGATAAGGGTTTACACGGAGCACTTCTATAAGCGCCTTCGCCTTTTCATCCAACTTGGCTGCTTTCAGCTTCGGGATGTCGCTTGCCGCTTTTTGTGTAAACGATGGAATAGACTACCATTGCACCTCGTTTTCTGGCAAGCATTCATCCAGTGGCGTACGCAGACCTTCTATTATTTTTTCTTTCATATCCGGAATAGAGGACAGATACAGTGTTTCCATCAGTCCGTTATAATCTTCTTCACTAAGAACGACAGCATTACCATCCTTCGTAAGGATATGGACAGGCTCATTATAGAGAATGGTCTGTTCTAGCAAGGAAAAATATTTTTCTCGAAAATTCGTAATATTCATGTAGAAACATTTGTCCACCCCCTTGTTTTTGAATAGTTTACATGTATCAAAAGAACCGGAATTGCTAGCGGTTTTTCACCAACTGTGAATAATGTACACTATAACGTACATGTTCAAATTTGTCAATGCAGCAAACATGCAGGTTTGACAATCCTGCCCTGATCGGTAAAGATGGAACAGGAAACAACCGCAGGAAAAGGGAGAGGAGATGGAGCAAGAAGTACAGCGGTCCTACTGGATTGATGCCGCAAAACCTGTGGCAATCCTGGGGAGTCCTGGTCGATCATACACAGAACGTGCTATATAGCAATCACCGCATCGCCGACTGCTCCTATTATAGCGTCGGCTTGTTTATCTTCCTCATGGAGTGACTGGCACGGCTCTTACAGTAGATATCGGGAAGCATCCGGAAAAAGTTAAAAAGAATTTTTGGAAAAATCGCAAGACCGTATCTGGTGGCAACCTTATCTTCAGCATCGCGCAGGACAGGCAGTTTATTTTTCTTGCCTTTTGGAAGCGACTTCTGTATTTCAATGCAAGCGCACCGTTCTATTATGTGGCTCTCTATCTGCAGCTGATGGTGGTTATCCCTGTCTTTGCGGCTCTGTTGCGTATGACTTCAACGAAAAGGGTGGGATTTTCTTAGAAATGCTTGTCTTCGGGGCGACCGTCGTTCTCTCCGCTTGGACCACCAACCATTCCAATATTCTGGATATTTATGGCGAGGAGGCAGACTTCTCGGGGAAGTTATCTGATCCTGTGCTATCTTGGGATGCTCTTTGGAAAGTACCGGTCCGGGATCTCCGTGAAGCCACCGTGGCCATCCTTGCATGGATTGCGGGTATCTGCATCACCCTGGAGTGAGACTCGATATGGCAGGCCGTTCGTACTGGCTGGAGCGCTATCTTCCGATTGGAGATGGGCGGAATCCTCCGGGTTCGGCCTCGGGCTGTATGCGGTATTCATGGCGATCACGCTGTATTTCATGGAAAAAGCCCTATCTTTCAGCCCTGGGCTCACCCGGGCGTTTCGGCTTGTTTCTGCACTGGGGAAGCATACCCTATATATCTTTTTATACCATCGCCTGTTTTGGATTTCCTCTTGCCGCCCTTTTTCCCGCGGTCGAATATCTGGCTCATGCGCGTGGGATATTTTGCCAGTATGATAGGGCGGTTCGATGGCGATCGAATGGCTTTTGCAAGCAGCTTCCCTTGCGTGTAAAAAGGTCTATTCCTGCATCGCACGTCGTAGTTCGACGTTTTCACAAAAGAAATACAGGAAGAAGTGAGTCGCCCGTAATGGAAAATAGCTTTTTCCATTTTAGAAAAAGTGGTACAAGTGCCAAAAATCTAAAAATGAGCTCTTGACTATTTCCTTCCTATTACGCATACTTTTAGAAAGAAAGTGGTACAAGTACCCTAAAATCTAAAATGGAGCTGAGATATGGAAATTAAGACCTGGATTCCTGAATCACATAACTATGCTTTCGCCAAAAAGCGGTTCGATTTCTAGATCTCTGTGGATTTGTTCTTGTTTATTCTATTTTATCACCACCCATTTACCGATTTGTGAACTTCTCTCTTTAATCTTACCCTCTATCTTAATTTTTATATGATAGTCGAACTCCATCAAAAGAAACATTTAAATGTTCCGCAATTTGTTTTGCTGTAATATTTGGCTCCAACATCATCAATTCAATAAGTCTCATTCGATACTGGATTTCTCAATTTTTATTTCTTGGGTAGTTTCTTGGGTAGTTTCTTGGGTAGTTTCTTGGGTAAGACTACCATTAAACTCTTTCAAAAATTTCTTTATTCACACCCATAACGGCGTTGGTATAGTTATCTTCTTCATTATCCGGGTAAAACTTAGCTCAGGAATCCATTTTTCTAATAGAGCATCCTTTGCGCGTCTTATACCTGAACCGTAAGACTCTATTAAGTTGAGAAGAACATATCTTTTAGTTCTTTGTTTAGATACTGCCTTCTATCAAAACTCCTGTCCTTAAGAGCCTCAATGGTTTTGGGAGGGGAGCGGTCTATTATGATTTACAAAAGAAATTCTATCCCTGTAAATATATATCCCTACATATTCAGGCGTATCGTATTCCTTATGCAAAATGGCATTCGTGCAAGTTCCTCAAATGCTGTAAGAGGATAGTTATAGACAATCTATGCTCTGATTTTATCCGCTACTCTTATGGTATAGAAGCTATAATATTGTCTTCAAAATATTTGCTGACCTGTTTTGCCTGTATCCAAACCGGACCGTCAAATTTCTTGGATTCCATTTCTATCCGTTCCATCTATTTCTAATGATCTCAATATGGCATTTGAAATAAATTTATTCAGGTGTTTCGCAAAAGACATTAACTAGCAAAGCTTTTTAGCTGATATCCATACTCACCTACTCACATAAAGCCCCATACTTTTGCCATATCCAGCTTGGACATTTCTCTCAATATCTCTTTTGGCCCTCGTCTGAAGGAGATACTCTTTCATGTATTCATAGCTTTGTAAATACCTGATGGTAGCTGCATCGTTCAGATTTGAGCTAAAAGAAAATGAGCAAATTTCTTCAAAGAGCCTCAAATTCTTCATTGGGATTTAAGTGCCCAATCTCTACTCAACTCTGATATATCTTTCCTGCCTTTAGCCTAATATCTTTATCTTTTTCCGCCTCACTTGTTTTGAAACAGGCAAAGTTACTACTATTTCTACCGACACTACGATATAGTATTCATCATCAATTTGATCCGTACTAATCGGATAGTGGATTTTAGGATGAATATTGAAAGAAGAGATTTTAGGTCATTTTCAATGCCTTCAACCATGACTCTTTGATCCTTCTATTGGTCTTTTCGAATTGCTTTTTCCTCCTGTTACTTTTATTATCGACTTCTTCAATACCCACAAACAACAAGCTCTATCTCATTATTCATATAGTTATTGGCAAAGGCACAAGCAGTTTTTAGAATCTTATCTTTGAAATTTGCCGACTTCTATATTCGATAAAACTGCTTTCTATGTTTTGATTTTCTAGAATGTTATGGAGCATTCTTTTTATATCTAAAAGCTGCATAATACCTCCTTTTCAAAAAGTTTTTCAGCAAAAAGGTGGATTGACTCAAAAATCTGAAGAAATGCCTGTACCTGACAGCAATCATTGATTGGTACGGCCGCCGCATCGTCGGCTGGACTTGATGACCGTGGATATCAGTTCATTGGTGAAATTCTCAGATTTTTAGGCTTGAAAACTGACTCATTATAGCATACCTTATCTATCTTTTACGCCATCACCTGTTTTTGGATTTCTCTGCCGCCCTTTTTCCCGCGTGGTCGAACATCTGGCTGAGTGCATGGACATTTTGCCGGTATGATAGGAGTGCTCTGATGGCGATCGAATGGCTTTATGAGCAGATTTCTTGCGGAAAAATTTATACCATCAGGGATGGAAAACCATGATTGACTTGGAACTGGCGGAGATTTATGGATATGAAACGAAAAAGATTGAATGAGCAGGTCAAAAATAACATTGAGAAATTTGACGATGATTTCAGGTTCCAAACCTTACAAAAGTGGAATGGAAAAATTTGAGGTCGAGAAATTACGACCTCAAATTCGGAAATAGGGTCCAGGAGGCAGAAGATATTTTGTACAGTAAAGCGCCTAGCAGACTGCAGGCGCTTCTTGGCTCTTCCAATATTAGCCCTGAGAACAAGCGCTGACTGGGCACTGTGCTGCACAGGTTCCGCAGTCAATGCAAGCGTTCTGGACCAATCTCGTGCTGCGGTATCTGCCTGGAGATTGCGCCCATGGACAGACAGGTGCGCAAGAACCACAGTTTACACAAGAATCGCTGATTGATGTATGCCAGTGACTCATAACCTCCTACAACATTCAGCGAATGTATTTGTCAGTCTTCGAACCTCATCTTAATAGGGCAAAAAAGTGATGACAATGCAAAATATTATTAGGTTGACTAATAGAAAGAGGATGCAATTCCCTGTTTTCTCCAATATTTCCGGGAAAGATTTCTTTTCTCATTGAAAAGATGGCGGAAAAGATCCGCCTGAATCGTTTGACGCTGGTAGAATCGCATGATAGTATTGTTTTGAATTTAATCACATAACATTACATTTTTTTCATGGAGGATAGATCGCTGTCAAGAAAGATGAAAGTATGGACGGCAACGAGGCTGCTGCATACGCTTCATGCGTTTGCAGAAGTTGCCGCAATGTACCCGATCACACTCTTCCATCCGTCAGCGCCGGAGCATGTCGATGAGTGGGCGACCGCAGGAAAGAAGAACATTTTCGGACGTCCGGTGCAGATTACGGAGATGCAGTCTGAGGCAGGCGCTGCAGGTGCGGTGCACGGCTTCGGTTGCCGGTGCGTTAACCGCCACCCTATACCGCTTCTCAGGGACTTCGCTGATGATTCCGGACATTACAAATGTGCCGGTGAGCGTCTTCCGGTGTCTTCAACGCTTTCCGCCCGCTGCGTGCGACGCGTGCACTGAATATTTTCGGCGATCATTCCGATGTATACGCATGTCGTCAGACCGGTGCTGTCTCTGCTCTGTTCCTCTTCCGTTCAGGAAGTGATGGATCTGACGCCGGCTGCACACTGCACTGCCATTGAGGGAAGAGTTCCGTTTATCAACTCTTTGACGGCTTCCGTACCTCCCATGAAATTCAGAAGATTGAGATTTGGGATTACGAAGACTTGAACGAGATGGTCGATCATCAGGCAATCCGCAACTTAAGGACAACTGTCTGAATCTCGCCATCCGCGCGAGATGGGTCCTGCACAGAATCCGATATCTTTTTCCAGACCAGAGAGTCCTGCAACGAAGTCTTTACAATGCCATTCCGGACATGGTCCAGAAGTACATGGACAAGGTGAATGCCAAGATCGGAACGGATTATAAGCTCTTCAACTATTATGGAGCAAAAGATGCAGAGACCATCATCGCTGCTATGGGCCCGTGGAATGAGACGATTGAGAAACCGTTGACCACCTGATGAAGGCGGGAGAAAAGGTGGGTCTGTGAAGGTTCGCTCTACAGACCTTCTGATGCGAAGAGACTGCTAGCAGCGATTCCGAAAGACCGTGAAAAGAATCGAAGTGCTTGATGAACCAGGAGCCGGGTGCCCCTCATGAGCTTCTGGCGCTGCGATGGCTACAATTGAAGGATAGCGAGTTTGCTTCTGTTCCGGTATTCTGCGGCCGTTATGGTCTGGGTTCCAAGGATACGGTACCGGCAGATATCGTGGCTACCTTCCACAACGATTCCAAGAAGGAATTCACCATCGGCATCGTGGACGATGTGACCAATCTGTCTCTGGAGAGAGGCGAGAACCTGGTGACCACTCCGGAAGGCACGATCAATTGCAAATTCTGGGGTCTGGGTGCGACGGAACGGTCGGTGCGAACAAGAACTCCATCAAGATCATCGGCGACAATACCAACATGTACGCACAGGGCGTATTTTGACTATGATTCCAAGAAGTCCGCGGTGTGACGATGTCTCACCTGAGACTCGGAAAATCTCCGATCAAGTCCACCTACCTGATTCATAAGGCGAATTTCGTAGCCCGCCATACGCCTGCTATATCCGCAAATTCAACATGGTGCGGGAACTGGTAGACGGCGGCACCTTCCTTCTGAACTGTCCCTGGAGTGTAGAGGATCTTGACCGCGAACTTCCCGGTCAGGTCAAGAAGTTCATGCATGATCACAAGATCAAGTTCTATATCATGAACGGTTCCAAGATCGGTGTCGAAGTAGGAATGGGCCCGACCAGGATCAATACCATCCTGCAGTCCGCTTCTTCAACTGGCGAACATCATTCCGGAGAATGATGCGATTCAGCTCATGCGAAGGATGCAGCTAAGGCAACCTATGGTCGCAAGGGCGATGATGTGGTGCAGAAGAACTGGGCGGCTATTGATGCCGGTGCAGATCCGAAGAACCTGATCGAAGTGAAGATTCCGGAGTCCTGGGGTAGCTGCGAGGACGAAGGTCTGGACTTCAAGAAGGTCGAAGGCGCAGAGCGGATGCGGTTGCTTTTGCCAACAACATCCAGAGGAAGGTCACGCACAGGAAGGCAACAGCCTGACGGTAAAAAGATACCTTCCTCACACCGACGGTTCGACACCGAGCGGAACATCCGCTTTCGAGAAGCGTGGCATTGCGGTCAATACGCCGACCTGGGATCCGAATGGCTGTATTCAGTGTACGTTCTGCTCTTATGTCTGCCCGCATGCGGTGATTCGTCCGGGTTGCATGACCGAAGAAGAAGAGCGAAGAACGCACCGGAAGCGCATGAAGTTCGTCGATCTCAACATCTCATGCCCGGATATAAATTCGCAATCGTGATTTCGTCTCTGACTGCACGGGCTGTGGCGCCTGTGTCAACAATCTGCCTGGCAACAACAAGAACCAGGTACTGACACTGGGACCGATCGCAGAGAACGAGTTCGAGCAGAAATACTTTGATTATGCAGTCGAGCTTTCGGACAAGCCGGATGTCGTGGAACACTTTAAGAACAAGGCAACGGGCTTTGATACCATCAAGCTTCGCAGTTCAGACAGCCGCCTCGAGTTCTCGGCGCCTGTGCAGGTTGTGGCGAGACGCCCTGCGTCAAGTTTGCGACACAGCTTCGGAGACAGAATGTGCATCGCAAATGCAACCGGCTGCAGTTCGATCTGGGGTAACTCCTACCGTCGACTCCTTTATACCGTCAACAAGGCGGGACACGACCGGCTTTGGGACAATTCCTTCGAGGACAATGCGGAGTTTGGCTCGGTATGGTTCTGGCCAACAACGCACTTCGCGATGCGCTGAAAGATAAGGTGGAAGTGATCCCTTGCAGAAGGCAGCGCGGAAGCCAAGAAGGCGGCACAGGAATGGCTGATACCTTTGCAGACGGCAGCAAGAATCGGGCTGCAAGCGATGCTCTGGTAGCGGCTCTTCAGGAGACGCCTTTCTGATGCGGCGAAATATATCCTGCGAACAAGGACTTCCTCGCCAGAAGTCACAGTGGGTGTCGGTGGTGACGGCTGGTGCTACGATATCGGCTTTGGCGGTGTGGACCATGTGCTTGCTTCCGGCAAGGATATCAATATCCTCTGCGTCAACACCGAGGTTTATTCCAATACGGGCGGTCAGGCTTCCAAGGCAACACCGGTCGGCGCGGTGGCACAGTTTGCTGCAGGCGGTAAGGACATCAAGCAGAAGGATCTGGCTTCCATCGCCATGAGCTATGGTTACGTCTATCGTGGCACAGATCGCCGCGGTGCCACTAAGGATCAGACCTGAATGCGATCCGTGAGGCAGAAGCTACCATGGTCCTTCCTCATCATCGCTTATGCGCCTTGTATCAACCAGGGTCTGAAGATCAGGCTGGCATGGGCAATGCGCAGCTGGAAGAAAAGAGAGCGGTGGATTGCGGTTACTGGAATCTCTTCCGCTTCAATCCGGCAGCAGAGAAGAAGTTTACGCTGGATTCCAAGGAGCCTAAGGGCGATTATCAGGACTTCCTTGCCAACGAGGTTCGTTACCTGTCGCTGAAACTGAAGAACAAGGAGCGTGCGGAAGAACTGTTTGCACAGTCGGAAGCTAATGCAAAGGCTCGCTATGCTTATCTGAAGAAGCTGAAGCCTCTTTACAACGACTAATCCGGTATTCTGTCATCCTTTCATAAAAAGTCCCTGTGTTCCACAATTTGCGGAATACAGGGACTTTTCTGGTGCGCCCAGCGGCGCACGTTTCTAACCGGTGCAAGTCCGGAGTCCGCCCGGTAGTGGGAAGGACATAGCCGAAGGCAAGGGTGTCCATCGTGAGGTGGAATCTAAAGGAAGCCGGATTCGGGGAACCTACTAACCTGAGGGCAAACCTCTGGCCTGACGAACAGAAATCATTTACAGGCTGCAAACGAGGTAGGCTGCTAGACAAGACGAAGCCCGATAACTACACTGGAACTCGTTTGTAGTAAAAATGGCAGGTAGATGGAGGGAAAGAAACGTGCGGTACCTGGGGAGGTCTGCGTGGAATGCTCCGAAAGGAGTAACTGTCATCGAGAGGTGGCATTGAACATGCAGAAGTCAGCAGAGGTCATAGTACCCGAGAGGGAAAGGACCGAATCAGTAGGAGTCCATGAGTACGACCTGAGAAAGGAGGGTGAGCACATGGATGCAGAAAACATCGAGATACGATGGCTGCTCACAAAGAGATAGTGGAACACAAAGGGTATGTGAGAGCGCACCGCTCATTCAACCGGATATGGAAGGAACGGGACAGTGCAGCCTGATCTCTTGGGGAAGATACTGAAAAGGACAACCTGAACAGAGCTTTTAAGAGAGTGAAGGCAAACAAAGGGGCGCCGGGAGTCGATGGAATGAACGTTGACGAGACGCTTGTATGGCTTTAAGGGAGAACAACCACGAGTTGGTAGACAGGATACGGCGAGGGGAAGTATACGCCGAAGCCGGTCAGACGAGTAGAGATCCCAAAGCCAGACGGGGGAATACGAAAGCTTGGTATTCCGACCGTCATTGACCGAACCATCCAACAGGCCATGGCACAACAGATGATGCTGATTTATGAGCCGCTGTTTGCAGACGGAAGCTACGGCTATCGTCCCGGACGGAGCGCAAAAGATGCCATACGGAAGGTAAAGGAGTATGCGAACAAGGATATACCCAAGGGTAAGTCTAGACTTGTCCAAATACTTTGACACACTGAACCATATCATTCTGGTGAACCTGCTACGCAGAGAGATCAAGGATGAGCGTGTCATCCAGATGGTAAAGCGATATCTGAAAAAGCGGAGTCATGGAAAATGGAGTGGTCATCGATACAGAGGAAGGCTCGCCACAGGGAGGGAATCTGTCTCCGCTGTTGGCAAACATCTACCCTCAATGAATTTGATCAGGAGTATCTGAGACGTGGAGTTCCTGCATACGCTATGCGGATGACATTGTTCTATTGGCAAAGAGCGAACGAGCGGCAAAGAGGCTACTGGAGACGAGCACGAAGTATCTGAAAGAAACCTTGAAGTTGAAGGTGAATCAGGAGAAAAAGCCTGTGGTCAGTGCATTTGCAATCCGAAAATTTTAAGTATCTCGGCTTTGCACTGGGAAGGAAACGGAAGCGGAATATTTATCCGAGTTCATGCAAAGTCGATGGAAAAGTTCAAAGCCCGATTGAGAGAGCTTTCTTCCCGAAAACGCTGTCAGCACTCGACCGGCACTTGAAAAAGATAAAGGTCTATGTAAGAGGTGGATGAACTACTACGGAACCGCAAGCATGAAGAATCAAGTCGATGCTCTGAATGGATGGCTGCGTCACCGTATTCGTATGTGCATTTGGAAACAATGGAAGAAGTTCAAGACAAAGAAGCGTAAGCTGATTGGACTGGGCGTTCCGGAATATTTTTGCACATCAAGCGGCAGGATGCCGTCGCGGATACTGGTGGACGACCAACAGAGAGCGGTCAAAAGAGTCTAATAAAAGAAAGACTGGTACGGTGGGGCTTTTGATGATCTCACTTTGCGTACCAGTCAGTGCACGTAACTATTGAAACCGCCGTACCGAACGGTACGCACGGTGGTGTGGAGAGGACGAGGTTAATCACCCTCCTACTCGATTTTCACGGACAGGAGAGGGATCGGGAGTCACTTTGATGGTAAAAAAACGGGCAGGAAGCCTGCCCGTTCATGGTAAGAAGAATGATCATAAGTGAATCTTGCAAGTAGAATCCTAGACACCGTCTTGCACAGTGTATCGTAAGAAGAGTCCCGAATGGAGGAGCGAAATTAGCTGTGCAGAGTCTGCAAGGCATTATCTTTGATTAGAATCCGGCAGTCTCCTCCAGGTATTGGTCGCTGACTGCCTGTGTGGATTTCTACCTGTATTCGGAAAGGATCAGGCAGGTTCTGGAGAAGTGAGGATCGTCCTTCCCGGTATCTGCTGCGTGATAAAGAACCAGAAGATAACCTTCTCCGTTTTGATTTTTAAACAGGGTGTTCCGACCGGCAATGGAAGGATTTACCATGGAAGCGACACGGATGATATCCATCAAAAGAGGAAAAGAATAGATCCGGTATTTGGCAGGATCTGAGTAGCGTTTCTCTTTGTCCGGCATCTTTCTGGCCTTGACCTTCTTGTCTGAGTCCTGGAGGCTACCGCTCAAACAGGTGCGTGAGACCGCCTTCCTGAATGCGCTCAAAGAGAGAGATGTCGTCGTCATGAACGAGGTCCTCAAACACATCCTCTTCCTCCATATCCTCTCCTTCATCCTCGTCATTCATCACACTGGGAGCGAAGCTGGAGAAACGGGTATCGAGCTCTTCCGGATCCTCGGAAACCGTGATGACCAGAACCATACATTCGGAACTGATCGGAACGGCCTCCACCATCACGGTGAGATCGTCCGTTTGAAAGTCATATTGTTCTCTGGCGCTCTGCATGATTTCCTGAAACAGTCCTCTGGCTCTGGCCAGTGCTATGCCAGTTCACTGACACCGGGATGCCCCGAGAGGCCAGATCATTGCTGGAGCGTGCAGCGAATCTGAAAATCGTTAATTTTCTATTTTCATCTTAAAAAGAATTCCCTTCGGCGTTAATTACGAATACTCTAAAACATTGGTTCGTTAGTCAAGAAGCACCTCATTCTCTTTATCGGAAGGGAAATATCGAATCATCAGCAATGATCGGAAAACCGTTTATAGAGGAAGTGCTCCCGCAATCCGATCCGATCTTTTGGATTTTAGAGGCTTTCTGATCCTATAAATAATAAAACCGATTATAAAGTAATGCTTGACAAATAGTTAATAATTAGGGTTATATTTTATTCAGATGAAACCTTCCTGTGAAGAAGGAAAGGAGGTGGATTCAGTCGGATCTTTCCTATAAGGAGCATCCGGCGAGACTGTTTGCAGCGGTTCGTCTTTCACCGGACCGCATTCTTAGAGGGATATTCTGTCCCTGCTATTTCCAACAATGAAAGTAAGCCATTGCAGTTCCCGGTAAAAACGCCGGATCCAGTCGATCGGTGAAAATGCGCTGGTACGATCTGTAAAACCCCGGCGCATACGAAGAGAAGCCGGATGTGAGCACATGCATAGGCAAACAGTCGGAAGGTTTCACTTATGGTACTTCCGTGCCACGGGCTGTTCCAAGAGGCACAGGTTAGGAGACTCGTCAGAGAACAGCTCCTGTGTCCCTCTATGGGAGGTCAAGGCAAAGGGCAAACACAAAGACACCGCCAACAGGAAAAGATCACGGGACAGCTTCCTATGGAACTAGGCGAGGTCACCGCGGATGCCGACTGCTATTTCCACTCATGAGGATTTATAAGGCCAAGGGATGGCTCCCTGCCACCCGGACACAGCCCCGGCACGGAGTTGTACCCATAACCATTTAGATTCTGAAAAAGCGGTGTGCTCGACGATCCGGGTCTACGATTTCGTTCTTTGCGCTGACCTGGGACAATCGTTTATGAGACTACTCTACAAAAGAAAATTGCTACGATGTGGCTGTAAGGTACGAAACGGAACAGCCGTTTTCTGATGGAAAGACAACATAAGGAAAAAGTGTCTGCACTGCTAACACTTTTAGAAAAGAGGTTCTTTTAATGAACGAACTCGATCATACTTTTCGCCGAGGTAGCGCAGATTATAGAAGAAGCTCGCAGTAACGCATATCGCAAGGGTAAATGAGGAACTGATCCTGATGTATCAAAAAGTCGGACAGTTTCTTTTCCCAAAAAAATCGAGAGAAGCAACTTATGGGGACAGTTATATCGAGTCCCTCGCCGAATACATTCGAAAAAGTTTCCCGGCATCAAGGGCTGCAACCGCCGTGGACTTTATCGTATGAAGCAGCTTTTACGAGGCGTACGTTGGGAATGAAAAAGTGTCGGCACTGCTGACACAATTGAGCTGGACCAACCACCTGCTCATCTTGTCCGGTAGTAAGAGCGTTGAAGAGCGCGAATTCTATATTTGTCTTGCAGGTCAAAGAGCACTATAGTTCCCGTCAGCTTGAGCGTCAGATGGACAGTGGCTACTACGAGCGATATATGCTCTCAAAGCGATAGACCGCTGCCGGAATCAGTGCATACAAAGCAAAAATCCGTTTCTCGATTCCTATATCGTGGAATTTCTTGATTTGCCGGACACCTTCCACGAGAACGACTTCCGTAGAGCACTGGTAAGGGAGATGCGAGAATTCATTCTCGAACTGGGTAAGGATTTCACTTTTATCGGAGAAGAATATCCGATTCAGATCGGCGAAGAAGATTATCGAATTGACCTGTTGTTCTTTCATCGTAGCCTGCAATGCCCGTGGCGATGGAACTGAAGACAGGTAAATTCAAGCCGGAGTACGTTTCAAGATGGACTTCTATCTGGAGGGACTAGACAGACAAATTAAAAAGTTGGACGAAACTTACCCCAATCGAGAATGTGCGCATCAGGATGTTGCACACATTCGACGATCCCGTGATATAGCAAAAGAGGGCTCCTTAGCCCTCGTTGCAATGAGCGGTGATTCCGTGTAAACTTGTCCGAAGAAGATTCGGACAGGAGAAGGAAAACCATGGATATCATTGCAAAAATCACAGAGGAACTTGGAGTAAAAGAAGCCGCAGGTGGAAGCGGCGGTGAAACTGATAGACGAAGGGAATACGATTCCTTTTATTGCCAGATACCGCAAAGAAGCAACCGGCTCCTTGGGCGACGAGCAGCTTCGGGATCTGGACGAGAGACTGAAGTATCTAAGAACGTTAGAGGAAAAAGAGGAAGCTGTTTTAAAATCTATTGAAGAACAGGGAAAACTGACAGAGGAATTGCGGGATAAAAATCGTGGCGGCTCAGACGATGGTGGCGGTTGACGATCTCTATCTGCCGTACCGGCCGAAGCGCAAAACCAGAGCTTCCGCTGCCAGGGAAAAGGGCTGGAACCGCTGGCACAGCTGTTTCTTGCGCAGAATCGACCAGGACGCCGGAAGAAGAGGCGGAGGCTTTTGTGGATATCGAGAAAGGGCGTAGAGGATGTCAAAGCGGCCATTCAGGGTGCCAAGATATGATTGCCGAGAGCGTCTCCGACAACGCCGACTACCGCTCTTTTATTAGAGAAGTTACCTTCGAAGAGGGAAGCATAGACGCTACAGAAGGACAAAAGATGAAAAAGGGCGTCTATGAAATGTATTACGATTATTCGGAACCGGTGAAGTCGGTGCCGGATCACCGCATTCTGCCCTGAACAGGGAGAGGCGGAGAAGGTGCTGACGGTAAAGATCACGGCGCCGGTGGACCGAATTTTATCCTATCTGAAGAAGCAGCTGATCACGAATCCTTCCGCACAGGCGGCGAAGGTCCTGGAAGAAGCGAGTGTCGATGCGTATGAAAAGGCTGATTGCGCCTGCCATCGAGCGGGATATCCGCAACGAACTGACGGAGAAGGCACAGGACGGCGCCATTGCTGTTTTTGGCAAAAAATTTGTCGCAGCTTTTGATGCAGCCCCCGATTGCAGGCAAAACGGTGCTTGGGATGGGATCCCGCCTTCCGCACCGGTTGTAGGTTGGCGATTGTGGATCCGACCGGAAAGGTCCTGGATACCAAGGTGATTTATCCGACCGCCCCGCAGAACAAGGTGGAGGAAGCCAAAAGGAGATCAAGAAAGCTGATCGACCGGTATCATGTCGATCTGATTTCGGTGGGAAACGGAACGGCGTCCAGAGAGTCGGAAGCACTGATAGCAGCCTGGATCAAGGAATTCAATCTGCCTCTTTCCTACGTCATTGTGAACGAGGCGGGAGCTCCGTTTATTCGGCAAGCAAGCTCGCCACCGAGGAATTTCCGAATTTTGATGTCGGGCAGCGGTCTGCCGCGTCCATTGCCAGAAGGCTGCAGGATCCGTTAGCGGAGCTGGTCAAGATCGATCCGCAGTCCATCGGCGTCGGTCAGTATCAGCACGATATGAACCAGAAGAAGCTTTCCGAAGCGCTCTCCGGCGTGGTGGAAGACTCGCGTCAACAAGGGTGGGGCGTGGATTTAAATACCGCTTCCGCACCGCTTTGGAATACGTTTCCGGAATCAATAAGACCATTGTAAGGAATATCGTGGATTTTCGGGAGGAGAACGGCGAGTTCGAATCCAGAGCCCAGTTAAAAAGGTACCGAAATTGGGACCCAAGGCTTTTTGAACAGTGTGCGGGCTTCCTTCGGATTCACGGTGGCAAGAATCCGTTAGATGATACGAGCGTGCATCCGGAGTCCTACGAGGCGGCCAAAGAAGCTGATGGAAAAGATCGGTATTACGGTGGAAGATATCCGCACGATGCAAAAGAAGCAGCGCACAGAGAAGAAGCTGGGCGCATCTGCAGGAGTAACCGGTGATCTTTCGGGAAAAGAGAGAGCGCAAAAGACACGCAGCGGAAGGGGAGAAAAAGGCGGGAGGCTATGTCGTTCGGCATACGAATACCGTGATGGGAGCAGCCCTTGCTGCAGCATTTTGCAGATGCAGGCAGACAGCGGAAGGGAGGTGCTTCCGGAATCTTCTAGGAGTGCCACAGGATCCGTAGGACCCGGGGCGGTTAAGGGAGATCGCAAAGGTGGAAACCGATCCATCTCTAAGGGAGAGACGGAGACAAAAGGCGGCAACCTTCTTCATAAGATTTCGAATCGGAGAAGCTGGCAAAAGAGCTGGGGATTGGCGTGATTACGCTGGAGGACATCGTCTCGGAACTGGAGAAGCCTTCCAGAGATCCCAGAGAGAATATGCCCGCCCCTGATTCTCCGGCAGGATGTGCTGGACATGAAAGACTTGCAACCGGGGATGATTCTCAAAGGAACGGTTCGAAATATCATTGATTTCGGTTGCTTTGTCGATATCGGCGTGCATCAGGACGGTCTGGTACATCTCTCAGATCACGGATCGTTATATCAAGCACCCCTTTAGAGGCGGTCAGCGTAGGGGATGTGGTCAGTGTCAAGGTGCTGAGCGTCGATCCGGTCAAGAAGCGGATCGGTCTGACCATGAAACTGTAAAATCAGAGGATTCGTCTGACCATGATTCGGTTAGGAAGAGAATCGGTCTGACCATGAAAACTGCAAATCAGAGGATTCGTCTGACCATGATTCGGCCAGGAAGAGGATCGGTCAGACCATGAATTTTAAAAGTTTCCTCTTGACGATCCTGTAAAATCTGGTGTATCGTTAAGCGACAAAAACAAATACATAAATCGTTCTCTTATTCAGAGTGGTGGAGATACATAGGGATCGATGAAGCCACGGCAACCCCCGAGAAAAGGGAAGGTGCCAACCCTGAGCGTCGCAATTGCTACGAGCAATAAGAGGAACTGGTTGAGATCAGTGCCGCTTGTTGTGAATGGAAGCAACAAAGCGGTTTTCTTTTTGCAGTAGAGAAGACATCAACGATCTATGTAGGTTGCGCATTTGCGCGAAAGGAGAATTCATGGACAAGTATATTTTTACATCCGAGTCGGTAACAGAAGGACATCCCGACAAGATCTGCGACAATATCTCCGATGCGATTCTGGATGCCTGCATGGCACAGGATCCGATGAGCCGTGTCGCCTGCGAGACGGCAACCTGCACCGGCTTTGTCGTTGTGACCGGAGAGATTACGACCAAGGCGAATGTCAATTACCAGAAGGTGGTCAGAGATACCATCCGGGAGATCGGCACGACTCTTCTGAAAAAAGGGTTTGATGCGACACCTGTGCCGTCTTTGTTGCACTGGACGAACAGTCGCCTGACATCGCCATGGGCGTAGATAAGGCGCTGGAAGCCAGAGAGAACAAGATGACCGACGAGCAGTTGGAGGCCATCGGCGCGGGCGATCAGGGCATGATGTTCGGTTATGCGACCAACGAAACCGAGGAGTACATGCCGTATGCAATTTCGCTGGCACATAAGTTGACGAAGAAGTTGACCGAGGTGCGCAAGAACGGTACCTTCCCTACCTCCGTGCGGATGGCAAGAGCCAGGTTTCCGTGGAATATGATGAGAACAATCATCCGGTCCGTTTGGAAGCTGTCGTGATTTCGACCCAGCATGACGAGAAGGTCGGCCAGAAGCAGATTCATGAGGACATCCGCAAATATGTGATCGACGCCGTGGTGGACCAGCAGATGATCGATGAAAAAGACCAAGGTCTTCATCAATCCGACCGGACGTTTCGTGATTGGCGGACCTCACGGGGATGCCGGTCTCACCGGACGTAAAAATTATTGTAGATACCTACGGTGGATCCGCTTCTCATGGCGGCGGTGCTTTCTCCGGAAAAAGACTGCACCAAGGTAGACCGGAGTGCGGCTTATGCGGCCCGCTATGCCGCCAAGAATATTGTGGCGGCAGGACTTGCCGATCGCTGCCAGATTCAGCTCTCCTATGCCATTGGTGTGGCGCAGCCCACCTCCATCCACATCGACACCTTCGGAACGGGCAAGTATTCCGAGGAGAAGCTGGTGGAAGCGGTTCGTGAGAACTTTCGATTTAAGACCCGCTGGCATCATCAAGATGCTGGATCTGCGACGCCCGATCTATAAGCAGACGGCAGCCTATGGGCACTTCGGACGCAATGATCTGAATCTTCCCTTGGGAAAAAGACGGACAAGGTGGAAGCCCCGAAGAAGTCTCATACAGTAAAACAGAGGAATAGAATCTCATTCTTTATCAAAAATCTTCTAAAAAGTATGTCGCACTCAAGTGATTAGTACTGACAGCCCTTTTCATCCATAAACAAAAGCCCTCTAGGGCTGAAAAAGTCCGGGCTTTATTGTAAAAATAATGGTATGCAAACCCCATTACATTTACAGCCTGATTATACGGCATATCGAGGCTATTATCAAATCAAACTTCCATTAGAAATGGAACCCATGATCCCGGCTGACGATCCGGTCCGCCTTCTAAGTGCATTTGTGGAGGAAATGGATCTTTCGGAACTCTACGACACATATGACAGAGTCCGGAAAAATCAGCGACACCGCGTCAGATGCTTAAGATCATGATCTATGCTTCCATGAACAGACTGTTTTCCAGCCGTGACATTGAAACTGCCTGCAAAAGGGACATTAACTTTATGTATCTTCTTGAAGGAATGCCGGCTCCAGATCATTCCACGATCGCAAGGTTTATCTCCCTTCATCTGTCTGCTTGTTCCAAACCGATCCTTACGAATGTGACATCGATCCTTCATGCGATCTTGGAGAGATCTGGCAAGACCCTATTTATTGATGGGACAAAATTGAAATCCTGCGCAGACAAGTATACGTTTGTGTGTGGAAAAAGTCTGTTACAAAGCATCAGGCTCCGTTTGTTTGAAAAGACTCATTTCTTTTCATCGAAGAATGTGAGATCTCTGCACGGAATCAGCAGTCTATGGTGGAAAAGCAACTCTGCATACCATGAAGCGTCTGCGCAAAGCTCTATAAGATCAGGGAAGAAGAAGCAAACCGATCACATTTGTTTGCGAACAGCCATCGGAAAAAGTCAGCTGCAGAAATCCATTGAAACGCTGGAAGGATATATCCGTAAGCTGGAAAGAATACACAAAACATCTTCATATCTGCGGAAAAAGAAACAGCTATTCCAAGACTGATCCGACGCAAACATTCATGCATCTGAAAGAGGATGCTATGCGCAACGGACAGTTGAAGCCAGCCTATAATCTCCAGCACGGAGTTGACGCGCAATACATTTACGTGGCTGGATCTCGAGCAGCTATCCGACAGATGTCCTGACGCTGGTTCCTTTTATAAAAGACATGGAAGAGCATCTTTTCCATTTCAATACAAGGGAGATGCTAGCTGACGCCGGATAGGAAAGTGAAGAAGCTATGTTTTTTCTGGAACAAATGGTCAGGCATTCTATCTGAAACCACAGAGTGACTATGAGATCTCGAAGACCTGAAAATACCGCCAGGATATCAGCCGGAGAGAGAACATGAAGTATGATTCTGAGACGACTGAATATATTTGTTCAAATGGAGGAAGCTCAAAGCAAATCTATGACTAGTCATAATAAAAACCGGAACGGATATGTCAGTACAGTGACCATCTACGAATGTGAGAATTGTCAGGGATGTCCTTATAAAGACAAATATATCCATGGCAACAACTGCAAAGACTCCAATGGAAGAACGCAACAAACGGCTGAACGTCTCAAAAGTGATGAAAAGAAAAGTGAGGAAACAATGGAAAGGATCACAACGAGTACGGGACACAACTGCGGATGAACCGAAGTATCCAGGTCGAAGGCAGCTTTGCTGTCATAAAAGAAGACATGAACTCTCGACGATATCTTTACCGGGGAAAGAGAAATGTGTTAGGCTCAGACGTTCTTCTGGCCATTGCCTACAACATCAATAAGCTTCATTTCAAGATCCAGGGTATGTCGGACAGGTCAGTTTCTGACTGAACTGGAAAGCTATCAATTTAAGTCATTTAAAACAGCAATTAGGAGATGTCGCTTATCTCGGTGAGCGTCCTTAGATAGCGTGCGCTTAATTCAGTAATTTTCCTGAAATCATTGTTAAAACAGGAAAAATCCGGCTCAAATGGCCGGATTTTTCATCAACACATCGAAGGTTGCCGCAACATCTATTGCGACAGCCCTTTTGCAGTCGAAAATTTTCGATTGAATGACGCAATCCAACCTTTCAGGATGTTCACTAAAACACGCCACCCAGAAAAATTTCAATTCCGATGGCGAGCAGGAGGAGCCCGCCCAGAATGGAAGCCTTGCTCAGTAGCTTAAGACCGGCTCTCTTTCCAATGGCAAGTCCGAGCAAACAGATCAAAAAGGTAACTACTGCGACGATGAGAGAGACAAGGAAGGCGGAGAAGGCCTCGGTAGTTGGCAATGGTAAAGCCAACCGACAGCGCATCGATGGAAGTCGCCACACCCTGAAGGAAGAGCTCTTTTTCCGGACAGGCGCCCTTTCGGGATGCAGCTTCCTGATGATGGCGAATGCCCTCCAGGAGAGTTTTCCCGCCAATGTAAGATAAGAGGAGGAGAGCAACCAGGGATGCATTTCTGAAAAAGACTGGAAGAGATTCACAATGGTATGGACTGCAGATCCAGCCTGCCATGGGCATCAAAAACTGGAAGCCGCCGAAGGTAGCGGCAATGAGAAGTCGCCTTTTTGCTCATCACAGGATCGTTTAAGGCATTGGCAATGGAAACCGAAAAGGCATCCATGGCAAGACCTGCGCCGAGGGCGATGCTGTTGACTAAAAAGAGAAAAATTTTCATGCGGTGAGGGTATCACCGTGGAGGAAATTAGTCAACGCATACCGGGGAACAGAAGCAGATTTACGACTTCTACGTCTGTTATGCGATACGATTCGCTCACGCAGGTGGGATCCTTTCCGGTATGAAAAATCATATTTTCCAGAAAAATCATAATTTTAAAAATAAATGTTGACACGAGCATTATGTATGATAATCTTATCCGCATAAGAATTACATCCTTGATCGGCACACCCGGAGCAATCCGGCGTCGCAAAGCTATAGGGGCTCTTGAGCTAGCCAGTTGCAACCGTCACCGTCTTTGAGGTCGCTCCTGGAGATGGTGATTTAATTTTTACCGGCGATCCGTCCTGGATGTAATTTTTTTCCCCCACCCTCATGATTTGACCCTGGCTGCGTGATTCCGGCCGGGGCTCTAATGTGTGCATTCTGTCCGGGGCTTTTTAATGTGTGCATTTCTCCAACCATCTTACATCCGTTTTGTGCATCCCTGTACATCTGTGAGCATCCATCTTGTTCAGCCTGTCCTTCTGTGGTAGTCTGAACTACGATCGTTCCATTCGGGGATTCGAAGTCCGGCATCGGGACGGACGAGTCGGGCAAGTGCGTTTATTCCATGGCAAAGCGTTCATTCCATTCAGGGAGAATCCATGTACTACGGTAATATGAAATACAACGATATTGCAAACGGGATCGGAGTGCACCAGTCTTTTTGTCTCGGGCTGCAGACACCACTGCAAGGGCTGTTTTCAGCCACAGACCTGGGATTTTGACTCACGGAAAACCTTTTACAAAAGAGGAAGAAGAGCAGATCGCTGCCTCTCTGAGGGAGGATTACGTGCGGGACTCACGGTACTGGGCGGTGAACCGATGGAAGCGGAGAATCAGGAAGCGCTTTACCCGTTTTTGAAACGGATTCGACAGGAAATTTCCGGACAAGAGCATCTGGATTTATACGGGCTATCTTTGGGAAGAGCTGACGTGGCAGAGGGAAGCGAATCGGTGGAGGCGCAGCCGGAAGAGGGAAGCGAATCGGTGAAGGCGCAGCCGGAAGAGGGAAGTGCACAATCGGAGACACATCCTGCGGAAGGGAATCCGCAGAAGATTTTTTTGGAACACCGGAGGTACTGCCACTGCAAATGGACGCTCCCACTTCTTCGTCTCATCGATATCCTGGTGACGGCGAATTTCATGAAGCGGAAAAAGATCTTCCATCCGCTTCCGCGGCAGCAGGAATCAGCGTTTAATCGATGTGAAGGAATCGTTTGCAAGAGGTGAGGTGGTTCTCTCGGAATTTATGTATAAAGAAGGGAAATAAAACGACGAAAAAGTGGAAGTTTTCCCATTTACATTTTGTACAACTTGTTTTATAATACCAGATATAGTGATGCGATGGGGAACACACCAGATTTTGATCTTTTTTTGAGGATCAAACGGGAAAAAGCAGGACGAGGGACGCACTTCGTCCTCTTTTTTGCCCTAAGGGGTGTGTGGAAACGATCAGGAACCGGAAGGAGAAGGGGAAAGCGAAGGGGGAGATTTCGCTTTGAGAAGCAGAGATGACGTTCCATTTCGCAAGGAGGATGCATGCACATCATCAAGCGTAACGGCAAGGAAGTTGCTCGATGACAAGAATAAAAAATCATTGCGGCGGTGGAGAAGGCGAACCAACAGGCGCAGGCGGGGAACCCGGCTGCTGAAATCACAGATTCGCGTGGTGGAGGAGAAGGTTTTAATAAGCTGAAGAAGCTGGATCACGAAGCGGGAGTGGAAGAGATTCAGGACTATGTGATCGAGGCGATTCAGCAGGAGGGCGGCTTTCAGGTGGCGACGCTCTATACGGTGTATCGCTACCAGAGAGACCTGGTGCGCAAGTCCAATACCACAGACGACCGGATCTCTGACCCTGGTGGAATATGACAATGAGGAAGTGAAAGAGGAGAATTCAATAAGAACCCGATGGTGGTCTCGGTTCAGAGGGATTATGTGGCGGGGAGGTTTCCAGAGATTTAACGGCAGACTCTTTTGCCCGAAGATGTGGTGCAGGCGCACAGGGAAGGGGCTGATCCACTTTCATGACACCGATTATTATGTGCAGCACATGTACAACTGCTGTCTGGTGAATCTCGGAGATATGTTGCAAAACGGGACCGTGATTTCGATACCATGATCGAGCAGCCAAAGAGTTTTTAACGGCCTGTAATATCGCAACGCAGTGCATTGCGCAGATTGCCAGCTCCCAGTACGGCGGGCAGTCGATTACACTGTCCCATCTGGCGCCCTTTGTCGATATCAGCAGACAAAAATACATTGCCGCCGTCCGGGCGGAATTTGAAGAGGCCGGGATTGACGCACCGCAGGAGAAGATCCTGCAGATTGCGGAGCGCAGAACCCTGGATGAAATTCACCACGGGGTGCAGACCATCCAGTATCAGGTGACCACGCTGATGACCACCAACGGACAGGCGCCTTTTATCACGATCTTCATGTATATGGATGAGGTTCCGGAGGGAAGGCTTCGGGACGATCTTGCGATTGTGATTGAGGAGATGCTCAAGCAGAGGATCCTGGGGGTGAAGAATGAGAAAGGCGTTTATATTACACCTGCCTTTCCGAAATTGATCTATGTGTTAGACGAGGATAATGTCAGAGAGGGAACCAAGTACTGGGATCTCACGGTGCTGGCGGCCAAATGTACGGCAAAGCGCATGGTGCCGGATTATATTTCTGCCAAAAATGAAGGAATACAAGGGAGGTGACGTCTATCCCTGCATGGGCTGCCCTTCCTGACACCGGATCGTTTTACGCCGGCAGGAGCAAAACACAAGTATTACGGCCGCTTCAATCAGGAGTGGTGACCATCAATCTGGTGGATGTTGCCTGCTCTTCCGGTCGGGACGAAGAGGAATTCTGGAAGATTCTGGATGAGAGGCTGGAGCTTTGCCACAAGGCACTTCGATGCAGGCATGAGAGATTGCTTGGAACGCTGAGCGACGTGGCACCCATCCTGTGGCAGTACGGAGCCATTGCCAGATTGAAAAAGGGAGAGACCATCGATGCACTTTTTGTATCATGGCTATTCCACGATCTCTGGGCTATGCAGGTCTTTATGAGATGTGCAAATATATGACGGGAAAAAGCCATACCGATCCGGAGGCGAAGCCCTTTGCGCTGGCGGTCATGCAGAGATTGAACGATGCCTGCAACAAAATGGAAGGAAGCGGAGGACATTGATTATTCGGTTTACGGGACACCTCTGGAATCCACTACATACAAATTTGCCAAATGCCTGCAGAAGCGTTTTGGCAGGATTCCGGATGTCACGGATCACAATTATATTACCAACTCCTATCACGTGAATGTACGGGAGGAGATTGACGCATTTACCAAATTAAAATTTGAATCCGATTTTCAAAAGCTTTCGCCGGGAGGGGCGATCTCCTATGTGGAGGTGCCGAACATGAGCGACAATATAGATGCGGTCCTGTCCGTGATGCAGTTTATCTACGAAAAATATCATGTATGCGGAGCTGAATACGAAGAGCGATTACTGCCAGGTCTGCGGATACACGGGGAGAAATACAGATCGTGAACGACGATCACGGGAAAACTGGTATGGGAGTGCCCGAATTGCGGCAACAGAGAGCAGGACAAGATGAATGTGGCCAGACGCACCTGCGGGCTACATCGGCACCAATTTCTGGAACCAGGGCAGGACGCAGGAGATCAAGGAGAGAGTCCTGCATTTGTAAAAAAACCAGGCGAAGCATCCGAAGAACAGGGCTTGAGATACAGGGCGGATGCTCCTATAATGAAGGCAAATTACAGGCATGATGCCTGGTACCCGTGAAAAGGGAAAAGGAGGAGACAATGAAAAAGAAAATAGCCATGTTGCTTTGTGCAGCCTTGCTGACAGGAGTAGTGGCAGGTTGCGGCGCTTCGACCAAGGGGGAGTCAGGAGCATCGACCTCTTCCGCAGCCCAGTCTTCTGCACAGGAGAGCGGATCAGAGGTGGGTTTCTCTGCAGGGGAAGAGCGGATCTGACGTAGCAGCCACTGCGCTGGAGAGCGCATCATCCGCATCTGCAGCCTCCGGGGATGGCACGCAGGCAGGAGCAAAGGATGATACCGTCGTTCACGTTGCTTCCTTAAAGGGCCCCACCACCATGGGTCTGGTTTCTCTCATGGAAAAAAGTGCAAAGAAGGAAGCAAAGGGGAACTACGAATTCCGGATGGAGACGATGCGGATGCCTTGATGAAGGGGATCGTGAGCAAGGAGATTGATATCGCCCTCATTCCTGCAAAATGCGGCGGCGGTCTGGTATAATAAGACAAAGGGCGCCGTGCAGGTCATTGACATCAATACGCTGGGTGTCCTGTATGTGGTTTCCGCAGACGATCAGATCAAAACGCTCTCCGATTTAAAGGGGAAGAGCGTGGTGCCCCTGAACAAAGGGGCAACACCGGATTATGCCATGCAGTACCTTCTCAAAGAGAATAAGGTGAGCGATGTTTCTTTTGAACTATGTTTCGGAAGCAACAGAGGCGCTGACGGATCTTTCCGCCGGTAAATACGATGCCGCCGTATTGCCTCAACCTTTTGCAACGGTTGCCACGATCAAGAACCAGAAACTCAAGACCGTTCTGAATCTGCAAGAGGAATGGGACAAGGTAGCAAAGGATAGCAAGCTGGTAACCGGCGTGACCGTGGTCCGCACCGAATTTGCAAAGGAGCATCCGGAGGCGGTGAAAGACCTTTATGGAAGAACACAAAGCTTCCGCTGCTTTTGCAAACGAGAACACCGATGAGGCTGCGGCACTCGTGGTCAAACAGGGAATCATCGAGAAGGAGCCCATTGCAAAGCAGGCGCTGCCGAAATGCAACATCACCTATATCGATGGCAAGAAATGGAGAGTCTGCTTTCCGGATACCTGAAGACGCTGTTTGATCTGGAACCCGAAGATGGTCGGGGGACGATGCCGGATGAGTCGTTCTACTATTTGGCAAAATAAACTGGTCCGCAAGTCGGTCATCATTCTGGGCAGCCATCTGGGAGGTGGCTGCCCTCTGCGTGCACACAGATCTGATTCTGGCAGGACCGGTAGAGTCGTTTTGGCTCTCCTCCGGCTGGTTCGCTCGTCGGAATTTTGGATCACTATTTTTGATTCCTGTGCTAGGATCTTTTTCGGGCTTCTTTTTCGCCTTCCCTGACCGGTGCGGTGCTGGGAACCTTGTCTTACCGGTTTTTCCCTCATCAGGCAATTCTCTCACCTCTCATTGGGGTGATGAAGGCGGTTCCGGTGGCCTCCTTTGTGGTATTTGCGCTGGTGCTGGTAAGGAGCAGCGGACTTACCTTCTTTATCGTTGCGGTGGTCGTGATTCCGGTTGTCTATCACGGGATGTTGGAGGGCTTGCAGCAGACGCCAAAAAGAACTGCTGGAAATGAGCGCGGTTTTTCGAGTGCCTCTTTTTTTCCAAAAATCAGAGACTTATACAGGAAAGAGGTGTCTCCTTCCTGCTCCAGGCAGCGAAACTGTCCTGCGGCCTGTCCTGGAAAGGCAGGAGGCGGCGGAGGTAATCGGGACTCCTTCCAATTCCATCGGGGAGCGGATCTATATGACCAAAAATCTATCTGGAGACGGCGGACCTCTTTGCCTGGACCTTTGTCTGCATTGCCTTGAGCTTCTGCTTTGAGAAATGGGTGATATGGCTTCTGAAAAAATTATTGTAAAGGGAATCAGGAAATCGTTTGGCACTCATGTCGTGCTGCAGGATCTGTCCATCACCTTTGCGCCGGGGGCATTATGTGATTCGAGGCACCTCCGGCAGCGGCAAGACGACTCTGCTCCGGATTCTGGCGGGACTGGGAAACAGCCGGATGAGGGCGAGGTCATCCGGGAAAAGCGAGAGGCTCCGGAGAGTCTGGAGACCTCGGAGAGGTTGGAGAGCATGGAGAGTTTGGAGAGTAGGAAGATCCTAAAGACCCGGAAGGCAGATGCACCGGGCCCCGTCGGAATGGTATTTCAGGAGAGTCGCCTGCTATCGGATTTAAGTGCAATCAGGAATGTCGCCTATGGGGTACGGGGCAAGATCGATCAGGTGCAGTTGCGGGCACAGTTAAGGGAAGTGCTGCCGGAGGCAGACCTCACGCTCCCGGTCCATCAGTATTCCGGCGGGATGCGCAGAAGGGTGGAGATGGTGAGAGCCGTCTTTCCGGGAAACGGGCTCCTGCTCCTTGACGAGCCCTTTGCGGGACTGGACGTAGAGAATAAAAAGAGGACGATTTCCTATCTGCTTTCTCGCAGGAAGCAGGCAACGGTGATCTGTACCTCCCACGATCCTGCCGAAAGCCGGATGTTGCAGGCGGGAGAGATTTTTCTGTCGGAAGGAAAGGTGCAGGAAGCGCCGATTCTTTGACAGGAGGAAGATGCTGCAGGCGGGAGAGATTTTTGACGGAAGGAAAGGCGGGGAAGAGCCGATTCTTTGACAGGAGAAAGATGCTGCAGGCGGGGAGAGTTTTTTTGACAGGAGAAAGGTGGGGCGATGGCATTTGCGCATCTGCATGTACACACGGAATACAGTCTTTTGGACGGTTCCAATAAGATCGGCGAATATGTGAAGCGGCTGAAAGAGCTGCACATGAGCGCAGGGGCGATTACCGATCACGGCGTGATGTACGGCGTGATTGATTTTTTTATAAGGCGGCAAAAGAGGCGGGGATCAAGCCGATTCTGGGATGTGAGGTCTATGTGGCGCCCACTTCCCGTTTTCAGAAGGGATCGGGAAGTGCCGATGAAAAGCAGATATTATCATCTGGGTGTTGCTTGCGGAAAAACAATGTCGGTTATGCCAATTTGAGTCACATCGTCAGCCGTGGCTTTACGGAGGGGTACTATTATAAGCCGCGCGTGGACATGGAGCTGTTGCAGCAGTATCACGAGGGAATCATCGCGCTTCCGCCCTGCCTGGCGGGTGAGGTCTCGCGAATATTCTGGCGGGAAGTTATGATAAAGCCTCGCCTGGCGGCGAAGAAGTACAGGGACTGCTTTGGAGAGGATCATTTTTATCTGGAACTGCAGGATCATGGCATTCCGGATCAGAAGCGGGTCAATCAGGCGCTGGTTCGTATGTCGGCAGAGTTGGGAATTCCACTGGTAGCGACCAACGACTGTCATTATACGTATGCGGAGGATGCGGAGGCGCACGATCTTCTGCTTTGTATTCAGACGGGGAAAAAGTGCAGGATACCGACCGGATGCGCTATGAAGGCGGTCAGTATTATGTGAAAGCGAAGAGGAGATGCGCACTTTTTTCCCTATGCGCAGGAAGCGCTGGAGAACACAGAAAAATCGCGGATCGTTGCCAGGTGGACATCGAATTCGGTGTCACGAAGCTTCCTCACTTTCGATGTGCCTGCAGGGGTATGATTCCTGGAGTTACCTCAATCATCTTCTGTGAGGAGGGGAGGAAGGAACGCTATCCGGAGGATGACGGAAGGATAGCAGCTGAATATGAACTCTCCGTGATCCAAAAAATGGGATATGTGGATTATTTCCTGATTGTGTGGGATTACATCAATTATTCCAGAAGCCACGGATCGCCGTGGGGACCGGGGAGGGGAGCGCGGCGGGATCCGTTGTTTCTACTGTATGCATATCACCAACATCGATCCGGTGCGCTATGATCTGCTCTTTGAGCGGTTCTTAAATCCGGAGAGAGTCTCCATGCCCGATATCGACGTGGATTTCGAATATGAGAGACGACAGGATGTGATTGATTATGTGACCCAAAAGTACGGAGAGGATCGGGTGGTGCAGATCATCACCTTCGGAACGCTCGCAGCCAAGGGCGTGATTCGGGATGTGGCCAGGGTGATGGATCTTCCTACAGCTTTGGGGACAAGATCTCCAAGATGATCCCCGCCGAGCTGAATATGACGCTGGACAAGGCGCTTTCGATGAATCCGGATTTGAAAGCGCTTTATGACAGCGATGAAACGGTGCGGAAGCTGATCGATATGAGCAGAAAGCTGGAGGGACTGCCGAGACATTCTTCCACCCATGCGGCAGGCGTGGTGATCTGTCTCGGCACCGGCGGAGGATCTGGTGCCGCTTGCAAGAGGCGCGGACGGTAACATCACGACGCAGTTCACGATGACGACCATCGAAGAGCTGGGGCTGCTCAAGATGGATTTTCTGGGACTGCGGACGCTGACCGTTATTAAGGACGCGGAGAGTGCGGTTTCGGGAATCGACGTGGAGAAGATGGATTACAACGATCCGCAGACCCTGAAACTGATTGCGGGAGGGAAGACGGTCGGGGTCTTCCAGTTGGAATCTTCCGGCATGCAGTCTTTTATGAAGGAGCTGAAAGCCGCAGTCGTTTGAGGATATCGTCGCAGGGATTTCCCTCTACCGCCCGGGACCGATGGACTTCATTCCGAAATACATCCAGGGAAAAAACGATCCCTCCTCCATTACCTATGCGGTGCCGGAACTCAAACCGATTCTGTCCGCCACTTACGGCTGCATTGTGTATCAGGAGCAGGTGATGCAGATCGTGCAGCAGTTAGGCGGATATACGCTTGGCAGGGCGGATCTGGTCAGACGTGCCATGAGCAAAAAGAAGCAGCATGTCATGGAGGTGGAGAGGGCGAATTTCGTCTCCGGAAATGTGGAGGAAAATGTCCCCGGCTGCGCAGCCAGGGGGATCGATGCGCAGACGGCCAACGGCATCTTCGATTCCATGATGGATTTTGCCAAATATGCGTTTAACAAATCGCATGCCGCCTGCTATGCCGTGGTCGCCATGCAGACGGCCTATCTAAAATGCTATTATCCGTCCGAATTCATGGCGGCTCTGATGACCTCCGTGATTGACAACCCGGGGAAACTGGCCGGCTATATCTACGAGGCCCGCGCTATGGGCATTTCCCTCCTGCCTCCGGATATCAACGAAAGCGGGATGGGATTTACAGCAGCCATGCAGGAAGAAGAGGAATCAGGACGCAGGCCGATCCGCTACTGTTTAAGGGCCATCAAGAATATCGGAAGACCGGTGGTAGAGGCGATCATCCAGGAACGGAGGAGAGAGGTCCCTTTGTGGATCTGGAAGAATTTTTTTGACCAGAATGCAGCAAAGGGAGAGAGCCTGAATAAAAGGACGATTGAAAAACCTGATCAAGGCGGGGGCCTGCGACTGTCTCCGCGGAACCAGAAAGCAGAATCTGCATGTGTATCTGCAGGTCATGGATGGACTCAGTGTGACGAAGGAAAGCATGGAGGGACAGTATTCGATCTTCGATTATGCGCCGGAAGAGGTGAAGGAAACACTGAAAACACCGCTGCCCGATATCGGAGAGTTTCCGCAGGAGGTAAAGCTTTTTTTGAAAAGGAGGTGCTGGGCATCTACGTCAGCGGCCATCCGTTGGAGGAGTATCTTCCATTTTTGAAAAATGCGAAGTCAAGTGCTTCCGAATTCTTTTCTGGATGAAGAAAGCGGGGAGCAGGACTTAAGGATCGTCAGGAAACGACGATTGGAGGCATCCTTACGGGGAAAACCGTGAAGTATACGAAAAAGAACCAAGCCATGGCCTTCCTGACGGTGGAGGATATGACGGGGAGTGTGGAGGTGATTGTTTTCCCGAAGACTTATGAAGAAAATACCTGGAAGCTGAATGAAGATGAAAAGGTGCTCATCCGTGGCAGGGTATCGGCGGAAGAGGAGAAGGATGCGAAGCTGATTGCGGAAAAAATCCTGCTTTTTTCCGAGGTACCGTCTAAGGTCTGGCTTCAATTTAATTCCCTTGCCTCCTACGAAGAAAAGAGAGAGGAACTGGACCGTATTTTACAGGAGAATCCGGGGAAGGACGAAGTCTATCTTTTTCCTGAAAGATACCAGAAAGGTAAGAAAAGTATGCAGGAGCGGGGGTACAGGCAGGAGAAGAGCTGACTGCACAGTTGATTCGGCTGTTAGGCGAAGAGAATGTGCGCTAGAAATGGGAAAGCGCAAGCAGCAAAAAGGAAGAACAGGCGCCGGTGTAAAGGGGGAGAGTTCCAACGGGATTGCATCCGGGAAGGGTTTGCAGTAAAATTCGGGTAATAGAGTTTTTTCAGGTTTGAATTTCGTACACCGGCAGGGATGCCGGCAGATAGGAGTAGAGATGGCAAATCAGGTAAAAACAATCGGAGTTCTGACGAGCGGAGGCGATGCGCCGGGAATGAATGCGGCGATCCGTGCGGTAACGAGACGTGCGATTCATGACGGGATGAATGTCAAAGGGATTAAGAGAGGTTATCTGGGCTTACTGAACGAAGAGATCATTGATATGGATAAACGCAGTGTCGCCGATATCATCGGGCACGGCGGAACCATTCTGGGTACGGCGCGTTGCCTGGAATTTGAAACGCTCGAGGGTCAGAAGCGCGGCGTGGAAATCTGTCAGAAGCACGGCATTGACGGCTTGGTGGTGATTGGAGGCGACGGCTCTTACCGCGGTGCGAGGCACTTGCCAGGGCTGGGCATCAATACGGTGGGTCTGCCGGGAACGATCGATCTGGACATTGCCTGTACGGATTATACGATCGGTTTCGACACCGCCATCAATACCGCCATGGAAGCCATTGATAAAGTAAGAGACACCTCCAGTTCGCATGAGAGATGCTCGGTGATCGAGGTGATGGGGAGACATGCCGGCTATATTGCACTTTGGTGCGGCATTGCAACCGGAGCGGATGATTTGCTGCTGCCGGAGAAGTATGACTACGATGAGCAGAGAATCATCAATAATATCATCGATAACCGCAAGAGGGCAAGACCCATCATATCATCGTGAATGCGGAAGGCATCGGACATTCGACGTCCATGGCCAGGCGGATCGAAGCGGCTACCGGCATCGAAACCAGAGCAACGATTCTGGGATACATGCAGAGGAGGCAGCCTGACCTGTAAGGACAGGATGATGCCACCTGCATGGGTAGCCTATGCGGCAGATCTTTTGGCAGAGGGCAAGAGCAACCGCGTCGTCGCTTATACGGGCGGGGAAATCGTGGACTTCGACATCGAAGAGGCGCTCGCAATGAAGAAGGACATCAGCGAATACCAGTATGATGTCTTCAAGTCGATGTAAAAGGATGATTACCGGGATTCATAATGCGCAGGTACAGCGCGTGATCCAGTATTTGAATAAGGGAAAAACGCAAAACGGACGGCGTCTTTGTTGTGGAAGGCATCAAGATGATCGCAGAAGCGCCGTCCGCTTCTGTTGTCCAGCTTTTTGTTTCCGCCTCTTTTGCGCGCAGGATGGAAGGGAGAGGCATCGAGTCCCTCCGGTGCGAGGGGAAAGGAGAGAGTTCTCTTTCCGGTGAAGAGAAAAGAGGAGAATCAGATTTTCCTCTGCCGGTGAAGCCGGAGGTGGTGAGCGATGAGGTTTTTGCCAGAATGTCCGATACGCAATCGCCACAGGGCGTGCTGGCTGTTTTAAAAGCAGCCGGGGTACACGCTGGAACAGATTTTTAGACGGCGGGAAGAAGGCGCCGCTGTTGCTTCTTCTGGAACACTTACAGGATCCGGGAAATCTCGGAACCATTCTCCGCAGCGCCGAAGGGGCTCGGTGTCAGCAGGGTGATTTTGTCCGCAGACAGTGTGGATCTGTTTAATCCCAAAGTGGTGCGTTCCACCATGGGCGCTATCTTCCGACTGCCTTTTTATGCGGAGAATTTTTCGCAGACGATTTGCGAGATCAAAAAGAAAGGGATTCGCATCTTTGCGGCGGATTTGGAGGGAGCAGGGATTACGATCTGGAGGATTATACGGCTCCTTCCGCCTTCCTGATCGGCAATGAGAGCAGGGGCTTAAGCGAAGAGGCGAAGGCATTGGCGGACAGAAGGATCTTCATCCCGATGGAGGGAAAACTGGAATCGTTAAACGCGGCTGTTTCCGCTGCCGTCCTGGTCTATGAAGGGGCAAGGCAGAGAAGGAGAGCGCAGATTTGACAACAATGCAATAAAATGTTAATATACACCCGTCACTTATTAAGCGAAATGTAACAAATGACAAAAAGGGATAACAAAGTGATGGGATTCAGTAATATCAAGAAGATTGAATGGGTACGGTCTGCCTGATATTGACGGTGAGTTTTACGGGGGAGATGCATGTGAATGCAGCTTCTTTGAAAACTGCAGGGGTATCCTCGGCAATCGAACTCAACGCCTCCGGTCTGCGAGCCAATCAGCTTTTAGCCAAGGCGACTCTAAACAGGGACGATCGATGAGGCGAAAACAGAAAGAGAAGAGCAGTGCAGATTCGGATCTGGTGATGGCAAATATCCGCTCTTCTTTGAGCATCCGGGTTTCCCCTGACATCAATGCGGAAAAGACCGGCATCCTTTACAAGGACAACGGCGGCGCATTCTCGAGAGAAAGAACGGATGGACGAAATTGCAGTCGGGGAATGTGGTCGGTTGGGCTAAGGACACGAATCTGCTGTTCGGCGATAGCGCAAGGAAACTGGCGGATGAAGTTGGGGTAGATGTGGTGACCGTTCAAACGGATGCCCTCCGGGTCAGAGAAGCGGCGGATGAGAATGCAAAGACGCTGGGGCTCCTGGTCAGGGGTGACCAGTATGACATCCTGAAACCGGCGAAGGACGGATGGATTGCCATTGATTATGAGAACGAGACGGGCTATGTGCAGGCATCATTTGTAGAATCAACCTTCCGAATCGACGCAGGCGAGACCGTTGCGGAAATCAATCAACGGGAAGAAGAAGAAAAGAAAGCGATAGAGCAGGCGAAGAAGGAAAAGGCGGCGCTCGCCGAAAAAAGATCCAAGAGGAGGCCAGGGCGAAAGATGCTGCCCTCGCCAAGGCGAAAAAGGCCAGAGAGCTTGCAACAGCCGCAGAGAAAAGGCATCAAGAGAAAAAGGCGCAAGAAGCAAAGCGCCAGGAAGCGGAGCTGCGTCCGAAGCGGCTTCGGCAGAAAGTTTCAGTGCCGCCTCCGTAGATGGCGGTGCAACGGAAGGGAACGAGCAGCGGCGCCGGCACAGGGATGAAAGTGCGGCAGCGGATGTCCAGGCTCTGCAGGCGGCGGCAGCCGCAGCGGAAGCTGAGAGGCTAAGGCAGCGGAGAGCGCAGCACAGACGGCACAAAGCGAGGAGAGTGAGGGATGTGAAGTTACTCGCATCTCTGATCTACTGTGAAGCGGGGAAACCAGCCGCATGAAGGAAAGGTAGCAGTGGGTTCGGTGGTCATGAACCGTTTGAATTCTCCGGCTTACCCGAATACGTTAGCGGGTGTCATCTATGCCTCCGGTCAGTTCCACACCGGCGAGATCCGGTAAGGTGGATCGCATTTACCGCGGCGGAAATATTCAGGCCGATAGCATTGCAGCAGCCAAGGAAGCTCTTGCGGGCAGCGCGCCGGTCGGAGGGGCGACCCATTTCAGACGCAAGGAAATCGTCAGGAACGATTATCGGGGCGCATGTGTTCTATTAAGCAACCGTCAGAATTGCAAAGGAATCAGCACCGTTTGGTGCATGAGGAGAAGAAGATCAATGGAGGGAGGCCTTCCATTGATCTTTCTTGCGTTTTTCTCTACAATACATATAATGATAGGAGCGTCAAAAGTGTGGAACACTCTATGATACGGGAGGGAAAGGAGTCTTGTATTGCAAGGGATCACTCCTTTTGATGCGGAGGCTGAAACAGAAGGAAAGGAGGAGAATCGAGATGTTTGCACCAATGGATTCTACAGAAATCTTTTGGGTGGCAACTGATCTGTGTCCTGCTTGCCGTAGAACTGGCCACCCTCGGTCTGACCACCATTTGGTTTGTCGGCGGCGCTCTGATTGCGCTTGCCGCTTATGAATGTGGTGCGGGATGCCCTTGCAGCTGATTTTGTTTACATGCGTTTCGCTGCTGCTTCTTTTTCTGCTGCGACCGCTGGCAAAAAAGGCATTCAATCCCATGCGGATCAAGACCAATATTGACGCCATGCCCGGGAAGAAGGGGTGGTCACCTCTTCCATTGATAACCTGGCACAGAAGGGAAGCGTCAAGGTGGACCGGATGGAATGGAGCGCAAGGGAGCAGGGAAGACGGGATGAAGATTCCCGTCGGCAGAGAGGTGATCGTAACCGCACTGGAGGGGTGAAGCTGATCGTGGAACCTGATCCGGAGTTTTCTCCCGCTTGTGCCTACGAAGAGACGAAGGCAGAGGAGAAGCAGTCCGTTTTCTGATGGAATCACCAATGGAAAAAGGGCGGCAGTCATTGTCGCGGATGAAAAGACAGGAGAGAGAGATTCATGGTACCCGTTGTATTTATTGTGATTGTAGCAATTTTTGGTCGTGCTGGCGTCTTGTGTCAAGATTGTGCCACAGGCGCATGCCTACGTTGTGGAGAGGCTGGGCGCATTTCAGGGGGTCTGGGGAGTCAGGCTTCATTTTAAGGCTCCTTTCGTGGACCGAATCGCCAGAAATGTCAATTTAAAAGAGCAGGTTTGTGACTTCGCACCGCAGCCGGTGATCACCAAAGATAATGTCACGATGTCGATTGATTCGATTGTCTTTTCATGATCACCGATCCGAAACTGTATGCTTACGGCGTAGAGAATCCGATCATGGCCATTGAGAACCTGACCGCAACCACGCTGCGAAACATCATCGGTGATATGGAACTGGACCAGACCTTGACCTCGCGCGAGACGATCAATACCAAGATGCGTTCTGCGCTGGATATTGCAACCGATCCCTGGGGAATCAAGGTGACCAGAGTGGGAGTTAAAGAATATCACGCCTCCGGCTGCCATCCGGGATGCCATGGAGAAGCAGATGAAGGCAGAACGTGAGAGACGTGAAGCGATTTTAAGAGCAGAGGAGAGAAGAAGTCGACCGTCCTTGTCGCAGAAGGTAAGAAGGAATCCCAGATTCTGACTGCGGAAGCGCAGAAGCGAGGCGACCATTCTCGGCCGCCGAGGCACAGAAGGAAAAAGAGATCCGCGAGGCGGAAGGTCAGGCAGCCGCCATCCGTTCCGTACAACAGGCGAATGCGGACTGGTATCCGTATGATCAAGGAAGCGGGAGCGGATGAATCCGTATTGACGATTAAGAGTCTGGAAACCTTTGCGCAGGCGGCGAACGGCCAGCGACGAAGATCATCATCCCTCTGAGTTGCAGGGAATTGCGGGACTTGCCACGACGCTGAAAGAAGTGATGACCAAACAGTGATCGGATGACTGGTCGGGCAGGAGCAGGAAATTTTTTGTAAGAATGGAAAGGAATGGCGGTATGGATGATGTACACTTGCGGGGCAGAAATTTTCTAAAAGCTGTTGGATTTTCCCATGATGAGATCTTTCACCTGTTGGATATTGCGACCGATCTCAAGATCAAGAGCAAGAAGGGCGTATGGCCGGGAGAACTGAGAGGAAGAAAAATTGCTTACGTTTCCAGGGAGGCGTCCGCACTGACGAAGGTTTCCTTTGAGGTGGCGTGTGCCGATCTCGGGATCGAGCTGATCTGTGTGGAACCGGATGCGTACGGAAGGGGAGAAAAGGAACGGGTTTTAGAGACCGCAAGGGTATTCAACCGATTGTTTGACGGAATCGTCTATTGCGGATTCAGGCAGGAAATCGTGGAAGAGCTGGCGACGGCCTCCGGGCTTCCTGCCTGGAACGGCTTTTCCAAGGGAGTTTCATCCGACACAGATGTTAGTGGATTTGCTCACGATTCAGGAGCATTTCGGCTATTTGGAGGGAGTGAAACTGACGTTTTTGGGGGACAGGAAGAGTCGGATTTGCAATTCTCTGATCGCCGTTTGTGCCAAGATGGGCATGCATCTTACGATCTGTACGGGAGAAGAATATTTCCCGGACCTAAGTTGGGTGGAATCCTGCAGTCAGAGGTTTGGAGGAACGATTTCGCTCACGACGGATCCGGAAGAAGGAACAAACAGGGCGGATGTACTCTATTCGGACTTGAGGGGCTTACACGGAGAAAGCCGGAGAGGAAGAGGAGAAGAAACGAAGGGGGCTTTTCCCTTACCGGGTGACACAGGAACTGATGGAGAATGCACAGGAAGAAGCCGTCTTTATGCATTGTCTTTCACCCTCTCCCATTCCGGAAGAAGGGACGGAGAGTCTCCTTTGTAGCAGAGAAGTGTTGGAATCCGGGCATTCGATCGTGTTCGATCAGGGCGGAGAACCGCATGCATGCCATCAAGGCGCTTTTGTATGCCGCCTTACAGGATGGAGAGGAAGAGGAATGAAACGGGCACAGATGGTTCTGACCATTGATGTGGGAATACGAATATTACCTTCGGTGTGTTTGAAGGGGACGAAGTCAGGGCGACCTTCCGTATGATGTCACAGATGGCGCATACGTCGGACGAATATGGCATCCTGATTGTGGCGATGCTAAATAACAACGGAATCGAGAAGGACGAGATCGAGGGGTGATCATTGCCTCAGTGGTTTCCCAATGTGATGCATGCGCTGGTGAATTCATTGTAAAAATACATCGGACACAAACCCTATATCGTCGGTCCTGGGTTGAAGACCAGGGATCAAGAGGTGCGGACGGAGAATCCGAAGGAAGTCGGACCGGATCTGATCGTGGATTCGGTAGCTGCATACGAGATTGTACGGAGGGCCTGTGCTGTCAGTGGACTTTGGTACGGCGACTACCTATATTCTGGTGAATGAGAAGGGAGAGCTCTGTGCCGGAGTGCTCTGTCCCGGCATCCGGATCAGTGCAAGAGCGATGTGGCAGGATACGGCGAGACTTCCGGAGGTCGAGATCAAAAAGCCGGCGTCGATTCTGGCAAAAGAGACCATCACCAGCATTCAGGCGGGTCTCGTCTACGGGCAGATCGGACAGAGCAAATATATTATCAACGAGATCAAGAGAGAGCGGATATCCGAACTTGAAGGTGGTGGCGACCGGCGGACTGGGCAGGCTCGTATCCGCTGAGACCAAAGAGATTGATATCTATAATCCGACGCTGACACTTACAGGGCTGCTTCTCCTTTATCGTAAGAATCGGAAAAGCAATCCGAGGATTGACGAATATGAAGAGTAAGAGCGGACGGCTGGTTCTGTGCGGAGCCAGTGCCTACGATGAAAAATATTATTGAATCCTCTGTTTCAAAAGGTGCCGAAGAGCATTCAGGAGGAGTTGCGCATCATCTGCGTTCTTTTTACCCAGGAAGCGGGGGGTGTCTTTCTCCTCGTGTTTAACGAGGATGGGGAACTGGACATGGAGACCTTTGCGGATGTCGAGGGACATCACCTACGATACGGTCAGTGCAGGGGCTGTTAACAGGGACGATCAGACGAAGGAGGGCGGAAGTCTTCCGCATGATGGAGCTCTATTACCGCATCTGTGTTCAACATGAGAATGCGGCGCAGGTTTTAACGGAAGAGGACGGATGAATTCTTATTTTCAGGAAATGTCAAGATGAATTCTTATTTTCAAAATGTCAATCGGAAAGGTAAATTTTCCCAATCCGATCTTTTTGGCACCGATGGCAGGGATTACGGACCTGCCATTTCGTTTGCTCTGCAAAGAACAGGGGGCGGGCGGTGTCTGCACGGAACTGATCAGCGCCAAAGCGATTGTATACCGGAACAAGAATACCGATCAGCTTTTGCAGACAGACGGTGCAGAACATCCGGCTTTTCTTCAACTTTTTGGAAGGGAGCCGGAGATTTTTGCAGAGGCCATCGCCTTGACGGCGGACTACCCCTATGAGGTTCTGGATCTCAATCTGGGCTGTCCGTCCCCAAGGTGGTGAACAACGGAAGGGCAGCGCGCTGATGAAGAACCCGGCGCAGATCGGTAAAATCGTTTCCGCCTGTGTCAGGGCGGAGGAGACAGTCGGAAGAAACAGACCGGTAACGGTTAAGATGCGAAGCGGGTTTGATGCCCTTCACTTAAATGCAGCAGGTGTGCAAAGGCGGCGGAGGCTTCCGGCGCCTCCTGTGTCTGTGTACATGCCAGAACGAGGGAACAATACTATGCAGGGAAGTGCGGACTGGACCCGGATTGCAGAAGTCAAAAAGCCGTGCACATTCCCGTGATCGGAAACGGCGATGTAAAGAAGCGCAGAAGACGTCAGGCGCATGATAGAGAAACAGGGGTGTGACGGGTCATGATCAGCAGAGCGGCCAGAGGGAACCCGTGGATCTTTCCGTGCCGTCTCTGCTTTTTCAGGGAGAAGGAACCGGACAGGAGGAGGGAAACCGGATCTGAGGAGCTCTGCGAGATGATGAAGAGGCATCTTTTCTCATGATCGCTTACAAGGGGGAGTATACGGCGGTCAGGGAAATGCGGAAGCATCTGTCCTGGTATACGGCGGGATATCCCCATACTTCCGCCTTTCGCAGGGGAGGTGAACGTGGCGGAGACCAGGAAAGCCCTTATTAGAGAAAGATCGAACAATTTTATGAGACGGCGTTAGATTCGTTGTCTTAACCACATACGCAGGAAATTCTCTTTGCTATTCTGCTTTCATTCGGATAGGAAAACAGTCAGAAAAGGAGGCAGAAAAATGGCTGAAGAAAAAAATGTTTTTGTTATCAATGTCAGGAGACCGCACGGTGCCAGGGGTTGTACCGTGGTCGGTGTATGTGGAAAGAAACCGGAAGTAGCTGCGATGCAGGATCTGTTGGTCTATGTCACGAAGGGGCTTTCGGCAGTGGCAACGGCGCTTAGACAGGCGGGCAAGCAGGTGGACAAAAAGATCAATCACCGCGTCACGATGAATCTTTTTATCACGATCACCAATGCCAATTTTGATCAGGATGCGATTGTCCTTGCCATTAAAGATACGCTGCAACAAAAGGAAAGCGCTTCTGAAAAGAGCTGAGTGCCGAAGAAGGGCAGAAGCTTCCGGAAGCAGCGAAATGGAACGGTCAGGAGAGTGAATTTGCTGAAAAGGCGGCAGGAGTCGGTGTCCTTGCTACAAAGCAGGAAGACGTTCGCAGTCTGCGTGAGTTGATTGTTTACGGACTCAAGGGACTCTCCGCCTATTCCAAGCATGCCAATGCGCTGCTTCAGGATGATGAAGAGGTGGATGCCTTCATCCAGAGCGCGCTGGCAAAAACGCTGGACGACTCTCTGAGCGTAGACGATCTGGTTGCGCTTACTTTGGAGACCGGAAAATACGGCGTGCAGGGAATGGCGCTTCTCGATAAGGCAAATACCGGTGCGTATGGAAATCCGGAAGTGACGACCGTGGACATCGGCGTAAGGGAAGAATCGGTATTCTTGTTTTCCGGCCATGACCTGAAAGATCTGGAGATGCTCTTAGAGCAGACAAAGGAAGCGGTGTGGATGTGTACACCCATTCCGAGATGCTGCCGGCGCATTACTATCCGGCCTTTAAGAAGTATGAAATTTTGCAGGCAACTATGGAAACGCCTGGTGGAAGCAGAAAGAGGAATTCGAGAAATTTAACGGGACCGATTCTGATGACGACCAACTGCATTGTTCCGCCTGCAGAAAGTTATAAAGATCGCCTCTGGACCACCGGTTCCGCAGGTTTCCCGGGTTGCAAAGCATATAGGCGGTGCCTATGGGGAGACGAAAGATTTCTCCGCCCTCATCGAACAGGCGAAGAACTGTCCGGCACCGACACAGATTGAGACGGGAACGATTGTAGGCGGTTTTGCACATGAGCAGGTTTTCGCTCTGGCGGACAAGGTCGTGGATGCGGTCAAGAGTGGAAAGATCCGCAAGTTCGTTGTGATGGCGGGTTGCGACGGACGCATGAAGTCCAGAGACTATTACACGGAATTTGCCAAAAAACTGCCGAAGGACGTGGTGATTCTGACCGCCGGCTGTGCCAAATACAAATACAACAAAGCTGGATCTCGGGCGATATCGGAGGCATTCCGCGTGTGCTGGATGCAGGACAGTGCAACGACTCGTATTCGCTGGCACTGATCGCTCTGAAGTTAAAAGAGGTCTTTGGACTGGATGACATCAACGATCTCCCGCTTGCCTTCAACATTGCATGGTACGAGCAGAAGGCGGTCATCGTGCTTCTGGCTCTCCTCTACCTCGGAGTTAAAAAACATCCATCTGGGACCGACACTTCCGGCCTTCCTGTCCCCGAATGTGGCGAAGGTTCTGGTGAGACAACTTCGGCATTGCGGGCATCACCACCGTGGACGAAGACTTGAAGATCCTGATCGGGTAAGGCCCAGACCGGCAAGATTCTAGAATCGGAAGGTTTTGGATCGGCGGGGTTCCAGATCGGATGAGGTTTGATTTGGTAGGATTCTGATCGTGACAAGGTTCCGATGGGTTGATTTCAAATCAGACAGAAGGGTTCTTTGCAAACAGCAGCAAAGGGACCCTTTTTGGTGCGTCCGTTTTTGTTAAAAACAGATCAAATAAAAGCCAATACAATCCCTAAAAATACTAGCAAAAACAAACAAAGAACTTCCGTTATCATTAAAATATATCAAAAGTTACTAAATATAGTGAATGACAATTGGAAAATGGTGATGTTATAATCGTGGCAACTTTAAGGAGAAGGTACGGTAAGGAGAAGGCACTTTAGGGAAGGCGCTGCAAGGGGAAGACAATCATAGAGGAAACCGGTTCCGGGGCTCCGGGGGTGGAGTCCGGACGGTAGAAGAGAGAGCAATGGAAATCAAAACAAGAGCGAAGCGGTGTCAAGATTGAGATGTTAAACACGAAGGCGGAGATCGAGGACCAGTTGGAAGCAGCCGCCAAGGAGTGGGGCGGCTAACCGGAGCGACCCTTGAATGTCTATACGATCGGATCCGGCGCCTTCGACGGAAATTTCCGCCAGATATGCGGCAGGGAAATGCGCCGGCACTGATTATGGGTGACATCCAGGATATTGTCACCTGTGTGAAGTCGGACTATGCAAGAGATCTGAAGGATCAGTCCTGGGCAAAGAACGGTGGTCTGACTTACGGATATAACAAGGACGGCAATCTCTATTCCTTCCCTTTCTGCATCGAAGGGAAGAGGGCTTCTCTACAATAAGACCGCCATTGAGAAAAACGCTGGGAAGAGACTGGGATCCGTCCGAGACTAAATCGATGGATGATCTGAAGAAGCTTTTTGACGAGCTGGTCAAGGGCGGCATGGAAACTCCGGTCGCCTTAAACCAGGAAGACTGGTCTTTGGGAGGTCACTATCTGACGCTGGTCTATGAAGAGCAGGGAGAGAAGCTGGAAGACGGAGAGAAATACATCCGTGCGCTGGCGGACGGCAGTGAGAAAAATCGAAGACAATGCGCGCTTTAAAAGCCTCTTTGATACCTTCGATCTGTTGATGAAGTATAACTCCAACAGAGAGGATCCCGCTGGCGGCGGATTATGCGTCCAACGCGGCGGATTTGGCGGAGGGAGACATCGCCTTCTGGTTTAACGGCAACTGGGCCTGGGCGGAAACCTCCGAGTATTACGAGGACGGCACCGAACTCGGTATCATGCCGGTGCCTCAGAACGATGCGGACAATCATGCACAGGAATGGCTGGCAGGGTTCAGCTTCCAAGCACGTCATGGTCGATACCAAGAACAACGATGAGAAGCAGCAGGCGGCGGCGTTGATTTCCTGGACTGGCTTGCCAATACAAAGGAAGGCAATCAGGTGCTGGTCAACAAGTGCTCACTCGTGCCGGCGTTTACCAACATCAAGGAGCAGGCGACCAACGGGTTTGCCAAATCGATTCAGCAGGCGGCAAGCGAAGGAAAGCTCTTCCCTGGTATCCTAGACTATCCGGGCGACCAATGGTCTACCCTCGGTGCTACCATGCAGAAGTATCTGGGCGGCAAGATCGACCGTGCGGAACTGGCGAAGGAAATCGATGCTTACTGGGCAAAAACAAAAACTGGATCCCTGGAACTGACAGGGCTGGCGGTGCAACGGGTGAAAACCGTTGTGCCGCCTTCTTTCGCATGCAGCATATCCGTAATCGGAAGTGAGGAGAATGATGAAAAGAAACAACAAGGGGCACATGCTGGGAGAGTTTCTCCCTTTTCGCCGGACCTGCGGTCTTCGCCTTTCTGGCGGTGGTCATTGTACCTTTTCTTTATGGACTGTACCTGACGCTCACCAGCTGGGACGGCCTTTCGAATGACCGCCCGTTTGTAGGCATACAAAATTATCTGACGGTATTGCAGGATGGAGACTTTTGGATTTCCATGCTGAAAACGCTGGTCTATGTATTTTTCTACGATCCTCGTCAACCTGGTCGCCTTTGGCATCGCCTTTCTGGTGACAGGGCATATCAAGGGCAAGAATTTCTTTTCGCGCAGGCTTTTTCACCCGAATCTGATCGGAGGCATCATCCTGGGTTACATCTGGCAGTTTGTATTTAAACGGGTCATCACCAGTGTGGGAAAGGATGCGCATCTGGGCTTTTTGCAAAAATCGCTTCTGTCTTCCGGAGTTACCGCCATGGGGGCGATGATCATTGTCACCATCTGGCAGTATGCAGGTTATATGATGCTCATTTATATTGCAGGACTCACGGGGGGTATCGGAAGATTTGAGAGAGGCAGCCAAGATCGACGGCTGTTTCGAGGACAGGTCACAAAGTACATTATTCTTCCACTTATGAGAGCCTCCTTTACGATCTGTCTGTTTTTAACCATCACCAGATGCTTCATGGTTTATGATGTGAACCTTTCCCTGACGGAGGGCGGGCCGGGAGGAGCCAGCACGCTTGCCGCCATGTTCGTGTATAACAAGGCCTTCACCAGCAAGCTGTACGGTCCGGGTCAGACCGAAGCGGTGATCCTGTTTGTAGTAGCGGCGCTCATTGCCGTTTCACAGGCGGTTCTGAACCAGAGGAAGGAGGTCGAGGCATAATGGACAGCAAAATTCACAGCACGAGAAACCGTATCGCATCGGTCGTACAATTTGTCATTACGACGGTGATCTTCCTCTTCTTCATGTTCCCCTTTTATATGGTGGTGCTCAATTCCTTTAAGAGCAAAAAGAGATATCGTCAAGACGCCCCTGGCCTGGGGAGGAAAAAGAGGCTTCACCCTGGACAACTATGCAGAAGCTTTTCAGAAGATGAACTTTCTGCATGTGCTCGGGAACTCCTTTATCGTGACCTGTACCTCGGTGGCTCTCATCATTTTGTTCTCTTCCATGTGCGCCTATATCTTCTGTGCGAAGGAACTGGAAGATCAATAAAAATCCTGTATGCGCTGATGCTGTTCTCCATGGTCATCCCGTTTCAGGTGGTCATGATTCCGCTCATTTCGATCTACGGCGGCATGTTCGGGATGCTGAACCACCGGCCGACGCTGATTTTTATGCATGTCGGTTTCTCCATGGCGATGGCAGTCTTTATGTACTACGGCTTTATTCGCGGTTCAATCCCGATTTCTCTGGAAGAAGCGGCGAAATTGACGGCGCCAGCAGCAGAGGACCTTTTTACCATCGTACTTCCGCTCCTTAAGCCGACGACGGCGACTCTGATCATCCTGTATGCACTGGCTCTTTGGAACGATTACCTTCTTCCTCCTGATTCTGACGGGGAAGGAGCTGTACACCATTCCGATTGCAGCAAGCTCTTTCAGGGAGCCTACGGCAACAGCATGGATCTTTTGATGGCGGCGCTGGTGATGGCGATTATTCCGGTCATCATTCTGTACCTGCCCCTGCAGAAATATATCATTGCCGGCGTAGTGGCAGGTGCGGTCAAATCAATGAGGAGTCCCGGACGCAGGAGAAACGGACATTTCATAGAAGGCAGGAACCGTCCAAGAAACGAAGTTTTACAGAAACAGGAATCTCGAAAGAGAGAGAGTCTTGAAAGAGAGACAGGAGAAAGAGGACGCATGGAGAGAAGAAGGGCATCTATCCCAAAGGCGCATTTTGCACCCGGCTACGGATGGATGAACGAGTCCCAACGGGTTAATCTATCATGACGGGCGATATGAGCTTTATTTTCAGTATAATCCGGGCGGAATCGAGTGGGATCAGATTGCATGGGGACATGCACTCCAGAGACCTGGTGCACTGGACGCAGGAAGAGTCCGTTCTGTTTGCGGATGAAACCGGACCGATGTTTTCCGGCTGCGGAATCGTGAATGACAGAGGCCTGCCCGGATATCCGAAAGATGCGCTGGTTTTTTCTACACTGCGGCAAGCGCCCTGCTTCCGGAAAAAGAGCGTTGTTATAACAAGATCATGACAGCAATCAGCACGGATGGCGGAAGGACTTTGCAAAAAGAAACGGGAAGTGCGTTTTACAACTCTTGCGCTGGAAAACCGGGATCCCAAAGTCTTTTATCATGAGGAATCAAGGGCTTACATCCTAGTGCTGTACCTGGACGGGCATGACTTTTGGCATCTTCCGTTCCGAGGATCTGGAGGAATTTCAGCTGAGCGACCGCATTGCGCTGGAAGGCGGGTTTGAGTGCCCGGATCTTTTTCCGGCTTCCGGTCGAGGGGAGCAAGGAGGAAAAGTGGGTCTTCTGGGCGGAGACGGCAGCTACTATGCGGGTACTTTGACGGTTATCACTTTGTGCAGGAACAGAGCAGACAATACGCCTACGGAGCGAGGGCGCTTCCCTACGCGGCGCAGAGCTGGTCGGGTACGCAGAAAGGGCAGGTCCTCAATGTGGCCTGGTTAAACAGCGGCACCGTGGATCAGCAGTACACTGGCGTCTTCTCCTGCCCAGACAGCTTCTCTGGTAAAAAGAGAAGAAGGAGAGGAAACGACAAAGTTCTGTAGCATCTGAAGCAGACGCTTCCGCATGAGATTGCGCAGGCGTTTCAGAAAAAGGAGTTTTGAGTTTCCGAAAAATACACAGATCCTAGTCGCAGAAAAACGGCGAGGGCGCCGGTATGCTACGCTTTTTGACAGAAGGCGGAGAAGATTTTTGCTTTTACACTGGACTTTGAAGGGGACGGCGGGAGAGATCCGCGCTCTCCAATTTGCCTATCATGCAAGCACCGGGAATCTGATCCTCAATTTGGAAAAACAGGGAAGATCGAAGGAGTGGGGAAAGAAAGGCAGCCAATTGAAATCCTGTACGATCAAAGGGAATCGTAGAGATCAGCACGGTAGAAGGAGAACAACTTCGCATCCGGGATCTGATTGTGCTGCGGGAGAAAGAAGTACAGGCGGTCAGGCTGTTAAAAGGTGCGCAGAACTGCCGCATTCAAGTGGATGAAATCCGGTGAGATGCGCAGAGGCTGATTTTGACTTGTTCCAATATCTTGCGCTAAAATGAGCATCGATGCAGTCTTGCAACAAGATATCGTTAGAGACAGGAGCAGGTCATGTTCGAAAAATCAGGTGATCTATAGCGAGGGGATCGGTGTCTGCAAAAGTCGCCGATACCCCCTATGCTTTCTGCAGGAAAAAGGAGGGAGTCGGTATTATCTTCTTCGCTCGCTCCAGGACCAGAAGCGTACTTCCTATATTCGGTTGACCATCATAACGTCACGCTAAGGGAGTTACTTTCTCCGGAGCAGGCAAAGGAAATGGACAGGACGTATGCCAGAAAGGATGAGGAGGAGGACAAACTGCCGGCGCACAGGCGTTTTGAAGTCGAATATGTGCTCTCACACCTGGAGCAGAGTGAAGCGGAGAAAAAGGCAGTCGCACCAAACGCAGGTCATAAAGGGGAAGGTCTTGGATTCTTACGTATCCAAATTGATTATTTTTCGAGCTGTCGGAGAGGATTCCATCCTGTTTCGTCTGGCGGATATTTGCAAGCGTTTTCAGGCCGGATCCTAAACATCCGGCAGAAGGTTTAGACCGGCAAGTCGGAGGCTTAGATGATCCGGCAGTGCTTTCGAAATCACAGGCCAGGAGTGGGGAAAGAGAAAGGCGGGCGCTTCGGACCGAAGTGCTGTTGCAGAGTGAATCGTCTCCTGGATCTTGCGACCAGATACGGCTTCAATGACAACCTCTGGCATAATTACCTGGCTTTTTTGCTGGCGACGACAGAGACGCCTTTTACCCTCGTATCGGAGAGGGTGGGAGAAAACAAGGGGAGTGTGAATCAGTTTTTCAAAAACGATCTGGAAGTGTTTCACGCTCTTTTTCACTACGATTTTACAGAGATCGAAGAGGGACTGAGGGCTCACCTGCTTCCGTGTCCTTACCCATTTTCAGGCCATTCCCAAAAAGAACAGATTTATAATAAGAATGTCTCGAAAAGGTGTTGCAATTATCCGGACAGTTGGAAGAGGCAAAAGGATGCGGAAGAAATGTTTCCGATTGTGACCGCCTTCTACAAACGGTACGGGGTCGGAGAGTTTGGACTGAACAAGGCCTTTCGGATTAGCGATCGCCCGGGAGGAGGACGGGCGTTGATTTTGCCGATTCGGAGCACCGGGGAAATGACCCTGGATGATCTGATCGGTTGTGAAGCGCAAAAGAAAAACTGATCGAAAACACCGAGGCTTTTTGTAGAGGGAGGAGGCGAATAACGTTCTCCTTTACGGAGACGCCGGGACGGGGAAGTCCACCAGCATCAAGGCCATCCTGAACGCCTACTACGACAGGGGGCTGCGGATGATTGAAATCTATAAACATCAATGCAGAGACCTTTCCCGTGTGATCAGAAAAATCAGGAATCGCAATTATCGATTCATCATCTACATGGATGATCTGTCATTTGAAGAGCATGAACTGGAATATAAATATTTGAAGGCGGTGATTGAGGGGCGGTCTGGAACCGCGACCGGAAAAATGTTCTGATTTATGCCACTTCCAACCGCAGACATCTGATCAAAGAAACCTGGTCGGACCGCACGGACAGAAGCGATGACGAGCTGCACCGCAGCGATACGAGTGCAGGAGAAGCTCTCCCTGGCTGCCCGCTTCGGTCTTACGATTGGGTATTTCAGACCGGACCAAGAGCAGTATTTTGAAATCGTCACCGGACTTGCCGCCAAAAGCCGGAGCTTCAGCTCTCCAGAGAGGAGCTGATTGCAAAAGCGCGGGTCTGGGAGCTCAACCACGGAGGTTTTTCCGGAAGAGCTGGCGCAGCAGCTGATCGACGATCTTTCCGGAAAGTGTGGACAAAGAGCGGAAGAACGGCTCTAAGGAAAGAGAAGAGGGATATAAGCAAAGCTCTAAGAAAGAGGATAGAAAAGGCTCTAAAGTAAGAGAGATGTGATCGGAACACCGAAGGAAACGCCAAAAGGCGTTTCCTAAGCAGGAAGTGCGCACTGAAAACAGCGGCAGAAAGCAGGATGAAATGGACAGACAGAATCTCACACTTTTGACCGACCTGTATGAACTCACCATGATGCAGGGTACTATCGCAACGCACACCGGAATGCAACGGTGGTCTTCGATGCTTTTTCGAAACAATCCGTTTGGCGGCGGCTGTTCCATTATGGGAGGGTGGAACAGCTGATCGAGTATATCAGAGAACTGCATTTCGGTGCGGAGGACATTCGCTACCTGAGTTCTCTGAGGGATCTTTGGGAAAGATTTCCTGGACTATCTGCATGACTTTCATTTTACCGGAGATATCTATGCTGTACCGGAAGGCAGCGTCATCTTCCCGAGAGAGCCGTTAGTCAAGGTGGTTGCGCCGATTATGGAAGCGCGGCTGGTAGAAACCGCGATTCTGAACATCATCAATCACCAGTCCCCTGATTGCCACGAAGAGCGGCCAGAGTTTGCTATGCGGCGAAGGGGAGACGGGGTGCTGGAATTTCGGTCTGCGCAGGGCGCAGGGACCGGATGCGGGAACCTACAGGGGCAAGAGCCGCCATCATCGGTGGCTGTGTGGCGATCCAGCAACGTCCTCTGCGGAGAGCTGTTCGATGTGCCGGTGGCAGGAACGCATGCACAGCTGGGTGATGAGTTTCCCTGATGAATATACCGCCTTCAAGGCCTCATGCGGACATCTATCCGGATGCCCTGCATCCTGTTGGTCGATACCTATGATACGCTGGAGTGGGGTTCCGAATGCCATCCGCGTCTTTCAGGAAATGAAGAAGAACAGGGGTGAAGTCCAGGCATTTCCAGGATTCGTCTGGATTCGGGGATCTGGCCTACCTGTCCAGGAGAAGGCAAGGAAGATGTTGGATGAGGCGGGCTTCCCGGATGCGATTATCTCCGCATCAATGACCTGGATGAAAAACCTGATTCTGTCTCTGAAGGCGCAGGGCGGCGATCACCTCCTGGGGGTGGGAACTCACTTGATTACGGCAAAAGACAATCCTTCCCATCTGGCGGCGTTTATAAGCTGGCAGCGATCCAGGGGCAGGACGGGAAATTCCTTCCGAAGATTAAACTGTCGGAAAACACCGAGAAGATTACCAATCCCGGCGATAAGAAGATTTACCGGGTTTATGAGAAAGCAACCCACAAAAATCAAGGCAGACCTGATCTGCCTGAATGAAGAGACTTTCCAGCGAAGACAAAACTCTCCTGCTTTTTGATCCGCAGGAGCCTGGAAAAACGAAGATGCATCGGGAGAATTTAGATTGAGGGAGCTCTTGGTGCCTCTGTTTCAAAAGGGCGCCTGCTGCCATACTTCTCCCGCGTCATGGATATTCGTGCCTATTGCAACAAAGGAGAAGGAGAGCCTCTGGGAGGAAAACCAGGCGTCTGGTCAATCCGCATCAAATTTATGTGGACCTTTCGAAAAAAGCTCTATGACACGAAGATTGATCTCTTTATCCAGTTTGAGTCAGGTGGACGCAGACGCGGAGAATATAGAGAATTAGGAAAGAGAAGGGCAGGAGGGGCAAAGCTATTTTTCGCCTTCTTCTCGCCCCAGATTTTTAAGTAATTCGTATCGCCGATGTTGACTGTGATGGTGCCGAGACGGACTTTTCTTCAGGAGTTCCTCATTATAAACGACCTTATGCTTCGGAAGAATTTCGTTCTGGAAAAAGTCTCCGTTTCCGCCCATCAGCTCACCGGTGTGCCGAAATAGTTGGAAAAAAATCGGCGGTTTTGGCATATTCCTTGGCAAAAACGGGCCGCCAGAGTGCTCCTTTTCTTGACCTGTAAAATCAGACCGGGCGTGAGTCCGGTGGCATTCCACTGCTCGGGGTGATCATGGTACAGATGCGGGTCTGCTCTAGTTCTTGGCATGGTTGAGATCTACGATCCCGCTTTCCATGCCGGAGGACTCTGCCATTTCCCGCATAGATATAGTCCGCTGCAGCGTTGTTTTAATGCGATTTTTCTGTGCGTAGTCATAAAAGAAAGGTGGATTTTTCACCGACGGAAAAAATGGGTGTTCCAGTACTGGGTCAGATTCTTCGGATTGTGAGCATAAGCCTGTCTTTGAAAGAAGGCCTCCACTTCAAAGATATAGCAGCCGAATTCCCGCAGGGTGACCGGTTTTTCGTCGATCGTCATCACAGGGGTCCCCAGGTGGTCGGCATAGACGAAGGAAACATTCTGCAAGCGGTATTTGCGGTAACTGGAAGCGCACAGAGCAAGCAGGACAAGGAAAATCCCGATAAAAACCGGAAATGAAATGTTCGGTTGCCTTTTTTCATTGCACTGTCGCTCCCAGCCGACAAGGTTGATGATCCGCAGGTATGACAGGTGCGGATCCTTTTTTTGCTTTTATTTGCGTTCTTCTTCCGCCGCGTTTCCTGCAGCAGCGACCTGAATGCCGGACAGCCGGATGCAGGCGGGAATTTCCAGGTGGTTGATTCTACTCGCTCTTTGGTCATAAGCATCGAAGCAGCCAGATCTCTCATCGTCCCTCCGACGCTACCGCCGGATACAGGGATCACCTTACCGTCATGATGCCAGTATCCCAGACGGATTTCTCCTGCGATATCTCCATTCATCGGGGAGACCTGGAAGTCGGAAAAATCCAGAACCTCAAATAATCGCCCGCACGCAGTTCCTCTTCACCGGCTGTGCCACCATCGACCCGGTAGTTTCCGGGGAGGAAGGTATTCTCCTCTTTCAGGTACTGGGAGAACTGCCGGTGACCGAGGGAGGTTTTTAAAAATACCGTTCTCAATGATCACCTGATCCCTGCGAAGCGCTCCCTCCGCATCGAAGCGGCAATTCTTGCTGGAATTGGGAAGATAGCGCAGGGCAGTGAGGCTGAGGGCGGGAGACCCCTCTCCTCCGATCTGCCAATCGGAATATTTCATATAGCGAAGGTCGGTGGTGGAGCGCGAAAATGAAATAGTCCAAAAACCTCCGCCGCATTTTTACCACTCAGGACGAGGGTCACAGGCAGGGGAGGGCTGGTGTCTGCACGGCTGACAGTTTGTCTTTTCCCGCCTGCAGCGCCTTTGTAAGCTCCGCTTTTTAAATAAGCGCTGTCACAGGTTCCCGAGTGATACATCCGGTAGAGCTCAATTTCATGCCCTCTTTTCTGGCATTCAGGATCACTTCCAGAGAGGAGTCGAAAGAATCGTCCGTCACATCGATGCCCTCCGAATTCAGGAAGTGCACCTTGTTGCGGTTGACGAAAAATCTCATAGGAGTTGACATCCTCATTCGCCGTTTCCGGAAGATCCTGCATCAGAGTAAGGAAATCCTTCGCCACTTCGGAGAGATCTGTCTTCGGATCGGCATCTTCCACTTCTCCAATTGGTTTATCGACCGTTTTACTAGGGAGAATTCAGAGTAAAATACGGATTTTTACATAGGAAGCATAAGACAAGAGTTTCTCCAGTTCTGTCCGGATCTCCTCCGGGGTCAGGGTGGGTGCAATCTCTCCTTCCGCTCTTCCAATCGATGCGCCATCTTCTAAAGGCGGTATAAACGGCGACATGGATGTGTTCCACCTCTTTGACCCGGTTCTGGTCCAACCGGTGTCTTACAAAATAAAACTCCCATCCCTCCGTGTAGGTATCTCTGACTTCATAGGCGCAGAGCCGCCCCTCTTTCTTCATCTCTTTTAATATCTGTAAAATGCTGTCTTTCATTTTTCCTCCTGATATCGGCTTGTAAAAAAAGTTGGATAGGAATGCCAAATTGATTGCCGCTCCGGTTCATCTTGAAAACGAAATTTAAAAACGAAATTTAAAAACGAAATTTAAAAACGAAACTTAAAAACGAAACAAAAACGGAACCTGAAAACGGAACGAGCGCAGCGGATCAGCCAAGGACCGCACGGGCCTTCAAATAGGGACCGCCGTCCGAGACTTTGACAAACTCCTTATATCCCTTCCCGCAGTAACCGGTGCCGAAGCTTTCGCGGTCGGTGGAGACCATAGAGACGGAGCCAAGGAGATCGGGGACATAACCGGTCATGACCACCGGCGTGACGATTTTGCCGGTCAGTTTTCCGTCCTTTGATTTCCAGACCTCTTTTCCACAATGCACTGGATGCCCCAGTGTTTCGGATCTTCCATGCCGGATTGCATCCCCTAGAGCAGATAGCCGTATTGGACGGAAGCAATCATTTCTTCCAGACTGCTGGTTCCCGGAATCAAAGAGGGTATTGGTCATGCGCGTATAGACCTTGTGCTCGAAGTTCTCCCGCTTTCCGTTACCGGTGGGGACGGATTGCAGGCGCAGTGCCGAGAGGGCGTCGCAGATTCCGGTTTTCAGAATGCCGTGGTCAATTTCCGTCACATCTCCTGCCAACGTGCCTTCGTCGTCAAAAGCATAGCTTGCCACATCGGTGGTGCAGAGGGCGCCCTCATGCATGGTGACCAGATCGGAGCCGACCCGTTCGCCGATATAGGAGGCGCCAAGCGCCCTGTCCTTGACGAACATATCCATCTCCACCCCATGTCCGAAGGCTTCGTGTGCAATCAGACCGGAAACTTCGGCGTGGTGATGATGTCATATTCTCCCGGAACCACAGGGAAGCGTCTAACATCTTCAGCGTATCTTCTACGTACTCCTTTATTTTGCCAGGGGATCTCATCGAAAAGTTCCGGTCCCCTTCTGTCGGAGAGCCCGCGGAAGGCCATCTCGGTGCGTCCGTTCCTGGAAACAATCAGCAGAACCGAAATTTCGGAATACACATAACTCTGTCTAAGGTCACGATGAACGGAGAGGAACATTTTGTTGACATGGGTAGACTGCGCACGAATCCGGCAGTCAATCACCTCTTTGGACAGCGCCATTCCGCTGTCACAGGCCTTTTGCAGCATGGCTACGATCTTGTCCATCGGCGCTTCTTCGGGTAACAGTGCGGTCTCCATTTCGGCGAACAGTTCTGCGGGTTCATCCGGAAGGATCTCCGTTTCGTAGACCTGTGTGCGCGTGGCCTTCAGGACTGCCAGCTGTCTGTTCAGTGCTTCCCGCAGCGTAGCAGCAAGGGCAGTCGGATCGGCTTCCTCTCCACTGGAGGAAGAGGCGGTGGGGGCTTCGACTGCTTTCGTACCGGAAGGAAGCTGAAAAGCATACTCGCTGTACAGACCGTCTTTGCGTACCCGGACGACGTTCCCTCTCTCGGTCATGATGGTGCTCTGTGGCAATCGATTTGGTGTGGGGAGAGAGGCTGATTGCAAAGCCGGGGAATCGGTCGCAAGAACGGATACATAATCAAAAATCCTCCGAAAGCAGCCGGATCAGTTTTTTTGAGTACATCCGCCTGCCTGGTTAAATAGGTTGAAAAAAAGGTGCTTTCATCATTGTTCTCCTTCATGTTTGATGATGGAAAAAGTTTGTAAAAGGTACAATCAATTTAAAATCACTCCAGACCGGTAAAATCAAAGGCCGGAATGAAGGTTTTCCTGAGCGGTATCGCCCTCCTGGATAAAGGCGTTTTTCCACGCCGAGGAGAGGGCAAAATCACGATCTCTTCATAATCTTGCTCCGGGAGTTTTCTATGGAGCTCCGGGTACTGCTTTTGCACGGAGGAGAGAAGGCATCAGGGTGTATTGGTTCATGATGCTGAGATAGATCTGATCCCCGAAGGTTTCATAGAGATAGCGAATGACCCTTTTGCTATCTTCTTTGTTTCCGGGGAGACAAGGTGCCCTGACAATCACGCCCTTCGCATCAGGGGACCTTCGTAGGAAGTCAGATCGTTATACGCTCTGGCGGTCAGAATTCTCTCGTTGCTGGCGCTTTCCTGATCAGGGCGCCTCTCTTGTCTGTCTGTGAAAAGAGGGGGACCCGTCTGCCTCACCATTTCCCGAAGCGCCTCTTTACAATAGACAAAATAGTTCGCTGCGCCGGGAATACTTCTTAGAAAGGAGGAGGAGACATATTTGCAGTCCGGGAGATAGATATCGATAAGCCCGTCCAGCCTTTTGAGTGACTCCACGGTTTCATATCCACTGGTATTGTAGACAATGGGGATCCCAAGTCCCTGCGTTCTGGCAAGGTTCAAGGCGGAAATGACCTGCGGCAGGAAGTGTACAGCGGTGACGAGGTTGATGTTGTGTGCCCCTTCCTCTTGCAGACGCAGGAAGATGTCGGACAACTGCCCGGCGCGCAGAGCTTCTGCGCTCTTCGGGTGGAGATTTCTCTGTTCTGGCAAAAACGCAGCGTAAGTTGCAACCGGAGAAAAACACGGCTCCGCTTCCTCTTGTCCCGGAGATACAGGGTTCTTCATAAAAATGCAAAGCCGCTCTGGCGGCCTGGATCTCGCTACCCTCATTGCAAAAGCCCCTCTCGTCGAGAGACGGTCGACACCGCAAAAACGGGGGCAGAGCATGCAGTGTTGCAGGTCGAATGGATCTAAAAGTTGTTCGTCAAAACCAATTCACCCAAATGTAATTCACCCAAATGTAATTCATCCAAATGTAATTCATCCGAAACGCGGTTGTCCTACCCTTATACAGGGGAGACATGCGCCCTGCTCTTCCTTACGGCGGATGCGAAGCTCTTTAAAAAATTGCGTCAGAAGGAGAGAACAGTCTTCCTCCATGAAGCCTCGAAACACCTCCGCCTGGTGGTTGAAGCCCTTTCCTCCACGATGTTCGCGACGCTTCCACAGCAGCCCGCCTTCGGTTCATGGCGCCGATGACGATGCGGGGAGTCTGGCCTGGATAATGGCGCTGGCACACATGGAACAAGGTTCCAGTGTAACATACATGGTACAGGCTTCCAAACGCCAGTCACCGATTTTTCCGGAAGCTTTCTTCATGGCAGTGATTTCTGCATGAGAGAAGGTGGAATGATCCGCATTGCGACGGTTGTAGCCCCGACCGATGACGGTTCCCTGCGGCAATTTTTTTCCTCCCAGATTCTTGGCGAGGGCATTTTTTCCCCGGGAAGCGCACCGTCATACACAATGACGCAACCGATCGGTACCTCGCCGATCGAGGCGGCCTTCCTTGCCTGTGCGATGGCTTGTGCCATCCATTTTTCTGCGGTTGAAAAGGGTGGAAAAAAGAGGTAGAAGGTGTCATGGCATGCGAAGGGAGGGAAAAAACTCAAAAAGATATCCGGGAAAACGTCCTCAGATATCGCATTAACAGTACAAAGAGGATCAGGCTGCAGGAAATTTCCAGTAATCCTCAAATCCTACTAAAATACTAGAATTTCAACTGCCGTTTGTGATACAATGGAACACTATCGAAGGGAACAGGCCAGTCTACATCGGAGGAGTTCAGATTCAAAGGATCGAATCGGAGGCGTCCTTCTCCTGTCTCATCGAGGAGGCGTGAAATTCAAAAAGGTGTTGAAATTGGAACAGTTTTGTTGCCTGTATAGCATAGCACAAGACGAAAAAAAGATCATAGTTTCAGAAGGAGCAAGAACGCATCTCCGGAAAGAGACATAGCTTCACACAAGCCGAAACTGAAAGTCAGGCAGTTGGAAAGGGAAAGATGAAAATATCGACAAAGAGGGCGCTATGCGCTTCGAGTCATGATTGATTTGGCGCTGCACGATACGGGAGAATATGGCGCTCAAAGATATATCCGCCAGACAGGGAATCACGGTCAAATATCTGGAACAGATTGTAACAGCCCTCAATAAGGCAGGAGTATCTGCGCAGCATGCGCGGTGTGGGAGGCAGGCACCGCCTGGCAAACCCTGCCAGAGAGTATCGGGTGGGAGACATCCTCAGAACGATGGAGGGAATTTGACACTGGTCGAGTGCATCGGGGTAGATGGAGAATCCATTGAGTGTCCGCGGGCGGATTCCTGTCCGACGATTTCCTTTTGGGTCGGGCTGGACAAGGTGGTGAACGAATATGTAGACCGTTTCACCTTGCAGGATCTGGCGGATGAGAGCAAGGCTGCAGGAGAATACGATTATTCGATTTAAACGGCATTGGTCTTGACAAAGTCGCAAGCGGCTGGTTATATTGTTTAGGCGAAAGCAGGTGCTTTCGGGCGCAGATGGGTCTTATACAATGAAGACCCGCGAACCGTGTCAGGTCAGGGAAACGAAGCAGCACTAAGTGAATTCTTCATGTGTTGTAAGTATGCCTATCTGCGTTACCGAAAGCATCTGCTGTATAATTTGTTGGAGATCAGTTCGTAAAAGGCTCTAATAAAAAGATGTTTTATTAAAAAATCTAATAAAAATTGGCTTGCTACAGCGTTTTTTCTTGACAAAAGGAGTGGAAACGAATATAAGTAAAAGTATCGTGCAAACGCACGAGTAAACAAACACTCTAACAGGAGGATTTTGAAATGAACAAGACTGAACTTGTGGCAGCGATTGCTGACAGCACCAGGAGTTATCTCGTAAGGACGTTGAAGCGGTGGTTAAGTCCTTTACAGAAGTCGTTTCCGATGAACTGAAGAAGAAGGGAAAGGTACAGCTTGTAGGCTTCGGAACTTTTGAAGTTTCTCAGAGAGCGGAGAGAAGGCAGAAATCCGCAGACCGGCGCAACCATGAAGATCCCGGCATCCTATGCACCGAGATTCAAGGCTGGCAAGGCTCTTAAGGATCTGGTCAACGAGAAGTAAGAGATTCTGATTTACCGGAGCCTGTGCCTGTGCACAGGTTCCTTTTGTATCTGCAAAGGATAGGGCCATGAGACTGGACAAATTTCTGAAGGTTTCAGACTGATCAAAAGAAGGACGGTTGCAAACAGAAGCCCTGTGACGCAGGACGGGTTCTTTTAAACGGAAGGGTTGCCAGAGCCTCCCGCAGAAGTCAAGGCGGGAGACCGCATCACCATCGGTTTCGGCAACAAGGATGTTTCGGTGGAAGTGCTGGACGTGAAGGAAAGCACCCGCAAAGAGGAAGCACAGGAACTGTTCCGGTACTGTTCTTAAACCCGTCTGTTATGTGTTATCGTCATGAATCTGATATATGAGATACCGGTGTGTAAAGCAATCAAAGGCGGAGGGATAGCGTTCTGTACCGAAGGACGAGCTCTCACATCCGATGGGTGCGCAAAAGGAACGATGGCGATGCGGAAAGAAGAAAGTAAAATGGCAAGACCCAGAAAGAGGAATCGAAAGGAAAACAGATTCAGTATTTTTGGCCGTAATCGTCGTCATTCTTCTAACGACCATGGTTGGCTTTAAAAAGCATAGGGGTTGAAACAAAAGAGGGACCAGTACCTGGAAGAGCAGACCCAGCTGACCAAGCAGATTCAGAAAGAAGAGGCACGCAGCCAGGAGATTGCAGAATACGAGAAGTATACGCATACGCGAAAATATATAGAGGAAGTGGCAAGGGATAAGCTCGGACTCATCTATGAGGGGGAAATCCTTTTTCGGAACGAATAAGAAGACTTTTTCCGGCAGCACGGAAAAAGGTCTTTTGTTTTTGAAGGGTTCCTGAATCGAGGGACAGGAATAGAGATAGATAAGAACAGAGATAGATAAGAACAGAGAAAGATAAGAACGGAGAAAGATAAGAACAGGAGTGCATTTGGACAGGAAGGAAAGACAGCTGATCGAAGCTGTTCGGGATCAAATGGCAGTCTCTCTTAGCGGGGGACGGAGGAAGAGGGTGATCGCCGCCGTTTCCGGGGGCGCGGATTCCATGTGCCTGCTGGAAATCCTGACGCTTCTGGCACCGCAAATGGGCTTTGATCTGCTGGTAGCGCATGTCAACCACGGGATCCGGGGAAGGAGGCGGATGAAGATGAGGCCTTCGTCAGGAGACAGTGCGCCTTGCAGAAGCTGCCTTTTTATGTAAAAAAAGAAGACGTGCCGGCGCTTGCGAAGAAAGAGCATCTCAGTGAAGAAGCCGCAGGAAGAAGTGTGAGATATGCGTTCTTTCGTGCACTTTTGCAGAAAGAAGGGGCGGGATGGATTGCGACCGCACACAATCAGGGAGATGCAGCGGAGACTTTTTGTTTCACCTCTGTAGGGGAGCGGTCTGCAGGGACTTTCCGGAATTGCGGAAGCGGAGGGGGATTTAATCCGTCCGCTGATTCATGTTTCCAGAGGGGAAATTGAACAATTTTTGGAAAAAAGAGGGATCCCTTTTGTAGAGGATGCGACCAACCGGGAAAGGAAGTACACCCGCAACCGCATCCGTGGAGAGGTTTTGCCGTTGCTTGAGGCGGAAATCAATCCGCGCACGCAGGAGCATATCCTGCAAACGGCGGCACAGATTGCCTCGGTGCAATCTTATATCCGGGCGCAAGCCAGGAAAAATTTGTTGCAGGCGAAGAGAGAAACGGGCGAAAACGGAGAACGATCTCTGTCGCTCTTTTCCTTTAGAGAAGGAACCCGACTTTCTGAGGAGGGAGGTCTATCTCCTTGCCCTGGAAGATCTGTTCGGCGACCGGTATTTAGGGAGAAAAGATATCACCAGAAGGCAGCTGGAGGCGGTGGACTTGCTTGGCAGAAGGAAAAGCAGCGCCAAAGAGTTGCAGCTGCCTGCGGGAGTGGCCATCAGGAAGGAGTACGGGGCGCTGCTCTTTTACCGAAGACGGCGGGAAGAGGGGCGACCGTCTTCTCAACAACCAAAAAGGTGGAAGAAGAGGGACTGAGGCTGGAGACGGAAGCGCTGCGGAAGGGAGAGATGATTCATGCTTCCTTCCACGATTACAGAATCACGGCATACACGGATTTTTCGTATGAAAGAGAAGATTCCGGTCGGTATACGAACTGTTTTGACTATGCTATAATCAAGAGCACTGTTTTCTTCCGATATAGAAAAGAAGGAGATTTTTTCTCTCTCAATCGGGAAGGGAGCAAGCATAAGGAAATCCGAAAATGGATGACGGACGAGAAGATTCCGGCAAGAATGCGGGACAGAATCCTGCTGATGGCAGACGGCAACCATGTTTTGTGGATACCGGGATACCGCACGGATGCAGAGGTGCTTAAGAGCGCCCGTCAAGCAGGGAGATTCCTGCATATACGGATTGAAAAGGAGATCAATGGCAGAGAAGATCAAGGAACTGATTTCAAGTGAAGAGGTAGATCTGCGCGTCCGGGAACTCGGTGCGGAGATCAGCAAAAGATTATGAGGGAAAGACGGTACACATGATCGGCATCCTGAAAAGGCGCTTGCTTTTTCATGTGCGGACTGGCAAAGCATATTACGGTTCCGGTGACGATGGATTTCATGTCCGTTTCAGCTATGGTGGAAACACGGTTTCCAGCGGTATTGTGAAGGTGGTGAAGGATCTGGACGAACAGATCAGCGGGAGAGATGTCCTCATCGTGGAGGATATCATTGATTCGGAAGAACCTATCTTATCTGATCAAAAATGCTCTCGGACAGGGAAGCCGGCAAGCATCCGTCTGGCAACCTACTGGACAAACCGGACAGACGAGTGGTGCAGGACGTGTCCGTAGATTATTCGGGCTTTTTGATCCCGGATGAGTTTGTCGTGGGTTACGGGCTGGACTTTGACCAGAAATACCGCAATCTGCCCTTTATCGGGACAGTTTCTTTTGAAGAGTGATTTTAGAAGTGGAGATGGAAGGTGAAGAAACAGAGGAATTATACAAGATATCTTCTGATGGCAGTGCTGCTGCTGGTGATCTTAATGGCGATGAGATTCGTGGGGAGCGCTACCGCTCTTTCGAACGCTTATACGGTCGGGCGACTGGAACGTGATTTACAATCGGGGAAGGTGGTGGATGCCGCTCTGACTCCCTACGCGGACACGCCAACCGGTTCAGCGGAGGTATTGCTCAAGGACGGCAGCAGGAAGAAACTTTACGCCACCGACATCAGAGAGGTGGAGAAGCTGCTTCGGAAGAACCATGTGGATCCGCAGATCAATGAGGTGAAGGATGATAACTGGATGTTTTCCATCCTGGTGCCGGGTCTGATCGGGGTGGCGGCGCTGGTGTTCATTGTGATGCTGATCAGCAACCATCAGAATGCACAGAGCGGCAATTCTAGGATGATGAATTTCGGAAGAAGCAGGGCCAGAATTGCGAATCCGGAAGATAATAAAGTGACGCTAAAAGGACGTAGGGGACTTCAGGAAGAGAAGGAACAGCTGGCTGAGATCATAGCCTTTTGAAATCGCCCGCCAAATTTACACGGGTGGGTGCACGAATTCCGAAGGGCGTCCTGTTGGAAGGATCTCCGGGGACCGGTAAAACACTGCTTGCCAAGGCAATCGCGGGGGAGGCAGGGGTTCCGTTCTTTACCATCTCCGGCTCTGACTTTGTGGAGATGTTCGTAGGCGTTGGAGCATCCAGAGTAAGAGATCTGTTTGCCGATGCCAAGAAAAATGCACCCTGTATCGTTTTTATTGATGAGATTGATGCCGTGGCGCGCCGCAGAGGAACCGGTATGGGAGGCGGCCATGATGAAAGAGAGCAGACGCTGAATCAGTTGCTGGTAGAGATGGACGGCTTCGGCGTGAACGAAGGCATTATTGTTCTGGCAGCGACGAGACCGGGTGGACATACTGGATCCTGCGATTCTGCGTCCGGGACGATTTGACCGGAAGATCACGGTCTCCAGACCGGACATTGGAGGCAGAGAAGAAATCCTGCAGGTGCATGCGAGAAACAAGCCGCTCTCGGAAGATGTGGATTTGAAGCAGGTTGCCCAGACGACGGCGGGATTTACGGGGGCGGATCTGGAAAATCTCCTGAACGAAAGTGCCATTCACGCCGCCATGCAAAATCATACTTATATTTCCCAGGCAGACATCCGCAAGGCCTTTGTACAGGTGGGAATCGGAACGGAGAAGCACAGCCGGATTATTTCCGAAGAAGAGAAGAAAATCACCGCTCACCATGAAGCGGGTCATGCCATCCTCTTCCATGTGTTGCCGGATGTCGGGCCGGTGTATACCGCTTCCATCATCCCGACCGGGCTTGGGGCAGCCGAGTTACACCATGCCGCTTCCTGAGAAAGACGAAATGTTCGTCACCAGAAGCAAGATGTTAGAGAAAATCATGGTTTCTCTGGGGGGCAGAATTGCGGAAGAGATTATCTTTGGAGACATCACTACGGGCGCTTCCAGCGATATCCAAAAGGCAACCAAACAGGCGCACAATATGGTGTCACGTTATGGAATGAGCCTGAAGATCGGAACGGTCAACTACGATGATCAGGAAGAAGACGTCTTCATCGGTTACGAGATCGGCCACGCTAAGAAAAATTCCGAACTCGTACAGGGACAGATCGATCAGGAAGTGAAGAATATCATTGATGCCTGCTATCATAAGGCAAAAAGAGCTGATCCTGGAATACGAAGACGTTTTGCACAAGAGCGCAGAGCTGCTCCTGGAAAAAGAAAAGATTGGCAGAGAAGAATTCGAAGCCCTCTTTGAGGGACACGAGGAAAAATTACAGGCTTCGGAAATGATTCCCAAGGCTTGATCGCCCTGGGGACCAGAATCTTGGTAAAACTGCATAAAAATAAATAGTGCAATTTGTAAAAATTTATACAGGCTGCGTATTTACGTCTTGGGAGAGGAATGATAGTATACTAATTGTAACCCCCCAATACATTATATTTTTGCTATACCCCATAAGTAAGAAATACCTTCTCAGAAAAGAGCAGCCCCTCCCTAAGGCTGCTTTTTTCATACCTCTCAGGGAGGGCGAAAGACTTACAGACAGGTGACTTTATGCCCAATTCCTATCAGCTTTTTCATGACCAGACTTTGGATTATATTCATCCTCTTCAACCGCTCCCGGAGAGAGGTGACCATCTCGCTAAGCGCGGAGAGCAACCAGATTGCAAGTGCGGTGCTCGTATATGAGAAAGAAGAGTACCCCATGAGCTTTGAGGGGACTTTTGGAAGCTTTGATTTCTATCATGCCACCGTCAGGCTTGAGAACGGAACGGGTCAGGGTATTCTTTTCGCGTTCAATTTCATGACGGCGCCATCAGGGATATGACAGGAGCGGCCTGTTTTTCGAAAAAGGACAGGATCATTCTCAGAGACGTTTTTTCCTGACACCCGGACTATCTACCCCGGATTGGGCGAAGGGCGCCGTGATGTATCAGATCCTGGTGGACCGTTTCTGCAACGGAGATCCCTCCAGTGACGTACTGAGCGATGAATACGCCTATGGCGGGAGACATGTGCGAAGGGTGGACGACTGGAACCGCGTGCCGGACCCGCTTTCTGATTTTAATGAATTCTATGGAGGGGACCTGCAGGGGGTGATCAATAAGCTGGACTACCTGCAGGACCTGGGGATTGACGCCATCTATTTCAATCCGATCTTTGTTTCGCCTTCCAGCCATAAATATGACATTCAGGACTATGATCACGTTGATCCGCATTTTGGCAGGATCGTTTCCGATCGGGGCAAGCTCTTAGACCCGGACGATCAGGACAACCGGAATGCAACCAGATATATCGACCGGGTGACGAACAGGGAAAATCTGGAGGCGAGCGACAAGCTGTTTATTGAGCTGGTAGAAAAGGCGCATGAGAGAGGAATCAGAGTCATTCTGGACGGTGTTTTTCAATCACTGCGGCTCTTTTAACAAATGGTTGGATAAAGAGAGAATCTATGAAGGCAGGGCAGATTATCCGCACGGGGCTTATGTGGCGCAGGACTCGCCCTATCATGACTATTTTTCTTTTCATAGCAGTCGTGGCCCCTATAATGGCAGCTGATGAAGGTTGGTGGGGATACGACACGCTGCCGAAGCTGAACTACGAGGGCAGCGAGAAGCTCTGCAATTATATCCTTGAAATTGCAAAAATGGGTACTCCTCCTTTAATGCAGACGGGTGGAGGTTGGATGTAGCGGCTGATTTGGGACATTCGCTCGGCATTTAATCATGAATTCTGGAGAAGATTCTGCAAGGCGGTCAAGGAGGCCAATCCGGAGGCAATTATCCTGGCGGAGCAGTACGGGGAATCGAAGCCCTGGCTTTTTGGGAGATCAGTGGGACACGGTCATGAACTACGATGCGTTTATGGAACCGGTCACCTATTTCCTGACCGGAATGGAAAAGCACTCGGACGAGTACCATCCGGAATTGGAGGGAAACGGGGATCAGTTCTGGCGGTCTCTTCTGTCCGAAATAGAAAAAGAATTTCACAGTTCCTTCCCTTTATACCGCCATGAATGAATTGTCCAATCGATGATCATTCCCGTTTTTAACCAGGACAAACCATCTGGTGGGGAGAAGTGCCGAACTGACGCCTCAGGCAGCTTCTCGCGGTGTACGGATGGACATTTTTGCGACAGGCGGTGCTCATGCAGTTCACTCTGCCGGGCGCGCCGACCATTTATTACGGGGACGAAGCGGGTTTATGCGGTTTTACTGACCCGGATAATCGCAGAACGTACCCTTGGGGGAAGGAAGACCACGAACTGATCGCCTATCACAAAAGAGTTGATTCGGATCCATAAGGAAGTTGCCGAGCTCGCGAACGGCTCACTTCGGATTGTACACTCGGAAGGCGCATTGATTGCATACGGCAGGTTCACGAGGGCAGGCGCATCGCTGATTGTGATCAATCGAATTCGTATGCACTCACCAGAGATATGTTTGTAAAAATGCTGGGAGTTCCTTCGGAATGCATCATGAGAAGGCTGATCATTTCGACAAAGGATGGCTATAGAAGCGAACCGGTGAAGGAACAGGTGAGCGACGGACTCCTGACGCTTCAGATTCCTGCTATGTCAGCCCAGATTCTCCGTTACAGCAGTGTGGACCATCTGACGGCGGAGGAGTTCTGGAAGAAGAACCAGATCCACTTTGGGGAAGAGGACCCTTCCCCGGGAGTCAGGGTGGGATAAATCTTGTCCACAACTAGGGAAGAGAACCCTTTCCCCGATCGCTAGGCAGGATCAAATCTTGTACACAACCGGGAAGAACCTCTTCCCGGGTTCCAGATAGGATCAAATCTTGTACACAACCGGGGAAGAGGGTATAATAAAAACGCAATAGAAAACCGGAAATGGTTTCGGAGGAACTGGAAGATTGGGTTTTCCGGGAAGGAACTGGGAGAAAGGAAGGTATCGATATGCTCTTAGTTACATCTACAGAAATGTTCAAAAAAAGCATACAATGGAGGATACGCTGTCGGCGCATTCAATATCAACAATATGGAGATCGTTCAGGCGATTACCGAAGCGGCGAGCGAACTTCATTCCCCGGTTATTCTGCAGGCTTTCACAGGGGGCGAGGAAATATGCGAACTCTGTTTACTTGAGAAAATTGGTGGAAGCGGCAGTTGAGCTGTGTGATATTCCGATCGTACTGCATCTGGACCATGGCGCAGATTTTGACGTTTGCAAAGACTGCGTAGATAACGGCTTTACTTCTGTCATGATTGATTATTCCAGCCATTCTTTTGAGGACAATATTGCAGAATCCAAGAAAGTGGCGGAATATGCGCATGCTCATGGCGTAGTGGTAGAGGCTGAGTTGGGGACGCTTGCCGGAATCGAAGATGCGGTCAGTGTGGATGCGGAAAAAGGCAATGTTTACCGATCCGGATCAGGTAGAGGAATTTGTTCACAAGACCGGAGTGGGATTCTCTGGCAGTGCCATCGGAACCAGCCATGGTGCTTATAAATTCAAACCCGGCACCGATCCGAAGCTTCGTCTGGATATTCTGGAAGAGGTCAAGAAACGTTTGCCCGGCTTCCCGATTGTTCTGCACGGATCTTCCTCCGTACCGCAGGAATATGTGAAGATCATCAATGCCAATGGCGGACAGTTGAAGGATGCCATCGGTATTCCGGAAGAACAGCTTAGAGAAGCGGCGAAGAGCGCAGTTTGCAAAATCAACATTGATTCGGACCTGCGTCTGGGCATGACAGCGGGAATTCGTCAGCATTTTGCGGAGCATCCCGATCATTTTGATCCCAGACAGTATCTCGGAGACGGCAGGCAATACGTGAAGGATATCGTTCATCACAAAATTGTAGAAGTTCTTGGATCGGACGGAAAAGCTTAACAAGGAGTTGGCCCCGGACAACAACCGGGGCCGTTTTCAAATGCATAATGAATTAACCCGCAAAGACATTGCGGATATGGAAGCAGAAATCGAACATCGCAAGATCGTCGTCGCAAAGAGCTTTTGGAACATGTGAAAGAAGCGCGGGCGCAGGGCGATCTTAGCGAGACTTTTGAATATTACGCCGCCAAAAAGCCAAGAATGAAAATGAAAGCCGGATTCGCTTTCTGGAGCGTATGATCAAGACCGCACGGGTGATTGAGGATCATACTGCTAAAAGAAGAAGCAGGTATGAACAAGACGGTGAAAGTGCGGATCTGTGAGATTGGTGCAGAAGACGGAGATGAGGAGACGTATAAAAATCGTCACCACCATGCGAGGAGATTCTTTGAAGGGGCTAATCAGCATTGAATCGCCCTTGGGAAAGGCATTGATCGGACATAAGGCAGGGGACCGCGTACGCGTGAGCGTCAGTCCGGATTACAGCTACGAAGCAGTGATTTTTATCGGTAGAAGACACGGGACTCAGTGAAACGGATGCGCTGAGAAATTATTAAAGATGTCAAAGAGCAAAAAGAAGCGCCGAAAAATCGAAGAAAAATCAAATCGAAAAACAATCCGAAGGTCGAAGTGAAAGCGGAATCGAAGCTGAATTCAAGGCAAATTCGAAAGTGGAATCGAAGCCGGAATCGAAGCTGAATTCAAAGGCAAATTCGAAAGCGGAATCGAAGCCGGAAGCAAAGTCGGATTCCAAAGTGAATTCGAAAGCGGAATCGAAACAGAAGCAAAGCCGGATTCCAAGGCGAATTCGAAAACGGGATCGACAACAGAAACAACGCCGGATGCAAAAGCAAAAACAGATTTGAAAAACCGAAGAGAAGGATGCGGGAGTTCATGTGGCATCCAATCTGGGCTTTGCAGGCGATCCGGGCAAGCAGAAAAAGACTGTTTCGCAGGATTGTTTATACATTGGAAGTGGTGGTGCTCCTTACAGCAGCGATCGTGCTGTTTCTTTTGACCAAGGTGGAGCGGATCCACCATGCCACCATCAAGGAAGAACAGCTGGTGAAAGACAGCGTGAGCCAGACGGTGCAGGAATCGGCGCAAAGCGGATCAATGCGAAAATATACGACGATTGCTTTTTTTGGCGTAGACACCAGAAAGGGAGAGCTGGAATCCAATACACGAACCGACTCCATTATTTTTGGTTTCCATCAACCAGGATACGGGAAAGGTCCGCATGGCTTCCGTATACAGAGATACCTTTCTGAACACAGGAAACGGTTTTTACAACAAGGCGAATTCTGCCTATTCAAACGGCGGCCCGGAGCAGGCGCTTCGGATGCTGAATATGAATCTGGATCTGAACGTAACGGACTTTGTGACGGTCGGTTTTGGCGCCCTGGCGGATACCATTGACGCGCTGGGCGGCGTGGACGTGGATGTGAAGAGGCGGAAATCAAATACCTCAATGACTACGGCACGATCATGGGCAAACAGCAGAAACGGGAGTTTGTACCGGTGACGGAGCCGGGGATGCAGACGTTAGACGGCTTACAGGCAACGGCCTATTGTCGGATTCGTTACACGGCAGGAGACGATTATAGAAGGACGGAGAGACAGAGACTTGTTCTTTCTAAGATGTTTGAAAAAGCAAGACGCGCCACTCCTGCACAGCTCAATACCATTGCCAACAGTGTCTTTGGAGAAATGTACACCTCACTGACTCTGTCCGAGCTTCTGTCCTATGTGGCGGATGCAGGAAAGTACAGCATCGTCGGGCAGACGGGATTTCCGGATGAGGAACACAGAGAGGGGAAGAACATCCGGGCCAAGGGCAGTGTGGTGGTCCCGGAAACGCTTTACGAGGCGGTCATACAGTTGCACAGCTTTTCTTTATGAAGACGAATCCTATGTGCCTTCGAATGAGGTGCAGGAGATCAGTGACGCCATTGAAGAAGCGGCAGGCGGGAAGAAGACCCTCGCGGAGACCACAGTGACAACACCAAGGGTGAAACCGAAGGAAAGCACAACCCAAACCCCGCAAACACCGCAAACACAGCCTTCTCTTCCGCAGGGAGATCCTGCGGCGCAGATCAAGGCTATGCAAGAAGCGGGATATCGTTTTGATGCGGCAAGCGGACAATGGATTCATGCTGCAACAGGGCTTCTTACGGAGTGACGGCACCGCAGACCCCGCAAACACCACAGACTCCGCAAACGCCGCAGACCCCGCAAACACCACAGACGCCGCAGGCGACACCATCACCGCAGGTGCCACAAAGCTACGCAAACACAGGAACAGCCCGCAGCGACGCCGTGAGAAGGACCAACAAGCATCTCCCCGGGCGATAGAATTTAACCGCAGGGGACCAGGACGAACAACAGGAGAACGACATGGTAAATGTACAGCAGATTGGAGAAGACACTTACTGGGCAGGCTCCAGCGACAGAAGACTGAGCAGATTTGAAAAATCTGTTTCCTCTGCCGCATGGCGTTTCTTATAACTGCTATCTGATTCGGGATGAAAAGACTGCCCTGCTCGATACGGCGGATGTCACGGTGAAGAGCCAGTTTATGGAAAACATCGTGGCTGCTTTGCAGGGAAGAAAGCTGGACTATCTGGTTCTGCATCATGTGGAACCGGATCATTGCTCACAGGTACAGGCGGTTTTAGATGTCTATCCGGATGTGACGCTGGTGGGAAATGAAAAAACGTTTCGTATTCTGGATCGGTTTTTTACCGGAACGAAAAATTGTGCCAAGAAGACAGTGGCAGACGGCGATGTACTAGAACTGGGGAAAGCATAAGCTCCAGTTTGTGTTGACGCCGATGCTGCACTGGCCGGAAACCATGATGAGTTTTGATGCAGTCACCGGTGCGCTTTTCTCAGGAGATGTGTTCGGAACCTTCGGCGCTGTGGATACCGGCATTTTTGCAGATGAGTGCGACTTTAAAACGGTCTTTCTGGATGACAGCAGGCGCTATTATGCAAATATTGTCGGCAAATACGGCGTGCAGGCGCAGGCGGGACTGAAAAACGGCAGGACTGGACATCCGTATGATTTGCCCGCTGCACGGTCCGGTGTGGCGCAGCAATATTGATTGGATCCTCCAAAAATATCAGAAGTGGACGACCTGGACGCCGGAGGAAGAGGGATATACCATTGTTTACGGCTCCATGTACGGACATACCGCTTCTGCAGCGGAAGCCGCAGCGGCCTATATCCAGAAGAAAAGCGGAAAACCGGTTCGCGTCTATGATGTATCCGAGACGCACACCTCTTATTTGATTTCGGAAATCTGGCGCTTCTCCAGGGTCCTGCTCTTCTGCCCGACCTATAACGGGGGAATCTATCCGGAGATGGAGGCGCTGGTCCGGGATATCATCGCGCTCGGTGTGCAGAATAGAATCTTCGGTTTGGCGGAGAATGGTTCCTGGGCGCCCCAGGCAGGTAAAAGATACAGAAAGAACTGGAAGCCTTAAAAACTGCAAGGTGACAGAAGATATTCTCAGCTTCAAGGGGGCTCTCCACGAGGCGGATGAGGAGAGGATGCAGGCGTGGGCAGACGCTGTGATGAGCGCTACCCTTTCCTAAGGATTCCTGGTTTTACAGGGCATCAATTGGATGATCCCTGCATTTGTGATGCAAGAAAAGCGGTGATTCTGTACTCCTCAGATGTGCAAACGCTTTTTTGACCACCTGATTGGATTGTGATATATTAGACTATTAGTGACACGTTTGAATGGAGGGCAGATTCTTTCATGGAGCAACTGAAGGTATATATGCTGGGTGGATTTCGTATGTCGTATGACGGGAGAGAGATTGCGCTCGGTCGGAATACGACAGCTAAATTCGTCCAGCTTTTGCAACTCATCTGGCTGAGCGGCAGCGAGGGGTAACTCAAGGATCGTTTGATGCACACGCTTTACGAAGGGAAGAGCGTGCCAACATGAACAACAGCATGAACAATTTGATCTACCAAATGCGCAGGCAGATGGTTCGTGCCGGGCTTCCCGAGATGGATTATATCATTAAGAAACAGGGAGCTTATTATCCGGATCCTAAGGTGTCGATGACCCTGGATGTCGATGAATTTAAGAAGCTGGTTGCAAGCGCAGGAGAGGCGGGCAGTGAGTCCGAGCGGTTTGTTCTGTATTCTCAGGCGTTTGAACTCTTTCAGGGAACACTTTTGCCGGAGCTCTCACGGAAATCTGGGTGATTACCAGAAACGTTTGCCATCCAGGATTTGTTTGATGAAACGGCAGAGTGGTTGGGGAGGCTACCTGAAGGAGAAGGGAGATTACCAGCAGATGCTGCAGATTTACCAGCGGGCTTCGGATTATTTTCCGGATCGCGACTGGCAGGTCGGTCAGATCGAGGCTTTGATTTATCAGGGGAACTTCAAAGAGGCGTATCGCCTTTATGACAAAACGGTACGCTATTATGAAGAAGAATTGGGCATTACGGCCTCACAGAAATTATTAGACTGCTATCAGGTTATTCGAGAGAAATTAAATTCGGAGCCGGGGCGGATCAGTGAGATTCAGGATGATCTGCTGCAGACCAGGCGGGTGGTGGAAGCCGGTCAGGATGCAGGCGCCTATGATTGCTCCTACCCCAGTTTTATCGATGCTTATCATATTTTGAGCAGGAACATGGAGCGGAGCGGAGATTCCGTTTTCATGATGCTTTTGTACAGCTTGTGGATTATGAGGGAAGCTCATCCGCAATGAGGAAAAAGAGAAATGGAAGATCGGAAGCGCTGGCTTCCGCCATCCATCTTTCTTTTAAGACAGGGAGATGTTTTTGCAAATACAATGCCTCCCAGTATCTGGTGCTTTTAACGGGAACCAGTAGAGAAGACTGCGATACGGTATACCGCAGAATTGAGAACAAACTAAAGGATCTGGCCGGAAACCGGGCGGAGATGAAGTATAGCGTGGTTTCTTTGGCGGAACTCAAACAGCCTGCATAAGGCTATTCTTGAAGTAGAACAGAGAACGATTCTGCAGACGGAAGTGAAAAAGCGCGCGCGTACTGACTGCGGGTGCTTTTTCTGCTCTTATGCCGAAGAATTCTTTGGGAGAACACAGATGAACAACAATTCAAATGCAAGCAATTCCAATCGATCCGGTGACGAAGGCGGCGGGAGAAACGGACGCCCACAGACGCTTTTATTTATGGTCATCGCCGCTCTGATCATGATGATGGTGATGTCCTACATGACCAAGGTGTTCAGTGGAAAAACAGCGAGAGAGAAATCACCTACGACCAGTTTGTCCATTTGCTGGACCATCATTACGTTTCTGCAGTCACGATGCAGGAAGATAAACTGTCGGTAAAACCGAAGAAAAATGAGAAGGATCCAGATCTTTTACAAAACAAAGAGAAGGGGACCTTGACCGAGAGTCAAAAGAAGCTTTTGGATCTGAAAGAGCAGATCAATAAGGGAGAACTGAAGGGTTGGTCACCGGCGTGGCGGAGGATGAGACGACGCTCACGGGAAGATGTCTGAAGAGGGCATTCAGGTGCAGAGAAAGGTACCGGACTCCTCCTCGGCGATCCTTAATTTTTGCCGTCTATGTCCTGCCCATCCTTCTCATGTGGGGACTGTTGACCCTGCTGTTCCGCAGAATGGGGAAAAATAGTCCTTTTTCTGTGGGGAGAAGCAATGCAAAGGTTTATGTGCAAAAAAAGAAACGGTGTTACCTTCAAGGACGTAGCCGGAGAAGACGAAGCCAAGGAATCGCTGGTAGAGGTGGTGGATTTTCTCCTAATCCGGGAAAATATGGAAAAATCGGTGCGAAACTTCCCAAGGGAGCGCTCCAGTAGGGCCTCCCGGAACAGGAAAAACGCTATTAGCCAAGGCAGTTGCCGGAGAGGCACATGTTCCGTTTTTCTCTGGCAGGCTCCGATTTTATCGAACTCTATGTAGAGTCGGTGCCAGTCGCGTAAGAGATCTGTTTAAAGAGGCAACCAAAAACGCTCCCTGTATCATTTTTATTGACGAAATCGATGCAATTGGCAGGAGCAGGGATTCGAAATACGGCGGAGGGAATGAAGAAAGAGAACAGACTCTGAACCAGCTTCTATCCGAAATGGACGGTTTCGATTCCTCGAAGGGCGTCTTGATTTTGGGTGCGACCAACCGTCCGGAAATTCTCGACAAAGCGCTGCTTCGACCGGGAAGATTTGATCGCAGGATCATCGTTGACAAACCGGATCTCAAAGGAAGAGAAGAGATTCTACGGGTCCATGCCAGGGATGTCAAGATGGATCAGACGGTCGATCTGAAAGCGATTGCGCTGGCAACCAGCGGTGCGGTCGGAAGTGATCTGGCCAACATGATTAACGAGGCAGCCATCAATGCGGTCAAGGCAAAAGCGGGAATATGTTTGCCAGAAGGATTTGATGGATGCAGTCGAACAGGTTCTGGTCGGCAAGGAGAAGAAGGACCGAATCTGAGCAAGGAAGAGAGGAAGATCGTATCCTATCACGAGATCGGGCATGCACTGATTGCGGCGGTGCAAAAGAACACGGAGCCGGTGCAGAAAATCACCATTGTCCCCAGAACCATGGGGGCGCTCGGCTATGTGATGCAGGTGCCGGAGGATGAAAAAAATTTTTAAAGACGCAGGTAGAGCTGCACGATGAAATCGTGGTCACTCTGGGCGGACGAGCGGCGGAAGAGCTGATCTTCAACACCGTGACAACGGGCGCAGAGAATGATATTGAGAAAGCAACCGCCATTGCCAGAAACATGGTCACCCTTTACGGGATGAGCAAACGGTTTGGACTCATGCAACTGGAATCCATCAGAAACCGTTATCTGGACGGGGTTCGGGATCTCACCTGCTCGGATGAGACGGCAACCGGCATTGATGAAGAAGTCAGAAAGATTCTGGACGAGTGCTATGCGGAAGCGAAGGGAATCATCTCGAAGCATCTGGATACCATGGACCGGTTGGCGCAGTATCTGATCGAAAACGAAAACCATTACCGGTGCGGAATTCATGCGGATCTTCCGCGAGGTGGAACATCTGTCACAGCCGCAGGAGGACCGGGAGACAGCCCTCCAGAATTTTCGCTGCACGAGAAGAAAGCAGACAGGTCGGCGAGAACATTCCGGTAAAAGGGGAAGTGGAAAACGCATGGCGGCTCCCGAAAAAAATGCGGAACAGGCGGCAGATAGAGACCTAAGAGAGGCGCCGGAGAAGGAACCGCTTCAGAAGGACTTGCAGGAGACTCCGGAGGAGGGAACGAACAAGCCACTTCAGAAGGACTTAAAGGAGACTCGGAGGAAGGAACGAAAGAGCCGTTCAAACAGGACTTGCAGGAGACTCCGGAGGAAGGAACGAAAGAGCCGCTAAAACAGGACTTGCAGGAGACTCCGGAGACGGAAGGGGGAAGGTTTTCCCGCCGGAAAGATCTATTTGAATAAAGGAGATTGGAACCGCCGGCACAGGCGTGGCGAGAAGGGATGAGTACGGATTTTAAGATCAGGAGGAACTGAAGAAGCTGCCTCCATAAGCCCGGGGTATACCTGATGAGGGATGCCGATGATACGATCATGTATGTGGGCAAGGCGGTGGATCTGCACAAGCGGGTGCAGTCCCTATTTCCGTACCAGAATCGTGGGAAGAGGTCCGCAGATTGAGCAGATGGTTTCGCTCGTCGCAAGGTTCGAATATATCGTGACCGATTCCGAAATGGAAGCGCTGGTTCTTGAAAACAACCTGATCAAGGAAAACCGGCCTCGCTACAACACGATGCTCAAGGACGACAAAACCTATCCGTTTATCAAGGTGACCGTTTCCGAGGAGTATCCGAGGATTTCTTTTTCGAGGCTGATGAAAAGGACAAGGCCAGGTATTTTCGGACCTTTTCCCTCTGCCGATGCGGTACGGGAAGCCATCGAGTTGGTGAACAAGCTGATGGGACTAAGAACCTGCAACCGGGTGCTGCCCAGAGACATCGGAAAGGACAGGCCCTGTTTGAATTATCACATGGGGTATTGCACGGCACCCTGTGCCGCCGGGAAAATCACGAAGGAAGAATATGGCGACCGTGTCGAGAAGGCCATCGATTTTCTAAGCGGAAATTACAGCGCGGTCATCGAAGACCTGACGAAAAAGATGGAACAGGCTTCGCAGGAGATGCGCTTTGAGGATGCGGCAAAATACAGGGATAGGCGGAACAGCGTCCGGGTGATTGAACAGAAGCAGAAGATGACGGATGCCGATATGGAAGACAGGGATATTATTGCGCTTGCCAAAGAAGAGCAGGATGTCGTCGTGCAGGTTTTCTTTGTCAGAGAAGGCAAAATCATCGGAAGAGCATTATTACATGAAGGATCAGGGGGTCTTCGACGACGAAGCCGGCGGCTCCTCCGCCGTCCTGCAAAACTTCGTCAAGCAGTTTTACGGGGGAACGCCCTTTGTGCCAAGGGAACTTTTGCTACAGGAAAAGATTCCGGATCAGGACATGATCGAGAAATGGCTTAGCGAGCGCAGGGGTTCCAGAGTGCATCTCTTCGTTCCGGAGAGAGGTACGAACAAAAGACTGATGGAACTGGCTTCCCAGAACGCTTCTCTCATCCTTTCCCAGGATAAGGAGCGGCTGAAACGGGAGGAGGGCAGGACCATCGGTGCGGTCAAAGAGATCGCCAAACTGTTAGATTTACCGAAACTGCAGCGGATGGAGGCCTTTGATATTTCGAATATATCCGGTTTTGCAAATGTGGGCTCCATGGTGGTCTTTGAGGGAGGAAAGCCCAGGCAAGTGATTATCGCAAGTTTCGGATTCAAACCGTTGCCGGTCCCGATGACTATGCCTCGCATGAAGGAGGTCATTGAAAGAGATTCACGCACGGCCTTCGGAAGCAGGACAGTTTTTCCAAATTTCCGGATCTGCTGCTGATGGATGGCGGCAGGGGACAGGTGAATATTGCGCTACAGGTGCTTCGAGAACTTAATATTTCCGTGCCGGTTTGTGGGATGGTAAAGGATGACAATCACCGTACGAGGGGGCTCTATTACCACAATGTAGAACTGCCGATCGATACCAGGTCGGAGGGCTTTCAGTTGATCACGCGGATTCAGGATGAAGCCCATCGTTTTTGCCATCGAATATCACCGTTCTCTCCGGTCCAGGCGCAGGTCCATTCCACCCTGGATGAGATACCCGGGGTTGGTCCTGCCAGAAGAAAGGCGTTGATGCGGCATTTTGCATCCATTGAGGAACTGAGGGAAGCGACGCCTGAAAAAATTGCAGAGGTGCCGGAAATCCCGGAAAACCAGGCAAAGGCCATCTATGAATTTTTTTCACAAGGAAGCGAAGACCAAATAGAAAGAAGAGGAACAGCAAGGGATGGAAAGCGTAAAATTAGAGGAAGTTGTCAAAAATGAAGTTCGAGCTGCTGACGCCGAATGTAGACTTTTCCGAGACGGAGATCAGGCAGTGCGATATCAACCGGCCCGCTCTGCAGTTGACCGGTTACTTCGAGCATGACGATGCGAGCCGCATGCAGATCATCGGCATGGTGGAATATTCTACCATGTCGCACATGACGCAGAAACAAAAGGACACACACTTCCAGAAGCTCCTTGACAGGGGGATCCCCTGCATTGTCTTTTGCAGGAATCTGCAGCCCGACCAGAGTTTCATTGATTTGGCGACCAATGCAAATGTACCGCTGTTTATCACGCCGCATCCGACTTCCCAGGTAATGGCGGAGGTGATTCGGTGGCTGAATGTACGCCTGGCTCCCTGCATCCGTATCCACGGCGTTCTTTGCGACGTATACGGTGAAGGACTTCTGATCACGGGAGAGAGCGGGATCGGAAAGTCGGAGGCGGCGCTGGAGCTGATTAAGAGGGGACATCGTCTGGTGTCGGATGACGTGGTGGAAATTCGGAAGGTCAGCGGAGACACCCTGATCGGCTCGCACCGGAGATCACCAAGCACTTTATTGAACTGCGAGGCATCGGCATCATTGATGTGAAGACGTTGTTCGGTGTATCCAGTGTGCGTGATACTTCTTCCATTGATCTTGTGATCCGTCTGGAGGAATGGGACAGAGATAAGGATTACGACCGCTTCGGTTTAGAGGAGCACTATACGGAATACCTGGGGAAAAATCATCTGTCACGATATTCCGATTCGTCCGGGAAGAAACCTGGCGATCATTTGCGAGGCAGCCGCAGTCAACCATCGACAGAAGAAGATGGGCTATAATGCCGCGCAGGAATTATACAACCGTGTACAGAATACGATGAAGCTGAGTCAGAATCGGGAGGAAGCACCGAAGGCAAGTGAAACCGATGTGACCCAGAAAGCAGCCGAGGCAGATAAGGCGGAAGCATGAGGCAGAGGCTGGAAGGGAAATCAAAAAGCGTTTGCAGCTCCTTTTGCGAAGGAGAAGATCTGCGTTTCGATGAACCCATGAGAGGACATACTCCTTCCGGGTAGGAGGGAGGCGGATGCATGGATTTTTGGTGCAAGACGCTTCTAAGGCAAAAGAACTGCTCATTTTCTTAGAAAAAGAGAAAGTTCCCTATTTCATCACCGGCAACGGTACGAACCTGCTGGTAGCCGATCAGGGGTACTGGGAGTGATCCTCTGCACGGCAGGGCAGAGAGAACCGATCGGGTGGCAGAGGACAGGATTCTGGCTCCGGCGGGGGCTCGCTCGCAGCCATTGCGCAGGAGGCTCTCAAGGCATCTCTGAGCGGTTTGGAAGGAGCAGCGGGGATTCCGGGAAGCCTGGGTGGCGCCTTGTGCATGAATGCAGGCGCCTATGACTTTGAAATGAAGGAAGTCACGGAGCAGGTCAGTGCCCTTCGGATTGGCACATCCACATCCTCCCATCCGTCCGGGGAAGCAGAAGGAAGGGAAGGCGGCGAAACAGAGAGAGAAAGAGTCCGGCAGGTGCAATTGTCCGGAAGCGAGATGGCTTTTCGGTTATCGAAGCAGCATTGCCAGGAAACAGAAACTTTTTATCTCTGCAAAATTAAGACTGACGCCAGGAAAGCCGGAAGAAATACGGGCCAAAATGGAGGAGCTTGCCTTGCGCAGAAAACAGAAACAGCCGCTGGAATTTGCCAGTGCCGGGAGCACCTTCAAGAGACCGGCAGGCAGTTTTGCCGGAAAGCTGATTGAGGAAGCGGGCCTTAAAGGGTTTCGAATCGGAGAGGCACAGGTGTCGGAGAAGCACTGCGGTTTTGTGATCAACCGGGGCGGAGCGAGCGCAGATGAAATCATGCAGGTCATCCTTGCGGTGACAGAGAGAGTCGAAGAAAAACAGGAATCAGGCTGGAGACGGAGGTGATCCCTCTCGGATTTTAAACCGCAGAGTGTTTCGAGCGGGAAATAACCGTAGACAGGAAGAAACGGTGGAGCGTTTTTGAACAGAAGAACTCTGACAGCAGGGATAGCGGACGGGAATAGCCGCGCAGACAGGAGAACAGGATGGAAGCCGGAAAAAAGGATATGAGAATCGTAATCGTTACCGGAATGAGCGGAGGCGGAAAGTCGACCGCCATTCGGATGCTGGAAAGATGTGGGATTCTACCGTGTCGACAATCTTCCGGTTTCTTTGATTGAAAAAATTCGTGGAGCTGATCAGTCTGCCGGACAGCGAGATCACCAAAGGTGGTGATCGGCGTGGATGTACGGACCGATCAAAAATTTGAAGATGCGGAGTATGCCATCCAGGCACTGAAAGAACATGGATATCCGGTGGAGATTCTTTTTCATGGATGCCCTCGGACGCTGCCTTGATTAAAAGGTATAAGGAAACGAGGAGGATCCACCCGCTGGCACAGCCCGGTGACCCGGTACAGGACGGAATCGTCAGAGAACGGAAGATTCTGGAAGGTACCAAAGAGAGGGCGGACTATGTCATTGACACTTCCCAGCTGTTAACCAGGGAGCTGCGGGAGGAACTGGACCGGATTTTTGTTAAAGATTTAAATTACAATTCGTTAATGATCACGATGCTCCTTCGGCTTCAGGTATGGCATTCCGCAGGACGCCGACCTGGTTTTTGACGTCCGTTTTTTACCCAATCCGTTTTATATCGATGCGCTCAAACATTTGACGGGCAATGACCGGCCGGTGAGAGATTATGTCATGGGATTTCCGGAATGCGGAATGTTCATTGATAAGTGCAGCGATCTTCTCTCCTTCCCTGATCCCGGGATATATTACGGAGGGAAAGCATCAGCTGGTGGTCGGCATCGGATGTACCGGCGGGCAACACAGGAGTGTAACGATTGCGAATGCCCTGTATGAGAGGCTGAAGAATGCCGGAGACTATGGCATTAAGATCGCGCATCGGGATTGTAACCCCAATCAGGACAAACACTGAAGAGGAATGAAGGGAAGGGATTTCATCAGAAACGAAGCCCCTTCAAGTAGGAAGAGAACGGATGAGATCATGTCATTTTCAGAGGAAGTCAGCAGGAGCTGATTGGCAAGCTTCCCTCCTCCCGCCATTGTCAGCTGTCGGCAGCAGCGGCGCTGCTCCATCACTGCGGGCTGGTGCAGGAGATAGAAGGGGAGCCTGTGCTCTACCTGCGTACAGACCGCAGAGAGCAGGCGCAAAAGCTCTTTACAATATTGAGAAAAACTCTTAGAATAGAGAGATATTTTTCAAGAGAAGAAGAAAAACTAAGAGTTCGGGGACGCATTTACTTTAGGGCAGGAATCGCATCGCAGGATATGAGAAGAATCCTGACCGCACTGGAAGAAACACGGGATTCCACAGGGGCGGAGCCTGCTGGTTTCAACAGGGAAGATCTGCTGTAAACGCACTTATTTGCGAGAAACATTCTTATGCATTGGTTCTGTATCTGATCCTAAGAAGGGTTATCATCTGGAATTCGACTGCGCTTCTGAGGAACAGACTTTTTACGGAAACTGATGGAAAGCTTTGATATTCATGCGAAAAACTTTAAAAGCGCAAGAGATATCAGGTGGTCTATATCAAAGAGGGAGAGGAAATCGCGGCCCTTACTGAATGTGATGGAGGCGCATGTTTCTCTGATGGCCTTGAAAAATATGCGGATTTACCGCGATATGCGGAATGCAGTCAACAGAAAGGTGAATTGTGAAGCGGCCAATATCTCCAAGACGGCCAGGACCGCCGCCATTCAGGTGGAGAAGATCAGACAGCTGGAGGAAAGAGGGCGGTTAAAGTCGTTAGAAGAAGGATTAAGGGAGGCGGCAGAAGCCAGGCTTCGGTATCCGGAAGCCTCTTTGAAAGAATCTGGCGGCGTTAATGGATCCCGCCGATCGGAAAAATCGGGAATGAATCACCGCTTGCAGAAGTTGATGATGCTTGCAGAAGAAAATGCTGAGAATGGGGAGGATGCCGACAAAGGATTGCCACGCATCATAGAGCAGAAAAAAAGGACTAGAAGGAGAGGATGAAGGATGGAAAAACAATCGATTCAGGTGGAGATCAGCGGAGAACTGGGTGCGAGAACAATCGCAGAGATGGTTCAAATCGCTAGTAAATACGAGAGTTCCATGCACATTGAATTCAAAGAGCTGACGGTGAATGCCAAGAGCATCATGGGAATGATGTCCCTCCACATTGAAAAACGGAGACGAGCTGACGGGTGGTTGCCGAAGGCGCGGATGAAGCGGATGCACTTGCTGATTTGGGGAGATTATATCCGGGGAAAAATGCATTCGCATGAATGACAGGAAATTGCTCTTTATCTCCACAACACGCACGCAGGCAGGGAGAGAATCAGTTCCCAGCTGGCGGACGTGATCGATGTATTTACAGAAGCACGGTTATCTGGTCGCGCTTATCCGACACAAAAGAGCGGAGATGCCAGAACCGCCGTACAGGAGAGGAAGAGGGTATTCTCTTGTTGTTTGCAGCGGTGGAGACGGCACGCTGGACGAGGTCGTGTCCGGGATGATGGAATCCCGGAACAGTTGCCGATCGGGGATGATTCCTGCCGGAAGCACCAACGATTTTGCCAGAGCATCGGCATTCCGACAGATCTGGTAGAAGCGGCGAAAGTCGCAGTCTCCGGTCGAGATTTTCACTGTGACGTGGGAATTCTGAATCAGTCCTACTTTGTTTATGTGGCGGGATTCGGCTTGTTACGGACGTCTCTTATCAGACACCGCAGGACATGAAGAACCTTCTGGGGCGTGCAGCCTATTTACTGGAGGGATCAAGAAACTTTCGGATGTCGGTAGCCATCATTTGAAGATTTCCTACCAGGATCGGCTCATTGAGGATGATTTTATCTATGGAATGGTAACCAACTCTCTGTCTGTGGGAGGGCTGAAGAATATCACAGGAGAGATGGTGGAATTCAATGACGGTCTGTTTGAGGTGACGCTGATCAAATACCGAAGAACATGATCGAACTGTCGACGATCATCACCATGCTGTTAGGGCGGGATGTCGATAATGAATATATCTTCCACTTCAAAAACGGCGCAGCTTACGGTAGACAGTCGAAAGAAGGTTGCCTGGACGCTGGACGGAGAATTCGGAGGCTCCTATAAGCACACGGAGATTATGGTCAAACGGGAGGGAGTCATCCTCGAATTCCATAGCTTTTGCGTAAGAGTCGGAACACCCGGAAGAGGGTGTCGTGTTCCAAATTAACAAGCTGTTCATAGCTCTATGTCAAAAACGTTACCTCACCATCGTTTTTGACATTCTTTTATGATAGGTCTTGTACAGGAGCTGAAACATGCAACAAACTTTTTCATATAAGTGCCGGATAAACAGAGTTTATCCGGCATCCTCCTTTTCAGGCCCTTTCACGAATGAGCCGAAAATCAGAAATCAAGCCTGCACTGTCTCGGGCATCGGATAGTCTACTCCAAAGGTTTCGACCGTCACACTTTTCATCACCTGCGGAACTCTGGGGCGATCGGAGAAATCCGTCTCAACGTTCGCAATCCTGTCAACGACATCCATTCCTTCCGCAATCTTGCCAAATGCGGCATATTCGCCGTCCAGATGAGGGCATCTTTGTGCATGATAAAGAACTGGCTGCCTGCGGAGTCGGGTGCCATGGTGCGCGCCATGGACAGGACGCCCTCCGTGTGCTTCAAATCATTTTGAAAACCGTTGGAGCGGAACTCTCCCCGAATGGCATATCCGGGTCCTCCCATGCCGCTGCCGTCCGGGTCGCCCCCCTGCAACATGAAGCCGGGGATCACCCGGTGGAAGATCGTTCCGTTGTAAAAGCCCTTTTGAATGAGGGAAATGAAATTATGGACGGTGTTCGGTGCGATTTCCGGGGTATAATTCCGCCTTCATCACATCGCCGTTTTCCATGGTAATTGTCACAATAGGATTCTGATCCATTCTCTTGCCTCCTTAGCGGTAGTCTGTATCGTACAGGGTCAAATTTTTTGACACGCATCTTAAAAGATAACATGATACGAAAGTCAAACCTATCGGAAATTCGTTGTCGCCGGTTGGCAAAAAGATTTTGATCTTAGCATACCTACCTCATTTGATACGCACTTTTCTTAAAATTGTGATAAGGTGGAGAAGGAAAAACGGCAGGAGTAGGAAAAGCTGGAGGAGGGGCAACATGATTAAGAATATCCCTGTTTTGATATGGGTGGCGTTCTGATTCATTTTGACAAGGAAATGTTTATGGACCGCTTGAAAATCTCGATGGAGGATCAGGGAGCTTCTGAGGAGAGAGGTGTTTTCTCCTATGAATGGGCGATGATGGACAGAGGAACATTGACGGATTTTAGAGGCGGCCGAGATTATGGCAGAGGGTTCCGGTCAGGCTGAGAGGCGCCGTACAGCAGCTGGTCGGGATGTGGGACCAGCCGATCGAGCCGGTCGATGGCATGGCACAACTGGTGAAGGAACTCAAGGAGCGGAATTATCGCATTCTCCTCCTGTCCAATGCCAGTTGCAGGCATCCCGGATTATTGGAAAACGAATCGGGACATGAATATTTTTGATGATCGCATGATCAGCTATGAGGTCAAGGTAGTCAAGCCGCAGCCGGAGATTTACCTCATGGCTTATGCGAAATTTCACATTCGGCCCTAGAGAGACGGTTTTCATTGACGATCTCCGATGAATGTCGAGGCGGGCATTTATACGGGGATGCACGGAATTGTCTTTCGCGGGGACGTGACAGAATTGAAGAGGCAAACTGAAAGAACTGGGCGTGGAGATTTAAGTGGATGGAGAAGGGAAAGATCACGGAAGATTCTTCCGTGCGGAAAAGTCTCACCGTGGTTTTTGTTTTAAAGTACACAGGACGAGAAGGTGCAGGCGCAGTGTCATCGGGCTGTGAAACATTTGCTAGGAACACGGAATCCGTCGGAAATCCGGACGGAAGAGGATGCGATCAGGATGATAGGCGGGCTTCACGAAGAAGCGGGAGCACAACGAAATGCAGGGAGATCGCAAAGAGGACGGAGCGTTTCGTAAGACTCTTTTTATCGGATCGGAGCCAAATGCTTGAAAAGCTAAAAGAGGAGGGCTTATGCCATTGCACTTTCTCATGCGAAAAATCAGGCGGAAGCATTTCTCCGGTATCTCATACATCTTTGCAGAGGTCGATGAGGTAGAAGCGGATTCTTATGTGAAGGCTTATGAGAGGGAAGCGAATCTCCCGTGGCAGATCCTGGAGACGGGCGGCTGCAGGTGCAGGAAACCACGGTGCAGGACATCGAAGCGTTCTACCGGATCTGTGCGGGAGCCTCCATCACCAGATTCATGGAGGGCTGTTTCAGGGATCACGCAGGATGAGAGCGCTACACGGAGGATTATATCCGCAATGTATACGGGGCTTCTGGGCTTCGGGGGTCTGGACGGTGGTGGAAAAAGCAAGCGGAGAGATCATCGGACGCGCGGGAGTTTTCCATCCGGAACGGATTCGAGGATGGGAGCTCGGCTTCCTGATCGGAGAGCCCTGGCAGAGGAGGGGTATGCAAAGGAAGTCTGTCAGGCGATTCTGCAATACGGGGAAGGAGGTGCTGGGCTTTTCCATGGTGATGGCACTGGTCAAAAAGAGAATACCGTTTCCATCCATCTGCTGCAGGAGCTTGGTTTTGTCGTCACGGAAGAAGTGGAGATTGAAGAGAATATTTACGGAAACCGCTACCTGAGAGGGAAGAGGAGGAGCAGACGAAACAGGCAAGCTGGGAACGGTCGCACTTACACCGGCGCACTTTCGGGTCCTACCTCAAGATGAAGGTGCAACCGGACAAAGAGGGAGCCGGGGAATTGATACGGGAGAGTAAGATTCCGGTGAGCGAGATCTGTTCAAGCCGAAGGCGGTTCAGGATGGACTCGCCCGAGGAAAATTCCCAAAAATCGTTCAGAAATGCTATACTAAACTGGTTTTGTCATGATACGGGGTGCGGAAGATCCAACCTGCGTGCATGCCTGATGGCAGCCTGATGGCAGGGCAAGGGTGGCTCCGGCACACAGCTTTTGATGATCAGAAAAGGAGAACGGAGTATGTCCTATAGAACACATACCTGCGGGGAACTGCGCCTGATGGATGCGGGCAAAAAGTCCGCCCTCGCCGGATGGATGGAAAATGTCCGGGAAGTGGGGCGGGTCTTGCCTTCTTAGTGCTTAGAGATTTTTACGGAACGACGCAGGTGGTATTGGAATCGGAGGAACTGGTCAGGCAGGTCAGGGAGATCCACAAGGAATCCACGATTCAGGTGGACGGAGTCGTACGCGAGCGATCTTCGAAAAATCCGAAGCTGGAAACCGGCGATATCGAGGTGGTGCCGGAAGCAGGGCGGCATTCAGGTGCTGGGAGCCTGTCGTTTCCAGGAACTTCCTTTGAGATCAACCACAGCAGGAGAGGATGAGACACAGCGGTTAAAAATACAGATATCTGGATCTCCGCAATCCGGAGATGAAGAAAAATATTCTATTGAGATGTCAGGTCATTTCCGCTCTGCGGGAGGCCATGGCCGGGCACGGTTTTCTGGAAATCACCACGCCGATTCTGACGGCTTCCTCTCCGGAGGGAGCAAGAGATTATCTGGTGCCTGCCAGAAAGCATCCGGGTAAATTCTATGCGTGCCACAGGCACCGCAGCAGTTCAAGCAGCTTTTGATGACGGCGGGCATCGACAGATACTTTCAGATCGCGCCCTGTTTCCGGGATGAAGATGCCAGGGGGACAGGAGTCCCGGGAGAATTCTACCAGCTGGATATGGAAATGGCCTTTTGCCACACAGGAGGACGTGTTCTCCGTCTGTGAGGAGGTGCTGCCACCGATTTTGCCAAATTCGGGACTTATCACAGAGCCTCCGGCGCCTTTTAAGAGAATTCCTCACCGGGAGGCGATGGAAGTCTATGGGCAGTGACAAACCGGATCTGCGCATTGATTTAACGGCAAAAGATACAACAGCACTCTTTCTGGGACTGCGGTTTTCCTCCCTTTGCGGAAGAAGGCGCTCGGATCAAGGCGGTCGTCATCTCCGGACTTCCATGAGAGTCGGAAGATGATCGAGAAAACCTGCGCGGACGTGAGAGGTGCAGGCGGGAGCCAAACCCGCCTGGTTCCGCATCGACGAAAAGGGGGAAATCGTCGGAGGAATCGCTGAGTTTCTGCAGGAGAAGGCAGAGCTGGTGAAGCAGGAGCTGGACACTTGCCCCAATACGCTGGTGGTTCTTTCTTCCGGAAAAAAACAGCTGGCACAGAAGGTGGCGGGTGTCGTCATTAAGCTGTTCGGGGCTGCCGTTCCCGGTCATATGGACAAGGAACAGTATGCGTTCTGCTGGATCGTGGATTTTCCCGATGTATGAGATCGGGGAAGAGTCCGGAGAGCTGGAATTTTGTCATAATCCGTTTTTCCATGCCGGCGGGCGGGATGGATGTCTTCTATTAAAGCGGAGAGGAGAGATTGATCCCCTGACGATCACGGCGGATCAATATGATCATTGTCTGCAACGGATCGAGCTTTCCAGCGGAGCGGTCAGAAATCATGATCCGGAAATCATGGTGAAGGCATTCGAAATGGTACGGCTGGGCGAAGAGGATGTCAAAAGAAATTCCCTGCCATGTATCACGCCTTCTCCTACGGAGCGCCGCCTCATGCCGGGATTGCACCCGGAATCGACCGTATGGTGATGCTGCTTGCCGGAGAGTCTTCCATCCGGGAAATCATTCCGTTCCCGATGAACAAGAATGCACAGGATCTGCATGATGGGAGCTCCCGGAGAAGTGACGAAGAAACAGCTGGAGGAGCTGCATATCACCCTTTCAGAGGTGGAATGATTGCAGATTAGGAAAAAGAGGATTCCTGGAGCGGAATCCTCTGAAATTTTTGCGTCTTGCAAAAGTCTGATGCGATCAGTCTTGTGCGAAAAGTCTGATGTGATCAGGCTTGTACGGAAAGTTCCGTATGAAAAAGGCTGTCTCCGGCGTGTACCTAACCTAGGAGGTTCAGAGTGTGAATGCGCTTGGCATCCGCTCTGTTTCTTTTTGCATCTGGGTCTGCACCGCCTGCAAGAGCTGATTTTTCTTCATCCAGCCGGAGCGGTTGACCATGGTCTGCAGATCATCTTCCTTGTACGTCGCCAGATGGTTTTCGGACGAGAGACGATTGAAGGCAATCGCATGGTCTAAGTTGTTGCTTTCGGCGCCGTTTGTGCTCCTAAGAGAAGAAACCTTCTCCATGGCCTTATCAATGACCTTGGTGTCGACCTTTTGGTAAAGTCGATCTCATCGATGCCAAAGCGCTTTTAGGGTGGCATTCCGGCAGAAACACTCTCCATCCTGCCGTTTCCGTCCGCTGCTACATCAAATTTCTGATGAGATCCGTCTAAAAGTTTGTTTTCGTTGAAGGAGGTGGAGGCTGCGATATCCGCAATGCCTTGTTTGTACTGCTCCACCCTGATCCTGCATCACCTGACGGTCATCGGCATTATAGATAAAACTGTTGAGGGCCTTTACTGCCAATTCTCTGATTTTTTTGCAGATAATCCTGAATGCCGTCGAGCGCCCCGTCGGAGATACGGGTTACACTCTGCGCCATCTCCATATTCTCGGTGCCGGCATCGATGCCGCGAATCTCTCGCTCCGTCTTTTTCACCGAAGGCGGATTCCACCGGATTCTTATAAATGCTGCTGGGATCTCTGGAATAATAATATTGTCCGCTTACGCCTAATACGCCGCTCATCTTGTCTACCCCGTGCGCTTCAAGCACATCATCCATGGTTGTCAAGATGATATTATCATAACTAAAGACATAAATCAAATAAAATTAAAAATTATGATAATATAAGCGCCCGTTGCATCCAAATCACGCCGGCTGGTTGGTAGAAAAATGCCCTGCTTGTCTACGCCTTCTTTCGGCAGGCTTCGCAGGCATCCATGACAATCCCCGGGCGGAAGCCTTTTTCCTCCAGAACGTGGACGGCTTCGATGGTCGTGCCTGCGGGAGAGCAGACCATGTCCTTTTAATTCACCCGGGATGTTTCCCGCTGGAGAGTAGGAGTTTGGCACTGCCTTCCACCGCCTTGGCGGCGAAGTGATACGCCTGTTTCCTCGGCATTCCGCCTCTCACCGCCGCATCCGCCATCGCCTCGATAAACAAAAAAAGACATAGGCGGGGGAGGAACCGCTGATGGCGGTGACCGTATCGAAGAGGGCCTCCGGCACCAGCTCCGCCTCTCCGAAAGAGACAGCAGCTCCATTATTTTTTTGAGATCATTTTCGCTCACCAGTGCATTGGAGCAGACCGCGGTCATTCCGTCACAGACAAGGGCGGGCGTATTGGGCATGAGGCGGACGATGCGGATCTTTTTTCGGACCGAAGCCCTGCTGCAGTTCCGCCAGGGAAACCCCTGCAATAATGCTGATAAAAGCTGGTTGTCCCGCACTTCCCCTGGATATCACGCAGCACGTCCGGTAAATAGGCGGGCTTGACGGTTAAAAACAATCTCCGCCTCGCTCACGACATAGGGCGTTGGAGTCGGTCATATTGATGCCGTGATTTTGTTTCGTCCGCTCTCTCCCCTCTCTGGACGGTCCGGAGCCGATGATCTCCTCCGGCAGATAGAGCCCCGACCTTAGAATGCCGCCGATGATGGCATTTGCCATATTCCCGCAGCCGATAAAACCCAGTTTCATAAAAAATCTCCTTTTGAAGTAACTTTTGACATCGGTATCATCATAGCATAAGGTCATAAAGAGGTGCATGGCAAGCGGAATGAAAAAAGAGGCCAGTGCACCATGCGGGAGCAAACGGGACGGGGAATACAGAAGGGAATACAGAAGTGAATACAGAAGGGGATACAGAAAAGAAAGGATCACCATGGTCAACGAAGAGGCATGGAAGGAGATCGAAAATTTCATCTTTATCGGGGAAGAAAGGCTGCAGCCTGCAGATCTGATGATTGTCCCGGGAGCGCCGCAGGAGTTGCTTGCCCATCATGCTGCCAGGCTTTTTCACGGAGGATATGCAAAGGTGGTACTGGTGAGCGGCAAATTCAGCTACCGCGGACAGAGCTTTGCAGAAGAATGGAAGGCGCAGCAAGAAGAACAGCAAGAGGCGCATCAGAAGCATCAGAGCGCATCAGGAAGCACATCAGGCGACCGGTCAAGAGATACCGTTCAAACGGATGGAGGCTCACACAGCGAGAGGAGTGGAAGGGTGCCGGTCCGGGATGGAGACACGGGGGTCGACCCCTGCTTCCCTATCAAACGGAGCTGCGTGGTTAAAAGCGCTGATGGTGAGGGAGGGAGTGCCGGAATCTGCGATTTGGACCGAAGAAGAATCGACGAATACCTTTGAAAACGCAAGGTTTTGCCGGAAGCTACTGAGGTCGAGGGAATCCGACCGCACACCATCCTGCTGTGTACCCAGGCTTTTCATGCAAGAAGGGCGAAGATGACCTTTCAGTCCGAATTTGTGGAGCAAAAAGATCTACGTGTCTTCGGTGGTCACCCGGGGGATCGGCAGAGGGACATGGATGCAGACGCAGGAGGGCTTTGATACGGTGATGAAAGAACTGGAGAACTGCGGCGCTTACTTTAGCGGGAAAAGAATGTACGAGAGTGCATGCATGGGACGTCCGGCTTCCGAACGGAATGGCAGGGGACCACTGGAATCAAGCATTGGCTGCCTACCTAGGGCAGCCAATGCTCAACAGTGACTGCCCACCCGAGGCGGCCAATGCTCAAGCGGCCCCTGTCATTCGGCACTCGGGAAATTCAACTTCTTTTATGGGCGAACGATTTTTCCGCCAGTGAAAAACATTTGCTTGCAGACAGTTCCTGTTCCATGTCTAACAGAGAATAGCGCACGCCTTTCGTACGTGAACCAAACGTCACTGGCAAACACGGTCTGGCGTTTGTCCGTGCCATAGTTGATGGAGAAAGAGGGATCTTCCTGTGCTCTTTTTCCTCTTCGGCGGTCAGGGTGCTCTTCTGGGGGAGATAGAGCAGTTCCGATTTTGAGTAGTAAAGAGCAGCCGCCGACCTCTTTTTCTCCTGATAGAAGTCTTTTGTTGTCTCCTGTTTGGACTGTGCCTACCGCCGGTTCCGTGCTAAGGAACAGTTTGTAGTCCGCCTGCATCCGTATAGGTGAGATCCAGACCGTTTCGCTTGTGCATTTCGTTTCTGTCTTCATCGGTGTCCGCAATTGCAGTCAGATGGATACCGGCGAAGGTGAAGCCGCCGGGAAGCTCTTTGGCGCTCGCACGTGCAGACCGGCCTGCTTCTCTGCCTGCGGGAGCTCGTCGTAGGAAAACATAGTCATAGGCAGCATGACTGGTTTTGACCACACCGTTTAACAGTCCGGCGGCGTAGGCGGTGCCTGTAGAACATCAGGCAGGCGACGATAGCAATGGCAATTTTAGAATATTTCCTCATTCTGAATCCTCCTTGCGTGTGAGAAAGGTTGTAGGGTTGCGATCTTGCTTTTTCCCATTCCCTCGCTGTTTGGCGGAATCGGCACAGGAAAAGTTCTGTTAAAATTTTGATCTCTGCACAGCCTGGAGGGTCCTTCCTGATCGGCGAAGCTGGTGCATCTGTTCTCTTAGCGTTTCATCAAATTCCGGATCGTTCCACATAGGCTTCCTCTTCTGTGAGAGACTTTTCTTGTCTGTAATCTTTCTGCTTCCGTGAGAGACTTTCCTGTCTGTAATCTTTCTACTTCCGTGCGGGACGAACTTCGTCTTGAGGCCTTTCTGCCGGAGAATAGTCGGCTTTTTGACCGTGCCCTGGGAGCAGCGGCAGATTCCGGCGATTTCTTGAATGGACAGGTCGTTGTAATAAAAAGAACAATCACCTCCTCTCCTTCGGTTTTAGTTCCAGCAAATATCGCTGCAGGTCCAGTCTCTGCGGGACCTCCTCCTGAAAGGGGAGAGATGCCGAAAGCATTGACCTCTTCCCCGTCCGCAACTCTTGCGATTTCTTCTTCCGGATATTCTTCCGCAACTTTTTGCCTCTGATAGACGAGGTTGGTCATGATGCGGAAGAGCCAGGCTTTTGCATGACTCTTTCCTGCGCACCTGATTTCCCTTGGTGAAGGCGATCAGGAAGGTGTCTTGCAGGACATCCTCCGCATCATAGCGGTTGCCCGTCATCAGATAGGCACTGCGAAACAGGACGGCATGATATGCTTCATAAATTTCATCAAAAGAGGGCATGGGTAGCTTCTGCCCACTCGGCGGTTTTCCTTTCTTCATTAGATGCATCTGTATATAAGAGAGTAGGGGAAGGGGAGAAAGGTTCAGAGAAAATTGAAAGAAGTTATTTGTGTAAAGTTGAGTTACCAGACAGATATTACTGGTTTAACAGATGCTCATCCTCCGTATGTTGGATGGAACGATTGAGATGATCCTGAATGTATTTGATAAACAGAGACGTCTCATGGGATAGTGGCTCGTCTTTTTCACAATCAGGCTGAGCTGTGGTGTAGCTTTCGGTTTCAGAGGAATTGAAGTAATGAAATTGGCGGAAAAGTCTCAAAAGTCCGGTACCGATGGTGAAAGCGTCCGTGGTACTCTGAGAAGGCATCCGCAGTGATGCGATCCGTGACGGTAATGATTTGTCCGGACGGCGTAGCGAATAAAAGCATATATTCTTCGGAGAATTCTAGAGGCTGAACATAGATCCAGCTCGTAGTTGATGTACTGGATAGAGTAGATCCTCTTCGTGGATGGAAGAAAGTTTTGTGAGTGGATGAGAGACTCGACAGAAGACGCAGGGATGGACGGACGCAAGTCCATGAAATTCCAGATTTTTGGAGGACATCAGAAAACGGATATATTTCTGGTTATACCTGAGATGGAGATGACGCCGATGTTGGAACGGTGGTTACACATCCTCAATTACCTGATTCATGTTTTCTTCATGGAAGGTGAGATGGGTATCTTTCAGTGCTTCGTGCGAATATTCTCAGAAACTTTCAGGAAGGCCTCCTGTGCAGAAAAAGCGTTGGGATGATACAGAAAAAGAGGAAGGAACCGGAGGAAGAATGGAATTGGTGTTGTATAAAACTTCTATCTGCTGCTTTTTGTCGACTAGAGACACTGCATAGCTGACAAATTCGTCCAGAGGACGTGATCGTTACCCCGCGAGCGGTACGTTCTGAAAAATAGCACCAAGTTCCTTTTCTAGGGCTTTAATGGCGGAAGAAAGAGCGGTTTGGGAAAGGAAAAGGTTTTTGCCGCTTTGTTGATGGAACCATTTTTGCCACCTCAACTACGTAGGTCAGCTGTTGAAAAGTCATCTCGTCACCTGGTTGAGATTCTGCACAGCAGTTTTATGAAAATTGTGAAGGACACCTAAACGAGTTACATAACATAGTTCCAACTATTAGTTTTAACTGAATCTAGGTATTCTGTATTATCGGCTTTAGAAGAGGGAAATGATATAATCACCTTTAGTTTCTAAGTTTGACGTTATGAAAAAATATATCATACACACCACCCTTACAAGTCGTTGCTTTGTAAGAAATTACATGAAAATTGATTTATAACTATTAAATGAAATTATTTTGTTGAAAGTGATACAGAAGGTGGAATGTGATGTTAGAGAGTAAAAGTCGGCAGTTAAAACTTCAAGCTGCAATTATTCGAAAAGTTGCTCTGGTTGGAAGGCAGAATGCGGATTCTGGACATCTGGGTGGTTCCTATTCAATCGCTGACATTCTGGCCGTGTTGTATTTTGACAAAATGCGCATTGATCCGGCAAGACCGGACTGCGTGGATCGGGATCGGTTTGTTCTTTCAAGGGGCATTGTACGCCCGCAGTCTATCGCGACTCTTTGCACTACGAGGCTATTTTTCCGTTGAAAAATACTATAACGAGTTCAGACGCCTGAGCACCATATGTCCGGGCACATGGAAATGCGGTATGTGCCGGGGGTGGATATGTCGACCGGTTCTCTGGGACAGGGAATTTCCGCTGCCGTTGGCATGGCAATGTGCGCACGGGTGGATCGTAAGGATTACCGCACCTACTGTATTGTTGGGGATGGTGAGATTGAAGGCGCAGGTTTGGGAGGCGGGCCATGTGCCGGTCATTACGGTCTGGATCATTTCACGCTGATTGTGGACAACAACAAGCCGCAGTTGGACAGCAAAACAGAGAGGATTATGGGAATTGAGCCTGTCGGTGAAAATTTTCTTCCTTCGGTTTCACGTGATTGCGTGTAATGGTCTGCGATGTTGAATCCATCTCGGATGCGCTGGAGGAAGCCATTGCACACCGGGGAAGCCTCTGCGTCATTGTTGCAGATACGATCAAGGAGCGGGGTTTCCTGTTTTGAAAAATGACAATCGCTTCCACGGCGGTGATCCCTACAGAGGAAGAATATGAACAGGCGTACCGGGAACTGGAGGAGCAGATTCGAAAATGGGAGAGCTCAACAGATGGCAGATAAAATAGAAACAAGAGACGCCTACGGAGCGGCGCTGGAGGAATATGGGAGCGATGAGAGGGTTGTTGTGTTGGAGGCGGATCTGGGCGAGTGTACGCAAACCGTCAGGTTCGGTGCAAAATATCCAGAACGTTTTTTTGAAATTGGTATCGCTGAAGCAAATATGGTCGGAATCGCTGCGGGTTTTTGCCACCTGGCAAAAATTGCGGTTGCCAATACTTTTGCCATTTTTGCTGCAGGCAGGGTGTATGACCAGGTGAGGAACCCTGTGCCTATCCTCATTTTGAATGTAAAGATTCACGGAACCAATACGGGTCTGACGGCGGCGAAGGACGGCGCGACGCACCAGATGTTCGAAGACCTCTCCTTGATGCGAGAGATTCCGGGTATGACGGTTCTGTATCCCTGTGATGCGAATGAAACAAGGGAAGCCGTTGCAGCAATGCTGGCGCACGAAGGGCCTGTCTATTTGAGAACGGATCACACTCCAGCGGAGGTGGTGACGAACCGACTCCTCGTATCATTTTTGAAACTGGAAAAGCAGTGACGCTACGGAAGGAGAAGACGTAACGATTATTGCCACGGGATTGATGGTGCAACAGGCGCTGTTGGCGGCGTTGTCTGGCGGAAGAACCATTCGTACAAGAGTCCCTGATATGCATACGATTGACCGCTCGATAGAGAGGCGGTCATCAGAGCCGCAAGGGAAACCGGAGCGATTGTTGCAGTGGAAGAACACAGCATCAACGGCGGCTTGGGCGGTGCGGTGGCAGAGGTTGCCCAGTGAGAGAATTGTCCCGTAGCTGTGAAACGAATCGGTATGCAGGATGTCTTCGGAAGATCCGGAGCGGCACAGAGCTGCTGGATTTTTACGGACTGAATGCAGAACATATCGTGTGGCTGTAGAAAAATCATCGAAAAAGCAAAATGTGAAGGACCGTATTCCGGGCGGAGACGGCATAATCAAATAACAAGGAGGATTGGTCATGAAAAGAGTGCGATTTCAGTGATACTCGCAGGTGTAATGACAGCAGTGGCGCTGGGGGCATGGGGCGGTACGGATCAGGGAGCGACACCGGCAGCATCCGCAACGTCGGAAGAGTCTACAACGCACGCAGCAGCCACGGACTCGGACACCATTAAAATCGGATATATTTCCGATTTGTCAGCAACCACCACTGGGGTCAAGCGGGACTGAACGGCGCAATGATGGCAGTAGAGGATATCAACGAAAAGGGGCGTTTTTGGCAAGAAAATCGAAGTCGTCGCAGGAGATGGAAAGGAGAGCGACAGATTCTGTGAATGCTGAAGAAGCTGATTACAAAGCGACGGTATCGTTGCGGAGGTCGGCACAAACTTCCAGCTGCAATATTCTATGGCGGAGGCTGCTGACGAGATGAAGGTTCCATTATCGGCACCGCGACTTCGAAACGAACTGAGTGACACAGGATGAGAACGGAACTCAGCCATACAGCTTCCGGATGTAGCTTCTGGATTCCTATATGGGGACTGTGATGGTGGAATTATCTGGTTGAGAAGATGGGTACAAGAGCGCTGCGATTCTCTCAGACAATACCAGTGCTTATTCCGTTGCCATCAGTGATTTCTTTACGAAGGCATTCGAAGAAAAAGGCGGAAAAGTTGTGGCAAATGAGCAGATTCAGTCTTCGGATACCGATTTCCGCTCAGTTCTTTCAAGATTGCTTCCAAGGAGTTTGATGTGCTTTTCTGCCGTTAACCGATTATGACAAGATTGCAACCATTGCATCGCAGGCGCGTTCTCTTGGCATGAAAATGTCAGTTTGCAGGCGGTGACGGATGGATTCCGATGAGCTTGCAGGGCATGGCGGAGGTGCTCTGGATGGAGGCATCTACGTTTCTGCGTATCGGCTCAATTCCAAAGAGGGTCAGGCATCGGCAAAGATATGTCAAAAATATAATATCAATGCCGAGGGCGAGATGTCTCTTCGGATACGATGGCGTTTCATGGATCTGTCAGGCAATCGAAAAAGGCAGGTTCCGCGGATCCGACGGCAATCCGTGATGCATTGGAAAAATACGGCTGAATTTAAAGGACTGATCGGTACGCTGGTGATGGATCCCAGACGCATAATCCGCAGATGGATGCAGCAATCTACGAGTGTAAGGGCAAAAAGTTTAAGTATAAAGAGACTGTCAAGGTCAGTGATGTCAAGTAAGATGCTTTCACATATTGGTGCAACACATTCCGGCTGGGGGAGGATTATAGTCTCCTTCCCCTCCCTGTAGGTTTAGTTTCGTTTACTACGGAGCGGTAGCAAGATAAATGAGGTGAACCCACGTGACATTTTTTATTCAAGAAGTTATTACCGGCATATGCGTCGAGGCATCTATGCACCAATCGCAACGGATATTCGCTGATTTATAGCCTGTTGGATTTCTCCAACTGGGCACATGGAGAGGTCTGCATGCTCGGCGCATATCTTGCGTGGATTATGGTTTCCCGGATGAGTCTGCCCTTTCAAATTGCAGCAGTGCTGGGTATTGTTTTTGCGGCAGTCATGAGTTATCTAAATGAGCGCGTGGCATACAGGAGAATTCGGCATAACGGCTCACCCAATATGTTCTGATGATTGCTGCTATGGGGCTATCTACAACCCATCAGAATGTTGCCAACATTTATTTTACGGCAAAATATCAAACGTTCAATCTGCCGCTGCAGAATTCGACCATTGAGATTCCGCTTGGCGCATCAAACGTTTACATCGGGGTACTGGATCTCATTTGTCTGGGGGTAACGTCGGTGGCGTTGATTGCTCTGATCTTCCTGATTAATCATACGAAATTCGGCTTTAAATTCCAGAGCAGTTGCCTGTAACCGCTATGCAGCTGCTGTGCTTGGCATCAAAATCGACCGCACCATTGCATCGGTTTTTCTGATGGCGGGAGCATTGGCGGGAATTGCCGGAATTCTGCTCGGAGTAAAATACAACGTTTATCCCACAATGGGAAATATCGGTCTGAAGGCTTTTATTGCCTCTGTTATTGGGGGGCTTGGAAGCATTCCCGGAGCGATTATCGGTGCGCTCATTCTGGGGATTCTGGAAACGATGGTCTCTGGCTATATTAATTCCGGTCTGCGCGACCTGATCTCCTTTGCACTACTGGTGGTTCTTCTGATTGTAAAAACCCTAGCGGAATCATGGGAGTCAGTGTCGAAGAAAAAGGCGTAAAAGGAGAGTAAAATACAGTGAATGCATATGTGGAAAGTGTGGTTATTTTTAATCTGTATTAATGCCATCGCCGTTCTCGGAATGTCCGTACTGACCGGATTCACCCGCTTGTTTTCTTTTGGGAACGCGGGATTTATGGCGATTGAGCATATACGACAGCGATTCTGGTCGTCGAGTACCATCTCCCGTGGGTCGTGGCGGTTGCGACAGGAGCGGTATTGGCAGGAACGATGGCATTTGCGCTGGGAAGCGTTACGCTACGTTTGCACGGAGACTACTTTTTGATTACCTGTCTTGGCTTTGGCGAATGTGTCCGCGTTTTTATTCAATTATGTCAAGTTTACAGGTGGTGCGCAGGGGTATGCGGGGATACCCAGTTTTACGAAATTGCCGGTCGCCATCATAAGCCTAATACTGGCATTTTTTTACGGCATGGAGGGTCATCCACTCCAAATACGGGGAGAATTTTACGACCATCCGAGAAAATGAGATGGCAGGAGAAGCGGTTGGTGTGGACACCTTTGGCATGAAGCGGATGTCTTTTGTGTTATCTGCGGTCTACGCGGGATGGGCAGGCGGCTTATATGCGGGTTATATTCAGTATCTCTCACCTAGCTCGTTTGCATTGGCAAAATCCTGCGAGCTGATTACCACCGTTGTCATTGGAGGTCTGGGTTCACTGACCGGATCGGTGCTAGGGAACCATTGTTTGCACATTGCTGCCTGAGATTTTTCGCTCGCTTTCTGGATACAGGATGCTTGTATACGGAATAGCGGTTGTGTTAGTGATTCTGTTGAAGCCTTCAGGGATTATATGGATATAGGGAATTTTTCCATTCAAAAGAATCGTGAGTTTTATCACGAAGGGCGCCTGACAAGAAGGGCAGCGTCATGAGCGTATCGCGAGAAGGAAAAAGTCATTTTTGGATATGGTGGCTGTGGACAAGTATTTTGGCGGCGTGCACGCGATTGATAATTTTTAATTTGCAGGTTCTGGATCGTGAGATTCACGGTTTGATCGGTCCTAACGGTGCTGGCAAGACGACGATTTTTAACAATATCACCGGTATCTATAAACCGGACACTGGACATATTTATTTCTGTGAAAACGAAAGTACCGGAAAAACAGCCCCACTGAAGTGGCAAGGCGGGGATTGCAGAACATTTCAGAACATCCGTCTTTTTAGTTCGGAGACAGCGCTGGAAAAACGTGATTATGGCTATGTAATATGAGGTGCGGAATACGGTTTTGCGGATGCCGTGTTGCATACACCAAAATATAAGAGGACAACGGCTCACATCCGAGAACATGCGCTGGAGCTGTTGGAGATTGTGGGACTGGCGGATAAGAAGGATGAACAGTCTAGCAGTCTGCCCTACGGGCATCAGAGAAAGCTGGAGATAGCGCGTGCCATGGCTCTAAATCCAAAACTTCTGCTGCTGGATGAGCCGGCGGCGGGGAAATGAACAAGGAAGAATCTATTGAACTGTGTCGCTTTGTCACGGAGATTCATGAACATTTTGGAATAGCCATCCTAATGATCGAGCATCATATTGATGTTGTTGCAAATCTCTGCGACACCTGTACGGTACTGAACTTTGGCGAAACGATTTCCACGGGAACGCCGGAGGAGGTCACGAAGGATCCCAAGGTCATTACGGCATATCTGGGGAGGTGACGAGAATTGAGACTATTGGATGTAAAGAACTGACTGCGGGATATGGCGGTATCACGGCTCTGCACGGCGTTACGATTCATGTGGATGAGGGAGAGGCGGTTGCGGTTCTCAGTGCGAATGGAGCGAGGTAAAAGCACCATGTTGAAGTGTATTGCTTCCGTGATGAAGCGTATCAGTGGTAGCATCGAATACTGCAGCAGCGAGATTTCCCCAAGACCGTATGAACTGGTGAAGAACAGGGCTAGTACTGGTGCCGGAGGGACGACAGATTTTTGCCAAGCTCTCCGTGATGGACAATCTGCGCATCGGCGCGGAGCTGCGCAGTGATGCGGCGGGTGTAAAGAGAGACTTTGAGAGAGTTTTTGCCATGTTCCCGCGGTTAAAGGAGCGCGAAAATCAGTATGGAGGACTCCTTTCGGGCGGAGAGCAGCAGATGTTGGCGATTGCTAGAGGACTGATGGCGAAACCGCGTCTGATGATGTTGGACGAACCGTCATTGGGGCTGGCACCCATTATTGTCAGTCATATTTTTTCGAAAATTTGAAAGAAATCAGGAAGAGGGACGGCGCTTCTGTTGATTGAGCAGAACGCCAATAAGGCGATTTCACTCTGCGACCGTGCGTACGTATTCAGCACGGGCAAGGTCGTGCTGGAAGGCACGCAGGAAAGCTGCATTCCAACGAAGTCATTACTGAAGTTTACCCTGCATTAGAAAGAGGGACCATGTCTGCGTTCAATGAATTCTTTTAATGAAACGGAGGATGTCATCCGCTATGCGGTGGAAGTGCTGCATTTCTTTTCTTCGGCAGAAAAATCTGACGTGACGAGATTGGCGACGGCAATATTAATTATGTTCACCGTGTCAGAGATGTAGGGAAGGGCGTTCGGTCATCGTCAAGCGAGGCGGACAAGCTGTTGCGAAGTTCGGGAAGACCGTTGGATTTAAGGAGAAACAAGATAGAGGCACAAATTCTTCAGTTGGAAAAGAAGCTGGCGCCGGAATACATTCCGGAGGTGTATTTTTACGACGAAACTATGGCAGCTGTTTCCATGGAGGATATCTCTGACTATGAGAATCTGCGCAAGCAGCTGATGGCGGGTGCGTATATGATCATCTTGCAGAAAGTATTTCAACGTTTGTAGCAGAAACCTTGATGCTGACGACGGATCTAGTGATGGAGCGCCAGGAGAAACGGAAACAGGTGATGTTCTTTACCAATCCGGAACTTTGTGACATCACGGAGGATCTTGTGCTGACTGAGCCGTATTATGAGCCCTTTTATAATGAACGGAACAGGAATCGTCTGACGCCGGGTATGGAAGAGATGGTGTGTGAAATGTTGTACCAGGACAGCATTTTTGAAGGCGGAAATCGGAAAACTTCGGAATGCTTTTTTGAACAATACCCAGGCGCTGATTCACGGGGATTTGCATTCTGGCTCCATCTTCGTGAATGAAAGAGGGATGAAGGTCATTGACCCGGAGTTTGCCTGCTATGCACCGATGGGATACGACATCGGCAATGTGACCGAAAATTTGTTTTTGCGCTGGCCCATCATTGTTTCACTGGTGTGGAAAAGACAGAAATGATTCGAGCACTGGAAAGAACGATAGCAGATTATATTGATTTGACAGATGAAAAGCTCAGCCGGAAATACGATGAGATGGTGAACTTTCGCTTCTACCGAGAACCGGAATTCAAGGAATGGTACCTTCACGGTGTACATAGCGGATGCCATCGGATATGCCGGGACGGAGATCATTCGTAGGGGTGGTAGGAGATTCCAAGGTCATGGAAGTGGAGAGCATTACGGATCCGGTACAGAAGATTCCTATGCGGAGAAATCACTGATTGCGCTGGGAAAATGGATGATTCTGAATCGTGAAAAGCATCGGTGGCGGAGTGGAAGTCGTTAATAAATACAAGGAGCTGGTTGAAGGGTGAAAAGATGCGATGAGGATATGCCTTTTTGCTGCGTTATGAAAACGTGGCATGTATGAAGGCGGCAAGGTCAGAATTTTTAGACAGAAGAATCTACCCGACGCGGGTGGAGTTTGTAGAGTGTATTTCCTATCATGATGTCGTACAGGCAATCCGGGATATGGTCACGCAGAGCGCGGGGCCTTATACGGCGGTCGGAATGGGGATGGCGCTGGCTGCCTGGGAGTGCAGAGAGCAGACAAAGAAGCAGCAGATTGATTTTCCTGACACAGGCATCTTGCGATTTGGCACGCACGTTTGACGACGGCGAATCGTTACGGAAAGATTACGGCAGCTTGTCTGGAGGCGGCAAAGGAGGCTATCGAGAAGGGGAAAACACCTGCGGAAGCAATTTTTGATACGACCGTGGCATCGCTGAACCGCCGATATACGACGATGCAGATTGTCGGAGATCATCTGAGAAACTGATTCGGAAGGCGGAACCATCCTGACGCAGTGCTTCGAGGAGACTATTATCGGTACGCTTTCCCGTGCCGCACATCGTACCGGAAAAAGTTCAAGGTTATCTGTGCCGAGACCAGACCCTATTTGCAGGGGCAAGGTTGACCGCCAGCTGTTTTTTGCCAGTCGGGCTTTGATACGACGGTTATCACCGACAACATGGTTGCCTATGCGATGCAGCATGAGTCCATCAGCCTGTTTACATCCGCAGCGGATTCGATTGCCGCAGACGGTCATATGGCCAATCAAAATCGGTACCTTTCAGATTGCAATTCTGGCAAAGTACTCGGCATTCCGTATTTCGTGACGGGCATTCCGGATGAGGACAAGCAGCATGGCGGCGATATTGTGATTGAGATGCGGGATCCGGAAATGGTGTTGAAGTAGCACGGGATTCCCAATACTGTGGAAGGGGTAGAGGGCGATTTATCCTTCGCTGACATTGTACCGCCACCTGATTTCGGGTGTCGTAACGGATAAAGGAACCTATGCGCCCTATGTATTGAATGAATATTTTGAGGGTGGAACGAAACGGTTTTATTGATGGGCGGAAGGAGAAAAGGAATGAAGGTTTATGTGAGAGCACCATTTTTCCGAGGAGGGCCTAGCGCAACGGCACCATGTTTACGGAGGTGGTTTATGAACCATGGACGAATACCGGCGAGAGATTCTATGAGGATGAAATGCTGGAGAATCTGTTACGAGTTCAGCCAGATGCATTGATTACGGAACTGGATCGCATCACGAAAAAGGTGCTGGAGGGTATGACAGACTTCGGTTTATCGGTGACTGTCGCGGTACGCCTGCCATATTGAAACGGAGGCGTGTGAAAAGGCAGGCGTATCCGTCATCTGTACGCCCGCAGAAACACACAGGCGGTGGCGGAGATGGTAGCTCTCGTTCTTGCCTTTTACAGAAAAGTTCTTCCGTCGGTGCAATGGGCGTGAGGGCGGCTGGATACAGGGTACCACACCATATTACCTCTGGATGGGACATGAATTACAGGGGAAAAAGGTCGGACTAGTGGGCTTTGGGCGCATCAGCCGTGCGCTGGCAAAAGATCCTGGATGGCTTTTGACTGTGATATCTCTTTTATGATCCGTTTGTAGAGACAAAATCAAGGGAATTGTCATAAAAACGCTGGAGGAAGTTTTTGCGCAGAGCGATATCGTTTCACTTCACCTGCCGGTTCTGGAATCCACGAAGGGATGATAACGGAAGAACTGCTACGCAGCTGAAGCCGGAAGCAATCTTTGTGAATGCGGCACGTTCCGCACTGGTGGACTATGAGGGACTGAGGCGGGTACTGTGTGAAAAAGATTGCAGGGGCGATTATTGACGTGTTGGACACTGAGCCGCCGACATCGGAGGATGCGGCGTGGGCAACCTACGAACGTGTAGCTTTTGACCCCGCATATCTGCAGGGGCAACCTGAGGTGACTGATCATCAGTCGGAATTTTGATTGACGGAATTCGTCGGTGGATGAAGGAAAACGGAAAGGAGAGCCGATGAATCGTCATTACCTGATGTTTGACCTGGGGACAGGAAATTCCCGTGTGCTTCTGGTAACATCGGAAGGAGAGATCCTCGGCAGTCGGTCGCTGCAAAATATTTACCAACGGGACGCTTTGTACAGGGACGCACAGTATTTTCTTCCATCTGAATGGTGGAGGGGGTTGGAAAAGTGTGTCGATGAACTGATGGAAGAGTTTCCTGACGTGTGGGTGGATGCGGTGTCCGCTGCGGGGGCGCGACAGACACTGGTTCTGTTTGATGAGGACGGAAAAGATTTCTATGCCCTGCCGAATATCGATAACCGAGGACGGGAATTCATGCGTGAGATTACGGACAGGGCAGAAATTTACAGGCGTAGCGGCAAGTGGGTTACACAGGACTTCTGTGCTGCCAAGCTGATGGGACTACGAAAAAAAAGATCGGAGCTATATGGGAGGATTACCTCTTTTACCAGTATCAGCGAATGGATTGCCGCATATATGACAGGTCAAATCGTCATCGAGCCCTCACAGGCAGGAGAGACGCAACTTTACAATATCCGTGAAAAGACATGGTCTCAAACACTGTGCAGACAGTACAGGGGTGGATCGGTCGCTACTGCCGACACTTGTCAACGCAGGAGAAGTGGTTGGCGGGATTCTTCCGAAGTGGCAAAAATGGCACATGGCGCAGAATGCGGTCTTCGTATGGGCGGAGCCGACACGCAGATGGCAGTGATGCAGACCGGCGTCAAAACCGGAGAGATAGCGATTATCAGTGGGACAACTTCGCCGGTTGTCGCGAAGATGAGACGAGGTTATGTATGATGCGTGGGGAGCGGGTATGGGTTGATATCGACCTGAGGTGCCGAGGCATATCTCGTTGAAATGAATCCAGGTGTAACAGGGCTGAATTATCAAAGATTTAAAAATCAGTTTTTGCCTGATGTCAGTTATATGGAGTTGGAAGAATCCTATGCACGGAAAAATCATTCGCCTGCACGGCCTCCTTTTCTCTCTCTTGTTCTATAAAAACTTCTCTGCGCAATGGTGGCTTCTTTATGAGAGCCCTTGCGGGACAATGTGGATCGGTTTGACATGATTTGGGCTGTTCTGGCGGATATTGCCTGCTCGACCTACGAACAGTATGACCAGTTAGAAAGCTCACGAAAAAGTACGCCCTGCTGTGATCAGGGGGATGCGGCGGGGGATTTCAGTCAAAGGGCATGTGCAGAATGCTTGGTGCTCTGGCAGGAAAAGGACATCTGTCTGGAGGACGGATACGAACAGAGCGACGGCCTTTGGATTACTGGAACTCTGCAACAGACACTTTGGTGAAAAAGCGGTTGTGGAAGAAGGAGCCTGTCTTCGTGCGGGCACAAGAATACCCGTTAATTCATGAGTACTACGAAGAATGGATGCAAAACAGGATTCCGTCAACCATACAGATCTGATGTGATTTCTGAAGGTGTGGTGCGCAGGAAGTGTAAAAAGCGATTTTATGAATCCCAATACACTTTATATGATTCATATTTCAGGAGGAAAAGAAAAATGTTAATGCAGAAAGAACGTGAACTTGTAGTGGAATACGGAAAAATGATGAGCGCTGCAAGACTTAGCACCGGTACAAGCGGAAACATTAGCATTTATAATGCGGAACTGGGGAGTATATGGCGATCAGTCCTTCGGGAATGGACTATTTTGAAACCGAAGCGGAGGATATTGTGATTACGGATCTGAGGCCAAAATCATTGACGGCGCTCGCAAGCCCTCCAGTGAATGGGCATTGCATACGCTGTTTTACAAGAACAAGCCGGAAGCCGGGGCGGTGGTTCATACGCATTCGCTCTACTGCACGACCTTTGCGGTTTTGGGAAAAGCCGATTGAGGCAGTGCATTATGTCATCGGCGATGCAGGCGCAGCTACTATTCCGTGTGCGCCGTACCAGACTTTCGGCACGGTTGAATTGGCGGAAGCGGCAGTCCAGACAGCAGGGAGAGTGTAATGCGGTGCTGTTGAGGGAATCATGGTCTGGTCGTCTGTGGCGGAAATATCAAGAATGCATTCAGCCTTGCCGTTAACTGTGGTATTTGGCGCAGTTACGGTACAATGCCATGTGCATCGGCCAACCAAACATTCTGAGCGGCGCAGATATGGATATTGTGATGGAAAAAAATTCAAGTCCTACGGACAGAGCGCCGGGCAAAAAGACCGGATATTAATTCCGGGTGAAAGGGGCAATGCGCCTTTATGTCTAGCAGCATGTAAAAAGATGATAATGGGGAAGTGGATAAGAGGGATATCCCGAAAATGAAAGGGATAATTGTGACAGTCAGTGTCTGATGACACGGAAAGGAAGGATAGAATGATCAATTTTTCAGTATTATAATCCGGCGAAAGTGGTCTTTGGCGTTGGTTCCGAGAAGGAGATAGACGTCTTTTTGAAAGAGAGAGGCATCCTCGTTGCTAATGGTTTATAGTGGGGAATTTGTCAAGGAACTCGGTATTTTTGATACCGTAAAGAATGCCTGTGCGGAAAAACGGCATTGCTTTTTATGAAAACAGGAATGTAGTTCCCAATCCGCAGATAGAGCTGGTTCGCGAAATGATTCGCATGGGAAAGGAAAAAGTTGATTTCCCTGCTAGCGGTGGGCGGAGGAAGCGCAGTGGATACTGCAAGGCAATCGCTATGGGGATTCCCTACGAGGGGATGCGTGGGATTTCTTCCAGTCGGGAGTCGTACCGGAAACGGTTCTGCCGGTTGGAGTTATTTCCACCAATTCCTCCAGCGGTTCGGAGACTTCTAACTGCGCGATTCTTTCTAGCGGAGAGTGGAAGCTGGGGTATGAGGATGACAGAATTATCCCTCGCTTTGCCATCATGAATCCGGCGTACACGGCGAATCTGCCCGCGTTTCAGACGGCGGCGGGACTGGCGGATATTCTTTCTCACCTGATGGAAAGATATTTTTTCGGACATCAGGCATACCGATGTGACCGATTATCTGATTGAAGCGGAATCAAAGCGCTGCTGGTGAATGCGGAAAAGGCTGATGAAGAATCCAAACAATTTGGATGCGCGTGCCGAGGTGCAGTGGCTTGCATCCGTTGCGCATAATAATTTCCTAGATGCGGGACGAGCAGCGGACTGGGGTTCGCATCGTATCGAGCATGAGCTAAGCGCACAGTACGGACTGACCCATGGAGAAGGCATGGCGGTTGTCTTTACTGCATGGACCCAATATGCCGCCGGAATCAAACCATGGAGCTGGCACAGCTGGCAAACCGCGTTTTCGGCGTGGACTGTTTTGACCATACCGAAGAGGAAATGGCGTACATTCTGTCGGAGCGTTTGCGGACCTACTTCAAGAGTCTGGGACTTCGCACAACGTTGAGTGAAATGGGCATCGACGATACGCACTTTGAAGAGATGGCGAAACGTGCGACAAAGGGAGGAACCGTCGGGCATTATATCCCGATGAATGCGGAAGAATTTGTCAAGGTTCTTCGTCTTGCAATCTGAAAGAACAATGCCTGTTTTGCGGTAGATAATCGTTTTGTTTAGACTGCCTAAGGTAGCGCTTTGTTTTATTCTGTAACCAGATTTTTCGTGACGATGAAACCATTTTATCATCGTTTATTCAAAAACATCATCGTAAGAGAAAAGGCGTCGCATAAAAAGAAGCGGCGTCTTTCTTGGTTGGTGCAGAGATTTTTATAAGGTAAGGGATTCAAGATCCATGAAACGCTGACTATCACCCGCAAAGAAAGGAGTTTACAATGAAAGTAATGTCTGCAAAGAATGCCGGCTTTTCCCTAACTATTGGGCTTTAAAACGTTTTTCAGATTCCTACCGCTGTATATGATACGGATTACGGTGACAGTTTGGGAAGAATCGTCTGCCAGATAGAATATGTTAAAGTTGTTCATAGGCAATATGGGCGTAAAATATCTTTTTAGTCGATCAGAGCCTTCGGCGAATAGAGAACTTTAAAATCGCCGTTCATATGCCAAATTCCTAGAGAGCTCTTCATTCACTTCTTCCACAGAATAAGTTCTGCCACTGCGAAGAGATTCCATGCCCTTGCAACTGGGCATCTAGCTGCTCCTCAGATATGCCATAGGTGGTAGTTGGCTGCGGGGAGGGCAGGGGATTGGAATCAGTACGAGCGTGGACGATTGATGTTTTTGCCATGTATTCATACTCCTTTTTCTCGTAAATTTCGCTCCTCATTGTAATAAAAAGGCATAGCCTATAGAGGCATGCCTTCTGGCATCAGACAGATTCCTTCTGCAAATTGCACGATATATATTTTGAAGTTAAAAAGGTGGTTTTGTGACAGACAGATCTTTCTGATCTATGGCCGCAGTTTTCTAACCGCGCATTCCATCCTATTATGCAGGGAAAGAGGATGGAATGCAAGACGAAGTTTATACGCAGAGTGACGAAGAAGGATCACTTCTCTTGACCGCTATATTTGACGAATAGTGCGACTTTGGGGTAAATGTAATAAAAAGAAAAGTGCGACTTTGTGGTAAAAATCAGCAAAAGAAAGTGCGACTTTTTGGGTAGAGGCGGTTCAAAAACGTCTCAAAGAAAAAATGAGGAGGTTTTCGGTCATGTTTAAGCGCAAAATATATGATACGCTTCTGAAATGGAAGAAGGAATCCGATGGTCAGACGGCTGCTATGATTGAAGGGGCCAGGCGAATTGGGAAGTCTACGGTTGCCGAGGAATTTGCAAAAACAGAGTATGAAAGTTACATCCTGATTGACTTTTCGATCGCTTCCAAAGCGACGAAGGATCTGTTTGAAGATATTTCGGATCTGAACTATCTTTTCCTTCAGCTGCAGCTTCAGTATAAGGTTGACTTGAAAGAGAGGAGATCCGTTATTATTTTTGACGAGGTGCAGAAATGTCCGTTAGCACGTCAGGCGATCAAACATCTTGTCAAGGATCATCGATATGATTATATAGAGACAGGTTCCCTGATTTCCATTAAGAAGAATGTGAAGGATATTGTGATTCCGAGTGAAGAGCGGAAGATCCACATGTACCCTATGGATTATGAAGAATTTCTTTTGGGCGATAGGGAGACAATACAAGCTACTCTGTCGTAAAGTTTTTTGAAACAGGAAAACCGCTGGGGCAGCAGACAAACAGAAAGTTGCTCCGGGATTTCAGGCTGTATATGCTCGTTGGGGGAATGCCACAGGCGGTAGAGGCGTATCGGACACGAATAATTTCAAAAAGTGGATGCGATAAAGCGGGATATCCTGAATCTGTATGAGGATGATTTTTGTAAAGATTGACTCCACAGGAAGGGCGTCCATGCTATTTGATGCGATACCGGCGCAGCTAAACAAGAATACCTGCCGGTATCAGGTAAGTCATGTGCTGAACAGAGATGTGAGGGCGAATGAGCTTCTTCAGTTGATAGCGGAGATGAAAGATTCGGAACCGTGCTGGTCTCCTACCATGCAAATGATCCGAATATGGGAATGTCAGCAACCATTGATCTTGCAAAGTTTAAAATGTATATCTGTGATACGGGTCTGTTTACAACGCTGATGTTTAAAGATAGGGATTTTACCGAGAATGAAATCTATGAGAAACTGCTTGGTGACAAGCTTTCCGCGAATCTTGATTATTTGTACGAAAATGTGGTGGCGCAGATCCTTACCGCAACGGGGAATGAATTGTTTACCATACCTTCATGAACCCGACATCCAGACACAACTACGAAGTGGATTTTTGATCGCGAGGAAAAATAAAAATATGCCCCTGGAGGTGAAATCCTCCGGATACAAAAACATGCCTCACTGGATTATTTTTGCGAGAAGTACGCAGACAGAATTCTTAAAAAGTATCTGGTATATACAAAGGATTATGCAAAAGATCAAGACGTGATCTGCCTCCCTGTTTATATGCTGCCGTTTATCTGACAGAGGACGCTTTATGGCGGGAAACTTTCAATCTTTGGAGCATCGTCATAGGAAAAATCAACAAAAATGCAAAAACAGTTTCAAAATAAGAGTTGATCTATTATAATGTTGGTGCATCAAAGGGAAGATTTGGCAACAGCAAGGAAGTGAAGAGAGGCTGTTATGCAATATACGGACATTGGAATCGATCTTGGTACGGCGAGTATTCTGGTTTTACATCAGAGGGAAGGGCGTGGTTTTAAAAGGAACCCTCCGTCGTTGCTTATGACAGAGATACGAGAAGATTAAGGGCGATCGGTGAGGATGCCAGGCTGATGCTCGGCAGGACGCCGGGGAATATTGTGGCGGTGAGACCGCTCAGGCAGGGCGTGATATCGGACTATAAAGGTGACCGAGCAGATGATGAAGCACTTCATCACCAAGTCAATCGGGCACCGTGCTTTTCGTAAAGCCGATTATTGCCGTCTGTGTCCCCAGCGGCGTGACAGAGGTGGAGCGCAAGGCGGTAGAGGATGCGACCCTGATGGCGGGAGCCAGGGATGTCAAGATCATCGAAGAGCCGATTGCAGCTGCGATCGGAGCAGGGATTGATATTACAAAGCCCTGTGGCAATAGGTCGTGGATATCGGCGGCGGGACGAGTGATATCGCTGTGATTTCCCTTGGCGGCACGGTTGTCTCGACTTCCGTGAAGATTGCGGGAGATGACTTTGACGAAGCGCTGGTTCGCTTTATGAGAAAAAACATAACCTCCTGATCGGAGAGAGAACCGCAGAGGATATCAAGATTCGCATCGGTTCCGCTTATCCCCGTGCGGAAGTGGATTATATGGACGTGCGCGGAAGGAATCTGGTGACCGGACTTCCCAAGACGGTCAAGGTGTCTTCCGAGGAAACGGAGGAGGCGCTCAGGAGCCGACTTCGCAGATTGTAGAGCCATCCACAGTGTGCTGGAAGACCCCTCCGGAACTTGCGGCGGACATTGCAGATCGGGGAATTGTTCTGACGGGAGGAGGAAGCCTCCTGCGCGGACTGGAGGATCTGATTTCGTCCAAGACCGGCATCAATACGGTGACGGCAGAGGATCCGATGACGGCGGTGGCGATCAGCACCGGAAGGTACGTGGAATTTTTGGCGGGCTACAGAGAAAAGTGAGAAAAATCGTAAGGAATGGTAAACGAGGGTATAAAGTTTAGCGCCCCTCTCCGATATACAAACCGGATGAGTAGGTTTGTCGGAGGGTATTTTTATGATCAAGGGGCTTTACACCGCATATACCGCGATGGTGAATGAACAGAAGCGGATGGATATCACCACGAATAATCTGGCGAATGCGAATACCGTCGGCTTCAAAAAGAGGGTTCCACGCAGCAGTCTTTTTCCGATGTACTGGGGTTAAAGATCAAGGATCTCTCGGATGCACGAGATCTCCCGAGAAAACTGGGAACCATGAATCTCGGAGTCAAACTGGGAGAAACTTATACGGACTGGACAGAAGGTCCGATGCGCTCCACCGGCGAGGCCTATGATGTGGCGATCGGCGGGAGGGGCTTTTTTGCCGTGGAATATACCAATAAAGCGCCAAATGTGACCTGGGAGGAAAAACCGCAAACCAAGACCCTGCATACCAGGGACGGGAACTTTACGGTGAGGCAGGACGGTGCGCTGGTGACGCAGGATGGAGATTATGTACTCGACCGGAACGGCAGGCATATCACGGTAGATCCGGTCGCAAAGGTTTCCATCAATACCCAGGGGCAGATCTGGCAGAACGGAAAGGCAGTTGCGCAGGTCGGCTTGTTTGATTTTGCCAATTATGACGAACTCTCCCACTACGGGGAGAACTTCTTTGAGCCGGTGGCAGGTGCAAGACAGGTGCCCGCTTCCGGGAGAATTCTGGCCGGTTTCCTGGAGCAGTCCAATGTCTCTACCGTGGACGAGATGGTGAATATCATCGCCCTCCAGAGACATTATGAAGGAAATTCCTCCATGATTCATACGGTAGATGAGACATTGAAGACAGCCACGACACAGGTGGGGAAAGTCTAAGGATTCGGTATAAAGTCATCGGGGGTTAGCGTAGAAGATATGGATTGATAAGGCTTCGGTAAAAAAACGATTGCCACCGGAGAAAATTCCGAGATAGGAGTGAGTATGGTACGCAGTTTATGGACGGCAGCAACGGGCATGAATGCCCAGCAGACCAATGTGGATACGATTTCGAACAACCTGGCCAATGTCAATTCGGTCGGATATAAGGCGCAGGCAGCGCAGTTCAAAGTCTCTTCTGTATCAGACCCTTCAGTCCCCGGCGACAACGGCAAACGGAGAGCCGAAACCGACTTCCTCCCAGGTGGGATTGGGAGTCAGAACCTCCTCGATTAACGGATTCTTTTCTCAGGGCAGTATGCCTGCCAATGATTCGGAGACCGCCTTCGGCATTGAGGGAAAAAGGTTTTTGCCTATCATGATGCGAATGGAGCGATTCGTTACACGAGAAACGGCGATCTCACCTGGGCACTGGGAAAAAACGACGGCTCACAGCTGGTGCTCACCACGTCGGACGGAAATCCGATTCTGGACGTCAATGGAAAAGAGATTCGGGTGGACGGCAACCGCATTGCTTCCAGACTGAAGGTGGGAGGCGACGGCGTGATCACTTATCCGGATGAGAAGGAGTAACCCAGTCGCTTGGAATTACCGTAGGCCTGTGGCGGTTTGAAAAATCCCGGCGGCCTGGAGAGAATCGGCAGCACCTCTTTTGCGGTGACCGAGGCCAGCGGCGGCGCTCTCAATGAGGCGACGGACAAGAGACTGGAGCACAGCAAAATCCGTACCGGCTACCTCGAAGGCTCCAATGTCAACGTAGCCACCGAAATGGTGAACCTCATCGTGGCACAGCGTGCCTACGAAATGAACTCCACCTCCATACGAACCACTGACGAAATGATGCAAACAGCAAATCAGCTCAAGAGGTAAATAGATGGCAGATTATATGAATCTTTCCGGCATTTCCGCAGATGCCTATCAAAACTACTACACGAAGAACCTGGACGTCACCAGATCGGATCGTCTTAAAAAGACTCTGGGCGGCGTTTCGAAAGAGGCGACCGATCAGGAGTTAATGGGCGCCTGCAAAGAGTTCGAGGCTTACTTTATGCAACAGATTTACAAGGAAATGAAGAAGCCGATTGAAGAGATGAAGAAACGAAACGGAAACGGGAATCAGTCGTTCGGAACGCTGACCGATTATTTCGAAAATAATACGATGTCGGAGCTGTTTCGAAAAATGCGGGAAAGCGCAGGCGGTGGCGTCGGACTGGCGAAGATGCTCTATGAGAGCATGAAGCGGAACAGAGCGTAAAGCGAACCGGACTACAAGGCAAATCGGAGCACAAAGCATTCGAAACGTGAACAGATGATGCAGGAGAGGGCAGGTTTTCCGCCCTCTTTTTACCTGTCTGTTTGTATGCGCTTTACCATTTTCCAAAAACAGCGCGGTTAAAATGATGTTGTTGCTTATATTCCCATCAAGTCCTCGTTACTGCTTGTATCAAGCAGTCTTTGCAAAGTCTGCGATATCGGGTAAGAGCTTTAATAAGATCCGACGACATGTCTTTCGATGTTTTGTATGTTGCAACACCCATTGGCTTTGAATAATCTCTAATAACAAAGTCCACAAATGCCTTATTCATGTCTTTACAGAGAATAATACCAATGGATGGATTTTCGTGGGGTTTACGCTCGTATTTATCTAACACGCTTAAATAGCCGGACAACTGTCCGAGATAGGATGTTTTTGAACTTGCCTTTCTTCAGTTCTACTGCAACAAGACAGTTTAATTCACGACAGAAAAACAGGAGATCAATATACTGCTCCTCTCCGAAGGCATCCAGATGAAATTGATTTTTATGAATGCAAAGTTTTTACCAAATGTCAGGATAAAATTCTTGATATTATGGACAATGGCATTTTTCGATTACCTTTCTCATCGATATCCGCTTGGTCGCGAATATCCAGTTCTTCAACATTCATATAGTCTAGGAGATACTCGTCTTTGAATGTATTGATTGCCCGTAGGGCCTGTGCGCTTGACGAGATGGTTGTGAGAAAGTTATTCACGAGCTTGCCTTGGTGGTGGAAATCATTGCGGGCAATACTATCTTTCAACAAATCCACTGTATAGTGCTCAGCGGCACAAAGTTTGATATAGAATAAACGCTCTTCCAGTGTTTTAACCTTTGATAGAATAAAAACATGTTGCGTGAACCCGATTGATAAGAAGGCTTCAACCGGAATTCCCTTGAATTTGGCAAGCTAACTGACGGAGATCCGAGGCAGGAACATCTGTATCAGATTTGGCAGTTACAACTGCCAAATTGTCGGGCTCGCTCTTTGAAGCAATCGTTATAGGGGAATATAACGTTGACCACTCTTCATAGAAACGGCGCATATTTCGAAGGTTCCTAGCGGAAAAACCTCTTAGACCGGGCATTTCACTTTCTAAGCGATGGCTAATGGTGTCGATCGCCTTGTTACCCCAAGAGCTGAACCGAGAGTTTTCGGAGATATATCGTCCAATCCAATAATACAGGCTTAGCTGATTTTCGTTGACGGAACGGACAGCGCTATACTGGCTCCGCAGGATAGCAAGTTTAATCGTTTTTACAGCATCATCATAATTTGAAAGTTCACTCATTTGAGTCGTCCCTCGTGTGATGGCTATAGCTATTGTGTGTTCTCTGTTCCAATCCTTGTTTACATTATACTGATTTTTACAACCATAGACTCGATCGTTGCAAATGCATGAGATCATTCTAAGAGTGAACAGATGATGCAGGAGAGGGCAGGTTTTCCGCCCTCTTCTTTTACGTACCTGTTTGTATGCGCTTTACCATTTCCAAAACGGCGCGGTTAAAAAAGGCGCTGTCTCTGGTTGGAATATTGTGCCCCTGCCCTCTTCGCTCAAAGAACCTTCCTCGAGGGAAAAGAGCCGCAATTTCCGTGCTGTGACTTTTTTTCACCAGATCGTGTGACCCGACCAGAACGAGAACAGGGTAGTCGGCATGGCGAAAGGCGGACGCCGGGATATCGACATCTTCGCGTAAAAGACGGGAGGCACAGGGCTCTGCGGCGGAAGGAGGGAGGACAAAACCCGGGACCAGATAGAGTGCCTCTTCCACATAACAGGAATATCTGGAAAAAAACTTTAAACCGTTTAAGCGGAGATTCCCGCTGTTGGCAAGGATGCCCGCAACCCTTGTTCCATGTCTGCCGGCGTATTCGATGGCAAGGTTCGCACCGTCGCTGTGACCGACAAGGAGACATTTCTCGATCTGAAGAAAAGAGAGCAGTTCTTCCAGACCATCGGCAAGGTGTGCAAAGCTGATCTCGCCGGACAGCTCTCCGGATTTTTCCATGCCCGAGGCTGTCCACGAAGATGAGCTTTATTTTTGCAAGGGACGCTGCTTTTGAAAGTAACGGCTATCCAGGTTGTTGCCATGAAGGAAGACGACCAGGGAACCCCCACCCAGAATCTCATAATAGATATACTCGCCATTGGTTCGATAGAAATTCATTTTCTTTTCGTTCGCTTCTGTTCGTTTGGAATGCATGCTACGCATGCTATAATAAAATATGGGTAAATAAATGTATAGGAGTGATTTTTGATAACGATGTTCACACTGATAGACCGGTTGCAAGACTCATGTAATAACCAATGATGTATCTTCTGTTCAAATTCTGTTAGGAGATGCTGAAAAATTTCTTATCAGTATCAATGGTGGTTTTTCAATCGATCTCTATCACATACCGGAAAAAGAATTAGAACTACTCAACACGTTAATTGAGCAAGAAAAATCTCTTTTTAAGAAAAGAAGAAAGCAGGGCGTAAAACCCCTTCCGGTTCTGCTATAATAAGGGTATGTCAGAACTATTCACTTTTACTTGCAGATGATGAAGAAGAAGTTATACAGGGCGATTCTGAAAAACCATTGATTTTTGAGGCACTGGGCTTCCGCGTCATGGGCTATGCAAGGAACAGGGGTCAGGGAGCACTGGAGATGGCGGAGGAGGAGACGCTGGATGTGGTCATGACCGATATCCGCATGCCTTATATGGACGGGTTGGAGCTTGCAAAGAGGCTGAAGGAAGAATTCCCCTGCCACCAGACTGTTAATCTTTACCGGGTTTGATGAGTTTTCCTATGCAAAAGAGGCGGTGCATTTGGAGGTGGAGGAATACATTCTAAAGCCTGCCGGTGCAGAGGAACTGAGGAAGTTTTACCAGACTGCACAAGTCGATGGATGAAGAGCGCGATGAGAAGCGGAATGTAGAAGGTTAAAAGACTATTATCTGCAGTCGCTTCCGCTTTTGCAGGCGAATTTCTATACCTCTTTGATTGAGGGCAGGATACCGGAAGAGAAGCTGCCGCATTTCCTGGTGGACTATCAGATTGATCTGGATGCGCCAAGCTATGTCTGTGTCGATTTGCACACTTCCTCCGCAGGACTGCCGGAAGAGTGACCACCCTTCTGGTGACGATGTCGGTGCAGCGCTATTTCGAAGAGAACGTCAGCAAACAGTGGAGGGCCAAATCCCTATCTGGGGATACGGTCATGATTGCGCAGATCGATGCGCCTGGTCTGGTGCGGATGCTGACCGATGAAATGGATCACCTCTGTATGGCGGCCAAGAAAATCACCGGGGCGCTGGTGACGGCGGGCATCGGGGCCGTGGTTTTGCAGTTATCGGAGATCGCGGAGAGTTACAGCGGTGCCAGGAAGGCCGTCTCCTGCGGAAGCTGTACAGGGGCGGAAAGTCCATTAACATCATGGAAGCTTCCGATGATCAGAAGGATTACGTGGCGAAGGCGCTGGCTTATACGGAGAGCATTATAACGACCCGAAGCTGTCGCTGGACTTTCTCTGCGGGAAGCTGAACGTGTCCAACTCTTATTTTTCCACCCTTTTTAAGACGGGGAAATCTTTCATGGCCTATCTGACGGAATTTCGCATGCAGCAGGCAGCCAGGATGCTAGAGGAGACGGCGGAAAAAGAATTACAGGATTGCCGAAAGTGTCGGCTACGAAGACGCGAACTATTTTAGCTACGTGTTTAAAAAAACAATACGGGTGCTCTCCGTCCACCTATCGGACGGCGCACAAGACAGCATGAATCAGCAGGGGGATTCAGTCAACCATAAGGAGGACCTTCCTTGCCGTCGCCATGGTGATTACGCTGGTGCTCAGCTGGACGCTGTACCTGCGCTTTCTTTTTGCTGTCCAGAGAAACGGCGCTACGCAGTACAAAGGGAGATCTGGAGATCACGGCGGCTTCTCTGGAAGACTATCTGCTGGGCATGAGGGCGGGTATCGGATGCCATTGCCTATCATGTCATTCGGAAGGAAACGTCTCTTCGGAAGAGATGCGAGAGAACTGGAGCTTCTGTATGAGGTCCAACAAGGATCAGATCGTGACGGTTGCGCTCTACGACAGCTTCGGCTCCTGATTACGGCGGAGCCAGTTGCCGTGCAGAAGGAAAAATCCGGATGTGACGCGCCAGAGCTGGTTTATCTCTGCCCAAAATGAAATTGAAAACTGCATTTCTCGACACCGCATATTCAAAATCTGTTTGAAGATGCGGCGTTTCTACCACTGGGTCATTTCCCTGTCCAGAGATTGGATCTCCGCGGGAGGAATCGTTCTCAGGGCGTTTTGTTAGTCGATATCGATTACGGTATGATTGAGCAGATCATGAGCATTGCCAGCAGCGAGAAGGGAGGCAGGTATTATTACCTGACGGATCCGAAGGGCAGCCTGATCTGGCATCCCGAGCAGGTGGAACTGTCAAGAGGGCTGCGGGAAGAGAATAACCGGGATGACGCTGCCCTGTCCGACAGGGTGCATCAGACTTCTTTTCAGGGAAAAAAGAGGACGGTGGTGGTGCGAACCCTTGGCTATACAGGGGTGGAAGCTGATCAGGGGTCATCCCGGATCATGCGAGAACCTATGGAATTCGTTACGAAAAATATTTTATCCTCCTCTTTATCATCGGCACGGAGTTCATTCTTCTCTTTGTCTGCAGAACCATTGCCGACAAGATTTCGCGCTCCGATCCTGCGGTTGAATGACGCAGTGGGAGAGTATGAGAGGCGCCGCAGGAAGGCAAGAGAGGGCGGCGCAGAAGATTCCGATCGCCGGTCCGCCGGAGATCGGGCATTTGGGAAGTTCCATCAGGCGTTCCTACCTTCGCATCAGGGAGTTTGATGGAGGAAATTGTCAGGCAGCAGAACGAAAGAAGGAGAAGCGAGCTGGCGGCCCTGCAAAGCCAGATCAATCCGCACTTTTTATACAATACGCTGGATTCGATTACCTGGATGGTGGAATCGGGACATAATCAGGGGGCAGCCAAGATGATTACGGAGCTTGGCAGGCTTCTGCGCATCAGCATTTCAAAGGGCCATTCGATCATCCGCCTCAGAGAGGAGATCCAACATGCCAGCTACATGAACATTCAAAGAGTGCGCTATGGAGACCGCTTTCAGGTGGAGTTTCTGATTGACCCTGTCGTCGAAGATGATTGTACCGTCAAGCTGATTTTGCAGCCGCTTTTGGAAAATGCCATCTATTACGGCGTGGGGGAGATGGATCCGGAGGATGGCGGAAAGATTCTGGTGAAAAGCACTTCTGGAAAAAGAGGGCTCTCGCATCTGTCTGGTGGTGAAGACAACGGAATGGGAATGAAAAGAAGAGGTGGAGAATCTGCTGTCAGAAACAGGAGCGTCTCTTCGCCATGGAAGCAGGGTGGGACTTCTGAACGTTCACCACAGAATCCAGCTTCTCTTTGGGGGAGCCCTACGGCATTCAGGTGGAGAGCAGAGCCGGATGCGGAACGAAGGTCATGCATTTTTTACCGGTCATCCCTTATTCGGAGGAGAGAGAGGAACTGGAAAGGGGAAGAGCCTGTGAGGGGAAGGAGCTGCTACAGAAGATCGGACACATGAAAGGGCAGGAAAAGTTCACCTTCCGGACACTTCAGATTCTGACCGTCTGTCTGGCAATTGCGGTGTTATTGCACTGTCTCATGAAAGCCGGATGGAAAAACCGCTGCAGGTTCTGGTGGTGGCAAACCGGATGGACGAGAGCTGCTGGAATGCCTTCCACTACGGACTAAAACAGGCGGCACAGGAGAATCACATCGTACTTACGATCGCATCGGCGGGGAATGCGGGGAGATGGAACGCGTCCTGATGCGAGAAGAGGCGGAGGGAAGGACGGACTCATCTTCCAGCCTTTTTATGGGGAGGGGCGGGAATGATTCCTGCGGGCCTGCCTTCGGTACAGGTGGAGAGCAGGAGAGCGCGAAAGAAGAGGTGCTGCCGGATGCGCACAAAATCGGAGAGGCGGTTGCAAAGGGGATTTTAGAAGACTTTGAGGGAGACTTGCGGGGAAGAAGATCGGTATTTTGCAGGAGACAGGTCCTTTGCTGCAGACTGCGTAGAGGGTTTCGAACACGGAATCGAAGGCGCAGGCGGGAGCGTGGAATGGAAGGTGGAAAAATCTCTACGTGAAAGATGAGCCCCAGGAGCGCCTAAGCGGCCTGGAAGTGGTGGACATTGTGGTCGCCCTGGACAATGACGATCTGGTGTTAGCCGGAGAGTGTGCGCTACAGAAAAATCTGCACAGCGCGATTGTGTAGCAGGGTGGGCAGTTCCACAGAAGCAACACTATCTGGACCGCAACATGGTGCGGCTGCTGGTGGTGCCGGATACGTTTACGATGGGATACCGAGCGCTTACCGTTTTTGGAACAGCCGGATGAGGGAGGCCTCCTGCAGAGGATTTCTTCCTTCCAGCTGAAACGGTAGAGGTGCCCTTTATGGTTCTGCAGAAGGGAACAGCTTTTTCCAAAACCAGATGCTGCTCTATGCCATGAACCAGTAGGGAAGAATGCCGTGAGTAGCAGGAAAGATTCCGGTGTTTAAAATAGAAGTCAGCACCGCAGACGGAAATGCATCAGGGATTTCGACAGACAGGGAAAAGGGAGAGATGAAACAGGAGTTCAAAAAGGCGGTTGTTTCTTGCGCTGCTTAGTATGAGCGAGGTGATCGTTCCTAATCTTTTTGTGGGGCAGGGAGACAGAAAAAGACCCTTTTCCCATGTCGGAGTGGTGGTCTATGACCGGACGGATACCTTCTTAGGGGCCTGGTGGATGCGTTCAAGGAGGATCTGGAGCTGCTGGCGGGGAAATGGATGTGTCTGTGAAGGTGAAGTATGCGATTCCTCCCAGCGGAATGAGGGACATGATGGTGGAGGAGCTCTGGATGAAGGGTGCAGCCTCATCTGTGTGAATCTGGTAGATCGCGCCGCACCCTCTTCTGTGATCCATGCGGCACAGAGCAGAGAGGTGCCAGTGATTTTTTTAACAGGGAGCCGGTGGAGGAGGATCTCGACCGCTGGAACAGGCTGTATTATGTCAGGGGCAGAATGCAGAAGGAATCAGGGAGACCTGCAGGGAGAAGAGGCGCTCCGGTACTTAAAAAGCCATCCGGAAGCGGATCGGAATGGGGACGGCGAGATTGAGTATGTGCTTTTTGAAGGGGAGGCAGGACATCAGGACGCCATTATTCGAACCGATCGCTCCTGATCAAAGAGGGGGAATCAAGCTTCAGGGAGCTGAATTTTTCAAATTGCAAACTGGAGCAGAACGCAGGCCAAAAGCAGAATGATCCAACTGATCAACCGTTTTTGGTAATCAAATCGAAATGGTGCTCTGCAACAATGACGATATGGCACTCGGAGTTTCCGACGCTTATGAGCAGATGAACAAGGGAGGGTCGGACAGACCGCTGATTTATGGTGTGGACGGAACGAAGGAGGGGCTGCAGGCATTGCAGGAAGGCAGGATTTCCGGAACGGTCTATAACGACAAGGAGGCGCAGGCGCTGGTGATGGCGCAGATGGCGATCAGGATCGAACAGGGGGCAGGGTGCCGGAGGAATATGAGGTTCCGGAGCTGTCCGGAAAAATCCTTTCTCTTTCCATGCAGAAGGAGAGGGTGATTCTGCTTCCTATGCAGCCGTGGAGAAAAGGCGCTCGGATGAGTGGCAAAGAAGGCAAAGAACGATCTGGTAAAATGAAAGCTGGAAAATAGGAAGAGGGGCTCAGAAGGGAGAGGGTGGAAACTTCGGACGGAATTTTGTGCAAAAAGCACAAAAATAAAAATATATTTGGGACAATGAGTACATTCCTAAAAGGCAAATCTTAAAAATTTCAATACTTCCAGCAAAAATATTCATAGTATCGCCCCGTTTTTCCCCTATAATCTGGAATTGTAAATAAGAACTACCTACTTTAAGGGAGGAAATGAAAATGAAGGCAAGAAAATCATCAGCATTACGACTGCAGCTCTCTTTGCGGTCGGCATGATGGGTTGCGGGAGTTCGTCCTCGACGGATAGCGCAGCTTCTACCTCGGCAGCTCCGGCAGCAGGTCAGGCAGCTAGTGCAGCTTCTCAGGGACGGAGCTGCGGACACGGCTGCAAAGCGGAAGGTGGCAAACAAGGATCAGCCCTTGTATGGTTTCAACAGACAGCCTCAACAGCTCCACCCGGAGAACTGGATATGAAGGCTCTGAACTTCAACGACAAGACCTACTATGTAGGATTTGATGCAAACCAGGGTGCGGAACTCCAGGGCGAGATGGTCAAAGACTATATCGAAAAGCATGCAAAAAGACATCGACCGCAATGGGGACGGCATCATCGGCTATGTACTGGCAATCGGCGATATCGGACACAACGATTCCATCGCTCGTACCAGAGGCGTCCGTAAGGCTCTGGGCACCGGCGTGAGAAGGACGGCGCAATCAGCGCAGAACCTGCAGGAACCAATACGGACGGCAAGTCAAGGTGGTACAGGACGGCACCCTGGAGTGAGGCGGCCAAGACCTATGAGGTTCATGAGCTGGCTTCTCAGGAAATGAAGAACTCCGCAGGAGCTACCTGGGACGCTGCAACGGCAGGAAATGCCATCAGCACCTGGTCTTCTTCCTTCGGTGATCAGATTGATGCTCATCGCTTCCAATAACGACGGAATGGGCATGTCCATGTTCAACGCATGGAGCAAGGACAGAAGGTTCCGACCTCGGATATGATGCAAACTCTGATGCAGTGGCAGCCATTGCAGAAGGTTACGGCGGCACCATCAGCCAGCATGCGGACGTACAGGCGTATCTGACCCTCAGGTGCTGAGAAACGCTCTGGACGGCGCTGACATCGACAGCGGCATCGGCACCAAAGACGATGCAGGAAACGTCCTTTCTAACGATGTATACCGCTATGACGAGAAGAGCCGCAGCTACTATGCTTTTGAACGTAGCCGTGACCGAAGAGACTACAAAGACTTCACGGATGCAACCAAAGGTTTACGATCCGGTTAGCAAGCAGTTGGATGCCTCCAAACATCCTTCCAAGAAGGTATGGCTTGACATCTACAACGCGGCAGACAACTTCTTAAGCGCAACCTACCAGCCGCTGTTGCAGAACTACGACAAGCTGCTCAATCTGGATCTGGAATACATCGGCGGAGACGGACAGACCGAGTCGAATATCACCAACCGCCTCGGAAATCGAGCCAGTATGATGCATTTGCCATCAACATGGTGAAAACAGACAACGCGGCATCCTCTACCGCACTGCTGAATCAGTAAGAATTTTGCCTGATGCAGGGATTGCCGGATTCTTTTCCGGCAATCCCTTTTGTAACAGAAACAATATGAGGAACAGAATATGGCAGCAGATCAGAATACAGAATATCTCCTTTCCATCCGGGGGGATGTGCAAGTCCTTCGGTAGGAATCGCGTGCTGGACCACATCAATCTGGATGTAAAGCCGGGCACCATCATGGGATTGATGGGGGAAAACGGCGCCGGAAAATCGACCATGATGAAATGTCTTTTCGGTACCTACCAGAGACGAGGACATATTGTTCTGGATGGACGGAAGTGAAATTTCTCCGGTCCCAAAGACGCTTTGGAAAAAGCGGGATTGCGATGGTGCCCAGGAATTGAACCAGTGCCTGGAAAGAAGCGTCGTCGATAATTTGTTTTGGGACGCTATCCTTTGACGGCGGTCGGTGTCGTAGAATGAAAATCGCATGAAGAGTGAGGCTTCGAACTTTTCCGAAAAACTGAATATGACGGTCAATCTGGCACAGCCGATGAAGCAGATGAGTGTGTCACAGAGGCAGATGGTGAAATTGCAGGCCATTTCTACCATCTAAACTGATTGTACTGGATGAGCCTACCTCATCCTGACGATTCCTGAAGTGGAAAAAGCTGTTCGAAATGATGCGCATGTTGAAAGCGCAGGGCATTTTCGCTATATATATCTCACACAAAATGGACGAGATCTTTGAAATCTTGACGAGGTTTCCGTGCTCCGTGAGCGGAAAACTGGTCATGACGGAAGACGTGAAAAATACGACATGAGACCGCGTGATTGCGGCGATGGTCGGCAGATCTCTGGAAAACCGTTTTTCCGCCGGTGGACAACGAGCCGAGAGAAGAGATTTTTTCGATTCGTCACTTGTTCACCAAGTACCAACCGGTGCTGAATGATATTACCTTCGATGTAAGAAAGGGAGAGATCTTCGGTCTGTATGGGCTGGTTGGCGCAGGCAGAACGGAACTCCTGGAAACCATCTTCGGGATGCGAACCAGAGCGGCGGGACGGATTTATTATCAGGATCAGCTGATGAATTTTTCCACGCCCAAAGAGGCCATGGAGCATGGTTTTGCCCTGATCACGGAAGAACGGAGGCAAACGGACTCTTCCTGAAGGGGATCTTACTTTTTACCACGACGATTTCCAACCTTCCCCAGTATATAGCAGGGCCCGGCACTCAGTCGCGATAAGATGACAAAGGCGACGGCAGCGGAAATCAAGGTGATGCGCACTAAGTGTTTGGGTCCTTCGGATCTGATCAGCTCTCTCTCCGGCGGGAACCAGCAGAAGGTCATTTTCGGAAAATGGATGGAGAGAGATCCGCAGGGTGTTCCTGATGGACGAGCCGACCAGAGGCATTGATGTCGGGGCAAAGTATGAAATCTACGAGTTGATCATCAAAATGGCGAAGCAGGGGAAGACCATCATCGTGGTTTCTTCTGAAATGCCGGAGATCCTGGGAATCACCAACCGCATCGGCGTGATGAGCAACGGCCATCTCACGGGCATCGTCAATACCAAGGAAACCAATCAGGAAGAGCTGTTGAAACTCAGCGCAATGTATCTGTGATAAAGGAGCATACCATGACGACAAATAACATTCTTACCGCAGAAGAAGAAATCCGTTTGCAGCAGCCGATTGAGAGCAGATCGGAGAAATCCAGAAAAGAAAATCGATGCGCTGCGTGTGGACGGGACCGACCGTATCCTTTCCCTCCGCAACCATATTTCCCTGGTAAAAGAAGATAAAGCTCTATTCCAGGGACGAAGTGGCGAAGATCATTGCAGGACAAGAGAGACTGAAAAAGCGGAAGAGATCGAGCAAAAACAGGGCGCAGGGCAGAAGCTGATCGCCGAGGAGAGGCCTATCTGGCGGCGACTTCGATCAGGACTATTATTCAAGGTGGCCCTCAGTTGCGCGCAGGAGAAAGAGAAGCGGCACAGAAGTACAACAAAACCCCTTGCGGATTTAAAGGCGGACATGAGAAACAGCTGGCGGCCTGCAAGGATGCGGCGGAGACCAGGACGAAAATTACGTTTACAAGAATAAGAAATTCGATGCGAAGATGACCTATGATGCGGAACTGGAGCGGATCAAGACCAGAAAACATGATGCCTTCAGCTACCGTTATCATCTGATTGATCTGCTTCGTCTCTCCAGATTCAGCCTGCCGCAGAAATTTTGCACAGTGGAAAGAAATTATTTCTACACCTTCAACCGCGTGACGGTTTTTTGTATCGCAACGGACTGTATCTGGTCATTATCCTGATCTTCATCGCACTGGGAATCATCACGCCTGCAGTGAAGCACACGCCTCTTTTTACCTATAACAACATCCTGAACATCTTGCAGCAGGCGTCTCCCCGTATGTTCTTAGCCCTTGGCGTGGCAGGGCTCATCCTCTTAACAGGGAACGGATCTTTCCATCGGTCGTATGGTCGGCATGGGCATGGTGACGGCGACGATCATTATGCATCAGGGGAAAAATACGGGCGGCGTCTTCGGACATATCTTTGATTTCACCGGGATGCCGGTGCTTGGAAGAATCTTCTGGCGCTCCTTGTCTGCACGGTGTTAACCACCGCTTTTGCGGCGATTGCAGGCTTTTTTACCGCAAAATTCCGGATGCATCCCTTTATTTCGACCATGTCGAATATGCTGATGATCTTCGGACTGGTCACCTATGCAACCAAGGGCGTTTCCTTCGAGTGCGATCGAGGTCTCCCATTCCGACCATGGTCATTCCCAAGGTGAACGGCTTCCCGACCATCATTATCTGGGCGGTCGCAGCCATTTTCATTGTTTGGTTCATCTGGAATAAGACCCGCTGGAAAGAACCTCTATGCGGTCGGAAACCCCGAAGCGGCAGCGGCCTCGGTATCTCCGTCTTCAAGGTGACCGCAGGCGCCTTTATCATGGCGGGCATTCTCTGCGGCTTTCGGCTCCTGGTTAGAATGTATCCGTATGGTGGGTTCGGGTTCCGCCGCTTACGGACAGGGGCTGGGATATGGATGCGATCGCGGCCTGCGTGGTCGGCGGCGTCTCCTTCACCGGCGGTATCGGTAAAATTTCCGGTGTCGTGGTCGGTGTGCTGATCTTCACGGCACTGACCTATTCCCTGACGATTCTCGGAATTGACGCAACCTGCAGTTCGTCTTCGAAGGAATCATTATTCTCTCGGCTGTCACCTGGACTGCCTGAAGTACATTAAAAAGAACTGATCATGGTATAATGGGATGAGGTACGGGCTGCACGCAATCCCGTATGAGGTGTCAAAAAGGGAAGGGATTCCGATGGAATTCTTGATCTTTTGACACCTGCGTCCTTCATTACAGCAATAGGAATGTAATCACATCCATGGATCAGATCAAAGGGCTTTATCAAAAATATGGTCTACCGTAATGAAGAGAACGGATACACAGTACTCACGCTCCAGGCAGAAGGAGGGAGATTACTGTGGTCGGTTCTCTTCGTGCTATGAATATCGGAGATACGATTGCGGTAACGGGCACCTTCATCGAGCATCCAGTTTACGGGGAAGCAGATGAAGGCGGAAAGATTTTTCTGTTACCGTACCGGATGATGCGCAGGCAATGGAGAGGTATCTGGCAAGCGGCGCCATCAAAGGAATCAGGCGAGGCACTGGCTTCGAAGATCGTGAAAATTTTTCGGTGCGGATACTTTTCGTGTCATCGAAGAAGAACCGGAGCTGCTCACTAGAGGTAAAAGGGCATCAGCGCCAAAAGGCGATGGATATTTCCATGCAGATGCATGAGAAAAATCGACCTGAGGGATGCCCTTGTTTTTGCAAAAATATGGCGTATCCGGCAGCATGGCGGTAAGGATTTTTCACCGTTATGGAACGAATATCTCTCGATTTTGCGTGAAAACCCGTACCGGCTGGCGACGGAAGTGGACGGATCGGCTTTAAAACGGCGGATGAGATTGCGCAGAAAAATCGGCATCAGCGCTTCTTCCGAATTTCGTATCAAAAGCGGTCTGCTCTACACGCTGTTGCAGGCGCAGGCAGAGGGCATTACTATCTTCCTTTGGGACTTCTTTACGGGGAAACAAAGGGATGCTGGGGATTTTTGGAGGAAGGAGAGATTTTTGAAGAGGTTGCGAAAGTCCAGCTGAAAAGTTTGCAGCTGGACCAGCAGGTGGTGGTGAAAGTGCCGGAGGAAGAGGCAAATCCCGAACCGGCCAACGGTTTCTTCCATCGTGCGACCGGTTCCACCGTGCGACCGGATTCCACCGTGCGACCGGACTCCGCCGTGCAAGCTTCTGGAAGAGAAGCGGAGCGCGCGTCTACAGCAGCTATTTTTATCATGCGGAGAAAGAAAAGTGCGGCGCTTCTGCTCCGTCTATTGAAAGCGATGTAAAGAACATACAGGCGCAGGGAAGAAGGTCCGCTAGAAGAAGCAGTTGCGGGACGGATCCGTAAAATCGAAAAAGAAGAGGCTACGAACTGGACCAGGAGCAGCGCAGAGCGGTGCAGGAAGCGGTGACAAAAGGTGTGGTGCTCATCACCGGCGGACCCGGAACAGGAAGACCACGACCATTCGCACCATCCTACGGTATTTGGAAAAAGAAGGAAGTGATTTCCTGTTGGCGGCACCGACCGGCAGAGCAGCGAAACGGATGAGTGGGGGCGACCGGTGCGGAGGCGAAAACCATCCACAGGCTCCTGAGGTGAATGCGCAGCCGCAGAAGGAAAGCGGCGCAGGAAACGTTTCCGAAGGCATCGGCGTTTTTGAGAGAGAGCGAGGCATCCCCAGAAACGGACTGTGTCATCATCGATGAGAACTTCTATGCTGGATCTGCGCCTCTTCTATGCCCTGCTAGGGCGATCCTTCAGGGACGCATCTGATTTTTGGTCGGGAGACGCCGACCAGCTGCCCAGTGTCGGCGCCGGTCAGGTGTTAAAGGATCTGATTGCCAGCAGATGTCTGCCGACGATTACCCTGCAAAAAGATCTTCAGGCAGGCGGAAAAAGTGATATTATGTATGAATGCACCGGATCAACCGGGGTGAGTCCATTCTCTGGACAATCAGAGCAAAGATTTCTTTTTCTGGAACAGAAACGAGTCCCCAAGGTCATTTATAAACATCTGGTACAGCTGCTTCGGGACAAGTTGCCCCGCTTCCTGCGAGTCGGAATGGAAGAGATTCAGGTGCTGACTCCCATGCGAAGGGGGCCTCTCGGGGTAGAAATGTTGAACCGGGTTTTGCAGGGACAGTTGAATCCGCCTGCAAAAGAACAAGCCGGAATATGATACGGGAAACAAGATTTTTTTCGCCTGGGCGATAAAGTGATGCAGATCAAAAACAACTACCAGATGGAGTGGGAGTGTGTCGGCAGATACGGTATCCCGACGCGAAGGGGGACGGGTATCTTTAACGGAGATCTGGGCAGGGTGATCGAGTGATCCCCGCCGCCCAGATGCTCAAGGTGGAATTTGATGAGGGAAGACAGGTTCACTATCCCTATTCTCAGACGGATGAGCTGGAGCTTGCTTATGCGGTGACGGTTCACAAAAAGCCAGGAAGCTGAGTATCCTGCGGTTCTCCTGCCACTGTTAGGAGGGCCGGAAATGTTGATGAACCGGAACCTGCTGTATACGGCGATCACCAGGGCAAGATCGCTGGTGGTGATTTTTGGGAAGCGTGGGAGCGGTGAACCGGATGATTGGAAACGCCAGACAAATGAAGAGATACACCGGGCTGGCGGATCAAATCCGTGAGTTGCAACGAGGAGAGCAGATGGGGTAGAGGAATACGCAGAGAGGGTATTGGATGTTTTTCTCCCAGGCATTGTCCGGTTTGTGATCGCCTTCTTCCCATGGGAAAGGGAGTGCATCCCGCCTGCGCCCTGAAATGGAAGAGGATCACGGGGCCTACTTGCCTGCGATGCGGAAAAAGCACTGTCCGGTTCTTACAAAGACGAGGAATTTTGTGAAGACTGCAAGAAGCGGAGACATTTTTGCATGACAGGGGGATTGCTGTCTTTCCTTACCGAAGCATCGCCTCACTCCCTTTACCGCTTCAAATACGAGGGCAGACAGGAGTATGCCGCGTATTTTGGACAGAGATTTTCCTGCACTGTGCGTCTTTTTTGGCGCAGATCCGTCCGGATGCGCTCATTCCGGTTCCGATGTACGAGAAAAAGAGGAGGAGTCGCGGTTACAATCAGGCCGCCCTTCTCGCCAGAGAGGTGTCAAAAGAAGCGGGATTCCGATGAAAGATCATCTGGTGATTCGTGTAAAAAACACCGCTCCACAAAAGCAAATGGACGTGCACAGACGGCGGCAGAATCTGAAAAACGCTTTCTTTCTAAGGGAAAGTGTTGTAGAATTAAAAGTGCGTTGTTATCATCGACGACATCTATACGACCGGCAGCACGATGGATGCTCTGGCTACGCTACTCAAAGCAAATGGGAGTTCACAGGGGTCTATGCCGTTTCACTTAGCATTGGAACGTTATAGAACACACAAAGATTCTCGGATTAAACCGAGGGAAGGCGGTGGAAAATGGGGATCAGGAATTGTGCGAGATGTGGCAGGATTTTTCAATAGCGTGACAGGACGGCCGATCTGCGAAGTTTGCAGAAAAGAATTAGAAGAGATGTACCAGAAGGTCAAGACCTTCATCAAGGAAAATCCGAATCATAATATCAAAGAGGTTTCGGAGGATGTGAGGTTCCCGAAGAGACAGATCAAACAGTGGGTAGAGAGGAAAGATTGCAATTTTCCAGAGAATCGAAGGCCCTCTTGTGTGAGAGATGCGGGCAACCGATCACAACCGGAAGATTTTGTAACAGTTACCAAGACCGATATGGCAAATGCGATTAATGATGCAATGAGGCCCGCTTCGGAAGAAAAAGCAGGAAGCGGCCAGCGAAGCCATTCGGAGGGCCAGGTTGGAGAAGGAACAGGGGATGCGATTCCTGAAGAACAAACCGATTCAGTAGGATGGTAAATCGTGAGAAGGTCATCCTGATGACCCACATGGCGCAGTATGCAGAGCGCGAGGGCACCAGAGATGCGGAGATAAATCAATATTTTCGAAGTGATTATCTATCTTTTCAGATTGTCAAGTCGGTGATCTGCTCCACAATCCTTTATTTTTGATCATCGGATTTTTGTGATGGTTCGTTTTGAATCCTTTTGGCAGGTTGTTCGGGGAGGTTTAGCGGAGGCGGCATCCTTCTTCTGGTCGGGTGGCTGATCCTTGCGGCTATTTATTCGTGGGCGGCTTATGTGGTCTATTCACACATATAAGCAGATGCGCCGCAGAATCAGAGCCTACTGTGACAGCCTGAGAAGCTGGAAGAACTGTACGAAAAGGAAAGCTGTAACATGCCGTCACTCCTGGAATTGAAACAGACGATCAAGGTGTTTTTATGTTCGTTACAGAAACTTATATTCTGCACATTTGCGTTTCCTTATTGCACTTGTAGCGCTTCTTGTCATCAATTCTACCTTGCACTTTGAAACGCAGATGACCTCTCCGGTGGTAGTGCTTGTGAGTTCCTTCTGTGCGCAATCCTTCCGGCCGGATTCACGATTTTTCATCTGCGCCGTTTTTGTGCTGATCCACCTTTTTCAGCTTTCAGTCGAAACGTTTGCTGCCTGTGCGATTCTCTTTTTATTCATTTGGTTATCCTATGCTCGTTTTCTGACAAAAGATATCCTGGCGCTTGTGCTGACGCCTCTGCATTTTATTTTTCATCTCCCGCAGATCGTACCGCTCGTTCTGGCGATGCGCCTTCCTCTCTGATTACCCTGATTTGCGGCACCGTCATCTATTTTTCTCCACTATATTTCAGTGAATGCGGCACAGTATCTGCCCAATAGCAGCGCGGAGGAAATCGTAACCAGGCTGCAGGGGATGGCGGGAGCTTTATTTGCGGATAAAACGATGCTCTTTTATCTGATCGCTTTTTCTGCAACCTTTGCTGTTACCTATCTGCTTAGGCGCAGATCCATGGATCATGCGTGGACGATTGCGATCGTCTCCGGGTTCCTTTCACGGATCTCTTTCTTTTGATGCTCGGAGATCTGTTTTTGACACCAGTGTTTCGATACCGGGGACTGTGATCGGCGTTCTCCTCGCGGGCGGCATTGGCTATGTGGTTCGCCTGTTTGCGTTTCACCTGGACTATCAATGGGCGGAGCAGGTGCAGTTTGAGGACGACGATTATTATTATTATGTAAAAGCCATTCCCAAAGTAGCGATGACGCGGAAACAAGAGGTGATCAAACAGATCACCAGACAGAAAAACGAAGAAGCCCGATGCGACAGATTGAATTCTTTCTCAATAATAATTTAACCAACCTGCACATGCCCGCCATTCGGCCGACGGATCTGGTGCAGATTCTGATTATCAGTTTCTGATGTATCACTATGTGATCTGGATGAGGAAGACCAGAATCTGGTCCCTGTTTAAGGGGCTGGTGGTCATCCTTGTTTTTATCCTGCTCGCTTATGTGCTGGATATGACAACCATCATCTGGATTGTCAAAAACGTGCTTTCGATTGCCGTGATTGCGATTGTGGTCATCCTGCAGCCGGAGCTGCGAAAGGCACTGGAGCAACTTGGCGGAAAAACTATCTGTCCGGTCTGTTTAGTTTTGACAACCGGGAAGATGGTCGCTTTTTCCGATCGAACGATCAATGAAATTGCGCGTGCCTGTTACGAAATGGCCAAAGGTGCGGACGGGGGCCCTTAATTGTCATAAGACAGAACAATTCTCTCGCCGATTATGAGTTGACCGGCATTGCCATCGACAGGGATCGTTTCCTCCCAACTGCTCATCAATATCTTTGAACATAATACGCCCTCTGCATGACGGGGCGGTGATCATTTCCGGAGATCGGATCACGTCTGCCACCTGTTATCTGCCGCCTCCGACAATCTGGATATCGACAGGGACCTGGGGACCAGGGCACAGGGCAGGTCTTGGGAGTTTCCGAAGTGACGGATGCGCTCATTCTCATTGTTTCAGAAGAAACCGGCAAGATTTCGGTCGCCTATGACGGTCAACTCGAGAGGGGAGTGGATTCGGACAGGCTGAAGGAGAGGATGAAGGAAATTCAGAATAAGCCGCAGGAGAATCCGCAAACCTCAGAAGGGAGAGGAAAGGCAAAATGAACAAACTAAAAACGGATCCTTACGGTGATTGCCAGGAACTGGACTTGAAACTTGCCTCCTTTGCACTGGCTTTTTCTATTGTGTGGTTTCTGGTAACGAATATGGACAATCCGGTGACGGTGAGAAGGTTTTACAATATTCCCGTTACTTTCCGAAATACCCAGGTCGTGACAGATGCCGGACAAGTGTTTGAGGTGCTGGACGACAGCGGCATGAGTGGGCACGGTCACGGTCAGCGCCAGGAGAGGTGTGCAGATACTTTAACCAGGATAATATCGTCGCCGTAGCGGATTTCAACAACCTGACAAGCCGGAACACGGTGGATATCGTATTTGGTGTGAACAGGGCAGCAGCTCCATCACATCGATTGGCGGTTCGAATAATACGCTAAAACTGCGGATTGAGGAGAAAAAGACCAAGACGTTAGAGCTGTCGGCGCAGGCGGTAGGGGACTCTGTCCAAGGGGTAGTGGTCGGATCGGCGGTGACGGCACAGAACTAATCCGCATCAGCGGCCCGGCTTCCCGCGTGAATCAGGTACAGAAAGCGGTGGCAGAGGTCGATGTGACCGGGCAGACGACGGATGCGGAAACGCAGGCGGATATTAAGCTGTTAAACGAGGAGGGGAAGGTGGTTACGGATCCTTCTATTACGCAGAACATTGCGGCAGTGAATGTCCACGTGACCATTCTGCAGACCAAGACCGTTCCGATTACATTAGAGACTTCCAGCCAGCCTGCAGACGGTTATCTGTTGTCGGGGAACCCGGTGGTGGATCCGGAGGAAGTGGAGATTGCAGGGAAGAGCGCTACTCTTTCGTCGATCAAGGAGATTTCCTAAAGGGAGAGGAATTCTCGATCAGCGGTAGAAAGGAGAGCCTGCGGCTGACGGTCGATCTGAAGCCTTATCTGCCGGACGGAGTGGTATTCGCAGATGACGCCTTTAAAGGCAGGGTGAGCGTCACAGAGCCGATCGAGAAGGAGGGAATGAAGACGGTCGTGATCCCGTTTGATCAGATCGCCATCACGAACGTGCCCGAAGCTTATACGGTGCATGGAGAAAAGCCCTCGATCGGAAGTTCTCCGCCTGATGGCGTAAACGTTGTCCTCAGGGGGAAGAGCAGCGACCTGGAAGCGCTTTCCGTCACCCAGATCAGTGCATCGGCAGACGGCAGCCAGGCGGTGACCAGGGCAAATCTGTCCGGAGACGATGTCCAGGCGAGGGTCAGCGTACCGCTTTCCCTCTCGCTTCCGGAGGGCATCACGCAGGAAGGAACAGCGACTCTTACGCTGATTGTAGCAAAGAAATAGATCGCTATTGGGTTCAAGTAGATCAACCAGGCAGGAATACGAGGTGTGATATGGGAAGAATGTTTGGAACAGACGGCGTAAGAGGAGTTGCAAATGAAGAGCTGACTCCGCTTCTGCAATGCAGCTGGGACAGGCGGGCGCTTATGTGCTGTCCAGAGGAACAATCATAAACCGACGATCATGGTCGGCTGCGATACGAGGCTTTCGGGAGATATGCTGGCAAATGCATTGATGGCGGGGAGCCTGCTCGGTAGGAGCCAATGTCGTCTATCTGGGGAGTTTGCCGACCCCTGCGGTGGCCTATCTGACCAACAAATACAAGGGTGGACGCCGGCGTGGTCATTTCCGCTCCCATAATCCCATGGAAATTTAACGGAATCAAGTTTTTGACGGCAGCGGTACAAGCTGCCCGATGCGTTGGAAGACGAAATTGAAGCGCTGATTAAGAGCAATATGGCGGGAGATTTCCATGCCGATCGGCACGGGATCAGCAAGATCAAATATCGTACGGATGCAAGGGGAAGAATACATCAACCATGACATCAAATGCGTCGATGTAGATCTGTCCGGCATCAAGATGGTGGTGGACTGTGCGGAAGGAGCCTCTTCCTATACGGCGGTAGAAGCCATGCAACAGCTGGGCGCAACGGTCATTCCGATTCACAACAACCCGGACGGGACCAATATCAATGCCGGTTGCGGCTCCACCCACATGGATGAGTTGCGGGCAAGAGTCATGGCGGAAAAAGGCCGATATCGGCGTGGCCTTTGACGGGGATGCCGATCGTTTTCTGGCGGTGGACGAGAAGGGAAACAAAATTGATGGCGATCAGATCATGGCGATTGTCGGAAAGCACATGAAGGAAAAGGGGCAGCTTAAGAAGAATACCATTGTGGCAACGATCATGTCCAACCTGGGCTTTTTCAAGATGGGAGAAAGAGAACATATCCGGATTGATCAGACCAAGGTGGGAGACCGGTATGTGCTGGAGCACATGAAAGAAATCGGTGCCAATCTCGGAGGGGAGCAGTCGGGACATGTGATTTTTCTTAGATGAGAATACAACGGGAGACGGACTTTTAACCGCCCTTCATCTCCTGCAGGTCATGGTGGAAACGAAGAAACCGTTATCGGAGCTTTCACAGGTGATGACCGTCATGCCGCAGGCGCTGGAAAATGCCACGGTACCGAACCATAAGAAGGAGGCGTATCTGGATTATCCGGAGATTCGGGATGCGATTGATCAGCTGGAAAAAGAGTTCGCCGGAAACGGAAGGGTATTGATCAGGCCCTCCGGCACGGGAACCGCTCATGCGATGTCATGATTGAGGGAAGTGACCTGGAGAAAATCACGAAAGAAGCCAAAAATCTGGCGGCTCATTCAAAAAACAGTCATTTAAACTTACGGAGAAAAGAAATGGTTCAGAAAAAAGTCACCATCAAAAATCCGACCGGAATGAATTTGAGGCCGGCCGAAAACCTGTGCAAGGTGGCGTTGCGCTATCAGGCGCATAGCAATTTCGAATTTAACGGCGGAACATTTAATTTAAAGACATTTTTAAGCGTTTTGGGATCCAGCGCCAGATGCGGAGATGAAATCACAGTGACGTGTAGCGGGCCGGAAGAGCAGGAAGCATTGGATGCCATCATCAAGGCCATTGAGGCGGGGCTGGGAGAATAAGGATGCAAAAGAGATATCTGATTACAGGGGCAAACGGCCAGCTTGGCAGGGCGATTACCGGAAAAACTGAGGCAGACGGATGCAGAACTGATTCTAACCGAGGGCAGGAAGGGCGGCAGAGAGTTCCACCTGCAGGAACTGGACATCACGAAGACGGAAGCGGTTTTGGAATTTGCGAGAGGGGTGAAGCCGACGGCAATCCTGAATTGTGCGGCGTATACGGCAGTGGACGCACAGGGAAAAAGGACGTGGATCTGTCTTATAGGATCAATGCGATCGGTGCACGGAATCTGGCGATTGCGGCACAGGAAACCGGATCGAAGCTTCTGCATGTGTCCACCGATTATGTGTTCTCCGGGGATGGGGTAAGACCTTACATCGAGTTTGATGCGCCGGCTCCGGTCAGTGTCTATGGGAAAACCAAGCTGGCAGGAGAAGAGTTTGTCAAACAGTTCTGTCAAAGATCTTTCATCCTGAGAACCGCCTGGCTATATGGAGAAGGGAAGAATTTCGTAAAAACGATGCTGGCGCTTTCGCAGACGCATCAGGAACTCTCCGTGGTCAACGACCAGGTGGGATCCCCGACCAGTGCGGAGGAACTGGCAAATGCCATCTTCTCCTTACTGGACACCGAGAATTACAGGCTCTTCCATGCAACCTGCGAGGAGATTGCTCATGGGCGGAATTTGCAGTGAGATCTTTCGTCTGGCGAGGGAAGGACACCGTGGTGCACCCGATTACCAGTCAGGAATATCAACAACAAAAATCCGCAGAGTGCGAAGAGACCTGCCTATTCGATCCTAGATAATTACATGTTGCGTTTAACGGGGGATATCAGTTTGCCGATTGGCATGACGCCATCAAACCTATATGGAGGGGCTGAAAGGATAAGGGCGAAATAGTAAAACGTTCCGAAAATCCGTGTCGGTTTCAGACGCCGGATTCGGGTTTTGCGTTCGTATCCTGATCAGGAAATTCTCATACATGGAGATTTAGATTCTCATGCTGACAGTGATCGCAATATGGATCTACATACTGGTGACGGCATATATAACCGGATATGCCGTCCTTGCTTGTTTATGCAGAAGATTTTTCTCTTACTCCGGTCGGGAGAGCGCATATATCAGGGTGAGACACCGCACCGCCTACCTTTTGCGGGGCTTGCGGTGAATACGCTCTATGCGGAGATTTTCTCTCTCTTTCATGGCGTAGGACTGGAGGCCAATCTGGTTCTGGTTGCCATCTGTGTGCTTCTTCTCTTGTTTTTCAAAGAAGCGAAGAAGGAATGTTCAGAGTGCTTCCTCAAAAATCAGGCTCACCAAAAAGCGCCTGGTTCTTTGTGGGTGTGTTTCTGGTGATGGCTTACGGCACCTCTCACGGTTATGCGCATTATGATACCGGCCTGTATCACGCGCAGGCGATCCACTGGATTGAAAGCTTCGGGGTCGTCAAGGACTGGGAAACCTGCATGAGACTTTGCCTATAACTCCGCAGCCTTTCCGCTCTGCGCCCTCTATAGTTTTTCTTTTCTGAAAGGACAGTCCTTTCATACCGTATCAGTGCCTGGTGCTGGCGTTTCCAGTGTCTGGAACTCAGAGACATTGCGAGACGTCGTGCGCTTCTGATCAGCGATGTGGCAAGGCTGGTTGCTCTGCTCTATCTTTACAGCGTCTACGATGAGATGATTTCCCAGCCTCTGACTATTTTGTGACGGTACTCGTCTTCTATATTGTGATTGCCTACCTGGATCTTTCTGTAAAAAGAACGGTCCTATGCGCCCTATGCCTTTCTCTTCCTTCTGTCCGTTTATGCGCTCACCATCAAACTTTCTGCAGGGATGATGGTATGGGTGGTGGTGAAGCCGGCAGTTATGCTGTATCGGGAAAAGAGGCGGGAAGGCCTGGAAGGCTCTTGCTGCACTCTTCCTGCTGGCAGCTCTGGTGGCAGCCCCTTCCTGCTGCGCAATGTCCTCCTTTCCGGCTGGTTGATCTACCCTTTTTGCCGGACTGGATCTGTTTGCAGTGGACTGGAAGATCCCAAAGGGAGAACTGCTCTACGATGCCAAAGAGATTGGAGCCTATGGGAGAGGATACCACAGTGTCTCCATGGCGGACAGACCCTTTCTTCTCTGGGTAAGAGACTGGTTTCATCAACAAACCGTTTCCCTCCGTCTCTTATGGGTGGCGGACCTGTGCGGCCTTCTCCTGACCGTCCCGGCGCTGTGCAGATGGCGCATCCTTTTGAGACGTGAAAAGGTTTTTGGAAAAAAAGAAACTGCGACCACATGGGATCTTTCCGTTGAATGCCAGGTGGCAAACGGGCTATGCGGATTTTCTGCTAATCGAAGCGGTCCTTTATGCTTCCTTCCTCTTCTGGTTTCTGACGGCACCTCTCTTGCGATACGGATATGCGTATGTCTATCTTCCGGCGGCACTGATGGCCTGTTGGTTATGGATCTGGTTCAGGCTCCTGTTCACCAAAAGAGAAGACAGCCGGTGGAAGGGAGGCAAGGAGAGAGCGGACTGAAAAATCGGCAATCGGATCCTGATTTTTCTGGTGGCGGTTTTGCTTCTGTATAAAAGCGAGCAGACTCTTTTTTCCGAAGCATTCAGCTCTCTTATCTGGTCTGCCAGGAGGATTATGAGCATTTTTCGGATGCAGCCCTTTTTATTTGGGCGGAAAACGGTTTTACCGACCGGTGGAGGGGACAGGACAGGCTACTCGCCCTTCCCGTCCGCGCCGTCGCTGCCGCGGGCAAAGCTGAGGGTCCTTCCATCCGGGAGGGAGTTCCGGAGTGACCCGTAGAGACCCCGGGGGCAGGATTGCATCCCCTGATCAGAGCAGGGGTGAGAGGGCCGGAAGCTTCGCCCGGGCAGGGAGCCTCCGAGGAAGAACAAGACAAGAGGAGAAAAAACGATGAAGAGTTTTTAAAAAGGAAGAAGATTGAGATTTCACTGAAACGCTATGGGATAGACGCCTTATCCGCCATGGCACAGGGACTTTTTGTTCCTCCTGATCGGAACGATTTTAAATACGATCGGACAGCGACTGGAATTTCCGCCTTAACAAAAGTCGTGGCAACGATCGGCGGTGTCGATTATACCGTGGGAGCGATGGCTTCCGCTATGAGCGGACCGGCAATGGCAACGGCCATTGCTTACGCACTGGAGGCGCCACCACTGGTGCTTTTCTCCCTGATCACCGTGGGCTTTGCTTCTAATGCACTGGGAGGAGCAGGAGGACCGCTCGCCGTCCTTTTCGTAGCCATTCTCTCGACGGAAATCGGTAAGGCGGTTTCCAAAGAAACGAAGGTGGACATTCTGGTGACCCCCTCGTGACGATCGGCTCCGGCATGCTCTTTTCAGCCCTTTTGGCACCGCTCATCGGAAAAAGCGGCCACAGAGGTAGGAAGTCTGATCATGTGGGCAACGGAATTGCAACCCTTCTTTATGGGAATTCTGGTTTCCGCTCTGGTAGGCATTGCTCTTACGCTTCCGATTTCTTCTGCAGCCATTTGTGCGGCTCTCGGGCTGACCGGTCTTGCGAGGAGGTGCGGCGGTAGCAGAGTTGCTGCGCCCAGATGGTGGGCTTTGCCGTGATTTCTTATCGGGAAAACGGAATATCCGGCCTTGTCTCCCAGGGACTGGGAACCTCCATGCTGCAAATGGGGAATATTGTCAAAAATCCGAGGATCTGGATTCCGGCGACGTTTGCATCCATGATCACAGGCCCTCTGGCGACCTGCCTGTTTCATTTTGAGAACAACGGTCCGGCGGTGACTTCCGGCATGGGAACCTGCGGTCTTGTGGGACCGATCGGGGGTATATACCGGCTGGCTGAGCGCGGTGGAAGCGGGCGGAAAGAGCGCAGTGACCGCCATGGACTGGATTTCTCTGGTGCTCTTGTGCCTGGTGCTGCCGGCTGTATTCTCTTTGCTTGGGGCTGCCTTTTGCAGGAAAATGGGTTGGATCAAAGAGGGCGATATGAAACTGTCTGCCTAAAGACAGGAGAAAGGAAACGCTCTTTGGAGAAAGAAAACGCTCCTTTGGAGAAAGGAAGCGCTCTTTTGGAGTAAGAAACGATATCCGCCCTTGTATTCCTGAGATTTTGTAGGATAATAGAGCCCATGGGGTATCAAGAGGATGCATCAAATTTCAGGAGGGAGAAGATGAGATTCAGAAAATGGAAAAGATTGCAACAAGCAGCAACCTTTGTGACGACACTGGCTGTGGCGCTCAGTGTAGCGCTCGCACCTCTGCCGGATGAAGCGGCTGCTTTTTTGCCTGTAAGAAACAGCATCTCTGCACAGGCGGCGGGACCGGTACAGGGCATTGACGTCAGTGCCTATCGAGGGAGCAGTGAACTGGCAGGCAGTGAAGGCAAGCGGCATTCAGTTTGCTTTTTGTTCGCATCGGCACGTCCAAAACCATTGACCGTTTTTACCCCGCCAATTTAAATGGTGCGGCGGCTGTGGGCATCCGTGCGGGTGCTTATTGGTATACTTATGCGGCAAGCGTCGATCAGGCCAGGGCGGAAGCGCAGCTGATGGTGAGTCTGATGCAGAACTATCCGGTTTCTTTTCCGGTGGCCATTGATATCGAGGCGGAGATCCATAAGGGGCTGCCGCCGGATCAGCTGGCGGCAATGCCAATACGTTCTGTGACGTGATTGCAGCGGCCGGCTATTACCCGATGGTTTATGCCAGCAGAAACTGGTTTGTCCAGAGAATCGGCGCGGTCTATGCGGATAAGTGGGTGGCGCAGTACAATACGGTGAACACGCACCCGGGACCGTATACCGTCTGGCAGTATACGTCTAATGGTGCGGTGGGTGGCATTGCCGGTCGGGTAGACATGAACTATCTGTTCAAGGATTACGCTTCCGTGATTCCGCCGGAAGGTTTTATCGATGTAGGGTGGGAAGCGCGTCTTCTACAGCAATTACCGGAAGAAGGCGGGATGGATTACTTACAACAACGGGCTCTACTATGCGGCGCCCGATTTTACCATCACAACAGGCTGGTTCAATGACGGATCGGCGATGCGCTATCTAGATCCGCTCCAGGGCGGAAAGGCTGCCGTCGGCTTCTATAAGATCGATAAGGGCAGTTATCTCTTTGATGCCAATGGCGTGCAGACCGTCGGCTTGCAACCGGTGGGAGTCAGTTCATGTATTTCAATCCGGCCTCCGGCGGAGCTGCCGCCAGCGGATTTGTGACGCTGCCGGATGGAACAAGGTATTTCGGACCGGACTATGCAATGGTCTCTGGAATGCAGCAAATTCAGGGCAAGACGTATGACTTTAATGCGTCCGGCATTTTGCAGTATGGATTGCAAAAATACGCCTGTAGGAATGATGTATTTCGATCCGGCATCCGGTGGTGCGGCTGCCACGGGGAATGACGGCAACGCCGGAAGGGAATGCGCTACTTTGATGAAAACCACATCATGAAGACGGGCCTGCAGACGGTAGGAAAGAAGTTATACTACTTCAATGAAAAAGGCATTATGGCAAACACCGGTTTTGACTGCTCTGCCGGATGGTCTTTACTACTTCGGTGCAGACGGAGCCGCCGTCTCCGGTATGGTCACCGCTGCAGACGGAAAGATCTATTTCATGGGCGGAGATTACAAGGCGCAGATCGGTTTGATTCAGACGCCGGGCGGAACCTATTATACCGATGTAGACGGGCACCTGGTCACGGGCTTCCTGCAGACGAGTGCGGGTTACTATTACTTCGATCCGGCGACCGGGCTGATGGTCAGGAATGCGACCGTGAACATCGCAGGCATGAACTGCACCTTTGATGCCAACGGAATCCTGATTGCCCCGCAGGCTGACGCCACAGGTATCTGCGGTGGCACCGGGAACGGTCATTCCGCCGAAGGCAGCGGCACAGCCACATACGAGAAGGTCCACCAAGAAGAAAAGATAAGTCAAGACCAAAAGTCTTTCCGGGCTTTTAGCTTGGAAAGACTTTTGGCGTACCAAGGAAAGAAATACAATAAGGGAAAAAGGACAAAAAGCGAGACGAAGAGGCATCTTTCATCAACAGCGCGGAGAGTACACATGACATTTGAAGAGGCAAAAAGAAATTACAGGAATGCGGACAGGGCACGTCTTACGTTTTATGACGAACTAAGTGGGAAGGAGCAGGAAGATCTTCTGGCGCAGATTGATCGAACCGATTTCCATATCTTGGAGAATAGCAAAAACAGGGGGAAGGAACTTCCAAGAGGAGAATTTTCACCCCTGTCCTGCATGGAGATCCCGGAGATTCAGAAGCGGGAGGAAGACTTTAAGAGAGCGGGCCTTTTAGCCATCAAGGAAAGAAAGGTGGCAGCCTGCCTCTTGGCCGGCGGCATGGGAACCAGACTGGGGAAGCAGTGATCCCAAGGGCATGTATGACATCGGGCTGACGAGGCACGTCTATATTTTTCAGCGTCTGATCGAAAATCTGCTGGATGTGGTAAAAAGAAGCGGAGGGCACCTACATTCCGCTTTTACATCATGACCAGTGAAAAAAACCATGATCAAACGGTAACCTTTTTGAAAGAGCATGCGTTCTTTGGGTATCCGGAGAAGGAAGTGACTTTTTACCCAGGAAATGGCGCCCGCCTGCGATTATAACGGCAAGGTTTTACATGGAGAGCAAAATATCAGATTGCCACTCTCCGAATGGCAATGCAGGCTGGTATCTCTTTGCAAAGGGCGGGACTGACGAAGAAGATGGAGGAAGAGGGCATCCTGTGGATCAACACTTTCTCCGTCGACAATGTGCTGCAAAGAATCTGCGATCCCGTCTTTGTGGGGCAACGATCACGCAAGGCGTGGAATGCAGCGCCAAGGTGGTCAAAAAGGTGACAAAGGATGAGAAGGTCGGGGTCATCTGTCTGGAAGATGGCAGACCTTCGATCGTGGAGTACTACGACCTGTCGGAAAAATGATGGATGAGAGAGAATGAGAAGGGAGAGCCGGCTTATAACTTCGGGGTCACTATGAATTATCTTTTTACGAACCGGCAATGAAGCGGATTGCGGGCCAGAAACTTCCCTGCATGTGGTTGAGAAAAATCAATCACATCGATGAAGCGGGAAATCCGTGCAGGCACAGGAGATCAACAGGGATCAAGTTCGAGCAGCTGGTTCTGGATATGATTCATGAGTTGAAGAGCTGCCTCCCGTATGAGGTCGTCAGAGAGCATGAGTTTGCACCGATCAAGAATAAGACGGGGTAGACTCGGTGGAAAAGTGCCAGAGAGCTTTGCAAAAAGAAGGAATTGCGCTGTAAATCGGAAGCAAGGGATGAGGTCAAAGAGTCTCCTGGACAGTTTACAGGTTTCACACAGATCATAGATGAATGGGGAAGGCATGCTACGGCTTTTGGGTGCGTGAATTTAAAAACAATCATTTACTAAAAAGATCTGACACTGGAAGACGACTCGGAGGACACCAGGACGCACCGGATCATGAAGATGTTAGAGGAAGCCTGTTATCAGTTCGATCTTCCCAAGCCTCTTTGGTTGGAAGTCAATGTGAAGGACTTTCAAAAAGCATGCACGGTGTCGTTTCACCCAGGACAGTTTCGTCGAAGAAATTGATTTTGACTATATGGAGATCCGGGTGCTGGAAGAGGACGGATCCTAAGGAGACAAGAGGGTTGCAGAGGCATGGATCGGCCGGAAATTGCCGAAAGGAAGAAGCGAAATTTGAAGGTGGAAACACCGGAAAAACAATGAGAAGTTTGAAGGTGGAAACACCGGAAGAACAATAAGAAGTTTGAAGGTGGAAATGTTCGAAGGAAAATGTGAAGTTTGAAGGTGGAAATACCCGAAAGAAGGATACAAAATTTTCAAGTGGAAACACCGGAAAGAAGATACGCAAGTACAGAAAGAGGGAAATCGTGAGCGGAGATGACAACAAGAAGATGGCGGATAGCGGTATGCAGACAGGATCGGAGAATGGCAATTACAGCGGGTATTCTTATGAAAATCGAGTGAATTCGTCTCCGCAATCCGGTTCTTCCACGCAGCAGGAGAGGGACAAAAACGGAAAGGAGCCTCGAAGAGGAAGCCTCTCCGCTTTCTTTGCTTCCTGCTGATTCTTCTGCTCCTTGCCTGCGGAGTCACTTCCTATGCATATCCGCCGGTAAGAGCGGAAGTCTATGCTAGAACCGGTTGGCAGATCTATGCGCCGGGGAAGGCGAAAGCAAAAGAGACGGAGGCTACTCAGGACAAAAACCCAAAAAGGACTCCGGCAAAGATCATGCGACAGCGGATGCATCCGGGAAGTCCAAGAAGAAGGGGGAGAAAACACAGAGCGGGGTTGCCGCAGAGGCAGAAAATACGCCGGGTGCAGAGGCGAGTGCCGGTGCTTCCGGCGCAGAGGCTAGTACCGGTGTTAACGGAGTCGGCCTGGGCGCGTCCGGGGCAGCTTCCTCCGGTGACTCTGGCCTTACGGACGAAAATAAGACCGTTGTGACCGATGTTTCCGAGGTGGTGGAGAGCGTCATGCCATCCATTGTCGCCATCAACTGCAAATACACGCAAACGGTAGAGGATTACGGAGATCTCTATGAAGAAACCGGAGAGATGTACGGATCGGGCATCATCTTAGAGAAAACGGATCAGGAACTGCTGATTGTAACCAATGAGCATGTCATTGAGGATGCGGATGCACTGCAGGTGACCTTTTTTGACGGAACAAAAGCACCGGCGAACTTAAAGGGCTATAATGATACGCTGGATCTGGCGGTGATTGCGGTGAATTTACAGAAGCTGACGGAAGAAACGGAAGATCAGATTCAAACAGCGACGCTCGGGGACTCCAGGATTCTGAAGATCGGAGAGCCCGCCATTGCCATCGGAAATGCGATGGGGTACGGCCAGTCTGTGACCTGCGGAGTCATCAGTGCCTTGGCAGAAAGGTCGAGTTGGACGACGGGGAAACGGAGCAGTTCATCCAGACGGACGCCGCCGTCAACCCCGGAATTGGGTGGCGCGCTCTCAATAAGAAGGGCGAGGGTCATCGGGATCAATTCCGCCAAGGTCGGTGGAGATTCTGTGGACGGCATCGGCTTCGCCATCCCGATTTCGGATGTCAGAGATGAAATTATGCAACTGAGCGAACAAAAGACGAAGTTCAAGGTGAAGGCGATCGATCGGGGTTACCTTGGCTTGAGTGCAGAAGATCCTTCGGGGATTGAGGGCGCCTACGTTTCGGAAGTGCGAGAAGAGTGCTGCAGAAAAGGCAGGACTTCATACGGGCGATATCATCACGAAGGTGGATGATATGGAAGTGGATTCCGTAGCAAGTCTGGTGCGCGTGATGTCTTACTATCATGCCGGAGATGAGGCGGATGTAACGGTGATTCGGAAGGAAACAGGCGGCTATGCCATTCGGGAAATTACGGTCACCCTGCTAAACGCAAAAGCGAGTGGGATCACCATCCATTCCGAGGAAGCGGATCCCGGTGATACCGCAGACCGGAACGGAAAGGCGGGAGACGATATGGAATCCTATTTAGGGAGCGGAGAGGATGACGGCGACGGTGCGGATTACGACGAGGAAGATGCGCCGGATGACACACTCAAATCTCTGCAGTTCCGGAATGGCAGGAGAAAAGAGCATCTTAAGAGCGGATCATTGCAAAAAGGCCGTAAAGAACAGAGGGAAGAATGGAAGATCATTTTAAGGATAATCACCAGAATAACGAGGATGGCACTTACGAGGCGGTGTGCTTCGTTTGTCGCAGACCGGAATCCAAGGTCGGACACATGATGCATCTGCCGGGAGATATCCACATCTGTGATTCCTGTATGCAGAGGATGATGGATACCATCGGCTCCTTTGATTACAACGGGCTACTAAACAATGCGCAGCTGATGAATGAACTCAACAAAAATATGCAAAACAAATTCACCGGCGGAGGAGATCAACAGACGAAAGGAGCGGCAGAAGAAAAAGACAAAAGAAACTTCAAAAAGAAAAAGACGGAAGAACAGGTCAACGAAGCTGCAAATGAGAAAACAGAAGAAAAGGCAGCAGACCGGACGAAGGAAAAGGTAGATGAACAGGCGAAGCAGGAAGAGGAATCTCAAGAAAAACGGGGATGACAAGTCTTCTAACCTGCCTCCCTTTACCATCTTTTAATCTGGGAGAACTTTTCGGAGGCGGCGGGATTCCGAATACGCAGAGGGTGAAGAAAAAGAAAACAGGCCCGCAGCCCTAGAAGGAATTTGATCTGAACAGCATCCCTGCCCTCATAAAATCAAGGCCAAATTGGATGATTATATCATCGGTCAGGAAAAAGGCCAAGAAGATGATCTCGGTTGCCGTCTACAACCACTATAAGCGGGTGTCCACGCAGACCATGGACGACATCGAAATCGAGAAGTCGAATATCTTGATGATCGGCCCGACGGGAAGCGGCAAAACTTATCTGGTGCGGACGCTGGCAAAGCTGTTAGACGTGCCGCTTGCCAGCAGATGCCACCAGTTTAACGGAGGCAGGCCACATCGGAGACGACATCGAGCGTGGTTTCCAAACTCCTTGCGGCAGCGGGGAACGATATTGAAAAAGCGGAACAGGGCATTGTCTTTATCGACGAAATAGACAAGATTGCCAGGAAAAAGAACACGACCTCCAGGGATGTCAGCGAGGAATCCGTGCAGCAGGGGATGTTAAAACTGCTCGAAGGATCGGATATCGAGGTTCCGGTCGGAGCGAACTCCAAGAATGCCATGGTGCCTCTGGCAACCGTGAACACCCGTAATATTCTTTTTATTTGCGGCGGTGCTTTTCCCGGATCTGGAAGACATCATCAAGCAGCGTCTGAACAAAGAGTCGTCCATCGGTTTTACCTCCAACCTGAAGGATGCACACGATAAGGACCCGGATATTCTCAGTAAAGTCACCATTGAAGACTTGCGCAGATACGGGATGGTTCCGGAATTTCTCGGCAGACTTCCGGTGATCTGCACCCTGCAGGGACTGACGAAGGAAATGCTCATTCAGATCCTGAAAGAGCCCAAAAACGCGATTCTGAAGCAGTATCAGAAGCTCCTTGCGCTGGACGAGTGGAACTGTTGTTTGATGACTCCGCTCTTCTTGCCATCGCAGAAAAAGCCATGAAAGATACGGGGGCGAGGGCACTTCGTGCCATCATCGAAGAATTCATGCTGGACATCATGTATGAAATTCCCAGGATGAAAAACATTGGCAGGGTGACCATTACCGGAGACTATATCAATGGAAAGGGAGGCCCTCTGATTGAGATTCGCAAAGACGAGGTGCCGAAGATCGGTTCCTCCCGCACCCCTGAAAAAAAGCTGAGATCCGAATCGAGTGAATCTAATGAAGGCAGATCTGAATACAGTGGATCCGAATAGGTTAGATTTGAATCGAGTGGATCCGAAGCTCGTCCATGAGGATGCTTTGGAGAATGGAAGCTACAAAAAGAGGCTGCAGATTCATTTCTGCAGCCTCTTTAGAACTACCTACTGAAGATGGGGAAACGATTTAAGTTAGGCTTCCCCGGAGAAAAGGGACAGTGGAGAGATAACGATCGCCACTGTCAGGGAAGCAGAACCACAATGGTCTTTCCCTCAATTCAGGCCGCTTAGCCAGTTCTACCGCCGCCTTCAGGGCAGCACCGGAAGAAATGCCGACCAGAATACCCTCGGTGGTCGCAAAGTCTCTGCCGTAGGCAAAGGCATCTTCGTTGGTGACGCGGACGATTTCATCATAGACTGTGGTATCCAATACCTTGGGAATAAAGCCTGCGCCGATGCCCTGAATCTTATGAGGCCCCGGATTCTCGCCGGAAAGCACGGCGGAGGTATCGGGTTCTACCGCAACGACACGCACGGAAGCCTTCTTGCTCTTCAGATATTTGCCTGTGCCGGTTAAGGTTCCGCCGGTACCCACACCGGAGATGAAAGCATCCACTTCGCCGTCGGTGTCCTCGTAGATTTCAGGACCGGTGGTCGCTTCATGAATCTTCGGATTGGCGGGGTTATCAAACTGTCCCAAAACGACAGAACCGGGCGTCTGTTCCTGTATTTCGTTTGCCTTGGCAATGGCGCCCTTCATCCCCTTTGCTCCTTCGGTCAAAACCAGTTCCGCTCCATAAGCCTTTAACAGATTTCTGCGTTCCACGCTCATGGTGTCGGGGAGGACGATAATCGCATGATAGCCTTTGGAAGCGGCAACGGCAGCAATGCCGATTCCGGTGTTGCCGGAGGTCGGTTCAATGATGGTTCCGCCGGGAACAAGTTTCCCGCTCTTCTCCGCATCCTCAACCATGGCAAGCGCAATCCTGTCTTTCACGCTGCCGGAGGGATTCAACGCTTCCACCTTCACCAGAATACGAGCATCAGTCACTCCTTCCTTTTTGCAAAAACGACTGGCGTCCAGAAGGGGGTTCTGCCAATGAGTTCCGTCGATCTCGAAATAATATTTGCCATGTGGATTCTCCTTTTTAATAAACCTTATTTCCTACGGGATTAGTATGATTAAGCGATGAATAGAATATAATGCCTTTTCCACTTCTTGTCAACTCCTTTTGACAAAAACTTCGATTCGGTTCATCTTCTATTCTGAGCAAAAATTCTAAGCAAAAAAATTCTAAGCAAAAATTCTAAGCAAAAATTCTGAGCAAAGAATTCTGAGAAAAATTCTGAGAAAAAATGATTTGTCCTTGGCAAAGCCAGTGAGAGGCAGGGATCATCTGTTGCGTCTGTTTTTCCAGATTCTCACGCAAAAGACTGGCTCCTTTTTCCACCCGCTGCTGCGCTTCCATCCAGCAGACGCTCCGTCTCTTCCCGGATCTTATCCAGCCTGGCGGAGATCCGCGCGGTACGGTAAACCACCTCAGGGTAAGCATCTGTAAAACGACGGTAGAAATAAGAACGGCTGCTGAACAGTTGACGAATTTCCCTGTTGATCTGTTCCGTATCGTCCGCCGTGCCCGTCTCCGTCTGCTGTTTGATCAGTTTCAAAACCAGGTGCGATACAAGGAAGTCCGTGATCAGGGACACACTTAAGACGCAGACCAGAATTTCTTGGAGGAGCAGCGGAATCCGGTGAATGAGTTGGGAAAAAAGAGGATCGAGGAAATGGATAATCAAAACGCCACCCAGCCCGAAGAGAATCAGGTTACCGATCCAGATTCTGCCATTCAGATTCATCGGACGGTTGCTGTAATCCCACCATCTGGCATGGAACTTTTTCCAGATAATAGCTGATGAAATACTCCCAGAAGCCGCAGATCACAAAGGAAAAAAAGAAAGAGGCGATAAACCCGCGTTCAATGGGAGCAAAGGCCTGCACAGCGACCGTGATCATCATGACGCCCGACCCGTAGATCGGAAGCCAGGGACCGGTCAAAAACCGCGGTTGATGAACCGGTGGTACCTTTACGGAACATCAGCGTGACCTCCATACACCAACCAAGAAAAAGAAAAGATAAAAAAATAGTAAAAACAAGTAGAGTAGTTCCTGCTTCATAAACGTGTCTCCTTCCCGCACTTTTGTCTCCAAACATATAATAAGAAGGGGAGACTGTCAACCGATACGGGAAACAGAAGCTGATCAGTTGAATCGTGTATCCGCCACCTGCTAGAATGGAAATATAGCGATAGATAAGGAGATCGACGATGCCTTTTTATGAGAAAAATTAAGCCATAACGCGACCTGGATCGACTTGAACAGCGATCTGATTGCAGACGGATCCCAGCTTTATAATGAGTATGAAATCGACCCCAAAACCATCGAATATGCGCTGGACAAAAACGAGCATGCCCACATGGATTATAACAGGGAGGATGGGACGGTCACCTTCATTTACAGCGTGCTGGATCTGGAAAAAGACAAAGAGTATTACGAGACGGTGCCGCTCACCTTTCTGGCGCAGAAGAGCAGACTGATCACGATCAGCAACCAGGACAATCAGTATATCATCCGCCGGATGTGTGAATATGCGGACACACACGAAGAACTGTCCATTTATACCCTTTTGTTTGCCGCTCTTGAAATGATTTCCAATGCCTACTATCCGATCATTGAACGCTTAGACAAGCAGAAGGATGAGATCAATCATCTTTTACGCAAAAAGACGACCAAGCAGAACCTCTACGCACTCAGCGATCTGGAGATCGGAATGGTGTACTTAACTTCCGCCGCCACGCAGAACAGGCTCTTGCTCGAGCATATTCAGGCACACGCGCTCTACCGGAGCCTGAATGAAGAGGAGACGGGACAATTCGACGATGCCATGGTGGAAGCCAGACAGCTCGTTTCATGACGACCCTCATGTCCACGATTGTGCGGCAGTTGTCGGACTCCTACAACAACATCCTGAACAACGAATTAAATAACAACCTGAGCACGCTGACGATCTTTGAAATCCTGCTTAGCGTCGTGGCGGTCATAACCGGCTTTTTCGGCATGAATGTCCCGCTGCCGCTGATGGAGGAACCGAAAGCCTGGGTTATGATCTGCGCAGGCAGTGCGATCTTGTGGATTGTACTGGAGCGGATCATGAGGGGATTATCAGGAGGAAGTGAGGGGGATGAATTGCCGGATGTACGATCTTTCTCCGCAACCAATCTGAAGTACATAACCTATTTTTATGAGCTTGATGCGGATATCGTAATTCATCCACCCGTTGCGGACGATTCGCCCTTAGCGTAAAAGAACCCTCGCCTTCATCTCCTCCCACTTCCGTTCCATATCCTGCACCAGTGCGATCTGCGTTCTGGCGCGGTCGAGGTTAGTGAGCGGGGCGGGCGGTGTGAAATAGATATCGCCTTCGAGATAATCGGCAGGAAGCGCATGCCGCATTCCAGTGTCATGATCTTTGCCCTTCCGGAAGAGACTCGATTTCAAGAGGAGGAGTTTTCCGTTTGCACCGCCAGAAAGCCCTTTACATAGAGTGGAATAGAGGGGAGAGAGCGAGACCTTGATAAATCTTCGTCTTCTTCGGCGGTATTGGCGCCGAAACGGATGGAATCTCCGAAGTCAAAGATGGACAGACCGGGCATGATGGTATCCAAATCGATGATGCAAAGCGCTTTTCCCGTTTTTGTGTCGAAGAGAATATTGTTTAATTTCGTGTCGTTGTGAGAAACGCGAAGCGGCAACTCGTTTTTTCGGAGGAGATCCAGCGCATAGAAGAGGTCTTTTCATGCTGGTAAAAATTCGATCTCGCGCTCACAATCCTTTCTTCTGGAGACCGGATCGGCTGCGACTGCCTGTTTGAAATCGGCAAAGCGTTTCACGCTGTGGTGAAAGTCCGGGATGGTGACATAAAGTCTGTGTGCCGGAAAACCGGAAAGCAGATTTTGAAAGCGGCCAAAGGCATAGGCGCTCTCATAGAAGTGTTCCGGCTTTTCTACCAGATTGTAGGTGGTTGTGCCCTCAATAAAAAGATAGACGCGGAAAAAATTTTCCGTTTGCATCCTCAAAAGAAACATTGCCCCTGTCCGTGTCGGCACGAGGTGAGCGCCTCCCGCTCGGATCCCCCGTACAGGTAATCTCCTCTTTCATATGGGAGCAGACGAGAGATATTTTCCATGAGTTCGGCGGGCTTTTGAACACTTCGTATTGATCCGTTGCAGGATGTACTTCCGGTCCGCTTCCACCAGGAAGGTGTCATTAATGTGACCGGAACCATAAGAGCGGCAGGAGCGAACCTTGCCGGAGAGAAGAAACTGCGAAAGGGCAGCTTCGATTTCGCTTTGTTGGAGAATCTTTTTCATGCGTACTTCTTTCTTTTAATGAAAAGCGATTTTTGGATGATAGGCTTTTTCTATTTGTGACAATCCATTTTGCGGGTGATAGACTTTTCCCGTTTGTGAAAAGCCGGTCTGTGGGCACTCCATCTATGAGCGATCCGAAGGTTAACCCTTCACGCCTCCGCCGGTCACGCCCGCGATGATGCGCTCGGACAGGAAGAGGTAGAGGATGAGGGTCGGCAGGAAGACGATGATGACAGAGAGAACATGCCTGCCCAGTCGCCGGTGTACTTCATGGAATTGATCATGGAATAGAGACCGACGGCAACGCTGCGCACCTTGTCGGAAATTGCCGAAGATCAGGGAGATAAAATATTCGTTCCAGACATTAATGAAATTAAAGATGCTGACGGTGATGATGCCGGGCTGCGCCATGGGCAACATGATTTCCCAGAAGGTTCTGCCGGGAGCGCAGCCGTCGATGGCGGCGGCCTCTTCAAAAGCCCTGGAAATGTTCGAGAAGAACCCCATCAGGAAGATCGTGGTGTAGGAACGTTAATGCCGACATAGAGAAGAATCAGGGTCAGCTTGTTTGCCGTGACGTTGTTCAGGATATCCAGACCTGCGACCAGGGCAAAGAGCGGGAGGACAATCATCACGACGGGCACTCCCATGGATGCTACAAAAAATGCTGAATCAGCTTGTTGCATGCAAAGTCAAAGCGGGAGAGCGCATAAGCCGCCGGCGCACAGATCAGAATCAACAGGAAGACGGAGCTGAGCGAATAGAAAAGGGAGTTGAAGAAGATGGTGGAGACATCGGAGTTCACCCACGCCTTTTCATAGTTCTCAAAGTGCAGGCCGCTGGAGAGCAGGCTGTTGGCAAAGATCTCTCTTGTGGTGGAAAAACTGGCCAGAAAGACCCAGCCAAGCAGCATCACCGTAAAGAAAATCCATAAGAGTAAGAGCAGATATCCGGGCAATAAGCGGGCTTCCTTCTTGAGGCGGAAGGGCTCGCGGTATTTTTTTTCTTTTTTAAATATGGAAAACATAGTCCTCCCTAAAATTTCGCAGTTCTTTATCCTGTAAGAGTTTGTTACAGATGGTGAAAATCACCACCACACAGATGCTGAGCATGACGCCGACTGCCGCACCGATGCCGGCATTGCGCTCGGTGACGCTGTTTCCGGCACCGAAAATCTGCATATACATGTAAACCATGGGGGTAATCGTCTGTGTATCCGCGGTTACCGTGGAAAAGAGCTGCGACCAGACAAAAGAAGCCGACGCTGGAAACCGACCACATGGTAATATTCGTTTGAAACATTCTTTTAACAGGGGAAGCGTGATGTGATAGAACTGCCCGATCCGGTTTGCGCCGTCCAGCGTAGCGGCTTCAAAATAGTCGCTGCTGATGCGCTCGATGCCGCTGCAAAAATCAGCATGTGATAGCCGACCATACCGAAGCAGTAGGCGATGAGGAGGGCCGTGAACTTATGCTCATTGCTCAGCCATTGCATGGAGGCCAGCCCGGCAGATGCAGGAAGGTAAAGACCGTCTTTAACAGACCGAACTTGGGGCTGTAAACATATTGAGCCACATGGTGGCAAGTGCAACCACAGAAACGATATTCGGCAGGTAGATCATTGCCCGGAAAAAGCTTTTTGCCCCTGAATGCCGGAGGTGATAATGACGGCGAAGAGGAAGAGCAGGAGAGGACGATCAGGCCGCCGAAGAACCAGATGCGAAACAGATTCCACATGGAAATGCGGAACAGGGTGGTATGGAAGAGCTTCGTGTAATTGGCAAGCCCTACAAACTGCCATTTGGAGATCCTGTCGGTGACGCCCTCGATTTTGAAAAGCTCATGGCAAGCGTGCGTAGAATCGGGTAGAGAAAGATGAGAATAAAGAGGATCGCTGCCGGACTTACAAAGGCGATCAGCATGGCGGAATTTTTTCACAACAAACCTCCTGGGGAAATTCATAGCCGTTCCTGATAGGGGAAAGATAGGCCTCATCAGAAGATGATAGCAGAAATTTGGATTCGGTAAAAGAGCGATTCTCCAGCGATAGGGAAAAAGATGAAAAACAGTCGGTAGGGGACGGAAAGTGGGGCTCCTGTGACAGGGAAAAAGAGTTGGAAAACGCCCGATCGAGGGAGGGATCCCCTGTGTGAGGAACAGAAAAAGGAAGCAGCTCCCGGATGAGAAGCCGCTTCCTGCAAAAACTTTACTTCTTCAAATTGGCAACGAACTCTTCTGCACTGATGCTTCCGCCGCAGAGCTTCATGAAGTTTTCCTTCAGGATCGGTGTCATGTCGACATTATCCTCTGCAGAGGCAGCCCAGGGATAACGGACTTTCAGCTCTTCCATGACCGGCTTGACGCTGGCAAGCTGTTTTCAGCCATTCCTTGTTTTCGAGGTCTGCCGGGATGCCGAGAGATTCCTGAGAAAGCTTCTCGTCATATTTGCCCTTGGTGAAGTACTGGATCAGCTTGAACGCATCGTCCGCCTTCTTGGAATTCTTGTTGATGGCAAAAACCTGTGCACCGTAGTTGGAGGCATCGATGCCGTCCTTGCCGTTCGGAACTGGCGGGGTAGCTGAAGCAGCCCCAGTCAAAGTCTTCACCTGTAATATCCTCGACTTCGTTCGGAAGCCAGGAGCCGTTCAGGTACATCGCAGCTGTTCCCAGTGCCAGTTCCTCGATTCTGACCGGCAGGCCAGACGTTCGAGGCGATCTGCTCCGAAGTATCCTTTCGCAAAGTCCTCATAAGCCTTGGCAACCGCAAGCAGACGGATCGTCCCACTTTGCCTTCTTTTTACAATCTCGGAGGCCTTCTCGCAGCCGTTGATACGGGAGAGGTGGTAGCCGAAATTGCTGAGGATGTAGGCGTCGTCACTGGTGATCGGGGTGAATCCCGCCTTCTTGATCTTGGCACAGGCGGCGTCCAGTTCCTCCCAGGTCTTGGGGACATCGGTCACGCCCGCCTTCTTGAAGATTTCCTTATTGTAGAACATGGCAAAGACGTTCGGCTGATACGGAATGGACTTTAAGGTGCCGCCACCGGCTTCTCTACAAGCGGCGATCAGTCCGGCATTTGCTGTTTTCTCATAGTCGCTCTTCTTTGCAAGGTCTTCCAGGTCGAGGAGATAATCTCCCCAGGTCTTGCTCACACGGTCGATATCCTCGTCAAAGAGATCGATGTTGGTTCCCGCATCCAGTGCTGGCTGCAAACCTTCGCGGATACCGGTTCTGCCCTTAAACTCCACGTCGACCGGAATGCCGGTTTCCTTCGAAAAAGGCATCTGCCGCTTCCTTGATGACCTTGCCCTGCGGCTCCGTGGCTTCCCATGGACCAGTAAACCAGTCCGTCTGCAGGCGTGTCGGTTTGCCCGGCGGCAGTGGTCGATGCGGCCTCCTGCGGGGTGCTTCCTCACTGGTACTTGTGGCTGCATTTCCGCCGCAGCCAAGGGAGCGTCAGCCCGGAAGAAGGGCAATCGCAGTGGTTGTTACTACTCTTTTTCATACTTACCTCCCAAAGTGGTCCTCGACATTGTGGAAACTGTCCAAATGCGAGGGTGATATAGAAAAATTATAGAGGAAAAAGGGGCGGGGGTGACAACCGGAAAAAAGGGAAGAGGATTGAACAGAATGAACAATTTCGTGACGACAAATTTATGGAAATTGCGAAGTGTTCCGGATGGAGTGATAAATTGTAGTTGTCCAGTGAACAAAACGTGAAGGACAAAATCTTCCAAGGGAGGGTTTTTGTCCTTTTTAGTGTTTAAATTGATTAACTGATCAAAAATCATCCATGGAAAGCGGGGATGTAGAGGATATGACGATAACAGAGCAGATGGAATTTCAAAAAGAACACAAAGACCAAGGTGGACGTTATTCTTGACACGGATGCATACAACGAGATTGATGATCTCTTTGCCATTGCATATATGATTTTATCTCAGGAAAGGATGAACATAAAGGGAATCTTGGCAGCTCCGTTTTATAGTCCTAGATCCTTGGGGAGGATAAGGCAGAACCATTCTCCGAAGGAGGGAATGATTCAAAGCCATCGACAGATTTTAGAATTGCTGCAAGTGATGGGAAGAGAAGATCTTTTTTCTTTAGTGAGAAAAGGATCAGATCATTTTATGAAGGATGAAACGCTTCCTGTGTATCGGAAGCAGCGCAGACGCTTGTAGAGGTGGCTAATGCGCATTCAGCGGAAAATCCATTGTATGTGATTGGGATTGCAGCTATTACGGATATTGCCTCTGCGTTATTGATAGAACCTGCAATCAAGGATAAGGTGGTTATCGTTTGGTTGGGAGGTGACGCATATAAATATGGTCGTTTTGACGATTTCAATGCAATCCAAGACATAGCAGCGGTACGAACAGTTTTCGAGAGTGGAGCACCTGTAGCAAAGCTCCATGTAAAGGGAGTTGTTTCTGAATTTGTAGCGTCAGAGAAGGAAATACATCAGAATTTATTTGGGAAAAAATCGCCTTTGTAATTACTTATTAGAGGTGACGATGGATTTCATGAGGAAAAAGGAACAGACCCATAGTTGGGTCAAGGTCCTTTGGGATGTGACTGCTGTAGCATGGCTACAAACAGAAAAATACATGGATGCACGTCAAGAATTAAAGCCGCACCTAGGGTATGACCGTACCCTATTCCACCCAAAATTCAAATGGTTTTTATCAACTATATTTACCATATCCATTGTGATGAGCTAATGGATGATCTATGGAGGCGGTTAGAAAAAGCAACGTAAAATGTTGAAGGAGGAATCATATCTATGAAAAAGAGGAAAATGTTAGCGCTGTTGGCAACTGGGATTATGTGCTTTGCTACAGCATGTGGAGGATTTGCACCACCAGCTGAGGAGGGAAATTCAGAGGCCCATCGGTCAGAGGAAAGTAGTGGGAGAATCAGTCGAGATGAAGTCACCATCCATCTGATGATGAGCAATTCACAAGAAATCGGTGTGAGTGCAGCGGTGGAAGCATTTAATAAAAGCTTATAAGGGAAAAATCAAATGCGATGCCGATTATGTTGCTTTTAACGACGTTTTTGAGACCTTAGAAGTATTGATGAGCAATAAATCCTCAGAATATGATATTTTTGCGGCAGACGGCCCTAATGTAGCCGCTTACGTGAAGAGAGGGTATTTGCAGCCATTAGATCAGTGGTTCAGTAAAAAAGACATTGGAGAATTCAGCGAAGCGATGCAAACAAAAGCCATATACGATGGGAAATTTTATGGAGCTCCCATGGGAATTCTTCAACCGTCATGTACTATAATAAGGCGCTTTTAGAGCAGGCAGGAATTCAGATTGATTTTTGATTCGATTGCCCCGGATCATCGGCTGACTTGGGAGCAAATTGTAGAATACGGCAAAGAAGCAAAAGAAAAAGCTCGATCCCGATGGACAGAAGGGAATCTATGGGTTGAATTTCAGCAGGTAGGCAGGGTGTATCAAATGAATATCTTACCCAATTCCCTAGGTGGAGAGCAGATCAGTAAGGATGGGTTAAGCGTAGACGGCGTTATTAACACAGAGCCGTGGCTGGACGCTCTGAAGTTTTATCAAGATGAAGTAAAGGAAGGGCTTTTACCAGAGGGATATCTGCGGACGACACAAGCAGCTATTTCATGTCGGGGAAAATTCTTTTCTATATCGGAACAACAGCACTGCCAGCTGCATTTGATGGGTTTAAGGATTGGGGGATATACCTATATTCCGTGTTTTTAAAGGACATGAGAATGAGGTAAAAACCGCCTGCAGTAGCTGGACAATCGGAATGAATGCCTATTCCGAGCATCAGAAGGAAGCTGCTGAGTTTATCCGGTATTTGACAATGGGAGACGGAGCAGATGTATATATAAATGCATCAGGGAATGGTTCCGGCGCTAACAAGACAGTTTACAAAAGGATTTGATTGCTTCCAAAACCATACATGGAGGTGGCGCAATATGAGGTGACACATACGGCGCTCGTGAGAGCAATCACGCCGGGATTTAATGAATATGCTACGTCTATGAATGCGATGTGGGATAACGTTCGCAATGGAGCCGATATAAAAATCGGTTGATACCTGTATTGATGAGCTCAATACGGCATTCCAGGAATATAAATAGCGGTTGAGGTTTGTGTTGAGAGTGAGCAATATGTAACGGATGAAAACGGACTTGAAGGCGTGGAGAAGCCGATACCACGCCTTCAAAGTTAAGAGCGAGGAAGATGTAGTGCAAATAAAGACAGCTTCGCAAAGAAACGGAGCTTAATCAAATGCTTCGTTGGAAGAATATACTTCCCTTATTGCATGTTGGCTCCAGCCCTTTTTGTCATTATTATTTTTAAAATCATACCCATTATCTCTAGTCGTGCTCTGGTCATTCGTTCGCGATGGAAATTTCTCAACGAAAACCTATGTAATTCTATTTCAGGACAAAACGTTTTTGGAATTCATTGGGAACGACATTGAAGATGAATTTGGTCATGATACCGATGCAGGTGATTCTGTCATTTATCCTGGCGCTGATTGTCAATATGCAATTAAAAGGGGATTGCCGTATTTCGGACCATTTTTATCTTCCGGTCACCATAGCGATTTCAGTTGCATCCATTACATGGGACATGATGGCAAATTACAATAGTGGCGTTTTTAATAGCATTCTCAGCTTCGTGGGAATAGATAAGCAAGGATTGTTTACAGATGCCAGACAGGCGCTCTGGTGTATTGTCTTGATGGCTACATGGAAAGGATGTGGCTATTGGATGATGTATTTTCTAGCAGGGCTGAAAGGAATTGACACGGAAATATATGAGTCATCGCAGCTGGACGGAGCCGGATTTTTCACCATGCTTTTCAAAGTCACCCTACCACTGTTAAAAAATGTACTCCTGTTTGTTGCGGTTTGCAAATACGTCTGCCAACATGCTCTTATTTGCACCGATGCAACTGATCACAGAGGAGGTCCACAGAACAGTACGAATGTTCTTATGTATGAAATATATAAATCGGCCTTTCAGAGCGGCAATGCTGCAAGGGCTGGAGCACTTACAACAATTCTTTTGATCATTGTGCTGGTGATTGTTGTAACTCAATTTTTAATGCTGAATTCGGAAAATCATTCCTGAGACAAAGGAAATCAATCATTATGAAGAGAATAAAAACAAGGCTCTTTTCTATAACTGCGTACCTGGTATTATCGGTGATAGCGGTAATTGCAATCTTCCCGATTCTGTATATTTTTCTTGCGGCCTTTCGTACGAATCAGGAATTTTTTGAGTATGCACTTCCATTTACATGGAAAACGCTCATTCCACAACAATGGACTGTGGATAATTTTCAGGCAATTTTTCCGAGTTTCATTTTGGACGTTCCATTCTCAATACCTGTCTTGTTATTGCAGTGCTTCTTCCATTAAGCCTGATACTCTCTGCTCTTGGTGGCTTCACGTTTGCATTTTTTGAGTTTCGTTTAAAAAAAGTGCTTTTTGCCATTTGCTTAATTTCATTTATGATCCCGACAGATGCAATTGCTATTCCGCTTTATAAAGAAGTTTCACAAATGAGGTTGATTAACACTTACTGGGCATTGATTTTTCCTAGTGCGGCAAGTGGACTGGCGATGTTTTTATTTACGCAATTTTTTTAAGGATATCCCTAAATCTATTCTGGAAGCAGGAAGAATTGATGGAGCAAATTGGCTACAGATATTTTTCGGCATTGTACTACCATTGTCTGTGCCAGTTTCTATTACGGCAGGACTTATGATTTTCATCAATGAATGGAATAATTTCTTTTTGGCCTTTGCTGGCAAGAAACGAAGAGGTAAGAACGATACAGGTTGCACTAGCATATTTTGAAGACGAAAACCAAGTTTATTTCAGTTATATCTTTGCTGCCTCTGCCATATCAGCCCTTGTTCCGGTATGCCTGTTTTTACCTTTGCAAAAAAATATTTTGTACAAGGAATTACAAGTGGGGGCGTAAAAGGATGAGAGAATTAAAATTAAAGATACCAGGCTCAGGCAGTGAAGTGGAGATGGCAGTTGCACCACATGCAATGGCACTCTCAACGTCTTTCTTTTTATTGACAAATCCACCTACAATCAAAAACATTTAAACCTTTGGCCATATATTTTGTCACCGGGAATCACACCTGGGAGAATTTCAACCGCGTCTGCAGCACTGGAATCCAGTTGTTTTTGATATTGGCTTGCGAAGTGCATCAAATACAAAGTATCGTTGAATACAGGCAAGATCAAGCGCATGCGCTCGCCGAACTTGATTGGATTTGGTGGTTACGATTCCATCTGCTGTTGTAAAATAGCGAACAAAATCGACAGCGCCGTCTCTGGAAGATAAACCATCAATTAAATCAATATAAATGAAGGAGTGAATACGCCTAGATTGACAGTTGTTCACTATTTCAGGGAATGTCCTTTAGATTTTCGCACATAATGACAGCAATTTTTCACATGGGACAGAATGAGGTCATCCACCTTGTCTTGTTCGCAAAAGAGAGGCGATGACTGGAAATTGATTTAGTAAGTCAACGATAGATGGCATAGGATTATGTCCTTCTTTCTCGTTCCAATATCTTCCGTTCATGGAAATGCAGTCTGTCAATTATTCTAGGGCATTCTATTTTTATAATCAAGTATTTCAAGGGAGGTGAATTTGTGAACATAATTGACAATGTGTTGCATTTGCAAAATAAATCCTCCACCTCAAGCGTGATTATACCAATTGCGGTCATGTTACTTGCAGGATTTGCATTAACGCGGATAACGAAGAAGCTAAGGCTGCCTAATGTAACCGCATATATTTTGGCCGGAATGATCATAGGACCTTGTGGCTTCCATATAGTTGGTTATCCCATCATTAATAAAATGGACTTTATTGCGGATATAGCGCTTGCGTTTATCGCTTTTAGCACTGGAGAATTTTTTACATTTTCTGAGCTCAAAAAAAATGGATGTAAGGTGTTGATCATTACAATTTTTGAAGCCTCCATGGCCTCCGTGCTTGTATTTATATTGAGTTATTATCTGTTACACATGGATTTGAATTTTGCGCTGATCTTATCTGCGCTTGCATCTACAACCGCACCGGCGTCTACCGTTATGACGATACGGCAACTGGATGCTAAGGGCGATTTTGTGAACACATTGCTACAGGTGGTGGCCTTAGATGATGTATTTGGTTTAGTTGCATATAGTGTCGCAATTTCCGTAACAATGGCGAGAAAAATAGATCACTTGCACATGGGTAGCATGGTATTTTCCGATTATATATAATATCCTAGCTCTTTTACTTGGAATGGCCTTCGGGGTTTTGATGAGAGCCCTGATGCCGACAAATCGTTCCACAGACAATCAGTTGATTATCATGATTGCGTTGCTTTTCGGCTTTTGTGGAATATGTGCACTATTTGACATCTCGCCGCTCTAGGATGCATGTCTATGGGGGCTGTTTATATGAATGTTACAGGGGATGACAAGCTATTTAAGCAACTCAATTACTTCAGTCCTCCGATTCTATTGCTTTTTGTTCGCTCAGGCATGAATTTTAGAATCAATGCTTTGTTTTTCAGGTGAGGAGGGAGCTCCACTCATCATAGTCGGAGTCTTATATTTTTTCGTTCGAATTCTAGGAAAGTACATAGGAGCCTATTTGGGAGCTGCCTGCTCTGGCAAGTCGACGAAAATCAGGAATTATCTAGGACTTGCATTAATTCCCCCAGGCTGGGGGTTGCAATAGGGCTTTCCGCTTTGGGAGCCAGGATGCTGGGAGGTGAAACAGGAAGTGCGTTGGAAACTGTGATCTTAGCTTCTAGTGTGCTGTATGAGCTCATTGGACCGGGGTGTGCCAAACTAGCGCTTTATCTATCTGGCTCGTATACGCTGAAGCTAGAAGATTTAACAAGCGATATTAAGGAGAAAAGAGAGGAGCATAATGAGGTAGAACTCCTGATTGCAAGAATTCAAGCAATCCAGAAAACACTTCCGAATCGGCGGGATCTTATTTCTGAAGAGGAAAAAGCATTTACGGAGGCAGCAGAGGAGCAGTGCAGAACGCGGTAATAATTGAGTTGACAAAAACAATAATGGTCAGTTGTGATATCAATCTATGTTCCGTAATTGTTCGTCTTTTCACTGCTATTTTTCTTTCCTCTGTGATTGGATTTGAACGTGCCAGTAAAAGGCATTCAGCAGGATTGAGAACATTTATTTTGGTGACGTTATCAGCGTGTGTTTCTATGATGCTGGATATTCTTATGATGAGTAAAACGGTCTCTCATTTGCCGGCACTGTCTGCAATTGCACTTTTTTGTGTAGCAACGATCAGCTGTAGAACAATCATTTATAGTTCGCGTAATCAGATAAAGGGATTGACGACAGCGGTTGCACTATGGTCCTGTACGCTAATCGGTTTTGTGACTGGGGCAGGGTTTGTATTTTATTAGCATTATAACTTTTCTCATCCTTCTTGGAATTCTCTATTATCTGCCCGGATGGGAGCTTTACCTGAAGAACCGTTCCAATCACTTTGAAATTCATTTGGAATTGAAGAGTAGGCAGTTTTTACAAGATTTTGTTACCACCATTCGCATGGTTGGGACTTCGAATTGATGACATCGAGTTGAACAGCGCATATCATGGATCGGGTCTTAGTGTCTATTCTGTTACCTTTACAATCGACAGTAAGGAATTAAAAAAATACAAAACACATCAGGGAGATTATTGAGGCGTTGTCAACGATTGATTATATTTACTACATAGAGGAAATGAGGTAGTAATAATGCACCTACCATAGTAAAAGCTCTGCCATACATCAGGTATGGTATACTGAGATAGATACCATCGTTCCCTTAATCAGGGAGGAGGTCGACCATGATTCTATATCATGGCAGTAACATGGAAGTGAGAACACTCATATTCTTAATGGCCTGCGAGCTTTGGATTTTGGGCCAGGATTTTATCTTACTCAAGTCTGTCTCAAGCCGGAAAGTGGGCGAAAAAGCGTTGTAAGGAGAAGAAGAAGCGGTCGCCCATAGTGAATATTTATGAGTTTAAAAATGAGGGTCGACCATTCGCTTCGGATTCTGGAGTTTTCGAATGCAGATAAAGATTGGCTACAGTTTGTCGTACGAAATCGAAGAGAGAAAGAACTGAGTCAGACTAGATTTTGAGTCATCGGCCCAGTGGCCAACGATACCACGCTTCCGGTGATTGATGATTACATGGATGGAAAGTATGATCAGGACGAGGCAGTAAAGCGACTGATGCCCCAAAAATTTGACAGATCAATATGCATTTTTAACAGAGAAGGCACTTTCCTTTTTGTCCTTCGAAAGGAGTGAGGAGTTTTGAATCAGGTAGATGCAAGGACAAGAGATTTTCTTCGACAGGCAAGTTCTTGCGGAGATCATAGCAAAAATATGGATTCAATGAATTGGATGCGATTCACGCTTTCTACTCTCTGAAACCTACCAAATGTTAGTCGATCCCCAGACGGAAGTTTATTCGTTCAGTCCTCTAATACTTTTTGACATGTGGGAGGTGAGATGATCACAGGAGATCCGCAGAATTCCAGATATATCAGGGAGGATTGAGCCTTGTAGCAAAGAAGCCGAATGACTATTGATATTTTTGCAATAGGTGACTACAATAATATTACAAACGAATAATAAACACTACATTATGTATTGGAATATAAGGAGATGATCTTATAGCTGAACAGGTATTAGTTCAATTCAGAGCGGACAAAGCGTTAAAAGAAGAAGTGGCGGATATTTACAGTCAGCTTGGTATGGATCTTCTACTGCTTTCGTATGTTCTTGAATAAGAGTAAACAAGTAAGAGGACTGCCTTTTGATGCGGTACTGCCACCTGTAATCCAACGAGAGGACTTCAGATCGGCGTTTAAGGCTTTGCGTGAAGAAGCTGTTGATGTACCAGAGATGTCTCTTGAAGAGATCAACGCTGAAATATCCGCTACAAGAGCTGAGCGAAAAAGGTGAGTCTATGATCTACGCAGTTATAGACACCAATGTTTTCGTGGCTGCCCTTCTGACCAAGAATGATGATTCTGCAACCGTCAAGGTATATAAGAGCTATGCGGACGGATTGATCACGTCTCTTTATCATGAGGATATTGACGGAATATGAAGAAGTTCTTAGCAGACCCAAATTCAAGTTCAGCGAGAAAAGGATCAACGCTGTCCTCGATATGATCGTCAAATATGGCATAGAAGTTTTTCCTAAGCCTACTGGGAGATTCTTGTGGATATGGATGATCTGATCTTTTATGAGGTGGCTATGGGAGAGAGAGACGATGATTCTTATCTGGTCACTGGAAATCAGAAGCATTATCCTGTTAGGGATTTTATTGTGACACCAGCAGAGATGATAGAAATAATCGAAAACGGAACGCTATGATAGCCTTGAAATGGTTATGAAAAAGAAGGAGAGCTACACCAATCCATAAAAGAGGATCCTCAGGTTTGATAAAGAATATCCCCGCAACAGGCTGGCGGCTCTGTTACGGGAGCAACGGAGGCTGGGGTTACAGGTATTTTCTCATTTCTTCGGCTGTTACAGAACAGAAACAGTCTTTGTCTTTTTCAACAGACAGGATCTAACAAACACCATATTCGTACATCCAATTAGAGATACCATCGTTCCCTTAAGTGGGGAGGAAACCGAGCATGATTCTATATCATGGCAGTAACATAGAAGTGAGAACGCCTCACAATTCTTAATGGCCTGCGTGCTTCGGATTCTGGAGTTTTCGAATGCAGATAAAGATTGGCTAGCAGTTTGTCGTACGAAATCGAAGAGAGAGAAGAACTGAGTCAGACTATGATTTGAGTCATCGGCCCAGTGGCACAACGATACTACGCTTCCGGTGATTGATGATTACATGGATGGAAAGTATGATCAGGACGAGGCAGTAAAGCGACTGATGCCCCAAAATTTGACAGATCAATATGCATTTTTAACAGAGAAGGCACTTTCCTTTTTGTCCTTCGAGAAAGGAGTGAGGAGTTTTGAATCAGGTAGATGCAAGGACAAGAGATTTCTTCGACAGAGCAAGTTCTTGCGGAGATCAAGGCAAAATATGGATTCAATGAATTGGATGCGATTCGACAGCTCTACTCTGAAACCTACCAAATGTTAGTCGATCCCCAGACGGAAGTTTATTCGTTCAGTCCTCTGATTCTTTTTGACATGTGGGAGAGTGAGATGATCATGGGGAGATCCGCGGAATTCCAGATATATCAGGGAGGATTGAGCCTTGTGCAAAGAAGCCGAATTTTTATCTATTTATTGGAAAGATATGCGGATTATAAGAATCAAGGGGCGGATGAAGTCCTGCGGAAGTGGGATGAAGCAGGCATTACACAGCTGATCTATGATCTGTAGAGATTTACCATGTAGAACGACTGGAAAAACGCTTTTTGTGGATATCGATGAGATCTTGGCAGAAAGGGAACTGAGGAGCTAAAATCTTTAGACACTTCAAAAATCCGAAGACACGCCAAAGTCAGAAGACTCTCCAATCTGTAGACACTTTTCTCCGACTGCCTACAGATTGGAGAGTTCTCTCTAAATCCCGATTTTTCTCTAATAATCTCAATTTCTCTAAAATCCTAATTCTTCATTGACCAGAATCAGATGCATCCGTCCCGGGTGCTTCGAATAACGGGGTAATCAGGAATTCGCAGCAGATGGTGTCGGGGATTGTGCAATCCGAACATTTGCCCGTCACTTTGCAGGGCGTTTTAAGCGGAAAACGTTGCGCATTGGCGGGGGCGGCGACATTCCTGGCGCGTTTCATGGCACTGTCCAGGTCGGAACAGACCTTCTGGATTCCTACAATAAAAATGACCTTCTGCGGACCCTGCGCAATGCAGGCGACACGATTGGCATTGCCGTCGATGTTGACGAGGATGCCGTCGTCGGTCATGGCGTTGACACTGGATAAAAAAATGTCTGCCGAGAAAGAAGCTAGAAGCGCCTCGCGGGGGTTCAGCTTGCTTCTGTCAATAAAGTGGTAGCCCCCTTCGTTCAGGGCGGACAAAAGACCGATCTCTTTGGCACTCATACAACCGCCCATTGCAATGCTCTTTTTCTTTCGGAATCAGGCTGAGGGCAAGCCGACAGGCCTCGTTCTGATCTGCGGCGTAATACCCGGTGATGTTGCGCGACTGCAGTCCTTTGATCACCGTCTGTGCGAGTACTTCGTTTCTCTTTTGCAAATTGCTGTCCATGGGATTTCCTCCTTGTTAAAAACAGTACGAAACTCAATCCGCGTTTTTCTCATGACATCCTGATAAAAGGCAGCCATCGCCGCCCTATAGTAGAGGGGCAAGCCACAGGAAGGGAACAAAGAAGGTGAGGGCACACAAGAGCCAGAGGAAGGAAGCTGCACATCAGAACAAGCAGACGGATTTTTGTCCTTCATCAGCCGGAAACTGGCCTGAACGATCTCCTTCACGCTTCGCTCCGGAAAATCATGAAGCAAAAAGAAAACTCAGAAAGTCCTAGCTTGCAAAGGAGCGATAGAAATTCGCAGGCAAGCATCAGGAGATAGAAGGAGAAGTCAGACAGGCGGTTCGCATATCCCGTGAAATCCAGTAGAAGAAGGGAGAGGCGCAGACAAGGTCGATGGCAAAGCAGGATCAGCTGGAGTTTGATGGCTTTATCGGGTTGTGTGGTAAATCCTGCAAAGAGGTTCTTCACCGTTACTTCCTTGCCGTAGATCAGGTTCAGATAGAGGAAGGCGGAGCCGGAAATGAAAAAGTCCCATGAAGAGCTGGACGAGGGTCATGGATAATTCGTAGAGGGCGACGCCGAAAAACCGGTGTGCACGGCCGGTACAACAATCATGACAAGGGGTTAGAAAGACAAAGAGGGTGATGATGGAGGCCTTCACGCAGACGGAGAGGTTTCCGAGCAACTGCTCTCTGGCCCTTTTTTTGACGGTTGAAATAGAATGATTTTTTTTCATGGAGGATGACCTTCTAAGGTTGGCAGTTAGAAAGGTTACTTTCGATTGCTTGCGTTTATTGGATCCTGTTGCCCAGCTGCTGCAACAGTTCGTCGTAGGCTTTTCGCCTCGTCTTCTCCGTAGACGCTTCCAGTTGCTTGCGAAAAAAAGGCTACTGGCATCCGGATCGTGGATGACTTTGTAGAACTGCAGGCCGATTCGCAGATAAGACAACAGGATGGCACTAAAGACAAGGGCGTAGACGATAGCTCTTTTGCCGGAGAATTTCACGATATGTCCCTTTGGAGAGGACAATCAGCACGAGCGAAGTTCCTGCGAGGATGCAGAAATCATCGGGATGGATAATACAAAAAGAGGAGATCAGAGCCAGAATCAGGGCAGTCATCTCCAGTTGAGAGGCGTAACGCCTTTTCGGATTCATGTTTGTACTCCTTTATCAAAGAGGTGCGGTCAAAGAATCCACTCGTTTCCTATTAGGCAAGCGCACAGGAAAGACTGGGTCCCTTTGATTTGGAACTCTTCCTAAATTATCATAACCGTTTCTAAATTTCAACGTAAGTCGCCCTGCAATCTTGATGAATCGAAGCGTTTTCCCTGCCCGTTTTCCCGCATCAATCGAAACGTCTCCCTGCCCGGTTTCCGCTTGAATCTGCCTTCCTTACGAATCGAAGCGTTTTCTGTCTGTTTGCCATGGAAACCGAAGCCCTATCCACAAAAACAAAAGAAATCTGAACCATTATAATCATAAATAACATTATATTAAATAATAAATTACAAAAATATGATTGACTAAATCGTATTCATAGCCGATGATTCAATATAGAAGAGTATACCCTATGTCTTGGTGAGGAAGGAAAACGAAGGCCTGCTCTTTTTACCGCCAGAAAAGGGCATGGAAGAGAGCAGATTAAAGGAGTGAACGCTCAGTAAGGAGGCAGGATGAAGAAGTGGTGCAAAAGGACACTCGGCCTGTGGCTGTGCATGATGCTGGTGATGCTTGGCCTTGCCGGAAGCACGGTGTTTGCAGGACCGACGAATGGAACCATCAAGGTAACCGGTGTCACGGAGGGAAAGACCTACAGTATTTATAAGATCCTTGACCTGACTTATACCGGCTCGGGTGCCAATAAGCAGGTGTCTCTACACGATCGCGCCGGAGTGGGTGAATTTTTTTACCACAGGAAACGGGGTACCCTACCTGGTGGCGAGCGACCCCACCGGAACGCTGAACCAGATCATGGTGGGCGGGGTTGTCAGGGCACTTGAATATTACCGCCGCCAATGTGGCGGAGTTCTCTAGGGGTGGCAACCGGTGAAATCTCCAAGACGACGATTCCCAGAAAGGGCACCCAGGTCTGCCCGACGGGGGCGACGGAAATCACCTTCACCGGTTTGGAACTGGGCTATTATCTGGTGCATCCGGAAGGTGCCACGTCCAAGAAGACGGGGCAGGAATCCATTGTGTCACTGACCTCGACCACACCGGACGGGGGAAGTGCAGGTGAAGGCGGAATATCCGAGCATTACCAAGGAGGTGAACAAGCGCTCCGTGGATTACGGAGAGGAAGTAACCTACACGCTGAAGAGCAAGGTCCCCGACATCACCGGCTATGATACCTATTTCTATGAGATTACCGATACCCTTTCCAAGGGGCTGACCTTCGTGGATTCCCCGGCGCCTTCCATCACCGTTGAAATTGACGGAGCGGCACAGACAGTGAGTGCCGGTGCGACCGGCAACATTCATTATATGACGTCTACGAATCCGGTGGCAGGCGGCAATGAGACGATTCTCAAGATCAATTTCGATATGAAGCAGTTTCAGAATTTGAAGGAAAAAGAGATCGTTATCACTTATAAGGCTAAGCTCAATAAGGATGCGGTGATCGGAAACGCGGGCAACCCCAACAAGGTGCAACTGGAATATAGCAGAGACCCCAAGGACAGCATGAAGAAGGATAAGACGCCACCGCAAACCAAGAAGGTTTATACCGGCAAGATTAAGGTGATCAAGCATAAGGATGGCGATGAAGGGACAAAGCTGGCGGATGCGGAATTCGTCCTTTATAAGGAAGAAGGGGTGTAAAAATATTACAAGCTGAACGTCACGCCCGCGCCTCCCGCAGCGCCGACTTCGAAGGTGATCAGTTGGGAAGCGAGTGAAGCGGATGCAACGGTTCTGAAAACGGATGCCGCCGGCGAACTGGTTTTTGAAGGACTGAAGGCGGGTACCTATCAGTTAAAAGAGACAAAGGCGCCTACGGGCTACAACCTGCTTGCTGGTCCCATTGCGGTGACTTTAAACGATACGGAAGGACCGACCTTTAAGATGGAGGCGGAGAGCAAGGTGGCGAACAAGTCGGGTTTGGAGCTGCCCAAGACCGGCGGATCCGGTACGCTAATCTTCGGTGTGCTGGGAGCCGGTGTGGCTTCCGTTGCACTTTTCAGTCTGGGAAAAGACAAATGGAAGTCCCGTAAGGGAAAGAAATAAGCATCGGACAGGGAAGCGGTTAGAAGAAAAGATGCAGCGGACAGGATGACAGCATGAAGCAGGGAAGAAGGAAACAGGGCGGCAGCCTGATCGAAGGGGAAGGGAGCAGGGGTAGAGCCGATTGAAAGACGGAAAAAGAGTGTTTTTCTGAAATTGCTTCTCATTGCCGGTTGCGGGATCTTTTTACCCGACGATCAGCGATGCCGTGAACGGACTGACGGAAACGACGGAATCGTTGCCTATAACGAGGCCTTAACCGGGTTCGAGAGCGTGCAGATCGACATGATCGGGAAGGCGCCCGCGCCTACAATGAGAAGGTCAGAGAATGCGAAGACAAAAATCAAAGGGTATGAAAAGGCCCTGAACCCTTTTTCCACCGGTATGATGGGCTCCCTCATATCCCGAAGATCGAGGTCAATCTGCCGATTTATCATGACGTCAATGAGGGAATTATCCAGAACGGCGTGGGGCATCTGCCCGGGACCTCTCTTCCGATTGGTGGTTCTTCCACGCATTGTGTGTTGTCCACCCATTCCGGGCTGCCGAAGGCAAAACTTTTCACCGACCTGCATAAACTGGACGAGGGAGATGAATTTATCCTTTTCCATTCTGGGAGAGAATCTTTATTACCGGGTGGTGATGATCAAAATTGTTCTGCCGACGCAAACCTCCGATTTGAAAGTGGTGGACGGGAAAGATTAGTGACGCTCACCACCTGTACGCCCTACGGCATCAATACCCACAGGCTCTTAGTACGAGGGGAAAGGGGTGAGCGCATCGGCGGGTGCAAGGGTGGAGAAGGTTGAACAGAAGGCAAAAGACAGCCGGATGCAGAATGTTTTGACGCTGGCTCTGATTTGCGGACTGATCCTCCTGATTGCCCTCAGCATTCTGAAAGATCTGTACCGGCTGCTAAGAGGGGAAAGAAAGCAGGGAAACTTTCGCAGGCGCCATCGGAGAGAAAAAGGAGAGGAAAACAAAATCTGCTGCACAGGTTTCGGTGCCTGTCACACAGGTCTCGGCGCCTTCCATACAGATAGCGGGGACTGCCATACAGATGCAGGGGCGTGCCGTACAGACGGCAGAGAGGAAAACAGACAGGAGAATGCAACAGATGGAGGGGAAGGTCCGCAGAGAAGAGAACAGGATTGACAGAGACCATATTGCACAGGGTGCTTCAACGGGCAAAAGGGGCGGCAGCTACTCCCCAGGTAGCAGAATAAGAGAAACGGACGATTTGTGCAGTGGAGGATAGAGAGCGATAGGCGGGAAGATTTTCAGAACCCCGAGAGAAACGAAAAGAATAGGATCTGGAAGAGGCTGCCGGAGCGGATCTGCTTTCGCTTTTTGCGGCACTGCGCCTCGGAACCCGTCTTCTGCTTTGCCGTTTTCCTTGGAAACCGTCTGTTGATAGAGGCGTCTGCTACCTGGCTCATTCCATCAACGACACCGGTTCAGTTTACGATTGTCTATAGGACGGTGTCACAAAAGCTCTCCGGGGCAAAGTTTTTCTCTACCACATCGGAGATGTGAACAGCAGCAGACAGCTGGTTTTAGATTCCCCTTTTCCGCCTATCCGATCGACCTGACGGGAGCGGGAAGGAAAGAATGGAATACCTATGCGCTGACATTGCAGAGTTATATTACAGGAAGTCACTAACGCCTGCGCATGAAGGCGTCACCGGAGCGGACGGAGGCTTTCCTTTACTGTAGCAAAAGGGGTCTATTTCATCATCGGAGAGGATGGGAGATTTCCGAGTGAAATATAAGACGAGCCCTTCTTCGTTTTTACCCGAATATAATGCGACAACGAACCAGTATCTCTACCAGGTGTTTGCCTATCCGAAATTCACCAGGGAGAAACCGCCGGAGGAGAGATCGAAATCAAGGTCTTTAAGAAGTGGAAGGACGCAGGGCATGAGGAGGAGAGACCGGACAGGGTAGAGGTGAGCCTTTTAAAAGACGGAACGGTCATAGAGACGGCTGCGCTACAAGAAGACAACAACTGGAGGTACAGTTTTACAGGACTGGAGGCAGGGGCACAATTATCTGGTGATGGAAAAACAACCCGGGAGAAAGTACAGGGTTTTGACTCGAAGCAGACGGGAATGATTTTCATTCTGACGAATTCCCGTATGCCTAGGAAGCTACTGTGTGCCGAAGGAGCCTCCTGAGGCGCCTCGGAAGAACCGAAGAAATGGGAGATTCCGGGAAAGGGAAGCTGCCGCAGACCGGGCAGGACTGGGGATCGTATTCTTTTGACAGGAACGGGAATGCTTTTTCATTCTACTGGGATTTGGCATTGATCGGAAACAAAGAGGGATGGCGCGTGGAGAGATGGAGCAAGGGAAAAGAAGCCGGAGAGGGGGACGGGGACGGATAAGAAGTCCCGAAACCTTCGCCGCGAGAAGCTTCGTTGCATGATGCTGATCGGCATCTTTCTTCGTGTGCCTCGTTTCAGCCCCTGTCGATTCCGATGCTTGCAGGCGCAGACGGCGGCGTTTCGACGCCGGGAACAGCCCCAGGGGACCACGCCGGGAACGACATCGGGAAGTACACCGGGAAGCGCCCCGGGAACGACATCAGGGAAGTGCGCCGGGAACCTCACCGGGAAGTGCTCCGGTAAGCGCGCCGGGGAAGTACACCAGGAAGCACGCCGGGGAACGACACCGGGAACTGCGCCTGGAATCACACCGGGGACTGCGCCTGAATCACACTGGGCCCTCCTCCGGCAGTGTCAGTGCGGGCGTAGGGTGCTTCGACGGAAGAAGGCGGAGGGAGGGAGCAGAAGAGACAGAGGAAGAAGGGGAAGACGAGGAAGAGTTAGACGAGGAGAACGAAGAGGATTTAGAGGACGACGAGGAAGACTTAGAGGAGGAAGAGGGGGAAGAGGAACTCGACGAGAACGGGATTCCAATCAAAAAGAAGAAAAAGAAGATCCGGAAAAAGAGATCGCTTCTCCGTGCTCCCGGCGCACCGGGGCCGGAAGCGGTGAATGTGGAACGGTTTTGAATATTCGATTGAAACGGGAGTCCCCTGATCTGATCAAAACGGGAAGCGACTATTATTTGCAGTGGAATTATAAGCTGAAATACAAGAGATCTGCGACCATTGCCAATGCCTTTATTGACCAAATTCAGAATGTTTTTACCACCACGAAGGAGTCGGGGCTGGGCACCGGAAATCGTCGGAATTCAGAAGAACGGTGCTTCGTGAGCCTCTCTTCGCAGGATTCTGCTACGGCAGCCTGATGCACTCCCTGGGAGTCTCTGAGATCCGAGGTCGGATTCCGGGGATGTGGTTTATACGTTTACGGTCAGAGCAAAGAGAGAGGATCCGTTATTTTTACGAGATGGACTTCCACGCGAACAGCATCTTTCATGTGCCGGCAGGCTATATCCGGGATCCATTTACAGGAGAAAACGCGCCTGGTCACCGCGGCGGAGGAATTTCACCTGCGGGGCAACCAGAAGGGAAGGCATCAACATCTATGCGCTTCCTCCCACGCAGTTCAAAGAGGAGAAGGAAAGAACGCAGGATTCGATCTACCGGGAGACGTCCTTTTCGGGACGATCAGATCATCGCCGGTGATTACATCGCAGACGATCAGATTCGCTGGCTGATTTCCCCAGAGCAATACGGGAACGGAAGAGGACGATTTTCCGGTGAACGTTTCCGTGGATGCTTCCCAGGAAATCCAGTCCGTCGATGTGCATTATTACAGACCGGACGATTCCGGCACCTATGTGTTGGATCATACGGACAGTGCAAGCGGGTCGCTTACGGGCGTCACCGTTCCCAGTGGATGGATTGTGCAAGTCGAGGTCATATCCAAGGTCAAGGACGCAAAGAAGAATCACACGATCCTGAGGGGAGCGGAACTCGAGAGCCTGAAAGCGGATCTGGTGGTGGAGAAGGTCTGGGAGGGGACAAAAAGAGGACTGCGAATTTCATCTCACCGGAGGAAACGGCGGGACGCTGGATGAGACGCTGACGATTTTAAAAACGGATACCAGAGTGGAGAAGCCGAATCTGGACAAGTTCACGAGTCGTACCGGCAGCGGCAAGAGAATCACCTACGAAGTGAGAGAGGTGGAGAATCCGAAGGTGGAACTGTCTCATGAGAGCTATGACCGGGAGACACTGTCCTATTTATTCAAGAACAAGGTAAAAGAGACTACCGTTCCCACCGGTATTTGCACGGATTACGGGAGTGACTTCCCTGGAGCCGATCGTGATCAATGAATATTTTGACCAAAATGACAATTATGGCCATGGGGGCAATCTGAAGGGAAAAATTCGGATTCCCGCACGGGCAAAAGCAGGGTCCTCTTTTACCATCGAACTGCCGGACGATCTGATTATCTCGGATAAGCCGAATGCGACGAAGAAGTTTTTTGATATCCGAAACGACATGGGAACCGTGATCGGAGAAGTCTACCATACTTCCGATCAGGTTTTAAAATTTGTGTTGAATGAAAATGCGTATGCGGTTGCGGATTATGAAGGAAGTTTTGAGATCGGAACGCCACACCCGTGGAACGATTATAAGCGTGTCAACGGCACCGGTCCGCAGCACGGCAAAGACCTATTACACGGGAATCGATGTGGACAGGAGATATTTTTACAATCCCTCGAATTCCGGTGCAAATATGGTCAACAAATCGCTTCCCTTTGCCTGCTCTTACACGGACAGGGAAGGTCTTTTGGAAAACTGTGACAAAACACTGACGCAGAGCGGACCGTTTATTATAAGGATCCGATCATTCCACGTTTCATGCGATGAATAAGGAAGTGATCGAGACGGGGCCGGATTACGTCCTGTATAATGTCCTCCTCAATGCCAGGGGAGTAAACGGCTGGGCAGAGGCTTCTTTTATCGACCAGATGACCGACAGTTACACGCTTTATCACGGAGACAGCGCCGCTTCCATGGCGCAGGACATCAAGATCTATGAGGTGGAGGGATTAAGGCAGCAGCTCTCTATAAGATCGGGACGGAGAAGATGATTTATCCCACGCAGGGCTTTGGGAACGGCCATCGATGCGACCTTAAAGTGGAATACGGGATTTTTCAATCCGCCCATGGGATATCCGCAGATGGGAACCTGGTCGAATTATATCCGCTTCGAGTTCCAACATACGACCAACCGGACGATTCTGATTCAGATGAAGGTGAAGTTGCAGCCCGGCTGGTCCACCAGGAACGGCGGAAAAATACTACAACAACTTTTTGGGGGAATAGGGCTACGGTCTGAGTGTCAACAACGCCATCATCTCCGAGAACGGTATGACAACGGGGATTGCGGCTGGCGGAGAAATGCAGCTCAGCCAGTATTCTTTGACGCTTAAGAAAACGGATCTGAACCATCAGCCGATCAAAACAATTATGCCCTCTTCCGGCTCTACGATAAGGACATGCAGAAGTGTGCGGATTTTATGACGGATGCGGACGGGAAGCTCCTATTAGACGGACTGAGCAGGTACATCCGGAACGGGACGGAGGAAACGGGCATCTATTATTTAAAGGAGATCGACGCTCCGAACGGGTATGAGCTCTCGACCAGATCTATAAAATTGTGATCAATGCACAGGAGAAGACTCTGTTTGAGAAAAAGGTCCCTGCCGGGAATGAGGACGTGAATCTGCAGGAGGTGACTGCAGGCACGCATCCGGAGATTCCAAATCGCAAGCTGTATTCGGTCAGACTGCGTAAGACGGACGAGGCGGGAAATGCGAAGAAGGGGAGCAAGGTTCCGCCTGCAAAATGTAGCTGCAGGCTATGACATGATGACCCCGGCGACGAAGGATGTCAGCGAATTTGTTTTTACAACTTAAAAACCGTCGACGGCGGACTATGTGTTAACGGAGGAGGAGACGCCGGACGGCTATGATGCCTCTGCCGAGTGCGATCACCTTCAAGGTGAACGCAGATGGCAGCATCCTCTGTACGTCCGCACCGGATCCGGCGGTATATAAGACGGAATTAAAGGAAGACGAGCGTGTCTTTGAAATGACGGTCATCAATAAAAAGATGGCGGGTTTCCGGGTCAGAAAGGTATCGGACCATGGAAACCAGGTGTTAGGCGGAGCCATCTTTGTGCTGACGCCGATCGCACCGACCGCCGGTAGCGAGATTGTGAAAGTCACTTCCTACGGGTCGGGAAGCGCTTATTTTCGAAAAACCTGGCACCGGGGACAGTATCGCCTTTCCGAGCGGCAGGCGCCGACGGGATATTATAAATCGCACGTCACTTATCTGGTGGAGGTGGATGCGGCGGAAATCTTTCCGTTAAAGAAGAACCCCTATCTGACGCCGGTGACCTCGGAGATCAGCAGACATTCCGATGCTGAATTTCAGCATCGTCAATGAGAAGGAGAGGAAGAGTGCCCTGCCGTTTACGGGCGGAGGGGGAAGAGCGGTCTTTGGATACAGCGGACTGCTCCTGATGCTGACTTCCGGACTCCTGTTAGCAAAAAGACCCGGTCCGATCGCTGCTGGGGAAGGTGGGCGAATCCGTGGCAGAGTCCGGGTGAGGAAGAGATTGGTGAAGCAAAAGACTGTGAGGGAGAGCTCATTTAGGAGAGTTCGTTTCGTAAGAGATCGTTTAGGAAGAGTCCGGTGAGGAAGAGGAGGCGCACGCCCTGAAAACAAGGAAATACCTGAAATACAACCGCATGAAGAACGCCGCTTATCTGTGTGGCATCCTCTGCATCCTGGCAGGTTTCTCTGCTTTTGCGCAATTTGGGAGAGGACAGGGAGGCGGGAATCGAGGCTGCCGACTCTTTGCAGGTACTTGCAGGTGAGATCCGGGAAGAGGCAAAGAGGAAGCAGCCACAGTTCCATGCAGACGAAGGCGGAAACACGCCGGCGGCAGAGAAAGAGACGCAACAGGCCGTGCTTTCTTTTTACAAGGATATGGAGATGCCGGCAAGGCGCGTGGCCGGGCGGCGTTATATCGGCATTCTGGAGATCGGTGTTCTTCGCCTGAAACCCCGGTGTTAGATACGTTTTCTACCGGAATATCAAGGTCGCTCCTGCGCGTTTCTTCGGTTCCGTCTACGACGACAATCTGATTCTGCTTGCGCATAACTATCAAAGCCACTTCGGAAAGCTTCATCTCTTGCAGACGGGGGATGAAGTTTCTTTTACCGATATGGACGGGAATCGTTTCCGGTACACGGTCACCGGTGTGGAGGTGATCGGGGGCATGGAGAGGGAAAAAACTGGCGGAGGGAGATTTTGATCTCTGCCTCTTTACCTGTACCCTGGGAGGAAAAACAGGGTCGTCGTGCGGTGCAGGAGGGTGGAAGAGCCCGTGACGAATTTCCTCTTCCATGGTATGATTAACGGTGGCAAAAATTCTTGTATGCGGCGCAGAACCACCGCCGTGGAAATTTCAGGATACAAGGGCGGAAGGATCGGCATTTTTTTGATACAGGAAGACCGTTTGACACCGCAGCATCCGACGGGAGAGAGATGGGAATCGAGACAGAAACAGAACGCAGAAGGGAGACGTCAGGGAAGGACAGGGAGCAGAAGGCGCATCCGCGGGGAGAGAAAGTCACCCGTGAGGCGAACCTTTTTCCTGGTTGTCCTTCTTCTTTTGCTGTTAGCAGGTTATCTCATCTGGCAAAAGAAATTTGCCTATTCTCACGTGCAGGCGGATTTAGACAAATATTTTCAGGTAGAGGGAAAGGACGATTACCTGATTCTGGGTACGGAACAGACGAAGGAGCACGGGAAGAAGTATGACGGCCACTATTACATCCCGTTACAAAGCCTTCACGAGATGATCTCCAAGCGGTTTTTATTACGGGGAGGCGAATCAGTTGCTCCTGTTCACCACACCGACGCAGATCATCTCTTCCACGGTCGGGGAACTTCCTACACTTCGTCAAACGGAAAAGGCGGGGATCTGGGTTTTCCGATCAGCCGACTGGAGGGGATACGCTCTATGTGGCGCTGGATTATGTAAAGCTCTTTGTCCCCTGTGTCTATCAGGTTTATGAGTCGCCGAATCGGATTTGCCTGACGACTTCCTGGGAAAAGAGACAGGTTGCAACGGTTCGGAAGGATGTGATCTTCGTTACCGCGGCGGTGTCAAGGCCCCTGTTTTAACAGGAATGAAAAAGGGACAGCAGGTGGTTTTGTTAGACCGTATGGCGCATTGGAGTGAAGTTTTACCGAAGACGGTTTTACCGGTTATGTGGAGAATCATCAATTGAGAGAAATCAAAGAAGAAACGCCGAATATGCCAGAAGATCTGGCAAAGACAGAAGAATACACCTCGATTCGCAAACCGTACAAGATCAACCTGGTTTGGGATATGGTGACCAATCAGAGCGCCAACGATGGCTTGAGCGCCAGGTTGCAGAAGACCAAGGGACTGAACACGATTTCACCGACCTGGTTTTCCCTGATTGACAATGCCGGCAACATCGATTCCCTGGCGAGCACGTCCCTATGTGCAGACGGCGCATGCGGCGGGGCTCGAAGTCTGGGGGCTGGTTTCCACTTCAAGCACGAGGGAGTCAGCACCGCTGCCGTGCTCTCGGATGCGATTGCCAGAGCCAATTTGACGGCACAGCTGATGGCACAGGCAGCGACTTACAAACTGGACGGAATCAACGTGGATTTTGAAAAGGTGCCGTCTCGCAAGCGGCAAGGACTTTTGTGGAATGGATCAGGAACTTTCCATTGCCTGCAGACAGGCAAAGCTGGTGCTTTCCATCGACAATTATGTACCGATGGGCTTTAATGATTATTATGATCTGACGGAGCAGGGGAATTGTAGCGGATTATGTCATCATCATGGGGTATGACGAACATTATGCCGGAAGCAAGGAGGCGGGGGAGCAATGCGTCGATCTCCTATGTGCAAAAACGGCATTGAGGCAACGCTCGATGAAGTACCGAAGGAAAAACGGTGAACGGCCTTCCGTTCTACACCAGGATCTGGATGACCAAGGACGGCAAGCTTTCTTCAAGGTGCTTGGCATGGCGCAGGCAGCGCAATATGTGGCTGCGCAGGGCATCACCCTTTCCTGGGATGAGGAGACGGGGCAGAATGCAGGGGAAAAGACGCAGAGCGACGGGACGCTGATTCAGGGTCTGGATGGAGGACGCAGAGTCCATCAGAGAAAAAGCTTGGCGTGATGAAACAAAAAGGACATCGGAGGCTGTGCGGCCTGGAGACTCGGCATCGAAGTCCCGGAAGTTTGGGATGAGATTGCGACTTTTACAGGCGGTGGCAACCGGTAGAAGGGAAGCAGATGAGCCGGTAGCAGCGCATTTGTAGCGAAAGGCGAACAGGGAATCAGACAATTGCAGTCCGAATGGCGAGCAGGGAATCAGATAATTGCAGTCCGAAAGGCGAACAGGGAATCAGACAATCGCGGTCCGTTTGCGGTAAAAGCAGAATCAGACTGGAGAGGAAGGCAGACAACGGAAACCAGAATCATCCGGATATCCGAAACAAATAAAACAGAACCGGAAACGCTTAGGGCGCTTGCCGAGGCGGGAAGAATCATCAGAGAAGGGGGCCTGGTCGCCTTCCCGACAGAAACGGTATATGGCCTGGGCGGGGATGCGATGAATCCGGAATCCTCAAAGAAAATCTATGCGGCAAAAGGCAGACCGTCCGACAATCCCCTGATTGTGCATATCTCGATCTTTCGGAAATCGACCGGGTGGCGGAAAAGGTACCGGAAACAGCACTGCGTTTGGCAAGACGTTTCTGGCCGGGCCCGCTTACCATGATTCTGGAAAAGGGGGAAGAGGTGCCGCTTGAAACAACGGGCGGGTTGAAACGGTCGCCATCCGAATGCCGGGAAACGATATCGCTGCCGCACTCATTCGCGAGTCCCATACACCGATTGCCGCCCCCAGCGCCAATCGTTCCGGGAGACCCTCTCCTACGCTTGCGAGGCACTGCGCAGAGGATTTGGACGGCAAAATTGAGATGATTCTGGACGGGGGAGCAGTCGGAATCGGGTTAGAGTCCACGATTGTAGACTTGAGTACGGAAATCCCCACGATCCTGCGTCCGGGTTATATCACTCTTTCCATGATCCGGGAGATTCTGCCGCAGGCGCAGGTGGATCGGGGAATCATCCGGGCGGATTCAGGATCAAACCGAAGGCGCCGGGCATGAAATACCGGCATTATGCGCCAAGGGAGATCTGACCGTGGTGAGGGGAGAACGCCAGGCGGTGGTTTCCTATATCAATGCGCAGCTTGCGGAAATTTCTGCAAGGAAGGGTTCCGGAGGATGGGCGGAAAAAGACGGCGGTCATTGCCGCAAGAGAGACAGCTTCCTCCTATCAGGCGGACCTGGTAGAGATCTGGGATCCTGCAAGGATCCGGAGGAGATTGCAAGACACCTCTTTGGGGTGTTAAGAGAAATGGACGAGGAAAAATGCGGACGTGATCTTTGCTGGAAGCATTTGATGATACCGGCATCAGGGGCAGCCATTATGAATCGGTTGTTAAAGGCGGCCGGGGAAAACTGATACAGTTATAAGGGAGGACAGAACAATGGGAAAAACTGGTATTGATGAATCATCCGTTAATTGAGCACAAAATCGGGTATATTCGCAGAACATCCACCGGAACCAAGGATTTCAGGGATGCCATCGGCGAAATTGCGATGTTGATTGGATATGAAGCGACCAGAGATTTGGAACTGCAGGAAGTGGAAATCGAGACGCCGATCTGTAAAACAACAGTCAAAAGAATTAAAGGGTAGAAAGCTTTTGCATTGTGCCGATTCTGCGGGCGGGTCTTGGTATGGTGGACGGCGTACTGGCGCTGGTTCCGACCGCAAAGGTCGGACACATCGGACTCTACAGAGATCCGCAAACACTGGAGCCGGTGGAATATTATTGCAAGATGCCGGCGGACTGCGCCCAGAGAGATATCTTCGTCCTGGATCCGATGTTGGCGACCGGAGGATCGGCCTCTGCAGCCATTACCATGCTCAAGCAAAGAGGCTGTGTCAATATCCGGTTCATGTGCATTATCGCAGCCCCAGACGGGATCGAAAGATTGCAAAGGGAACATCCGGACGTGGACATCTTCGTCGGCGCCAAGGATGACCATCTGAATGAGCACGGTTATATTGTGCCGGGACTGGGAGATGCCGGAGATCGGATCTTCGGAACCAAGTAAGAGGACAAAACTTTCGATGCCGGGACCCGGCATCGAAGAGCCTGGAAGTGTTGCAGGAGGAGAGAGTGAAGCGTCAGGATTATATTTCATGGGATGAATATTTCATGGGCGTCGCCATCCTTTCCGGCAGGGCGTTCCAAGGATCCGAACACGCCGGTCGGCTCCTGCATTGTCAGTGAGGACAACAAGATTCTATCCATGGGATACAACGGCTTTCCATAGGCTGTGCGGATGATGATTTTTCCCTGGGAGAGGGAAGCGGAGGATGAACTCGACACGAAATATCCCTTCGTCACCCATAGTGAATTAAATGCCATCCTCAATTACAGGGGCGGCAGTCTGGAAGGAGCCAAGATTTATGTGTCGCTCTTTCCCTGCAATGAGTGTGCCAAAGCCATTATTCAGGCAGGGATCCGTACCGTGATTTACGAAAGCGACAAATACGCCGGCACACCGATGAATCAGGCAGCCAAGCGCATGTTCGATGCGGCGGGGGTCAGATATCATCAGTATGCCAAAACCGGAAGAAAAATCGAACTCACACTGTAGGAACTTGCCTTATGCATCATGAATTCAGGCGGGCGGATCAACGTCCCCGCAGACCTTTTTTCATGCAACATCTGGAAAAAAAACAGTATTCCCACCGCTTGTGCAGTATCTGTCTGGTCTTTTTGACGGTAGGGAGTCTGTTTTTGTCTCTTCGCCCGCACTTTCTGTGAGGGCGTCTCAGAAAACGAGACGAAAGTTGCAGGAAGCGCAGCAGAAGCGCGATGCGACTAAGAATGAGCTTTCGAACAAGCGTAAGCAGGTGGACGGTTTTAAATCAGCAAAAAGTCCCTTCAAAATAATTTAAATTCATTAAATGCACAGTTGCAGGAAGTGAGCGACAACGTAGAAGCGTTGGAAGGTCAGATTACGCAAAAAATTTCTGAAATTGAAGAGACCGGCGCTCCTTGGAAATGGCGAAACAGGAGGTGGATCAGCAATATGCTTCTATGAAGCAGAGGATGCGCTTCCTGTTTGAAAGCAAAGCGCTTCTGTGTGATGGAGATGATGACAGAAGCGGACAGTTTTTCCGATTTGTTGAACCGCAGTGCCTTTATTGAGGCCATGAGCGCCTATGACAGAAGGAAGTTGGAAGAGTTCAAATCTGCCCAGAAGCACCTGGAAGAAGAGGAAGAAAGATTACGGTCGGAGAAGAACCAGCTGGACGACCTCCATGTGAAAAAGACAGGAGGAGCAGAAAAAGGTCACCATCCTGGTAAACGGAACCGCAAATCGGATTGATGAAACTTCCGGAGAACTTGCCGGAGCCATGCAGGAAGCGCAGGCAGTAGAGACTGCAGTTAAACGCACAGGAAAAGGATGTCGCCGCGCTGGAAGCCAAGCTGAAAGAGGAAATCAGGATCTCGAATCTGGCGAAACAGTCCGCCTGGAGGATATCTCCCAGATCGGCTTCGAAGAAAACGACAGGAACTGATGGCGGCCATCATTTACTGTGAAGCGGGATCGGAGCCTTACGAAGGAAGGTGGCTGTGGGAGCCGTGGTAATGAACCGCGTCAGAAGCGCAGTCTTTCCCAATACGGTCATGGGGGTTCTGTATCAGAGAAGACAGTTTTCTCCGGTAGGAAGCGGAAGGTTTGCCCTCGCACTGCAGAATCATAAGGCAACTGCCTCCTGCTACCAGGCGGCGGACGAGGGCGATGAGCGGATATTCCAATGTAGGAGAGTGCGTTTATTTCGGACACCGATTCCGGGACTTTTCCGGCATCAGCATCGGCGGGCACATCTTTTATTAAGAGCGAAGCAGGGAAGTGGGAAGTGCCTGCATGATCGGCAACTGCAGGAGAGTGATGCCGTCTGCTTCGAGTTCTTTTAGCAGAGCATCGAGGCGCAGTAGCGCCTTTTTAACAGGGAAAGGGAGAGAGATTCCTCTAGGGCCAGTGTGAATTCGTCCAGATCCAGGATCCGATACCTGCCGGTTGCCTCTTCATAGATGACATCCACCAGCAGATCGGTCACGACCAGCCGGTCGCCGGATTCGCTCTCTTCGTAGTCCACGATGTCGCAGTACCAGTAGCTGCTGCCATCGCCCCTGCAAAAAGAGAGACCTTGTAACCGCGTTTCAGATAATAACAGGAATAGCCGTGTGATAAATCGGGGCGCGCATGAAGCGCCTTCCAGGACGTTACGATGGTTTCATCGCTTCTGGAGAGAATCATATCATCCTTCAACAGGATGCATTCGGAGGGAATCAGACGTTTGCGGTAAAGAAAGAGCTCCTGCATAAGCGCCTCCAAGTCATGCAAAATTCAGGGATGGTTTTAGCTTACTATCCCATCCGGTAAAAGTCAAAGGATACCCATGAAAAAAATAAATTGCTGAAATTATCCGTCTTTTTGCTTTCTTTTCTCTTCTTCGTTTTCCTTTTGAAAAAAACGTTGAATCATGTGCGTACGGATTCCACCGTGCAAATGGAAGAGGCTTCTCTCCCTCTTCTGACGCTGGTAGCGGATGGCAGACAGATGAATACGCTTCACGGATACAAAAAGGAAATGGACACGGCTCACATCCGCAGCACCATCTTCGCACTACCGGAAAACAGGCAGGTGAGTGCCAGAGTTTTTGTATGGAGGGAAGGTAAAAGATGCTTCCTTTGAAGTCAGAAGCACGGATGGAAAAATCTGGTGGAGCAGACAAACATTCCGGATCTCCAGAAAGAGAGGATACGGACAGTCTCCTTCTGCATTTTGCCGTCAAAGATTTAATTGAAGTAGACCGGGAATACATGCTGGTACTTGTACCTGCACACGGAGCAGGACCAATCGGTGCGTTATTATACAAGGATTGTTCTGCCCTGGGAGGAAAGGAACAGTATGATTTGCAGGATCAGGTGGATTTCGCCCTGGATTTTTCTGCCAAAACCCTAGCCAGGGACCGCAGCATTTCACACTATTTGGAGACGACGGCGCTTGGGAAGACGGACTCCCCGGAAAAGGGTTGATATTCATTCGGTTTTGCTAGATTACCTATCAAGGTTTAAAAGTGACCAGGAACGAAGAACCGGAGGTAGATGTCTTTGATATTCGAAAGGGAACGATCTCGCTCGCCTGACCTATCCTGTTGTGGTAGAAGAGGATGGGAAGAGAAGAACCTGCAGGGTAAAAGAGAATTTTTTTCTGCGTCATGCGGGGAAAAAGACCTATCTGCTCCGTTATCAGCGTACGATGAATACGATTTTTGATCCCAGGGAGGTTGAATCAGAATCAGACCAGCTCAAGCTCTTTATCTGCAACAAAGATGCGGTAACACTTTCGGAAAGCGAGGAGGAGAGTATTTTCCTTTGTGAATGAAGGAGACTCTTTCTCTGCAACCTGTCGGACAGAAGCTTTGTGAGATGTATTCGGTTTTATGAGTCGGATCATTGGGATCCCCGGACATTCTATGACGGGGCGACCATTCGGATTTTAAAGACGGATGAAACTTCTGGACTGACCTTTTTAGTGACCGGATATGTGAACCGGGGCAGCCATGAGGGAGAAACGGGGACGGCACTTTACCGCTATGATCCCGTGATTGCGGCGGTGGAGGAACTTGCCTGGATCCCGGACGTTGTGTCGGAGGACATCTTAAAGGCAGAGGTGCAGAAATTGCACTACTTGAACAACGACGATACGTATTTTACAGAATTCGGAGACGAAATCTATCAAATCAACCTGAAAACACAAGAGGAAAAGCTGCTGGTCGGGCAGATTGGAGAAAAAAATCTGGCCTATTCTCAGGACGGAAGCAGAAGTGCTTATGAGGAGAAAACGAAGGACAATCGGACGCTCATCCGAGAGAAGGATCTGGGAAGCGGTAAGGAGAGGGTTTTTCGTGCTTCGGAAAACAGCAGCCTGAAGGTGTTGGGTTTCATTGGGGATGATTTGATTTACGGAGTGGCAGATCCGGCAGATGCGGGGAGAAACCAGAGCGGAGAAATGGTTTCCGCCATGGCGCAGGTAAAGATCGCCGGCAGTGAAGGTGAGAGCGTCGATTCGTATCAGGCGCCCGGCTTCTTCGTGACAGGGGTGCAGGTGAAGGAAAATCAGATTATTTTACACCGGGTGAAAAAAACAGACACCGGTCTCCTTGTGGAAGCGTCTAACGACCAGATTATCAGCAAGGACGCAGCGGGGAAAGAGAGCAATCACCTGCAGGTGGTGAAGCAAAAGATGGAGAGTGAGGCGCGCAAGTCGGGGTTAAATCCGGATGCACCGCAAGAGACGCAAAACAGATTGGTGATCGTGATGCGTGAACCGGTTCGCCTTGGTGGAGCCAAGAGTGCGAACACCGGGAGAGGTGGAATTTGAAGGGAATCGGACGATTGTCTTACATGCAAAGGATCGGAGAACGAGTACTATGCCTATGCAGAAAGGGATGTAGTCAGTGCGCAGAATTCGCCTGCAGAGCCGGTGAAAGCAGGCTTATGATAATTTCGGGCAGGTTGTGGACGACCAAAATCAGTATGTGTATTACAGAGGAAACGTGCAGACAAGAAACCAGATGATGGCATTAACCGGTGCGGTGGAAGGAAAAGATTACAGCAACCAGGATTCGACGGCAGTTTGTTTAGATGTCATTTTAAATAATGCGGGAGTGAGCCGTGATGCGGCAGGGATGTTAAAAGAGGGACAGTCTGCTGCACAGATTCTGAAGAGCGCCATGCCGGATACGCAGGTGCTGCCGTTAGATGGTTGTCCGCTGCCTGCCATGCTTTATTATGTGAATCAGGATTCAGCCGTCATGGTATCCTTTCCGGATGGACATTCCGTCCTGCTCATAGGATTTAATGAGTTGAATACCGTGATTTTTGATCCGAAGAAAGGGAGCGCTTCCGTCTATAAATACGGAATGAACGATTCGCTCCGCCTCTTTACGGAAGCGGGCAGTCACTTCCTCACCTATCTTCCGCCAAGGGAGTGAGGAAGCGAAAAAACGACCCTCTATTGCACGGGTGAAAGAAGGTGCGATAGAGGGTCGTTTTGATAAGAGTCCGGAGTCTTACCTGGAGAGTCCTTGTTCCTTGTATCGTTTCACGAGCTCCTGGATTCTCTCGACAGGGTTTTAGTAGATCGCTGATGGACGCATCGTGATTTAAGGTATCAATGATATAAGCGACATATTTGCTCATATCGCAGCTGATATACCAGTCACGAGAGAGAAGTTCCGGGGTCTGATAAATCAGATTCGTGGTGAGCAGTTTGTCGAAAACGCCGTCCTGATAGGCTTCATCGAAGGGTGCCAGTCCGCAGGTAAATAAGCCGAAGGTGGAGAAAATATAGATCTTATCTGCCTGCCTTTTTGAGCTGAATGGCAACGTCCAGCATGCTTTCTCCGGAGGAGATCATGTCATCAATGATAATGACGGTTTTTGCCTTCTACGCTGGAACCCAGGAATTCATGGGAGATAATCAGGTTGTGACCCCCGACAAGGCGGGTGTAATCGCGCCTCTTATAGAACATCCCGACATCCAACCCCAGGACGGAGGCAAGGTATACTGCACGGTTCATGCCACCCTCATCCGGGCTGATGACCATCATGTGATCCGAGTCAAGCTGAAGATCCGGGATGTGGGTTGAGCAGGCCCTTAATGAACTGGTAAAGTGGTGCGCACCGTTTCAAAACCGTGGAGAGGAATGGCATTCATCACGCGGGGATCATGTGCTTCAAAGGTGATGATATTGTCCACACCCATGGCAACCAGCTCCTGCAGAGCGATGGCACAGTCAAGAGATTCTCTGCCGGTGCGCTTGTGCTGGCGTCCTCGTAGAGGAAGGGCATAATGACGTTGATTCTCCTGGCCTTGCCGCCGACAGCGGCAATGATGCGCTGAGATCCTGATAGTGGTCGTCAGGGGGACATGTGATTCTCCTGGTCAAAGAGAGAGTAGACCATGGAATAGTTGGTGATGTCGACCAGCAGATAAAGATCATCTCCGCGGACGGATTCCTTGATCACCCCCTTCCCCTCTCCGCTTCCAAAGCGTGGAACCTCAGAGTCAAGAATAAAGGAGGGCGTTCGTAACCGGAAAAGAGAGACTGCCTTTGTGTTCATTCTCTCGTTCCTTCCTCCATTTGACAGAAAAGCATCCACTTTCTCAGCGAAAACTCTCATATCCCTGAGGGGATGATTCCGAGGGAACCGACAGGAATGGTTTGCAGGTCTCTGCGTTCTTCTCTTCTGGGCATGATTTAATTCGTCCTCATAAATTTGTTAGCCAGCCGTACGTCGCCACCTGCAAGTTCCAGGACGGTATAATCGGCGATCAATCTGGAAAAAAGTCGATCGGAATAGCGGGATCTTAATTCCTCCAGGTTCAGGTTGGTGGAAATAATGGTTGATGTGCCGCGCAGTTTGCGCTCGTTAACAAGATCAAAAAGCCTGGCGGAAACGAAGGCATTGGTGACCTCTGCTCCCAGATCGTCAATCACGAGCAGGTCACAGGAAATCAGATCCTCTCGAAAAGCGGAAAGACGGCGCCCTTCTCCTTTGTAATCAAAGACGGCATCTGCCAGGCGGTCAAACAGCTCTCCGGAGCTGAAATATAGGACACGATAGCCGAGATCCAGAACTTCCTTAGCGGTGGCAATGGATAGGAAACTTTTGCCACTCCCCACTGTACCATAAAAGAGGATATTTTGACAGCCTTCCTTTTGAGGGAAGGTAGAAAGAAAATCCCTGCAGGTTTGGTAGGGCCAGATAAAAAAACGGCGCTGATCCTCCTCCTCCCGAAAAAGGTCCGTCGGAGATGAGAAAAATTGTTGGTTTCATCAATTTTTTTCCAGATTGACTGCGCATAATACAATTTGCGCATTTTGGTCTGAAAGCAGTGGCAGAAGGTATGATTCCTTAAACCGGTGTCTTTGCAGTCCGGACAGGTATATTGCAGTTGAAGGTCCTCCTTGCGGTATCCGTGAGCGGACAGGAGAGCCTCTTTCTTAGACATCAGGTCCGATAGCGCCCTGCGAAAGTCCTGAATCGTATAGGGACTGACCATTCAGAATCTTCTTTCCGGATTCCAGAGCCAGATTGGCAGTCTCTTCTTCCAGCTGTTTGAGTTCCGGCAGAGCAAGGTAAAATTTCCTGTCTCCTTGTATCCAACTCTGCCTGGTGCCGCTTTCTGGTCTGCTCATATTCGTGCATCATCGCATCGTACTGCGCATTGCTAAGATTCAAAACAGATGCTCCCTGCTCTATTTATTGCTGACGATTTTTGTTTCAGTTCTTCGAAATCATAATTGTGCTGTTCGTAACGGTTAAAGCGATTTCTGGTATCCACCACATTCGACGAGGAGTCAGGCGCGTCAGACGTTTCTAGACAGCTCTTTCTCATGCGCTTCATCTAAGAGGCGGATGTCCTCCATAGTCGTTACCTTGTGCTCATGCCATCTGAATAGAATTTTCTCGGCATAATTCAGGCGTTTGCCCTGGGTGCGCTACGCTTCTGCAGGCAGGCTTCCAAAAAGGATGTCCATCGAAAACGCATAACTGTTCAGCCAGCGGTCAAAAACGAGTGCTTCCGCAGAGGTTAGAAGATTGCTCATTCCCAGCGCCCTCATGAGTTCCAGCACGCGTTTTGTCATTTTTCAGCCCTTCCGTCTTGGCTGCCTCCGGCGTTCTGATCTGCGCTTTATTCCATTCAATGGCTACTTTTTCCAAATAGGAGGCATAGGGAGGAACAGGGATTTGGCATTTTTGACCGTATATTGAAACAGATAATCCATCAGGTCGGTCGAAAAATGCAGGCTGTCATAGATATAGAGAACGGAGCGCTGTTCGCTCGAAGAAACAGGCCGTTTAAAATACATCTCCGCCAGACCAAAAACCTCGGAAAGAGAGGGATCCTGAATAAATTGATTGAGTTCGGCAGCAGAATAAGAACGCTTCTGCGGGAGTGCCGCCTGCGAGAAGATGCTTCCCCGCTACTGAGAGAGGAAAACAGGGACGAACTCTCGGACAACTCGGATAAAGCAGACTCTGCAACACCGGAGGGGGCTTCTGAACATAGCGAAGAAGAGACCTCGGAATGAACAGGCCTTGCTTTCCTGGCGGTGACATCCTCTAAAGCGATTTCCTGGAGAGATCCGTCTGTGTCATATTCCAGACGCAGGATACCCTTCTTTTCCCAATAGATCAGGGCCCGATGGATATCCTTTTTCCGTATGATTGAATTTATCCGCAATATCCATCACCGTGGTAGGTCTTCCGCTGGAAAGTTTGCGTAATAAATACAAATAGACCTTTAACTGCGCATCGTTTGCGTCAGCCATATATTCGTCAATAAAAACGTTAGAAACCGCAGTCGTCCCCCGTCCTGCGGTCCTGGCGATCTGGACCCGACCCATCATTTTGTTTCACCCATCCTTCTCTGATTTGCTCTGTCTTGTGCCATCGCATTGGCACAGCAAAGCGGTGGAACAGTTACAGATTCTAGCATAGCCTTTTGCGGAAAGAAATAGGCAAGGTGACGAGATTTTTGCTCTCGTCCCCCTGCCAGGTGGATTCGGTAAAAATGTGAAAAAATGTGGATATTGTGGATATAAGTGAAACCGTTATCAAAAATACCCAAGAAAACAAGGATCCGCAGGAAGGGGGAAAAGAGAGTTTTTCCACAGGAATGGGAAGCTTTTTGCAGGGATCGCAGCGTGGAAATGTGGATAAACTACCGTCCCAGAAGGTCTTCCCTCGATTTTCACAACGTCTCCCGCTCCCATGGTTATCAACACATCGTTTTTCGTGCAATTTTGCAGGAGGAATTTTTTTCGATTTCAGAAAAAGACGGAAAAATAATCACATTCATGTCCGGTTTTTCGTATTTCCTCTTGCAGGGTTTTCGAGCTGATTCCCAGATGATCGGTCTCCTGGCTGCATAAATGTCGGCGAGAACAATCTTGTCGGCAAAGGCAAAAGCGCCTCTGCAAAATCATGCATCAGGGCCTTGGTGCGCGTGTAGGTATGAGGCTGAAACACACACAGAGCGTTTTTATGCGGGTAATTTCTGGCCGCTGTCAGGGTGGCGCGATTTCCGTGGGATGGTGCGCATAATCATCAATGATCGTCACACCGTCTACCTCCCCTTGCGTTCAAAGCGCCGGTTGGTGCCGCTAAAGTTTTTAAAAGCGGTGCGGATTCTGTCTTCCGGCACCTGCATGAGATCAGCGGCGGCGATGGCGGCCATGGAATTGTATACATTATGGAGACCGGGGATGCGGAGCGTAATCCGGTCCGTGCTGCCGTCTTTTTTATGAAGGGTATAGGTCGGGCATGCAAACTGGTCATAGGTGATGTCTGTTGCGTAATAATCAAAAGTGCTCGTTTAGGCCGTAGGTGAGGATGCGCCCTTCACGGCCGCTGTGATCTCTTCCAGACGATCAATTTCTCCGTTAATGACAAGCGCACCGTCTTCGGGAAGGAGAGAAGCGAATTTGGCAAAAAGAAGCACGGATCTCATTCAGGTCCTTAAAGAAGTCCAGATGGTCGGCATCAATATCCAGGATGACGGAAACTTTCGGGAAAAAGCTGTGATAGCTGTTGGTATATTCGCAGGCTTCGGTCACAAAATAACCGGAGTGGCCGACTCGAATATTGCCGCCGATATCGCGGAAGACTCCGCCGATCGATAAGGTGGGGTCCATGTCAGCTTCTAGTAGAATCTTAGACAGCATCGAGGTGGTAGAAGTTTTGCCATGCGTACCTGCAATGGCAACAGGAAAATCGTAGAACTTCATGATCTGTCCCAGTAGCTGGGCTCTGGTGAGCATCGGCAAATGAAGCCTGCATGCCGCCTGGTATTCCGGATTGTCGTGGTGAACCGCTGCCGTATAAACGACCACATCAATTTTTGGGTTTGCCTGTAGAATATTTTTCTTCTTGCCCATAAAAATCAGGGATTCCCTGCTTTCTCCAGAACCTCCGTCATTTCGGATCTCTTCGCATCCGAGCCGGAAACCGGAAAGGATTTATCCTTTAAGATGTGGGCGAGGCCGCTCATTGAAATGCCGCCGATGCCGATGAAGTAAACGTGAACGGGATGATGATAGTCGATTTGATACATAGATTCCTCGCTTTTTAGACGTCTGTGATTGCATTCGGATTCTGTGAGGCCCCTGCCCCTACTACATCCTCATGTCCAGGCGTGTGTTCAGGCAAGACTGTGATTGTATTCGGATTCCGTGGGACCCCTGCCCCTGCTACATCCTCATGTCGGGGCGTGTCATGAATCTCCCGCTTAGGCAGACGAGTCTGCCTAAGCGGGAGGGATTATGACACTGTAATCTGATATAAAACCCATAAGATTTGATGTCAAAATGGGGGCTTCGGTTAAATTTATAGGCGAAATGGGCGTCTTATGAGATAACAAAAGGTATCATTGTATATTTTTACTATAAACAAAGAAATTTCGGCGTTTTTTAAACAGGATGCTTTTATTTTTTTGAGTAGATGGTGTTATAATCCTGTTATATATCTGAAAGGAGCTCTTTTAGATAGAAGTCGCTTCCTGCCAGGGAGCGCATTGTCTGGAGCCAGAACTTTACTTGCAGACTCTTACTACAAAGGCGAAGACAAGATAAAAGATCGTCACGAAGGATGGCGAGAGAGATGTTGGTGGATTGTTTGTAGAAAGAGGTGTAGCTATCATGGAAATTACAGACGTCAGAATCAGAAAAGTGGACAAGTTAGGGAAGCTGAAGGGATTGCCAGTATCACGATCGACAATGAGTTCGTGATTCGTGATATCAAGGTGATCGACGGAGATAAGGGGCTCTTATTGCGATGCCCTCCAAGAAATCGGTAGATGGGGAATATCGTGATATTGCACATCCGATCAACTCCGAGGGTCAGAAGTATGATGCAGGAGAAGATTTTAAATGCCTATGAGAAGTCGCAGGTCATGCCTTTTTACAGGCGCGGTGACAAGCGTCGCAGGATGATCGGAACACAGGGGAGAACGGCCGTACTTTGCGACCGTCATCTGTCTTTCGTGGTATGATAAAGAAGTCAGGGGTCATTTTACCGGGGATGTGTTGCTTTTTGTACCCGTAAGGATGACTTTTTGACGAACAAATATAACCAACGTTTCTATTTTATTATAAAAAGAAAGGAAGCCACGATGCGAAAAACAAAGATCATTTGTACCATTGGTCCCGCCTCGGAGGATGAAGAAATTCTGGAGAAGATGGTGAAGGCGGGGATGAATGTCGCCAGACTCAATTTTTCTCACGGTACACGAAGAACATCAGAAAAAGATCATCACGATCAAGAAACTCAGGGAGCGCATGGGGGTACCGATTGCCATCATGCTGGATACCAAGGGGCCGGAATATCGAATCGGTACGTTTGCGGATCACAAGATTGAACTGAAGGAGGGAGATACTTTTTATCTTCACCGCCAGAGAGGTGGGAAAGGCGATCAGGAGAAGGTTTCCGTCAGTTATAAGGACCTGCCGCATTCGGTGGAACCGGGCGACAAGATTCTGGTGAACAACGGGCTGGTGGTCTGCATTGTGAAGGAGATTCAGCAGGAGGATGTGATCTGCACCGTGGAGACGGGAGGTGTCATTTCCGATCACAAGAGCATGAATTTTCCGGGTAAGCTGATGCAGGAGATTTCCTGAGCGAACAGGATAAATCCGACCTTCTGTTCGGCATTGAAAAACGGCATTGATTTTTGTGGCTGCCTCCTTTGTTTCCACAGGAGACGACATAGAGAGATGCGGGAGTTTTTAGACAAGAACGGCGGTAAGGACATCAGTATCATTGCCAAGATCGAGAATCGTTCCGGTGTAGAGAATATCGAAGATATCTGCGAAGTGGCGAGCGGTGTCATGGTAGCCAGGGGCGATCTGGGAGTGGAGATCGACTATATGGAGGTGCCTGCCGTCCAGAAGGAAATCGTTTCCAAATGCAGGCTGCTCGGACGCCGCGTGATCATCGCAACGGAGATGCTCGAATCCATGATCACCAATGTCCGTCCCACCAGAGCGGAGATTTCCGACGTGGCCAATGCGGTTTATGACGGCGCCTCTGCGATCATGCTTTCGAGGAATCGGCGGCGGTAAATACCGGTGGAAGCAGTTTCCGTCATGGCAAGGGTGGCGGAATATACCGAAAAATCACATTCACTACAGAGAACGTTTCAAGAAGGAAGAAATTCAGTTCCGTGACGATCTGGATGCCATTTCCCATACGACCTGCCAGATGGCGATGGATCTGGACGCCAAGTGCATTGTGGTTTCTTCCGTGAGCGGCAGAACCGCCCGTATGGTCAGCCGTTTCCGCTGCGAGATCCCGATTATCGGCATGACGACCTCTCTGCGTGCCTACTATAAACTGGCACTCTCCTGGGGGCGTGACGCCCATGCTTTGCGAACAGTACGATTCCTTAGACGTCATGCTGTATCATGCGGTGAGCGTGGCGACCGAATATCTGGGATTAAAAGAGGGGGATCGCATCGTCCTAACCGGCGGACAGATCGGAGGCGGCGCCGGAAGCACCAATATGATCAAGGTGGAAAAAGGTACATCGCAGACCGGCACTGTAAGGCGAATGACAGGTCAACCGGGAACAGAATAGCGCTGTCATAGGACGGAAAGTGGGAAGCGGCCGGATAAAAATTCCGGCCAGACGCTTCCCTTTTTATCGTTACATGTGATATACTTCTTTCGTTAATTATGGTTTTGCTTTTTGTGTTCAGTCTCAGAAGGGAGAATTTATGAAAGGGAATCGGTGTCCCGTTAGTGCCCTGCTGCTCGTGGGGTCGCTTGCCGGATGTCAGTCTGCAGCGGAATCAGCAGGAGGAAATGATGCACAGAACACGACTGCCCAGTCTTCGCAGCAGGCAGCGGGAGAAGCTGCTTCCGGTACGCAGCCTGGTGGAAGCGGAGTGGCTAAGCCTGATCTCAAAGTGGGCTTCATCTACGTTGGAGATGAAACGGACCAGGGTTATACGACCAATTTCATGTCCGGTGCGAGAGAAATGCAGAAGAAGCTCGGTTTAAAAGACGACCAGATCATCGAAAAAGAAGAATATGCCGGAGGGAGCGGAGTGTGCAACAGCGCTGAAAGAACTGGCGGAAGCGGGCTGCAACATCATTTTCACAACTTCTTTCGGTTTTGAACAGTATATGGAAGAGGTGGCACCGGATTACCCGAACATTCAGTTTTGTCAGGCAACCGGATTTCAAGGTGCGACAGACAAGTTAGAGAACACCCATGATTTCTTTCCACAGATCTTCCAGGCCCGTTACCTGTCCGGTATCATTGCGGGGATGAAAACGAAGACCAATAAGATCGGTTTTGTCGCAGCCATGCCCTTTTCGGAAGTCGTAAGCGGATACACGGCATTCTATCTTGGAGCAAAGAGTGTCAATCCGAAGGTGCAGATGGAAGTCATGTATACCAACAGCTGGAACGATGCGCAGAAGGAAGCGCAGTTGGCGCAGGCACTGATTGATGACGGCTGTGATGTGCTGGGGCAGCATGCCGATTCCGCTGCGACGGCGACGACGGCGGAGAGCAACAAGGTCTGGCAGATCGGTTACAATACCGACATGATTGATCAGGCGCCGAATGCATCGATTACGGGAGCACGCTGTGACTGGGGATCCTACATCACTTATGCGGTGCAGTGTGTGATCGATGGCAAGCAGATTCCGCAGGACTGGACCGGCGGCTTAAAAGAGAATGCGGTTCTGCTGACGCCCTATAATGATAAGCTGATGCCGCAGGGTGCAGCAGATGCGGTGGAAAAGGCGAAGCAGGAGATTGAGGACGGCAAGCTGCATGTCTTTGATACCAAAACCTTCACATTGGACGGCAAGGAAATGTCCTCTTATATAACTGAAGCCGGCAAAGAATTTATCTCAGACGGTTATTTCCATGAGCAGGATCCGAAGTCGGCGGTTCTTCTCCTGCTTTCCTGTCGATTGGACGATTGACGGAATCACGGTAAAGAAATAACGTTATTTTGATCTTTTACGGAGGTGTCTCTGCAAATGGGGCACCTCCGTCTGTTCTGCAAAAAAGAAGATTCTACAGGAAAGAAGATCCCACAGGAGGAAACACATGGAGAATGAAGTCTTCGCGGTGGAAATGCGCGGGATTTCCAAAGTCTTTTCGGCAAGGTCAGGGCCAACGACTCGCGTTGATTTGAAACTGAAAAAGGGAGAAATTCTGGCGCTGTTAGGAGAAAACGGCAGCGGGAAGACCACCTTGATGAATATGCTCCGGTATCTATTATCAGGACGAGGGGAAGTTCTCGCAGACGGGTGCCCGGTTCCGATCCGTTCGCCGAAAAGATGCATTTGCACATGGAATCGGTATGGTTCACCAACACTATTTGCTGGTGAATGTGTTTACCGCAGCGGAAAATATCGTTTTGGGAACGAAGATCAGGGGCTCTTTTTCGAATCGAAAAAGTCAATGAGCAGGTGCGGAGATTGTGGACCGCCATGGCTTTGACCCTAGATCCGAAAAAAGAAAATTTATGATATGTCCGTTGCGGAGAAGCAGACCGTGGAAATCGTCAAGGTTCTATACAGAGGAGCGAAGATTCTGATTCTGGATGAGCTGACAGCGGTTTTTAACACCGCAGGAGACGCAAAAACTGTTTCAAGTGTTGTTCCACATGAAGAAGGACGGGAAATCCATCATTATTATCACGCATAAGCTGAACGAAGTGTTGGAGGTTTCGATCGGGTGGAGATTTTAAGACACGGCAGTTGCGTAGAGACGGTGCGCACGGAGGACGCAACGGTGAATTCCCCTAACCGAGGCCATGGTCGGGAAAAAGATGGAACTGAAGCTGGAGCGACCGGAAACGCAGCCGGGGCCCGGGATTCTGCGGGCGGAGCATTTGCGGGTGCGAAATTCGGAACAGCTTTTGGCACTGGACGATGTCTCTTTTGCGCTGAACGGAGGGGAGATTCTCGGTGTGGCAGGCATTTCCGGGAGCGGTCAAAAAGAGCTCTGTGATGTGGTGGCGGGCCTGGTTAGACCGGAGAAGGGAAAAATCTTTTTCCGCAGAGAAGGTGGGGAGAAGGATGAGATGATGGATCTTTTTAACCCTGAGTGAAGAGGAGAGGAGAAAAGCCGGTATTTCCCACTTCGGGGCTTTTGCCTATGTGCCGGAGGACAGGGTTGGGCATGGGGCTGGTGGCTCCATGGGGAATGACGGATAACATGTTGCTTCGTACCTACAATAGGGAAAAAGGGGATCCTGGCAGACCGCAAGACGCCCAATGAGATGGCAAAAAAGCTGATTCAGGATCTGGAGATCAAGACGCCCGGGACAGAGGTACCGGTGAGAAGGCTGTCGGGAGGCAACGTGCAGAAGGTACTGCTTGGCAGAGAAATCATGTGCATGCCGCAGCTCCTCATCGTTTCCTATCCCACCAGAGGACTGGATATCATGTCTTCCTATAAGGTATTTGAGTTGGTGAATGAGCAAAAGAAAAAAGGAGTGGCGGTGCTCTACATTGGCGAGGATCTGGACGTGCTGATGGAGCTCTGTGATCGGATTCTGGTTCTCTGCGGAGGGAAGGTCAGTGGAATTCTGGATGCGAGAAAGACGACCAAGGAGGAAATTGGTCTGCTGATGACGGGAACGATTCAAACAGAGACCCGTGAGGAGAGCGTCTATCCAAAGAGGGGGAAGAATGAGGATGCAGATGAAAAACAGCGAAGAACCCTTCGTCCGTATGGTGAAAAAGGGATCGCCTGACGAGAATGCAGGCCTGGCGGATCCGGGTGATTGCCGTGCTGCTGGCGCTTCTGGCGGGGGCGGCTTTGTTTCTGGTTTTACGGAAAAATCCGGTGCAGGCGTACCTGGACATGCTTTACGGCGCCTTTTGGTTCCAAGGTTCTTGCACAGGAGACGATCAGCAAGACGATTCCGCTCCTCATTACGGCAATCGGTATTTCCTATGCCTTTCAGATGCACTTCTGGAATATCGGCGGGGAGGGACAGATCCTGATGGGAGGGATCGGAGCGGCTTATTTTGCTTACTTTATGCGGATCAATTGCCGAGGATTCCGCCCTTCTGATCATGATGGTCAGTGCGATGTGTATGGGGGATTGTATGGACTGATCCCTGCCCTCTTTAAGGTGAAATTCGGCACCAACGAAACGCTCTTTACCCTGATGTTAAATTATATCGCCTTCTATATCATCGTTTTTCTGGAAAAACGGGCCGTGGAAGGCACCAGGCAGTTCTTTTCCCAAGATGCCGATGATCAACCGCGGGGTTTATCTTCCAAGGTGGCAGGCGTGCAGTGGGGATGGATTGCCGGTTTGCGTGCTGATTGAAATCACCTGGTTCGTCTTTCATAAAAACGAGGGCAGCTACGAAATTGCGGTCGTCGGAGAGAGCAATAAGACGGCACGTTATGCAGGGATCAATGTGGGGAAGGTTTTTCGCAGAACCATGTTTTTCCGGCGCCATCATCGGGCTGGTCGGATTCTTTTCAGGTGGCGGGCACCGATCATGCGCTGACAGAGGAACAGCGGGAGGGTCGGCTTCACCGCAATTACCGTGGCATGGCTGGCGCACATGAGCCCTGTGCGCATCGGTGTGGTCGCCCTTGGGATTGCCATTCTGGAAAGGGATGCAATCAGCTGGAGACGACCATTGGGATCCCTGCTTCCGTTGCGGATATCCTCATCGGCATTATCCTGTTCTTTATGCTGGGTTGTGATTTCTTTATCAACTATCGTTTGATTTTTCAGGAAAAAGAAGGAGGCGACGAGATGAATACACTGATTCACCTGTTAGAGGCGGCAGTGATCGCAGGAACGCCTCTGCTTCTGGGAGCGCTTGGAGAAATTCTTCAGAACGGGCGGGGAACCTGAATCTTGGCGTAGAAGGGGAAATGTTCATGGGAGCCGTTGCTGGATCGCAGCCGCCTTCTTTTATAACCAGGCGGGAGGGAGAACGGCTTCGCTGCGGTAGCGTTCGCTACTCTTTTTCCTTCCTCTTGGCGCACTGGGAGCCTTGATCTATGCCTTCCTGGTGGTTACTATGCGGGCGAACCAGAACGTGACCGGTCTGATTCTGACGATTTTTCGGAACGGGCTTCGGCAATTTCTTCGGCGCTTTTTCCAAAGATGACGGGGAAAACGCTGGTGGTATCCGATACGACCAAAAAGATGTTTGGAAATGGTTCCTGTTCAACTGGATGGTCTATCTGGCCCTTCTGATTGCCCTTCTGATGGCGTACTTCCTCTATCATACAAGGAGAGGGCTGTCCCTGCGGGCGATCGAGAGAATCCGCAGGCAGCGGATGCGGCGGGCATACCGGTGTCTTTTGTACAAATACGTGGCAAACCATGATCGGGGTGGCATTTGCGGGCTCGGCGGCATGTACATCAGCATGGTTTCCCAAAACGGGAACTGGGTGGATAATTGCGTCAGCGGATATGGCTGGCTGGCGGTGGCGTCGTGATTTTCGCCGCCTGGAGCCCTTACCGCGCCTTGCTTGTCTCCATTGTTTTTGGCGGCCTCATGATTTTGCGCTTCTATGTGCAACTGCCGATTCCAAGCCAGTTTTATGAAAATGGCGCCCTATGCGGTGACCATTCTCGTGTTGATTATCACCAGCATGAGGGGCACGAGGGAGCATAACCAGCCGAAGAGTTGCGGCATCAATTATTTCCGGAAGAGAGAGATAGGAGAGAGAATGGAAAACGGGGAAAGAGAGCCCTCCTGCGGAAGAAGACCGGCATACCGCTTAAAAAGGTATGCCGGTAAGGATAGGCAAATCGTTTCATCGGGAAGATGGTCGTTTACAGGAGCTTCCCTCGTAGATGGCACGGGCGCCTCCGATGTATTTGGGGCGTCTGCGTGCGCAGGTGATCACGGCATTTCCAATCCTCTGAAGGCTGATACGAGCGGAACGACCACAGGGTGGATGTGCATGCCGATCAGGGTCTGCCCGATATCGATTCTGGCGTCGGCCCTTGCGCTCAGATCTTCGACCAGAACGGCATCGGGCAACTTTTCATAGGCCACGAGGCAAAGGCACCTCCTGCGTGGTTCGGCTGCGGGATGGCGTTGACTCTTTCCAGATCATATTTTTCCATCGTACTCCGGCTACCACCAGCGCACGATTCAAGTGTTCGCAGCACTGGGCGGCCAGCCGGATTTTCCTGGCAAAAGAGCGGAAGAAATGCCCTCGTACAGGGCGAGCGCCACATCCATGCTGGTCGCGCTGCCGATTTTTCCCCGAGGACTTCGGAGCTGGAGCAGCCGACCACGAAGAGAGAATCCGGTTGCAGGTGAGCTGACTCACAAATTTCCAGAACGGCAGCTTTTTGCAACTTCCTGTATTTGACTGAAATCTACTTGCGCCATTGTGATCCTCCTGATTGGAAAAAGAGATCCTCTTGCATCATCGGATGCTCTTGATTTTTCTCTGCTTCATATCTTTCCTGTTTATCTTTCCTGCAGCTTTTCAAAGCGCTCGATCAGCCCGCACTTAAAGCAGAGGAAGAGGGATAAGACGACGCCGAGCAGGGACTGTGCCGCTTCATAGGGAATGCCGATGATGGCCGTTTCGCGACTGCCGTAGACAAAAGCTTTTCCCAGAGTGTATCCGATCACCATGATGAGCGCACCAATGAGTGTGGCAAGGAGAGTCAGAGGAAAACGCTTCCGCTGTTCTCCAGCCTTCCGGTGCACCAGGAGAGAGATGACGAGTGCCTGCAGCCCATGAGTGGCGAGAGAGACAAACATGGGGGCAGGATAGAAAAATCATGTCGCCCAGGAAGGCGCCGATGCCGCCGACCAGCATGGCCGGAAAGGGAGCCAGTAAAAATCGCTGCGGTGCAGATCACGGCGTCGCAGAGGTAGAGATGCCTCCCGGTACCGGAATGCCGTAGGAGGAGACGGCGATGTTCATTGCCATGAACATACCGCCAAGTGCCAGTGTACGGATCTGGTCGCTTCCCAAAGCGACGGAAGCTGCTGTTTTTTGCGTTGCAGTGGATGTGTTTAGCATGTTATTCTCCTTCATGTGAGTGATATGATTGTCAAACGTGGATCCATTCTTTTTCGAAATTCCGGATACGCCTGACATCGGTATCACGGAAATCACAATCCTTATTATAGAAAAATCTGGTATTGTTTCCATAACCAAATTATGAATAAATGACAATGCCAGATGACAAGATCAGCCAGAGTGAGGTGAGAAATGTTTATCATTGCAGGACTGGGCAATCCGGAGAAAAATATGACGGCACGAGGCACAACAGCGGGTTTGCCGTGATCGATCTTTGGCTAAAGCAGAATCAGATTCCCTATGGAGGTACAAAGTTTCGCAGTGCAACGGGAAGCGGCGTCATAGGCGGCAAGAAGGTGCTGCTGTTAAAACCGCTTACCCATATGAATCTGAGCGAGAGGCCATCGGGGAGGCCTGCGCCTTTTTATAAAAATCAGGGCGTGGAGGAAGAATTGATTGTCATTTCTGAGTGACATCGATACGGAGCCGGGCGAGATCCGCGTGCGGAAAAAGGCAGTGCAGGAGGTCATAACGGGTTGAAGAATATCATTGCGCATCTGGGAACGGATGCCTTTATTCGAGTTCGTGTCGGGGTGGGAGCCAAGCCTGTAGGTGGCGACCTGGTTTCCATGTGCTTGGACGCCTGCAGGCGGAGGAAGAAACGGCTTATGAAGAGGGGCTCTAAAGGCCGCGGAGGCGGTCGGTTCGATTTTTAGAAGAAGGAGTGGACAGGACCATGAACCGTTTTAATCATCACAGAAAACAGAATGGGGAGAAGGAATGAAATCGATTCAGGCGCCGCTGTTTGAGCTGCCCGCTTTTTGACGCTGAATAAAGAATTGGAAAAACCGTCATCCTGCGTACAGGTGGACGGCTGTACCGGCTCGGAGAAACTGCATTTGATGGATGCGTGCGGGGCGGATTTTCGCAGCAGGATTCTGGTGACTTATTCGGATTTGCGGGCCAAAGAACTTCTGGAGGACGCCCGGTTCTATGACAGGAATGTTCTCCTGTATCCCGCCAAAGATCTGATCTTTTATCAGGCGGATATCCATGGCAACGAGATCACCAGGAGAGGATGCGCTGTCTGCGCCGGTTGATCGAAGGGGAGAGTTGACGGTGATCACAACCTTTCCGCCCTTATGACGCCACAGATCCCTCTTTCAGTGGTAAAAACATGTTTTTCCGTAGAAAAAGGAAAAGACAATTAGAGCTTTTCGGAGACCGCAAGGAAGCTCGCGGAGATGGATACGAGAAGGTCTATCAGGGTGGAAGCGCCGGGACAGTTTGCGATCCGCGGCGATATTCTGGATGTCTTTGATCTGACCGAAGAGAATCCGTACCGAATCGAATTGTTCGGGGACGAGGTAGAGTCGCTTCGCAGTTTTGACCTGATGTCGCAGCGCTCCATCGAACCGCTGGACCAGGTTCGGATCTATCCGGCGAGCGAAATGATTCTGGAGGAGGACAGAAGCCAAAGAGGCATCGAAAAGATTACGGCGGAAGCACAGCAGGTGGTCGAAAAATTCCGGAAGGAAATGAAAACCGAGCAGGCGCACCGGCTTGACGAGAGTGGTGAAGGAATTGGTCGAGCAGGTGGAACAGCAGAGTAAGAAGGCCAATTTAGAGAGTTTTATCCACTATTTTTACGAAGATACGGTGAGCTTTCTCGAATATTTTAAGTCGGGAATTGGCGCGGCATCTGCTGGAACGAAGGCGGGCGCAGGTGTAAGGACAGCTGCCTGTCTCTTCATCGATGAGGCGGGACATGTGCTGGAGCAGGGAAGAGCGGTGGAGGAAGAATTCAGGCAGAGCATGATCCACCGCGCAGAACAGGGCTACATCCTGCCCGGCAGATGGACCTGCTCTAGGGGACGGAGGAGACAGGTGGCAGTTATCGGTGCTGCGGAGGGTCCTCCTAGAAATTCCCATGCCGAAAGACCGGAATCTTTTTGCCCCGGAAAAAGAAATCTCGATCGGTGCCAGATCGCTTGCGCCATACAACAACAGCTTCGAGAGATTGGTGCATGACCTGAAGCAGTATAAAAAGGAAAAGTACAGAGTCCTGATTCTGTCCGGCTCGCGCACCAGAGCCAAGCGCCTGGTGGATGATTTGCGGGACAACGGGATTGAATCTTTTTACTCTGAAGATCCGCAGAGAGTGCCACAGCCGGGCGAGATTACGACCTATTATGGAAGAATTCTCAAAAAGGTTTTGAATATCCGGAAAATTCAGCTGCCGTGATTTCGGAAAGCGATATTTTTACCGAGCATGTCAAAAGCGGAAAAAGAAGAAACATACCGGCGGACAGGCGATCTCCGGTTTTTCCGATCTGAAGATCGGGGATTATGTCATCCACGAGGATCACGGGCTGGGATTTACCGCGGCATCGATCGTTGTGGATCGGGTGGCCAGAGATTATATGAAGATCAGAATATGCCGGAGGCGGAAATCTTTATGTGCTGGCTTCCGGTTTCGAGGTGATTCAGAAATATGCGGCAGGAGCGGAACAGGAAGAGGGAAAACCGAGGAATCTGAAGTTAAATAAGCTCGGCGGTACGGACTGAGGCAGGACGAAAGCAAGGTCAAAAGTGCCGTCAATGAGATTGCGGAAGATCTCAGTGGAACTCTATGCCAAAAAGGCAGGAAGAGAAGGGCTACGCCTTTACCATAGAGACACGGTATGGCAGCAGGAATTTGAAGACGCCTTTCCCTATCAGGAAACGGAGGATCAGGAAAACGCCATTGCCGATGTTAAAAACGATATGGAATCCACCAAAATCATGGACCGTCTCGTCTGCGGCGACGTCGGCTTCGGCGAAAGACGGGAGATCGCCATCCGTGCCGCTTTCAAAAGCCGTCAGGATTCCAAAACAGAGTGGCAGTGCTGAGTGCCTACGACGATTCTGGCGCAGCAGCATTATAATACGTTTTCCTCCCGCATGCGGGACTTTTCGGTTCGGTGGAGATGCTCTCCCGCTTTCGAACCGCAGCGGAACGAAAAAAGACGCTGCAGGCGCTGAGAAAAAGGGAGAAGTAGACATCGTCATCGGCACACCGCATGCTGTCGAAGGACGTGGTAGTTCAGAATCTAGGACTCTGGTGGTCGATGAGGAGCAGCGCTTTGGCGTGACGCATAAGGAAAAGGTCAAAACGCGGAAAACATCGATGTGCTGACCCTTAGCGCAACGCCCATCCCGCGAACGCTTCACATGTCGCTGGTCGGCATTCGGGATATGTCTCTTTTAGAGGAGGCGCCGAATGACCGCCTGCCGATTCAAACTTATGTCTGCGAATACAATGATGATGGTCAGAGAAGCGGTTGTGAGGAACCGAACAGAGCGAGTCAGGTGTCATGTATATAACCGTGCTCGACCATCGCTGACATTGCCGCCAGGCTCAAAAAGCTGGTGCCGGAGCCAGAGTCGCCTTTGCACACGGACAGATGGCGGAGCAGGAGCTGGAAAAAATCATGTATGATTTCATTTCCGGCGATATTGACGTGCTGGTATCGACCACCATTATCGAAACGGGACTGGATATCCCGAACGTCAACGATGATCATTCGTGACTCGGATCAGATGGGACTCTGCACGGCTGTACCAGCTGAGGAGAGTGGTCGAAGATCAAACCGGACGGCCTATGCCTTCCTGATGTACAAACGGAAACCGGATGTTAAAAAGAGGTGGCGGAAAAGAGGCTGTCTGCCATTCGGGAATTTACGGATTTGGGCTCCGGATACCGGATTGCCATGCGGGATCTTGAGATTCATGGGGCGGGCACTCTCCTGGGACACAGATGTCCAGCCACATGATGGCGGTCGGTTATGATCTTATTGCAAGATGTTAGAAGAATCCATCAGGAAGCAGAAGAGGCGGGACAAGATCAGGAGAACCGAAGAACTGTTAGCAGGCACTCAGGAGGGGAAAGACACAGGCAGGCTTCCTCATGCAAAATTCAGGGGAGAATGCAAGGCAGACAGGAGGAGCGCACCAAAAATCAGGAGAGGTCGCACAGCAAAGCAGGAGCAGGCGTACCAAAATCAGGAGAGGTTGCCAGGAAAGGGAGGAGATTGGCAGCAGGAAGAGGAAGACCTTCTTCCATACCAATATTGATTTGGCAGTTGACGCATTTATTCCACCGAATATATTCTGAATGAGAACTGAAGCTGAGATTTATAAACGGATTGCAGCGCTCGAACGGGAGGCGGAGGCGGACGATATGGGGACGAGCTGATCGATCGTTTCGGTGCGCTTCCCGAATCGGTGGACAATCTGATCTCGGATCTCGCTCCTGCAGAACCAGAGCCCACCGGCTTTCTAACGGAAGTGAGGGGCGGAGGCAGGCGTCACCTTTACGCCACGCACTGCGGCGGGGATCCGGTAGATGCGATCCCGAAGCTGCTGGCGGAAGTAAACCCGAAGAAGAAAGCGGTTCGGACGATCGGACCGACAAGAACCCGCTTCCCGCGCACAGGTGTCACAGGAAACAGGACGCCGATCACCGGAAGTAGGACGCAGGAGAAAACTGACCTTTTCACGGGGCGGGCGCGAAACCCTGCTTTCGTTTACGCATACCCGAGGAGGTTTGCAGCAGGCGGAGATGGGGGACGGCACCGGCGATCGAAAGGAAGTGGGACTTCTGGATGAGGTAGAAGGGGATGTTCACCAGGATGGAGCAGATCCTTCTGTGAGTGTGAGGACAAAGCATTTCACCAGACGAAATATTTCGCCAGACGAAGCATTTCACCGGAAAAGGCGTGGAAAACGGCGGAAAGAACAGGAGAGGGAATGACGGAAGAATTTTTCATACCGGACGATCAGATACGGTTGCATGCCAAAATGGATTTTCCGGAGGGGTTTGAAGCGGATTCGAAAAGAAGCTTCCCCTCCTGATCGTGGTACATGGGTTTACCGGGCACATGGAAGAGGCGCACATCCTGGGGGTGGCGAGGACGCCGGTGGCCTGCGGGATGATCGCCCTTCGAGTGGAAATGTACGGCCATGGAGGATCCGATGGTGCGTTCAGGAACCACACCCTCTACAAGTGGATCTCCAATCTGCTAACCGTGATCGACTATGCAAAGGCACTGCCCTATGTGGGAAAACTCTATCTTGCGGGTCACTCGCAGGGCGGACTGCTCACCATGATGGTAGGCGGATGCGTGCCGATGATTTGGAAGCGCTCCTGCCGCTTTCTCCGGCCTGGATGATTCCGGATTTCGTAAGGAGGAGAGATTCTGGGCACTTCTTTTTGACCCGGACCATATTCCGGAGGTGTTAGCAAGACCGGACGGTCTGGAGCTGAAGGGGATTATCTTCGTGTCGCCATGACCTTGCATGTGGAGGACGAGATCGACCGGTTCCACGGACCGGTCCTGATCGTGCAAGGCGAGAAGGATGAAGCAGTGCCTCTCGCGTATGCGAAGAAAGCACAAGAGAAGTACGAAAATGCAAAGCTGGTTCTGATCGAGGGAGAGCAGCCACTGTTTTGATCATCATCTGGATCTTATGCTGGGGGCGGTGAAGGATTTTTACAGGAGGTTTGCGAGTTGTAAAGGAAAGGCGGCGGAGCGCTGCCTAATGGCGGAAGGGGCTCTGCAATTTGAGAAAAGGGAAATGGCGGCAGCCGGTGAAAGGAAGTAACAGACATGGTGAATGAACACTATCAGAAGATGTTAGGGGCAAAGAACAAGATCTCGTGTGCTGGCGGAGTTTGCAACGAAGAGGAAAAGAGAAGTCGGAGAGAGAATGTGTTTGATTTCTCTTTGGGGAATCCGTCTCTCGCTGGTGCCGCGAGAATTCACGCAGGAGATGATCCGCCTCCTGCCAAAACGAAGACTCATGACGCTGCACGGATATTCGCCGACCCTGGGGAACTCCCTTTTAAGGAAAAATAGCGGAGTCTCTCAATCGGCGATGGCATGTCCTATGCGGAGAATCATATTTTCCGACCACAGGCTGCGGGAGCGCTGGCACATGCGCTGCGGGGCTGTGACGAAGCCGATGAGGTGCTTGTTTTCGCACCCTTCTTTTTCTGAATATACACCCTATGTGGAGGGGGCAGGCTGCAAGCTGCGGGTGGTGCCTGCCGATGAAGAAACGTTTCAAATCAAACTTCCCTGCGTTAGAGCAGATGCTGACAGAAAACGTGGCGGCGCTCTCATCAACTCGCCGAACAATCCTTCGGGGGTGGTATATTCCGAAGAGACGCTGAAAAAGCTGGCCGGGATTCTGGAGGAAAAAGAAGAGGAATATGGAAAAGATCTTCCTCGATTTCCGACGAACCCTACCGGAGATTCTTTTTGATAGAGCGACGTTTCTATATCTCAAAGTTTTACAAAAACACGCTCTCCTGTTATTCTTACGCCAAGTCGATGTCGATCCCGGGAGAGAGGCTGGGATATGTCGCCGTGAATCCGGCTTGTAAGTGATGCGAGCAGATCGTGCCGATGTGCGGGCAGATTTCCAGAGGACTGGGTACGACTGCCCGCCGTCCTCATCCAGATTGCCGTGGCAAGGACCTGTGAAGCGCTTTCCGATTTGCAGGTCTACGAGAAAACCGGAACTGATTTATGAGACCCTGATGGATCTGGGATTTACCTGTGTCAAGCCGGGCGGTACGTTATATCTTCCCGAAGGCACTGACGGAGGATGCGGGAAACTCTTTTGCCGGGCTGCCCGCAATACGACCTGATTCTGGTTCCGTCGGACGGCTTCGGCGTCCCGAGTTTCTCCGCATGGCTTAGTGCACCGGCGAGGAGAAGGTGACGCGCGCCATGGTTCGTTTTCGTGAATTTGTGGAAAAGAGTATCCGAACCGGTAACAGTCATTTCAACAAAGGAGGGGTTCTTCCGGGGAAGCCGGAGGTAGAGGTGCCGGGGAATGGAACCGGCAGGAGGCGGGAAGTTGATTGAGGTTTTAAAAAGCGATTTTATTCGGTATTGTGGAGGGAATCACGGAGTGGTTACCGATTTCCTCGACAGGGACACATGATTCTGTTAAACGAATTTGTGCATCTGGACGTCTCTTCTGCGTTCTATGAGATGTTTGAAGTGGTGATCCAGTTCGGTGCGATTCTTGCCGTGATCCTGTTGTTTTGGACTTTTCCTTTGATTGGTCGATGCGGGCAAGGCGGGAAAAGAGTCAACCGGAAGGAAATCTGGCGGATGTGGGGGATGATTTTGATTTCCACCCTGCCTGCCGTGGTGGTGGGTCTACCGTTCGATGACCTCGTTTACGGCACTTTCTTTTACAACAGCATTTGTGGCGACGGCCCTCATTGTATTCAGGATCGGCTTTCTATGGATCGAGAACCGGAATGCGGGCAGGAAGCCCCGGATCACTTCCATTCGACAGATCGATGCAAAAACGGCGGTGATCATCGGACTCTTCCAGGTGATCGCGGCGATCTTTCCGGAACCTCGCGCTCGGGGGCGACGATTTTGGGGCGCTTCTCATCGGCGTGGCACGACCGGTAGCGGCGGAATATACGTTTTTCTGGCGATTCCCGTGATGTTCGGAGCCAGCCTTTTGAAAAAATCGTGAAGTTCGGCTTTTCACTTTTCAGCGATGGAAGCCACGATTCTCTTTGTCGGGATGCTGAGTGCTTTTCTTTGTTTCGGTTTTTGTGATCCGCTTTTTCATGGGCTATATCCGCAAACATAATTTCCGGATCTTCGGCTATTATCGCATCGTACTGGGGATTCTCGTTCTGCTCTATTTTGCCTTTGTGGGCTGAAGAAAAAGTTCTGAGTCGGGGAGTAGAAAGTCTGATACAGTTTCTACCGGCAGCCTTCGCAGCATAAAGCGCATCATCGACCGCTATAAAACCGTTTGGGATCATGACTTTGGTCCATTTCGGCGACGCCTGCGCTGATGGTGACGTGTCCCGCCGTGGTAAAATGAAATTGTTCAACATGTCGGCGCAGCGATTCTGCAAATTTCGCTGCGCTTTCTTTGTCCCTCATTCGGCAGGGAGAATGAGGAATTCTTCCCTCCCCAGCGGCCGGAGGCAAGATCGGGATTCTCGGAGGAACTTTCTTCCTGCAGCAGGATCCCTGCGATTTCATTAAGACCTGGTCGCCGACTTCATGCCCGAAGGTGTCGTTGATTTTTTTAAAAATGATCAATGTCAAACATAATCAGGCTGAATTTTTGACCACTATCCAACTGCTGTCTGATCCTGGACCGAATGGCACGCCGGTTGTAGAGGCGGGTCAGTTCATCGGTGATTGCCTGGCGCTGGAGTTCTGCATTCGCCGCTTCCAGTTCCTGCATCGCCACGTTAATAAAGGTGACCAGACGCGAGATCATCACGATTTTTCGCAGATCTCTGGTTCGTTTGATTTTGAAATTCCTGGTTTCTGTGAGAGAAGGCTCTTTTTCCCGAAAAGCCGCGATCACCATGGTAGCATTGAAATGAAAGAGTTCCCCATTGACTCGCAGGTATTCGCCCCCTGTAAAGAGTCCGGAAGCGGGTGCCAGTTCTTGAAAGGGCAGCAGTTCGTTATCGACGCAGTCGCCCCAGAAGGCTTGGCGTACCGTGCAGCTGCAGATGGAGATGGTCTGCGGATGGAATTTTGTAATCCTCTCCTGCACTCAAACACGTCCGAAAGCATGAAGTCTGGGTCTCCGTAGGGAGAGATAAAGGTTTTGCCCCTCTTCCACGGCGGAAGTCATTTCCAGGGCACCGTTTTCTTTGCAGGCGAGGGGCACCCGAAGGATATAGGTGTCATGGGTGTAGACGAGAAGGGGGAATTCCTGAATGTTATCAAAGAAATGTTTATCGTTCGGGATTTTTAAATAGCAGGAATAGATGTCAAAGGCGGGCTTATGATCCAGCTCATAAAAGCATTTTCACCGGAGGTCTGGTTGCCCGTATCAGGGGGTACCGAGCGGCTTCCAACCTGTCACATAGTCGGTGGCAAGATGAAAATCTTTACCGGAATAGGTGATAACAATGACGCTGCAGGTTTCACCCGGGTCTGCAGTAAAAACAAACTTCGACTTCAGGTTCTTAATTCGATAAGGAGCGTAGCCGAAGAGTTTGACCTTCTGGGAACAGGTATTGATGGCGGGCAGCAGATCGGGAACAGACAGATTCCAGGAATCGATGAGGAGTTCCGCGCCCTGACAGGGAGGGGAGCTGCGTCAATGAGGGAGGCAATTTGCCGCCCCTTTTGCTCTCTTCGCCCGGTTGAATCTGAAAGGCGTGCATGCGAAAATGCTGGTGCAGGTAAAAACTAGAAACCCGAATCAGGACGGAGGGAGATCATCCTTCCTTTTTTGATTTCACCGCCGGATGCGAGGCCGCAAATGAAAGCAGTGGGAAAGGTCTTCCGGATCAGGGAGAGAACTTCCTGCTGCATGACATGAACCTGCAGCCCCATAAATACATGCACCAGAACGGCGGACACATCCTGTGCGTGGCAGCTTTTTGCGCAATTTCCAGTTTATACTCTACCTGAGCAGAATCCGTGAGTTCTATGACAAACTGTTTCATGATCGCCCTGTACCATCTTTCCTCCCGTGTGTGATCGCATCTTTCATGTTTCGGAGAGACGGAAGAAAAATGAGAGGGAGGGGCAAACTCACCACCCTTCATGCGATTGCCAGGGGAACGGGCAGAAGGTTGAAGATCGAGATGGTATGATACAGACACCAAATACGTTTGACCCTCAAATCGAGGATAGCATAAACCTCCCTGTAGAACAGCATTTTCGATGACAGTTGTGCATTTTTGCGGTATTCTTTCCCTTTTGTGAAGGTTAAGGGGGAGTGTGTGACAAAGAAAAAGCGGATTGCTCCTTCGAAAATCATCGGAAATGCATAGTGTACGAAACGAAAGGAAGGTAGCAATGGCAGTATCATCGACAAAATCGACAAAAAGCCTGTCGCAACCGTCAAGAAAACAGCCAACGGAGCTCAGGAAAGCAGATCCGACCGCAGTTCGTGTCGTAGACACCGCGAAGAAAGAGATCAAAAAGCGTAACACCTGCGGCAGAGACACAATGACAGCGGACAAGACTGACAAAGCAGAGAGGGAAAACGCAATGAAATCTGTAGGGACAAAGAAAGAAGCTCCGAAGAAAGCAGCTCCTAAGAAGGAGACGAAGGCGGTAGCGAAGGAAGAACCCAAGAAGGCGGTAGCAAAGGAAGAACTCGAAGAAGGCAGCGGCCAAGGAAGAACTGAAGAAGGCGGCAGCCAAGGAAGCACCAGAAAAAGGTGGCAGCGAAGAAGAAACGAAGGCAGAGGGCAAGAAGACCACCAGGAAAGAAACAGCATCTCATCAGGAAGTACAGAGCAAGCTGGTAGCTTCAATACGGGAACGATTTCGATTGATCAGGATACCCTTTTACAGAATATTCATAACTACCTGAAAGCGGATAAAGGAATCGAAGAATCGCAGATCCAGTCTCTGGATGTTTACGTGAAACCGGAAGAAGGTAGGGCTTATGTCGTTGTAAACGGCGAAGAGCAGAGCAGTATTTTTATTGTAAGAACGGAAACAGAAAAAGAGCTCGGAGACGAATTTCTCCAGGGCTCTTCTTTTCATGTAGAGAGAATGTTCGGAGGGAAGGTAAAATTCGACTGGAAAAGTCTATTTGCCGTGAAAAGTCTTTTTGCCGGAGAGTCTCTTTCAAATGGAACGTTTTTCGGAGGAAAAGGAGAAAAATTGATTATCCGCAGCAAAAAGAGTCTGGTTGAACGGGCAGTTCATACCGGCACAAATTGAGTGGAGACAGGGGAAGATCGTAAGGGGTTTCTTCCTATAAAAAGGAGGCCTGTGACAGAGATTACGGTCTTTCTTAGAATCATCCCAGGATGATCGATCTGCATACACACGGGGCTTACGGCTTTGATACCAACGATGCCGAAGAAGAGGGTCTGAAGAACTGGGCAAGGAGAATTCCGGAGGACGGTTGCACCGCCTTTCTGGCAAACGACGGTGACGCAGATGCTAGGGGTGTTGGAAAAAGCAGTGGCCAATGTGGCACAGGTGATGGAGCAGAATCCCGCCGGAGCAGAAATTCTGGGGATTCATCTGGAAGGGCCCTTTTATTGATCGAAAGTACGGCAGCCGCCGGAGGCAATTGCGATTCCAAGCGTGACGCAGTTTGAGAAATATCAGGAGGCGGCGAAGGAAGAATCCGCTGTGTCACGCTGGCACCCGAACATGACGATCAACACGCCCTGATCCGCTACCTTGCAGAGCATCGGGTCGTCGCATCCCTGGACATTCCGGTGCAGATTTTCAGGAGGCGAAGCGGGCATTTGAAGATGGAGCAAAAACGATGACGCACATCTTTAACGGAATGTCCGGTGTTCACCACAGGACACCAGGGGCTGAGCCTGCGCGCTTGCTCTGCCGCAGGTGTATGGGGAGATCATCTGTGACGGACTTCACGTCGTGCCGGAGATGTTGCATCTTTTTTTTGCATCCAAAGACAGAAATCACGGGGTAATGGTGACGGATTCTCTTCGCTTCAAACACTTTGATGAACAGCTTTATCGGAGGCATCTTTTCGAAAGAGGCAAAACGAAGGATGAAGTCGAGAAGATTTGGTACCGCCAAATTTTCACTGGGAGGGCATGCCGTAGAGGTGAGAAGGAGGAGAGAAGAAGGGCATCAGGATCAGGCACTTGCTTACCTGGCCGGAACAGACACGATTGCCGGAAGCATTCTCTCCATGAATCAGGGACTGCGCATCTTAATTGAGGAGGCTAAGGTGCCGGTAGAGAAAGCGATTGCCGCTGCGACCTGCAACCCGGCAAGGTGTCTGGGCGTGGAGGACCGAAAGGGTTTCATCCGGAGGGGGATGGATGCAGACCTGGTGGTGCTCAAAGAGGATTATGAGGTGGAAGAGACCTTTTTGCAGAGGAAGGGCCTGCCTGCATCCATAAGGTTGTTGATCCGTAAGGGTACTGCATCCGTAAGGGCGTGCTGATCCGGAAGGGGTATCCGTTAAGGTGCTGTATCCGGAGGCAGTGGAAAAATAACAATTTTCGAAATCTTCACAATTCCATCGATTTCGCCGGTTGACAATCGGAAACCTTCGTAGTAAATTAGTAGAAAGTGTTAGCACTCATTGAGGTTGAGTGCTAACACCGGAAAAAGGATTGCAGGAGCGAGTGAGGCCGGCATGGAACTGACAGAACGCAAACAGAAAAATTCTAAATGCCATTGTCAGAAACTATCTGGAATCGGGAGAACCGGTTGGGAGCAGAACCATCTCCAGATATACGGATCTCAATCTGAGCTCGGCGACCATCCGCAATGAAATGGCGGATTTGGAGGAGATGGGATTGATTTTACAACCCCATACCTCGGCAGGTCGTATCCCTTCCGACCGCGGGTACCGGGTTTATGTTGACCAGATGCTTGCACGCAAGGAGGCGGAGGTCGAGCAGATGAGGAGATGCTGCTGGACAAGGAGGAGAAGCTCGAGGATCTGCTGAAACAGGTAGCCAGAAGGCTGGCGGCGGATACCAATGATGCAACCATGATCTCCGCACCTCTACCCAGGGGAACAAGATTAAATTCCTTCAGGTCTCCAGGATGGATGAGGGGCAGCTGCTCATCACAACGGTAATGGAGGGAAACCTCATTAAGAATACCGTGATGGATGTGCAGGAGCAGGTAAGTGACCAGGAAGTGTTGAAGTTAAATATGCTGATCAATACCAGACTCTGCGGTCTGGAGGCGGAAAGCATCAGCCTTGGACTGATCACGGCGATGAAGCAGGAGGCGGGGGAGCAGGGACAAATTGTTTCCGTGTGATTGACGCCATTGCAGGAAACGATCCGGGAAGACGAAGATCTGGAGATTTATACCAGCGGAACGAATAATATCTTTCGGTATCCAGAGCTTTCCGATAGGGGCAAGGCAAGCGAATTCATTGATGCCTTTGAGAACAAGGAAGACTTGCAAAAGCCTTGTGGAAGAAACGCTTTCCACTTCAGAGGACCCTGACAAGAAGAATGCAATCCAGGTATATATCGGTTCCGAGACCAAGGTGCAGACGATGCGGGACTGCGCCGTCGTTACCGCCACCTATGATTTCGGAGGCGGGATGAGAGGAACGGTTGGCATCATCGGACCGAAGCGAATGGACTATGATAAGGTAGTTTCCGCACTGAAAACAATCAAGTCGCAGTTAGACGGGCTGCGGAGTGAGAAGTGATAGACGACGGAGAAAGGAATGGTTGATCGTGGACGATAAGGAAAGAGCGCTGGAGGATGTCCTCGAGGAACTGGAGGAAGAATCCGGTGAAAGAATGGAGCAGGCAGGAGAAATTCCGTAAGCGGTGAAGAAGATACGGAATCTGTGGAGGATACCAACCGGAAGGAGTCCGGCTATGGGGAAGAGCAGGGAGAAAAACGAAGGGGTCTCTTTGAGGAGGAAGATCTTTCGGATTCGCAGACTGCAGAGGAGAGTCAGACCTCTTCGGGAAAAGAAGGATTTTTCCAGGAAAAAAAGGATAAAAAGAATCCGTTGCAAGAAAAAGGTAGAAGCCTTAAATGATAAGGTGATGCGCCAGATGGCGGAGTTTGATAATTTCCGCAAGCGTTCCGAAAAGGAAAAGTCGCAGATAGCCTCGATATGGGCGCATCCAGTGTCCTGACCAAAATTCTGCCGGTGATTGATAATTTTTGAGAGAGGCTTCGGCATGTTGCAGGAAGAGGACAAAGAGGATGCTTTACCGATGGGATGATCAAGGTTTATAAACAGCTGATGACCGAACTGGAGAGCATCGGGGTGAAGCCGATTGAGGGCATTAGAAAAGAATTTGATCCGAATCTGCACAATGCAGTCATGCAAGCGGACACGAAAGAAGTCGAGTCCGGTCGCGTCGCGCAGGAGTTGCAGAAGGGTATTTGTATAAGGACACGGTCCTGCGTCACAGCATGGTAGCTGTGCAGCAATAAAAAGTGTCAATCTTTTGACATCAATCAGAAAAATTTTGAAATCTACAATAGAAACGTTCGCAAGAGCGGATCTGTGGATGATGAGATTTGCCAATGGACATGGAGGAAAAGAATGCGAGTAAGATTATCGGTATCGATCTGGGTACAACAACTAGCTGTGTGGCGGTCATGGAAGGTGGTCAGCCGACTGTCATTACCAATGCGGAAGGCAGCAGGACGACTCCGTCCATCGTTGCTTTTACGAAGGATGGAGAGCGGCTGGTCGGGGAACCGGCAAAGCGTCAGGCAGTCACCAATGCCGACAGAACCATCTCTTCGATTAAGAGGGATGTGGGAACGGATCACGGACGCACCATTGACGGCAAGAAATATTCACCGCAGCAGATCTCTCGCCATGATTCTGTCCAAGTTGAAGTCGGATGCGGAGCAGTATCTGGGAGAAAAAGTAACGGAAGCGGTCATCACGGTTCCCTGCTTATTTCAACGATGCACAGCGTCAGGCAACGAAGGATGCAGGCAAGATTGCAGGCCTCGATGTGAAGCGTATCATTAACGAGCCTACGGCAGCAGCGCTCGCTTACGGTCTGGACAATGAAAAAGAGCAGAAGATCATGGTGTATGACCTCGGTGGAGGCACCTTCGATGTTTCCATTATCGAAATCGGTGACGGCGTCATCGAAGTTCTGGCGACCAACGGAGACACCCACCTGAGGCGGCGACGACTTCGACCAGAGAATCGCGAACTGGATGGTCGATGAATTTAAGAAGAAGGAAGGCTGGATCTTTCCAAGGATACCATGGCAATGCAGCGTCTGAAGGGAAGCGGCGGAGAAGGCCAAGAAGGAACTGTCCGCTTCTACAACGACCAACATCAACCTTCCGTTCATCACGGCAACGGCAGATGGTCCGAAGCACTTTGATATGGATCTCAGCAGGGCAAAGTTTGAAGAGTTGATCAGTGATCTGCAGAAAAGACGGCAATCCCGGTGCAGAACGCGATGAAGGATGCGGGGCTTTCAATCTGATATCGGCAAGGTACTGCTGGTCGGCGGTTCCACCCGTGTTCCCATGTGGTGGAAAAAGGTGAAACAGCTGATGGGACAGGAGCCCAGCAAGAATCTGAACTCGGATGAGTGTGTGGCCATCGAGAGCTTCCATTCAGGGCGGTAAATTAGCCGGAGATGCCGGTGCGGGAGACATCCTGCTTCTGGATGTAACGCCGCTGTCTCTGTCGATTGAAACCATGGGCGGAGTCGCAACCAGACTGATTGAGAGGAACACGACGATTCCGACCAAGAAGAGCCAGATCTTCTCGACGGCGGCAGACAATCAGACGGCAGTGGACATCAACGTTCTGCAGGGAGAGACAGTTTGCAAAGGATAATAAGTCTCTCGGCCAGTTCCGTCTGGACGGGATCCCGCCGGCAATGAGAGGGTACCGCAGATCGAAGTGACCTGATATCGATGCCAACGGCATTGTCAATGTATCTGCCAAGGATCTGGGGAACCGGCAAGGAGCAGCATATCACGATCACGGCAGGAAGCAACATGTCGGATTCCGATATTGATAAGGGCCATTAGGAAGCGCAGGAGTACGAGGCACAGGATAGAAGCGCAAAGAGGGGATCGATGCCAGAAATGAAGCGGATTCCTTTGTATTCCAGACCGAAAAGGCACTTGGTGAGGTAGGGAGACAAGATCGATGCGGCACAGAAGCAGACGGTCGAGGACGATCTGAAAGCGATGAAGGAGCTGCTGGAGCAGACGAAGGACAAGGAACTGTCCGATTCCGAAATCGACGATTTGAAGTCCAAGAAGGAAAAGCTGATGAACGATGCGCAGGCGCTGTTTGCCAAGGTCTATGAGCAGGCACAGGGAGCAGCGGGCGCTTCTACAGCCGGGCAGCAGAGCCAGGATGCAGGCAATGCTTCGACAAACGGTGCAACCGGCAATGACGATGTAGTAGACGGAGATTATAGAGAAGTATAAAGAGATTGTGTGTAACCTCCCGTTTCGGGTTTTGAAACGGGAGGTTAGAAAGGTCAAAGCGCCAATATGGCAGATCAGAAACGAGATTATTATGAGGTGCTCGGAGTTGGGAAGAGTGCCACAGATGATGAAATCAAAAAAGCGTACCGGGTTCTTGCAAAAATATCATCCGGACATGAATCCGGGAGATGCTTCTGCAGCCGATAAATTCAAAGAGGCTTCGGAAGCTTATGCGGTCTTAAGCGATCCCGAAAAGCGCAGACAGTATGATCAGTTCTGGCCATGCCGCATTCTGAAAAACGGCGGCGGAGGATATGGCGGTGGCTTTGACTTCAGCGGCACGGATTTTTCGGATATTTTCGGCGATATTTTTGGAGATTTCTTCGGAGGCGGTCGCGCGAGAAGCGGTCGCGGAGGTCAGGCGAGGGGAGCCAATCTCCGCACCAGTGTCCGGATTACCTTCATGGAGTCGATTACCGGCTGTGAGAAAGAGCTGGATCTGACGCCTCGAGCGATCTCGCCCGACCTGTGGGGGAAGTGGTGCCAAAGCTGGAACGAGCCCACAGACCCTGCCCGAAATGTGGCGGTAGGGACAGGTGGTCTTTACCAGCAATCTTTCTTTGGCACAGTGAGAAATGTACAGACCTGTCCGGATTGTGGCGGCAGCGGGAAGATCATTAAGGATAATGTCCGGACTGCGGTGGCAGCGGGTATATTGCAAGCCGTAAGAAGATCAAGGTTTCTGATCCCGGCAGGGATTGACAATGGGCAAAAGTGTGCGGATCCGGGAAAAAGGGAGAACCGGGGGTCGGTGGCGGAACCAGGGGAGACCTGTTGGTGGAAGTGCTGGTTTCCTCCCATCCGATTTTTCCAAAGGCAGGACTATGATATTTTTTTCCACGGTGCCGATGTCCTTTGCCGTATCTGCACTTGGCGGTTCGATTGTCACTGATACGGTAGACGGCAAGGTGATCTACGATGTGAAGGCGGGAACCGCTACCAACACGCGGGTCAGACTGCGCGGGAAGGGTGTGCCTCGCTTCGAGATAAGAACGTACGGGGCGATCACTACATCACGCTGGTGACCCAAACGCCGGAGGAGACTCAGCAAGGAAGCAAAAGAGTTGCTGACACAGGTTCGATGCCCTGACGGCGACAGCCTGAATGCGGCGAAGAGAATGAAGGAACAGGGAACGACGGTAGAAGAAGAAACACCGAAGAAAAAGGGTTTTTAAGCGATGAGAAGTTCCATAGAGCAGATGTTATTGCTGATCGCTCATGATCGCATTTTTCGATCTTTTCGCACGATCTATAAAAACCAAAAAGAAGAATGCGGCTGCATCTGCGAATATGAAGCAGGAAAGGACGATTCTGGCGACCTCTTCTTATTCGAAGACGGTGGATATGAGCAAGCGCTTTACTTCCGGCAAGATACTCGGTGACGGGAGGACACCCGGTTATTCTCAGACGGCCGGTTCCAATGCGGCACCCTAGCTATGCGAAGACGTCTGGCAGAATCGGTACGGGAGGAAGGGGGCAGATTTCTTTGGCACCACCCTGAGCCAGGGTATATGTATTTAAACGGGGTCTATACCAAACTTGCAGATGCCGATAAAATTCATTTTTAAGGTGTTTTCATCATTCAAGAACTTTTCCTATATTTGCAGAGAGAGAAGAAACGTGTGCAGTGGTTATTCCTGCACACTTTTTTTACGCAAAATTTTTGTAGTGGTAAAAGAACGGAGCTCTGTTTATAATGAGTGCAGGCTTAACCACGAATGCAGGATTGGAAGCATAGATAAAAGGGAGGCAATCAATGCCGATCACAGTCAATGAACAGGAAAAACTATTCATTTGGAAACCGACCATACCTCCTACATGATGGCGGTTTCGGAATACGGTCATCTGGGACATCTCTACTATGGCAAACGGATCAAACATGTGAATCCGGCAGAGCATTTTTCGTTTTCTTCGAGGTGCCTTCTCCCAGGCCTGATCTGAAACGGGGAGAAGGCAAGGATGCTCGCGATCTTTCCCTTTGAATATCCGACGGGAGGGATAGGAGACTTTCCGCACACCTGCTCTGCAGGTAAGAAATGAAAAGGGAATGAGTGCCTGTGAACTTTTGTACAGGGACGCGCGGGTGGAATTCGGGAAGCCGAAACCCCGGGACTTCCATCGTCTTTTGGGGATGAGCAGTCTGGTTGAGACCCTGACAGTGGAACTGGAAGATCCGGTTTTGCATCTGCGCGTCACCCTGTTTTATTCCGTATTTGCAAAAGAAGACATCATTACCAGGAGTGTCAGGATCTGCAATGAAGGAAAAGAAACGCTGACCATAGAACGGGCGCTCAGTGCGTCTATGGATCTGGAAAACAGGAATTTTGAGGTGCTTGGTCTGTTCGGTGACTGGGCAAGAGAAAGGCATCCGGAACGAGTGAAGCTGCATCATGGAAAAACAGGTGATTTTCGTCTTTGCGTGGGGTCTCTTCCCCGCAGGAAGCGCCGTTCATTGCTCTTTTGGGGGAGGGACTTTCAGGAAGGCGGGAGAAGTGACGGCAATGAATTTCGTTTATTCCGGAAATTTCGCTGCCGTTGCGGAGCGCAGTGCCTCTGAATCGGTACGGTTGGGGATGGGGATTCATCCGGAAGGGTTCTCCTGGCAGCTTCTGCCGGGGGCAGAGTTTGTGACGCCGGAGGTGGTGATGACCTATTCTTCTGAGGGATTGGACGAGATGACGCATCACTTCCATGATTTTTACCGCAACCATTTGATCCGTAGCCGTTACCTGCAAGAGGAAAGGCCGGTTTTGATCAACAACTGGGAAGGAACTTATTTCGATTTCGATGAAACCAAGCTCTATGAGATCGCCAGGGGAGCGTCCGCCTGCGGAATCGAAAATGTTTGTGATGGACGATGGCTGGTTTGGGAACAGGAACGACGACGAGCACGGGCTCGGCGATTGGATGGTGAATGAAGAGAAATTAAAGGGAGGCATTCGACAACTGGCAGACCGGATCCGCGGACTGGGCATGAAATTCGGTATCTGGGTAGAGCCGGAAATGGTGAATCCTGATTCGGATCTTTACAGAGAACATCCGGACTGGGCGATTGCCATCCCGGGAAGGGAACCTTCTCTTTTCCGAAGCCAGCTGGTACTGGATATTTCCAGAAAAGAAGTGAGAGATGAGATCATGGACCGGATCCTCAAGGTCCTGCACGAAGTAGAGGCGGATTATGTCAAGTGGGATATGAACCGTTATCTCAGCGATCTGGGCAGCTTCGCGCTGACGCAGGAGAGACAAGGAGAGCTTTCTCACCGTTATGTGCTGGGTGTGTATGAGATGCAGAGAGACTGGTGAAGGAGTTGCCGAATCTCCCTTTGAAAAATTGTTCCTCCGGCGGGCAAGATTTGACCCGGGGATGCTTTACTATAGCCCGCAGATTTGGACCAGCGATGACACCGATGCCATCGAAAGGCTGAAGATTCAGGAAGGGACGGCCCTTTGTCTATCCGCTTTCCACCATGGGAGCGCATGTGTCCAAGGTGCCGAATGAGCAGGTGGGCAGAATCTGCCCGATTGCGACCAGGGCAAACGTCGCTCTGGCAGGGAGCTTCGGCTATGAACTGGATATCACGAAGATGACAGCAGAGGAAAAAGAAGAGATTCCGAAGCAGATTCGGATGTACCACCGCTTTCGGAAGCTGACGATGGAGGGAGATTATTACAAGATCGCTTCCTGGAGTGCAGAAAGACCCTTTGATGTTTGGATGATCGTCTCAAAGGACAGGGAAAGAAGCCCTGGTCACTTATGTTCAGGTTCTGGGACGTCCTCAGACCGGGGCGGAGAGGATTCGGCTCCGCGGCCTGGATCCGGATACAGGCTATCACATGGAGACCGTTTCCGGAAAGATGCTGCCGAGCACTTCCTCGCTTCGTTACGGAGATGATCTGATGAACGACGGAATGCTCTTTCCGGCGCTGGGAGACTTCGAGAGCCTCGTGCTCTACCTGCGTGCGGAAAGAGCCGACGATAAACGTTTCGACGGATCCTGCGGCATGCTTTTTGCCCTGCTTTGCTTTATTGATCCTGCTTTGCTTTTTGACAATATCGCCTACGCCGTTCAGTACAATGGAAGGACGATAGGCGTATTGTTTCTACGGTGTCTTCATCGGAAATGCCGGAGAGAACCAGAACCGTGGACATACCGCTTTCCAGACCGGAGATCACGTCCGTATCCATCCGGTCGCCGATCATCACCGCTTCTGCGGAGTGGCACTGCAAAATCCGAAGACCGGTGCGCATCATGAGCGGATTCGGTTTTCCGCAAAAATAGGCCTTTTGTCCGGTGGCAATTTCGATGGGAGAGATCAGTGCACCGCAGGCGGGCATGATGCCATCCTCGATCGGTCCGGATACATCGGAATTGGCGCCGATCAATTTGGCGCCGTTTAAAACCAGATTGGTGGCTTTGGTCACCGATTCCAGCGAATAGGTGTGGCCTTCTCCCACAACGACATAGTCAGGGTCGACGTCATTCATCGTGAACCCGGCATCATAGAGGGCGTTTAAGAGCCCTGCTTCTCCGATGGCGTAAACCGAACACCCTGGGGCTCTGCTCTTTTTAAGAAGGAGGCGGTAGCTAAGGCGCTGGTGTAAAAATGCTCTTCCGGCACATCCAGTCCCATCCGCTCCAGCTTTTGCTTGAGTTCTCCTGGTCAGTCCGGGTTGTTGGTCAAAAAGAGGTATTTTTTCCTCATCCTGCAGCCATTTGACAAATTCTTTCACCCCGGGGAGCAGGGTGTTCTCATGGTAGAGGACACCGTCCATGTCCGAGATAAATCTTTTTTTCATTAAAATTGATCATGTTCTTCCTTCCTTGATGTAAAAAAATGGTGATTCGTGAAAATTTTTCCAATCGACATTAGCCAATCATGATTTCAATTCATTACTGTTTTTAAAATGCTTGCGTCTATTTCTTTTGATCTTTTTCTCTATTTCTTCAATGCTCGGCAAACTATTCTTATATTCTGCTTCAAGTAATTTGGTAATTTCATATTTGCTTATACCTATAGGCTGCGATATTTGTTCCAATGAATATTCACAAACGACATCGTTTTTATCTTTACAAATAGAAGTCCAATCGTAGCATTATCTCTATCCGTTTTTAGCTCTCTATTCACTGCTGTTACATAGAAATTAAGCTGTCCTAAATGTTCCGGTTTAAACTTCTCCGCTTTCAGTTCTATCACAATGTAAGAATGAAGTTTCAAATTGTAAAATAGCAAATCAATATAAAAATCATCCCCATTTATATTTATGTGATATTCTTTTGCCTATGTAGGCAAATCCTTCACCAAGTTCAAGTAAAAAAATCAGAAATTTTGTCAATCAGTTCTTTTTGAAGTTCCTTTCATCATATCCTTCACGAATGGTAAGAAAAATCAAAAATTATATGGATCTTTTAATGTCTGTCTGGCAAGATCGGATTGCAAAGCGGGTAACCTCTTGTCAAAGTTTGTAATAGATTTTCCTTCCCTGCCATACAATCCGCTTTCTATTTGATGTATGAGTACATTCCTGCTCCATCCGTTCTCAATAGTTTTATTAACATAATACAGGGCTTCATCAATGGTCTTGCACTTATTTATTATTCTTTGATTATATCTCAAGGTATCTGCTTAATTTGTTTGATAACTCTTTCATCAAATTGGGCTACAGGCTGTAGCCCTTTTATAAAAATAAATACCATCTCCTGATATACTTAATATTGGTTTCAGAAAAAAGCCTTTCATATCAGGAAACTCTTTTTGTAAATCTTTAGCTAAGTATTTTATAAAAGGCGTCTCCCCATGAATATTGTTCTTGATTTTTTTACAATGTTTTCCCCTAAAGTCCAATATAAATCTAACAACTCATAATTCACCTTTATTGCAGCTTTAAGTTGGCTGCTTCTTACTTCTCTTTTAACTCTGACAATAGTTTTTATACTCGCTATCACTTGTGATAGGCAGCACTATTATCCAAGGGTCATACCTCCTTACACATAATTAGATTTAATTTTACCCAGCTCACCAATATTTTTTTACCTTCTAATTTGCTTCAAGTGAGAGTTTCTCCTCTCCTTTGTAAAAAGTAGCAATCAGCATTCGAATTTCGCTACGCTACGTTGCGGTTTTCCTCGTATGTGTGTTTAGGTGTTACCAGCCGCTTGTAAAACAAGACGGGTGATCGCTTCGCTCTCACCCCTGCAACCCCATTCGGAATTTCACTACGCTGCGCTTCGTGTAGCGCTGCTTCGCAGCGCTTTTCCTCCATGTGTTTGCGGGTCAAGGTCTCACGCAGCTGCTATGCCCTTCCTTTGTAAAACAAGACGGGTGATCGCTTTGCTCTCACCCTGCAACCCCATTCGGAATTTCGCTACGCTCATTCCTCATGTGTTTGCGGGTCAAGGTTTCACCGCTGCTCGAAAATAAATTTTCGGCAGCGGTGAGGAACTGCCCCTTTGTTTTTCAAGTCGTCTTCGATGGCGGTACTTTTGGCGTAGGCGGTGGAGCGGGCTTCGAAGAAGTCGGTTTTGACCATGTTGGCGTCGGCGTATTGTGCGACCCATTTCATGCTTTCGGGTTCTTTGTCGTAGCCGTCGTAAAAGGGTGCCGAGGCCTAGGGAGCTGTAGCGGAGGTTACCGAGGTATTTGATATAATCCTCCACCATGGTGCTGTTGAGTCCGGGGATGTTGTCGCCGATGACATACTGGCCCCAGGCGATTTCCTGGTGACGCCTTCCTTGATCATGTCGGTGATTTCTTCGATCCGTTTCGGCTGAAAGAGCGCCGGTTCCTCTTTCTGCAGTTCCAGGAGGATGTTACGGAAGAGCCAGAGGTGGGTGTTTTCATCCCGGTTGATATAGCGGATTTCCTGAACGGAGCCCGGCATTTTGCCGTTTCGTCCGAGGTTGTAAAAACATGAAGCCGGGTAGAAATAAATCCCTTCCAGGATAAAAGTTGGCAATGCAGACGCGGAGGAAGCTTTCCTTGGTTTGTTTTTCGATAAACTCGTTGTAGAGGTTTCGATAAATTCATTTCTGCGCAGCAGATGCGGGTCGATTTTCCACCGATAGAGGATGCCATTTCGTTCGGTCGGGTTGCAGATGGTATCCAGCATGTAGCTGTAGCTCTGGCTGTGGATACATTCCTGAAAAAGTCTGGATGGACAGGCAGAGGTTCACTTCGTTGGCGGTGACATACTGCGAGATATTCGGGAGGTTTGCCGACTGGAGGGAATCCAGATAGACAAAGAGCTGAGGATCTTGTCATAGGCAGTGCGTTCCTCCGGTGTAAGGTGCAGGTGAGTCGCTCTTATCCTGGTTCAGGTTGATTTCCTCCGGTACCCAGAAGTTGTTCATCGCCTGTCGATACCAGTCGGAAACCCATTCATACTTCATATTATTAAAGTCATTGATATTGGTCGTGTTGAAATTGATGAGTCGCCGGTTGCGTACATCAATGTCCCCCTCCGGGTTAAAACAGGGGCTTGCGCGAGATTTCTTCCATGGAAAAGTCCTTTCTGTATGAGATGAGTTGGATCGCGTGATACAGGACTATCTGCAATCACTGATCAAAATACCCGTAATCTGCCCGTTTTTTCCGATTTTAAGAGGAGCAGGATTCGCAGTCCTCCGGATCCAGAGATTTGGAACGGACATAGTAAATGGTCTTCACACCGGATTCCCAGGCCAGCGTATAAAGGTTTAACAGTTCGCTCATCTTGTATTCATTCGTGATCCACAGATTGACGCTCTGGGACTGGTCAATATGCCGTTGCCGCAGTCCGGCGGCCCGCACGGACCAGGTTTGGTCGATCAGATGGGCGGATTTATAATACCAGTAGGTGTCCATGGAAAGTTCCGGTGCGACTCGCGGCAGGATGGCTCCTTTTTCTTCGAGGAAAAACGGTGCATGACCGGATCCAGTCCTGCACTGGTGCCGATCAGGATGGAGGTGGAACTGGTCGGGGCGGTTGCTAAAATCCATGCGTTTCGGATGCCCTGATGCACCTTCGCTTCCAACTCCTTCCACTCCGGTGAGTCATGATTTCGTCTTCTGAAATAGGCACCGGTCTCCCATTCGGAGCCGGAGAAGAACCGGTAAGATCCTCTCTTTTGCCAGCTCCGCACTGGCGGAAATGGCGGCAAAATTGATGTCTTCAAACACCCGGTCGGCAAAGCGCAGATGTTCCTCCGATTCCCAGGGCGATGTGGTGTTTGGCGAGCATGTGTGATAGCCGGAAACACCCAGTCCCGATGGCACGGTATTTTTGATTGGTCAGTTCCGCTTCTTTGACCGGATAAAAGTTGAGGTCGATGACATTGTCCAGCGCCCGCACAACTGTTTTGGTGATTCTTCTGATCTCCTCCTTGTCGTTTACATCAATGTTGCCAAGGCAGAGCGAAGCAAGGTTGCATACGACAGAAGTCACCGGGTTTGACACTACTTACAATGATTTCATCGCCGTCTTTTGTTTCGACCCGCTGTTCTAAAAATTTCCGCTCTTTCATGTTCTGTGCAATTTCGTGCACAGATTGGAGCAATAGATGATCCCCCGATGCTGATTAGGGATTCATGCGGTTGACGGTATCCCGGTAGAAGGCGAAGGGCGTGCCGGTCTCCACAGCCGATTTTTAAAATCAGCCGAACGAGATCTTTCAGGACATAGACCCGCTTGCTGATGCGGTTGTCTCTGACGCAATCCTCATAACGGGTTTCCCATTCTTCCCCGTAAAAATCTTCCAGACAGTAGCCTTTGATGAGCAGGATGTCATGCGGATCCATCAGATACCAGTTTTTGGTTCAGATCCTCTTTTTACTTTTTTCCAAAAAAAGATCGGGATAACAGACCGCAGGGAAGACGTCATGCGCCTTCATCCGGTCGTCTCCGTTGTTGGTGCGCAGCTGGAGAAATTCGGGTAGATCTTTGTGCCAGGCATCGAGGTAGACGGCCACTGCTCGGCGCATGCCCAGCTGATCGACCGCTACCGCCGTGTCGTTCACCACTCGTATCCAGCGGATGACACCGCCGCTGGCACCCTCGAAGCCGCGGATCTTGCCTCCCTGACCTCACCTTGCCGAACACATTCCCCATCCCGCCGCCATATTTGGAAACGTCGGCGAAGCGGGAGATGCTCTGGTAGATGCCGTCCAGAGAGTCTGCGACGGTATCAATAAAACAGGAACTCAGCTGGTGATAGGGCTTTCTGGCGTTGGAAAGGGTCGGCGTTGCCATCGTCACCTTGTGGAGACTCAGCATATCATAGAATTCCTTGACATAGAGGGCCCGGTTTTCCTTTTCCTTCATCGCCAGATGCATTGCGATGCCCAGATACATTTCCTGGGGAGATTCCAGGGGCGTATGCTGTCGGTCCCGTATGGTGTATCTGGAGAGGAGCAGATCCAGCCCGGAATAGGTAAAAGATCGTTCCGGCTCTCGTCTAAAAAGCAGGAGACCTCTGTCACTTCTTCCTTGGAGTAGGCGTCCAGAATATAGGCGCCGTACAGCCCCTGCTCCGTGAGGTAGCAGAGCTTTTCGTAAAAACCGTCCAGATTCCTGCTTGCTTCCGCTTTGCGAAGTTCCTGATGGAACTGGTAGGAGAGAGTCTGCCGGCAATTCTTTCCCCAGTCCGGTTCCTCCTGGGTGGTCAGTTCCGCCGCTGCTCTGGTGAGCAAAAGCAGGCGCTCCTTTTTCTCCAGTGTTCCCTTGCTCAGGGACAGGTACTTGGCGGAAAGGCGGGAAAGGTCATAATCGGGGAAATCTTTTCTGAATCTTCAAAAGCACCTCTTCGATGCCGTCGTCTCCGATCTCCTCCTTGATTCGCTGCCCTTAAATGGCGAAGCAGGGTGCGCTTTTTCCCGGTAGAGAATATAGGCTCAGGGCGACCTTGTAATCGCTATTCTGCATCAGAGCCTCTTCCACGGTGTTCTGAATCTCTTCGACGGTCACCCGGCTCTGCCCGGCAAACGCAATTTCCACCTTGGAAAGCAAAAGACGAAGCTTTTCGTCACTGACCGGAATGCCTTCCGAGCGAAAGGCTTTTTCCATGGCATGGCAAATTTTCTCACTATATATTCTTCCTCAGCAAGGCCTCGTTTGATAATTGTTTGCATGTTTCCTCTTTCTATGTGTTACGATGTGATTTGGTGCGATGAACAGAATAGGAGTGGATTTGTGAAAGCTGTGTGTTATGCGATTTTTCCCTCTTCATTGTTCCCTATTGTACCACAGAAGAAGGGGGAAAATTACACATAGATTATATCTATAAAGGAAGGGAATTCATTGACGCAAATAAAGGGCTTATTTTATACTGAATCCAAATGCAGGGGAAATTTTTCTTTCGTGTAGGAAGCTGTTACCCTCAGCTTTTTGCAATAGAGAACTGTCAACCAGCAAATTAAGAAAGGAGAAGGTGCGATGGCTATTTTAAAGGGTAAAAAAGTCATTATCATCGGCGACCGTGACGGTGTTCCGGGACCGGCGATAGCGCAGTGCGTAGAAACGGCCGGCGGCGAAGTGATCTTTTTCTTCGACAGAGTGTTTTCGTTTGAACGAGCGCAGGCGCAATGGATCTGGAAAAATCAGAAAAGGGTGAAGGAATTTGCCGAGAAGTACGGCCCCTGAGAACATTGTTGTGATCGTGGGTGCGGCAGAGGGCGAAGCTGCAGGTCTTGCAGCGGAGACCGTTACGCAGGTGACCCTGACTTTTGCAGGTCCGTTGACTGGGGTCCAGCTTGACTCACATGTTATCATTGCTGTGAACCGGAAGTAAAAGCGGAGTTTGATCCTCAGGTATATGAGGACCAGGTCGGCATGATGGAAATGGTTCTGGATGTCGAAGATATTCAGAAGGAAATGCAGCCGATCAGGGAACAGTATTGCAAATACCTCGGGAAATAACAGTACGAAGGAACGGTGTGTTTACTGCACGCCGTTCTTTGGAACATAGTAAAAATCTCACAAGGCCGGCTTCGATATACCAAAAATCTATTGACACGAAACATGATAATCGTTAGACTGAAGCCATGTATCTTTGGTAAATAAATTAGGAAAAAGCGCTTCTTTTTCCGAGATTTTACCAAATTGCACAAAGGTCTATAACAACGACATTTTTAAATGAAGGAGCAGGACTATGGGCAAGGTGTATGATGTGATTGTCCTCGGTGCGGGACCGGGAGGGCTGTCTGCCGGGCTTTATGCAGGACGCGCAAGACTTTCCGTTGCGATTATTGAGAAGGCTGCCGATGGCGGTCAGATTGCGATCACGGATGAAATTGAAAACTATCCGGGACAGGAAGTGGAAGGAGAAAGCGGGCCGTCTCTGATTGAGAGAATGACAAAGCAGTGTGAGAAATTCGGCTGCGAGAGAATCAAGGACACGATTGAAAGCGTGGAGCTGAAGGGGGATGTCAAGAAGGTAAAGTGCCAGAAGGGGGAATACGAGGCAAAGACCATCGTGATTGCCACCGGGTGCTACCCTCGTCCGATTGGTTGCGAAGGGGAGAAGGAATACCAGGGAAGGGTGTTTCACTGCGCCACCTGTGATGCGAACTTCTTTGAAGACTTTGATGTCTATGTCGTCGGCGGCGGCGATGCTGCGGTGGAAGAGGCCATGTACCTTACCAAGTTTGCCAGAAACGTCACCGTGATCCACCGCAGGAATGAGCTGAGGGCTGCCAAATCCATTCAGGAGAAGGCGTTCAAGGTGCCCAATTTGCATTTTATGTGGGACAGCGTGGTAACGAAGCTTGGCGGTGATGACATCCTGCAGGAAATGGAGGTCCGCAACGTCAAAGACGAATGAAATCACGACGATCAAGGCAAATGAAGAGGATGGCATGTTCGGCCTTTTTCGGCTTCATTGGAAGAATTCCGAACACCGATTTCCTGAAGGACAGCGGCCTTACCATGGATGATAAGGGTTATATTCCGACCGATCAGGATATGAAGACCAATATTCCGGGCGTGTTTGCGGCAGGAGATGTCAGGGTGAAAACACTGCGTCAGGTGGTCACCGCAGCAGGAGACGGCGCGGTAGCCGCGACGATGTGCGACAAATACATTAATGGAACGATCCCGGAATTCGCGGATCCGGCTGGGAAAGCATAAAGGAGGAAAGGAACATGTTGGAAGTAGATAAGAACACATTTGAAGAAGAAGTTTTAAAGGCGGACGGTTATGTATTCGTAGACTATTTTGGTGACGGCTGTGTCCCTGCCAGGCGCTGATGCCGTTCGTACACTCTCTGGCGGACAAGTACGGCGACAAACTGAAATTTCACGCAGCTCAATACCACCAAGGCACGCAGACTGGCGATCTCCCAGAAGATTCTGGGACTGCCGGTAATGGCGATCTACAAGGACGGCGAGAAGGTGGAAGAGCTGGTAAAAGATCAGGCGACTGAAGAAAATATCGAGGCCATGGTCAAGAAATATATCTAAGCCGCAGTGAATCAGAGCAAAGATTCCGGATGAAAAAAAGGCGGTGGTGGGGACGCGTTCTGCCTCACCACCTTTTTACAAAAAGAAAAAGACACAGGAAAGGGGAAAATGAGTGATGAATAGTGTAATCAAGGGAGCCGGATACATCCTGGCCCATGTACCGGAGATGGTCATTCATAACGGAACGACCCAGACAACGGAGAGAATCGTGAATCCGAACTCCGAATACTTAAAGCAGCTGGGCAGCCATCTGCGCTCCTATGAGGACTGCGTGTCCTACTGGCCGAATCAGGTTTATATCGGGAAATGCGACGCCGGAAGAGCTTGCCGAAGTCGAGTTTCCGTATTATGACAAAAAGAAGGAAGGCGCTTGCCGTTACGGGCAGTTCGGCGAAATCATGCCGGAAGACGAATTCCTGTTGCTCGGACAGACCTGCGATGTCTTTGAAGTGTATTTCCTGGAAAAAGGGGTTTGTGGAAGCGACCAGAGAAAAGTTCGGGAAGAATCCGATCATCACGGAGGAAATCAAGTCGCGTGTGCTGGACGGCATCGAACTTTCCGAGATTGAGAATTTTGTCAACAACGAGAAGGCGGAAGGACTGTATCATGACGGGAAAGCTGGTCGGGTGCGTGAAGCGTGCACACGATATCGACGTTAATCTCTCGGCGGAAGTGATGCACGAGAACATCATGAACAAGGCGACCGGCGTGCTTTCCATCCTTTATGGTGTAAAAATGCCGGCATTGACAAGGATGACGTGGAATATGTGATCGACTGCTCGGAAGAAGCCTGCGGCGACATGAACCAGAGAGGCGGCGGCAACTTTTGCAAAAGCAGCTGCGGAAATCGCAGGACTGAACAAGGCAACCGGTTCCGATGCCAGAGGATTCTGCGCAGGTCCTTCGCATGCAATGATCGAGGCTGCGTCTCTCGTGAAGGCGGGTGCGTTTAAGTGCGTGGCGGTGATCGGCGGCGGTTGCACGGCAAAGCTGGGAATGAACGGCAAGAACCATGTAGAAAAGAATATGCCGGCGCTGGAAGACTGCCTGGGCGGTTTCTGCGTGATCGTTTCGGAAAACGACGGCGTAAGCCCGGAGATCAATCTGGATATTCTGGGTCGTCATACGGTGGGAACTGGAAGCGCACCGCAGAACGTCATCGGCTCTCTGGTGGCGGATCCGCTGGAACGCAACGGCATGAAGATCACCGATATCGACAAATATTCTCCGGAGATGCAGAACCCGGATATCACCAAGCCGGCAGGAGCAGGAGACGTGCCGCTGGCAAACTATAAGATGATTGCCGCTTTGGCGGTGAAGAAGGGCGATCTGGAGAAGAAGGATCTGGCGAACTTCGCAAAGGACCATGGTCTGACCGGATTTGCACCGACACAGGGGACATATTCCTTCCGGCGTGCCTTATGTGGGCTTTGCACGCCTTGATATTCTCTCCGGCAAGATCAAAAAAATGCCATGATCATCGGTAAGGGATCTCTCTTCCTCGGGAGAATGACCAACCTCTTTGACGGTGTTTCTTTTGTCATTCAAAAGAACACGGGCAAGGGGACTTCGGAAGGCTCTGTCTCTGAAGACGAGGTAAAGAAGTTAATCGCAAGCTCTCTGAAGGAATTTGCAAAGACGCTGTTAGGAGAAGAATAAGAGGGAGGATGTAAAAATGGCAAACGGAATACAGAAACAGATTGCCGAAACCTTCCTTGAAATGGCGCAGGGACTGGAAACAGGGAAGTTTTGGAGCCAGACCGAAAGATCGCACTGACCGGCATGGGAAGCGAACATGGGGAAGAAAACGCCATGAAGGCGGCGTTAGAAGCGGCAAGGACAACATTGAGGTGTATTACATCGGGACGCTGGAAGCGGAAGGTGTCACCACCATCAAGGTTGCGAACGACGAGGAAGGCCATGACAAGATGGAGGAGATGCTGAAAAACGGCGAGGTGGACGGTGCCGTGACCATGCACTTTCCTTTCCCGATCGGCGTTTCCACCGTCGGCAGGAGTATCACACCCGCTTTTGCCAAGGAGATTTTTTTGGCCAATACGACGGGAACCTCCAGCACCAACCGGATTGAGGGCATGATTCGCAATGCGATCTGCGGCATCATCGCGGCAAAAGCCGTAGAAATGCACATCCACCGTCGGTATTCTGAACGTGGACGGCGCAAGACAGACGGAGAAAGCACTCAAGCAGTTAAAGGAAAACGGATATGAGATCACCTTTGCGGAGAGCAGCAGGTCGGACGGGGGTTGCATCATGCGCGGCAATGATGTCTTACAGGCTTCCGCGGATGTAATGGTCATGGACTCTTTAACCGGCAATGTCATGAGCAAAATGCTCTCCGCCTTCACCAGCGGGGGAAGCTTTGAGTCCATGGGTTACGGCTACGGTCCCGGCATCGGAGAAGGGTATGAGCAGCTGGTCATGATTATCTCCCGTGCGAGCGGTGCCCTGTGATTGCCAATGCGATCCGCTTTGCGGCGCAGCTGGTCAGGGGCAAGGTCTTTGCGGTGGCGAAGGAGGAATTTGCGAAGGCAAAGAAGGCCGGTCTTGACAGGATTTCTGAATGAGGTCGCACAAAGCGCCAAACCTGCGGCATCGGAAGAAGAGGTGAAGGAGCCTCCGAAGGAGATTGTGACCGCGCAGATTCCGGGAATCGAGGTCATGGATCTGGACGATGCGGTAAAAAGCCGTCTGGAAGATCGGCATCTACGCCGAGAGCGGAATGGGCTGTACCGGTCCGATTATCCGTGTTTCTCCGGCCAATCTGGAAAAAAGCACAGGAAAGAGTTGAAAAAAGGCAGGGGTACATCGGTTAAGATAGACGTTGACCGCATGGAAACAACGCTCATACGTAGGAAAAACATGCTGCCCGCAGATTCTGTCTGCATGCAGTACACTGCCCGCAGATTCTGTCTGCGGGCAGTGTACTGCAGTGTCGAACCCGGGGTAGGGAGCTTTGGTCCATCGAAAATCCATCATGGCAGGGGATACAGGAGGAGTGAGATGGCAGCAGAAAAATCAGGCTGACAAAGATGACAAAAAGCATCGGGTGAGCAGCCAAAAATAGGTCCAAAGACCCTTGCCCAGGTTCTGGGTAAGCTACCGAAATTTTGTGATGAAAAATCTGCTGGTCGGCATTGAAACCTCGGATGACGCAGCCGTCTACAAGATCGACGACCGCCTGTCCATGATTCAGACCGTCGATTTTTTTACACCGATCGTGGACGACCCCTTTACCTTCGGACAGATCGCAGCGGCAAACGCGATTAGTGATGTCTTTGCAATGGGAGGGGAGCCCAGGGTGGCGCTCAACATCGTCTGTTTTCCCAATTGCCTGGATCCGTCTATTCTCGGCGATATCATGGCAGGAGGAGCAAGCAAGGTCAAAAAGCAGGCGCCGTGCTGGTTGGCGGACACTCCGTACAGGACGACGACCCCAAGTACAGGGCTCTGTGTCTCCGGTTTTGTGGAGACGGACAAGATCCTTAGAAACTACGGGCAAAGCCCGGAGACGTCCTGATTTTGACCAAGCAGATCGGAAGCGGCATCATCAACACGGCGATCAAGGCGGAAATGTGTTCGGAAGAAGCGGAACAGGAAGCCTGTGATGTCGTGAAATCGTTAAATAAGAAGGCAAAGGAAGCGATGGAAGGGCTCTGTGTCCATGCCTGCACCGATATTACGGGCTTCGGGCTTTTGGGACACGGCATCGAAATGGCGCAGGCCAGTCAGGTCTTTGTCGATCTCTATGTGAAAAAAAGTGCCCGTGATCACGGACGCCCTCTCCTATGCGGAGATGGGACTCGTGCCCGCCAGCTCCTATAATAACCGCGAGTATACCGGTCATCTGGTGGATCGCACTCAGGTGGCGGATGTCTATTATGATCTGCTGTACGATCCACAGTCATCCGGCGGCCTGTTATTCAGCATCCCGCAGGAGCAGGCGGATCTGGCGATGCAAAGGCTGAAAGAGGCGGAACTGGACACAAAGACAGCCATCATCGGAGAGTAAGGGAACTGGGAGCAGGAGAGAGAAGCGGATTGCTTTTGATTGATTGAGCGGATGCTTGGAAAAAGGGTGCAACGGTGATTTTGCGTGCGGACTATGTGGAAAAATCCAGTTCACGACGCAGGGGAGGATATGGATAAAAACAGCTGGTTTCGCAGGATCCCTAAAGGTGGATGTGCTGCTGGAGACAAAAAGAAGTAACGGAATGGATCATGGACGATGGTCGCCCGGTTGTCATGGAGGCGATCCGGGAGGAAACGACTGCTCTTAGAAAGAAGCTGGAAACTTGCGAGAAGGAAGAAGAGGCAGAGAAAAGCATTCCACTCCCTCTTAGCGAAAATCCGCAAACGGATCCTGGACATGACCAGTCCACAGGTAAAGCAGGTCATCAATGGAACGGGCGTCATCCTGCACACCAATCTCGGCAGAGCGCCGATTGCGCCGGAGCAGGCAAGGCGTATTTCTGAAATCGTAACAGGATATTCCAACCTGGAATACGATCTGGAAAAAGGAGAGAGGGGAGAGGTACTCTCATTTTTCAAAACTCCTCTGCCGGCTGACCGAGCCGAAGCCTGCATGGTGGTCAATAACAATGCGGCTGCCGTCCTCCTGGCACTCAGCACCATCGCTACCGGGGGCGAGGTCATCACTTCCCGTGGAGAACTGGTGGAAATCGGAGGCAAATTCCGCATCCCGGACGTCTGTGCACAGGGGGGAGCAAGGCTGGTCGAAGTCGGGACGACCAACAAAACGCACCTCAGTGATTATTCGGAAGCGATCACGGAGGAAACCAAGGCGATTTTAAAGGTGCATACCAGCAACTACCGGATCGTAGGTTTCTCGGAGTTGGTTGAGAGAGAAGATCTGAAGCGGCTGGCAAGTCAGCATGACCTGCCTCTGATAGAGGATCTGGGGAGCGGCGTCCTGGTGGATTTGAGCAAATACGGGCTTTCTTACGAGCCGACGGTACAGGATTCGGTGAAAAGCCGGGGTGGATGTGGTCTGCTTCTCCGGGGATAAGCTGCTTGGAGGTCCGCAGGCGGGAATCATTGTCGGGAGAAAAAGTGGATCGAGAAGATGAAAAAGCACCCGCTTACCCGGGCGCTGCGCGTGGATAAATTCACGGTGACGGCGCTGGAGATGGTTCTGTTAGATTATCTGGATGAAGAGGGCAGTGAAAAAGATCGGTCCTGAAGATGATCGAGAATCCAGGAAGCGCTGAAGAAGAAAGCGGAGGCACTCAAGGAACAGGTAGAATCCCTTTCCGGAGCGGCGGATTTTGCGGTTCTGCCCTGTGAGGAACAAATCGGCGGAGGATCTCTCCCTCTGGAGAGATTGCAAGGCTATGCGCTGGTGATCAGACCGAAGCGGATTTCCGTTCCGGAACTGGAAGAGAAGATGCGCCATCTGCCCGTGCCGATCATCGGCAGAACCATCGAAAACGCCGTTTGGCTGGATGTCCGCACCATGTTCGAGGAGGACTTTGGTCCGGTTTCCCAAATGCTGGGAGAGATTTTATAGAGCATCACAGGGGGATGTCCATGAATCAATCAAAACACATCATCATCGGGACGGCAGGACATATCGATCATGGGAAAAACAACCCTGATTCGCGCACTGACCGGCAGAAATACGGATCGTCTGAAGGAAGAACAGAAGAGGGGCATCACGATTGACCTGGGCTTCACCTGGTTCGATATGGAGGACGGGACAAGGGCAGGTATTGTGGATGTGCCCGGACACGAGAAATTCATCGGCAATATGGTGGCGGGCGTGGTCGGCATGGACCTCGTTTTTGATGGTCGTTGCTGCAGACGAGGGCATCATGCCGCAGACAAGAGAGCATCTGGATATCCTTGAACTTCTGGGCGTGAGCAAAACCGTTCTCGTACTGAACAAATGCGATCTGGTGGACGAGGACTGGCTGGAAATGATGGAGGAGGATATCAAGGGGAAGACTGGCAGGCACCATTATGGAAAAGGGCGCCGATCGTTCGCGTTTCCGCCGCCACCGGGGCCGGAATCAGTGAATTGAAGTCCTGTATCCTCAAGATGGTCCAGGAAGAAGTGACGCCCAGGGACATCCAAACGATCCCGAGGCTGCCGATCGACCGCGTCTTTACCATGCCGGGCTTCGGCACCATCGTCACCGGCACGCTGATCTCGGGACTGATCCATAAAGAAGACGTTCTGGAGATGTATCCGATCCACAAAGAGTGCAGGATTCGGAGCATTCAGGTACACGGCAGCGATCAGGGAGAGCTGTGAGGCGGGACAGCGCGTTGCCATCAATCTTGCCAATGTAAAAAGAAGAAATTCACAGGGGCTGTGTGATTGCGCCTAAGAACAGCATGAAAAACACCGACCGGATCGACGTCTCGATCCGTGTGCTGAAAAGACTCGGAACGCATCTTGACCAACAGAGAAAGGCTACATTTTTACAGGGACCAGTGAAATTCTCTGCCGTGCGGTCCTCTTAAACGAGGATGAACTGGGACCGGGGAGACGAGGGCTTACAGCTGCTCTTAGAGGAGGAAATTGCGGTGAAGAGGGAGACCGCTTTTGTGATCCGGTTTTTACTCTCCCTGGAGACCATCGGCGGCGGTGTGATTTTGGAACCGAAATCCGACGAAGAAAAAGAGGTTTAACGAAGCCTCGATTGATGAACTGAAACGCAAGGAGTCCGGCTCTCTTGCCGATATCTGCGAGCTGCATATCAAAAGAGCACGGTGACACGATGTTTGCGCAATCGGAGCTTGCCAAACTCACCTCACACCCAGGGAGGAACTGGTGCCCCTACCTGGATGCGCTTGTGGAGGAAGGCGTCGTGCTTGCCTTCCCTCTGCGGAAGGACACCTATTACTGGCATAAGGACAGTGAGTTTTTGCTTCGACAGGATCTGAGCAGAGATCTCATGCGGTTTCATGCCAAATTTCCTTACCGCCACGGGATGAAGACGGCGAAGTGCATATTTCCTATATGAAAAAGCAAAGGCCAATGTCTTTGACGCTCTATCTGAGCAGGATGGTGGAGCAGGGATCTTCGGGATGGAGGAAGGTTATCTCTTTCTTGCAGGCTTTGCGCCTGCACATGATGAAACCTATGAAAAAGGTACGCGAACTTCTGGAATCCCAGATGGAGAAGGCGGGCTTTGAGTTGCTACGGTTTTCCGAGCTGAATCTGGAAAAATACCCGGAAGACACGGTGCTGGATCTGCTGCAGCTTCTGATTGAAGAGAAAGAGGTGGTGAAAGGCAGGTCTGGAAATCGAGATGGTGACGCTTGCCTCTCTGATGATGGAAGCCAGGGAAAAGGTGGAAGCTTATTTTGCTGAAAAATGATCTGATCACGATCGCACAGATCAGAGACATGTTTGCCACCAACCGGAAGAGCGCCAAGTCGATTTTTGGAATATTTGGATACGATCAAGGTGACAAAAAAGCTGGGAGCAGAGACAGAGAGGGTGGCATACCGATGAATCTGAAGCAGATCGAGGCCTTTGTGAAGGTAGCAAACAACAGGAGTTTTTCGCAGACAGCCAAGGAATTATACCTGACACAGCCGACGATCAGCGCACATATCTCCGCGCTGGAAGAGGAACTGGGCGTACAGCTGTTTGTACGGACAACCAAGGGCGTCCGGGTGACGGAGGAAGGAAAAAGCTCTATCTGTATGCAAGACAGATGACGGAGTTGGAGGAAAATATCAAAACCCTCTTTCAGAAGAGGGGAGGACGAGCGTCCTCTCAGCAGGTAGTTATTGCCGCATCCACCATCCCTGCGCAGTATCTGGTACCGAAGATCCTTGCCGAATACAACAAGCTTTATTCGAATGTGCAGTTTCGGGTGACGGAGACCGATTCGGCAGGGGTGATCGAGGAGGTGCAGAATCATACCATTGACATCGGGGTTTTACAGGGAGCATTCTGGACAAGAGATCCTGCTCTATCTGTCTTTTATGAAGATGAACTGCTGATTGTGACGCCGAATCTTCCAAGGTTCCGCAAGATGGAGAAAGAGAAGATGGCGCAGCGGCCGGATTGGATTTTACAGGAAGCGATCATCATGCGGGAGTATGGCTCCGGTACGCGGAGGAGACGGAGAAACGTCTGCGCAGACTGGGGATCGACCTTTCGGGGATGAATGTGGTGGCCAATATGAGCAGCCCAGAGGCGATTATCCGCTCGGTGAAAAAGCGGGATCGGGATTACCTTCATTTTCCAGGCTGGCGGCACAGGAAGCCATTCAGGCCGGTGAGGTGCTTGCCTTCCCGCTGCCCAGGGAAAAACAGTCACAGAAGAATTTACATGGTCTGCAATCTCACTACCCGCTTCCGAGAGCGGTGAAGCAGCTGATCTCGTCTGGTGAAAAAAATGTATACGCCGCTGAATGGCACCCCGCTTGCAGAAGGTGCAGAAGCACGGGATTCTTCTGCAGATGCAGAAGGGTTCAGCCGTGCAGAAATTTCCCGCTTCGGAAGAGGAAACATCCTCTTTTAGCATGAGTGCTTCGGAACAGATGGGGTGAGAAGATGCAAAGATCGAGGGATTCAGGTCGGTAAAAATAGAGCTCGGCATCCTGATGACCAATTTTACTACGTTTATCGGGAGGAAGGCAGGGGAGAAGGAGGAAAGCCGCAGAAGACACCGGTCATCTGCATCGACCCGGCGGATCATGGAGAGGAAATCTATGAAACGCTGACCGGACAAGGCCTGGTGCCGGAAGTGATCTTACTCACCCATGCCCATTTTGATCATATCAGGGGCGTGCAGGCACTACAGCATCTAAGCGGCGCTCCTGTGACTGCTACAAGGAAGAGAAAAGAGCTTTGTGAGGATCCGGAAAAAACGGATCTGCTGCTTACGAGCATCCCCTCACCGTGCAGCCAAGCGCCTACCTTTCGGACGGGAGGAGATTTTAGCGGCGGGACTGCGCTGCATTCTGCTTGCAACCCCCGGACACACGAAGGGCAGCTGCTCCTATTATTTTCCGGAGGGAGGCTTTTGTCCTGAGCGGGGACACCCTCTTTGATCATTCGGTCGGACGCACGGACATGGCAACGGGATCGCAGGAGGAACTCTTACGCTCCATTCGGGAGACTCTTTGTTCTGCCGGAGGAAACCATCGTCTACCGGGACATGGATCAGAGACGTCCATCGGAGAAAAAGACGCACAATCCTTTTTATAAGAAGGGCGAACAATCCTTCAAAAACCAATGGATGAAGGGAAGAGATATAGAAGACACCGATACTGAAGCTCTTTGATTGAAAAAACTTGGTGGACGGTAAAGGGGAAATGACTAGAATAGGTCCTGATATGATTTACTTTTGATAACGCAGCAACCACAATGCACAAGCCGCCGCAGGTCATTACAGCGGTCACAGAAGCCATGCAGCAGATGGGAAATGCCGGCAGAGGAGTTCATTCAGCTCTCTGGGAACATCCAGAACCATCTTCGACACAAGAGGTGAAACTGGCGCAATTTTTCCATAAGCTTCGATCCCCGGAGAATTGCTTTACCTGCAATTCCACGGAGAGTCTGAATTTGGCGATCAAGGGAGCGTTTCTTCCGGGAGATCACGTCATTACGACGGAGTTGGAGCACAATTCTGTGTTGCGCCCTGCTTTATGAGATGGAAGAAAAGGAGTCAGCCTTTTCCTTTGTGTCTAGCGACAAATGGGGTAGAATTCGGATCTCGGATTTTTGAAAAAGAGATTCGAGGAGAAACCAGAGCCATCGTCTCGTACCCATGCTTCCAATCTGACCGGAAACGTGGTCGATATCGAAGCGGTAGGAGAGATCGCAAAAACACGGTCTGCTCTTCATCGTTGATGCCTCCCAGAGTGCGGGGGTCTTTCCTATTGATGTCGACAAGATGCATATTGACATCCTCTGTTTTACCGGCCATAAGGGAATGTACGGACCGCAGGGTACGGGTGGCATCTATGTGCGGAAGGGCATTTCACTAAGACCGCTCAAATCGGGAGGCAGCGGGGTGCAAACTTATTCCCATACCCACCCGAAGGAAATGCCGACGGCGCTGGAGGCGGGAACCCTAAACGGGCACGGGATTGCAGGGCTCCATGCGGCACTGGAATTTTTAGAGCAAACCGGCTTAGAAGAAATCCGGAAAAAGAACAGGAACTGATGATGCGGTTCTACCAGGGTGTCATGCAGATCCCCGGCGTCTTTGTTTACGGGATTTCAGCACGAAGGAACGTTGCGCTGTCGTGGCGCTCAATCTGGAAGATTATGATTCTTCCGATATTGCGGACGAACTGTCCGAGCGTTACGGAATCTGCGTAAGACCGGGCGCCCACTGTGCGCCTTTGATGCATCAGGCGCTGGGAACCGTGGAACAGGGCGCCGTGCGCTCAGCTTTTTCTTATTTCAACACGGAAGAAGAGATTGACCGTGGGATAGAAGCGCTGCGTAAAGATTGCAAAGGAATAAAACATCGTAAGATTACAGAGGAATCAAAACAGGAGAAAAAACAATGGAAAAAGTGATTGATTGCATGGGAATGGGATGCCCACTTCCGGTGGTGAATGCCAAAAAGGCGGTGGAAGAGTTTATGGAGGATGGAAGGCTGACCGTTCAGGTGGACAACGAAACGGCAATGAAGAATTTAACCAAATTTGCCGCATCCAGAAATTCTGAAGTCAGCAGCACGAAGAAGGGTGAGAACGCCTATGAAGTGACCATGCTGGTGAAGAAAGCTCCCTGTGAAGAAGTGGAGCAAGAGAAGGCAGGGGGCAGACAGGGAGGCGTAACTCGTGGTGCTTTCTGCGAATACCATGGGAACGGGAGAAGAGAAGGTCAAGGCGCTGATGAAGGCCTTTATCTTTGCGCTTACGAGTCAGGATGAGTTGCCGGAGTATATTGTCTGCTACAACACCGGTGCCTACTTTAACAACGGAGGGATCGGATTCCCTGCCGATCTCAAGAATCTGGAAGCGGCGGGAGTGAAGATCATGACCCTGCGGCACCTGTCTGGATTATTATCAGATCAAGGATAAACTTGCCGTCGGAACGGTTTCCAATATGTATGAAATCGTCGAGACCCAGATGCGCTCCGCCCTGATTGTTCGGCCATGAGAAAAAGAATTAAAGCTGGTCATCAGTTTTGCGACCACCACGGATGCATTGGAGATGGAGAAGATCTGTAAGCGACAACGGCGCAGGTGGTCGTACGATTCCGGTTCCCCGCGTCATTTCCGCCGGCTGCGGTCTCGCCTGGGCAGCGGAGGTTTCGAAAAAGAAGAGCTCGTGCGCCTGATGGAGAAATATCATCTGCAGGCGGAAGGGATTCATGAGTGTATGATCTGAAAACGATGATCCGCAAAAGTTTGTAAGAAAGAGGCTGTCGCACAAAATGCGACAGCCTCTTTTGGAAGAGGGATTTTTCAATTGTAATTTTTCAATCCATCACGCATTCTATTGAAAAATTCGATTACAAAAAGAGGGTTGAATCTTTTATGATGATACCGGTGTCAAGAGGATTTCGATCATGAGATTTCAGGGGAAGAATATGCAGGTAATTCAGGAGTTACGGAAGTTTTTGAAGCGTTTGCAGAGCAGAGGCAGAAGTCTTTTTAACCGTCAAGGAATATATGATAAGGGATTCCGGTGATCGGCTCTACTGTACCTATTTTCCGCAGGAAATTGCGATGGCGATGGGGCGGCAAGTGTCAGCCTTTGTTCCACCTCGGATGAGACGCTGCAGGAGGCGGAGAAGGATCTGCCGAAGAACCTCTGTCCCTTGATCAAATCCAGTTACGGCTTTTGCCAAAACCGAGAAATGTCCGTATTTTTATTTCTCGGATGTGGTCGTGGAGAGACGACCTGCGACGGCAAAAAGAAGATGTACGAATTGATGTCGGAATTCAAGGATGTCTTTTCTGTTGCAACTGCCACAAACGCAGACAGAGGAGGCGGCTCTTTCCTACCGAAAGGAAATCATCCGTTTCAAAAGAATATCTGAAAAGAAATTTTTGGTCAAAAATCACCGATGCACAGGTGAGAGAAGCGGTACACAGGAACAATGAGATTCGTCTGGCGATCCGCAATCTCTATGCGGTGATGAAAAACGATCCCTGTCCGATTAGCGGTTATGATCTTTTTAAGGTCCTCTACGGAAGTACCTTTCGGCTGGATCGCAGCGCCATCGCGACGGAGATGGATGCATTAAGAAAGAAGGTGGAGGAGGAATACCAGAAAGGGGTGCATCAGGAAAAAGCCCCGCATCGTGATCACCGGCTGTCCCATGGGGGGCGCCACCGAGAAGGTGATTCGAGCCATTGAAGAGAACGGCGGGATTGTCGTCGGGTATGAAAACTGTACCGGCGCCAAGCAGTACGACCGGTTGGTAGAGGAAGATACGGAAGATATTTATGAAGCCATTGCAAAGCGATATCTTGGGATCGGCTGCAGCGTCATGACGCCGAATCCGAACCGCTTTGATTTGCTTGGACGGATGATCGAGGAATACAGGGGCGGACGGCGTTGTGGAAAATGACCCCTGACGGCCTGTTTGACGTATAACGTAGAGACCCGCGCCATCCGCAGATTCTGCGTGGAAGAAAAGAAGGTGCCCTTCATCAGTGTGGAAACCGATTATTCGCAGGCGGATGTCGAGCAGTTAAACACCAGAATCACCGCCTTTTGGAAATGCTGTAAGAGGAAGAAAGGATAAGACGGCAAATGAAATTTGTGGGGATTGATATCGGATCCACCCTGCGCCAAAACCGTGGTGCTGGATGAGGCGGGAGAGCCGGAAAACCTGTTTGTGATTCCGACCGGATGGAGCAGCTTCGATGCGCTGGAAAAAGATCAGGAAAACAGTTGATGGAAGCGGGTGTAAGCGACACGGATGCCTATACGGTGTCCACCGGATACGGGAGAAGGCGGTTCCCTTCGCGCAGAAGCAGGTGACGGAGATCACCTGCCATGCCAGGGGAGCGGCGGCGCTCTTCGGAGAAGGAGAGATGAACCTCATCGATATCGGCGGTCAGGACACCAAGGTGATTTTCGCCAGGGGCGGGTTGGTGGAAGAATTTTACATGAACGATAAGTGCTCCGCGGGAACAGGAAAATTCATCGAAATCATGGCCAACCGGCTGGAACTTCCGATTGCCAAACTGGATGAGATTGCAGAGAAGCGTACGAAGGAAGTTCAGATCAGCTCGATGTGCACGGTCTTTTGCGGAGTCGGAAATCGTGTCCATGGTGGGGCAGGGAACCTCGAAGGAAAAAACATCGCCTGGGGGTACTGAACTCTGTGGCCAACAAGGTCAAGCAGGAATACGGGAAGTTATGGATGGAGATCGACCGGTATATCTGACCGGCGGACTCTGCGAAGCGTCTTTTTCTGCGGATGCTTTCGGACAAACTGGGAGGCAAGGTCACTTCCTGCTAAGAGGGCCCGCTATGCTGGGGGCACTCGGCGCTGCTTTCTCGCTTTATGAAAAAAATACGGCGAAACGCGCACCTGATGTGCCAAACAGCGGGCGGTAGCGCCTCCTTTGTTTGACATCTTGTGAAAAATTATGACATAATTTCCTGTACCCTTTTTATGGGGGTGGTTAGGTAACTGGTGCCTCCTGGTCTTCAAAACCTGTGTTGGGCGTTCACGCGTCCTGGGTGGGTTCGATTCCCACACGCCCTCGCCAAAAACGATCGGAGTTTTCCGTTAAATGCTGCCGCACGAGATCTTGGATGCGACAGCTTTTTATAAGGGAGTCCCATGAGAATTTTTAAGCATCCTGGCACAGAAAACCTTCCAGCACCGGAAGCGGCGTTTATCTGATGGAGCTGGTGCGCCAGTTTTTCCTTTACAGGGACAGGAGCAGGCGGTCATCGCAGGTGTCTGTGAGGAAGATCCGTCTCCTTTCCCGAAAGAGGTTCGCTACCGCCCGGTTACTTTCAAAACGGCGGGACTACTGTTTCCCTATTTTTGGCATGTCGGATGAGATGCCCTATGAAAGCTCCCGTTACCGTGATATGACGCCTAGCAAGCAGGAGGCAGTTTGCAGATGCCTTCCTGCAGGCACTGGATGAAGTCGTTGCAAGCTTTTCGCCTGATCTGATCCTCTGCCACCACCTTTATCTACTCACTGCCCTCGTCAGAGAACATCTTCCCCGCCACCGGATTTACGGTTTTTGCCATAACACCGATTTGAGACAGATGGTCAAAACGGATCTGGAGAGGATTTTTATCCGCCATCAGATCAGGCGGCTGGACCGGATCTTTCGTGCCGCAGCTCTCGCAACAGGAAGAAGTGAGACGCATTTTTGGGGTAGAGGAAGAAAAAGATCAGACAGATCGGCATCGGCTATAATCAGGAGATTTTTTTCCATGAGAAAAAAAGAGGACAAACGGAGCGGATCCGCATCCTCTTGTGAGGAGAAGAGACTGATCTTTGCGGGAAAGATTTCCGAAAAAAAGGAGTCTTCAGCTGCTGCGGGCACTGACGCTTTTGGCAGAAAAAGGGAGAACGAGTCACGCTGACGCTCGCGGGAGGCGCAGGGGACCTGGAGGAATATGAAAGGATCAGGAAGATGGCAAAGAAGCGCCTTATCCCGGTAACTTTTACGGGGCGCCTGTCGCGGGAGGAGCTCGCAGACAGATACCTGGAAAGCGATCTCTTGTGCTCCCTCCTTCTATGATGCGATTCCCCTTGTGGTCATTGGAGGCGCTTGCCTGTTCCTGTAAGGTGGTTGTTTCGGAACTGCCCGGGATCAGAAGCTGGTTTGACGCAAACGCAAAAGCGCCGATATTCGTTATGTACCTCTGCCTAGAATGCAGCAGGCGGATGAGCCGGTAAGGAGGAGCTGCTCTTTGAAGAAAGACTGGCAGGGAAATGGAAAAGGCACTTCACGATCCAAAGAGCGCGGATCCCCGTGCAGTGGAGGGTTTGTCATGGAAAGCACTGGCGGAGAAAGTTCTTTGCGAGGATTAAGTGAAGGGCTTGTCAGGAAAAGCACTGTCAGGGAAAAGTTCTTTGCGAGGGTTAAACGACATGGACAGACGGGTCGGAAGGGTCCGCTTTTTCACAGGGAACAGGCGCATAAGGATTCCCATCCTCGTCCTGTGCCTTCTGCTAGGCATTCCACTTTTGTCCAGAGGGTGCAGAGGGGGCGAAAGCCGACAGCGCATTTTTCCCGGGAAAAACGGCTGTTCTTCTCGGCGCCTCCCGGAGAACGTCCTTGGAAGGGTGGAACAGGACGGCGTCTACCAGACGCTGATTCTGGATTTACAGAATTTCTCAAAGGAACAGGTAAGCGCCCTGCACCATGCGGGGTGAAGAAGATTTATTCTTACCTTGATGTCGGATCGCTGGAAACGTATCGACCCTATTTTTGCCCGCTTTCAGAAGCTGGTGAGGGCTCCCTATGAAAACTGGGAGGAGGAATACTGGGTCGATGTTTCAAATGTTTCCTGGCAAGATTTTCTGGTGAAGGAGCTGGCAAGCGATCTGGTACAGAAGGGGGCGGACGGTTTTTTTCTGGATAATACGGACGTGTATGCGCAGGAGGAGACGCCGCAAACCTACGAAGGGGCTGGTGCGAATCCTGGAAGGACTGGGGACTACCATCTGCCGGTGATTGTCAACGGGGGAGATCTCTTTGTCAAAAAACTGATCGCGGATCACAAGCAGAATCTGCTTCGTGCGATCTGCCAGGAATCGGTCTTTTCCTGCATCAAAGATTATAAGAAGAATCAATTCGGCAGGCAGGACAAAAGAGGTGCGGGACGATTATTTGACCTATTTGCAGGCCTGTAAAGAAGGCAAATCTGGCGGTGCTTTTGATCGAATATACGAGGATTCCAAGTTGAAAAGGAGGCGGATTCTTATTGCAAAAAAATGGGATTTTGTCTTTTTGTCTCTAAAAGCCTGGGGTTGAGGAATAAGGACAGAAAACATCCGTCTGCAAGCATTGATATAATAATAAGATACAATACCTGGAAACGATACAAAGTGCAGGAAAGAGAGGAAGCCATGGAATTTCAGGAAGTCGTTACGACAAGAAGAAGTGTCAGAAAGTACACGGACAAAGAGATTGCAGAAGAGGATTTAAGGGAGATTGTGAGGCTCGCCTCCTATGCACTGTCTCTGGAAAAAACACGCAGTGCGTGTCGTACGTTTTTGTACGGGATGAGGAAAAGAAGGCGCGTCTGTCGGAATGTGTCTGCGGCTTTGCCTATAATACGAAGACGATCGGCCGCTGCAAGGTGCTTTGTGCCGTCGTCACAGAGAAAGGCAAGAGCGGTTGCGAGGAGGACGGAAGCTTCGGGACTCCCAGAAAAGACGAGTGGGAAATGTTTGATGCGGGGATTGCCGCACAAACCTTCTGTCTGGCAGCCAGAGAGAGGAATCGGAACGGTAATCATGGGTTATGTGGACGACGGGGAAGCGGGTAGGTGCTGCATCTTCCGGAAGGAAAGCGCGTGACCGCCTTTATCGCGATGGGGATATCCGGAGGCGGAAGGGAAAGATGCCTCCCAGAAAAAACCGTGGACGAGCTGATGACAACGGTGTAAGGAGATCATAAAAAAATGAAAATGGATGCGTTTTCGAATCCGCACCAATCCGGCATCGGAAGATCGGATGATCGCCGCAATGATGGAGATCGGACTGACAGGTGCGCAGATTGAAGACAAGGTACCGCTAACGGCGGCGGAAAAAGAACAGATTTACACCTTCGATGTAGAGGATCCTGTCGATGACGGAATTGCCTATGTCAGTTTTTTGCAGAAGCGGATGAGAGCAACAACCTCAAGGTGACGCTGCCGGACGGAAGGGAAGTCACGAGATCGCCGGAAAAAGCTGCAGGAGGAAATACAGGCGGTGCTGTCTACTTTGCGGGAAGGGGGCGATATCGGGATGGAACGCTCTCTCTTTCCTTAACGGAAGATATCGATTGGATGAACAACTGGAAGCAGTATTTTCATCATTTTTATCTGGACGGAGATATTCTGGTCATTCCTTCGTGGGAGAAATTGCGGAAAGGAGGATACGGCAGGAGCAAATACATCCTGCACATGGATCCCGGAACCGCCTTCGGAACCGGTGCGCATGAAACGACACAGCTTGCCCAGCGGATGATCCGGAAGTATCTGAAAAAGGGGACCGTCTCTAGACGTTGGTACAGGGGAGCGGCGTGCTGGGCATTCTGGCGCTGATGTTTGGCGCCCGACAGGTGACGGGAACGGATCTGGATCCGTTCTGTGCGAGGCGGTCAGACAGAATCTTGTAAACAACGGCTTTCCCCCGCCGGATCTCAGGGATTACAGAAGCAGCAGAGAAAAAGAGGTTTCACCTGGAAGAGCAGGTAGAGAGGGACACATCCTTTCGCCTTATCTCAGGGAATGTGATTGGGGATCCTGTCGTACAGGACGCGTGGGAACACAGTGTTACGACCTTGTGGTTGCGAACATCCTGCCGGTGGTTCTCGTTCCGCTCACCCCGGAAATCCCCCCGTATCTGAAGGACGGCGGCATCTATATTACGTCGGGGATTCTGACGGAGCGGATGGAGGAATTAAAGAGATGCCATGAAGAGGCGGGGCTTACCGTGATCGAAACCCAGACACAGGGAGAGTGGTGTACGGTGGTCTCCAGAAAAGGTAACGCAAAGGAGGGAGCATGAACGATCGTCAGATGCATGAGAAAAATAGATTCCAGTGCCTATCTGGCACCCGGAGCGGTAATCTGCGGAGACGTGGAGATCGGAGAGCAGAGCAGTGTCTGGTTTCATGCCACCGTCCGCGCCGATTACCCGATTCGAATCGGCGCCAGAACGAACATCCAGGACAACGTGGTCGTCCATGTGGACGACGGTTTTGCGGTATCGATCGGAGAGGAGGTGACGGTCGGGCATTCCTGTATCATTCATGGGTGTACGATTGGGGATCGCTGCCTGATCGGGATGGGGTCGATTCTGATGAATGGAGCGCAGGTCGGAAGCGACTGTATCATCGGCGCGGGCAGTCTGATCACGCAGAACACGACGATTCCCCGCAGGAAGCCTCGTTTACGGAAGACCCGGCAAGGTGATCCGTGCTTTGACCGTAGAGGAAAAAGAAACCATCCGTAAGGATGCGGCGCTCTATGTCCGTCATGCAAAACAGTACAAGGAGGCGGAAAGGAGTCAGGATGCATCACCTCTTTGCGGATGACGCCAGGGTCGTCAGAGAATAGACGCAGACTGGAGATTCGCGGCGACAACTACCATCATATCGTGCATGTGTTGCGGATGCGGGAAGGGAGACGAGTTTCGGTCAGTTTTCCGGAAGACCCTGCGGAATATCGTTACGGGATCGAAGCAATCACGGAGGAAGAAGTCCCTGTGTACCCTTCTGTTTTGTGAAAGAGGAGGGCTGGAGCTTTCATCGAAGATCTACCTCTTTCAGGGGCTCCCCAAGGGAGACAAGATGGAACTCATCGTGCAGAAAAGCGGTGGAGTTAGGTGCCTTTGAAGTCGATTCCGGTCAAAAATGCGCCGCTGTGTGGCAAAAATGGGATGAGAAAAACTGCCTCACGCCTGAAACGCTTGCAAGCGGTAGCGGAAGCGGCGGCAGGTCAGGCCAGAAGAGGGATCATTCCCAGGGTGCAGACGCCGATGACCATGAAGGAAGCGTTGCACTATGCAGAGGCAAACAGCGACAGAATTCTCCTGCCGTATGAACTGGCGGAAGGCATGGACCGGACGAGAAAGATGATCGGACAGCTCGAAAAAGGACAGAATCTCTCGGTCTTTATCGGACCGGAAGGCGGATTTACGGAAGAAGAGGTTGCCGCCGCGGTTGCAGCAGGAGCACAGCCAATCACCATGGGAAGGCGGATTCTGCGCACGGAAACGGCGGGCTTTACGCTTTTGTCTTGGTTGATGTATCAGCTGGAGTAGAGACCTGCTACAGTCCTGGGATGCGATGGAGAGGACTTTTTGGAGATTCCGGCGTCCGGACGTTTGTCCCGGGGCAGCAGGCAGGAAGAGGGTGTGTTTTGGCAGAGAATCGAATCGACGTAGAGACACTCATTGAGAGGCCAGAAAGGTACGGCAGAAGGCTTATGCGCCGTATTCGGGTTTTCTGGTGGAGCCGCCCTTCTGGGGGCGGACGGTAAGATTTACACGGGTTGCAATGTGGAAAAATGCGTCCTTCGGTGCAGGAATCTGTGCGGAGAGAAGTGCTTTTGTCCGTGCGGTTTCCGAGGGAGAAAAAGAGTTCCTGGCGATTGCGATCGTGGGTGGAAAAAAGAAAGAGCGGACCTCCCTTCCTGCCCGCCCTGCGGCATCTGCCGCCAGTTCATGCGGGAATTCTGCGATCCAGAAAGCTTCGGATCATCTAGAGAATCCGAAAGAAGGAAAGGATATTTTTGTTGAAAGAATTGTTGCCGATGAGCTTCGGCCCGGCACAGCTGGGAACCTGATGAGCTTCGGTCCTTCCCGGCTAGAGCCATAGCAATGGGCTTCGAATTGTCACGGTTAGAGCCACAGCAATGCGCTCCGATCGGCACCGCCAGGGATCCCCAATGAGAGGCGGAATCTTCTTTTTGAAAGGGAAAAGTTTAAGACGGCAGATCGAGATACTTCCTGGACAGGGAGAAGCCGCGACCGTTGACCTCTCTTACGCTGCTGGTGGTAAAGAAGGCAACGGGATCCACATCCTGAATTGCCTCACGAATCTCGTTCATCCTTCTGGTAGAGGCCACGCAGAGGACGATCTGCATTTCCTCTCCCGTCATGCCACCCTCACCCTGAATCAGGGTGGCTCCGAGATCCAGATTCAGAATGGCCTCGAATCTCCCTGCCATTTTCTGGAAAAAGATCATGAACTGCACTTCGCCGGTGGCAAAGCCCAGCGCCTTGTCCATCGAGACCACGCAGACCAGTTCGGCGAGAATACCGAGCAGAATCTGCCTTTTGGTGGCGAAGGGAATCTGCAAGAGCATGATGAGACAGTCCAGACCGTACATGACCGGTGCAATCGGCAGTCGCTTCTTGGAATGGAGGATCACCGGGATGACATCCGCACCGCCGGTAGACCCGCCAGCCCGAATTACCATGGCGACACCGAGGCCGGAGGACATGGAACCACAGACCATGGCAAGCAGAGGATTGTCCGTCATTTGCTGCAAACAGGGAAGCTGAGAGAAAAAGGTTAAAAAAGGCAGGGAAGGCGAAGGTGCCGACAATGATGGTCATTGCATAACGTTTTCCCATAAAGAAGAAGGCCAGCAGAAACAGAAAAATACTGACCAGAGTAACGGCAATATTGACATCCAGACCGCCGTGAGAGAGGAAGGCCAACACCCTTCCCATGCCGGTGGCACCGGCAACAATAAACTTCATCGGCAGCAGGAATACCGCCATGCCGAAGGCGTCTGCCATAATCCCGCAGAGGTAGAGAGCGGTTTTCAGAAAAAAATCGTTTGGGATTTCGTTTTTAAAAAGGAGATCATATCCGGTTCCTTTCTCTTTAGCGATCAGTGGGGAGTTGATTTTTCACAATATTCTTTCTATTTCTATGCTGATTTTTTTCGTCGGAAGCAAGCGAAAAAGAGGAGAACGATGATTTTCGGAAATGTCAGGAATAAAAAGATCCATGATTCGATTCGGAGATTTTAAAAAGAAAGAGGAGTATAGAGATGTGTGATTTAACAGGAGATTTGATGATGGACGTTTATCTGGGAGACATCAATAAATGTTATGGAGAACTGGCCGAGATGTCTCCGGAGAGATGGGAACTGGCGGACTGGGGGAGCTACGGAATTTTAAAGAATTATTTAACCCACACCTATGAAAAAGCTGGTGGAAGAGGACAAAAATCATACAAAGGGAAAACTATGGCCTCTTTAACACCGGTCTTTTTACCAAAAATTATGAGCTGATTTATGCCTATCTGGAGCCGAATATTGCGAACGGTTCACAGCCGTTTTATTTAAAAAGCTTTTTGACCGAGTATGATCTGGGACGGAAGGGGATTGATGAACTGCCGGAGAGGGCGAATTACTTTTTCAGACCCGGGGCTGCTCATTTCGATGCGAAATTGCAGGATCAAAGTGCAGTATTCGCATATTCTGGAAAGATAGCAAAATTTAGAGCGCCTGCCACTGGAGGTGCAGAATGCGAAAGAACCTGATTCCGCTTCTTCAACGGGAGCGCTGGATATGATGAAAAAGAAGGTATCGGCCAATTACAGAATCGCCATCCCGCAATACTATAACAAGACGATTCAATTGTTACCGCCGCTCTGTCTGCTCGATCAGGAGATACCGGACACGGCACTGGTGGTCAGCAAAGACCCCAGCGGCACCTTCTATCAGGGGCATACCTGTCTGACGCTGGAAATGGCATACAGCAACGCCAGACTGATTGCCAAACCCGAGAGCAACTGGTTGCAGCTGATATAAGGAGCTTATATTGCACGGCTTGTCTCTTCAGCTCTCCGGCTTGCGGTAGAAATGCCCCTGCACCTGTTCGGTGCGGAAGGTGTTGATGAAGGCTTTGGCGTCAATTTCACGGATTTTTCTTGACAACCGCGCCCGGTCGGATCTGGATACCACGGAGTAGACAACGATGCGTTCTGTTCCCGCGTGGCCCTCGCCCCGAAGGACTGTGGCCCCGTGATGTGCGTTATGATAAATCAGTTCCGTGATTTCATGCGGATGGTCGGTCACGACAAAGAGGGTCTCCTGCTGATAGCGGTGATAGAGCGCATGGATGACCTGCGTAGAGACGAATTGATAAATGATGGAATAGAGAGCGCCGTCCCAGCCGAAGAGGATGCCGGAGGCAACCAGAATGACGGCGTTGATGCCGAGGCTGACATTCCAGGAGTCCACGCCGTTGCGAGAGGAGAGCCAGGTGGCGATAAAGTCGGTTCCTCCGCTGGTGGCGTCTGCGGAAAGACAGATCGAAATGCCGAATCCGTTGATCAGACCGCCGAAAACACTGACCAGAAGCGAGTCATAGGTAATGACGAAATTCGGGAAAAGCATCGACAAAGACACCCTGTAAAAACGACCAGCAGAGAATAGAGGGTAAATTTTTTGCCGACGAAGCGAAAACCGATGTAGACCGGAAAAGCGTTTAACAGAAGGTTAATCGGGGTATAAGGCACGTCCTGATGAAAGAAGGTCTGCAGGATCCGTTGAATTAAAATCGTGCCGCCGGCCGCTCCTCCGGGAACCAGACCGCCCGTGTGTACAAAGCTGTTGATGTTTAAAGCTAAGATGAAGGCAGCAATCACGCATAGCAGGATTCGTCTACAATCATCGAGGATGGTTTTTCAAAGCCGGACTCTTGGAAAACAGTTTTTGAATGGGACAAAGTTGATGATATCCCAGAATCCGTTTGTTTTCAAGACCTTCTAAGAGACGGCATGCGGGAGAGCTCAGTGCCCTCTGGGTACGCGGGAAAACAAGCTTTTTTCATTTACAAGATCGGCGTGCAGGAGCCGGAAAAAGGCATAGATCAGGATGGGAAGCGCACCGAAGAGGGCATGCACCCGAAATAGGTGCAGAGAACGGTGCTGAGGATGGCACCGGCAAGGAAGAACAGGATCATGGAGCCATGCATCCGGAATTTTAGAAGGGCTCGCTCGTCCTTGTCCCTGATGGCCTTCACCAGGTTGGAGCCGGTCTGCCGGATGTGGTTGGTCACAAAGGTGGTCGCCATCGGAACCCCCTCGTTCTGGCGAAAGGTATTGAATTGCATGGCGCAGATAAAGTTCAGGCTGATCTGGCAGATACGGTCGGGAGCCGAGGGGGCAGTGCGCCAGGAAGATGACGAGAAAGATTTCAATCAGAACAAGAAGCGTGTCCCAACGAAGCACCTGCATCTTTCGGATCCTTTTTGCAAGCACCTCGGAGAGGATGGTTCCGGCAAAGTAAGCAAAGATCGGAACCAAAATATAGAGGGCCCTTGCGAAATTCCGTTGCCCGAGCGCCATGCCGAGCAGAACGATGTTTGCCGTCTGCGCATTGCAAAAACACGCCGCCCTTACACAGAAGGTATAGGCTCCGTAGTATCCTCCGATCATAATCAGGGTAAGAAATATCCAGTTTTTTCACATTCCAGAAAAATTCCCGTTCTTCCTCTACCGCCTTTTGCATTTGCCGTCTCCTTGAAAAAAAGTCTTGCTCACCGCCTGTATGCCAGAAACAACTTTGCTTTACAGCAACTACACAGATGGTGGAACAGGTCAGGCAAACTGTCAAGAGGAAAAATCTCATAATAAACCCTAAAAATTCATAACAAACCGCGGGTCTGCAGGTCTTTTTAGGGCATCTACCAACACCCGGTTATCGTCATGGTTGAGCGCACCGATATGTCCGACTCGAAAGATGTGATTTTTGAGTTCGCCTCCATTCGGGCAGACCCAAATTCCGTAATCTTCTTTCAGTCGCAGAACGAGCTCGTAGGCATTTGCGGAAGGGATCTGCAGGGCACTGACGGCATTTGCGGGATTTTTCTGCAAGGAGAGTCAGGGGAAGATCCCTGATTCTGTCTCTGAAATCTTTTGCCTGTGAGGCGGTTCTTTCAATCTCTTTTTCTGCGCCTCCGCTTCTCTTTATTTCCGCCAGTCTTTCATGAATTTGTAAAAGAACCTCGACGGCAGGGGTAAAGGGGGTCTGACCGCGCTCCTGATCTTTGAGTATGCCCGGTAAATGAAAAATACAGGGTTTTGGGTTTGTTCTGATCAACCCTGTTCTACCGCTTTCTCGGAAAAGGGCGAGAATGGACACACCGGGAGGGCAGGAGAGAGCTTTTCTGAGAACCGGTAATCATGACATCTGCGCCGATTTCTTCCATATAGAAAGGATCTGCCAGAAAAGAAGATACACAATCACAGACAAAGAACAAATGATTTTTCTGCAGAAATTGCCGAGCATATCGGTATCGTACAATACACCGGTGGAAGTTTCGTCTACATTGACAAGAAGTCCGGTAAAGTCCTGTCCGTCATAGGCGTCCAGCTTCTCCCTAGAAAGACGCTTTCCAGGGATAGTCGGATTGCGGTATAGGAATTTCATGAATTTCGCAGATGTCGGCAAAAACGCTGACCGAAGCTTCTCCGTTCACCACCAGAAGATGATCCGCTCCGGTAAAGCAGTTCATGACAGCGGCTTCCATTGCTCCGGTGCTGGAACAAGTCAGAAAAACAGCCCTGGAATCCTTCCCGGCATGGCAAAACTGCAAAGGAGCCTTTCATTCTCCAACATCAGATGGGAGAATTCCGGGGTTCTGAAATAAGGTACCTGTCTGGCACCCAGTGAGCAAATGCATTCGGGCGCCGTCACCGGACCCACGGTAAAGTTCAACATTTTGCATCCCTTTCAGTGGAGAAGCTACACGATAAGAAAATGAGATCACCCGCACGTGAAAAAGAGACCTTATTTTTCTGAAACGAACGAAATTTAGTCGAAGCGGTGATCCTTGAGGAGCGCAATGCTCTGGTCATCCCCGATCGGGAGTTTATCAATGGTTCTCCTATTTCTTTTCATAATCGTCAATGGCATCCTTGACGCCGGGTAAACCGATGTTGTAATAGTCATGGATTAGAATCACGCTTCCTTCGATCGTTCCTTTTCATATTTAACATCCCGCTGGTCGAAGCCTTCAAAGGTGTCAAACAACAAAGTTTGGAATGAGGAAAGGCGCGGTGAATGTATTTGGCGAATTCTCCGCGGAAGAACACTTGTCTCGCCGGTGAGACCTGAGCCATAAATCAATACCTTCAATTAAATTCCTCCTTCATTCATGAATGACGACTGCAGTTTTTACGCCTCGAAACGCATGGAAATCCTCCATCACGGAGCAGATGTTTAAAAAGAAACCTTCTGATTGATAAAAAGAAAGAGTTTTGCTCTCTGTGATGGCTTTCGAAAAGGAAAGTAGCTGTTGCCGGATTCCCTCCCTTCCAAAGAGTAAAAAAATAACGCTTGTTCATGGTGGATCTTCATATCGGAGCTCGAAATAATCGGTCTTCCACCAGGCGCTGGCACATAGATGTAGCCCTTCGTACCGAGATGACCAGTTCTCCTTCGGATTTGACGCCTCTCCCCACCTTGATCGTAGCAACGGCGGAAGGAAAGCAAAAATCGATTTTGGTAAAGCTGTCAAATGATAGTGTTTCCTCTTCGAATAGAGAAATCATTTGTTTCTCATAAGGCTCATGAAAGAGTTGGAACACAGGAAGCATGGCGGTCGGTCCCTCACGCACAAATGCTGTTCCAGGTATGCGCAAGATTCGCTTTTTGAGCGTGGAACATGCTGGTACAACTGGCGTCCACAGAGACCACGTTGCCGATTTTTTTCCTGATTTTGCCAGTAGAATGAGCCGATTATAGGCGGTATTATATGCCGTTTTGTTCGCTTCCATCAGCACCAGTTTCTTGTGATGGGCAAGGGTGAAAAGCTCTTCTGCCTCCTCTTTTTCAGCGCAATCGGAGATTCACACAGCACATGTTTTCCCTGTTCGAGGGCATATTTGATTTCTTCGTAGTGCCTTCCGGGGTGGGAGAAGATATACACGCAGTCGCACTGTTCCAAAAATGCGTCATAATCCTTCCGCGAGAAATCAGGATTCAGAATGGGATTGCAATAGGCAGAGACAAAAAGACCGTTTACGGATTGACTTTCCCTGGCATATTTATTCTGCACATTCTCTTCATAACCGCCCACGATACCGAGATTCAAATGACTGGTTTCTGACCGAATCTCGGTACTGGATACACCGGCGGTTCTTTGTAGATAGATGACGGAGCAGTATTCTTTCAGATAGTCGAAATATCCCTCCCAATCGGAACCGACGGTAAAGATATTGGCTCCATATTTCTGGATATCGTCAATCTTCTGCCCTTCATATTCTTCCACGATGATCCGTCGGCAAGTCCCGTCTTCTTTACGCCCTCAATCCTTTCCGCAAGGGACTGTTTGACGTTGATCTTGCCACGGTTGTAATCAAAATCGTCAGAAGTGACCCCGACAATCAGGTAATCGCCCAGGGCTCTGGCACGCTCCAGAAGCCTTAGGTGACCGGCATGCAGTAAATCATAGGTTCCATAAGTATGACTCTGGTCATGACACCGTTCTTCTCTCATTTCACAAAACAGAATTGATGCATCCTCCAGCTATGATCATTATTTTCGGAAAGAACGAAAAATAAGAGGAAACAAACGTCTTCCTGCAGAAAGTGGCATCTTGTTGTCAAAAGAGGGGGTGGAAGTATAATGGGATGCGCGAATGCAAAAAAAGCAAGGAGAACAGGATGCAGATACTGGTAGTCGGAGTCGGCAATGTCGGTATGTCCCTCGTGGGACAGCTGAGCAAAGAGCAGCACAATATTACGGTGGTGGACACCAACAGCGACAATGTCGAGTTTGCGGTCAATAATTTTGATGTGATGGGACTGGTGGGCAACGGCGCCTCTTATCAGATGATGTGCGATGCGGGCATTGAGGGCGCAGATCTGATGATTGCCGTGACGAATTCAGATGAGCTGAATCTGCTTTGCTGTCTGATTGCCAAGAAGGCCGGCGGCTGCCGCACCATTGCCCGTGTCAGGGAATCCGGAGTATCGCCAGGAAGTGGATTTTATTAAAGAAGAACTGGGACTTTCCATGGTCATCAATCCGAGAGTGCTTCCGCCACAGAGGTGGTGCGCCTCATGGAGTTTCCGTCCGCCACCAAGGTAGAAACTTTTGCCAGAGGCAGGGCGGAGCTGGTTACCATTGTTCTGGAAGAGAACAGCTACATTGTCGGCAAGAGTCTGCGCAAGCTTCAGGCGGAACTCAAGAGCAATGTCCTGTTTGCCGTTGTTTCCAGAGCAGGAGGTCATCATTCCGGACGGCAATTTTGTGCCGCAGGTGAAAGACGAGATTTCTTTATCGGAACCTCAAGAATATGGTGAAACTCTTTTCGAAGGCTGCATCTTCCGACGGTGCGGGTCAGCACTCTATGATCATCGGGGGAGGCGCCATCGGCTATTATCTGGCCAAGCAGCTGATCGATTACGGGATTCGCGTGACTCTTTTTGAAAAAGACCATGCCAGATGCAAGGAGTTGTCTTCCAAGCTTCGGAGGCGATTATCATCCATGCGGACGGAACCGATAAGGACATGCTTCTCGAAGAAGGAATTGCGGACGTCGGTTCGTTTATTACGCTGACGGGTCTGGATGAAGAGAATATCATGCTTTCTCTTTTTGCCAAAAAGCGTATCCAAGGCGAAATGTGTGACCAAGATACACCATGTGAATTACGGCGCCATCATTGATTCGCTTAACATCGGCAGCATTCTCTATCCCAAGACCATCACGGCGGAGCGGATTGTGCGGTTTGTGAGGGGCTCTCCAACTCTTTGACTCCAATATTGAAACCCTCTATTCGATTAACGACGGAAAAAGCGGAGGTGCTGGAGTTTCTGATCGGAGAAAAATGCGCCTGTCGTGGACATTCCGCTTGCACAGCTGAATCCCAGGATGAAGGATGGGATTCTGATTGCCTCCATTATGCGGGGAGAAGTGATCTCTCCCAGGGATCTTCGACCATTCAAAAAGGAGACAGCGTCATTATCGTCACGACGCAGACGGGTTTCCATGATATTAGGGATATATTGAAATGAATTATAAAATGATAAGTTTTGTGCTGATGCGTGTGCTGGCGTTGCTCGGCGTTTTGTTTGTATTTCCGTTTGTGACAGCCCTGCTGTATCATGAAGAAAACTGCGCCAGGATCTTTCTGGTGTTTGCACTGCTTTGCGGCCTTACGGGGGCTCTTCACAGCAGGCAGAGACCGGAAAATCCGGTTTTTTACGCCAGAGAAGGCTTTGTCATGACGGTGCTTTCCTGGATCATGATTTCCATGATCGGGGCGCTTCCCTTTGTTCTTGCAGGAACGATTCCTTCCTATGTGGACGCCGTGTTTGAGACGGTTTCCGGCTTTACCACGACGGGCGCCAGCATCCTGAGCGGGGATGCCATTGATCGGATGTACAAAAGCGTGGAATTTTTGGCGCTGCTTTACCCACTGGGGCGGAGGCATGGGGATTCTGGTCTTTATGATCGCTATTCTGCCGCGAACGGACGGGTATTCCATGTATCTGATGAAGGCGGAAAGCCCGGGACCCACGGTCGGTAAATTTGTGCCGAAGGTGCAGGATACGGCCAAGATCCTCTACCTGATTTATATGGGCTTTACGCTCACGGAGATCGTTCTGTTAAAAATCTGCGGGCTTCCGTTGTTTGACGCGATGACGCTCACCTTTTCCTCTGTCGGAACGGGAGGCTTCTCCATTTCCAGTGCGGGAATTATGCCCTATTCGATTCCGGCACAGGTGGTGATCATCGCATTCATGACGATTTGCGGTACGAATTTTGCCGTGTACTATGCTTTGACGAGAAGGAGGTTCAAGGAGGCGATCCGCTGTGAGGAGGCCAAGTGGTATCTGATGGCGATGTTCGGCTCTGCCGCCCTCATTGCGTGGAACGTGCATGGGGCAGGTCTGGTTAAAAGCCCTTTTTTGGCCTTTCACCATGCGCTGTTCACGGTGTCCTCCATTATGACCACCACCGGTTTTGCCACACTGGACTTTAATACCTGGCCGGCCTTCTCCAAAGCCTTGCTCTTTGTTCTGACCCTGATCGGTGCCTGTGCGGGTTCTACCGGAGGCGGCTTCAAGTACTCCAGGCTGATCATTCTGTTGCGAAGGGTGAGGAACGAGCTGGATTTCTCCATCCACCCCAAATGCATCAAGCAGGTCTATATGGATGGCAGGAGGGTGGAGAGCACAACGGTGAAAGGGCGTGCTGACCTATCTGGTGATTTACACCGCGATTTTTCTCCTGTCCTTTCTCCTGATCTCGCTGGACGGCAAGGATTTTGAAACCAATATGTCGGCGATTGCAGCGACGATCAACAATGTGGGACCGGGACTGGGATTGGTCGGACCTGCCGGGAAATTTCGGCTCCTACTCGGATTTCTCCAAGATGGTCATGACCTTTGACATGCTGGCGGGGAGGCTGGAATTCATTCCGGTGCTGGTGTTGCTTCGCAGATCGACCTGGCGGTCCTGAAACGCCGCCTGACAGACGCTGCTACAGACAAAAATCATAGGCAGGGTTGTGCTAGCCGGCAAGAAGCAGACGCAACGCGTGGATCAGCAGCAGGTGCAGGGGATAAAGAAATAAAAGAGATATTTGGCGCGGCCTCGTAGGAAGCCGCGTTTTTCCGTTATAAAAAAAGCAAAGAAGAAAGGCGGGAAAAACTATAGCTCTCCAGATACAGGGTCGCTGACAGCAGGCTCCAGCCGAGGAAGGAAGCAAGGAGCCGATGTTTACGGAAGCAGTAGAAGAGGACGATTAAGAGAACGCCAATCGCACCGTAATCCGTGTGAAGGAGGTTGTCAAGCCCTGCTCCCAGAAGGACGAGGAGCAGGCAGGAGGCATAAGGGCAGAATGGACAGGAGTTCTGACGGAAGGTCTCCTTTTTTTGTAAAAAGCGATCTTTCTCATGGAAAAAGACGATTTTTCTCATGGAAGCGGAGACCCTTCTCACGAAATCGAAGAAGATGGTCAGAGTGCAGGATCTCATCCATGCCCCAGATGACGGCAAGGCCGATGGTCAGGGTGAAAAAAGACATTCTGATGGTTCGCATTTCGCAGTCCGCCAAACAGTGCCAGGTTAAAGGGAATTTTCAGAGAGGAAGGAGAAGAGGAGCAGGCGCAGCAGGTATTGCCTCTGCTACTCGTGTGCAGCAGCCCTTCGACGAGCAGAAAGCAAAAAGATCGGAAAAGCACTCCGGCCGATGATGCGCAGAAGGGAAATAGAACTCGTAGGTAAGGAGATAACGGTGGAAGAGAAAAGAGATGCCGTGGTCGTTGGTGGAAAGGGGGAGGTTGGTGGCAGAGAGAGGAGGGAGAAGAAGACCTGCACCCAGGTGGTCGATCAACATGGTGGTGATCGCAACCATTTTCAGAACACTGCCGCTGATAGAGAATCGGGGGATCCTTGTCTCTTTTTCCATAACATCCCTTTCCATGATACAATGATACTAGTACATTTCCTCCGCCTCCGGGCAGAGGACGGTTGCAAAATCGTATTCATCATAGCGCAGATGAGGCAAAGTGGAAAGGAGAGGACCGCAATGAAATTAAAATTTATCGGAGCGGATCATGAGGTGACCGGAAGCTGTCATTATCTGGAAGCATGCGGCAGGCATCTGCTGGTCGATTACGGCATGGAGCAGGGCAGGAAACGTGTTTCGAGAACGTGCCGCTGCCGGTGAACGCCGCCCTCATTGACGCCGTTTTTTAACCCATGCACATATTGACCATTCCGGGCTTCTGCCTCTTCTGTATGCGAACGGGTTTTCGTGGCAAGATCTATGCTACTGAGGGCGACAACGGATCTCTGCGGGATCATGCTGCGGGATTCCGCCCACATTCAAATGCAGGAAGCGGAGTGGAGAAGCCGCAAGGGAGCCAGGAACAAGAATATTGCGCAGATCACGCCCTCTATACGATGGAAGACGCAGACAATACCATGAAGTGTTTTGTGCCCTGCGCCTATAATGAGGAGATTCCTGTCGAAGAGGGGATTCGCATCCGCTTTACGGATATCGGTCACCTTTTGGGCTCTGCGAGCATTGAGGTCTGGCTCACGGAGGGGCGGTGGAGAAAGCTGGTCTTCTCCGGAGATATCGGGAATGTCGATCAGCCGCTAATCAGGATCCGCTCCCCACAAAGGCGGCGGATTATGTGATCATGGAGTCCACCTACGGCGACCGCTTACATACCGCATATCGGCCGGATTATGTAAAGGGACTTGCGACGGTTTTTCAGGAAACCTTCAAACGGGGAGGCAACGTGGTCATTCCTTCCTTTGCGGTCGGCAGGACGCAGGAAATCCTTTATTTTATTCGCAAGATCAAGCAGGAAGGTCTGGTGAAGGAGGAAGCGGATTTTCCGGTTTATGTGGATTCTCCGCTTGCCGTCGATGCCACGGAGATTTTTAACGAGCATGTGTATGACTGCTTTGATGAGGAGGCGCTGGAGATCGTCGGGAGGGGAGAAAACCCGATCTCTTTTCCGGGACTGCGCTTAGCCATCACGCCGGACGAATCCCGGGCGATTAACATCGATCCACGCCGAAGGTGATCCTTTCTGCTTCCGGCATGTGCGATGCGGGCAGGATCAAACATCATCTCAAGCACAACCTCTGGCGTCCGGAGTGTACGATCCTCTTCGTCGGCTATCAGGCGGTGGGAACGCCGGGCAGGAGTCTGGTAGACGGGGCGGATCATATCAAAGCTTTTCGGAGAAACCGTGGATGTCAGGGCAAGGATCGAGAGTTAGAAGGTTTATCCGGTCATGCCGATAAAAACTGGTCTGATTCGCTGGGTGAGCGCTTTTGAAGCAAAAGCCCGCCAGGGTCTTTGTGGTGCACGGCGAGGACGTGGTCGCCAGGTCTTTTACCGAATGTTTGCAAAAGAATATCGTCTGGATGCCTATGCACCTTATTCCGGTACGGAATTTGACCTGGCCAGGGGAGAGTTCACCTATGAGGCTCCTCCCGTTCCGGGTGAAGAAGGCGGAGAGCCTGACGGCAATCCTGGGAGCGGATCCCTGCTTCTGCAAAGGGAACGGAATCGGTATCTTGCGATAGGTTCTTCTGCAGGGACGTACGGCGGATCGGAGCGTCTTTGCAAGGCTTCTTGCAGCGGGCGAGAGGCTGCTTGCAGTCATCGGCAAAACAAAGGGGCTTAGCAACAAGGATCTGGGGCAAATTTGCGGACCAGATTCATGCGCTTGCCGATAAAGTGGGATCGGTGAAGAAACCGGATACAGATGGGAAAGCGAGATAGGGGCAGGAGATTGTTAGAATGAAGTGTATTGCAGCGGTAGATGAAAACTGGGGAATCGGCAAAAATGGCGGACTGCTCTTGCGGGTGCCGGCGGATATGAAGCGTTTCCGGCTTCTGACAACGGAAGGGGTGGTCGTGCTGGGCAGGAAAAACCATGGATACCTTTTCCGCAGAAGCAGCCGCTTCCGAATCGAACCAATGTCATTTTGACAACAAGGGGAGACTACCGGGTAGGGAGTACTTCAAGCGGGACGGCAAAAAATGTGAAAATCGTACATAGCATGGAGGAAGCGACGAGGCTCTTAGAGACCTACCCGCAGGATCAGGTATTCATTATCGGCGGAGAAAGCATCTACAGGCAGTTTCTACCTTACTGCAACGAATGTCTGATCACCCATTTTGAGAGAGCTTATGACGCAGATGCTTATTTTTCCGAATCTGGAGAAAAGATCCTGTGTGGGAGCTAACAGAGGAGAGTGAAGAGCAGGTGTATTTTGACACCACATATACGTTTAGAACCTACCGCAGAATTCCGAAAATAAAGAGGAAAAACTGTTCACAGAATTTTTAGCACTCACCGCTTGCAAGTGCTAATTGCATTGCGTATAATGATTTTACTCAAAGAAGAAAGGAGTGAACCGATGATCATCGTAAAAATGAATGACTCCTCGGTGGAGTGCAGTATTGCCGCTTCCGAACTGAAGGAAATCGGGCTGACTCCGGAAGCGCTCATGAATGGGGGAGAAGAACGGCATCGTTTTTCTGGACCAGATGAATCAAGAGATCAGAGAGCAGTTAGGCTATAACCCGGACAGAGAAGTTCTTTTGATGTCCAGAAACATGGCGCCGGACGGTTCTTTCCATATTTATGCCATTAAGATGACGAATGAGGATATTCAGGCTGCGGGAGAGAGGATCAGAGAAGCCGCCTACAGCATGTTGGAGAAGGTGGCGCAGGACAAGTTGAAATGCCATTACCTCGCTTTCCGGCAAAGCCAAAGGGAGAAGCGCTGGGGAAACTCTTCTCGAAATTTCAGAGGACGTGAACCGCGTCTATACGAGGGAGCAGCATGATAAAAGCAAGCCGGTTGTTTTAACCAAACCCGCAGCGAAGTATGCGTCGTATCTGATCGAGGTGGAAAGCTTACAGGCGGGAATCCGGCTGGCAAAGGGTGTTGCAGTCTATCCGATCACCGATTCCGCACTTTACCGGGATGCGGAGCATTTCTATCTGCAAGTCGGCTTGAAGATGGAAGAAGAGCGGGTGGTCTACGATTTTCGTAAGACCTGTTTGGAATATGCCGACAATATTTTGGTGAATTCACCCGATCTGTTGCATCTGGAGGAAGCAGGAAAGAAGTTGATTGAAAAGGATGCGATCCGGCATCTTACGGACATGCAGGGATGAAGTCGCTTGCGGTATTTCAAATGAGCGGGATCTACAAAGACAGAGATCTTCGAAATGCTTTCCCGGAATGGATCTCTGTCTTTTTGACTGCAGCGACGAAAGAGGAACGAACGGCTTCTGTGATGAGGAGGCGAAGAACCGACTCAGGCAGCAGATTGTCCACATGCAGGCGTGCCTGGAGGAGAGGATCTGCATACAGAGGAAGTGCCCTATGGGGTGCATCTGCTGGACAATGGAAATTATCACTATCTCTCCGCCCTGATGACGGAACGAATCAGAGAGCCTTACACCCTGATTCTCATTGATCACCATCCGGATGTGCAGCCTTCCGCCTTTGGATGGGAGGTGCTCTCCTGCGGAAGCTGGGTGCTGAATGCCCTCATGACGCAGAAGAACTTGAAGCGGGTTTTTGCACTCGGCGTGGAGGAAGTGCTGAAGAAGAAGCGCTCTTGTGCGTGCGGGAGGCGATCGGCAGGAAGAGTATGAACGAGTGCGGAAAAAGATCTCTTTGCATATCCGAAGCCGGAGGAAGTGGTCGGAGGCATCTATCTGTCGATTGATAAGGACGTTCTGGCAAAAATTTGTGAAGACCAACTGGGATCAGGGGAGATGACCCTGTCGCAGTTAGAAGATATTCTCAGGGATTTGTGCACGAATCATAAGGTCATCGGCATGGATCTTAGCGGTGCGCCGGATGAAACGGTCTTACAGGAGCATCCGGAGGCACTGAAGGAATCCCTGCTGATAGATGCGCATCTCGTCCGGGTGCTGCAAGTCTCCTCCTGTACGCGGCAGGGCGTGAAAGGCTGGAATTCCTGACCTGGGGGCACTTAATAAATAACGACAGATATTGGAAAGATATTCTAAAGGAACGCTTGACAAGGAGGACGAGACTCTATATAATTGCTTTTTGTTGCGTGCAGGAATGGCGGAATTGGCAGACGCGCAGGCTTCAGGTGCCTGTTGTAGCAATACAGTGAGGGTTCAAGTCCTTTTTCCTGCACTACCTTTTTGAAGGTAGTGCAATTTTATAATGAAAGATTGCGGAAGTGTCGGAACTGGCAGACGAGCAAGACTAAGGATCTGTGTTAGCAATAACGTGTGGGTTCAAGTCCCATCTTCCGCATGAATGGAAATGACTCAGAAATGTTGAGAAATCAGCACTTCTGAGTTTTCTTTTGCGCAAAAAAATGGATTAGGCGTTGAGTCCCCTGGGAGATCTGAGACTTTTCATATTTCAAATCTGGTAGTACATGTGTCATATCAGTCAACTCTTTCACCGATCTCTGTTCTGATCAGTTGTTGGATATGGAAGTGAATCGGTTTCGCGAGCACGTGTTATAATTTATTGTGCAAGTGTAAGGGGTTTAGAGGATTGCTGAATGGAAAAGGAAGTACACTATGATTCGCGAAATCAGTGTAGAGACAGAGGAGGATCCTCCTGGCTTAGGAGAGAGGAGCCTTCCTTCCGGTTCGCTAATCGTTACGCCGGCGATAATGATGAGGGCGCCGATTACCTGGAATATCCCCAGCTTTTCCTGTAGCAGGACGATGCCGGAGAGCATCGACACCACGGTGGAGAGACCGATAAAGGAAGAGGTGCGGTTGACGCCGATTTTGGCGATGGCAACGTTGGATAAAAAGAAGGCGAGGACGGAACAGACGATCCCCTGATAAAGAACCGCCAGCAAAAAGGAAAAGTCCCGGAAGGGAAGGGTGAGGAGTTCCCGCCAGGTTTGCTGTGGATTACCGCTTCCAAAAAGAGCCAGCGTGCAGAAGACAAGGGCGCCTGCAGCCAGCATGCAGTAGGTGATTTTCGATTCCGGTATAATCTCCCGCTTTTTCCACGAACACGCAGTAAAGCGCATAAGAGAGCACGGCGCCCAAGAGAAAAAGATATCCGGTTGCCGAAAAACGGGAGGAAGCGCCGGCGGCAAATACTGTCATGAGGACACCGCCAAGCGTGATCAGAATACCGGCGGTTTGAGCCTTCGACGGTTTTTCTTTTAGAATCAGCGTAGAAGCGATCAGAGCAACGACGGGAATGCAGGCGAGGAAAACGCCGCTTTCCGAAGCGGTGGTTTGGCGGATACCAAAGCGTCTCGCAGGTAAAAGTAGATCACGGGACTGAGGAGAGCCACGCGAAGGAGAGGTCGAAGATTTTTGCCCCTGATTTGCAACGGAATGACCTTTTGCTTCCGGTAAGCAGCGTCATGCAAAGAAAGGCAATCAGAAACCTCCAGCCAAGGAGAGACAATCCGCTGGCGTTTGCGGTTGCACTTTTGGTAAAAATATAACTGAGACCGAAGATGCTTTTCGCAGCTAAGTGCGCAAAGGCAACCGGTCCAAAAGATCTTTGCGACTGAGTCGGGAGTGGGATGGTGTTGTCATGCCTGTACCTCGTGTCCGATTTTATAGGGGGTGTTGAAATGGGTATTCTGTCATTATAGCGGAAAAACAAAGAACTTGTCCTTCTTTGCGGGGCGGAAGAAGAGCCCTGAAATGTTTGCGTCATTTACTCAATCAGAAAAGGGGAATCACAATGGCATTGCTGACGCTTAGAAACATATCCTATCTTTACGAAGAAACGCATAGCGGAATTCGCGACATTTCCTTTGAGACGGACGAAGGAGATTTTATTGCGATCGTTGGAAAAAAACGGAGCCGGAAAATCTACTTTGGCGGCGTATTATCCGAATCTACCCTCCTCAGGAGGGGAAATTTCCATGTGCTCCCACGCTGAATTACCATGATCTGGGGATCAGTCCTCAAAAAGCAATCCATTGATTGGTATTTAAACGTGCGTGATAACATCATGCTGGGAGCGGTGCTGGCCGGTTTTTCCAGGAAAGAGGCCAGGAGAGCAACGGACTCCATTTCGGAGGTTCTTGATCTGACGGAATTTTATAAACGCACCCCGGATGCCCTGTCCGGAGGACAACAGCAACGAGTGCAGGTGGCACGTGCTTTGGTGCACAATCCTAAAAATCATGATTTTTGGACGAACCAACCGCCGGTTTGGATTATCGCTATTCACAGGGGCTATTTGCGTATTTGAAAAAGAAAGTGTCTGGAGGAAAAAGAAACTGGTTCTTGTCTCCTCGCATGATTTGGGAATCCTCGAAGAATGCTGCAACAAGATTCTGTTTTTAAACCGGGGAAGCAGTTTTACTTCGGTAGCATGCAAGATTTTTAGCGGATCACCAATTAACAAAGAAAGTCGAAATTTCCTTCTCCGGCGAAATGAGCGATTCACTTAAAAAGGAACTCGCCAGCCAAAAAGCGAAGATTGAAGATGATACCGTATCGATTCTCGAGTCTCCTTCTGTGGACTTGAGCCGCATCATCGGAAGCCTTCTTGCCGAAGTATCGATCACCAATATTCATAGCGAGCGTTTGGGACTGAAAGAAATCATGATGCAAGAGGAGGAAACAGACCATGCATAAATTTCAAATGTATATGAAGCGCGGGCACCTCGGACGAAAGGCTTTACCCATCATGGTCAACAATGAGTTGAAAGCACTTTGGTCCAACAAACAAATCATCTATAGCAGTCTGCTTTTCCCCATTCTGTATTTCTTATTTTACTCGGTCAGGATTCAATCGACGTTTGGGGATATTTCTTTCAATGGAACGACCGTCAGTTTTCTTTCTTATTCCTTAATCGGCATTTTTGCCATGTCGTTATTTAAGGAAATGTACCAATGTGTGTACCGGATGATCATCGACAAGCGCTGGGGGACTGCTAAGTCTAAAGATTCTGAACGGTGTTCAGCCTCCCATCTATATCCTTGGCATTGCGACCTTTTCCCATCGTAGGTGTTGTCATTCAATCGGTGATCCTCATCTGCTCTCTCACCTGGTGGGAGGAGCCTTTCCGCTTTACCGATTTTGCATCATCCTTGTATTCCTGATGATCAGCGTGCTCTTTTGGGCATCCCTTCTGATTTGTGTGGCGCTTCTGGTTAAGAATTATAAGCAGCGGGATTTTGTGATGGATACGCTACTGTACTCCCATTCTTTTTGCTGCACCGCTTTTCTATTCATTTGATCATGCGCCATCGGTCTTGAAATGGATTTCCGCGTGAATCCGTTGACGTATCAGGTGGATGCGATGCGTGCCATTGCATTCGGCATTCCTGATTTTTCGGCGATTGATCGTCGTTGTGGTTCTCGCCGTTTTGGCATACTTTGCTTGCGATCTTCTGCCTGAATCACGCCGATTTCAAGAGTGACGAGACATTAAGTGCCCCTATGCGTTGACGGCGGGTGTCCTTTTGCCCTGGATTTTTCATAAAAATGATGTGTAAAACAGGGATTTTCTACAAAAATACTGAACAAAATATAAAAATCATCGTATAATAATCCTAGAAAGTCTGTAAAATCATATCATTCACCTAGCGACCCCTGCTCCAGCAAGACCTTTCGCCATCCTGTCGATTCTCTGGAAGGTCTTTTATCGTGGTGATTCTCATGCATCTCTGCTACCTCTTCGTGCAGTTCATCGTGGCGGGTACCCTTTCGAAAAAGAATCCTTTCCAGCTGATGAAGAACCAGATTCCCGGTTACGCAACGGCACTGGGCACCCAGTCTTCTGCAGCGACGATTCCGGTTAATTTAGAGTGTGCGAAGAATGACGGCATCACGGAGCAGATTCGTAACTTCGTTGTGCCGCTCTGTGCCAACATTCACATGTGCGGTTCTATGATTACCATTACCGCCTGTGCAACGGCGGTCTGCCTGATGCAGCATTCCAATCAGCATCGGTAGCGTCATTCCCTTCATTATGACGCTGGGTGTCGCCATGGTGGCATCTCCCGGTGCACCGGGCGGCTCCATTATGACGGCCCTCCCCTTCCTGTATATGATTTTCGGTGAGGAGCTGGGAGATCCGAACGGTCCGATTTGCGCGATTATGGTGGCACTTTACATCACGCAGGATTCCTTTGGAACGGCCTGCAATGTGTCGGGAGACAATGCCATCGGTGTGATTGTCAACGAATTTTTATTCCAGAATGATTGAAAAAAGAAGGCAAAAGCAGAATAAAATTTCATCAGGAAGATAGCGGGATTGTGGATAAAGCAAAAGAAGAAACCTTCTGTTCTTTATCCACAATTCTTTTTCCGTGGAGGGGACCAAGGGGCAAGAGAGTCAACATTTGATGCAGGCATCCATTCGGAGAAATTTTGCACCCTTCAAAATTCTTTTACAATCGGGAAAGGAAGGACAGGAGTGAATATATTCAATATCATCGGACCCATTATGATCGGACCGTCCAGCTCTCATACAGCGGGCGCGTGCAGGCTGGGCAGGGTGGTGAATAAGCTGGCAGACGGCGAGAACTTCAAGCAACTGGAGATCGAGCTTTCCGGCTCTTTGCCAGAACCTACAGAGGACATGGAACGGATCGAGCGCTGCTGGCAGGGATCATGGGGTATCACAGCTACAGCGAGGAAATCCGCGACGCGCTACAAATTGCGAAAGACAGGGGAATCGAATATCGTTTTATTGAAACGGACATTCCGGACGCCCATCCCAATACGGCGCGGATTCACTACGTGTTGGAGAACGGTCAGAAGGGCGTGGTGGAAGGAGCCAGCATCGGCGGGGGGAACATCCGCGTGGATTCTGTAAACGGGATGCGCGTCGATTTTACCGGGGAAAATAATACGATTCTGGTGCTGCATCAGGATATCCCGGGGATGATCGCCGAGGTGACTCATGTGATGTACGAAAAATATACGGATCTGAATATAGGAAACTTTCATTTAAGCAGGCCGGAAAGGGCGGAACGGCGCTCATGACTATTGAGATCGATCAGGTTCCGCCGCCCGAGTTGTTAAAGGACATCAATGCCCTTCCTCACGTGGACAATGCGATTTTGATTCGTTCGATCTGACAGGGATGCATTTTTTTTCGGGAAAAGGAAGGGAGCAGGAGGTGAGTTTTAAATGATTTCCTATAACAGTATCAAGGAGATTTGCGACAAGGCAAGCGAGCAGGGACTGAAAATCAGCGAGCTCTGTCTGCGCGATCAGGCCAGAGCAGATGGAGCAGTCGGAAGACGAGATCTATGCCACGATGGAAAAATTTTGATGTGATGGTGGAGGCAGTTTCGAAGGAAACGATCCGGAGCTTCGCTCGACTTCCGGCCTCACCGGGGAGAAGGCTACAAGATGCTGCGCTATGCGCAGGAATCGGGAGGTGGTCTTTCCGGCATGTTCTTAAGCAGAGCCATCGGCAGAGCCATGTGTGTGTCGAACTGCAACGCGGCCATGGGGAAGATTGTGGCGACGCCGACGGCAGGGTCCTGCGGCATCCTGCCCGGCTGTCTGGTGTCGATGTATGAGGATCGGCACATGGACAAAAAGACATTGTAATGTCGATTTTTACGGCAGGTGCTTTCGGCATGGTCATCGCCAACACGGCTTCCATTGCCGGAGCCTCCGGCGGTTGTCAGGCCGAGTGCGGTTCGGCTTCCGGCATGGCGGCGGCGGCACTGGTGGAGCTTGGGGGCGGGAGTCCGAAAGCGTGCGGAGATGCGCTGGGCATGGCTCTCATCAATCAGATGGGACTTGTCTGCGATCCCGTTGCGGGTCTGGTGGAAATTCCCTGCATCAAAAGAAACGTTTCGGGAGTGATGATCGCCTTTTCCAGTGCGGATATGGCTCTTTCCGGAATTGACCTCAAGATTCCGGTAGACGAATGCATCGCTGCCATGAAGTCGGTTGGCGACAGCATGTCGGCAAGCTGAAGGGAGACGTCACTGGGCGGGCTGGCGACGAGCCCGACGGGCATGGCGCTCAAGAAGAAGGTGTTTGGAGAGTAAGAATAGAATTTAGAACAAAGAAAGCCCCATGCACCCGGGGCTTTCTTTGTTGGAACAAAAAGGGCTGAATCTCCGGTCACGTTGCCATCCTGCGACCTCTGCATTTTCTCTTTACAGATTTTCGAAATGAATGGAATATCCCAGGTCTTTCAGAAAGGCATAGAGATCCGGGCTCTTGATAAAAACGGTTCTTTCATTGGAATTCGGATGAAAGCTCATCCGCTCTTCGTTTGCAATCTCCTGATCCACAAAGACTTCTACGTCGTGGTCGGTGTTGTTTAGCAGACCGAAAGGAGAGACGACACCGGGCTGGAGCCCCAGCTTCTCCTGCAGATCATCCGCAGAAGCCATTTTGAGCTGGCGGTCGCCAACCAGATCTTTAAAGTGAGACATATCCATCCGCTTGCTGCCATCCATGATGAGCATGAAAAAGCGAGTCTTTTTGTTCCTCATCAACAGGGTTTTGGTTCTGACACCGGGGATTCCCTCAATGACCCTGTCGGCAATCTCCATGGTCGGTGCCGGTTCGTGCTCGACCAGCTGCACATCGATCCCGTCCTCTTTTAACTTCTGCATCACTTCTTCAAAACCGTACATAAGCACCCCGCTTTCTAATCACATTTCGTGACTCTGGTATCAGTATAACAAATTTTTGGAAAAAAACCTTGACAGACAGATTTCACCGCAATAGAATACAAGAGTATTAGATGCTTAATACACAAACATACTAGGAAAGCAGAGCCGGAGAGAACAACCGGATTGTATCGATCCTATATGCAGGTCGAATGGATTCTATTGATGTCATCGCCTTTCATGGATCGCATCGGTCTGGCGCAGAAAAGCCGGTCCTGCCCCTGAAGGAGAGGGTTATGCCGTGGAAATTAGATGAGAGTATACCGATTTATCTGCAGCTCCTGAACCAGTTAAAGCTTAAGATTGTCCGAGGAGACTATCCGCCGGGGAGACGATCCCGAGCGTGCGGGAACTGGCGGCACAGGCGCAGGTGAATCCCAATACGATGCAGCGGGCGCTGATGGAGCTGGAAAGAGAAGGCTTTGTGGTGACACATCGCGGGAAGGGCAGGATGGTGACCGATGATGCTTCCCGGATTGAACAGGAAAAGAGGGAAGCGGCACAGAGGGAGTTAACGGATTGTCTGGAGAAACTGCATTTGATGGGGATTACGAGAGAGGAACTTTTTGCAAATGGTAGATGATTTCAGGCCGCAGAGTTCCGTGCAGGTTTGAGTGCAGCGGTCAGGATAGGAAACCGAAGCGCTCGGCACCACTTGGAAAGATTCCGGATTTTAGAAATTCCCGGGAATCGATTTGGATGGAGAGGAGAAGTGAAATGACAGAAGACAACAGGCTGACCATGGAGAATCTCGTCAGGGAGAGGGGTCAGAATACAGCAGTCCGGTTTCAGAGGCGGCGCAAGGACAGCCCGCACCGGAGACGCAGTTGCAGGAGAGCCTGGCGGAAGAGAACCGCAGTCCGGTATCGGAGGCAGCGCAGGAGCAGGCGACAGAGGGACAGTCTTTGCAGGATCCGGGGACAGTAGCCAGTCGCCATCCGGTTGCCGAATTCCGGGGGCTGACCAAGAAGTATGGCTCTCTGGGTGGCACTGAACGGAGTGAGCTTTCAGATCGGCAGCGGCAGAGATCGTCGGCCTTCTGGGGACCCAACGGCAGCGGCAAGACCACGATGATCAAATTGATTAACGGGCTGTTAAAGCCGAATAAGGGAGAAGTTCTGATTGACGGCCTCGTACCGGGACCGGAGACGGCAAAGCTGGTTTCATATCTGCCGGACCGGAATTATCTGGACGGGGATATGACCTTCCAGCGTGCGTGTAGCTTTTTCCACCTTCTACCAGGACTTCGATGAGAATAAAGCAAAAGAAATGCTGCAGGCACTGCATATCAACCCGAAGAGTCGCTTCAAGACGCTTAGTAAGGGCAACCGGGATAAGGCGCAGTTGATCCTGGTGATGAGCAGAAGAGCCAAGCTTTATGTACTGGATGAACCGATCGCCGGAGTGGATCCTGCGGCAAGGGACTATATTCTGAATACGATTGTGGCTAATTATAATCCGAATGCGACGATATTGATCTCTACGCATCTGATCTCGGATGTAGAGAAGATTTTGGATGATGTGCTTTTCCTGAAAAATGGAGAGGTCGCACTGTATAATAGTGCGGATGAAGTAAGAAGAGAGCACGGAAAGAGCGTAGATGAAGTGTTTCGGGAGGTTTTCGCATGCTGAAGAAATTGTTTCGATATGAATTTGGAAATACATGGATGCTGCCGGTGTTGTTTAATTTGATTGCGGTAGCCCTTACCCTGGTGACCGGTTATCAATTTCGGCTCTTAAAAACCTTACATGCAGACTTCGGAGGTTCCTGTTGCACTTAGAGTGAACCAAACAATCTCCGGTTTTCTGTTAATGGCACTCATCCTGTTCATGGTTGCCTCCAATTTGATCCTTGTACTGTATTTCTATGTTCGCTTTTACAAAGAAATCTATAGCGATGTAGGATACCTGATGCATACGCTGCCGGTGACCAAGAGGGAGCTTTTGACGTGCACATACGCTCGGGCGGTTTCTGGGCGCTGGAATATGGAATCATGGATATCTTCTGCACCACATGGATGTTTATCATGGTTTCGAAATTTTCCATTTCCTTTGAAGAAGCGCTTTACCAGCTTCGCAGGGCTCTGGAGATACAGCAATGGGATGCCTCTATATGGGGCAGAGGAATTTTCATCCTGCTTCTGACGCTGGTGTTGCTGCTGATCTCTCCTTTTTACAGATGGCAAAGGCTTTTTGCGCCATCTCCTGGGACAAATCTTCAAGTCGCACCGGGTATTTGGCAGTGTTCTGATGTATATTGTGATCAGCATTGTGCTGGGGCTGGTACAGAATCTCATTTTCTTCTTCGGGATCGTGCCGGTGGCGACTACCTCGGATTTTGCAGGAAATGGCGTGCCCGAAATTTTACGGTTTGGAATTCCGGATAAGTTCCTGGGGGACTCGATGATGGAGGCGCCCTTTGTAGCGGCGAATTTCCTGATCCTCCTTTTACTGCTCTATCTGGTTTTCTCTGTTTTGCAGTTTGTGATTTTTGGGATCATCAACAGAAGTCGTATGGAAAGCAGTTTGAATCTGGAGTAATGGGGATAAAATGGGGAATCTGGTAGAAATCCGGGATGTTTGCAAGATCTATAATCCCGGTGAAAATGAGGTGCGCGCCCTCAATCATGTGAGTCTGACGATCGGAGAAAAAGAGTTTGTGACCATTATCAGGGCAGTCAGGCTCCGGCAAAAGCACGTTAATGAATATATTGGGCTGCTTGGATACGCCGACCAGCGGCACTTACATGTTACACGGGCAGGATGTCTCCCACATGTCGGACGATGAGCAGTCGGATATTCGCAATCGGGAAATCGGTTTTATTTTTTTCAGGGATTCAATCTGATCGCCGGGCTGACCGCTTTTAGAAAAATGTGGAACTGCCTCTCATCTACAGGGGCGTGCCCAGAAGGAAGCGGATGGAGCTATCCGAGAAGGCACTGCGGGTCGTCGGACTGGAGAAAAGAATGACGCATAAGCCGTCCGAGATGTCCGGCGGGCAGCAGCAGAGGGTGGCGATTGCCAGAGCGATCGCACAGGCGCTCTCGATTATCCTGGCGGATGAACCGACCGGAAATCTGGATTCCGCTTCCAGTAAGGAAATCATGGGGATTCTGGCAAGGCTCCATGAAGAAGGCAGGACGGTCATCCTGATCACCCACGATCCGTCCATTGCAGCGCAGGCCAAACGGGCGGTGAAGATTATAGATGGTAAAAATAGTTTCCGACACGGGCAATATACTAAAGCATAAAGAGTTGAGTCGGAAACTACCTTCAGGTAGTTTTCCGATACAGGGAACAATATGCAAGCATAAAGAGTTGAGTCGGAAACGATCTTCAGATCGTTTCCGATACAGGAAGAATCAATCATTGAGGTGCAATCAGAGTTAGGGGAGTAACCACGAAGGAGGATTCGTTTTGAGCAGTGAAAATACGGAACAGAGTGTGGCGCAGCCAGAGGCGGGCGCCGGAAGTATAACAGACAACGGCGGCGGAGAGGGAATCCATTCCGGGGAGAAGCCCTCGAAGAAGAAAAACGCCTCGTACGCCGGAGCAGAAGAGAAAGTTCTGGAGGAGGGTTCGGTGGGCAGTGATTTTGCTGATCCTTCTTGCAGCGGGATATTATTTTTACAATCAGATGCAAAAGCAAAAGGATCAGCCGACACCGGTGGAGACCACAAAGGTGGAGACAGGCAACATCGAGCAGAAAGTCAGCTTGAACGGCAAGGTGGACGCGGATGAGACCAAGACCTATTTTTGCCCCGGGTGACGGCGGACATTACGGGGGTTAGTGCCAAAGTAGGGGATGAGGTCAGAAGGGACAGAAGCTGGTTACGTTCGGCACCAAGGATATGAACAGGCAGCTGACGCAGGATAGTCTGACCATCAAACAGGCACAGGGACAGTATGACGATGCCACCTATACGGACAAGGAAGAGCTTGCCAAGTGGGGATTCCGGAGAAGGCTTTCGATTGATGATGTCACTGACCAGATCGACGATATGGTGACAGAGAGGCAGAATCAGATCAATGACAAGAAGGAGAGAATCAGTCAGACCCTGAAGGATGTGAACCGGGTTGCGAATGACGTCAACGAAGACGGCAAAGACGATGCGCAGCAGCAGGATCTGGATCATGACAGTTCTTATCAGGAGAAGGCGACGGAGATTGCGAAGGCCAGAGGATACGCAGTATGCGCTGGAGCACGATGAGGAGATCCTGAAGTGGCAGAGGCAGATCGAAGAGCTAAACCGCTTGAAGCAGGAGCTGACGACAGCCAAGAGCGGTATGATGACGCCGGGCGGCAGAGTGGCGGCGGATGCGACCAATCAGTTAGCAGGGCTGTCTGCAAAGAATACGGCTGCGGACATTGCCATTGCCAGGAAGGAATCACTTGGAATTTAACGGAGTCGTGACCGATGTCAAGGCAATGAGCGGCATGAAGGCGACGACGGGGATGGAGCTTTTGACCGTTGCCGGAACAGATCAGGTGAAGGTGACCGTGAGCCTGACCAAGTATGACCTGGAAAAAGTAAAGGTTGGCCAGGAAGCGAAGATCAAGGTTGCAGATAAAACCTATGAAGGCAAGGTGGTGAAGATCGACCGCAATGCGACGACGAACCAGCAGGGAGGCACGGTGGTTTCCGCCGATATCGCGATTGCAAAATCCGGATCAGAATCTTTATATCGGACTGGAAAGCGACAGCGGACGTGCATACGGCAAGCGGCACAGACGTACTGTTAGTGCCCATCGAAGCTGTCAACATGGATAAAAAGGTCCTTTGTGTATGTATTGGAAAAAAGGTGTCGTCAAGCGTAGAAATGTAAAAACCGGCATCAGCTCGGATACGCAACAGGAAATTGTGTCCGGTCTGAAGAAGGGGGATCTGATTCTGAGCGGAAGTACCGGCGATGTAAAGGAAGGCATGAAGGCGGTACCGATGGATCAGACAGGAAACGGAGCGCAGGGAGGGAATCCGGCACCGGCGCTTCCGAAATCAAGGTAGGTTAAAGAGAGACGTACGGGACAGCTTTTTGAATATATTAAAAATCGCGCTCAATCATCTTCGTGCCAGCAAGGGAGAGCCTTCCTCACGATGCTGGGGATCATCATCGGTATTGCCTCTGTCATTACGGTCATTACCGTCGGAAACGGGCTGTCAGGTTCGGTCAGCGGAGAGCTGGATTCGTTTGGAAACGGGATGATTCAGATTTATGCCAATGTGCAGGGAAAGGGGGTCAATGTTTCTTTGACAGCGATGACATTGACTATCTGAAACAGAAGTTGGAGCACGTCAAGGAATCACACCTGCCACTTCATGGACAGGGAAGGGAAGGGGCCGAAGGGGAGTTTGATGCAACGGCTACGGCGGGAAATTCCGCCCTGCAATATTACAGCACCGAGCCCCTGATCCGAGGCCATTATTTTACCGAAGAGGACAGCGAGTCCGGCGCCCATGTCTGTGTGCTCACGAGGGCGAGCGCCATGGCGCTCTTTTGGCAGTGACGATGTGATCGGGATGACTTTTGAGTTGAATCTGATGGAACCACAACGGAGCTGAAGATCGTCGGCATCAGGCAGGATAAGCAGGCCAAGATTATTTCCATGTTAAATGGAGGAGACGATTCGCTTTCCATTGAAATGCCCTACTCCGTTCTGACCGGTCTGTTCGGCATGGATGAAGGTTACGATTCCATTGTGATTTTTCCGGAATCCAGTGTCTATGCGAATGAAACCGCTACGAGGGCGGTCAAGCTCCTGAATGCCAAAAAGGGAGTGCAGGACCCGAACATCATCCAGGTGCAGAGCATGACGGACTTCACCAGCCAGGTCGACAATGTCATGCAGTACATTACCGTTTTTGTTTCCCTGGTTGCTGCCATCTCCTCCCTGGTAGGAGGGATCGGGGTCATGAACATCATGCTGGTGTCCGTGACCGAAAGGACCAGAGAAATCGGGATCCGAAAGTCGTTAGGAGCAAGAACTTCTTCGATTATGATGCAGTTCCTGGCGGAGGCGGGTATTATCACTCTTTTAGGCGGTCTGATCGGCATTGTGCTGGGTCTTGTAATCGGCAATGTGGTTTGTAGCGTCCTGTCGTTTCCGGCGAGCATCTCTCCGTTTGTCGTGATTGTGGCAACTCTCTTTTCTTCCGCAGTCGGCATCTTCTTCGGGATCTATCCGGCCAAAAAGGCGGCGAAGTCTCCCCGATTGAAGCGCTGCGACATGAGTAGATTCGGTAAAGGAGTAGGGATGCAGGTATTCGAATCTTATAGCGAAGAAGATACGTTTCACTTCGGTGAAACGATGGGGACAGAGCATCCCCCGGGACGGTCATTACGCCTCGGGGAATCTTTGGCGTCGGTAAAACGGTTTTTACCAAGGGATTTGCCGTAGGGCTGGGAATTACGGAGATCGTCAACAGCCCGACGTTTACCATTCTGCAGATTCATGAAGGGGGACGTCTCCCTCTACCATTTTGATGTGTATCGGATTGGGGATGTTTCCGAAATGGACGACATCGGATTCGAGGATTACGTCTATGGGGACGGGGTGAGTCTGATTGAATGGGCGGAACTGATTCAGGAAATCCTCCCGGAAACCAGAATATCCGTAGAGATTGAGAAAGATCTGGAAAAGGGGAAGATTATCGAAGGATTACGGTCAGGAAGTTTTGAGGTGAGAATGAAAATAGGAGTTAGAAAAGAAGGCAGAGTTAAAAAGAATGGTGTAAAGGGCGCTCTTTTTGCTTGCAGCACGGGGCTTCTGCTTGTGCTGAGCGCCTGTGCAAAGAGGGTGCATCACCTGCGCAGGCAGGCGCTAGCTGCGATCTCACAGGCGGGTGTATCAGCGGCAGCCTCTTCGGTGGATGCATCTAGGGAGACGCAGCAGGCGGGTGCATCAGAGGCAGGCCATCCGGCAGGCGTGAGTATGACAGCGCCGAAGGAAGGCACGTCTGCGGCAGCTTCCCTAAACCTGCCGGCGGAAAAGAGGAAAGAGAGGGAGACGGCACCTGTGATTTATCAGACGGACGGCGTAAAACTTCGAACCAAAGACTATGCGGAGAGAAGTTTGATACGAACGCGCAGTTGAAAGAGATGATGGATTACTGGGCAAAGGGAAATATGAAGGCGGTAGAGGAACTGGCGCATCTCTCGAGGTTTGAAGCGATGTCGGCATCCATGAAAACCGAATCCGGAGACCGTTCTTCCTATTACGGAGAGGTGAACGAGAAGAAGGAGCCGGAAGGAAAAGGCATCATGGTTTATTCGGAGAACCGCTATTATTACGGCTCGTTTCAAAATGGAAGGCGGGAGGGAAAGGGAACATGGATCCAGTTCTACCCGTCCTATTCCAGGGATACGGCAACGTATCACTCTTATTCCGGTGAATTTAAGAATGATCTGCCGAATGGACAGGGGCAGGAGCATTATGAATATAACCTCGAGCGGATGGACAAAAAAACCTGCTGTATCTTCAAAAATGTGATCGGTACGTTTCAAGACGGTTTTTACCAGGGGGAAATGTATGTGATTACCCTGGATCGCAACGGAAAGACCACGGAATGGAAGGGATCCTGTAAGAGCGGCACCTGGCAAAAGAGGGAGAGGCGGATGCGAAAACGCCGCTATCCTGTTTTTGCACGGAAGGCTGGACGAAGACAGACATATCTGGATGACGGAGAAAGAGAATCGTGATTTTGGTGTGAGGGAGATTGCATGGAAATAATCCGGCTGGCTTTTTGATGTGGACGGTGTTCTGAGCGCACCGGAATACCGGGGATCAGGGGAAGCGGTGATCGGTTTTACCGAAGAAGGATGGCAGCATTGGTGCGAGGAAGAGGAAGAAGCCGGATATCGTTATTGTAAACCGCTACCTCCAGTCCGCACCTTTGCCGAAGAACGGAAGAAGGACGGGAGCAGGCTCTTTTGTACTAACCGCTACGGCAGGAGAGCTGGAGACAAAGGCCAAGGAGGTGTTTGTGAGAGACATTATCCGGCTCTTTTTGAAGCAGTCATTCCGGTCTCCCATGAAAACCAAAAGGTGGCTGTGATCAGGGAGATGGCAAAAGAAAACGGAATCCCGCTGACGCAGTGCATGTTGGTCGAAGATACGCTTTCCACCCTGTTACAGGCGCATGATGCCGGCATTTGTGCGGTGCATGTTTCAATATTTTTGCCGGGAATGTATCCGGATAATACAAGAATCTGCTTGCGTTCTCACAGGTTTTTGCTATACTGGTGTGGTAACTGAATACGATTTGGATTCTGCAAGGGGTGCCGGTGCAAACCGGCTGAGAGTAAGCGTATCGCCGTTTTATCCCTGGAACCTGAACCGGACAATGCCGGCGTAGGAATGGAGAATGGATGCGCATTTCGAAATGCGCATGGAGAATGAAACAGATTCTTGGCACCTGCGACGGCGGGTGCTTTTCTTTTACTCTAATCATGAGGGGATATGTCATATTTTTCAATTCTCGGAGGAAGCGGGGCTTTTCTTCCAAAAAAACTTCTGGAAAGATCTTTATTGCGTTACTTCTCATTTTGGCACTTGCCGTGGGGACATTGTCTCGCGGAAGGGAGAAGGCGCCGCAGATGAGCGCAAAGCAGCTGGCGTTTTCCGCTGTGGCGCTTGCCCTGGCTGTGGTAACCAGCAATTTTAAAATCTGGAAGATGCCGATGGGAGGGTCGGTCACCCTGTTTTCCATGTTCTTTGTCTGCCTGGTCGGCTATCTCTACGGAACGAGGAGCGGTCTCATGGCAGGCGTTGCTTACGGCCTTTACAGCTGTTGATCGACCCTTATGTGATCGGCCTGCCACAGCTTCTGCTAGATTATCCGGTGGCGTTCGGCGCACTGGGCTTATCCGGGCTGTTCGCGGACAAAAAGAACGGCCTGGTCACCGGTTATTTACTGGGGATCAGTGGCAGATTTGTGATTGCGGTCTGCTCCGGTCTGCTTTTCTTTGCAAGCAGCACACCGGAAACCATGACTCCTCTGCTTTTACTCTGTATTATATAACGGGGGTTATATATATGGAGAAGGCGCACTAACGATCATCTTGCTGACGCTTCCGGCTGTGAAAAACCTTTGTCCGGATTAAGGGGATGGCGGTGGAGCCTCTGAAAAACGCAGCGTAAAGAGGCGGCCGTCCTTGGAGACAACGGTCTGCGGATAGATCTGGCGGACGGCAGACCGGTATTCCTGCGGATTGACCATGGACGGACTGTAATGCGTGAGCCATAACTCGGAAACGTCGGCGTCCCTTGCCAGTTCGGCGGCTTCTACATGGTCATGTGGCATTTGTCTTTGGCGCTTTGTTGCTTTTCCGGATCGCCGTACATTCCTTCACAGATGAAGAGATCGGCGCCGGCCGCATTCCTTATGATGCTTTTTGTTGGACGGGAATCTGTCACATAGGTGAGACGGATTCCCTTTCTTTCTGCTCCCATGACCAGGTCGGGAGTAAGCGTTCTGCCGTCCTCCGTTATGACGGTCTTTCCTTTTGCAGAGGGTTCCAGTATTTCTTGTCGATTTCCGCCGCCAGAGCGGCTCCACATTGAATTTTCCTCTACGGGACAGGTCGAACCTATAACCATAACAGGGATATTGTGATGGACTTTGAATGCGGTGATGGTAAAGTCCGGCAGGAGAGCCGCTTCCGGTTCGTAAACTTCTTCGGCAGAAGTCAGTTCATGGAAGTGAATGGGAAAGGGGAGTTGAGGCGCAATGACCAAAAGAGATTTCACCACATGCTCCAGTCCCTTCGGACCAATAATCGTAACGGGTGTTGTTTTATCCGCATTGCCCATCGATAACAGCATTCCGGGAAGTCCGGAGATGTGGTCTGCGTGGAAGTGGGTAAAGCAGATGTAATCGATTTGGGGCAGACGAAAAGCCACGGCGTCTTAACGCAATCTGTGTAGCTCCGCAATCCACCAGGATGCCTGCACCATGGCAGCGCAGATATAAGGAGGTTAAAAAAACGATTCGGAAGGGGCATCATACCGCCGGTTCCGAGGAGACATACATCAATCATGGATTATCCTTCTTCTCTGAGCCAGAGGATTTCAGCATCCTCTTTCGGTTGATCGTAGAAAACCGGGACGGATGCCTTCAGAGACAAAGCCAAACTTCTCATAGAGCCGCCGTGCGGCTAGGTTACTCTTTCGAACTTCTAAGGTAAAGGCATGCAGGCCAGCCTGTCTGCCTGCCTTTAGCAGCTCGGTCAGCATCCTGGTGGCGATGCCTTCTCTGCGGTGTTCCTTCGAAACGGAGACGTTGGAGATTTCACCTTCACCGGCAATGAGTTGCAGGCCGCACATGCCGATGATTTGGTTTCTCTCTCTGCGATCAGAAAGATTTTGTCACTTGCAGTTGCGGCTTCCTTCAACATGGGAAGAGTCCAGGAATGGAAAAGTTTTTCTTTTCCAGGGCAGCACAGGCGGCCAGATCGCTTTCTTCCATGCGCCGTACCACGGTTGCCGTCCGCTCCGCCTGTGATGGACGGTAATAGGCGGGAACGAAATCATCGGCAGGGATCGCAATGTGGGAGAGCGCATCCTTCCGGAGCAGGTCGAACACATAGGAGCAGATCGCCTCTGCGCTTTGCCGATCTCTGTGAAGAGGAGCGGTAAAAATACGGGATGTGCAAAAGTTCCCTCGATGCGTTGCAGGTAAAACCGGGATGCCATCTCCCAGGAGAGCGACGGTCTGCTGTTTTTCCCTTTGCAAAATGATTACATGCTTCGCAGATTTCTTCGACGCTGCAGGGCCCGACTATCCACAAGGGAGTCATCCGAAGAGAAGAATCAAAAGCAAAGAGTCCGTGTAAACCTGTCCCCTTCTGGCATCCATCATCGGACAAACCAGGTTATTTGGACCGCACATCTGATAGGCGAGTGCGTGCAGCGTGGGAACCGGAATCAAAGGTTTCTGCAGGGCAAGACAAAGCCCCTTGGCGGTAGCCGCCTCGATGCGGAGACCGGTAAAAGAGCCGGGACCGGAGGAAAGTGCAACGGCATCAATCGTGTCCAGGTCAAGATGGGAGAGCGTCTTTAACTCTTCCATCATGGGCATCAGGTTCTGGGGAATGGGTCGTCTTGTACTGAAGACGAAACCTCCGATCAGCTTCCCGTCCTCCGCAAGGGCAACAGAAGCGACCGGTCCGGAAGTATCAAGAGCAAGTATTTTCAATGGATATCCTCTCTAAGCAAACAATCATAGGTTGGTTTTATGTCAGAAGGCAAGAAAGCGCAGACGATTATAAAACCCTACCCATTTTTTCATATATGAGAGGAAATTACAAGCCGGGCATCCTTCAAAAAACTGTAAATCACGAGCAGCAGAATGATGCCGATCGGAAACGCAAAGATGATGCTGACGGATTGGATCTGTTGCATACTGCTGTCGGAAAACACCAGGGCTACCGGCAAAGTATATCCGGGCAATGACCACCATGGGTATGTCCAGGCAATCATTTCCAGGGCTCTACAGGAGTTCTGCAGTGGCCACGATGTTCTGCATCCGTGCTCGCCACCCGGTGAATCAGAACATCACCGAGGTGAATCGGCGCTTTTACGGACGTTTGATTGATCTCCCGCATCGCACCGCCGATCAAATTTTTTGGGGATCGGATGGGATGTTTTGACGCTGATGCGGTCTCTTGCCCCGGAAGGCGCGGGAACCACCGCTATGGTGGAAGTAAGTGTCCTGACGGGGTTTGTTACCTCGCTTCTGGCGTATTCTTCTCCGATTTTACAATGATTCCCACTGATGTTGTCTACCCTGCCGTTCTCTACCAAAAACAGTGACGGTACATCCCATCGGGCAGCCGATGCAGGTGAGTTCCTTCTGTTCCATGATTTAAGCCTCATTCTGAATGTCATTCCGGATGGAGATCGTGATTTCTGTGAGATCTGTTCTTGCGACAAGATCCTTTTTTTGCAGAAGGACCTGTTCCATTTCCCCCGGTGTGATGATTTTTTTGGCTCTTTGAAAAAATGGTTCGCCATTGAAGGTGACCTGAATGGTGCCGGGACGGTAGACGTTGTCGGCACGAAAGAACACATGCAAAACCTCCGGCATGCAGTCCGTCCGGAGCGTAGAGGGCACGGTGTAGCGCACCCCGCGACCGGCGCACAGTCGGACACCGGGCGTAGAATCGTTGCCCTCTGTAGGAGAATTGGGAAGCGCCCGGATGTAGGCAGCTGCCTGTTCCCCGGCCGTTTTTGCTTCTGCACTCACGTTGTCGACCAGATCATGGACGTGGAGGACATTTCCGCAGGCAAAGATCCCTGGAACACTGGTCTGCAAGCTCGTCCACAAAAGGGCCGCCGGTGACCGGGTTTAGGGAAACACCGGCGCCGCGGGAGAGCTCATTCTCCGGAATCAGACCGGTAGAGAGGAGGAGGGTGTCACAGGGGAATGCGTCTTTCCGTTCCCGGAATCGGCTGCCTGTTCTCGTCCACCTGTGCAAGGGTGACGGCGCACACTCTTTTTTTACCCTCAATCGACACGACTGTATGGGAGAGTAAGAGCGGGATGTCAAAGTCATCCAGACACTGCACAATGTTGCGCTTCAGGCCGCCGGAATAGGGTAAAAGTTCGGCGACACACTTTGACGTTTGCACCTTCCAGTGTCATCCGTCTTGCCATGATTAAAACCGATATCGCCTGAGCCCAGGATGACCACTTCCTGCCGGGCAGATAGCCTTCCATATTCACCAGGCGCTGCGCCGTGCCTGCGGAATAGACACCTGCCGGGCGGAAGCCGGGAATATTGAGGGCGCCTCTGGGGCGTTCCCTGCAGCCCATGGCAAGGATGACAGCCTTCGGCTTCCGTGTAAAAAATCCTTCTCTCGGGTTTAATGCGCTGATGGTGAGGTCGTTTGCAAGGCGCATGACCATGGTGTCGTTCTTCCATGGAATCTGCAGTTCATCGGCCTCTTTGATAAAACGATAGGCATATTCGGGACCGGTCAGTTCCTCGTGAAAGGTGTGCAGACCGAAACCGTTATGAATACATTGATTCAGGATGCCGCCCCTGACGTGATCCCGTTCTAAGATGAGAATCTTGTCGCACCCCGCCTTTTTGGCAGCGATGGCGGCGGCAAGACCGGCAGGACCACCGCCGATGATCACCAGATCGGGGGACGTGAAGGGGTGTCTGGGGAAAAAGAATGCGGATCGCTCGTCATTGTTTTTGTCCTCCCTACCACGAGAGGGGAGCCCTCGCCGGATTTTGTGACCTCTTCCATTTCCAACTGCAGTTCCCGTTGCAGAATATCCATGACCTTAGGGGAGCAAAATCCCGCCCTGACACCCTGCCCATGCCGGCGCGGGTGCGTCTTTTACACCGTCGAGGCTTCTGGCGCCGGGGGTTCGATGAATGGCATCCAGGATCTCTCCTCCGTTACGGATTCACAGCGACAGATCAGGTTGCCATAGGCAGGCTGTTCCCGAATAAGCGCATTTCGATCTTCTGTGGACAAAGAAAGGGCGAAAGAAAGCCCGTTCGCCTGGACTGAAAAGATGTTTTCTCCGGGGCAGGAAGCTTTGAGAGAACCAGCTGTGCCACATAAGTGCCGATGGCGGGAGAGGAAGAAAGTCCGGGGGATTCGATGCCGGCTACATCAATGAAGTTAGGGAGCGTCTTTACCTCTCCGATGATAAAGTCGTGCACTTCTCTTTCTGAGCCATCCGGGCGCACCGGATGTGCGCGCAACCCGGCAAAGGAGGTGATTACCTGGCGGAGGGGCACGTTTTTGGCAGAAAGCGCCACCTTCCTGGAGAGCTCATCCAGCCCGGAAGAGGTGGTACAGGTGCCCTCTTTATCTGCAATGTCCTCCGCAGTCGGCCCTGCAAGAAGGTTGCCATGGATGGTCGGGGGTAAGCAGGACGCCTTTTCCCATTTTACCGGGGAGCTGAAAGAGGTGTGTGACACAAAGGAAGACGCCTCTTTGTCCATCAGCTTATATTCCCTCTGCGTGCAACGATCCGCAGGGGATCTTCGCTTACCAGATTGTGGATCTCATCGGCATAGACGCCGGCGGCATTGATGACGATTTTGGCATGAAAGGCATCGTATTCCGACTGAACGATCCACCCGCCGGAGGAGTCTCGGTCTATTTTTACCCGCGTATCAAAAAGAAGGACGCACTGTTCGCACAGGCGTTTTCTGCCAGTGCAATGGTGAGGAGAAAAGGACAGAGGATGGCGGAGGTGGCGCAAAGAGGCAGGCAGAAACCTCGTCCGATAAGTTGGGCTCGATGGTCCTTGCTTCCTCCCCGGAAAGGAGACGAAGACCTTGCACACCGTTTTGTTCTCCCTGCTTCTGCAGTCGCATAAGAACGGGAAGGTCTTTCGGATCCAAACAAAGTACCATGGCTCCGTTTTGCCGGTAAGGGGAAGTCCAGCTCTTCGAGAGGCGCTCCATCTGTCGGGGAGCCTTCCACATTCAGTCTGGCCATCAAGGTGCCCGGGGTGCGTCGAATCCGGCATGGACGATGGCTGAATTGGCCTTGGAAGTGCCGCAGCAGACATCCTCCTCCGCTTCCAGTACACAGGTGCGCAGGGAATAACGGGAAAGCTCTCTGGCAATCGCGCAACCGCAGACGCCGGCACCGATCAGGATGACGTCAAAGTCTTTCATGCATCCTCCTTTGTGGCGGTGGCAGAGGCTGATGAAACATCTGCACCTACAGAATTCTGCAAAAGGGGAGCGCCGGTTTCCTCTTCTGTCTCCTGCGCATAGAAGAGCGCACAGCGAACGGCCCTGTGCACCCCTTCAGTAGACGCGTCCGATCCGCTTCCTGCATTTGCGGATGGAAGGCTCTACCCGGTTTCCGGATCCGACTGATCTCTTCTTTTGTCCTTCCAGAATCCGACCGCCAGTCCTGCCAGGAAGGCGGCGCCCAGAGCGGTGCTTTCAATGCATCCTGGTCTTACGACGTCCATCTTCGCCAGATCGGACTGGAAATTGCAGCAGAAAGTCGTTGGCACTGGCGCCTCCGTCTACCGAAAAAGGGAGCCCAGTTGGATGCCGGTATCCTCCTGCATGGCGTGAATCACGTCATAGGACTGGTAGGCAATGGACTCCCAGAGCCGCTCGTATAAACTGCTCCTTTTTGCACCCTCTGGTAAGCCCGACCACCATGCCGCGGGCGTGCGGATTCCACCAGGAGCCCTGGAGGCCGGTGAAGGCAGGCACGAGATAAACTTCATCTGAACCTTCCGGCGCCTGTTGCGCATATTCTTCGGACTGCGGGGCATTTTTGATCATGCGCATCTCATCCCGAAGCCATTGGATCACGGCACCTGCGACAAAGACGGACCCCTCCAGCGCATACTCCACATGGTTTGTAGTCGAGGCGGCAATCGTGGCTAACAGACCGTTTTTGGAAGAAACCGGCTGATGACCGGTATGCATCAGGATGAAGGCGCCAGTACCGTAGGTGTTCTTGACATCCCCTTTTTGAAAACAGCATTGCCCGAAAAAGCGCCGCCTGTTGATCGCCTGCCGCGCCCGCGATCCGGATCGGTGCATCGAAGAGATCGGTGGTTTCTCCGTAGATACAGCTGGAAGGTTTTACTCGGGAAGCATGGATTTGGGAATGCGAAAAAGCTGCAACAGCTCGTCATCCCACTCATGAATGTTGAAAAGCATGGTTCTGGAGGCATTGGTGCAATCGGTGACATGTACGGCGCCCTTGGTCAGGTTCCAGATGAGCCAGGTATCGACGGTTCCAAAAGAGCAGTTCGCTCTTCTGTGCGCGTGTCCGTGCCCCTTCCACATGGTCGAGAATCCAGGCAATCTTTGCTGGCGGAAAAAGAGCGTCGGCGACCAGACCGGTCTTTTTCCTTGATCTTCTCGCCGTATCCTTTCTCCAACAGATTGTCGATGAGATCCGCCGTTCTTCTGCACTGCCAGACGATCGCAGGGTAAACGGGCTCGCCCGTCTTTTTATCCCAGACGATCGTGGTTTCCCGCTGATTGGTGATGCCGATGGTGGCAATATCAGACGCGGTGGCGCTAACCTCCGCCATCGCCTCGATGGCAACGGATAGCTGTGAAGACCAGATTTCCCGCGGGATTATGCTCCACCCATCCGGGTTTCGGGTAATATTGCGTGTATTCCTTTTGTGCAAGTGAATAAATCTCTCCGCTGTGATCAAAAAGGATACAGCGGGAAGAGGTGGTGCCCTGATCGAGCGCCATCACGTATTTCTCCCCATAAGACCCCCTGAGGTTGTTATTTTTGATGAAGTTTCAACAAACAGTATTGTACACCCCGGGGATACAGGTTTGCTACACTTTTCGCTTTTCTTATCCAGGATTTACTCAAAAGTAGTTCTTGACGGAAAAGAAAAGTTAAATTATATTATTTTTTTGTTAACCACAACTAACAAAACCATTTGCTTTCCCGTTGTGAACAAAGAAGGCATCTCTTTCGAATAGAATGTCCGGGCGAAACCTCTTTATCATTTTTACACCGGACGGGGAGAAACGCAGAAACGGCAGCGGGGAGAACAGGAGGGTGAATTGAGAAAAGGTATTTGGGGGAAGAGAATCGGTGCAGCCCTGTTAACGGCAACCATGATGTTGACGCTTGAGGCTGCGAAATGGAGGGACGGGATCTTCCGAGCAGCGCAGAGCAGCACAGAGGCAGCAGAAGCAGTTCCTTCCAGAAAGAGCGCGGAAAGTGCTGCTTCTAAGCAGAGTTCTTCAGAAAGCGAGAAGCAGGAGGAGGCAAAGGATACGGGAGGATGGTGACCGTCACCGATCATGCGGGCAGGACGGTAACGGTGAAGAAGCGATCCGCAACGGGTCGCCGTTCTGGATATTCTGCCACCGCCGGCTACGCTGACTGTGTTTTTGAATTCGGCAAAACATTGTTGCTATGGAACCTGCCAGTATGAATGCCGCAAAACGGGATCCTGGCGGAGCTGTATCCGGAGATTTTGAACGCAGACACGGATATCATGAATGGCGATGACGTGAATGTCGAAGCTTTGATGGCACTGAACCCGGACGTGGTATTTTGACAGCGGAAGGAATGAGGAGTTAGCGAAGAAATTAGAGAATTCGGGACTGACCTGCGTGGCAGTTTCTCCGACCAAATGGAATTACGACTGCATCAAGACGTATGACAACCGATTTCTCTCCTGGACAGATTTTTCCGTCTGCAGAGGCAGCGAAGAAGACAGAGGAATCTTCGCACGCGCGCGAGGTGGAAGAAAAGATCAAGGAAAAAGACAGGTGCGTTGAAAGAAGGAGAAAGAAAAAGGTGCTCTTCCTCTTCCGCTATGATGAGAACGGAATCATTACTTCGGGCGCTCATTTCTTCGGTCAGTGGTGGTGACGCTTCCGGCGGGATCAATGTAGCCAAAGAGGTGCCGGCGGAGAATACGGCGGCTAAGATCACGATGGAGCAGGTATACAAATGGAATCCGGATGTGATTTTTATCACCAACTTTACGCAGACGCTTCCCGAGGATCTCTATCAAAAATGCAATCGGCAGTGATGATTGGAGCACGGTGGAAGCGGTTAAAAAGAAGCAGGTTTATAAGCTGCCTTTTGGGCTCTTATCGCACCTACACGCCTGGGATTGATACGCCCATGACGTTAGAGTGGATGGCAAAAACGCTGTATCCGGACTTGTTCCCGGAATTCGATGTCAAAAAAGACGTGAAAGCCTATTATAAGGATCTTTACGGAATTGCCTTTAACTCGATGCACAGTTTGAAAGCCATGTATCATCCGGAAAGAGCGGCAGGGCGGATGAACAAAATGAGGGAGGAAACAGGAAGGAAGAATTTTTGGATTTTTGTCCCTTGCCCTGCTGTTCCTCATTCCGATCTGTTCGCTGATTGCACTTTGCCTGGGGCCTTTTCGCATTGCGCCTCTGCGGGTGATAGAGGAATTCCTGTCCTCTCAGAAGGCAGGAAGCGCACAGGACAACGTGCGCAGGGTACTTTTTACATCCGTTTGCCCAGAATCCTGATGTCGCTGGTTGCAGGGCAGGTCTTGCAACCGCAGGCGCTGCCTTCAGAGTTTATTTTTGAACGCTTGCCACCGGATACCCTGGGGTGGCAAACGGGACCTCTTCGAGCGGCGGGGGATTCTCCTGGACTTGGCGGAATGGGAGGGAGATCAGTGCTGTGCATGGGACTGTTTGCCGTTCTGCTGGTTTTTACACTCAGCAAAAGAATGAGTACGGGCAGTCCCTCTATTCTGCAGGTCATTCTGACCGGCATGGTAATCAGCTCTTTTTTTCTGCACTGGTATCGCTGATGAAATACGCTGCGGACCCGCAGGATGTTTTGCCGGTGATTACGTTCTGGCTGATGGGGAGTTTTTCAGGAGTGACGGTGCAGTCCCTGATCTTCGGTGCCCTTCATTCTTTTGTGGCACCCTCTTGTTGTTTTTGCTGCGCTTTCGTCTCAATGCGCTTTCTTCCGGAGGATGAGGCGAGGTCTCTGGGCATTCTCTACAGACAACCAGAATGCTGGTCATTCTCGGTTCCACCATGAGTACGGCGGCAGTGGTTGCCTCTGTGGCTTAATCGGCTGGGTCGGACTGTTGGTTCCCCATATTGCGAGGATGATTTTCGGAAACGACAATCGCCGGGCGATCCCGGCGTCGATTCTTCTGGGAGCACTCTTTTATGCTCCTGGTAGACACGATCGCCAGATGCATGACGGCGGCGGAGATTCCGGTTTCGATTCTGACCGCCACCATCGGAGCCCCGGTTTTTATTCTTCTGCTGCAAAAACGGGAGGACTGAACGGATGAATTTTGAAGTAAAGGACGGCAGCTCGCCTATCCGGGCGGAAGGGAGATTTTCCGCCGGATCAATCTGAAAATGGAAGACGGCATGACGCTTTCCGTTCTGGGTGCCAATGGGGTGGGAAAGACCACCCTGATGAAATGCCTTCTGGGACTCTTATCATGGAAAAGCGGCAGCAGCACCTTGGACGGGAAGGACTTTGCCTCCTATGAGGCTGGAGAGATCTGGAAGAGGATCGCCTATGTTCCTCAGGCAAAAAACCTGATTTTTCCCTGTACCTGTGAGGAAATGGTTCTGTTAGGACGAAGCGCCTACCTCGGCATGTTTGCGATGCCGAAGAAGAAGGACAAGGAAATTGCGGAGGAGGCGATGGAACTGGCGGGCGTCACCCATCTGCGTCACCAACCCTGCAACCGCATCAGCGGCGGAGAGTTGCAACTGGTTCTGATTGCAAGGGCCCTGGCGGCAAAGCCAAAGCTCCTCGTCTTAGACGAGCCGGAGACGGGGTTGGATTTTCGCAATCAGCTGCTGGTACTGGATTTGGTACAGAAGCTGTGCACACTCGGGAAAAATGGCCGCATCATCAACACGCATTATCCGGAGCATGCATTGCGCATTTCGCAGAAGACGCTGCTCCTTTCCGAGAGGGTGAGCACCTCTTTGGAGATACGAGAGAGTTCTCACCGATGAAAAATATGAAAAATGCGTTTCGCGTGAATCTGGCGCTATGCAAAGAAGCCATTCAGGGAAAAACGTACACCACGGTGATACCCGTGTCGTTGATTTCGTAGTCGCACAAAGGGGAGAAATTGATCAAAATCGCAATTTATGGAAAGGGAGGAATCGGCAGTCGACGACCACCTCCAACCTCTCGGCAGCGCTTGCCGTGAAGGGGATGCGCGTGATGCAGGTCGGTTGTGACCGAAAGGCGGATTCGACCAAAAACCTGATGGAAGGAGTCCGGATTCCTACCGTGCTTCATACCATCCAGGGAAAAGGGAGGAGTCTGTCTTTCCGATCTTTTTGCTACCGTGGGTTTCATGAGATTGTCTGCATAGAGTCAGGGCGGTCCCACTCCCGGTGTGGGCTGTGCCGGAAGAGGCATTATCACGGCTTTTGAAAAGCTGGAAGAACTGCAGGCCTACGAAGAATACCAGCCGGACGTCGTTTTCTATGACGTCCTGGGTGATGTCGTTTGTGGCGGTTTTGCCATGCCGATTCGCGCAGGGTACGCGGATCTGGTCTGTAGCGTGACCAGCGGCGAAATGATGTCTCTTTTTGCAGCGGATAATATCGCGCAGGCGGTAAAAATTTTTGGAAAAAGAGGTTATGCAAGACTCGGAGGCTATATCCAGAACGCCCTGAAATGTGGAAAATGAGACGGCGCTTGTGAGAAGGCGGCAGAGGAAGCAGGGGACGAGGTGATTGATATTGTCCCCAGAGAACCGGTGGTACAGCTTGCAGGGAAAACAGGGGACAGACCGTGATTGAAGCTTTTTCCGGACAGCGAGATGGCGAAAAGATATGCAAGACTGGCGGAGCGGGTTTTGGAGGTGGCAAATTCATGAGCTGCGGATGTTTTCGGGACTCTCTTCATTATTCTTCTCCCAGCCACGGCGACTGGGGAGTCGTCAGAATCGGGATGTTGTTGCCGCAGAGCGTTCAGCTCTTTATCTGTTGCAGCGGTTGTGGCCGTCACGGAGCGCTGAGCGCCATCCATCAGGGATATGAAAGACCGCCTCTTTTTATTTGTATCTGGATCAAGCGATATTGTTTCCGGATACGACGACCTGATCCCAGAAGCGGTGGAGGAAATTTTAAGTCGGTTGGAGAAAAGGCCTAGAGCCATGTTCCTGTTTGTCAGCTGCCTGGACGACCTGATCGGCACCAACCACGAGGCTGTGCTGGAGGAACTTCGCAGGAGATATCCGGAGATCAGATTTTGCCTTTGCTCACATGAACTGATTAGCTTTGAACGAAGCATCTCCCTCCGGTTTCCATCCAAAAGAACCTGTATGCCATGTTGGATGCGCCAAAAGAAAAGGATGGAGGCATCGGTTGCATCGGGAATCTGGAAAGAATTTCAGACCGCTCCGAGCTCTATTTTTTGATCCGGAGCACAGGGGGGAAGCTTCGGCATATTTCGGACCATACCTCGTTCGATGATTTTCAGAAAATGGCTGCCTGTAAGAAAAATCTTCTCCTGTTTCCGCCGGAAGGGCAGCGGCAAGGGATTTGCAGGAACGACTGGGGACGGAATTTCTACCCGCCACCTATGATCTGGAGGAGATTGCAGAGAACTACCGAAGATTGGAAGAATTCTTAGCACGTAAATGGAAGGCAGAGGCGAAGCAGTGCTTAGAGGAGAGTCGAAAGCGGGCAGAGAACGAAATGGAGGAAACCCAGGAAGCGCTCGGAGATTATCCGATCATCGTCGATGACACGGCAACGATCCAGCCCTTTGGGCTTGCCTCACGCTTTTAAAAGGCTTCCATGTGGTGCGGGTGGAAGCGGATGCTCTGTGCCCTTTGACAGGGCACATCTGGAAGAACTGAAGGAAAACTACCCGAAGGTGGAGAGCTTCCAGCCGATTCACAGTTCTTCGGTTGCAATGGACAGACCGCTTCCCGAAAGCCTTGCGCTGGGGTTCGAGGAGGGTACCTGGCGGGTTCTAAAACACGTGGCGGATCTCTTTATGGACGGCGGTATGTTCGGTTATGACGGTGTGATTTCTCGATGAGGAGCATGCGGGAAGGGATGAAGAAGACGGGCGCTCCTGAAGTCTCTTATCGAGAGCAAGGGACTGGTGGTATGACGTAGAGAAAGTTCCGTTTATGGGGAAAAAGACTACTACAACCAATCACCGTCATGGGGCGGATCGATCCCTCGTTTGTGAGGAAAAACAAAGACCCTACGGGCGGACTTGACATTCCAACACAGGATCAATCTGCGGGTGAGGAAAAACATAAATTTGTTCATCACTAATACTTGCGCCTAATGATCAATCCTTGCAGGGTGAGGAAAAACAGGAAGAAGCGAAAAAGAGGAAAAGAGGAAAACGATGGCGAGGTTATCAATGGTCATGCCGCCGTTTACACCGGATTATTCCGACAGCGGCGGTCTTATTCGACTTAAATGCGGTGACGGTCCCTGCATGATGCTTCCGGCTGCACCGGAAATTATACGCTGTATGATGAACCCAGGTGGTACGGCTCCAGAGCGGCAGTTTTCTGCTCAGGGCGCTGCGGATGGATGTGATCCTGGGGGAGGATGATAGCTGATTGCCCGTGTTCTGCAGGCGGTAAAAGAAAGAGAGCCGGAACTGGTGGCACTGATCGCAAGTCCGGTACCCATGGTCATCGGTACCGATGTGGAAGGAATCGCACAGGAAATCGAGGAGCGTACAGGACTCCCTTCCATCGGTGTGAATTGCAACGGAACGGACTATTATGATCTTGAGCATTCAAGCAGCAAAATTGCTTTTGTCCCTGTTTTCTGGACCCGTCCGGGAAGGTGGTCCGGGAGGGTAAAACATCCTGGAGCTCTCTCCATGGATTATACGGAAGAAGAAATGAACGGATTTGCTCCCTTCTGCATGATGCGGGATATGAGGTCAACACCGTCTTTCCGAGGGGATACGATACCAAACAAATCCGGAAGATGGAGAGGCGCAGGTCAATCTGGCGATTTCCGCTTCGGTTTTTACTTGCCAGGCATCTGGAAAAGAAGTCGGTACGCCTTATCTTTGTACGGTCCCGTGGGAAAAAGGGAAAAGAGGCTTTTTGAAGGAACTTACGGGAAGTGTGTGAGAGCGGAAGTCACAGATCATTTTGCAGGAAGATGGGAATTGGTTCAACTCAGACGATGAGGCAGCAGGAAAGCTGTCTCTAATCAGACCGCCGGGCAGGAGGGAAGCGACTCCGGTCAGTTCACCGGGCAGGAGAGTAGTGGTTCTCGGACAGTCGGGCACAGCAAACAAGCGCACAGTCAATCAAAAGAAGAAGGTTCTGATCATAGGAGAGCAAGTCTTATGGCAATTCGCTAAGATGTGCCTTACAGGCTGAAGACCCGGAGGTAGAAGTCACGGTCTGCAGCCTCTTTGGGCGGAGAAGGCGCTTGCGCTTTCCTCAGGACAGAAATTTGAAAACGGAAAAAGAAATGGTGGAAGTCCTGAACGATTTCCCGCTATCAGGAGGTAATCGCGGATCCGCTCTTCCGGATGCTCCTGCAAGGAGAACGCAGAGACGTGCCGTTTTGCCCCTTCCCCAGTATGCAATTTCCAGTAAGTTTGGGGAGACAGATCGAATTGGATGGGAAGTCAGATATCATCACAAAAACAGGGGAATCAATGATTTTAGGGAGAAGAAAGAATCCTTTCATATCATGGTAAAAACATCTCTGGTTCACTTTTATCACAAATTACAGAGCTTTCACTGAGTATGTACAGACCCTATGCGAAGCTGGAGGAGACGATGACACAAATCGAAAGAGCAGGGAGCTCTGCGCTGTGTTTCTCACAAGGGAAATTCAGCGATCATCTCTTCTAACGCATAAAGCATTGTGTTTTTTTTGGTTGCTTCCGCCATGATTTTCTTATCAAATCCGCTTTCCGAAAAAAGCGCATAATAGAACTTTGCTGTTTTTAAGGGAGGCAAGTTTTGCCAGCAGTATCCAAATATTCTGAATAAGAAAAATGGACTCGTTTTTTCCATTTACATTCTCCAGTAGGTATTGCTTGGCATCGGCACTGATACAAAGAAGATCTATTTCAGATTCCGCTATACGGACTCCTTAGGCATGGTTTTCATCACGAGACTGTCGTTTTTCCCATCCATACTTCCCATTTTGGCATAACGGAAAGGGCAAAGCATTCTTTTTCTGCATTTCCCGAACAAACTCATGGCAGACAGACTCAAAAGGATAGAGGCAAAGTTGCTGAAGCACAGGCTTGACTAAATATTCATAGACATCCATCCACATCCCCATCTTCCAGCTGAGAAAAAATTCGTAAAGCAAAAACGCATGCCAGAAGCGAAAATAATGATCCGTCAAACGATCAAATTCTCTATTGGAATTCCATGTTCTTTATTCCGCATCCACTGAAAAATTCCCGTTCCACAATGCCCAGTTCCATCAGGTTCTTAAAGGACACACTGGTCTTGGAGTATCCTCACAAAGACTTTTTGGCTAATGGCTCAGCTGGTATTTCATGCAACCGCCTCAGATAGAATTGTGATCGGAGTTTCTCAACTCCTGATGGAGCAAAAACTCCACCTCGCTATAAAAATACAGCCCTTCGTCAAAATATTTCTTTTTATATTTTCCTCAGAGATAAATTCGAATTCCACTGACATAAATAATGTGAGTATACGCCAAGAATAGCATAAGACAACAGCTTATCTTTTGCAGAATAATTCGGAAAGAATTTTGCCGCATCATAAAAACCATTTCACATTTTGTAGATTCCGGTAGCCCTGCCATAGAGAGGATCTGCCAGTAATTCCTTTTTCCATAAAACTCATGGCACTTCGCACAAAACCAGCATCACATTCTTATCTCTAAGCTCCGTATCCCATAAGTTTTGTAGTATAGAGGGTATACTTTTTATTGCCATGGCACATATAGGGGAACTCATCAATAATCAATAATTTTTCTTTTTCCATAAGGAAAGCTCCTGGATGGAGCGAAATGCCGTTCCCAATCATGAAAGCTAGAGATATAGTTTTTGCCGGAATCTCTTCTCGTAACATACAACTAGAAAAAAATTTCTGAGCTGCACTCATCTGTTGTTTCAGTACAGGAAAAAGACGTGGGGCTTTCCTTTACAAAAACTCTCGTAAAGTTTCCGTCTTACTGACACGTCTTCTACCATATAAAACAATCAGCTGTCCGCCACTTTCATTGTATTTGTTATTGAAAAATTTAACTCGTTTTTGTCTTCCGATAAACAAAGCTCGTTCCTCCCGCTCAATATAAATGTCTAATCTAGATTTACTAAATCACAATTTGAAATTATTATATCGAGAACAAAACGGGTGAGCAAGAATAATGTTATCTACCCTATTTAAGAGGGACACCGATAGGGAAACATCATTTCTCCATTTTAAAGTAATCCAGTAATTCCATTCATCACATTCTTCCGCAGGTAGTGAAGATAAATTTATATTTTTTACGTTTTCGCCACAGTTTATCCGAATTCGCCCCTTGATGATGAAAAATGGTTATTTTGCCATTTGAAATGATTTTACTAAGTCAAAGAGAGACCATCTGCGTGTAAAGTGGTTTGCAGAGAATCTTTTATGATGGTTCTCTGTATTCATTGTCATCATTGAAATCGAAAGGAGATTGTTTGTGACAAATAAAAAGTAGAAACTTAATCGGATTCGGTAAGGCAGGGAAAGACTCTTGCAGAATGTTCTGGGAAATAAGGGCGAGAAGGACCGTTTTTGGTGGAAAAATCCCTCTGATGTACAGCGGAACCTGTATCAATGTGGGCTGCATTCCCTCAAAGTTCCTGGCGACCGCTGCGGATAGAAGAAGCTTTAGTGGAGAGAGTGATGCGGATAGAAGAAGCTTTAGTGGAGAGAGTGATGCGGAATACTATAAAAATGCCGTTGTACAGAAAAAGCACTGATTGCCAAGCTGGATCAGGTGAATTACGACAAAGGTGGCAAAGCAATGAAATGTCGAAGTGCTGGACGGACTCGCCTCTTTTTAAAAGATGAGCATACCGTGCAGATTACGAATGGCAGCGAGGTGTCCGAAGTTTATGCAGAGCGCATCTTTGCAAACACCGGGGCAAGACCGTTTATCCCAAGTGTTCCCGGTTTGGAAGTCGGAAAACGGTTCATACCAGCGAAACGCTGATGAATCTGGAAGAATTCCCGAAGAGCTTGGCGATTCTCGGCGAGTGGCTTTATCAGGGCTGGAATTTGCGGCGAGCTACGCGAGTTCGGTACAAAGGTTACGATTATTGACCAGGAGATCGAATCTTACCCGAGAGAAGATGAGGATGTAGCGAAGGAGTATTTTGCATCTTATCAGGGATTAGGGTGTGGACTTCTCTTTGGCGCAGCCTTCATGCAGGTATCGCAGGGATGAACATGCGGTTCACCTTTTCTTACACAGTAAATGGAGAAAGAAGGAACTTTCCGTAGAGACTTTTTCTCGTTGCGACCGGACGACAGGCGAATACGGAAGAGCTGCATTTGGAAAAAGTGCGGGTGGAAGTTTCGAAAGAGGCTTTATCAGAGGTAAATGAGCACCTGCAGAGCAATAAGGCCACATTTTGCTATGGGAGATGTCAGCGGAGGTCCGCAGTTTACCCTATATTTCCTTAGATGATTTCCGAATTGTGAAGAGCTTTTTGGATAATCAGGGAAGCTATGACAAGGAAATCGAGCGTAGCGAGTTGCTTTCTCGCCTTTCTCCATCCGACCTTTTTCAGAGTGGGACTCAGTGAAAAAGAGAGAGAGAAAAAGGCTACAAAATCAAAGTGGCGACCTTACCGGTTACCGCGATTCCCAAGGCGAAAATCCTCGGAAATCAAACCGGACTGTATAAAAGCGATTGTGGATGCAAGAACAATCAGATTTTAGGGCGTGACCTTGTTCGGCGAAGAGTCCCATGAAGTAATCAATATCGTAGTTTTAGCGATGATGACAAGACAGCCTCACTGTTCTTGAGACCAGATTTTTCACCCACCCGACATGGCGGAAGCGCTGGAACGATTTGTTCAGGGCGGTAAAATAAAATTTGCTGCAATTTACCTCAGTGGTTGTTATGATGCCATTCGAGATAAGGAAGCACTCTATCGAGGTTTTAAAATAGACTTTACGTGCTTGTGAGAAAGAGTCCCCTCATTTAAGAGGGGCTCTCCTTTAAAAGGCGGTGATCTTTTTAACTGGATTCCTTGCAGGAATACTGAAGAGCGATCGGAAATAGACAAGGCGAGAAGGAGAGTATGAGAGTTACTAATGGACGGAAATATTCTTTGGATGTGCTTCAGAAAAAGTGATGACTCGATCACGCTTGGGCATTTGTTTCCCTAATGGAACCCGTTATCTGTTTTGGACTTTTTAGCTCGGATTCTTCGTTTGATCTCCTCACAGAACCAGTAATCACAGATTGCGCCGCCTGTTGCCAGCGTCTGTTCGTCTATATGCAGCACGCCTTTGTTTCGTTCCACCGCAATGTGGTCAATGTCACAGTTATCAAGGGCAGCAAATCAAGAGTATCATTCTCTCTTGCGAATTTTTCCAAAGGGCATCTTGTGAAGTGATAATAAAAAGCCGTCTCTATGGCGCTTTCATCAAAATGAAAAATCAGGTTTTATCCTGATATTCCGGATGCGTCTTTGCCCATTCTTCCGCCTGATGCATTCTTTTCGGCAAATTCTTCATGTCCGTCTCTTGATTGAAATCGATGGAGCTCATGGCTTTTCTGAGTGAAACGATTGTCCATAAATGCAGCGATGATTTCTCAAAAATCCTCTACCGAAAACTACCGCCTTTGCAAAACTGCCAGGAAAACATAGGCGAATAAATATTGTGCGCCATAGGGGTTCTTCTCTCCGACATCTTCCGTGTTTTTCCAGCATTTTCCCGATATAAGATCCGTCCTTTTTGTAAGCTTTCCTTCGTCTTATCCTTCCCGAACTTTTTGACCATCGGTTTTTTCAGAAATAAACTGAATAAGCTAAAATAGATTCCTTTGTATTTCATTACACGCACCCCGCAAAATTTTCATACATGTAGTTTCTGTTTTGCTGCTTACGCACATATTATAAGAGTACCACAGCCGGAGGGATAAAAATAGAATGATGGATTTGTTGCTGGTGGAGACGGTGGAGAGAGGCGGTTGGAGTCTGATTTGCAGTATGCTGATTAACATTCCAATGAACTTGCACGGTCTCCTTTAAATAAGATGGTCTTCATTTATCAGAACAATACCGGAACCTTCCTTTGCAATATCCAACATACGTCGTGTAAAGCCGCTTTTTACTAAACACGCCATAGATAATCTCATATCCTGAAAAAGCCTTTCGAATTTCTGCGGCACGATCACTTTTTCTTTAATGCAAGTACACCGTGCATTGACTCGGTTTTGCATAGATGTTGCACTCGCCGAGTAAATACCGTTTGTTTTTGGTGGTCTACGGATACTACATCAATTTCCGTATCACGATCAAAAATCATTTAACCAGTAAAACCGATACGAGATGGTAAAAAGAAATGCCTTATTGTTGCACAGCTCTACAAAATGGACTTTACAGATATCACTCATAAAGCTAAATGCTGCAAATTTTTCCCAATCCTATGTGTATTTCATCCAGCACAATCTACATATTGTCCAATTCCAGTTCGCCTTTATGAGGATAAACACTTAGCGGAACCAGAAACAGATGAGAGTATCCGCAATAAAATATAGACCCTTGCAGGGATTTTACCCGGATTTTTCTCAGTAATAGGCGTTCTCTTTTCTGTAAATCCTAAATCCAAAAGCGTAGATAGATGTGGTGTCAGAGAGCTCTTGCCCAAGTGTACGGCAATCTTGCCTGGTTATGATTGCCGTCCGCAATCACTTATGTGATGGAAAAAGTAGTTTACCGCTGTCATGGACTCGCTTTTTAGCAAGAAATTGGGTTCCTCGTATGAAAACCATTTTTAGATAAAACAGTATCATGATTTGTTCTTCAAAAGGACGTCCATCTTCAAAAAACTCGAGATATTTCGGAATGCCGCCTGTTACAGCATACTGTTCTACGGCATGGTCAAAAGGGCATCTTCTGTACAGCATAGATATCCGTGAATGGCAGTGGAGCTAAGCGTATTTGTGCTGTCCTACGGCCCGTACAAAAAGGACTGTCATAGGACAGGGCGTGTTTCTGCATCATACCGATGAAAGAACCCGGACAGAATCAGCATCACATGACTGTCTTTTAAAAATTTCATCCCAGGCATTTTGCAAAATAGAGGGAAAAGCCGAATTGGTCTTTACAAGATATGGAAAATTCATCAATGACAAACACCTTCTTCTCTTCGAGCTTATAGTCAGCAATCACTTGGAATAAATCCAACCAATCCGTAAATGTTGTTTTTGCAGTAATGTATTTTTGTTGTACGAGCCATAACGCCTGCCAATCGCTTCATGCTTTTGGCTTTCCAATTCTTCTGTGGCAAGAAAAATGAAATGCGGTTTTCTCCTTCAGAAATTCCTTAATCAGCGTTGTCTTTTCCAACTCTGCGGCGGCCATAGATAACCACTAGCTGCTGTCACGATTATATTCCTCTTCCAATTTACTAAGCTCATTTTTCTGCCTATAAATTTCATACATTGGGCCTCTTTATAAACTAATTTATGATAATCTTGTTTATACTATACACACAGAAAAAAATGAAAGTCAATATTCTTTATTAAGATTCTTCAGGACAGATATAGTATAATTACCATCGTTAGTTAAGAAGAAGTGGAAGCATTTTTGCGTGAATATTCAGGATAAAATCGAATATTTATGATAAAAGAAAGCAGGAGTAGAAATGGATCTTATTCAGAAGATAAAGCGGATAGAACAGTATGTTTTAGAGAATTTTTAGAAGAACTGGACTTGGATGATCCGATAGAAGAGGGATATTGGGAGGTATCAAGAGATTCCCAGGGCTTCGCAGAAAGAGATAGAGGCTTTTGAGAAGAAGTTTTCCATCAAAGCTACCAAAAAGACTTTAAGGCACTTACAGCTATAAAAACGGAAGCAAATATTTCAGCATTTTACCTTCTACAATCCATGATGTGGAAATGTCATTTTCTCTGATGAGTTTAGAGCAGATGGAGAAGACAAAGCAATATTTTCAGAACAGAGATGCTCTTCTGACAGAATTTCGGACTTTTCACCGAAGAAGAAATAGAAAAATGCGGGATAGCAGGATTAAGCCTTATCTTTTTCATAGCAATGGATTCCCTTTGCGGAGTATTGTGACAGTTGCTTTTTGATGCTGGATTTTGACCCGGATAAGGAGGGAAAAGAGGGACAGATTCTTTGCTATATCCATGATCCGGATGAGGTGATTTATGCCGCAGCAGGACTTTCGGAGTTCGTGGATGAAATTTTACTGACTATAGACTGAGGGAATCAGGGATTTGATATTACAGTGAAGCAGTAATGATAGCGAGGGATATTGTCCCGGAAAAGGGATGCTTATGGAAGCAATAAAACTACCTAGAAGTACCAGAGACATTTGCAGGGGAAATCAAAAATGGCTCCTATGAAAGTTTGGAGAAGCTTGATGCCTTTGAGAGAAGTTTTTCCCATCAAAATCTTGCGGTAAGGGCTGGGGGTGGAGTTTTTGACCGAAAGTATGAAGAGGCGGTGAGTCATACTCTCCTATTAATGCCCTTTTTGGGATGGTGGTATTATTCCAATGTGGCTAGCTGAATATATGATGGCCTTGTGCTTTGCGGCAAAGAAAATCGGACGGGAAGCGGGAAGCCAGTCAGGCTCTTCAGGAAGAACAAAAGTCGCTTAATGGAAGCAGAGGAAGAGAAATGTCTTAAGGGCTCTTGCCAACGATACAATTATTGCAAGATTCTCTTGAACTATTTGCAGCAGGATATTTTACCGGAATCAAGAAGCAAAATTATCAGCCGCCAGCACCGAAAACGGCTTCGGAATTGATAGCAGAGGAAAGCTGAATTCGAAAAAGACTTTGATAAGATGAAGCTTTTTGAATTTACTTTTATGAAGGACGACCCGGAGGATACAGTGGACTATTATGAAAGAATCAAGGACTTGAATCTTGGAGAGTGTATTACGAGACAAGCTTGTATTTGCTATGGGTATCTCGGGCAAAAAGACAAGGTATTGGAAGTCATAGAGCGCTGGGCAAAAAGTAAGCTTTGGGATGTAGCAAGTCCTACAGAGTTCGTCCCATGAGCTTCTTTATGTATCCTTATGCATGAATATCTGGAGAATGAAGACAGTTTAAAAAGAATTAGGGAAGCTATATTCGGATAAAAGATGAGGGAGGAAAAAGGATGAAGGAAAACACCGTTAGAGTAATCAAAAATCAGTAAGAAGCCCTGTATGAATTTCTCTGAAAATATCATCTCGCAGGAAGAAAGTCTTGCAAGTGCCTGCTACAGAAGTGATGAATCACTTTGCCATAGACTGGGAAAAGGGAGAGTTTATTTTCATGGCACATCAGGTGGAAGATGCGGATGGAGAATTGATTTCTCTCCCGAAGGAAATCCAGCCGGAAACACTGTTGAAAGTCTTGCCGGAAACGGCTGAATCTCTACTGGAAAGGGGAAGGTCTACCAGGGACTATAGCTTTGAGGAATTAAAAGAGCTTTGCGAGAAAACGAAGATAATGCAGGAAAGTGAGCGCTTTTATGAAGTATAGGGATTGGAACGAAAATGCAACGAAAACTGGAAGCATTATATGTTTTGGATAATGCTTTGACAGATCCTTCTGAAGAGTATCTCCGCTTAATTCGAAAGACAGAAGGCGGAGATAAGCTTCATTATCATGTGGATAATGGAGCAGGTGATTCCTTATCCGTGATTTTTACGGAAAAAGCTGGTATTGGTGAAAGGATTTGCACATGAAAGTGCATTGAATCTGTTTGCAAAAAGAACAAGAGGAGCAAAGCTTAGTTGAGCGGATGTATGCCGGGCTTCGGAGGAGTATCAAATTTCTTTTCACCAAAGGAAAAAAAGGAAACGACTTTTTCCTTTGGTATGACGGAGAACTACATCAAAATTCCTTAGCAGAAAAATGAGGGTGGGCAGTGGTTGTTAGCTTATGCCTTTGATAGTTTCGAGAAATTTCAGGACTTTGCTAAAGACTATTATGAACAAGACTTTTCGGAGAGCTTACTCCGAAAATTATATGAAGAGGGCAGTCTTTCGGATAAAGAGTTAGAGGAATTGATTTAGAATTCTCTTCTTCTTCAGAACAACTCATCAATGTTTTTCCCTAATGACATGACAAATGGCGAGGCAGAGGCTGGATGGTAGGGTTATAGTCCCTTTTCTATGGGCATTGATGGTTTGCCTGCTGACGCCTACCAGATCCGCAAGCTCCTGTTGAGACAGATCTTTTCCCGCTCTAGCGGATTTTAAACGAAGATTCTTCATTTTTCACCTCACTCTTCATCATTCTTCATTCGATCCTTCAGTACCATGAGAATTAGGGCAATAGCAAAAAAGATACTGAGAAGGAGAGGAAGCATAAAGCGGCTGCTGAGCCTTCCGGCAATCCATATTTTATTGGGAGAGATATTCTCTACGGTGTTAAAGACGTTCAGTACACTGAACAGAGCCCATACTGTAACAGCAATCCTTTTATTTTTTTTATTGCTAAGCCCCCAGAAGGCATCGTGGAAAAGGCAGTATCCCATGAGGATCAGTCCCGAGAAAAGAAGAATGGCAAGGGGAATAATCCCGGCTTCCAAATATTTCTCAATCGGCTCGGCAAAAGCAGCGTACAGCATGAGGAGTCCCATGGCGGTGAAAAAGCATGATTGATAGCCCTTCCACGGACGATTACCTGCCTCTCATCATAGCAATCCTGTTGTTTCTTACTCAATCTGTTTCGAAATAGAACTAAGAGGAACTGGCACCTACAGCGATTCCTAAGTTAAAATAATTCATCGAAAACTCCTTTCATTTCTTTGCCTTCACTCTTGGGTGAAAGCAATATGTATTACAAAATGTCGTAAATACTTTACATGACCAATATACACCTTGTTTTTGATATGTCAAGTATATTTTACAAAAAGACATCAGATAGGAAACTTTCTTCAGGAGTATCCGTCTCGATGATGAAATGTAGCTTGAGAATCCGTTTATGGCGGAGACTCCCGTTTTGTAAATGAGAGGTGATATTCTGTAACCGAGAATCCGAGTTTGTAAATGAAAAATCCCGTTTTGTAATCAAAGAATCCCAGATTTTTAATAATCAATGGGCATGCTACTAATGACTCAGACCAAATTTCTGCATAGCAAACAGAGATCGAATCACGCTCGAAACTTTTTGTATACGGAGATTCCATCCCTTACTTCAGGTGCTCAGTTGTGTTTTTCTCTGGCGGCCGTGTCTGAATAATGGTTACTTCTTGAGAAGTTTTGGCTTCAGGATGATGTTCTCGGCGGCAACCTTTGAACATCCCAGTTTTTTAAGCACTTCTTCTCCATGCAGGAAGCTGAATGAGGTCAGTATGGTGTGCGGTCATTCAGCTTCTTTCTTTTGTACGAGTTGATGTGGTTCATCATCCGGATCACATCTTCCTGAGTCAGGTCATCAAAGCTGGAACCCTTGGGCGGTATCCTCCGGATCAGCTCATGATTGACCTCGCAGGAGCCCTTCTGATACGGACTGCTTGGATCGCAGTAATAGACCCTGGTCCTCATGAGGGATTAAGTTCACCAAAGTTCTCCCGGTATTCTATCTCTTTGGGATTTGAAAACTCGCTGCCATTGTCGGTAGAATCACAGGGAAAGAGCTTTCCAAAGAGAGTGCTCAGGGGCGTAATCCAGACGGTTGAATATATCGATAACTGATCGCGAGGTATTCGCATCGCGAAGGAAAAGTCAACATCAGACTGGTATCCACGAAGTGGAATTGTAGAAAGCATTTGCCTCCGACTTTGCCGATAACGCTGTCCATCTGGACGATATGGGTCTCAGGTTCTGTCTCCATGAACTTCAGAAAATCCTGATAGCTCCGCCCTATGCGGCAGCCTCTGTCTACTTTGAACTCCAGCTCTTATACCGCGGACGATATTTCACCTTCCTTGGAAGGTCGATGTTCCCTGACGTCAAAAGAGCTGGGCGTCTACATAGTTGTAAAAGGGTCTTCTCGCTGCACATGAGCTCATCTACGCGATCAAGATAGATCTGATGGAGAGACTGACCATTCTTTACCAGAGGGGTGATGATGGCATTGATCCTTTGCAATCGTGGCTTCATCCGTCAGGATTCCAGTACAGGGCTTCTGAGATGGACTTCTCCGCCCGGATATGGGCATCTGCGGGATCGCAGAGCTTTTGCAGGGAAGGGTGCAGTTGCTCATCTCTCCACATCCGTTACAGACGTAAGGAGGTTTATTCTTGACAGTACCAGACATCCTCAGCAAAGTCCTTACAGTGTCGGTAGCATTCTGCGCACAGGCTGCACTTATAAAGCGAGGTATGAGTGCATCTGTTTTTCCTAGATGCGCACGTTACATCCTTTCCTAAGCTTGCATGGGTTAAAGGGATAGCCTGGGCGCCCACTCTTTTTATCAAAGGAGTATCGTTTTTACTTCCTTGGCAATCGTTGTCCAGTCTTTCCCGAGATTCCTGCCGATTGCCGAACGACTGATGATCTTTGAGACCGCTGGCAATCTCCAGACGGTCCTCATAGAGTTAAAAAAATTTAGACATAGCGGTTCCTTTCTAACGACCGCCAGAGGTCTTAAAGATAGCAAAAATGAGACAGGCTTTCAGCCCATCTCATCTTTGTGAGAAGAATCCATACCCTTCTTCCCTGATATGTAACTATTGATGATTAACTCTGCCTGAGATCTTGGGTATGGAATCTCAGTTTACAATTGAGGATATCCGTCTCGATTTTTCTTTACCGATCATCTATTCTTCAAAAAGTTCTGCTACAATGAAACGGTTTAAGTAAATGAACAGAAGGGATGAAGAACATAGGGCATTAATAAAGAAACAAAGTGAGGAGTAAGGACGATGTTATTTTATTTTTCAGCTACCGGAAATACCAAGCATGTAGCAGAGGAAATTAAAGAGCCGCAGGAAGAAGTGATATCCATTGAGGAAGCCTGCAAGGCGGAAAGTTATGAGTATACGGTAAGGATGGAAGGTTTGGAATTTTAAGTCCCACCTATGCTTAGGGGTTGCCCGGTATTGTTTATGCGTTCTTGGAAAAGTTGAAGCTTCGGTATGAAACAAAAGCCCTACAGCTTTTATGTGGGAACCTTCAGGACGACAACGGGGCAGCCTCTTCGATTGCGGATAGCCTTTTAAAAAGAAAAAGGTTTAGCCTTGGATGCGAAATTCGACATTCGTATGCCGGATACCTGGACTGTGATTTTTGACTTATCCAATGCCGAAAAGCTTAAAAATAGCTTAAAGCGGGCAGAAGAGAAATCATTGAGCTTAAGGCATTACTTTCCGAAAAGAAAAGAGGAAGGTGATGGATTTTACGACGCCCGAATTTGTAGGAAGGATGGCGAAAAAGATTTATGACGGCAAAATGCGAAAGACAAAGAATCTTTCCGTGTCCGACGCCTGCATTGGTTGCACACTTTGCGCTAAGAAATGCCAGTTCAGGCTATTGAAATGCAGAACAAAAAAAGCCGGTTTGGGTGAAGGAGGACTGCACCATGTGTCTGGGCTGTCTTCACCGTTGCCCGAAACTGCCATATATTACAGGGGAGCGGCAAGGGCGACCAACGCCCATGGACAATATGCGTATCAAAAATACGCAGGAGAGAAGAGGGTGTAAGCTCTTCTTTCAATGGGCATAGAGTGCAGTATCCCTCGCTTTAACGTGAGTGATTTTTGTGAAAAGGTAAAAACGCTAATGTTAAAACCGCCAAAATCCTTATATCAGATGATTCCGTACCGATCTGTGCTATAGTAAAAATACGATTCAAAACGATTAGAAAGGAAACCACTATGACTACAGAAGAAAAATTAAAGAAATATCAAGACTGGATATTCAAATGCTCCGCCTACCAAATGGCGTTAAACATCATTGTGATTGATAAGCAGACGGTGGCGCCTGTGGCAGAGGCGAGCTACCGGGATGAGCGTTCCGCATACCTTGAAGGGGAGCTTTTCAGTCTGGAAACCGATCCGGAAATCGTGGCCTTACTGAAGGATTTGCAGGAGGATCCTGAGGTAGACGCGGACAATAGGAGGGCCATTGGGCTTTATTATAAAAAGGCACAGGATACGCTTTGCATTCCAAAGGCGGAGTTTGTGGCTTTTAAAAAGCTCTGTGCGGAGTCTTTTTGATGCCTGGATTCTGGCAAAATCTAAGGCGGATTATTCCCTCTTTGCCCCCTACCTGGAGAAGATGATTGAGAGCCAGAAAAGGCTTTACGGTTTACCGAAAAAGAGCGACAAGAGCATTTATGACCGGATGCTGGACGATTTTGAGCCGGGCATGAATCAGGAAAAAAAGTACGATGCTTTTTTTGCTGCCTTAAAGGAAAGACTGGTGCCTCTTATTCAGAAGGTTACAAAAGGCGAAACAACTTCGGGAGGATTTTCTTACGCAGAAATTTCCAGTGGAAGAGCAGAAGAAGTTTATGGAAGGGCTTTTTGGAGTATCTGCATTTTGATCCTGCCTGGGGTTATCAAAAATGAGTCGAAAAGCATCCTTTTACTTCCTGGACCTGTGAAAATGACTGCCGTACCACAACCAAATACCTCGAGAACAATGTGATTTCCGCCGTTTTATCCACGGTGCATGAGGTGGGGCATGCCTACTATGAGCACAATATCAACCCGAAGTATGACGGAATGATTTTGTCTGAGGGAGTGTCTTCCGGTATGCATGAGTCCCAGTCCAGGTTGTTAGAAAATTATCTGGGACGGTCGATGGCTTTCTGGAGCTATCACTATCCTAGGCTGCAAAAGCATTTTTCCAAAGCAACTGGGAGAGGTATCTTTGGAAGAGTTTTATCAAAGCCATCAATGTGGCCAAAGCCGTCCCTGATCCGTACGGAAGCGGATGAATTGACCTATCCGATGCATGTCCTCATTCGCTATGAAATCGAAAAAGGGCTTGTTTAACGGCAGCATTTCCACAGAAGGGCTGAACCGTACATGGAATGCAAAAGTACAAGGAGTACTTAGGGGTAGATGTACCAAATGATCAGGTGGGCATTTTACAGGATGTGCATTGGTCAGACGGGTTGTTCGGCTATTTCCCGACCTATGCGCTGGGCACCGCCTATGCAGCGCAGTATGTGAAGTCGATGCGAAAGGATCTGGATGTGGATGCTCTTTTGGCGGAAAAAACCATTTCGATACCATCATGAACTGGCTGAAGGAGCATATCCATACCTACGGTTTCCGCTATGAGCACCGGAGCTGATGAAAAATGGTGACCGGGGAAGAGTTTAATGTAAATGATTTCCTGGATTACATTGAGGAGAAATACACGAAGCTGTATCAGTTGTAGGAGATAGAATTTATAGTTCGGTGTTTTTCTAAGATGATGTTCAACATCTGACGAGGGGTAACTTCCTCAAAAATTTTTTTCAGGAAAATGCTTTATATTACCGGTGACAAGCCAAGCTTCTCCCGTTTTTCGTTGTTCCATTACCACCTCATAAAAAACTAAATCTTTCGGATCGGGAAGACTCACGGATAGCGGTTCCGCGACTATATAGAGACCATACGGACGAAAAGTCTGTATAATATCATCAATCAAGTCTTTTGGAAGATGGAATTTGGGGCGAGATAACACATCCCGGTATTCTGACTCGATATTGTAATTTAAAACCGGTGTAATGGTACCGGAAAAATACCATGTCGAGAATGTTACCGGGAACGGATTGATGCTTGAGCATTGCGGATACGAGTACATTGGTATCAATGACAGCAAAAACATTTCATAAGATACTATTTCCGTGCTTCTGCAATTTCTGCGTTGATTTCATCTAAGGACATATCGGAAATACCATATTCTTCCGCAATTTTACTGGCTTTCTCTAAAGCATAAATTCCGGGGGAATACTTTTTTTCAAGGGTCATGCTAAATGGTATACCGTTTTCCTGATTTAACCTGAGACATACACATCCTAAGATAGGCAGGGAAGAAAAGTCCCAGGTTTTTCTAAGATTTGTATGGATTTTTAGCTTTTTCCGTGTCTTCTGTTCGGAATTGAGACCAGTGTACTTGCCATATTTTTCGCCTCCATTCGTAGAATATATACTAAAAATCTTCTTGTGGTATTAGTATAGCAGACAGAAACCGGAAAAAAACAATCATACGATTACTAATGATTACAAATAATTACGATTTGATTTATTAACGAAAGATGAGTAAAGGAGATTTTTGTGGCACGCTTTATTGTTTTTGATGTGGAGACAGCCGTGCCTGCATGGAGATTTTTAGCTTCGTTATCTGGAAGCAGGGGGCTGAGGTGAAGGACTTTATACGGACCTGCTCATTTTAAGAAATAAGGAATGGAGTGTTGAGTAAAGTGTTGAACAAAAGAAATGTGTAAGTGCTGAACAAAGTGTTGAGCAAAGTATTAAATCAAGCATATTAGAGATTTTGCAGGAAAGATATAAAGGGACATTATGAAAGACATCATCATTCAAGAAGCTCTGCCAGAGGACGCGGAGGCAAGAATAGCCTATGCAAGACAGGTGGGTTCGGAAACGGACAACTTATCCTTTGGGAAGGAGGATTTCCAATTTCCGTAGAGGATGAGCAGGAGGAAATTCGGCTTTAAGAAAGTGGGAACTTTACCGGCGTATTTTAAGATTGGGGAAGAATATATCGACTTTGACAGTATGGTGTTGGATTTAAGATAGGGTATACGGAGAAAAAACCGGGAGGGCAATCTATGCATAGAGAGAAATTACCTTATATGATCATAAACTAAGTTTCTTTCGGGCGGAGAAAGCGGACTGTCCGCTAATTGTTTTTCTCAGCTTTTCCGATGAGGGGGAGGCGGTGTATCAGGAGCTTCGAAAGCAGAATGCGCCGGGTGCAATTTTCTATCCATTGCCATTCATGACTGGCAGAGGGAGATGTCTCCTTGGCCGGCAGCAGCTCTCGAAAAGACGCAGAGGCTTTTTCCGGAGGCGCGGATGTATATTTGGAAAGCCTACTGTCTGTTATTTTACCTGGGGCTACGGAAAGAATTCACGGAAGGCAGAGCTTGATAGGCATAGCCGGCTATTCTCTTGCCAGTTTATTTGCATTGTATGCCCTGTATAAGACGGATGTTTTTCCCGTGTAGCCGCTATGTCCGGTTCTCTGTGGTTTCCGGGGATGCGGAACTTTTGCAAAAGAAAATACGATGAAAATCCTGCCGGAAAAAGCTGTATTTATCCATTGGAGATCAAGAGTCCAGAACGAGACATCCTATTTTAAAAAAACCATGCAGGAAAATACGGAAGAGTTGCTCGAGTATTTTTAGGGAGTTTAGGGATTCCCTGCAAATATAGGGCTGAACCCGGGAAATCATTTTCAGGATGTCAATCTCCGCTGTGCAAAGGGAATTTCGGAGCTTTTGCAATAAACATGGATTCATTGGATTGTAGAGATGGGAAGAAAGGCGGAATCGTTGTTTGAGAAATAAGGCAATTCCGATCACGGGGTACAGTCACGGCGTACCGCCCTGCGTTCCCTAGAACTTGTAAAAAGTAATGAGGCAAAAAAGAGCCAGTAAGTTTACAGAAACGATGACACACAGATGGGTACGATAACTGATTCTGAGGTAGGCAACAAAACTCCCTTAAGATCGCATTTAAAAGTAAAGTACCACTTGGTTTTTCCACAAAGCCTTTGCAAGAGATATGGAGCTTTTTGGCGAGAATCAGCGCGCGAAACACATGATAAGAAGTCGTCACAATGGCGAGGGAGGGTTTTTCTTCGGAAGAATCCTCCTCTATTTTTGCCTGGAAAACAGGAGGTTTTTCATAGGGTGTTTTGGACTGATCTTCGATCAGGATCCGGGAAAGCAAATGCCCTTGGAAAGTATATAGCGCTTCATGCATTCCGCCTCTGTAATGCTTTCTCCTGGTCCCATTCCGCCGGAAAGGACTAATTTTGCATCCGGATTTTCCAGTAAAGAAATGCCTTTGTCTACCCGGTTTTCGCAGGAGGGGCGTCATTTTCTCCCCTAAGATTCCGCAGCCCAGCACGATGATATAGTGAAAGCCCTGATTTTCCCGTAGATGCACCAGATTCAGTACGGCCGAAAAGGCATACATGGCAGCCAGAAACAAAAGGTAGGAAAGACTTAGAATGACGACCAGATAGAGAGCTTCCAGGACAGGATAAGCCGCAAAGAAAGAGATGCGCGGAAAAAGGAAGAAAGAGGAAGAGACCGATCGAGAAAAGCGAGAGACAAAAAGGTTATGAAACTTGAATCCTTCCTTTCGAAGGACTTGAATCCCCTGAATAAAGTATAGGAGAAGAAAAGCAAGAGGGAAAAATACCAAAAAAAGAGCCAGAGCGGTCACCGATACGGTAAGCACCCCCATCCAAAAACTGCTTTTTTGGATTTCCTGCGAATAGGTAAATACGGTAAAAACAGAGGAAAAAAACAGACTCAGAAGGAATAAACTGAGGAGCGTACCGGTCCACATGGATCTTCTTTCCTTGTATAAGCGGTGGAAAAAGCGCTGCCGCTGATCAGGCTTGCAGCATAAAACAGGAGAACAAAAATATTACCGATCAATTTCATTTCAAGGAGGCTCCTTTCAAACGGCTTTTACTGGATTTCAGTAAGCAATCACAAGTTTCGTAAAGGCTTCCGGGAATCCCGAATGATGGTCTGCCAAATACGTTTGACGCCCACATCGAAATATACAGTATACCATATAGATGTGCAATTGATTCGTAAAAACGATGAAGGGAAAAGATTGCTATTTCGGAGCGGGCAGTGTAGCATGTTGGGTAGGTTTCAGTTGACTGCTTGAAGAAGGAGACAGGAGATGAGATTTACATTACCAAGAGACATTTACCACGGAGAAAACGCACTGGAGGCACTGAAGACTTTTAAGGGAAAGAAAGCCTTTGTCTGCGTGGGCGGAGGTTCCATGAAGCGTTTCGGCTTTCTGGATAAAGTGGTGCAGTATCTGCAGGAAGCCGGTATGGAAGTAAAAGCTGTTTGAAGGCATTGAGTCCGATCCTTCCGTCGATACGGTCATGAAGGGCGCAAAGGAAATGCAGGACTTCGGGCCGGATTGGATCGTGGCAATCGGCGGCGGCTCCCCCATTGATGCAGCGAAGGCGATGTGGATTAAGTACGAATATCCGGATTGCACCTTTGAAGATATGTATGGGTATTCGGCATCCCGACTCTTAGGAACAAAGGCGAAGTTCTGTACGATTTCCTCTACATCGGGAACTGCGACCGAAGTAACCGCCTTTTTCCATTATCACGGACTACCAGAAGGGATTAAGTATCCGATTGCGGACTTTGAAATCACGCCTGATGTGGCAATCGTCGATCCGGCCCTGGCACAGACCATGCCGAAGAAGCTGGTGGCGCACACCGGAATGGACGCTTTAACCCATGCGATTGAGGCCTATGTCTCCACGGCAAACTGCGATTATACGGATCCTCTGGCGCTGCATGCCATTGAAATGATTCGAGACAATCTGGTGAATTCTTATAACGAGGACAAAGCAGGCCAGAAATGAAATGCACAATGCACAGTGTCTTGCTGGCATGGCCTTTTCCAATGCGCTTCTCGGCATTGTTCATTCCATGGCGCATAAGACCGGTGCGGTATTCGGGGATTTAGGTGCGCATATCATTCACGGTGCGGCAAATGCCATGTATCTCCCGAAGGTCATTGCTTTTAATGCAAAGGATGAGACGGCAAAAGAAGCGCTATGCCAAGATTGCCGACGTCATCGGCCTTGCCGGAAACAGCGATGAAGAAAAAGTGAAAGCCTTGATTGCCTATGTCAGAGATCTCAATGATCAGCTGAACATTCCGCATTGCATTCAGCACTATGGCGCAGATTCTTATCCCACCGAGCAGGGCTTTGTTCCGGAGAACATTTTCTTAGAAAGACTTCATGACATTGCGGTCAATGCGATTGCGGATGCCTGCACTGGCTCCAATCCCCGCCAGCCCAGCGTAGAGAAATGGAAAAAGCTCTTAAAGTGCTGCTACTATGATACGGAAGTCGATTTTTAAGGGAAAAGAACTCTAAAGAAAAATCGTCACCTCTTTCCTGTGGCCTGTTTCCCCTCAAAAGGGTTACAGGCCGCGGATGTTCACAGCATTTTTTTACATCCGCGTCCCTTGTGGACCAGCTGGTGCAAAAGCGAATTACGCTGGAATTTTCGTCATAGCGTTCCATGTAGGCGTACTGCGCCTGTTTTTTTAATTTTGTCATCTTTTCGTGGGAAATGATAAAAAGACCTGATTGGTGGGATAATCTCCAAAGAGGGGAAGACCGGCATCCTGTAAAGGCTTTCTTGATTTCCCGGGCATAGGCATTGGCTTTTTCCGATCTGGAGATAGAGATCCTTTTTGGAACAGCTCGTCAAACTGCAAAACCCAGAAGCCAGCCTTTGGCAAGGAGGGCGCCGTGTTGTTTTGATGGAGGTAAAAAAATGAGGCAGGCGCCTAGAATCTGGAATCACGACAGCCTCTCCGAACAAAGCGCCGCATTTGGTGCCTCCGATATAGAAAACATCGCAAAGTTTGGCCAGATCCGGAAGCGTCACATCGTTTTCCGGAGAGGCCAGGGCATAAACAAGCCTGGCGCCGTCTACAAAAAGCAGCAGCTGATGTTTTTACAAAAGGTTTGAGATGGCGGTCAGTTCCGCCTTGTCAGCCTGAACTGCCGTATTCGGTGGGCTGAGAAAGATAAACCATGCCGGGCTGGACGGTGTGCGCATTGTTTTTCATCAGGGCAAAGTCTGAAAGAAAGGCCTCCAAAGTTTGGGGGGAGAGTTTACCGTCCTTCCCTTTTAAGGGGAGAACCTTATGCCGTGTCAGTTCAATGGCTCCGGCTTCATGAATGGCAATATGTCCGCTGTCGGCGCAGAGGATGCCTTGGTAGGAAGCAAGGAAGGAATCGATTACCGTGGCATTGGTCTGGGTTCCGCCGACCAGAAATTCCACCTGCGCATCGGGACACTGGCAGGCTTTTCGGATTTTTTCCTTGGCGGAAGTGCAAATGCCATCGCTCCCATAGCCCGGATAAGGAGTTCGGTGCTCTTCGGTCAGGCGTTTTAAGATATTTTCATGACAGGCTTCCTGATAATCGGATTGGAATTGCAGGATATCGGTAGCATAGGTCTCCTTTTTATCAGGGGCTCCATCGGCGGATGGACGACCAGGAGCGATATGGATGATACTTTGCTTTGGGTGTCTGTCAATAGATCATAAGCTCTTCTGGAAGGATGAAAAATGTTTGAGGATGAACCCTTATTATATTGTAAGGAGGGCAGCAGGCAAAAAAATCAAGCAGTAATCTCCTTTCCGCTCATCTCACGTTTTTCCTGACAGAGGATTTTTTTGAAAAAATGTAGAAAAAAGGGTTAACCCTTAACTTCCGTAAAAGTGTATTTCACTTAGCTTCCAGGTGTATTGCTCTATACCGCGTGGTAGAGCTACCCCCAGTTTGATAATTTGTCCCCGATCTACCATCGTTTTTAAAAATGCGGCCGGCAGTAGACTGGCTGACTTCCAGTAGCTCTTGCACTTCCTTTCTGGTGATTTCTTTCTGTGTAGATAGGACTTGCATAATTTGCTCCTCAGCGGAGGGCAGTGCAGGGGAGGGCGCTACAGAATAAGGAGCAACAGAATAGCAGACATGATCCTCTTTTACGATTTGTCCTGCATTGGTATTGGGAAGGATGATTTTAAAGGCATTATTGCTACAGATAATGGAGGGCTGTTTCCATTTTCCAAAGTAGCTGTCCATGATTTTTAATGCCGGTTCCATAGGCCTCTATTAATTGCAATCGATAGAAAACATTGGCAAGATGGGGATTTCGGCAAACGGAAATCCCTAACGATATCCATAGCTCAACCCTGTGGGTAGACCGCCAAGAGTGACAAACTCCATATGGTCCGGATAAATACTGATAAGGGTAGCGGCATGGAAGGCGTAGTCTCGGTGGATCAAGGGAATTGAGCAGTGCCTCTCGGACGGCCACTTCCGGATAATCCCGATTGTCAATCCGCAATAGTTTATCAAAGCTTGCATGTACCTGGTTGTGAAGGTCGATATAGTCGTATACATCATGAAGCTGTTGCATAAGGGAGCCGGAAAACTCTCTACGATCTTTAAAGACGGTTTCCGTGCCACTTTCAAAAACAGCAAAGCTTAATAGAGTAGGGACATTGATCGGAGAGTAATAGGGCAAGATTTGTATAGAACTTGTCGGTGGACTGCATGTGGAGTGTTTGCGTTTGCGCCTGTGCGAAAGGAATCTTTCGAGTTTTAAATTCTTGCCTTAGAGCATCAAAAAAATACTGTTTCTCACAGGAAAAATGATCGCTGTCTATTAATGGTAGAGCGTTATGAAGGACTGAGCAACTTGTTCCAGAAATTTATGGGCGATTGGCGTGAAGGTCTGATATTTATTCCAAATAAGATGGAGCTTTGTTTCGCATTTAGGAGACAAGGAATAAAGGTCAAATCACTTTCCTCAGAGCAGTTAATGAGGGTTTTTAAAAGCTAAGAAGGATGCCAAGACCCTCTGCAGCGAACATAGAACCGTTATTTGATGGAAAAGCTTTTTCTTATAAATAATTTTTTTCCCCAATTCTTCCTCTAAGCCTTTTAGTGCTTTGGATAAGGTGGGCTGTGTTACATGAAGCAGCTCCGCTGCGTGGGACATATTTTTTCCGAGGTAACAGCGAGAAAATATTTTCGTTTTTGAGAATAGCCTTGAGGAAAAGTGACAGAAAAATTTTTTGAAAGATGTAATAAAATAGTTGACAATAAAATTCGGCCGTGATATATTTGAGCATGTCAAAGATGTAATAAATAAAATTACAACAAAGACTTATCAAAAAAACTATTACAGGCTTTGACAAGACTGAAAAAGTAAAGTTTAGAAAATCACAGTCTAAGAAAACCAAAGAAAAAAATAGTGTATAGAGGAAAGCTTCCTCGGAAAGGAAAGAATCATGGCAAAGATCGCAGTAGTAGCAGCAAACGGAAAAGCAGCAAAGAAAATCATTACAGAGGCAGTAAACAGAGGTTTTGAGTAACGGCATTTTGGAAGAAGGGCGGAAAAATGATACGGATGCCAAGAACTATATCCAAAAAGATATTTTGGATCTGACAACAGAGGACTTAAAGGGATATGATGCAGTGGTAGATGCTTTTGGCGCATGGACAGCAGAAACCCTTCCTCTTCATAGCAAGACAACACAACACTTGGCAGACATTCTCTCCGGCACAGATGTAAGACTTTTTGGTGGTAGGAGGAGCCGGATCTCTTTATGTAAATCCGGAGCATACGATTCAAGTAGCTGACAGGGGAGAACTTCCCGGAAGCTTTTAAGCCTTTGGCACAGGCTATGGCAGCAGCACTTTTCCGAGCTTAGAGAGAAAGGATGTGAAGTGGACTTACATCAGTCCTGCGGCGGATTTCCAGGCAGAGGGAGAGAGAAGCGGAAAGTATATCCTTGCCGGAAGAGTTTACATTAAATCCGCCGGAGAGTCTGTGATTTCTTATGCAGACTATGCCATAGCTATGGTGGATGAAATTGAATCCGGAAAGCATATTCAGGAAAAGAATTTCCGTAGTAAAAAGCGTAAGTCTATATAAAATCTATATAAATAGAAAGGAGCGGTGCCCATGTTTTTCTTTTAATAGAAATACCATACAGCATCCCGGGGAAAATATCCCTTACGAAGAGCAAGTTCGTAAATTAAAGGAAAAATTCAACATGCGGAGGCTATTGTACTGGGTGCCGGCTCCGGACTTTCTACGGCAGCGGGTTTCACGTATAGCGGAGAGCGTTTTCAGAAATATTTCTTTGACTTTTGCTAAAAATATCCCATTCGAGATATCTATTCCGGGGGCTTCTTTCCCTTTGAAAGTCCGGAGGAATTTTTGAGCTTAGTGGAGTCGCCATATTTACTTTAATCGTTACATTGATGCCCCTCGGATGTTTACGGAAATCTCAAAAAGATTGTGGAGGGAAAGGATTACTTTGTCTTAACCACCAACGTAGATCATCAGTTTCAAAGAGCCGGATTTGAGAAAGAAAGAATCTTTTACACCCAGGGAGATTATGGACTTTTTCAAAGCTCCCGCCCTACAGTGGCAAAGACCTATGACAATCAGGAAACTGTGGAGAAAAATGTTGGAAGCCCAGGGTTTTGTCCGGGATGATGCGGGGATTTTTCAGCTGCCGGAGGATAAGAAGCTGAAAATGTTGATTCCCACAGAGCTTATCCCCATTTGCCCGGATGACGGACTCCCCATGACCATGAATCTCCGTATGGATGAAAGTTTTGTGGAGGACGCGGGCTGGAAAATGGCGGCAAAACGCTATCAGGATTTCCTGCATAGTCATAAGGGAAAGCATGTCTTATACTGGGAGCTGGGAGTTGGGATGAATACCCCTGTAATAATTAAGTTTGTGTTCCATAGGGCTAACCGCCGAAAAATCCGCACTCCACTTATGTCTGCATAGAATAAAGGGAGGCTTACGCTCCCCGGAGATAGCGGATCGCTCTATCGTTATCGACGACGATATCGGAGAGGTTATCCGTAAAAATCTTATATTGATCTCTTTTGTCCGGCTATCCGCCTCGATTCTCTCATAAGGTCGTGGGAGATAGCCGCCTTTTCGTCCATAGGTGCGTCGCTCTGTAAAATCTCGAGGGCGTGACGGCACCGAGCCTTAAAGTGCTCCGGCGAGATTACCCGAGAGGTAATCTGATCGCGTCTCTCTGACAACTCCCGGAGCTGATCCGTAAGCCGCGCCTTATTCTCTCTATACTCCTCGAGCGTATCTATTTCCTCGATATACGCCTCTTTGCTCTAGTAAGCTGACCTTTACCCTCGTGATCTCTGCCTCGTAATCTATGACCGCCTCTGGGCGGATCGTCTCGATCTTTGCCGTATTTATTCCCTTGGGATCGGTAAAGATTTTCTTTAACTCTGTAAAGACCGCCTCCTCGAGTATACATACCCGGACGGAGCCGTTATCGCAGACCCTACCGGAATACGCCCCTGTTGCATCTATACGCTGGTTTCCTCCTCCCGGTCGCTTAACGCGGCTCATAGACGCGCCGCAGACCGGACACCTCATAAGACCGGAAAGCCAATGGACGTATTTATTTGTCGAGTGCTCGTACGGTTTATGCTTTGCGGCTCTCTCTGATATAATCTTTTGCACCGCCTCGAAATCCTCTTTACTGATAATCGGCTCGTGCTTTCCTTCATATATCCCGTGCTTACCGTCGAGGTTTACCTCAAGCTCTCCGCAGTATGTCCTATTCTTAAGGAGGTACTTAAGAGGTACGACGCTCCACTCGACGCCGCGCCTACCGTACGCCCGGGCGGAGTTTAAGCTCTGACAGATTTGGAGATACGGCGTACCCTTTACCACCTCGGAAAAGATATGTCTTACCCAGCTCGCCTCCTCCGGCACGATCTTAAGGATGCGCTCGTTGCGGTCGATCCGGTACCCGTACGGGGCAAAGCCGAGGTGCTCTTTACGCTCTACAACTTTTCGCCCGGATACCGCGCTTACTATCCTTCGAGAGCTTGCGGAGGTATAACTCCCCGGAGGCTCCGTTTATAGCGTCGATATATAGCTGGGCGTCCTCGTCCTCTACAAGCGGCTCGGATACCGCTATAACGGATATTCCGTGCTCTTGGATCATCTGCTTATAGGTAAGGAACTCAACCATATTCCGGGCAAAAGCGGAAGGAATCCCATATCAAAAGAGCCTTTACCCCTATGCGTTCCGCCGTGATATCCTCGATCATAGATAAAAAGCCGGGGCGCTTTGCGGCGTAATGCCCGGAGATGCCGTCGTCACAATATGACCGCACTATCTTATAGTTATTCCGCTCCGCCCAAGACCGGATAGATTTATCTTGATCTCCGACGGAGTATTCTTGCCTCGAGGTCGAGGCACGGGTATATTCGATACAGGGTATCATAATAAAAACCTCCTTGCGTAACCTACGCCGGAGGATTATACTATAAGCGTTCATAAGCGCTCCGGCGCTATAATTTGCCGCTTTTCGTGTTGCCGCACGAGAAGCGGTATTTCTTTACTTTTTCCGGTAAGGCGATCCCGCCTTTTTACCATATCGGACGGCACGGGTTATCATTCCATTTTTACCGCTCCCGCCGTACTCGTCCTCAACTCCGTTCGCGATCGCCTCCCGACAAATCTTATATGCCCGGAGATAATCCTTCCGCTTTTCATAAAGCATAGCGAGGCGCTTATATCCGTCGCAAATCGTGATCGGCGGCATATTATGCTTTATCCCTCAGCTCGGATCGCAAGGAAAAGCTCTATGTTTTTATGACAGAGACGCTCGAAAGCGTCCGCCCTCTGCCCGAGTATTCTTTGAGGTTATAGAGGAGAGACCACGCACCCTCAACCTCTCCGACGCTCTCTCCGTATCTCATTTCGAGAGATTGATAACTTTTCGAGTATAGATAAGGTATATCTGGCTTCTTTCTGAACAGATCAAGCAATCCCATTCGCGACCTCCTTCTTATTTGACGCGCCCTGAGGTACGGGTATCCCTTTTTATACCTACGAGTTCTAGTATTATATCTTGCCTCTCGGGAGTACAACGACGGTACGCCCGGACGAGCTCCTCCTCCCGATTGGATAGCCGGAGTGCCTCTCATTAAAACCGCACATATCATCAAGCGAGACGTTAAGCTCCCAACAGACACGGACGAGTGTATCTATATCAATCGAATTATTACCCTTTTCCCAATTAGATATAGCTCCGGGAGGTAACGCCGATCTTTGCCGCGAGGTCTCTTTGATTCATTCCGGCGGCGTTTCTGTACCTCTTAATATTTGAGGCGATCTTTTCCTTATATCCCACGTCTTTATCCTCCCGGTTACATATTACCGCAAAACTATTCGCCTTTCAATAAAAAAATTCAGCGTGGCTATAAATTAACTATTGACATTAAAGAGAAGCTATATTATATTGGAGCTGAATTATAGCTCGGCTATAATTTGAAAGGAGGAAAAAAATGATAGCGAAAAATGATAAGCGCCTATATTAAGGACAAAGGGATCAGCAAAGGGCCGTCGCGTCGAAAGCCGGGATCAGCGAGCAAACTTTGAGCGATATTCTAAACGGTCGCCGTCAATTAAAAGCGGACGTATTCGCGCAGATTTGCGACGCTCTCGAGGTAAACGCCGACGCCTTTTATGATTAAAAAGGAGGAGAGCGCGTGCAACAAATAAACGGTTGGAGCGTCTCCTCTTTTCTGATTATCGGAACAGGATCAGGGAGGAAGGAGCGGAGGCTCGAGGATATCCCGGCGGACGAGCTTAAGGAGATAGCGCGGCGTATGAATATACGAGCTCTCCGGGCGGCTGGGTATAAGGAGGTGGCTATCGGTGCGTAAATACACTTTACATCAACAAAGAAAAGTTTATGAGTCATGAAATTGCGGAAGATACTTGTGCAGAAGAAGTTGCTCAATGAGTAAAGGAGAATGCAATGAGACATACAGAACTTGAAACAAAGATATGGCTAACAGAAACCGGAAAAAGTCGAATTTTTGAAAAATTGGCACAAATTTACGGGTGTTCGCAAAGAAGATTTCATTGAAGCGCTTAAGTGGTTAGATGCTGATCCTGGGAAAAATATGACAATGGCGTATCTCTAATTACTACCAGATTCATTGGCTGTAAAAACGATGGCACGTTAGTACGTGGGGAAAGAATACCATTAGATACAGGAGGTACCGCAATCTATCGCATTCATGATGATTTACCGTTTATGACACTTGATTTTCCAAAAGTTTGTATTAGCAAAGATGATCGCATTTAACGGCTGAGTTTAAAAAGCATTATATCTGCGGAAGGAGAATTATTAGATGAAGGGCTATAAGGTTTTCAATCCTGATTGGACTTGCAGAGATTTGCAATATCAAGTTGGTGAATCCTATGAAATGGATGATAAACCGGTTGTTTGTGATAGGGGCTTTCATTTCTGCATCAAAGCATCCGACTGTTTTCAAATTCTATGACTTCAATTCGCAAAAATAAGGTTGCTGAAATTGAAGCATACGGTGACATTGATCAGGAAGCAGATAGTTCAAAATGCTGCACAAACAAAATCAAGATTGTACGTGAAATAGACATCTTCGAAGAATGCACGGGAATCAGAGTATAAGGGGGTCGGGTATGTATGTCTATGTGGGGGATAAGATACATGACATTATCAAGCCTTCCGAAACCCAGGAAGCACGGGACTGGGTGCAGATCGGCGCACGGTATGAAGGTGATGAGGTTATAGGCAAATATCCGCATTTCATTCTCACTAAGGATAAGCTTGGCGTGAGGCATTGTATTAGCATGGCGGACGTGGTCATAAAGATGAGGGGAGAAAAAAGGGATGACATTGGGCGAGGGGATTCAGAGCATAGCATTATCAGTTCAGGCAGCAGCCTGGGTATGGGCTTTTCTGGTGATTGGGGACAACCCCATTGATGATGTATTTGTTAGATTACAGCTGATCAGTCTGGGGCTGGCAGGGCTAGGGCTTTTCGTTGACTGGCTAACAAAAAAGAAAAAGGGTACAAGAGGACAGGAGTACGACTACACAACATACCTTCCGGACGGACGCATAAAAGAGTCCGGAAGAAGCAAAATACGAAAGGGCGGTGTAAAAATGGATGATAACATGATGAATTTAATTGGTCAGTTGATTGATGCAGAAACTGATAATGCAAGGCTGAATGCCAGGCTAGATGCCCTGCATAAAAATCGTCGATCGGGAAGAGTACAAGGCGACGAAACGCCAAACAGAAAGGGGCGAACAAGCAAACGAGCCGGCATATACGACGATCAGTGTTTCGGAGATTCGTGATGTCATGGGATGGAGTGAGTCTTGCCAGTTAATAAAGCTGATTTGCTCTCCCAAAAAGAAGGAGGAGTCATGAGTACATTATACGAGCTTACAAGCGATTATACCGCACTTCTTGAGATGGCAGAGGATGCAGACGAGCAGGCGCTAAAAGATACCTTAGAAGGGATAGAAGGGGCGATTGAGGACAAGGCAGACGGGTATGCGAAGGTATTGCTAGAGCTTGGAAAGGACAGTGCCGGACTGGATGCAGAAAATCCAACGATTGCAAGCAAAAAAACTGCGATTGCAAATGCAGCCAATCGAATCAGAACCAACCTTCAGGATGCCATGATTGCAACCGGAAAAACAAAAATTCAAGACAAGCCTTTTTCTTTCGGGATTCAGAAAAACCCGCCTTCTGTGGTCATCGATGATGATCAGGAAGTGCCGATCGATTATCTAATCGTTGCGGACCCGAAGCCGGATAAAAACGGATGCTTGCGGAGTTAAAGGCAGGAAAGAGTTGCCATTTGCAAGGTTAAAAGCAAACGGAAAGCCTGCGCATACGGTAAAGGGGGATGGGATGAATCAATTCAGAAATTTGAGGGCAGATGAAATCGATGTGAGGGTTGCCACCTGTTCCGAAAAAGGATGCTCCCTTCTCCCTGTACAAAGATGCGAGAGTTGATCAAAACATACTAGATGAGACCTTCGGGATATATGGATGGGAGCGCACCCACCAGCTGATCGGCGACCGCCTGTATTGTACCGTAAGAGTTAAAAACCCTGAAACGGGAGAATGGATTAGTAAGCAGGACGTCGGGACGGAGAGCAACACGGAAAAGGAGAAGGGGCAAGCGTCCGACAGCTTCAAGAGAGCATGCTTCAATCTGGGAATTGGACGGGAATTATACACCGCACCTTTTATCTGGATTACGCCGGACAAGTTTAAACTGGTTAAAAATTCATCCGGAAAGCCAACCACCCTATGACCGTTTCAAGGTGAAAAAGATAGGATACGAGGGCGGAGCAATCACAAAGTCTTGTGATCACTAACAACGGGAATGACGTTTTTAGCCCACTTGGCAAATCTGCGCAGGAGCCTGAAAAACCTGTGAACATGGATGAAAAGATAAGTCCTAAACAGGCATTAACGATCAAGATGATGGCAAAGCGCCACGAGATGCCGGAAGAGCATATTTACAAAAAGATTTAAAAGAAACAGTATAGACGATATGACGATTGCCGATTGGGTAACATTCGGGCAAACAGGACAGGCGATTCTTGATGAGTGGGACAAGGAGCACGGGAAGCAATGAAGGCAAAAGGACGAATCACCGGAATACAGATGCCATTTAGGTCAAAGCGTCCGGTAGTGTCCTTCGAAGTGCAAAGCGGAGCCGGAAGCCTTGGAAAAAAATACATGGATATTGATCTTGATATCAGTTTTTTCAAGGCACCGGAACCGCAGGAGCATAGATGCGAATGCCTTTTTGTGGGCATGCCTGGGAGAGATCGCAAGAGCCATTAACAGCGACACATGGAGCATCTATCTGTACATGCTGGAGAGGTATGGCAAGTTTACACACATCCTAGTAAAGCCCGAAGCGGTAGAGCAGGTTAGACAGGTCTGGCGAGAAACAAAAAAATCGTAGGTGAGAAGGACGGAATGATGCAGGTGCTTTGCTTCTTCGGCTCTTCCACATACAACACAAAAGAGTTTTCATAACTACTGGACGGGGTAGTCTCCGAAATGAAGGAAATGCACTTAGAGACGCCACCAGATGAAGAGATGAAACGGTTGTTAGAGGGGATGCGGGAGCGTGATCAGAGAAGGAACAAGGAAAAAAACGGGGAAGAGCATGCAGGAATAAGGGCGCAAATGCGGAGAGGGAGCTCGCGAACCTGCTACAGGGACACATGGGGATATGACGTTCATAGAGGCAAGGTTTTTTTACAAAAGAAAGTGACCTTGTGGGGCTTACCGGCATACATCCCGAAGTAAAGCGGGTAGAGCGTCTAAACATCCATAAATCCATGGCGCAAGCGTAGCAGAGGCACAAGAGGGCGGACGGTCTCCCTGACGGTTTTTTTAGACGAGATCAGGGGCGAGTGGTTAGTTGCAATGCGGTTAGCAGATTGGATTGATCTGTACGGAGCGTGGAACGATGGAAAAAGAGTAAAAAGCTTTGTAATGTATGGGAGTTGGAGCTCTGCAATCGAGAAAATGTCAAACGAACAGGCGGGGCAACTCCTAAAGGCAATATATGCGCTTCAGGACGACGAAAACGCAGAGCCGGAAGACCCATCTGTTAGTTTTGTCTTTGAAATCATCAAAGACAAGCTTTTTGAGGATGCAAGGGAGTGGGAGAAGGCAAAGCAAAGACGCTCTGAATCCGGAAAAAAAGGGCATGGAAAAAGCAGTGGAGCGAAGACAAGAGAACAAATGATAACACCGCTATAACAAATGATAACACCGTTATAACAAACGATAACAGTGTTATAACACCGATAACAAACGATAACACCGTTACAGAAAGCATAACACCTATAACTGTATCTGTATCTGATTCTGTATCTGTATCTGATTCTGTATTCAGTAATGAGTCTCCTTCGGAGACTAAAAGAGAAAAACAGCAAAAGAGAAGCGCAAGCGCTTCTCCGCTCCCTCTGTCGACGAGGTGAGGGATTATTGCAGGAGAGGGGCAACAGCATAGACGCAGAAACGTTTGTGGATTTCTATGCGTCAAAGGGCTGGAAGGTTGGTAGTTCGCCCATGAAAGATTGGCAATCCGCTATTCGCACTTGGGAGAAAAGGGAGTGCCGTGCTTCCCCACAGGAAAAAGCCCGCAAGCTTTAACGCAAATGACTACTTGCAAGGCATCATTCAAGGGGTGCATGATGACCAAAGGGGAGATTGCAAAGCTGATCTATGTTGTCAAAGCCGCTACCCGCAACCGTTTGCGAGATATACGGGTCAAGACCTTGATAACATGATTGCCGCTTGGCAGATGGTACTTGAGGATTATTCTTACAGCGTGGCATCCGAGGGGCTGAAGGTATACTTGTCAAGCGATACAAAGGGCTTCCCGCCATCGCCGGGGCAAGTGATCGACTGCATCACAAAAGATCACCACACCGCCACAAGAGGACATCACCGCTGATGAGGCGTGGGGATATGTGTATAAGGCTGTCTGCAACAGCCTGTATAACGCAACAAGCGAGTTTGAAAAATCTTCCGGACGTCTGCAAAAAAGTCGTAGTATCTCCGGCAAACCTTCGGGAGATGGCAGAGATGAGCCTTGATGACATCCACACGGTGGAAAAAGCCACTTCATGCGGGGATTCAGAGCGGCAGAAGAGAGGCGGAAAGAGGATGCGAAAATCCCATCTAGCGTGAAAAAGCTGATTGGGATAGCGACAGCAGAAAGAACGGCTCTTGAGGCGAAGGCATGAAGAGCATCGTTCCGGACGACAGGGAAGATCGTTGCTATCTTTGCGGGCGCTATATCCACGGTGGGCATGTGCATCACATGTTGCACGGCACACGAAGGAAAAACGGCGGACAGATACGGGCTATCGGTGCATCTGTGCCATAGATGCCACATGGATTTACACGATCATGGCGTGATGGATGCAGAGTTGCAGGAGTTAGCGCAAAACGTCTTTGAGGACAGATATGGACACGCCGAATTCATGCAGGTATTCGGCAAGAACTTCAGGAAAGGGGAGACAAGATGAACAAGGTTGCGCTGATCGGACGGCTAACAAGGGATCCTGACGTTAGATATTCACAGGGGCGGGGAGCCGATGGCGATCGCAAGATTTACGCTTGCAGTCGATCGCAGGACGAAAAACAGAGATGCAGATTTTATCTCGTGCGTCGCTTTCGGAAAAAAACGGGGAGTTTAGGAGAAATACTTTCCAAGGGCATGAAAGTGGCGGTATAGGCAGGATCCAGACAGGATCATACGACAACAAAGACGGGCACAAGGTTTATACAACCAATGTCGTCTGCGAGGAACTGGACTTCTGCGAGAGTAAGCAACAGCAAAATGCGGATGCGGATGGATTCATGAACATCCCTGACGAGATCGAAGAGGAATGCCATTTTAAAAAAAGGGGTAACGATGTACTGTAGCGGACACGATAGAAGCATGCTTTTGTTCTTGCGTGAATATGGCTCTGAAAAACCAGATCAAAAAGTGCGCAGAGGAATGCGCAGAGCTTATACAAGCCCTGATGAAGAACGAGACAGGGGATGAGGATGTGGATCATATCGCCGAAGAAATTGCAGACGTGTATATCACGTGTAGGCAAATGGAACTCCACTTCGATTGTTGCGGTAAAGTGGTTGGCGAGATAAAAAGAAAAATCAAAAGGCAGTTAGATCGAATGGGATACGATCCGGATGAAGTAATGCGGGAGACTATGATTGCCTATAACGGCGTTTGATGGGGAGGGATAAAATGCCACGAGTAAGGGCAGGATATAAAAGGGGATTTAAGCTGTCAAAGCATGAATTCTATACGGTTTATCATTTCGCCTTGCAATATCCGCAGTGGGTAGACGAGTATAATTCACTTGCAGACACGGCAAGATGTATCCGGTATGACAAGGACAGGGTACAGGCGTCTGTTACGCCGGACATGGTGGAAAAAGGCGGCGATCTCCCGTGCAGAGCTAAGGGACAAAATGACGCTTATAGAGGATACCGCAAGGGAGTGCGGGGATGATCTGGGCATATATGTCCTAAAGGCAGTAACGACAGAGGGGCAACATTTAATTACCTGAAAACGTACATGCACATGCCCCTATGAGCAGACAACCTATTACAAGGCTAGACGCAGATTCTATTACCTTCTTGCAAAAAGAAATTACATTACAGGGGTTGACATACGATATATCGTATAGTATAATTAAATCAGAAAGGAGGTAAGAGATGAGCAAAAAGCATAGAGCCGTATCAAGTTTGCATTGCAGATCGTGATTGCAACGGGAGCAGTCATTCAAGCAATAGCAGACCTAATACAGGCTCTAAGGTAGAGGAAGAGGCGAAAGCCTCTCCCTTAGTTGCTATTATAGCTCATCGAAAAGACCATGAAAAGAAAAACATTTTATTCACTTCTAGCATTGGCGGTTATCTTTCAAGTCGCAAGTGACAGTATTCCGCTAAATATCGCCCTTTTAATTGCGGGGGGATATGGTCTGGTGGATGCGGTCAAGAGGTGGCGCAATGACTAGACCACAAGACAGATGGGACAAGAAGAATGGGTATATTACAAAAGGCTTTCGGATGTACCAGAAGACCGCTGATGAATTCAAGACCGCTTGCGAGACTCGCCGGAGTGTCTCAATCCGGACAGATAGTAAAGCTGATGGAACAGTTTATAGCGGAAATGCGTCACTCAGGGGACAAAACAAACGTGATACAATAATATCATCAAAGTGTGTCACTCAGGGGACATATAAATGTGGTATTATAGTATCGTGTAAATTGTGGGCAGAGCTGAACGGCTCTGCCTTTTTCGTAGTGCGCCCAGCGGCGCACGTTTCTATCAGTGCAAGTCCGGAGTCCGCCCGGTAGTGGGAAGGACATAGCCGAAGGCAAGGGTGTCCATCGTGAGGTGGAATCTAAAGGAAGCCGGATTCGGGGAACCTACTAACCCGAGGGCAAACCTCTGGCCTGACGAACAGAAATCATTTACAGGCTGCAAACGAGGGTAAGGCTGCTAGACAAGACGAAGCCCGATAACTACACGGAATCGTTTGTAGTAAAAATGGCAGGTAGATGGAGGAAAGAAACGTGTGGTACCTGGGGAGGTCTGCGTGGAATGCTCCGAAAGGAGTAACTGTCATCGAGAGGTGGCAATGAACATGCAGAAGTCAGCAGAGGTCATAGTACCCGAGAGGGAAAGGACCGAATCAGTAGGAGTCCATAGTACGACTGAGAAAGGAGGGTGAGCACATGGATGCAGAAAACATCGGACACGATAGCTGCTCACAAAGAGATAGTGCGGAACACAAAGGGTATGTGAGAGCGCATCGCTCATTCAACCGGATATGGAAGGAAAGGGACAGTGCACAGCCCGATCTCTTGGGGAAGATACTGGAAAAGGACAACCTGAACAGAGCTTTTTAAGAGAGTGAAGGCAAACAAAGGAGCGCCGGGAGTCGATGGAATGAACGTTGACGAGACGCTTGTATGGCTTAAGGAGAACAACCACGAGTTGGTAGACAGGATACGGCGAGGGAAGTATACGCCGAAGCCGGTCAGACGAGTAGAGATCCCAAAGCCAGACGGGGGAATACGGAAGCTTGGTATTCGACCGTCATTGACCGAACCATCCAACAGGCCATGGCACAACAGATGATGCCGATTTATGAGCCGCTGTTTGCAGACGGAAGCTACGGCTATCGTCCCGGACGGAGCGCAAAAGATGCCATACGGAAGGTAAAGGAGTATGCGGAACAAGGATATACCCAAGCGGTAAGTCTAGACTTGTCCAAATACTTTGACACACTGAACCATATCATTCTGGTGAACCTGCTACGCAGAGAGATCAAGGATGAGCGTGTCATCCAGATGGTAAAGCGATATCTGAAAAGCGGAGTCATGGAAAAATGGAGTGGTCATCGATACAGAGGAAGGCTCGCCACAGGGAGGAATCTGTCTCCGCTGTTAGCAAACATCTACCCTCAATGAATTTGATCAGGAGTATCTGAGACGTGGAGTTCCGTGCATACGCTATGCGGACGACATTGTCCTATTGGCAAAGAGCGAACGAGCGGCAAAGAGGCTACTGGAGACGAGCACGAAGTATCTGGAAGAAACCTTGAAGTTGAAGGTGAATCAGGAGAAAAAGCCGTGTGGTCAGTGCATTTGCAATCCGAAATTTTAAAGTATCTCGGCTTTGCACTGGGAAGGAACGGAAGCGGAATATTTATCCGAGTTCATGCAAAAGTCGATGGAAAAAGTTCAAAGCCCTGATTGAGAGAGCTTTCTTCCCGAAAACGCTGTCAAAGCATCAGACCGGCACTTGAAAAGATAAAGGTCTATGTAAGAGGGTGGATGAACTACTACGGAACCGCAAGCATGAAGAATCAAGTCGATGCTCTGAATGGATGGCTGCGTCACCGCATTCGTATGTGCATTTGGAAACAATGGAAGAAGTTCAAGACAAAGAAGCGTAAGCTGATTGGACTGGGCGTTCCGGAATATTTTTGCACATCAAGCGGCAGGATGCCGTCGCGGATACTGGTGGACGACCAACACAGGAGCGGTCAAAAGAGCCCTAACAAAAGAAAGACTGGTACGGTGGGGCTTTTATGATCTCACTCTTGCGTACCAGTCAGTGCACGTAAACTATTGAAACCGCCGTGTACCGAACGGTACGCACGGTGGTGTGAGAGGACGGGGGTTAATCACCCCTCCTACTCGATTCAAAAATTTGAGAGAGAGTTTAAACATGGGCGGAAGAGGATCCGGATCGGGCGGCGGCAGTAAGATCACTATACACGGAGTTAAGGTAGATATGAACAGTATGCAGTCTATTAAAAATGCCCTTGAGAAACTTGATGAAAAAGTGATCGATCTAAATTTTATATCGCAGGGCACACGTGGGGTCGACGCAAAAGCTAGACATAAAAGCAAGAGAGCCTAAATCATTTGCTGGCAAGACGAAGGATAGTTTTTAGACAGAAAAAGAACTAGAGAGCGAATATTGGAAGAAAAAGCAAGAAGAAACTATAAGGAACTGGACACCCACCCGCCCAAAAAGAGCTCAAATATCACCCCACCTTGGGAGAAGTGAGGAGGGAAAGAAATTCATTAAAGAAGTGTTGACACGTATGGGAGTTAAATAAACATGGGGAGACCGACAAAAGAAATAGACCGAACAGAGTTTGAAAAGCTCTGTTTTTACAGTGCACAAGAGACAGAAATTTGTGGGTGGTTTGATATCGCAGAAAAAGACGCTCTATTCATGGGTGAAGAGAACATATCACGAGGATTTCTCCACGGTTTTTCGACAAAAGAGAACGGGCGGTAAAATCTCACTTAGAAGAGCGCAGTTTCATCTGGCAGAAAAGAATGCCGCTATGGCGATCTGGCTTGGGAAACAGTATCTGGGACAGCGGGAACAGATCGACATTGGGACAGATGATAATGACATTGTTTTGAAATTCATTGAGGGGATGAAGAGTGCTAAGCCTAAGCGACAGGCAGAAAGAATACTTAGCGAGAGCGAATCATAGATGGAACATTAAAAAGTGGCGCAGTACGTTCCGGAAAATCGTTTGTGGATATTTCCGCCGTGATTCCTAAGCGAATCATAGAGCGGGCAGGAAAGCCGGGAATCAGTGTAATTCTAGGCGTTTCAGAGAGACGATAGAAAGAAACGTGCTAGAGCCGATGCGGAGATATACAGCGCAAAAGCGTGTTGGCGTAATCAATAGCCGGAATATTGCTCGTCTGTTCGGCGAGGATATTTATTGCTTAGGCGCAGAGAAGATTTCACAGGTCGCAAAGATACAGGGTTCTTCGATCAAATATGCGTACGGAGACGAAATTGCAAAATGGCATAGAGACGTGTTCCGGATGTTTGCAAAAGCCGTCTGGACAAGCCCTATTCCTGCTTTGATGGCTCTTGCAATCCGGAGCACCCGACACACTGGTTAAAAGCGTTCATTGATTCCGATATTGATAAATACTTACAGGAATACACGATCTTTGATAATCCATATCTATCAAATGATTTTGTAGAAAAACATTTGCAAGGAGTACGAAGGAACGATTTATTATGATCGCCTCATCCTTGGCAAATGGAAAAAGAGCAGAAGGCGCAATTTACCGAAGGTTTGCAGATAATCCCCGTGCCTTTTTGCTGTCAGATCGTAGACGAAGCGGGGCGAAAAGTACCCCCGATAAACAGTTTAAGCGAAGCGAGCTGGAAAGCATAGAAATAGGACTTGATTTCAGGGGGTAACCGTTCCAGTCATGCCATTTGTTGCCCGTGCTTATGCGAACGGGATGCGGGACGTGATCATCCTTGCATCTAGGCGAATCAGTGCAAGCGACACCGAAGAACCAATAGACAGCAACGCACTTGATCGCATGTTCGTTGATTTTTGTGCGGTATGTGGAAAAAGAAATATAGCACATGTAACGGGTTTCACAACTTAGAAGGTGTTTACTGGGACAATGCAGAAAGCATCCTGGGCGCATCGATACGCAATGCGGTGGAAAAAGGATTTCCCCTTTGTTTGTGTTCGCCCGGCAAGAAAAAGAGCGCATCAATGACCGAATCAATTGCACTCTTCGACTGATGGGGGCGGGGCGGTTTTGGGTCACGGAAGACGCTGAAACCGTCACTAAGGCTTTATCTGATGCGGTATGGGACAAGGCGAAGGAGTCTGATGAACGCCTGAGATGATGGGTCTTCGGATATCGACTCACTGGACGCAATGGAATACACGATTGAGCGGGACATGAAAGACCTGATCTTTGAGGATTCGTAATGTTTGAGAAAGTGGCTTTTTGGATAAAAGGGAGTAATAGGGAGAATGTTCGGATATAGCCAATTAAAAAGCATAGTAGGGCAGAACATCACTATGTCGCAACCGATGATTGATGCGGTGAGCCTGTGGAAGCGGATGTTATACGGAAGTGCAGACTGGATCGACGAGAGCAAGGGGATTACATCACTCAGGCTGGAAGAGGGCATTTGCAGGAATTTGCGGATGTGACGCTGGTGGAGATGGACGCAAGCATCAATCTTCCGGCACTGGATGCGATCTTTTCAAAAGCGCTTCGTGATCTGAATGAAAACTTGCAGGACGGTCTTGCACTTGGTTCTTTTGTCACGAAGCCTCTTGGAAACGGAAGGGCGGAATATGTGAGCGCAGACAAGTTCGTTCCGGTTTCTTTCGGTGATGATGGCAAACCGGATGATATGCTGTTTTTTTACCAGAAAGCGCATGGATGAAAACAACTTTTATACACGGGTGGAAAGGCACTATTTTTAATTTAAATCATGATCTGGTGATTGAAAAGTAAGTGTTACCATTCGAATTCAGAGAACACGCTGGGAAGGTCTTGCCCGCTTACGGCTGTTTACGAGTGGGCAGAGATTGCGCCGGAGCCTATCACCTATCCCGGCATGAAGCAAAAAACGATTACGGCTATTTCCGAGTACCGTTAAAAAACCGTGTGGACGGTTCGCCGTGCGGTGTTTCGATCTATTCCGGAGCAGTGCAAGCGATTCGAAGAGCAGATGCCAGTATGGGCGTCTGGACTGGGAGTACCGATCAGGGGAAAGAGCCGTTCACGTGGACGAGAGAGCACTTAGACACAAGGAAGGTCGTGCAAAGCTTCCGGAAGGGATGCAGAGGCTTTACAGAGGGCTTAACCTTGATCAGAGTGGCGGAGAGTTGTACAAGGAATATTCTCCCACGATGCGAGACGAAGCCTATCTGCGAGGACTGGAGAAGGCATATAGAAACGTTGAATTTATCGTTGGACTAGCTTATGGCGACCTGTCGGACGTGTCAGAGGTGGAGAAGACCGCAACGGAGATCAGAGCCGCAAAAACAGCGCAAAATATAACCGCGTAGGCGCTATTCAGAAGAACCTGAAAGCCTGTCTCACTGATTTTGTGGATGCTCTGGCGTTCTATGAGGAGCTTTACACGGCTAATTATGAGTTCGCTTGCACCTTTAATGACAGCATCTTAACGGATGAAGAAGGGAGAGAGGCAGGACAGAAAGGATGTGGCAATGGGAGTAATGGGGCTTGCAGAGTACCGGGCAAAGTGGTATCAGGAAGACGAGGAGACGGCAAAAGCAAATCTGCGGAACAGTCGTCTCAGTGTCCTTACGTGAGAAGGTCATACACATCGGCAATAGAAGCAGGACTTGCCAAACATTACCGGACATTAGAACGGAAATAATGTCAGACATTGTTAGACGCATCAAGAAGGCGGGGAAGATTACCAGTACAGCGGACTGGCAATTGAACCGGCTTATTTTTAGGGAAATCATCCGAAGACTTAAAAAGCTATGGCGTCTGCGGTTCAGTTCGATGATGCAGAGGTAGAAAAGCTCTATCAAGCCGTAATTGAAGAGGAATACACCGTATACCGGAAGCAATACGAGGAAATCACAGGGAAATTCATCCCCTATAGTGAGAATCTGTGGTTGCAGCAGATCACAGAGGCGATGATTCGCCAAACAAAAGGGGATCTGATCAATATCACCCGTTCCATGGGCTTCATGCTGAAAAAGGGTGCGTACACACCTTTATCGGCGATTTACGACGATTATCTAGATCAAGCCATTGTTGATATTACATCTGGGGCATTTGATTATAATACGGTGATTCGTCGTGTGGTCGGAGAAATGACCAGAAGCGGGCTAAGGACAGATCACGCCTTCTCAACGAACCCGACAGATTACACGGGTATTGATTACCCTTCCGGCTGGCATAACCGCATCGATGTCGCTGCCAGGCGTGCCATACTAACGGGGGTGTCCCAGCTAACGGATCAGATCACAAGGAAGAACGCAGAAATCCTTGGCGTGGATCGGTTTGAAGTATCGTGGCATGTGGGGAGCAAGACCGGAACACGCAGAGTGGCAAGGCAAAGTATATACCATGGATCAACTGGAAGACATCTGCGGACTGGGGACAGGTGCGGGACTTCTGGGATGGAATTGCAGACACAGTTATTACCTGTTCTTCCCGGGGAGTGAGAGGCAGTATACAGATGAATGGTTAGAAGAGCAGAGAAGCGGAAGCCGTTAAGCAATCCTTTAGGGGACGAGAATATAACACCTATGAAGCCACCCAGAAACAGCGCCGGATGGAAACCAACATGCGGGCGCAGAGAAGCAAGTACGCCTTTTTAGAAGAGGGCGAAGCGGATCCGGACGATATCGTTATTGCAAAGTGTAAATATCAGGCGCAACTTGACGAATACAAGGAGTTTTTCAGGAAGTTCAGACTTCGGAACAGAAAGAACGCATTTATGCAGACTTGAAAGGGAGAGTTGCACCAAGTAAAAAGCACATGCCATTTACACACAAGCATTAGAAAACAGCCTTTAACGGTTTGCAACAGTCCGATCTGGGCAAGTTCAAGAAACACATCGCACTTGATGAAAAGAGTGGGGAAAAGAATATTATGAATGTCTGAAAACGAGATTTTCCCACGGGACAGATATTGGAAAAGCATTGTTTAATAAATTTGTGGAACAAGGTGTAATGCCGATTCTGCTTATCTTGATGTTCCGTGTTATAACTGGAGAACCAAAAATACACATGAATTATACTGTGGATCAAAATAATCCCCGGGGCAGTGGTGTAACCTACTTCCATGAACACGGGCATTATATTGATGACAAGGCAGGCGGGATATCAAAAGAACATTGATATTGTTATGCTTCTCAAAAGATGATATAATGAGATACAAGGCTAAGATGCAAGATAAGCTAGATGCTGACGCATTTGATGCAATAGATACGATTATCAGCAAGGAGCTGTCGGATATAAGAAAAACATTCTGCCGTATCCGATTTAATGGATGGAGCAACCAATGGAAAGATAGCGGGTGTTTCCTGTCATCAGACGGGATATTTTTTTCTGGTCATCCAGAAAAGCTGGGGCAAGAAGCGTTTGCACATGTATACGAGTCGCACTTGATCAAGAGAGGCGAGCGCAATTGAAAAATATTTCCTAAAACCGTTGATCGAATCGAAACGCTGATGAAGGAGATGTTAAGATGAAAAAGAAAATGCATGCGAAAAAGCTTCATTTTAGTGAAAGGTTTTTGATGCGATCCATAAATTTTTATTATTTCTTTCACTATTATGCCAATACCCAGGCAATGTTGATTTTGATCAAGATGAGTATGCAGACCTGCTCGATAAATGCGTGGCGGACAACTTTCGATTATACAATAGAATTGTATGGCACTGAACCTATTGTTCCGGAGCCGTACGATCCCTATGCATTGATCATTGATTAACCAATGGACAACTTCAGGGCAGTTTATAAAATCCTCTCAGCCTTAGAACGGGCGATGGATTATCCGAAGTTCGATTTGCTGGAGCAAGTCAGCCCGGAGCATCTGAAAGTATCAGAGGAGCGATATAACAGATATCTGGAAATGATGGCGGATGTTGGCTATATCAAAGGAGTTCAGATCACAAAGAATATCACCGGAGAAACACAGATCGATGCTGACGAAGTGCGCATTACGCTAAAGGGTCTTGAGTACCTGCAAGAAACAGTATCATGCGCGCAAGATGTACCAGACCGCAAAGGGGATAAAGGAGATTATCTCGCAACATTCCAACCACATAATTGTTAATTAGGGCACACGGCTTTTTATAGGTCGTGTGTCTTTTTATTGGTCTATAATCCGAGACCTTAAAAGGCGGATGATTCGTGGGGCGTTGGTTAAAGCCCTAAAACAACCTAAATGCGAAAGGAGCAACCAAATGAAGACCGAATTTTTGAAAAGGCTTAGGACTGGAACAGGAGCAGATCGACAAGATCATGTGCAGAGAACGGCAAAGACATCGCCGCAGAGAAGGCAAAGACCACAAAAAGCGGAAGGAGAGCGGGACAATTACAAAGGTCAGCTAGACACCGCTAAGGAAAAGCTTGAACAAGTTTGACGGTGTGGACGTGGAAGCCATGAAAAAGCAGATCACAGACTTACGCAAGCGACCTGAAAAAGAAGGACGATGAGTACACGGCGAAGGAAGCGAGCGAGCGTTTTAGTGATGCGCTGTCTAGTGCGATTACCTCTGCGGGGAAGAAACACGAAGGCGGTAAAGCAATGCTTGACCTTGACGCTCTAAGGGCGTCGAAAGATCAGAGCAAAGATATTTCTGCCGCCATTGAAGCCGTGAAGAAGTCGGATGGCTATCTGTTCGGAGTGGACGAGCCGCACAAGAATGCGGTAGGAAGAACAGGCGGGGACGGCAGTGAAATGATTCAAATTTTTGACACTATGCTGGGCTCTGATGGGGCTTCCGGTAGACAAAAATAAAAGGAGATCACAATGGCAAACACAATTCAACTGAGAAAATTTTACTCTGAAGCACTGGATGAGGTATACAAACAGGCTTCCTTACTAGCGTTCTGGACGGCGATAACAGTCTTGTCAAAGAGGGCGCAAACGCAAATGAAATCTTGATTCCCAAAATGACCATGGACGGACTTGCCACGTATGGCAGAAATACGGGCTTCGTGGATGGGTCTGTGAATTTCAGTTATGAGACAAAGCAGATCGCCTATGACAGGGGGCGTATGTTCTCCGTGGATGCACTGGATGAGCAGGAAGCGACTCGGTTTTTCCGCTCTGTCGTCGGAATTCGTTAGAACGCAGGTTGTTCCGGAGCTGGATGCATATCGTTTCGGGGCTTATGCTTCGCATGCGGGCGTTGGTTCGGCAACCGGAGCACTGGCAACCGGAAAAGATGCAATCAGTGCGGTTATGACTGCAAAGAGCGCAATCAAAGATGCGGAAGCAGGGCTGGGGACGGTATATCTGTTTATCAAGAGTACCCTCAAAGATCTGATCGATTCTCTGGACACCACGGCAAGCCGTGCGGCACTGGAAGGATGGGCGGGGGTGATTGAAGTGCCTTCATGCTAGATTCTTTAAGACGGTTGTTGAATGACGGCGTAACCGGTGCGCAGAAAGCGGGCGGATTCTCCGGAACCGGTGCGCTGAACTTTATTGCGGTTGACAAGAAGGCAGTGATTCAGTTCCAGAAGCACACGGTAAACAAGATCATCTCCCCGGATCAGAATCAGGATGCGGATGCCTGGAAGTTTGGATATCGTACGGCAGGGATTGCGGATGTACGTGATAACAAGGTTGCGGGCATTTATGCACATGTGACCGCTTAAAAGAGGTGAGGGCGCATGATCTATGCAGACCATAATTTCTATATTGGGGAGTACCGCGGAACGATCGTAGCGGAGCAATTCACCTTTGAACGCCTTGCATTAAGAGCAAGCGAGAAATTAGACCATTTCACAATGGGACGCATAAACCCGTCTAATATCACGGATGATGTTAGGCGGGCTGTTTGCGCCATGGCTGATATTCTCTATCTTGCAGAAAAAGGACTTCGGGAGGTCAAAATATCGCATCGGAATCAAACGATGGCTATTCCGTCACCTATGTAACAACGGGGGAAAGGGAGATGATACAGGCGCAAGAAGAGAAGCTTTACAAAGCGGCTTATGCGTACTTATCCCGAACGGGGCTGATGGATTTTGGGGTGGAAGAATGCTGACAAACGTGGATATAACGCTTTTTAATGCGATTGTAGACAAGAAGACAAGACAGGAAAAATACTATTCTACCCTGATTCGTGGCGTGTCTTACTCATGAGAGCGAGGCAATTAGCGCAAATGATGGCATCTGGACAGACAAAAGCGTCTATCGTTTTCGTATTCCACGATTGGAGCAGAGATAGAAGGAAACAAAACATACATTCCCCGAAAAAGAAATATAATGCATGGAATGCGCCAATGTATTTCACACTGCAAAAAGGCGACCTGATTTTTGATTGCGAAGCAAAGCGATCCGGAGCCGTTCACGCGTGCGGACATTGAAAAGTGTTGCAAAGTGGGCAATCCTGCCGAGTGATTACGGTTACGGAGTACGCAGACAACACACCTGGGATCTGATGCGATCAAACACCTTCGAATAGGGGGTGCATGATGGGGAGAAAAAGAGATTTTTCAGAGATTAAAGCGCCGACATCAACGCCGTTCCTGAAATGGAACGCAAGTTTTGCAAGTAATCGGAGAAAAAGCCAGTGAAGGCACAAAATGATCGCAGACAGTGAAGTCTTGCGGCTGGATGTTGCTTTGTCCCGCTTCGCACGGGATTTTTGAAAAGGTCCGGTGATTTAGGGACGGTCATCGGAAGCGGCGAGGTTTCCATACGGCACCGTATGCAAGACATCAATATTACGAAACGGCGGAAACAAGAATCTGCTGATCCACGGCGTGGCGCAAAATGGTTTGAACGCATGAAGGTAGCAAACAAGGAAGCAATTTTAAGAGCCGTTCGGGCAAGCATGTAAGAGGGGCACGGGATGGAACAAACGATGATAGGGGTATAGCTGATTATTTTCTGGCGTGTCCTCTCTCAAAGACGGCGTTTTCCGCATTGATGCGCTGGGAGATAAGCCCAGAATACGCCATTACAACAGATGTCTTTGATCCGGTTGTAAAACATACGTGAACGGCGACGAGGAGCGCATCTTTCAATTTTCGTTCACCAGCCGGGAATTTTATTCAATGGACAGGCTTCAGAGCATTTCTAACAGTGCGTTTTCGAAGAACTGGCGGAATGGATCAGGGTGCAGGACATGGCGGAGAACTATCCGGAATTTCCGAAAGGTTGTACGGTGCAAGGAATGCGGGCACTGTCTTCCGGCTATGTGATGGATATATCCATGCAAAGCGCAAGGTACCAGATACAAATACAGATTGATTATTACAAGGAGGCTTAATAGAAATGGGGAAAATCAACGTTGTTAAGAGACATCAATATGCCGACTATCTGAATGTTGGCACAGAAAACACGCCGGATTATGTACTAATGGGCGCAGGCTTTACGGCAATCGACGAGAGCCCGAATGCAAAATCGGAAAGTGTGAAATACGTTAACGATGTTTCGGCATCTTCTTCCGTTGTGTCGTACGAGACGCAATTTTCTTTTTGAGGCGGAACAGATCGTGGACGAACGAGCGATTGCGGCACTTTACGAGGTGGGGCGCAATCATTACACGGGTTCCGAAGCGGAGTTTGATTATATCCGTGCTGAACTCTGGAATGCGGTACATGATTACAAAAAGACGTCGGATACCTCTGTTAGTGCAGGAAAGACGTATTTTACACGTTCCGGAAGTGCGGGGGCTTATGTTTACACAAAAGTAGAAGAGCCGAAGACCGCAGACATTGCGACCTATTACGAGGACGGGGCAAAAACACCTATCAGGCAAGAAAGTTCACGGTATCCGCAGAGGTGTCGAAGGTTTCGGGAGAAAACAAGATGTCTCTTTCCGGAAACCTGAATGCGGTTGGGGATCCTGTTCTTGGCACGTTTAACACAGAAAACAAAGACTTTTTACGAAAGGCGCATAAATGGACATTGTAAATGTGAATGGAACCAGTTTAGAGCTGGATCTTATGGATGCGGATGTCATGGAGCGGTATGAAGCCATGAACAAAAATCTCCGAACAGGTGCAGAACATCAATAACATGCCCGGAACAACAGCGGATAAGATGCGTAAGATCTGCGGAATGGTCAGGAGACTATTTTTGATGAAATCTTTGGAGCCGGAACAGCAATGCAGGTTTTTGGAATTCGCAGAAGCTGGATATTTATCTGGAAGCCTTCGGCGTAGTGGCTTCGGCATCAATTCGCTGTCGGATAAGGTGAAGAACCTGACAGAAAAAGTATTCGGCTAGCCGTGTGGTTCGTCCGATGTTTGGCGGTACCACACAGTGAACATGACTACTAGACGCACTGCCGGAAACAGTGAAGATCAGTGGGGCGGAATATCCGATTAATTCGGGATTTCCGCTTTTCTATTATGTTTGAACTTTTGATGCAGGATCAGAGCTGGCAGACGAAGAAAAATCATGCGTGCGCTAGAACTCTACTATCCGCAGATTCCGGAAGACATGGGGAGCGATTCAGGCGTTACTGTGGTTTTATTCCTGCAATGCGGAAGGAAAGCGGAGAAAGAAGAGACATAGCGACGAGGAGAGGGAAGAGCGCCGGATCTATTCGTTTGAATACGACGATGATTATATCTATGCCGCATTCATGGCGGATTACGGAATTGATCTGCAAAATACGGCACTTCACTGGTGGAAATTCAGAGCACTATTCAAGTCGCTGTCCTCTGATACGGAATTTGTAAAGATCATGGGATACCGGGCAACGCAGATAGATAGTGATATGTCCAAAAAGGAAAAGGAATTTATCCGAAAAATGCAGTCGGTGCATGCTCTTCCGCTTCCCAAAGACGAAGAGGAGAAGGAAGACGAAATAATCAAGGCTCTGCAAAAACGGCGGAGACTTGTCTGGCATAGGGACTAAGATATGGCATGTGATGGCACCCTAAAATTTGATACTTCGATTGATGAAAAGGCTTTCAATCGGGAGTTAGCAAGCTGGGAAGTTTCGCCGGAAAGGCGATGAAAGCAACAACGAAGGTAATCGAGCGGCATCAACCGCTATCGGAGCCTTCGGAGCGGCATCTCTTAGAGGTATGAATTTTTGAAAGCGCAATGGCAAACGTTGGCGCAATCAGTGGAGCTTCCGGAAAGAGATGGAGCAGTTGTCTGCAAAAAGCGCAGAAATGGGCGCAAAGACGAAGTTTTCTGCATCGGAAGCGGCAGACGCCTTCTTACATGGCAATGGCAGGGATGGAAGACAGGGGACATGATGAACGGCATAGGGGCATCATGAATCTTGCGGCAGCTTCCGGCGAAGATCTAGCGCAAACGTCCGACATTGTGACCGATGCGCTTACTAGCTTTCGGCATGTCTGCAAAAGATAGCGGGCATTTTGCGGATATATGGCGGCGGCATCGTCTAATGCGAATACGAATGTATCACTAATGGGCGAAACATTTAAGTATCTAGCACCAGTTGCGAGGGGCACCAAGGTTTTCCGCAGAAGATACCGCTGTGGCGATTGGTCTAATGGCGAATGCCGGAATAAAAGGATCACAGCGGGAACCTCTTTGCGGGCAATCATGACGAGCCTGGCTAAACCCTACTAAAAACAATCCGATGCGGCATTTTAAAAAGCTTGGCGTTTCTCTCAACGGACGGGAATGGAAAAGTCAAAAAGCTTAAATACCATTATGAAGGAGCTAAGAGGTTCCTTTGCGAACTTGGACTGATGCACAGAAAGCGAATATGCTGCAACGATTGCAGGACAGCACGGCATGAGCGGACTTCTTGCCATTGTAAACGCATCGGATAGAGATTAGAAAAACTTTCTCTTCTGCGGTTGCAGGGTGTACCAATGAGCTAACGGGCTATTCTGCCGCTTCAGAGATGGCAGAAAAACAGCTGGACAATCGTGCAAGGAGATGATAACCATTCTTCAATCTGCGCTGGAAGGTTTTTCAGATCGCAATCAGTCAGGGCATGACGGGAACGGCAAGAACCGTTGTACAGGAAGCGACCGGAATGGTGAACGCCTTACAGGACGCTTTTTAAAAGTGGCGGGTTCGATGCAATGGTGGACAAAGCGGGCGAAGTCTTCGGAACGCTTGCGACCAAAATACTAAATGGTACACCAGCTAATTGATTCTGCCGAACGGTTAATCAATTCGTTTCTTGAAAAGCATTACGGGGAACAGCAGTGAATTTACAAATGCGGCGGGGCGTGTGGTCGCTAAGTTAATCAAAGCTTTGATAAGCGTAGTCGGGCCCTTTATTGGGTGCCAGCGTCACTCTTTTTAGAAAGGTATTAGAAGGGATTGCAGGGAATGCACGAGATCGGGAGCGCCGCAGGGCGTGCAGTTTCGCAACTGGGACGCAGTATTAGCGAGAATGCGCCTCGATCGTACAAGCGGCAGAGGATATCAGGGCTTCGTGAGGGATTATCCGAAGAATTCGGGGTTTCGAGCTCTTTTAGAAGGGTTCCGTCCGGTTTTTGTTGATAGCATGGAAGCGTTATGGGTGGCGTTCGAATGTCCCTAAAGGGTGTTTTTGAGTATTAAACGGCATGAGTCCGGATGCACTAAGGGCAATTGGGGAAGGGCTTGGACGATTGCAACGGCTTTCATTGCAACTACACTCCGCAAAGGCGGTCACTTCTACAGTTACCGGATTTACAGGCGTTTTAAATAGCAACATCGGAACGATCAAGACGTTTGCAAAAACGGCAAAAATCTTGTAAAGGTCTTTCCGCAGCTTGGCGGGTGATATCGACTGTAACAAAAAGCGGTGGGCGGTTCGCGTCTGCCTTAATAAAGACCGTGGGGATTCTTTGGAACCTTTAAAGGTTGCGTTTGGCGGGATTTCGGCGGTAATTGGCGGAAGCATCCTTGCAATTACGAGTTTTGTTGATATGTTCCAGAACGGATTTTTCGATCATCAAAGAAATCCTACAGGGGCTTGGGATTGCGATTGCGGCAGTCGGTGCGGTTATTTTAGGAGCCCCTGCAGTAGTTGCCGCAGATAGTTGCCGGAATTGTTGCGGCGGTTGCGACGCTGGTGATTGTGATCAAGGACAACTGGGAACAGATCGGGACGTTTTTAGCGGAATTGCGCGATAAGATCGTGGATTTCTGGAAAAGCATCCCGAAAGACTCTCCGGTGCGCTAACAGCCGTGCAAACATGGGTTAGCAGTTTGCAAGATACAATCAGTTCCGGAGCTTCAAACGCAATCAATAGCGCAGTTGGATTCTTTACGCAGATGCCGGGACGAATAGCGGAGGTATTAAGCCGTGTGATTTCTGGAATCCATGAATGGGGCTCTAATATTCTGTCCTGATAGGTGCAAAATGTGCCCGGATGGATTAGTCAGGTGGTAACCTCTTTTCTGCAATGCCGGGAAGGTTGGCGGAGATTCTGCAAAACGTTTTGACCGGTGCTATTAACTGGGGGCGCAGATGCTGTCAAGCCTCACGCAGACGGGCGCAGAACTGCATCAATGGGGCACTGCAATGGTTTTTGCAGCCTCGGGGCGTATCTGGTCGGTCTTTAGTGATGTCCTAACAAAGGCAGTCCAATGGGGATCCGGGCTGGTTTCAAGGGCGCAGAATGCCGCGCAAAATGCTGTTCATGCCGCCCTGCACTTCTTCGAGAGCTTCCGTGGCGGATCTGGTCGCACCTGATGGATGTGGCTTCCCGAATCTCTTCATGGGGGCATGAATTAGCGCACAGAGGAGCAAGCGCCGCCAGATCGCTTTTTGATGCGGTTGTAAACGGATCAGGGAGCTTCCGGACAGGATGATTGATATTGGTCGGGCCGGTAAGTGGGGTATGGCGTGGCATCTGCGACGCAAAAAGATCGCTTGTTTAACAACGTCAAAAACTTCTTTTTCCGGCATTGTGGACAGTGCAAAGGGATGCGCTGGTATCCGCTCCCTTCTAGGGTAATGGCAAAGCAGGTTGGAAGGTTTATCCTGCCGGGCATTGCACAGGGGGCATGAAAAATGCCCTTCCGAAGCTGTTAGACGAAGCGGAAGAGGAAATGCAGGAATTAGCACAGAAGATGAAGTTGGCGGTCAATATGGAGACAGGAGACATCACAAAGAGCCACTCCGCACAGGCGCAACATGGAACAGTAGGGAACACGTACCACAGAAAACTTTGAGCAGAACAACACCTATAATGTTCCGGTTGCCACTCCTAGCGAGATCGCAAGGACGCAAAGAGAGACGGCAAGGGCACTATTTGGGGCGTGACATAATGGCAAATTTCTAGATTTAAAGCTGGAGTGCAACGGGCAATCCCTTCTGTTCGGAAAAAGTGCAGAAGGGGAAACCCCGTGAATTGGGATCACAAAAAATAACGGGCTGGAGTCTTCTGCGCTGGATATCAATACAAGTGATAATGCGTCAGGACGGTCTAATCGTTGACGGGAAACGGATTTTAAAGAGAGTGATTCACATCGAGGCAGAGCTTAGGGACGATAGGCACAACGAGTTAGAAAGACAGCGCATTATACACTTTTTCAATCCGAAATTTACGGAAGGCTTACGGCAAATTTAGGGGAACGGAAAGAAATATTGATTACGAGCTAGAGGCTGGACATTTCCTTCAAACAAAATCAGAAACAAGATTGCCATTTCGGTTGATCTGATCTGCCCTTCTCCTTACATGCGGAACATGAACAATTACGGGCGCAACATGGCAAGTTACACGGCACTGGCGGCATTTCCTGAGAGTGTTGAACAAGAAGGTTAAGGAACTCCGGATCCGCACAAGGGTCTTACGCTTAGAGGCACAACAATCGGATACCGCACGCTTGCGAAAAACGTGCTTCTTATGAATGACGGTGATGTCCCTGCAGGCTTGTGATCCGGTTTGTTGCGTCCCGTGGTGCAGTTAAAAACCCGAAGATTACGCAGTCTGTAACGGGGGATTATGTTCGGGTGATCTGCGATCTGAAAAAGGGAGATGAACTTGTTGTAGATACCGACAGCAGACATCAGACCATAGAAATCAACGGGTAAACGCCTATCAGAAAAATAGACAGACAGTCAAGGCCATTCATGCTTTCCGTGGGTGAAAAATCGGGTTTCGTACAACGCAGACGAAAACTATAGCAATCTTGACGTGATGTTGTACTATACGCCGTTATATCTGGGAGTGTGATCATGCAACTAATTGTTCTTGATAAAGACTTTAATACGCTAGGGCGCCGTATCTATCTTTACGACACTTTTATGGTCACGAAGATATACAAGTTTGGGGAGCTTTTGAGCTTTACACGATAAAGGATTATTTTGAACTCTCTTCCGGAAGATACCTGTATCGGCAGGATGCGGAAGAATTAGGCGTAATTGATGGTCAGTACTCACAAGATGACAAAGGGAAGCGGGAAGTATATGCAAAGGGGAATTTTGCGGAAGTCCTTCAGCGCAAAAGAGTCATAGCAAAGAGAACTATTCTCATCAGACACGTTAGAAAACGCTATGCGGTCACTGGTAGCGCAAATGCGATCAGTCCGCAACTTGCAGATCGTAAGATTGCAAACCTTATGCTTGGGAGTCCTGCGGGCGTTTCAAGCGCCTTTAGCATGCAGATCACAGGGAAAATCTTTCAGATGCCCTTTTACAAGATCGGAAACGCATACGGAATCAGTCACCGTCTAAGATTTAACTACCAGACGAATCAACTAGCGTTTGAGGTGTGGGCAGGGAAAGGACAGGCGGGGACAGTCAAACGTGAATTCGTGGGCGATCTTCTCAAACGACTTTTTACAACATTCGAACGTCACATATAACCGATGCGACAGCGATTATAAAAACTATGCATATGTCGCAGGAGAAGGGAAGGAACGGCAAGAGTTGTTGTTGAAGTGGACATTCGATCAGGAGGGAAGAGCGAAGAGAACTGTATGTAGACGCACGAGACCTTCGAAGCGAAGACGAGAGCGGGAAGAAAAATAGCAGATGCGAAGTACAGAGAAATGCTAATCAACCGTGGGAAAAACAAGCTTGCGGAATATGCAAAGCCCAAAGCGTCACTTCCGGAATAGACCCCATGCCAATCTGGTATACAAAAAGATTTTGACCTTGGCGATTACTGCACGTATATCAATTCAGAAATCGGCATCGCATCGGAGCAACGAATTACGGAGATTTTAGAAACCTATGAGGGTGGAAACAGGAAATTCAAGTCACGTTTGGGAACGAGGGCGCAACATCAATCAAACAGTTACTAAAAAGGGGGAGTTAAGGCATGGCGTTGCAATATGGCTATTTTGATAGCGAGATCACGGGGCACGATGCAAGAGGGAATGCCCATCTTGACAGGGCGCAGACATCGGATTTTATGGCGCTTTTTCTGTCAAAAGCTTGTAACAGCGGGATTTTTGCGCTTCCGGAAAACGGATTTCAGGTACTTGCGGGCGGTGGCTTATCCGTGAAGGTAAAAGGCGGGTACGCACTCGATTAAGGGGAGACTTGTTTATGACAAGGAAGAGACAGCACTAACGATAGAAACAGCACCGACAGAGGGCACATATAAGCGGATTGATCGTGTGGTGCTTCGTGCCATTATCCGGCAAGAATTTGCGAGATTGTAATCAAAAAGGGAAGCGTCCACAAGCCTGAAGGCTCCTGCACCAGTACAGCCGGAAAGTGGGGATTTCTACGAGCTTTCACTGCAAACCGTCCAGATCATGGAACTCAAAACCGTGATTTCACAGGCGGACATCACGGATACAAGGCTAGACAATGCACAGTGTGGAGTTGTTACGCAGATGATTGACCATCTGGAGACAACTTATTTTTATGACCAGTTAAGAGGAATTGTAGAAGCAAGAAGGCAGTTTCAGGATTTCGCACAGCAAGAATTTAGCGAGTGGTTTTCCCGGCGTGCAAGGGATGCTAGAAAAACACAAATGGGGAACTAATCAATCTTGCAAAAAGAACTTGATGCACGGCTAAGCGCACTAGAAGAAATGATTCAACAGAACCGCATTATTGCGCCGATCAGAGCGGATGACAAAGATTCCAGATTGCTACTAGTTGATGATGATGGGCATGTGATTATAGCAGACTGGACAAAAGCGGATTGAAGAAGGGGAAACCGTATGAGCGGGACTAGCGTACAAACCAGAAGAATTGACGAACTGGAAGAAGCAACCACATCGGAAGAGGAAGATCTTTAATTATCCACAAGGCGGACGGAACGGGGACAAGGAACATCAAGAAGAAAAACCTTCTTCCGGCAAGTGGTAGCGAAGCGAAATCCGGAAAACGAAAAGTCGGAACTGGCGGGATTGTCCACAATGGCATCTATCGTGGCAAGGTTTTGCCCGCATTCTCAAATGATATGTATGAAACGATCAAAAGCGGCACGTTTAAGCGACATGTATATCGGGGACAAGGTCACGGCGTTTGGCTATGAATGGCAGATCGCCCACTTTGATTATTTTGGCGTTTCTGCCTCTCTTGGGCATCATGTGGTGCTGGTGTGCGTGGATTCTAAGCGGTCGTCTTCTTACGAAGAGAGCAAAAACGCATCCCGTTATACCGGTTATACCGGGTCGTATTTGGAACAAAAACATCAAAGCTATGTTCTCTGAATGCAAACCACCCATGGAGCGGGACGTTATTGCAAAAAGATAAAAGTATAGTGGACACCGCCATGACTACCAATGGGGGAATCATTATAGGGTCGGACAAAATCTGGGTTGAAAGTGAGATATTCCCCTTAAATGTGCCAATGGTATTTGGAGTAAAGGCTCCGTTTGGCATGCAGGAAGATGGCAGAATGGATTGTAGGGACAACTGGCGTTGTTTAGACTGAATCCGTCTCTTTGGCATGAAGCTCAAGCTTACTGGCTTTGAGAACATACAGAACAATGCCGCTGCATGGGCGGTTGCAGAGGGTAGAATTAAGTCTTTAATGCGCACGGAATCGTGCAAACTGAAACCCTTCATCGTCATCGGATAAAAAGTAGAGGAGAAAACATGAGTGTACTTAGCATACAAACAAGAAGAATTGACGGGCTTACAGAAGCAACCACGGCGGAAGATGAAGACTTGTTGCTGATCCGGAAAGCGGACGGATCGGGGACAAGGAATATCAAGAGGAAGAATTTGATCCCAAAAGTAGTTGACAAAGTGGGAGACCTGAAGGAGCTTACAACGGCGGATAAGACGTCTGTTGTGAAGGCGGTAAATGAGATCAGAAACAAGGTAGACGTTAGGGCGTATGACAACGCTAATAGATTTACAAGAGTTGAATCGGTAGCAAATAACGCAAATGAATTGGTCGGATATGTTGAGCAAGACAACGCCGCAAGCCATAACAATATTTACAGAGGAAAAGATCTGGGACGTTCGTTTACAAGCGCCCAACGTCAAGGGATAAAGGACGGCACGTTTAAAGATCTTTATGTTGGGGATTATTTTTACCTTTGGAAACAAAAGCTTTATGTTGCCCACCTTGATTATTTTCTCCAAGCACGCACCGGATCCGTCAGATATAGTCCAGAACACCATGTGGTACTGGTACCATCCCAAATAATCGGATATTCCGAATTTGACCAAAACGGAAGTGGCTATTACAATTCTGCACTAAGAAAAACCATTGAATCAGCTAACTATAAAAGGCACAATAGGGGATATCCCTTATATAAAAATGTTCACGTCACTGTCATTTATAATGCTTCGACGAAGGATAACCTCTATTCGTTTTATGGAGATATTGAATGCAGCGCAGGAGCATTAACATCTCAAATGGTTATAGGTCAAGATATATTCTGTCGGTATGAAGATGCTAACCACTATCTCCCATCATTCCAACAAATGGCATTGTTTCGCCATAATCCGTTATTATTAAGAACAAACGAACTGTGGTGGCTGGCAGACATGGCAACTGTGGATATGCGATATCAGTCGATGAATTTGGAACATTCTATAAGAATTCATTGAGAAGTAGGATTGGCGTCAGACCGTTTTTCGTCATCACAGTGGAGAGGACGTCATGAAGGAGATTAAAAAAGAAGATCTGATGCGTCAAGTCGACCTGATGTATCAGTATGCCGAAAAGTTGCAGGAACTGGCGAGGGAGTTAACTCTTGAAATCATTCAAGAATGGGGAAAGGAGAGGAAAAACATGGGTGAACAGCAATATGTAAGTTGTAGAAGCATTCAGTGAATCGACTAGACGAATTGACGCAGAGAATGAAAGGCAGAATTACAGATTGGGAGCACTTGAGACAAGCCAAAAAGCAGATTGCAGAACTGATTGCGTCCGTGAAGGTGATGGCAATCAACATTGAGAACTATGGCGAAAGAACAGGTAAAGCAGGGAGTGAGATTACAGGCGATCGAGGAGAGCCGGGGAAGAGGTGGGATACGGTGATCGCCTGTATCATCACAGGACTTGTGAGTGCAGCAATCAGTGCGGCGGTATCAGGGGTTTGTAAGGTGAGACGTGAAAGCGTCTTTTTATGAGAGGAGAAAATCATGAATGAATTAGTATTGGAGATCGTGAAACTAGTAGTGATGCTTGTGGTGACTGGGGTATGTGCCTATGCCGTGCCTTACCTCAAATCCAGTATCGGGGCGGATGAGCTGGACAGAGTGGCATTCTGGGCAAAAGCAGTTTGTTTTAAAAAGCCCAGCAAGTGATGTGGGCAAAGACTGGCGAAGAGCGTAAAGAGTACGTCATGGAAGCTCTTACAGAGGTAGCGAAGGAAGCGAAAATCAAGATCACTGCGGAGCAGTTGGACGCAATCATCGAAGCGGCCGTGAAGGCGATGAAGATGAGTGATGCAAAGTAATCGGGTGCGCCTCGCCGATCAGCGACGGGGGACGGTGACAAGGAAGAGAGCTGTTCCCCGAAAAAGATGCCGGCAATGGATAAATATGATCTTTTCCATCGGCGCAATATTGATTTATACCGTGGTTGCGATTGTCCTTTTTCACCTTTTGGCAGGGTGGAAATGGACACGCTAACCACGTGTTTTTATGGTTTTTGGGGGAGAGGTTTTTTTCACTGGCTCTCATCAAAGTATTTAAGCTAAAAAGGGGGTAGCATGGCGACAGATAAACAAGCAAAAGAGTTCATTCAGATGATTGCACCTCTGGCGCAGAAGGCATACAAAGACATTGGCAAGATTCTACCATCCGTCTGCATCAGGGATGGGGTGTATTGAGTCCGCATGCGGGACATCCGGCATTATGAGAAGGCACAATGCCTTTTTGGAGCAGAAGGTCGGCACGGGAAAGACCGCAACAAAGAACTGGGGCGGGAAGTTTTTCACGTCCAGAACATCCGAGGAGTACACGGTCGGTAAACACACCGTTATTCACTCGCATTTCGCGCATACGACTCTCCAGAGCAGTGTGAGGAATTACTATGAATTACTAAACACAAGCCCTATACGGGGCTGTGAGGGGCGGTGTAGACTATCGTACGCAAATGGCACAGATCAAGGCGTGCGGATACATGACGTCAAGCACAGAGGTCAATTCCGTTTGTAAAATGATCGAAAAATATAATTTGACGCAATACGATGGCAAACCGGTACAGCCACAAGCACAGACTCCGTATCAGACCGGCAAAACTTACACGCTTCAGTCTAATTTGTGTGTAAGAGCCTCTGCCGGCGGGTACGCTCAACCGTGGGATAAATTAACACCCTGCAGGGCGCCCGCCTGCATGAAAGTGACCGGCGGGGCGATTATGCAAGCGGGGACGGCGGTCACCTGTAAAAAGGTTTATCCGATCGCAACGGGGGCGGTCTGGATGCAGATTCCTTCCGGTTGGCTCTGCGCAAGAGACGAAAAAGGGAAGGTGTTTATCAAATAACTTCAAGGTCACTTCAAACAAGGTTCAAAGTGGTTCAATGTGGTTCAACGTGGTTCAAAAATAAGCGAGAGGAAAAACGCTTTACCCTCTATGTTCTTTTTAATGGGATATGATGCGCCTTGCACCATATCCCTATATTTTTGAAAAATTATAAAAAAAGTGTTGACATAGTGCAGCAGTATGTGATTATATAATCACAGCAAGGAAACCGAGCGAGTAAATGAAAGGAGAAAAGCCCATGGACAGATTAAAAGCCTTGCAGGATTTGGCAAAAGCGTTAGAGAGTAACGAAACCGTCTCACGAGTAACAGTCACAATCACACTTGTAAAGCCAAAGCCCGACAAGGCAACCAAAGACAAGTAAGCTCAATGGCAGAGGGTGAGCGGTGACAGCCACCACTTTGTAAGCCCATTATAGCATTGAAGTGCAGAAAGCAATTACAAAAAGGCAGAAAGGGGCAAAGAATGAGCATAGAAAAGAACGGCACGACCTACGAGGTAAAGGAAACAGCGGCAAAATGGACGCTTAAGGCATTGGGCGGCAAGTATCACTTGCATACGAGGTATCAAAAAGGATTGCAAGACGCTGGAAGAGCTTAAGCAATATGTAGCCGGAAAACGATTTTATTGTAAGAGGGCAAGGAATGGAAATAAAGAAAAGAAAAACAAAGACATCTACAGCCGTAAAGGACAGATACAACAAAAAAAGTATATGATGTTATAGCGGTGCGAGTGCCTAAAAGATATGGCGGAGGCTTTTAAGAAAAAGAGCGCAGAAAAGGGCATAGCACAGGCGCAGATTGTAAGAAAGGCAATAGAGGACTTTTTACAGGCAGAATAACGAGGTTTTCACATCCAGAACATCCGAGGAATACACGGTCGGAAAAATACCCTGTGATAATTAAGTTCCCCTTTTGGCAATATACCGAGGAAAATCCCAGTGCTTACTACGCCTGTCTGAATCTGGGAGAGCGGGATGCAGTACGAAAATTTTCGGAGAGAAGCATTTGCTTGAATGCAGACATCGGGCAGGTGCTTAGAGTTTGCTATAGGGAAGCTTTGAAAGGAGGAGTCATGCAGGTTTCAACCAAATTTACCATTGCCTTACACATTTTAATTGCCGTGAAATACTTTGAAGAGGAATATAAAGCTTACCAGTGATTTTCTTTCTGCCAGTATTGGCAGTAATCCGTGATTATTCGAAATATCATGTCTCAGCTTCGGGAGGCGGAAATCATAGAAATCAAACGTGGCCCGGGTGGAATTCATATCACAAAAGAGCTAAAGGATATTTCTTTCCTGGACATTTATCAGGCGGTGGAAACGAATGGCCGGGGTGAGCTTTTTAACTTCCATGATCAGCCGAATCCTAACTGTCCTGTGGGAAGAAATATTCATAAGGCGTTAGATGAAAGTCTTCTTGCTGTACAGAAAAAGTTTGAAGAAGAATTAAAAGAGCATTCTGTGGCGGAGGTATATGAGAGGATGAGAAAAGGTCAGGGATGTGCGATTGAAAAAGGTTGCAACTATTTAAGAACAGAATTTCGAATCGGATTTTTGAGAAGAAGACATTCTGCTCCGCCATACGGATACGACTCGGATAAAGTAGAAGTTATTGAGAGAAAGCCTGTTTGGATATGAGCCATAGGAGAAAACACAAATGAAAATGGATCTTACGATTAAGATTACCCCCAAAATGGGAACAGATGCAGGGGGAATGAGAAGAAAGCATTGGTGGGGCATTTAGGGTACACATTTTGACGTGATGAATAAAGAATTCCCATTGGAGTATACAGAAAGAAAGGGAATCGTATTTGATGTGAGTGGAATCAAACACAGAGATATTGATTGTGCGGATCACGGCGTTTTTATTGTCGAAAATTTATGTTCCTGCATCGGATTTTTGGAGCATGGAGAGAACTTTCTTGCCCATACCTACCTGATGAATTATGCGGAAATGACGGGACTGCCCTGTCGAGTGATTGCGGAGATTTAGGGAGAAAAAGGATATTTCTGCTATAGTACAACTGATGCAGGTTGGCTTTGGGAGAAAAGGAAAAAAGAACCGGTATCGGCAATCCTGTATAGTTGGAATTCAGGGAATGTGGTTTATAGAACGGATCACGACATTCTAAGGTAGTGATGGAGGTCATACAAAATGGGAACGTGCTGATTATGATTTGCCTAACATAGCGCAAGCAAATTCCGGTTTGTAAGGGGGAGGAATGAAGAAGATAATTGATTATCTGAAAGAAAAAATATAACCCATTGGCAATTGTCACCTATGGTTCGTTTGGTTGTGGTATGAATGATTCATACAGTGATTATGATTGCATGATCATTGTTAACAAAAAGACAATAGGCATGACGATGCCGTTATTGAGTGAAAATTCGATTGGATTGCTTTATTTTCACCTGAAAGTTGCATATACATGAGACTATGAGGTGAAAATATGATAAAACAACAGCAATGCTCCTAGAGGAATTAAGTGAATACGGTTCTCCCAAGTCTAAGCTCTCCCGTATGGCTAAGAGCGGCGAGTGCTTCCCCATAACGAAAGGAATTTATGAGACGAATCCGCACACTCCGGCTTACTTACTTGCCGGCAGTATTTACGGACCTTCCTATATATCTTTTGAATATGCCTTGAGCTTCTATGGACTGATTCCGGAAGCGGTATATACAGTTACTTCCGCCACATTTGAAAAGAAAAAGAAAAGAAGTTTGAAACAGCTTTTGGAACTTTCAGTTATCGGGATGTGCCTTCAAGGCATTTCCTCTTGGTATTCGTTTAGTTCAAGAGGGAGAGTATTTTTATAGGATTGCCGAGCCGGAAAAGGCTTTATGTGATCAATTGTATACCATTTCACCGGTAGGAAATACCAAGGAGCTTTTCCGGCTTTTAACAGAAAGTTTACGTATTGAAGAATCAGAGCTAAAAAAAGCTGGATGCCGCTAAGGTATGTGCGTATAGTGCAGCGTATCATACGACCAATATTAAAAAGTTGTACTCCCTTCTGAGGAGGATTTAATATGAGCACAAATATCGCTTTGTTACCAGTGCCCTATGAAATCTGTTTGTACGACATGCCTTCTTGGTTTGCCGGGAAAATCCATGCGGTAATCTGCCGTGGGTGGCAGAGTCGTATTAAGGGTAGAGATTTGTACGATTATATTTTTTATCTTTCCAAAGCTGTGACCGTCAATCAAAAAAAGCATCTTAGAGCACGATTAATCGACAGCGGATATATTTCTGAAAAATCAAGAATGTACATTAGAAGAGATTAAAACGATGCTAAAGAATCGCTTTGACAGCATTGACTTTTTGCAAGCCAGAAAGGATGTTGAGCCATTTATTCGCGATACTTCCGTTTTGGATATTTGAGTTCGGACTTTTTAAGCAGATTACGGAAGGATTGAAAGTACTATAAGACCATGCAAACTTCACTTTATGGCTAAGTCTGTTTTTAATCAGGCAAAAGGAATTGATTCTATGTATGGAGGAAATTTATATGGATTCTGGATATTCATGCTAATTATGGTTTTACTTATTCCGTTCACTATGATTTTTCTTCAGGTGGCTACTTTTCAGGAAAACACCGAAAAATTAATTATGTATACGGATACCGAACAAAAAGGTCAATGATGAATGAGGAAACATGGAGATTTGCGAATCAATATTGTGGGAAAAGCATGGTATCTTTGTGGACTGATTTTAGCGCCTCTTTTTCCGTGATTGCGATAGCTCTTGTATTTGGGAAAGAACCGGGAACCGTGGGAACGGTTGGCGGTATAATTACGATGTTACAGCTGATCCCTTTAGGTGGGGCGATTATTCCTACAGAGATCGCATTAGGGAAAAATTTGATGAAAACAGGAAGAGAAGATAAATAGAATGGACGGAGCTTTTTGAGTGAGATTTGTCAGTGCAAAATAGAAAAAGAGCAGAGCAAATCTCCTAAGGAGGTGAGTAGATTTGAAAGAATATATTGTCGCATTAGAACAGGAATTTTCTTCGATAGAAAACGGTTTCAAGACGGAAGAAAGTAGAGCTTTACAGGATTTTTCACTCCCATGATTTTTGCTTATTGCAAGACTTTGGCATTTGAAGCTTGTCAATCTCCCTGTTTATCAAGTGAGAATGTATGAGGGTATTTCTTTTTCGGCCACTTATCTGAGGACGAAGAAATCCTCCATTTTATGAAGGAAGAAGTTACGAAGGATGAGAACTGGAGAGTGCAGGAGATTTTAGCGAAGTCCTTTGATACCTATTGTAAAAATCGGAATGGAAAAAGCCCTCCCGCGATTACGGAATGGCTACAAGTCCTGAGCCGAACGCTCGAAGAGCCGTTACGGAAGAGCTAAGAATCTGGACAAGCAGAGCCTATTTTGAGGATCACCCGGAAGAAGCCATTCAGCGTTTAGCCGCTTTTAAAAAGAAGATTCAGTGAATATGTCAGAAAATCTGTGAGCAATGCTTTACGAGATATCAGTAAGAAATTTCGAGTTTCATTCGAAAAGAAGTAGAGACTTGGTCCTTAGATAGCAAGGAAATCAAACAGGTTTATCACTTGGCAAAGTAAATTGATAAAGGATTAAATACATTATTCTGTTACTTGCCATAATTGGAACGGAGAGAGTTGAGAAGGAGTTATACTAAAATGAATTCTAAGAGGCTGGCAAAATTTCTTATCATTACATTCCTTTATTTCTTGGATAGCATGGTGTGGGCTTGCTGCGTTAACAAGTCTCAATATTGTTCCATTTTTCCCATCCTTTAGGGTACTATTCTGCATATTATAGGAGGCTTCGGACCAGCGATAGCAACTTTATTTGTATTGGAAGAAAAATACGATTAAATCTATAGTAGAAACTTGTTGAGCATTTAAACGACTATGAAATACAGTAAAAACCAAGTTTCAAGCAGCAGGCAGGAGTGGCTAAAAGCTGAAAAAATGTAGTAACTCCTGCATCATTCCTATACCACTCCTACACCGCTATTCCTACACTCTATTTTATTTTTCTATTTCTTCTTTTAGCCAGTTAAATTTCTCGTTTAGTGTACACTTTTTCTGTTATGTCTGAAATCTTATGTCCAACCATGTATTTAATCGCATACTCGTCAACACCATACCTTTTGGCAGTCGTCACGAAATGTGTTCTCCCATCATGCGGACGATGGTCTGGATTAAGATTTAATTCGTCTCAGATTCTCAAAAATCCTTGTTGGTACCGATTGTATGTTAGTTGATGATTCTTGCCTTTTATTCCTTCGGTACAGTTAAACTAGATACTCACTTCCTAAACTCACTGCTTCCTCGTAATTCTTCTTTTACAAGTTTATGGATCTTGCTATGTATCAGGACAGTTCGTTCTTTGCCGGCATCTGTCTTTATACCGCCTGTAAAAGTCCAGTTCTCAAGATCCACATTTGCAAGTTCCAGCAGACCAAGTTCTTGCGGCCGCCATCCAGAATAACACTGAATGAGCAGTACATCAACCAAGTCTTTATCAGAGACATGCTCCCATAGCAATGATATTTCTGCATCTGTGAAAGCAATGTGCCCTTTCTTGGTTGTTTTACATTCTTTGATAACGTCATCTGAAAGGTTAAACGTCCGCGAATAGTTTCTGTCCACAATCTCGAATTCTAACGCATAGTCAAGCATCTGATTGAACAAGGTTTTAATTTTGTTCTTCATAGTTGCGTTCGGATTCTTTTTCTTCACCTTTGATTACAGCCGTTCCTTCATCAATGCAGCCTTTAATATGTCTTGCTCGCAGATCCATTACCCTCATACCATATACAGCTGTACAGTAAGCCCAGGCTGATTCTGTTGCGTGGCTGTCTTTTATAGTCTTGAAGTATTCTGGTGACCACTTATCATACAGTTCTTTAACTGTTGTAACTGGTCCAAGATCATATGGGTTTTGATTATATTCTACCAAAGCGGCATAAGCATCATTATATGTCGGAAAGTATGATTCTGGCTTCAACGGTTTACATATAGGTCTCCCAGTTTCGGTTTTTCCCACTGTCACCATAGCTCTCCAAGGATTACGCAGATTTCTTCCTTTAATCTCTGATATTTGTCCAAAGCCATTTTGGTAATCGTCGTCTTTATTACTTGATCGCGGTTTTCTTGGCTTAGCGTCCGGCTTCATAGGATATCCGCAATGAGGGCATAACAAAGCCTTGTCACTCACTTGTAACTCGCATTCTGGACATTTTATGAGCATTTCCTTCTCCTTTCTTCTTGCGTTACCAGCTATAATATACTATAGTGTAGGGAACAGTCAACTCCTACATTTATATTTTCTAATTTAGAATAGAGATGAGAAAGACATGGAAATGTGCCCAGCGTGTGGCGGAACAGTGATTAAATACGGTCAAGTAAAACGCATTGTAAGAGGTGAAAATGGCTCTTGCTCTTGGATAAAAAGTTCAAAGATTTCAGTGTCATTCTTGTGACAACACATACCGAAAGTTACCGAGACTTTATTACCGTATAAGCACTACGAAGCAAAGATCATACTCGGATTCATATCAGGTGAGCTTACATCGTTCGAGCTTGATTATGAGGATTATCCTTGTGAATCGACTATTAGATATTGGATAGGGTGCACATAGATTACAAGCCCTCTAATGAAATGAGGATACGCTTTATGGTTAAAGAAGGCATTAAAGCAATGTCCAATATGTAACGGAGAATTAAAACATTATTCAAAAAGCACGAAGAAAGGTTCAATACGAGTTCAGACAATCGGAGATGATTTCTATAAACATATTAAAAATGTGAAAAGTGCGGAAAAATATCATAGGGAATTACCAAATTACCTTGATAAATTTAGAGCATTACAAAAACGAAAATAATAAAAAGGTTTTTGTGGAGGATTCTCTGTCTGTCACGGATTTGAAAATACGAGGACCATCCGAGTAAAACAGCAATCAACCGTTGGAAACGTGACAAATAAATTATGATTTAAGCGTATATAAAAATAAGGGTCTAATTCACAAAGGCTTTTATTTTTTACCAACTTCTTTTTGTGTGGCCAACAGCGGTTCTTAATTTAGAATAGCCATTGAAAGGAGGCAAATGCCAATGGAAGAATTTGCAAGTGGGTCTGTACCAGTCTTGGTAGCAGCTAGGATCTATGGAAAAGATGCATCCTGGATACGGGCTGGAATTGTTGCTGGTTGGCTTCCAATAGGAAAAAAGCGACACAGAGGTGGACAGTTGGTTACAAGTCTTGAAGAGATGAATAGCAAGTACGGACGAATCAACTTCTACATCTCGCCAAAGCTACTATTTCAAGAGACCGGCTATTTATGGAAAGGAGAAAAGCGATGAGCACACTAATCAGACCAGAGCTATCTGAGAAGAATCGCTACTGGATCGAGAGACACCGATACTATGAACTTAAACACTTCTGTCTCCAGTATCCAATATGGAGAAAGGCAAGAGAACAACTTATAAGTCTTAGCCATAGACCAATTGACTTAGCATCATTTTCAAATGAGGTGAATGACTCAACAGAAAGATGTGCCGAGGCAAGACTGTATTATACTGATAGGATGCGTATGATAGAACAAGTTGCCGAGGAGACTGATTATGTTCTTGCCAATTATATTTTGCGGGCGGTTACAGAGGGGATCTCTTATGAGCTGTTGAATGCGAGATACGGTATCCCATGCAGTAAAGACTATTATTATGAGTTGTACAGGCGATTTTTTTCTGGCTTCTAAATAAAGCGCGAAAATAACATACGCCTTTATGAAAGGAGGAGTACGGACATGAAAGAACTTATTGCTCGTAATCCAAAGCAGTTAGACATTTGTTTGAGACTGCTTTATGCAGAACATATGGAATTTTTCCGTGAGAGTTCGAGAAACTCACAAGCGGAAGATCGAGTATGCTATCGGCGTGGTTGCAGAAGATGACAGATTCAAGGCTTTGGAAGAAAAGGTACAGGATCTTAATTTCGTAAGCTCCGATCGGCTGAAGGGCTATGTAAAAACACATAGCCTTTTTGGATTTTCTTTTGGTAGAATTCAAAGAGAAAGGAAAAAGGCGGCTATGAAGATCGAGATAGACCGGGTGTATCTACCAGACACTTCAGACGGTGAGTTCAAGCACAAAACGATCGTTGAAGAGACGAAAGCGGATGGGCGACATAAGCTCTTATGCAATTGGTGTGGGATGTCTATCTATCCAAAAGTGCAGAAGTGGTGCCCGAATGGTGAGAGGAGTCCAAATGAGGGGCTCTTTTTCATTTATATTTTTCAGCACGTAGGTGACAGAAAAAAAGTGTTAAATTGGTAATCTGAAAAATTCCCTTGGTGGATTTTCAGAAAAACAGTTTTGAAAAGGAGATAGTATGCTATTCGCTATAATTGCATTATGTATCGTATTTTTGGTCGGCTTAATCGCCGGCCTTTTTCTTTTACCCGTAAAGATTCCATAGGCAATCTGGTCATTGTGGATGATCGGATGATGGTCCATACATGTTTATGAGAGCTTACCAAGACGGACGTTCATTCACTTGGGCGGCAAAAACAGCATAGAACTCAAGGTTGTTGACAGAAGACGTTATCCGCAAAAATAACAATCTCTGTTATGGAAGAACATAAAAATTTCATCTTAGAAAGGAGAATAAACAATGGATGAAGCAATTAGAGGCGTTAGGCAACGAGATTCTGGCGGAGTTACAAGCTCTGAGCGACCTGGAAATCGGAAGCAAAGAAAGTCAGACAGCAGTTGAGAACGTCACGAAGCTCTACAGGCTTGGCATCGATGAGATCAGAGCCGACAACGAATATGACGAGAAGTGGAATCGTCGCGAGATGGACGCTAAGCACGAAGAAAGCGAGCTGGCGAAACAGAAACGCGAAGAGGAAGTAAGAGTCAAAGAGTTGTCGGAAGAGAGAATTCATCGTTATGTCAGGTATGGGATCGACGTGGCTGGTATCGTGTTGCCGCTGATGTTCTATGCGACTTGGATGAAAAAGGGGTTCAAGTTTGAAGAAACCGGAACTTATACCTCGACGACTTTTAGAGGCTTGTTCAATCGTTTTAGACCAACAAATAAGTGAGAACTATATGTTTAGAAAAGCGATTAGGGCGATATTTACACGCCCTTTTCGTTTTTGCGGAGGTTATAATGCGGTATCACTTTGAAAAAGCCAAAGATCTATTTATCTCTATATGGCGAGAGATATTTATGTGAGCATCCAGTCTATAATAGCTGTACTTTATTCAAGGTAGGCGATAAGGGTCTGGCTGTTATTCAACAAAGATTCGATTCTGAAACTAAGAGTACATGGTGGAGCAGAAGTAGATCCGTGGGTTACAGATAGTTTATATTTGCATCCAGACTTCCATGAATACTTTGATAAGCTGGCAGAGAGCTGTACGGACGGACTTTACACTACGGTTACCGTCAGACAAATAATGTGGGCACTTAAGATGAAACCTCTACCAAAGGAGAAATGGAAACAGTCTTTGATAGAGCGCGAGATTTAACACACTCTTATATGAAAGGAGGCGTAATGCTATGAAAGAAACTTTATACAGAATCGATCTATGTTTTTAGTAAAGAGGTCCCGAAATTTATCGAAAACCTGATTGCGAGTGAGTATATGAGGCTTAGACCTTATGCTTGCGAAGCATTGAATCCTTGCTATAAGGAATGGAATACAAACTTCAGGGATCACGAGGTTAGCGAAGATGATGAATTAGCTGACTACGGCGGAACCGAGTATTGTAATTATATTTCAACAAAAAGCAAGAGACGTGCTTAAGCGGGTTAATAAAGAACATCCCTCACTAATCATCGAATTAGATGTTGACGAGATTTCAGACATCATTGCAAAAATTTAAGATCGACAGAAATGTAACTATGACATTAGAATTACGGCCAATTGAAGTAGAAGTGAAAGATTGAGGGTTACAAGCCTCTTTCTTTTCGCATAAAATACACACTCTTATATGAAAGGAGGATATTCACTATGAATATGTTTTACGAAACCACTTTTTATCAACTTTAGGTATTGTTGAATTGCAACGGTAACCGGAATCGTAGGCTACAAGGCTGGAAAAAGCTGCAGGCTACGTGAAAGGGATAGCGTGGGCGATTAAAACGATGGATGAAGCACACGATGAATACTGGCAACATAAAAAAACGAAAAAGTGAATTATCAGCCATATTACACAAAATAAAGAGCGGAGCCCACACGGGCTCTTCTCTTTTACGCTTAAATCGCATCTCCGTTATGAAAAAGAACTATCGACTTTGAAAGGAGAAAGGGAGTATGGACGAGGATGAAAATTGGATCAAAAAATGATGAAAAATGTTGTCGCGAAAATTGATGACTCGTGGCGTTAAGAATAAATCAGGCTATGATATAAAGGATTAGTCTGAATGATTTAAATGCTACAGTCATTGACGGCACGGCTCATGTTCATCTGAATATTGATGCGGAACTAAGCAAGGACGAACTTGAAAGACTTATCAAAGCTATGAGGCTTATAAGAGCGAAGCCAACAAAAGGCTTTTTCTCTTTTCTTACGCAGAAAATTTACACGTTGCATTATAGAGGAACGGTTAGCTCAGTTGGTAGAGCACCAGAGTAAAAATCTGGAGATCGTAGGGTTCGAGTCCTACACCGTCTCTGAAACTTTGGAGTCGTGACAACGGCTCTTAGACTATATTTCTTATTGAAAGGAGAAAAGAACTATGAAGACAGAAGATGCTAAGAACTTCTGGGAGGGACACAAAAGTAATCCATACGATTACCGTTATTGGAGCATTAGCGACCACAGGCTTTGCTCTCGGTTATTGCCTTGGATTGAAAAATGGGAAAATCGTTTGGTTGAGCGCCTGATTCACAAATATGAGACTGGCGATGGAACATGGCCTGTGCGTACTTCTGCGGACAAGAATCTTGGAGATTTAATGTACGTGCTTTCAGCAGAGTGTATCAGGGGATTAGGAGGTGCTATATGATCGAGATTAAAAATTCCAGATTCAAGTTAGGTCAAACAGTAGCCACCGCGGCAGCACAGACAAGATGGAGTCCGATCCATTATTTGCCCCGTTTTACCAGAGCTCTTTACAAAGGCATTGCTTGGGGAGACTGGGGGTGGAAACCGAATGAATCTGCAACAGAAACTCGGGAGAGCGAGGTCATAAAGGCAAAGTTATATTTGCATCGCTCCTCTCCTACTATCTTATGCTGTGTGGCCGCAGTAGAGTTGTCAGCACCGCCATTGCGGCGGCAAGAGCCACACCCTAAAAGCTCTTCGGAATCTCAAATGGGCTAAGGATGAGAAAAAAGACGGAGAGCTTACGAAGTTCCAAACCTTTGTTGCCATGGCTCAAGTTATATTCCGACGGCGGCTATTGGCATTGGCACAATCATCTGCATCTTAGGGACTAATGCTCTGAATAAAAACAGCAGGCAGCTTTACTAGTGCATATACTCTGGTTGACCAACAGTTTCGTGAGTATAAAAGCAAAAACTCAAAGAGCTGTATGAGCGAAGAGACCCATAATACTGTGGTAGATGCCATTGTCAAAAGAAACGCAAGGATGTTCATTTATATACAACAGGATTATTCACTCAACAACCCTTGAGCCTGTAACAGACGTTGAAGAAGTAACAAGGCTTTTTATGACTTCTTTTCGGAAAGATATTTTGAATCTACTTTAAGTAAGGTGATTCAGGCGGAATATCATATAAACCATAATTTTTGTGGTGTCTGGTTCGCAATCATTAAATGTTTCTATAATTTTTCTCAGATTAGCAACCCATACCAGAGGGTGATATCAACGGCTGGGCTATTATAGATGAAAGCTGCTGGATTAACTTCAACCACAGAACTATTACCTTGGATGATGGCCTCGAAGTTATATGCATTGAGTTACCGGACTTTACTCCAGCCTGACGAGTATTTATGGTAAACTCCGCGAAAAATCACAAAACTCTTTAATGGAAAGGGAGGTACATGCCAAATGACAGGAGCAATGATCAAAAGCATCGGAATCGCTGCGACAGTAGTCAGGGATGGGAACAACACTCATTAGCGACTGGGTCAATGAGGAAGAAGATGGAAGAGAAAATTGAAGAAAAAGGTTAATGAGGCATTAGCCAACGGAATCAAAGATAAAAAGAAGGAGTTCTAACAAGGGCTCTTTCTTTTTAATTTACACAGCAGGAGGCAGCCTTATGTACGATAAAGATACATCATTCAATGCATTCGTGATTATGCGAGCGAGTTTTATAGAGAACCTCGATTGGGTTTGCGGCGTGGCAATTTTGAGCAGAGGTCATATACCAAAGCAGCTGTAGAAGAACTAATTCGAGCAATTCGAGAATCTGACGCTCCTCCGTTAATAGTCGTAGAGGACTTCGCAAAAAGATGGACGACTATGCGAGTCGAAAAGGACAGAGAACTGGGATGTTCTTGGTTGCCCTATGACTTAGCGGTTTGCCGTCGAAGATTTTCTTATGGCAATGAAAAGTTGAAAGGAGAAGCAATGAACAAATCAAACTGGTCCAAGATGGTGAATGATATTCGCTCTGGATTACAAAAGCATAGTCCTGAGATTCTGACTGGTATCAGGGATTGCAGGGACTGATTACGACTAACGGTGCTGGCAGTACGAGCCACACCCAAAGCTCTTCTATTGATTGAGGGAGAAGAAAATCGAGGAAGATGTAGACAAGTTAAAGCCTGTGGAGGTTGTACGGACGACGTGGACTTATTATATTCCAGCAACTGTGACGGGTGCTTTGTCTATTGCGTGTCTCGTCGGGGCAAGCTCTGTAAGTTTGAAGCGTAATACAGCACTTGCAACCGCATATTCTCTTTCTGAATCTGCACTCAAGACTTATCAGGAAAAAGTTATTGAGACGATTGGTGAGAAGAAAGAAAAAGAGATCCGCGACGAGATCGCAAAGGGTCAACTAAGAAAGATCCGCTTGTCAATAAAGGAGGTTATCGTTACGGGTAAAGGCGAGACTCTTTGTTATGACACAATATCTGGAAGATATTTCAAGTGCGATATTGAAAAAGATCCGTCAGGGTTGAAGCCATGCTTAACAAAGAACTCTATAGTTCTATGTATGTTAGTTTGAACGACTTCTATTATGAGATCGGGCTTCGCAGCACTAGAGCTTGGAGATGAGCTTGGATGGAATACGGATATGGGACCGATAAACTTCGACTTCAGTTCTCAGTTGGCTGAGGGATGATACGCCGTGTCTGGTCATCAACTATCATATCGCACCGAGATATGACTACAGAACTCTCATGTAGGGTACGCGAAAAATTGCATAGTATTTTTATAGAAAGAATCCACTTTAACTTCATATAATGAAAGGAGAAAAGCAAATGGAACCGAGATGAAATCATGACAAAACAACGAGGAGATCATGGAGACAGCAACGGAGGAGATTGTTAAGGCTGAGTCTGGAAGCAAGATCAGAGACTGTGGCAGGATTAGCGCTGGGAACGATTATGGGTATAGTAATCTGTAGATTGTCCTGCCAAAGATCGCACAGATCAAGGCGCGCAAGCAGAGCTAAGGCTAAGACAGTTGAGGCTGAGGTTGTAGATTTTTAATCCAGCAGATGTCAACGACGAAGCGGAGACAGATGATTAACAACTGAATAAAGAAGAATCGTGGATCGACGATAAAGGGGAAAAACGCTGATAACAAGGTGCTTTCCCTTTTCATTTTGGAGGATACAAAAAATGGAAGTCAAAGGATATTTTACCAGCTCTGGATACATGGGCTGGATTGGCGATAGGTTCATGTTGTTCGCAAGTGAGAGCGATTACATGGATTTAATTAACGAGTGAGAAAAATTTATATTTATGGAAGAATACAAGCCGAACTCCACTTATCAAAAGACGATCCTAAGAAAGTTGAGGTGAAGCTATACCTGAAAAAGAAAGTGGGAAAAAGTTGTAGTGGCTCGGTTAAGACCAAAAAGAAAAAGCGGACTCACAAAAATTCACGGATGCTTTCATTCAGGAAGATGCTGAGAATGTGAAGTCTTATATTTTCATGGAGGTTTTTGGTGCCGGCTTTGAAAAAAGGCGATCTCGGATGTCGTTACGAACGGTATCGATATGATCCTATATGGTGAGATGGGGCGTTCAAAGAAGAACTCTCCTGGCTCTAAGGTGTCATACAGGAGTTATTACGAGGATCGAAGAGACGACAGACGATATGCACTGACAAGGGCAGAGGCTGGATATGATTACGACGATATTATTCTGCCGAATCGTGGCGAAGCAGAGGAAGTTTTGTCAGGATGGACGAGCTAATTGCTACATATGGACTTGTCAGCGTAGCTGATTTGTACGATCTTGTCGGTATTGCTGGCAGCTATACGGATAATAAGTAGTGGCTGGACTGATATTCGTAACGCATCTGTCGTGAGGGTAAGAGATGGCTATGTCATCAAACTGCCGAGAGCTTTACCGCTTAATTGATATTCTGTGAAAGGAGAATGTTAGGAAAAAATGTTACGACATGAGTTTTTGGATAAAAGCAAAAGAATGTGTTTACGGACAGCGTGAGCAGGATTATGGAACACCAGAGGACAATTTCCGTATGATAGCCGAGTTATGGAATGCTTATTTCGGAGATAGGGTCTTTACAGCAAAAGATGTGGCTATGATGATGGCTCTTCGAAGATTGCCCGGATAAGGTCAGTAACGCTACTGAAGACAGTTTTGTGGATCTGGCAGGCTATGCCGCATGTGGCGGTGAGTTGTTACTAAAACTTTAAAAACCAGTAAAGGAGAAGAACAGAAATGAAAGCAAATGAACTGATGACTAAAGTTGGCGGGACTGTCAATAAGATCGGTTTCAGCCTTAAGAAGCATAGTCCGGAGATTCTTGTAGTCTCCGGCGTGATCGGAGCAGTTGCGAGTACCGTTATGGCTTTGCAAGGCGACGCTCAAAGTGAATGATATTTTGGAAGAGCACAAGGAGACCATGGATAAGATCTATGAAGCCCCTACGGACGATCCTCAGGTGTATTCGAAGATGACAAGAAGAAGGATACGGTTATTGTCTATACGCAGACAGCGGTAAAAGCTTGTGAAGCTGTATGGACCGGCTGTAATTCTCGGCACTTTATCGGTGAGTAGCATTCTGGCATCCAATAACATTCTGAGGAAGCGTAACGCGGCGCTTGCAGCAGCTTATGCAGCGATAGATCGTAGCTTTACGGAGTATCGCAATCGCGTTGTCGAGAGATTCGGCGAGGAAGTTGATCATCAGCTTCGCTACAATGTCAAGGCGCAGGAGATCGAAGAGACCGTCGTTGATGAGAAGGGTAAGGAAAAGAAAGTCAAAAAGACTGTCGAGGGTCGCTGATCCTAATACTGAGAGCATCTATCAGAGTATTTCACCCGTACAAATCCGAATTGGGAGAATGACTCCGATTTCGTCGAGACTTTCTTAAGGATGCAGCAGAACTACGCAAATGATCTTCTCAGAGCAAATGGGCATTTAACATTGAACAAAGTTTATGACATGCTCGGTTTTCAGGATACCAAGGCAGGTATGGTTGTCGGCTGGGTGTATGATCTGGATCATCCGAATGGCGACAATTATGTCGAGTTCAATGTGAAGAAGGTTCATCTGCCGAATGAGCGCGGCGGTCTTGAAGAAGCATATGCGATCGATTTCAATGTCGATGGCAACATTTATGATCTTATGGTTTTGAAGGGATGGGCCCCGTTTTATTGGGTCTGGTAACTTCTATCAGGATCAAATGGACTACCCTTGGTTGTTTGGTGTGACTAAGGGTAGTTCTTTTCATTAGGAGGGAGCGGTTTTGAAAAAAGATTTACGAGTGGTCACATGCTTGCTATTTATATTTGCCGTGGAAGTATGTGGGCATATCATAGGGTTAAATCAGAAAGAGGTCAAAGCTACACCAGCAGAAGTAGTATCCCTGGTGCCAGCTGAGATTACACCGGCGGTTTATATTTCTCATCAAACTGACAATTATGTAACAGTCAATGTTGTGACTAAGCAAGATGTTGTTGACAGGATTATACCCGATGAACCGGAAACGGTTCTTTCTGAAAAAGACATCGAGCTGATTGCCTTATTAACCATGGGTGAAGCGGAAGGCGAGTATGAATACGGACAGAGACTCGTTATTGATACAGTTCTCAATCATATGGACTCAGTATATTTTCCAGATACCGCTTATGATGTCATTTATCAAACAAATCAGTTCTCGTGCATGTGGAATGGGCGAATAAAAGTCTTGCCATGTAAAAGATGAGCTCTGCGAACTTGTACGAGAGGAGATGCGGTCTCGAACTAACTCTGAGGTTGTGTTCTTTACAGCTGGTGACTACGGCAAATACGGAAAAGCATCTGTTTAAGGCCGGTAACCATTATTTTTGCAGCTATGAATGAAAGGAGATCAATTATGAACGGAAGTTTAGCAGTTGTTTCTTATACTCTGTCAGCTTTATCAGGTATCTGCTTTGTGGCAGGTATCGCAGTATTATTTGGTGAGAGGGTGTGATGTATATGGAAGGATTTGAAAATCTTATATCTGTACTCGACTTCACCCTTGATACCAAACGCAAGAGGCATATTGTTGGTGGGATTCTTTTGAGCGTATCTCTCTTATTTGGAGGGCTTGCTTTTACCACCATGACACTGAGGATGGAGGAAAAGAACGATGAGTAAGAGTTTATATTTTTAACCTTTATCGCTGGGGCGGCAGCTGGCTCTGCGGTGGCTTGGTATTTTGTGAAAAACTAAATATGAAAAGATCGCTCAGAAGACTTCGAGTCTCGAAGATCAGCGGACAGAATTCTGCGAGCCGAAGAAGCTCAGCGGAAAGAAGTCGAGGAAAGTTATGAAAACGAGCAGAAGCAAACCGTAACTGAGGGCGGCTTATGACAAACCAAGCATTATGGAGTATGCAAAAAAGTTACAGTCAGCTGGCTATACAGATTACGCAAATGCTATGAATGGATTCTCAGGAAGCAAGGAGGATGACATGGTGAGAAAAGTACCGTATGTAATCGCTCCGGATGAATTTGGTGAGCTTGATGATTATGAAAAAGATCACTCTTACCTGCTATTCGGACGGGGAGTTGGCTGATGATAACGATGAAATAATTGAGGACGTGACCGAGACGGTGGGTTCTGATTTCGAGGATCACTTTGGAGAGTATGAGGAAGACTCTGTCTATGTCAGAAATGATATGCGGGAATGTGATTATGAGATCCTGCGTGACACCAGAACTTACGAAGAGGTCTCGGGTAACAAGCCACGTCAGGTGGAGGTGTGATGAATGAGTTGAGAAACGAATACTTCGATTGGATGTGTGATTTGGTCTGCGATCCGAAATACATTGGAAGGCTCTCGTATAGAGAGCTTTTATATTTTCTGGATCAAACAGACTTTACCTATTCAATAGCGATGGATGCAAACCGATTTGAGGACGGAACGGACCTGCGCTATCGATTTGGGTATGAGCACGATCTCGAAGGGGCCGTTATCGCAACTGAGCTGGACGATAGAACCCTTGCAGTGTTTTAGAGATGATGGTTGCCCTTGCTGTACGTTGTGAAGAAAAATATTATGGATAACCCCGACATCGGCAATCGTACCGGTCAGTGGTTTTGGAACATGATAGATAGCCTTGGTTTGGAGACCATGACCGATGAGAAATTTAATCCACGAGTCACCAAACAGGTTATAGAACGATTTTTGAATCGTCGCTACGAACGAGACGGCAAGGGTGGCTTATTCACCTTACACGGTATTGATCGCGACTTACGTCGTGTCGAAATCTGGTATCAGGCGATGTGGAGTCTCAACGAGGTAGTAAAGCGTTGAAGTACTCATGAAAAATTGAAAGGAGAAACAAAATGCGAAATGTTTTGATAAGAGATCTCGGCGATGCGGTTGGAGCCATGACTCATAACACCGAGGTACTGGCGAGAGCCATAAAGAAAACAAATCGCAAGACGGGGCTGGTTCTGGTTGCTGGAATTATATTTGGCATCACAACACGGCTCCACTTTGCTGAACAGGAAGCAAAAATTGTAGAGCTGAGCAGAGAGATCAAGGAGCTTAGAGACGAAAAGGGAGATTAAAAACACGATGATCGACTTTCTTATGATTTTCAACACGTAGTACAAAGCGTGGTGTAATAGAAATCTATCCGAAGTTTATTATCAAGAAAAGCTCCGATCTGATGATACAGGGGCGGTGACTTCTATGCTATCTGGATTGAAGAACACGGTTTGTGGTCTACGGACGAACAGGATGCTTTTACAGCTAATCGACCGCGAACTGGACAGGTACGCGGAAGAGAACCGTCAGCGTTTTGATTCCAATATTAAAGTGTTGCACATGTGGGATGCAGAGACTGGCATGATTGATCGCTGGCATAACTACTGCAAGAAACAGATGCGAGATTCATTCCATATGCTGGATGAAAAAAATTGATATTTTCAAACACCGAGACAAATAAAGAAGATTATGCCAGTAAGAAATTGGATTACCCATTAGAAGCTGGAGACCTTACGGCTTATGACAAGCTGATGTCCACTTTATATTCTGATGAAGAGAGACGGAAGATTGAATGGGCGATAGGTTCAATAGTTTGTGGCGATTCAAAGAAGTTGCAAAAGTTTATGGTTCTATATGGTGCAGCGGGAACTGGTAAGTCAACGGTGCTCAACATCATCCAGCAGTTGTTCGAGGGATATTATTCAGTATTTGACGCTAAGAGTCTTGGGTCTTCGTCTAATTCATTTGCTTTGGAAGCGTTCAAGACTAATCCTCTTGTAGCTATCCAGCATGATGGCGATCTGTCAAAGATAGAGGACAACACAAGGCTCAACAGTTTGGTATCTCACGAGCTAATGACAGTAAACGAGAAGTTCAAATCGACATATTCTAATCGGTTTAAATGCTTTCTCTTTATGGGTACGAATAAACCTGTAAGGATTACAGACGCAAAAGTCAGGGTCTTATCAGAAGACTTATTGATGTATCTCCCACCGGAGAAAAAGCTGAGTCCTAAAGAGTATAAAACCATAGTGAAACAAGTTGGTTTTGAACTTGGTGCGATAGCGTATCACTGTCAGGAAGTCTATGAAGCAGACCCAGGATTGTATGACGATTATATTCCAATCACAATGTTGGGTGCGTCGAACGACTTCTATAACTTCATCATTGATTCTTACCACGTTTTTAAGAAAGAGGACGGAACGACCTTGAAAGCGGCATGGGCAATGTACAACACGTATTGTGAAGAAGCGAAAGTTGCCTATCCGTTTTCACAAAGAATTTTTAAGGAGGAATTGAAAAAAACTATTTTCGAGAGTATCATGAACGGTTCAATCTCGATGATGGCACAAGAACTCGAAGCTACTATCAGGGATTTCGTTATAGAAAAAAATTCGATGGCGAAAAAAATCACGAGGTAAAAAAATCGGAAAAAAACAATCCAGTTCCTGGCTGAAATTTGACCAGACCGAATCTATCTTCGATAAAGAGTATGCTTCTTGTCCTGCTCAATATGCCTCAGAGAAAGGCTCTCCATTCAACAAATGGGCGAAAGTTACTACTACTCTTGGAGATCTTGACACAACAAACTGCACTACGTTAAAAGGTCCTACACAACTAATCTTTATGGACTTTGATATTCCTGATGAGAATGGAAACAAGTCTTATGAGAAAAAACGTTAAAGCGGCGAGTAAATTTCCACCAACATACGCTGAACTAAGCAAGTCTGGTGCTGGGATACATCTCTATTATATTTACACTGGAGATGTCTCAAAAGCTTAGCAGGATCTTTGATGAGCACATTGAAATAAAGGTGTCCAGCGGCAATAGTTCAATTCGTAGAATGCTTACGAAGTGTAACGATTTGCCAGTCGCTACTATTAGCTCAGGTTTACCGACGAAAGGAGAAAAAGATGGTAGATTTTTGATGCAATAAAAGAGCGAGAAAGGGCTTCGAGCACTCATAAAGAAAAACCTTAACAAAGAGGTTCACCCTGGTACGAAACCCAGTATCGACTTTATATTTAAGATTCTTGAGGATGCTTATGAGAGTGGTCTGAAATATGATGTAACAGACATGCGACAGAGCGTCCTTGCTTTTGCAGCAAACAGCACGCATCAGGCTGAATACTGCATCAAACTCGTAAACAAGATGAAGTTCCATTCAGAAGATGTTTCTGAATCGCAGAATAATGAGGATGCCAAGTTGGTGTTCTATGATGTGAAGTCTTCCCGAATCTGTTCCTTGTCAACTGGAAGATAGAGGGTGAGGGCAAGAAAGTTGTCCGAATGATTAACCCGAAACCTGCCGAGATTGAGGAGCTGATGCGGTTTAGACTCGTGGGTTTCAACTGTCGCAGATACGACAATCATATTCTGTATGCCCGTCTCATGGGTTATACGAACGAGCAGCTATATAATCTGTCTCAGAAAAATTGTCAATGGCAGTAGAATTGCTTCTTTGGTGAAGCGTACAATGTGTCTTACACGGATGTCTATGACTTCGCTTCTGCCGGGAACAAAAAAAGAGTCTGAAGAAGCTGGAAATCGAGATGAGGATTCACCATCAGGAGCTTGGACTTCCTAGGATGAGCCGGTTCCGGAAGAGCTGTGGCCGAAGGTTGCTGAGTATTGTGATAACGATGTTATTGCAACGGAGGCGGCCTTTAATTATTTAAAAAGCAGACTGGACGGCAAGGCAGATTCTGGCAGACTTGGCAGGAATGAGTGTCAACGATACGACCAACGCTCTCACAACCAGAATTATATTTGGCAACGAGAAAAAGCCGCAGGACGAGTTCTGCTATCGTAATCTCGCTGAGCCGGTCCACCATCTTGACGAGGAAATTTATCAGTTCTTGGCCGAGGCTTGCCCGGAGATGATGCAGCAGACTCACGGCGAGGCAGGCAGTCTTCTTCCATATTTTCCCGGTTATACCTTTGAGAACGGCACATCCATTTATCGCGGGGAAGAAGTCGGGGAAGGCGGCTATGTATATTCCGAGCCTGGCGTGTACGGCAATGTTGCATTGCTGGATATTATTTCGATGCATCCGCACAGTAGCATTGCCGAGTGCTTGTTCGGTGTAAGGTTCACGAAAGCGTTCCGTGATATTGTGGAGAGCCGTGTCAGCATCAAGCACGAAGCATGGAACCTTGCAAATACGATGCTGGACGGAAAAACTCACGCCTTACATTCAGAAGGTAATCAATGGAGAGATGACTTCCAAAAGATTTGGCAAGTGCCTTGAAGACAGCTATCAACTCTGTCTACGGCTTAACATCTGCTTCGTTTGAGAATGCGTTCCGTGATCCGAGAAACATCGACAACATTGTGGCGAAGCGAGGGGCATTGTTCATGATCGACCTGAAGCACGCCGTACAGGAGAAAAGGTTTCGCTGTAGCTCATATCAAGACAGACTCAATCAAGATTCCCGATGTTACCCTGAAATCATCCAGTTTGTGATGGACTTCGGTTTTGAAGTATGGTTACACCTTTGAACACGAGGCTACATACGATAGGATGTGTCTGGTGAATGACGCAGTTTATATTGCCAGATACAAAGACCAAGATAAGCTCCGGAAAGTGGACGGCGACAGGAACCCAGTTCCAGATCCCTGTATGTGTTCAAGAAGCTGTTTAGCAAAGAGGATATTGTCTTTGAGGATCTATGTGAGGCGAAGTCTGTGAGCAGCTCATTATATTTGGACATGAACGAGAGTCTGCCTGATGTATCCGATCTGGAGAAAAGAGCTGTCAAAGCTTGAGTCCAAGTACAAAAAAAGGGCAAGCTGTCAGATACTGCATTCGAGTGCGAGACGCCACCTTTGGTAGAAGCTATAGCCAAAGGCCATAATTATATTTTTCGTGGGCAAGGTTGGCAACTTCTGTCCAATCAAACCAGGTTGTGGCGGCGGTCTGTTGATGCGTGAGAAAGATGGCAAATACTATGCGGTTACAGGCTCAAAGGGATATCGCTGGCTTGAATCTGAGATGGTCAGAGAGCTTGGCAAGCAGAAAGACATCGATGAGTCCTATTATATTTCAATGGTCGATGAAGCTGTGGCGGCGATCGGTAAGTACGTAGACATCGAGCAATTCACTGCTGACGAACCGTACAAGAAGAAAGACGACCTTAGCTGGCTTTATGTGCCAGAGGGTGTAGATGAAGAAATACCATTCAACTAATGAAAGGAGAAATAAAAATGGCTAAGAACATGCCGAACTTGAACATTGAGAATGCGAAGATCATCTTCCGGAACTTTTCCGGGAGGGAGCAAAAGTACAACCGTGAGGGTGACAGGAACTTCTGTGGTCATCGACGACGAGGAGAAAGCTAATGAGCTTGTGAATGATGGATGGAACATCCGCATCCTGGCTCCTCGTGATGAGGATGACACTGCTAAGAAGTATATCCAGGTCAAGGTGAAATATGGTGACTATCCGCCCAAGATCGTTCTGGTCACGAAGCGTGGGCAGACAACTCTGGATGAGGAGTCAGTCGAGACTCTGGATTATGCAGAGATCCGTAATGTGGATCTGACCGTCAGTCCTTATGAGTGGGAGGTCAATGGTAAGACTGGCATCAGTGCATACCTCAAGACCATGTATGTCACCATCGAGGAAGATGAGTGGGCGGACAAGTATTCAGAGTAAGACCGGCGGGCGGTGATCTATAATAATGTTGCCGCCCATTTTATATTTCTGAAAGGAGAAACAGAAATGAATACAGAAATTGCTGGAACTATAAGATTTGGAAATCACATGCTTCATGTCTATTCGTCTCTTGATGAACCGCTATTCCGTGCTACGGACGTTGCCGACATAATCGAATACAGCAATGACAATACGTTCCGCTTACTCGGTCTCGTTGAAGAGGATGAGAAGCTGAACCTACCAGTTGTAGTTGCAGGTCAAAGAAGAAATGCAGGTTTTGTAACCGAGACTGGGCTCTATAATATCCTCGCACAAAGTAGGATGCCTATAGCTCGTGCTTGGAGACGAGTAGTCCACACAGAACTCGTAGAGCTTAGAAAGCAGCGTGGTCTTGATATTTCTCAGAGATTCAATGAATGGAACGATCTTATGGACACAATCTATTTTGACGAGGAATCTGGGAGACTCATGCAATCTGTAACCATACCAGGCGGAGACGTTAAGCAAATTCCATGGGAGGGCAAGTAAATGTTTCTATTATATTTAGTAATTATGCTTTTTCTTTATGCTATTAACAGAAATATTATGAGTGCTGATCTAAGAATGATCTGGCTATTGGTAACTTGGTCTGTGATGGCGGTTGTTTATGCTATTGAGGCACATAAAAAGATAGGAGGTGTCTATGGACAAAGCCAATGATGTTTATAGACTTTGAAAAAGTGGTGTCCTAAATGCAAAATATAAGGATACGGAGGAATACCGCGAACCTTGCAACTCCTGTCTTGAGGGTACCAGCAAGACCAAACGATAGCAGTCCTGAAAGATGGGAGAAAAAGTAATGGAAAGAATCAAAAATCTCAGCGGATTATTTTGGGCTTCGACATATTAACCGGTCAGAGGCCTTTTTATTCTCCGAAAAAGGAATCCAAGGAGCCTAATCAGGATTTCAAATCGATTCTTGATAAGGAGATGAGCAATTATGAGCGAAAGGAGAAAGTTGAATGAAGAAAATCAAAATTCCAAAAACACTCCTATGCTTTTGTGGATGGCTCCTTCAATCCTATGACAAATATTTATGGTTGTGGGGGCTTTCTTATTGACCAGTATGGTAAGAGACACATCATACAGGCAACCGAAAAAATCCTGAGTGGGCAAAAATGAGAAATGTAGCCGGCGAAATACTCGGCGCAAAGAAAAGCCATGCAGCTTGCTCAGAAACTCAGAATGAAAAACTCACAATCTTCCACGATTATGAGGGGATTGCAAACTGGCCTATGGGTACATGGAAAGCAAAAAACCACTACCAAAGACTATGTGCAATTCGTTTGGAGTGTAGCGGCAGCAGGCTTGACTTTATATTTTGTCCACGTCAAAGGGCATTCTGGTATAGCCGGTAATGTGAAGCTGACCTACTCGCAAAGAGATGCAGTTGGATTGGCTACAAAATCATTAAAAACAGCATAGGAGGTGATACACCATGACTATAAATGATATGCGAGTAGCAATACTTGCTTCATATCCTAATGCGGGAATGGGTTTCCGACAGAAAAGTTGCAACAATGCGTACTGCCCAGGTCATTGCTATCTACAAATCTATACAGGAAAGAGAAGCAAAGCACAAAAAAACAGAAACGACAGGACGAAGAATTCCACCAGATGGATATTTTTTTGAGTATATGGTTACTAATCCTGAGAGAGATGCAGCCGAAAACCCATACACAAATTGCATTATAAGGAGGTATGAAAAATTGAATAGAGAGCAAAGGAGAAAACAGAAGTGCAAGGCGCAGAAAGTGCTCAAGCAGAACTTTTTATATTTGTGACCCGGAGAAAAACATAGGATGCTCCGGTCATTACATGCTACATCTCGGTAGATTGGTACAAGCTCACTCGTGAAGAGTATTACGGCGAGGAAGCAAAACAGAGGTGTGAAAGATGGCAGGAATCAATCTCAGAGACCACCAGATGGATGCGGTCAAACGAATGAAAAAAACGGCTGCATACTCTGCGGCGATGTAGGCAGCGGTAAGTCTCGTACCGCCCTGCCTACTATTATATTTTTACAGGGGCGGTGAGATCGGTACGGACGAGTATGTGCCCATGGATGATGTGGACATACGAGATCTTTATATTATCACGACTGCCCGAAAAAGAGACACTCTACGAATGGGAGGGCGAGCTCAGTCCTTTTTACTCACTACGAACGACGATATCAAGTTCTACAGCCATAAAGTTGTCATAGACTCTTGGAATAACATCAAGAAATACAAGGACGTCATAGGAGCATTCTTTATATTTGATGAACAGAGGGTCGTCGGCAGTGGGATTTGGGTCAAAGCATTCCTTAATATCACAAGAAAAACCAGTGGATACTGCTCTCAGCGACTCCGGGGGATACATGGAGCGATTATATTCCAGTCTTTGTGGCGAACGGCTTCTATAAAAACAAAAACAGAGTTTATACGAGAGCATGTGGTCTATAGTCGGTATACAAAGTTTCCCAAGATTGATCGCTACATTAACACTGGGCGATTGATTCATTTTGCGAAATGATATTCTTGTGAGCATGGATTTCAAACGAGAGACAGTCTCTCACCACGAAGATGTCTATGTGCCTTATGACATTCAGAAGTACAAAGATATTTGCAAAAAGAGATGGGACCCTTGGAAAGACAAACCTATCGAAAACGCGAGTGAGTTCTGTTATGCCTTGCGTAAGGTTATCAATGAAGATGAGTCCCGAGCAATATACGTTCTAAGCATTCTGCATGAGCATCCACGAGCTATTATATTCTACTCGTTTGACTACGAGCTTGAGATTCTGAAAAAAGCCGCGGCAGAGAATTCTATAACTTGTGCAGAATGGAACGGTCATCAGCACGAACCTATTCCAGCATCTGAAAGATGGATGTATCTGGTTCAGTATAATGCTGGAGCTGAGGGCTGGAACTGTATTACAACAGACACTATTATATTCTACTCTCAGAATTATTCTTACAAGGTTATGGTGCAGGCTTCTGGACGAATTAACAGGCTTAATACACCTTATACAGATCTGTACTACTACCACCTGAAAAAGTAGGGCGGGTATCGATTTGGCTATAGGCAAGGCTTTGAAAGATAAGAAAAAAATTCAACGAATCTGGATTCTATGAGAAAGGAAAGAGTTGAGATGATTATTTTAGACGTACAAGACTACTGTCAGAATTGCAAGGATTTCGATGCGGATGTGGAAAAGCCAAAACGGGTATTATCTGGAGACGGTAATGTTTTACAGACGGATACAATTATTCGTTGTGATAATCGAAATCGCTGCGAGGGCATAAAAAGATATTTGGAGAGGCAGCAAAAAGAATCCAGAAGGATTTGGGCTTTTACAAATACTTGTCCAGCTGGTATCTGAAAGTTGACGAAAGGAGAAAACAAAAAAATGGCATTACTACCAGATGCTAAAACTCTCGATATGTCTCAGCCGTTGATATTTGTTTCGAGAGGGCGACGCTCAATAATGCTTTTGGATACGGTTTCAATGATGGATATAAAAACTGAGGAAGACATAGAGAGCGGCGTCTTAAACATCGTTAAATTGCAAGATGAAGGTGGCTACTATGCGGATCTTGGCGACTCGAAAAGGGATCCGGAATTTATCACGCAGGAGGTATAGACGATGGGACAGCAATCTAAGACTGAATTATATTTACATGACATTGCGACTCTCTTAAGAGTATTGCTAAAGACGTCAAACTCAATCAGGAGGTTAGACCAAGAGTGATGATTTCAAACGATTTCATGAATCCGCCGGAATTTGATAATGACATAAAGGCTTTACGGACGAAGCCTGAGCCGCCAAAGAAAAAGAAAGTCTTCATCAGCGGCCCGATGTCTGGTTATCCTGATTTCAATCGCCCTTCTTTCTTACAGGCTGAGAAAGAGCTTGTGGCTTCTGGATATTCTGTATTCAATCCGGCATGGCTGCTTGTGGATGAAACATGGGAGAGATCTGACCTGATGGCGATTGATACAGCGGCTCTGAGTCATTGTGACTTTATCTATCAGCTTGAAGGATGGCAGAATTCTGATGGAGCAAGACTGGAACAAGTCTATGCTGAATACACGGAATTCCTTTCCTCTTTAAGGAGGAGTACGGATTCATTGTGAAATCATAATTATATTTCTCAAGCCGAAAGGAGAAATCACTATGAATGAAAAACTGAATAACGAGGATCTGTCTTTCAGTCAGGAAGAAAAAGCAGATGATCTGGGATTCGCTTGTGCTTCACCAACATGTATTGTTGGGTTTGACAACTTCTCAGCACTCTGTCGACGATATATTTAAGGAGCGTTACGATATTTGTATTGCTCTGATGAGGAAGATCGACAACGAATGGTCTATTATACACTGAAAGGAGACCGAAAGATGATATATCCTAAAAAAACATTCTCGGAGGCCTGGCATTTTATAGTGCTGGGTCTTCTTAGTATATGGGCTTGCGATATGGATGCCACATTCGCTGTTCTTGCAGTGCCATTTGGCTTCTGGATGATCTTTAGTAAGGATTATATTTTTGACGAAAGGAGTTATTGGGATGATGAATCGTGCGCAACGCAGGGGCAGCCGAGAAGCAAACTCATACGAAAGTTAGACGACCGCCCACATATAATGTCACTCAGCCACAACTCCATCATATGGTGCATCAGGAAATTGATCGTGATCTGAAAGCCACAAGACAGGAAATCATGGATGAAGCCATTAACCAGGCAATGATATTACTTCTGACTCTGCCTTTGGAAGTTCTCATGAATTACTATGTCCAGCCTGAAGATTACCGCGCTCTCATACCGGAATTCACAAACTACGTACTTCAGTATTATGAAGATTGGCAAGACGGAAAGTTGGATATGGACAAACTCAAAGAAGACTTATGGGAGTACGGTGGTATTAGATTAGAAGAAGGAGAAAGAGAGGTTGAGGAAACTGATGGAACAGGAGTCTAAAAAGAAACTTGTGGATTATATTGGTATACCCGTGAAGGAGGAGTATGAGGAGTGAAATTTGAAAACCAAATGAAAAATTCAGAGGGCTATTCTGATCCGACCGCATATGAAGCGATCTGCAACACTACCAGAGAAGAGGATGGCAGGTTTCACCGCCTGCTGTCCACTCTCTTTTATATTTGCGAGATGGCCGGTTTTGAGGTGCAAGGCAGAATAATTCTGAAAGATAAGAGAACAGGTAAGGTCTGGAGGTAGCTGAATGCGTGAGAAAGATGGCACAAAAAATGGAAACGAGGGCGTCCGTACAGCCCTGATAGTCGCCGCCAGACTGTGAAATTTAGGCTAAATGAGGAAGAAAAAGACATGCTGGAGGCTGTATGTTTTGAGAAAAATCTGTCGATTTCTGAGATTTTACGGACGGGAATCCGGTCTCAGTACCTCGAAATTGCAAAAAGAGGTGAATTATTGGGGTACAAAAAAGCCCACTTTTTATTTTGGCTGGTCAGAAATTTTTGGTCGTTTTTGAAGTTGTTTGATTTATTGTGGGCACAAAAATATTTAATGTGGGTACAATAATTCGATTTTTGCCCACTTTTTGTTTTTTTCTGCCCACTTTTTGACCCCAAAATGGTCACCCTAAAATCCAGTATTTATGCGGGTTTGCGGCTCAAAAAGCCCACTTTTGCCCACCTTTTTCTCTTATTAGTCGTGAGAAAAAAAGTTTAATATATATAAAAAGAATTGAAAAAATGGGTGGGAAAAATGGCCATTATTGTACCCACAAAAAAATAGGAGGACTTTTTCATGGCAAAAAATTAGAGACGATCCTTATCAAGAAGTTTATAATCACTTTTTAGCGATTTACCCAAAACTAAAGAATGAAGTTATAGGCTACCGTCCGTATGGATTCATGACAATTTTATTATATTTTCCAGATGGCGGACGGATGCTATTTAGCGACTATGATAGACAGGCGAAGTTTGTCAGCATCAACTAACTGAAAAATCTTGTTGATTTACATAAAAATCTGAGGTACAATAAGGTTGAATAAGTATGTGGACACTGACAATATTATATTTCTTCGTGAGGTTTACAAGCCGTTTTATGAAAGGGAGATGATAGGAGCTCTTTATCTCTACTTCGTAGTTGGAAGCATAAAGCGTGCTTCCGCGTCTTATACGAAAGGAGATAAGGAATATGAGAAGAGACAGAATTTAGACCACGGGTTTCAGTTTAATTACAACAATCACCGTATAGGGAGATCCGAGCAGTTGAACGAAACGCAGATGGATATTCTCGGTGATGCTGGGTCTAATTCGGCAGGGATGTATGTGCAATGCAGTTCTTGTGGACAGTACATGAATTTTGAAGAAGGAACCAATGGAGGATTTGGACGATGGATATGTCCAAGCTGTGGAGCGAAAAGTTAGAGAAATTGACAGCTTATAACCAGTTGGGAAGAGAGAATGAAAAAGAATCTACGAAATGGAATAATGATACTGTTCCTGAAGGATGTGCTGCTTGCGGCGGACCTTGGCCGAGCTGTCAGACAAGCTGTTCAATGTACGATGACTGAAACATAAAATTGTATTCACAGAGAGGAGTCACTACGGTGGCTCTTTTCTTTTGCTATTTTTAACCCCTCGAAAAAAATACATGCCCTTTTATGAAGAGAGAAGGATAAAAGCACCACTTTTGACATTTTTTACTTTCTCTTTTTGCATTTGTTGAAAAATGGTAAAGGAGGGCTGCCTATGGCTGGAAAATTGGAACGTGATTTCCAGAAAGAGCTTATCAAAGAGCTTAAAGCCGTGTTCAAAGACGGCATAGTCACAAAGTTGGACTCCAGCCACATACAAGGCATTCCCGATTTGCTGATTTTTATACAAAGATAAATGGGCCACCCTTGAATGTAAGAAATTTGCGGGCGCTAAAAAGCAACCGAACCAAGAGTATTACGTTGGGCTGATGAACAAGATGTCATTTTCAAGATTCATCTGTCCGGAAAACAAGGAGGAAGTGCTTCATGATCTTCAACGAACATTCGGATCTTAAAGGACAGCACGCGTTGTTTAGTCAAGCTCAAGCGCTTGGCTCAGATATGATAGCGAGAAAGTCGCAGATCGTATCTTGTCACAATATCGTGCACCACTCGGAACAGAGATCCACGAGTATGCAGCAATCCAAATCGAGCTTGGACAGAAAGTTAGCTCGGTTAAGCACTTAAAGCAGTCCATCTCTTCAGCTATTTACATCAAATATCTAAATATGGATCGCGAGCATGAAAGTTATATTCCGTATGCAATGAAGCTGATTAAGTTTCTCGGATTCTTACAGGAAGAGATATTTGAGACTGTGAAACAGTACATCAACGACGCTATCGGATATAAGATGACAGCTGAGCAAGTAATCTACTACTCGGATGAAATTTTTGGCATAACAGATGCCGTTGCTTTTGCAACAATTTTTTTAAGAATACACGATTTGAAAAACCGGAGCTTTCCCGGCTCACATGGAACAGCTTGAAGTTTACGCTGCTCTCTTCTGCATGGAATACAAGATTAAGCCTGGAGACATCGGAATGGAACTTCGTTTGTATCAAACGGGAGACATTATAGTTCACAATCCAACCGCTGAAGACATATTACCGATAATGGATCAAATTGTAACCATAGGTAGAACAGCAAAAAGAAATTAAAGAACTGGAGGGTTAAAGGATGAATCCCTGTAGCAGAAGATATTTTAATGCATTACGGAATGCCTCGGCGTTCTGGTCGCTATCCTTGGGGTTCGGGCGATAATCCTTATCAGCATAGCGGAGATTTCTTAAGTAGAGTTCAGACTCTTGAGAAGCAAGGGCTTTCGCAGAAGGAAATTGCAGATACATTAGGTCTTACTACAACTCAGCTCAGAATTCAGAAGAGCTTGGCGAAAGATGAAAGACGCGCAGACCTCGTTGCTACGGCTAAAGGCCTTAGAGAAAAAAGGCTATAGTCTTAATGAAATTGCCAAAGAGATGGGGTTTGCTAATGATTCATCTGTACGCTCTCTTTTGAATGAAAAATTCGAAAGCCCGGATGAACAGAGCAAGACAGACAGCTGATTATCTCAAAAGATGATTGATGAAAAAGGGATGATCGACGTCGGAACCGGAGTTGAGCGTGAGCTTGGAGTTTCAAGAGAAAAAATTGAACGAAGCTCTCGAAAATTCTTCAGATGGAAGGTTATCCGGTTTATGGAGGCGGTGTTCCACAGGTAACAAATCCTGGAAAACAGACGAACATTAAAGTTGTGTGTCCTCCTGGAACAGAGCATCGTGAAATTTACGATTTCGAAAATGTGCATTCTGTTAGGGATTACGACCAGATTCTCACAGATGACGGTACTAAAGTTAGACCCGCATTTCAGTATCCTGAGAGCATGGATTCTAGCAGACTGAAAGTTAGATACGCTGAGGAAGGTGGAATTCAGAAAGATGGAGTTATGGAAATTCGCAGAGGGGTTGAAGATCTTTCTCTTGATGAAGCTCACTATGCTCAGGTCAGAATCATGGTTGATGGCTCCCATTATTTGAAGGGCATGGCCGTTTATGGTGACGATAAAGACTTCCCACCTGGCGTAGACGTCATTTTCAATACTAATAAGAAAGTTGGAACACCGGTTTGCGGCAGCAAAGACAATACAGTTCTAAAGAACATTAAGAATGATCCCAGCAATCCGTTTGGATCGCTCATCAAAAGAGCATGGTGGGCAAAGCTATTATGTTGGTCCGGATGGTAAGGAGCATTTGTCACTGATCAATAAAGCGTGCCGAAGAAGGTGACTGGGGAGAATGGAGTAAGCATCTACCATCTCAGTTCTTGTCTAAGCAGAGTATGACATTGATTCATAAACAGCTTGGACTCGCGACAGCAGATAAAGGTTGCGGAATATGATGAAATTTGCTCACTCACAAACCCTACTGTCAAGAAGGCGTTGCTTAAATCATTTGCAGATGACTGTGATTCGGCAGCAATACACCTTCAGGCGGCAGCTTTACCTCGTCAGAAGTATCAGGTAATATTACCGCTCACATCTATCAAAGAAAAATGAGGGTTTATGCCCCTAATTATGATAATGGCGAGCAGGTTGCACTGATTCGTTACCCTCACGGTGGAACTTTTTGAGATACCCATTGTTACAGTCAACAATAAGTTGGCAGAGGGAAAAAACGAGTTCTTGGTAACACTCCTAAAAGATGCTATTGGTATCAATAGTAAAAGTTGCCGAAAGACTATCAGGAGCAGACTTCGATGGCGACACTGTTATGGTTATACCGACTGGCGGAAAGATAAAGATAACATCTACACCGCCATTAAAGGGACTTGAGGGATTTGATCCTAAGATTTCATATGGACCGGACAGCATAACGACCCCCTATAAGAAGATGAAGAACACCCAGACAGAGATGGGTAAGGTGTCAAACCTGATTACAGACATGACCCTTAAGGGGGCTACACAAGACGAGTTAGCTCGTGCAGTTCGACATTCAATGGTTGTTATTGATGCAGAAAAGCATGACCTGGATTATAAGAGAAGTGAAAAAAAGACAATGGTATTGCTGCTCTTAAAAAGAAGTATCAGGGTAGAATTGAAGATGGTAAGTATAAAGAGGGTGCTGCAACACTGATCTCTCGTGCTAAGGCTGAGGTATCGGTGGTGAAGCGTAAAGGTAGCCCCATTATCAATGATGATGGCTCTCTTAGCTATAAGACTGTGGAAGACCCCACTTATGTGGATAAGAAGACGGGTAAGGTGAAGACCCGTACACAGGCCAGTACCCAGATGGCAGAGACAAAGGACGCCCGTACCCTCTCTTCAGGAACCCCCCAGGAAGAAGCTTATGCTAAGTATGCTAATAGCATGAAGTCTTTGGCTAACCAGGCACGTAAGGAGATGGTGGGTACCAGTGAGATAGAATACTCCCGCATCAGCAAGGGCCACTTACCAAAAAGAATCTGACTCCCTGGAGGCTAAGCTGAATGTGGCTTTAAAGAATGCCCCCCGTGAGCGTCAAGCTCAGGTAATAGCTAACGCCTCTGTAGCTGCCAAGAAACAAGCTAACCCCGACATGACCAGAGCTGAGATCAAGAAGGCCAGTCAACAGGCGCTCACAGGCTCGCCAACAGGTGAGGTGCAACCCGTAAGCCTATTGAAATAACAGATAGAGAATGGGAAGCCATTCAAGCTGGTGCTATCAGCGAGAACAAGCTTACACAGATCATCAATCATGTTGACATCGACAGTCTTAGACAACGAGCAACACCTCGTGCTACTACTGCTTTAAGCACAGCCAAGCAAGCTAAGATAGCATCTATGAATGCTTCTGGTTACAGCACAGCTGAAATAGCTGAAGCTCTTGGTGTATCGACTTCGACTGTGTCCAAGTATTTGTAGAAAGGAAGTGAATCGATCAATGACAAGACAATGTGCTTTAACAACATTTGACAATCCTTTCGATCCATTTGAACAGTTCGATTCATGGTTTCTCTTTGACACAGAAAAAGGTTACAACTCTTGTGCTTATCTTGGAAGAATTGCAAAAACTTCTGATCAAATGTCGGATGAAGAGAATGATCGCGAAGTCGAGACGAGCAATTGATGAGATTGTCAAATATGATTTCATGAACGTCTACAAAAAGTTTTTAAGAAAAAAAGGATTTAACTGCATAAATAAACGTGGTTGATGAGAGCTGAGCCGCTAAGGTATAGGGGGTCTAACAAAAATGGCACCCCATCCCTTATCGCGGCAGTCTTAAAAACTTCTCCGGGGGAATTTTTATATTTTTGGGTCCCTATAATTTCAAGGCACTTAAAAGAGCTCGTTGGGTTGGTCAAGCTTTAACGGGTTCTTTCCTGTTTTCTCCTTTCGGATTCAGAGGGCATAGGGACAGCTCAGCGAGTTCTTTTTAAGTACCTTGAAAGTGTTGAATAGTTCTAAGGATATTTTGTAGAAGTACCACTAAACAAGTATTGAATACATCGAGAGGAGGTAGTAAGGGTGGGAAAACCTAAAGCCAGTAAGCCTTCCGATTCCCCTCGAAAGCTGCGACCGGCTTTTAACGCCCGAATCACAAGAGAATCAAATGATATCTCTGTCGATGGACCTCGCGATGAAGCAGTTGCAAGAAGGAACCGCATCTTCTCAGGTGATAACTCACTTTCTGAAGCTCGGTTCAACAAAGGAAAGACTTGAAAGGGAGAAACTGGAAGAGGAGAACAAACTATTGAGAGCTAAAAACCGAAGCTCTTCAGAAGACACAGCATGATGAGGAATTCTACAAGAAGGTACTCGATGCTATGAAGATCTATTCTGGTAATGGAGGTAGCGATGATGATTCGTACATACAGTGAGTTATCAATGCTTCCGACATTTGAGGAACGCTTTCAGTATTTACAGTTGAAAGGTGCAGTCGGAGAAGAAACTTTTGGTTTTGATCGATTCATCAATCAACAGTTTTACAGATCTCCGGAATGGAAACGAATCCGGGATATTGTCATTCTACGGGACAATGGATGTGACCTCGGTATTGAGGGCTATGAAATCCGAGAGCGAATCTTAATTCATCACATGAATACCGTATCCGTTAGAGATCTTGAAGCTCGGAGTGAGTTCCTACTCAACCCTGAGTATCTTATCACAACAACCCATAATACGCACAATGCTATACATTATGGAGATGAGGAGTTACTTATCACCGCTCCAAAAGGCGAGAGTTCTTAACGACACTTGCCCTTGGAAAAAGGTAGGGTTCGTGGAGTGTAGGCGGCCTCTGTGTTTCTGCCAATTCTTTCTCATGAAAAGCCTCCTATAAAAATATATAAACTTTGCAGAGGTCGCTATTACACTCATATGAAAGGAGAATCGAAATGGAAAGTATACTGACATCTATAAAGAAGATGCTCGGAATCACTGAAGAGTATACACACTTCGATGCAGATTTAATCATGCATATCAATTCTGTATTCATGATTTTAACTCAGCTTGGTGTCGGTCCATCTGAAGGGTTCTCTATCAAGGGGGCTGAAGAGACTTGGAATCAGTTTCTTCCAGAAGAGCAACGGCTTGAACTGGTAAAAACATATATGCACATGAAGGTCAAACTGATCTTCGATCCACCACTTGGCTCTGCGGTCATCGAAGTTATGAACCGTCAAATCTCAGAGTTCGAGTGGAGACTCAATGTCGCAGTCGATCCCGGCGAAACCACAGAGTAAGAGGGAACTCAAAATGGAGTTAAGGCATAGTACCAAGGGGTTCTACTTGGAAAAAAACATAAATACATTAAGCGGGTGAATGGAACATACTATTATCCCAATTCTTATGAGGAGGCAGACATCTTCCTGATGGGAAAAACGGCGGCGGAGCTAAATATAGCGAGTATACAAAAAGGCGATTCTGATTTCGATGATAAAAAAATTATGCGGATGGCAATCGTCTCGGCAATACAGACTTCTTTGGATTTCAAAGATCTGATGGAACTTATGTGATTCTCGAAGAAGACATGAAGTGGGAGCTCCTGCTGGAACAAAGATCACACCCGAAATGATTTCAAGATTGGAAGATTGGAATAAGGAAGTAGAATCTCGTAGAAATGCCGGAGATTTGAACACTGACAACTGGGTCGAGGATGTCACCAACGCTATCAATGGTGGCGGCAAGTCTTCTGGTGGTGGAAAACTTTCTTCTAAGGACATTGAAAACCTTGCAAAAGAAGTTATTAGTGGTAATTTCGGAAATGGTAAAGTTCGCAAAGACCTTCTTGGTGAAGATTATGTCGATGTCCAGAAAAAAAGTAAATGAAATGATGAAAAAGAAAACTTCCAAAGTTGTGAAGCACTCAGATTCAGAAGATGACTCTTTAACTCATCACGGAGTTTTTGGGCAGAGATGGGGGATTCGCAGATATCAGAATAAAGACGGTAGTTTGACATCGGCTGGCAGAAATCGCCTTCGCAACTCAGATTCAAAAATTTGATGAAAACGGAAGGGCCTCCGGTAATGATTCTGCTACTCGTAAGCGTAACCAATCTACGATCAACAGCAATGTACACGCGACCGTTGCGAACGACTATAAGAACGCTGGAGCTGTATTGCAGGGAGCTTCTAATGCCGCTCGTGGAGCGTCAAATCTCGGAAGACAATCTGCCGATAGATTGAGATCAAGAGCGGCAAATAAGATTGATACTTCTAAGATGACCGATCAGGAGCTTCAGAGAGCAATCAATCGTATGAATATGGAGCGGCAATACAAAGCACTCAGCACAGAGAATGTGGCAAGCGGTAGAGAATATGCAAGTAGTATGTTATCGACAGCGGGCGAGGTCCTTGCTATTGGTGCATCCGCAGCTTCTATCATGGTGGCTATTCATCAACTAAAGAGCTAGAGGAGTATGCGAACATGGAACACGATCTTTATCACCACGGAATTCTAGGAATGAAATGGGGTGTTAGAAGATTTCAGAATTATGATGGATCGTATACAAAAAGAGGATTAGCAAGATATAACAAAGCCTCTGAGGATTATGAGTCTGCAAAAAAGGTAACGAGTTCGGCAAAAGCCGCTTATAAAGCTGGCACAGGATCTAAAGCCGCTATAAAAGACGCTCGAAACGCCCAACGGCAGGCGAAGAAAGCACTTGATAAAAGCTACGACAAACTAAAACAAGATAAGCTTGCCGATCAGGGCAAGGATCTTTATAGCAAAGGAAAGACTATAACCTATAATTACGAGAAGGCCAGGTATACAGAAATTGGAATTATGGTCGCATCGAGACTTGTCGGAAGTGCTCTATCAAGAAGCGGTGCCTCATTTACCACAAGGTTTGGAAATGTACGGATTTCTAGTCTTGCTCCAGCGGCAATAGTGGCTGGTGGTACAGTTGTCAATTTTGGATTAGCCGCAAAGAATAATTACGAGGCACGACGACTTAGGGCTTATTATGGTCATCATTAAATAGTATGGGGGTGGCGGCCAATGGACATGCAACACCACGGAATATTGGGTCAGAAGTGGGGCAAAAGAACGGACCGCCATACCCGCTTGGCGGTGGGGATTATACTCAATCTGAAAGAAAAGCTATTTATAAGAAAAGAAAGCAACGGAATAGCATCTATAACAAGAAGCATTTCGATGAGGTTCTTTCAAAAGACAAAACCACTTTAAGTACCCTATCCTATGATCGAGATCGCACAAAAGGAACGGATATGTTCTATGCAACTCACGATAAGTGGGATAAGCATCAGTACAATGCCATATTTAATCGAAAAATTCCGCAAACAGTCTATGATGAGAAAGGTAACAGTATTGGGACCGGTTATTTCATGAAGTACAGAATTGACAATTCCTTGAAAAGCAACATCAAAGTTGCAAGTGAGGATTCGGTGCAGAAATTTTTCGTCAGCTGTATAAGAAAAAAACCGGGACTTCTATAACTTCGTTACTAATCAGGATAGGATGCAAAGTTATTTTGTCCAAGATAAGTACAAGTTTAAGGGATATAGGGGAAGCAAGAACGGTTCTTGGAAAAATGAAAAATGATTCTTATACTCCGTCTTCTGAGGATTTGCAGAAAGTATATAGGATGTTCAACTATGTGATACCTTACGACGGGCAAGGTGACTCTCGAAAAGGTGGCGATGCTTACACACAAAGAACAAAATTCTTCAAGGCCTGTAAAGATGCTGGATATGCAGCAGTTCTTGACACTAATGATGCTATTTATGGGGGCTTTAAGGCTAAATCTCCAGTGATAGTATTTGACATGGAACAAGTAATACCGAAGGATGTATATCAAACAAAAATGAGCGATCAAAAGGATTTCACAGCTTGCTTTTGGTTGGTAGAAAAGTTCTTGGTTTATAGGAGGAAGTGGACGTGTGGAATATCATGATCTTTATCACCACGGAATTCTCGGAATGAAATGGGGTGTTAGAAGATTTCAGAATAAAGACGGATCATATACAAGTACTGGTAGAAAGAGATATGGTGTCAGAGATGCAACTTCTGGAGCTGTAGCGGCCAAAGCAAACACCCTTGCAAAAAGTAAAATAAGTGTTAATAAAGCTTGCTCTCAACAGCAATCTAAATCATCTTCCGGCCTTGAAGGAGATATCCAAAATGCCGCATCCAAAAGCATCTAAAGGACTTGTTAAAGGTTCTCACTCTAAATCTTATAATAGTCAGATGATCGCTGATAAACTTGGAAAACCAATAATGCTAAAGAAAGAAGAAGTAGATGACATACTAAGTTCTGGGCAAAAAGTGAACGACCTTGCAGAATCAGGTTTTGGCTTCTGGAAATAAGGAAGCAAAAACAGCAATGAAAAACCGAAGCTTTTAAAAAGGACCTTGACTCGAGACTATTTAAGGATTTTGGCAATGGATGCGATGATCAGGATTATTTCGATATGATTCGTGAAGAACATGTCTATGATATGCTGCATGAAGGTAAATATACCCCAAAAACCGAAACCCTTTGCAAGCAGTTTGATTCGGCCGTAGATGAATATTATACCAAGTGTTCGACAGCTGCCACAAAAATTGTTGATGGCTTTGGCGATAAGAAAAATTGTCGATCTTGGTGCAGAATCTGTAACTTATAGAGATGTCATAAATAGTCGAATTCTAAAAGATACAGATGCCGCTTGGGTATCATACCTTACAAGACATAATGACGATTATTTATATGAAGATGTTGATATGTCTGGATCAGATATTTATAGCATGTCCGATTATAATAAGAAGCATGGTTAGACGCCTTTTTTACACCTACTATTATGGAAACAATAACCATATTTTTAGGAGGTGTACTATGTTTGAATGGATAATCACGATGTTTGAGTCTACTTGGTTGCGAGGGATTAGGACAAGAGCAATAACTCCCGAAGATTACCCTTTGGATGTAAGCGATGTAACGCGATGGGCTATCGAACAATACAATAACTCTACCCCAAATGAATTTTTCAAGAGATTCGCTTGTTCAAAAAGCTACGTATCTGAGACGCATCAAATGGTATGAGGGATCCATACATGAACAGCCCACTTGCAAAAATGGGTAAGAAATTTCTGTTAAGATGAGAGGGCCACAAGCCCTCTTTTCTTTGTAAAGGAGGAAATCCAAAAATCATGGCATTATCGAACACAGCTACCCCGAAATACTACGGCCTGTTCCGGGATGCCGTGATACGAGGGTGAGATACCAATCAACAAAGAGATCTCAATGGAAATGAACCGAATTGATGATCTAATAGCAAATCCCGGAGTCTGGTATGATGACGAAAAAGGTTGAGGGCTGGATAGAATTCTGTGAGGTAGAGATGACCCTGACCGATGGAGCGGATTTACATCTACTTGACACCTTTAAGCTCTGGGGGAGCAAATCTTTGGATGGTACTACTTCGTTGAGCGTTCGGTCTATGTGCCAAATGAAGATGGACACGGCGGACATTATGTCAATAAACAAATCAAGAAGCGGCTTATTAACAAAGCAGTATTTGATTGTAGGAAGAGGTGCTGCCAAATCTCTGTATGCAACATGCGTGCACGCATACGGTCTTATTGAGACACTTCCACGACACATCAGATTACTACATCCCCGACAATGAAGATGTCCGAAGAGATCCTAATGCCCTTTGCGACAGCTATCAGTCGAGCTAAAGGACCGGTCTTCCAGTTTTTAACTGAGGGCTCATTACAGAATACCACCGGCTCAAAAGCGAACCGCAAAGCACTTAGCATCAACTAAGAAAGGTATCGAAAATTTCTTTACCAATTCTTATTTGGAAATCTGACCTCTGTCTATTAACAAGCTACAGGGTCTAAGAGTTAAGTATGCTACGGTAGATGAATGGCTTTCAGGAGATCTCAGAGAAGACCCGATCAGCGCCATTGAGCAAGGAGCAGCTAAGGGCGATGTACCAGACTATATAATCCTTGCCACAAGCTCAGAAGGTACTGTCCGAAATGGAAGCGGCGATACAATCAAAATGGAGTTGATGGACATTCTCAAAGGAGATTACATTAATCCTCATGTATCCATTTGGTGGTACAAACTGGACTCTGTTGATGAAGTCGAAACCCGGAAATGTGGCTAAAAGCCAATCCGAATATTGGAAAGACCGTAAGCTATGAGACATATCAACTTGATGTAGAAAGAGCCGAAAAAGAATCCATCAGTTCGGAATGACATCTTAGCAAAGCGTTTCGGTATTCCGATGGAAGGTTATACTACTACTTCACATACGAGGAGACACTCCCTCATCGCAAACGAGATTATTGGCAAATGCCTTGCTCTCTCAGAGCAGATCTTTCGCAGGAGATGATTTCTGCGCATTCACTTTCTTATTCCCATTACAAAAATGGAATGTTCGGTGTTAAGACACGGAACTACATTTCCTCCACAACACTGATGAAGCTGCCAGCGGCTATGCGGGTTAAGTATGACCAGTTCATGTCTGAGGGGCAGTCTTATTGTGCTTGAGGGAACTGTGCTTGATATGATGCAGGTTTATGAGGATCTGGATAACCACATCATCGAGTGCGGGTATGATGTTCGTTGTTTTGGCTATGATCCCTACAACGCAAAAAGAGTTCGTAACTCGATGGGAATCAGAGAATGGACCTTTTGGTATTGAGAAAGTCATTCAGGAGCTAAAAACCGAATCGGTTCCGCTTGGCGAGTTAAAGAAACTTTCGAGGAGCGGATGCTCCTTTTTGATGAAGATTTGATGACCTATGCAATGGGCAACTGTATTGCTCTTGAAGATACTAACGGAAACAGGAAGCTGTTAAAGAAGCGTTATGAACAGAAGATTGACGCCGTAGCAGCAATGATGGATGCCTATGTGGCTTTCAAACTAAATAGGGATGCGTTTGATGGATGAAGTTCACAGATGATGAAATGAGCTATCTAAAACATGAATTATAGTTGACGTTTAATCGCAGCAACTTTTAGGCAAAAGAGCTTGATGAAATTGAGAATGTTGTCACTGAGGGATTGGCATTTGGCAATGATTCAAAAATGTGAATAGATTCTCGAGAAGCTTTTACAATGATAAGGAGGAATGGATGGGGATAACTTTTGGCTCTAGGTTGAGGCATGCCTGGAATGCTTTTCTTAACAAAGATCCAACTACTACAAGATACAGAGACGTCGGAACGGGCTACTTCTATAGGCCGGATAGAATGCGGTTTTCAAGAGGCAATGAGCGATCTATCGTTACTTCAGTGTATAACCGTATTGCTATTGATGCGGCCGCTATTGAGATGCGGCATGTTCGGCTTGATGAGAATAATCGATTTCTCGAAGTGCTCAATACCGGTCTAAATAATTGTCTTGAGTTAGAAGCAAATGTCGATCAGACAGGCCGAGCTTTTATTCAGGATGTTGTTATGTCCATGATGGATGATGGCTGTGTTGCTATCGTACCGACAGATACTGATGACGATCCTGAAACTGGAATAGCTGGTTCATTTGATGTGGACGAGATGCGAACCGGCAGGATTACAGAATGGTATCAACAGCATGTAAAAAGTAGATGTGTATAATGAGCGCATCGGCAGAAAACAAGAAATCATAATGGCTAAGTCCGCAGTTTCTATTGTTGAGAATCCACTTTATGCGGTTATGAATGAACCGAACTCTACGATGCAGCGTCTTATCAGAAAGCTTAATCTGTTGGATATGGTCGACGAGCAAAAACAGTTCTGGGAAGCTGGACTTAATCATTCAGTTGCCATACGTAATCAAGACAGAAGCAAGACGCGTCCAAGCCGAAAATCGGCGTAAAGATATTGAGGATCAATTATCCGGTTCTAAGTATGGTATTGCTTATACCGATGGTACAGAGCATATTACCCAGTTGAACCGTCCCGTCGAGAACAATCTAATGTCTCAGGTCGAATACTTAACGAGTATGCTATACAGCCAGTTGGGAATCACACAGGGGATATTGGATGGTACAGCCGACGACAAGACAATGCTCAACTATTACAATCGGACGATTGAGCCTATACTCTCTGCAATAGCAGACGAGATGAAACGAAAGTTTCTAACCAAAACTGCTCGGTCACAGAGACAGTCAATTGAGTTCTTCAGAGATCCGTTCAAGCTTGTGCCGGTATCTGAGATTTCAGAGATCGCGGACAAGTTCACAAGGAACGAGATTATGACGTCGAATGAGATCAGACAGATTATAGGTATGAAGCCTTCTGATGATCCCAAAGCTGATGAATTGCGCAATAAGAACCTGAGCGAACCGGCCGGTAGCGATGAGGGTTCAAACGATGTCACACCTGAGGAAACTGAGCAGCTGAAACCACCAGACACACAGGAGGAATAGTTCAAAATGAATAAACCATTTGACTTTAGTGGCTGGGCGACCAAAAAACAACCTCAGATGCTCCGATGGCAGGACCATTCAGGGAAAATGCATTTGCAGATAATGACGGTCAGACGGTTCCTCTTGTTTGGAACCACCAGCACAACGATTCATTCAATGTTCTTGGGCACGCTTTGCTCAAGAACGACAAAAATGGTGTCAGAACATTCATCAAGTTCAATGAAGACACCGAACAGGGACGCAATGCAAAGGCCCTGGTTGAGCATGGCGACGTTACGGCATTGTCGATCTTTGCCAATCAGCTTAAGCAGAATGGCGGCGATGTACTTCATGGCATGATTCGTGAGGTGAGCCTCGTACTTGCCGGAGCAAATCCTGGAGCTTTCATTGATTCTGTTTCTTTCGCTCATGGCAATGAGGCTGAGGGATGAAGCTATCATTTACACTGGCGAACCCGTAAGTCTTTATCATTCCGACGATCTCGATGATGATGAGAAGAAAAAGAAGCCGGAAGACTCAAAGGATAAGAAGTCTGATGATGAAGAGACGGTAAATGACGTCTTTAACACTCTCAATGAGAAGCAGAAAACGGTAGTCTTCGCTATGATCGGCGAAGCCATGAATAGTGGCAAAGATGACGACGATGAAGACGATGAAGACGATGACGAAGACGATGAGAAAGAAAAAAGGAGGTACCCCACAATGAAGCACAATATTTTCGATAACGGGCAGGCTGACAATCAGAACGTGATCAGCCATGCAGATCAGATGGATATTCTTGAGACCGCGAAGAATTCTTCTGTAGGCACTTTCAAGAATGCAATGGACATCTATATGTCCGAGAATAATTTACAGCACGATGCGGTCAGCGGCGGCTTTGAGGCTAATAACATCAATTTACTTTTCCCCGAGTATAAGGACGTTCGTCCAGGCGCTCCGGAGCTCATCACCAACGATCAGGGTTGGATCACAACCGTAATGAGCAAGGTTCACAAGAGCCCTATTAGCAGAGTTCGCACTCAGCAGGTTGACATCCGCAACATCGAGCACGCAACAGCTGCTCTTCGCGCAAGAGGTTATCAGAAGGGTAAGCAGAAGGTTCAGGCTGGCAACTTCAAGCTGGTTCGCAGAACTACCGATCCTCAGACTGTCTCATGTGAAGAATGCTCTTCATCGCGACGACATTGTCGACATCACGGATTTCGATTATGTGCGGTATCTGTACAACATCGATCGCCTGATGCTCAACGAGGAGCTTGCTACAGCTATCATGCTTGGCGATGGCCGTGATGACGGTGATTCCGACAAGATATTCCCTGAGCATATCAGACCGATCTGGCTGGATGATAATCTTTATACCATTCACAAGGATCTCGATCTCGACGCTGCTAGGGTAGAATTACATGGCTCTAAGGTTCAGGAGTTTGGCTCCAATTACATGTATGCAGAGGGCATGATCAACACGATGCTGTACGCTCGTGAGGACTACAAGGGTACCGGCACTCCGGATCTCTTCATCACTCCTCACATGCTCAACGTGATGCTTCTGGCGCGTGACCTCAACGGTCGCAGGATCTATTCTTCCAAGGCTGAACTTGCGCAGGCGCTCAATGTCGGTGAGATCTACACCGCTGAGCAGTTCGAGGTAAGACTAGGACTACAACGGACAACAAGACAAAGAAGCTTCTTTGCATCGTTGCAAATCTGGCTGACTACTCTCTTGGTTCTACTAAGGGCGGCGAGGTGTCTCACTTCACACAATTTGACATCAAATTCAACCAGGAGCTGTCTCTGCTTGAGACTCGCGTATCTGGCGCTCTTACCAGAGTGTACTCTGCAATCGCGATCGAGGAGGATGTTACTCCTAAAAACTCAATCAGGAGTTATCCTGGTTAAGACTCGCGTATCTGGCGCTCTTAATCGGTAATGGATGAGAGAATTCAAAATGGAGGATTTTTGTATGGCGAAATTCTACGGAAAAAATCGGCTACGCTGAGAATGTGGAGACGAGACCGGGCGTATGGAGACCAACTATAACGGAGCGTGAATACTTGGGTGATTTAGTCAGGAACACACGCCGACTGGAGTCTGCGAGTCAGATAAACGACAACATTAACATCTCAAACGAGATCAGTATTGTGGCCGACCCGTATGCCTACCAGAATTTCCATTCGATGCGATATGTAGAATTTATGGGTGCTAAATGGAAAATCTCCAGTGTGGAGGTTCAGTATCCAAGGCTGATACTATCAATAGGGGGTGTCTACAATGGCGAAGGAGAGAGTTGAATTGCAGACGATCCTTGAGGAACTTCTTGGAAGTCGCAATGTATACTTCCAGCCCCCTGAATCGTTGAAGCTGAAATTTCATGCATTGTTTACGAGAGAGCCGGAATCCGAGAGGACGTGGCAGATAACGAGATATATCTCAAGCATAAGCGATACACGGTAACAGTAATTGATGAAGACCCCGATTCGAAATACCTGAAAAAGTGTTGGCGCTGCCTTATTGCAGTTTCGACCACCATTTCACTTCTGAGAATCTGAATCATGATGTCTTCACCATCTATTTCTAAGATTGGAGAATTCAAACATGAAATTAGCATGGGATAAAAACCGGTGAACACTTGTATGAGACCGGTGTGGACCACGGTGTTCTTTACCCGATTCAGACGGGTGGATTATACAACAAGGGTGTTGCCTGGAACGGTATCACCAAAGTATCTGAGAAACCTACAGGCGCAGAGGCTACTCCTCTGTATGCAGATAACGTCAAGTACCTGAACCTTGTTTCTGCGGAGTCTTTCGAGGCTTCCATCGAAGCTTATATGTATCCGGATGAGTTCGCTGAGTGCGACGGCTCTGCGAACATTGCGACAGGCGTTAGCATCGGACAGCAGAACCGTAAGATGTTCGGTCTGGCGTATCGTACTGTTGTTGGTAACGATGAGGATAACAATGACCATGGCTACAAGCTGCATCTGATCTACAATGCTCTGGCAGCTCCTTCCGAGAAAGGATATTCCACGATCAACGATAGCCCAGAGGCTATTTCGTTATCTTGGGAAGTCAAGACGACTCCTGTGAATGTGGCAGGGCTTCAAGCCGACCGCTTGCGTCACCATTGATTCCACGAAAGTTAAACCTGCGAAGCTGGCCGCTTTGGAAGAGATCCTTTATGGCAAGGATGAGTCTACTACTGGCGCTGGCGATGGTGTTGATCCTCGTCTGCCGATGCCCGATGAAATTGCTACTCTTATGGCAGCGGGCTAATCTGACAACCGCATAACAAAACCATGAAGATGGAGCCGTATTCAGGTAAGCTGGCGGCTCCTTTTCTATTTCTGAAAGGAGAAATAAGCATGTTAAAGAAAAACGATCACTTATATGGATTACAACGGTTCTGAGAGGACCGAGGATTTCTATTTCAATCTTTCCAAGGCTGAGGCTATGGAAATGGAGATGAGCACGACTGGCGGTCTTACCGAGACGATCCGTCGGATTGTATCCGCAAATGACACACCAGCCATCATCAAGATTTTCAAGGAAATCATTCTCAAGGCTTACGGCGAGAAAAGTCCGGATGGAAAGCGGTTTGTAAAGTCTGAGGAACTGTCAAAGGCTTTTTCCGAGACCGAAGCATATTCTCAGCTTTTTATGGAGCTTGCCACCGATGCTGATGCTGCCGCCAAGTTTGTGAATGGGATCGTACCGGCAACCTAAACAAAAAGTCAAGGAGATACGAGGGATGCTGAGAATAACTATCCCGGTTGGGGAAAGAGCAATGGGACGATGAAAAGGAAATCTTCATTTATCCCAAAAGAACAGACATTGCAGTTGGAGCATTCCCTCGTCTCTCTTTCAAAATGGGAATCTAAATGGTGTAAACCTTTCCTTTCCAGAAAAGAGAAAACACTTGAGGAGACTATTGATTATGTAAAATGCATGACCCTCACGCAGAATGTTGGTCCTGAGATTTATCAGTACATCACATCAACATGTATTGACCAGATCAATGCATACATTGATGCTCCGATGACTGCTACGACATTCTCGAAACGACAGGCATCTGAAGGAATAGGGAGCAGATAACTGCCGAGCTTATTTACTATTGGATGATTGCTTTAAATATTCCGTTTGAGTGTCAGAAGTGGCACCTTAATCGTCTACTCACTCTTATCAGGGTTTGCGATATTAAGAACTCTCCTCCAAAGAAACGAAGTTTGAGTGAAATCATGCGGGAGAACTCTGCTTTGAATGCAGCACGACGTCAAAAATCGAACAGTAAGGGGTGATTTTATGGCTCAGAAGAAAAAGGGCATCGATGTTTCTGTATGGCAGGGTGCCATCGATGCCGTGAAGATAAAAACAGCGGAATCGAATTTGTCATTATGCGGGAAGGATACCGCCAGACAGTCGATAAGCGATTTTTTTGAAAATGTGAAGAAGTGTCAAGAGACCGGGATTGAGATACCAGGCGTTTATCACTTCATCTATGCTCTAAATGTAGAACAGGCAAAAACAGGAAGCGATTAGTTGTGTTGAGAACGTAAAAGAAAGCGGGTCTCGGAAAAGGAACTATCATCTTCTCCGATTTTGAGTATGACACGGTTACAAAAGGCCGCGGCTTCCGGTGTGAAGCTCGGAAGGACCGAATGCAACGCCTTTACGAAGGCTTTCTGCGAAACGGTTGAATCTTTTCGGCTACAAAGCCGGGATTTACTTCAACGTTGACTACTACAAGAACTGGTATGATCACGACCTTCTTAATAAGTATGTCAGATGGTTGGCTGACTGGTACGGGAAAGCAGACTATCCGTGTTTTTTTCATCAGTATTCCAGCAAAGGAAGCGTTCCCGGAATCATCGGTGATGTTGACATGAACTATTTCCTTGGCGAAGAAACCGCTTGGAAAAACTGAAACAAAAACCGGTTGGAAAGGGAGGTCGAGACAACTATGAATGTTAGGATCGGACACGCAAGCATTAGTGAAAATAGGACAACAAGCGGAAAGCCCGGGGATCAAACCGGTAAGGAAGTCTGTATCAGGGATTGGTACAGCAAGCCTTGGGACTTTATGGCTATCCACCCCGATGTCAATGTTCGTGATAAACATGCGAAAGCTGTCGAGGCAGCCTGCCGTAACGATAATATCGGATACAACTGGTATGGGGATTTCGATCGGAACCTCTGAATAGGCTTGCGAAGGAAGTTGGCTACGACCTGTCAAAAGTTGGCCTTTGTAACTGCGATTGCAGCAGCTTGCAGAATGTCGCTGCTGTTGCTTCCGGCTCAGGTGCTACCTATGGTTCTAACGGCTGGACGACAAGCACCATGAAGAATGCATTGAAGAACCTTGGATACAAGATCGTTACCGACGCAACTTATCTCAAGAATGCTTCGTATTGTGTTCGTGGAGCTATCTATGTGAAGACTTCGCGCACACAGTTTGTGGTCTGGATAACGGGGTAAACTATAGCAAGACTTTTGGCTGCAATTGGAATTTCTTCCAGATCGGTGGCATTCGCTAAGAAATCTGTAGAAGAGATAGCTAAAGGAAGTCATGGCCGGTAAATGGGGAAGCGGTCAGGACAGAAGAAACAGATTGACGGCAGCCGGTTATGATTATTCTGCTGTTCAGAAGAGGGTAAACGAACTTATGTAAGGAGAAGAATTGAATGATAACTTTCGGGCAAAAGGGCGACTTCTCAAAGCTTTTCAAATTTTTGGAGAAAGCGAAGGAAGCAGTAAAGCTTGGAGATCTTGACAAGTATGGTCAAGAAGGGTGGCCGCCCTTGCGTCTGCAACGCCAGTTGATACGGGCTTAACATCGAAGTCATGGTCTTACGAGATAACAAGAAAAAAATGGGTCGGTGTCAATTTCGTTCAATAACTCCAACATTCAAAATGGAGTTCAGATTGCGGTGATTATGCAATATGGACACGGAACGCGAAAATGGCGGCTGGGTACAGGGGCGAGATTACATCAATCCTGCTATCCGGTCTATTTTTGACAGAATTGCAAATGACGCATGGAAGGAGGTTGCTAAGCTATGAGCGCAACAATTGACGAAAGAGTTGTCGAAATGCGGTTTGACAATAAGCAGTTCGAGTCGAATGTTCAGACAAGCATGTCAACTCTTGAAAAGCTTAAAAAGAGCTTAGACCTTAGCGGTGCGGCGAAAGGTTTTGAAAATCTGGACTCGGCGGCAAAGAAATGCGATATGTCCGGTTTGAGCAACGCAGTTGAAACTGTGAAGACAAGATTTTTCAGCTTTGGAAGTCATGGCTATTACGGCTTTGGCTAACATTACAAATTCTGTTATCAATACCGGTAAACAAATATTGTCGTCATTAACCATCGAACCTATTTCTCAGGGTTTTCAGGAATACGAACTGAAAATGGGTTCCATTCAGACAATCATGATGAGCACCGGGGAATCTTTGGGGACCGTCAATAAGTATTTGAATGATTTGAATGCTTATTCAGACAAGACTATCTATTCCTTTTTCTGACATGACATCAAACATCGGTAAATTCACAAATGCCGGTGTCAAACTGAAAGATGCCGTTGCAGCCATCAAGGGCGTTTCTAATGCGGCGGCTGTTTCAGGAGCAAATACAAACGAAGCTTCTCGTGCCATGTATAATTTTTGCACAGGCTTTATCAGCCGGTTATGTAAAGCTGATTGACTGGAAATCCATAGAAAAATGCAAACATGGCGACTGTGGAATTTAAGACTCAATTACTTGAAGCGGCGGTTGCTGCCGGAACGGTAGAAAAAGACTGCCGAAGGCATGTACAGGGTTTTTAACCACTAACGCCAAAGGCGAGGGAATGGATGGTGTTATTGACGCTACCCATAACTTTAATGATAGTTTGTCTTATCAGTGGATGACTACGGAAGCCCTTGTACAGACACTTAACAATTATGCCACCGATGTCAGAGAAATGTCTAAAGAGGAAAAGGCGGCGTATGAAGATAAACTTCGTAGCATAGGATACACTGAGGAACAGATAAAAGCAATCGAGGAGCTTGGTATTAAAGCTCCGATGCTGCAACGGAAATTAAAACTTTCACCATGTTAATGGATACCTTGAAAAGAAGCAGTTGGTTCCGGATGGGCGCAAACATGGGAAATTGTGTTTGGTGATTTTGAAGAGGCTAAAAAGTTATGGACAGAAATTGGTAATATTATAGGCGGTTTCATCGACAAACAGTCTGATGCCCGTAACGCAGTTCTTCAAGGTTGGAAAGATCTTGGTGGACGCTCAGCGGTTATTGACGCTGCAAAGAATGCATTTCGGGGTCTTATAAGTGTTGCGACTCCTGTAAAGGAAGCGTTCCGGGAAGTATTTCCGCCAATCACAGCCGAAAAGGCTTATGAACATTACAAAAAAAGCTTATTAGATTTTACCGAGAAACTGAAACTCAGTGATACGGAATCGGCAAACCTTAAGAGTACGTTCAAAGGTTTGTTTGCTGTTCTGAGCATTGTTAAACAGGCATTCTTGGCTATATTTACTGCTATTTCTCCTCTTTTAGGGAGGATTGAGGACTCTCAGCGGAGGTATTCTCGTAGTCACCGGAAGGATGGGTGAATGGCTTTACGAGTATTGATGAGTTTATTAAGAAGAATAACATCTTCGGAAAGGCGATCAACGCTTTCAAAGACTTCGCACAGACGTTGAAAGAGAAACTCCATCTGCCAAGTCTTAACGAGATTGAGACATCTCTGAAGGACTTTATTGCTATGCTCAAAGAAAAGATTCAGCTTCCCGGTTTGGAGTTCATCCACACCATGCTTGAGCGAATCTGCGATAGGATGTTCAAGGTTGGCGAGATGGCTGGAAGCATGAAGACCGGCCTGACAAATGCTATCGGAGCAATCGGTGATGCGCTTTCAAAATGCAAGTTTTTGGAAGCTTCTTCAGGCAATCTGGAATGCGGCTACGAAAGTTGTAAGCGGCATAACAAGTGCTTTGAGTGGCTTTGTTAACATCGTTGATTGATAAACTGAGCAACGCGGATTTCAACGGCATCATTGACCTTCTTAACTCTTTGGCTTTGGGCGGACTTGCGCTTGGGGTAAATGGTGGTTTAAGCGGGTTCTTCGATAATTTGGTTGAATCTGTTACCGGAACCCTCAGCAAAATCACGAATCCTATCCAGCAGATTACCGGGATTCTGGATGGTGTAAAGGATTGCCTGTCTTCTTTCCAGAAGGATTTACAGGCGAAGACCCTTATCAAGATTGCTAAAGCTGTGGCGATTTTAGCCGCTTCTATCTTTGTGATCGCGCTTATCGACAGTAACAAATTATCGGCTTCACTCGGAGCCATAACAGTAATGTTCGCTGACCTGATCGCTGCAATGGCAGTATTTGAGAAACTCGGCGGCGTGAAATCCAAAGGAGCAAGCAGTCTTGTTGTTTTCGCAGCTGCTGTATTGGTACTTTCAGGTGCCGTAAAGAAACTGGCAGACTTGAAACCTGCTGAAATGGCTCAGGGGCTTATCGGCGTTGGTGTGATTCTCGCTGAGCTGGATGCGTTTATGGCGACAGCAAAATTCAGCAAGGGGGCTATGTCCACAGCGACCGGTATGGTAATCATGGGAGCAGCCATCAAGATTTTTGGCTGGCGTTGTCGAAGATCTTGCAAAACTGAAATGGGAAGACATGGCACGGGGCTTAGTCGGTGTCGGTGCACTTCTGGCAGAGGTCAATATTTTCTTGAATACTGCCAAATTTAGTGGCAAAGCGGTTCTCTCGGCTACCGGCATGGTAATCATGGCAGCAGCGATTAAGATACTCGCTTCCGTATGCAAGGAATTTGCCGATATGGATTGGAGCCAAATGGGAAAAAGGTTTGGCTGCGGTCGGTGCGCTGCTTCTTGAAGTGGCTGCGTTCACAAAACTTACCAGCAATTCAAAGCATGTCGTCTCAACAGGATTGGCACTGATCGAGATTGCAGCGGCTATGAAGATATTTGCTTCTGCCATGAAAGATTTCAGCACGATGTCCCTTGAAGAGATTGGCAGGGGGCTTGCTCGCTATGGGTGGAGCTTTAGCTGAGTGACCGTTGCTTTGAGGTTCATGCCGAAAAACATGGTCGGTATGGGAACAGGGCTTGTAATCGTCGGTGCTGCACTGGAAATTGTTGCGAATGTTCTTGACAAGCTCGGCGGCAAATCATGGGAAGAGATCGGCAAAGGTCTTTTGACCCTCGGTGTCGCTCTTGGCGAACTGTGTATCGCATTGAATCTTATGACCGGGACGCTGGCCGGGTCGGCAGCTCTGCTTGTTGCGGCCACGGCTTTGGCTATGCTCACTCCGGTACTCGGTATTTTAGGTGCTATGAGTTGGGAAGGCATCGCAAAAGGTCTTATTACTTTAGCTGGTGCGTTCACCATTATCGGTGTTGCAGGTGCGGTGCTCGCGCCTCTTGTCAGGGACTATTCTGGCTCTTGGTGGCGCATTTACGCTTATTGGCGTAGGTATTCTTACTATCGGTGCTGGTCTTTTTGACTGCTGGTCTTGGCTTATCCGCTTTAGCAGTTGGTTTTACAGCTTTGGCGGCGGCTCTTACTGCTGGTGTTACGGTAATTGTAGCAGGGATTGTCAAGCTCATTCCGGCTATTGGCGAAGCTGTTAAGGCAGTTATTTTAACTCTTGTTGATGTATTGGCGGAATGCATACCGACAATTGCGGATGGTATTCTTCAGGTAGTTGACGGAGTTCTGAAGGCGTTGGTTCAGTATACGCCTTCGATCGTAGATTCTATTTTCCAGTTCCTGATAGGCGTTCTTGAAGGGATTGCGAAAAATCTGCCTGGTTTGATTCAGGCAGCAATAGATGTACTTATGTCGTTCTTCTCCGGTATCGTGGATGCCCTCAGCGGCATTGACACGGGTGTCTTGTTAAAGGGCATTGCTGGTATCGGACTGCTCTCAGCGATTATGGTTGCTTTGAGTGCCATCGCTTCTCTTGTTCCGGGCGCTATGGTTGGTATTCTCGGAATTGGCGCCGTTATTGCGGAATTGGCACTTGTGTTGGCAGCTATCGGTGCTTTGGCACAGCTTCCGGGCCTGTCATGGCTGATCGGCGAAGGAGGTAAACTGCTTGATGGTATCGGAATGGCTATTGGAAAATTCGTTGGCGGAATTGTCGGCGGATTTATGAGCGGTGTTTCAAGCCAGTTCCCTCAGATTGGTGCGGACTTGTCGGCATTTATGACAAATGTTCAGCCATTTATCGAGGGTGCGAGCAAGATCGATGCTTCCATGATGGACGGGGTAAAGGCGCTCGCCGAGACTATTATCATCTTGACGGCAGCGGATATTTTAAACGGATTGACTTCTTGGCTCACCGGCGGATCTTCCCTTTCCGGATTTGGAGAGGAATTGGTTCCGTTTGGTCATGCTATGGCAGACTTCTCACAGGCTCTGACTGGCATGGATGCCAACCTCGTTGCCAATGCTGCAACAGCCGGTAAGACTTTGGCTGAAATGGCTTCGACCATTCCTAACAGTGGCGGGGTCATAGGCTTCTTTACCGGCGAAAATAACATGAAAACGTTCGGTGAGCAGCTTATTTCATTTGGTGAAGCAATGATGGGGTTTTGCTAATGCTGTTGCCGGACTAGATACAAATACTGTGACAGAGGCGGCGGTAGCTGGCAAGGCTATGACTGAGATGGCGGCCACGATCCCCAATACCGGAGGATGGTCGGGTTCTTTGTCGGCGAAAACGACATGAAGCAGTTCGGCGAACAGCTCGTGCCATTCGGTGAAGCGATGATGAGTTTCTCGTTAGCCGTATCCGGGTTAAAAAGCCGATGCGATCGTCAATTCTGCCACAGCGGGTAAAAGCTCTAATCGAGCTGGCAAATACCGTTCCGAATACTGGTGGTGCCGTTGAGTTCTTCACTGGCGAAAATGATATTGACACCTTTGGAGCGAAAATTGTTCCTTTCGGTAAGGCGATGAAAGATTATTCTGACTCTGTTTCTGGTATTGACGCCGAGGGCTATCACTAACTCGGCTATTGCTGGGCAGGCTCTTGTGGAGCTGGCGAATACTATTCCGAATATCAGGGGGTCTGGTAAGTTTCTTTACTGGTGATAACGACATTGGGGAATTTGGAAAGAGCCTTGTTCCGTTTGGTCAGGGCATGAAAGAATATTCTGATTCTGTTTCCGGTGTCAATGTCCAGATTCTTTCTGGCGTTATCACAGAGATAAGACGACTCGTCGATCTAGCAAGAGATATGTCCGGGCTTGATACCTCGGGTATGTCCGGGTTTAGCTCAGCTCTGCCGCCCTTGGAAAAGCAGGCATTACAGGCTTCATCAACGCGTTTAATAACGCTGCATCTCAGATTCAGGCAGCGGCAAATCAGATGCTTACAACATTCATCAATGCCGCAAATGCTCAAAAAAACAAATTTGACAACCACATTTACAACCCTTATGCAATCTGTTATTACGGGCATCAATGCTAAACAAACCGGTTTTCAGTTAGAGGGTTCAACGCTAATGATTAGGTTTTCTGAAGGAATTAAAATAAAAGATACCGAAATTCAGCAATTATTTACTGTTATGATTGATTCATATTTGACAATTATCAGAAACAAGTATGTTGAATTTATGACAGCTGGAACCGAGTGTATGGCGAAATTCATCGTGGGGTTGAAAAGTAAAGATGCTGATGTAAATAGTGTATTTACGGTACTACTTTAGCGCTTGTGTTACAATCCTTAAGAACTATTACAAGGATTTTTTTATTCTGTTGGTTCTTATCTCGTTGATGGCTTCTGCAACGGAATTTCGGAGAATACTTGGAAAGCAGAGGCAAACTCTAAAAGCAATGGCGGCAGCGGCAGCAAAGCTGCGAAAAAGAACTGATGAGCATTCGCCATCGAAAGTCGGTTATAGGATTGGTGATTTCTTTGGAGTGGCATTTGTAAATGCAATCGGCGATCATGTGCAGAATGCATATAATGCAAGTGCAAACATGGCAAATGCTGCTAAAACTGGGTTGAGTAAAGCTATTTCTAAAGTAAAAGACTTTGTTGATAACGGCATTGACGCTCAGCCGACCATTCGTCCTGTTTTGGATCTTACAAATGTGGAAAGCGGCGCAAGAAAGCTAAACGCAATGTTTAGTCAGACACAGGCTCTATTGGTTTCGTCCCAGTTCAATGAGGGAAGTGGCGTTGATCTTCAAAAATGGAGAAAACAATACGATTTCACCAACCGGAAGCACTATTACATTTACACAAAATAATTATTCACCTAAAAGCTCTTTCTCGGATTGAGATTTATCGTCAAACGAAGAATCAGCTTTCAGTTATGAAGGAGGCTTTGGCATGATTAAATCGGTGACAATCCAGAACTACTTGGGTGAAAAAAATTGTACTTGAATTGGCGAGGCCGAGAAATCGGCTTCATCATCAAGTCAATTGATGGCCTCGGTCCACCAGGGGCTAACATCAATACCACTCAAGTTTCTACAAACGATGGGGGATCTTTAATTCTGCTCATTTAAAAGAAAGGAACATCGTACTCAAACTACAGTTTTATGAAAGCGGCACAGAGTCAATTGAAGATCTTCGTCAAAAAGACATACAAGTATTTCCCAGAGAAAAAAAGAATCTTACTTTCTTGATTGAAACTGATAACCGAATTCTAAAAGCAGAAGGATATACAGAGAAGAACGAACCGACGATCTTTAGTCAGACTGAAGAATGTGTTATTTCTATTTTATGCCCTGATCCGAATTTTTTTATTCTGCTGGGGAAGACGGTATTACTGAGACAGTTTTCTTTTGGAATTGAAGCAGCTTTTTGAATTTCCGTTTGAAAATAACTCATTAACGGAGCCCTTTGTTGAAATTTGGCATTATTCAGCATCAAACCGAGAATGTCATAACATATAAAGGTGATTCAGAAATTGGTATCACTATAACGATTCATGCTATCGGCGAAGCTTCTAATATTACTGTTTACAATACCGGGACACGGGAACAAATGGCAATAGATACGAATAAGTTAAAGGAAATAACTGGAAGTGGAATTGTACAAGGTGACACCATTACTATTTCTACGAGGAAAGGACATAAGAGAATCACTCTTCTTCGTGGAGGCAGGAAACCAATATTTTGAACTGTTTAAAGAAAGGATGCAATTGGTTCACATTAGCAAAGGGCGATAACGTTTTTGCCTATACTGCTGAATACGGATCTTCTAATTTGCAGTTCAGAATTTCCAACATGATTGTATACAATGGGGTGTGAAGATATGGAATTATTCACGATAAACACCAATTTCGAGTCTGTCTCCGTTGTAGACGAGTTCGAGTCTCTAATTTGGACAGACCGCTATGATCGGGCTGGGGATTTCGAGTTATATATGTCTATGGATCAAAAACCTTTTGAATTATTTGATACCTGACTATTATTTATGGAATGCCTCATCAGAACATACGATGATCATCGAACAAATTAACATTACTTCAGATGCTGAAGATGGTAACAAGCTTCTGGTCAGCGGCCGGTCTCTTGAATCTATCCTTGATAGAAAGGATTATATAGGGGGCAGGCGGTTTTTGAGTGGAAATCTACAAGAAGCTATTCGTGCTATGCTCTATGAGAACATTATCAATCCATCCATTGTGGAAAGACGAATTGACAATTTTGTCTTCCATGAATCCATGGATGAACAAATCACCAGTCTTACAATCAATGCTCAATATACTGGAGATAATCTATATGATGTTATTTGTACACTATGTGAGAAGAATAACATTGGTTTTAAGATTATCTTAAATGAAGCAAAACGAGTTTGTATTCAATTTATATGCCGGTGTTGATCGCTCTTATGGACAATCTTCAAACCCGTATGTGATATTTTTCTCCTTCTTATGAAAAATATTATCAATAGTAGTTATCTCGAATCTAAGAAAGGATTGAAAAATGTCGCCCTTGTGGCTGGTGAAGGAGAAGGAGCGTCCAGAAGAACGGCTATAGTAGGTGCATCACACGGGTTGGAACGGAGGGAATTGTTCACGGATGCCCGTGATATTTCATCAGACATTGGCAGAGGTTCTGTCATGCCTGATGCGCAGTATTCGAATCAGCTCGTAGAAAGAGGCGCTGACAAACTCTCGGAAAAATATTTCTGTGACTTTCTTTGAAGGAGAAGTAGAAGCAACCCGGATGTTCCGATACGGAGAAGACTTTTTATCGGAGACATTGTTCAGATTGCCAACGAATACGGGCATGAAGGACGAGCATATATCTCTGAATTTGTTATGTCCGAGGGTAATAGTGGATTTCGATGTATCCCACATTTAAAAACTATACAGGAAGGAGGAGTCTAATACATGAGTAAAGTAACAAATCCGGAAAGAGAAGGCAGTGTTTCATGCGGATTTTTAACAGCTTGAATGATCGAAAATATGACGCAATTCAGATGTCCCGTTTGTTTGATGGAATTATCAACGACAGGGATTTTTGCTTCGATTGGGACTTGTTTTGTCGTAAAAGGCAGAATCTGGCAACATGGTAAATGTTGGTGTCGGAAAAAGCGTGGTTTAACCATACTTGGACTGAAAACGATGCCATCCTTCCAATCGAATGTGAAAAATCTGAGTTATTGCTTGATAGAATTGATGCTATTGTGATTGAAGTTAACGCAAATGAAGAAGTTCGAGATAACTTTATCAAAGCTGTTAAAGGTGTTCCGTCGAGCACACCTGTCCGTCCGAAAATGATTGACACCAATATGGTTCATCAACATGCCTGTTGCTATATTTATCGGAGAGCAGGAAGCACTGAAATTCGGCAGGCTGATATTACTAATGTTGTCGGAACTGATGAAACGCCGTTTGTTACTGGTCCTCTTCAATTGATCAGTTTAGATGAACTCCTTGGACAATGGAAGGACAAACTTGAGTCGGTTCATTGAATCAGAAGAGTTTGATTTTGGAAAAATGGTATGCGGGCATGAAAGCCATTTTTCAAGAGAAAAGCGAGATCTTGGATGACTGGACTGAAAAATAAACAGAATGATTTTATTGCTTGGTTTAACCGCATTAAAGACCAACTGGGCTCCGATCAAGCGGGGCACTTGCAAAACCAACTAAACGCCCTCAAAGAGAAGCACGACAAAGACATCGACAGCGTAACGAAAAAACTCATCACGCTAACAGTAACCACCGATGATGAACTGATCGGCGACACTGTGAAGGTGACTAAGGACAGTACGACGCTAGAGCAGACGTTTGACGCTTCGAAATCGTTAACGTTCCATCTGCCGGAACTAGGCACGTGGACGGTCACAAACACGAATCCCGATCATAGTTGGAGCAGTGAGATCACGTGCGAAATGTACGGACGCTATAGCATGACTCTTTCAAGCGATTTCACCTGGAAAAATGGGTGCCTGCCGGCGGACTAAGTGTAGACGGATATACGTCGCTGGCGGACGTTCTGGCGGATGAAAAAAAGCAGTCCGGCAGTTAGTGACAAAGCACGCATCGGCGAACATTCTGGCAAAGGCAATGATCAAAAACCGTGCAGAAGTTAGGGCAAAAATTGCCTCATCTAAAAATGCCATGAAATGGATTGGACTCCGTGATTATATTTGCGACAAGTTACTAGCAGATGAGGGGTGCAATCAGATCTCCTAGCATCCGATCACTGGAGATACATCCTCAAAGACGGAGTACCATATATGACTAGTGATACAGCTCCGTATGGTACCGCTACAAATGGTGGAACAAATATAGGTAAAAGCATATAAAGCGTTTATCAATGATGCAAGCAACGGTCCGGATATGGGGTATGGAAATGACGGAAATACAGCAAAACACATGGGTTCAGTACAAATTTGTGACTCCTATATGTGTTAAGCGAATAAGAGTAAAAAGCCCCCAAAGAAGACGGACGATATTATGTAAAAACGTTTAAAGTTCAGTATTCGAATGATGGAAGCACCTTCAAAGATATTGAAAGCGATAAGTATGCATTTACCAATACAGTCAGAGAAATAGAGGAAAACGTAAATAATGACAACTATGCGTCGTATTGGAGAGTGCAAGCAGTTTCCACAAATGGCAACATGAAAGGCTATTTTACAAACGTTCGGTTCTATGGGCGCCAGTTGTCAGTATCTGTTCCTACTATGACAAGCGACACTGCACCGTGGGGAAAAATCATTTATTCATCGCAGTGGGACGGCGGTTCTTCCGCAGGTCGTCAAGCGTTTTCCGGAACAGATTTGCCGTGGTATCCGAGCCCTGGTGATTCATCCGGAAAAAGCCTATATAGGCTATGTCTACCCTACCCCGACACGTGTGAGGCAGGCGACATTTATTTGTCACAATGGCAATCAAACAGAAACATGCGTGGTTGAGCGGTCGGACGATGGGGGAGCGCTGGGAAAAAGCATCCGATGAGATTCGAATCACGGTTGATAATGAAACAAAAATTCTCAACGTGGACGCCTCTCCTGCCCGCTACTGGCGCATTCGGAACGTGAGTGGAAACATTTATGTCGCCAATCATGGCGGGTTTAATTTGAGAAAAGTACAGTTCTACGGAGTTGACTACTCCGAGCGAGATGATCGGGCGTATATCTACGATCACGGGATGGAGCTCACCCCTTTAAATGTCAAGATCGTAGACGGGACTATTCCTTTAAACCCGCCAGAGAAAAAAGAGACATATATCCAACTAACTGCGCCATCGGGAAAAATCATGCGGGGTCGGTGTTGCTATTGATGTAACTAATTTGAAGCGCTTACGAGCGGTGACCGATCAAGGCACGTTCAATGTCGGCGCAGAATTTGGTAGGTTTTTGCTACTACTGAGGGGAATACACAGGCCTACATTGCATACGCATCGGCATCGGCTCCGCCATATAACCACAGTTTAGATTTAACGAGCATTACAGGGGTCAAAACGCTAGTGCATCTAGTATGGAGCGGTCTTAGCACTGGATTATCTGAGATGTGGCTGGAGTAAGGGGGTAAGAATGATTCTGTTCGTAAATGAAAAAGGCGAAATCAAGGACATCGACAGCACAGAAGATAAAAGTCTGACTGCGCTGGAGATCACGGGGAACAACCCCTTTGAGGGATGGTCGGATGCTCGCATTAGGTGTTACAGGGTGGAGGTGAGGGATGGAGAGGTAGTCATGATGACTCCTTATGTCAGTAGCACTCTACTAGACCACATCGACTATCTGGGAAGGAGCACACAGGCGGTTTCTGAGAGCGTCACGAATACACAGATGGCACTTACGGAAACATTTGAACAGGCGGAGAAAAACGGCGACCAACTCATCGATGCGAGATTGCAATTGCAGAGGTGTATGAGGAACTCGTTAGGCTAAATGACACAATCAAAGAATTTCTAAAAAGAAAGGAGAACAAAATGGCTGAGTTAAAAAGGTGGCGAGGTGATGGCAGTTATTTATGCAACCTTGATCATCAAGGGAAAGAAAAACATTTGCACAGGTGCCGAAGATTCTCAAAGAGAAGGTCAAAGAAAGATTGACCGATCTTGACATGGCAGAATTGGCGGTCGAGTAAAGGGGGACAGGCAGGGCGGGCATTCGTGTTCGCTCTCCTGCTAAAAAGGGGCAATCATGGAGAAGGATTTAGATAAATTGTTACGAGAAGCAGATATTATCGTCCAGCAGACCGAGACGCTACATGCGCTAGCAATTGATCTTGCTAGGGACATACTCAAAATGATGGCAAATAAGGAAAGGGGGCATAAATGAATGAGCGAATGGGTAAGCTCGAAGTTTTTCCAGAAACAATGCGTCGGATCGACGCAGAGGACAATAGGGCAGAATAGCCGTCTGAGTGAACTAGAAACCTCTCAAAAAGCAGATCTCGGAATTGATCACTTCGGTCAAAAGTCCTTGCTAATAACATGGAACAAATGGCGAAGGAGCAGATAAAGCAGGGTGTTCGATTGCAAGCGATTGAAGAAAAAGCCAAGTAAAAGGTGGGAAACAGTGGTTGCCTGTATTATTACAGGGATTGATTGGGGCAGTGATTAGTGCCGTAGTATCGGGAGTAGTTAAATAAGGGGGTAAAGTTTGAAAAAAGAGGCAGGCGGTTAGATACCGTAAAGAGGGCATAGCAAACAAACCCTCAAGGGGTCTTTGAAAAAGCAAATATAAGAACGACCCTAATCAGGAAGCGGCTTAAAAACAATAATTCAAAATGTAAACTGGGGAGTATAGGTATATGGAGCCATGGATACAAATGGTTGTAACGATCGTCTGCTCCGTTTTGGTGAGTTCCGGCTTCTGGGCATGGTTTCAGAAACGAGGAGAGCGCAAGGATGTAAAGACGCAGACGTTAATAGGACTTGGTCATGATCAGATCATGTATCTCGGTATGGAGTATATAGGTCGCAGATGGATTGCCAATGATGAGTACGAAAATCTGCATGATTATTTGTACAAGCCTTATGAGGAAATGGGTGGTAATGGGTCGGCAAAGCGAATTATGGAAGAAGTAAAGAAGCTGCCGATTCATAAGTCCGATTATGTAGGGAGGTGAAAACAATAATGCATCAGCCTAAAATCTCTCAGATGAAATGGACAGAAACCGAAGATATCTGGCAGCTCTCACGGACGAAGATCGTGCAGAAGAACCTGCGGTTGTCGAAGAGGCTCCTAAAAAGAAGAAGCTTCACGGGCTCGATATCTATGTTATATTTTCCATCACAGCTTTGGTTATCTACACCATAGTATCTCAGATTATGGTCGTTACTGTTGGTGCTTCTTTGGATACTCTCACTACCTGCTTCTTTGGATTCTTTGGTGGTGAGATCGTTACCTGTGCTTTGATCAAGATTTTCAAGCTTAAAGAAAAGAAATCGAAAATCGACGAAGGAGGTGGTGCCGGATGAATAACATTACATTTACGATTCTGAAGATGGTGGTTTCGATTGCAGCGGCTCTTGTAACTGCGTATCTAATACCATACATCAAAAGTTGTACAAAGACTGCTGAGCAGGAGGAAATTCTGAAGATCGTTGATGTGGCAGTTCGGGCAGCCGAGCAGACAATGAAAGACGGGCGTCTTAAGAAAGAAGATGTCACAGCATTTGTCACCGCTTGGCTTAACGGACGAGGCATCAAAGTTACAGATGAACAGCTCGACAAGTTGATTGAGTCTGCTGTATACTCGATGAAGAATGCAGACAATATTATTGTAAACAATATGGTGGAATCAGTAGCAGAAAAAGAGCGAACAAGTGTAAGTTACTTCTTGATTATTCCTATATTTTTCGCTCTTAAACGCTGAGAATACGGCTTTCTGTTATTTTATAGTAAAATTCATTTTTGAACACAGAAAAAATCATTGCACTATCTGTTTCTATTTTTCTGTTTTTGAAATACTGACAATAAGTTTATCTTCAAGAGAATTTAATGCTGCATTAAAGATGTATTTAATACCTTTAATTTTTTTCTACAAGCAACATTTATATATGGTGGTGAAGAAGAATTAGGTTGGAGAGGAGTTATGCAGCCTTTATTAGAGCAACAATTGAATTTTCCGATATCCGCCATTATTACAGGCACAGTGTGGGGATTTGGCATATACCGCTTTGGTTTATAAATGGGTCATCTCAACAAAATATGCCGTTTACCTTGTTTTTAGTATTAGCTATTATACTCAGTTTTTGGCTAGCGACAATTTACAAAAAACGAAATGCATATTTGCTTGTAGTGTTTTTCATGGATTGACAAACACTCTTTTGTCTATGTTTATCATTAAATTGAATATTATACTTATAATAGGTGTTATTGCTATGCTTATATATTCAATATATATATGGTATTACGGAGAAGCAAAATCATAATTCCCAGTTTGTAGGGAGGAGAGAAAACGGAATGGACTTATGGGAGCAGATTCAGAATAATACGGAACTCCATACTATGCTTATGCGAGAGTGTGACATTTGCTTTTACAAGCAGCTTCAGGAAATCCAGTTTATGGAGAATAATGAAAACTATTCTATGCAAGCTAAGGCATTTGCACATGATGCAAGTGGCGGAGAATTTGTGTTATTACAGGATGAAAAGTATTGGCTTTATCGGTAGTGAAGGAGAGGTGGGAAGAATTGCGGAAAGTCTTGCAGAGCTTCTGACCTTTTTAATTCACGCAGGAAATATATTTGACTTTAACTGTAAGAAGATTTATCAAAGGGAAAGCTTTGCTGAGAGCCTTTTTGCGAAGGCTATCTAGCCAAAATCCGAGAAGAGTATCATAAAAGAAAAATAAGGACTGGGATAAGATTCGGGGGACGTTGGCGGAAGAACTGTCACTTCCGTTTCATCCGGAGCAGTTGGCGGATGTGGCAATGCAGTTTTATAAAGCAGCGATAAGAGAGCCTTCATTTTCCTGCAAATATATGGACGGTATGGAGGAATATACTTGTGATTCCATACTTTCCGATACGGTAGGGATGTGGGTGAAAGAACTTAGCGGAATGACGAAAAAGGAGATGGAAAACAATCATGAGCATCTATAATTGGATACAGAAAGTACTTTTTGAGAATTACGAAGAATGGCACATGAAAGACCCCCTTTACGAGGGAAACGGATTTCATATCAGCGGAATTGACAATACACTAAAAGCGATGCATGACGGATATATTTTTTATACAAAGCTGACCCCGTCCCATGCCGTAAAGGGCTGTACATCGATGAAAGCGGTAGTCGGGAAAAAGCAAAGAGCTGGTCAATTTATATTTGAAAATAGAGGATAAAAATATCTTATTTCCGACTTAAGCTACAGTGATGCCGTAAAAGATTATGAGGGCATTTGTAAAAAAAGGAAGTTCTTCCCGATGAAAAGACTTATACGGAAGTGATAGGAAATGATGATGCAATCGTAAAATCCGCATTTGAAGACTTATCAAAAGCTCCTGCTGGCAGACCCCAAAAACAGCGCAACGATTCCTGAAAAAGCACAAGCATGAAAGTATGGAAGATATGGACCATGCCTGGGAAGAGCTTTTTCGCGTTAGAGCGGAAAGGAAAAAGTGATAGAACTGGATTGGAAAAGCAAGGAAAGATAGCTTTATTCCTGCTGTGCATAAATTAAGTGCCGGATTAAATCTCGAGATAGATGAGAAAATACTGAATGATGAAGAGGATATTCCAAGATGGGGAAAAGATTCTGAATGCCGGGTGGACAGAGTATGTTTTGTCTGCCATGGACATAGGGAAGTGACAGCTATGCGATGATGGTTCTCAGCAGGAAGACTTTGAAAAAGGCAAGGGAGCTGACGAAAGTGTTTTGCATAGAATCGCAGTGATTGAAGAGATGTGAGAAGATTTTGAAATTGCACAAACAGGAGCGACTATGAAAAAAATATATATGTACGTATTGGATACAATGGCAGACTGGGAAAATGGATATCTGTTACAAGGACTAACTTTACAGAAAATGGCAGGGAAATCTCAATATGAATTACAAACGGTTTCCACTTCTAAGAAAAGCCATTAAAACTTCCGGCGGGGTAACGATTGTTCCGGATATCACTATCGAGGAAATGAGGAAACAAAAGCCGGAGCTTTGTTGTTAATCGGAGCAGATACTGGCAAGATCAATCCAATCAAAAAATCCTTGAACTGTCTAAGTCATTTCTTGAAAAAAATATATTGGTTGCTGCTATTTGCGGCGCCACTTTGGGATTAGCAAGTAAGGGTATTTTAAATTCATATCATCATACAAGCAATGCATTATTTTTTTCTTGAAAGGAAGTCCCTAATTATCAGGGAGAAAAATATTATGAAGACAAAAATAGCCGTTATGGATAGAAATTTAATTACGGCGAGCTCTGCAGGTTCACTACTTTGGGCAAGATATATACTTGAGAACTTAGAGTTATATTCCAAGAAACAATCGAGGCATGGTATAATTATTTCTCGTCCGGAAAGGTCGATTACTTTGGAGAATTAATGAATTCATTTCATTTAAAGTTGTAAAAATTCGCGGAGACCTAGACCTATCTCAATCGTGAATTTGTGCAACAGGTTGTTGCACAAATTCCATGGTCTCTTCCCTAAAGGACATTTCAAAAGCCGATTGGTGTAAGTGAATATAGAGTCACCGGCAGTCTTCCGGATGCCCTGGAAGAGCAGTTGTCGTCGGTTGAAGATATTCTAAAGAGAATCAAGTAAATAGTGCAGTTACGCTTGCACTATTTTAGAAAAACGAAAAACATAACAATGTAAAAAGGATTTTGACAAGTAAATGCCTAAGATTGTAAAGAACATTTGATAGAAAAGGAACAACATCTCCAATACTATTTTCATGAAAGGAGGTATGAATTTTGGAACTTGGTAAAAAAATCAAATACTACAGAAATGAGAAATCACTCACTCAGGATAACCTTTGCGGAGAGAATATTTGTTTCAAGACAAACTATTTTCAATTGGGAGAATGACAAAAGCTATCCGGACATTAACAGTATTATCTTATTGAGTGAAGTCTTGGAAGTATCTGTTGATAATTTAATTAAAGGAGATGTTGAGCAGATGAAGGTTGAAATTAATTCAGAAGAAGTTAAGAAGATGAAGTTGTATTCTCTAATGATGCTAATTTTATTCTTGCTATCAGTGGGAGCACTTTTCCCACTACTTAAATTCATCGGGTTTTATGCCCTTATTCCCTGTTTTGGCTTGTGGCTGAGTGCAATGATTTTTTTGCAATCAAAATAGAGCAAATCAAGAAAAATCATAATATTCAAAGCTATAAGGAAATTGTGGCATTTACAGAAGGCAAAAGATTAGATGAATTAAAGCAAATGGAAGAAAATGCAAAGCGTCCATATCAAAAATTCTATCAGTACTGCTTACTGTATTCATCACTGTATTCATTTGCGGATTTATGTATATTATCTTTAGATGATATTTGCGGTAAAAGGAGGCAATGTCTTCCGATATATACTTTTTCTTCTAGGCGTCAATGGGGGGAAGAATAAAGTTTCTATTAGTGCGTTAAAAGAAGAGTATCTGGAAGAACAACGACATTACCGGCTTGGTGGGAAGAGGAGTTGGCAAGAAGAGATGTTTTATTCCTGTACTATGGAAAAATCCTCTATTCTTCACTTTATAGAGAACGCCACATTTTTACAATGAGAAAGTATATGCTAGAAACAGGCCGTATTTGGGGGAAATGGATGAGGCGGAATATCAACCACCTACCATAAAAACTCATGAAGCAGAATTTCTACAAAGCAAATTACGATTCGGAATGGAAAATACCTTTGATCAGATTGCAGAAATTATGTTTTATTACTCTATTTTTGTTAGTTTATTTAAGGAGGAAATTTTTGAGTTCGAAAATCTTTTTCTTTTTGTTATTTATATGATTCATGCCTGCGCAAACCGTTGGAGGAAGACGGCTGCACAGGTATATTTTGCTTTTAAAACAGAGTGGCTGTTCTTAATCATTACCTGATTCCGAATTATGATATTTTACATACACAGAGTACTGATTTTTGTTGGGAAAAGATATTGAAGAATATCTTTCCCAAAAAAAGAGGTGATAGTATGACAGAAGAAGCTTTAGAGCAGTTTTATCAAGAAAGTCTGAAGAAAGATTGATCCAGAATATTGCAAAAGAGTTGCATTTGTCTTTAGAAGAGGCGATGGACTGTTATTATAAGAGTAGGCTGGCAGGCATGATTCAGGAGGGAAGGGAAGGAGTGCAGTTTCTGGATTATAGGGCTTTAACTGCACTTTTTTTATGGAAATGGAGAAAGCATAAAAATTTCATACTGGGTTTATATGATTTGGAGATTATCCCATGCAAAACAGTAAAAGTAATAGGGAAAAATATAGGAGTCATAGTACTTTCCATCTTGGTACTAATAATCGGTGCTATTGCGGAAGGTTTAGTGCAAGAATGTTTTTTTCCGGTCAGTATTTACGCCTTGTCATACCGGCTTTTGTAAGGATTGCGGTTACCATTGCCCTTGCTTGCTTCGTATCATCAAAGCTACTCAAAATGAGCGCAGAGGAACTGGGGCTAAAACTCAAAAAGATGGATATTAAGTTGTTCCTTATCTCTATAGCCCTACCGCTTGCCGTTCTGATTTTTTATGCTTATATACTGCCAAGTAAAGCTTACATTGCAAAAGCCGGGAAGTTTTTGGATATCTTTGATAAGAGGCGTATTTAGTTTTGGGATTACTGCAGGAATTTGTGAGGAGCTGGTTTTCAGGGGCATGATTTTTCGGTACATGCAGAGAACTGCAGGCTTAAAAGCTGCAGTGATACTACCTTCTCTTTTATTTGCCTGTGCCCATATTATGAATATGGAAAGCTTTAATCTTACAGATCTGGTACTTTTAATCTTAGCCGGTTCATCGGTTGCAGTCATGTTTACCCTATTTGCATTAAAAATCAGATTCAATCTATCCGGGGGCATTTGCCCATGCAGTCTGGAATACCCTTATCATTGGCGGTGTTTTTCGGAATAGGGATACGGTAAATGGTATGGCTAACGATTCCTATATTATCATGCCCATACAGTCCACAAATAAGTTACTTACAGGCGGTAATTTCGGTGTGAAGCTAGCTCTTCCGGCGATTATTGATATATTGCGGTTGCTTTGATGATAGGATTTTTAGTAAAGAAGGAGGGGCGAAAGCTAAATCATCGTGAAGTCTCATTTTAGGGTATTTCCACCTTATTCTTCAAAGCTTCCGGCCATATACTTGCGTCCCCAGTCGCGCATGGAATGGATAATGTCTGTAAGGGTTTTTCTCTTTCCGTAAGGGAATATTCGGTTTTAGGGCGGAATCACAGGGTAGACTTTCCTATGGATTATTCCGTCATGTTCTAATTCCTTAAATGCTGTGTCAACATTTTGGCGGTGGCTTGAGGAATATATTTTTGTAGCTCATTATATCGCAAGGTTCCATCGTGGATGAGATGGCAAAGGATAATCATTTTGTATTTTCCGCCGATCTGAGAGAGCGTTGCCTCTACAGGGCAATGAAACAATTTTTTTCTGAATTTGAAATTTTGTCATTTTTTGCTCCAAGTTCTTCTGGAAATTCATAGAAAAAGTCAATAAAATCAAGACTTTATCATGGTTTCTAAAAAGTAAGTATATTACTGAAAAGTGAGTATCTCACTGAAAAGTGCGTTCTTGCTGAAAATATACTAACTGTTTAGGATAACATAATCAAGTTGGTAAGAAAAATGATATCCAACAGAGATGAACTCATAGAACAGAACAAAGTATAGTAGGAAGAAAAAGGGGAAAAAATCATGGATTTTATAACACTGGCAAAAGAGTCGTTACTCTGTTCGCAATTATAGTGAGAGGCAGATAGAAAAAGATAAGCTGGATAAGATTTTTAGAGGCGGCGATATCGCACCCAGTGCCAGAAACAAAGCAGTCTGCCAGAATTTATGTTGTGCAAAGTACAGAAGGAATTGAAAAGCTTCGTTCCTTACCAGATGTGCGTACAATGCGCCAACGATTCTGATGATTGGCTATGAGGAGTCCGAGCAATATCGGAATGAAATGGAAGAGGGAATTGTTTCCGGTCAGCAGGACGCCTCTATTGTGGCATCTCATATAATGCTTGAGGCGGCAGAGCTGGGACTAGGCTCTGTATGGGTGGATGGGTTCCCAAATACCGAGACGGCAGAAGTATTTCATTTGCCAAAGTCTGTAAAGCTGGTATGCCTGATGCCTCTAGGCTATGCTGCAGATGACGCAATGCCGGCACCGATGCATGAGAAGTATAGGCCTATTGAAGAAATGGTGAAGATACTATAGAGAAGAACGCCGGCAGAAGGCTTTGCGTATGAAAATAGAGTGATTTTATACATCCGGAAAAACTGAAAAATATCTTGTGAACTTCCTGAAAAAATCCCTAAAGTATATCCAGAGAGTGAGCCCACCCTCAGACCTCACACCCTTTGGCATCTTCAATCGTCGTATTGATGAAGGATAAAAATTTTATCCAGCGAACGCGAACTCGTCTCTAGCGCCTTCATGATCAGATCCTTCTGATAGCCTTTTCTGACATCATATAGCTTTTTGAGATCATCAATTGCCTTCTCGTGGGCAGCCCTTGTTTTTGAGATCCTTTCTTCCGCTTTTTCAATCTTAAACTCCAGCGTCTGCACTGCTGTTCTGCGAATCCTCGCCATGTCACTGCTCCTTCCATTTTACCTTGCTTCTTCTGTTTCCTGCAGGATTTTCCTATTTCCTGTGCCTGATAGCGGACATTTGCTTCAGTCAACCCGAAAGAATCCAGAATTGTTTTTGCGTCTTTGTGATTGCATGGTCCAGTCGATATATTCCGTCCAGATGGCGGATCATCACGATTTTTTCCAGCTCTTTCAAAGCCGCAGGGACAGTCATATCATTCGGCCTCTTGCCCATTGCCTCGCACTTGTCCTTCAGATATGTGTAAATCCTGCAGCGCAGGATCAGTGCCAGGAACTGAATGAAAATCTTGGTGGAAAAGTGCTGCATCGGATCCGACTCGCATGCTCCTGTTGCCAAGATAGGATTGATCTGCCCGGAACAGCTTCTCTGACGCATTGCGGCTCTTATAGCGCTCTATCGCTTCCTTTGCTGTCATCCTGTCCGATGATACGATGGCAAAGTACCCTGCCAGAGAGAGCTCCTCCTCAATGGCTTTCGTGTTCTCTTCTGCCAGTTTGAGCGTCCGCCCATCATTCTCGTAATGAAGGTAGAAGTGCTTCTGAATTTCAGGTCCAAACGACTCACATTCCCTTCCGACGCACTGGTTCAGATACGCCTTCAGGCGCTTTCCTCTGCTTGATTTCCTGCTTTTCTCCATAAGCACGACCATCACTGTAGAAGATGTGAATAAACCGTTTCTGTTCTTCTCCATCAAACAGTCGTCTTTTTGTCGTTGTGCCATACACATCAAAACGATCATTGCATCGGTTCCGTTTGTTCTCAAACGATCCCATATTTTCCAGAATGATTTCCCGGATAAAGTTCTTCATTCCCTTGACCATGATAAGAAAGCCATATCCCATCTGATCCATGTATGACAGGTTCTTCCTGCTGAAAATAACCTCTATCCAGAATAAATCCAAGATTCCGGTATCCGAAACCGTGTGCCTTATCAATCATACAGGTAGTTGCGACACGTCATTGATACTTCCGGGATACTGTTCATAGAACAGTGGCTCCCTGTTAGCTGTGTCGAAAGCCACCCTGTAGTGATAGATTGGCTGCCCCTGCATCCACCTTCGCATTTCCATACTCTAGAAGTTCGATGTCTCCGCCTGATCGTTTTTTTGTTCGTGGAATCATAGGAAATATAGATCTTCTGGCGTTTGTTTCTTCCGTTGTTCCAAGCATTCAGAAATTCGACGATCTGCTCCGGCTTGAAGTTCTGCAGAAAAATCCGAAACCCTTGAGTCCGTATACATCCGCATTCCCGGCGTAAAGAGAGGATGTGAGTATGCATAATCAGGATAATACTGGCCGGCATTGTTTTCTGAAATGATGCTGTAGACGGCAAGATCCAGTGCAAAAATCGGCATCTTTGTCATCCACATGTGCTGCCAGCAGTTCCCGGATCTCACTTTCGCGGATCATCTTCTGTAAAACAACATATGGACCAATGTTCAGATAGGGACTTCTGCCGAACGATTCATTTCTTCCGGAATGTTGACATCCGGAAAGTACTCAGAAAAATTCTCATTCAAAATTGCCTGCAAATGCCGGATTTTCAACATTTTCCTAGTGTCAGTATGTCTTTAGGGTACTTCTCAAAGGAAGTTCACATTTATTAGTTGTGAAAGCAATTGGTGAAGTCCTTTTGTATAAAAGCTAAATGGAATGAAAAATGTCTAAATGGACTTTGATTTTTGCTGTAAGGGAAGTAATCTAAATATAGATTAGTTGTTACTAACCAACAATTTATAAGCGGAGATTCCGGAATGAATTCAATCAGGACTTTGGGAGATAACGTAAAGGTTCTGGCACAGGACGAGAGTCATGCCATTCTTGAAGTTAAAGATGATAGCGGGAGGGAATCGACGATATATACACCATTTATGGGAGTATATATCAATATTTGTGATATGCACATGCAACGTTGCAGGTCCGGCTTTTTTGGAGGAAAAATGCGAATGTCATCTGTTTTGATTACTGCAAGGAGGGTCGGATTGAGCTGGAGACTGTGGAGGGCGGTTATAGCGTACTCCAGGAAAAAAACAGCTAGGATTGATGACCGCAGGCATCATAGCGGGCAGGTATTTATGCTGCTCAACCATTTCCATGGGATTAGTATTTATTTGAATGTTGATACTGCCCTCACATGGGATTGCTGCGTTTATACCACAATTCTCTGCCGATATTCATAAACCAAAAAAAGTAAGTTCTGTAAAGAAGGCGTTCCCGGTATTCTAAAAAGACGATATGGTGGTGAATGGCATTATGGCGTGCTTATATGATCCTCCTGCCAATATTGGTCCTGATTACTACAGACTTAAAATACTTGAAATGCTTCTGTATCTGGATGCTGTGGAGGTAAGGGAAGGAAAGCAAAAAGAGACCTGCTTTTTCCTAAGCCATTCCGATAAGCTTCGGGAGATTCACAAACAGATAATAGAAAAATCTATCCGTGCATTTTACAATCAGGGAATTGTCTGAAGAATATGACATTCCACAGACAGAACTCAAAAATCAGCTTTAAGGAGATGTATGGGGATTCCATCTATTCTTACGTAAAAAGGTGCCGTATGAATACTGCGGCTTCTACTGATAAAAAAATCCGGATCTTAGCGTATCTGAGATTGCACATCTTGTCGGATACGAGACTACAGGAAAATTTGCAGCAGCATTTCGGCAAATTATCGGTACTACGCCTTTAGACTATCGCAAGTACCGTACAAATCTTGCAGACAATTTGATTAACATATAGGAGGATGAAGAAATGATGAACCAAAAGCAAAAACTGACAGGAAAAGATGTCATCGCAATCGGTATCTATTCCGCAATCTACTTTGTACTGAATTTTGCAGCAATGATGACAGGATTCATTCCCTTACTCTGGATTGTGCTTCCCGGAACCGTGGCAGTACTCACCGGTATTCCCTTTTTATTGATGGCGGTAAAGTTCCCAAGCCCGGAGCGGTTCTAATCATGGGCGCTATCACTGCTTTTTGTATTTTGTTACAGGACAGTTTACCGTCCTCATTCTGATTACGATGTTCATCGCCCTGTGTTGTTTCGTAGCTCATAGGTATATAACGAAATATAATCTTAAATTCAGTAATCTTGCAGTCACTTTCATCTTGTTTAGCTACGGTATGGCAGGATCACCGCTTGCTTTATTTGTGTATCGTGAGAGTTTTCTGGCACAGATCGGCGAGACTATGAGTCAGGAATATGTTGCAGCAGTTTCTTCCTATATCACTGTCCCTATGTTGATTCTTTTTGTTGATTTCCTGATTGCCGGCGGCGTCTTTGGCGCACTGATTGCCGGAGGGATATTCAAAAAACATTTTAAGAAAGCAGGTATCGTCTAAATGTGCTTTAGGAAGCCTGACCCTCGCGCCGGTCTTTTTCATTCTTCTGCTTGCCAACATCGGGATGTTCTTAGAAAAGAACCGGTAGACAGGGAAATGTTTTTAACGGGGGTAATTATCGTAGTTCTCATTTTGTATGGCTGCCCTAAAATTGCGGCAGGCGGAGCAGGATTTCTGCTGTTGTTATATTGTCTACAGACCTTCGTGCTTCCTGCATCGCCTATAGCTTTTTACTGCTCTGTTTTTCCGTATTTGTGAATATGACAAGACGGATGTTGCCCTGTCTTTTGACAGGAGCATTGTTAGTTAAGAAGTGCAGCGTTCATGAGTTTGTTGCCGCCTTGCGAAAGATGCATCTCCCTCAAAATTTTATTGTTGCCATGGCTGTCACGGTTCGTTATTTTCCGGCTATTCAAGAAGAGGTTCGTCACATTAAGGACGCAATGAAGCTTCAGAGAATTCCGGTAGGGAGAAAAATAGAGTGTTATCTGGTGCCAATCATGCTTTCTGCCACAAAAACTGCAGAAGAACTTTCCGCAGCGGCAACAGTCAGGGGGATTGATAGTCCGAAAAAAAAGACCTGTGCAGTAGAAATTCGTTTCAGCCTGACAGATATTTTCTGCATGCTGTTTACTGCCATAGGGGTTGTTCTTATCTTGGACTTTGTGAAAGGATAAAATGATTGAGTTTATTGATGTGAATTATAGAGTAGCCGACTATGTGATTTTGACGGGAATAAACTTGAAGATACACAAGGGTGAATGTCTCCTCTTTGCAGGAGAAAGCGGTAGTGGAAAAACGACTTTAACGAAACTTATCAATGGGTTGATTCCTCATTTCTATTCCAATGGGGAGCTTAGCGGAGGGTAAGTATTCAGGGAGAGAAAGTGGCGGAAACGGAGATATATAGACTGGCGGAAAAGATAGGAAGTGTATTCCAAAAACCCTAAATCGCAATTTTTATACGGATACCTCTTCTGAGATTGCATTCGGACTGGAAAACCGCGGTGTTCAGCCGGAAAAGATTCGACAGAGGATTGCGACAACAGCGAATGAGTTAGGAATTGAAAATCTGCTTGGACGCAATATTTTCCAACTCTCAGGTGGAGAAAAGCAGAGTATTGCATTTGCCTCGGTCTATGCGGGAGAGCCGGAAATTTATGTGCTTGACGAACCATCCTCCAATCTGGACAACCTGTCTGCTGCACGACTAACGAAACTGCTTCACTATATCAAGGCACAGGGAAAACTTTGATTATTGCGGAGAATCGGTTGAATTATCTTAGATCCGTCATAGATCGAGTTGTATATCTAAAAGGCGGACGGATTATGCAGGAATTTAGTGCAGAACAGTTTCTTGCACTCTCTGAAAGCGAACGGATTGCAATGGGACTTCGTAGCTTAAAAGAAACGCGAATCACAATCCCTGCATGTAAAGCCGTAAAGGGGGAACTTTGTATCGAAAGGATTATCAGCCCCTACAAGGAACAGGAAATCAGCTTCGGAGCTTCTTCAGGAGATGTGATTGGGATTGTGGGAAAAGAATGGAGCAGGAAAAACAACTTTGTGCAAGATAATATGCGGATTACTAAAGGAGCAATCCGGCAGGGTCATCTACCAAGGAAAAAGCTTACAAGGAGACAAAGACAGAGGCTCTGTGCCATGGTTATGCAGGATGTAAACCATCAGTTATTTACAGACAGTATTGTAGAGGAATGTGAGCTTGCGGCACCGGAAGCATCGAAAGAAAAGATTGATAATCTTCTGCAAGGGTTTGATTTACTTCCCTATAAAGAGGTGCATCCTGCCGTCTTGTCAGGAGGTCAGCGTCAACGGCTGGCAGTATGTCAGGCAGTGCTGTCGGGGAAAAAGCTAGTGATATTCGATGAGCCGACAAGTGGCCTGAGACTATAAGCACATGATGCAGACAGGGAGATTATTCAGAAGCTGTCCCACGAGGGATATATAGTTCTGGTAATTACACATGATTATGAATTCCTGAATCTAGTCTGTCACAGTGTGATTCAATTAGGCGAGTAAAGTGCTGTGAAAGGGGGGATGCAGAGTGAAGAAGCAAGGGAAGAAGAAAAAAAATTGGTTTAGGACACTACTGTCTTATGCAGATGGAAGAGAGCATAGGATGTGGCTTTCAGTTATCCTCTCGATTGTCAGCATTGTGAGCGGACTTATTCCTTTTTACTGTGTTTATCGGATGGCTGATGCCTACATTGCAGGGGTGCTTGAGAATTCAGTCATTATCTTTTGGGGAGCAATTGCTGCTCTCGCCTATACAGTCAAAGTAATTTGTTTTGGCTTTTCAACAGGGCTTTCACACTATGTTGCGTACTATGTTTTGGAGGGCTTACGGCTTAAAATCGCAGAGTCTTTTTTGAAAGCTCCTCTTGGAGAGGTGCAGGCACACTCAATCGGAGAGATCAAAAATGTGATTGTAGACAGAATAGAGGAGATAGAACCTCCTTTAGCGCACATGATTCCGGAGGGCAGCGGGCATATTGTACTTCCGGCGATTAGTCTGATTGCGCTATTCTTCCTTGATTTCAGGGTGGCACTTGGTTCTCTGCTATCTCTTCCAATTGGATTCGTGTTTATGTTACTTTACCTTTGCCATTAGTGGAAAGAGCATGAAAAAGTATATGGAATCCAATGTGCGTATGAACAGTGTGATTGTCGAATACATTGAGGGAATCGAGGTAATCAGGGCTTTTGGGAAGGCAGGTAGCAGTTACAAAAAATATGCCGACACTGTCCTGGAATACAAAGACTTTGTAATCGATTGGATGAGAAACACATGGGTGACAATGAAACTTGCCTTTGCCTTCATGCCGGCAACACTTCTTGGCGTTGTTCCGGTTAGTCTCTATCTGGTTTCCCGTGGCAGCCTTTCAGTATCGGAGATGACACTTGCCGTTATGTTAGCCATGTCTATGGTCGTAAAGCTTTGCAAAACTGGAAATTTTCGCCAATAGCATACGGCAGATGAAATATACTGTTGATCAGACAGAAACTTTTCTCAACATGACAAGATTGTCTGAACCGGAATCTGAAGCGATACTGGAGGGCAGGGATGTGCACCTGAAAAATGTTCGATTTTCCTACTCGGCAAAGAGCGGAGAAATCCTACACGGAATTGATTTCACACTTCCCGAGGGGAGCTTATACTGCTCTGGTTGGCCCAAGCGGAGGAGGAAAAATCCACCTTGGCTAGGCTGATTGCGAGGTTTTGGGATGTTTGTGACGGAAGCATCGAAATAGGAGGAGTGGACATACGAAACATGCCCATTGCACAGCTATCAGAACTGGTGAGCTTTGTTACGCAGGATAATTTTCTATTTCAGGCTTCCATTAAAGAGAACATTCGCATTGGCAACCCTTTAGCAACGGATGAAGAGGTGATAGCCGCAGCAAAGAAAGCCTGCTGCGATGAGTTTATTTCAAAGCTGCCGGACGGATATGATACGTCTGCAGGAGAAGCGGGAAAAAGACTCTCCGGCGGAGAAAAGCAGCGCATAGCCATCGCACGTATTATGCTAAAAAATGCACCGATTGTTATTTTGGATGAGGCCACCGCTTTTACCGATCCGGAAAATGAACAGTTAATTCAACAGTCCATTTCAGAACTCACAAAAGGAAAGACCCTTCTTGTCATTGCGCATCGGCTGTCTACGGTGAAAGACGCAGATAAGATAGTTGTCTTAAATGAAGGCATTGTAGAAGCTGAAGGTACCCATGAGGAACTTTTGAAGAGCTCGCCACTCTATGAGAAAATGTGGAGTGCGCATATCGGGGCAAAGGGATGGGCACTGAAAGGAAAGGAGGATAAGCTCTAATGTTTAGAACGATAAGGCGAATCATCCATTGGTGTGGGGATTTCAGAAAGAGGCTCTACATAAAGCTTCTTCTTTTCATTCCTCTCCGGTTTATCCGCTGCTGCTCCTATTATATATGCCGGTTATATCATTGGAAATATTGTGCAGTGGCAAGTTGAAGGCTTCGGTATCCCATCCAAACTTTGGTTTCAAAGTCTTAGCGTGATTTTTGCTACAATTCTGCTTCGGTTTCTGCTTGACTATATAAAAGCAAGATTTCAGGAAACCATCAGCTATGAGCTCGTTGCAGGAGATCGACTGGCGATAGGGACAGCGTTGAAGAGAGTCTCACTGGGGTATTTTTCAGGAGAAAAGACACAGGCACTATACTCAATTCCATTACTAGGACTTTATACTCTGGAAAAATATGGGAATGAGGATGATAGATACCTTTGTCGGAGGATATTTGAGCTTTTTGTATTTTTATCCTGCTTTTTGTCATACACCCCTGTGGCGCATTGATTTGCCTGGTAGGGGTTCTTCTGTCCTTTCTCTGCCTATCTCTCATTTCAAGGTACAGCAAAAGAAATACACTCGTCCAGAACGAAGTGAACGAAAAACTGACGAGAGCGGCAGTCGAATATACCAGAGGTTTGCCTGTGGTGAAATCGTTCGGTATGGAGGGGGCGTCTTTTTCCGCATTTCGAAAGGCCTGTGTAGAAGCAAGAAAGATTGCCCTGAAAAATAGAATGGGGTTTTTATTCCATTTAACTGCTTACATCTCTTTGCGTTAAAAGCTGTCCGGTATCGTTATGATTATTTCCGTTATGGCAGCCGGTCTCTCCGGTAATCTTTCCCTGCCCATGGTTTTGGTATTCTCTCTGCTTTCCCTGACAGTATTTCATTCGCTTGAGCCGATTGCAGACAGTGCACATATCCTTTCTGTTATAAACAATGCCATGGATCAGATAGAAGCCCTGTCACCCGATAACTATATTGATGAGGACGGTAAAGATATTTCGCCTTCGGGATATGATATCCAGTTTGAGCAGGTGCAATTTTCTTACGACAAGGGGAAGAGAAAGAAATGTAATGAAAGGTGTGAGTTTTACAGCCCAGGAAGGCATGACAACGGCAATTGTCGGACCGTCCGGGAGCGGAAAGACAACGCTTTGCAGGCTTTTTGGCGCGCTTCTACGACGTGAGTGGAGGACGGATTACTTTCGGTGGGCATAATCTAAAGGAATTTACCTGTGACAGCCTGTTGTCGAATATTTCCATGGTGTTTCAGAATGTTTACCTGTTTCATGACACGGTCAGGGCAAATATCTGCTTTTGGAACAGAGCGGGCATCCGAGGAAGAGATGATTCGTGCTGCGAAGCAGGCACGTTGCCACGATTTTATCATGGCTTTCCCGGAGAGGGTATGATACCGTAATAGGGGAGGAGGCTCCACGCTTTCCGGTGGAGAAAAACAACGCATTTCCATCGCTCGCGCTATTTTGAAGAATGCTCCCGTTATTATACTTGATGAGGCCACTGCGAGCCTTGATCCTGAAAAATGAGCATCTGATACAGGAGGCATTGACTGAACTGACAGTCGGAAAGACGGTGATTGTGATCGCCCACCGGCTGGCAACAATTGAAAACGCTGATCAAATTCTTGTGCTTGACGATGGCGCATCGTTCAGAAAGGCACACATCAGCAATTGGTGGGGCAGGAGGGATTTATCAGCGCTTTGTTAAGATACGCAAACTGGTCGAGGGCTGGTCTATCGTCTGAAAGTAAGGGATTAGCCTGAAACAGAATTTATTAATAAAAGCTCGCATCTCCTGTAGTGCGACTCCTTAGTAAGATGCGCCACGCAGATATGGGTGGATGGGTTCCCAAAATACCAATCCAACAGAAGGCTTTTTGTATGAAAATGGAGTGATTTTTAGACATCCGGAAAAACCTGAAAATATCTAAAACAAGATAAGACTTTATACGGCGACTAATCTAAAATGAGACTTTAGATTAGTCGCTTTACTTTTGCTATGATGGCAACTATAATAAAGTCAAACTTTAGATTAGTCGGAGGATAGGCATGGCATATATTCCAAGAGCTATTTCGGATATTTTAAAAAGCAGGGTAAAAAACAGCAAATGTACTTTGATTGTAGGGGCAAGACAGGTGGAAAAATCCACACTGGTAAAGCGGGAATTCCTGAATTTAACCGAAGCAATTTTGATGATCAGCTTAACCAGAGTGCAGGCCAAAGAGGAGCCTAAGCTTTTTCTTTTTGAACAACTCTGTCCTTTGTTTATTGATGAAGTACAGAAGGAGTCTTCCATTTTGGAAGAGATTAAAATTGAAGGTGGATGATTCTGATGAAAGAGGACAATTTATCCTATCCGGTTCTCAAAAGCTGGAATTGATGAAAGGGGTAAGCGAATCTTTGGCAGGAAGAGTATCGGTCTATGAGTTATCCGGTTTATCCTTACGGGAGCTTCATCAAATCCGTTTTCAACCGTCCTTTGTTCCCAAAGAAGAATATATCAAAGAACGGGAGAAGGAATTGAAAGACTATGACAATATTTGGGAAATCATTCATCGAGGCTCTTATCCGGAGCTTTATGATATAGAGAGGGACTGGCAGGAATTTTTATTCTTCCTATGTTGCCACTTATTTGGAAAGAGATATCCATGAACTGATTGTTGCGGATAGTATTACATTTACAAAAATTCCTGACGGCGGTTGCGGCAAGAACAGGGAAATGCTGAATTATAAAAAACATTGCGGGAGATGTTGGCGTAAGTGAACCGACCATAAAAACTGGATTTCTATTCTGGAAAGAACGGGAATCGTCTTTCTTTTTACAGGCTTACAGTGCGGGGGCTTTTAAACAGGGCAATCAAAACCCTCGAAGATCTATTTTCGGGATACGGGCCTTTGCTTTTATTTGACCAGATGGTTAACTGCGGATGCTTTGAAAAATCCAGCAGTTGCCGGAAACATCTTTGAAAACCTTTGTGGTGTCGGAGATTTTAAAAATCCTATTCCAATGCAGGGAAAAGACTACCGCTTTAATATCTTCTACTATAGAGGAAAGGATAAGAATACCTTCGGTGAAAAATGAAATTGACTTAATCATTGAAGAGGATGGAATCTTGTATCCGGTGGAAATAAAAATGTCGGGAAACCCTAAGGCTTCCATGGGAGCTACAAATCAAGTACTGGATAAGATCCCGGATAAAAAGAGGCATGGAATCATCCTATGTCTTATTGATAAAAAAAGACCTATCTTAGAGAGAATTTATTGGCTTTTACCTATTCAGTATATCTAGTGGAGAGATTATCACGAGTGCCTCTACTGTTTTAGGGAACTTTTTACGAATAAGAAATACATAAAAGTTCCCTGAAGTAGACACCGGAAGAGTAAAGTCAGTGCCCCCCTCTACGCCGTAATCGATTGTTCGGCGTTCCACATGGCAGTATATTTACCGCCCAATGCCAAAAGTTTTTCATGGGTTCCGGACTCCACTACTTTTCCACCGGACAGCACGAGAATCTGATCCGCGTTTTTTTATAATAGACAAATGGTGCGCAATCATTACAACGGTCTTGTTTTCTTGCAGAAGACTTACAATGGCCTGTTTTACAGCGAATTCATTTTCAATGTCCAAGAGGCGGTTGCCTCATCAAGAAGTAGAATCGGACTGTTTTTTTCAATATGGCCCGGGCAATAGAAAGCCCTGCCGTTCACCGCCGGAAAGCAGATTTTCATTTTCACCGATAGGAGCATCATAGCCTTTTTCCCATTTTGCGGATGAACGGGTCACAGTTCGCTTTTTGGCAGGCCTTTTTCAATTTCTTCATCGGTGGCGGAAGGTTTTGCGTGGCGTATTTTCCTGAACTGTATCATTAAACAGGAAGGTGTCCTGATCCACCATGGAGATGCTATCCAGCACATCTTCCGCATTGATATTTCGGATAGATTGTCCTCCGATGGCAATTTCTCCTCTTTCCGGATCATAATACTTTTGCAATCAGATTCAGAATTGTTGATTTGCCTGATCCGGAGTCTCCCACGATTGCGGTTAGCTTGCAATCCGGGATGGCGAAGTTCATTTCTTTCAGAACAACTTCCCCTGTACATAAGAAAAGGATACATCGTGAAAGGAGATGTCGTGCTCTTTGGGAGAAAAACAGCTTGGCTTTTTGCTTCTTCTTTTTCCGCCAACACGTTTTGAATGTTTGTCTTAGAGAGCAGGAGATTCCTGTAACTGAACAGATCGACCGAAATCGCAGCGGTAAGACGAGCGAAAACCATTGGCATCATGCAGAGAAACAGGAAAGTGACTGCGGAAATGTCTCCGGACTGCCATGGGATGAATCCAATCCACATCACAAGCGGAACAGTCAGCCAATGGACAATGTTAAAAAGCGAAATTAACAGGTATTCCGTGTGCCTCATATTGATAACTGACGGTGCTGAATTTCCGCAGGACATCTGTTGTATTTCTGTTTTTAACACCGCCCATTCCATAGGAACGGAAGGTCCGGATTCCGTCAATGTACTCAACGATTTGTCCTACGGCTTCCGCTGTAACGGAATTCTTCTCCTTGCCGTACTTTTTTCACAATTCGAAACGACAGAGCCATTTCCGGAATGAGGGGTAGAAGAGAAAACAGTAGGAGGATTGCGGCAGGAAAATACAGAACACCGATGAGGGCAATCACGATTACGGACAGAACTCCGTTTTTTACAAGGGAGGCAAGTTTGTGCGTCAGAATCTGCTCATAACTGTTTACATCTGCCGTCATGATATTGATATATTGTCCTTCCTGTTTCTCCGTAAAAGAGGATAGCGGAACTCTCCTCAGCTTATCGCCAAGGCCGAGACGGATATTTTTAGAAACCTCGGCACCCCCGATTTGGCTCTGTGTATAGCCTGTGCTGTAAATGGCAAGCCGTATCAGGAAGATTACGCCGACGAGGACGGATATACGGGTGATGCTCCTATATCAGCGGATCCGTCGTACAGCATTTTCAGCACCGCGTAAAGGACAATGTAGTTACTTTCCGGAAAGCAGTCCTTCCAAAACAGTCAATAGCAGCCCGAGGTAAAACCGGGGATTCTTATGGAAAAAGATTCATGTCTCTCATCTTATGCTCCTCCTTTCCCATAACGGATATTTCTTGCCGCTTCATAGCTTTTCCCAACTTTTTCCGATAGTATCTGTTTCGCGTAAGCAGTTCATCATGGGTCCCTATATCGGAAATCGTGTGATTTTCTACTACTACGACCCTGTCACACATACCGACCACACTAAGCCGATGGGCAATTATAATGACGGTTTTTCCTTTGCAGAGGTTCTTAATCGCCTTGTCAATCTCCATCTGATTTTCCGGATCCGCGGCACTTGTCGCTTCATCTAAAATTAGGATCGGCGCATTTTTCAAAATGGCTCTAGCGATAGCGATTCGTTGTTTTTCTCCACCCGAAAAAGCGGGAACCGTAACTTCCGACCTTTGTATCATATCCATCCGGAAGGGACATAATAAAATCGTCAATCTGCGCTTTTTCTTGCAGCATCCCGCACCTCCATAAGAGAAGCAGCCTCCCATACGGATATTGTCAAAGACAGAGTCCCGGGTCAGAAAAGTCTTTCTGAAAGACAAGAGAGTATTCTGAAGAAGCGTTTCATAGCGAATGCTTTTTGACATTTTTCCCTCCAATCAAAAACCTCTCCTCGTCCACGTCAGCGGAACGGGCAATCAGTGCGGCACCGTGCTTTTCCCCCACCCGGATGCTCCCACTAACGGCAATCTTTCTCGCCATCCCGGATACTTAGGGTTGGCATTTTCCAGTACGTCTATTTTTCCCGTCATAGGGAAAAAGCGCACGTCTTTTAACCGGATATCATGGCTTTCCGGGAAAGCGCCGCCCCTTCAAAGCGTAGGAAGCGCCAGTATTTCTTTACTTTGTTTATGCCGCTAAATGCCTGTGCAAAATTCCCGGAAAGTTGTTGAAGTGGAAGCAGTTCCGTTAAATACAAGGATCCGATATAGGAAAAGAGGAGAAATACACTTGCCGGGATAGAACCATGTAGGAAAAGAGTCTCCCGCCAAGAGGAACAAGGAGTAAAAGTCCGGACTCCAGCAGCAGGATGAATACGGCATATGGGGAGCAGTCTTTTCGCGATTTTGTTCCATGCTCTGTTCTCGTCGAGAATGGCTTCTCTGAACTTTAAAGATTTGTTGCCTCATCCGGTATGCCTTAATGAGGCGCATATCGCGGACCATATTCGACCATAACGGAATTGAAGTCGCAAGGATTCGTTGGTCTCCGGCAACAGGGCGGACATTTTCTGAAACACCGCCATCATCACCGGGATATCCAGAAGAAGGGAATCAGGGAAAATACGAGCTCAGCGGGATATTCACGCGTCATGAGATACAGAAAAATCACGACAGGACCGGTGAGATAGCTGACCAGCTCCGGGATATGTATGGGCAAGACACAACTCCAGCTCTCGATGTTTTTCATTCAAGACAGTTTTGATTTCACCTGTGCTCCGTTCACTAACGTATCCGAGCGGCACTTTCACGAGCTGTTCTCATAATCATGCAGCGTACGCGAAACAGCGCATTGTACGCCCTTTTATGTGAGAGCACGCCGGACAGCCCCAAGAGAAACCATGCGAAGAATGGTCGTGACGCCTACCAGAACGATACAGTCCGTCAATCCTTTCCTTGTCAGTGTTCCAAAGCAGAACGGCGTCCATCAGGTGGTAAATACCGACATACGGTCCGATTACAAAACAGTCTGCTTAAGACAGAAGAACGGAGGCAAATAAAGTACCATTTGTCGCTTCCTGCCCATGTAAGAAGTAATTTTATCGGTTTTTCCTGGTCCTTATGCAAAGCAATCTCTCCTTAACCATACATATTGAAATGAAAGAGACGCTGTGGTAATACATTGTTAGATAAAGCTATCGCAGGAAACAGTATAAGCAAAATCAGGAAAGCGAAACAATACAGTCGAGCGTCGTTTGCCTGAACTGTATGAAATGATGTCCGATATGTATGATTTTGAGGTAATTCTATGCGAAGTCAACGAATTTTAGCGAGAATGGCTCACCCGCAGCGGTTTTTGTTGAATGTGAATCTACACAGAACTTTAGTCCTGCCGGAAAATTGTATCTCGCGCCAAAGGAAGTAGCCTGTGGATATTACTGGGTCTCACGGAGAAAAGGATTTGTTTGATATTAAAATCCACTGATTTCTATTTTTCGAGGATCACTTTATCTCTTACTACACCGGAGTGCTTTGAGCGTACTTACTATGATTCCGTGTCCGGGGAGGAGTTGACCCTTTACCGGCGGTTAACTGCGGATGTGTCAAAACCTTTCACGGAGGGCATGCGCTTTATCAATCCAGTATGCACAAGAATATTCCGATCCGTTCCATAGAGATTGAAAGTATTTCCCGCATATTATGAAAAATATCTGCGGGAAAGCTATCCGGATGACTACCTTCCTCCCAATGAGGCGTTCCGTCGCATCAGGGCAGACGCTTGACTTTCCGGAGATGTCCGTCTTTTTACGCCGAGTTTGGGAGTATAAAGGAGAAGGCATACCGGCAAAATTATTCTATGAGGGCAAGGTCGCAGAAGCGGTTTCTCTTGTTATGAACACGGAAAGAAAAGCAAAAGTGCTTTATCTGCATATCCAAGCAGGACAGGGAGGCCTTGCGTAATGTTACTTCCTATATCCATGACCATTTTAACTCGGTACTTCCGTTGGATACGCTCGCGCGAATCGCCCAATATGGGTACAACAAAGTTGAAGACCTCTTTTAAGCATGTCTATCAACGCACCATTTCTGAGTACATCCAAGAGCGACGTATGAGCCACGCGGAAATGCTTCTGAGCTCCACAGACCTTACAGTCGACCAGGTAGCTTCGGCTGTCGGGTATTCCAATGCCGGAAGATTTGCGGCAAACTTTTAAAAACAATACAGGGATCTTTTCCGTCGGAATATCGTAAAAATGGCACGGAGGAAATAAGGCAGTACTTTTTCCATTTATACGATTTATGTTATCCTAAAGCTTGCAAACGTTATTTTTGCAGATTAGTGAAACAGCTTAAACGAGGAAAGATATGAAAAAATCAGTAAAAAGCATAATAATCAGTCTCATTTTGGGTATCCTATTCGGTCTTATTCTTCTATTTTTCAAGCTAAAGGCTTCAGCTTAGTGAAGAAGAAACCATGCGAATTTACATTTTTCTTGTCGATAGCAGTTTTGCTCATCAGCGTTATTATAAATCTGTCTTATAATTTCTTTTACGGAAAGAAAAATCAACGCTCTTACTCCCTTACTCGGCGAAACAAAGTATGACGAATATTTGGAAAAGATAACAGCGATTCGGGACAAGGTGAAATCCAAGCATCTTAGGGACTGTGCCGAGCTTAATCGAACTGCGGCATTAACGGGGAAAAAGAATATAGTACAGCCGTGGAAATTTTTAAAGAATTGGAACCCAGGGTCAAGAAAATACCTCATGTAGAGATGGTCAGAAGATTGAATCTTTGCTTGAATTATTTTTACTAAAAGGAGTATAAAAGTATGGAGGCTCTTTATAAAGACAGTGAAGCGCTTTTTCGAAAATATAAAGAAAACGCAACCTATAAAAAGAACTTTACCATTCTGGATTTGTTTCTGGACTTATGCTGTTATGAAAAAAGGAGGGTATGGTGGAGCGGATTCAGGAAGCAAGAAGGAGGTATCCGGAAAAGCAATTGCAAGAAGATTTTTGATTATCTGGAGGGGCTATTGAAAGAACAGTAGCATAAAAAGAAAAAAGTAGAGGGAAAAGAAAGGAAGAAGGGAAAGATAGCCTCAAAGGAAAGAACGGTAGAAATGAAAAATCGACTCAATGGAGAGATAGGTGCAACGAATGGAATTTATTCAGGACGAAGTTCTTAGGATGACATGGCTAAGCCGTTTACTGCGTTTAGCTTTAGAGGATCTGGGGCTGAATGTGGACAGTCGTATCGGGGGCAGTTTGCATTTCTTTTTGTATGACTGTGTAAAGATTACGATTTATCTTTGTGTGCTAATTTTTGCAATTTCCTATGTGCAGAGTCCTCCGGAAAGAACGAAGAAGATACTGGGGAAATTTCCTGGGCTTTCTGCCAATCTGGTAGCTGCTCTTTTGGGGACGGTTACCCCCTTTTGTTCTTGTTCTTCCATTCCGATTTTTATGGGATTTACGGCAGCAGGGCTTCCTTTGGGGGTGTCTTTTTCCTTCCTGATTTCTTCTCCCATGGTAGATTTGGGAAGTTTAGTATTGCTAAGCGGTATATTTGGGATAAAAATTGCTTTTTATCTATGTCCTTTTAGGACTGTGCTTAGCTGTTTTAAGTGGAGTTATGATTGAACACTTACATTTGGAAAATGAAGTAGAGGACATTCTTCGAGGGGTATCGGCTGTAGAGCAGGACATTCTACATTATCCTTTAAAGAGCGTCTTAGCTTTGCTAAAGAGCAGGTGAAAACGACTTTTCGAAAGGTTTTTTTCCTATATTCTTTAGGGGTGGGAATCGGATCTTTGATTCATAACTGATTCCTAAAGCCTGGGTCTCTCTTTACTGGGAGCAAGGAACCTTTGGCGTGATTCTGGCGACCTTGGTGGGGATTCCCATGTATGCGGACATTTTCGGAACCATTCCTATAGCGGAATCGCTTCTTTTGAAAGGCGCGGAGCTCGGGACGGTGCTTTCCTTTATGATGGGAGTGACAACGCTGTCGCTTCCTTCTATGATTATGCTTCGGAAGGTGATTAAACCGAAGCTTTTGGGAATTTTTATAGGGATATGTGTGGTTGGAATTATCCTGATAGGCTATCTTTTTAATGCGTTGCAGGCGGTACTTCCGGTATAAATTAGAAGAAATAAGGCGAATGAAGAAGTCAATGAAAAAGCAGATATGTGCAGAAGAATGAAGCGGTAAGAAATGCAAACCGGAAATTAGAAAAAGATGCATTGATACTTTTTCTCTTAGGAGGAGCAATGGAAAAGAAAAAGTTATTTGTTTTAACAGGCTTTTTGGGAGCGGGAAAAACCAGCTTCCTACAGCATGTTTTGGAGGCATTTTCCGATAAAAAGCTTGCGGTGATTCAAAATGAATTTGGAAAAATCGGGATTGACGGAAGCATTCTGCAAAGACAGGAGATTCCAATCAAAGAAATCAATCGAGGGTCCATTTTTGCCCTGTCACAGTTGTCTTTTGTGGAAGCTTTGGCGGAGCTTGCGAAGAGCGATGCGGAATCTCTTTTTGTAGAAAGCTCAGGGCTCGCGGATCCGTCCAATATCATGGATATTTTAGAGAGCGTGAAGCTGTTAGCTGGGGACGTGTATGATTTTCAGGGGGTAATCTGCCTGATTGACGGCGTGCATTTCCCGAAGCAGGTGAAGGATACGGAAACGGTGGACCGGCAGTTAAAGCATTGTGATGTTGCCATCATCAATAAAACAGATTTGATTTCAGAAGAGCAGTACGAGAAAGTGTTTTCTTTGGTTCGGGAAGTGAATCCCCATTGCCAGTTTTATCCTGCGCCCACGGGCAGGCGGACTTAAGCTTTATGAAAGAAGCTTTTTTACAGGGGGATTGGGCATTTTCCGAAGAGAGCTTAAATCGGGTGGACAACAAGCCGAAGACGATTTCTTTTCTTTGCTTGGAAAATGTAGAAAAGGGGCGATTGCAACAATTTCTGCAAGCGGTTCTACCGGAATGCTATCGAATTAAGGGCTTCTTCCTTTTAGACCGGAGCTGGATGCAGGTGGATGTGGTGGAAGAACTAATTGACTATAAGCCCTGCCCTGAGAAGGAGATTTCCGAGCTGGTATTTTTGTCGAAGGTTGGACCGAAGGTGATTCGGAGCATTGATGAAGCTTGGAAAAAATATATGGACTCTCCCATGAAATTAAAGAATTAGGCGAGCGGGAATCAGGGAGAGAATATGGAAATCAAGGTAATCGGTGCAGGCTGTAAAGAATGTGATACATTATATCAAAATGTAAAGGAAGCGGTAAAGGAGTTGGGAAAGGATGCCAAAATCGAGAAAGTAGAGGAGTTAATCGAGATTGTAAAGCTTGGAGTACTCAGTGCGCCATCTCTCATGATTGACGGGAAACTTATCGTAAGCGGACGGGTTCCCGGAGTCGGAGAGTTAAAAAGCTCTTGTCTTAAAGGAAGGAGAAGCATGATGCAAAAGGTAAAACAGTAGCAATTGTCAGTCTTTCCAGCGGGGTTTTTGGGAGAAGACTTTGTGCAACATGAAGTAAAAATAGGCTTGGAACGCCTACGTCGTTTTGGGCTGGAAGTGAAATTCATGGAAAATGCCTTGAAAAGGCTTAGACTATCTGAAAGAGCATCCGGAAAAGAGGGCAGAGGATCTCTTACAGGCTTTTTCCGACGATTCGATAGATATGATTTTATGTGCCATAGGGGAGAGGATACTATCGCCTACTTCCTCATCTTTTTGAAGAGGACGATTGGAAAAAGGCCGTAAAGCAAAAGGTTTTTCCTGGCTTTTCCGATACCACGATGAATCACTTGATGCTGCATAAATTGGGGATTAAGAGCTTTTACGGGCAGGCTTTTCTCCCGGATATTTGTGAGTTGGAAGAGGAAATGTTGCCCTACAGCGAAAAATACTTTTTGGAATTGATTCAAAGCGGAAGCATTCGTTCTTTGAACCGAGCCCTGGTTTGGTATGAGGAACGGACAGATTTTTGGACCGAAAGCCATAGGAACAAAGCGGATTAGCCATGACAATGAAGGCTTTTTACTCTTACAGGGCAGTCCTGTTTTTCAAGGAGAAATCTTAGGGGGCTGTATAGATACCCTCTATGATATCTTTGACACAACGAGGCATCGAGGACTCTGTCGGCTTATGCAAAAGTATACTTTATTCCCGGATTTGAAGACTGGAAAAGGAAGATTCTTTTGCTGGAAAGCAGGAGAATCAGCCCAATCCGGAGAAGTATCGGAAAATGCTCAAAGCCTTAAAGAAAAAGCGGTATTTTTCAAGTCCTTAGCGGTGTGCTGGTGGAAAGCCGATGGATGAGCGTTATGCCAAGGAGTATCAGGAAATTTCTTCCGGAAGTGATTGATAATCCTCTCTTCCCATTGTCTTTAATCTGAATGTGGGACATGCTACGCCGAGAGCGATTATTCCCTTTGGAATCATGGCGAAGGTGGATGCTTCAGCACAAAGAATTAGCTTTCGAGAGAGTAAGAGGAGAAAAACACCGTTGAAACAGAAAGGATTGCAGCGAGAAATGCAGGGCGTGGAGGATACTCTATATTCCCTTGCGGCGCGTATTTACGCCTCTGAACACTTTTCCGAACTTCTTTTATGATGAGAAGGTAATGGATCTGGCAAAAGCGTATTTCTGTGGAGAAAATTATGAAAAACTCCATAGAGTATTTTTCACATGGCCAGTGTTTGCAGGCAGAAAACCCTGGATGGGAAAAATAAAGGACTTTTTAAAGCGAAAACAAGTCGTAATGGGAAAGCGATGCAGTCCATTGGAAAAGCATGCGGAGTCTTTGTTTCGAGGGAGAGAATTCCGCTCCAAAGCACAATGCAATATTGTCTTTTTAGGAGCGGGTTTGGAGACGGCCTATGATCGAATCGGAAATAAGGAGGCACGGTTCTATCAGCTGGATTTACCGGATGTGATCAAAGTGAGAGGAGAGCTTCTGGGGAAGGGTGAAAACGAAAGGCTTCTAGTGGAGATTTGTTTGCTCTGGAATGGCTGAAGGAGATAGATTGCACTTGCCGACCTTACTGGTAGCTGCCGGGGGTATTTCAATATTTTCATAAGGAGAAGATTCTTGAGCTTCTTTGAAGCTGAACACTTTGATTCCCGACTGGGAAATTGTTTTTGATGCTACGAATTCTACCGGCCTAAAATATGCCAACAACATGTGAGAAAAACGGGAAACACGAAGGCGGGAGATGTACTTTGGGCTGGATGATCCGGAGGTCTTTGCGAAGGAGGCAGGACTTAGGGCTTCTTTCTGTGGACGGCTTTATCAGGAGGCGTTTGCGCACTGCAAGGGCCTAAAACTGAAAACGAAGATTTACATGTTTTTCAGACAAGCTCAAATAGGACGATGGTGGTGCATCTGGCCCGGGTTTTCTAAGGAGAGAGCGGATGCCCTGAAGTGGCGTCCTTTTCGACCGTAGTTGCATGCTTTGGTACACGGGTGCTATAGTAGTAAGGTTAAACACGGAAGTGGACAGGATAGACGTTACAAACAGGAGTCGGTCTGGGATTGGAGCCGGCGGAGAATGGTTACAAAGTAAAGAGGATGATTTATGAAGCAAACAAGAAATGATGTCCGAAATGTTGCGATTATTGCCCATGTCGATCATGGCAAAACGACGCTGGTGGATGGACCCTCTGAAGCAGAGCGGGATTTTTCGTGAAACCAGGAAGTACAAGAGCGCGTGATGGATTCCAATGATATCGAGCGGGAACGCGGGATCACGATTTTATCCAAAAATACGGCAATCAATTATAAGGATGTGAAAAATCAACATCATCGATACGCCCGGGCACGCCGATTTTGGCGGTGAGGTGGAACGTGTACTCAAGATGGTCAATGGTGTCATTCTGGTCGTAGATGCCTTCGAGGGGCCGATGCCGCAGACGAAGTTTGTGCTGCGGAAGGCAATGGAACTGCATCATCCCGTGATTGTTTGTATCAATAAGATTGACCGGCCGGAAGCCAGACCGCAGGAAGTGATTGATGAGGTGCTGGAGCTGTTGATGGATCTGGGCGCCAATGACAAGCAGCTCGACTGCCCCTTTTGTTTTTGCCTCTGCCAGAGCGGGCATCTCGTCCATGGATCCGGATGAAAAAGGGAAGGATCTGAAACCGCTGTTGGACACGATCATCAATTACATTCCGGCGCCCGTCGGAGATCCGGATGCACCGGCGCAGATGCTGATCTCGACAATTGATTATAATGAGTATGTCGGCAGGATCGGCGTCGGAAAGATCGATAACGGAACGCTTCGCGTGAATGATGAAGTGGTGATTGTCAATCATCATGAGCCGGATCGCATGGTAAAGACCAAAATCAGCAAGCTTTTATGAATTCGAGGGTCTGAATAAGGTGGAGGTCAAAGAAGCGGGGAATCGGCTCGATTGTTGCGGTCTCCGGCATTTCGGATCTTAAGATCGGAGACACGCTCTGCTCTCCGGAAGCACCGAAGGCCATTAAGTTCCAAAAGATTTCCGAGCCGACGATCTCCATGAATTTCATTGTGAATGATTCTCCTCTTGCGGGGCAGGAAGGCAAGTTCGTCACGAGCCGTCACTTGCGGGATCGCCTCTATAGAGAGCTCAACACGGATGTCTCTTCCGGGTGGAAGATACGGAGACAACGGAAACCTTTAAAGTTTCCGGCAGAGGAGAGCTCCATCTATCCGTCCTCATCGAAAACATGAGGAGAGAAGGTTATGAATTTGCGGTCAGCAAGGCGGAAGTCATCTTTAAGGAAGACGAGAAGGGTAAGAAGTTAGAGCCGATGGAGCGTTGCTATATTGATGTGCCGGAAGAATTTTCTGGAAATGTCATTCAGAAAACTGGGGCAGCGTAAGGGCGAACTGGTCTCGATGGGAGAGGCAAGCGGATACTTCAGACTTGAATTCCGGATTCCCGCCAGAGGTCTGATCGGTTATCGTTCGGAATTCATGACGGATACCAAGGAAATGGGATCATTAACACGATTTTCGATGGATATGAATCCTACAAGGGAGACATTGCTCACCGCAAACAGGGTCTTTGATTGCCTTCGAAACGGAGAGGCAGTGACCTACGGTCTCGTATAATGCGCAGGAGCGCGGCATTCTTTGTAGGACCGGGAACGAAGGTCTATTCCGGTATGATTGTGGGAGCTTCGGAAAAAGCGAAGACATTGAGGTCAATGTTTGCAAGACCAAGCACCTGACCAATACCAGAACGTCTTCCTCCGATGATGCGCTTCGTTTAACGCCGCCGAAGGTGATGTCACTGGAACAGTGCATTGAATTTCTGGAGACCGACGAGCTTTTTGGAAGTCACACCGCAGTCCCTCCGTCTGCGGAAGCGCATCCTGGACCCGACGCTAAGAAAGCGCTGCAGGCTATGCCGCAAAGATGCGGGCGAAGCGCAGAAGAAGTAAGGATAGACGAGTGAGTGGGGGAGAATGGATTGATGAAAAACATAAACTGATAGACGAAGTTTCGTCTTTTGCAGCAAGAATGACGGCTCTTTGATCGGTGCGACGACGTTGTTTACACTGCCCTGCATACGCAGCAGAACAGACAGTGAACACTGCGCAGGAAGCAGCGGCAAGTACGGTAGGCGTTTTTGCGAAATACCGCATTCACAACGAGTGCCGATATGCAGAAGAAGATGGGGAGCAGCGATCTTGCAGACTGGTCGCCGGTGTATCTGACCAGTGTCGAAAATATTTTCTGGACCTACTCGGATCAGGCTGCACCGGGCGGCACACAGCTGACGCTGAATATTGCAAAAAATGCGTACCGAAATCTCAACATGCTCTTAGATAACGGCTACACCATGGATTACAATGAACTGGCTGCCTATGCACAGGAGTATCTGGGGAAAAAGAATGGGGTGAAAGACGCCTTTACAATACGCTGGCCTCCTGTCTGAACAATCCTACCTGCTAAACCGTCCGGCAGCCAAGGTGACAGCAACGACTTATAATGGCAGAGATTACAGCAAGGTTTTTGATGCGGCTTATTATTATAAGCAGAATCCGGATCTGCAGGCCTCTATCGGCAACCATCCGGCGGCGCTGCTCAAAGCAGTTTGTAGAAGAGGGCATCAATCAGAGACAGGGGAATGCCTCTTTTCAGATTGGCGCTTATAAGGCACAGTTGGATGCGCAGGTTTTGGCATCAGAGGTCAGTTCCCCGCTTATCTGGCGCTGCAAAACGGAGCAAAGGGGGTGGCTCACCCGCAGCCGCTTGGCATCTATAGTTATTCTCTTGCCAATTATTACGGACACTACCTCGGCTGGTACGGTTCCACAGACGTGATGATTACACAGAATACGGCAGGGGCGGCGCTTCCTTATCAGAACACCTCGAATATCAGTGTTTATACGGGGCTTCCGGTCACTACCGCGCAGGCGAATCAGAGACCTTTGGCGGTGATGATGCCGACTGACCGCGCGGCACAGCCTTCCTCTATGGCATCAGCAGGGCGGATATCCTGTGTGAAGTAATGGAAGAGGGCGATTTCCAGACAGATGGCGATTATTCCGCAGTGGGAGGACTTATCCCGGATCGGCAATCTCCGCAGCTGCCGTCTCTATATATATTTATGCGGCAAAAGTAGGGATCCCATTCTGATTCATTTCGGCGGGGTTGGTTATATGAAGGGGACGATTGACGGTCCGGATATGAACAACCTGTCGGGTACCTACGAATATGGGATCGGCGGAGCGGCACCGGGGCAGGCTTCTTTTTCCGGAGCGCTGACAGAAGTGCGCCCCATAACGCCTATATTTCGGCAGCAGGCATTATCAAAGCGGCAAAGCGTCTGGGTTATTCTCTGTCTCTTCGGAGCGGTTATTACAACCCGAAGCATTTTAACTTTGGAAGTCCGGACAACACACTGGATGCTTACGGCGCTTCTGCCAGAACAGCGAACATCGTAGATCTTCGCAAGATTTTCCCTTATTCGAAGTCGAAATTCCTTTACGATCCGGCAAGCGGCGTGTATCTGAAACAGATTCATGGCAGAGCACAGACCGATGCCATCAACGGCAAGCAGATTTCTTTTGCCAATGTGATCATCCAGAATACCAAGTGGAGAAAGATGGATAAGAAGGGCTACCTCGGCTTTGATATGCTGGGAACCACGCAGGACGGCTGGTACTGCACAAAGGGAAAGGCGATCCACATTACCTGGAAAAAGACTTCCGACTACGAGCCGACCAGGTACTATGACGACAATGGAAATGAAATCACGATGACACCCGGAAAAACCTATATCGGTATTGCACAGCAGGGCAGACAGCCGATTTTCACGCCTTAAGAAGTACGTGCAGTCGGAATACTTGCGCCCGCAGCAAGAGGGTGTTTGACAGACAAAAAGAACAGCTAGAAAGTAGTGTAACTTGGGGATTTGTAATCCCGGGAAACGGCATAGTCGTGAAATGCGGCTATGCCGTTTTTAAAAAGAAGCCCGAAATAACGCCTATCGCAAGGTGAACGAGGAACTGATCCTGATATTTGGAGCATTAGCTTCTTTTGTTCAAGGAGAAATCGGAATAGATATATCTGGATTGGTTATAGGCTTTCCTGTTTAGCCCTTATGGGCTTCCTATGATAGGAGCAACTGCGATAGCATTTATTGAATTGATAAATGAGAAGATTAAAGCGATATAGTTAAGTTGGGTGATTGGAGAAAAATGGATATAAAGGCATTTTGGAAATGACGTAATAACTCAGAATAGGTTCACCTTACCATCATATTTTTGTGAAGATGCAGTAATATGTTGGCATTGTACAAAATGAAAAGTTTACGGTTGATGAATATATTAGAGCGAATTGTGATTATCCGGGGAAATGGCATGGTGAAGTTGAAAGGATAGAACAATTTGATTCAAAAATAATTTTTGTAGGTAAAGTACAGTCTTTTGATAATACTATCTCATGTCATGTAACAACCTTTATCAAGCTTCTAGATGATAAGATTTGCGAAATGGATGAATACTGGGCTGATGATGGAGAGATACCATCTTGGCGAAAAAAGTTAGGTATTGGGACAACAATTAACTAATTGCCGAGATTAGCGTTATATGTTTCTATGAGATGAAACCTATAAAACTTGTCACGGATATTGTAGGGTAGGAAAAAGAAATTTTCCTCTATACTAAAAATAAACCGAAAGAAAGGGGGCTTTGAAATGAATATTATCAAGTCGTTTAACAATACGATTGATTATCTTGAAACAGTTCTTGATGATGAAATTGACGAAAGAAGTAACTCAGTTATCCGGATACTCTATTCAATGTTCAGCTGCTTGTTTTTCTATTCTGACCGAAACAACGCTCTCAGAATATTTAAGAAGCAGAAGATTGACGGAAGCAGCCGTTATATTAAGAGATACGGATGAAAAGATTATTGATCTTGCCTTCAAATTTGGATATGAGTCATCGGTTTCATTTGGAACAGCTTTTAGGAATTTTCATGGATTTACTCCTTCTGAGGTAAGAAATGGGAAACCATTCAAATTAGTTTCACGAGTGCAATTAGCACTCAGTGTAAGCGGAGGAAGAAGTATGAATATTACAATTCAAAAGAAACAAGTCTTTTTCGGTTGCAGGGGTAAATGAACAAAACATCAATTCATCATTATGTCCAAGTGTCTGGGGGTAAGCTGTATGATGAATCGTTGATGTGCTGTTTAGAGCAGTTATTACGACAATGAATGTTGTAAACAGTACATCAACATTAAAGGAGGAAACTCGCATGTCTAAGGCGAAAAAGAGACGATTGAAGCAAAAAGGCTTTTGCTATTCAAATTTATACTGAAGACTTTTAAAAACGACTATATAAGTCTCAACGGATATTGCAAGATATAAAAAGCGATGAGCCAAGTGATGTAATCAAAAATTGATGAGAAGAAAAAGATACTATTGAATTTCTTGGTTTATGGGAAAGCTTAAACAACATGAATTTTTAATTCGGTCGAATTCGACCGAATTAAATCGAAAGCTGGATATAATTCCCTTTACATTGTCTCCCTAAGAAATGGGTGGAGAAACTGAGCAATCGGAATTATCTCAAAAGGCGGAAGATATGGTGGAGCATTTGCACATACAGATATTGCCTTTGAATTTGCTTCATGGATTTCTGCTGAATTTAAGATGTATGTAATTCAGGATTACAAAAAGACTTAAGTCAGATGAAAACTCTAAGCTATCATTAAGCTGGAATCTTAATCGAGAAATCTCCAAGATCAATTACAAAATTCATACAGATGCAATCAAAGAATATCTCTTAAAGGATCTTACCAACGAACAGTTGTCCTATAAGTATGCAAGTGAAGCAGATATGCTCAATGTTGCCTTATTTAACAAGAGAGCTAAAACAGTGGCGTGAAGAAAACTTAACTTAAAGGGTAATATGAGATTATGCAAGTTTGAATGAGTTACTTGTACTTGCAAACATGGAAAGCTATAATGCGGTTCTTATCGGTAAAGGTGTGGAACAAAAAGAAAGAATGATAGAACTTAGAAAGCTTGCCAGAACTCAGCTGATGTCAATTGAGAAGTTGAAAAATACAGGAATTAAGAGCTTTAGAGGATAGGTCAAAGAAGTAGAGAGGTATGTTATGAGAGGGCATTGAAAATTATCTTATTTCCAAATATTGGAGAATTGTGGTTGATAAATGCACGAAAGCAGAAATTACAAACTCGTGATACACCAACTCACGAGTTTGTAATTTGCTGATATGAGAAGAGACCAAGTTCACCGGCGTTGCAGGATGCGGAGAAACAGGGCGCAGTCAAGTTGTTTGCGCTGGAGGATCTTTTATTAGTGATGGAAGAGTCTGATACCGGTGAAGCACATGACCATATCGTGCGCGTCACAGGCGGCAATGACGTGGTCGTCACGGACGGAGCCACCGGGCTGTGCAACATATTTCACGCCGGATTTAAAGGCACGTTCAATGTTGTCGCCGAAGGGGAAGAAGGCGTCGCTACCAAGAGATACCCGGTATTGCCCCTTAACCAGGCCTGCTTTTCTTCTTCGGTGAAGGGATCCGGCTTTACCCGGAAGAGATTCTCCCATCTGCCTTCTGCGAGGAGGTCGGCAGATTCTTCACCCAGATAGAGGTCGATTGCATTGTCACGGTCGGGGCGGCGGACTTCATCCCTAAACGGCAGTTCCAATACCTTTCGGACTTTGGCGCAGATACCAGTGATCCGCCTTGCTGCCGGCGAGTCTCGTGCAATGGATGCGGGACTGCTGACCGGCGCCGATGCCGATGGCTTGACCGTCCTTGGCGTAGCAGACCGAATTGGACTGGGTATATTTTAGCGTAATAAGAGACAGGAGCAGATCACGACGGGCCTGCTCCGGCAGGTCCTGTTTTTGGTGACGATATTGCAAAGCATGCTTTCATCAATGGAAACGGTATTGTGCCCCTGCTCGAAGGTGACGCCGAAAACCTGCTTTTTTTCAATGGCGGCAGGGCGGTAAGCGGAATCGATCTGTAAGATGCATAAGCCCCTTCTTCTTGGCCTTCAGGATGGAAAGTGCCTGCGGATCATATCCCGGAGCGATGACGCCGTCCGACACTTCCGGTCGAATGAGATTCGCTGTCGTCTCATCGCAGACATCGGAGAGGGCAATGAAATCGCCGAAAGAAGACATGCGGTCTGCACCTCTGGCTCTTGCATAGGCGCAGGCAAGGGGGGAGAGGCTTAGGGGATCTTCCACACAGTAGACCTTTGCTTCGGTGTCGGAGAGAGGAAGACCGAGGGGCTGCGCCTGCAGGAGAAACATGCTTGAAAGGAGGTGGCAGAGGGCAGCTGGCAGGATGCTTTCGTTCTGAGACAAGTTGCCAGCCATTGAGTGCATCTAGCAGGTTGATATAGCCGGGATGCCCGTTTAAGACCGTGATCGGAAGATCGCTCGCTGTCTTCCATATAGACACGGGAAGGCTTTTTGATTGGGATTACAGCCATATTTGAGTGTGAGTTCCTTCATTCGTCATGCTCCTTTTCTGAGGATGGGTGTCAGGTATTTGCGTTGAGGATGCGGTTTTCCACCTGCCCTCTCGCAGATCAATCGTTCGCACGAGAAGGGAAATTCGATTATCCTGATCCAGTGCATTCCAGATTTCTTCCGTGATCGTCCAGATATCGTTTCCAAGGGCGACGCAGCAGGTTCGCCGGTAAAAAGAAGGGAGCGGGTCTCCGTCCCCGTTGTGGTATGAATCAGATATCCTTCCCCGGCCAACGGCTGATCATAGGTATAGGTGAAGCGGACGCAGGAGGAGGGATCTCCGTGATTGCTCTTTACAATGGATAAAAGCAAAGTGGAAGGACATCTCCTCTTTTTTCTTCTTTTTCTTCCTGGGTTTCAGATAGGCAAGACCGGAAATGCGCGGTGTATAATTGGGGGCATCCGGTTCAAAACTCCGCGTGCGCAGGGCTTTTTCAAAGGCACGCAAAGTTTGCGGGTAGGAGATTTCGTCGTACAGCTGCCTGTCCTTTTGCTGAATAGCTTGATAAATCGTGTCGGTCTGGTCGCCGTTGGTCACAATGGTTGCATTTTGATAAACACGCAGAGGGGAATAGATAATCAGCGAAGGATCTTTCATTTTGGAAGGGTCAAAAGGCTGTGTTTTGATCACGCCATTCTCTCCACAAAGATCCGGTTGCGGCTGTTTTCACTTCTTCCCATGATGAAATAGGCGATCACCGCCTTCTTTCCATCCTCGCTCTTCCCGATGAGAATGCCTCGCCCGGGATAGGCTGTTTTAGATAGTTCCTGTTGTATACTGTTCATGGAATGACCTCCTTTTGGATTCCATTGCGGTTTCAGATTCTGAGGATCGATCGGGCGCTTCCGGCAGTAGACTTACTGATGCTTCCGGCAGTAGACCTGACTGATGCTTCCGGCAGCAGACCCATTGCGCTTCCACGGAAAGAACCGAGTTCACCTGTTGGCAGTAATGACGGTAGTCTTCTCCATATAATTTTGTCAGCCAGGTTTCCTCTGCAAAACCAGCACCAGCGTTAAGACCAACCATTGTGGGGAAGATGACGAGAAAGCCTCACATTATGGAAAGCATGATCGCAATCAGGAGGAACCACCATCCCGCATACATCAGATTTCTGGTATAAGCAAAGATTCCGTCTGTTTTCAATGATTCGGTTATCGCAATATACTGATCCATATCGGACTTTACGGCACCGAAGAACCATACAAGCAGACCGGAGAGCAGGAAGAAGATTCCCGGACATCGAACAGGATTCGGAAAGAGCCGCTTACGTTTCCGCCTCTCATACAGGTTTTTGACAGCAGGATGCCGATCAGGGAAAGCAGGGCACAATGACAAAGATGAGATGCTGGTCCGATCCTCAAAAAGAGGAAGTTTTTGGTCCCGGTTCTGATAATTGGTTAATTTCATGGGTGACTCCTGTTTTTGAAAAGCCAGAATGCCGGCGAGGACGTCAAAAACCATTCTCCTGCAAGCAAACTGGCGCTTCATTTGGATACTTTTGGAACGGATATCATCATCATGATTGTAACATTGTGATTGTAACATGGCTATTGTAACACAAGAGGGGAGAATCACACCCGATTTGGAGGATGGGAGGTACGATGCTTCGATTTATTTTCGAAAGTGCTTGCGGTGCCGGCAAAAGCGTTTTCCTATACAGAGAAGTGATCGAACGGGCTGAGAGAGCCGAGAGAATTTTTATTCTGGTGCCGGACCGTTTACGATGCAAACGCAGATGGATGGGTCAGAGAGCGTCCCAGACACGGGATCATGAATATCGACGTCTGGAGCTTTTGGAAGGCTCTCCATCGTATTCTGGCAGAATGCGAGAAGATGCCAGTACTAGATGATACGGGCAAAAGTCTGTTCTGCGTCATGCTGCGGACAAGCATGCGGAGGAGCTCCCTACATTGGCAGGAATATGCAAGGCGGGATATATCGATGAAGTGAAGTCCACCATCTCGAGGTTCATGCGTAGTACAATCTGTCGCCAACCGATCTGGATCTGCTTATCAAGGCAGGGGAAAAGAAGCAGCAGCACAGTGACTGCGGCTTTGGCTTTATGCCGCCTTCTGGAGGAGATCAAAAACCGGTTTCGACGCCGGAGGAGACGCTTGGCCTGGTGGCTTCGCTGGTGCCCGGATCGCCGGTAGAAGATTCCGTGACGCCTTTTGACGGATTTACCGGCTTTACTCCGGTGCAGTATAGGCTGCTTGGGGCACTGATGGCGACCCGCAGCGAGGTGATTTGTACGGTCACGATTCCGGCGGAGGAAGATCTGTATTCCTTCCGTGAAGGGTGCCAGAGCAGGACCTTTTTATCTGAGTAAAAAGACGATTTTTCAGCTGGAAAAGACGGAGTGGTGGCGCAGAGAAGCCGACTTTGCAGTGCTCGCCGATCTGGACCGGTTTCTGAGGCACAAAGACAGCTGAGAAAAGGAGGAATCGACCGGCTCTTTTTGGGAATCCAGTGGTGCGTCTTTCAGAATAATCCGCCCTTGCCTTTCTGGAAGCAGGTCTTTTTCCTGCTACCCGTTCAAGTCCTTTTCACAAGAGGCGTCCACCCTGCATCTGGGTGTTTCGTTCGAGAGAGGAGGAAATTTCCGTGTATTTCGCACGATTCGGACGCTGATCTAGAGAAGACGAGACGCGTTTTATGCAGGGACTTTGCCATCGTCTGCGGCACAGGAGGATTACGAGGATGCAGTGACAAAATGCGCCTTCTTTCATGTTCCTGTTATATTGATAAAACGAGAAAGATGAAAATGAACCCTTATGTGAGTTCCTAACCGCCATGTTGCAGGTCTTCGTGACGGATTTTCGCCCGGATGCGGTTTTCCATTTCTGAAGAGCAGGATCTTGCAAGAGGGGAAGATGATTTTCTTTTAGAAAACTATGTGCGCGCACGTAGGGTGAGGGGAAGGAAGCCTATAGACGAGTTTTGCACGCCTTTCCCTGAGCACCCGGAGGGAAAGAAGAGGAAGAATCGGATAAGCTGGCTCTTCTGCAGAGGCTCAATGCACTTCGGGAGAAATGGATGGAAATGCTCTCCCTGCACACGTAACAGAAAAAGGGGAAGGTGGTTGACGGCAGGGGGCTGACCGAGCGGTGAGGGAAGTGACGACAAGGTGCCTGGCAAAGAGCTGGTGCAGGCAGAGTCGGCTGGAAGAAGCAAACGACAGCGAGCGCTGCGGAGTTTCGTCAGATTTACGAGAAAACGAGCTACTGTTGACACAGATACAGGAGCTTCTTTGTCATGAAAGATGGATGTCCGCGAGTATGCGCAGATCCTGGATGCGGCTTCTCACAGATGGAGGTCAGACGATTCCCAGGAAGGTGGATCGGTGCTGCGTATGGCACTGAGCGCACCAGACTCCGGGAGGTAAAATATCTCTACAGGAGTGGATGATGCGTCCATCTCGAAGGGTCTCCGGCGGAGAATCTTTTCGGAAACGGACAGGAATTTTTGCTGAGAGAGAGGATCGAATCGAGCTGGCGCCAACTCCCAGAGCGCAGATGATATCCAACGCCTCTATTTATATCTCAATCTGACCAAACCCTCCAGGGGACTGTACTTTGTCTCTTTCGGCAGTGGAAGTGACGGAAGAGCTTGCGCCCGGCTTATCTGATTAGTGATGCAGGAAAATGTTTCCGTCCTCATTCTGGAAAACGGAGAGGACGGGAAACTCGTCCGACATTCAAACAAGGGAGGACGCTCTGCATCGTATGGCGCCTCTCAGGAGCGTTATGCGGATGGGTTGATGCAGGAGGAGGAGCAGGCAGACTTCCTTGCTTATATGGGATGTTGCAGGACAGCGGTCAGATCCGGGCGGAGGTGGAAGCTGCTTTTAAGAGGTATGAGCATCACCCGTTAGCGGGCGCACTGGTGGAGGCCATTACACCACGCATCTGGAGAAATTGCAATGTAGATTGGAGCGCTTTGCCGACACTGCACACTTTGCCATTTTGCAAATATACCCTCTCTTACAGGAAAGAGAAGATGAATTTGATGCAGCAGACTTGGAAATGTGTTCCATGGAATCCTGGAAGATTTTAGAACCGCTTTGGGACAGGAGGGGCTGAGTTGGAAGACCTTTTCCAAAGAGGAAGGAGAAAGACTGCCATCTTGCTTTTCGAAGAATATACGCAACCTACGGAGAGGCATCCTGTGGCGCAAGCTGCAGGAGACAGGGGAAGCTGACCAGGATTGAAACGGATCATGCAGCAGTACGGTGGAGCAGAAAGCAATATCAGTTAAAAGGAGATTTTATGCCGGAAGGGGTAGAAGTGGACTTTCGCAGGCAGGGAGATCTGCTGAGATCCATATCGATCTCTCGAAAGAAGCAGAAGAGAAAGAGAGAAACAAGAGAAAGAAGAGAAACAAGAGAAAGAAGAGAACAGGAAAGAAGAGCAAAGTGCCATTTCGGTACAGGGAGAGATCAGCTACGGGCGGATTGACCGTGTGGATCTGGCACATCAGGCCGATCATAGATGTGAAGATTATTGATTTTAAATCGGGGAAGAAAGATTTTGATATTGCTGCTCTTTGATACGGCCTGCAGTTGCAGCTCGTGGTTTATATGGAAGTGGCAAAGGCCATGCAGCAGGAGCAACATCCGGACAAGGGAAGTGATTCCGGCAGCCCTTCTCTATTATCATGTCAGCGATCCTTTGATCAAAGACGGAGCAGGAAAAAGCAAGGAGGAGATTCTATCCAAAATCCGGAGCGAACTGCGTACAACGGGTTGGTGAACGAGAGCGATCAGGTGATTGCACTGTTAGATGAGGATTTATCCGGCGCCGGGTCCAGGTCCGACGCTATACCGGTCAAACGGACGAAAAATGGGACCTGGGATTCCACTTCCCGTGGTGACGCAGGAGGAATATCGACCGACTGGCTTCTTATGTTACAGATCCGGAAGGCGGACGACAGATTTTAAACGAGACATCGCAGTGAATCCTTATCAAAGAGGCGATCGTAATGCCTGTACCTACTGCCTTTTTCCGCAGCCTCTGCAGTTTTGATCCGTCTATACCCGGATACCACATGCATCAGCTGGAAAAATGGACGAAGGAAGAAGTCATGCACAGATTTGATTTGAACTCTACCCTGCAATCTGCTATAGTTTGTTCCAGGGCTGACTCGGGGAAAGAAGACGTAAGCCAATCAAAAATTCTTTTTGCATACAGGGAGAATGTGATGAGGAGCCAAATGAACCATCCAACTTCTTTTCAGAATCAGAATGATCGGAACCCAATCAAGAATCAGAATGATCGAACCCCTTTTCAGAACAGGAACGATCAAATTTCTTTTCAAAATAACGGGAAATTAAAGCTGCTGATCATGGTGGGAACGGACCGGAGATCATCTCGGCTTTCCGCCGTGATTCGGAAGTGCCGGAAATATTTTTGATACGATTCTGGCACTACAGGGCAGAATTATGACTATAATCTGAACGGCGTTTAAAGATCTGAAACTGAAAGATCCGGAAGTCTATCTGGATGCGGTGGGAGAAGATCTCGGTCAGACGATGGGAAACATCATTGCGAAATCCTATGAGCTGATGAGGGAGATTCAGCCGGATGCGCTGCTGGTGCTGGGGGATACCAACTCCCGCCTTTCGGTGATTGGCGCCAAGCGGCCGCATATCCCGATCTTCCACATGGAGGCGGGGAACCGGTGCAAGGATGAATGCCTGCCGGAGGAAACGAACCGCAGAATTGTCGATATCATCTCCGATGTGAACCTTCCCTATTCGGAAAGGGCGAGACAGTACCTGATCGAATGCGGCCTTCCGAAGGAGCGTACCTTTGTGACGGGTTCCTGATGGCGGAGGTATTGCAGGCAAACTGGGAGGAAATTGGGAAAAAGTGATATTTTGCAGCGCTTTCTTTGCAGAAGGGGAAGTATATCCTCCTGTCCGCCCACCGGGAAGAAAACATCGACACGGAGGCAAACTTTCATTCCCTTTTTGCGGCGATCAATCAGATGGCGGAGAAATATGATCTTCCCGTCCTTTATTCCTGCCACCCGCGCAGTGCCAGGAAACTGGAAGAAAGCGGATTTGTGTTGGACAAACGGGTGATTCGCCATGAGCCGTTAGGGTTCCATGACTATAACTGTTTGCAGATGAATGCCTTCTGCGTGGTCTCCGACAGCGGTACGCTTCCGGAAGAATCCAGCTTCTTTTTGAGCAAGGGAAATCCTTTCCTGCAGGTCTGCATCCGGACATCCACGGAGCGCCCTGAGGCAATGGAAAAGGGAGATTTCGTGCTGGCGGGAATCGGAACGCAGGAACTGTTGCAGAGCAATCGAGGTCGCCGTTTCCTTGCAGGAAGGTGGAGACCTGGGATTCCGTTCCGGATTATGTAGAAGAAAATGTTTCCGTGAAGGTGGTTAAAATCATTCAAAGTTATACAAACGTGGTCAATCGCATGGTCTGGCGCAAGTAGGATTGCCGCCTGCCGGGAGAATATCCGGGGGCAAGATTGGAAGAGAATCCGGGGACTAAGATCGGGAAGAGTAGGAGACAGAGGCAGATGTCGATTCAATGGAAAAAGGAGGGAGATTACGGCCGCCCTGTTTGATATGGACGGCATCCTCTTCGATACGGAAAAATTGCATTTGAAATTTTGGAAGAAGGTGGCGGAGGAAGAAGGGATTACCTTCCTCCGGAATTTGCGCCTGCCATGTGCGGCTCGAGCGGAAAAAGGATCTCTGGAAGTCATTCGAAGGTTCTATCATACGGAGGATCCGCAGAAGATCTTCGATCGCAAGACGGCTTACTATCAGGAGACTCTAAGTCAGGAAGTTCCGGTAAAGGAAGGCGTGCGGAGATCCTGTCTTTTTCAGGAAAAGGGATCAAGATAGCAGTTGCCTCGTCCTCCTCTGGACCGTGTTCGTCTTTATTTGGACGGGTCTGACGCCCTTCTTTGAAGCGGCTTGCTCGGGTCTCGGATTTGGAGCATGGAAAACCGGCTCCGGACATCTTCCTGAAGGCGGCGGCGATGTTGGGTGCGCGCCGCAAGGAAAGTGCTTCGTGTTTGAAGACAGCTTTAACGGGATTCGCGGCTCCATGCAGGAGGAATGCATCCGATGATGGTGGTGGATCAATTGGAACCGGATGACGAGATGCGCAAAATCAGTGATGGAATTTTTACAGTATGAATGAGGTAAGGAAGTGCTTGTTACAATGAAGAAAAAATCAGAGAGAAAATCAGAGAGAACATTAAGAAATCGACTTTTGCAGGCGGGTATGGTGATGGCAGCGGCGGTGATTCTGTTTGCTTCCATGGGACTTCCCGCACAGGCGGGAAAGAAGAGGGGAGCGCAAAGGCGGCGACCCGCTTACTTATGGAGACGCGTATATCATTAAGTTTGACGGGCAACGGCGCAACGGGCGGTGTGATGGACGATATGAGTGCTGCCGACCGGTCTTGCCTATCCGCTGGAGACCAACCGGTATACGAGGACGGGCTATTCCTCTGCAGGATGGTCGGACGCAAGCGGGAATGTCTACAACAACAATCAGGTTGTGCAGAATTTGAAAAACGGCAGAATAGAGTCCAGGAAGTTAGCTGTATTCAGTGCAGGTTTTCCGATCAATCAGGCGCTGAAATTCAGGGAGCAACTAGGGCTCCGTTGTCTTCGACAGAAACGGGCATCGTTATCTGGCATTTACCGCCTCCATCAATGATCCGTCCTATTATGCAGGAGATCTGAGCCATTATGAAACGGCGGTTTTGCTGATGATCTATGACCGGGCAGCTGGTGGCCGATGTGCATAATCTGAATTTTGATCACGGCAACAGCATATGCCAAACCCGGATAACGGGCATATCTATATTGCAGAAGGAGGTTCTCTCCGGGGTATCCGTCGGGGATTATGGAGCTGACCTGGGACTTGAAGGCAATTGACTCCCATGGATTTCCGGATCTGGGAAGAGTCTTTTCCATCACTTATGCCAACGGTCAGTATTTTGTGATCGGCAGGGGCCCAGAGATGGGGATGCGACCACTCTGTTCCGCTTGAACAGTGATATGCAGATGGAGGATCATTTCAACGTCAGCAAGTGGTATCCGGCAGGGTATTCGCCTCAGGGCATTGCGGCGGATGATCATTTTTGTATACTGTATTGCAGGCGAATTTTTCCCATCATCAGTGGAAAAAAGAGCCAGAAGGTGGTCGTCTTTACCAGAAACGGTCTGTATGCGAACCTGGTCCCTGGATATCACGAAGGAGGCGGGAAGATATGTCCATCCTCGGAAATGATGTCTATATTACCACGAATGATAAGACGGCAACCACACTGTACCAGTCCGTTCTGCCTTCCGTAAAACTCTATGCCCAGTGGGTGCCTGCGAGATGAGGGCAGCAGTAAAGAGGCGGTTTCAACCGTTTTAAATGCCACGACACTGAAAAATTCTGGCCGTCGCCCTGATGTTTATGGATCATATCCATGAAATGTTTGCTGACGATCTTCGGAAGACTGGTGTTTCCGATTCTTCTTTACAACGGAGGAAAAGGAAGAGGAATGAAGAACTTTTTCTATATTTTTCTACCGGTGCATATTGCTCTTCTTACATCCTCTCCACCCTGCTGTTTGGGTGAGAATGGGTAGATTGTAACTGTAACAGTTCACTTGCAGGCGGATATCCCATCCGCCTGTTTTTCGTTGCAAGGGGATTTGAAGGGAAGAGGAGAATAGAAGACAAAAAGCGGATAGAGGGGTTATAAAAGCTCACAGGAAAAGAGACAGAGCGACAAGCTCTTATAATGGAATGACAATAACAAGGGGACAGAGAAAAAGTCCGCCCCTATTCCTCACAAAAATAACTTTTTAAGTACTTTGACATATAATAACTTATGAGTTATTGTAATAGACAGAGAGAGGGGGCCAGTCAGCTTGTACGAAGTGCATTTTACAGAAATAGAAAAGGAGAATAGCCCTGCACTTTCCTACTTAAAGGAACTTTTAGGAAAGAAAGATACATCTGCATTAAGAGCAGGAAGATACATGACTATATAAACCTTTTTGCGGGAGTATGGCACTTTTATAGGAGAGCCAGCCGTAAAGCATATTGAGGGGATATATGGGAGCTGGAGACCCGCAAGGGACAGAGTGCTTTTTGTTGCATGGCATAACAACGGCTATGTGCTACTACACGCTTTTGAAAAGCACACACAGAAAACCCCAGAGCGGGAAAAGAAGCGGGCAAGGGAAGAATACAAAGACTTAAAAGAAAGCTTGAACGATGAATAATAGCGCAATCGGAGAAAGCTGGGAAGATGTGGAACGGGAGCTTTTTCACCCCAGAGGAAATAGCGGAGAGCAAGCTAAAAGTTTCTCTTATAGGGGAGCTTTATCAAAACCAGACAGGAACAGGGCATAAGCCAGAAAAATTAGAGGAATTGAGGAGTAAAACAGCCTGTTATAGCTCGCATGGAAAAGGGCTATACAAGCCCTCAGATTGACACGCTCTTAAAAGTGCTTGCGCCTTTAGGAAAGACGCTTGCTATTGTGCCGCTAAAAACAAGACAATAAAAAATTCAAACGGAACGGTCGGGGAGCTTGACGGCTTGCCCGCTCTTTTTTGCCTAAAATAGCTGTCAATAGTGTCAGCACTCTCTCTGCATGACATTTGACTGATACCTTTGATTGTCACAGAACTGATTGGCATACTGTCAATCAGTATGAAGAAAGAAGGACTCGGAAGAGCTCTCCTTATGGCGAAGAATCAACTGGTGCTGCGAGATCCGTATAAAAAGAGGCTGTGCGCGAGGAAAATCGTGCACAGCCTCTTGGCAATTCGTAAACTGTTTATCTGGTGTGTACGGCGCGGATGCAACCAGCTGGTTCACATCCGTGCCAATGATGGGAAGAAGCCTTACTGAGGGCGGGGCCTGCCATGGCGTGCCTAAAACCCTGTAGAGATCATAGGCGGCCTTGCGGTGTCCGTTCAGTGATACAACCCTTGCGCAAGGGTGCGCATTGACCTCACTCTGTGCATCCGTCTGTCTAAAGTACATGAAGGCGCTGACCTCCGGGGAAGGAAGCGGCCATCTGATAGCCGTAAGCAAGAGAAGCATATTGTTTGTCTTCACCGTAGGAAGAGGTATAACCGATCTCGGAAATCGAGATGTCACGAACCTTTCCGTTTGGTGCAAGGAACTGCAGCTGGTGCATATAGTCGACCAGGATGGGAAGTTCTCCATGGTGATGTATTTGGTGCGAACCGTGTTGTTTAGGAGACTTCAGCTGGCGCCATGCCATCGGGTCATAGAGAGGCGTGTTGTATGGATGGAAGGAAAGTCCCCAGTCGATATTGCCTTCTCGAGAATGTCCGCATTGAACTGATCCAGATAATCCTTGGAAAGGAAGCAGCCGGGATTGGATTTGCGCTGCCATTCCTGGTCAAGGGAGTTGTAAATATTCGCATTGGCATTCTTGGACTTGATGCCGTTGTAGAAAAATACTGAAAGCCTTGATGTAGGCGCTGACATTGTATTCAAGGTTGGTGGAAGGCAGGTATACCACTCGGTACGGGCGTTGATTTCATTACCGATGACCCAGTTGTCCACCTGTGCCATGCCGTTTGCACCGGAATAGTGCTCGCCCGAGGAAGGCGGCAACCGCAGCCAGATGCTTTACACCGGCAGGCTCCGCCGTATTAAACGCATAACCTCTGCCGGCAAAGCCGTTTCTGGAATCCGGATGCTTCAAATCGGCGGGCGAAGAATTGTCATTCAGCAGCGTTAGGTGACGGGAAATGCCCATCTTATTCCACTGTTTGAACATGGCGTCATAGATGGCAAACCGTCTGGGGCATTGAAAGAGTAGGTCTGTCCGTCGTACATATAGTTAATGCCGCTGCCGGTAAGAGCGCCGATCGGCAGATTGTAGACGATCTGTTGCACGCCCAGTTTGGCAGCGTCCGCATAGACATCCGCCTTGGTTATATCGGGAAATATCCCTCGATACCCACCTGCATACGGGGCATGGTGAATTTCGCCAGTGCCTCCGGATTGGTGATGTAATGCTCAGAGAAACCTGCACCCATCCGCCGTTCTGTTTGACGGCAACGATGAATTTACGATCCAGATTGATTCTGCTGTGTTGTAGGCAAGAGGGAAGGAGAAGACGGCATTCTTGCCTCGCCGGTGCCGTTGCAGATGACCTTGCCTACAGGGGCCGTCCTGATAGACCCTCGTTGGAAAACAGATAAAATGTGCCGTCACCTGCGGGGACGGATGCGCTGGAGGTGCGAACAACCACCTGATTGCCCTCAATCAAGGCGGACTGGATGGTCACCGGGCGGTAAAGTGCGGCCGCTTCCGCCACCGCACCCGGGGCACTCTTTGCTGCAAACGGTGCGCCGGCGATGACTGTGCAGGCACAAAGAAGGCCGGTCAAAAATTTCTTCAGACGATTTTTTCATGTAACTTTCCTTTTCTGCAATTGCTTGTTTGACTAACTTTTATCTTCGAATCAGGAGCGAGTTTAAATCTGCGCCGATGATTGCGGAAGCGTTATTGATGTAGGCGCCTGCCTCCGGGGTGTCCATGAACTGGAAATAGGCGTAAGACTGTTTGTGCGCACCGCTCACCCCGCAGATTCCATTGGCAAGCCCCTGGGCAATCTCACTGGGAGCGTCCATTTCTCTGGAAAAAAATAATTCCGTCTACATGAGAATTCGCCTCTGCCTGCTTTATAAGCATAAATCAGAGAAGCGGCTGAAGCGGCTCTCCCTGTAAGGAAGTGTACCCGACTTCGGACAGAAGGACGCTGCGCACCTGGCCGTTTGGAGCCAGCAGCCTGGGTTGCGAAAGATAATCCGTCAGCACTTCGATGTTCTGAATGGTAATATAGGGAGTCGCCTGTGAGTGAGAAGCATATTTGCCGTTATTCCATGCCATCGGGCTGTACAGGGGTACATTGTAGGGATGCATGGCGACATGCCAGTCGATATTCCCTTCTGCCGTCATCATATCATTGAAGAGGCTGAGGAAGGAGACCGAAAAATATTTTCGGAGAAGAAGCCCTTGCCCACTGCTGATCGATGCACTATGTAGACGCGGGCGTTCGCGTTTTCACCCGGATGCCGTTGTAAAAAATACGGAAGGCCCTTGCATATTCGCCGGTGAAGATGCCGAGGTCGCCGGTGTTCATGAAATGCCAGTCTCCTCTGGCGTTGACTTCATTCCCTACGATCCAGTTGTCTACCCTGCCGTGCGCGCCACTGTATCGCTGTGCAAGGAAGGAGGCGACAGCCTGCAGTTTTTCTACACCTGCGGGTTCTGCGGTATTGAAGGCGTACATAAGGGAGCCGGGCCACCTCTGGAGAGCGGGTGTACGATCGAAGGATCGCCGGGGTTGGCGAGCAGGACGGCAGTGACCTGAATGCCCTGCGCGTTCATGCGGCTAAACGCATAATCCAGTTGTGCGATCATGCCGGAACTGAACTGATAGGTTTTGCCGTTATAGGTGTAGGGAATACCGCCCCGTGAACAGATGGAACCCAGAAGAACATTGTAAATCGCCTGTTTGACGCCCAACTGTTTCAGGGAGTTTCCGCTTAGCAGTTCTGCGGCAGGTAGCAGCCCTTTCTTGCCGGCTACCGCTCTCGGCGCCGTGTGGGTTGCCGTAACCTCGGGTTGGTGAGGTAGCGGGAGGAGGAAACCGGAACGAGGACGCCTCTTTTTCACACAAAACCGTAAATTTTTGAAAAAGGTTGGAATTTGCAGAATTTTTTTGCAAGAGGAAAAGAAAAGTTTGCCGAAGCACCGACGCCGGCTTGCGCAACTTCCTTCCCTAAGGGCACCGTTTCTCATACACGTTTTTGCGCGAGCAGATGGTACAGACCGTCATCGGCTGCGGGAGGCGCAGGAGACTGTGCGCTTACGACGACATTTCCGCCTTGAATGACAGCGCCGGTCAGAACAACCGGATCAGTGGGGGCGGCGACAGTGGTCGCAACCTTGCTGTCTTTTCCTTTTGCATAGGAAACGGCTCCTTCGCTTCCTCCGGGGAGAACGCCCGCGTGAGGAGGGAGCAGGAAAAGTACGACGGCGCAGCTCGTAGCGACAAGTCGCACCAGGGTCCTTTTTCATTACAGTAACCTCGCTTTCATTTTTGGAATCGCCTGTTCAATATACCATGAGACCCCTGAAGACGCAAACAGAGAACGATCGATTTACCGCATATTCAGGTGGGTGATATTGGTATCGGTTGATTTTTGGGAAAAGAAAGGAGACAGACGCAATTAGAGGGTCTTTTTTTCTTGACTTCTTATGTTTAACGTGATAAAGTATTGAAGCAATAAAACCTTTTGGTTGCAGAAGACAGTTCGTAATGAGGGATCCGAGTCTGAATTGCCGTCTGAACGGGAGGAGGAACCGTTTTGATCAAATACATCCTGAAGCGTGTTTTTGCTGGCTGCGCTTACGCTGTTTCTGATTTGCTTCATCACTTTTTGCGATGAATGCCATTCCGGGCGGACCGTTTAACGGAGAGAAGGCGAAATCCGAGGCGGTCATGGAAGGTATTAAACGAACGCTACGGATTAGATCAGCCGGTCGGCGTGCAGTTTGTCAATTACATGAAGAATGCGTTGCACGGTTATTTTCGGTGTCTCCCTGAAGAACGGAAGAGGAATTTCGCAGACCATTGCAGAATCCTTTGCCGTAAGCGCAAAGATCGGCGGTATTGCAGTCATTGTGGCGCTGATCTTCGGACTGATTCTGGGCTGCGTGGCAGCTCTAAACCGCAATCGCTGGCCGGATCATATCATTATTTTCTTCGTCACTCTGTTTACGGCAATGCCCTCCTTTGTGGCGGCGTCTTTCCTGTTATTGGTGTTCTGCCTTCAGTTGGAGTGGGTTCCGGTCTGGAGCACGCAGAATCCAAGCATTCTGCTCCGGTGTTTTGCACTGTCTCTGTCGCCCATGTCCTATATTACAAGGCTGACCAAGACCTCCATGCTGGATGCCCTCGGGCAGGATTATGTACGGACGGCAAGGGGCGAAGGGGCTTCGTCCGGTGAAGGTGATTTTTGTTCATACGCTGAGAAACGCACTGATTCCCGTCATAACCTATGTGGGTCCCCTGACGGCTGCCATTTTAACCGGTTCCTGGTGGTCGAGAAGATTTTTTTACCATCGGAGGATTGGGGTCACAGTTTGTAGACAGCATTACCAATCGGGATTATCCCATGGTGATGGGAACGACCATTTTTCTGGCAACCATTATGGTACTGATGAATCTAATCTCGGATATTCTCTATAAAGTAGTCGATCCACGAATCAAACTGGACTAACAACAAAGGAACCGTCACCAAGGATAAGCACAGAAGCCCGGTCACAAAAGCAAACGGCAGGAGTGATAGATGAATCCCAATATGGAAATACCAACACCGAAGAAAAATCCCTTCAGCGCACAGATGGATCTTTCGAAGTTTGAGAAAGCCAGCGAGGAAGAAAAGAAACAGCAGGATGTCATGGCGCAGTCCAGTACCTTTTTCAGGGACGGAATGAAAAAACTGCTTCGCAATCCTCTGGCGGTGCTCTCGTTGCTCATTCTGATTTTTGTCATCGTGCTGATGATCATTACCCCCAGAATGGTGCCTTATTCTTATTCACAGATCATTACCGTGGGAGGTCAGAGAGACAAGGCGGCAGCCAATCTGAAACCCTTTGAATATTCCGAGAAAGAGCAGGCTTATATGCAGGAGACGGGAGAAAAGCTTTTCCCGCACATCCTGGGCACCGACGAACTTTGCAGGGATTATTTTATCCGTGTGGTGTATGGCACGAGAGTCTCGTTCTTAGTGGGGTTCTTCGCCTCCCTCATGGTGCTTGCAATCGGTACGCTCTACGGCTCTATTTCGGGTTATGCCGGAGGCAGGACGGATCTGATTATGATGCGGATCGTGGATATCATTTACTCTCTTCCGGATTTGCTGATCATCATTCTGTTATCGGTCGTCTTTCGGGAGACGGGGAACTTTTCCAAAATCCCGCTGATCGGCGGACTGGGCACCAATATGGTATCGATGTTCATCGTCTTTGCCCTTCTGTACTGGGTTGGCATGGCAAGGCTCGTGAGGGGACAGATTTTGCAGATCAAGCAGAATGAATACGTTCTGGCTGCCAAGTCGATCGGCGCTTCTTCCGGCAGAATCATCCGAAAGCACATTCTGCCGAACTGTCTTAGCGTCATCATCATTACCACCGCGCAGCAGATTCCGTCCGCGATCTTTACGGAGTCCCTATCTGTCCTTCCTCGGACTGGGAGTGGCGCTGCCGATGCCTTCGCTCGGCTCCCTGGCCAATACCGCAAGGAGCGGGATGCAGTCCTATCCATGGAAGCTGGTTTTTCCGTCCGTCATGATCATTTTTGATTGTGTTGGCGTTTAACCTGTTGGCGGATGCTCTGCGAGATGCTTTTTGATCCGAAGTTGAGAAAAATAAAAACGGTTGAGAATTTCTTTTTGCAGGGAAAAAGAAATGAAGAACCATCAGAAGCGCGACAAATTAGAATCGGGAACCATGAGAATCGAGGGAAGGCAAATGGAAACAGTAGCAGATCAGGCGGCAATCAAGCTGAAAGAAAACGAGGAAAGTCCCTCCTTTCCGTGAGAAATCTTCACACCTCCTTTTTACCGACTCGGGAGAAGTGAAGGCGGTGAACGGAGTCTCGTTTAATCTTCCGAAGGGGAAGATCCTTGGTGTGGTAGGAGAGTCTGGCTCCGAAGTCTGTCACCGCCTACTCCATCATGCAGATTCTGGCGGATACCGGACGGGTGGTAGAAGGAGAGATTCTTTTTAAGGGAGAGAACATTCTCGAATATTCCAGAAACCAGATGGATCATTTTCGGGGAGAAGGTTTCATCATCTTCCAGGATCCGATGACCAGCTTGAACCCGGTTTTTACCGTGGGCTGGCAGCTGAGGGAATCGTTAAAGCTGCATACCAAATATAAAACGAAAAAGGCGGCAACGGAGAGAGCCATCGAGCTTTTGGAGATGGTAGGGGTCAACGAGCCGAAGAAGCGGATTCGTCAATATCCCTTTGAGCTGTCCGGCGGGATGCGGCAGCGTGTGATGATCGCGATGGCGCTTGCTCGCGAACCGGATATCCTGATTGCGGATGAGCCGACGACGGCGCTGGATGTGACGATTCAGGCACAGATTCTGGAGCTGATGCAGGAACTGCAAAAGAAGATCGGGATGTCCATTATCCTGGTCACCCACGATCTGGGCGTGATCGCCTCCATGTGTGATGAAATCATCGTGATGTATGGCGGGCGTGTCTGTGAAAGAGGGACGGCGGACGATATTTTTTACCGGCCGTATCATGAATATACCAAGGGACTGTTGCGATCGGTGCCCAATATCAACAACATGAACGAGAAGCTGGTGCCGATTGGAGGCTCTCCGATCAATCTGTTAAATATGCCGAAGGGCTGTGCGTTTTGCGCCAGGTGCGATATGGCAATGAAAAATCTGCCTGACCGAGGTTCCGAAGGAAGAAGTCACGCCGGACGGACATTATGCTTCCTGTTGGCTGAATGTGAAAAAGCGTTTGGAAGAAGAGAGAAAACAGCAAGGGCGGCAACCTCCTCATGAAAGCGGCACGTACAGCCGGGAAATGCGATCGTTGCATCATACGGAAGGGTAAACGATGACAGAAGAGAACAAGAAAACCGGGAATCTCGTAGAGGTTCGGAATTTGAAAATGTACTTTCCGGTACGGACGGGAACCTTCGGCACGAAGCCGTTAAAAGGCGGTGGACGGAGTGAGCTCCATATCGGCGCCGGTGAGACACTGGGACTGGTGGGAGAATCGGGCTGCGGCAAGACGACGGTGGGACGAACCCTTCTGTGTTTGTACAAACCGACCGGTGGAGAATTTATTTTTGACGGAGAGAAGGTCACGGACAAAAATATCCACTCCTACCGCAAGCGGATGCAGATGGTCTTTCAGGATCCCTATTCCAGCCTGAATCCGCGTATGATTGTCGAAGATATCATCGGAGAACCACTGGATGTACATCGCCTTTATCATTCCAGGAAGGAAAGGCATGAGAGAGTGCTGCACCTGATGGAGTTGGTAGGACTCAATGCGGAGCATGCGACCCGCTATGCCCACGAATTTTCGGGAGGGCAGAGGCAGAGGATCGGCATTGCGAGAGCCCTGGCGGTGAAGCCGGATTTCATTGTCTGCGATGAACCGGTTTCGGCACTGGACGTCTCCATTCAGGCACAGGTCATCAATATGTTTGAAGAACTGCAGGAAAAAGCTTGGGGTGGCTTATCTCTTCATCGCCCACGACCTGCTCGTGGTACATCATATTTCCAAGCGAATTGCAGTCATGTATCTGGGGAAAATCGTAGAAATCGCAGATGCCGATGAACTGAATACGCATCCGATTCATCCTTATACCTTGAGCCTTCTATCGGCGGTGCCCGTGCCTGATCCGGTAACGGCAAGGGCGTCCAAGAGGATCATCCTGGAGGGGATGTACCTTCTCTCTTCACATGCCAAGCGGCTGTCCTTTCAGAACCAGATGCCGCTATGCCACGGAGCAGTGTGCAAGAGAGTGTCCCGAGCTGACCGACAGAGGGCATGGACACATGGTCGCCTGCTTCGAGAAATAGTTTTGAAAAAGAACATAGCTTACCGTTTGGGTTATTTCCGGCTTCGTCCGTGAAATAGAGCAAGGAAGGAAAAATAGGAGCGAAACGCTCCGGACAGGAGGATAGGTTATGAAAAAGAAGTTGTTGGCACTGTTTCTGATGGGTGCAATGGTCAGCTCCATGTTGGCCGGCTGCGGCTCGGAACAGAAGGACACAGCTGCAAAAACAGGGGAGATGAGGCTGCTGCTACTGCAGGCGCATCTGCTTCAGGGGCAGCAGGCGCATCCGGGAAATCCGCCCCGACTGGACGGCTTATACCAGCTGATCAAGGAGATCTACAAAGATACGGACATGGTAGACCGTGAAGCCAAGATGCATGAGGCGGAAGACATGCTGATGGACACAGGTGCTGTCATGCCGCTCTATTATTACAATGATCTCTATCTGTTGAACACTCGCTTTTACCGGCGATTACCGAATGTCTTTGGCTATAAATATTTCATGCATGTGAAAAAAAGACGGAAAGAATGCCAAGGTCATGAGATTGAATCTGGCGTCCGAACCGGACCATCTGGATCCGGCGTTAAATACGACGGCAGACGGCGGGTGTCTTGCACTCAACAGCTTTGCAGGACTCTATACCTATGACAAAGATGGGAAACTGGTACCCGAACTGGCAGACGGAGAGCCGGAAGTTTCGGAAGACGGCACAGTATACCGTCAAGGTAAAAAAAGGACTGAAGTGGTCAGACGGTTCCGGCCTGAATGCCAATGACTTCGTCTATTCCTGGCAGCGTGCCGCGGATCCGAAAACGGAGCGGATTATGCTTACCTCTTCGATGTATTTGCCAAGGATGCAGATGGGAAGTTGAAAGTAGAAGCCAAGGACGACAATACCATTACCTTCACCCTGGCTGCTCCCTGCAGCTATATGGTGGGACTGATGGCATTCCCGACTTTCCTTCCTGTGCAGAAGAAGGCGGTGGAAGCGGCCGACAAGGACGGATCGAACCCAGGCGCCTGGGCGATGGAAGCCGGTTTTGTGACCAACGGTGCCTACACCTTGAAGAGTTGGAAGCACAAGGAGTCCATGGTTTATGTCAAGAATCCGAATTATTACGATGCGGACAACGTGACCGTGGATGAGTTGGACTTCATGCTCTCCGCTGACGACACGGCGATTCTGGCGGCTTATCAGGCGGGGAACCTGGACTTCGCCGATACGGTTCCGACCGGAGAAATCAAGAATCTGAAGAACAAACCGGATTTCCACGTGATTCCGAACCTCGGCACCTATTATGTAGCCTTTAACGTGAACAGCTCCATGTTTGACGGCATGACCACCGAACAGGCCAGCGATACCGTAAGGCGCTCAGCAAGCTGATCGATCGTCAATACATCATTGACACCATCGGACAGACCGAGCAGAAACTGGCGACCAGCTTTATTCCGCCGGCGATGAGCGACGGACATGGCGGCGAATTCAAGAAGAATGATGATGCTTACACCTACCCGGTCAAGGGATGCGGTCGGCTATTATTCTCCGGATGTGGACGTAGACGGAGCGGTTGCACTTCTGAAAAAGGCGGGCTTCCAGTTTGACGATAATAACCAGCTCTCCGAGTCTACACCACTGCACATCAATTATCTGACAAATGACGGTACCGCTCACGTTGCGATTGCACAGGCACTGCAGCAGGATTTCTCTGCAATCGGCATTACGATGGATATCAATCAGGAAGACTGGCAGACCTTCTTAAACGACCGCAAACAGGGCAACTTCGATGTAGCTCGTGAAGGATGGCTGGCTGATTTCGATGATCCGATCAACATGTTAGACATGTTCCTTCCGAATCCGGCAATAACGATTGCCAGCTGGGAAAATAAAGCGGTCTGTTTCATCAGGAAATAGACTGAAAGAGGATGTGAAGTACCTTCGCGTTTCGGGGAAAACGTTTCACAGCGACAGGTACGAAAACAGTATGAATAGAAGATAAATGGTTTCACACACCAGGCCATCCGCCCTACAGCACCATCCAGTAGGCGGGTGGCTTTTTGTTAGTAGCCTAGCGGCGCACGTTTCTAACGGGTTAAAGTCCCGAATCCGCCCGGTGGTGGGAAGGATATAGCAGAAGGCAAGGGTGTCCATCGCGAGGTGGAATCTGAAGGAAGCCGGATTCAGGGAACCTACTAACCCGAGGGCAAACCTCTGGCCTGACGAACAGAAATCTCATATAAGGTTTTCGCTGAGGGTAAGACTGCTGAACAAGCCGAAGCCCCATAACTACACGGAATCAGCGGGAATAAAATGAGACAGGTAGATGGAGGAAAAGAAACGTGTGGTACCCGGGGAGGCCTGTACGATAGGCTCTGAAAGGAGTAACCACTGTCGCAAGACAGTGCTGAACGCACAGGAGTCAGCAGAGGTCATAGTAGCGGCGCAGTCGTGAAGGACCGAATCAACAGGAGCCCTGAGTACGACCCGGAAAGGAGGAACGGGCACATGATTGCAGAAAAACAAAGACAGCTGCTCACAAAGAGATAGCGCGGAACGCAAAGGGTATGTGAGAGCGCACCGCTCGTTCAACCGGATATGGAAGGAAAGAGACAGTGCAGAGCCGGACATTCTCGGAAAGATCCTGGATAAGGGCAACCTGAACCGGGCCTATAAGAGAGTGAAGGCAAACAAAAGCCATCTATGAGTTGTTATTTTCGGACGGAAGCTACGGCTACCGACCGGGAAGAAGCGCGAAAGATGCCATTCAAAAAGATCAAAAGAGTATGCGGATAAAGGGATACACAAGGGCTGTTGTTCTTGACCTCTCCAAATACTTTGACACGATCGATCATGTAAAAATTGATCAATCTACTGAGACAGAACGTCAAAGACGAGAGAGTCATCCAGATGATCAAACGGTATCTGAAGAGCGGCGTGATGGAGGACGGTGTTGTTGTTCTACAGTAGAAGGTTCCCGCAGGGAGGAAATTTATCGCCTTTGCTAGCGAACATCTACCTGAACGAATTTGACCAGGAATTCAAGAGACGAGGTGTGCCGTGCATCCGCTATGCGGACGATATTGTTCTGTTGGCAAAAAGTGAGCGGGCATCCCAGAGACTATTGGAATCCAGTGTGAAGTACCTCGAAAGACCCCTGAACCTGAGGGTAAACCGGGAGAAAAGCAGAACAGTCAGCGTGTTCTCAATCCGAAATTTTAAGTACCTTGGCTTCTGCATCGGGAAAGGGAAGAATGGAGTATTTATCCGTGTACATCCGAAGTCATACATGAAGTTCAAGGACAAGCTGAGGATGCTTACTTCCCGGAGCAGATGCGGCAGTATCGTAAAAAGCCATGAAGCGGATAGAGATATCAGCACGCGGATGGCTGAACTATTTTGGAATAGCGGACATGAAGAGTTGAAACCGCCGTGTACCGAACGGTACGCACGGTGGTGTGAGAGGACGGCGGCTAATCACAGCCTCCTACTCGATTTGTCTTATGTAATTCTTTTCACAAAGGGATTGACAAATCTAATTCGTAAATTTAAAATCACTAAGTTGTAAGAGATAGATTATTCTAACTAAGGCCTTGAAGGAGGTTTGTATGCTGCCCTTAGCTTTTACGAATGCCGGAGATTATGTTGAAGTGGTTCGCGTCGGCGGAAATGACGAGGCAAAAACAACACTTTAGCCGACCTTGGCTTTGTGCCCGGTGCTTATGTGACTGTCATTTCGGCGCACGGCGGTGACATCATCGTCAATGTCAAGGATTCCAGACTCGCAATCACGCGGGAAATGGCGCAGAAGATTCAGGTGCAGCCTGCAGCGAAGAATTGAGTGCAGGAGAGGAGGCAGAGATGAAGACACTGAAAGACGTTCCGGTCGGCGAGAGCAGCGTGGTCGTGAAGATTCACGGAGAGGGTGCGCTCAGAAGACGCATTATGGACATGGGTATCACGAAGGGCACGGAAATTTATGTCCGCAAGGTGGCTCCCGCTCGGTGATCCGGTTGAGATCACGGTCAGAGGGTATGAGCTTTCGCTCCGCAAGGCGGACGCTGAGATTCTGGAAATGCAGTAAGGAAAGAAGGGAGTTTAGATGGCAATTAAGATTGCACTGGCAGGAAATCCAAACTGCGGTAAGAACAACGCTGTTCAATGACCTGACCGGAAGCACCCAGTACGTCGGTAACTGGCCGGGTGTTACGGTCGAGAAGAAAGAGGGCCGCTTAAAGGGCATAAGGATGTCATCATCCAGGACTTACCCGGTATTTATTCGCTGAGCCCGTATACGCTCGAGGAAGTGGTTACCAGAAACTATCTTGTGACGGAGAAGCCGGATGCCATTCTGAATATCATCGACGGCACCAATATTGAGCGAAATCTGTATCTCACGACCCAGTTGCTGGAGATCGGTCTCCCGACTGTCATCGCTGTCAACATGATGGATCTCGTGAAGAAGAACGGCGATGAGCTGAACTTAAAGAAGCTCTCGAAGAGCTCGGCTGTCCGGTGGTCGAGATGAGTGCACTGAAGGGCGAGTCCACAAAGGACGCCGCAGAGTTGTGTCTCAAGCTCGCGGAGGAGCACAGAAAGGGCGCGCTTCCGCACGTCTTCACGGGTTCCGTGGAGCATGCGATTGCGCACATCGAGGAGTCGATTGAGAGTAAGGTTGATCCGGTCAACCTCCGCTGGTTTGCAATCAAGTTCTTTGAGCGCGACGAGAAGGCAATCGAAAAGGTACAGCTCGACGCTGCGACGAAGCAGCACATTGAGCAGCACATCAGGATTGCGAGAAAGAAATGGATGACGACTCCGAGTCGATTATCACGAACCAGCGCTACGAGTACATTCAGAAGGTTGTCGCGGACTGCGTGAAGAAAAAGGCAGTCAAAGGTCAGCTCACGACTTCGGATAAGATTGACCACATTGTGACGAACCGTTTCCTGGCACTTCCGATTTTTGCCTTCATCATGTGGTTTGTCTACTTCGTCTCGGTCACGGCAATCGGTAAGCCGCTCACGGACTGGACGAATGATGTCTTCTTCGGCGAGATTGTGACGAATGCCGCAAAATAACTTCATTGCGACCTTCCACCTCGCGGACTGGCTCCAGAGCCTGATTGTCGACGGTATCATCGGCGGCGTCGGCACGGTCCTCGGCTTTGTGCCGCAGATGGTAATTCTGTTCTTCTTCCTGTCCTTCCTCGAGGACTCGGGCTACATGGCGCGTGTCGCGTTCATCATGGACCGCGTGTTCCGTCGCTTCGGTCTCTCCGGTAAGTCCTTCATCCCGATGCTGGTCGGCACGGGCTGCGGCGTTCCGGCTATCATGGCGTCCAGAACCATTGAGAACGAGAAAGACAGACGTATGACCATCATTCTCTCGACCTTCCTGCCCTGCTCGGCAAAGATGGAAATCGTCGCGATGATGGCACTGACTTTCTTTCCGACCAACCACTTTGTGGCGCCGGGTATGTACTTCCTCGGCCTTGCCATCGTGATTCTCTCCGGTATCGCGCTGAAGAAGATGAATTACTTCGCGGGCGATCCGGCTCCGTTCGTCATGGAACTCCCGGCTTACCACATGCCGTCCTTCAAGGGTGTCATGATTCACGTCTGGGAAGAGCAAAGGCCTTCATGATTAAGGCCGGCACGATTATCTTCATCGTCTGCGTGCTGCTCTGGGTGCTCATGCACTTCAACACCTCGTTCCAGTATGTCGCGGACAATCTGGATGACAGCATTCTGAAGGTCATCGGTGAGGCAATTGCTGTCATCTTCGCGCCGCTCGGCCTCGGCAACTGGCAGGCTGCAGTCGCGACCGTCAGCGCGGAGCTCGCAAAGGAGCAGGCGACCGGTACCCTCGGTATACTCGCACATGCGACATCCGACGGCAAGGCGGATGTCTCTGCGGCTATCTTCAACATGTTTGACGGCAGTCAGCTGAAGGGTCTCACATTCCTGCTTCTCAACATCTTTGACGCACCTTGCCTGGTTGCAATCGCAACCGGGTTCCGTGAGCAGGGGCAGGCGAAGTGGGGCTGGATTACCTTCGGTTTCCAGATGGGACTCGGCTATTGCCTCTCGCTCTGCGTGTTCCAGCTCGGAACGCTCGCACAGGGCGGCAGCTTTACCTTCTGGACCGCAGTCGCAATTCTTCTGGTGCTTGCCGCACTCTACTTCATCTTCCGCCCGGCACCGAAGCATGTGAAGAAGGACAATGTGAGTGCCGTTCGTGCAAACGCATAAAGTTAAAATGTAAAGTACGCTGACCGGTCTTTGCCGTTTCCTTGGGGAGCGGCAGAGAAGCGGCGGCGGAGATTCATTTCCGTTCCGTCAGGAAAGGAGGAAAATTATAATGAATCCGGCAACTGTTATTGTATTTCTTATTTTACTCGCCTTAATCGGTCTTGCGGTTCGCTACTGCCTGCGCCACGGTTCTTGTGATGCCTGCAGCGGTTCCTGCGGCAGCAGTCACCATTGCGCGCCGACAGGCTGCTCGAGCTGCTCTCATCTCGAAGAGGAGAAGGCGGCTGTACCGGAGCGCTTCCGTCTGAAGAAGTGAGCAATGTTTCATCTGCAAGTCAGGAGGTAGAACTATGGTCAAAAATATCATTCGGATTGATGGCATGGCCTGCAGCATGTGCGAGGCGCATGTGAGCGATGCGATTCGGAAGCAGTTTCCGGATGCCAAGAAGGTGAGTGCATCCCACGGAAAGAAGGAAGCGAGTTTCGTCACCGAGACACCCGCGGATGAAGCGACCGTCAAAAAGATGATCGATGAAAACCGGCTACCACTACGAGGGTCTCCGCACGGAGCCCTACGAGAAAAAGGGATTCTTTGGTCTCTTCGGTTGAAACAAGAAAAGGAAAGCGCCCGCCCGGGTTGATATATACCCTCTTTACTGGACACGAAAGTGTCACAGTATGAGAGGTTTTATTTTTGTAAAACAGGAAGACCGGGTGACGGTTCTTTTTCGTGTCGAATGATTTAAGAATTCGAAATTGTTTTGCTCTTGTAAAATTTTTGTAGGAATTCGGGCAATTTTCTGATCCGCATTGGAAAAATCGGGTTTTGTGATGTTAGAATGTTCATGATGTTTTTGAAAGAGAGTTTTCTATAGAGGATGTTCTGTTTGCCTCTGGGAAAGCATATAGAAATGGAGGTTGAACATGAGTAAACCGGTAGTTCTAGTTGTAATGGACGGCGTTGGCTGGACGGACAAGGACCATGGGAATGCCGTGATGCATTCTTATAAACCGCAGTTGGACGAGCTGATGACCAAGTGGCCGCATACCACGATCAAGGCGCACGGAACGGCGGTCGGCCTGCCCTCCGATGCAGATATGGGGAATTCGGAAGTGGGGCATAATGCGCTGGCTGCGGACAGATTTATTCGCAGGAGCCAAGCTGGTAAATGAGTCGATCACCTCCGGCAAGATCTATGAAAAGCAGTGCATGGAAGGGTGCCATCGACTATGTCAGGACAATCATGGGAGTTACATTTCATCGGTCTGTTGTCTGACGGAAATGTGCACTCCAACATCTCTCATCTGATCGCCATGATTCAGAAGGCAAAGGAAGAGGGCGTCAAGGAAGTGCGGGCGCACATCCTGCTGGACGGAAGAGACGTGCCGGAAACCAGTGCCCTGCAATATGTGGATGAACTGGAAAATGTTTTTGCCAAGTTGAATGACGACTCCTTCCACGGCTGCATTGCTTCCGGCGGCGGTCGTATGTCGATTACGATGGATCGTTATGATGCGGACTGGTCGATGGTGGAGAGAGGTTGGCACATTCATGTCATGGGAGACGGGAAGATGTACCCCTCCGCCAGAGAGGCCATTGAGTTCCTGCGCAAGGAGGGAGGATACACCGATCAGTATCTGCCCGGCTTCGTGGTAGGAAAAGACGGAGCTCCGCAGGGCACGATTGATGACGGAGATTCGGTCATCTTCTTCAACTTCAGGGGCGATCGTGCGGTTGAAATTTCAAGGCTTTTGATTATATGAACAAGGGCTTCGACGCCTTCCCGATGCCGAAGAAACCCAAGGTTTTCTATGCAGGCATGCTGCAGTATGACGGAGATTTAAAGCTTCGGATCACTTCCTTGTGGAGCCGCCGCATTGAACACACGATGAGCGAGTTTCTGGTGGGCAAAAAGTGAAGAGTTATGCCTGCTCAGAAACCCAGAAATTCAGGGCACATGACCTACTTCTGGGAACGGAAATCGAGCGAGAAGTTTTCTGAGGAACTGGAAACCTGGGAAGAGGTGGATTCGGATATTATTCCTTTCGACCAGAAACCCTGGATGAAGGCAACGGAAGTAACGGAGAAGATGCTTGCTGCCATCGAATCCGGAAAGTATCAGTTCCTGCGTTGCAATTATCCCAACGGAGATATGGTGGGGCATACCGGGAATTATGAAGCGACGATCATCGGGGTGGAAAGCGTGGATTTGAACCTGAAACGCCTGATGGACGCCTGCCTGAAATATGACTATTGCCTGCTGGTTATGGCGGATCATGGCGATTCGGATGAAATGTATGATAAGGGCATGAATCCGGACGGCACGCCGAAGCCGAAGACCTCCCACTCCCTGGCGCCGGTTCCGTTCGCCGTCTTTAACGGGCCGGAAGGAACGAAGATCAAGGAAGGACAGTTCGGTCTGGCGAATGTAGCGGCGACGACGGTGAAGATTTTGGGATTTGAGCCGCCGAAGGAATGGCTGGAGAGCATCATCGAATAAGCAAAAAGGACTGTGAAACGAAATAGGGGATAGACGCTTTTGTCCCCGCGTCACAGATTTTATATGACAGAACAGGAGGATTTCTCATGAAATTAGAAGAACTGGAACCGAAGAAGGTAATGGAGTATTTCAAGCAGCTGTGTGCCATCCCGCATGGTTCGGGCAATGTGCAGGCGGTCAGCGATTTCCTAAGAAGTTTGCGCAGGATCGGAATCTGGAAGTCATTCAGGACGAAAGCTTGAATATCATCATCAAGAAAGCTGCCTCAGCCGGATATGAAGGCAAGGAGCCGATTATCTTACAGGGGCACATGGATATGGTGGCTGTGGCAGAGGACGCAGCGGCATTGATATGAAGACGCATCCGCTCGATCTGCGGATGGACGGAGACTGGCTGTATGCAGATAAGACGAGCCTTGGAGGAGACGACGGTATTGCGGTTGCCATGTGTATGGCACTGTTAGACGATGATTCTCTGGCATCCTCCGCTGGAAGTGGTCTTGACCACAGAAGAAGAAACCAACATGGGAGGCGCAAGCCGAATCGATCTCTCCAGTTTGGAAGGCAAAAGACTTCTCAATCTGGACTCGGAAGAGAAGGCATTCTTCTCTGTGGCTGCGCCGGAGGCGGTACCTATTATGCAGCGCTGTATCAGACCGGAGGTGGAAGAATTTCCTACAAACTGGAGATCTGCGGTCTCACCGGCGGACATTCCGGCCAGATGATCAACGAGGGCAGAGGAAACGCCAACCTGATGTTGGGCAGACTGTTGTATGAAATCGGCGAATTGGAAGGGCTGACCTTCCACTTAAAAAGACGTTTCAGGCGGCAAGGCGACCAATGTGATCGCTCCTTCTGCGGTGGCGGAGCTGGTGATCGAGAAGGAAGAGGATGCGATGCTGCTGAAAGAGACGGTGGATCGGATTGCAGATAAGATTCGCAATGAATACCGGATCACGGAGCCCGGACTGTTCATCAACCTGACAAGGGAAGAGACGGGGAAATGGAGCTGTATCGATGGAGAGCGACGAAGAAACTTGCCAGACTCATCTGTGCCCTCCCCAACGGCGTGCAGGGGGATGAGTGCGGCAGTGCCGGGACTGGTCGAGACGTCATTAAACCTGGGCTGGTGCAGAATGAGAAGGATCACAGCAGACTGCTGCTGCAGTATTTAATTCGTTCCAGCGTACAGTCGGCAAAAGAATTCCTGTTCGAGAAACTGCATGTGATCGGCAAGGCAATCGGAGCAGACTGTGGCATCTCCGATACCTACCCCGGTTGGGAATATCAGCCGGTGTCTCCGCTCAGAGATCACATGGTAGAAGTGTACGAGAAGATGTATGGCAAAAAAATGAAAACGGAAGCCATTCACGCCGGTTTGGAATGCGGCTTCTTCTCGGAAAAAGATTCCGGGTCTTGATTGCGTTTCCATCGGACCGGATATGAAGGACATTCATTCGCCGAAGGAGATGCTGAATATCCCCAGCGTCAAACGCACCTGGGAATATGTTTGCGAGGCGCTGAAGAGCCTGTAAGGGTATGACACGGAAGAGCCGGTAAGCGCAAGACACGGAAGAGCCGGTAAGGGTGTATGAAACGGATATTGATTTTTCCAAATAAATAGGATACAATTCATACATTGTAATGCAAGATCATGCATGGCTTTTGGTGTCAAAAGACACCCGTTCTGGGAGGGAGGGATGCTCTTTTGACACCTGATTTTTCAAACGGAAAGACCAGAAAGAAAGGAAGGGGAAACCATACAGTGGGATTAAAAGATATGTTATTCGGCTCCGAGGAGGAGAACCAGGCAGCTGCTGACCAGTTCAACCACGTGGATCAGGGCGAAATCACGACGGATATGCTGATCTCGAAATTATCGGGAAGCACCCTGATGGCGGCACAGTTCCTGATGGATTGCGGAATGGAATGTATTTTCTGCCCGGCTTCCCAGATGGAAACACTGGAGCAGGCCTGCAGTGTGCTCGGCATTGACGCCGAAGAGATCTGTGCGGCATTAAACGAGCAGATCAAAGATCATAACGCATAAAATGCGTACCTGAGAGCATGTCTTGTCAAGTATCATGTTGAGTAGAAGACAAGCATGATACGCCAGGGTATGATGATGTGTGCAGAGCAATCACGCCTTGTCAGGAGCGCCATGGCAGAAATGCCGTCATGCCCTTGACAGAGGCGGATGATTGTGGTAATTTATCTAGGTTGACATACATAAAGCAGAGCATCCGCTCTCACCCTGTGCGTTTTCCCTTTGAGGCATTTCCTTGGATGGATTGCAGCGAGCAGGTGTTCATATCGGAAGTCAATCCAAATTTCCTTAGGCAAAAAGCTTCTGACCGAATCATCGATCATCGATCATCGAAGTAGCTGGCAATCGAATGGGGAATGAGATCTGCAGAACTGGAAAGCGCAGGATCGTGCAGGTAGGGGTTGAATCGCAGATTGGACAGGCGGATACTTTGTATACCGCCTTTTTATATTGCGGACAATGCCTGTCAAGGGGTTCTGTGAACAGTTTCAGACCATCTGGGAGGATACAGCGATTAGCAGAAACGATTTATTTATCAATGAGCAGATCAGAGACAGAGAGATTCGTCTCATCGGAGAAAACGGAGAGCAGCTCGGCATCATGTCTGCTGCAGAGGCTTTGAAGCTTGCGGAGAAGGCAGAACTGGATCTGGTAAAGATCGCGCCGAATGCAAAGCCGCCGGTGTGCAGGATTATTGATTACGGGAAGTTCAAATATGAACAGCTGCGCAAGGCGAAGGAAGCGCGTAGAAACAGAAGACCGTGGAGATCAAAGAGATCCGTCTTTCGCCCAATATTGATACCAACGATCTGAACACCAAAGTCGGTGCTGCCAGAAAGTTTCTGGAAAAGGGGAACCGTGTGAAAATCACGCTCCGGTTCCGCGGAAGAGAGATGGCGCACATGGGGGCAAGCGTCCACATCTTAACGGATTTTGCCGCCGGACTGTCCGATATTGCCGTCATTGATAAGCAGCCAGGTAGAAGGCCGCAGTATGACCATAGTTTTTAACCGAAAAAGCAGGAGGAAAGTAACATGAAAAATCAAATTCAAGACCAATAGATCCGCCGCGAAGCGTTTCAAGGTAAGTGGAACGGGTAAGCTGATTCGCAATAAGGCATATAAGCGTCACATTCTGACCAAGAAGTCCACCAAGCGTAAGAGGAATCTCCGCCATGCCACAGAGGTGGATGCAACCAATGTAAAGACCATGCGGAAGATCATGCCGTATAAGTAAAGAGAATCGGATGACAGGACGAAGAAGGGATGGTCTTGTCGTATGAAATGGAGGAAATGAAATGGCTAGAGTAAAGGGCGCTTTAAACGCAAAGAAGAAACATAATAAAGTATTAAAGGCAGCAAAAGGGATATCGTGGGGCACGTAGCAAACAGTATCGTTATGCCAAAGCAGTCCGTGATGAGGGCAATGACCTCGCAGTTTGAGGGACGGAAGCAGCGCAAGAGAGATATGCGCGCACTCTGGATTACCCGTATCAATGCGGCGGCACATCTGAACGAGATTTCCTACAGCCAGTTGATGCATGGATTAAAGCTGGCAGGTGTAGATATGAACCGCAAGATGTTGGCGGAACTGGCTGTGAACGATCGGAAGGATTCAAGACACTGGCTGAACTGGCAAAGAGCAAGGTGAGTGCATAAGTTTCTGCGACCACATCAAAATGATCCGCCTTTCTATATGACGAAAAAGGTAAACCCTCCGATGAGAAGACTTCGGAGGGTTTTTGTGCTGAGTGCAGATCTATGGACGGGAAGGAGAGCTCTTTCTACTTGCTGTGACGTGCTGTTAGAGGGGAGTAAAAATTACACAATTCGCCTATGTTCTATATCGAAATTTTGTTAGATAAATAATTGGTGAAAAACAATCCTGAAAAATACAGAATTTTCTGTATATTCCGATACATAGAAGGAAAGAGGGTTTCTCATGACCGATTTGATTCAGTGGCCTGCTCGCGGTGGTACAAGGGGATCCGACTGGGGTTTTTCGGTGAAGGACAAGGATGGAAAGCGGAAGTCCTTCATTTTATGAGGCGGGACGGGAGGAAGGTCCCATGCGAGCCTTGGCACAGGAAAATGTATCCGGTTCCGATAGGAAGAAAAATCAAATATGCTCTAAAAGCAAAAGTCCGCTAAGATCCGGGAAGCGAAGTCGTCTGCTGCTGTTTCGAGCTTTGTGCGAGACTGAGTGCGAGATCAAAGACCTGATCGAGAAGTTAAAGTCAGGGAGAATACGATCAGACGGAGATTTTTGCGGGCACTCATGCATGCGGAGAGGCTGGAGGCTGCTGCACTGAAGAAACTGCAGGACCTTCGGACCGAAGAGGCGGCAGAGAGGGCCATGAAGAGCAAAAAGGGACAGCAGCAGGGAGGGAAGGCGGTACAGAAGGACAGAGTGCCGTGGAGAAAAAGCGCCGGAGAAGAGTGGAGAGGGAGAACTTCTCACGAAGCTGCTTCCTAAAGACTGGACCATCTCTAGGAGAGGTGGGAAAACCGGTCTTTGAAAGGGAACTCACGCTCACCTCTTTCTTAAAGGCAGGTGGAGCAAAGAGCCTTGATGCCTCTCTTCAGAAGGCACTGGAAGGGATACAGAAAGAGACGGAAGAAATGATGCAGGAAATGGGAGAGGAGTCTCCTCTCGCAGGACGATCGCGACCTGATGCGAGCCCTTTCCGGAGAAATGACGCCGGAGGATTTAAAGGAGATGAAGGCAAGGCACCGCTGTGCAGAGGAAAGATCCTGGCCTATGCGGATGCGGAGTATCTGAAAGCCCTTTTTCCGAGTTGGAACAACAAAAACGAAACCGGAGCCTCCTTTGCCGATTTTGTATCAGCGCCGTCGGACCGTTGATCCTTCTGCATCCGGTGGTTTGGTCGACATTCAGCTTTGATTTTACCCTTCTGCGTCGGGTGGTTTGGTCGACCTTCAGCTTTACTTTTAGCCTTTTTGCATCCGGTTGCTTCGTCGATCTCCGGTTTTGATTTTTATCTGCGGTTTATAACGATAGAGTTTACAACGATAGCGACCGGTAGGTCTGTTTGCTGGCATCAAATTGCTCGGCGATGTCACCGTTCCGGTAGGCGTCAATCAGCGCTTCAACTCCCGGATCTTGACCTCAGTTCTTTGCCGATATCGGTGTCTTTCACCCGCTTGCGAACGTTCACGCGGGCGACGATCCGGCGGTCGGAGTGAATGTCTGTACCGGAGGCGATCGCATCCTCTGTCGACTTGAACGGATCGTGGGCGGCAACACGAGACCGTTGGAGTTGGAGATCAGGGGTATAGCCGGCGATGCCGGTTTCCTTTTTGGTAAGCCCTGGCAAAACCGCCGTCGATCACGAGCAGTTTGCCGCCGCATTTAATCGGAGACTCTCCGTTTTTCCTTGACCGGAACATGGCCGTTGATGATATGGGCGTCTTTCCTGCCTGCTAGACCGAATTCCGCAAGCACCATCTCGACAATTTCTTCTTTTTCACAGAGGAGATAATAGGGGTTCTTGCGTTCTTCGTGCGTCTCTTTTTCCGCCAGAAAATAGCGCTCAAAAGGTGGCCATCTTGTCCTTGCCGAAGAGGAGAATCCTTGGCAGCTAGACCCACCACTGAGGTCTCTTCCCTTTTCACGTTCTTTTGACATCTAACGAAACGAAGCCCTTTCGAATATAACTTTCCAAAAACTTCGTAAAGAGCCTTACCCTTTGTATTTTTTTGCCATAGATATTGGCGCAGGCGAAGCTTCCGTCCGGGGCAAGGGGCATGCAGCCGTGGAAGAGAAGATTGCCGTTGTACACCTTGTAGAGGTTGCCGCTGCGCAAAAGAAATTTGATATGCTGCTGTAATTTTTCACAGCTTTTGAAGGCATGGATCAGGCGCTCGACCAGGTCCGCTTCCTGTGCCGTATAGGCATAGGGATTTGCGGGATCGACGGTGGGGAAGTGCGTGTCGAGCATCTTGTAGGTTTTGCCGTCCAGGGTAATCAGGCCGGTTTGAAAAATCAATCCGGTGCAACAGATTTCTTTTTTCCAGCTGAAATTCCGGATGCGCGAGGATGAGCTGGCCCTCCGCCTTGAATTGCAGAATCGAAACGGCCTTATGAATCTTGAGGTTGATCAACATCTCCCGCTCGTCGGTGGTGTTGTTCCCCTTCAGATGAAAACAGGAGCAGGGATCCCCCTCGTAGGTGCCCATGGCGTAGGAGGCAAGGGCAGCATGTTGATGCCGTAACCGTCTTCCAGGATGTCGAGGTTTCCGTAGCGGGCACAGATGCGAATCACGTTGCAAATGCAGGCGATTTCTCCTCGACGGCGCCCATCCACAGGACGTCATGGTTTCCACTGAATGTCCACGGAATGGTAATTCATCAGGGTGTCCAGGATGAGGTGAGGACCGGGACCGCGATCGTAGATATCGCCGATGATATGCAGGTGATCGATGACCAGACGCTGAATCAGGAGCAGAGCGCAATGATGAACTCTCTTGCCGGTTGAGCGAAAATGATGGTCGAAGAATGGATTCGTAATAAGATTCCTTGTCGTCCCGATCTTCCCTCCATCAACAGTTCTTCCAGTACATAGTCAAAACCGGCGGGCAGCGCCTTCGCCTGTGAGCGCGTATACTTATTGGCGACATTCCTGGCCACCTTGATGAGGCGGCAGAGCATGACGCGGTACCAATCCTCCGGACTCTCTAAATCGCGGAAGACCAGATGCATTTTTCCTCGGGATAATAAATCAGAGTGGCCAATTCCCGCTTATCGACCTGGCTGAGAGAATTGCCGAAGATGTCGTCGATTTTGTGGCGAACGGTACCCGAGGCATTGCGCAACATGGAAAAAGCTTCCATTCTCCCCGTGCACGTCGGTTAAAAAATGTTCGGTTCCCTTGGGAAGCTGCAGGATGGCGGATAAATTGATGACTTCCGTGCTGGCAGCGGTAATGGTGGGATAGAGATCGAGAGCCGCTCCAGATAGCGTTTGGACAGATCCTGTGACGGTAAAGATATCTTTGCCATAGAATTCCCCCTTGTTTGAAAAAACCTTCCTCTTACCCAGTATATCGGTTCCGTCTGCGCTTAGCAAAAGAAATCTTCCCTCAGCGCATCCGGCCTGTCAATTTGACTAAAAACACGAGAAGGCTGCCCGATTGCCCATAAGGAAAATCTATATATAAAGGGGTAAAATATTGCCTTTTTGAGTTAAATATGTTAAAAAAGTATCAAATGTCCTGACTCGGGAAAAGAAGAAATCTACGTGGAGAAGTGATATGAAAAATTATACGATTCTTACGAACAATCCCTCTCTGCAGGCGGTTTTTCCCGGAAAGTATCCGAATCTGCAGTGTGAAATTGACTATAGAGAGCTTTCATTTGAGGCACTGCTGATGGCGGTGCGGGATGAGGTGCATAAAGGGTGCTCACATTTTGTCTCATCCGCTTGACGCAGCGTAAAGCCGATGGAGACATCTATAAGTCTGTTTTAATTGAAAAAAGACAGTGGGGAGTTGGATTTTTGACTCGCTGTCGCTGATTGAGAACGCCATCGCTACCTGCAAGAAGTTTCAGGTACAGGAGAGAGAATTTCTTCCTGAAGTGCAGGCGGATTTTCAAATGATCGATCGTTCTCTGATGGAGAGCGCACTGGATGCGGCGAAGCTGATTTGACCGCAGAGGGTGAGTCACCACGGAGATCCACCGATAAATGAAGGAAACAGGCAAGTGACCCGGATATAGCGGAAAGCTGCCATACAGGAAGACGGGACATCCAAAAATCAAGAAGGAGGGAACTGTTTATGAAACTGGAACTTGGAAAGATCACCATCAAGGATATCCAGTTCGCCGAGAAGTCCGAAATTAAAGACGGTGTGCTTTATGTCTCGAAGGACGACTTAAGAGAGGTTGCACTCTCGGAAGAGAAAAATCAAAGGCGGCGGATTTTGAGTGGCTGAAACCGGGTGAGTCGGTTCGTATCACACCCGTGAAGGATGTGGTGGAGCCAGAATCAAGGTCGAAGGAGGGGAGGTGTCTTCCGGGCTTCATGTCCGAGTGGACACCGTAGGAAGCGGCAAGACACTGGCGCTGAAAGGGATGGCGGTTGTGACCACCGGTCCGATCGTGAACTTTCAGGAGGGCGTGATTGATATGAGCGGCCCCGGAGCGGATTATACCCTTTTCTCCAAAACGCTGAATCTGTGTGATCTGCGAGCCTTATGAAAATGTAGAGAAGCATCAGTATGAGTCGGCGCTTCGTATGGTAGGACTGAAGTTGGCAGCGCATGTTGCAGAGCTGGCCAAGGATTTACAGCCGGAAAAAGCACCGTCCCATGAAACCCCCGATCTGCTGGAGGAATGAAGGCGTATCCGGAGCTTCCGCGTGTCGCTTATGTACAGATGCTCCAGAGTCAGGGGCTGCTGCACGACACCTATGTGTACGGCGTGGATGCCAAGAAAGATTCTTCCGACGATTCTCTATCCGACCGAGAGTATGGACGGAGCGATCCTGTCCGAAACTGCGTTTCGCCGCGACAAGAACCCGACCCTACGTGCATGAGAACAACCCGATTGTGGAAGATCTGTTTGCACAGCACGGCAAGACGATCAATTTCGTGGCGCATGGATTACCAACGAGAATGTGTTCCTGGCAGACAAGGAGAGATCCTCCAACCAGACCGCAAAGCTTTGCAAAATGTTGGGTCTGGACGGCGTGATTGTTTCCGAAGAGCTTTCGAAACCGGATACCGATCTGATCATGAACTGCAAGAAGATCGAGGCGGAAGGATCAAGACGGTTGTAGTGACGGATGAGTATGCAGGGACGCGATGGCAAGTCCCAGTCGCTGGCGGACGCGGATCAGGCAGCAGATGCACTGGTTTCCGGCGGAAATGCCAATGAACTGGTGAGACTTCCGAAGCTGGACAAGGTCATCGGAACGATGGAATATATCAGCAAGATTGCCGGCTCCAGCGATAAGGCACTCCAGGAAGACGGCTCCATCGAAGTGGAGCTTCAGGTCATTACCGGAGCGACCAGTGAAGTAGGCTTTAACAAGCTGAGCGCGAGATAAGGAGGTTTGATTCATGAGTAAGATCAGAATTGTTCATTACATCAACCAATTCTTCGCGCAGATCGGTGGAGAGGAGAAATCGGATTATCCCATCGAGTTGCGAGAAGGGAGAGGCTGTTGGACCGGGACTGGCATTTCAGGTGGCCTTCGGGGATCAGGGCGGAGATCGTTGGTACGATTGTCTGCGGCGACAGCTATTTCAATGAAAAAACATCGATGCAACCACTCAAGACCATTGTAGAGATGGTGAAAAAGCTTTCTCCCTGACGTGGTAATGTTCGGACCCGCCTTCAACGCGGGGCGTTACGGTTTTGCCTGCGGTACGGCTGCGGCTGCGGTGGTAGAGGAGCTTGGCATTCCCGCAATCACCGGCATGTACCCGGAAAATCCCGGTGTAGACGCTGCCAAAGGACTTGCCTATGTCATCGCTACCAAGAACAGTGCGGCGGATATGCGCAATGCCGTGAAGACAATGGCGCCTTTGACCCTCAAACTTGCGCGTCATGAGCATATCGGTGCTTCCTGTGAAGAAGGGTATATCAACCAGGGCACCCGTGTGAACTTCTTTGACAAGAAGCGCGGATCTGAGAGAGCGGTGGACATGCTCCTGAAGAAAACTGGCCGGCAAGGAATATGTGACGGAATATCCGATGCCGTCCTTGACAGAGTCGATCCGATGCCGGCAGTGAAAGATCTGGCACTGCGACGATCGCTCTGGTGACTTCCGGCGGTATCTCGCCCGAAGGGCAATCCGGATCACATCGAGGTTCGAGCGCAACGAAGTTTGGCGAATATAGCCTGGAAGGTGTCAACCAGTTGACCGAAGCGACCTATGAAACGGCGCACGGCGGCTATGACCCGAGCTATGCCAACGAAGATCCGAACAGAGTTCTGCCGGTCGATGTCATGAGAGATCTGGAAAAAGAAGGTGTCATCGGCAAGATGCATGAGCTGTTCTATACGACAGTAGGAAATGGAACCGCAGTGGCTTCTGCAAAGAAGTTCGGAGAGGAGATCGGGAAGAGGCTTTTGTCCGCGGGGGTCAATGCCGTCATCTTGACCAGTACGTGAGGAACCTGTACTCGTTGCGGTGCAACGATGGTGAAAGAAATTGAGCGTTGTGGTCTTCCGGTGGTTCATATCTGCACGGTCGTACCGATTTCTCTGACGGTTGGGGCAAACAGGATCGTTCCTGCCATTGCAATCCCGCATCCGCTTGGAAATCCGTCCCTGAATGCGGAAGAGGAGAAGGCACTTAGAAGAAAGATCGTGGAGAAGGCTCTAAAAAGCTCTTATGACAGAAGTTTCAGGACAAACTGTATTTAAGGATTGATTTGCTGAAGCAAAAACACGATAAAAGGGGGAAACGGTAGTATGCTTCATATTGTGCAAACCATTAACAGTTATCTTTCGGATTATGTACTGATCATCCTGTTACTCGGGCTTGGTCTTTGGTTCACGATTCGGACACGCTTTGTGCAGGTGCGTTACTTTGGAGAAGGCATGAAACGGTGCTTTGGGGGTCTTACCCTGCTCGGAGGCGCGCACAATGGAGGCATGAGTTCCTTCCAGGCACTGGCTACCGCAATCGCGAGCTCAGGTCGGCACCGGCACATTGTCGGTGCCTCCGGCGCGATTTTGACCGGTGGTCCGGGTGCGATTTTCTGGATGTGGCTCATTGCCTTTTTTGGTATGGCAACGATTTATGCAGAAGCGATTCTGGCACAGGATACCAGAATCATTCATGAGGACGGTCATATTCAAGGCGGTCCCGTCTATTACATTCATAGAGCCTTTAAGGGCGGTTTTGGCAGATTCCTTGCCTGCTTCTTTGCAGTTGCAATCATTGTAGCGCTTGGATTCTGCGGTTGTATGGTGCAGTCCAATTCATCGGCTCCACCTGTGCAACGGCATTCGGCATTCCTTCCTGGATTGTTGGAATCATCCTGGTCATCATCTGTGCGATCATTTTCATCGGCGGCATGGATCGTCTGGCATCGGTCACAGAAAAAGATCGTGCCGATTATGGCAGCGGGTTTCTTCCTGCTTGCTGCGATTATCGTTCTGATCATGCGTGCAGGCAAGGTGCCGGAAGGCTTTTCTTGATCTTCCGCTATGCGTTCACTCCGCAGGCGATTGTTGGCGGCTCCTTCGGTGCGGCACTCAAGGCTGCGATTTCGCAGGGCGCCAAGAGAGGTCTGTTCTCTAACGAAGCCGGTATGGGTTCCACCCCTCACGCACATGCGCAGGCTCTGGTAAAGGTTCCTCACCAGCAGGGCTGTGTGGCGATGATCGGTGTCTTCATTGATACGTTTGTAGTTTTAACCCTGAATGCGCTTGTCATCATTACGACCCTGTATACCAAGGGCGGTATTCTGGAAGGCGGATGCAAGGGGCACTGACAGATACGATCAACAAGACGAACCTGTCTCAGACTGCTTTCGGAACGGTATTCGGCACCAACGCCGGCAATATCTTCGTGGCGGTCAGCCTGTTCTTCTTTGCTTTCTCCACCATCCTCGGATGGAACATGTTCGGCAAGATCAATATGATCTATCTCTTTGGTAAAAAATCGGTAGTGGTATATAACATCGTCGCTCTGATTTTCATCTTCCTCGGCACCCTGACCTCGAATGATCTGGTGTGGGAGCTGACGGATATGTTTAACCAGCTGATGGTGCTTCCGAACGCCCTGGCGCTGTTTGCTCTGACCGCCCTGGTGGTGAAGTCGGCAACGGCGGACCACTCGCACGATCCGGAATAAGGGAAGCTGGTCTTAGAAATGGGTTCGATCATCTGAGAAATGAAAAGAGGCAGTGCATTCGTGCACTGCCTTTTTTGCAAGAGAGGATCAGCTATTCTTTAGAATGAGGGGACGCATTTGGCCATCCCCGCCTCTTCTTATTTTCCAAGAATCTGTAGGATCAAATCAACGGTGCCCTCTACCCCGTAGGCGGAGGAGTTGAGGCAGAGATCGTAATTGCCTGCATTCCCCCACTTTCTGCCGGTATAATAGCGATAATAGCTGGCATGGGTGTGGTCGATTTTCCGGACCAGTCGAAGCGCCTGCCAGTGATCGATGTGGTTCAGGCGCATCACCCGTTGCACGCGAAGCTCCAGCGGCGCAGTGATAAAGATGGAGACATGGGGATGGCATTGCTGGTGAAGATACGGTCTGCGCAGCGGCCCATGACCACAAAAATCTCTTTTTTGCCAGATCACAGAGAAGATCGCTCTGGTTGAAAAGAAGGCGTCTCTGGTATTCAAACCATGATAGCGGTAGGTCCTTTTCACCCGCTGAGAGAAACTCTCATGCTCCTTGGGGCTGTTGGGCTTCACTAGGAGATCCAGACTCTGTTCATTCATATCGGAGTAATCGGAGACGTGATCCTGGGCGGCTTCCAGGCGCTTCATGACGGATGAAAAGATTTCCGCATCGTAATAATTGATCTGCAGCTTATCCGCCAGCAAAAAGCCGATATCGTTTCCGGCAGAACCGAAGGAGCAGGGAGATACAGATAATCAGGTGTTGTCCCTCAGGAAACCGGTTTTTCAAATAGAGTTCATTGAGGTTTGCCTGATCCTTGTCCAGCAAGGGAGATTGCCGATTCCATGGGGAATATCCCGTAAATCCTTTAGAATAAGGTCGTATTCGGTCATTGCTTTCTTGTGCAGTTCCTTATCCGGGATCGTCCGTGCCATATTGGAAATGAGAGCAAGTCGGCTTCGGAGCGCATGTTCTCCGTTGGCATCCTGCATAAGGGCAACCATTTCGGAAACCGCCTTGTCGCGGTCACGGTTAAAGACGTGCCCCAGTGCCGAACCCAGGGAGGAATAGACCATCTGATCCAGATCATAAATGCGATTGGCAAGTTCTTTGATATCCATATAAGCCTCTTTTTCGGAAGAGATCTTCTTCCGGATTGTGTGAAACGGCAGCCATTCTTAGAGGGACGCTTCGTTTACAAGAAAAACACCGGACCTTTCTGAATGGGCAATGCGTCTATAAGAAAAATACCGGACATTCTTGGATGGGCACCGCGTCTACAAGAAAAAACACCAGGGAGTCTAATAAAAACACGGGAATCAAGATCCCGAAGGACCACTTCATATAGCCGAAGAAGGAGGGCATCTGGATGCCGTTTTCATCGGAAATCGATTTTACCATGAAGTTGGGCGCATTTCCGATATAAGTATTGGCGCCCATAAAGACCGCACCGCAGAAATCGCTTCCAGCATCTGAATGGGAATATCGCCGAGGGTGGTTAAGAGCCCATGGTGAAAGCCCAAAGACCCCGCTGTCGTCAGAAAGACGAGGTAGGGTGGGCGTATTGTCGAGGAAGCTGGATAAAAAAGCCGGTCGACCAGAACATTTGCCACGCCTGTGTAATGCCGAGTTCGGGCCCTTTGCCTTTAACAAAAAGCAGAGCGGGTTGCATGGTGATGAAGATGCCGATAAAGAGAATCGCTACTTCCTGGATGGCACTCCAGGTAAAGTGGTTTTTCCTTCTATTTTGCACATCAGTGGTGCGAAAAGAGAGGCGGCAGCAAGCAGAATCAGCAGAATTTCAATGATGGCAGGGAGCCCCAGAGTTACTCCTGCAAAAGAGGCAGTCCCTTCACGCTTCCATCCGTATTCTGAAAAGCCTTGATTCCGGGCAGAACACCGCTCAGAACCACGCCCGCAATAATCATTACGATGAAGAGGAGATTATGGGCACCGCCGATTTTTGAGATCGCAGCCTGCCTTTGAAAATATCAGGATGCAGACCGGCGGCAATATCCTTCCGGTAGTAATGCACATCGATGTGGTAAAAGAGAAAGAGCAGAAGAACGACATTGAAGAGCAGAATCGGAAACAGCTTCAAACTCCAGAAGAAGGGAACGCCCTCATGAAGCCCATCAGCAGCGGCGGATCTCCCACCGGTGTGAGGGCAGCCTCCCATATTGGATACGAGGAAGATAAAGAAAACCATGATGTGGCTTCTTTTTCTCCTCCAGGAATTCATCTTGATGACCGGACGAATCATCAGCATGGAAGAACCGGTGGTTCCGATGCAACTGGACAGGAGCGTACCGATGATAAGAAGGCAGACATTGACCCGGGGAGAACCGGCGAGATCGCCTTCAAAGGTGATATTTCCGGCGACACAGTAAAGTCCAAAGAGCAGAACGATGAAGGTCAGATAATCATTGACGAGGGTCTCCGTCTCCATATTGGCAGTCTTCGCTACACCGAAGGAGGCGGCAAATAAAACCATGGAAAGGACGGACCAGAAAAGAACCGCCCACTGTTTGTTGTGATCCCACCAATCGGGCTTTAAAATCGGAAAAAGCGCAATGCACAACAGCAGCCCCGCAAAGGGGATGCATTGCCATATTTGTACGGACATGCGAGTAGCCTCCTAAAACCTTTACATAAAGTTGCGATTGCCAAAGTGGTCAATGGTCAGGAAGCCGGGGCCGACATGGGCGCCGATGATGAGGATAGAGGCCTGATCTGAATCTTAGCCATCGGGTTTGCATTCCAGAATTTTCTCTTTTGCCATTTCCGCTTTTTCGGGTGCGTCCGCATGGCAGATCATGACATCCTCTCCAAGAGAAGTGTTTTTTGCATTCTGATAGAGCGTAACCAGCTGATTGACAGCCTTCATACTGCCCCTCTGCTTGCCGATGATCGCAAGGCTGCCGTCATCCGCTATCTTCAGGATCGGCTTGATGTTCAGGGGCATTGCCTAGAAAGGCAGTGGTCGGAGAAATTCTTCCTCCATGTTTCAGGTATTTGAGATCCTCCACCATGAACCAGTGGCAAATCCGGCGGGCATGTTCTCTCAGGAAGGAAGCGTTTTCCGACAGGGACATCCCTGCCTTGCGGTTTCTGATCGCAAGCATCAGCATGAGCCCCATCCCCCCGGTACCGGCAAGGGAATCCACCAGCTCCACCTGTACGTTATCTTCGCCATAATCCTCTCGCAGTCCCTCGACGGCAACCTGTGCGGATTCGTATGTTTTGGTGATTCCGGAAGAAAGTGAAATCGATAAAATGGCCTTTCCTTTAGCAACCGTCGGACCGAAGGCCTGGTCATAGGCAAAGGGCGTAATCTGGCTGGTAGAGGCCAGTTCGTCATTCCGCATTCTTTTCACAAAATTCATGCAACTCTTCCGGCGTTTCCTCGCCACTCAGCGTCTTTTTCTTCCCCGCCAATCGTATAATCCATGGGAATCACCCGGATCTCATTGTCCGTGATATAAGCGGGATCAATGTCAACGGAGGCATCAATGTAAATTTCATAATCGTTCATCCGTATCTTCCTCTCTTGCTCGGACGGCAAAAACATCAGTGAATCAGGGAAAATCTACCCGGAAAAAGTATAGCACAAATCGCGCTTTTTATAGATGAGAAAAATGGATTACCTGCAGCCGGCGTAGGGGCTGTCGTTTTGACATAGCAGCTGCCGTCCCGGTTTGGTTTTATTTTTGTCTTATTCGGTATCGACGCAGACGCCGTGCACAAGGAAACGCCTTCCGCTGCCGGGTGAAGCCGGTGCAGGGTGGAGAGCGTCACATATTCATGGAAGAGCAGCTTGTTTCTCTTCTTCCGGCGTGAGAGTGACAGCACAAAGGATTTTTGCGAATCATCGCAAGATAGGCCTCCTCGCCTTCTTTGGAAGGTCTGCTGTAGGTGTCGCTGTTGCCGTCGTCTTGGTAGTGAGGCAAAGATGCGGTACTTCTTCACGGAACCGTCTTTTAAATAAAAGGTAAAAATAGGGCGCGCTCTGAATCAGGGTTTTCGTCCTGCAGGTATTTTTGAGGCTGCCGAACATCGTGCCGTTTCTCGTGTTGTGGCCGTAAATAAAGGTATTAAAACCGACCAGGTCGGGAGAGTCCTGGTAATCCATGAAGATGGCGCCGCTGAGCGATACATCAAAAAGTGTGCTGCAAATAATAATCGTTGTCTTTTCCCCGCACAACCGGATAGCTGATGTCGACGCCGGGCATGTAAATCCAGGAGGCTACGTCCGCATTGATGGAAGAGACCCCTTTGAAATTCACCTTAAGTCAGGCACTCCTTTAACCTCCTGATCCGGAGCGGCCTGGATATTCGATCCCTTTAAGGTGACAAACTGCTTGTTTAATTCCTTGTATTCAGCATGGCCTTCAAATAGCCGAAAGAGATAGATGCTGAGGACGGCGATGGCGACAAGAAAAGCAACCGAAAAGACGGCAATGAAAGCACATATCTGCTCCGCCATCCGCCTTTTTCTTCCGCCTCTCCTTTCGCATGATCTGCGCAGGGGATTTCTCCTTTCTCTTAGGGCAGTCGGCGTTTGACCAAAGGAAGTCCCGGAGGCGGTTCGGTTTGCAGAGGCGGTTCGAGACTTAGAGGCAGAGTGCTTCCGGGAGGCGGTTCGAGTCGTAGAGGCAGAGCGAGCCTTCAAGGTTGAGCGATCTTTAGAGGCAGGGCGATCTTTTAGAACGGGTCGTAGGCAGAGTGTTTCCGGAAGCTTTTCTCTTTCTGCCCCGGTTTCTGTCTTGAGACGTCCTTCTGGTAAGGTTCCTTCTGATAGACATCCTTCTGATTGGAAGGGCGTGCGGATGACGCAGTGGAAGAACGTTTCTGATTGGAACGTTGGCTGTCGGCGCTTGATTGCGGTTAGCGCCATCTTTATCGCGGTTAGCGCCATTTTGATTGCGGTTAGCGCCGTCATTGCGTTCAGTACCATCTTTCACGTTAGCGTTCTGTGTACCTGTTATAGGTCGGTTTTCACCGGTTTTTGCTGCGCTTTTTCCGCTTCTTTTTCGGAGCGGGTGTCCGCTGATCATATTTTCTGTAGGTCTTTCCTTTGCTGCCTGTCATTGCGTTTCATTCCTTCCCCGATCAGGACGTGTCAATTCCCTTAAAAATAAACTTTTATAAACTAAAATGAGTCATCATACCAGATTTAGGGGCATGACATAAGTGTCACAACAAGATATGACGATTTTTGTCATAGAAGATGACATATATGTCATAAATCATAAAAACCCTCTTGTTTCAAAATATAAAAAGGTGATAATGTTGATTCCACAGCAAAAGGGCTACTGAAATATCTGAGATGATACGTACATCATAGCGGGTGTGAGCGGGAATGTCCATTGCAAACAGAAACTTTTATCGAATCGTCTCAAAAAATCTAAAAAGAAGGAGAAACAGAGGTGACTAGTATGAACAGACTGGCAAAAATCTTTGACTGCATCAGTTTTGCTTACGATGATCCTCTCACCGATGCCCGCGATCAACGCTAGGGCGGACGGAGGATACACAGCAACGGCAATTCGGAATAAGGATTTCACTACTGGGGAGATAGCAATCACGTTTCCTATGGTGCATTTAATATCTCAGATCAGGAAACGGCTGCCTTTTGCATGAATTACGATTATATGGCTCCGGATAAGAATGGTGTCTCGGGTTATAGTGCCATAACGGTACAGCCCCCAAGCCAAGATCAAGCTGTGAGCTTGCTGGATAAAGTATGCAGGTTCTCCCAGCAATCTGACGGCGAACTTTGCACGGAGCGGACTTATATCAGAAAGTCATGACCGTTCTGTACTACGGGTATAAGGGAGACGGCAGTGGACAGATCCTTAGAAATCAGAGTTTGGGCGGACAGAGAGGAGCTATACCGGATCGCAACGCAGTTTGCCATCTGGCATTATACGGATGGGAGAACGGTATTTAGCGACAAGATCGGTCACAGGGTGCCTTCTTTAAGAATGTAGTAGATAACCTGTCGGATGAAGATGCGAGACTGGGCCTACGATATGTAGCAGCGCATTGGTAAGCGACAGTCTTAACCTGCCGAATGGGTTTTTATCAGAACCATGAAATGACCATCTATGTGGCACCGGAACTTAAGACAGGGCAGCCAAATATAGGTTTTGGCAGAACATGATCAGTGTGCGTTCCATCAAAGAGCGCAAGAGCAACATATTTGAGTTTAGCAAAACCGATGTCAATGGTACGCGCAGAACTGAGAGGAGCAAAGCTACAAATTAAAGATAATTCAGGCAACAAGATAGATGAGTGGACGTCTGATGGCTCGGTACATAAGGTGAAGTTGCTATGAAGCAAATACAAAAATGGTGGAAATCACTGAGCCGAATGGATATGAAAAGGCGGAAGATATTTCCTTTGAGGTTGTCGAAGAAATAATGGTGAGTTAAAGACCGAGATAGCGACAATGGACGTGTTGTTATGCAGGACAGGCCGGTACTCAGGTTACCGTCAGCAAAGGGAACTGGGCACAACAAATTTGGTGGGTGGTGCAGCTAACCATCACTGAAAAGCAAATATTATCCCAATGGGGTAGAAAGTGCCTGGGTGGACAGAGGAACCTCAGAGGGTAAGTTTGTAGTTGACACTAACGGACAAAGATCGGGTAGTCAACCTGTATTATGGGGAGTATACTTTATCCGAGACAAAGAAACCGGATGGATATAAGGTAGCACAGCCTATCGTCTTTAAGGTAATGAAGACTGGCGAGGGAACGTATAAGGTACTGGTCAAGAATGGTAATGATTTTTGTAGACCCAAAAAGAAAGCTGCGACAGTCATCATGTATGATGAAAAAGAGCCCTGAACAACCCGAACACACCGCCGAACCTGAACACACCGCCGGATAAGCTGAACACGCCGCCGACGAACACCGCTGGATAAGCCGAATACGCCGCCGAACCCGAACACCGCCGACACCGCCGAACACGCCACAGAACCCGAATAACGGGCAGCACCGCAGGTGCGCAGGCAAAACGCAGCAATCCGGGAACGCCGGGCACACCGGGAACGCCGGGCACACCGGAACGCCGGTGCCCCTTCCGATGGCGGTCATGTACCCGGGTGGCAGGTGCACTGAGGTCTCCGGGAAACGGCAGATGCGACACCGATTGTCCTGCTCCTTGGCATTATGAGCTTCGCAGCGGTAGGACTTGGGATCTTCATGCACAAGTGGAAGAAACTGGGATAAGAGAGATTTTGAAAAGAGGAATACCCATCTGAATACAGAACGGGAAGAGACGAAGTACATAAAGAAGAGACAGGGGAAACCTCGCAGCATGCTGCGGGGTTTTCGTACACTTACGGAAGAGATTTGCATTGATCGTGAAGGGATGGAGAAGGGCAGGGAAGGAATCCTGCACTTGTCATGAAAGGGAGAAGGACGAACAGGAGAGCCTGTCACTCGTCATAAAAAGGAGAAGGACGGATGGTGGAAGAGATTGCAAAGATGATTGCAGAGGAAGGGACAGGAGGCTGCGCAGGCGATCCGAAGGGCAAAACAGGAGGAAGACAGGAAGCGACTGGATCGTTCTGGAAGCGAGCTTGCGGTGACGGAAGGAAGGATCGAAGAAGCGAGAAGACTCTGGCGGAAGGGCTGGAACAGGATCCGAGCATAGCGAGTTTTTGTCGTACTGGGCGAAACCCTATTCGTTTTGAAAAACAGTAACCTGCCTACCTCTGCTTTTGAACAGGCGCTTCTTTATTGTCAAAAAGAAGAAGATGAGGAAATGATCTGCGCCGTCATGGAAGAAATGCGCAAACGGTGCGGATTTCGTGTCAGAGAAACCTCCTTTCTCATCGTTTCCTATAACGACAGAGAACTCATGAAAGAGTGTGTGTCGGCGATTCGAAAGAGTGTACGGCGGGGACTTACGAGATTGTCGTGGTAGACAACCGGTCTACGGACGGCGTGCAGAAATGGTTACGAGACCAGCTGGACATCCGCCTGATTGAGAATGGAAGGAATGTCGGCTATCCGACCAGGATGAATATTGCCTATCGCGCATGCAGGAAGGAAAATGACATCTTTATGCTGAATAACGATGCCGTTCTGACGCCGAATGCTTATTTCTGGTTGCGGATGGCTCTTTATGCAGGAAGAGAGGTCGGCGCAGTCGGCCCCATGAGCAACGAAGCGTCCGGGACAGACCATTTCCCCTACGCCGGGGACGATGGAGGAGACCTTTCTTTTGGCAAAAAATCAATCTTCCTCCGAAAACCCCTGCGAAGAAGCACTGAGCCTGACTGGATTTGCCGTTTTTGATCGGAGCGGAAGCGGCAAAAAGCGTCTCCATGGAAAAAGACATCATGGACGATCGATATTCTCCCGCCTACTTTGAGGACGATGACCTCAGCGTGCGCATTTTATATGCAGGCTATCGCAATCGAATCGTACACAACGCCCTCGTCTATCACAAGGGAGGAGCGGGTTTCCGGAGGGTAATGTCAAAGAAGAAGAGGAGAAAGTCCCGGCGCAGGCCAAGATGGAACTGCTGCAAAAGAGTAGAAAGCAGTTCATGGATAAATGGGGCTTTGATATCTGGGCTTATAAGGGGGTATGGACAGATTTTGCGGATGTCATTGACAAGGAGCAAAACGCACCGATTCGCATTCTGGAACTGGATTGCGGGATGGGAGCCAATTTGTGCTACCTGCAATACCGGTTTCCGGAAAGCGTCTGCGCGGGAATCGACCGGAGCCCGCTGGCAGTCGGGCTGGGGAAGAGAGCCGCGGATCTTAGGTACGGAGACTGCGAAACCTTTGCCTTTCCCTGGCGGAAACATTCTTTCGATTATATTTTTGCAGTGGATGCGCTCGGGCGGGCACCGGACAAGGCCTCTTTTACCGGGAAGCTGGCGGATTATTTAAAGGAAGGCGGATTTCTTGTGATCCACTGCGAGCTTTTGCAAGACGAAACCATACAGAGCCTTTTAGGAGAGGAAGGATTTGTAAGAACGAAAGAAGTCGGAGATCTCTGCTGCTATCGTTACCGGTAAAGGGGGCTCGGGTTTTTACCGTCAATCATCCATAAAGAGAAATTGGATCCCTGGTTACGAGGGGATGAGAGACGGTTCCCCTTCCTTATTGCATGGCATCCAACCGCTTTCTGGCGGGGGAGTAGGAGCCGCATTTGCGATAGTAGGACAGGGCGGTTTCCCGCTCCCGGAGCACCTCATAAATGACGCCCATATTGTACCAGGCGCTGTAGGTGTTGGTGCCTTCAATCGAATAATCCTTCATCTTCGTCGCCTTTTCAAATTCGAATAATGCGCGCTGGAACATGGCGTTGTTCATGTAGATCAGCCCCATGAGGAAAGCAGAAGTCGGCACGCTTGGCAAAAATCATCGTAAACATTCTGCAGTTGCAGCGCCTTCTGGTATTGCTTGAGTTCTAACAGGCAGTAGCCGTAAGACTCGACCATTTCCTGGACAAAAGGCAAGGGAAGGGCGCAGGTCCTTGGTCGCCAGTCCCAGTTCAAAATAATGTGCGGCCAGAGCGTGGTTGTTCAGAACCACATAGCATTTGCCCATCTGGAAATAGGTATAGGCGTCCGGGACCGTTTTGTGCAAGTGTATCCTGTAGCATGCTCAGATCTCTCTCGCCTTTCTTTTCTCGCGCAGTCCCTTCTCCTGATAGCCGCCGTGATGAAGGTAAGCGGAATTTCAAAATATTTTTGCTTGGGATCATTGGGAGAACTTTCGGAGGCGTGGGGAGGAGAAGAGAGAGAACTCCTTGTGAATGGAAGTGACATTCTCGTGAATCTTCCCTTCATAATGGTAGAGTCTCTGGTCGTAGAGCCTGCCCACAAATTCATGCATGACGCCGAGTTGCCCAGGAAATCGGTATAAGGAGAGATTCTGGTGATCATGCCGATTTGGTCTGCCCGTTCTTCCATCGCCGTCTGCAGACGGGGAGATGGGCCTCCACCAGAAATTCATCACAGTCCACCGCCAGGATCCACGGATTGGAAGCTTTGGATGCGGCAAAAAATTTCTGGCAGCCGAAAAGTCGTTGATCCAGGAAAAGAAAAAGACCTTGTCAGTGAATTCTTTTGGCATAGGAGACGGTTCTGTCGCCGGATCCAGTGTCTACCACAACGATCTCGCTCTGCAGGGGAGAAAGAGCGGAGACATTTTCGAACGTTTTTCCTCATTCCTGACAATCATGCAGACGGTAAAAAGCAGGCATAATGAAATCCCCCAAAATATACGATAAACAATAAAGACAAACGAAATATAGAAGATAGAAACACGGAATTCTGAAGCAAGCATCCACGGGGTGTCTGATAAAATCGTTTCTACTTTCTATTTTAACATGGAATCCCCGGTTTCGCATCCGCAGGCGTAGAAGGTGTTGCATCTATTTCATACCTGCGGTTGGTTTGCATCCCGCAGGCTTCGGGCAACCTGGTGAGACCGGATCGGAGGGACCTGATTGAAAATTTTTATTGCAGAACTGGAAGAGCTACGGGAATGAGGATTTTCTGGATGCCTGCAAAGAGTGGAAGGAGGCAGGGGAAGATCTGGAGGTGAAAATTATATCCCTGAAAATACGGATGAACGAACCGATCCTGTCTTTGAGCAGACCTTTGCGGCGGCGCTTAGGAGAAAAACCGGACTTTGTATTTTCTTTTAATTTTTATCCCTCCTTTCTCTGGTCTGTAACCGGAACAGGTCAAATATGTTTCCTGGGCTCTATGATTGTCCGCACATCTCTGTATTCCTATACCCTGATTCACCCCTGCAACTACGTGTTTGTCTTCGATTCCGAAGTGTATGAGACCTTTGTCAGACAGGAGATTCAGACGGTGTATTATCTTCCGCTGGCTGCGAATGTGAAAGCGCCTGGATGCGATGGAGGTGACAGGGGGACATCTGGAGAGGTATCAGTCCAGGGTTTTCTTTTGTCGGCCAGCTCTATCATGAGTCACATACCTTTTTATGACCGGATGGAAAAAGTTGGATGCTTATACGAGGGGTATCTGGAAGGTCTGATGCAATCCCAGAAGAAGGTGGACGGGATCAATTTTATCGAGGAGTGCCTGACGCCGGAAATCGAAGCGGGGATGCAGAGAGCCATGCCGCTGATTCCAAATGCGGACGAGGTAGAGACAAGTACCTATATGTATGCACAGTATGTGATCAATCGCAAAATCACACAGATGGAGCGAAGCGAGATCATTAGAGAGATCGCAGAGAAGGTCCCGTCACCTTCATATACGCCGGATGCTTCTTTTTCCGCTCCCGATGTGACGCTGCGCCCGTGCGTGGATTACTACACGCAGACGCCCTATGTGTATAAGTGTACGGACATCAATTTGAATCTGACCTTGCGTTCGATTAAAAAGGGATTCGCTGCGCATCTTTGATATCATGGGAGCCGGAGGCTTCGTTCTCACTATTACCAGGAAGACCTGCTTTCTTTTTTTACACCGGGAGAGGATTTTGTTTATTATGAAGACAGACAGGATCTGATGGAGAAAATCGCTTATTATCTGACGCATGAGGAGGAGAGAAGAGCGATTGCAAAGAGCGGCCATGACAAGGTAAAGGAAAATCATACCTATCTGTTGCGGATAAAAGAAATCATTCATACAGTTATCAATTCAAAAAGGCAAACCGATATATGATTTGAACTGTTTGGTTGCGTTTTCGTTTCAAGGATGAAAACGTAAGAGGCGTCATGGAGTTGACGGAGGAAGCGCGAATGAACAAGGCAGAGGTTCTAAAGGTCGAAATTCTGCGGCAGTACAGAGTGTGCGGCAGTTTGCTCTGGAGATGAAGATCCCCTATTCCACACTGGTAACCGCTCTGGATCGCGGGATCGGAGGAATGGCATACGGGACAGTGATCATGATATGTGATAAACTGAATCTGAACCCGTCGATTTTCACTTCGTTAGAAGAGGGCAGGATCTCGGAGAGCGTATTGTGGAAAAACAGGGTCATGCGGGACTATCTGAAGTTGAATAAGGTCGGGCGTAAAAATTGCTCGATTACATGGGCGACCTGGCGCTGTTGGGGAACATACATTACATGAAGCATTTTGATGATCTGCGTGGTGGCGCGGGACTGTTTGGCTGTGTATGCACATGAAATGAGGAGGCAGGGCAGGAACGTACTGGTCATCGACAAAAGAGATCACGTCGCAGGCAATATTTTTACCAAAGAAATCAGAGGGATTCAGGTGCATGAATACGGTGCGCATATCTTCCACACTTCCGATCGGGAAGTCTGGGATTATGCGAACTGTTTTTACATGATGAATCATTATATCATGCGCCCGTGGCTATCTATCGGGACGAGCTTTACAATCTGCCTTTTAACATGCAACACTTTTTCCAGGATGTGGCAGATTCGGACGCCCGCAGAAGCGAAGAAGAAGATCGCACAGCAGGCGGAGGCGGAGATCAGACGGATTTTGTCTGGGCGTCTGCACAGACAACCGGACGCGGTCATCGGGAAGAAGAGGTAAGGAGTTTCGGGCAAAAGAACCTGAAGAGCAGGGCTTTCTCTTGCGGGAGAGACATTTTTGACAAATTGATCAGGGGTTATACGAGAAGCAGTGGGGCAGGAAATGTGAGGAGCTGCCTGCTTTTATCATCAAAAAGACTGCCGTTCCGCTTCGTATATGACAACAATTATTTTTAACGATCCCTACCAGGGAATTCCTGTGGGAGGATATACGGCCTTCTGCGAAAAACTGCTGGGACTGCGCCCGTGCGGAAGCAGCCAGGAGGACGACCTTGCAGGAAGCATTGAAGTCAGATGCAAGACCGATTACCGTGATCTTGTCGTGATGCAGGAAGACGGACTTCCTGCAAGGCCGTTTGCCCTGAAAAAGCGGGGAGAGGTTTGATCAGCTGATTTATACCGGAGCGGTGGATGCCTTTTTCCTACAAAGAAGGGACGCTGGAATATCGTTCCTCCGCTTTGAGAAGGAGGATCTGCCGGAAGAGGAGAATTATCAGGGCAATGCCGTAGATCAACTATACGGAGCGGGAGGTGCTTTTTACCCGCATCATCGAGCACAAGCATTTTGAATTCGGCAAGGGGAGGGAACCGTGATTACGAGGAATATCCTGCCTCCTGGAAGAGGGGACGAGTCCCTATTATCCGATGAATGATGAGGAGAACAATGCGCTTTTTGCCAGATATATGGAGCGGGCGAAGCGGATGCCGGATGTCATGTTCGGCGGAAGGCTGGGCGCTTACCGTTATTTCAATATGGATCAGGTGATTCGTACGGCACTGGATGCGGCAAAAATAATTTTTGAAAAACCCTTAAGCTTTTTCGATTTCTGTCGATAAAAGAAGGAAAGCAACCAATAGGGATGCTCGTGTGGGGACACGAGAGACGATATATAATCCGAGAAACAGCAAAAGAAACGGGGGAGTGGGGCCGTCTTTGCTGCATTTGCTACATCGTTTTACCTTGAATCCGGTCACGGATGGACCGCAGAACTAAAATTCAGGGAAGAAAGGAGGGAAAACGATGCCAAGTATTATCTTGAATAATGCGTATACGCATTATTTGACTTTATGCATCTCAGAAAGTTACGCAGTTCGAATCGCATAAAAGAGGCGATTTGCGTAATGTCTGCCGTTCGATTGTCAGAACCAATCGAAACACTCCCGTCTGTCTTCTCGGTAAAGATGAAGCTTCCAAGGCAAATGCCATTGATCTGAAAGAATTTGTCCGTACGCTCAATTTCCCAGTTGAACCATCTTGCGGATATTGTGCATGAGAATCCGCTCGGGCAAAAACAGGCGTATTCTTCAATCCGGAGATCGCCGACGCAGTTTATATCGGAATGAACGGGGATGAGGCGCCGACCTTTTCCTGACGGTTCACCAGCTGGCAGCCATCCAGGAGAATATCGGAACCTATTTGAAGCCGGAAGAGGTGGATTAAAAACCCGGGCAACTACGGCTTTCAGGTGCGAGTGGCGGATCAGATTGTAATTTCAGTTTTCCGTCAAGGAACACGAAAGCAACAGAGAGTGCAGGACCGTCTGGTGAGGCTGATGAACAAGGCGAGGATCGGGCTGCACGCAACGACGCTGATCGACGAGGAAGGGAACAGTGCGATTTCCATTACCGCACGCAATTCCGGGCGAACCGCCAGAAACGAGTCGATGTTTGAAGTGACGGAGATGCAGGTGAAGTACAGGAAGGAATTCGCCTGGGCGCCTACCACTTATCTGGGGGCTGAACCAGATTGCACAGGACGCAAAGGACGCACAGTTTGAGGTCAACGGGATCTACAAAAGTTCTCCGTCGAATCATTTTAGCGTTTCCGGGCAATACGAGCTTTTTGATCAAAAAGTCAGCAGCCATGAAGATGAGACCATCATCGGCATTAAGAATGAGGCGGATTCCTGGTGGATCACGTTCACACGCTGACAAACAGCTGCAATACGTTTCTCGACAATGTGGAGCGAATCGGACAAACAAAGGGCTTCAAGTCGGGGCAGATTCTGCATGAGACGACAGGACTGGCAAAGAAGGCGGTAGAGGACAGCGGAGGCTTTGCAGGAATCCGGATGGATGAGTCGGGAAGGTTGCAGGTCGATGAGGCTGCCCTGCAGGCGGCTTCCGGGACGCCGGATGCGGGAACTGAACGAAAGAGTGAAAACCCCTTAAAACCTTTGCAAAAAGCCCTGCGGGAGAGAACGGAGCAGATGGCAATTGATCCGATGCTCTATATTGCAAGACCGATCGTCGCCTACAAGGCGCCGGGGAGAGAATTCCCGAGTCCTTATATTTCCAGTGAATACAGCGGCATGCTCTATAGCAGTTACTGCTGATGGTGCAGAAAAATAGAAAGGGCGTGCACCTGCCCTAGAAAAGCATTCAGGTGAACGCAGGAACAGCCGCCCACCCTGTCGTAGAAAAAAACAAAAGAAAAGTGGCGCTAAAAAGCCTGTGCAGAGGACGGCACAGGTTTTTGAAAAATCAAATTTGTGCTTGACAGTAATGGTGACCTTTGATATTATCTTTTGCGCTTCGAAAACGCGCAACACTTTTGGAGAGATATCGAAGTGGTCATAACGAGGCGGTCTTGAAAACCGTTTGTCCGCAAGGGCGCGTGGGTTCGAATCCCACTCTCTCCGTTCGGACTGGTCCAATCGTCCGCGCTTCGCTATTAAATATAGATCAAACCTAAACCGAATGGCACGGTTTGTGAATCAACTATCTTGGAGAAGTACTCAAGTGGTCGAAGAGACACCCCTGGAAAGGGTGCAGGTCGTTAATAGCGGCGCGAGGGTTCGAATCCCTCCTTCTCCGTTTCTCTGATTCTTTCAGAGGGCAGCACCTTGACAACTGAACAGTGATGCAAACCTGAATAATTCTGAAGAAGAATAATTCAAGAACAAAACCTTAAAAAGGTAAATTACGGACAGGACTAGCGATAGTCTTGGACTGAGATTGAACGAGAAGAGCCTTTAAGCGTCGTGGTAGAGATACTCATGAAGTTTAAAGGAGAGATACAAAACTGAGAGTTCGATCCTGGCTCAGGATGAACGCTGGCGGCGTGCCTAACACATGCAAGTCGAACGAAGCTATGAGACGGAAGCCTTCGGGTGGAAGACTGATAGACTGAGTGGCGGACGGGTGAGTAACGCGTGGCAACCTGCCCCATACCGGGGATAGCAGTTGGAAACGACTGGTAAAAACCGCATAAGCGCACAGTAAGGCATCTTACAGTGTGAAAAACTCCGGTGGTATGGGATGGGCCCGCGTCTGATTAGCCAGTTGGTGAGGTAACGGCTCACCAAAGCGACGATCAGTAGCCGGCCTGAGAGGGCGGACGGCCACATTGGGACTGAGACACGGCCCAGACTCCTACGGGAGGCAGCAGTGGGGATATTGCACAATGGAGGAAACTCTGATGCAGCGACGCCGCGTGAGTGAAGAAGTATTTTCGGTATGTAAAAGCTCTATCAGCAGGGAAGAAAGGCTCGCAAGAGAGATGACGGTACCTGAGTAAGAAGCTCCGGCTAAATACGTGCCAGCAGCCGCGGTAATACGTATGGAGCAAGCGTTATCCGGATTTACTGGGTGTAAAGGGAGCGCAGACGGATATGCAAGTCTGAAGTGAAACCCCACGGCTCAACCGTGGGCTTGCTTTGGAAACTGTAGATCTAGAGTACTGGAGAGGTAAGCGGAATTCCTGGTGTAGCGGTGAAATGCGTAGATATCAGGAAGAACATCGGCGGCGAAGGCGGCTTACTGGACAGCAACTGACGTTGAGGCTCGAAGGCGTGGGGAGCAAACAGGATTAGATACCCTGGTAGTCCACGCGGTAAACGATGAATACTAGGTGTTGGGAGACAAAGTTTTTCAGTGCCGAAGCAAACGTGATAAGTATTCCACCTGGGGAGTACGTTCGCAAGAATGAAACTCAAAGGAATTGACGGGGACCCGCACAAGCGGTGGAGCATGTGGTTTAATTCGAAGCAACGCGAAGAACCTTACCAGACCTTGAATCCGGACGGATTAGAGGTAAAAGCTTTTAGCTCTTCAGGGGCGTCTGAGACAGGTGGTGCATGGTTGTCGTCAGCTCGTGTCGTGAGATGTTGGGTTAAGTCCCGCAACGAGCGCAACCCTTGCGTATAGTAGCCAGCAAGTAAAGTTGGGAACTCTATACGGACTGCCGGGGATAACCCGGAGGAAGGTGGGGATGACGTCAAATCATCATGCCCCTTATGGTCTGGGCTACACACGTGCTACAATGTCGTAACAGAGGGAAGCGAAAGGGTGACCTGAAGCGAATCTCAAAAACAACGACCCTAGTTCGGACTGCAGGCTGCAACCCGCCTGCACGAAGCTGGAATCGCTAGTAATCGCGAATCAGCATGTCGCGGTGAATACGTTCCCGGGTCTTGTACACACCGCCCGTCACACCATGGGAGTCGGGAATGCCCGAAGCCGGTGACCTAACTGCAAAGAAGGAGCCGTCGAAGGCAGGCCGGATGACTGGGGTGAAGTCGTAACTAAAGGTAGCCGTAGGAGAACTGCGGCTGGATCACCTCCTTTCTAAAGGAATGAGTAAGGTCTGCATCACTGTCCAGTTGTTGAAGTGGTGCAGCAGGATTTTTGTTTTCGAAAGACTGCATGCTTTGCATGCAAGGATTGAGAAACAGAAAAAGACTGATATAAGAACGCAACCGGGCGCCAAGCGGCAGGCAGAAGCAGAGTTGCAGAGCGAGACGGTTGGAGTAAGAGCGAGTTTCCTGCACGAACGTTGTAAAACAACCAAATATTTCCGGTGGCGATACGGTATGGGGTAACACCGTTCCCATCCCGAACACGACGGTGAAGACCATATCGGCCGAAGGTACTGTATTGGAGACGATACGGGAGAATAGGGTGGTTGCCGGACCCACTTTCGAAGAGGAAATCTCGAGACGGATGAAAAATCCGGATTGCACCTTTGAAAACCGAATACTGAGAATCAGAAAAATCTGAAAAAGACAAGACATCGAAAACAAAATTGCATGCAATGCAAACTTTTTAGAGCATCTTATGTTTATCGCTAAGCATAAGAGAAGGACAAGCTAAAAAGGGCGTAAGGTGAATGCCCTGGCACTAAGAGCCGATGAAAGACGTGATAAGCTGCGAAAAGCTTCGGGGAGTGGCAAATACACAATGATCCGAAGATATCTGAATGGGGCAACCCACATGAGCGAACCTCATGTACCGTATACTGAATCCATAGGGTATACGGAGGGAGACCTGTGAACTGAAACATCTAAGTAGCCGGAGGAAGAGAAAACAAAAGTGATTCCGCAAGTAGCGGCGAGCGAACGGGAGGAGCCCAAACCGAATGTTTGCATTCCGGGGTTCAGACTGCGGACGTGACTAACGAGCCAAACAGAATGGTACTGGGAAGACCAACCAAAGAGGGTGAAAGTCCCGTAAGTGAAGGTGAGGAAGCACAGCAGGATCCAGAGTAATACGAGACACGAGAAACCTTTATGAACGCGCGGGGACCACCCTGCAAGGCTAAATACTCTAGTGACCGATAGAGGATAGTACCGTGAGGGAACGGTGAAAAGAACCCCGGGAGGGAGTGAAAGAGAACCTGAAACCTATGCCTACAAGCTGCGAGAGGACAATGATACGTCAAGGCGTATAAAGTCTGATCGTGCACTTTTTGTAGAACGGTCCGGCGAGCCATGTATACCGGCGAGGTTAAGTTTTAAGAGACCGAGCCGAAGGGAGACCGAGTGTGAAGACGCGCAAGTCGGATATATGGGCCCTGAAACCGGGTGACCTACCCATGACCAGGATGAAGCGGCCGTAAAAGGCTGTGGAGGTCCGAACACATCCGTTGAAAAGGGTGGTGATGAGTTGTGGGTAGGGAGAAATTCAATCGAACCCGGAGATAGCTGGTTCTCCCGAAATAGCTTTTAGGGCTAGCCTGATAGCATACCTGATGGAGGTAGGGCACTGAACGTCTAAGGGGCTCACCCGCCATCGAAGACCATCAAACCACGAATGCCATACAGGAAGAGCATCAGAGTCAGACTGCACGAGATAAGTTGGAGTCAAAAGGGAAACAGCCCAGATCTACAGCTAAGGTCCCAAAGTACGTGTTAAGTGGAAAAAGGGATGTAGGATTTCAAAGACAGCTAGGATGTTGGCTTAGAAGCAGCCACACATTCAAAGAGTGCGTAATAGCTCACTAGCCGAGAGGTCCCGCGCCGAAAAATTACCGGGGCTGAAACACGACACCGAAGCTTAGGGACAGGATATATCTACGGGCATATTTTTGTCGGTGAGGGAGCATTCACAGGGAGGAAGAAACCATACTGAAAAAGAGTGGCGGACTGACTGTGAAGGAGAATGCCGGAATGAGTAGTGAGATGAAGGTGAGAATCCTTTCAGTACGAATATCCAAGGATTTCAGGGTAAAGCTGATCTGCCCTGAGGAAGTCGGGACCCTAAGGCGAGGCCGAAAGGCGTAGCCGATGGACAGCAGGTTGAGATTCCTGCACCTGAGTAAATCAGAAGAGCGAGGACACGGAGAAGTAGAGTCAGCCGGGAGAAGCCCGGTGCAAGCGAAGCTGCCGGTAGGGGAGTAAACTCTACGGAAGGTAGAGGCGTGACGCGAGCGAAATAAAAAGTAGTGAAGGACTTAGAGGAACCGTCGAGAAAAAGTCGCTATTAGTGTTTTACTCAGCCCTGTACCGTAAACCGACACAGGTGGATGAGGAGAGAATCCTAAGGCCGACGGGAGAAGCATTACTAAGGAACTCGGCAAAAAGTCCCTCAACTTCGGGAGAAGGGGAGCCTGCGAGAGCAGGCCGCAGAGAAGAGGCTCAAGCAACTGTTTAGCAAAAAACACAGGTCTATGCGAAACCGAAAGGTGAGGTATATGGGCTGACGCCCTGCCCGGTGCTGGAAGGTTAAGAGGAGAGTTAGCGCAAGCGAAGCTTTGAATTTAAGCCCAGCAAACGGCGGCCGTAACTATAACGGTCCTAAGGTAGCGAAATTCCTTTGTCGGGTAAGTTCCGACCCGCACGAAAGGCGTAACGATTTGAGCACTGTCTCGGCAATGCACCCGGTGAAATTGAAGTACCAGTGAAGATGCTGGTTACCCGCGCCAGGACGGAAAGACCCCATGGAGCTTTACTCCAGCTTGATACTGGGATTCGGTAATGTATGTACAGGATAGGGTGGGAGACGAAGAAGTGATGACGTCAGTTGTCACAGAGTCGCTGTTGGGATACCACCCTTGCGTTACTGGATTTCTAACCTGCGGCCGTGAAACCGGCCGGGGACAATGTCTGGCAGGGGAGTTTGACTGAGGGCGGTCGCCTCCGAAAAGGGTATCGGAGGCGCTCAAGAGGTTCCTTCAGGATGGACGGAAACCATCCGAAGAGTGCAAAGGCAGAAGGGAGCTCGACTGTGACACCGACGGGTGGAACAGGTACGAAAGTAGGACTTAGTGATCCGGTGGTATGAAAGTGGGATTGCCATCGCTCAACGGATAAAAAGCTACCCTGGGGATAACAGGCTGATCACTCCCAAGAGTTCACATCGACGGAGTGGTTTGGCACCTCGATGTCGGCTCATCGCATCCTGGGGCTGTCAGGTCCCAAGGGTTGGGCTGTTCGCCCATTAAAGCGGTACGCGAGCTGGGTTCAGAACGTCGTAGACAGTTCGGTCCCTCATCCGGCGCGGGCGTAGGATATCTGAGAGGAGCTGTCCTTAGTACGAGAGGACCGGGATGGACGGACCGCTGGTGTATCTGCTGCGTTGTCAAACGCAAGAGGCAGAGGTAGCCATGTCCGGCAGGGATAAACGCTGAAGGCATCTAAGCGTGAAGCCCCCTCAAGATGAGATATCCTGCCCTACGGGGCATAAAGATCCCTTGAAGAGTACAAGGTAGATAGGCGGAAGGTGTGAGTGTGGTAACACACTCAGCTGATCCGTACTAATAGATCGAAGGCTTGTCCTTATCTTTTCTGTTATCAGTGTTCGGTTTTGAGGGTGCAATCGAAGCAGGAATACGTATTCTTACCCCTATTCCTCAATAGCTCAATGGTAGAGCGCACGGCTGTTAACCGTGATGTTGTAGGTTCGAGCCCTACTTGGGGAGCTCGTATTTTTTATGTTAGAACAATTTGCTTTAGGAGCTTTAGCTCAGTTGGTTAGAGCAGCCGGCTCATAACCGGCCGGTCCCGGGTTCGAGTCCCTGAAGCTCCACTTTTAAGATTGCCGTGGCTGCAAGGTTTTGCTTCCGCGGTTTTTTGTTATCCTGCACTGATATCATTGGGGAAGTGGCAGAGATCACAGTAAAGGGAAGGGAATGTCGGAATCATCTTGTGAAAATATTTTTCAAGATCATTATGAGTTCTGGGGTCATTTAAGTGATAAGCAGAAAACGTATTTGATCTCTCATACGCATGAAGTGCACTATAAGAGGGGGGAAACCCTGCATTATGGCGGGGATGATTGTATCGGCGTGATTTTGATCGCCTCCGGCATGTTCCGCATTTATCTGCTGTCGGACGAGGGAAGAGATGTAACCCTGTTTCGTCTCTATGACCATGACGTCTCGCATGCTGTCCGCTTCCTGTGCGCTCGATGCCGTGACCTTTGACGTGCATATTGATGCGGAATCGGAAACGGTGGGATATCTCATTGAGGCCGCCGCTTTCAGACAGTTGATGAATGAGAATATTTATGTCAAATCGTTTGCGGATGAAATCATCGTCGAAAACTTCTCGGATGTCATGTGGACGATGCAGCAGATTTTATTCATGGGAATTGATAAGAGGTTGGCTTTATTCTCTATGATGAAATGAGGCAGAACCGGTCAGGTCGAAATTAGAATGACCCATGACCAGATTGCCAGATATATCGGCAGTGCCAGAGAAGTGGTTTCCGCATGCTCAAATATTTCGTCTCTGAAAAATGGTGGAACTGTCCAGAGGCGGAATCAGGATCGTGGATAAAGAAAAACTCCGAGGCTTGCTGGTTAAGAAAGCACCGGAGTTTTAGATTTTTGCGAGAGATGTCGGCCTCTTATGGGACCCCTCTTCTAGGATCGATTCCGCCAATGAAGAAACGCTTAGTTGGATACACCGATCATGGACAAAATTTTCGCCTTCGGCACCACGCCCACGCTTTGATCAACGACTTTTCCCTCTTTCATGAAGACCAGGGTGGGAATGCTCATGACGCCGTACTGCTGGGCGAGTTCCTGTTCTTCGTCCACATTTCACCTTTACAGACTTTGACTGCGTCGGTCTCTTCCGCGATTTGATCCACAACCGGAGAGAGCATCTTGCAGGGGCCGCACCAGCTGGGCCCAGAAGTCGATGAGTACCGGCTTATCGGAATGAAGAGCTTCTGTTTCAAAATTATCTTTTGTTTAATGTTACCACAGACATAAGATACCTCCTATTTCGAATCAATGATGATTTCATCCTAATTCATTGTGCAAAATCCTTCCGTGAGTAAGTTACATTCTTGTTGACATGCCCTAAGATCATGATATAATTTTTTAGTCGGGCAAAGATAATGCCTTAGCCGGCATGGCGGAACTGGCAGACGCCCGGGACTTAAAATCCCGTGGGTAGCGATACCCGTACCGGTTCGATCCTGGTTGCCGGGCAGGAAAAGAGTCACGGTTGGTGGCTCTTTTTTACTCTGATTTTCGGGTGATGCGGGTTTGCAAATGTAGCCCAATTCACTATAATGATTACGTGACAACGACAGAGAAAGGGGTGTTGAAATGATGGTGCAGGCAGAATATGAAAGATGGTTAAAAAGCAGACCTTCAGGATGTAGATTTGCATACTGAATTGCAGCGGATCAAAGGGGATGAGGATGCGATTAAAGACCGGTTTGCGGTGTCCCTTCATTTCGGACCGCCGGTCTTAGAGGAACGATTGGTGCGGAACCAACCGAATGAATATCTGGGTGGTCGACAGGCCACACAGGGGGTAGCAGATTGGGTGAAAACCCAGGAGGAACGCAGACCGTTGCCATCAGCTATGATTCCAGAATCAAGGGGAATCTTTTTGCAATGGATGCAGCGGGTGTCTTAGCTGCAAACGGAATCAAAGTGCGGATTTATGATGCTCTGATGCCGGTTCCGGCTCTTTCTTTTGCTACCAGATATTATCACTGCAATGCGGGCATCATGATTACCGCCTCCCACAATCCTGCCAAATATAACGGCTATAAGGCGTATGGTCCGGATGGCTGTCAGATGACGGACGATGCGGCAGCTGTGGTTTATGACTCCATCCAAAAGACAGACGTTTTAACAGGGGCAAAGTATATGTCCTTTGCGGAAGGCGTGGAGAAGGGGCTGATTCGCTTTGTGGGCGATGATTGCAAGGAAGCCTTCTATCAGAACGTCGAAGCCTGCCAGGTGAGACCCGGACTGTGCAAAGAGGCGGGACTGAAGCTGGTTTATTCGCCGTTAAACGGAACGGGACTGGTACCGGTCACCAGGGTATTGCGGGACATCGGTATTTCCGATCTTACGATTGTACCGGAGCAGGAATATCCGAACGGATACTTCACCACTGCTCCTTATCCGAACCCGGAAATCCGACAGGCACTCGAGAAGGGACTGGAACTGGCAAAGGAAGAGGAAGCGGACTTAATGCTGGCAACCGATCCCGATGCGGACAGAGTCGGCATTGCCATGCGCTGTGCAGACGGCACGTATGAACTTGTGACCGGAAATGAAATGGGTGTGTTGTTACTCGATTACATCTGTGCCGGAAGGATAGAGAAGGGAACGATGCCAAAGAACCCGGTGGCGGTGATGTCCATCGTATCGACGCCTCTGGCGGTGAGGGTGGCAGAGCACTACGGGGTGGAGCTCAGACAGGTTTTAACCGGCTTTAAATGGATTGGCGATCAAATTGCAGGACTGGAAAAAGAAGGCGAAACCGACCGGTTCATCTTCGGCTTTGAGGAGAGTTACGGGTATCTGGGCAGGCCCTGTATGTGAGAGATAAGGATGCTGTAGTCGCATCTATGCTGATTTGTGAGATGGCGGCCTATTATAGAAGCAAGGGCTCCAGCATCAAGCAGAGGTTAGAAGAGATCTATCAGCAGTACGGCCGTTACCTGAATCAGGTAGACAGCTTTGAATTCCCCGGACTCTCCGGAATGGAGAAGATGTCCGAAATTATGGAGAGCCTGAGAAAGAACAAGCTACAGAAATTGCCGGTGTGAAGGTGGTTCAGGTTACGGACTATGAAGAACCGGAAAAGACGGGGCTTCCCAAGGCCAATATTTTGATTTATGCGCTGGAAGACGGTTCGGGCGTTGTCGTTCGTCCTTCCGGTACCGAGCCCAAAAATCAAGATCTATTTCACCACGAAGGGACAGGATCTGGCAGAAGCAAAAGCGAAGAAAGATGCCCTGTCTGCGTTCATGAAACCGTTTCTTTCCTGAGGTCCTATGCTGAATTATATTTCTTTTTGCTTTTTTATTGCTGCTTCCTGTATTGGTGGGGATCACCTATCTCTTGCCGGTGAAGGCACGCCTCTTTTCTTTCTTCTTGCGGGTGCGTGCCTTTACGCCTCTATGGGAATCCGTTTTTCTGCCGGTGCTGTTTCTTTCGGTGTTCTCACCTATACCGGCGCTCGGCTCTGTGAGCAGCAAGGAGGAAGTCAACCGGGAGAAAGATGAGAAGGCGAAGTCTTCAGGACAAAGGCGGATGGCTCTTGTTTTATGTATCGGCTTCAACCTTTCCTTCCTCTTTGTCTTTAAATATCTTCGGCTTTTTGCGCCGGGGATGGCGGTGGCTGCTCCCTTTGGCATCTCCTTCTTTGTACTGACCGGTCTGGGATATGTCATCGATTGTTACAGGGGAAAGTATCAGGCAGAGAAGAATTTTTCTCACCTATGCCGCCTTTTTCTTCCTTTTTCCCGTTAATCGCTTCCGGCCCGATCGAGCGTGCAGATCACCTGATTCCGCAGATGAAGCAGCCGAGACCCCTTTCTTACCGGAGACTGCAAAGTGGCATGCTCTTAATGGTTTGGGGATATTTTCTGAAACTAGTGCTTGCCAACCGGCTTAGCATACTGGTACAGAGCGGGTTTGAAAACCCGCAGTCGCAGGCGGGAATCCTGTTAATACTCAGCGTTCTGGCATTTACTTTTGAAATCTATTGCGATTTTTACGGTTATTCTTCGATTGCAAAGGGCTGTGCCGCACTGCTGGGGATAGAAGTCATGGACAACTTCAAAAGCCCTTACCTTTCGGGAAACATAGCGGAATTCTGGAGGAGATGGCATATCTCCCTCCAGCTGGTTTCGGGATTATCTTTATATTCCTCTGGCGGAAACCGGAGAGGGAATTTACGAAGAGACCGCAATCTTCTGATTGTCTTTCTGGTCAGTGGGATCTGGCATGGAGCAGGCATCACCTATCTCTTCTGGGGATTCCTGCATGGTCTTGCCCTCATTGTCTATGATCGGTCAAAGGCGGTTTTTGCATGGGGTGAGAAAGAGTAGGATTCGTACCGGGGCGCTGTCCCACCGGATCTTCTGTGTCCCTGCTCAATCTGGCCTTTGTCTCTTTTGCCTGGATTTTCTTTCATGCAACGACTCTTTCGCAGGATTTTCCGTGGTGCGGAATCTCTTCCCTCTACATTTGACAGAATTTTTTTGTGGGTGGCATCCTGCAGATGGGATTGATCTTCCCAATCTGCTTGTCCTGTTGGTGGGGCTTGCCCTTCTTCTGTTCGCAGACTTCTGTACCGATCGGGGACTGGTTTTGAGAGAGCGGATTGCCACACAGGGCGTCTGGTTGCGGTTTTTGATTGAAATCGGTGCGATCTGTCTGATCCTCATTCTGGGGATCTGGGGCGCATCCATCCAGGAGATTCCTTTATCTATGCACAGTTTTAAGATGGATCTTTTACAAAAAAATTTCTGGAAAAGAGCTTTATCTCTGTTCTTATTTCTCCTTCTGTTATCCGGCGCCCTCCTTTTTTGCAACCGGCTGTTGGTTAGAAAGGACAGCTACAGGGATCGGGCGCTCTTTTTTAAAGAAGGGAAGGCAGGCAGGATCGATGCCCTGTTTCTTGAAATTCCACATGAAAAACGGCGTGAATCCGGCACAGCTCTATGAAGAATACGGCATCACGTCTTATAATCTCGCCAGCAAGGGCGCAAGGCTGAATGTCAGTTACTGGATTTTAAAGAATGCGCTCCGTACCTGCACACCGAAATTTGTTTTCATTGACGGGTATTATCTGGATCAGGACGTGGATACCTGGATCAGTTGCCGAAGGATACGGGCGTAGAGGAGAGACGCAGCAGCGGGCGCTAGGGCTGGCGCATGATGCGTTAGATGCCTTCCGTTTGTCGAAAACGAAGCAGGAAGCGGTTTTTGATTTATTTAAAAAGAAAACCAGACAGGAATTTCTTTTTCCCTTCTATACCTACCACAATCGCTGGAAAACAACTGACAGCAGACGATTACCGGATGGCTGTGGGGCATGGAGAAGTGTCAAAGTGCCTTGGTGCGAGATGAATCTAAAATTGACGTGGAAGCGCAGAAAACCGATTTGATTCCGGCGGAGGCGCGAATGGAGAAGGAAACCGTCGGGACGCAGTACCTGCAAAAAGATCATCGCGCTTTTGCCTGGAGAAGGGGATCACACCCGTCGTCGTACAACTTCCTTCCGGGAACGGAGGAACAGCAAAGAGCGGGAAATCAAGCCATTCTGCTTGCAAAGAAGGCGGGGATTCCCGTGTGAATCTGAATTACGTTCGAATCTGATTCAGGCGGGGAGCGATCTGTGCTCGCAGACCCATCTTTCTGCCTACGGTGCTTATAAGACCACGCATGAGCTGGGCGGGATCGTGCAGCAGCTCGGGATGAAAGATCATCGGAAGGATGAGGCCTATGCCGGGTGGAACACCTATGTGGATGCGATGCATGAAGAGAGGAGAGAGGGACTTGAACAGGCGAAGGATGTCAGAAGCGCACTGATGATGTTGCGTTTTGACGATTTTGACGCGGTGGTCTTCATCAATCACGGTTCCCGCCTGCTGCACAGTCCTTATATTCTTTCGGAGTTATCTGATCTCACCGGAAAGCCCATGGATTTCGATGCGCAGTACGACGATTCTCTTCTGGTGGTGAAGGATCAGGGAGGGAAACAGAACGCTTTCTATTTCGGATTCCAGGACGTGGAGAAGGTAAAGACTTCCTTTGCAAAGCTGTCATATCTGTCCACCAAAGACTGGAACAATCTGCAGCTTCTGGGGAAAGACGGAAAAAGCCTGGTGGATGCGGACGGGGAGGGAAACGCGTTACAGTATTATACGCTGGCGGACAAAGAGGCGCAGATCTTTGTGTTTGATGCGAGAGATCATCGTCCCTCTGTACGCTGCGCTTTTAATACCGGAGCGCCAGTACCTTGCGGTAGACCTGCTCCAGTTTGTTCAGATGTTGATCGAAGGTGTAATGCTCCTGTTCAATGGAGTAGGACTTTTGACGAAACTGCTCTCTAAGAGAGGAATTGCGCAGGAGAAGGAGGACGGCGTCCGCCATGGAAGAAGTATCTCCACAGGTGAAGAGAAAGCCGTTTTCACCCTCGGAGACGATCTGCGGATGCCGCCTACCTTTGAGGCAACGATGGGAAGCCCTGTAAGCCATTCCTTCGATGATAGATATGGGAAGCCTTCCGCATGGGAGGGCAGAAGCAGAAGATCGCTCTCCGCAGCAGTTTTTCTTTCTTCTCCTCTGACCCAGCCGGGAAAGGAGATTTGATCGCGAAGCCTCCGTTTGGCGGCATAGTCCATGAGAGCCTGCCTTTCTCCGTCTCCCTGCCATGGTGAGCCTGGCTTCGGCATTTGCGAAACGACTTTTGCAAACAGATCCACACAGTCGTAAGCGCTCTTTTTCGGAAAAAGCGCCCTAGAAAGAGAAGCTGGTGACGGCAGGGCTTGTTTTTTTCTCAAAAGGAATCGAAGGGCCGTAGTTTCCGATCACCTCCATCTTTTCTTCTGGAATCACACAGGAAAAGGTCTTTTTCCAGTAATCCGTCAGAACAATAAAGAAATCGCAGGCACTCCAGGCCTTTTTGACGAGAGCCTTTTGAGCGGAGAGGCATGGACGTGAAGGTGTCAAAGTAGGAGGATGGAGTGATTGACGATGCGGATCCCTTTTTCCTGGCTAAAAATGAAAGGAAGACTCCGGTAAAAGCTCCCGCCGAAGGAGGTGTGCATGTGCACCAGGGCAGGACGTTTGGTTCTGAGAACCCGGGAAAAAGGCAAAAGATGGCAGAAATCTCCTTCCTGATTTTTGAATTTGCTGCCATCGCAAAAGGATTCCACGTAGGTGACGTCAAAGTCCTTTTCAGTTTAGAACCGTAATAAGCGGCGGTAACGGCTGCAATGCCGCCCGCACATTTTTCCTGAACGATCATACAGATGGGTGTCGGGTTGTCTTTCTTCACTTGTACTCCTCTGGCTCCCTGTCCGCTTCTCTTGCCTGTTTTTGCTTTCCCTTGCCTGTTTCTCTTGTCGATCCTTTGCGAGACGTTTTTTGACCGCAGGGATATCCACTATACAAATTTATAATACTCTGGTACTTCGAAAGGACGATCCCATGAATCAAAGAAGAAATCCGGTAGACGATTTTCTGCATCATCTGGCTGATGAGTATGCAGCGGAAATCGTCTGGGCGATGTTGATGCTGATCGCGCTGGTGATGCGACTTGAGATTATTCCGCGCATGCAGTCGGACGATTATTATATGTTCTTGGAGCCCTGGTGCAAGACCTTTGCTTCGATGTCCTTCCGGGAGGAAATGGCGGTTGAAGTAACCAATTATTATGTGCCGTATACCCTGCTGTTAAAATGTGATTGCGCACCTGCCGCTTCCCTATTATATTCTGATCTGTCTGACTTCCTGCTTCTTTGATTTTATCACAGCTTTTTGTGATCAAGCTGGTTCGCTTTCTGCTGCAGGGAGGAAAGCAGGAGTTTACCCTGATCAACCTCTCTCTCCGGAGGCGCTATCCGGGACGTACCTGAGTGAGGAGGAGATCAGAAACCGCGCCGGTATTTTGCGGAATGGCTCTTCTCTTTTTGCCCTTTGTCTTCTTAAACAGTGCAGTGTGGGGGCAGTGCGATTCGATCTATACCGCCTTTGCGATCATGTCCCTCACCCATCTGCTGCAGGAAAAAATCACAAAGCCTTCCTGCTGTTCGGTGTCGCCCTGTCCTTTAAAACTACAGGCAATTTTTTTCCTGCCGTTTTTTCTCTATTATTATTTTGCAAAAAAAAGATGCAGCATCCTGCACTTCCTCTATATTCCCGCCGTTTATCTGGCAGCGGGGCTGCCTGCAATTTTCTGTGGAAGATCTCCTTTAGATACCTATCTGGTTTACCGCCTGCAAGTGACGCATGACACGGACTCGGTTACAAGAAACATGCCGAACTTATACAGCTTTGGTCTGGCCGATTATTATGTCCTGAAAACGGCAGGAATTCTGATCGCCGCCGCCGTTTTCTTTGCGGCGTTTCTCTGGGTGTTAAAAGGCAGAGAGCGGCTGGATTTGAAGAATCTGATGCTTCTTTGTCTTTGGACCCTTCTGACTGCGGTGATGTTCCTGCCCGGCATGCACGAGAGATATGACTATCCGTCCAGCCTCCTGCTCAGCGTTTATGCCCTTGCTTACCGGGAAAAAAAGATCTTGCTTTGTGCGCTTCTCGTCAATCTCATCGACCTGATGACGTACTGTTCCTTTCTGTTCTATACAACGCTCCTGCCGCCGGATCTCCTGGTGCTACCCTATCTCTTTGTCTCATCTGCAGGTCACGCTCATGCTGCGCCATGTGTTGTTCAGACCGGGAGGTCTAGCAGGAAAGGGAGATCGCAGCAAGGGCTGCGCCCTGTCCCCAGGGGAAAGATCCGTAGATCTGTCTGTGTACGGCAAAATCTTCGCAAGCGGAAAGCGATCCTGTGACCAGACCGTCCTCCCGGATGTAGGGAAGAAGGGAGTGGCGCAGAGAGAAGATTTGCTGCGGCAAAAGGGTAGGGCATTCAGCAAGCAGCCCCTCCCCTTCCGCACGTCCGATGGCATAGCAGAGCATCGAAAGACCGCTTGTATCCACCGCCCCCTCAGAAGAGCAGAGGATCCAGGAAAGGGCGCCGTCCTCGCGCTGACAGTTTAAAATACTTTGTAACAGCTGAAAATAAAGCAGGAACAGTTTCTCATCCGGAAGAGACTGCCTGCCGTTCTTTTTACAGGCAATCAAATATTCCGTATATCCCATCAGAAAGCCAGCCGGCGGCTCGGCTCCAGCCGAGGGATGCCCTGCTTAGCTTCTTTTTAAGCTATAGCCGTGGTAGGGGAGGCCGCTTTTTTATCCATTCCATGCTGAAGGAAGGCTGTTAACTGGGAGGCGGCAAAAGAAAGGTAGGAAGAGCCCTCCTGTCCTTTGCAGGCAGCCAGGAGGGAGAAGAAGAACGAAACCATTCCGCAGCCGTCCGCGAAGATATCGTCTCCTCCGGACGCCGGGTTGATATCAGGCTACCCTCCGCATCTGCGGGAAGTTTTCGCAGGATGTCGGCAAAACGCTCGCCCTCGTGCAGGAGGGAAGAAAAATCTTTCCTTCGGGAAGAAAAATCTTCCCTTCGGAAGAAAAAATCTTCCCTCTGGGAAGAAAAAAATCGCTAAAGCGGGAAGGGATTGCGCTTCGGCGGGACGCTTCCTGCGGAGATTGCTGTTCCAGCGCACCGATCCTTTCCTCTTCCTTCTGATAGAGACGAAGACCCGCACCCATGGCGAGCGCATCATCCAGGTGGAGAAGGCGCGGATGTGCCCCTCCGGCGTGCAGGTGGCGCTGTAAATACGTCCTTGCGCTGTTCTGTGCCTCGGGATTTCCCGTTTCTACCAGCCCCAGTAGGGAGGAGTCCCGCAGGCCAGAAGAGGGATCCTGAATAGAGGCGTCGCCGGGGCGCTTGAGCAGCCTTTTGACGGCATTTTTGCCCCTGTTCAGAGGCGAGGGGTGTTCGATTTCCTGTAGATTGCGAAGGGCAATCGTCGTCATTTTGGAAAGCAAAGACGGCGGGAACTTTTCGAAGGGATCGCCTTCTATTTGTTTGATGGGGAAAAATGGTTGGGATTCAGTCATTGGTTTTACCTTCCGGTTGGGCTGTATTTTGACGTGAGAGAGAGAGTGCAGAGGCAATGTTTTTGCTTCCGTGTAAGGAGCTGCTGCCCTGCGAAGCAGGAGCATGAGGCCGAAGGAAGCGTAAGGCAGCAGGTAGATATAGTAGCGCATCGTATAGCGACTGCTTCCCTCCCAGATTTCATGGAAGAGCATGCCACCGAAAAATATAGAGGATCAAAAATCCTTGAAGGGAGGAGATCTTCTTTTGCCCGGAAGACGGAAATACAGTAGAGGAGGGTCCCAAATAGATGAGAAACATGGAAATCCGCATGACAAAGTAGAATATGTGCATGCCTTCCGTAGATCAGCGAGTTTGCGATTCTGCCATGCCCCTCTACATGGCGGGAGGCGAGTTCCAGATTTCGCATGCTGACAAAGGATGGATCTGCCCACTGCGTCATGCCCTTTTTGAAATAAAAAAATAAGCGGCATGGGCAGGACGGTGCAGCAACGACTTAAAGTCGGAGCAAAATCTTTTTGCTTCGCGGTCCGTTTTTCGTGATCAAACTGGTTGTTGCGATAAGTTCCCGCATTATAACCGTTATACCAGCCGTTTTGACCGGTTCCGTCGCTCTCCTCCTGAATCGCCATGGCGAAGTAGGTGCTGGAGGGTACGCCCTGCGGGAGAGAGGTATGTGCCGCAATCTGCGCATAGGCTTCTCCAAAAATCTTAGGAGAGGCGAAGCCGAAGAAAAAGAAGAAGGAGGCTGAGAAGAAGCTTTTTGCCATTCCTTCGGACGTAGGGATGCGTTCTCCCGGATCCAGGGATAATAGAATTGCAATCACCGCAATGTAGGAATTGGTCTTTAGAAGAACGGCGGGAAACAGAAGGAGGGCGCAAAAGATCTCGTCTCTTGCTCTGCTATATTTGAGAAAGCGGATATGCAGATAAAAGGCGGCGCTCAGCGGCAGTAAGGAAGGAATATCGCCGTAAATCAGTGTCACAGATACATGGAAGAACAGCAGAAAGGGAGTAAGAAGGGCTGCCATGGAAGCAATTTCCGGTCCTCAAAGAGCTCCATCGTGATCTGATACAGCAGGAAGAGCGTCCCCAGAATGCAGATCAGGTTGAGGAACTGGTAGGCGGTATAATTGCTTTTTCCGAACAACAGATAGACCAGCTGCCCGTAGGCGACGTAACCGATCTGGAAGGGATAGATGTACAGGTAACTTCCCTTTATCCGTCAGCTGGGAAAAATCACCCCTCATGAAGGCGTTGACGACATCGATATCCAGGGTTCGCGCATCGTTGACCGCAAGCCCCGCACGCCGAAGATCAGGAATAGACCGCACAGGAGACCAAAGGAGAAGAGGAGGAGAAGGGGAATGAAACGGAAGAAAAACAGATCGGTTTTCCTGCGTAGAAAAAGAAGACAGAAAACACGACAAAGGCGCAGAAGAGCAGAAGAAGCGGATTCGCGCGCTGCTTTACCTGTAAATCAAAAGACGATGCCCAGTTCATAATGCACCGAATAGAGGGTGGAATACAGAAGCAGAATTGCGATCAGAACAGAAAAAGGGATGAAGTAAATGCACGAAAAGAGACGGTAAAGCGGATGGGGCTTTCTTTTGGTTGTTGTCATGATTTGCCTTTAGGGGAATCTTTCTGGTGAAGCAGAGCGTCACTCTTTTGTCTTTTGAAACAGGAACAGGGTATGTCCGGTTCCGGGTAGTTCATCTTTTTCCTTTAGAACCAGATCGTAGTGCAGGAAAATATTGTCGGGAGCGCCGTCCATCGAGAGGATAAAACCGTGCTCCCTGCTGCGGATGGCTCCCATCTGTACTTCGTAAACCTCGTCCAGATGGATGGTCTGGGTCTGGAAAAAGTAGACCGTAGGAAGGATGCCGGAAACCGATATAAACCCTGGTCGAAGCAGTTGACGTTTAATAGAGTAGGCGTCTTTACGCCGCTTTTTCGGATATATTCCGTGAAATGGGTTTGCCAGAGATCTCCCTTTTTCAACGAATGATAAGCTCGATTCTGGGTAAGGGAAAAAACAAAGGAGAAGCATACCCAGAAGAGAGGCAAAGAGGGCTCCGTAGAAAGATAAGAGTTTCAGGGCGGGAGAAATATGATAGAAAGCGGGACCTCTTTTTGAGGCTTTCTCGGTAAAAATTCCTGTTTCTTCGGGAGAAAAAGGCTGGCTGCCATTTCCACAAGCACAACAAAGGTGCCAAGAGGAAGAATGTAATAAGGAAGCGCGATCCCTCCGATGAAGATACTCAACAGGAGGCCGGGCGCCAAGGAGTAGGAGGTTGATTTTTCGATCCCCTGGTGTCCTTGCGGAAGAGAAAGAGGAGGACACCGGCCAGGGCAAAGAGACCAGGCAGAGGATTGAGAAAAAACTGCCGATACAGCACCTTGCCAAGCAGAAGGAACCTTGCGCCAAGGCTCATTTTCACCGAATAGACAAAGAGATTGCAATAGAGGTAGACATAGATCCAGTCGTACAGGGCGCCATGGATGAGAAAAGTAAAGGAAGAAGGGAAACAATCAGGGACGAGAAAAACCTGCGCCAAAGACGAGGAGAGAGTACATGGTGATCTGGATTCTGCGCAGTACGCCGATGACCTGTCTGTAAGCGAAGAGGTTGGCGAGCAAGAGCATCAGCACCCATCCGATGAAGAATCCGAGGGAGTTGAATTTGATCAAAAAGACAAAGGAGGAGGAACGCCCCCTAAGAACATGGTGCAGTAAGGCACGGGTTCCGGATAAACGGTTCTGAAATACAGGAAGGAGAGGTAGAGCCCCTCATGACAGGAAGGGCAGTAGAAATTCCTCCGCACTTCCCCCACCACATGGCTCTGGAGGAGTAGAGAACGGCGCCGCAGAGAGGGGTCATCAAAAAGACCGTACCGCGCGGGGAGATAGAGCAGAGCAATCTTCATTTGCGCAAGCAAAGTGAGAGCACAGGCAATGACTTCAAGCACAAGACGCCGTGAAAAGTCGTGTAGGAAAAAGAGAGGCCAGTCCGTAGAGAAAAATACAGAAAGACGCCCTTCTGGTCAAAAGAGATCCTTATAGGGGAACCAGACCGCGGAACATGGATTTGCCGACGGTAAAAATAACTGTTTACATCATCCCAGTTGTTGAAAGGGTACCAAAAGGAAGAGCGCGTGCATAGAGTCATCATTAGCAACGCACATACGAAAACAGAAAAAGAATTTCGAAAAATAGACGTTGTTGTTTTTTTGTTCAAATAAAACCTCATCCTCAAATACTTCTGTTGCCGGCATCTCCAGGATGGATATCCTAGGGATCAGATGCTCCTTGCATTTTTCTTATTATATATCTGATCAATCCCGCCTGTCAAAAATGGAGGGCAGAGCCTTCGTTGACAGGGGCAGAGCGATTGCTCATAATTGAAAAAGAGCATCATGAATTCAGGAAGAATTTCAGGAGGGAGGCGGCATGAGAAGGGCGGTTGTGATTGGAGATTCGAATACGTACGGATTTGACCCGGCAGGGAGCGTTTGGAGGACGCTTTCGGAGACGGTTCGTTTTTATAAAGGTACTGAGAGAAGGCTCTGTGAGGAATGGGAGATCGTGGGGCTTGGACTGAATGGAAGAGAAATCCCGCATACGGCGGCGGAGCTCGAGTCCTTAGACCGGACGTTGGAGAATCTTCTCCGATCGATGTATTATATGTGATGCTGGGGACCAACGATTATCTGAATATGTTTGATCCGGATATCCCGCAGGTGATTGCAAGGCTGAAGGGAATGATGGAGCGTGGAAGCCAGTGAAAGCATCCGGCATTACCATACCGCACTGGTCCTGATCGCACCTGCCCAGGTGATGACGGGAGCGGATGAATATTATGCCAGCATGACACGAGGACGGGAGACTGTCCAGGGCCTACCAGCGCCTGGCTGAAGAACGGAGGTGGATTTTTCCTGGATGCCGCTAGTTGGAATCTGCCGCTTGCTTATGACGGGGTTCATTTTTCGGAGAGGGCACACCTTCTTTTTGCAGATCGGTTGGAAGAGCATCTGAACCGGATGAAATTTCAGCTTGACTGGGAGGAAGAGGAAGCACTGGAAGAGGGAGATGGAAGCGGAAGGTGAGGCAGAATGAGATTCACAGAGGAACAGCAGGCAGTCATTGATGCGCGCCACCAAAAATATTCTGGTCTCTGCGGCAGCCGGTAGCGGGAAAAACAGCAGTTTTGACCGAGCGGATCTTAGGTCTCATTTCCGGAGAAGATGCGGTGGATATTGACCGCTTGCTGGTTGTGACCTTTACCAGAGCGGCGGCGGCGCAGATGAAGGAGAAAAATCAGCGCCAGAATTAGTCGGGCGTTGCAGGAGAATCCGCAGGACGAGCATCTGCAGAGACAGCAGACCCTCATTCATCATGCACAGATCACGACGATTGACTCATTCTGTCAATCCATCATCCGCAGTCACTCGGAGAGATTGACCTGGATCCTTCTTATCGTGTGGTGGAAGAAGGCGAGATCACATTGTTGGAGCAGCAGGTGCTTTCCGAGCTGTTGAGAAGGAATATGCCTTGTCCAATCGGAAGGAGTCGGATCCTCCACCTCCGACTTCCTTTTTGCGCGGATTATTTTTCGGAAGGAGCCTCGGACGAGGCGCTGGAAAAACATCTTAGACCTTTACCACAAATCCGTCAGCACGCCCTTTCCGGATCTGTGGCTGAAAGAACGGATGGACGACTATGAGGTCCCTGAAGAGGATTTTTGACGCTCTTTTTCTTTTGTGAAAGAGGTGGAGAAAAACCATGGAACAGCTTCAGGACGCGTGCACACCCTGCAAAGAGCGGCAATGATCTGCGATGAGGCGGACGGACCCATGGCTTATACACCGAATCTGCAGGCGGAGATCGCACAGATCGCACGGGCTATTTCGCAGATGGAGGAAGGGGAGGGTTACGAGAAAGTAAGGAGCGCCCTCTTCACGATTTCCTTCGGCAATCTGAAACCGGTCAGAGACAAAAGCGTTTCACCTTCTAAAAAAAAGGCCGTTTCCGAAATGCGAAAGGAAGTCAAAGACCGGATCACACACTTGAAGGAGCGTTATTTTGCAAGGGATCAAGAGACTGAAATCGGGTACATGCGTTTGGCTTCCAGGGCAGTCAGAGAGCTGGGGCGTCTGTCTCTTGTCTTTCTTGAGGAGATGGAAAAGGCTAAGAGAGAAAGAAATATCATCGATTTTTCGGATATGGAGCACGAGGCGTTGCGCATTCTCATCCACAGGAGAAGACGGAAGACGGTCAGATTTTGATTTCTCCAACCGAGGCGGCGCAGGCCTCAGACAAGAATTTAAGGAAGTCATGATTGATGAATATCAGGATTCCAATGAGGTGCAGGAGCTCATCCTGAAGGCGGTGTCCACACAGGATGACGGCGTTTTCAATCGTTTCATGGTGGGGGATGTCAAACAGAGTATCTACCGGTTTCGCCAGGCCCGTCCTGAAATTTTCATGGAAAAAATGGACCGGTATCAAAAGGAGGAGAAGGCGAAGGAGCGGCGTATGGATTTGCACCGGAATTTCAGAAGTCGTTCGGAAGTCCTTCTTTTGTCAACGACTGCTTTCAAAGGTTGATGAAAAAAGACCTGGGCGGGGTGGAATACGATGCGGATGCCCGTCTGGTACCCGGGCTTGCGTACAAGGAAGCGGAAGCGGGGAGTTACGATCCGGAGATTCTGCTTCTGGTTTCGGCAGAGGCAGGGGGAGAGAAGTCGGCGCTGGAAGCCAGAATGATCGCAGGACGGATCAAGGAGCTATTGCGCTCATGCCGGGTGGACAACGGGGCAGGAGGTCTGAGACCCTGCGGTATCAGGATATCGTTCTTCTCATGAGGTCGGCGGGAGTGGAAGGACGAGATGAGATTTTCCGTAAAACGCTGGAGCAGGAGGGCATTCCCGCCTAGTGGAATCCCTGCACCGGGTATTTTTCCGCACAGGAAGTGCAGGTACTTTTGGCACTCTTATCCGTGATAGACAATCCCCTGCAGGATATTCCTTTTGCTTCCGTGATGCGCTCTCAGATCGGAGGTTTCTCAGATGAGGAGCTTGCGAAGGTACGGGCAGAGGGAAAAAAGAAAGGATGGAGGGACGATTATTTTGCGCAGAGCGTTGCCCGCTATGCGGCAGAGGATGAAAAGACAGCAAAATTTCTGGATCTCATGGAAGACTTTCGGAAGCACAGTTCTTGTTGCAAACCCATGAATTGCTCCATTATATTTTGGAAAAACGCAATTCGATTCCTACATCCGGGCATTGCCCGCAGGGAAAAGAAGGTTGGCGAATGTCAAGATGCTGTTAACAAAGGCGAGGGCCTTTGAGAAGACTTCTTTTCGCGGATCCTCCCATTTTGTGCGCTACATTGAGCAACTCAAAAATATGAGGTGGATTTCGGAGAGGCCAACGTCCTGGACGAGAGTGCGGACGTGGTTCGCATCATGACCATTCACAAGAGCAAGGGGCTGGAATTCCCGGTGGTTTTTGTCTGCGGGACGCATCATAAGGTGAATTTACAGGATGCGAACGGAAGAATGATCCTCGATTCCGACCTGGGGGCGGGGCTTGATTACATCCAGACCGAGGAACGAATCCGGGACTCGACCATGAAGAAGGCGCTGATTGCGGATCACATGAAGGAGGTGGCACTCGGAGAAGAGTTGCGTGTTCTGTATGTGGCCATGACAAGAGCCAAAGAAAAACTGATTTTGACCGGACTGGTTAAAGAAGAAGAGAAGGTCAGAGAACTATTGGAGCTGCATGCACAGGAGGAGGGAGCCCTTCTCTATTCCGATCGTGTGAGCGGTGAAAGCTATCTGAAACTGGTTCTCTTAGCCTATGCGCCCTATTTTGCGGGAGGACAGCCGTTTGCGCCTGCGAAACTCACTTTTTGTTCGGAGGAGGATTTGGCTACAGCTTCTGTGAAAGAGCAGGTGAACCTGGCACTTTTGCAGAAAAACTGCTGACTCAAGGAGTCGATACTATAATCCGACCTTCGAAAGGAGAGGAGAAAGGGCTTGTATCCTTGCTTTTGCCTCGCTTTCAAGAGCATTATGCGCATGAGAAAGCATTAGGACTTTTTGCCAAAACGACGGTGACAGAACTGAAACAGTCATTGATTGATGAGGCGACAGCATCTCTGGAAGCACACCCTTTGCCTATGCGGAGGGGAAAAAAGAGAGAAGGAAGGAGAAGCGGGGGAGGTGGTGCACAGAGAGGAACGCTGTATCACTGGGCGATGGAGCTCCTGCCTCTTGCTTTGTTACAGGCAGGAGCACAGGCAAAGGCGCAGGAGGTGGAAGCTTTCCTGCAAAAGGAGAAAAGAGAGGAAGGTTTGACGAGGAAGGGATCCATCAAATCAGAATCGAAGATTTACAGCGATTTTTACGTTCTGCTTTCGCTACCCGCATGGCAAGGGCAATGGAACAAAAACGGCTCTTTCGTGAGCGTCAGTTCATGATCGGACTGCCGGCAAATCGGATGAATCCGGATTTTCCAGGGGAAGAACTGGTTCTGGTGCAGGGAGTGATTGACTGCTATTTTGAAGAAGAGGGGAGCTGGTGTTAATCGATTATAAGACCGACCGCCTGGACGAAGAAAAAGCTGCGGCTCTTTTTATCAGCCGCAGCTGGAAATCTACAAGGAGGCACTGGAACAGCTGACCAATCAGAAGGTCAAAGAAATGGCACTGTATTCCTTTCATTTGGGAAAGGAGATTGCCTTTTTTCGTGAAAAAGTGTTTTCCTTTCGTGAAAAAGTGTTTTCCTTTTCGTGAAAAGTGTTTTTCCTTTTCGTGAAAAGTGTTTTTACTTTTCTTCGCTTAGAGCAAACGAATGCCGTGTGCAAGACAATCGGCTTCTTCCTGTTCCGGCCAGAGGGAAGACTGTACTTCTCCGATATGGGCTTTGCGGAGCATGAAGAGGCACAGGCGAGACTGACCGATGCCACCCCCGATGGTGGAAGGCAGTTCGCCGGCTAAAATCGCCTTTTGGAAGGGGAGACTCGCACGTTCTTCGCAGCCGGATTTCTTTTAGCTGGTAACGCAGAGACGCCGCATTCACACGGATGCCCATGGAGGAGAGCTCCAGTGCGATATCCAAAACCGGATAATAGACGAGGATGTCCGCATTGAGTGCCCAGTCATCGTAATCCGGCGCTCTGCCGTCGTGAGGGGCTCCATTCTTTAAGTCGTCGCCGATCTGCATCAGGCAGACGGCTTTTTTGTCCTTCGTGATCAGATACTCCCTTTCCTTCGGCGTTTGATTCGGATAAAGAGCTTCCAATTCGGCGGTGGTGAGGAAGAAGATGTCCTTTGGAAGGAGCAGGTCGATGGTATCATATTGAATGGCCATGAACTGTTCGGTTTTGCGGATGGCCTTATAGACGGTTTTCACAGTATCTTGCAGGGTTTCGAGGGTTCTGTCTTCTTCTGTAATTATTTTTTTCCCAGTCCCACTGATCCACATAGATGGAATGAATGGCATCGCAGACTTCATCCCTTCGCACCGCATTCATATCGGTGTAAAAGCCCTTCTCCTACCTGAAAAACCGTAACGGTGCAACGCATAACGCTTCCATTTGGCAAGAGATTGCACAATTTCCGGTGATCCGAGTCATGCAGGATGTCAAAAGCGACAGGGCGTTCCACGCCGTTCAGATTATCGTTCAGACCGCTGGCGGGATCGACAAAGAGGTGCACTGACGCGCAAAAGGTTTTAATCTCCCGGCTAACATTTGCTGAAACGTATCCTTGACGGATTTGATGGCGACCTGTGTATCGTGCAGGTTTAGTTCCGGTACATAAGGATCTGGATATTTCATGAATGAAAAACCTCCTTCAAACGATTATCCCTTTATTATACCTTCCGGAATTCTAATGTAAAGCAGGAGGCATTAGTAGGTAAATTGCTCTGCCAGCCTGCTCTTTTCTACCAGATTCCGGTAGGTGGGGGACTGCGCCATCAGTTCTTCGTGACTGCCGCAGGCCTCAACCCTTCCCTCCGACAATACCAGAATGCGATCGGCTTCGTGATGGATTTCATGCGGTGAGAAAACAATTAGAACGGTCTTTTGACGTTTCTTTCCGGAAGACGTCCCCTTGCCGATTAAGCTGCTGATGCTTTCCTGAATCTTCCGCTCGTTATCGATATCCAGATTGGCGGAGATTTCGTCTAAGAGCAAAATCGGCGCATCTTTTAAGAAGGCTCTTGCAATCGAGATCCTTTGTCTTTCGCCGCCGGAAAGCTCTGCTCCGTTTTCTCCGATCTTCGTCTGGAAGCCCTCAGGCAACTGTTCAATGAAGTCGAAGCAGTTGGCAAGCCGTGCAGCTTCTCTCACTTCCTCGTCCGTTGCATCTGCTCTTCCCAGGCGGATATTTTCCATTACGGTGGTGTTAAAGAGGTTCACTTCCTGGAACACCATGGAAATGTTCTGGAAGATGGAGTCGGTAGACGTGCGTTGAAGGTCCCTGTCTCCAATCAGAATGGTCCCGGTCTTAGCATCATAAAGTCTGGAAAGCAGCCGCAAAATCGTTGTTTTTCCGCAACCGGAGGGGCCTACTAAGGCAAAGAGTTCTCCTTCGTTCACGTGGGCGGATACGTCTTTTAAAAATCGGACGATCGTTCTGATAGGAAAAGAAACATCCTGAAAAGTGATGGAATAATCGGAAAAGCGTGCCTTTTTCTCCCTCCTGTTTCGGCGTATGTTTGATTTCCGCAATTCTCCGGACGGCGGGGAGCGATATAAAAGATTTCCATCAGGCTTTCTTTTTGGAAATGTCGAAAATCTCCTTCAGTTTCATGGAAGCGATTAGAAAGCCAAGAAGATACAGCAGGGAAATCTTGCTTTCCTGAAGAGAGGATAACCTACGAAAATCACCGTGGCAACACTTAAAAAAGCAAAGATACCGGAAATTCCCACGGTGATCAGAGAGCTCATTTCGGTTTTTGATATGAAGGGCCCTCGCGCTGGTCCATTTTTGAAAAAAAGCTCTTTCCTTACTTCTTCTTCCGGAAGAAAACTGCTGATTTCCTGGTGCAGGTCGATGTGTTCCTGAAAGGCCTCCGCATTCTCCCGCATCAGATTGTAGTATTTCTGGTTGTTGTTCACGACAAACTGACGGGAAAAGCGGAACCAGAAGAAAAACTGAAAAACGGTCGGAAGAAGGGTCGCCAGTCCCTAATTTCCAATTGGAGAGGCAGAGGAGAGCGCCCATCAAAGGAAAAGAAAAAAATACCATGGCAACCACCTTGGGAACCGAGTGAGAGGGCATGTTCAATTCGTTCCACATCGGACATAATGCTTTCGGAAAGGTCGGTGAGGTCATGCCTGGAAAAAAATAAGCGATCGGAAGATCCGCCAGATTTCCTGCAATTTCCTTTCTCAAATTGGCAGATTCCTTGTAAGTGGCGTCATACAGGCAGACGTACTCTTTTAGAAAAGCAGAACATACAATACCAGTAAAAATCAGGATGCAGGAAAGACAAAGCAGAAGGGAAGAAAAAGATCCCTTCAGAAGGGAAGAAAAAGATCCCTTTTGAATAGGAAAAAAAGATCCCTCTGGCGTGAAGCGATGGTTGAGGAGTTGATCTGCAAGAAACATCAGAAGAATCACCGGCGTCATATTCCAGAGATCCGTCAAAAAGCAGGCAAAGGTTGCTTTCTGCAAAGTTTCTGCACCAAGTTCTGATACGGCAAAGTGTTTTTTTAAACCAAGTTTTTCATGCGTGAACTCTCCAATCCTCTGTAGATTGATAGAGTTCCCAAAGTTTTTTTATAGGTAGAATCTTCGAGAGTAGTTCGTGCTGCCGCCCCTTTCGATGACGGTGCCGTGTTCCAGTACCAGAATTTCATGCAGGCCCTGAATGCTGGAAAGCCGGTGGGCAATCATAATGACGGTCTTTCCCTGTATCAGGTTCTTAAAGGCATTTTGCAGGGCGTATTCCTGGTCCGCGTCAATCGAAGCACTGGCTTCATCCAGGATGACGATTGGAGCGTCCTTTAAAAATGGCTCTGGCTATAGCGATTCTCTGTTTTTCCCCACCGGAGAGGTAGACACCCTTTGCGCCGATGAGGGTGCTCCCTTTCAGGGGAAGCGGGAAAAGGATTTCCTTGCAGCCTGCAAGTTCCAGAGCATGAAGCACTTCATCTTTAGAAGCTTCCGGTTTTCCGAGAAGAACATTCTCATAAATGCTTTTTATGGAAGAGCTTACAATCTTGAAACACAAAGGCGATGGCATGACAAAGCGCTGTTTTGCTGTAGCTTTCAATGGGTTTTCCACTGATGATGCTGCCGGAATCTACCTTGTAAAAACCGGATAAGAGCTTGGCAACGGTGGATTTTCCGGAGCCGGAATGTCCGACAAGAGCGTAACTCTTGCCTTCTTCCAAGGAAAAAGAAAGATGTTCCAGCACTCGCCATAGGAAAAAGCCCACGTTCTGGAAGGAAATACGATAATTCGGGAACTCCTCCTCCCCCGTATGGAAGGGAATCTTCCTGCATCTTGTCATACAGAGCCTCAACTGTTCGATCGCATAGTTGGCATTGAACACATACATGCTCGACCACATGATTTTCATAAAGGAAACGCTAATGACACCGTCCAGGAAAAAAATCATGATCAGCTCGATCAGAAGCTTCTCGGGATTCGTTTCTTTGGTTAAGACAAAAGAGGGGGATGGCAAGAATGGGAATGAGTCCGAGGAAGACCAGCTGGTACAGCACATAGGGGTCTTGCAGCTAAGGGAATATTCGTAGGCGTATTTGGCATAGGATTCAATGGCATCCTTCATGGCCTGAAAGCTTTGCAGGCGGTTGCCGAAAAGCTTCACCACCTGAATCCCCCTTACGTACTCCACCGTTTCGGAACTCAAACGATTGAGGGATTCCTGATACAGCTTCATAAATTGGCTGTCTCCCATCATTTTCATTAAGATAAAACCACTGACGAGAACGAGAAGCAGGAGAATGATCCCACCCGAAGGCTGACCAGGAAACCGAGGAGGAGGGAGAGCACGGGGACGAGGAACGCCTGAGCGGAATCCGGTATCATGTGAGCAACGGCCTGGTGGGTCTTTTCTGCGTTGTTGTCGATGGTCTTTCGAATATATCCGGAAGAATGGAGATCAAAAAACGAAAGCTGGCGGAAGACAGACCTTCGATTCCTTTTTTTCTCAGATTCGTTTCCAGTCGAAAAAGCAAAGAGATGCGAAAAAAACGCCCTGAGAAGAGATAAAACAATCCGGCAAGAGTCAAGGCAAGCACCATTTGAAGGGTGAGAGTATAGGCATGGCTACCTTTTTCAAGCAATAAATCATTTAAGAAAAAGTAGAGCAAGGCGTATGCATAAACCAGAATCACGCTCGAAAGAAGGGAAGAAAAAATGGAAAAAAAGATGGCAGGCCGACGTTCCGGTACATACTGAAATACCTTCTTGTAAACACTCATAGAAATTTCCTCCTGATGGTCTTACATGGAATTTGGATAGACGGGAAATCTGATAGATAGCAATATTTTTACTACGGTAAGCTATATTTAACAATAAAAAGAAAAACCATATTGCTGCAACATTCGGATGTAAAAGGAGCACCAGGCGTTGAACACGCCTGATGCTCCAAAGGACTCTACCGTCCCTTTGAGAAATTACTAGCCTTCTCTACGCTCTTGATGGTGCCGGTGAAGGCATCTACTTCGCTGAGTTTGCCGGTGTAAGTAACGGTTACCTTGTCTCCGTCCTTTACCTGATCCAGACCGGTGGGCTTGTCGCCTTCGAAGGCGAACATGTTTGGGGTTCCTTATCATCGGTCACAACAAAGGACATATCCTTGATGTCGCTGATGGTGCCGGTCAGAGTCTCCTCTGCGCTGGCGTCAGCACTTGCGCTGGAAGAAGCGGCGCTGGATGCTGCGGTAGATGCAGCAGTGGAAGCAGCCGGAGCAGCGGTGGAAGCTGCAACGGAAGCAGCCGTAGAAGCGGAGGTAGATGCAGTGAGTCTGCGGATGAATTGCCGCAGCCTGCCAGTACAGAAGCTGCCAGAACAGTAGATGTTGCCAGTGCGAATAATTTCTTCTTGATCATTTTCATAATCTCCTTCTCTGTTAAAATTTGTATCCCCTACCGGATAACGAAGATCATTATAGTCCTCATATTGTGAACAGTCAATGGAAAAAAATGTGTCAATTTTGTGTCCAACGAAAATCGGCCGGGAAATCGCTCCGAAAAAGCGACTGTCCAGATTCCAGAAAGTGGTTTCATCAATTGGCTCTATGCAGTGTCTCCATGGGGGTGATACTGCGAAATGCGGTGCATAGAAACGGTTCCTGAACTAGGAGAGCAGGAGCCCTGCGAAAGTGAGCAGAATGCCGATGCAAGAGGTGAGTGTGAGACGTTCGTGCAGGATGAGGACACCGAGAAGAATGGTGCCTACCGGCTGCAGATAAATGTAGATGCTGGTGGCAACAGGGCCCAGTTGCTGGACGGCGTAATTCCAGCTGGCAAAACAGATGGCGGAAGCCAGGATGCCGAGAAAAAGCAGGTTGAGCCCGATCATGGGGGTAAACAGCACGTCCAGCGGAAAGGTTGTTCCGGTAAGCGGAATGAAAGGCAGGGTAAACAGAATGCCGTAAAAAAAGATCCTTCGGGTGACCGCCATGGCGGATTCTCCCGCCCTTTCGAGGCGTTCCGTTGTGAGATTATAGAGCGCCCACATAAGAGCCGAAAGGAGGGCAGTCAGATCACCGATGGGACTTAAGTGAACCTGCTGGCCGCCGAACGTAATCAGGGCGATTCCCCTATGGCAGCACAAAACCGAGGAAAAAAATCTCTTCGTCAATTTTTTTGCTTGTGGGATCGGTAAGACGTTTTAAAAGTGCCGTGAAAAAGAGGTGCAGTGGAAAACAATCACACAGACATTTCCGGCAGAAGTGTTTTTGGAGCGCCATGTGCTCCACCAGGAAGTAAAGGGTGATTCCGGTTAATCCGGCAGCCGCAAAGAGAGCCTCCTTTTCCCATCCATGAAAGCCAATCGGCTTCCTTTACCATAAAACAGAAAAGCAAGATATCCCAGAATAAAAGCGCAGAAGCAACAGCGCTGTCGGCGTGAGCGATTGCAAGAGAATCTTGGTATTGATAAAGGTGGTTCCCTCAGACAAGTACTCGTTAGGAGGGCAACCAAATGCCCTTTATTCTTTTGGACAAAATTTTTCTGCATTTTGATCATGAGTGAAAGTATATCACATCGTTTTGACCCGCGCATCTACCTATTGTAAAAATTGCTTCATGGCATCTATTTTTCGAAAAAGTTTTCTGTTCGTTCGCTGGTAGAATTTCTCCTGCGGACGGGGGACTAGATAATCGTATACAGGCACCGTCTGATGCGATGGCAGCGGGAAGCCGCCTTCATAAGAAAACTGCAAAAAACAGGGAGGCGCAGACTATCATGCCGAGGTGCTCTTGCAGGGAACCTTCGTTCTTGCATGGAAGGAGAAAGAAGCAAGGATCCGGATTGAGGGCAGGGCGGACGGGATTGTGCTACAGGAGGGAGAGGTTCCCATGATTGATGAAATCAGGGAACCTACCGCAGTGTTACGAAGATGAAGGAGCCAAATTCCGTCCATCTGGCACAGGCGAAACTTTATGCCTTTCTATGCGCGTCAGGAGAAGCTGCCACAGATTCGGGTGCGCATGACGTATGGAAACTTAGACACGGAAAAAGATCCGGTGCTTTGAGAACCTCTATTTTTGGAGCGAAATGGAAGATTTTTCAGGAGATTCTCTCGCTCTTGCGCCCCTGGATCGAAAATGGAGGCCGGATGGCAGGAGGTTCAGGGCCGCCTCTATTTTGCAGATGCACTTCCCTTTTTCCTGGAGAGAGGGACAAAAGAAGCTGCTGCCGGCGTTTACCGCACGATTGATCAGAAAAAAAGTTGTTTTTAGAGGCACCGACCGGAAGCGGAAAGACACTGGCAGTTCTCTACCCTGCTTTAAAAGGCAGTGGGAGAAGAAAAAGGCGGACCGGATTTTCTACTTAACGGCAAAGACGATGACCGCTGCAGTGGCGCAGGACGCCTATCGGCTCCTGCGGCAAAAAGGAAATCTGCGATTTAAAACGGTGACTCTGACAGCAAAGGAAAAAAATTTGTCCCAATCCGGTTTGTGAATGCAATCCGGACGATTGCCCCTATGCAAGAGGGCATTTTGACCGTGTCAACCGGGCACTTTTTCCTGCTCAATGAGAAGGAAGAATATACTTGGCAGGTGGTTTTGGAAAAAGCACGCAGCTCCTGTGTCTGCCCTTCGAACTTTCGCTGGATCTAAGCCTTTTCTGTGACGGAATCATCTGTGATTACAATTACCTCTTTGATCCCTTTTGTTTACTTTGAAGCGTTTTTTTCTGGCGCAGACGGCGTGTCGCTATCTCTTCTTGATTGATGAAGCGCATAACCTGTTAGAGAGAGGCAGAGAGATGTACAGTGCGGAGCTGGCACGGGAAGAATTTTCCGCTCTGCGCACCTCTCTGCGAAAAAGATTTGTGAAAGGAAAGAGGCTTTTCCCGGGTTCTGGAAGAATTGGAAAAAGCAGAGAACGTTTTTTTCTCAAATAAAGCAGAGAAATTCGGCAAAACAAAGCCGGAGATTTCCGTGGTGGAAAGGATCGATTCTTTGCGGACCACATGACGAACTTACATCGTGCGCTTACTTCCTACCTGGATCAGCACAGGGCACAGGCAAAGAATGAGAGGTTACTCGCCTTCTTTTTCGACTGAACCGTTTTTTTAGTGATCTACGAGAAATCGGATCAAAGATATCGGTATATCGTAAAAGATGAGAAAGGAGAGCGAACCCTTCGCATCTTGTGCCTGGATCCCTCGGAAGATCTGAAAGCCTGTATGGGGCTTGGACGAGCGTCTATTCTGTTTTCTGCCACTTTTTGCCGATTCAGTATTATAAACAACTGCTGGGGGAACGCAGGAAGACTATGAAATCTATGCAGAAACTGCTTTTTGATGCAGATCGGTGCGTCTACCTGATCAGCAGGGATGTCACTGCCAAAATACACGGCCCGATCGATGGAGATGTACCGGAAAACAGCATTATATATTAGAAGAGTTGCGGCGTCTAAAAAGGGAAATTATCTGGTTTTTTTTCCGTCCTTTGCTTATCTGGAGCGCACCAGGCAGGTTTATGAAGAAGAATACCGGACAAGGGACACAGAGATCCTCTGCCAGAGAACGGGCATGACCCAGGAAGAGAGGAAAGATTCCTAAACAGCTTCGGAGGAAATCGGCTGCCGTTAGAGGATCAAATTCACTTGACTTAACCGTGGTAGAGGATCGTACGCTGATTGGATTCTGCGTGATGGGAGGCATCTTCGGAGAAGGAATTGATTTGAGAGGAGAGTCCCTGATTGGCGTGATCGTGGTCGGCTGTGGCATTCCGCAGGTGGGTTTTTCCAGGAACCTGCTGAGGGAATATTTTGACAATTGTGGAAAAAACGGCTATGACTACGCCTATCGATTTCCGGGAATCCATAAAGTGCTACAGGCAGCGGGGAGAGTCATCCGCACGGAAGAAGATGCGGGCGTTGTGGTTCTCTTAGATGATCGCTTCTTTGAAAAAGGCTATCAGACGCTGTTCCCCGTGAGTGGCGCCATCTAATCAGTGTTACGACTAATACGGTCAATAATGAATTATCAAATTTTGGAAAAAAATGAACGATAACCCCTAAATGAAGTTCCTGGAAGAGAAATGAGAATCGGATTCGAAAAACCGGGAAGCGGAAAACGGAAAATGACGAAGATGTCATTGTGGATAACTCTGTGGAAATTGGGGTATTTCGGGAAGCAAGAGTGAAAAATACCCTCAAAAAGCAGGGTAAAACAGGCAAAAATTTGTCCATCGATTGAATTGGAAACAACAGTAAAACCAACTCGGTCAATCCAAAAAGAAAGCAGAAATGCGCTGTCTGGCTGCGGGATGCGCGACAAAAAAATGTCAGAAACGGCGAGAGATGGAGAGAATTTTATTCTTTTTACATTGCAGGTAACAAGGCGCATCGAAGGAGAAGAAGGACAATCGGTCCAGGGGAGATGGAGTGCGACAGGCAAGGGGGATATGTTATAATAGCAGGAAAAGTCTAGCAGAAATCCCTTCTCATGAGGGACAAAGGAAGCAGGAAATTCATAGAAAGGCATGTGATCAGAGAAAATGAAGAAAGAGCTGGCAAAAACATACGATCCGAACGGAATTGAAGATCGGATTTATAAGAACTGGGAAGAAAAAGCGGTATTTTCATGCGGAAGTGGACGAAACAAAGAAACCGTTTACCATTGTCATTCCACCGCCGAATGTGACGGGAATCCTGCATTTGGGACACGCAATGGACAATACCATGCAGGATATCCTGATTCGCTGGAAAAAGGATGCAGGGATACAATGCGCTCTGGCAGCCGGAACGGATCACGCCTCAATTTCGACGGAAGTGAAAAATCATTCATCAATTAAAGGAAGAAGGAACGACCAAGGAGGAACTGGGAAGAGAAGTTTCTGGAGAGGGCCTGGGAGTGGAAAACGCCAGTATGGCGGCACCATTATCAAACAGCTGAAGAAACTGGGTTCTTCCTGTGATTGGGAAAGAGAACGCTTCACCATGGATGAGGGCTGCAACCGGGCGGTGAAGGAAGCCTTTGTCCGTATGTACAAAAAAAGGCTATATTTACCAGGGATCCCGGATTGTGAACTGGTGTCCTGTCTGCGGTACATCCATTTTCGGATGCGGAGGTGGAGTATGAGGAGCAGGCCGGTCATCTGTGGCATATCAAATATCCTCTGATTGAGGAAGACGGCAGCATTTCGAAAGAGCACTTTATCGAATTTGCAACCACGCGCCCGGAGACGATGCTGGGAGATACGGCTTTAGCGGTAAATCCGGAGGACGAGCGCTACCGTTCTTATCAGGGACGGTTTGTGTGGCTGCCCTTTGCAGAGAGGAAGATACCGATTGTCGCGGATGAATATGTGGATAGAGAATTCGGCACCGGAGTGGTGAAGATCACCCCGGTCATGATCCGAATGACTTTGAAGTCGGAAAGCGCCATCATCTGCCGGAAGTGAATATCCTGAATGACGACGCAACGATCAACGAAAACGGCGGTCGTTTTCAGGGAATGGACCGGTACGCTTGCCGCAAGCAGATTGTTAAGGAACTGGAGGAGATGGGTCTTCTTGTTCGTACGGAAGAGTACACGCATAATGTGGGCACCCATGAGAGATGTCACACGACGGTGGAGCCCCTTATCAAAAAAACAATGGTTTGTCAAGATGGATGAACTGATCAAGCCGGCAGTGAAGGCGGTGCAGGATGGAACGATCCGCCTGATCCCGAAAAGAACCGAATCCATCTATTTTAATTGGACGGATCATATTCGCGACTGGTGTATTTCCAGACAGCTATGGTGGGGACATAGAATTCCCGCCTATACCTGTGATTCATGCGGAGAAGTCGTAGTGGATTATGAGATGCCAAAAAGTGTGAAAAATGCGGCTGCACACACTTCACGCAGGATCCGGACGTGTTAGATACCTGGTTTTCATCCGCTCTCTGGCCCTTTGAAACGTTAGGGTGGCCGGATGAGACGCCGGAGCTGAAGTACTTTTTCCCGACAGACGTGCTGGTGACCGGTTATGACATCCTCTTTTTCTGGGTCATTCGCATGATCTTCCAGTTATGAGCAAATGGGAACTTATCCTTCCATACGGTTCTTTTCCACGGACTGATCCGGGACGAGCAGGGGCGGAAGTTCTCGAAATCGCTCGGGAACGGGATCGATCCCTTGGAAGTGATTCGTACTTATGGAGCGGATGCGCTCAGATTAACGCTCATCACAGGAAATGCGCCCGGCAATGATATGCGTTTCTATAAGGAAAAATAGAAAACAGCCGCAATTTCGCCAATAAGGTCTGGAATGCGTCGCGCTTCATCATGATGAACATGGACGAGAACCAGGAGGGATTATCTTCTCAGCTACCGGAACACCTGGAAGCGGCAGATCGTTGGATCCTGTCGAGGCTGAATCGTGTCACCTTGGAAGTGACGGAGAACATGGACCGTTATGAACTGGGGATTGCGGTGCAGAAGGTTTATGACTTTATCTGGGATGAGTTCTGCGACTGGTATATTGAAATGGTCAAGCCAAGGCTCTACCAAAAGGAAAAACGAAGCCAGTAGACAAGCGGCTTTGTGGACGTTGGAAACGGTGCTGATTCATGCGCTGAAGCTCCTGCACCCCTACATGCCTTTTATTACAGAAGAAATTTATCAAACACTGAAAGAGGCAGGGGAGCAACAGATTTAGAAGAATCCATCATGATTTCTTCCTGGCCCCTGTATGACGAAGGATGGAACTTCGAGCAGGATGAAAAAGCCATTGAAACCATCAAAGAGGCGGTGAGGGAATTCGAAATTTGCGGGCACAAAGGAATGTGGCCCCGTCCAGGAAGGTGAAGGTCTATGTGTCAGCGACAAAGAGGAAACGTTGCAGATCTTCCGGAAAGCGCAACTCTTTTTGAATCCCTTGCCTGTGCGTCTTTGTCATCCTGCCAAATGAATCGCGATGGCATTGATGAGAAGGCACTGATCGTGACGCCGGAAGCGACCCTGTATATTCCGCTGGAAGATTTGGTGGATCTGGCGGCGGAGAAGGAGAGACTGAAACGAGAACAGGAAAGATTACAAAAAAAGAACTGGACCGGTCAAAGAAAAATGCTCTCCAATGAACGGTTCTGGCAAAGGCACCGGAGTCAAAAATTGCAGAAGAAAAAGAAAAACAGCGGAAATATGAGCAGACCTATGCGCAGGTCTGTGAGCGGTTGGCACAGATCGAAAAGTGAGCCGAGAACCGCAACAGTGAAGATTCCATCAATGAGAGAACCGTAACAGTGGCGTTTTCATCCATGAGACGGAGGATTAGGGTGATCAATTTTGAAGAGGAACTGAAGAAGTACCGTCCTGTGCCGGATATGGATTCTATGGAGGAATCCATACAGAATCAGGATCTGGATGATATGGCGGATGTGGCGCTGCGCCTTCTGAAGGAGGCGAAGGAAGAAGCCATCCAGATGAAAAACAAGAGACTGAGTGTATGATGAGATGTTTCAATTGCGGATTTGAAGTCAATGAGGAAGATCGGTGCCCTAACTGTGGCATCGGTTTAAAAACCGAGAGGAAGATCCTGTATTTTTTTCCGACTATTTTTACAACGACGGTCTCGACAAAGCGAATGTAAAGGATCTGACAGGGGCGATTATTGCATTAAAAGCAAAAGCCTGAAATTCAACAAATACAATATTGATGCCCGCAACCTGCTTGGTTTATTGTTTCTGGAGATCGGGAGATCGTCTCTGCGCTTTCGCAGTGGGTGGTTTCAAGAACCTGCGTGCGGAGAACAACCGGGCGGATAAGTATTTGAATGAGATGCGAAAAAGACCCGAGCTTCTCGAGGTGATGAACCAGGGCATTCATCATTACAATATCGCCTCCGAAATGCCAGGAAAAAGAGCTATGACATGGCGGTGATTCAGTTGAAGAAGGCACTGACCATGAACGGCAATCTATTGAGGGCAAGGCAGTTGCTTGCCCTTCTTTATATGCAGAGGGGAGATTATGCAAGGGCAAAAAGGAAGTAAGCAGATGTTTTCAGATTGACCATGGAAGTACCAGGAGTGAGCGCTACCAAAGTGAGATCCGTGCCTATTTCCGGGAAGGTTCCAGAGCCAAAAAGACAGATGCAGGAATTTTTGTCTGCCTTTCGAGCAAAAAAACAAAGGGCATGAACATAAAAACGAAAAGAAGCCCATCGTGCAGGGCGCCCAGACAGGGAAAAAGTGCGGTGCAGTACCAGAACGGGGAATGAGATCATCATTCAGCCGCTGAACCGGTTTCGAATGGACGGAACCATTTCGGTGGTCAGCGTGGGAATCGGTCTGGTGATGGGGCTGCTCTTTTGCCATTTACCTGATTTTGCCGGATATGATGCAGAAACGGACCACAGATTTTACCGATAAAGTCAAAGTGCTAAGCGAGGAAGCGGACCGGAAGAGTGTAGCCATCGATGATCTGGAGAAGCAGGTGAAGGAGCTGAACCAGACAAAGGGAGAAATGCAGCAGCAAATCGATGAATTTGAGGGAAGCGACAAGGCGGAAGACACTATGGACAACCTGATGATGGCTGCTGCTGCCTATATTTCCGGGACCGGAAAGATGGAAGAATATGCTGGATACATGGACGGCATTCATATCGAGCAGATCAATGATGCCGGTATGCCCGGTTATCAGAAGCTGTATGAAATGCTGGTGGAGAGGATCGGAGTCAAGCTTTCCCGGTATTATTTTAAACAGGGAGCTTCTTCTTTCCGTACGGAAGATTATAAAAATGCCATCAAGATGTATGGACTGGCCTTCCAATATGATGCGCAGAATGTCGATGCTTTGTACAACCTTGCGGAATCTTACCGCCTCTTTGGAGACAGCGTGAAAGCAAAACAGCTGTATGACCAGGTGATCCGTGACTTCCCGGATTCCAGGAAGGAGTCGGGAGCGGAGGCAAGACTGGCGGAAATGAAGAAGCAGGAAGAACAGGACAGAGAGAATGCACAGAATTCGTCGAACGGTTCCTCCAGAAAGAACAGCGGTTCTTTGTCAACCACCAATCAGAATGCAGGTTCACAGACCACGAAAAAGAGGCCGTCGATGAGGCAGATGGTATTTAAAATGGAGAGGCAGGGGCTTCTCAAAGAGGGGATAAAATCACGGTAACAGAGGGAAGCCTTCCATCTGCGTATTATTATACGATTGATCCCTGCCCGGGCGATGAGCGGAAAACATTCCTTTTCCGAACGCTTGCAGTCCACAAAGGGAGTCGTTTGTAAGGTGGAGGAGAACGAAAGAGGATTCTATGTCACGGCGGAATTTGAAGAGTGATTTCGGTGCTCCAACCGAATACATCCCGGCTGGATTCTCCCATACGAACCGGCAGGAACTGGAGGAGTCAATCGTGAGGGAGGGACAGCGGTTTTTGAGAAGGAGAGTCGCACGGGGCTTACTCTTCTGCTTTGTAGTACGTTGCTTTTATGTGGCTGCTCTTTTCACAACGAAAACCCGGTGCTATCGGAGGCAGCGAAACAGATTCAGACGCTTCATTACGACGAAGCCATTGCAAAGCTAAAGAACGGGAAAGGGGACCTTCCCAAGGCAAGAGAGGCAAAGCGTCTGCTGGGCATCGCTTATTTAAAAAGGCTCTTACAAGAAGGCGGCAGCTACTTTGAAAAAAAGCGCTTTCCATGAGCAACGGTCTGCTTTGTGAAGAGGATTTTGATCTCAGCTATTATCTGGCGCAGTGCTATCGGAAGATGGGAAAGGCGGAGGAAGCGCAGAAGGTTTACGAGCACATTTTAGCGCTCCGTCCGCATGATTTAACGGCGCTGTATGAGATGGGGGCGACGAAACTGGCAGCAGGAGATTTGACGGGGGCGGCAGCGAGTCTGGACAAGGCGGTGAACGAAGATCCCGGAAATCTGGATTTGCGGATTCGCATTTTCCAGATGTATGCCCAAAACGGAAAAGAAGATACGGGTAAGGCGGTTCTTTCAGAAGCCAGGAACCGCTATGGTTCGAAGCTGAGTGCATACGATCGGGGGAGGTTGGATTTTTATTTGGGAAACAATGCGGAAGCGCAGAGCGGACTGGAGAAAGCGCTTGCACAGGCCGGAGAGAAAGAAAAAGCGGGGATCGCCCTTTTGCTCGGACAGACGGGGGAAAAGCAGGGACAGTATCAGTATGCGATTGATATTTATTCTTCCGTACTGAAGGCGGGAGAACCGGATGCCAGGCTTTATAATCGAAGAGCGTTGTGCAGAATGGCTTTAAAGGAGTATGCGGAGGCAATTACGGATCTGGAAGCGGGGCTTGCACGAAAGGGATCCGTCCGCATCCAGAACGCTTCTGCGAAATGAAGTAACAGCCTATGAGTATAGCGGAGATTTTACGAAGGCAAAAGAAAAAATGAAGGAGTATCTCTCTTTGTACCCCGAAGATGCGGAAGCGCAGAGAGAAGAAATTTTTTTGTCGACGAGAAACGAAGAACCGACAGAATAAAAAAACAGGACAGAATCCGAACAGCGTTATTGCAGTACCAACGGAGTGGCAGCCATTATGCAGGAGGCATGTATGAGATCGAATTCCCAATCCAAGTCCCAATCATCTTTCATACAAGGGGGAAAAATCACCACAGGAGTCCAAAGCAACGAAAAGAGCCCAAGGCATCGAAAGAGTCCAGGGCATCGAAAGAGTCCAGGGCATCGAAAGAGTCCAGTGTATCAAGAGAGTCCAAGGCATCGAAAGAGTCCAGTGTATCAAGAGAGTCAAGCGCATCGACTCTCTTTGAAGAACGACTGAAAAGCACATGGATGAGCTGAAATGGCTGTATGCGGAGCTGTATCATGATGAACAGGGAAAGCCGGATCAGCAGGCGCTCGCTTATTTTTTTGCAGGTGTTGCGAAAAAAATGCGGAGGAGCGCTCCGAAGAATTGAAAGCATGGGATCATCAAAAAGAGCAGAATCCGGATTGGTACAGGAAGCAGGATCTGACCGGTATGATGATGTATACCGAGTGTTTCGGAGAAAACCTTGCGGGAGTGCGCTCGCATTTGGATTATCTGAAAGAATGCGGTATTTCTTATCTGCATCTGATGCCTTTGCTACAAAGCCCAAAGGGCAGGAGTGACGGTGGTTATGCGGTATCCGATTTCCGCACCATCGAGCCGGAGCTGGGTACGATGGAGGATCTGTCGCTGTTAACCAGGGCCTGCCACGAAGAGGGAATCGTCACCTGCTTTTGATTTCGTCGCGAACCACACCAGTGAGGATCATGAGTGGGCAAAAAGGGCCAGAGCAGGAGAAAAGGAATATCAGGACCGATTTTTCTTTTATGATAACTGGGATATTCCGAATGCATTTGAAAGGACCGTTCCGCAGGTGTTCCCACAGACGGCGCCGGGCAATTTTACCTGGTGTGAAGAAGCAAAAAAGTTGTGATGACTACTTTTTACCCTTATCAGTGGGATTTGAATTATGCGAATCCGGTCGTTTTCAATGATATGACGGATAACCTGTTATTTCTTTGCAACCGGGGAATCGATGTGATTCGACTGGATGCGACGCCGTATATCTGGAAGAGTCTGGGAACGAATTGCAGGAATTTGCCACAGGTACATTCCCTGGTCCGCCTTCTCCATATCGCGGCGGACATTGTCTGCCCCGGTACCTTAATGCTGGGAGAGGTGGTCATGGAGCCGAAGGAAGTGGTTCCCTACCGGCAGCGTCGAAAAACCGGAATGTGACCTGCTCTACAATGTGACGACGATGGCGTGTACTTGGCATACGGTAGCGACCAGAGATGTGAGACTTTTAAAGCATCAGCTGGCGACTACCTTTGCGCCTGAAGGAATATACGTTTCTCAACCATCTTCGCTGCCATGACGATATCGGTTGGGGGCTGGATTATGGATACCTGCAAAAATTTTGGAATCACCCAGGTGGCGCACAAAAAAATATTTGAATGATTATTTAACGGGAAGGTATTACGGATCCGATGCCAGAGGAGAGTTATACAATGACGATCCAAGACTGGGAGATGCGAGGCTCTGCGGCACGACGGCCCTCGTTATGTGGAGTAGAAGCGGCGGAGTATGAGAAGAATGAGGAGAAGTTGCAAAGGGCACTTCGTAAGGACATCATGCTTCATGCTTTCTTACTCACGCTTTTCCGGGATTCCGGTGCTATACTCCGGGGACGAGATTGCACAGCTGAACGATTATTCTTACCACGAAGATCCGCTGAAATGGGAAGATTCCAGGTACCTCCACCGCGGCAAATTTCTCGGGAGGATGAAAAGAAACGCAAGAGGCTGCACACCAGGCAGGGAGAGATGTTCCGTGCGTTGAAAAAGACTGCTTGCCGTCAGAGCCAAAAATCTCTCCTTCCATCCCAGGGCGGAGAGCTGGATCATCGAAACCTACAACGATCATGTGCTTGGAATCGGCAGATATTATGAGGGAAGGAAATTGATCGCGCTCTTCAATTTTTCTGAAGAGGAGGAGATTGCGTGGATCAATGAGGAAGGCAGGTATAAGGATCTGATCAGCAAAAAGGGTGGAAGCGAAGTCACCCCGTATCCAAGCCTTTGATTTTCTATGGATGCAGTCGGTCTAAGGAGGGGCGGTGCAACGTCGTTTGTTTTTTTGCGACTCTTTCTGCTTGCCGTGAAACAGGCATCATGAGTACCTGATCATCCATATTGCGACGTTTGCTCTGCCCCTCCTGCAAGGGCTCAGGCAGAGATCAGGCGGAGAATTTTTTTCGATTTCTGTCCAGTATTTTTTTTCAGAATGGCATTGTTGCAGCGGTAGAGCTCGTGTTTCGCATTCTTGATCAGAACCAGACGGGAGTATTTGGAGGGAGAATCATTTTTTTCCAGCTCATGGATAAAATGAATCTGTCCCTTGGGAAGCACCATGCTGTCTTCTTCGGTTTGGAAGAGAAGGACGGGCGTTTTCACTCTGCGGCAGTTCCTGAATTCCCTGATCTCATGGGTGAGTTTCAAAAATTGCATGGCATTGAGAGAGACAGGCCGCGAGTCTGATAGCTTTTTCTTTGTACATCTTCTGATACCAGTAGTCATAGCGGGGCAGACTGTTGGTTAAAGAATCCTGCGGAGCGTAGGGCTCCACTTCCGGTTCTCCGGTCCAGTATTTTCGGCCGAGTCCGTGCCGGATCATGAAGTGGCCATAGGCAAGGGCAAGCGGCAGCGGGATTTTGCCACTGTTGATGTCCAGCATGGGAGAAGAGAGGATGGCTTTTTGGAAATCGTCCGGATACCGTTCCAAATAGGCGGCAGCGACCGCCCCTCCCATCGAATGCGCAAAGAGAAAGGTAGAGCGCCCTGAAGAATCTCGTGAACAAAGGTGTGCAGATCATCGATCAGGTCTGTATAATTTTTCAATATTCACAAGAAAGGGGTCGTTCACGGATCGGTAGGAGTATCCGTGTTCCCGCTGTTGCAGGAGGGCGACCCGGTATCCGAGCTGTAAAAAGTAGTAAGCGGTTTCGTAGAATTTCGGAATAGCCTCTGCGAATCCGTGAAGAATGACGAGGGTCTGTGCGTTTTTGTTGTCCGCGTCATAGATTTCATAATAGAGAGGCTGACCTTTTACCCGCTCAAACGTTCCTGTGTGTTTGTGAGCTTCCAATCTGGGAAGCACCTTATTCTGCATTTCTTCCGCATAATGATTTTCGTCTAAAATCTTCATCTGTTGCCTTCCTTCCGGTCATTTCCAGTGCCGGATTCTTTATCGACGAAGTCGTGTCTTTTCTTTTGTCCTTTTGCAAAAAATGTTTCTATTTATCTGCCGATGAATCGATTGACCTACCTATGAAATCAATGATCTAATGATGAAATCAATGATCTGCCGATGAATCATTTTACCTACCTATGAATAAAACTGCAATTCTGCCAAAAAGCAAGCAGAATTGCAGTTCGTGAATACTGAAGATACAAGGACCTCAGCCAATGCCTCCCAGAATGGCGCCGCAGATGAGGGCAAGGAGAGAAAGACCGCAGAAGAGATACTTTTCCTGCCTGATACCAGGTATTTCCAAGCGGTTTGGAAGCCCCTGCATTGACGGCATCCAGTGCATATTTTTACCGAACATCCAGAAGAACATGATGCCGGCAAGGAGTGCGCCGAGCGGGCAGATGTAGATGGAAACGGCATCCATCCATTCGGATACGATCCCCTGAATCCCCAGAGCAACGACCGTCCCGATGACGCCGATGGTGCAGACGGCAGGTACTCTTCATGTGGAACTGCTGCTGGAGCGTGGCAACCGGTGCTTCATATAGGTTGACGAGCGACGAAAGTCCCGCAAACATCACGCAGATGTAGAAGACGACGCCGACGATGGCACCTCCGGGCATCCGGTTCATGACGTTTAGAAGGTGGATGAACATGAGTCCGGGACCACCTACGCTCAGCTCTTCGCCACAGGTCGCCATCGCGGGGATAATCAGGAAGGCGGCCAGGAGAGCGGCCAGCGTATCAAAGACGCCGATCTGAAGAGCGGACCTAGGAATGTCCTCTTTTTTGCTCAGATAGGAACCATAGATGACCGTGCCGTTTCCTGCGATGGAAAGGGAGAAGAAGGCCTGTCCAAAAAGCAAAGATCCAGAGCTTGGGGTTCATGAGAGCCTGCGGATTGACGGTGAAGATGTACTGATATCCGTTGACAGCGCCGGGCTGGAAGCCGACATAGATGGCAAGACCAACCAGCATGACAAAGAGGAGTGGCATCATGATTTTGTTGGTTTTTCAATGCCTCCTGCGACACCGAGTCCCATGATGGCAAAGTTGACGATGAGGGCGACGACAATCCAAAGGTTATTGCCGAGAGCGCTGGCAGTGCCACCAAAGAGACCGCCGATTTTGTCCATGTCCGCCCCCAGCTGAATCAGTTCTCCCGTGCAGGCAAGAAAGACGTATTTAAAGATCCAGCCGACCACGCAGGAATAGCCGATGGCAAGCGCCAGAGAGCCGAGAGAGGGATGATACCGATTTTTCCCCAAGAGAAGCTCCTTTTCCGGCGTGCTCCGTGGCTTTTTGCAAAGGCGCCGATCGGGCCCTTGCCGGTGCTTCTGCCCAGAGCGATTTCTTCTGTGACACCGAGGCTTGCGATAATCACGACAAAAATGAAATAAGGAATTAAAAAGGTCATGCCGCCCCAGGCGGAAACCAAAACAGGAAATCGCCAGAGGTTTCCCATGCCGACCGCGGAACCGATGCAGGCAAGAATAAATCCGATTCGGGAATCAAATCCGTCCGCCTTCCCTTCGGGCGAGGTAGTATTTTCGTTCATATCTGTCTCCTATTGGACCGGGGCAGAACGCCCCGGAAGAATTCATATTGTGGCGTGTGTTGGGTCACATATTTGGAATCACGTGTTCGGATCAGAACTGTTCCGGTGTCCAGCTCTTCCAATAATCGTAATGAGAGGCATCGGTCATTTCTTCCTTTGTCGGCGCGTATGGCTCCAGCCAGGCGTGGAAGTGTCTCATCGGCAGCGTATGTCCGAAGGTGATCTTCAGATTCGGAATCGTGTCGCGATCCTGATACAGCTGGGTCAGGGCAGCAATGATGTAGTCCATGTGCTGTTTGCTGAACTGGGAACGGTTGATGGCAAGGCGCACCACATTGCAGACTTCTTTTGCTGTTCGGGGGTTTTCAGATCATATTCCATCGAGAAATCTCCCAGCTCGGAGCAGCGGATGCCGTAGCGGTGCACCATTTCCAGAGAGTGCCTGACCGGCAAAACTTTCATGGTTCCTCTTATAATCGAAGAAGCGATCGACATCAATATAGACGCCGTGTCCGCCTGCGGGCTGTACCACCGGAACGCCGTTCTTCGTGAGGGCGTCTGCAAGGTACTGGCACTGTCTGACGCGCTCGTCCTGATAATCAAAACGGGCTTCTCATAAAGGCCCCTGCGCAAGCGCCATGATGTCATGACCGGACATACCGCCGTAGGAGTCATTGCCGTAAGCGGAGATCTGGCGCACCTTCAGCAGATGCCCTGATGTCCACCTTGACGGAACCGTCTTCATTGAATTCGGAGAATTTTTTCCAGAAAAGTCCCTTGTCACGGAAGGCCAGTAAGCCGCCCATGTTCGAGTGACCGTTCTTTTTCAGAGAAGCCGAAACCACGTCAAAGAGGGAGAACATTTCTTTGGCAATTTTCGGCGATGGACTTGTCTGCATATCCGGCTCGTTCATCTTGATGAAATAGCAGTTCTCTGCCCATCTTGCACCGTCCATCACGAAAGGAATGTCATACTTATGTGCAATCTCGGAAACTTCCCGCATATTCTGCATGGAAACTGCCTGGCCGCAGACCGAATTATTGGTAACGGTTGCGTAGATGAGGGCACGTTCTCAACACCGACTGCCTCAATCAGTTGCAACAGTTTTTCAATGTCCATATTGCCTTTGAACGGATTGACCTCATACTTGCCGCTCTCCGGAACCTCGAACAGAACCTCTTTATGGAAGAGATTGCGAGGGACGTTGCCCATCTGCTTAATGTTACCCTCTGTGGTATCAAAGTGGGCATTGGAAGGGATGGTAAAGACCTTACCGGGCCATCTTTTGGCAAAAAGAGGTTTTAATACATCAAACAGAAGTGTCTCCGCGCATCTCTTCTGCGGGACAATGAAGGTGTTCGGTCTGAAAGCTGGTACTGACCGCCGTTGATAAAGCCGCCCTCGTAGTCTTTGAGATAGACATCGTCCATCATTTTTTTCAACATCATCGCGGTCTACGCCTTCTTTCAAGTAGTTGATGAGGCGAAGCTGCTTGTCTCCGCGCTCCCACAGATCGCGGAAAGCGTCCAGGAGGACGTAATAGCCTTTGTTCCGTCCGTAAGATTCATCAGCAAGGAACATGGCGGACCATTGCGTGTCTGTCATGGAGGTAGTACCCGAGTCGGAGAGGCAATCCACATAGAGCATTCCGGCGGGGAAGGCAAATTCATTATAGTGTGTGGCCTGTAGTGCTCTAAGGCGCTGTGCGGCGCTACTCGTCGGGATTTCCCGGACTACATGAGTCCATGACTTCGGCGCTTCGGTGTTTAATTTGAATTCCATTTGTTCATTCCTCCTTAATCTCTGGTTTGCGTAATCAAGAATTTAATATTAAAGTAACAACAAACCTGTACAATGTCAATTGCTTATGTCATAATCATTAAAAATCAAGCGGTATGAATCGTACAAAATATGCAAAATACCTAAAAGTAATCAAAAATAAAAATTGTCACGCAATTCAGACAATAAAAATGTTTATAATTTGTTTATTGACAACAATAGAATACGTGATAGAATTAAATCATCAAAACAAAGAACAAAGCACTGAGAAAAAGGTGCTACCAAGATCCTTCCGCACCGTGTAACGAGAAGGTACAAGGGATCAGAAAGGAAGGTACAGTCCCAAATTCTACGGAAGTTCCACCAGATTCAGTTTTTTTGACGAACCGCCATTCCTTACATCGCCGGTGAAGGAAAAATGCAGCAGCGGACATACATGAGAAGATCGTAAGAAATAGAAGTTGATCGTTAGAACTATGATGTTGGATTGAAATAGCAGTACAAGTAGTAAGAACAAGGAAATCGAACAAAAGCAACGAAGATGGAATGTTTCGAACCTAGCAAACCATGTATGAAAGCTCTTCGGCTGAACTTCACAACTTAGAAGCAGGATAGAGGATGAGACGAATACGGTAAGTCAAAAGAAAGGTAGGGTAAAGTCCATTGGACGAAGTACATTAGAGGGCATCACCCAACCGATGAGTTGAGTTGATGCCTCCTCCATGTGCGTGGGGGGAAAGTGAGAGAAAAAGGAGAGGATTGAAACGAGCGGGGACCTGGATCTTCTCATCCGTTTTGTTGGGAGGGGCGTGATTGGCAAGGGACCATTCCCCCTGTCTCCGTTGCGGGAGAGGGAGAGTATGCTACTATTTTTTTGTAATTCTATGATACAAGTGTCAAAAGTATCAGCCTTCGATGCAAGCTTGCAATGAGATTCCTGTTTGTGCTTTTGATGCTCACATCCATCTTTACAGGAAAATGAGGGAGAGGGAAATGGCTATTTTTAAAGGTGCGGGTGTTGCAATTGTGACCCCATTTCGGGAAGACGGTTCTGTGGATTATGAGGAATTCGATCGTCTTGTGGATTTTCAGATTGTGGAAGGAACGGATGCCATTATTGTCTGCGGCACGACCGGAGAAGCTGCCACGATGACGGTGGAGGAACACACAGAGGTGATTAGGCACTGTGTGAAGCATGTGAGGGAAGGGTCCCGGTCATCGCAGTGAACAGGATCCAATGCGACGGCAACCGCAGTAGAACTTTCACAGCTGGCACAGAAGGACGGTGTAGACGCCGTTTTGCAGGTGACACCTTATTACAATAAGGCAACGCAGGAAGGGCTGATCGAACATTTTGTGCCGTTTCGGATGCCATTGACATTCTGATCATTCTTTATAATGTGCCCGGTAGAACCGGATGTAATATCTTGCCGGAAACGGTGGCGAAGATTATGAAAAGAGGGAAAAACGTAAAGGGCATCAAGGACGCCACGGGTTCCCTTACGCAGACTGCAATGACGATGGAAAAGTGTGACGGCAATCTGGAAGTCTATTCCGGGAACGACGATATCATCGTTCCCATGATGTCCATCGGAGCAGAAGGAGTCATCTCCGTACTGTCCAACATAGCACCCGGAAAGACACATGAAATGTGCAGGAAATGTCTGGAGAATGACTTTATTTCTGCGGGAAAGATGCAAATAGAAGCGATTCCTCTTGTAAGAGCGCTGTTTCTGAAGTCAATCCCATCCCGGTGAAGAAGGCCCTGTCTTTTATGGGGTACCATTCCCATTATCTGAGACTGCCCTTAACCGGTATGCAGACGGAGCATGCAGAGGTCCTGAAGCTTGCGATGAGGAAGTATGGAATAGAGGTGACAGAGTAGATGACGAGAATCATATTGCATGGATGTCAGGGGAGAATGGGAAGGACGGTAGCGGCCCTTGCATCCGAAGAAGGAGTACGGATTGTGGCAGGTGTGACGCCCTCTCCCGAGGAGAGTCCCTTCTTTCCAGTGTATGCGTCCGTGGAAAAGTCGTAGAGGATGCGGACGTCGTCATTGATTTTTCAACGGCAAAGGCGGTCGATTCGCTGTTAGAAGGCTGCCTGGTCAAAAACTTCCCTTGTGCTCTGCACGACGGGATTATCAGAGGACCAGATGAGCAGGGGTGGAGGAGGTCTCCCGGAGATCCCCTGTTCTGATGTCTGCCAACATGAGTTTGGGGATCAATGTGCTGCGAAGATGCTTTACGATCATGCAGCTCTTCTGGCGGAGGCCGGGTTTGACATTGAAATTGTGGAGAAACACCACAATCAGAAACTGGATGCACCCAGCGGTACGGCGATCGCTCTTGCGGATTCGGCAAATGCAAGTCTGGAAAGAGCAGGAGAGAAGCTTTACGGGATGATATTGGACAGAAGCAAGCGCAGGATGAAGCGCCCGCACGAAGAAATCGGGATTAGTGCTGTGCGGGGCGGCACCATTGTGGGGAGACCATGATGTAATTTTTTTGCAGGTGTGGATGAGGTGGTGACGCTTTCCCATAGAGCCTATTCCAGAGCGATCTTTGCAAAAGGGTGCTGGCGGCGGCGAAGTTTCTTGCGGGAAAAGAAGCGGGCAGGTACGAGATGGCAGATGTCATCGGATAAGCATCACACAAGCACCGGATCAGCATCAAACAAACACTGAGCTGGACAGGCACCGGACAGGAGGCAACAAAGAAAAGGGCAAAAGACAAAAAGCGAAAAGCGAAAAGCGACCAGAAGTTTTAGATGAGAAAGAATGGAATAAAGCCTCCGGCTCACGAGCCGGAGGCTTTTGTTTAATCGTACTACCGTTGCTGTATCAAAGGATCAGGCACTGTAGTTCAATTAAAGTTTGGCTGACAATTACAGTTTGTTTACGTTGACAGCCTGCGGGCCCTTCTCACCCTGGACTACATCATATTCTACGGCAGCTCCCTCATCAAGAGACTTGAAGCCTCCATATTCAGCCCTGAGTAGTGTACGAATACATCGTTGCCGGCCTCATCGGAAATGAATCCGTAGCCCTTCTGGTTGTTGAACCACTTACAGTACCTTTGTTCATTGTAAAATACCTCACAGAAATAAAAAAATGTTAAATTATTACTGAAAAATCAGCAATACAGATAAGATAGCACACCCGAAGCGAAAAGTAAAGCTGATTTTCGGCAAAAGGGCGACTTTTTCTTTTGGACTGTAGTGTGATAAACTGAAACAATGAATAGAATTATACATAAAGAAGCGGTGGATCAACTTTTCGAAGCCATCCTCACGCTGAATAGCAAAGAAGAATGTTACTCTTTTTGAGGACCTCTGCACGGTGAATGAGCTGCTTTGCCATCGCGCAGAGGTATGAGGTTGCGCAAATGTTAGACCAGTCCTGCACCTATCTGGACATTGCCTCATTAAGACGGGTGCCTCAACCGCAACCATTTCACGAGTAAACCGTTCTCTCAATTTCGGTGAGGGCGGTTATCAAATTACCTTTGCACGCAGAAGAGGAGACGAGAGAAAGCAGCAGTGAAATTCACTGCTGCTTTTCTCTCTCCGGTATTTCGCTGAAAAGGAAACTTTTTATTTTTGCTCTTTCGCTTCTTTGTTTCCGGTGTTTCCTTCTGTGGTTCCTTCTTTGAAGTCATGGAACACTTCCCGTCGAAAAACCGCATTTTCATCAATGACGATTGCCTTTCGTGGTAATATCTCCGACTACCTTTCCGGTGTCGCTGATTTCGTCTTTCCTTCTGATGAATCAATGTTTCCATGGATTTCCGGCCAGAAAGACGTTGTCCGCTTTGGTATTCCTTCGATTTTTCCGGTGGATCCCTACAATCAGGGAGCCTTTTACCTCGACGTCGCCTTTGATCTCGCCGTCAATCCTGGTGGATCCTTCTGCGTGAAGCTTGCCTTCACAGATGGTGCCGCTGCCGATCAGGGTAACTACCTGCCGCGCAGCTGTGTCGTATAAGGTCGCTGCTGATTTCTGTGTCTGAAATAGTGACATTTTTCACCTCTTATCCGTTGATATCAATGATTTCTTCGGGATTCACATATTGGTCGTCCTTTTTGGATCTGATATCCTACGTTAGTATTTTTTGTTCCGATCATGAAGAGGGCGTCTCCGCGCTGAACCATCGCACCTGCTTTGACGAGGGGGCTTCCGGCATTGCGGTAAATGGAAAGATAGCCGTTGCCGTGGTCAATCGTGATCGTATGGCCGTATTCCGCATCATCGGTGACGGACTGAACGGTGCCGCTTCTGGAAGCGATGATCTGCGATCCGGCAGAGGCGGTGAAAATGACGATCGGATTGCCGCTTTCTTTCCCGTCTTCCTTGCCGGTGCCATTGGGATTGTCCTTCCCCGCTTTCATCTGCGCAGAGGAGGAGAGAGGGAAACCGCTGGGGATTTTCATTTCCTCTTCCGTTTTAGCAGCTTTCTCTTCGGCACTCCGGTAATTGTTCACCGCGACCATGAGTTGATCCGCTTCGTCATGAAGTTCGGAATTCTCTTTGCTCAGTTTCTTGTTCTCGGAAGTAAGATGAGCAACCTGTGCGGTCAACTCCCTTTTCATAGAAGAGCTGCGATGAATATAGATGCCGGCGTAGATCATAAAACAGAGAATGACGAGGGAAAGTGCAAAGACACTGTAGACAAGGACAAGCGCCGGCACGTGGGAGAGGGGTGAACTGCCGAATCCCCTGACCGGCCTCATCGGTGATGATCATAAACGTATAATGCCGTTTATGAGAATGTTTCCGGGGTTTCTCTCTGTTGGATGAGGTTGGTGCTTCGTAATCCTGCATAATTTACCTGCCATCTAGGGTTCATGATTCAGAACATCTGTTTAAGATTTTAACACAGGAACTTTATTTGTGTCAAAAACTGTAAAACTTTCATAATATTATGATACAAGTGTCATCATTCAGTGTTACAATAGTTGCCGATATCATCATTCGTTGGAAAGGAAGTTGAAACCATGGCACTGTTACAGAAATGGAGGGACAAGGCCTATTCGGAGACTGCGGAGAAGTCGCAGCTGGAGAAGCTCTGGTCCGATTACTTTTTTAAAAAGAAAAGAGATCTATGCGCAACTCTTAAAAAGATCCCGACACGGAAGTGAAAGGGACGGTTGCGGAATTGGCACAGAAATTCGGGGTTGATTTGATGACGATGACCGGCTTTCTGGACGGTATCGATGAGTCGCTAACTGAACAAAACCCGATCGAGGAGATGGAGGAAGACACCGTTGTTTCTCTGCGCTTCGATAAGGAAAAAAATTATACAAGAACATGGTCGCTGCAGGAGCAGACTGGCTGTACGGACTTCCGGAGTGGGATTCGATTTTTGACAAGGATAAGCAGAAGGAGCTCTACCGGGAGCAGAAGAATCTGGGAACCTTCCATAAGACGGTTCTGGTGCGCCTGAATGATCCCTTTGTCCTGCGGGAAGCGGTAAGAAATATAAGAGGTGCCATGGAAGAAAGGGAGCGGAAGCGTAGAAAGAAGGATTGCAATGTCACTGAATAAAGAAGATTTTTAGCGGTATATCGTCATTCCATGTCGCATATTCTGGCGAAGGCGGTCATTGAGATTTTCGGCAAAGAAAAATGTGCAATATGCGATAGGACCCTCAGATTGCAGACGGTTTCTATTATGATTTCATCCTGCCTCGTCCGGTAAACAAAGACGATTTTGCCGTGATTGAAAGCAAGATGCGTGAGATTCTAAAGCGCAAAGAAGATTGGACCAGGAAGGAAGTTTCCAGAAAAAGACGCGCTGGAGCTGTTCAAAAATCAGAAATTCAAAACCGAAGTGATTCAGGATCTTCCGGAAGATGCGACCATCACGGTTTATCAAACAGGAAATGATTATGTCGATCTGTGCAAGGGGCCTCACGTCGAGAATTCACAGGAACTTTTAGGGGTTGCTTTTCAGATTCGGTCGGTGTCCGGCTCTTACTGGAGAGGAGATGAGCATAGGGAGCAGTTGCAGCGCATCTATTGCTATGCCTTTCCGACCAAGGAGGAACTGAAGGCGCATGTGGCGCTGATTAAAGAGGCACAGGAGAGGGATCACCGTAAGATCGGGCAGCAGCTGGAGCTCTTTATGTTTGATGAGACCGCCCCCGGTATGCCTTACTGGCTGCCCCGTGGATGGAAGCTGTACAATGCGCTCATGGACTTCTCCAGAGAACAGCAGGAGATTTTCGATATTCGAAATTTCGGCGCCTCTGATTAACAATCGCAAACTGTGGCTGGTTTCCGGTCACTGGGCGCATTATAAGAACAACATGTTTATCGTGCCGGATCTGGAAACCGATGAAGAAGGGAATTTCATCGAAGCGAAGATCGAGGCGAGCGAGGAGAATGCTGATATTTATGCCGCCAAGCCGATGAACTGTCCGAATGCAATGATGACTTATAAGCGCAAACCTCGCTTTATAAGGATCTTCCGATCCGTTACAGCGAATATGATGTCCTTCACCGCAAAGAGAAGTCCGGTCAGATGTCGGGTCTGCTTTCGGGTACAGGCTTTCAGGCAGGACGACGACCATACTTTGTTATGGAAAGTCAGATTGAGGAGGAAATCGGCAGAATCTTTGAACTGGCAGACCGCATTTATTCTACCCTTGGCGTGACCTACCGTGCAGAGCTCTCTACCAGACCGGATGATTTTATGGGGGACATCAAGGTTTGGGACCGTGCCGAAGCGGTTTTCAAGCGGATCCTGGATCACAAATACGGCGAAGGCGGTTATGAGATCAATGAAGGGACGGTGCGTTTTACGGTCCGAAAATTGATTTGCAGATGAAGGATGCGCTCGGTAGAGAATGGCAGGTCAGGGACCTTCCAGTTAGACTTCCAGTTGCCGCATAATTTTGAACTGAAATATACGGCGGCAGACGGAGTCAACAGGAACCGGTGGTCATTCACTGCGCCATTTACGGTTCTTTCGAACGCTTTTATCGGTGTGTTAATCGAGAACTTTAAGGGCGTGTTCCTGTTCTGGATGTCTCCTTATCAGGTGGGAATTGTGCCGATCCGTACAGAACACAATGATTATGCAAGGAAGGTGGCGGAAAAGCTGGCGGCCAGCCATGTGCGCTTCGAAGCGGATTATTCGGATAACAATATGAAGGAAAAGATCAAGAAGTTTAAGAACTTTAAAGATCCGTATATTGTAGTTCTGGGAGATCGGGAAGCGGCGGAGAATACGGTTTCGATCAACGTCAGAGGTCTCGAATAAACAGATTCAAAAATGCCGCTGGATCGTTTTGCAGAGGTGTACAGAGCGTTAAATGCGGAGAGATCACTGGAACTGACAGAAGAGTTCTGAGAAGCCAAATTGAATTCATTCTAGAAATAGTACCCCCTCTCGGAAAGATATGGACGCCGAAGAGGGGGTGTTTTGTATGGTTTTACGATCGGATCTATTTTGTGATCGGATGCGCTTTCCTTTCGGATGCGTTGCTTTCGGATGCGTTTTCCTTTCGGATGTGTTTTTCTTTCGGATGTGCTTTCTTCGGATGTGCTTTACTTTCGGATGCCGATCCGGTGAAAGACCTCGTCCACAAAAAAATATTGGCTCTCAAGAGATCCTGGTTGTCCGGGTGAGTGGAGGAGGCTTCGTATTCCTGCATCATCTTTTTCCCAGGTGGCTGCTTTGTCGCCCTCGGAAACGGTCGTAACTTTGTCGGATTTCGGGAGACATTTTGCCACGACAGAAATAAGCGCCCATATAACGGTTGTCCGAGGGAAGAAAAGGCCAGAATCTGATTTTCCAGCAATTTGTGGTAGGCGGGAGAATCTCCCATCCCACAGGTGCTGAATAATGCCACGGTCTTCCCGTGGAGAGACAGAAGAAGATCCATAATCTCGATGGAACAGCTGGAGTGATTGACCCAAAACCGATGAAATAAATATCTCCATCACTTTGACCATTCCAGTTCCGGATCTGCAAAAGCTCCTTCTCTTCGCTATGAATCGCAGAGTAGATCTCTTTTGCCACGTTCCGTATTTCCTGTTTCACTTGCATAGACGACCAGATATTTGTGTTTGCTCATACTTTTTACAGTGATGAATGAATGACGGTTTCGTGCAGCGGTTAAGACCGGCAGAGGCGGATGAATGTGGTTTCGTGCAGCGGTTAAGACCGGCAAAGGCGGATCAATGTGGTTTCGCGCGACGGTTAAGGCGGACAGAGGCGGATTCCGGTATACGAGGACGGGAATGGGTAGTGGTTAGCAGCATAAAATGAAAAGGTACCAGACCGCCTGCGGATCCTCCAAGGAAGTTGCAGCATAGGCTTCCCATACAGCAAAGGGAGCAAAGTCTCGACATTTCAGGCGGTACATTCATTTGAAAGGGAGATCCGTAAAAAGTCTGTTGTGCATCGTACCAGGAAGTGCTGGACTGCAACTGCAAAAGCAGCTGACGGTAGTTGGCATTGAAGGATCCAGGTTTACGGCGCGTTGTGCATCTTCCGTGGCACTCACGTGGTTCCCCAAACCTGCATTTGCAATGGCGCTATAGTAATACCACCTGGCAGAGCGACCGGAAAGAGAGTCCAGTACATGCCGCGCTTCGGCAAAGTGCATGCTTTGAATATATTGACCACGGCACGAAGCCGCACGGATTCTTCGTCATCACCGTCCTCTTCCTGCCTGTGATCGCTTTGAAACGGGCCAAAAGCCGTCAAAGGAGAACGGTAGGCACTGCCTCCCCTTCCCGTTCCTCCATAATCTGATTGTAAGCCTGTGTGATTCTTTTGAACATCTCTTCTGCCTGGTCTTTTCTGGGATTGTTGATGTTGGCATCGGGATGATATTTTCTGGATAATTTGCGATAGGCTTTTTTGATTTCTTCATCGGATGCATCTTTCGATACACCCTAAAAAGCTGGTAAGGGTCGGTCATTGTTTTGCTCTGCTCATTTCTCTTTCTTCTACGGGGCGGTTCGCCATCTTTTTTGCAATTTCTGATCCGCACGCAGATAGCCGTTGAAAATACCTGCGTAAAGGATGTTGCGGAGAATGGAGACATCCTTCAGAAGAGGAAGCTTTTCAAAAGATTTCGTACATTCTCCTGCCGTCTGATACAGGAGTTCTTTCATGGTTTGGCTGAAATGAATGGGATCCTTTTCCCATAAAGAAATCAGCGGATTATAATTCTTTTTTTGGAGATCGAGGTGCAAATCATCGAAGGCATCCGTGAGATAAATGAATTTTCCCAGGAAAAAACCGATGCGAAAAAGCACATCGGACCATTCATCCTTCCGGTAAACGAACAAAGCGCCCATGATTTCTCCGAATCGGTTGGCGATCCGTTCGTGGCTGTCACAGTGGTCTGCTTCTAAAGCGTGGATGCTCTGCAACTGACGGGTAAGATGCGCCGTCTTTTCGGGATATTTCCTCACCAGTCTTTGGTAATTTTTTCTCAAACAGGCAAGGGTGAGAAGAGCGGAAGGTTTATGTTCATCCTGCCAGTCGTCCAGAGCCTTATGATAAGCCAATAGAAGATTGATGTCGGCGGCATAGGCGCTGAATTGATTGCGGATTCTGGCTCTTTTAACAAATGGATGGGACAGGCATCTGCCGTAGCATACCTGTTCTTCCGGTTCATAAAGAGAGTGAGCAGAAGCGCAAGAAAAGTGAGGTCATAGCTGAGTGTCCATTCTCCGCTGAGACCGTAGCCCTCTTTGAGATCCCTGCACAGCCCGCAATAATAAGCTCTATAACGTTCGAACTCACGAAATTTGAGTTCCGGCTGATAAACCTGAATATAGCCGAACATGCTTAAGAAACTTTGCGGAATTCCTTTTTGGCACTTTAGGACATCGAATCACAATGTTGTTTTGCTACGCGGAATTCGGAATCTTCTGCCCGCAAGAGGGACATTTGTAAATATGATAGTGTCTCAGCTGCGCACCGTGTGTCTGTGCGTGCTTGACGCTTCCACCAATGCGGGATAAGAAGCTTCTCACTTTTTCCGGCATATTGCACATAGACCTCGTTTTCGTGATAACGCCTGGGAATGTTTCTGGAAAACAACCGGAAATAAAGGATAAAAAAAGAGAAAAAAAGAGAAACGGTTACGAAAGCGCGTGACGGCCAGAAAAATGGAAATGGTTAATAGAACAAACCAAAATCCCATTAAAAATTTGGTCAGGCGGTCAATTCCGTAAGATCCATACCGTCCCTGCATAAATCTCGAAATATAATCCCTAAAGTCCCCATAGAATACCTCTCTGTCCACCTTCTACATAGTGACCTGATAGTAAAAAGTCTAATCGGGTACAATGGGTATTGCAATGAATCGTGAATAAAGTTATCTAAAAAATGCTTAAAAGAATACGGAAAATTAAACGTTTATTCATCAAATTGTACAGGAACGGGGTTATCCGACGAAAGCAAAAAAGCGCTTAGACAGGACAGTGTAGTGTAAAACGCCTCGTCCGCCACGGACACATTCATCATGGATATATCCACTTCCGGCTTGTCTTAGAGCAAGCGGACGTTGTAAAAATAAAAAAATATGATAAAAGACAACCAACGCTATCTGAATATTCTTCAGGTTTTTCTCGATCTTGTCCTCGTGGCGCTGATGTATATGCTGGCGTGGTATCTGCGTTTCGAGTCGAGCCTGAAACGGTTCTATCCCCCCATCGGACATGCGCTTCCAATGGAGTACTATTTCGATGCGCTGATTTATTTAATACCGATCTATCTGATCCTGAATATCATTTACGGCCTGTACAAGCCAAGGCGCGCGACTCGTTTCCACTACGAATTTGCCAGCATCCTGAAAGTCAATATTTTCGGGCTGATCAGTATTTTTGTCGTGCTTTTTCTTTTTCAAGCAGACGCATTTTTCGCGGGCCATGATCCTGATCTTCTTCGTGCTGAACACGGTCTCCTCCGCAGTGGCGAGGTCCCTTCTGCGGCGGTTTCTGCGCTTTGTGAGAAAGAGGGGCTACAATTTAAAGCATGTTCTGCTGATCGGGTATTCGCGCTCGGCGGAGGCTTATATCCGAAGGGTGAGCGAAAACCCGGAATGGGGTTATGTCATCAATGGGATTTTTGGACGACCATGTGCCGATCGGCACCAGGTACCGGAGCGTGAAGGTGGTAGGTGTCATTGACGATTTGCAAAAGCAATTGGAGCAAAACCGATATGACGAGATTACGATCACACTTTCGCTGGACCATTACGACCGTTTGGAAGAGTTGGTTGCTCTATGTGAGAAGTCGGGGGTGCATACGAAATTTGTACCGGATTACACCTCGCTTTTTCCCAGCAATCCGCATACGGAGGATATTCAGGGGCTACCGGTCATCAATATACGTTATGTTCCCCTTGACCATCATCGGAAACCGCTTGCTGAAGCGGGCAACGGATATTGCAGGGAAGCCTGTTTGCCATCCTTCTCTTTTCTCCCATCATGTTGATCGCCTTTTTGACCGTGAAACTGACCAGCAGGGGAGGAGCTATTTTCAAGCAGGAGAGAATCGGTCTGCACGGCAAGCCTTTCATGATGTACAAATTTCGAACCATGGCGGTGCAGAGTGAAAAGGAAGAGAAGAAGGGGTGGACCACTCGAAAACGATCCGAGGGTTACCCCGTCGGGCACTTCCTGAGGAAGACCAGCATAGACGAGATGCCGCAGTTTTTAACGTTCTAATGGGAAAAATGAGTCTGGTGGGTCCCTCGACCGAGCGACCGCAGTTTGTAGAAAAGTTTAAGGAAGAGATTCCCAGGTACATGGTGAAGCATCAGGTAAGACCCGGAATCACCGGCTGGGCACAGGTGAACGGTTACAGAGGAGATACCTCCATCCGGAAGCGGATTGAATATGACATTTACTACATTGAAAACTGGACCTATGGATTTGATATACGGATCTTAATCGGAACGGTTTTTCACGGCTTTCGGAATAAAAATGCTACTGAGCGCGCGGTCTTCGGACGGCGCTTTTTCTGTAATATGCCCCTGTTTATGGCATGATAGGTGGCAGGGGTTTTAGGAAAAATACAAGGAGAAAAAGGATAGGGATTGATGGACACAAGAAATCATGGCACGACAAGGGGCAGGAAACCTTCTGCTTCAAGGAAGAGTGCAGGGCAGAAACATGCAGCAAAGAGTATGATTATGATCCTTATGAGGAGGATTATGGAAGAACCGGGAAAAAATCCTCTTCCTCATATAGAAGGGATGACGATTACGACGATTATGAGGATGAGGTAGGATGACCGCTACGAAGACAGAAGGAGGAGCAGGAGAAGAGCGGCGCCTTCCAAAAGAAAGAGCAGCAGGAGAAAGCGCAGAACGAGGAGCTTGATTCTGCTTGCGGTGGAGCTCGTGGTTGCCGTTGTGCTGGTCTTTGTGCTCCGCGGTTTCCTGACAGCCACCAAGGTCGGCAAGGTCAAACTGAACGAAGCGGAAATTAAGAGCAATATGAATGAAGGAGTCGTGACCAATTCCGAACTGGATGGGTATCGGAACATAGCGCTCTTCGGGGTAGACTCTACAAAGGGAGCTCTGAACAAGGCGACACGCAGCGACTCGATCATTATTGCTTCCATCAAGGAAGATAGCGGTGACGTCAGCTTTTGTTCCGTCTACCGGGATACCTACCTGGATATCGGAGACGGTATTTACGGCAAATGCAACGGGGCCTCATGCCAAGGGGACCGACACAGGCCATCAATATGTTAAATCGCAGTCTGGATTTGAATATTACCGATTTTATCACGATCGGGTTCCGGCGGTCTGACGAAGGCCATTGATTCCCTTTGGAGGAATCACGCTCAACATTCCGCAGAACATGATTACCGCTCTGAACAATTATCAGATCAGTATGGTCGGGAAGACGGACGACGGGATCCATTATACAGCGCAGTCCGGAAAGGATTATAAGCCAATTACGCAGGCGGGAGAACAGCTGGTCAACGGACTGCAGGCGACAGCCTACTGTCGTGTAAGGTATATTGAAGGGAATGATTTTGCCAGGGCCCAGCACCAGCGGGAAGTGATTATGAAGACGCTGGAAAAGGCCAAAAGTGCAAATCCCGCAAAGCTGGAAGCGATTGCGAATGATGTCTTTGGGCAGACCTACACTTCACTGGACATCAAGGAGATTCTGCAAATTCTCCCATATCGGCAATTATCAAATCGTGGATCAAACGGGATTTCCGAATCAGGAGCAGTTAAAGGTAGGAAATATCGGAAAAGCGGGAAGCTGTGTCGTACCGACCGATTTGGCATCCAATGTTTCCTGGGTGCACCAATTCCTGTTCGGAACGGAGAATTACCAGGTTTCGAAGAAATTGAAAAGTCAGCGAACAGATAACAGGCAGAACGGCAAAAATATCTCAGATAGGATCGTAGGCATTGAGTTCTTATGATGTGGTCATACCAATTTATCATCCGGTCAAATTTGAATTTGTAAAGGGCAGATACAGATGCTCCTGGGCAGAGTAGCCTGCCGGGAAAGATCATCCTGATGTTGACAAAGGAGGCATCGGGGGTTGATGAGAAGGAACTCTATGCCTGGGCAAGAGAGCGGAGGAAGACAGGGACTTTCTCCGGAGACAGTACCGGAGGTGGAAGTACATTCTCTTTTAAAGACGGACTTTGATCACGCAGGTACGAGAAATGCGGGAGCTTCTTTTCGCCGGAGCGCAGACGGACTTCTTGCTTTTTTTTGACTCAGGACGCCAGACCGCTCACAGAGAACCTGGCCGGTAAGATGAAGGAAGTCTTTGAAAGAGAGCCAAGGGTAGCAGTGGTCTATGCAAAGCAGGTGGCGGGAGAAAAATGCACCGGAGGCGGAAAAGATTTCCCGTGCGTTCAATTATGCAGACAGACCGCTTCTCAAGGGAAAAGAGGATGAGGAGCGACTGGGAATCAAAACCTATTTCTGCTCCAATGCCTGCGCCATAGTACCGTTTGTCCGTTTTTCATCATCTGAACGGCTTTGAGGCGCCTGCTATTTTTAATGAGGATATGGTTTATGCACACAAGGCGGTGCAGGCGGGATACTGGATTGCTCTATGAGCCGGAAGCGAAGGTAGAGCATTCGCATCGTTATACGAGTGAGGAACAGTTCAGACGCAATTTCGACAACGGCGTTTCGCAGGCCATGCATCCGGAGGTTTTTCAAGGCCTTTCTTCCGAAAAAGAGGGAAAAAGCTGTTAAAGCAGACCGTTCATGAGTTGGCGGGAGCGGGAAAAATGGCAGCAGATTCCGCCTTTTTCTGGCAGTGCGTGTGCCGGTATGCGGGTTTTTCTTGGGAGGCATTATAGGCTCCTGCCGCAGTTTTTTAGTGAAGAGATGTGCGATGAACGTGGCCTTTTTTTCAGAAAACGACATTCGCAATAGAAGGGGAAGGACAGGACAGTGGAACTGAAAATTGGAAGTACGGACGATATTCGCACTTGGGAGGAGGTCACCCTCCTTTACCACTCGGCGTTAAAACAGATGAATACCAAGATTTCCATTTTAAACGACGAATTCCAGCAGGTGCATCGTTATAATCCGATTGAACATACCAAGGCCAGGATGAAGACGCCGGAGTCGATTGTCAAGAAATTGAAGAGGCACGGCTACGAATCCAATATTGAAAATATGGTCAAGTATGTCAATGACATCGCAGGAATTCGTATTATCTGCTCGTTTACCTCGGATATCTATCGCATTGCCGACATGATTTCCAACCAGGGAGACGTGCATGTCATCGCCGTAAGAGACTATATCATGAATCCGAAGACCTCCGGCTACCGCAGCTACCACATGGTGATTACGGTTCCGGTCTATCTCTCGGACCGGATTATCGATGTAAGGGTAGAAGTACAGATCCGGACGGTGGCGATGGATTTCTGGGCCTCCCTGGAGCATAAAAATCCGTTATAAATTTGAAGGGAATGCCCCACGCATATCAATGCGGAGCTGTTTGAATGCTCGCACATGGTTTCGGAGCTGGATTCAAGGATGATGCGGTTAAACGAAGAAATTCAGCAGCTGGCAGGAGAGAAAGAAGAGCCGGAAGCAGAAGAAACGCTGGAAGAAGACGAGACCCAGGAAGAATCCCTATAAAGAGGAGTGCCCGGATGCGCAAGCACCCGGGCTATTATGAAAAATCAATCTAATTCTCTTTGCGATAAGAGTATTGTAGACGTCCTTTATGAACAACACATGAACAAAACAATAACATATCGTTAACGTGCATAAAACCATCCTCAGGGATCGAATCCATGATCGGGATATTGCACAAAAATCGTAAATGTCAGGCAGATGCAGGAGATCAGATGAGCGAACAGAGCGAACAGAGGGAAGAGGTTTCACAGGAAAGAAAGACGGACCGCGATTTTTGCCGAACAGATCATTCAGGCCAATAATGCGGCGAAACAGGCGGAACTTGATCGTTTAAAAGGTGATCAATGAAAACCATGAAGAGGAAATTGCGGCACTGAAGGTGCAACTACAGGAAAAAACCGGGGAGGCGATTGACCGAATTGACCAGCTGCTTTCACAGACGGAGGAATATACCCATACCACAGGTGTTCGCATTTACAGGAATGTGGAGGCTTCCTTCATGGAGGAGCAGTCAGAAACAGACGGCAGTTCTTCTGGGGCAGATGAAAGAACAGGAGGAGAGGATGGATGATCTCCTTCGCCGTTCCAAAAAGAAGGGACGCACCCTGCTCCTGGTACTGATTTTACTTGCGGTACTTGGCAACACCGCGCTCTTTGTGTTACATTTTTACTTCCACATCTTCTGACATTTCACAGGGAGCATTTGACAATGGTCTTCAGTTCAATGGTTTTTTTATGGATTTTTCTGCCGGTGTCGCTGGCAGGAGGGTTCGTCTTTCAGAAAATCAGACTGCAGAATCTTTTTCTGCTTCTAATGAGCCTGCTCTTCTACGCATGGGGAGAACCGCATTATCTGATTCTGCTCCTTCTTTCCATCGGGATGAACTGGGCCTTCGGGCTGTGGATGGAAAGAGCACCCTCCCATAAAAAAATTCGTTTTTGGTGTTATCCGTCCTCTGTAATCTGGCTCTGCTCGGCTATTATAAATATGCGGATTTTTATCCTGAATACGTTGGATGCCTTTCTGCCGGGAGCTGATCTGCCCAGACTGCATCTTCCTCTCCCGATCGAGTTTCTTTTTCACCTTTCAGGCGATGAGTTATGTGATTGACCTCTATCGAGGGGAGTATCAAGCGGAAAAAAGCCTGTTGGATCTGGCTCTTTATATTTCCTTTTTTCCCCAACTGATTGCGGGGCCGATTGTGAAATACCGTGACATCCATGAGGAGATCCACAACAGACAGACGGTTTCACTTGCCAATTTGTCCACGGGAGCAAGACGTTTTATTTACGGGTTGGGCAAGAAGGTGATTCTCTCCAATCTGATTGCTTCCTGTGCCACGACTTTCCTCTCCGCAGATCAGACGCAGACTTCCTCTCTGATGGCATGGACGGGGGTCATTCTCTATGCGCTGCAGATCTATTATGATTTCTCCGGCTACTCGGATATGGCGATCGGTCTCGGAAGAATGTTCGGTTTTCATATCCTGGAGAATTTCAATCTGCCCTATATCTCCGGCTCGATTCAGGAGTTCTGGCGCAGGTGGCACATGTCTCTGTCCGGTTGGTTCAAGGAGTATCTCTATATTCCGCTTGGCGGAAACCGCAAAGGAGAGTTGCGCACCTGTATCAATCTGTTGATTGTCTTTTGCCACCACAGGGGCTCTGGCACGGAGCCAGCTGGAATTTTGTCTGCTGGGGGCTCTGGCACGGCGTATTTATCGTCATCGAGCGGCTGGGCTTTTTCCAAATTTTTGAAAAAGCACCGGGTTTTCGGTCACATCTACGCACTACTGGTAGAAGTAACCGGCTGGTCCTTCTTTGCGGTAGACAGTGCCAAAAAGGCGCTCCATCTCTTAGGAGTCATGTTCCGTCCTTTCTTTTTTTCCATACGCCGAGAATCTTCTATACCAGTATGACACCGCAGGTCTGTCTGGCCTTTGGGCTTGCGGTCTGCGGCAGCGGGCTGATTCAGGTTCTTTTTCCGGTAAAAGACAGGATGGATCGCACGGAAATGGAAGAATTCGGCTCTGGAATGGATTTACCTGTCCTTCATTGCGCTGTATGCCGTGATGTTGCTTGCCAATCATACCTATAATCCGTTTATTTATTTCCGCTTCTAAAAGAGGTCGCCAGGATGAAGAAATCATTGCAAATCGGATATCTGATCACAATTTTCCTGATTTTCTTTGTGCCGGGGCTGCTTTTTGTAAGCGGGAAGGAAAAAGAGCGCCTCAGACACCGAAGAAAAACAGAACGTTAAGCGCAATGCCAAAGCTGGAGATCTCCACCTACCGTGTCTTTCCGACGCAGTTTGAAGATTATTTCAACGACCATCTTCCCCTGAAGGATCAGCTGGTATTTGCCAACAGTTATCTGGATTACCGCTTCTTCCATTCTTCATCCTCGGATCAGGTGGTGGTCGGAAAAACGGCTGGCTGTTCTATACGGGAACACAGCAGGGCGATGAGGCGCAGATGAAAGATTATCTGGGAGAGAACCTGTATACGGAAGAAGAGCTGCAAACTTTGGCAAGTAAGTTGAATCAGGCGGCGGCGGATTTTCAAAAGAGGGTGCGCATCTGACCTTTGTTTTTAATCCCAATAAATCCCGCATCTATGCAGATCAGATGCCTGCTGCTTATGGCAAACCGGCAGAGAATTACCGTTTGAAACAGGTGGTGCAGTATTTAAAAGCAAATACCAAGCTGGATATCGTAGATACGACCGATGTACTTGCAGATTATCATAAAAAACCCGCAGAATCAGATCTATTTCAAATATGACACGCACTGGAACAGCTTCGGCTCCTATATTGCGACCAGGCTCCTGGCACAGGGGCTTAAAAGGTCGCTTCCCTCTCGGATGCTGTAAGCATTCAGGACGGGAAACATCCCGTCTATGACCTGGCGCGGATGCTGCATTTGCAGGATGTTTTAACGGAGGATCCCGCCCTGATTGTAAGCGGTTATACGGACAGGACCTATGAGTCTCAGATGAGTGGTGAGGAGCGGAAATCATGATTCACGGCAGTTGCGCTTCCCCGAGGCGGATGCAAGGAAGCTTCTCTTAATCGGAGATTCGTATGGAACCTTTATGTTCCGCTTTCTGGCAACGGAGTTTGCCCAAACGACCTACTGTCATTATTCGCAATATCACAGGGATGTGCTGGAAGCAGAAAAGCCGCAGGAAGTGGTGTTTGAACTGGTAGAAAGAAACCTCTCCCTTTTAAATTCATTTTCGATCGACCGTGCATTCCCGCAATAAAGGGGGCGATTGCTTTTGCATAAACGAAAAAGGACGAAGATAGAAAGACTGTGGTTTTTGCGTAGCGTTCCGGTCGCCTTTCTCTTGTTTTTCCTGCTTTTTCCGAGCCTCAGAGATTCGGAAGAGGGAAAGAATTTTTACAAGATCACGTTGAACGGAGAAGCGATCGGTGCGCTATCTTCGCGTGCCCAGGTTTTTGCCTGCATGAGACAGGCGAGGAAGGAGCTGGCAGGACAGGGCAAAGACTTTATCCTCGCAGAGAGTGATCTGAGGGTCGAGGGAGAGGCCGCATCTTCGGCGTCGTCTCCGGTAAGCGACAGGTGATCAGGCGAATGATGGATTCGCTCAATGATCACCGTAAGAGTCTGCTGCACAAATCGTTTACCGTGAAAATCAACCAGGGATATACGGTCAATCTGTCCTCCATGAAGGAGGTAAAGGCCCTGATTGCCGCCGCCAAAGACAAGTACGACGAGAAGAATGCTTATCAGGTGGAGATTGGTGCAGACAAGGACCGGGCACTTCATGTGCTCTCCGCTTCTCTGGTTTCCAGGCAAAAAAAGAGGCAGGAGGAAGAGAGTATGCGTGCCATTTTCGCAGCGGGAGTGGACGCAGAGATCGATGCGGTTTTTGATTCCGCAGAACCGGATGCGAATCTTCTCTCGTTTCAGGATTTTGACCTGGGACTAAAGGGAATGAGCATTGAAGACCGGATTGAAATCGTGGAATCCTATTTGCCACAGAAGGAATTGACGAGTCTAAAGGATGCGATCTCGGAAGTGACCAAAGACAAAGAGACCAATAAGATTTATGAGGTGAAAGCAGGAGACACCCTGTCGGTGATTGCGCAGAAGTATGGACTGACGGTGGCAAAGCTGGTGTCGATGAATCCGACGCTGGAAAAATGAAAACTCGCTGATCAGACCGCAGGATGAACTGATTGTAACCGATGCCGGAACCTCTTCTTACCATTGCTCATCAAACGGAAGCTTATTTGGAGGAGGATTATGAGGCAGAGGTAAAAATATGTCGATAATCCCTCCTGGTACACCGATGAAACGAAGGTTTTGCAGGACCCTGTAGCAGGACATCGGAAGGTGATTGCGCTGGAGATGTATAGCAACGAAAAACCTGACGGGGAGACAAATCATCAAGGAAGAGGTGGTTGCGCCTGCTGTTCCCAAGATTGTGAGAGAGGCACCAGGGTGAGACCGACCTACATCAAGCCGATTTCAGGAAGGCTTTCTTCCGGATTCGGCAGGAGGGTAAGACCCAGAAGAGGGGCCAGCTCCTTCCATAAGGGCGTTGACTTTTCCACTCCGATCGGAACGGCAGTCAAGGCTTCAGTGCCGGAACGGTGACCAGAGCCAGCTAGGGGAAGGGGATACGGCTACTGCGTTTATATTTCCCATCCGGACGGCAGAGAAACCAGATACGGTCACCTGAGCAGAGTTCTGGTTCATGTCGGGGAGAAAGGTGGATCAGGGGCAGAAGATCGCCCTTTCGGGGAATACGGGCGTCTCCACCGGCCCCGCATCTGCACTTTGAAAATCCTGATCGGAGGAGCGCAGGTCGATCCGATGAAATCACATCGGTCGCTGAGATTTTTGATTGGATCAGGACAGGAAGATGGTTTCAGATCATTGTGGGAAGAAATTCATTTCTGACCGCAGAGAGACAGAAAAATGTTCGGGTGGAAGTTTGACCGATCCGTGATATAATCCGTGGAGTGTAAAACATCTTTTTGTCGAGGACTCACTTGCATCTACACAGGAGCAATCGGAAGACTTTCCGATTGAGAGGCGGGATGGATACAAATCAAAAAAATGATTGAAGAATATGTGATCAAAGGCGGGATACCTCTGGTTGGCGAGGTGGAAATCGGTGGAGCCAAAAACGCTTCTCTTTGCTCTTTTGGCGGCGGCTACCATGACGGACGAAACGGTCACCATTGAAAATGTACCGGATGTCCGAGATACCAGGGGTGCTCATGCAGGCGATGGAGTCGATCGGAGTCCGGATTGAGAAACCGGAGAGACATACCGTCGTCATCAATGCGAGGAATGCGGCGAATCATACCATAGAAAACGATTATATCAAGCGGATTCGCGCGTCTTATTATCTTCTGGGGGCACTGCTTGGGAAATGCAAGCACGCAGAGGTGGTTTTGCCGGGGAGGCTGTGATATCGGCCTCAGGCCGATTGATCAGCACATCAAGGGATTTACAGCGCTGGGGGCGGAAGTCCTGATTGAGCATGGGATTATCATTGCAAAGGCGCAGAAGCTGATCGGTGCCCATATCTATCTGGATGTGGTGTCTGCAGGAGCGACCATCAACATCGCGATGGCTGCAGCGATGGCGGAAGGAAAGACCATTATAGAGAATGCGGCAAAAAGAACCGCATGTCGTGGACCTCGCCAACTTCTTAAACAGCATGGGAGCCAATATTAAGGGGCGGGAACCGACGTCATTCGGATTAAGGGCGTTTCTCAGTTGCATGGCACGGTTTATACCACCATTCCCGATCAGATTGAGGCGGGGACCTTTATGATGGCGGCTGCTGCGACACATGGAGATATTCTTTTTAAAAAATGTGATTCTCAAGCACCTGGAGTCCATCTCCCGCCAAGTTGCTGGAGACCGGTTGTCAGATTCTGGAATCGGAGATGCGATTCGGGTGGTGGCAACCAGAAGACTGAGTGGCACCAATGTCAAAACGCTTCCCTATCCCGGCTTTCCCACTGACATGCAGCCACAGATGACGACCCTTTTTATCTGTTGCCAGCGGTGTGAGCATCGTATCGGAATCCATTTTCGAGAATCGGTTTCGGTATGTGGACGAGTTGAACCGAATGGGGGCAGGAATTAGGGTGGAAGGTTCCAGCGCCATCATTAAGGGAGTAGAGTGCCTGAGTGGAGCACAAATTTCCGCACCGGATCTGCGGGCGGGGCGGCGCTTGTTATTGCGGCGCTGATGGCGGACGGCTTTACGACCATTGATCATATTCATTTCATTGAGCGAGGGTATGAGGACTTTCCGCAGAAGTTACGGGAGCTGGGAGCCCTGATTGAGAGGGTGGAAAGTGATCAGGAAGAGCGTCACTTCCGTTTGAAATATGCCTGAGGGATCCGGTGATCAGAAAGAGATCCTTTTCTTATCAGCCTTCCCCATCCCAGTGCGAGGATGACGGAAAGGAAGGCAAGCGGAAGAGACAGGAGAACAGAGGGAAGGGAATCCGGATGGGAGGACAGCACAGGCAGGCGGTGCTTTTAAGAGGATCTGCATCGCGATAATCGGAAATTTGTGCCAGAGCAGAATGGTCATGGATTCTTTTCCAAAAGACGTCAGAAGCGTTTTCGTATCAAACGGGAACGCTTTTTTCTTTTGCCCTGCGATCGTTTGGGAAAGCAGAAGAATTCCTGCGCATCCGCAGATCGTTGCAGGAAGATAAAGAAAAGGATTGTGGTATTCATCCGTTCGTATGCTGACCTCTCCGTTCAGATGGGCAAGAAGAGATAGGTCGATAAAAAGAAGGAGAGCAGGGAAGGAGAGGAAGCTGTTACTTTTTAAAAGCATGAAATTTCTTTTGCAAACCGGAACCTTCGAAGAGAAGACCCAGGAAGAACATCGGCAGCAGATGAAGGGCGCTCTCGATCTGCCAGGGGAGCCTGAGCTGCGAAAAACAGTTGGGCGTAAAGAAGAACAGGAGGAGAGTCAGAATCATCCAGAGGCGGGGAAAAGGGTGAACCTGCAGCATCCATCCGGCGAGCAGAAAGAGCATGAACAGACAGGGCAGAAACCAGAGGGCGGTATTCCATTTCATGCCATCGTGCTTGGAGTTGGCGTAGAGAATCTGGAAGACTCCCTTTTGCAGAGAGAAATCGGAAGCAGATCCCGCGAAGCGGCCCAGGGCCAGAAAGACGACAACGGAAAGTCCTGCACAAAAAAAGTAAGAGGGCAGGAGGCTTGAGAATCAAAAGAGAACGAAGGGGAGGTAAAACGCAGAGGAACAGGCGGCATTTCGACCGGAAATGAAGACGAAGACACTCAGCACACTGACGCCGATGGTGGAAAGGACCATTCCTGTACGAAGAACATGCGCGATGGCAATCAGATAAATCGCAATGCCACGCGCAATATCATAGGAAGGGTCTCTCCCTTGTTTCGTACATGAAGAGGTGAAGTGTCTATGTTGGTGTTGGAATGCCCATTCTTCTACAGCAGTTCCTCAATGTAAAGTTGCGGATTCAGGCTCAAATCAATATATTCGTTGCCGATGCGGATCGTCGGTTTGGAAAAAGAATTACGGTTGATAAAAACGATTTCTCCCTTGCGTCCATCGTTCAAACGGACCTGATTGAGCAGGGTAGATGTTGACGACATTGGACATGAAAGAAAGGTAGGCGCTGGAGTCGTATTTCTGCATGCCTTCATTCTCGATAATGGAAAGAGCGACGAAGGGGCATTGTGCATCGCGGTAGACGCGGGGGAAGTAACGGCATCATACACATCCGCTAGTGCAATCACCTTGGCGAAGGGATCAATGTCTTTCCTACCAGGTGATTGGGATAGTCGAACCAGTCGCAACGCTCGTGATGCTCTAAGACTGCTAACTTAATTCGTTCATCAATGTTCTGATCTTTTCAGAATTTCGTACCCGTGTAAGGTGTGCTCCCTTAATGATGTTGTATTCGTCACTCGTGAGGGAGGCAGGGTTTAGAGATGATATTGTGCGGCACCATCAGCTTACCGATGTCATCGCATCAGACCGGCCTTGGTCAAAACATTGAGGTCTTCCTCGGAAGATTCATCCAGACGCCGATCGAATGTGCAATGAGTGCTACGTTAACGGAATGGGCATAGGTCTCATCGTCATACTGCCTCAGGCAGTGAAGCATATCGAAGAGATGGGACGGCCCGGTGGTGCGGTGATCAGGTGGAAAACCGGTTCCGCCATTTCACTCACCTTTTGTCGCTGATGTCACTGTCCTGCTGACGATTTCACTGATGCTCCACTTGAAACTGGAGAATGTTTCTTCAAAAACTCGATTTGAACTGTTGGAATTCCGGTGTTTGCCGAAGTCTTTGTGCATAAGGAGGAGGAAGATCCGGAGAAGCAGGCTCCTTTGTAGGCTCCCATAAACCCTCTTGAATGGAGATGCGTGAAGTCGGATACATCTCCAGCCTGGAAATCAATTTGTCATCGAGTACCGTTCCGCGGGGCATGATCATCTGCCCGCTGCCCAGAGAATACAGATTGTCAGCAAGCTGCATTCCGGGACGTAGTTGTGACGCATCAATATATCTCATAGATTTCACTTTTCATCAACAGGTACAATATATCTCATTTATCATAACACGATATTTGTACGAAGGGAAGTTTGACGGAAACAAATGGAACAGATTATAATATTTGAGGCAAAAAACAACTGGAATTCGGAAGATCCATTCTGACGGGAGACGGCATGATTCTATTTGAACTTCGCGGAAATGAATATATGCACTGACTGTCCGCTTTTGTTAAAGAGCGGAAGCTTTTTGAAGCGGGTGGCACCCGGCATAAATACGTCGTTCTGGTCTTTCGCAATCTCTCGATGAAAAAGGTGATTTCCGCGGAGGTGGAGCTCTATGCCTTCGACTCGGGAAAAATACAGGTGGGAGGCGCAACCACCCATCATTACGCGGGGGAGACCGTCGGCGAGGGAGAGGAGTTCGGAGAGAATGAGGAGATCAGGCTCTCTTACGACAGAACGGCAATGTTTGTTCCGCTCCTCGTAAACGTCACCTTTGAAGACGGTTCCATGTGGAAAAATGCGAACCATACGCTGTTTCGACCGCTTCCAAGACAGGAAGAGGCAGCCGGTATCTTTCCCCTGCCGGAGCTGATGAAGCAGTATCAGATCGAAATCAATGAAGAGGCGGTTTATCTGCCCAGGCAGATTGGAGATCTGTGGCTGTGTGCTTGTGGAGAAATCAATACGGAGGAGAGCTGTCGCAGATGCCATGCCACGCATGAGCAGGTTTTTCGCGCCACCGATATGGATTATTTCAAAAAGAGGTTGCAGGAGCGCCTGCAAACCGAGGCACTGCAGCAGAAATTGCAGGAGAAAAAAAGAAGGCGCAGGCCTTTTCTGATTCTTCTCGCCCTGATTGTGGTTCTGCTGGCGCTTCTTTCGGTTTTCCTCCTGGGAAAAGCAGGTAAGTCCGGAGCCCGAAGAGAAGAAACGGATTCGGGCGCAGGGAGAAGTAAGGTCGCCTCGCGGACGCATCCGTTTCTTCCGGTGCAATCGCCTCTGCGGATGCATCCGTTTCTTCCGAGCAATCGCCTCGGCGAACGCATCCCTTTTCTTCCCGTGCAGCTGCTTCTTCGGCCGCGTCGGTTTCTTCCGTGCAGCTGCCTCTGCGAACGCATCCCTTTCTTCCGGTGCAGCCGCTTATGCACGGTCGAAGGAAGAAACCGCCTCTGCGGGAGCAAGCCTTCAGAAGAGCGGGCAGGGAATCGTCCGGGCGTCTACAGCGGTAGTCGCAGGGGACGGCAGCGCACAGAATCTTTGACGGTAGTTACACCTTTCAGGGTGAGTGACGGCAGCAGAGTAACGATGAAAGTCGTCTGGACCAAGGAAAGAAAAATCCGACGGTGTCGGTTTCCGATGACAAGGGATGCGCAGTCTGACTCTTTTACAGATGGATGATTCGGAATTGCGCGCAGAAGACAGGGAAAAACGGACGCACCTATTCCATTCACTATCATGATGGAAGTTATCTTTTTCACCGGGTTGGCTATTAAGGATGAAGCACAGATGACGCATAGGGCCGGGTACGGGACATGAAGAAACAGACGGTACAGCGTGTTTTACTCCTGCTTTTGCTTGTACTGCAGATTGCGGTTGGACTTCTGTTTGCGCAAAAAGAAGCAAGGGTATCATGAAGATGAAATGTATACCTATTATTCGACAAACGGACCAACGGTCTTTTTGCCGGACAGAGAATGGCAGAACAGTAAGGAGATTCTCAAAGAGTTCGTTGTGCTGCCGGAGAGAGTTTTGATTATGCGCGGATTAAAGAGGTGCAGTCATGGGATGTGCATCCTCCGCTCTATTATTTCCTCTTTCATACGGTCTGTGATTTCTTTCCGGGAAGGTTCAGCAAGTGGCCGGGGATCTTCACGAACCTGATTGCCATGGTGCTTTGTTTCCTGCTGATGGAACGCCTTCTGAAAACGCTGGGACGGCCTTTTGTGGTGCGTTTCTCGTTCTGGCGCTGGTTGGGCTGAATCCGATGACGATCTCGGCCCTGGTCTTCTTCGGATGTATTTCTGGCTGACGGTCTTTGTACTTGCCTGTGCAAACCTGCATGTAGAAAAAGACGCTCCAGCTGATGGAAGAGAGGGCGGAATTCGGAAAAGAATCTTTTGCGCTTCTTGCTCCCTCTGATGATCGTATCCTACCTTGATTCCTGACCCAGTATTTTTTTACCTGATCTTCTTTGTGCTGATCGGAGTGGCTTTTTCGGTTGTCTTGTTGCAAAAAAAAGGATGGCGGGCCGTTCTTCTTTATGTCTTCTGTTGTGCCTCCTCTCTTCTGCTTGCCGTGCTGTCCCTACCTGCGTCCGCGGCGCATATTTTCAGGGATATCGGGGAAAAAGAAGCGGCGCAGTCGGCTGTGAACGGAGAAAATCTGTGGGAGCGGTTCTCCTTTTTGCCGGATTGCTCAACGATTTCGTCTTTGGTGGCGGGCTGTTTATCCTGCTTGCGCTCTGCGTGGCGGGAGGAGCTCTGCTGTTGTGGATGAGGCATTTTCGTCTTCCGGCAACAGAAGAGAAGACGATCAGCGGAAGAAGGGGCTTGAGAGTCGCTTACAGGGGTTCTGCTTTTTGGGACCGTCGGATACTCTGGTGGTTTCCAAGGTGGCGCTGCTGGCTTATGCCCCGTCGAACCGGTACGAGATGCCGTGTATCCCCTACTTTTGGCACTTGTGATTCTGTTGACCGATGATCTGCTTCGAAGTTTCCTGCAGGAGATCGGCAGGAGAGTGGCTATTCGGAGAGAGAAGAGCGGAAGAAAAGATTGCCGCTGTTCTATGCGCCGTTCTCTTTCTGGGGCTGACCTGCAGGGACTTTTCGCGGATCACCGTGCTGTTTCTCTACCCTGAAAAATGCGGCGTCTTGCCTATGCCAGAACGCACAGGAAGATACCGCCATTCTTCTTATGAATCCGGCGGTTTCTTATCAGGGTCTGGCATTATGAAGATATTTTTATGAATTATCCAAGACTCTATTTTGCAGATACAGCAAACACGTCTGATTTTACGGACCCGGCGATTTGCAATGCAAAGGCGCTGGATGTCTATGTCACCGATCCCAGAAATCAGAAAGAACTGTTGCAGATGATTCTGAGAGTCAATCCCCATGTGTCCGGCTATCAGGAAATCTATACGGCAGATACTCTGCGACTCTATCACTTTGAATAAGATCAGGAGATTGTTTCAATTACCTTTTTAGAAAGGAGGAACGGTATGGGAATGAATCCGGCGGATATGATGCGCCTGATGGGAGAATTTTCACGCTTTCAGAAGGCGCATCCGAAAGGTGGTTGCTTTTTACACAGTATATCGCAGGAGGCTTGTCGGAAGGATCTGTCGTGAAATATCCGTGCAGAAGCCGGGGGAAGAGAAGGTGACCTGCAATATGAAGGTCCTGCCGGAGGATGTACAGATGGCAAAGACGCTGAAAGAAATGAAAGGGTGAGGTAGAGACGGCGAAAGGTGCGGGATTTTTCACCATAAAAACAGGAGGGCGGAAACTCCCTCCTGTTTTTCGTGTGACGAGCGGGTGCTACTCGATTGTCCCCCTGTGCCGGACGGCGCACGTTTCGATCGAATTCTACCCGGTTTCCCCTGCGTCCGGTGGTGTAGCGTTTTGCCTCCGGAGGGAATGCAATTTTTATTTATTTGGCGCCGGACTTGGTGTAAGCATCCTTCGATTTCCAGGAATTTGTCAAGACCCATGGACTGTAATTGTTTGTTGTAGGCATCCCAGCCCTTGTCCACGCCGCCCTTGGTTACCCAATCGGCCTGTGAGGAATCCACGTAGTTGCTGATGTCGGTAAAGGGTAGCAAGGTTCTGCAGCTGTTCCTGTGTATAGGAAACATTCGGGAAAGCAGGTTTTGCATATTGAACGAAGTCCTTGTCCACCGCGAGCTTGGAAGCATCGCTGTTTTTCCGATTCATTTTGACCTGCTGTTGAAATCTTCGCCCACGTACTTCGGACCGAAATCGCGGAGGGAATTGACCCAGGCAAAGGTATCGGCAGAGGAATCGTCATCGGGCTTCAGCACTTCGTAGGTTCCGTCGCTGTTCTTCTTGACCGCTTTATCGAAACCGCCGTAGTAGTTCTGGATGGAAGCGTCTTCGGTATAGAAGCCGTCGATCCACTTTAACAGCGCATCGGGATCCTTGCATTTGTTGGTGACGAGGAATTCATAGCGGCTGTAGTTGTAATGCTGCGGATCGGAGGCCACATACCGCTTTCCGTCCGGCCCCTTCAGTGCCGGAAGCGGTACATATTGATCGGCATTGGCACCGAAGGTGGAGTCGGTGGTCCAACCGGCAGCAGAGCCGATCACGGGGGTCTTGCTCATCAGCTTGGAATCCCGCATGGAGTCGTCCTCAGTGAAGATTTCCGGGATCGATCAGACCTGCCTCGTATGCCTTGTGCATGGCTTCGATTCCTGCTTGTAAGAATCGGTGACCGGCAGGAAGACAGGCGCATTGTCCTTGATGGCCATTGCATAGGTGCCGTCTGCTCCAATGTTGGTGCCGAAGGGAAGGGCAAAGAAGTAGAAGGGATCTGCATAGCCCTTGCCATATGGGATTTCATCGTTCGGATCGCCGTTTCCATTGGCATCCTTCTCTTTAAATGCTTTTAGGACATTCAGATACTCGTCAAAGGTGGTCGGCATGGAAAGCCCCAGGTTGTCCAGCCACTTCTGTTGATGAAAACCTGATTGCCGACGACGGACGGCAGGACGTTTTGCGGGCAGACCGTAGATATGTCCGTCTGCGGAGGTCGCCAGATTTTTCATCGACCGGGTCGGAATCCAGAATCTTCTTGAGGTTCGGCATGTCCTTTTCGACATAATCATCCAGGACAAGGAAGGAAGCCTTGTTCTGTTCGATATCAGATTCCGAAAGCGCATTGGAGCCAAGGAAGGCATCGGGAAGATCGCTTCCTGCCAGTGTCACCGCCTTTTTATCTCCCCAGTCGGAATTCAGGATGGTTTCCCAATCAATCTGGATACCGTTTTCTTTTGCAGATTGATCCGGGAAGCCTTCAGATACTTCTCCCCAGTCCGCCCAGCGAACGGTGCAATTTTTGAACGTGGGTGTGGAAGAGGCGCTTGCGCTTCCTCCGGTGGATGACTGCTCTGCAGCGTTTTGGGAGCCGCACCCGACAGAGCATTCCGCCGGTCAGAAGAGCCGTCAGGAAAAGAGTCAAAAGCTGTTTCTTTTTCATGTGTTTCCTCCTTTTCTTACATCTGTTGCTATACTCACCCTCACTCCTTGACCGCACCCAGCATGACACCCTGGTTGAAGTATTTTTGAAGGAAGGGATAAAGACACATAATCGGCAGCGTCGAAACGACGATGGATGCATATTTCATCATATCGAAAGTTGCCTGAGTTCCTGCTATGCCGTTCCGGTTGCCGCACCCAGAAGAGATTCATTGAAATCAGAATTCTCCGAAGAAGAAGCTGCAGCGGAATCAAATCATCGCTTTTCAGGTGAGATCAGTGCATTCAGCCACTGGTTCCACATCCAGACGGCGGTCCACAGAGCAATGACGGCAACCACAGCCTTGGACAGCGGCAGTACAATGGTAAAGAAGTAGCGGATGGTAGAGCAGCTGTCAATCTGTGCCGCTTCGAAGAGCGACTCCGGAATGGTGGAAGTGAAAAAGGTTCTGCCACGATAATATTGAAGGTGGAAGTGACAAAGGGCAGAATCAGCGCCCACATGGTATCGTAGAGACCGAAGGAGCGGACAACGAAATAGGTTGGAATCAGCCCTGCCGGAGACAAACATCGGAATCATGTAAAAGATGCTGATGACCTTTTCTCCCAAGCAGCTCCTTCCTGAAAGCGCATAGCCGGCAGGCAGGTTTACGAGAAGCCCTACGACGGTTGCCACGGCGGAATACAAGATGGTATTGAAATAGCTGTGCCAGATTGCTCTTTGTTCAAAAAGCTTCTCATACCCTCTAAAAATCCATGTAGCTTCGGCCAGAGCCAGACCTTTCCCAGAGCCACATCGTTCGGGTTCGAAAAGGAAGCGATGATCACGAACCAGAGCGGGTAGAGACACAGCGATGATCATCAAAACCGCAATCAGATAAAAACAAAGTTGGGTACCGGAAATTTTCCTGTGTTTTTGGCATAAAACTTTTTATGAATCCCTGTTTGTGCACCCGCAAAGGATGAAGTCGATTTCTGCATAAGGTACCTCCTCTAGAAAAAGCCCCTGTGCCGGTCATTTTTGCCGATCTTGTTGATGAAGAGCAGAATCGCGACATTGACAATGGTATTAAAGAGACCGATCGCCGTAGAGAGGGAATACTGCATGCTCTGCAGGCCGATCTTGTAAACATAGGTTGAAATAATTTCGCTTGCCGTGATATTCTGAACGTTCTGCAGAAGGAAAGCCTCTCGAAGCCGATGCTGAGCAGTCCGCCGACCCGCAGGATCACTGAGCGTCATGGCAGTCGGCAGGATGAGCGGCAAATCAATGAAGCGGATTTTTTTGCAAAACGGTTGCTCCGTCCATGGTTGCCGCCTCACAATAGGTGGGGTCAATCGAGGAAAAAGCGCCGCCAGGTAAATAATCGAATCCCATCCGACATTCTGCCAGACGTCCGTCCAGACATACACATGTTTGAAGGCGGAAGCGCTGGCTATGACATTGGGAAAGTCCTCCCGAACAGATGAAACAGGTTGGCAAAGAGTCCGGAGGAGGGAGAGAGAAGATCAGGATCAGACCGCACATGACCATGGTGGAAATGAAGTGGGGCAGATAGGTGATCACCTGAAAAGTCTTCTTGAACAGCCCTGTTTGACAGCTGGTTGCAAGCAGAGCCAGCAGGATCGGCAGCGGAAAGGCGACCAGCAGGGCTGTAAAAACTCAGAACCAGCGTGTTCCGGATGGTAGGCCAGAACTGATAACTGCGGAAAAACTGCAGGAAATTATCGAAGCCGACAAAGGGGCTGTGAAAGATGCCAAGGCTTGGAGAATAGCGCTCAAAAAGCTATGACGAGCTCCGCCAAGCTGGCAGGTAGGAGAAACAAAAGAGCAGGACAAAGGAGGGCAGCAGAAGCAGATAGAGCGGAATACTCCGTCTGATTGCCGTTTTTCGTGATCTTTTTCCCTTTCATCGCAGGTCCTCCTTCGGTAGCTGATATTTGATGGACTTAGAAGAGTGAAATTCAGGATAGTACAATTACGACGGAGCAGATGCCGCTTTCCGAAAAGGAAGGCAGCAGCCTGCAGAACAGTCGTACAAAACGGGAAAATCCTGTCACTATCCGGTCAAAAAGACATAGGAAGTAAGACAACAGGAAGTGGGGCAGGCGGCGATTGCAAACAAGGAGGAGCGCCATGAAGGCAGGGGAAAAGAAGCATCTATGGAGAGGAAAAATTACATCAGAAGCGATATTCCCTGATCCGTAATTTCAACGTGCTGATTGTTTTACTGACCGTTCTTCTTTGATCAATCTCTTTTCTGGGCATCAGTTCCATGATTTCTTTTCGCGATCATAATGAAAAAGTAGATCGAAAAGATCGATGAGCTTAGACAGAAACGGAAGAGCGGTTTGAATTTGTGCATCATTATGGAATGGTCTGCCGTTCACGAGCCCCTCCTGAGAGATTTGATGAAACACACCGAGCGGGAAAAGAGGTGCAGGACCTTCTGATCCTGCGTTCCCGCGTGAGGGATATGAAGAATGCTTATGGAGCGGGGTGATGTTTTTGCCTATTTGGAAGGAGGAAAGTTTATCACCTCTCCGAGGTGAAGATCCCCTATGAGGACTATCTGGAGCTGCGGAAGATGGTGCCGCAAAAGGCAAAAAGGAAGGGCAGAAGATGGCCTGCAGAGAATCCGCCTGGGTGATAGGAAGTCTTTTTCTTTTACGGGGTCAGTTACTGCGTTTATGTCTGCAGCCTGGTAGACGCAGAGAAGCTGAGGGGAATCTGGACGATATCCTCACCGGACGAAAAGGGATATTATAGGCTTCTGGATGAAGAAGGAAGGGAGTTCCTGAGGGTAGATGGAAGCGGCGGCAGTCTTTTTCCCTTTTTACAGGGAACTATACGCTGCAGGCAGATCCCGGAGGATGCCTTACCAGGTGCAGGTGCATGCAGATGTATACAGCGCCGCTGCCGAGCAGGAAATCAGACAGAGCCTGATTTTGCTCCTCTTATTTGTGGTGCTCTTTGTTGCGCCAGGTATATTTATGTGACCAACAGAAGCGTTCTTCGTCCTTTGGAAAACTTTCAGATTGCCCTGAAAAATGTCAGTGCAGAGGACAGCATTCTGCACATGGAGTCTCCTCCGCTGCGGAACTGGAGCCTGCAGATCAGCAGTTAAAAATCTGGTGTCGCAGCTGCAGAAGATGCGGATCAGCGTTTATGAAGAAGAACTGGAGCGAAAAATTGAAATTACTTTTTGCAACATCAGATCAGACCGCATTTTTATCTGAACTGTCTGGCGACCATCGATAGCATGGCGCAGTTGAGCGAGATAGAGGAGCTGCGAAAGATGGTTCTTTTCACCTCCCAATACATCCGTTATCTGTTTCAGGTAGACAGCAATCTGGTTCTGCCTGTCATACGAACTGACGCACATCGAGGCTTATCTGGACATTCAAAACCTGCGCATGGAGAGAACTTTTGAAGTAGAGGTCAAGGCGGCGCCGGAAGCAATGAAGCCTGTATTCCGCCGCTGTTTTCATCAGTTTTGTGGAAAAATTCGTCAAACATGCGTCTGTATCTGCGGGAGAAAAATTGAAGATTTCGATTCACTGCAGAAGAGAAAAAGAAAGGCTGGTTGTGGATATCGAGGACTCCGGTCAGGATTTCCCGAATTCCTGAGGGAGCAGGAAGGAGAGCTTCCGCTTGCAGAGGGGAAGGGAGAGAGCCTCTTGTCGCGGAGAGGAAAGAAGAGCCTCCGGTTGCAAAAAGGCGGGAAGAAGGGGCTGCGATCGGGGAAAAACGGGAAGAAGGATCGCAGATCAAGGAAGCGGTTTTAAAAAGAACGCATATTGGAATTGCCAATAGCAGAAAAAGGTTGGCACTCCTTTATGGGAGGTCTTACCGCCTGGTTCTCTTGAATCTCCCGCCCCGGCGCACGGGGCCGTCGTGCATGTGGAAATTCCCTCTGAGCAGTCGAGCGAGAAGGCGGTCGCCTTTGATTAGAAACAGTGTAGTAAGAGGCAGAAAAGGATAGGGAGTGGGAATGAAGGTTTTACTCGTGGATGACGACCGTTTTGTGATTGCAGCTCTGAAAAAGGCGTCCGGTGGGAAGCGCTCGGGTTTGATGAGATCTTTACTGCCCATAACGTGGAGGAAGCGTGGCAGGTGGAGGAGAAGGAGCAGGTGACGCTCATCGTGTCGGATATCGATATGCCCAGAGGAAGCGGTTTGGATTTTTTTGCGGAAGTTGCGCAAGGAGGGAGGAATACCCTTGCATCTTTCTGACCAATTACGCGATTTCGCCTATGCCCAGGAGGCGGTCAGTCTGAAGTGCTATCACTATTTTTCAAAGCCGGTGGATTACGGAAAGCTGACGCAGGTGATACAGGATGCCGTAAGGAGTCCAGGGCGAAGGCGGCGGGACCAGTCCGGCCGTTATCTTTCTTTTTGGAGAGAGGCTTTGTTACACAGAGAGACAAAGAGGTGCCGGAAGAATTCTATGACAAAGAGGAGGAACTCTGCCTCCCTAATGGTGCAACTTTATCCTTATTACCTGTCTTCGGATCTTCAACTAAAGAGCAGGCTGAACGAAGAAGTTCTGCCACTGCTATCTTCCCTCCTTACTGCCGACCTGCCGGAGGCAAAGCGCGAAGGAAGCGTGATTATGAGCGGCCTTCCGGGATGGGATCGTTATTATGCGGTTCTGCGTCTGGGGAAAAAGACGGAGGAAAAGGTAGAGCAGGGATTCCTGGAGAAAAGCGCCAATGCGTTCCTGCAGTCTTTCCTGGAAAAGTCTCACTGCCCCGCCAATGTGTATCTGACACCTCCCGCCGCTCCACAGGAAATCGGGAGGCAGATGGCGGTTCTGAACGAAGAGGCCCGCAATGACTTAGGGCCTGCCGGACATGTATTTTGTTGTGAGGAAAAACAGACAGGGGAAAAAGAGGCCGGGAGGAAACGGTGGACGGGCAGCAGGTGAAAGCATTGTTGGAGGAGGAGAATTTTGATGGCCTTAGCGAACTCTGTCATGCCTACTTAGAATCCCAGCTACAGAAGGGAACCTTGCATGCACGGAGCATTCTCAACCTGCAAATCGACATTGTGCAGCAGCTCTACGCCTATTTGGAGAAGCGCGGCATCCAGTGCATCAGCTTTTTCAGGAGAACCTTATAAGACGATTTCCGCCCGCGCCACAAAGAGCGCCAAGGATATGGAAACCTATCTGTATTTTCTTTTCTGCAAAGCAAAAGAGGGATTGAAACTGAGTGCCATGAATCAGAGTGTGGCGGATCGAGTCAGGAATTGTGGATGCCCATTACCGGGAGGATATCGGCAGAGAATCGTTAGAGGAAATTCTGTATTTTGATCCGGATTACAGTTCGAGACTCTTTAAAAAGGAAACCGGCATGTCCTTCATGCATTATGTCATTCAGAAGCGGATGACGGAAGCAAAGCGGCTGCTTCTAAACAGCTCGATGCCGGTGGGAGCCATCGCCGCACAGGTCGGATATGATAATTATTCCTATTTTTCCCGCCTTTTTAAAAGAAATGTCGGCATCACCCCCGCCGAATACCGCAGGAAATATCAAGCTCCTGCAAAGTTCCGCTTTGCAGGAGCCGTAAAATCAGGAATCAACCGGTTGTGACGCCGGGTGCCAACCTCCAACCGGCGGGACGCTAGGTGTCAACTCCAACCGGTGTAAAGTCTAACGGAAATTTGCTTCTTCCGGGTAGGAAAAACCGTCGTCGTTGTAGAGTTCATAACTCTTTTCATCCGCCTCATAGGTGAGGTAGGGTGATCGTGGAATTGTCAATCTCGCTGTGGTCATGGCGGGTTTTGCAATCGGCGGCACGTGACCCTTTCGCGGGAAGAGAAGGGTTTCAAAGAGATTGCAGGTGACATAGTGGTCTGCCTTTGTGAGAATCTCCTCCGTGTAATCGTTAAAGGCACGGAAACGGATCATCTTCATTTCTTCCGGCAGATAGACATTTCTTCCGGTGCGGTTCTGCTCAACGACAGGGGCTAACATGATGCTCTCACCGGCCAGAATCTGATCCTCGATCTCGAAAGCCCTGGGGTCATCACCGTATTCAAAGGAGAGAGGTTTCATATACATGCCGTCGCGAAGCGCCGCCTTCATAAATTCACTGTAGATGGGCGAATGAGCGCGTAACGCAACTCAATCAGTTTTTTGAAGTCGTCCAGGTGTGTAAAGCGGTACAGCTCCTGCAATCTGGTGCCGGTGCAGGCGTGGTTGCGGTAAAGCGGAATCAGAATCGCAAGAGACAGCCATCTGGCCATCAAATCTTCCGTGCAGTCAGCACCGAAGCCGCCCATATCCGAACCGGAATAGAGGAAGCCGCACATGTTCAGCGCGGGCATCTGCGCTAATGACAGCTCAGGTGAGACCACCAGGACTTATTATCACCGGTCCATACGCCGCCGTAGCGGTGCATGCCGATATAGCTGGAGCGGGAAAACAGAAGGATTCGTTTGTCCGGTTCCATCTCCCGAAGGGCTTCCCCAGCGGCTCTTGTCATATAGAAGCCGTAGAGGTTGTGTACCTTGTCGTGGCGGATTTTTGCCCTCGTATTCGTGATAAAAACGCCTGTAACGCCCTCATAGTTGCTAAGAGAAGCGATCAGGCTTTGGAACTGGAAGAGGGATTCGATGTCCAGATTGCGTCCCTAAACTGATCCAGCGAGTCGAAGACCTCCTTCAGATGGTCTTCCGTATAAAAATAGCGGGTTCATTCATATCATTCCAGAAGCCGTCGATTCCCTGATCCAGCAGGGACCTGATATTTGTGTCCGAACCATTTGCGCGCTTGCGGCTTTAGAAAGTCGGGGAAGTGCACCTGTCCCGGCCAAACGGCAGCGACCAGCCGTTCTCCGTTTCTCTTTTTGACAAAATAGTCGTTTTCACAGCCCTCTTCATAGACATCATAGCCGTCTTCGATTTTGACACCGGCATCAATGATCGGGAACCAGATGGACGTTCTTTTCGGAAGCTCTTTGGAAAAAGGCGGACAGATCAGGGAAAAACGGTCGTGATCTACCGTGAAATCCTTATAGCGTTCCATATAATCAATGTCCATATAGATGGCGTCAAGCGGGATGCCTGCCTGATGGTAGTTCTGATAGACCTCCCGGACGTCCGCCTCCGTCTTATATCCCCAGCGGCTTTGGCCGAAAGCCGAACGCCCACTTGGGGAGGCAGATAGCAGTGCCCGGTGAGCCCCCTGAACTCCTTCACCACTTCGGTCGGTGTTTTGGCGGTGATCCGGTAACAATCGGCAGCTCCGGAAGCGGATTTGATTTGCAGGACGTCGGTTTTGGTATAACCGATATCGAAGGTTACGGTTCCCGGGTCATCGATAAAGATTCCTTCTGCCCGATCTCCTCCGGGAGACAGCAGGATGATGAAAGTTCTGGGAAGCATAGAGGGAGCGCTTGTCCTCATCGTGGTGCGGCTCATCGGTATTGTTGCTGATATAGACCCAGCCTCTCTTGTTGATGCCACGCACCGTTTCGCCAAGACCGACGACCGTAAGGGTGGGAGAGGGTTTTGGTCAGAGAGCCTTCCTGCACGTTTATTTTTCCATTCTGGAAAATGGTCGGTGGAAGGGATTTTGTCCTCATCCAGTACAATTGCTGCCTGTGGGAATGGGAGGCCCATTCGAAGTCTTTCTATCATCTGTTCACCCTCATTTTGTTGTTTTTCTGGAGCTTTGCAGGTATCATCCGCTACTTCCTCATGACACTAAATATACCATTCCCCAGTATTCTAAAGTACCTACGGTAAATTGCAAGTAGGTTCCGGAAGGATCTTTCCGGTTTCAAAGGGAGGGGGTGGATTCGCAGCCGTTGTAATCGGGGGAGGCAAGGTAGGCAGCAGAAATTTTTGTCTGTGTAGAATTTCACCTTCAGGTTGTGCAAAACCTCCGGATCCTTTTTGTTTCCCTGTTCATCGACCCAGAGGTTGTCATTGTTGCGCAGGTTGATGAGGTGGAGGATCTGGTGGGTGGCATCTTCCTTGGTATATGTAAAGACTTTATAGCTCTCTCCGACAGAGCTGGTGGGGACGCCCTCGATTTCAACCCTGTTGTCCGTGGGGGTCTGACCGTCTCTCAGCAGGTTTTTCGTAGGCAACGCTGAAGTCGTACATGGCGGTGATTTTTGTCTTCAGGTGCTCGCTCATGGGGATTTTATCATCCGGATAGTAGGCGGCATGCAACATGCAATTTCCGTCTCCAGTTCCAGACGGCCTCCTCCCGCGGCAAAAGGTAACGGCGTCCATCAGCAGGACGGCAGCGTCATTCATAAAGTCTTTCTTTGTGTCGATGTTAATGTATGCCTTGACGGTGAGGGATTTTCCGACGCCGTCCATGGAGTAGGATTTGCTGTCTTCCTTGCTCTCTCCACTTCGCGCAGGATGGAATGATAGGTGTTAAAGAGTTCCCTCGTCTCTTGCACGGTCCCAGGGCCAGAATTCCGCATAGAGAACATCGGTGTGCGAGGTGTTTGCCTGTTCATTTCCCTGTGCACCGACCGGATTGAAGGAGAGGTATTTTTTCGAGTGCTTTTTGGCTGCGTTCAGGAAGCTGCGGTAGGTTTTGCTTGACCAGGTAAATCGGTTTTCCGTCTTCGTCATATCCCAGGGGACCTCCGGAAGCATCTGTCATCTCACCGAATTCGCCGATGGTATCGCCATGCCACCCGTCAAAGTCAAGGATTTCAGCGCCCGGTTTTCTTTTGCAAAGATGTAGGTCTGCCATTCGGGATTCAGTGGATTGACAAAGTAAAGATGGCCATTGTGAGAAGGCGAGTCGCCCCTATGGTGAAATAGAAGGGTCCCGTTCCTTTGGATTTCCTTCTTTGAAAAAAAGAGGCGCCAGCAACAGGCGGGAGTCTCTCTTCCCTCCTTGTCCGTAAAAAAAGAATCCGTTCCGGCGTAGATCATATTGTAGGCCATATTCACCATCTTCTTCTTTTGGGCTGCTTTTATATAACGCAGCAGGGTGTCTACATGGATGGTTCTGCCCGACCAGTCCGTCCAGTCGGAAAGATGGTCTTTGCTTACGGAATCAGGGAAGCGGTTCATGGTGCAGGTGGTGCCAGTCGTAGTATTCGATGACATTGATATGATAACGATTCATCTGTGCAATCATATCCTCTGCCGGCAGGGAGGGGCCGTAGTCACAGACATAGCCGTACCTGGGGAATTTGACAAAGGAGGAGGAAACGTCGATCGCACAGGTGTCTTTTGCAAGCACCTCGCCCGCTTCGTCCACTACCTGGATCCTCACCAGATAGCCGGTGAAATCCGGATCCGGCGCAGGAAAAAGAACCTGCACTTCTTCGCCCTGCCTGGACAGGAGTTTCGTTTGGAAGCTGCTCACCTTTTTCGTGATGGAAGAGCAGCGTCTCCCAGGGCGAGGGATTCCACAGGGACATTTGCCTGTTCAATTTTTGCAGGATATCGTTACGGTTTCTTTCGGGGCATACAGGGCTTTGTCGCTTCCGATGATCCGAAAGGAGAGCTTCTGCTCTGTGGTGTGCTGACTGCATTTTGATTTCCTCCGTACATCCTCCCATCACGAGCGCAAAGAGAAGGCCTGTGATGGTCAGGATTTTTGATTCTATTTGTTCTCATGTGGCAGATGGGTCCTTGTTTTTTTACAGCTGGCGCGGTACTCCCCTGGGGGTCATGCCGTTCACCTTGATAAAAAGATCCGTGAAGGCGCGCAGATTGGGGAAACCGCTTTCTTCCGCGATTTTGGTGATGGATAAAGAACTGCGCTCTAACAGATAGCTTGCATGTCCGAGGCGGATGGAAGACAGATAATATTTGAAATTCCTTCCCGTCTCCCGATAAAAAGTTTGGAGAAATAGGCACTGGTAAAAACCGAAGTGGGAGCTGACATCCTTTAATTGCAGGTTCTCCATATAATGGGCATGGACGTAATCGGTAAAAAGGAGCCGTTCAGTTCTTTCGAAGGTCTGTCTCCGTCTCCTTGTGGCTGCTTTCTTCTTTCTCCGATAAAAGAAGGCTGAAGATGGAAAGGACACAGCTGTTCATCCCGATCACCCGGTTCGCCTTTTGCGATAGAGAATGCAGATAGAGGTGGTAGAGCAGCTTCAGATTTCCTGTCGGTGCGGATCCACCTCTTCTTTGGAAAAAGAAGGAGAGCCTCCCGTTTCCGATTTCTCCAATAGATGCGGATATATTCCTCTGGAATCAGAACGGCGAAGCCGAGATAGTCCTCGGTCACCTCATAAGAGGTATGAACGACATTAGGGATTGATCAGGACGAATTCTTCCGATTCGATCAGACAAACCTCGTTCCCTGATGTGATTCTCCAACTTTCCGTTGATGCAGACGTTGAATTCGTAACTGCTGTGCCAGTGAGGAAGCGGCCTACTGGTGTTGAGCTGCTTTTCCGTCTCAATGAGTCTGGAGTGAAATACCTTGCAGAAGCAGTTGCTCTCGAATGACCTGTTCATACTCTATCAGTTCCATCTGTTTTGACCTCTAGTTCCTGATTGAATCCCCCAGGGACTTCTGCCGAAAAGCCCGAAGATATTGCTGTTCGAAAAACAGGACTATGATATCATTACACCTTAATCTGCACAACTTTGAAAGACATTTAACCAACTAAGGATAAAAAAATTGCACAAAAATGACAAAAAGCCCTTGGCAGGTGGGGAGAGGAAAAGGCAAAATCAAGATAGATCAAAGTGACGTAGATAGAAAATGATGTATCCGTGTTTCAAGGAGGTGAAATGAAAAAGAAAAGTTTTGTCCGGTATCATGGCGGCAATGGTTGCGACCGGTCTTCTCGCCGGCTGCGGAGGAAGTGCGCAGAAGGCGGATGAAGGGAAGAATGTGCCTGCAGCTGCGACAAGTGCGGATGCTGCCGGTGGTTCGTCTAACAGCCAAACGGCTTCTTCCTCAGATGAAATTGCCTACAACGGGGACGAGGTAACGATTACCTATTGGCATACGCATTCGGATGCGGAAGAAGAGGTTCTGACTGATCAGATCATTCCGGCATTTTGAAGAAAAGTATCCGAAGATTCATGTGAAGCCGTTCGTATGCCTTATGACGGCCTGATGCAGCAGATCATCACGAGCATTTCCTCATCCACAGGCCCGGATCTGATGAGAATGGATATCATCTGGGTGCCGGAGCTTGCAAAAATGGGGGCGCTGGAAGCGGTGGATGATCTGGACGGTTTTGCAAAGCTAAAGGATACCCTGTACGAAGGCCCCTGCAGACGAATTTTTATGATGGCAAATATTACGGATTGCCGTTAAACTACCAACTGCCTCTCCGGCGCCTGGAGCAAGCCACTTATGGAGCAGCTGGGAATCAAGGAGCTTCCCAAAACCTATGATGAAGTGCTTGCATTAAAGGACAAATTAAAGAAGGGACAGTATCTGATCGCCTGCGAAGGCCCCAATCCCTGGTCCATGGCTCCGCTTTTCTCCTCGCTGGGCGGCGTGTATACCAATGAGGATCACACGAAGGCAAGCGGCTATCTGGATAGTGAAGCCAGCATTAAGGCGATGGAAAACCATCGTGAAGTGGTACGACGAAGGCATCATCGGCCCCCTGCATGAACGGCGAAAAAGCCCGATGCGGCCAACGGTCTGTATGACGGACAGTATCTGTTTTCCTATCAGGGACCCTGGTTCTATTCCAATGACGATGAAAGCCAGATCGCTAGGTGCAGGACGGACTGCTGCCCGCAGGAGAAGCCGGTTCCTGACCGTAAACGGCGGAGAAGACCTCGTCATCTTCAAGGGAAGCCAGAAGAAGGAAGCATCCTGGGTTTTTGCCAGATTCCTGATGAGCGATTTCGCACAGAAAGCGCAGGCTGTAGGCAGCGGACATTTGGTGCCTACAGTGAAGACGGTGGCGGAGAGCGAGGAAGTCAAGAATACCCTCACATGGAAACCTACTTAAAACAGTTGGAAGGCGCGGTACCGAGAACGCCTACACCGGTTTGGGAAAAGATGAGTGACAAGCTGACGGTCGCATTCACAAGCTGCCTCCTGCATGAAGACAAGCCGCAGAGTGCTTTTTCAAAAGGCGGCGAAAGAAATCGATGCCCTGCTTGCAGAGGGTGGAAAAATAAGACAGCTGCGTAACAAGTTAGAAGCGGCTGCATGGGAAGGTGGACGCATACACGGCGACGCAATGTAAAAAGACAGCTGTGGATTCAGAAACGAGAACAACAGAGGACGGAAGGAGGTGGGAACTTTTCGGGAAGTTTTTCGCAGAAAAGTTCCCACTCTTCCAATAGGGAAATCTTTTATGGACGGAAGAAATCAGTTAGTGAGAAAACGCTTGGAACGAGGGATGAAGGAGTGGATCGCGGTCCTTCCCTTCCTTTCGGTAGGAACGGTGCTTTTTGTGGTCTTTGTCCTCTATCCTCAGATCAAAAAAATATCTACATATCACTGACCAATTACAGCATTATGCCCGGGGCGGACAATCGGTTTGTGGGGCTGGAAAATTACAAACGAATCTTCGAAGGCATGCACGAAAAAGGTTCGGATGCCTATTTTTTCTGGATGGCTTTTCGCAACAACGTGCTGGCGATCTTGATTACGGTGCCGGGGCAGCTCATCCTGGGGCTACTCGCCGCGGTCCTCATTCACAGTCTGCGCTTTGGAAAAACATCTACAAGGTTCTCCTTTATATCGCAGTGATCTGCGACTGGGTCGTGTTCTGCAATATCGTGGACTATATTTTTCAGCCGGATAACGGGAGTCTGGTCAACTACCTTCTCACCAGTATCGGCCTTTTGAAGGAACCGGTGTCCTGGTTAAAAAACACCTGGACCGCCAATTTTGTGATCTGGTTCTGCTCGATCTGGAAGGGCTTCGGCTGGGTCATGATCATCTATACCGCCGGGCTGCAGGGAATTCCGCAGGACAGATACGAAGCGGCCAAGGTGGACGGGGCAAACGCACTCCAACGCTTTTTTTACATCACGCTGCCCGGACTTCATGCCACCACTTTCTACCTGTTAATCAATCTGATCAACGGAGCCATGAATATCTTTATTCAGGTCTTCCTGTTAACCAAGGGGGATCCGATCGGTTCGACGGATGTGGTCATGGATTATATTTACAGACGCGCCTTCAATTATTTTGAATTCGGCTATGCGGCCGCTTCTGGACTCGTCATGGGCGGCGTTGTGTTTGTCCTGTCCATGGCTCTAAAAATATCTGCGCTACGGACAGGACGATTAAGGAGGATCATGATGAAGAGAAAACAAAACACCATGCAATTATGCATTCACCTGGTACTGATCTTTATTTGCATCCTCAGCCTGTTGCCGTTTTTGTCCATGGTTTCGACTTCTTTTATGAAGGTGAAGGGAGTGCTGCCCGATGAGCCGATTCTTTTGCCGAGGCTTCCCTTTATACCCAGAACTATGTGAAGGCCTGGGTGTCCAATCACTTCCAGACCTATTTCGTCAATACGATTGTGGTGTCCTTCGGCGGTGTGGTAGTCAATCTTTTGGTATCACTGACCATGGCCTATTCCTTTGCACGTTTCAAATTTCCGGGAAAAGAGTGGATGTTCAACCTCCTTTTGCTGACCATGATGATTCCCGCGCAGCTGGCCATGATCTCGCAGTATACGGTTTTAAACAGGCTGAAACTGATTGATGATTACAAAGGAATCTGGCTCCTGTGGGGAGGTACCTGTGTGGCGGGAAATACCTTTTTACCGGGGCTTCTTTGAATCGGTTCCGAGAGAGCTGGAAGAGTCCATGTATCTGGACGGCGCTTCAGGTTGCAGACCCTTCTTCACTGCATCATTCCTCTGAGCAAGCCCGCCATCGCTACCCAGCTGGTCTTTGCCTTAAACGGCTACTGGTCGAATCTGTTCGACATCTTAACGTTTACCAAATCGACCGGCAAGAGGACGCTCTCCGTCGCTCTCCAGTTATTCAGAGGACAGTACACCACAGATTACGGAAGGCTCTTTGCAGCCAGTACGATCGTGATTCTGCCCTAACCTTCTGCTCTTTGTGATTTTCCAAAAAGCAGTTTATGAGACAGGGACTGACGGAAGGTGCAGTCAAGGAGTAAAGAGGCGGCACCATCGGGGCGATTCGAATGGTTTTCGCAGGAAAAAACGGCCGGGCAGGGAGAAAACAGTACGGTCTTGCGGGTAGATCAGCGAAAAAGATGAACGGGGAAGGACAGGAGATGGGGATCAGGGAGATGAGGATCAAGAAGATGGAAATCAAGGAGAAGGAGATCGGGGAGAAGGAAATCGAGGAGAAGGAGATGGGAGAGCAGGAAGAAAACACAGCCCGTACGTACGGAATCGGGGTCGTGAAGCTGGGGAAAAGAAACGAAGAGGAAGGAAGTCGGAAGGAGACATCTGCTTGCGGGGAAGCAGAAGAGGTGATCCTGGATACCTTCTATAGTGCAGGGGGTAGAGAAACGATTGTAAAAAAACAAAGGCGGGACTCTCCTATGACAGGGAAAATCTCTATGTTTCTCTGACCTGCTTTGAGGACGCTCCCAGGGTTTTACGGCCATCGGACGGCAACCGAAACGAAATGGAGTGGATGAAGAGAGACGACCTGGTGGAAGTGGTTCTGGCTTCGGGTACGTTTTCACAGAGGGATTACTGCGTCTTTCGTGTGCGCTCGTCCGGAGAGGGAGAAGCCCATAGGAGAACGGTATGACCTACCACGGGGGATCATGCCATCCTGGATGACCAATTTACAGAAAAACGAGGCGAAGATCACGGAGATTCCATCCGCTTCCTATCAATGCCAGGTGAAAGAGGAAGAGAAGAAGTGGAGCGCAAATCTTACGCTTCCATGGGAGCTGTTTGGCGGATATCCGGGGAGGGGCTGCTCGTTTCCAGATCTACCGCAAGAAGAACCAGACCAATGAGGTGCTTGCTTTAACCTCTGGATCTCAATTCCAATTATGAAAATAAATTCGATTATGATCGGAGACCTTTCTGGAGGCTTATCTTGGAGGAGAGGCAGGAGTGGAGTATGCAAACTGTGCCTGTGTCATCCTTCCCAGCGGCATCATGCACTGGCAAGGCCTGCCACCCTGCAATGGCCTTCTTCCGCGTGTCGCAAGAAAAATTCGGCGCTTCAGAAATCGCAGGAAAAACGACAGAGGCAAATCTGGCGGATCGGATTGTCACCTTGCAAAGCTGGCAGGATGTTCTGATTTTAGAGGAGCGGATTTTTCCGAATTCCAGGTGCGAGAACTCTTTTCCCAAAGGTGGATCCCTGGGTTCGAGAGACGGCTTTGCAACGAAAGCCCTGCGCAGAAAGAGGATATGCGGGAGAGCTTGCCTTGTCCTGGACGAGTTGCTCTCTTATTACAAAACCTTCACCGCCTGGTGGTATGCGGACGGAACGCTGGGGAATGCGGATGAAGACAATTGGGATGAATTTGCCCTGCTACGGGAAGTGAAAGAAGGGAGAACAGGGGTTTTGACCGATCTTTCTAACAGACGGTAAGGAAGTAGAGTGCAACCTTCTGCCGCAGAAGAGGAGACCCGTTTTTATGTAGGAAAAGAGGGAGATTACAAGAGCACTGCGGTGCCGTTTCGGCTACTTTTATCCAAAGAAGAAGCCACTGTAGAGACAAAAGCATAGCGAGGATCACGATTCGTTCGGGAAAAACTGGGAAATCCGGATCGATCAGAAATTTGTCCTAAGCAAGAGAATCTCCGTCTGTACCAGAGCAGCGGGGAATTTGCCTTTGATATCAGGCAGCAGCTTCGCCCTGACGAAAATGGTTTATGGTTTTTGGGGAGCGGTTTGATGCAGTCAACCAGAGGGGAAGGTGCTGACCCTCTGGCAGAGAGATGCCTTTGAGGGCTGCGGTTGTTCCATCGGCAACCAGTCGTACAAGAATGTCTCTTTCTTCCACTCGACGGCAGGATATGCGCTCTTTATCAACAGTTTTTACCGCATCCGCGTGAGACGCCGGGAAGGTGTACGAGGGTCTTCGGATTTCACGATGGGAGATAAGACCGACTTTACCGTCTTTACGGGAACGGTGCAGAAAACATGGAAGACTTACGCTGCTTACCGGAAAACCGCTTCTCCCGCCGGATTGGGTGTTTGAACCCTGGGCAGGCGGCGGGTGGGCAGGTGGATGGACAGGGCCAACCGGGGACGTGGTCAAAGAAATGGAAGGAGTTCTGAGATCGGTTCCGGAATCTGGACATCCCTCACTCCGGTTTGTATGCAGAGGGTGCCGGGTGGCGGTTCGGCGATCGTTATCACAAGGAGGAGCCTTACCAGATCGCAGATTTTGCGCATCAGAGAGGAATCCGTGTTTTCTCATGGCGGTTTTCGCATATCGATGAAGAGGACGCTTCTATCTGCCGGATTGTCAAGGAAGAGCTTCCCATTACCAGAACACCCGGTTACGGGGGAAAAAGAAAACTGCCGTCAGAGATTGATTTTTCCCACCCCAGGGCGATGGAACTCCTGGAGGCACAGTGGAAGGACAGGATGGATGCCGGAATGGACGGCACCATGGTGGATTTTCGGGAAATCACACCGGATGAGGCCCTCTTTCTTTGACGGAAGAAGAGGCGATGAGGATGCACAACGCCCTATGCGGTGGAATATACGAGCCTATCGCCAGCTTTTCACGAAATATAGGGAGAAGACCATGTGCTGTATTCAGATCGGCTTCCGTCACGCACGCAGCACTACGCCTGCCAGTTCGGAGGATCAGCTTTCCGGTTTTCGAGGTCTTACCTACTCCATCAACGGAGGATGACGGCAGGGGAGCTTCGGCCTTCCCTTCTGGGGGTGGATGCCGGGCAGGGTGACGGACTCTGCGATGAGAATCTTATCTGCGGTGGACCGAGTTTGCCGCCTTCTGCCCGATCATGCGCTATCACGGAACAAGACCGAGGGCCTTGGATTTATAGCGACTATGCGGTAAGATTATACAGATATTACGCATGGTTCGGGAAAATCTTTGCCCTACAGCATAGAGACGGAGAAAAGGCACACCGGACAGGAATGCCGATGATGCGACCGCTATCGATGATGTTCCCGGAGGACGAGAGGGCAAGAGTGCAGGGGATGAGTATCTGTACGGGGATTCCCTTCTGGTGGCGCCGGTGCACGAAGAGGAAGAGAGAGAAATTTACTTCCGAAGGGCAGATGGGTGAACCTCTTTGACTTTCAGGAAAAGGGTTTCCGGTCCGAAAACACTGGTCAAAAGTGCCGATTTCCAGATTCCGGTCTATGTGAGGAAGGTGCTTTCCTTCCTCTTTTCTTAAACGGCGATCTGCACCTCGGGGAGAGCCTGACCTATGAAAAAGAAAAAGTCATGCTGATTTCGCTTCCTGCAGAGGAAGAGAGAAGCAGCTCCTATCAGGCGGAGGGGGATCGCCTGATTCAGAAGACAAAAGAGGGCATCCACATCTTGCTCAGGCAGGCAAGGGATCTTCATTATGTCATTCTGCTCGGACTCTCTCAGATGGAAGATGCCGGGGCGAGATCTCCTCTTCGGAAAGTGACTTAACCGGGGAGGACGATCCAAAAGCAGTTCTATGCATAGGGAGAATTCTCTGCGATCGAGGTGAACGGAAGGACATTAGAAGAGCGTCCTCCGTGAATGATCTGCGTTACAGGGAAAGGCTTCTATCTGCGAGAGACGGCTCCGTGGTTCTTAGAGTCATGCCGGAAGAGGAAGTGTATATTTTTGGAAAAAGTGAAGCAGGAAGTACGTATTTTGGCGGAACGGGAGAAACGCGGGAAGTACAGAATTTGCGGAACAGGGAGAAGCAGGAAGTACGGATTGACGGAAAAGGATGAAACAGGAAGGATAAGGGAGAACACATGAATTTTGAAAGGCTGACCACTTATTTGGATGAACTGCAGGAGAGATACGGCGTTCCCGGTTCGGATCTTCTTGTCACGAAGAATCAGGAGAGATCTATGGACATCTGACGGGATATCGTGATTATGAGCACAAGGAAGCGACGAAGGAAAAATCAGCTCTACCGCCTTTTTCCGCAACCAAGGTCATTACCATGATTGCGGTCATGCAGCAGATCGAGGCAGGAAAGATCGGACTTTATGATGAATTGCAGAAGTTTTTACCGGAATACGGCACTCTGTATGTGGTAGATGAGAGCAAGGATTACGGCTGGGGAAACTGGCCGGACCTCAGTGCCCCCTGCCACCTCTCCCATAAACCTATCCGAATCATCGATCTGATGACGATGACGGCGGGACTGAATTACAATACGGAGCCTCCGACAGGATGTCCCTTTCAGAAGACAAAAGCATCGCCAGGAAAAAAGGAAGCGCAGATGAAGGGATCACCGGGAGAGACCTTGACGCAGAAAGGTGATGCGTGCGGCGGCGCAGATGCCGTTACTCTTTGAACCCGGTACCCACTGGGCTTACGCCTTGCGCATGATGTGCTGGCGGCAGTGGTGGAAGTCGTTACCGGGCAGAGGTTTAGCGACTACCTGGAGAGCATATCTTTTTGCCTTCAGGTGCTTCGATTTCACCTTCCATCCGAATGCGGAGCAGGGAGAAGAGGATGGCAGCCCTTTACGTTTCTGGGAACGGCACGAAGGAGATGCTGCCTTGCACAGACTCTCTGTGCTCGGTCTGCGTATGCTTTCCCAGTTTGAGAGCGGTGGCGGCGGCCTGATCGGTGGCGTAGAAGGCTGCAGCAAGGTGATTGCAGCTCTGGCAAATGGCGGCGTGACCGGGGAGGGGAGACTCACCTGAAGAAATCCATCCGCCTCTTTATGACGCCTTATACGAGCGGAGAGTTGCAGTTGGATTTCATGAAGATGCAAAAGTTCGGTTACAGCTATGGACTGGGAGTCAGGGTCTTAACAGAGAAGGGAAGTTCCAGATCCCTCTCGGTGAATTCGGCTGGGATGGCGCTGCAGGTGCTTACGTGCTCATCGATCCCATCCATCATCTGACGATCTTTTATACGCAGCATACGCTGATTTTACGACGCCGTCTTCACGGAAGTTCATCCGAGAATCCGGGACCTGGTCTACGAGGCACTGGAAGATTGAAGCGGTATCAGGGAGGGCTAATGGTTTGCCCTCCTTTTTCATTGTTCAAGAGAATTCTCAAGATCATCTGCTGCGCTGTCTATAAAGAAATCTATATGATATTTCTCTCAGCTTCAGGATATTTCTGTGCTACCATACGAAGATTTAATCAATTCGCTGCTTTTTGTTTTTGCAATGATTTCATCAAAAACTTCACTGAGCCATTTTTCTTCTCTTGTCAAGCAGTTTATTATATTCATCTGATATTTTTGACGTACGATTACCTCTTCTTTTCTTCAGTATTTTGATTGATTGGAATCAGGAAATACCGTGGAAATTTTTCCCGTTTGTTCAAAGCTTAACATCGACCTGTACACCTTTATATGTACCATAAATAGCCTGGCCGTCTTCAGGATGACGATTACCCTTCAATCCTGCACATGTTCTCCAGCCCGGTGAATATCCTTTTTCACCCCATGATTCCGGAATCAAACTTGTCCTGTTCCTGTACGTTTTTAGGATCTTTGTGCCCAGGGATATTTCCGACTCGAACACCGTTACTATACGTTTTGACGATATTAAAATTTAATTCCTTCCTTCTTTAAAATATCCATCAGCCTGTCCATGGCCACGGTTTTAGTTTGGAAACATGGTGCCCCTTGGATGTATAAGTAAAAGTGCCTTCATTGTAGGAAAAAAAGTGGAGGATTACTATACGCCACATGTGGTTTCACTTTTGATATCGGAGATGATTGTCGAGCATTGAAAGGGAAGGGACAAGATCAAAATCGATGACCCAACCTTCGGGTTTCGTGTCATAATAATGACAGTGGCAAATAGTCCTAAAAAGGGTTCTGGATAGCTTTATCAATGTCTGAAACACGGGGATATATGAACCTTAGCATTCTCTAGAGTGATTTTTTGGGAATCAATTGCAGTAAAGAGCGCTAAGGTAGAAAGGATACGATGAATAATGAATTCAAATTATTTGAAGGAAATCAAATCCGCTCCGTTTGGGATAATGAAAAGGAAGAATGGTATTTCTCAATCATTGACATTCTAGGTGCTTTGACTGCAAGTGAGAATCCGAGAAAATATTGGAGTGTTCTAAAAACTCGATTAAAAAATGAAGGAAATGGGTCAGCTACAATTTTGTAGCCAACTGAGATATAGATCCGGAGCTCACGATTGATCGTGCCTGAAACCTATTTTAAGGGAAGGGTACTCACGGGAGTGGATGAACCAAGACTTCAGGCAATTCAGGGTAAGAAAAGAGCTTATAGACGCTTGGCAGGATCATGGAATAAAAAGAAGGCATGGAATAAGCCATGCTTACCAGCGAGATTTCCTAGCCCTAGTTCGGGATGACCACAAGAGAATATAAAGACGATAAAGGATTGAAAAAACAAAACCTGCGAGACAATATGTCTACTACAGAGTCACTTCTCAATAATAAAACAAGCGAGGATTTGTCAAATTACAAACTGAATATCATGAGTGAAGATATTGGAGTATCAAGGAGAAATGGCTTGAAGGCTGAAAATAAAGAGCAGATATTGGATGCTTTTGGTGAGGCATTTATTGCTTTGCATTTTCTAAAATCAACTTTCTAACGAAAAATATTCATATGCTATGGGAATTGCAGTATAAAGGCGAGGAATACAAAATGGATAAAAGGAAAAATATATTAGAAGCGTGGATTATGGTGGAACATCTCTCTGAGGGAGATATTAAGCTAAGAGACAAGATGTTGAAAAAGCTGGAGATTCCAAAGAGATTATTATTCTTTGCTTAACGAAGAAATGCAAGGTCAAAATTTATCAAACGATAAGGGTGGGGATTGTAGCTGTATTTTAATACCCTATCCATTTTCCACTGTGATTCAATTACTAAGAGAAGAAATTTAATCTTTCGGAAAACCTATGATGAGGCATCTGTAGGAGATAAGTTTTCCTTCTTTGTATTTTGATAAAGAACTAAAACTTCAAGGAGATATGACATTTTTCACAGCCAGTTATTATATCTTGCAAAACAATAGCATTCCTCAAGAAAAGATTTTTGAGATTTTTGAAAAGGAAACAAGGAAAATATGAACGAGTATTTTCGCCTGCCCTGAAGAAGAGATATAATGCGTTAATAAGGCTTTTTGCAAAGCTTTTGAATCAATACTCGATTCAAAACTGAAAAAGTAGAGATGAGAGTCTTGAAGAACCTGGAAACGGATGCCATGAATCTGCATTCTTTTATTGATGCAGTTTAGAAGAAAAGACAAGAGGCGTTCAAACAAAACTTAGATTCTTATCTTTCAGGGAGATATGAAGAAAGAATTAATCTGAATAGTAGAAAGCCAATACACAGGATTTTCAATCCGATGGCATTTTGAAGAAATCTTACGAGCTAAAAATTATCCGCTTTCGCGATTCCGGCTAATCCTAAGTTTTCACTCTTTGATGCAGCAGCTTGCAGTGAACTTAGCTATTCAAGATAACAATGAGAAAAATCAGCGTCAAACGGCCCTCCCGGAACAGGAAAGACAACTTTATTGAAAGATGTCTTTGTAGAGTGTACTTATTGAACAGGCATATGAAATTGCAAAATTAGCAGATAAAAGATCTCAGTAAAAATGGATAGGTTTGAACTATTGACAAGGCCTATATTGCTGTGGTACCAGCGTAATAGCAGAGAAGGAAATTATTGTCGCAAGTTCAACAACGGTGCGGTTCAGAATATAGTGAAAGAACTTCCGCTTATCAATGGGGGTAGATGAATCGCACTGTGGATAAACTGCGAGGATGCAGATTATTTTGGGAAATATCAGACGCTCAATCTTCTATGGAATGGATAAAGAGAGGAGTCAGACTATGTTGAAAAGCCAGCTACACCTTGTGAAGATGAAAAATATGGGGATTGATTTTTCACTGAGGGTGGCAAGAAAGAGAGAATATGGTGGGGATTATCACGGTGATTAAAACATGTGGAAAACTACTTATATAAATCTTATGAGTCCAATAGCGATATTTATGCTCGGTTTTAGAACAATACCGAGAACAATGTAAATACAAAGATGAAAGACAAAGGATCAGCGAAAGACCAGGCAGAACTTTTGCATCTACAAAAGGAAACAGAAACTTAGATGTGTCCAGCTTGAAAAAGAGAAAAGAACTAGAAGATGAATTCAAGGCTTTTAAGGAAAAGAATGATGCGGAAAGTGAGGCTGATAGAACAAGAGTCATCCAAGATAGAAGATAAGATGACTAGTTTTCCAGATCATAATGAAAAATTCTTAAAGAAAAGAATATCTCATCAAGCGATACAAGCATTACAACTGCAAAAACCATCGTGGTTTCAGTTTGCAACAAAAGAATTTAAAGAAAAATGCGTTGTTTTCTAAGGAACTGTTAGAACTGTGATAGGAAAAAGGCTGATTAGAATATTCCAATTTGGGAAGGTAAAGACTGTTACGAAGCATTGAAGAAAATGAAGAAGCTATATTTGTAGAGAGAGAAAATGACAGAATTATTCAATCAGAATAAGAAAGTCAGAGTACTATCTGACAAGATTAATAGCTCTCTATGAGGACTGGAGAGGCCGGTTCCAGAGACTGGATATATATAAAGAATATGATGCACTTCAATTAAGCAATCCATGGTTTGATGAAGAGTACAGAGTATTGCAGTCTGGATTGTGTTGAGGCGTTAAAAGTCAGGAAGCAGTTTTTATATGAAAACAGAAAAAGTATAAAAAGCTGCACATCTTATCTGGAGTAGACAGAAGGAATACTTAGAAAAGAAACAAGTCATAAGCATGGCATGGAACTGGATCAATATGGTCATTCAGTGATTGGCTCCACCTTTGCCAGCTTCTCAGAATGTGTGAAATCTCGGAGAAGGTTCTTTGGGGTACTTGTTTGCATGTGGAGGCAGGCCCAGGCACTCACAGGCTGCTGTTGGTGCAATCTTTAGAAGCAGACGAGCGATGGTTGTAGGAGTCCGCTCAGATAAAACATGCTACTACTTTGGATCCGTCAATCCTCGCTATGTTAGGAAAGCATTATGGGAGTATCTAATAAAATATCTATCAGACTCTACTTCAGTGCAAAAACACTTATAGATGGATCAGTAAATTCGGTTTCTATAAAGACGAGGATAACTGGATTGGAATTCCACTTTGGACATTGACAGATGTAAAAACCCTATGTTTAATATTTCCAATGCCATTTCCTACGGTGGTAACATGGTGGTGCAAAGTACATGCTGTCCCAGGAAAAGCATCTTGGTATGATGTGAAAGGAAATGCTACTGATAAATATGTGAAAGAACAGGAGACTTCCTTAAGGAAAAATATCAGGAGTTAATAAAAGCAGAATCCTAATATTGTCAATAAAGGAGAAAAAGACCTGATTTATGTCATCTCCCATTTAGAAATGTAGCATATCGAGTTATCACGAAAACTCAGAAATTAATTTTACCAGATATGGCAAGGATGGAAGCAGCAACATTGGAACAGTCCATACCTTTTCAAGGAAAAAAGCCGATATAGTCTTTTTGGTATTGGGATGTGACGAAAAAAGACAGAGGTGCTGCTAACTGGGCAGTTGGAACGGATCATCCTAATATTATGAATGTGGCAGCCACAAGAGCGAAAGAAGAGTTCTATATTATTGGAGATCGTAAACTGTATAGCAGCATAAACAGTGAGTAATAAAATCAAACCAATAAAGTGTTGCAAGAGTTTAATAGTGTGGAAAATGCATAAGCACCCTTTTGATTAGAGTCAAGTTTCGAAACGTGTTCCATACAGATCGGATGCTCGAGTAAAGGGAAAACTTGAAGCAAGCTCTTCTAATGAAAGCGATGTTTGAGGAGTCCTAAGTGCAACCTCAAACGGAAGAGGCGCAGGAATATAGACCATACATGTTCACGAAAACAATAGGTTGAGAGTTATCCTTGTGGATGTACCAAGCCAATCAACAGGAACCCTCTTTCATGGATTATATCACAAACCGAAGCGGATGACAACTGGCATTCAATCAGTCAATGAATGTCTTACAGCAAAAATCTTTTCTCCAGGACAGTTTGTAAAAGCTGCCTCGAACAGGATATCTTCTATTAAGGATCTCTGCGGGAAACCGCAAAAATCTTTAATAGGAGGTGCTATATATGGAAATTAAAAGAGATCACTATCTGAATACACTCATCAGTAAGAAGCAACGTCTTATTAAAGTCATCACCGGTATGCGCAGATGCGGCAAATCATATCTTCTCTTCGCTTTTCAAAAGGAGCATTTGCTGTCAAAGGGCGTAGAGGAGGATCACATCATCGAGATTGCTTTTGATGCTTTTGAAACAAGAAGTATGCGATCGCCTGATGTGTTGTATCCGCATTTGAAAGAGCAGATGAAAGATGATGCGATGTATTATGCTGTGACGGATACTACAGCTGCTGGATGAATTTGAATCTATTCTCAATAGCCTGATACGCATGAAAAATGTGGATGTATATGTACCGGAAGCAATGCCCGTTTCCTTTCCAAGGATGTCATTACTGAGTTCAGAGGCCGTGGCGATGAAGTGAATATGTATCCTTTAAGCTTGCTGAATTCATGTCAGTCTATCAGGGACAAAGCAGGACGGATGGAATGAATATATGCTCTATGGATATCCGTTTGGTACTTACGTTTACTACTTCGGATCAGAAAGTGCGTTCTGAAATCTCTTTGAGAAACCTATATTTCGAGATATCGTCGGCAGCATAATATTCGCAACAGGGCGGAATTAGAGGAACTTTTGAATATTCTGTCCTCGGCGATCGGTTCTCTGACCAATCCGGAAAAACTGTCAGCGATCTTTCAAACGGTTAAGAAAAAGAAGATGAGCAATGTGACCATTAAACGGTATATTGATTATCTCTGTGATTCCTTCCTGATTGACAGCGCAATTCGATATGATGTGAAGGGAAAGAAATACATTGATACGCCGGTAAAGTATTATTTTACGGATGCAGGGGCTTCGCAATGCCAGATTGAATTTCCGACAGATGGAAGAAGCACATCATGGAAAATATGATCTTCAACGGGTTGGAAGATGAGCTTCAGATGTGGATGTGTGTGTGATCGTGCAGTATGATACTAATGATAAAGGCAACAGCATCCGCAAGCAGCTGGAAATTGATTTTGTCTGCAACCAGGGTTCCAAACGCTATTATATCCAGTCTGCTTATGCGATTCCTGATCAGGCCAAAATGGAGCAGGAGCAAGATCTTTGATGTTGACCGAGATTTCTTCAGAGAATGATCATTAGCAAAGACACACCTGCACCGTATTACAATGAGTCCGGCGTGTTGATGATGGGTGTATATGACTTCCTGCTGAATGATAACAGCAGGAAACTAAAAGCGTATCACAGTCTGAAAGGGTGTCGCAGATAAGCATCATGGATGAGGACAGAGTGCCTGAGCAATGATGCCACCGAGGTCAGTGCGATCCTCAAGTCGGATACGAAGATCATATCGTCGTTACAATACAGAGACAAAGGGAGATTTCAGTAAATATCAGCTGGCAGCAGAAAATCTGAGAGTCCACGCCAGCCGGATGCGAGCATAAGATTGAGGCCAATGATTATAAAGGATTACATTCTGGGCTATCATTTTCTCCTCATATCTATCCGATCAGGAAGAGCGAGTGGATTTGATACATCAGGGCTATGATGCTGGCTTCGATTCAGAAGTATGTCAATGAGGAAGCGGATGATGCCTGTCGGGCAAAAGCAATGCCCAGCGAAGCTTGTATTTTATTGCTATAAGGAGTTTACTTTTCCACCTGGCACTTGATCTGGAGCGACCGACTTCTCTGTCGATGTGCTGCACAGCCCTGTCTTCTTCGAAACCGACTGATTTCTCGCTTCGCATAGGTGTTTGAAGGTATTTTTAACACTGCAAACCGGATTATCGAAAGCGATAGCACGAAAGCAGCAAACGAGCGGTCAGCGACCTCAGTCAACTCATTCAGGAGATCATGCAGACATGCAGTCAGGACTACGGCGTCATCTGGGCTTATAGTTTATGAAATTTTATTGGATTCGTCGTCCAATGGGACAGCGAAATCTCTGCCGCCATGAAGTTTCCTTTTGCAGTGTCGGAGATGATCGCTCGAGCATTTAAAGGGAGGATAAGATCAAATCTGAAGACCCGACTTCCGGTTCGGAAGCCTTCTCATGACTGTCGACAGGACGACTGCTTAAATACATCAGAGAAGGTCATATTCGGTATTATGCACAGGAGTTGAGGCAATCACTACCTCAACAACCGCATGAATCTGGTCTGAGCGGGAGGTTCATGCCGGACGTATATTTTGGCGAGAAAGTGGAATACCCTGGAAGAGGACTGGCCTTATTTTGACGAAGGCGGACCCGCACGGGAGCTTATGATCCGCTCTGTGTGGATGCGTGGTCAGCAATCACTCCTACTCTCGCAGCGCTGGGATCCGGAGGGGAAGGAGACGGATCGGAGTGTGAGATTACAGCATCATCCCAGATCCAAGAAGCGGACTATGCTTTTCGCTTCTTCATGATTTATATCATCACCTGAAGCCGGACGGGATGGATGATCGATTGTTTCGGTACTCTTTCGAGGAGGAAGAGGAGGATTCAAGCATCTGATTGAGATAACATAGAAGCCATCCATCTAGCCTACCCGCCAATGTTTCTTTGACATCCGGCATCCCCACCATTATTATGGTGCTTCGGCCAAAAAGAAAGTACAGATGTTTTGGAATTGTCGAGTGCGATCGAGGGAACTTTGACTCAGAGGGAAGAATAACAAACGCGCGCATCCGATATTCGAAGAATCTGCAGATACTCAAAGACAAAGAGAGGCACCCTCAGGTTACTACGCGTGACTGGTCAGTCGAGGAAGAAATTCGAGATAATGATTACAATCTGAATATCCCCGCTATGATGGATTCACAGGAAGAGGCAGAGAGCTATGCATCTATGCTTCTATCGTTCAGCGGCATTCGGAAGAGAGGGTGGAGAAATTTGCGCGGTGTGGAAGGAGTTTCCCAGCCTGAAGAGCGCTCTCTTCTACCGGAGGGAGGGTGTCTCAAACTACCTGGAGGGATATAAAGAATACGTGCAGAAGAATCAAGATGTGGAGCACTATTTGCTTCATTTCGGAATGCCTTTCAGGGTTTGGGAAAGCGCAACGCCGCTTACCTGATCGAAGGCGGAAACCCTGTCCGTTCCTAAGACAGGAGATCCTCACGGCTGAAATTTTTCCGGATGTGCAGGTCTCTTTTGATCCCTATCAGGCTGTATGAGGCTCTTTGAAAGAATAATACCGGATGTAGCAGACAGAGCTGACCAGACAGGGGGATGCAGGCGATCAGCCAGGTTGACCTTCCCAATATGAGTGATCAAGAAAAGAAAAATGGAAAAAGACGTGGAAGTGCTGGGAAGGCTGGAAAAGGACATATCCTCCTACACAGATCTGGTTCAAACGCTATCTTACAGAAGAACTGTCAGAGCTATCACGAGATGAGAAAGAAGAGAAATTGGAAGAGAGTGCGGCCTCGGTCAGAGAGCTTCTGGAATCCCTCTCCGAAGAGGATAAAGAAGAGTCTTGCCAACGTGCTGACTGGAAGAAAAGGATGCCTTTGTCTTTCAAACCACAGCACAGGCGGTTTAAAGACTGCAGGAGATGCGGAAAATAATGGAGAACTCATTTCCCTACGTGAAAAGGCAGACAGATATATAACAGTGAGGAAAAGAGCTTAAAGAGCAGAGATCAAAGACAAAGGAAGATGCCTTCATTTAAAAACAGAAAGAAACGATAGAAAATCTCACGAAGGAGCAAGGAAAGAGAACTCCTCTATGACAAGTGGATTCTGCCGGTGTGAGTGGAATCGACATGCCTTCCGGTCGCTGTGCTGCAATGTTTACAAAATCTGGAAAGCCTTTCAGGAAATACAGAAACCACCATGGGCGACCTGGAAGAAGAAATCGCCGATACTTCAAAGACAGGTGGACATGCTAACGGAACTCGGTTCAGCGCAGGATATGGAAGGAATTCAGGAACTTCGCTTACTGCTTGGAGGATATTCATGAATAATCGGAAAACACCGAGAATACGGTTTAAAGGATTCACAGATGATTGGGAACAGCGTAAAGGTTGGCAGACAGCAAATATGGCTTTGCAGCTATCTGCGACGTCATTTTCAAAGGACCAGACATGGGCCGAAATGGTGGTGTTCCGTCAGGTCAAGCGATGCGTTTCTGCTTTCAACTAGGACTGAAACCTGAAAGGCCTATATCTCAGAAGGACTTTATCGAGCAGACTGGCAAACAGTCGTCTGGCAAATCCGAGCAGATGACATCCTGATGTCGACTACAGAGTGCTATTGAATACACTTAGTGGGCCGGACGATAAGCCTCTGTACTCGAGTTCAGATGCTGATCTGGCTTAAGCATGGATAAAGCATTCGGCTGATTTGACACCATTTATCTGTATACACATCTATGGTAGCAGTTTAGACAATGGTCTGCGCATTGAAGGCATGTATGCACGATAAAGATCGCTCTATTACGATGATGAACAGCTCAGAACGCACCAGTTAGTGCCATCACACGATGAGCAGAAAAGCCAGGAAATCAATTGGCTTCTGTATCCGCCTCGACCACCTTATCACCCTTCATCAGCGTAAGTTGGAAAAAGCTAAAAATAGTAAAAGCAATGTTGGAAAATTGCTTTCCGAAAAATGGTGAAAAGTTCCCAAATTTAGATTTTCCGGATTTACTGGCGATTGGGAACAGCATGCGTTAGCAGACGCGAGTAATGGCTTTGCAACCTCGCAGTACACGTATTTTAGGACCAGACATGGGCCGAAAGATGGTGATGTTCCGTTTTCAGGTCAAGCGATCGTGAACAACTTCAAGGGCAGCGAGCCTGAGAAGCATATATCTCAAGAGGTGAACTGTCGAAGCAGCTGGCAAACGAATCGTCTGGCATTACCGCAAAAGGTGACAGCTGATTTGCAGCTTCCACGATATTGGTGGAACTGTTGGAATACTGGGCGAGGATGCCGGATTAATCACCTCGTACTCGAAGATTGTCTGGCTCTAAGCATGATAAAGACGATCAGCATTCTGACAAACGTTATCTGTATGATGTTATTTCAATGGTGACACGTAAGAATATCTCGCTGAAGTATTTCGCACGGTACGATCTCACTAGACGATTGAACAGGTGATACATTCTCAAAACAGGAAGTTATGGTGCCATCACATGCCTGAACAGACCACTCAGTAGCTTTCTGTATCCGCCTCGACCACCTTATCACCTATCATCAGCGAAAAGTTGGAAAAGTTAAAATCATTAAAAAGGTCTTTCTTGGAGAAGATGTTTGTTTAGGAGGAACTGCGGATGGAGCAAATCATTTTATATCATGGCAGTCTGAATCAGAAAAGTTTCAATATGGTTTGGGGCAGACGAAAAACATGACTATGGGAAAGGATTTTTATCTTACCGAGAGCCTTGAACTTACCCGAAAGAATGGGCGGTTTACAGACCGGATGAGCGAGATAGTTGGGTTCATAGAATTTAGCTTGGATATAACAGACTTAAAAGTCTTAGACTTTCAAGAGCATAATATTCTCTCCTGGCTTGCGGAGCTGATGAAACATAGAGAGGCAGCGGATTCGAAGAGATACAGAGTCTTATCCGGAAAATTTATTGAGAAATACGGAATCGAGTCGGAAACTGTAATGATGTGATTAAAGGCTGGAGGGCAAATGCTTCGTGTTCTACATTGCAAGGGAGTTTGTCCGGGATAATAATGATGTTGAAATTCTGGAAGACTCTTGTCTTTACGAGGCTAGAGGATTCAATGCTGTATCAAATCCGGAACGCGCCTATAAAACGACGGAAATAAAAGAGGCTGCAATCTGTGTAGATTTTCAGGAATTCAATGAAAAATATAATGCGAGAGATGTCAGTGCAAGAGAAAAAATGCGCAAACTGGCGGATTCCGATGCAAATAAGGTTACGAATGTATTTAGTACGATCCTAGAGCATACCTCATACATAAATCGTCGATGGAGAAACCTGACCAACGGACTGGAAATTAGGGCGTACCATGGATTTGAAACCTAGTTCAAGATTTATATTACACATATAAAAACATTACAAATAATACATAATAGATTATATAGAATTGTAACTATAATGATGATTGAGAAAAGAATTAGAAAAGAGTATTTGCTTTTATCTTGCAATATCTGAACATAAAAGAAAGATGGACTGAGATACCTGACTACGGGCAGAAGATTTATAAAACAGAATATGAGCAGTTTGGCTTTTTATCTTATAAAGCTTCCTTCTGCGATTGATAGTAGAGGTACTGTATAAAGAAAAAGCTGCTATGAAAGAGAACTTTGGGTACCGGTCGCTTTCTGGTTTGAACTCTTCGAAAGAATATAGAATGCATCGTGAGCATCACATCCCTTATGATGATTCACGACGGATTTGTTGCCGTTTTTGAGAATCCTTTTTGTGAAAGAAGTTTACTGGGGCGGAAGGAAGTGCTGCACTGCAATTAACAGCCCAATGCGCAGATGATTTTACTTTATCTGCTGTATAATAAAACAAGCTGATTATACGAAGATTGGGTAATACTTGGGCTGGATCCGTCTATATAACAAGAGGAACCAAAGAGCTTGTTTCCAGGGGTTGTGCAGAGAAAGAAAAGGAAGAAGTGTCAGTGGGGCTTACAATTGACTCCAAAAGAGTTGTTTTAATATGCATAGCTCAATACTTTCCAGCCCTGTTCGGATGTAATCTATATGAGAAAAACAGAAGATGTGATAGGACTTCCAAAACTGGATTTTTGCATATCTGAAATTAGTATGATAAATCCATCGGAGAGTGCTGTGTATGCCTGTTTTAAGAAAAGCAGGGTTGTAGATAAATTTGAAATTGTTGATGAGCCGGGATGGGAAAAAGCCTGAGATATGCAAAGTGGAATTATGGAACTATGATCCGGTGAAAGCTTTGTGAAAACGGAATAGTAGATCAGCTTTCCTTGCGCCTCATTGAAGGATGCAAAAGATCCCAGAGTTCAGGGGAATTAGAAAACGTTTTGGAGGAATTAAGTGGCGATGAAGTGGTTTAGATGGATTCATAAGGTATTTTAGCCGGTTATGAGGACTGCTATACAATTATTGGAGAGCGGCATGTGAGATTCTGATGTCGCAGACGCAATGATTCTAGAGCGACAAAGATGTGAGCATGATTATTCTTTTTGAGGATAAATTCAAGGGAATTTGCAGAACTGATTCTGGAATTATGTCTGCGAAGGAGTATACGTATGGCTGGAAAAATAGCAGTGAGCCTCACTTTTGCAGATTTACAGATCCTAAAAGTGGATATCGAAACAGATAAATTGTTTTCAGAAAGCCGAGTTATCATCTGGAATCTTCAACGCGATAGTTCCTATACGCAGTGATGATGTGTCATCACTTTCAGACTATTTTGCTCAATATTAGTTCTATGAGTTTATGTTAAAGGGGCAGTACGGTTATAAGTGAAAGCCAAAGTGTGCTGACGGCAAACTATATTATTCCGCTAAGATGATGGCGTGAGTAAAACCTTATGCAAGAGAAAAGGCTGAAGGCAGACACGTAAATTCAAAGATTTTGCAGCAACACAAAATGATGTTTTTCCAACTATTTCAGATCATTTCCGGAGGGAGAAACTGTTGAGGTAACCGGGGATGTGGCTGACTCCATATATGCCATTTCTAGAGATGATTAAGGGAGAAAATTGTGTTCGCTGACGCTTCGGATTGACTCTGATCTCAAGGCAGAAATCAAAGCTTTACGAGAAACAGTATATAAGAGAGTAAACGATCCACAAGAACAATGAACTGCTAAAGAAACAAATTCATTGCAAAACCGTCAGTGATTATGAGGATGAAAAATTTTTGGTGGGAGATCAGCGATACAGGCATATTCTGAAAGCTTATTTAGGGGATGTGGTGAAAAATCAGGAAAGCTTTTTGATTTTGTCGCAGAATTATCCGGACAAAAATACTGCAGACTTTATCAAGGCTTATATGAATAGTAAAACGAGAAAGTGCATTGATGAAGGTCGAAGCCCTATGTGAATACCATGGATTCGTCCGAATTATGGAATTATTTCTGTAAAACAGATGGTTTTACATTACAAAAAGGTGATTCTATGAAAGGTTTTTGTGCTCGATTGGATCGGTGAATTTTATGCTTATTATCAGTGGTATTACAATATTCCGAGTAGTGAAGTTGTTAAAAAGTTCCGATTGAATACCTGATAAAAGCATATGCTGCATCGCATGATTTAGACCTTGAGTTAGCGGTTCAGAAGGTTGGAGCGTAACGGTAAAATAGCAAAATCTCATGCTGAATTCACTTTCTTGGGAACAGCGTAAGGTTGGCATGACCTTGTCGATGTGTGCAGTGGTCACGATTATCAGCATCTGCTATCAGAAGAAATGGAATGATCTTTCAGTGTATGGACAGGTCGGGCATTATACTGTCAGAGCGAGTGAAGCATTATCTGTATGACTCGTGATGCAGATCGGAATCGCTGGAGAAATAAAGAGCACAATCGACAAGCCTCTATCTTGACACGATGTGGACTCATTGGATACATAGTTATTATGCGGATTCACTGAGCATCATGCCGAGTGCCTCGATTTCATGATGACATGTTATTTCGAGATTATCTGACTGGAATTGAAGGGGTACGAATCACTGGGGTTCCCAGTACGATCGAAACAGCTATCAACGACACACAACGTTATGGATTGCCACACTGACGAGCAAATCGATAACTCAGCGGCTTTTTCCGCAAGACTCGACCACCTATCACCCTATCATCAGCGAAAGTTGGAAAAGTTAAAAATCATTAAAAAGTCTTTCTTGGAAAAAGATGTTTGTTTAGGAGAAACTACGAATGGAGCAAATCATTTTATATATCATGGCAGTTCGAGATCAGCAAGTTTCGGTGAGTGCATGTATATGGTGTAAATTGAATAGAGATAACGGCCCAACCATTAGGTATAATGTAAATCGTCACAATCAACATAATACCGAGGAGGAAGGACATGATGGCTCAACTCAATATTACACTGAATCAGACGAGATTCTGCAATTACTTGCAGCGACAGGAATACTGCGTTTGTAAAGCTGCTCAAGACAGCCTTAACAGCATCTTGAAGGCTGAATCTACGGAACAACTCAAGGCTGAACCTATGAACGCACTGAGGAGCGTACCGGAAGCCGTAACGGTTTTCGTGACCGCTGTGACAACTCATCGGATCCATCATCGTAAGGTTTCCGAAACACAGAGATGGAGGAGGCTTTCAAGACATATGTCTTCGATAACTACTGCGGAGCGAGTCTGCGCTGATCATCACAATGGCCGAGATGGTGGTAAATGGGGTATCCACGTAAGGTATCACAGGGTGATGGAGACTTTGTGCGGCAAGAGTTTTTCAAAGTCCACCAGTCTCAGAGGCCTGCAAGGAGCTCGATGAGAAGGTTAGGAATTCCGAGAAAAGACCGCTTTCGGCGAGCATCCGTTCCTGACCATAGATGCCACATATTTCCCAGTCAGAGAAATCGATAATAGTGCTAAATCAGAAAGATAGAACTATAAAGTAAGCGCAATAGCGGCGTATTTCCAAGGCGCTTTGTACCATCTGTTGAAGGTCAACAGGTGGATTTATAGAGATCAGGACTGGTTTAGCCTAATTTCTATTAACGTAAATTTTGAGGGCTCAGTGTAAAAATCGCATGAAAAGAGAGTGACGGGCGTTATTCGTTTTTGTGTTAATAACAGTATTGGAGGTGATTGGACCAGGATTTCATGGTCAAACAAAGTTTATTTTTATAATAATATTGGTTCTAATTGTTATATTTGCAATATTAACGCTAAAAATAGCAAAAGTGATTTGTGAATAGTGAGAGTAAAGGAACAAAGAGTGAAGCCGATACACTTAGGGCAGTCCTTTACGGAACAGACACAGCCAGTACCGCAATCTCGCATATTCAAGTGGTTCATTGACTGCAAGTGAAGTCCATGCACAGTCTGATCCAGGGTGTGATTTTTAAAATCCTTTTCGGCGTCCCAGCAGTCAATGCGAAGCATATAACCTAAAAGCTCCCGAGTTTTTTATGTCTGGGCCAACGATATCAGCCATTGCAGACGTTGGAAATAAAAGATTTTTGCTGAACAACGAAAAGAGGATATAGAAGAGCTAGCTCAAAAGGTGACCTATGGCCAGCCTGTATTTTTATGTTACATGTTTTCGAGTTATACTGTTCATCTGATCGGTAGATAATCATCAAAAAGTGGTATAAAATGCGATGTACTGTTCCGGTAGTTTGATTTTAAGAACATGTTCGGCGGTTGCAATCATTTTGCTACTTACAGCGGTGTGGGATGAAATCATGCCAGTGCTTCATATTTTTCTGATTGTTTTCAATAATCATTTCGTTCATTATTTTCCCTTCAATTTTTCCACGAAAGAGGTATTGGGAAATAGAGTTGTTTTCCAGACCAACTTTTCTTGAGATTTCGAGATAGAATTTTCGGATATCATTTCTGAGTATATCAATTTGAGTGAGAGAGGGTGCTGATTATTTGAAAGATACTGGGGAGTGAGATATAAACCGTCAAAGACACTCAACACTGTATTTCCCGTGGGTTAAGATATCTTTTGAGCTTAAACATAGAATAAAACACCATGGGGATGGTTGATCGATAGAAAAAGGAGATGCTAATTCGACTGTCAAGGATAGGAGAGTCATTGTTGATTGTGGTGTGATAAACGAGTTAGGATAAGTGTAGGAATATGAATTGTCTATGATTACATTTGTATATTCGGATATGAAGCCAAGGACTACATGTTTAAGCAAGGGAGAATGGATCCTCATTTAGTCTTGCTGTCTTTTCGAAAAATATATTAAGCATTTGCTGAGCGCAGGGAAGTAAGCGGGAAGAGTTGCTCTTCATCAGCGTAGAGATTCAGGAGGGATACTTATGCTGAGTGATACCAAAAGGCGGATCTGTTTGTGGGTGTACCGAGCGATGGATCCGCATCTATAAAGAGGGGGCGATTCAGGATGTGACCTTGAAAACAAATACAGGATGACACTTCGGTGGGTGCAGAAGCTGATTCCCGAGGTGAAGCTCTGTGAGATGACAAGGGTGGTTTACAGCAGCTGATCAACGATTATGCGAGGGATCCATGAGCGCCAGACGACAATGGATTTTCACCACCAGCTGAAAGGGAGACTTTGTTGGATGCGGTGGATGAGAGGATTCATTGAACAGGATCCGACGAGGAAGGTGATTCTCAAGGGTAAGACCATAGAAGAAGATCAAGTATCTGAATCAGTTCGAGCTGCATGCACTTTTAACCGGTCTGAATCTAGGGGAGAAGGTGAGCTGGGATTGGTTCATTCTTCTGGTTGCCAAGACGGGATGACGTTTTCGGAAGCTTTGGCGCTGACACCGAAGGACTTTGATTTTGCCTGGTTGCTCTTTGTCAACAAGACATGGAATTATAAGAAGGGCAGAGTTCGCGGAGACCAGAACAAATCCTCGATTCGCAAGATTCAGATTGACTGGCAGACCGTGATGCAGTTTGCGGTTTTTGACAGAGGGATTTGCCGCAGGACAGAGCCGATTTTTGTGTAAAAAGAAGAGGGTATGCGCCATTTATAATTCGACGGTGAATAGGGATCTGGAGGTATTGCAAGAGTGGGGATCGTACGATTTTCAAAGTCACGGGCTTCGTCACGCATGCCTCTCTTTTTGCTATTTGCGGGGGTATCGATTGGAGATGTCATGCAGAAGGCTGGGACATGCCAGCATGACGACACGCAGAAAACTTATCTGCATATTATCCAGGAGTTGGAAAAATCAGGATATTGATCTTGTCATGCGGTCTCTGGCGAATCTGACGTAAGCGGTAAAAGAAAAATCATGGGAGTCAATCTTTTTGACACCCACATCAAGGTTTTGTCTCTACGCTGATGGAGGAGTACAAAAATGGATCAATTTGAGAACGAGCTGGAGTGAGCAGGCGGTGATTGATGCGCTACAGAGGCATGGTTGGGCAAGAGAGTACTTCATCGTCACGGAAGAGGATCTGATCGATAACTGGGCAAAGATTCTTTACGATAACAATCAGGAAGCGGACAGATTGAATCATTTTCGCACTCGTTCGGGAAGAAATGGACGAGCTGCTGGAACAGATTCACAACCTGCATGCATGCACTGAATGGATTCATCAACGGCTATTCGTTTCGATCACGAGAGAAATCCGGACGACAAAGAGCACTTCGGAAAGAGGTCGGTCTAAGGATTTATGACCGGATACGAAATGACGGCGGGAAGCGGTGTGTACCAGATTGCAGAGCATCGGTTTCAGAAGAAAAGATTTTGCAGGATCGCCGCGGAGATCTGCTGCTTTTGATCAACGGGATGCCTGTCTTTCATGTGGAACTGAAGAGATCCGGTGTGCCGGTGCGGAAAGCAGTACATCAGATTCAAAAATATGCGCGACGAGTTTACACCGGAATCATGGCACTGGTGCAGATTTTTGTTGCGATGAATCCGGGAAGAAGTCTTTATTTTTGCAAATCCGGACCGGATGGGAGTTTTCAGTCGGACTTTCATTTTCATTGGGCAGTTCAACAATGAGCCGGTCAATGATTGGAAACAGGTGGTCGCCCGCTGCTCTGCATTCCTATGGCACATCAGCTCATCGGTTTTTATACGGTAGCGGATGACAGCGACAGGGGTGTTGAAAGTGATGCTGGCTACCAGTACCATGCCGTCAATGAAATTTCAGACCGGGTAAAGAACAGGACTGGGGAAGAGGGGCGGCAGTTGGGCGGTTATGTCTGGCGCGACGGGTTCCGGAAAGACGATGACTTCTTTTAAATCCGCGCAGCTGATTGCCAATTCGAAAGATGCGGATAGGTTGTTTTTGATGGACCGGATCGAACTCGAGTACGCAGTCTTTAGCAGAATACAGAGGGTTTGCGGATGATGCGAAGAGAGGTGCAGGGCACAGAGAGCACGAGGATGCTCCTTGCCAGATTAAGAGCGAGAGATCCGAAAAATACGCTGATTGTGTCCTCCATTCAGAAGATGAGGCCGAATCCGTGAGGACGAAGCGTGGAGGATGCGAGGATTTAGAGAAATTCAGGGGGAAAAAGACTGGTTTCATCGTGGATGAGTGTCACCGTTCTACTTTCGGAGAGATGTTAACCATCATCAAAGAGACCTTCCGGGCGCTTTTCTTCAGTTTTACCGGAACGCCGGTTTTACAGAAAACAGGAAGAAGACCCTACTACAGCAGATATTTTCGGGGATGGGTTGCACCGTTACAGCATTGCGGACAGGGATCCGGGATCAAAATGTGCTGGGGTTTGATCCGCTCAGGTGTTTGTTTATCAGGCAAAGGATCTGCGGAAACAGGTGGCGCTTCATGAGTCCGGTGCGGCGTCGGAGGAAGAAGCCCTTTCCGATGAAGGCATGCGCCAAGTATTATCACTTCCTGTCACAGGCAGAGGTGCCGATGGCGGGAGTGGTGCTGGAGGATGGCTCCTACCGGAAGGGGATTGAAGATTATGTGGAAAAAGATGCCTGGCAGGTTGAAAAATATCAGAAGGCGGTCGTGAAGGACATCGCAGAACAACTGGATGATGCTCAGCGAAATTCCAAATTTCTATGGGATCTTTGCGACTTCAGTATACCAGAGCCATACAGTATTATCGTTTTTGGAGAAATACGCCGAATCTCAAAGTCACCAGGCTCTTCGACCGACCATTGACAATAAGGGAGAGCAGACGCTTTTTAAAAAGAAGACGGTCTGGTGGACATATTTACAGGATTACAATGCGCGCTATGACCAGAACTTCGATATCAGCAGGGTATCCTGCTTTTAGAAGGATGTTGCCGCCAGACTGGCTGCACAAGAAACCCTATGAGGACTGAGACGGAAGAAACAGCTGGATTTTGCTGATCGTGGTCAACCAGATGTTGACGGGTTTCGATTCAAATGGGTGAATACCTGTATCTGGATAAAGAACGACACCAAAATTTTGATTCAGGCTTTTCCAGAACCAACCGCCTCTTTCATCTCAATGAAAAAGCCCTTTGGCTCGATCCGCTATTACGCCGACCTATACGATGAAGCGCAATATTGAGGATGCGGTCAAAACTCTATTCGGAGATCGCCCACGGGACTGTTCGCCGATCATCTGATAGAGAATATTCAGCACATGAACTTTTACGAGGAGATCCGTTCCCTGTTTGACCATGCAGGAAATTCGGAGGGAGAAGCTGCCAGGGATACGCCATCCGTGCGAAGTTTGCCAGGCTCTTCCAGAGGGTGAATCAGGCCTTTCAGGCGGCGAAAATCCAGAGTTTCGCTGGGACCAAGCCGGTCTATACCTTTGTGACAGACCCGGAAGGGGAGGACGAGGAGAATCCGCAGAGAAGGAGAAACTGCAAGGGGAGAGAACCCGGCAGAGAGAGAATCTGAAGAGGGGAGAATCCGACAGAGAGGAGAATCTGAAAGAGGAGAATCCGACAGAAGGGAGAAACTGCAGAGGAGAGAATCCGGCAGAAGGGAGGTGAAATCCATCCGCTGCGCCATGACCAAGGAGGATTTCGATGTTTTGTTGCAGCGCTACAAACTGCGCCCCGCTGGTGACGGACCGAAACCAGAAGCCTTTCTTTCCGTTGGACCCGTATCTGACCGAGATGAGCACCGGGATGATCGATCATCGTTATGAACTCCCGTTTTGAAAAATGGAGAACTGTCGGATCCGGATACGGACCCGCAGGAGAGAGAGCGTACGCTGGAGGAGTTGCATCGGTCGCTTTGCCTATCTTTCGCAGGAAGAGCGAAGTTTGCGAACCTATTTTTGCATGATGTACCAGACGGGGATGTAAAACTGATCAAGCGGAATGACGTTCAGCGATTACATCGTGCAGTATGCAAAAGCAAAAACTGATCAGATTGATCGGATGGCGGAGGTGGGACTCGATCGTTTGCGTCGGCTCGTATCATGAAACCAACGTGAATGAAAAAGAATCTGAATGAATATGGACGGTTTGATCAACTGAAGGCCACTGTCGTGCGGGAGCAGGCGCAGGAATATTTTTCAGGGTTGATGGAGAAAGGTACCGCCCTTCCTGGTAAATAACCGGGTGGATAAGCTGCTGACCGATTTTATCACCTCCGCGGCTTCGATCTTTGATTGCCGGGGTGCCCTGTGCTGTCGGATATGGAAAACGACGAATAAAAGTGTCCCTTCTACCCGCTAAAAAGGGATGGAAGGGACAACTTTTGATCTGTGTGATTTCCGTTCTGTATTTACTTCTGATCCTTGGAATCCGTATGGCGCCCTTGATCTTTTTCTTCTACTTCGTTGAGGTGCGCTGGTGGCTTTTTCCATGCCGAGAGGCTTTGCGTTCTCAACACCGGAAGAGTAACTTCCGTCTTCACATTGATGACTTCTACACACACCTTGTCCTGGGGAATCATACCTTTGCTTGCATCTGAAACCTTTTTCCAATTTCGTCAAAAACACCCATGTTGTCTCCTCCTTTTGTGTTCAAACGAGAGGTATTCTAACATCTTTCCTTTCAGACGGCAAGATGAGATCGCTTTACAATAGACGAAAGTAGGGGAGGGATAGAATAGAAAAGAGTCGTGCGAAAAGTCACGCGAAAAGAGAGTCATGCAGAAAGAATCACGCATGAGCATTATGCGAAAAGAGTCGCGGTAAAGCATTATGCGAAGAGTTGCGTGAAGAGCTTGCATCGGTAGAGACAAATCGAATGGAAAGGATCAGAGGTGAGAGAGTTGCACTCATCCGATGGGACGTATGACACAAAAATACCACAAAAGAAAGATTCTGCTTTTAGCAGCCGGAGGAACCATTGCATCCAGAAAAATCGGATCACAGGCTGAAGCCTACAGATTAGGCCGGAGGAACTGCTGCGGTATCTTCCGCAGGTGGAGCGATCTGCAGAAGTGAATGCCGTCAGATCCTGAATCTGGACAGTTCAATATGGGCCAGAAGCACTGGAAGAAGATGGTGCGAGGCCGTGCAGATCATTACGAGGATTATGACAGCTTTGTGATTGCACGGTAGCGGATACCATGGCATACACGGCAGCAGCGCTTTCTTATATGGTGCAGAACTCGCAGAGCGATTGTCATCACGGGGCGCAGAAGCCGATTGATCTGGAAATCACCGACACTGAGGCGAATCTCCTGGATTCCTTCCTGTATGCGTCGGATGCGCTCTCACGCAGGGGGTACAGATTGTGTTTGACGGAAGGTCATTGCAGGTACCAGAGCCAAAGTACGCTCGAAGAGCTATAATGCGTTTTCAGTATCGATTTTCCTATCTGGCGATCATTCAGGACGGAAAGATCATACGGTATATTCCGCCGGTTCCTTTCTTAGAGCCGGTGCGGTTCTTTCATGAGAGCTGGACGACAGCGTGTTTCGTGATGAAGCTGATTCCAGGCGTTCGCCCAGATCCTGAAGAAGTGTTTGAAAACTATCACACGCACATCATCGTGGAAGCTTTGGTGTTGGCGGGTTCCGAGTTCCATTGCAGGAGGTTTGTGGCCTGTGTCAGGAGTACCCGCGGATCGGCTGGTGGTGATGTCCACGCAGGTGTGCATGAAGGGCAGCGATATGACGGTGTATGAAGTCGAGCCATGATGATACTGCCGTTTTCTGGAGTCCTATGACGCGACGCTGGAATCGTGATCGCCAAGGTCATGTGGATGTGTGGCAATCTCGCAGAGTCTTGGCGGGAATCCGGAAGAAATACCGGAAGATCAATTGCGATCTGATCTTCGGTCGGGACCAGCCGTTATCGTAGAGGATCCTCTGGGGAGTTTCCTCGTTTACGGTAGAACCTCGATGGTGGACGGCAGAACCTCTGTTGGCGATGGGGTTTCAGCGATGTTTACCTTCTTTAAATGAGGCAGGTCCAGCAGAGGGTGAGATCGGAAACGTAATTATCGGAGATGTCAATTCTTCCAGATTCTTAAGACCCTTGATGCAGTCCAGGTTTTCCAGCTTGTCGCCGCTTATACCAGCTTTTTAATGACTTAAAATGGGGAGAAAAAGACCCGGCGTTTTCCGAGAAATTCGACTCTCGTTGTCCACGTTAATGATCGTGGCCTTGTTCCAGCGTCGAGGCTCTCACCGTATGGTCGTCTTTCATCTTCTTTAGAGACAGGCACAAGCGGATTGTTGACTGAGGTGCTATCATCAAGAGGCGGTTTGACGATGATTTCCTTCGCTCCGGTTCCGGCATAAGCAAGACCATAATCTCCGTAACGATTAAAGGTGCCGATATAGGTAAGCTTTGCAAGGGAAGGCAGTTCATGAAGGACACTTCCCAGATCCGGATCGAGTCTGACCGGAGATACCGCTGCTGTAGATGGTTAAATCGCTGAGCGCCTTCATTCCTTTCATAAAGACGCACTATATTCCATAATATAATTGTTCATGACGAGCTTTTGGATCGAGGGCATGTGAGCCTGCTTCCATCCCACTCATAGATGTCGATCTCTTTCAGTGCATGCAGGAGTGGAGATCCGGAATGTCGTAGGTATGGTAATTCAGCTGCAATCTCGGAGGAGGAAAGCGTCGATAAGACGCTCACATCCTCTAAAGACAGAGCAATTGATGTCCAGACTGTTTAAGGATAGATGCCCTTCAGACCGTCCAGGTTGAGGATCGGCTTTACCTGCTTCAGTGTCAGAGACTTTAGATTAGGCATATACAAAATTCGAGATCTTTCAAATTCTGAAGCTGAGCTTAGCCGAAGGGATTCGATCTGCGGCATGCCGCTGAGAACGGCAATATTCTTGACCGGTTTCTCGTGAAAGGCCCTTCGATCGAGAAGATCCGATACAGCTACTCAGGGTAGAAAGAGGAGAGAGATCACAAAACGGTTTTATCATCTTCAAAATGGAGAGTGGAAAGCGGTGCAGTTTGGAGAGCTGCGCAGAAAAAGGAGACCGTCACATCGAGGTCACTTACAGAGACGGACAGGTGCTCCAAGAAAAAGCTTTAAAGGCGCATCCGGGTCTGATTGCGCATCAGGTCGCGCCTCCTGCGTATCCGCCTGGTTTTCCATCAAGGTCCTTATCTAACAGCACGCCGTCAGACTCTTGATCTGTGCGAGGTTTTGCAAAAGAGACTTGCAAGGGTGTACAGGTCTTCGTGGTTTGCAGAAAAATTGCAGCTGCGTCAGGTTCTTCAGGTTCTGTACCCTGCGTCTTCGCCATAGAAAAAGGGAAACATCACTGTCGATCGACAAGGGATTTCAGTCAGGAAAGACCTGCAGGTCCGTTTCGTCGATCTGCTCGGTTGCTTGGAATTCGAGCGTCTTCGGATCCTGCGGGGTCCCCGTCATTCAGTTTCTTTTGCATAAAAAATTGCCATTTCTTGGAATCGTCGGAAGAAGAGAGCCCACCTTGGTAATCTCGAGATAAGAGAGTGAAGCAAAATCCTCTTTGGTGATCGCAGAGGGTTTGCACAAAAAGCATACAAAACTGTTTTCCCATGACAGGATCCCTCGGAACGGTACGAAAAGTCCGCAGGTGCGCTCTTTCCGGAGACGGTGGGAGTAGGAGGGTCTCCTGTTTGACGGTGAAGAGGAACGAGAACGGGATGAGACCGCAGGCGATCAGGACGCCGATCAAAGGGACCATAACGGCGGCCTTGACATTCGAAGCCTTCTGCCTTGCGGTTTCCTGAAAGCGGTTTTTCTACGCTCGTTCTCCCATGCCCAGATTCAGGTTGTCGATATGGATGTTTTGAGTGATATTCAGTTTTGTTCGGCTCCAGATAAACCTTGGTGCCGCAGTATTCACAGGTGACAAAGCCCTCCTTCATGCCGTCCGGAATATGCAGTGTTCCGTGGCAGTTCGGGCACTCGATTTTGGTAACTTGCACGTTTCCCCCTCGCTGGATCAGCTCATGAATGATCAGTGAGTAGCGTAATCAGTGGTAGAGTGTTTTTCTCGCATTGTAAGCAATCAGGTAGATTCGCAATCCGGGGCGAGCTCCTTTGATTTTCAGAAAGCAGGCCCAGTTGGCCCCTTCCCTCTCGGAAGGGGGCAGGATGTGACGATCGGGTGACTGTTAACGTAAAGGGGGCTGCCAGCAGCATCTGTTGCGACAGCCCCAGCAAATGTTCCAAAAGGATGTTCAGATCTTAAATCTTGCCACTTCCTGCTGTAAGCCGGTGGCGATTTCCGCCAGACTTTCGCTGGCGCCGGAGATATCTTTGATGGCCTGAACCTGGGTGTCCACGGAGGCGGAGACTTCTTCGGTTGTTGAAGCGTTTTCCTGTGCAACGGCAGAAAGGTTGCTGATGATCTGTGTACTGGAGCCGTTTTTCTGCTCAATGTTTTCCGCTTCCTGCGAGACTTCGTGGACAATTTCCTTGCTCTTTTCCAGGGCGTCGAGAATTTCATGGAATTTTTCGCGGTTTCCTGCAGCCTCTTTTCTTGATCCGAGACGAGCCTGTTTGGTGATGTCCATGGTATGAACCGCCTTCTTGGTCTGTTCCTGCAGGGCGGTAATGGTCTTCTTGATATCTCTGTAAAGCCCTGCGGACTGTTCTGCCAGCTTTCTAATTTCTTCGAGCGACCAGCAAAGCGCTGCCGGCTTCTCCTGCTCTGGCAGCTTCAGTGGCGGCGTTGAGCGCAAAGCAGGTGGTCTCGTCGAGATCGACTGGATCATATCGCTGGCGCTGGAGATTTTGTCGGCACTGTTATCGGTCTGCGTGATAATCTCGGCAATCTCTTTGGAAGATTCTGTGACCTTGTTGGTAGCTTGGGCAAGTTCTTCCAGACTCTGATTGCCTTCGTCCTTTTTCTCATTGAGTCAGTTCCGTGGACTGAGTCCAGTTCCTCTAAAACGGACATCATCTGCTTCAGGAGTTCATTGGAGCCTTCCACATTCTTTTGTGGCATCCTGTGTATCCTCTGCCTGTCCTGCAGCGCCCTTTGCAATATTTTCTGCATTCACGCAACGCTTGGGGAGGAGGCGGAGGCGGACTGGGCGGTCGCCGAGCAGTTCTTCTGCAGTGGCGGCGGTATTCTGCGCATGGTCGGAAATTTTGGAAATAATATCTTTTGAGTGTTATTTTTCAAAGTCTGAGTCGTCCCGGTAAATATCGCCCACCTCATCCGCTCTTTGAGGAATAATCGGTGGAGGGTTCCCTAGTCATATCATAATCAGCCATGTGCAGGAGGTCGGTCTTGATATCGTTGAAGTTGATCGCTACCCGTCTGGCAAAAAACCAGATAGATGATGAACACACCGAAACAGATTAAAGAGTACCGTGGTCAGGATGAGATAGCGTTGCAACTCGTTCAGATTGGCATAAAGTCTCGTTTTCGTTGATGGCAACGACTGCCAGATATTTTCTGCCTTCCACATGGGAGAGGGCGCCGACCTTTTTTGCCGAGACCAGCGATAAATTCCACGTTGTCGGTGTTTGCGTCAATGTTTTGTTTGAAAAAGTCGACCGCTTCCGGGCTTTTGTCCTCCTTGCTCTTCTCCATCCAGGTTCAGTCCCGTATCGACCAGGCTGTGATCCGGTATGACCAACCAGGTTGGTATCATAGTCGTAAATGGCAATATTTCGGATTTGCCCAGGAGAATTCGGAGCACATATCCGATACGAAGTCAATGCCGATGATGCCAGCGAATACTCCCTGCGGTTCCTTGCTGTCCGGGGTATAATAGGGCGTTCCTACAATAAAATCTTTTTCCTGTAACCTTATCGGTGAGAGAAGAGTCGTGTAGGTTTTTCCCTGCATCGCTTGTTTGTAAAACTCCTGGTCTTTGACGTCAAAAGTATCCACTTGCTTGTGAGATTCTTGCCCATGCCGTTTTTATCGGATTTGTAAAAAGCAATAAGATCAGTTTCTTGGCCCTAGCCTCGAAAAAGCTGATCATGACGTCTTCGGAATAGGTGTTGTTGGTCAGGATGGGATTGGCCGCCAGTTCGCTTGACGAAGTCTTCGCTTGTCCGACATTTCTCAGAGAATTTCTCCGCCGTTTGTTTGGAGATCACCATCATATCGGTGTCCACCTGGTCCAAAAATGCCTCTTTTGGACGGGATGGAGCTGATGATCAGAATGATGCCGCAAATCAGGCTGATCACCAGAAACCACTCGATCATAATCAAAAATCTTGATGCTCTTTTACCTTGATTTTTCATGCTGGAAGACACTCCTACCATGGCGCTTCTGCGGACGAGGAGCAGAAATTCAGGAAATCGGTTCGTGTCTTCTATATCGGCGAAAACAACGTTTGCTCTTAGAGAAAGTCTCGAGGAAGGGTGAGGCTACTCTTTGCGATGCTTTCTGCCTATAATAAATAGTTAGGTATCGCTGTCAAAACAGGCTCATTCTCTTACAAGCCTGCTTGGGAGGCTTTGTATTTCTGACAGGATCATGAGGAGTTTCATTTGAGTAAAGAAGAAGATGGGAGAGGTTCAGTGATTAAAAGTTGCCATTTTGGGGACACGGCACCGTCGGTAGCGGCGTGGCAGAAGTGCTGACGAAACATCCGGAGAGAGTTGCGCATGCTGCCGGGCAGGAGCTGGAATTAAAATATATTTTGGATCGCATGAGAGTTTATCAGGTGATCCGAATGAAGAGAAGGTTGTGCAGGAGATCGACACGATTTTGGAAGATCCGGAAGTGAAGGTGATCTGGCCCAGGACGATGGGGGCGTGGACAGCTTTCTTTTTCCATGAAGGCGCTGCAGAGGGGATCAGCGTTTGCTCCTCCAATAAAAACTGGTAGAGGAAAAGGAGCACAGCTGGTTGCCTGTGCAAAGAGAACACCACTGCTCTATCTTTTGACAAGCGTGGGAGGCGGCATTCCGATTCTCCGCGTTTTGCACGATTCCTTGCGCATGAAGAGATTGAATCCGTGAACGGGATTTTGAACGGTACGACCAATTATATCATAACCGAGATGAGGGAGGGGCAGATTTTGCCGCTGTCCTTTCGCAGGCGCAGGAAAAAGGGGTATGCGGAGCGGCTGAGTCCCGAGGGCGGATATGAGGAGTGGATGCACTGCCGCAAGACGGCGATTTTGGCCTCTTTAATCAGCGGGAAAACGGGTGCGGGCAGGCGAAATACCGACCACCGGCATTACCGCGATCACCAGCGTGGATCTGCAATATGCGGACGCATTGCCATGGAGCTCAAACTTCTGGGGGCATCCGGCACCAAGAGAGAGATCGAAGCGATCGTTGCTCCTTTCTTCATCCGCAGGAGCATATACTGGCAGCAGTGCGTGGGTTTACTGCGGTGCTGGTGCATAACAATCATCTCCTGGATACCTTTTTATTATGGGCAGGGCGCGGGAAAAAGAAGCTACGGCTTCCGCAGTGGTGGCGGATATGATTTTTGCCTCGCATGCACGCAAGCAGCCACATTCCGGTGAGATCTGACGGAAGAGAAGCGGGATGTGCAGCAAGGAAGAAACGTGCCAGCGTTTTTGTCAGAGCGGATGCTTCTTCCGCTGCGGCTGCGGCACAGCTGTTTGGACGGGATCTTGCAAGGTAGAAGGTGGAGGAGATCCGGGATGAATTGCTTTTCTCACGGGAAACATGTCAGGTTCATGTAGATCAGTACCAGGCGCTTCCCGGGAGGCAGAAGCTATTTTCAACATCCTCTCTAAGAGCAGGTTAACACATTCTCTCTAAAGGCGGAGGCTTTGTTTTACGTTCTCTCTAAGGAGTGGAAGCTGTTTTACATTCTCTCCTAAGAAAATGGAGTGAAGGTGTGAGGTAATCATGCAAGTGGACGTAAATTAGAAGTTTTTAGGCATCATAAGGCAGAACAGATGAAAAGAAAAGTAGTAAAGAATTTGGAGGAGTTCACTCCCTGGCAGAGTGGAGCAGTTTGAAAAGTTATAGGCCTCTGTTCATACGGAACTGATCTCGTGATTCGTGGGTACCCGTCACACCAGGCAAAAGAAACGACTCGGACAGCAAGGTGACCGGATCTGCTGTATCAATTATATGTGCACCATGTGGAGGCGGAAGAAGGACACGAAACAGCTTTCTGGGTCAGAGACCGGTAGAGGAAATCATTGCGGACTGCGCTACAACTATCGTTGAGATGAATTTCAGACGATTGCGGGTACAATTAAAAGAAAGGAAAGCATTATACACGGCCTCCCGGGGAATATTTAAACAGGATACTGCACAACACCTATCTGAGGTTTCCTTGTGGATGCGGCGAAAATCATCCGCTTTGACGATGAGGGAGGGTGAGGCGGAAAAGCGCACCGCCTGGTGAGAGACTTGCTTTCTCCATGGGTACGTGTTCCGGCTTTTACAGAGACAAGGACAGCAGCATCATGACGTTCTCCAGGAGAGTTCGGATATCACCAGCTCCATTATCATAGAGGATCCATACGGATGTATATGAAAACTGGACGGATGTTTCCGGCTTTTTGGTGGCGGATCCGCACTCATCAGACATCGGAGCGGATTGAACGATCACCTATCTGGAACTGAGGAGCTTGCCTACATAGGGGCTTCGGTTCTGCATGAGGATGCAATCTTTCCAGTAAGAAAGAGGGGATCGATCAATATCCGAACACCAATCATCCGGAGGATGAGGAACCTGGATTGTAGAATCGACCGCCAGAAAATCCAAATACACGATCACTGGAATTGCCGGCAGAAAAGATTTTTGCTGCATCAATATAGAAAAAGACCGGATGAATTCCGGAGGTCGGTTTTATCAGAAAGGTGCTGCAGGCGTTCGAAGATCAGAATATTTCCGTGGAGCATGTACCTTCTGGTATCGATACCATGACTGTTTTGTGGGGCAGGAAGAATTCATCGAGAAGGAGCGAGAGCATTGTCTCCGAGATCCACCGTCTGGCAAAACCGGATATGTTGGAGATCGAATCGGATCTTGCGCTGATTGCCGTCCGTCGGCAGGGGAATGAAGAGCAGAAAGAGGGACAGCCGCAAGGGATTTTCTCCGCACTCGCCCATGCCCATATCAATATCCGGATGATTGATCAGGGTTCCAGTGAGATGAAGATATCATTATCGGGGTGGAAACCAGAGATTTTGAAAAAGCGATTGAAGCCATTTACAGCATCTTTGTACCGACTACAGGTTTAATACAGGGAAGACAGGAAGGATCAGGGGAATGGATACAAGGGAAACGGATATATCGAACAGCTGGTACTCAACAGAGAGGATCGCAGAATGCAGTTTCTCTCCGTCTTTCTGATCGTTTTGAGAATCGCCTCTCTGATCATTCTGCTGCCGATCTCTTTGTTGTTTTTGCTTTTTACGGTACTTTGCTTTGTAGGGGCTTATCTCGCTTCATCCAGACAGGTGGTGGAGTACGAATCCTCTATTTTGACAAAGAAAATCAGCATCGACGGATTTTAAACCGCACAAGGCGCAGGAAGGTCGGAGCCCATACGCTGGATCTCAGCTGGAGATCGTGGCGCCGAGCACTCGCACACCTGGATCCTACCAGGAAAAGAAGGAAAGGTAATCGATTGCAGAGGTTCTTCCGATGAAGAAAGGTACTGAGGAATTACATAGCGGTTTTTGACCAATCAGGAAAAACTGCTTTTTACACCCGGCAGGGCAATGATTGATGCGATGCGCACAGAGAGCCACGCAAGGTGAGTTGGATTAAATCACCTTTCCCTCCGGGAGAGGCTGAATACGATTAGGAAGCATACCAGAGGAAAAAGACATCTTGTCGGGAAAGGAGAAAAATGGGGAAAAATCATTGGCGAAGGAATTACATTTGATGATATTTTTGTTGGTTCCCTGCCTATTCGGACGTACCGCCGAGATGAAATTGACGTCAGCACCCAGCCCACCAAGAAGACTCATCTGCACATTCCCATGATGAGCGCGGAATGGACGACGGTCACCGAGCATAGGATGGCACCGCTATGGCACGTCAGGGAGGCATCGAGCATTATTCACAAGAATATGTCGATTGAGCAGCAGGCGGATGAGGTCGATCAGGTGAAGCGTTCGGAAAACGGCGTCATCAGTAACCCTTTTTCCCTGACACCGGAGCATACGCTGAAGGATGCGGATGATCAGATGTCCAAATTTCGCATTTCCGGTGTGCCGATCACGTGGGTAAAAAGCTGGTTGGAATCATTACGAGACCGTGATCTGAAATTCGAGGAAGATTATTCTCAAAAGATTTTCCAGTGTATGACCAGTGAAAATCTGATCACCGCCAAACAGGGGATCACCCTGGAAAGTGCCAAGAAGATCCTTGCAAAATCCAAAAAGGAAAAGCTTCCGATTGTGGATGACGATTTCAATCATTGGAGACTCATTACGATTAAGGACATCGAGAAATCGGTAAAATATCCGCTTTCTGCAAAGGATGCACTAGGGAGACTGCTCTGCGGAGCGGGAGTTAGCATTGCCGCGAACGTCCTGGATCGTACTTCTGTTAGTTGCGTGCCGGGTGGATGTGGTGATTGCTGGATTCCGCACACGGACATTCTGAAAATGTCCTGCGCTGTGCGCATGATTAAAGAAAAATTCCCGGATTTGCAGTTGATCGCCGGAATGTGGCGACGGCAAAGGCAACCAGAGATCTGATCAGGAGGCAGGGGCGACTGCGTGAAGGTGGGAATCGGTCCCGGCTCCATTTGCACACAAGGGTGGTGGCAGGCATCGGTGTGCCGCAGGTTTCGGCTGTGATGAACTGTGCGGAAGAAGCGGACAAGAGCAGGTTCCGGATCATCGCAGATGGCGGTATCAAGTTTTCCGGAGACATTACCAAGGCTCTGGCGGCAGGCGCCGGCATCATCATGATCGGCTCTCTTTTGCAGGTTGTGATGAGGGCGCCCGGCGACTTTGAATTGTATCAGGGAAGGAAATTCAGGTATACCGCGGGATGGGGTCGATTGCGGCAATGGAAAGCGGATCGAGGATCGCTATTTCCAGGAAAAATGCGAAAGAAACTGGTGCCGAAGAGGAGTGGAAGGGCGCGTCGCCTAAAGGACCCTGAGGATACCATCTTCCAGCTCATGGAGGTTTGCGTTCCGGCATGCGTATTGCGGCTGTAAGAATATTGTGGAACCGCAAAGGAAGGCGGAATTTGTCAAGATATCACCGGCTGCTCTGAGAGTCATCCGCATGATATCCATATCACGAAAAAGCGCCGAACTGTTCGGTTGAGGAATAAAAAGAAACTTTGACCTGTATCGCACACCTACGGGAGAAGATGAATATTCCATGGAGCAGAATCAGTTTTTGAAAGGGAAACTCCCACCGAAGAACGAACACAGATGCTGCGAAATGTGGCGGATCATTTTCTGTCAGCTGACCGGCGTTTGCGTCTGTGCTTTTGATGCTGCCGGAAATCGGCTCACCAGCTTTAGCGGAGAAGCGGAAGACCGGAAGCGGATGGAAGAAAGTGGTGTCCATAGACCGGATGCGGATGATTCACAACCGGATCCTGCAAGCCCTCTGGAAGATCAGGCGAGTGGAAAACACGGAGGCCGCCAACGTCAAGCTGGCAGTAGCGGCGATTCGGGACGCACAGAGGCGGGTGATCCTTGATTTTGTTGTGATTGCCGTGTGTTCCGGGCGGAGTCTGCCGATCTGCCCGTGACCAGACCGATGTTGGAAGGGTGAAGAACTGCCTGTCGCAGGAGAAGCTGATTGCGGCGCTTGCGCTGATTCGCAGCACGATATCTGCGGTTTTGGAACTGTTTTTGACAAGGCAGAGGTCCTGCAGCAAAATAGAAATTATCGTAAGAATCAGGAAGAGATGAACCTCCAAAAGAGGCAGGCGGAGGCGATGACCAAAGATTGTCTCTTTCCTGGATTCGGATGAGCCGATTGACAAGATCGCTGGAGCAGGAGATTGCTCATCGGCTCCCTTTTAGAACTTTCTCATGCCTTTGCGATGCACCTGCACAGGAGCGATCCGTTGATTGATGTGAGTCTCCAGTGGTGCGCCGAGGGAGAAAGTGATATTTTTCCAGGACCAGGGATCTGGAACATTATTGGTTTCTCAAAGAACCTTCGATTCAGGTGATCTCGGGGAAGCGCAGATAACGGCAGCGGAGGAAACTCCTGGAGAAGTTAGGCATCCGGGCGCTTGCCGTCTGCCCGGTGCAGGTCAACGAGCAGCCCGCCTTTTACGCCTGCTTTTGCGGGTGCAGAAAAGAACACGTCTTCCGCACCGTGGAAATCAAATTCTTAACCGATGCGATTCGTATCCTGCAAAATATCATTACAAAGAGAAAACCAGCGCAATTCCCTGGCGGGTTCCTATGCGGCTCTGGAGTCCATGCTGGACAATATCAGCTCTTCGATTTATGTGAGGGATATCGAGACCAACCGCCTGCTGTTTGCCAATCGGTCGCTGCGAAGTTGCTTCTCCAAGAGAATTAAAGGAAGGGACGCTCAACAGCTCTTCGAAGGCGGCATCCGTCGCAGTCATTCCGGAAATTGTGAAGTTTATCATGGGGGATCTGCAACCACTGGTACGACCTCATTATACCCAGCATTAAGTGGGTGGACTATGACCGGTTTTCCTCTGTGCGATCTATGATGTGACCGAAAAGAAGGTCTCACCAGAGGAGGATCGAACACGGCATACACGGACTTCCTGACAGGTCTTTATAACCGCATGTGCTGCGAAAGAGACCTGGTGAAATACGATTGAAGAGGCCAAACGAGACAGGAGCAAGGGCGCCGTGCTGTGATATGGATCTGGATGATTTCAAGCATATCAGTGATGGACTTGGACATCAATGACGGCGATCTCTTCGAAATCATTTCCAAGGCACTTTCGAGACCGTCGGCATCCATAATAGCTGCTACCGGATGGGCGGAGATGAATTTGTTATCATCGTTTCCTGCCAGAAGCTATCATCTCTTTGAAGAGATCATTGCCCATTTGCAGGATATTTTTCCAGGCCGTAGTTTGTTAAAGGATACCGATTATTACTGTACCATGAGCATGGGACCGTGGATTTCCCGGAGGAAGGGACGACGGTGACCAGCTGATCCAGAGAGGCAGACATTGCCATGTACGAAGCGAAGAGTCGGGAAAAATCGGATTGCCAAATATTCCGATAATATCCAGACCCATTCCAGCAAGAGACTGGATATGGAAAAAGATGCAGGGATGCTTCGCTTCACGTGATTACGATGAATTTGAGGTCTATTTCCAGCCGATCGTGAATGCGCAGGAGGAAGGACGCGCCCTGTGTCGGAGCAGGGCACTTGCCAGATGGAATTCCAAGGACGGTTTTGTACCTCCTTCCGATTTTTATCCGTTGGCAGAATACCTGGGTCTGATCAATCCATCGGCAATCATGTATTAGAGGTGGCCTGTCTTCAGTGCAAGGAGTGGAACGACAGGGGGTATCCGGACTTCACCATCAACGTCAATCTATCGGTGGTGCAGCTCTTACAGCCGGATATCATTGATGTCATTAAAAATGCCATCGAAAAATCCGGGATCCGTCATCCAATCTCACCCTGGAAGTGACGGAGTCGTTAGCAATCAATGACCTGGACCGCACGAAGTCCATTTGAAGAGCAGTAAGAATCTTGGGGGTGAAGCTTGCACTCGATGATTTCGGAACCGAGTTATTCGTCTTTAAATAATATCCGTGTCCTTCCCTTTGATATCATCAAGGTAGACCAGAATTTCGTCAAAGACCTGACGGAGGATTCGTATTCGCAGGCTTTCATCCGAATGATTGCAGAACTGGCGGATGCCATTTCAGCCCGATATCTGTGTAGAGGGAATCGAGACGGGGCAGCAGCTGAAGGTCTTAGAAGACATGAAGGTCAAGTTCGTTCAGGGATATTATTTCAGTAAACCGATTACGAGAGAAGCATTTGAAAATACATCCGCCCCGTTTCAGGCGTGGCGAAGGAGAACAGAAAGAAGTCGGAGGAGCAATGACAGAAGAAGGCAAAAGCAGAAATTTTTATTGAAACGGAAATCGACAAGATCTGGAGGCGGGCGTCTACGATCATGTGACCACCAGATTCCCACCGGAGCCGAACGGTTTTTACATATCGGTCATGCCAAAGAGCATTTTTATTAAATTACGGACTGGCGAAGGAATATGGCGGAAAATTTCACCATTCGATTTGACGATACGCAATCCGACGAAGGAAAAAGCGAAGTACATGGATGCGATCGTCGAGGGATGTAGAGTGGCTGCGTGCAGTTTCGGAAATCAGGTGCTGCATGCTTCGGATTATTTCGAAGATGTTTGAAGATGCGCTGAAACTGATTCGGAACAGGAAGGCTTATGTTTCTACACTGACACCAGAAGAAATCAGGCAGTACAGAGGAACCCTTACGGAAGCGGGGAAGGAAGATCCGGGCAGGGAAAGAAGCGTGCAGGAGAATCTGAGGATGTTCGAGGAGATGCGCGCAGGTAGCGTGCCGGACGGAGAGAGGACACTGCGAGCTCGAATTGATGTAGCGTCTCCCAACATCAACATGCAGGATCCGATTCTCTACCGGGTTGCACACATGTCCCACCCCAGGACGGGCGAGAAGTGGTGCATCTATCCGATGTATGATTTTTGCACCCGATCGAAGATGCCATTGAGAAAATCACGCATTCCATTTGCACGCTGGGAATTTGAAGATCACAGACCGCTGTATGACTGGGTGGTGAGAGAATGCGGTTATACGCCGGGCGGTCCGAGACAGATCGAATTTGCCAAGCTCTATTTAACGAACGTGGTCACCGGCAAAAGATATATCAAGAAGCTGGTGGAAGAACAAATCGTAGACGGTGGGTTGACCCGAGGCTCGTGACCATTGCTTCTCTTCGAAGAAGAGGGTATACACTCGAATCCATTCGGATGTTTGTGGAACTGGGAGGTGTATCCAAGGCAAATTCTTCCACGGATATCGCCATGCTCGAATACTGCATCCGTGAGGATTTAAAATATAAGGCTCCCGTATGCTGGCGGTCCTGGACCCAGGTGAAACTCGTGATTGACAACTATCCGGAGGACAGACCGAGATGCTTGAAATCGAGAACAACAAGGAAGTTCCGGAAATGGGCAGTCGTCAGATCCCTGTTTGGAAGAGAACTGTACATCGAGCGGGAGGATTTCATGGAGGAACCGCCAAGAAATATTTCCGTCTTTTTCCGGCAATGAAGTGCGCCTGATGAATGCTTATTTTGTCACCTGTACCGGTTGTGAGAAGGATGCGGACGGCAGGGGTAAAAGTGGTGCACTGCATCTATGATCCCGAAACCAGGTCCGGTTCCGGCTTTTTCTGCAAGAAAGGTGAAGGTACCATTCACTGGGTATCGGCAAACGAGTCCGTTTCCGCACAGGTGCGCCTGTACGAGAACATCGTGGATGAGGAAAAAGGGTTTATAACGAGGAGGACGGAAGCGTCAATGTCAATCCGCATTCTTTAACAGTGGTGGAAGCGAAGTTAGAAAGGCACTTGCGGATGCAAAGCAGAGGGATCGGTTTCAATTTGTGCGCAATGGATATTTTTGTGTGGACAGTAAAAGACTCGAAGGAGGGCAGCGCGTGTGCCGGATCGTCTCGTTGAAGAGCTCTTTTAAACTGCCGAGGATGAGAATGATGGGGTTTATAGCAGATACGGAAGAGGAAAAAGCCGGGACGTTTATGATAAGCGCTATACCTGCCGGTTTGTGAACAGATTTTACCAGCAAAACCATGTTTGCCAGGAAAGTGCGGATTACCAAATACGACATGATATGAGGCCGTTTTGTTTGCCACGACCAATCCGCAGAAGTATGAGATTGTCGTCTGCCGCACTGCGGATATGCGGTGCATGAGAAATATTTTCGAGCCTTTGATCGTGAAGAACCAGAAGAAAAGTCAAGGAAGAAATCGCACCGCTCTTTGAAAAATCTTTCCTGGGATGGGGTTTTTACACCTATGAGCAGGCAGGATGGAAATGGCACTGGCCTGTTCTCAGGTAAAAGAGGCGAAGGCATCGGAAGAGGCATATTGCTCCTGCGCTATGCCTGGATCGTAAGAGCCCAGAGTGAGTCTGCTCCCGAGGATGAGGAACTTCGGAAGAAAAATCAGGGTGCAGGAGAGGTTGCGCATCCGTGCCTTGCAGAAGTTTCAGGGAAGCCATGAATACGGAAGATTTTCCGATTGCGGAATGGATCAGAGAACCTTTTATTTCATCCTTGCGGCGCTTCTTTACAGCATCGGTAAAAATGAAGAGTGCAGGAAACTGTTAAGTCGTCTGATCTTGATGCGTGGCAACGGTGTCAATTTGAAAAATCGGATTGAGCAGTTAAATGTACTGGCGACCAAAGGCGATGAAAGAGGATGCTGCTTCGTGAATGGCCTCAGGATTGCATTAAAGGGCGGGGCATGCTAGTACGAACAGATTTATGAGGCCATTCGAAAGGATATCCTGACAGGGAAGCTGCGTGCGGGAGAGCGGCTTCCCTCGACCCGTTTTCTGGCAGATTTTTTATCTGTTTCCAGGACGACGACATCAGCCGCCTATGACCAACTTCTTTCCGAAGGCTATCTGGATGCCAGACCCAGAAAAAGGATACTTTGTTTCGGATATCTCGCTTCTGTATAAGATGGAGAGAGGAGAAGCAGGACCCTTCTCCTCTTCTCGTGCAACGAAAGAAAAGAGAATTGATTTTTCTCCCCGGGCCATTGATATGAGCGCCTTTCCCTTTCCGACCTGGAAGAAGTTAATCAAAGGAGGCCTTCTTGGGGGAGAGGGGCTGCTGTCACTGGGAGAGCAGCAGGGCGACCTTCCGCTCAGGGAAGCGATCTCGCACTATTTGTCTCTTTCCCGCGGGGTTTCCTGCAATCCGTCCAGTATCGTCATCGGAGCCGGAGAGGATTACCTTCTCATGCTGCTTCGACAGATTCTGGGTGAAGGCAGACTGCCATGGAGGAAGTCTCCTATGTGAGGGGAAGGAGATTTTCAAGCGACTGGGGAATTCAGTGCTCCCGATCCCAATGGATGAAAAATGGCATGGTGCCTGAGCATTTGAGAAAAACAGAGCCAGCTTGGTCTTTCTGATGCCCGGGAGACAGTATCCTGCGGACTTTACAATGCCTGCCGGGAGAGGGAGAGTTGCTTGCCTGGGCGGAGGAGGAAGACGACCGCTTCCTGATTGAGACGATTACGATTCGAATTCCGCTACAGAGTGGACCCGTTCCCTCGCTGCAGGGAATGGATAAAAGAGGACGTGTCATTTATATGGGGACTTTTCTCCAGGCAATCGCCCCCGCCATTCGCATCAGTTATATGGTGCTGCCGGAGACGCTACTCGGGCGCTTTGTGCAAAACTGCTCCTGCTATTCCTGTACGGTGTCCAGACTGGATCAGGCAGTGCTAGGAAAGTTTCTGAGGGAAGGTTTTTTTGAACGCTATCTGAACAAGATGAGAAGACGGTATAAGCAGAAGCAGGAGCTGGTGATGGCGCAGACCGAGGCGCTAAAAGAGAATTATGAATTAAAGGGTACAGGTGCAGGGACTCCATGTCCTGCTTTTTCAGAAAAAGAAAACGATCTCTTCCTCCGCTGCACTGGTGAAGCGGGAGAAAAAGATCGCTCAGAAATTACAAAAAGCAGGGGCCCTCGTCTATCCTCTGCATGAATTTGATTTGACGGGAGAAAGAACTTACTTGCAAAGACCCTCTCTGGTCTTGGGTTATGCAGGACTTACCGAAAATGAAATCAAGAAAGGCTGCACCATTTTACAGGAAGTATTGGCAGACCTGTAAGCGCAGTGTGAAGTAGCCCGCATGTAGAACGAGATCCCTCTCCCTGCTTGCAACAAAGTTCTAAGAGATTTAGTTCTGACTGCTACTTCCATCCTTCTCGTCGTTGAAGAATTCTTCCTTTATTCTCCAATTGATCTCCACTTCCTGAAGAATTCCTTCACCGGAAGAAGATTTCGCATTCTCTTCGTCATGAGAAGGCTCCAAATCGACATACTTTGCGGGAAGGTGTTTCGTTCTCCGTCTCAAAATCATCGAAGTTGTCAAAATCATCATCAAAATCGTCTTCCAGAGCCTTGTCGCGTCTGGTCAGATAATAATAAGCGCCTGCGGCTGCAGCGCCTGCCACTACACAAAAAGCCAAAAGCTTGCTGAATCCGTTATTCTTTGCCGTTGCCAATCACCCTTCTCAACATCATGATCTGTTTTTCTGAAAATGTTTCGTCCCCATTTGTAATACAACTTCCCTCTGAATGGAAGAGAAAAATAAAAAGAGACAAAAGAAAAAACCGTTTTCCTGTGGCAAATCCGCGGCGGTGCTATGATTTGTGAATAGACTGTAAAGGTCAACGAGAAGGAGAGTCGATTGAACGAAAAATTTTTCGACCTGAAAAAAGAAAAGCAGGATCGGATCATCAACGGCTGCATGAAGGTTTTCGCCTTCTGCGGTTATGCGCATGCTTCCACACGAAATGGTCCGGGAGCTTTCATATTTCAAGGTTTACACCACTACTTTTGGAAGCAAATCCGGTTTGTACCATTTTCTCTATGATTATGCAGTAAGGTTTGTGACACTGGAAATCACAAGGAATACCGCTGCGGTAAAGGAGAATTTTTTTGCAGCGCAGGATGCGCTTCTCCTTGCTTGGTCGGATGCCATGCGCATCTACCCTTATGTACAGCTTTTCTTCGAACGGCGGAGAGGAGAGGGATCAGAGCGGCCTTAGAAGAGATCGAGAGAGGCGGAGAATTTTCGGCTGTTAATGGGAGACTTAAATGATCATAGTACCATTGCAGAATATGGATCCGGAAAGCGAGCGCAAAATCCGCAGGATTGTCCAGTATACCCTACGGGGATCGCAGACGAGACCGACCATGAGCAGAGTGCGTGGCAGGATCGTTATCTGAGAGAGGCGTCGGATACGCTTGAAAATCATCCGAAAGTTGGTTTTTACGGAAGTGGGACCTGATCGTCCGGTTCGGTTTGCATTTGAGGACTCATGGAGAGGCAGAACGATAGCGGAACAGGAGATTCCGCGGAAAGGCAAAACGATGGCTAAAAACATAACCCTGGGCAAACGCAGCAGTGAATCTACTTCCCATCGCTTCGTCTCGTTACGGCATTGGGAACCTACGGGCAGGCGGCCTATGACTTTGTGGACTTCCTGAAAGCCGGGGACAGACCTGGCAGATTCTCGATGGGCCCCACGGGGTATGCAGATTCCCCTACCAGTCTTTTTCCACCTATGCGTTGAATCCTATCACGATTGATCCGGAATTCCTGATTCGTGACTGCCTTCGAAGGCAGGACTGTGAGAGCGCTGGACTTTGGGAAAAAGCTTCTTTTGTAGATTATGGGCTGCTGTTTCAAAACCGCAGGAAGCTTCTTTTGAAGGCGTTTCAGAATAGCGGACTCTTCGCTTCGGCAGATCCCAAAATGGCGCAGGAGGTACGCCGCTTTCGTCAAGGAAAATGAGGCTGGTTAAACGATTATGCGCTGCTTTATGGTGCTCAAGGACCATCATGACGGCAAGCACCTGGAGCGAGTGGGAGCAGGACCTGAAATTGCGGAAGGAAAAAGGCGCTGCAGGGAGATCAGTAAAAATATGATGAGGATGTGAATTTCTACCGGTTCTGCCAGTTCATCGCAAGGAAACAGTGGAACGACCTGAAACGGTATGCCAATGAGACAGTATTTCCATCATTTGGAATATTCCGATCATGTGGCTTTTGATTCACGCGAACACCTGGGCGATCCGGAACTCTTTCTGTTAGATGAGAAAGGCGCAACCGATTGATGTGGCAGCTGCCCGCCGGATGCCACTACTCGCAACCGGTCAGCTTTGGGGAAATCCGATTTACCGCTGGGATTATCACACAAAGACGGGGTTTGCCTGGTGGATGAATCAGCTTCCGCGCAGCCTTTTGGATTTGGTGGATATTAGCTGAATCGACCATTTCCAGGCTTTGATTCCTTCTGGGCGGTTCCCGGCAAAGGATGAGACGGCCATGAACGGAGAGTGGAGAAAGGCCCCGGCTTTGATTTGTTTGAGACGATGCAGGAAAAACTGGGAGATCGAAAGGTGATTGCGGAGGACCTGGGTTAGTTTAACGCCCTCGGTCAAGAGACTGTTAAAGAAAACCGGTTTTCGGGGATGAAGGTACTGCAGTTTGCTTTTTGATTCCAGAGAAGAGAGCGATTATCTGCCTCATCATTATGGCACGAACTGCGTAGTGTATACGAGGGGACTCATGATAACAATACGACAGCAGGGTGGATTCATGAATTGAGCGCCCGTGACCGGAAAGTTTGCCATAGAGGTACTGAACGTCAGCCAGAACAAAGAAAAGTCCGGATGCCATGATCCGGACTGCCCTCATGTCGGTTGCGGAGCCGTGGTGATCGATGCAGGACTATCTGGAGGTCAGGGAAGAGGCAGAATCAATATGCCGTCTACGGTTGGCAGAAACTGGACCTAGCGGATGCTGGAGGGCACTTGCACGAAAAGACTGGCTGCCCATATCAGAGATTTAACCAGCATCTACGGCGGAGTGCTCCCGTAGTTTGGATACAAAAGGAAAGAAGGCAAAAGAAGTAGAAGAAAATCGCATTATTTCTGGCAGAAGGATTTTGAGGAGATCGGAAGCGTTAACCGTGGTGGATCTGGCAAGGCGGGCACGGCTGGAAATTCAAACAGTGTCCATCTCGGAGAGAGAAGTTCCGGGTTCGCATGGAATTTTGGTGACGGCGGATGAGGTCATCGGAAACATCGATTTTTGAAGAGTTCGACATGATCGTTTTGCCCGGTGGCCTTCCGGGGAACGGACAATCTGAAAATTGCACGTTCTGCAGGAAAATCCGCTATTTTTGCAGATCTGGCAGACAGGTAGCGGCGATCTGTGCAGCACCAGGATCTTAGGACATCTCGGGTGTCCTTGAGAAACAGGCGGTTTGCTATCCCACCATGGAAGGGGAACTGGAAGGGGCGCAGATCCCGATACCACAACAGCGATGAGCGGAAATCTCATCACGGCCCGCAGTATGGGGATGCGCCATCGACTTTGGGTTGAAAATTGTCGAGCATTATGCGGGCAAAGATACAAGCGAGGGAGTTGGAGGAGCAGATCGTATACGGGACCTACCGGAGGAAGATTGATCCTGTTGTAATACTCCGGCGCTATGACCGGAAAGGGATCCCTGTACTGCCCGGATCGGAATGCTGCGTGACAGAATTTTGCTTTTGGCATATAACATAGAATCAGTTGTGATATAGTGTACGAAATGCGCGTACACAAAAGGAGGAAGGTTAACGAATGAGCGTTAAAGTTGAAAAGCTGGATGAAGGGATGGCAAAGCTGACCGTCGAAGTATCCGAAGAGACACTGAAAAGGCGATCAGTCAGGCTTATCTGAAAAAGTAAAAAGCAGAATCAATGTACCCGGTTTCCGTAAGGGAAGGCGCCTCGCAGAGTCATCGAACAGATTTGCGGGAAGGGCATTTTCTACGATGATGCCGCCAATGAAGTGATCTATGAAGAATATCCGAAGGCGGTGGAGGAAAGCAAGGAGGAGATTGTTTCCGATCCGGAGCTTTCCGTAGAACAGATTGAAGAGGGCAGAGCCCTTTATCTTCACGGCCAAGGTGGCTCTCAAGCCTCCGGTCGGACTGGGGCAAATACGAAGGAATTGAAGTGTCAAACCGGAAACGGAAGTGAAAGATGAAGATGTAGAGGCCGAGATCGAGAAACAGCGCAACAACAATGCGCGGATGGTGGATATTACGGATCGACCGGTGCAGAAGGACGATATGATCCACCTGGACTATGAAGAAGTTGTGGATGGAAAGGCCTTTGCCGGCGGAAAGGAGAGACCAGCCGCTTACGATCGGTTCCGGCAGCTTTATCCCGGGCTTTGAGGATCCAGCTGATCGGCAAGAAAATCAGAGAGAGGACTGCGAGGGTGAAGGTGACCTTCCCTGCGGATTATCATGAGAAGTCTCGCGCCGGAAAAAGAGGCTACCTTAGTGCCATATTAAGCATCAAGGAAAAGAAAACTTCCGGGCTGAACGATGAATTCGCCTCCGACGTTTCCAATTCGATACGCTATGGAAGAATACAAAGAAAGATCTGAAGGAAAAGCTGACCAAGCGCAAGGAAGCAAAGCGCACAAAGCAAAGGAAAATGAGGCGGTGGCGGCGCTGATTCTGGATTCCGAAATCGAACTTCCGGAAGCCATGGTGACCACCCAGGCGCGTCGCATGCTGGATGACTTCGGAAGACAGTTGCAGATGCAGGGATTGAACCTGCAGAGCTATTTACAGTATACGGGCAGCAGCGCCGAGCAGATGCTGACACAGATTCGCCCGCAGGCCATCGAGCGCATTAAATCCAGACTTTGCCTGGAAGCGGTCGCTGCAGCGGAAAAGATCGAGGCCACCGAAGAGGATGTAGAAAATAAATTAAAAGACATCGCGTCCCAGTACCACATGGAAGTGGAAAAGTTAAAGGAAACGATGCAGGAGAGCGATAAGGAGCAGATCAAGAAGGATCTTGCGGTTGAGAAAGCGGCGCAGTTCCTGGTCGATCATGCCAAAGGAAGTGAAGCAGAAAAAGGATAAGAAAGAAGCCGGTAAAGGAAAAGAGTCTTCTGCAGAAGAGAAGAAGGAGCAGGGCGCAGAATAAGGCGCACCGTTCCGGAAAGGATAGGTTCGTATTTATGAGTCTCATTCCTTATGTCATTGAGCAGACATCCAGAGGAGAACGCTCCTATGATATCTACTCCAGACTTTTAAAGGATCGGATTATTTTTCTAGGAGAAGAAGTCAATGCAAATTCGGCTGCCGTAGTCGTTGCACAGCTTCTTTTCCTGGAGGCGGAAGATCCTTCAAGACATCCACCTCTACATCAACAGTCCCGGAGGAGAGATCACCTCCGGAATGGCGATTTATGACACCATGCGCTATATTAAATGCGATGTGTCTACCATTTGCATCGGGATGGCTGCAAGCATGGGCGCCTTCCTTTTGGCGGGGCACCAGGGCAAACGGATGGCGCTGCCGAATCTCGAGATCATGATTCATCAGCCCAGTGGAGGCTCGCAGGGACAGGCAACGGAAATCGAAATTGCCGCCAAACATATTTTAGAACCAAAAAGAAAAGTTAAACCGCATTTTTGTCCGATAATACAGGTGCAAGCCTACGAACCGTGGCGGCTGATACCGAGCGTGACAACTGGATGGACGCAGAGGAAGCCAAGGCGTACGGTCTCATTGATTCCGTGGTGGCGGCTCATGTGGAAAACGGACCAAAAGGACGGCGGAAGCAAGGAGTAACCTGCCTATCCATCTGAGACAAGGAGGTAAATGATCACGAATAAGATTACAGGCGAGATTCGTTGCTCTTTCTGCAACAAGACACAGGATCAGGTTCGTAAATTGATTGCCGGTCCGGGTGGTGTCTATATCTGTGATGAATGCGTGGACATTTGTGCTGACATCATCGAAGAAGAATTTGAGGACGAGAATGAGCCGCAGCGGGAGGAACAGGGAAATCCACCTGCTGAAACCGCAGGAGATCAAGGAATTTCTGGACGAATATGTCATTGGACAGGAAGAAGCCAAAAGGTTCTTTCTGTGGCTGTCTATAATCACTATAAACGGGTGACGGCACGCGGAGACAGATTCGCCGATGACGTGGAACTGCAGAAAAGCAATATCATCATGATCGGGCCTACCGGCTCCGGTAAGACCTACCTGGCGCAGACGCTGGCGAAGATCATCAATGTGCCTTTTGCCATTGCAGACGCAACCACCTTGACGGAAGCAGGCTATGTCGGAGAAGATGTAGAGAATATTCTCTAAAAGCTTCTACAGGATGCGGACTACGATGTGAGCGTGCGCAGTACGGTATTATCTATATTGACGAAATTGACAAGATCACCAAGAAGGGGAGAACGTCTCCATTACCCGCGATGTCTCCGGTGAGGGGTCAGCAGGCTCTTTGAAGATCGTAGAAGGGACCGTCGCTTCCGTTCCTCCGCAGCGGCAGAAAGCATCCCCATCAGGAACTGATCCAGATTGACACTGCAATATTCTGTTTATCTGCGGAGGAGCTTTGACGGACTGGAGAAGATTGTGGAAGCCAGATTGGATCGTTCCGCAATCGGATTCAATGCGGAAATCGCAGATAAAACGGAGCGAGATCGGCGAGGTGATTAAGAAGGTTTTCACCGCAGGATCTGGTCAAGTTCGGGTTGATTCCGGAGTTTGTCGGACGTGTGCCGATCACGGTAACCCTGGAAGGCTTGTCGAGGGAGGCGCTGAAGCAGATTCTGGTGAAACCGAAGAATGCGCTGGTGAAGCAGTATCGGAAGCTCTTCGATTTCGATCATGTTTCCCTTCATTTTGAGGATGATGCCATTGATTTGATTGCCGAAGAAGCTTATGAGAGAAAGACGGGGCAAGGGGTCTCCGCTCCATTATGGAAAAAGACCATGATGGATGTGATGTATGAGATTCCGTCGGACGAAAATGTGACGGAATGCGTCATCACGAGAAGCGCGGTAGAAGGGGAATCCAAGCCGCTTCTCGTACGTAAGGGAGAAGCGCCGCGTATACAAAAAAGGGCAAGGTAGCTTTAGGATGAACGGATAGGCTGGGGAACAGGACGTTCTCCGGCTGTTCTTTTTGTCGGAGGTCAGCCTCTGAAAAGGTGTCGTTTGATCGTGGATGTCAAATGCCTTCGACGCCACACAAGGAGTACAGGATATGGTGATAAAAAGTGCCGAATTGGAAACCGTTTGCGGAATCACCTCGCAGCTGCCATCCCACGAGGAGGTGGAATTTGCCTTTGCCGGCAGGAGCAATGTGGGAAAAGAGCTCGCTCATCAATGCACTGATGTAGAGAAAAAGCTCGCAAGAACCTCTCAGACCCCGGAAAAACGCAGACGATCAATTATTATAAGGTCAACGACCGCTTTTATTTCGTAGATCTGCCCGGATATGGCTATACGAGCATTCAAAGGAAGAGGTGGCCAAGTGGGGACCGATGATTGAGATTATCTGCATACGTCGCTGGAGTGCTGCAACTTCTCTTTCTGCTTGTGGATATCCGGCATGCGCCGACAGAACACGACTTGATGATGCGTGACTGGGCAAGAGGCGCAGACCTGCCACTGGTCGTCATTGCCACCAAGGGCGGACAAGCTGAACAAAAGTGAAGGCAGGGAGAGACCGGTGGAACTGAGGAAGGAACTTGGTCTATATGACCATGAAGCGCCTCATCCTGTTTTCCGCACTCAATAAGGCGGGTAGAGAAGAAATCTACTGAACTTTTGGAAGAGCGCCTGCAGAATCCGATGAGATAGGAAAATGACAGCATCAGCGAAACAGCATCAGCGAAGTAACATCAGGTGAGGCAGAACCAGTTACGAAACATCGGGTGAAACCGCATCGGCTGGGAGAGCATCAGGAAGCGACGACAGGAGTTAAGACAGCGAGGAGGAAGACGGAAAATGATGGATTTTATCAGAAGGATGAAGCAAAATATTGTGGCGGATGCGATCGTCTCGCCTGGTGATCGGGCGGTCATGCTCTTTGGCCAGGGGTTTTTCGGCGGAGCTTCTGTGCACCGTCATTGCCTGGATGGTGATTCTGGTCGGCGCCTTTATGGTGATTGATTTTTGCCAAAAGAGAGGAAGGCTTTTTACAGCGGGATGATCCTGGGCATTGGCGGGATTATCACGGTGTTCGGCATCATTCTTTAACGCATGTAAACAGCTTCATTCTATTCATTCCGAAGATCTTCGGTATCGTGATTCTGGTGAGCGGCGTGATGAATCTGGCACAGGTCATCGCACTGGGAACCAGGAAGGATCGTTATTGGTACGTTCCTCTGATTTTTGCCCTGATTACGGTTCTGATTGGAGTGGTCTTTTTGACCAGATCGGGAATCGTGACCAGAACCTTTATCCGGATTATGGGAGTTTGCCTCGATTTATAACGGAATTTCGACCTCTGGACGATCACGAGAGTCTCCAAAATACCTGAAAGAGGAGATGCAGGAGAAAACGCAGTGGACACCACCTATCGGGAATAAGCCCTACGCATTGGTAGAAAGGCGCAGTGGGCAAAAAGCGCTGCACGTTTGCAGAAAGGCACTATGAGCAAGAAGAATCCAAACAAAAAGAAATCCTTCTCGGCAGGCACATCCGGAGATTTCTCCTGATGCTGGTCGGATGGCTAATTTTGTTAAAATTGCTTTTGCAGGAAAAATCGGCATCTCCGGCGTGGTCAGCCGCTCCATTGCAAGAGATATTGGCGGGTATACCAATATCGCACTCTTCGGGGTGGATTCCAGGGAAAAAGAGCTGGAAAAGAGCACCCGTTCGGACACCATGATTATTGCATCAATCAACAATCAAACAGGCGAAAGTCAAATGGTCTCCGTCTGCCAGGATACCCTATCTGGACGTGGGAAAACGGCGTGTTTACCAAATGCAATGCGGCTTATGCCAAAGGGCGGTCCGAGCAGGCGATTGCCATGTTAAATTCCAATCTGGATCTGAACATTACCGACTTTGTGACGAGTGGGTTTCGGAGGTTTGACGCAGGTCATCAATGACGTGGGGCGGAATCACGCTGGATATTCAGCCGGAGGAAATCAGGCCGCTCAACGATTACCAGATCATATGGTCGGCACTTCTTCTGACGGGATCCACTTTTACGGCGCAGGAAGGAAAGGACCATACGCCGATTACACAGGCGGGAGAGCAGCTCTGCAACGGACTGCAGGCAACCGCCTGTGCAGAATCCGCTACACGGCGGGGAATGATTTCAGGCGGACGCAGAGACAGCGGACGGTCATCAATCTGACGGCACAGGCCATCAAAAGGCGGACCGCTGCGCTGGGCAGGTCGGCAATGATATTCGAATGGACCTATACTTCGCTGGACACCGGCGATATGTTAGGGCTGATGACAAAGGCCATGCGGTATCACATCGGAGAAACAACCGGCTTTCCTTTTCCGGACAAGGTCGCGACCGGTCATGTGGGGGCGCAGCGGCTCCTGCGTGATACCGGTGAATCTGGTGACCAATGTGCAGCAGCTACATGCCTTTTTATTCGGGGAACAGAATTATACGCCGACGCAGACCGTGCAGAACAACAGTGCAAGGATTTCCAGAGACACGGGACATTGAGATTTATCTTTTTTTACAAAAAAAATGCTTGTATTTGGAAGAGCAAACTGTTATACTAGTAATAGAACATAGATAACAGTTTGCTTTTGTTTGGAATCGGAGGAAGCTATGAATATACAGAAATTTACACAGAAGTCCATCGAGGGCGGTGAACGGATGTGAGAAGATCGCAATGGAATACGGCAACCAGGAAATCGAGCAGGAACATTTGCTCTACAGCTTATTACGCAGGTGGAAGATTCCCTGATTCGGAAGCTTTTGGAGAAGATGGGCGTTGATACGACTGCCTTTGAGAATCGCGTCCGGCAGGCGTTAGAGAAGAGGACCAAGGTGACGGGTGCCAAACCCTATGTCGGGCAGTATCTGAATCAGGTGCTGACCGGAGCAGAGGATGAGGCAAAGGCGCTGGGAGACGAATATGTTTCCGCAGACATCTCTTTGATGCTGCTCAAGAAGCCGAACCGGGAAGTGAAAGAGATTTTTGAAGAGTTCGGAATCACCAGATCCTCCTTCTTAGAGGCGCTGTGGAGCGTGAGAGGGAACCGCGAATGTGACCAGCGACAATCCGGAAGCCACCTATGATACTTTTGGAAAAATACGGCACGGAGCTGGTCGCCAAGGCCAAAAGCCAGAAGATGGATCCTGTGATCGGCAGAGATGAAGAGATTCGAAATGTGATTCGATTCTCCAGAAAGACCAAGAACAATCCTGTTCTGATCGGGGAACCAGGGAGTCGGTAAGACGGCGGTAGTAGAAGCGCTCTGCCCAGAGAATTGCAAAGGGAGACGTGCCGGAACAGCTGAAGAATAAGAAGATTTTTCACTGGACATGGGAGCTCTGGTCGCAGGTGCCGAAAATACAGGGCGAATTTGAAGAGAGATTGAAAGCGGTACTCGGAAGATGTGAGGCAGTCGGAGGGGGAGATCATCCTCTTCATTGACGAGCTCGCATACCATTGTCGGCGCCGGTAAGACCGAGGGCAGCATGGATGCGGGAAATCTTCTGAAGTCGATGTTGGCGAGGGAGAGTTGCACTCGCATCGGTGCAACGACCCTGAATGAATACCGGCAGTATATTGAGAAGGACGCCGCTCTGGAAAGAAGATTTCAGCCGGTGATGGTGGATGAGCCGACGGTGGAAGATACTATTTCCATCCTGCGCGGTCTGAAAGAGAGGTATGAGAACTACCATCATGTTGCCATTCAGGACAATGCACTGGTAGCGGCAGCGACGCTTTCAACCGGTATATCACCGATCGTTTTTGCCGGATAAAGCCATCGACCTGATGGATGAGGCTTGTGCCCTGATTAAGACGGAGTTGAATTCCCAGCCGGCGGAAATGGATGAACTGGATCACCGGATTCGCCAGTTGGAAAATCGAGGAGGCAGCGCTCAAAAAGAGGACGATTCGCTCTCTGCAGAAAGATTGAAGAGTCTGCAAAAGGAACTGGCGGAAGAGGAAGAATACAGCACGCTTCAGGCGCAGCTGCAAATGAGAAAGAGCTGCTGGGCAGACAGTCCGTTGCGGGGAGGAAATCGAGCAGACCAGGCGCGATGCCGAGGCGGCGGAGCAGAAGGGCGATTATAACAAGGCCGGCGAGCTAACCTAGGCAAGTTGCCGGAACTGCAAAAAGGAACTGGAAGAGGAGATTGAGAAGGCGAAGGATAGAGATCGACGTTAGCACATGACCGTGTGACGGAGGGAGGAAATTGCCAAAATCGTCTCCCTGCTGGACCGGAATCCGGTCGCCAAGCTGACCAGAGCGAGCGCAGCAAGACCCTGCATTTGGAGGAACTGCTGCATCAGAGGGTGATCGGTCAGGAAAGAGGCGGTATCCGCGTGGCGGAGGCCATCATGCGCCCAAGGCGGGATCAAAGATCCGGCAAGCCGATCGGCTCCTTCCTCTTTCTCGGACCGACCGGTGTAGGAAAGACGGAGCTTGCTAAGTCGCTGGCTGCAGCACTTTTTGACAACGGAGAATAATATGGTTCGGATCGACATGAGCGAATACATGGAGAAATACTCCGTATCCCGCCTCATCGGTGCGGCGCCCGGATATGTCGGCTGCGAAGAAGGCGGGCAGTTAACCGAGGCGGTGCGCAGAAAGCCTTACTCTGTGGTGTTATTTGATGAAATTGAAAAGGCGCATCCGGACGTATTCAACGTGCTTTTTACAGGTGCTGGACGACGGGAGGGTGACCGATTCCCAGGGCAGGACGGTTGATTTCAAGAATACGATTCTGATTATGACGAGCAATATCGGCGCACAGGCGCTGCTGTCCGGCATCCGTGAAGACGGAACGATCGCAGATGAGGCACAGAAGGAGACCATGGAGGAGTTGCGTGCGCACTTCCGTCCGGAATTCTTAAAACCGTCTGGATGAGATTATTCTCTTCAAGCCCTTGACGAAGGAAAACATTTCAGGCATTGTAAATCTACTGATTGCGGGCATCAATCGCAGATTGGCAGACCGCGAGATTCGGATCGAGATGACAGAAGAAGCCAAGCAGTATGTCGTGGATCATGCCTTTGATCCGAATTACGGAGCCAGACCGCTTCGAAGGTATCTGCAGAAATATGTAGAGACGCTGTCTGCAGAAGCTGATTCTGGAAGATAAGGTAGAGCCCCATGATACGATCCGTTTTTGTGGTGAAGGACGGGGAGCTTACGGCAGAGGCGGTGAAGGCAAAAGAGGTAGAATAAGCGTGTCTGTCCGTCTGAAAAGCGGGCAGGAAAAATGAGAAAAGAACAATGGAAGAACTTTTTCCATCAGAATCAGACTGAGATCAAAAAGAAACTGAGAGAAAAGATCCGTGCACAGATTCGCATCTTTTCTCCCAGAGGAGAAGGCAGGTCCGATGCACGGATCTTCCGTGCTGTTCTTAGCCTTCCCTTTATCAACGGGCAAAGGTTATTTTTCGTTTATGTGAGCCTGGACTGGGAAATCGATACCCGAGCGCTGATTCAGGATGCGCTTATTGAGGGTAAGACGGTCGCTGTTCCAAAGTGTCTGCCGGGAGGCAGGATGGAGGTCTACCGTCTTAAGGACTTTCACCAGCTGAAGGCGCAGACACTGGGGATTTTTAGAACCGGGAGAGGACATGGAGCGAATGACCATGAGCAATTAGAACTTGCTCTGATTCCCCTGCCTTTCCTGCACGAGAGACGGCATCCGTCTCGGACAGGGCGGGGGTATTATGACCGGTTCCCGGCCGGTACACCATGGATTGATAAAAGTCGCTTTGTGCAGGAGAGCCTGTTGTCGGCAAATCTCCCTTGCGAGGAGCACGATGTCCGGATGGATGCGGTTCTGACAGAAACCGCGTTCCTGCGCAGAAAGGAGCAGTCATGAAGAAGCGCAAAGGGAAATGCAGAAAACCGATATGACGGTGGGAAAACCTCTCCCGCTGATCCTCAAGTTCATGTTTCTCTTTTCATCGGGGAATGTCTTTCAGCAGATCTATAACATGGCGGATACCATCATCGTCGGCCGTTTCGTAGGAGAAAAGGCGCTGGCTGCCGTCGGATCGACGGAACGATTATGTTTCTGGTCCTGGGCTTCTCGCAGGGGCTCACGACCGGTTTTACGGTGCTGACCAGCCAGTGTTACGGAGCCAGGGATATGGACCGCCTCAAGCACAGTGTGGCAAAACGGAATCCTGTTGTCCGCCTTTGTATCGCTTGTGGTAACGCTGCTGTCCACCTGGTCGATGCGCGGCATTCTGCATGTCATGAACACACCGGCGGATATTTATCAGGATGCCTGGACCTATATCACCATTATCTGTGCCGGAAGCGCAGTCAGCATCTATTACAATCTGCTCTCTTCCCTACCTGCGGGCAGTCGGCAACAGTGAGGTGCCTCTCTTCTGGTTTTTCTCCGCCTGCCTGAACGTGGTGCTGGATCTGGTGCTGATTATCAATGCGCACATGGGGACGGCAGGAGCTGCCGTTGCAACCGTGATCTCTCAAGGGGTATCCGCCGTCCTCTGTGCCGTTTATATTTTTGTAAAAATACCGATGCTCCGCCCGAAGGCAAAAGACTGGTATCTGAGCGCACAGGATACGAGGCATCAGTTGATCGTAGGACTGCCGATGGCACTGCAATTTGCCATCACGGCATCCGGCACCATGATCATGCAAAGTGCCATCAATCTCTTCGGTTCCGTTGCAGTGGCGGTACTTACAGCAGCCTCGAAATTGCAGAATCTGGTGATGCAGGGAATGATTTTCCATGGGACAGGCAATGGCAACCTTCTGCGGACAGAATTATGGAAAAGGAGATGATGAGAGGATCCGGAAGGGAACCAGACAGGCAGTCCTTGCGCTGGTTGTGTATTCCTTCGTGGCCGGAACCCTCATGCTGGTCGGGGTGGAAACCCTGATGGGATTTTTCTTTACCAAGGGGACGAATCTGTCCGCCATGCTTCCTTTTGCGCGTACCTCACGCCAGACACTGCGTCATGTTCCACATCCCCTCAGTCTGATCTTTGTATATCGCAAATGCCATGCAGGGCTGCGGATTCGGGCTTTTGCCCATGCTGGGAGGGGGAATGGAGCTGGTCTCGAGACTGTTTACGGCCGTTCTCTCGATGCACATGAACAGCTACTCCGCCGCTTGTTTCTGCGATCCCTTTGCCTGGCTGACAACCGGAATTTATTCGGTGATCGCCTGGCTTTTTGTCAGTAAAAAAAGTAAGAGAGACTGGGAGGAAGACATCCTAGAAGAGAGCGTCATATCGTTTGGATATTTGTGATAAAAATGATACGAGTGTCAAAGGATCCGGATTCGATGCGAACTTGCTTGCAGGAGGATTTTGGAGCGTTTGATGCAGCAAAAAGTACTTTTTAGAGAGGGCAGGGGAAGATGATCAGAACAAACGGAGAGTAGGAGAGAGGAAGCGGTCAGAAAACTGGTGCGGTATGGAATCCGTCGGAAACTGATCGGCAGGGAGGATGGGATATGCGGCAAACAGGCTCTTTGATATTCTAGCAGGGTGAGCTGTCTGTTTCTTTCCATTTTGAAGAAAAGAAGGGGAACAGACAAAGGAGGAAGCGAATCTCTGGATGAGATTTTTAGGAATTCTGCTGGACGATGCGATCTGCCGCGGCATCATCGAAGCAGAGATTATCGACCGATCTGTTGGATACCAGACTCATGGAGGTATTCACACCCAGACCTTCAGAGGTGATTAGAAACCTTCTGGGAGAAGTATGAAGACGATCCGGAGGATGCCACAGATTACTTTTACCGGCTGGCAGGAGATACGAATTACATCCGGACGGAGAGGGTCGCAAAGGACCAAAAGTGGGGTTGTTTCGACCAAATACGGGGACCTGGATATGACGATCAACTTGTCCAAGCCGGAAAAAGACCCGAAGGCGATTGCAGCGGCTCAAGAACCGTGCTTGTGCAGCCTACCCGAAGTGTCTGCTCTGTCCGGAGAATGAGGATATGCGGGAGAGCGGATCATCCGGCCAGGCAGACTCTTCGCCTGATTCCACTGACCCTGGGAGCGGAAAGATGGTACTTACAATATTCGCCTTTACGTCTATTATAACGAGCACTGCATCGTGCTCTCCGGAAGCACAGACCGATGCTGATTGACCGCGGAACGTTCGTCCGTCTTTTGGAATTTGTCATGATGTTCCCGCATTATACCGTCGGATCCAATGCCGACCTCCCCATTGTGGGGGCTCCATTCTGACGCATGAACATTTTCAGGAGGCAGATATACCTTTGTACGGAGAGAGCGGCAATCCGAAACAGATCACCTTCACCGGCTACGAGGAGGTGGAAGCGGGCATCGTGAACTGGCCCAATGTCGGTAGCTTGGCTAAGCGCGGATGCGCCGGATCCGCTGATCGAGCTTGCCACTAAGATTTTTGACCGCCTGGAGACTTTATAGCGATGAAAGCGTGCAGATTCTCTGCGAGAGTGAGCAGGATCCCACAATACCATCACGCCGATTGCAAGGACGCGGGAGGGAGATCTGAACTGGATCTGGTGCTTCGAACAACCGGACAACAGAGGAACATCCGCTTGGCATCTTTTCACCCGCACGAGGAACTCCATCACATCAAGAAGGAGAATATCGGTCTGATCGAAGTCATGGGACTGGCGGTTCTGCCGGCAAGGTTACGCCAGGAGATCGATCAGATGAAAGACCTTATGCTACAGGAAAAAGAGATTGAAGAGGTGCTGGAACTTAAGAAGCATGGACCGTGGCTAAAGGAAATTTCTGGACAGACATCCGGAATACAAAAAGAAGCAGTTTACAGACAGGCACCGCTTCGAAGCGCAATTCGACCGGATTCTGAAGGAAGAGATCGGTCAGGTCTTTGTCAGAGTGCTGGAGCACTGTAGCGTTTTTAAAAGAGGATGAAGAGGGAAGAAAGGCCTTTGACCGTTTCTATTGACGAAGTGAATGTAACGGGCAGGGGATGAAGAAGGGGATCAGCAATGAGCAGGATATCGGAGGAGAGACGACTAAGAGAGATCTACGGCGAGGAGGTGCAAACGGCTGTTTCCCCGCCATATGCACCTGAAGGAAGGCTTTGAGAAACGATTCGGGGAAGCGGAGCTGTCCTATTTTACGGCACCCGGCAGAACCGAGATCATTGGAAATCATGTGGATCATAACGGAGGAAAGATCCTCTGCCAGCACCACCATGGACACCATTTGCGCAGCGGAGAAAACGGACGATGGCAAAATCACAGTGGTCTCTGAGGGATTTCCGGAAGTGGAGATACAGGTGGAGAATGCAGGAGAGACACCGCACTGCAAAGCGACCCTCTCTTGGCAGGGATTGTAGAGGGCATCAAGGCGGCGGGCTTTCAGGCAGGCGGATTCCGTGCCTATGTGACCAGCAATGTCATTCCTTCGGCGGGGGTTTCTTCCTCTGCCTCCTTTGAAATGCTGATCTGCACGGTGCTCAACCATTTTTACAATGGAGAGAAGATGCAGGCGGCGGACTATGCAAGAGCCGGACAATATGCGGAAAATCACTTTCTGGGACAAGGCATCCGGCCTCATGGATCAGATGGCCTGTGCCTTTGGCGGTACGATCCTTCTGGATTTCCGGGAGGGCGACAGGCAGAAAAAGTCGATTTTTCTTTTGATGATCTGGACAGCGACCTGATCATCGTCAATACCGGAAAGGGGCATGCGAATCTTTCCGAAGAATACAGTTCGATTCCGAAGGAAATGTTTGCCCTTGCCAAACGGTTCGGAAAGGAGCGCCTGTGCGAAGTTTCGGAAGAAGATTTTTACAGAGGCTTACGACAATCCGGCAGGGAGATCCAAAACGACCGTGCAATCCTTCGTGCGCTGCACTTTTTGAAGAGACAAGGCGTGTCACAGAGGCGGGAGATGCCCTTCGTGCGGGGACACCGAGAAATTACTGCCCCTCATTACGGAGGGAGGGAATTCTTCCTGGAAATGGTTGCAAAAACGGAAGCGTCAGCAAAAGAAACGAAGGAACAATCGATCCCGCTGGCACTGGCGCTGACAGAAATCTTCTGTAAAAGAAAGGGAGATGGCGTCTGCCGCATTCATGGAGGCGGTTTTGCCGGGGTCATCATGGCGGTCATTCCGAAGAGGGATACCGCAGAATATGTAGACTTTATGACGCCTTACTTCGGCAAAGAAAACCTGCACATCATGAACATCAGACAGACCGGGGCTGTCTTTGTGAGGGCATGATGGCTTCCTCGTATCTGACCCTTTATAAAATCATCATCCTCTACCTCTTAGACCGCGCGGAGATCCCGCCTCCAGCTCCCAGGTCATGCGATTTTTGCTGGATAGAGAGTATACGACTTTCGTCACCTTTCAGGATGCGCTTTCACAGCTCACCGAACAGGGGTTGGTGAAGGGGAGCAGGATACCCACCGCACGTTTCTGCTCTAACACCGGAGGAAAGGAGTCCCTGACCTTTTTTTCTGGACAGGCTCAATCCGGAGATCAGAGAGCAGGCGGATGCCTATTTAATTCAAAACCGGATGAAACTTCGCGCGGAGGCCGCCGTGCGGACGGATTACACCAGAAGGGCGGATGGTTCCTATCTGGCAGAGATGAAGATCCTGGAAAATGGCAGGCAGACGTTTGGGCTCTTAATGGAAGTGCAGACGGGAAGCGGATGCCATTGCTCTCTGTGATCGTTTCCGGGAAAGGAATGGAGAAATCTACTCTATCTGATTGGGAAGTTGATGGTTCCGGATGAAAAAGCTTAGGAAGGCGATCACAGTGCGCAGAAGAAGGGCGCTCTTTTCAAAAAAAGATGGGAAACCGGATTGACAAAGGAGCCTTCCTTTGCTATATTATTCAAGTCGGTTTGCAAGAGGTTAATATGTTGCAAGCTGGACAGGCTGCTATAGCACAGTCGGTAGTGCGTCGCATTGGTAGTGCGAAGGTCACCGGTCCGAATCCGGTTAGCAGCTAATCATAAGGGCTGTCGCAAAAGCGACAGCCCTTTTTCAGGGTGTGCCTGACGATGCACGTTTCTAGCACTTTTTCATTGATATTTTTGGGAATAGCGCCTTCTAAGGCAAAAAGTGTTTTTCCAGCACTCCCGGATGAGACGGGAAGTAGAGTGCTCATGTGTGGTGGTATATTCGGATGGCTCTTTCCACCTCAATGTTTCTTTTTCAAGAAAGTCCAGGAAAAGAGTTAAAGATTGCAAAAACCTTCTCCAAAATGAGAATATTCCCTGTGGATGGGGGAGTCTGTCTCCATCATACATATTGAAATCTCCATCATTTGACGGTAAAATGATGGAGATAAATCCGAAAATGAAGGAGATTCCCATGAGAGTTTTTGATTATATTGCAAGTCCCGAGAAGTTGCTGACACCTGAAATTGTTCAGATGGTTAGCAGCATCCACGAACATAAAGGGAAACAGGAATTATTTCTCGAATCCAACGTAGATGAACTGAAAACACTCTTAGAAGTTGCTTTGATTCAGAGTACGGGAGCATCCAATCGAATCGAAGGTGTTTTTTTACAAGCGATAAGCGTTTGGAAGAATTGGTAAGCCAGAAAGGCAGAACCCCGCAACCGATCTGAGCAGGAAATTGCCGGTTATCGTGAGGTGCTTTCACAATCCACGAAGGCTATGAATATATCAATCCGAGATCGAACATTATTTTGCAGTTACATCGGGATCTATACTCCTATTCACAGGGGGCTGCCGGTGGAAGTTATAAGAACTCCGATAATGTAATTGCAGAAACAGATGCCGAGGGTCATCAGAAAGCACGTTTTGTTCCGGTTCCCGCATTTCAGACTGCTGAAGCGATGGAAGAACTTTGCACTCGCTTCCTTGAAGCGTGGGAAGCTGACCGCATTGATAAACTGGTCCTGATTCCCATGTTCATTCTGGACTTTCTGTATCCATCCTTTCAATGACGGAAATGGTAGAATGAGTCGGTTGCTCACTTTACTGCTTTTTTTATAAGGCGGGATACATCGTTGGGAAATATGTCAGTATGGAAATGCTGATTGAAAAGACAAAAAGAAACATATTATGAAGCTCTTCAAGCAAGTTCTACTGGCTGGCATGAGGGTGAAAAACAGCTATGAGCCTTTTGTTAAGTATTATCTGGGTATCATGCTGAAAGCATATAATGAATTTGAAAAGTCGTGTCGAGCATTTGAAGCATCGCAGTCTTTCTAAGCCTGATAGAATTAAAGCAGTTATTGATCACAAGGTTGGCAAGATTACAAAGAAAGAAATCATGGAGCTTTTGTCCTGATATAAGCAGAGTTACCGTGGAAAGGACTTTGACGGATCTGGTTAAGAGTGGGTATATCGCCAAAGTTGGTGCAGGCCCATCTACCGGGTATGTCCGAGTTTAATATCATATCTCCATCATTACAAGTAAAATGATGGAGATATGAGATTTATCGGTAAAATGCCAGGAAAATCCATAAAAAAACAGGCTGTCTGAGGAAAGATTTTCCTGATTAGACAGCCTGGGAATGAAGGTGAAGTTTCTTTTTAACTCAAATGAACCGATATTTCAGAATAAAGATGACGGTCAGAATCCACGAGGATGCTGACATTCTTTCTTTTCCCGCAGATGGAATTGAGCAAGGTGTAGCTGATAATACCGAAGGAGATGCCTTCCGAGATGGAATACATGAAAGCCATGGAGGTGATGCAGATGAAGCAAGGGATGGCTTCCGTTAACTGGTTCCACTCGATTTTGGCAACCTGCTGCGTCATGAAGAAACCGACCACGATGAGGGCGGGAGCGGTGGCAAATGAAGGAATGGTGAGAAAGAGGGGAGAAGAAGAGGGACAGTAAAAACAGCGCCCCTGTAACGATGGCAGTCAGACTGGTTCTGCCGCCTTCGGCAATGCCGGCGGAGGATTCCACGAAGGTGGTGATGGTGGAAGTACCAAACATGGCGCCGATGGTGGTGCCGACGGAGTCTGCAAGAAGCGCCCCTTGATTCCGGGAAGTTTTTCCTTCCTGATCCAGCATGTCCGCTTTGGATGCACAGCCGATGAGGGTGCCGATGGTATCGAAGATATCAACGAAGAGGAAGGCAAAAACGACGACGATGAAGCTCAGAATTCCTTCGCTCCGGATCTGGGAAAAATCCATTTTTCATGAAAGTCGGAGCCATGGAGGTCGGTGTAGAGAGAAACCGGAAGGAATCACGGAATAGAATCCTGCCTCCGGATTCGGTACGTAAAGGCTCGCGACCTGGCAGAGAATGCCGAGAATCCATGTAGCCAGAATGCCGATCAGGATATTTCCCTTGATGTTCTTGATGACCAGAACGGCTGTGATGACAATGCCGATAAAAGCGAGAAGCACGGTGATGCCTTCCGTATGGAAGGTTCCCTTGACAATCGAGCCGTGAAAGGAAAAAATAGAGTGACCAGGGGTAGAGGAGTCCGTGACGATATGCGAGTTCTGCAGACCGATAAAGCAGATAAACAGCCCGATGCCGACGGAGACGGCGAGTTTCAGATTCTTCGGGATGGCGTTGAAGATGGCCTCACGCACATTCAGGAAGGTAAGCAAGATGAAGAGGATGCCTCGGTAAATACCGCAGCCAGAGCAACCTGCCAAGGGATAGTGATAGGTCTGAACCACCGTATAGGTAAAATAAGCGTTGAGCCCCATGCCGGCGGAAAGCGCAAAGGGAGATTTGCAAACAGCGCCATACAGAATGAGGCAAGGGCGGAAGCCAGAGCCGTTGCGGTAAATACAGAGCCGCCATCCATTCCGGCTGCCCCGAGAATATTCGGGTTGACCGCCAAAATATAGGCCATTGTCATGAAGGTGGTGATGCCGGCGATCAGTTCGGTTTTGACGTCGGTACCGTGCTCCTTCAACTAAAAGAACTTTTCCATACTAGATCCTCCTTTTTCAATACAAACTGCCTTTTTGAGCGTACCACTTAAATAGAGAAATCGTCAATCAAAACAAGTGGGAGAGACCAATTTCCAGGAGGGTGGAAAGGGGAACTGCGAGAAATATGGTAAGATGAAAGCAGGAAAAACTCTCTTGAAGAAACGACACTTGATTTGTATCCGGATACCAATGCTTTGATGGAACCGACATAGATAGTAGAGGAGGAGCGTCATGAAATATGAGGAGTACCAGAAACTGAGGCGTGCGGCACTGGGACAGGCAGAGGCGGATCTGCTTCTTGCCAACGGAAAACTGGTGGACGTATTTACCGGCGAAATCGTGGAATCTTCGATTGCGGTGAAGGACGGACTGATTATCGGCGTCTCTCGTTCCTACCAGGCCAAAAAGGGTAGTGGACCTGGAGGGAGCCTACATTGCACCCGGCTTCATCGATGCGCATTTGCACCTGGAATCCACGATGGTCTCTCCGGCGGAGCTGGTGGGAGAAAGCGGTGAAAAAGGGCACGACCACCTTTATCGTGGACCCGCATGAGGCGGCAAACGTATCCGGTGCGGACGGGATCCGTTATATTTTGGACCAGACCGGGCATTCTCCGGCGAATGTCTTCGTCATGATGCCGTCCTGTGTACCGGCGACCGATCTGGACGATAACGGCTGTCTCTTTTCAGCCAATGACATGTATCCCTTTGTGGGAAATCCAAGGGTTCTGGGCCTTGGGGAAGTGATGGACGCCCCTGGCGGTTTTAGAGGAGATCCTCGAATGTTTTGCCAAATTTGCTCTCTTTGAAAAACCGCACCATTGACGGACACGCCCCTATCTTTCCAACAAACAGCTGTCCGCCTATAAGATGGCGGGCGTGGATACCGACCACGAGGCGGCGACCTTTGCCTATGCGCTGGAAGAGGTGAGAAGGGGGATCCACGTGCATATCCGGGAGGGAGCGCCGCCCGCAATCTGGAAGACATCGTAGGGGCATTGTGGCGGAAAAGATCGATACCGAACACTTCTCTTTTTGCACGGATGACAAACACATCGAAGACATTCTCAGAGAGGGGCACATCGGCTACAATGTGAAAAAGGCGGTCTCGCTGGGACTATCCCCGTGAAGGCCATCAAGATGGCGACGATCAATACGGCAAAAATGTTACGGCCTCAAGCAGGTCGGTGCGATTTCTCCCGGTTATCAGGCGGATTTCGTGATTCTGGACGATTTACAGGATTTCCACATCCGCGCCGTTTATTTTAAAGGAAAAAGGTAGAGGAAAAGGAGCAGGTACAGGTTCCGAAATGCCCCTCGCACCTGCGACATACGATCCATCTGGATCCGGTGAAAAAGGAGGATTTCTTCTTCCCATCAGGAAGCGCATCACCCATGTGATCGGCATGGAAGCGCATCAGATCACGACGAGCAATTTATCGGTGACCTTTGCCAAAACCGAAAAACTTCGAACCGAAGGACGGATTCTCAAAAGATTGCCGCAGTGGGCGGCACAAGAATACTGGAAAAATCGGTGTCGCCATCGCCAAAGGCTATGGCATTCGTAACAGCGCCATTGCCTCTTCCGTTTCCCATGACTCGCATAACATCATCGTCATTGGGGACAGCGATGCGGATATGGCAAGGGCTGTGAACGAGATCATCCGTGTTCAGGGCGGGTATACGGTGGTGGAAGGCGGGAAGGTTTTGAAACCCTTCCCTCCCGATTATGGGGCTGATGAGCGACGCCGGATATGACAAGGTCGATCATCTTTTTGCAAAAATGAAGGAAAAAGGCCTATGAAATGGGAGTTTCGAAGATCTGGATCCTTTATCACCCTTTCGTTCATGGCGCTCACGGTCATCCGTACGCTGCGGATTACGCCAAGAGGACTGTTTCTGTTTGATGAGAAAGGATTGCGACCGGTTTCGTAAGGAATCGTTATACACGGTGATTGATATCCGAGTCGGTCCGGGTTGCGTCCGGTTTCGTAATGGAGCGCCATACAGAGTTCGCCTCCCGCACCGCTTTTGGACAAAAGTCAATCCGATATTTGTTTTTCACTCAAAATTTGTTATGATAACGGCGATTCCAAACGGAATCATGATGGAAACAAATGATAAACACACAAGAGGAGAGACCTATGAAAAAAATGCTCTAATTGCGGCGCATCTTGTAATGATGATGCCAAGTTCTGCACGACCTGCAGGGAATTCCATGGAGGGAGCGGCACCTGTCACGGAGGATACGACTGTCAAAGAGCAAACAGATCCGGTGAGCGCAGAAGGTGGTTCTGCGGAGGCGACGACTCCAGGCTCTGAGGAAGAGTCCCTTTCTGATCCTTCGGAAAGGACAACTTCCGGTGTCGGGAGAACAACCGGACGTCACCGTATGATTTTTGCCTCACAGCAGGAAGTAGAAGCCCTCCGAAGAAAAAGAAGGGAAAAGTACATTCTGATTTTCGCCATTCTGGCAGCGGTGCTCGCTTGCGGAATCGGTGCCTTTGCGATGGTGGCGGGCAGGCTGAATCGAGCCAAGAATTTCTGGGTGATTCAGGCCAAATTTTTGGACAGCGGTTTGCGGCGCTGAAGGATGTGGAGACAGAGGATCAGATTGACTCTACTTACACGTTGTCGGTGGACACGGACAGCGAATCGTATAACAAGTACCTGAAGGATTCCTCTCTGGTGTTCCAGTTAAAGGCGGACCAGAAGAAAAACGAGTCGGAGAGCAATCTGGCTCTGAATCTGAAGGAAAGCAACGTGCTCAATTTCTATACCAAAGCGAATAAGGACGTGGTGAAGCTTGCCAGCCCGGAACTCAGCAGAAGGTCTATTCCATCAAGACGGATGCCCTGTTAAAAAAAGCTTGGCATGGAAGACGGGAATGCGAAGAAAAAGAACTGGAGAATCTGACCCGGAAGGAACTGTTGCAGTCGTTAGACGCTTATTTCAGTCTGGTCAAGGCAACGACCACGAAGGACAATCTCACGACTTCAGAGGAAGCTTACTTTCACCGGTTTTCAGGCGAAGGAGCAGGAGGTGACGATCTATTCTTTCCGCCCGAGCAAGGAAGATGTGGAGGCGTTCACTAGTAAGTTAAAAGACAAGTTCAAAGAAGGCGATCCTTTATACGATTATCTCTTACAGGTGCAGCTCGGAAATGTGGCAGGGTCGCAGCTGGGTGTTCCGGGAGGCAGTGTTTCCTCCGCCAAAGAAGAGGCGAAGAAGGAGCTGGACGAATCCTTTTCAGAAATTCTGTGAAGACTTGAACCGGACAGGCACCAAACTGGAATGGAATGTCTATGCCAAGGGCGATCAATTACTGAAGATCGAAATCAAGGGAAGAGAACAGGCGCAGAATACCGCTGCACAGGGAATCCTCTTCCACAGAAGCGGATGGAAAAACGGCGGATGCGCTAGGTGTGTACAGTTATGAATACTGGAAGGAAGGCGATCAGGTACAGGAGGCGCTCACCATGAAGGATAGCGCAGATGCAGAGGGTTCCGGTTTTGTGAACGAATACAGCACCTCCGGGAGATCAGACCAAGGGAGAATTCCACACGATCGGCGGAGAGCGGCTCACCCTTTCTTACGAAATGAAGGGGGATACGAAGCATCCGCTAATGATTCCTTATGGTACCTATCAAATCACTTATGAAGGAAAGACCACGCCGATCGAGGGTGACGAAGGGAGAGAAGGGGATACCAATCTTGTGATCAAGGACCTTGATCTGACGGGAGGCGAGACGGCTACGGTGACACTGAACGGTGCGAAGGGAACGAATATCAAGGCACCCACAGGAGAAGAGGTCGATATGACGAACTGGGATGACGCACAGTATACGAACTTTGCAGAACGAACTCAGCCTCAGTGCGCAGAAGCTTGCCTTGCAGACGATGCAGGAACTCGGTTTGATGGGAAATATGCTCGGTGGAAGTTACTAAATGGACAAGATGGTTTGTGAAGTGAGATCGATCACAAAAACGTTTTCAGAAAGGGGGACCGGCCGTGTTTGCGCCGGTTTCCTTTTTCACTATATGCAGGCGAGATTCTGGGGATCAGCGGAGAAAACGGGCAGGCAAATCCACTCTGGTAGAAATTCTGGCAGGGTGCAGAAACCGGACGGAGGAAAGATTGTTTACGGAGAAGGCGTAAAGGGAAGAATCGGTTATGTGCCCCAGGAAATTGCCCTGTACGATGATTTGAAAGCGGAGGAGAATCTGGCGTTTTTCGGCAGGGCAAGCGGCTTGCCGGAGAAGTTCATCCGGATTCGCAGCCGTTATCTTCTGGAGCAGCTCTCTCTTCTGGAGCGCAGAAGGGATCTGACGGGCACTTTTTCCGGTGGAATGAAGAGAAAGCTGCATTTGGCAAGTGCACTGATGCTCACACCAAAGCTCCTCCTCTTGGACGAAGTGACGGAGGGGTGGACGAGACTTCCTGCGTCCGGATGTTTGACCTGATTCAAAAAGACGGCAAGACAGGGTTGCGGGGTGGTCTTTATCAGTCACAGGGAGGGGGAAGAAGAGAAGCTTTGTGACCGGATCCTTTCGCTACGGAAGGAGGAAACATGCATCGGTTAAGAGCACTCCTCCTGAAAGACCTGACGCTGTTTCTTCGTGGGGCAGGCATGGTTGCTCTCCTGCTTCCCTTCCTGTTGCTCCTTGTAAAAGAAAAAGAGTCGCTTCTTTCAGATGTGACACTGAAACCGTTTCCAATCGCGATCCGGGACGAAGATGAGACGTATATGTCCAGGACGTTAATCCACATGGTGGGGGAAGTGGAACTCTTTTCCAAAGTGGATGTGGTAAATGAGGAGTCGGATGCAGAACTGTTTGCAAAGGGCTATGCGGCAGTGACGACGATTCCTAAGGATTTTTTTTATGAGATGTATGTGTCGGATAAGCGTCCGGCGCTTTTGTCCCTGAATGAGGGGATGCCTTTGCAGGCAACGCTCTACCGGGCTGTTTTCACCTCCGTGATGGACGTCATCCGGATGGAGGAGGCGGCACATTACGGCATGTATTTCTTTGTCTACGGGAAACTGAACCGCCAGCAAAAAAATCGATGCCTACAATGAAACCAGTGAGAATCTTTTTCTGGATATCCTCGGCAGGCAGCAGGTTTTTGATTCCGATCTCCTGCATTCGGATGCGCCTTCCTCCGATTTAAGAAGGCTCGCGGCGATCCTGCTGTCGGTCGTTACGGTTCTGTTCCTCACGGGCTTTCTGTCGTCTGTTCCGGAAGAGAAAAAACGCATTCTTCCGCGTTTTGTGGCTCTTGGAGAAACCCTTCTACTTCGCTTTATCCAGGTATCTGCTGTTTCTTCTTTTTTCTCACGCCGATTCTGATCGCCGTGTGCCTGTTAGCAGTGCAAGTGGAAAGGCTCTTTCTTTTTCTTTGTCTCCTGGTGCCCGTCAGCGCCGTATTTCTTGCCTTTTTCCGCTCTTGGGTTGTATGTTTCCCGGCGCCCGCATGATGCGCAGGGTGGGAAGCGTCTATCTGCTGTTTTCGCTGATTCTTTCCGGAACGATTTGGCCGCTCAGGGGGCTTCCCGTTTGGATGAGCTACCTGCAGAGGCTGACGCTTCCCGATCAGTTCAGAATGATCCTGGAAATGCCCACGCTCACGGAAAGTGGCAGAGAGATGATCCCCTTTCTTTTGGTTCACTTCTGCCTCTTTCTGTTCGGATGGATGCTTCCGCACTCCATAGGCCTAAGGAGGAAGAGAAAGAGGGAGAAGGAAGAAACACTTTCCAAAACCCTGCGGAAGTGGCGGAGAATGCGCAGACGGAGAGGGAATGAACCGTGTGGCAGTGGTGGAAAATGCGCAGACGGTAGTGGAGGAGAATCGTCCAAAGGGACGGACGAAAACGCTCTTTAGATGTTGCCTGCTGACCTTGTCAAAGCTTCGTTTGATTGCCGGAAGAAGGAGAGAGGCAGGGGGATGATTTTGGTTCTACTTCTTTGCGGCGCTCTCACCGCTTTTTTACAAAAGGGGGAGGGCAGAGAAATTCACCTCCTGATTTGGGATGAGGATCAGACGCAAAGATCAGCGGAACTGGTGGAGCGGATGACAAAGGTGGACGGACTCCGTGTCAGCCTCAAGGATCGGAAGGAGGCAGAGGGAGAGCGGAAAAGGGATCTGATCACGGGCGATGCGGAAGGGATGCTGGTCATTCCAGGCGGTTACGGAAGAGCGATTGTGACGGGGAAGGATGCCAGACTTCATTTTGAGAGCAAGGCCTCTTCCTTTTCCAACCAGGGGCTTCGGGAGATCATCGCAGGGCAAAATAATATTCTGAAGGCGGAGGCACGAGCAAGACTGGAAGCACAAAAGCGGCTGTCTCATCCCCTTTCTGAACAAAGAGAACCATGACCTGAATCAGTGGATGAAACGAGAGGAAAGCACGTTTCCGCCTCTATATAAAATCGAAACGGAGAAAGAAACCGAACCGGAAGGAAGTTTCAGGACCCTTTGCGCCAGATTCCTTTTCACTTTGCCGTCTTTGGCGTGATGATCCTGCTCTTTGCGGAGGCGGAGGTTTTTGCTTCGTGGACCATCGCAGAGTAGAAAGACGCATGCGCGCCTACCCGCAGGGCGTGTTCATGATGCGTTTCAGTGATTTGGCAGCCCTGGTCCTGACGGGGGAGGGTGCTTCTCTGTTTCCTGCTGCCGGGGCAGGCGGTCTTTCAGCGGTTTGTTCCTGTCCTGCTCTTTTGATCATTCTGGCATCTTTGGCTCTGCTCCTGCTTACCAGAAGCAAAAATGCAGGGAGAAACGGGCGGTTGCCCCGTATCTGGCACTCCTTCTGGGTCTTGGCGGCGGGTGTTTTACCGATGTAAGCGCTTTTAGCGGCCTTCTCAGGGAAGATCTACCCGTTTCTGCCGTCAGGAGCCTTATTCGGAGCAGCATCCGGACAGCAGGCAGGAGGGAAACCGCCCTTCTGGTACTGGTCATGCAGAGCATGTTTTTCATGGAATCTGGGAGTCTCCTGTTTTCGTTCCCAACGTTAGGGTGGTAAACTGGGAGAAGCTTATTCGGAATCACAAGAGATCATTTGGAATCAAAAGAGATCATTTGGAATCGTAAGAGATCATTCGGGATCCCAGGAGATCATTTGGAATCGCGAGAAATCATTCGGGATCGCAAGATATCAATGAGAGAAGGAGAGAAAAATGGGGCTGATGAAGCTGAAACCTGCCTGCAAGGACTACCTCTGGGGTGGGAACAGATTGAAGACGGAATATGGAATTGCCTGTGAGGGAGAGATTCTTTCGGAGGCGTGGGTACTGTCCTGCCATCCGGACGGCCCCAGCGTTATTGAGAACGGCGCCTATGCGGGGAAAACCCTGCGGGAATATCTGGAAGCGGAGGGAAAGGCCGTTTTGGGAAAAAATGGCGCCAAATTCACCGATTTTCCGATCTTGACCAAACTGATCGATGCAAGGGACAATCTGTCGATTCAGGTACATCCGGATAATGCCTACGCGCAGAAATATGAGAATCAGTACGGGAAGACGGAGATGTGGTATATCATGGACGCCGCGCCGGACTGCCTTTCTGTATTTTGGCTTTGAACACGAAATTGGCAGAGAGGAGTTTGAGAGAAGGATCAGGGAGGACGGCTTGCTGCCTGTGTTGCATCAGGCACCGGTTCACAAAGGTGACGTGTTCTTCATTGAAGCAGGCACCCTCCATGCCATAGGAAAAATATTCTCCTTGCGGAGATTCAGCAGAATTCAACGTCACTTATCGTGTTTACGACTATGGAAGAGTGGGAAAAAGACGGAAAGAAACGAGAATTGCACATCGAAAAAGCGCTGGATGTTACTAATTGCCGCAGAGCGGAAGAGGACACGCACTGCTATCCGCATGTGGCTTCCTGCCCTTATTTCACGGTAGATCATCTGGTACTGGACGGAAAGACAATGAAGAAGATCTGCGGAGAGGTCGGGAGGATTCTTTTCTCAGCATCCTGTTCTTAAGCGGAGAAGGCGGGATTTCCTGCACAGGCGAGCTTCTCCTACCGGAAGGGAGAGAGCTATTTTCTGCCGGCAGGAAGCGGTTCCTTTGCGATCGAAGGAGAGTGTGACGCGCTGATCACCACCTCCCGGCACAAACGTAAGCGTTCATGGGTGGAAAAGCTTTTTGGTCTGGTAGAAAGGCTCGCAGGTGAGATTGACATGCAGCTTCTGGAAGGTGCGCTCGTCTACACTGGATAAGATGACGGAAGAGTGCATTTCACAGCCGGCCAGCCCCGGGATCTGGGCGAGAGACTTGCTGCATCCGCATTGTCCTTGGCGCAGATTGTGAGCGCGATGAGGACCTCCTCCACATGCAGGTGCAGGGTTATGTCCTCCCAGACATTGCACCTTCAGCTGCTGGATCGGCTCGATGATTTCAGGAGAGATGAGTTCGATGTTCTCGTCAACCCTCGCCAGCGCCTTGAGAGCGTTTAATACCATGGCGGAGGAAGCGCCCATCAGGGGAGAAGTCTTGCCCGTGATCACTCTTCCGTCCGGAAGCAAGATGGCGGCAGCAGGGCGCCGGTCACCTCTGCCTTCAGATTGGCAGCTGCTACCGCCGGTCTTTCAATGATGCCGGTTTCCGCCTTTGTCATCAAGATCTCCAGCTGTTCCGTGGTCTTCCTCGTGTGGTTTCCCTACAGACTTCTTCCAGTTCTTTATAATAGCGGCGGATGATTTCCTGCCTGGCAGCCTTTTGTACCACGGCATCATCCACAATGCAACTTCCGATCATGTTGACCCCCATATCGGTGGGAGACTGGTAGGGGAGCTTCCATAGATTTTTTCAAAAATCTCATTCAAAATCGGGAAAACAGCCACATCACGGTTGTAATTGACGGTGGTTTTGCCATAGGCTTCCAGGTGATAGGGGTCGATCATATTCACATCGCCCAGATCAATGGTGGCAGCTTCGTAAGCCAGATTCACAGGATGCCTTAGCGGAAGATTCCAGACCGGGAAGGTTTCAAATTTGGCATAACCGGCTTTGACCCCCTTTTGTTCTCCTGATAGAGCTGGGATAAACAGACTGCCATTTTGCCGCTGCCGGGACCCGGCGCAGTAACGACGACGAGAGAATGAGTCGTTTCAATATAATCATTCTTGCCATATCCTTCGTCGCTGGTGATAAAAGGAATATTGGACGGATAGCCCGGAATGGTGTAGTGGCGGTAAACACGAATGCCAAGTGCTTCCAGTTTCTTCTGGTAGGCCATCACCTGCGGGCTTCCATCGAAGCGGGTGAGCACGACGCTTCCGACGAAGAGACCGTAGAGCGGAAGGCATCAATCAGCCGTAGGACGTCCATCGCATAGGAAGGTCCAGATCGCCCCTGCGCTTGTCATTTTCGACGTCGGAGGAATTGATCACGACGATCACTTCGACTTCTTCTTTCAGCTGGGTGAGCATGCGGATTTTGGAATCCGGCTGAAAACCGGGCAGGACCCTGGAAGCATGAAAATCATCGAAGAGCTTTCCGCCAAATTCCAGATATAATTTTCCACCGAATTGAGACACACGTTCACGGATGTGTGCAGACTGTATTTTTCAGATATTTGTCATTATCAAAACCGAGATTTTGCATGGAGAACCCCTCTTTGAAAAATTCACAAATAAAAATTCATTTTAGCACAGGGAGGATGGCGTCTCAAGCAAACACCCTCGATTCGCCAGAGAAAGAAGAGGCAAAAGGAGGGTGTTTAGCAAACGATGATTGGATTTAGATCGGATGTTTGGTGTCGTTCATCGGCTTCCCAGGGATGCAAAGGTTTTCGTCAGGAATGCGGTTATTTCACGAGACGCAAATTTGCGAAGTTCGTTCTGTGCAGCCGGTTTTAAAAGAAGCGTAGTCGAAGAAGGAGGTAGCCGAGAGTCCCGCTTTTTGCAGAAAGAGCCTGTTCATACAGGTTGGTATTGCGAAGCTGCCATCCGGGATCTCCCGGAATCTTTTTCCCCCGCAGCGGTAAGAGGCTAAGCCAACGAACATGGGGAGCCCCAGTTTGTTGAGAAAAATCCACTGCTGCAAGCGCTTGGTATAAAGCGGATCGTTGCCCTGTTTGCCATGTTGATTGGTCCAATACAGCTGGGGGCAGATATAATCCAGATACCCGGGAGTAGAGAGCCAGGTGGCGACATCCGCGCCCATCTTGATGTTGTTCTCCACATTGCCGGTGGGGAGATGCCGAAGATTTTTGCCATACCGGTGGGTGAGTGCATAAACCTGCCGGATCATTTCATTGTGCACAGAAGTGCCCAGAGGCGGGAAATAGTCGTCAAAATGAATGCCGTCAACCGGATATTTGATAAGAATCTCCTGAATGCCCGCAACGATATTTGCGACGGATACGAGGAAGGATCGCCGCTGTAACTGCCTTTGCGGTAGCCGTGAGGATTGATCCATGCGTGGAACGCCAGCCCTTTGGCATGCGCAATCGAAACAAAATCTGCAAGGGGATCGAGCCCGGTTCCTCCTAACATTTGTGTGCTCCAGGGGTAGATGCTGGACGGGTAAACGGCGTCGTTGTGGGAGCGCACATGCATGAAAATAGCATTGCACCCTTGTGCCAGTGCAACATCACAAATTGCGAAAAGGCTGCCTTCATTTCCGGCTCGGTTTTTCCTTTTAAAAATTGCTGCCAATTTAAAAAGGAAAACCACACTCCCTTCATCTCCGCCTGCGCCTGATTTCGTGCGGGACCGGATGACTTTCCGGCAGCACCGGCATGGAGCAGGAAAAAAGCAAAGAAGCCAGGAGAATGGCACTAAGCAGCAGTACACAGAGATTCTTTTTTCGATTGCGGGGATTTTCTATTCCATTTCATTGGTCTCTCCTTTAAAGATAGGGCATATCAAAAATCGCTTGGTTTCTCTTTTCAAGATAGGGCATGTCAAACTTTCTTGTCTCTCTTTTTAAAGACAGGGCGTGTCAAGATCTCCTGGTTTCCGGAGCAATTTCTACACTTTCTTTTTGGTAATATTCTGCAACAGCCTGGTTCAACCAGTCCTGTGGATCGGTGGAAAAATCCTGAAAAAACAGGAGTTCCGGTTTGGTGTGCAGGGGAGAAAGAGACACTTTTTTTACGGAAGCATCATGAAAAACCCGTTCTCTTTCGCCGCATTCCGCACGGTAATGCCGCATATTGCCGTTTGCCAGATCCGTGATGGCAGAGGTGCTCATATAATAACGCGGATTGACCTGAAGCAGATAGGGCGGATCGAAAGCAGAAAGAGGAGCAGAACGATTCCATAGAATAATTGACAAAAAGGCGGTTCGGGTACAGGACGACTTTTTGTTCTGCCCTCCGTAAAACCGGCGTGCGGTCATCTTCGGGGAAGAGAAACTGTCCGGATGGGCATCCGAAGTGACACTAAAGAGGGTGACGGATGGAAGTGATCCATCCTGCCAGATAAAAAGACAGAAGAACAAGCAGCAGGACAAACTGTTCCCACATCAGAGCTCGGATGCGTCCTGCATCAATATTGGCAGTTGCATAGAGGGGGAGTGATGTTGGACGCAGACAGGCAGAGGCAGAGGCTAATGGCCAGGAGCGGATGACGAAAGAAGGCGGGGTGATTTTGTGCGCAAGCATTCGCCGCCTGCCTTCCGGCAATCAGTAGAAGCGGTAGGAGCAAAAGAAACAGCAGGATCACCGGAAGGGAGAGAAAGTCGCCTCCACATCGGTGAAGATGTGGCGGAAGGAGGATAGAACCGCCTGCAAAGGGAAAGGCCCTTCGTCCCGGTTTGCCCTGAGACGGTTCCCAGGGGGCAAGGCAGGGCGAGGAGAAAGCCGGAATATAAAACACAAAACAGGAGCAAGAAGCGCAGCAGCCTTCTTCCTTTTTTGTAAGAGCAAAAATAAGGAAAGAGGGAAGAAACCAGAACGCAGGTGAGGAGGTCATGAAATTCGCACCCCGAGAAGAAAGCCGAAGAAACAGAGAAGGACGCCGGACCGGAGGATGTTCTTTTTCCTTTAATAAAAAGAACTTGCAGAGGAAACCGAAGAAGAAAAGCATGAGTCCGTACTCACCGGTATAAATGGCGCCGGCAAACCAGTAGAATCCTCGACTCGCGCAGAACCGGGTTCCATGCCCTGCAAACAGATAAACAATAAGCCGTAAGCAATGGATGCGGCAAGATGGATATCTACCCCTAGAAGGTCAGAGAATATTTTTGATTAAAAAGGTTCCAAAAATCAGAAGATTAAAAATACCGATCGGATAGAGCTTCTCAGAAAACAATCCGGGCTGAATTCCGGACAGGAAGGAGGAAAAATAGTAGCCGATCCAGTTGTTGTAATACCAGACCGTCCTCGTAAGTGCAGCAAGAGGCGGTCAAAAGACTTCGGAGGATTGATATGCCAGATGGGTCGCTCTTCCCATGGCATAGTCATCTACAGCCGGGTAGGCATAGAAGGCGGTCAGCAGGAGGCTGCAGAGATACCCAGAAACAAAAAGGCGACAAAGTGGTGAAGGCGACGAAATTTAGAGTTGGTGAGTGACACGGACAAAACCTCTTTGAACGGTAAGATGGATGTTGCGTGGGAATGACACATCCAATCACAATGGGAGACAAGCCCATCTTATCATGGAAGGAGGTGGAAACAGAAAGCATTGTGATGGTTATGGTTCAGTAAGAATTAGATTATATTTCAAATCATAAACATAATAAAAACATTTGCAATATATGATAGTCTTACGCTATAATACAGACTTTGACAGAGACTGATTTTCACAGAAAAGATGAGATTGATAAAATTTTTCTTACAATCTAAATCTCTTTGAAATTCGGTCGAAATAACAAGAAGAGAAATAACATAAATTACTGAAATTATGATAGTAATTATGATTATTTTTCTGCTATAATCATGTTAGTAACCAAATTCGTATGCTGCAGGTACTGCGACAACCAGGAGGGCGAAGGGTGGACAATCAAAATACGAATCACAACAAGAACGGCAGTAACAGGGATGACAGCCAGATCAATATCAAGAGAGTTGAATTTGATCGCAGTTCTCGCGTAAACCAGAAAAAGTCGAATAGCAAATGGAAGAACATTCTCCAGACCACCATTCGTTCGATGATGGTAAAGGATGAGGAAGAGGGTGAAGAAGCCGCTAAAAAGAGGGTGAAGGGAAGCAGCGTTACCCAAATCGCAAAGGCGCAGTGGCCATCGGTGTGATTACCGGAGGTGTCACTGCTACCCAAATGACGGCGTTCGCAAGCGATAGCGAAATGGTGGCTGAGGTTCATCAGGGAACCACCGTTGCGGGTGAACATGAAGTAACCATTGAAGAGGCTCCTGCGGAACAGAGTTCCGGACAGGAAGTCGTGGAGACGGTAGTTGAGCAGGAAATCGGGTCCGGAACAGAGACAACCGCTTCTGCTTCCGCAACTTCTTCTGAGGAAGTGGGGCAGTCGAAGGTTCTACTTCCCAATCGGACAGTGGTGGCTCAGAGAGTAGCAGCGTTTCGTCTTCTGATAGCGGATCACAGAGCGCTGCGGATAGCAATTCCATTTCGAGAGCCTGTCGGGCACCGATTCGGATTCTGCAAAAGAATCGGAGTCTAACAGCGCTATCCGCTTCAAAATCGGAATCTGACAGTGTATCCGCTTCGGATTCGGAATCAGTTCGTTTGTCCGAAAAAGAATCGATTCGATCTGCGTCTGTCTGAAAATGCTTCCCGTTCCGCATCGGACGGTGCTTCTCAACGGAATCGAATTCACAAGTCTTTCGAATTCGAAACCGAGTCGTCCAGCCTTTCGGAATCCGGTACAGATTCATCCAGCCTTTCGAATTCCTTTGCACGGACTCTTTAAACGTCGGAATCCGGCACGATTCGGCAAGTCTTTCTCTGACTGGCTCTGAATCAATCAGTCTCTCTAGCGTACAGTCGGAATCGGCCAGCCTTCCGGCTCTGAGCATGTCTGCTTCGCAGTCTGTACTGGAGTCCGGCAGCTCCTTTGGATCCGATTCGGCGTCTTCTTCTTTGAGCGCTCAGGAGTCACTTTCTTTATCCGAGAGCGAGTCGGATGTTTCCTTCCTGGATTCGATCATGACCTCTATTATGGAGAGCGAATCCCTTGTCGATGCGAATCGTCCTCAGGTACTCGGCGCCAGAAGGATGAGAATGCTTTACAGTGGCTCTCCGGATGAGGTCGTCTTTGTCTACAGTCCGGATGCTGCTCTGAAAACATGGGGCGCAAGAGGAACCGACACGGCCCTCATCACGGATGTGACGGGAACATATAACAAGGTCACAAAGCAGATTACCTGGAAGATTAAGTACGCTTCCAACATACAGCATGATTATAAGTCGGTTTATGTCGGTCTTTACATTGACGCCGGAAAGAATCTGGGTCAGGTCAGTGATGTCCAGCTGGACGGCGTGGCAATGGAGAATTCGGACCAATACAATCCGGTCAGGCCTCAGAATCCGGTCTTCTCAGGGAATGGTCAGCTGGACGGTACTGCCTATGTCAGCAAAGACCAGATGCCCAATTATGTAAAAAATTCTACCCATCGTCCTCGCGGCGACCAGGGCAGCCATCACGAAATTACCTTTAAGACACAGTTCACCGGACAGTCCGCCAAAGACTTGAAGGATATTGAGCTTTTCTTTGTTGCGCATACAGCGCCCTGCGAAACCTATAAGAGAAACATCGAAATGGGCCAGATCACCTATGCGGACGGCAAGCCCTTACTGACCACTTGGGCAAGTGGGCGCGGTGCCAACCTCGGTGGTTATAGCATCAAGAACGGAGAAGGCTATTGTCCCGGCTTTGAATCCAATGAGGAAAGCAGATCGAATTCCACCTCTATTTCGGGCAGCGAAAGCCACTCCCGTTCACAGAGCCTCTCCGACAGTGCATCGACCAGCAAGAGAGATTCGGTCAGCCAGAGCATTTCCAATTCCAGAAGTGAATCGCTTAGCGAGTCAGATTCCAGGTCGAGGAGCAACTCCATCAGCGAGTCTGAGTCCAGGTCCAGGAGCAACTCCATCAGCGAGTCTGAGTCCAGGTCCAGGAGCAACTCCGTCAGCGAGTCGGAGTCCATTTCCAGAGCAATTCCGTCAGTGAGTCGGAATCCAGGTCCGAAGCGCTTCCATCAGCGGAGTCCAATTCTCGCTCTGTAAGCCAGAGTGCATCCGCATCGAATAGCGCAAGCCAGAGTGCATCGGCTTCGAACAGTGCAAGCCAGAGTGCATCGGCTTCGAACAGTGCAAAGCCAGAGTGCATCGGCTTCAAAATAGTGCAAGCCAGAGTGCATCGGCATCGAATAGTGCAAGCGCATCTACATCCGCAAGCCAGAGCGCAGAGTGCTTCGAATAGTGCAAGTGCATCTACTCTGCGAGCCAGAGCGCGTCGGTATCCGAATAGCGTAAGCGCCTCGACCTCTGCAAAGCCAGAGCGCATCCGCTTCGAAACAGCTGCAAGCGCTTCTACTTCTGCAAGCCAGAGCGCAAGTGCTTCGAATAGTGCAAGTGCGTCCAACTTCCGCAAGCGCAAGCCAGAGCGCAGGAGTGCTTTCAAATAGTGCAAGTGCATCAACCTCTGCGAGCCAGAGCGCGTCGGTATCGAATAGCGCAAGCGCTCCACTTCCGCAAGCCAGGTGCATCCGCTGAACAGCGCAAGCTGCGTCTACTTCTGCGAGCCAGAGTGCGTCGGCATCGAATAGCGCAAGTGCATCAACATCTGCATCGAATAGTGCAAGTGCATCAACTTCGCAAGCCAGAGCTCAAGTGCATCCGAATAGCGCAGTGCTTCTACATCCGCAAGCCAGGTGCATCGGCATCGAATAGTGTGCAGCCTCGACCTCCGCAAGCCAGAGCTCAAGTGCATCGAACAGTGCAAGCGCGTCTACCTCTGCAAGCCAGAGCGCAAGTGCGTCGAATGGTGCAAGTCGCGTCAACTTCCGCAAGCCAGAGCGCATCTGCATCGAATAGTGCAGGTCATCAACCTCTGCGAGCCAGAGTGCATCGGCGTCGAATAGTGCAGTGCGTCAACTTCTGCAAGCCAGAGCGCAAGTGCTTCGAACAGTGCAAGTGCTTCTACTTCTGCGAGCCAGAGCGCATCGGCATCAACAGTGCAAGCGCTTCGACCTCTGCAAGCCAGAGCGCATCCGCTTCGAATAGTGCAAGCGCTTCTACTTCTGCAAGCCAGAGCGCAAGTGCTTCGAATAGTGCAAGTGCGTCAACTTCCGCAAGCGCAAGCCAGAGCGCAAGTGCTTCAAATAGTGCAAGTGCATCAACCTCTGCGAGCCAGAGCGCGTCGGTATCGAATAGCGCAAGTGCCTCCACTTCCGCAAGCCAGAGTGCATCCGCTTCGAACAGCGCAAGTGCGTCGACCTCCGCAAGCCAGAGTGCGTCGGCATCGAATAGTGCAAGTGCGTCGACATCCGCAAGCCAGAGTGCATCGGCATCGAATAGCGCAAGTGCGTCGACATCCGCAAGCCAGAGCGCATCCGCATCGAATAGCGCAAGTGCGTCGACATCCGCAAGCCAGAGTGCGTCGGCATCGAATAGTGCAAGTGCGTCGACATCCGCAAGCCAGAGCGCATCCGCATCGAATAGCGCAAGTGCGTCGACGTCCGCAAAGCCAGAGCGCATCCGCATCGAATAGCGCAAGTGCGTCGACATCCGCAAGCCAGAGCGCATCCGCATCGAATAGCGCAATGCGTCGACTTCTGCAAGCCAGAGCGCATCGGCATCGAATAGTGCAAGTGCGTCGACTTCTGCAAGCCAGAGTGTATCGGCATCGAATAGCGCAAGTGCATCAACCTCTGCAAGTCAGAGTGCGTCTGCATCCACGAGCGCAAGCCAGAGCGCGTCTGCATCGAATAGTGCAGTGCGTCGACTTCGCAAGCCAGAGCGCATCGGCATCGAATAGTGCAAGCGCGTCTACATCCGCAAGCCAGAGTGCATCGGCATCGAATAGCGCAAGTGCGTCGACTTCCGCAAGCCAGAGTGTAAGTGCTTCTAATAGTGCAAGTGCGTCTACTTCCGTGAGCCAGAGCGCATCGGTATCGAATAGCGCCAGTGCCTCTACTTCTGCAAGCCAGAGTGCATCCGCTTCGAACAGCGCAAGTGCGTCTACATCCGCAAGTCAGAGTGCATCCGTATCGAATAGTGCAAGTTCATCTACTTCCGCAAAGCCAGAGTGCGTCGGCATCGACAAGTGCAAGCCAGAGCGTGATTGCATCGAATAGCGCAAAGTGCATCGACTTCCGTAGCCAGAGCGCATCGGCATCGAATAGCGCAAGTGCATCAACCTCCGCAAGCCAGAGTGTGTCGGCATCGAATAGTGCAAGTGCCTCGACCTCTGCAAGCCCAGAGCGCAAGTGCATCGAATAGTGCAAGTGCGTCGACTTCTGCAAAGCCAGAGCGCATCGGCATCGAATAGTGCAAGTGCGTCAACTTCTGCAAGCCAGAGTGCGTCGGCATCGAATAGTGCAAGTGCGTCAACCTCTGCAAGCCAGAGCGCAAGTGCGTCGAATAGTGCAAGTGCTTCTACTTGCTGAGCCAGAGTGCGTCGGCATCGAATAGTGCAAGTGCCTCGACCTCCGCAAGCCAGAGTGCAAGTGCATCGAATAGCGCAAGTGCGTCGACCTCCGCAAAGCCAGAGCGCATCCGCATCGAATAGCGCAAGTGCATCAACCTCTGCAAGCCAGAGTGCATCGGCATCGAATAGTGCAAGTGCGTCAACTCACTGCAAGCCAGAGTGCAAGCGCTTCTAACAGTGCAAGTGCGTCAACTTCGCGAGCCAGAGCGCATCGGTATCGAATAGCGCAAGTGTATCTACTTCCGCAAGCCAGAGCGCAAGTGCATCTACTTCCGCAAGCCAGAGCGCATCGGCATCGAATAGTGCAAGTGCGTCAACTTCTGCAAGCCAGAGCGCATCGGCATCGAATAGTGCAAGCGCATCAACCTCTGCAAGCCAGGGTGCGTCGGCATCGAATAGCGCCAGTGCGTCAACTTCTGCAAGCCAGAGCGCATCGGCATCGAATAGTGCAAGCGCGTCTACATCTGCAAGCCAGAGTGCGTCGGCATCGAACAGTGCAAGTGCCTCGACCTCCGCAAGCCAGGTGCAAGTGCGTCGAATAGCGCAAGTGCGTCGACCTCCGCAAGCCAGAGTGCATCCGCTTCTAATAGTGCAAGTGCGTCAACTTCTGCAAGCCAGAGCGCATCTGCGTCGAATAGTGCAAGTGCGTCAACTTCTGCAAGCCAGAGCACATCGGCATCGAATAGTGCAAGCGCTTCTACATCCGCAAGCCAGAGTGCGTCGGCATCGACAAGTGCAAGCCAGAGTGCAAGTGCATCGAATAGCGCAAAGTGCGTCAACCTCTGCAAGTCAGGAGTGCGTCGGCATCGACAAGTGCAAGCCAGAGCGTAAGTGCATCGAATAGCCGCAAGTGCATCGACTTCTGCAAGCCAGGTGCGTCGGCATCGAATAGTGCAAGTGCCTCGACTACTGCAAGCCAGAGCGAATCAGCATCGAATAGTGCAAGTGCTTCTACTTCTGCAAGCCAGAGCGCATCGGCATCGAATAGTGCAAGTGCATCAACCTCTGCAAGCCAGAGCGCAAGTGCATCGAATAGTGCAAGCGCGTCTACCTCTGCAAGCCAGAGCGCAGAAGTGCATCTAATAGCGCAAGTGCGTCAACCTCTGCAAGCCAGATTGCGTCGGCATCGACAGTCAAGCGCGTCTACCTCTGCAAGCCAGAGCGCAAGTGCATCGAATAGCGCAAGTGCGTCAACCTCTGCAAGCCAGAGTGCGTCGGCATCGAATAGTGCACGTGCTTCTACTTCTGCGAGCCAGAGTGCGTCGGCATCGAATAGTGCAAGTGCGTCGACTTCAGCGAGCCAGAGTGCGTCTGCATCGAACGGTGCAAGTGCCTCGACTTCCGCAAGCCAGAGTGCGTCGGCATCGAATAGTGCAAGTGCCTCGACTACCGCAAAGCCAGAGCGAATCAGCATCGAATAGTGCAAGTGCTTCTGACTTCTGCAAGCCAGAGTGCATCGGCATCGAATAGCGCAAGCGCGTCTACATCCGCAAGCCAGGGTGCGTCGGCATCGAATAGTGCAAGTGCGTCTACATCCGCAAGCCATGGTGCATCGGCATCGAATAGCGCAAGCGCGTCGACATCCGCAAAGCCAGAGCGCATCCGCATCGAATAGCGCAAGTGCGTCGGACATCCGCAAAGCCAGAGCGCATCCGCATCGAATAGTGCAAGTGCGTCGACTTCTGCAAGCCAGAGTGTATCGGCATCGAATAGCGGCGCATCAACCTCTGCAAGTCAGAGTGCGTCTGCATCCACAGGGTGCAAGCCAGAGCGCGTCTGCATCGAATAGTGCAAGTGCGTCGACTTCGCGTGCTTCAGGAGTGCAAGTGCGTCGACATCCGCAAGCCAGAGTGCATCGGCATCGAACGGTGTGAAGTGCGTCCAACCTCTGCAGAGCCAGAGTGCCATCTGCATCGAATAGCGCAAGTGCATCAACCTCTGCAAGTCAGAGTGCGTCTGCATCGAATAGCGCAAGTGCATCAACCTCTGCAAGTCAGAGTGCGTCGGCATCGAATAGCGCAAGTGCATCAACCTCTGCAAGTCAGAGTGCGTCGACATCGAATAGCGCAGCGCATCGACTTCTGCAAGCCAGAGCGCAAGTGCATCGAACAGTGCAAGTGCATCGACTTCTGCAAGCCAGGTGCATCCGCATCAAATAGTGCAAGTGCCTCTACTTCCGCAAGCCAGAGTGCATCGGCATCGAATAGTGCAAGCGCGTCTACATCTGCAAGCCAGGCGCAAGTGCGTCGAATAGTGCAAGTGCGTCTACCTCTGCAAGCCAGAGTGCGTCGGCATCGAATAGCGCAAGCGCGTCTACATCTGCAAGCCAGAGCGCAAGTGCTTCGAATAGTGCAAGCGCATCCACCTCTGCAAGCCAGGCGCAAGTGCGTCGAATAGTGCAAGCGCATCAACCTCGCAAGCCAGAGTGCGTCGGCATCGAACAGTGCAAGTGCATCTACCTCTGTAAGCCAGAGCGGTGCATCGAATAGTGCAAGTGCTTCTGCTTCTGCGAGCAGAGCGCATCGGCATCGACCTCTGCAAGCCAGAGCGTAAGTGCTTCGAGATAGTGCAGTGCATCGACATCCGCAAGCCAGAGCGCATCCGCGTCGAACAGTGCAAGTGCTCTACTTCTCGCAAGCCAGAGCGCATCGGCATCGAATGGCGCAAGTGCATCTCGCTCCGCAAGCCAGAGCGCATCCGCTTCGAACAGTGCAAGTGCGTCGACTTCCGCAAGCCAGAGTGCAAGTGCATCGAATGAGTGCAAGTCGTCGACTTCTGCAAGCCAGAGTGCAAGTGCCTCTACTTCCGCAAGCCCAGGCGCGTCTGTCGACAAGTGCAAGCCAGAGTGCGTCTGCTTCAAATAGTGCAAGTGCATCTACTTCCGCAAGCCAGAGTGCATCCGCATCGAACAGCGCAAGTGCCTCTACTTCCGCAAGCCAGAGCGCATCCGCATCGAACAGCGCAAGTGCTTCTACTTCTGCGAGCCAGAGTGCATCTGCATCGAATAGTGCAAGTGCATCAACCTCTGTAAGTCAGAGTGCATCCGCATCGAACAGTGCAAGTGCATCTACTTCCGCAGCCAGAGCGCATCGGCATCGACCTCCTGCAAGCCAGAGTGCAAGTGTTTCTACATGCAAGTGCATCAACTTCTGCAAGCCAGAGTACATCTGCATCGAATAGTGCAGTGCATCGACCTCTGCAAGCCAGAGCGTAAGTGCTTCGAATGGCGCAAGCGCATCGACTTCTGCAAGCCAGAGTGCGTCGGCATCCGCAGTGCGAGCCAGAGTGTAGTGCATCGAATAGTGCAAGTGCGTCAACCTCTGCAAGTCAGAGTGCGTCTGCATCGACAAGTGCAAGCCAGAGCGCAAGTGCCTCGACTTCCGCAAGCCAGAGCGCATCCGCTTCGAACAGCGCAAGTGCATCAACCTCTGCAAGCCAGAGTGCATCCGCTTCGAATAGTGCAAGTGCGTCAACTTCTGCGAGCCAGAGTGCGTCGGCATCGAATGCAAGTGCCTCGACTTCCGCAAGCCAGAGTGCGTCTGCTTCAAATAGTGTCAAGTGCCTCGACTTCCGCAAGCCAGAGCGCATCTGCATCGAATAGCGCAAGTGCCTCTACTTCCGCGAGCCAGAGTGCATCCGCTTCTAATAGTGCGGTGCGTCAACTTCTGCAAAGAGTGCATCTGCATCGAATAGTGCAAGTGCATCAACCTCTGTAAGTCAGAGTGCATCCGCATCGAACAGTGCAAGTGCATCTACTTCCGCAAGCCAGAGCGCATCGGCATCGACCTCTGCAAGCCAGAGTGCAAGTGTTTCTAATAGTGCAAGTGCATCAACTTCTGCAAGCCAGAGTACATCTGCATCGAATAGTGCAGTGCATCGACCCCTGCAAGCCAGAGCGTAAGTGCTTCGAATAGCGCAAGCGCATCGACTTCTGCAAGCCAGAGTGCGTCGGCATCCACAAGTGCGAGCCAGAGTGTAAGTGCATCGAATAGTGCAAGTGCGTCAACCTCTGCAAGTCAGAGTGCGTCTGCATCGACAAGTGCAAGCCAGAGCGCAAGTGCCTCGACTTCCGCAAGCCAGAGCGCATCCGCTTCGAACAGCGCAAGTGCATCAACCTCTGCAAGCCAGAGTGCATCCGCTTCGAATAGTGCAAGTGCGTCAACTTCTGCGAGCCAGAGTGCGTCGGCATCGAATAGTGCAAGTGCCTCGACTTCCGCAAGCCAGAGTGCGTCTGCTTCAAATAGTGCAAGTGCCTCGACTTCCGCAAGCCAGAGCGCATCTGCATCGAATAGCGCAAGTGCCTCTACTTCCGCGAGCCAGAGTGCATCCGCTTCTAATAGTGCAAGTGCGTCAACTTCTGCAAGCCAGAGTGCATCGGCATCGAATAGCGCAAGCGCATCTACTTCCGCAAGCCAGAGCGTAAGTGCATCGAATAGTGCAAGTGCGTCTACATCTGCAAGCCAGAGCGCAAGTGCTTCGAATAGTGCAAGCGCATCAACCTCTGCAAGCCAGAGCGCGTCTGCATCGAATAGTGCAAGTGCGTCTACTTCTGCAAGCCAGAGTGCATCGGCATCGAACAGTGCAAGTGCGTCAACCTCTGCAAGTCAGAGTGCGTCTGCATCGACAAGTGCAAGCCAGAGCGTAAGTGCTTCGAATAGCGCAGGGTGCATCGACTTCCGCAAGTGAGAGTGCGTCAGCATCGACAAGCGTAAGCCAGAGTGCATCCGCTTCGAACAGTGCAAGTGCGTCTACGTCTGCAAGCCAGAGCGCAAGTGCATCGAATAGCGCAAGCGCATCTACTTCCGCAAGCCAGAGTGCGTCTGCTTCAAATAGTGCAAGTGCCTCGACTTCCGCAAGCCAGAGCGCATCTGCATCGAATAGCGCAAGTGCCTCTACTTCCGCAAGCCAGAGTGCATCTGCATCGAACAGTGCAAGTGCATCAACCTCTGCAAGTGAGAGCGCATCTGCATCGACTTCTGCAAGCCAGAGCGTAAGTGCATCGAATAGCGCAAGTGCCTCTACTTCTGCGAGCCAGAGTGCATCCGCATCGAATAGCGCAAGTGCATCAACCTCTGCAAGCCAGAGTGCAAGTGCATCGAATAGTGCAAGCGCATCGACCTCTGCAAGTGAGAGCGCAAGTTTATCGACTTCTGCAAGCCAGAGTGCATCCGCATCGAATAGTGCAAGTGTATCGGCTTCCGCGAGTGAGAGTGCGTCGGCATCGACCTCTGCAAGCCAGAGCGTAAGTGCATCGAATAGCGTGCAAGTGCTTCCAACTTCTGTGGTGAGAGTGCATCGGCATCGATCAGTGCAAAGCGCATCGACCTCTGCAAGTGCATCGACCAGTGCAAGCGCATCAACCTCTGCAAGCGAGAGTGCGTCGGCATCGACCTCTGCAAGCCAGAGCGTAAGTGCTTCGAATAGTGCAAGTGTTTCGACCAGCGTAAGCCAGAGCACATCGGCATCGAATAGTGCAAGCGCATCGACCCTCTGCAAGTGAGAGTGCGTCGGCATCGACCAGCGAAAGCCAGAGCACGTCGGCATCGAATAGTGCAAGCGCATCGACCTCCGCGCGAGAGCACATCGGCATCGAATAGTGCAAAGCGCATCGGTAAGCGCAAGTGAGAAATGCATCTGCATCGAACAGTGCAAGTGCATCGACCTCTGCAAGTGAGGGAGTGCGTCGGCATCGACCAGCGAAAAGCCAGAGCACATCCGCATCGAATAGTGCAAGCACATCGGTAAGCGTGTAAGCCAGAGCACATCCGCATCGAATAGTGCAAGCACATCGGTAGCGTAAGCCAGAGCACGTCGGCATCGAATAGTGCAAGCGCATCGGTCAGCGAAAGCCAGAGCATACCGGCATCGAATAGTGCAAGTGTTTCGACCAGCGTAAGCCAGAGCACATCGGCATCGAATAGCAAGCGCATCGACCTCTGCGGGTGAGAGCGCATCGGCATCGACAAGCGCAAGCCAGAGCGTGAAGTGCATCGAATAGTGCAAGTGCATCGACCTCCGCAAGTGAGATGCATCGACAAGCGCAAGCCAGAGCGAAAGTGCATCGAATAGTGCAAGCACATCGGTGAGCGTAAGCCAGAGCACATCCGCATCGAATAGTGCAAGCACATCGGTAAGCGTAAGCCAGAGCACGTCGGCATCGAATAGTGCAAGCGCATCGGTCAGCGAAAGCCAGAGCACATCGGCATCGAATAGTGCAAGTGTTTCGACCAGCGTAAGCCAGAGCACATCGGCATCGAATAGTGCAAGCGCATCGACCTCTGCAAGTGAGAGCGCATCGGCATCGACAAGCGCAAGCCAGAGCGTAAGTGCATCGAATAGTGCAAGTGCATCGACCTCCGCAAGTGAGAGTGCATCGACAAGTGCAAGCCAGAGCGAAAGTGCATCGAATAGTGCAAGCGCATCGACTTCTGCAAGTGAGAGCGCATCGGCATCCACAAGCGCAAGCCAGAGCGAAAGTGCATCGAATAGTGCAAGCGCATCGACCTCTGCAAGCCAGAGCGCAAGCGCATCGAATAGTGCAGGCATCGACCTCTGCGAAGTGAGAGTGCATCGGCATCGACAAGTGCAATCAGAGCGCAAGCGCATCGAATAGTGCAGCGCATCGACCTCTGTAAGTGAGAGTGCATCGGCATCGACCTCTGTAAGCCAGAGCGTAAGCGCATCCGAATAGTGCAAGCGCATCGACCCCTGCAAGTGGGAGCGTGTCGGCATCGAACAGTGCAGGTGCATCGACCTCTGCAAGCCAGAGCACATCGGCATCGATCGGTGCAAGTGCATCGACTTCCGCAAGTGAGAGCGCATCGGCATCCACAAGCGCGAGCCAGAGTGCGTCGGCATCGACCTCTGCAAGCCAGAGCGTAAGTGCTCGAATAGTGCAAGTGTTTCGACCAGCGTAAGCCAGAGCAATATCGGCATCGAATAGTGCAAGCACATCGATTTCTGCAAGTGAGAGTGCATCCGCTTCGAATAGTGCAAGCACATCGGTAAACGTAAGCCAGAGCACATCGGCATCGAATAGCGCAGTGCATCGACCAGCGCAAGCCAGAGCGTAAGTGCTTCGACCAGCGCAAGCCAGAGCGTGCGGTCTTCGACCAGCGTAAGCCAGAGACACACCGGCATCGAATAGTGCAAGCGCATCGACTTCCGCAAGCGAGAGTGCAGCGTCTACCTCTGCAGAGTGAGCGAGATCGGGATCGACAAGTGTGAGCCAGAGCACATCGGCATCGAATAGTGCAAGTGCATCTACTTCCACAGCGAGAGTGCAAGTGTTTCGACCAGCGTAAGCCAGAGCACATCGGCATCGAATGAGTGCGTAAAGCACATCGGTGAAAGCGAAAGCCAGAGCACATCGGCATCGAATAGCGCAAGTATCGACCAGCGCAAGCCAGAGCGTAAGTGCGCTTCGAATAGTGCAAGCACATCGGTAAGCGTAAGCCAGAGCACACCGGCATCGAATAGTGCAAGCGCATCGACTTCCGCAAGCGAGAGTGCAAGTGCGTCTACCTCTGCAAGTGAGAGCGAATCGGGATCGACAAGTGTGAGCCAGAGCACTATCGGCATCCAATAGTGCGCATCGGTAAGCGCAAGTGAGATACATCCGCATCCAACAGTGCAAGTGCATCGACCAGCGCAAGCCAGAGCGTAAGTGCTTCGAATAGCGCAAGTGCATCGACCAGTGTAAGCCAGAGCGTAAGCGCATCGAATAGTGCAAGCACATCGATGAAAGCGCAAGTGAGAGCACATCTGCATCTAACAGTGCAAGCGCACAGTGAGAGCAATATCGGCATCCAATAGTGCAAGTGCATCGACCAGTGCAAGCCAGAGTGTAAGTGCATCGAATAGTGCAAGCGCATCGACCTCTGCAAGCGAGAGTGCATCGGCATCGACAAGTGCAAGCCAGAGCACATCGGCATCTAATAGTGCAAGCACATCGGTAAGCGCAAGTGAGAGTGCATCTGCATCGACAAGTGCAAGCCAGAGCGCAAGTGCTTCGAATAGCGCAAGTGCATCGACCAGCGTAAGCCAGAGCACATCGGCATCGAATAGTGCAGCACATCGGTAGAGTGCAAGTGAGAGCACATCCGCATCCAACAGTGCAAGTGCTTCGACCAGCGCAAGTCAGAGCACATCGGCATCGACCAGTGCAAGCCGGAGTGCATCAGGCTCGACAAGCACAAGCATTTCCGCAAGCGAGAGTGCCAGCAGGTCCGCCAGTGCTTCTGCAAGTAACAGCAATTCGGTAAGCAGAAGCCAGAGTGCAAGCGCTCAGTAAGCAGGAGCGAGTTCGTCGAATACGCCAGCACCGACACCGGCACCGGCACCTTCGAATAATCCGTCGACACCGAGCTCTACACCGACATCTGTTTCGGCGACAGAAAGACCGAACGTCCTTGGTGCGAAGAGACCGATGGAGACCGGAACCGAGACACCGGCAGCGGTGAAATCGGAGACGAATGCACAGGAGTGCTGGGAGCGCACAGGAATCACCAGACGGGAGATACGTTCGATATGGCACTGCATGAGGCAGGAATTGGCATCGGACTCGCCGGAATTGCAGCGCTGGCGATGGGAAGCGCAAGAAAAAGCGAGAACTCTGACGAAGAGTAAGAGATCGGCAAAAGCAGTATATAGGATCGGGGGTACCCGTTCAGGCGGGTATCCTTGATCTGTTGCCACCGCGTGTCTGTTCAGACGGGGACTCTTGATCTGCGCTGCCAGGGGGTGCCTGTTCCAGACGGGCATCCCCTGATCTGTTTTGGTCTCTGGATGTACATTCAGAGGAGAGGCTGTCCTTCTTTTCCTCCTTTCTTCTGCTAGAAGAAAGCGTTTATCCGATAATTGATATATGAAAGAAAAGAATCTGCGGCAAAGATTAACAACTACATTGTTCCTGTCGATGATCTATCTCTTTGGGAAAAGCTTGATTCTGCCATGGGTTGCCAGACCGAAGACGCCGGAAGCCATTTCCGGTTTGCGAGAGTTTATTGCAAGTACCATGGGGGATGAGGCGCAAACGGTCAATCTCTTTCTCTGGGGATCATGCCTATATGACGGCATCGATCCTTTTCATGCTGTTTAGAAGCATCTTTCGGCAGAATGCCAGAGTCATATCGCAGACCAAGGTCGACAAATCGATGGCGGTAGCGGCACTGGTGATTGCAGTGATTCAAGCAGTGATTCGAGTGATGGATTTAAAGCTGGATGTGCCGAAGGGCCTATTATTTGCAGATGCAGATCCTCACTGGAGTGGTATTTTGTGATTGTCAGCCATTGTCATTATGATTTCGGAGATTAACATGGGGTGGGGCTATTTTGTCTGTCTTATTTTGATCAATATTCTAGTGCAATGGTCATCAATGCTGTATTCCGAGAAGAGTATAGATGCAATTGTAAGCTGGGAATCCCCAGGACTCGCTTTTCTTGGTGCTTTGTTGGGATTTTACTTTATCGTCATTGTCGTCACGATTATTTTTGAGAGCAGCGAAGTCCGGATTCCATTCAGCATGTCATGCTGAATAATACTTTTCCGATGAGGAATACCTGGCGATTAAGCTGAATCCTGCTGGAACCATGCCGATTATGTATACCATGACCTTCTTCTTTCTACCTTATTATGCTAAAGTTCCTCTGAAGTTTTTCCGGATCACAAATGGATGTTGATTATTTATGCCAATTTAAATTTAAATTCTATATGGGGAATTCTGCTGTATTTGATTTTGACTGCCGTCCTGAATTATTTTCTGGCGCAGATTATGATCTCGCCCGAGGAGATTGATGGAGAACATGAAGAAATCCGGAGACTATATTCCGGAAATGAAGCCGGGTAAAGAGACAAAGAAGCTGTTGGACCATAGTCGTTCAAAACTTCTATGATCAGCTCGCTTTCTTTTTGCGATTCTTTTTCGGGGATACCGCTGTTGGTGCAATATGCACTGAAGGGTTGCAGTCGCTCTTCATGATGCCGCTCAATTTCATGATTTTGATTTCGATTGAGCTGACTCTGATTGAGGAAATAAAGACCAGGTTCATCACAGAACAATATAAGGACTTTCTATAATGTATCGATTTATTCCGTCATGGTATTCAAAATGTATTCAAATGGCATGCCAATGAGACGCCCGGCAGAGAAAAAGAGACGGGTATGAGTTCGACGATACCGTCAACCAGGTTCGAATGTTCCTGTCTGCGGGGAAGATGTCGAAATCATGGTTTTAGCGTATATGCCGAGAATGCGGAGTTTTTCTACCGGCAGGGGTTAAGTGGCGTGCGGGTATTCTCTGTTTTTGACAAAAATTCAGGGGATTGAAGAGTCGCTGCGGGCTTCTCAGCTATCTGGATTTGGAATGGCCGGATGATGTGGAATTTGTATCTCGCCCTTTGTCATCAGCGCCTTTTCCCAAAACCGTTATTTTGCACGGGTCGAACTTTCTCAGGAAGGACTCTTCTTTGGATTGATTTTCTGGGAGAGGATGGCAAAACGGCGCAGAGAAAGATCTTTGATGACAGGGGCTTCCTCTCCTCGACTCTGTTTTTGAAGAAGAGAGGGTTGTTCGTCAGGATTTTTGACATGGCGGGAAGGCTGGTTCTTAGAAACCGGATTGCGGAAGGAAAGCTGGAGCGGTTTTCCAACGGTACGGTGAAGCGTGCGTATGCATCGGAGGAAGAGATGATTTCCAAGTATTGGGAAAACATCTGAGCCTCTTCTGCGAAAAAGACGACGATTATCATTGCTTCCAGGAGCAGCTACAATGCCATCGCCATTCAGGCGGCAAAGGGCAGGAGCGTTGTTCTGTCCTATTTTGAGGATCGGTTTGATCTGAGCAAGGCGGAAGAGCTGCAGCAGGACACTTCTTTTTGCCAAACTGATTGTGACGGATACGGAGCATACCGCCAGGCAGATTCGGGAGATTGTGGGCGGGAAAACGCCGATCTACGATATTTCTCCCGTTTGATACCAGGCTCTCTGGGGAAAGAGCCAACGAATCAGGGAACTTAAGGTATTTATGCCGATCGATTTTCTGGAGGAACCGTTTCGAGGGTATGCGCTTACGCAAATTTGCGTTTTATGCAGAAGAATCCGGATGTACGGCTCTTAAGTGGGAACGACAGATCCGACCAAGAGGAATATTCGCAGTTTGATTGACGAGTCTTCGCGATGCACTGGATCAGGTGGAGGAATCTTCGTAGAGGATGAGGAGGAAGAAAAAGAGCCGGAGGTGAAAAACGAGTTAGAGGAAGAGGAGGTCAAGCCCAGAATCTTTATCAAGACCTACCTGTCCGAGACGGATCTGATCCACATCCCCTATGATACCAGACTGATCTTAGACGTCTCCGACCAGCCCGATCTGGTATTTGCAGATCGCAGGAATCAACGCAGGCATTCCGCAGATCAATTACCGGTTTACGAGGTATGTGGAGCATTTAAAGGACGGTTTTATTATTCAGAACATTCATCATGTCACCGAAGGACTGGAGTATTACCTGACGGGGCTGGCGAACTGGAATGAGGCTCTGGTGTACTGTATCCAGGAGATCATCAAGTATACCGGCGGAAATCTCGTAGCAAAATGGAAGGAACTTGTGGCAGGGAATGAAATTTAATTTTCTTTTCTTAACAGAGAAAGATCCGCAGGCGTCCCATGAAATTCCAAAGGGAATGACGGTAACGACGGATCTGTATGACCCTCTTTTCACCAAAAAGACCCTGCCGGATCTGACGTTGATTGACAGGGAGCTTTCTTCTGAGGAGATTTCCCATCTGGAGAGTCTCTGCACGGCTTATACGGTTGTTTATACCTCCGCCTCCTTTGAAACGCAGGAGATGAGGCCGTTTTTGAAAAATGAAGCTGGGCATTCGGATCTCGGAAGCCAACATTCAAGGGCTGATCGACAACGCCGTTCTTTCCTTTGGGAGAAAAATCCGTCTCCGGAAAACACCCGGTGAACAGTATGCATGTTTCGGAAACATTTGCAGGAAGTATTTCCTTTGAAGGAAAACAGTTTTTGCAGTTATCCGGTGAGTTCGAGGGATGATTTTACGGAAGTGATGAACTGGAGGTATAACTCTTCCGCTGGAGGGTGGAAACGCCGCTGGAACTTTGGCCGGAATATACCGTTTATGGAGAGATGGAAATCATCCTGGTGGTACGAAGGATGATTCAGGGTACTGCGGACGGTTATACGGAAAAATTATTTATACCCAAAAGGATCTGGAAAGGGCCGGTGGTGATTTCCCTCATCCGGCAACCCGGAATACCTGGCGCTAAGCATTGCGGCAAGAGGGAACGGCACGCTGCGCATCGGCTCGATTCACTACCGCAATGTCGCAAAAGGCATCGGCCTGTTTATGGCGGGCGGCAGAAGATTTGCGGATGACAGAGAGAATTCTTCTATTACTTTAACCCGATGGATTTGAAACCCCTTTGAATGTTTATTTTTTTCCGGATACCGAACCGCCGAAGGGTTTTGAAGCATATCCCCTTTATGAAAGTCGTTGGGAGCCCCCTTTATGTTGTTCTCCGACCCCAGACTGGAAGGAGGGGCCTTCTATTTGGGAAGTGAAGAGTACGAGGAGGAGATCGCATCTTTGATCATGGATGCCGCAGCGTATCTGGGCTTCACGAAGGATGAAATTATTCTTTCGGGCATTTCCATGGGAACGTATGGAGCGACTTATTACAGTACAAAGGTTCTGCCTCATGCGGTGATTATTGCGAAACCGTTGATGAGCGCAGGAAATATTGCGAATAATTTACGAAGCATTCGACCGAACGATTTTGAGACTTCTCTCGATCTTTTGCTAAAAAACGAACAGGATCAGACGCCGGAGGCGAGTGAGAGGATGAATCGGGTGATGTGGGACGCCCTGGATGCGGCGGATTTCTCCCATACGGAATTTGCGATCTCCTACATGATCCATGACGATTATGACAGAACAGCCTATGCCGACCTTCTGGACAGCTTAGGAAAAAGGAACATCAGTATCTATGGGAAGGGCGTGATCGGCAGACATAATGACAACACCGATGCGGTAGTCCATTGGTTTGAAAGCGCCTACAACAAAATACTGAGGACGATTTCGGCAGGGAGCGGTAAAGATGACTAGACCGGAACTTAGGGTATTTGATCTTCTGGGAAAAGATCATGAAAAATGTCTTTCTCTACGGAAGCAAGGTGGAATTTCTAAAGGAGCATGTGGTGCGCTTCGAGAATCCGCTCATGGCTTCCGGTGTCAGCGATTGTGCGCTGGAATAGTCTGGTAGATTATCAGGGGAGAAAGGGGCGGAGCCTGGCCTGCTGTTAGAGGAAGAAAAAGTACCATCTAAAACCCTTCTACCGGGAAGAACCAGGAGGAAGCATTCTGCTTCGCGTGACCTATTTTAACCGCTTCGGAGATGTGATTTCCTTTGAAATGATCGGAGGGGATGAGGATGTCTTTTCCTGCCCGAAGGGAACGCACCGCTATACGGTAGAACTGGTGAATGGGGGCAATACCTGTCTCACCTTCCATCATTTGGAAATCTATGAGGCGGATCCGGTGGAGAAGGATGAGGCGAAACCGGCGGAGAATGTGGAGGAGCCTCTATATCCGCGGGAAAATATGCTTCTTCACAAAGAGGAAGAGGACGCGACGCTTCGCATTCTGGTGAAGGGGCCGGAGGGCAGGATGCAAAGAATTCCTGCCATTTGTGATCTGCCGGATTATAAAAATCTGATGGTGGCACCCAATGAAGTGATGCTGCCACAGCCTTTTTTCTCGGATGCCTGGTTGCGGTCGCTGCCGGTAGATTCTTACGGGAGCGTGGAGTTTATCCCATTCGATGAGAGAAGTAAGAAATATACGGACCGGTTGGAAGGATTTTTCCTGAAGAAAGAAAAGGATGCGCATGCGGAGGGCGTTAGCCGTAAAGGAGACGGTCCAAAAAGTGCAGGTCAAACGGAGGGCGAACGGAGAAACCAAAAAAGCTCTATAAGGTATTAAAACGAGTGAATGCACTGGCGGGAAGATGCGGGCACTGAGCGATGAGGTCCTCTCTGCGCAGACACAGAAATTGAAAGCCTTATACAAGGCGGGGCGCTCGTTAGACGAGCTTCTTCCGGAAGCCTATGCATCCATCAGAGAGGCGGCAGGCAGAGTCCTTGGATGTACCCTCATGATGTGCAGGTGTTGAGGCCATCGCTCTTCACCAGGAAATATTGCGGAAATGGTAACCGGAGAAGGCAAGACGCTGGTGGCCTGATGCCGCTTTATCTAAATGCACTGACAGAGAAAAGCAATATCCTGGTCACCGTAAACGAATATCTGGCTTACCGAGACGGCAAGCAGATGACGCCCCTCTATCAGTTCATGCAAATGACGCTGGGAATCGGGTGCCGGAGAACCCGTCAGAAACCATTAAGATCAGTAAAAAAACATGCGATCTACGCATCGGATATTGTCTATACCACCAATGGTGCACTGGGATTTGATTATCTCATTGATAATCTGGCGGTATCCAAAAAGGATAAATTTTTAAAGGGATTTTTACTACTGCATTATTGATGAAGCGGATTCCGTGCTGTTAGACTCTGCGCAGACACCGCTTGTCATTTCCGGAGCGCCGAGGGTGCAGTCCAACCGCATCAGGTCACCGATTATTTTGTCAGTACTCTGCAACAGAAAAAGGACTATGAGGTGGAGGACAAAAATGTCTGGTTGACCGGGAGGGGATTGAAAAGGCGGAAGATTCTTTGCGACGGATCATCTGTTCAGCAGGGAGAATTACGATCTGATTCGCAATATTGTGCTGGCTCTGAAGGCACATGCGGTTTACGAAAAAGACAAAAGATTATGTGGTGGACGACGGAGAGATCAAGCTGCTGGACGTGCAGACGGGAAGGGTGCTCAATGGAACCAAGTTGAGGGGCGGGCAGCACCAGGCGCTGGAAGCCAAGGAGAATGTCAAGATCACCATGGAAAGCCGCGCCATGGCATCCATCACCTATCAGGTTTCTTTAATAAGTTCCCGAAAAAGGCGGAATGACGGGGACGGGCATTTGTGATATAGCAGAGTTTAAAGAGATTTACAGAGTCGGCGTCGTCCCGATCCCGACCAGAAACGGATCAAGCGCATTGATTACCCGATCGGATCTTTGGCAATGTAGAGGAGCAGCTTTATGCTCGCTCTGGACGAGGTATGGAAATTCATGCGACCGGACAGCCGGTGCTTCTGATCTCCGAATCCATTGCCATGACCGACATTATCTCAGAACTTCTTTTTACGAGGCTGGGTCCTCATAACGTTCTCAATGCCTAATATTGCAAAAGAGAGCACGGGTGATCGCAGAGGCGGGAGAAAAATGCCGTTACCATCGCCACTTCGATCGCCGGACGCGGCAGCCGATATCAAGTGGGAGAGGGTGTAAGGGAACTGGGCGGTCTCGAGCGCTGATCGGCATTGGGCGAATGGCCAATACCAGAATCGAAATGCAGGCGAGGGAAGATCCGGCAGACAGGGAGATCCCGGTTTTCGAGGTTCTACGTCTCGCTGGAAGACGATATCGTTTTTAGAGCACGGGCCGGAGAAGCTGGATAAATATAGAAAAAGAAGGAGAGATTACTTCCGGCAAGATGCTGCATGTGATCAACAATGCACAGAAGGTGGCGGAAGAACAGGCGAAGAAGCCAGGAGATCACACCAGGAATACGGGGAAAAGCATCCGGAAACCAGAGAGAACTGATTTATCAGATGAGGGACCGGATCATTGAGTCTCCAGGATGGATCTGGATTATTTCCGCAAGGTGGAAGAAGAGCTCATCGAAAAATTTCTAAACGAAAACGGCAAAGAGTACAGCAAAAATCTCATCCTGCGCTTTGCGATGGACAATATTGCTTACCGGCTGGATTTGTATCCGGAGGAGGAAGATTTGACGGATGAAGCCAGTGTCAAATCGTACTTGATGGAAAGCTTTTGAAAGGGGCTTATGAGAAGCAAATGAGTTTGCTGGAGGATGAAAAAGACGAGAATCGTTTCTGTGGAGCTGATGATGTTAAAAAGCCATCGATGAAGCATGGATTGAACAGGTGGACTTTACGCAGCAGCTGCGCGGCATCATCTCCAGGAGGCAGTACGCAAGCAGAAATCCTCTATTTGAATTTAATAAAGAGTCCTATAAGGCCTTCCAGAAGATGCAGAAAGAAGTGAAGATCAGGATGATGCGCAATATTCTGCTGGAGAAATTTCCAGAGGAAGGATGGAGCACTCAAGGTGCTGGTGCCTCAATGAGAATATTTAATTTAAAAACAGAGGGATCGGCTGGGCTTCCAGCGGCGTGGAATACGCACAGATTTATCGGGCAAGACTCCTTCGCATGATTCATGCGGATGCGAAATTCACTTTTCACCGATTTATTTACCTTTGAAAATATCGAGCACCCTGACAAAGGCAATCGGTTTTCAGGATGAAGAGGTGATGTGGCTGTATGGCTTCTTTACAGATTTTTCGGTAGAGCCCTGCTCTTATACGTTTCGAGATCTGGAGAAGACCCTGGAAGAGGGAAGTTACCGCACCGAAGAGCATGCGGATTATATCCGGTATGTTTTTCAGGGAAAAGATGCGTATATCAACGCCTATTTTGCAAGAGGATACGATCGCTCCAGGGGAATCACGGACGAGAACAGAGCTCCTTCCCGCATTCCGGAAACGATTTTTGTGCAGCGAACGGAACTGGTGATTGCCGGCAATCTGTTGCGAGGACTTTTATACGAGCGGAAAAATTTTTCGGAATACTATGCCAGAAGGGACGACAAGGCAGTGGAGTATCTCCGGAGATTTTTCAACCGGGACGGCTCCGTTGCCTTGGAAGAGATGATTCTTGGCGAGGAGAAGAGCATCTTCAAAGTGGGAAAAGACCTGGTTTACTCAAGGAAGAACTCATTGCCAAGCTGATTCGGGAGCTTGCGCTTACCAGAGAGGATGTCGTGATCATTGACCGTGCAACAGAGATCGGGCAGGGCGGTGATCAGGAACCGGAAAAGAAGACCTGTGTGGGAACCGTGGTGCATGCGGAACATTATAACGAGCCCTCCGAGAAAGAAGATACCATCCTCTGGAATAATTATTATGAATATGAATTTTTCCAATGCGGATCAGCTCTCTTTTATCATTACCTCTACGCTGGCACAGGAAAAGATTCTTCGCAGGCAGATGAAGAAGTACAGGAATCTGGACTGTAATATTGTGACGATTCCGGTCGGAAGTTTGCATGAATTGACCAAAAGGCGGCAGGAAACGGGAGGAGATTCGTTTGATTACCGCGTCCAGACTGGCTTCGAAAAGCGCTGTGGATGTCCTGCGGATGCGGTGGCGCAGGCACACCGGACGGTTCCTCAGATTCGCTTTGATATCTACGGAAAGGGTGCGGAAGAAAATCCGATCCGGGAGCTGATCAAGGACCATCATGCGGAGGAGTACATCAGGCTTTGCGGACATCAGGAGCTGCATGAGATCTACCCGGATTATGATGTATACCTCAGTGCATCTACTTCAGAGGGTTTTGGACTGACGCTGATGGAAGCGGTTGGAGCCGGGCTTGCCATGATCGGTTTCGATGTACATTACGGAAATCAGACCTTTATTGATCCGGAAAAAAACGGTTATCTTTTGCCCTACCATACCGAAATGAGCAATCAGAAGATGGCGGAAGCAATCGCAGAGGCCATTTGCAAGATCTGTGATCCTGCAAAGATCGAAGCTTTTTCGAAACGCTCCTATGCGATCGCAGAAGAATACCTGTCTGAGAATGTCGCAAAGAAATGGGAGGCTCTCTTAAAGAGTCTGTCGCAAAGGGAGAGAGTGTATGATTTTACTGATGGACGAGTACACTGAAAAAGCAGATTGTTACATGAGTCGCTCAAGTCGGCGGGGATTGCGCATGACTGCATCTGCGTATTCTAACGGCTATCTGCCGGACGATGTAATTCCCCCTATGCCTATTATTCGGGATGTATGGCGCAAGCAAAGCGGGAGACCGAAATATTTCAATGAACTGAAAATTCCTTCGGCTTCGAGATTAGAGGAATAATTCCACCGCCCAGCTCTATGACTATGAAAAAGAGGAGGGCTGGAATCTTTATGCGGAGCCGAGGCATTTGAGAAACATCAATATCGTTGATTACTTGAATGAGGCGGGAGGGCGGTTTTTCCGATCATTATAATAAATATGGAAGCAACGTTTGCCCAGGACCCTTCTGGACGAGAACCAGAGACAGCTGATGAAGGTCTATTTTGACAGGGAAGGCAGAGGGTCATTTTAGAAAAAATCTGGTGACGGGCGGTGTCATTCTCACCTATGAGGGGAAGACGATTCTCTATGGAAACAAGATTGATTTTTTACTTGATTTCATTGTGAAATGTGGTTATGATACGTCACGAGTTCTTTATAATTCCCTGTCTTATCCGTTTTTGTTTCCAACCGATTGCCTCAAGGAAGGGTGTGCGGGAGATCTGCTCTTCTGGCAGGAAGAGCTGGGAGATCAGCTGCCGGGGAACATGGAGCTGCTCTTCCAGGACGAGAGCACGAGGACGACGAAGATTGCCGTACAGTCCGAACCGGTTTATGATAAGTTGCAAAAAGCTTATGCCGGGGAACAGCAGGATCAGGTGAGTCCCCTGGGGTTTATCTATCCCTTTGTCCAGGAAAAATAAGGGCGGGAAACAGGGTTCTGATTATGACCAACTCCGATCGGATCAAGGAGATTGTGCATTTGGTCAGCAGTCTTTCGGAGGTCACCTTCCATATCGGCGCTTTGACAGAGATGTCTTCGACTTTGCGGTGTCTGTCGGATTTTTCCAATGTCCGGCTTTACGAGAGCATCACGCCAAACAGACAGGATCAGTTGTTTGAGGACTGTGATCTGTATCTGGATATCAATTATGAGGGAGAAATTTTGGATGCCGTCAAAACGGCCTTCCTGCATAATCAGCTGATTGTCGCCTTCCAGGATACCGTGCATAACAGGTCCTATGTGGCAGAGGAAAATCTATTTGCGCCGGAAGCGGGAGACTTGCTCTGTGAAGAAGTGAGGCACTGCCTTAGTGACCCGGTGTATATGGAAGAAAAACTGAAAGGCAGAGCGCTTTGCGATGGCGGAAAACAAGGAAAGATATCTCGAGGTGATCAATGGATAAGAAAGACCGGAATCCCCTGCGGGATTCCATTGATTCCAAGCTGGGGAAAATCAGAGAAGAGAAAAACGAGGCGGAAAAAGATCGTGGTGAAAAGTATAAGATCGTCGGGGCTCTTTTTGCCATTCTGATGATCCTTGCCATGTTAGCCAAATATCTGGTTTAGTTGTTTTGTGGGAGAAAGGAGTGAAAAAGTGACAAAGTATATTTTTGTAACCGGTGGCGTCGTTTCCGGACTCGGGGAAGGGAATCACGGCGGCTTCTCTGGGACGCCTTTTTAAAAGTCCAGAGGGCTCAAGGTGGCTGCACAAAGTTGGATCCCTATATTAATGTGGATCCCTGAACGATGAGTCCTACCAGCACGGAGAAGTATATGTCACGGAAGACGGGGCGGAGACGGATCTGGACCTGGGGCATTATGAGAGATTCATTGATGAGGATTTGAACAAATATTCCAATCTGACGACCGGAAAGGTTTATTGGAATGTTCTGAACAAAGAAAGGCGGGGAGAGTACCTGGGGTCTACGGTGCAGGTGATCCCGCATATCACCAACGAAATCAAGGAATTCGTTTACAGCGTAGGAGTCAAGACGGGAGCGGACGTCGTCATTACGGAAATCGGCGGGACGATTGGAGATATGGAGTCCCAGCCCTTTTTGGAGGCAGTGAGACAGATCTCCTTAGAGGTCGGAAGACAGAACAGCCTCTTTATCCATGTCACCCTTTGTTCCTTATCTGCGCGGCTCGGAGGAGCATAAGTCCAAACCGACGCAGCATTCGGTCAAGGAGTTGCAGGGGATGGGGATCAATCCGAACCTCATTGTTCTGCGCTGCGATGAACCGTTAGAAGATTCGATTTTCCAGAAGATCGCTCTGTTTTGCAATGTCAAGGCGGACTGTGTCATTGAGAATCTTACGCTGCCCTAATCTGTATGAGGCGCCGCTGATGCTGGAGAAGGCGCATTTTTCCGATGTGGTCTGCAGAGAACTTGGCCTGCAGGTGCCGGAAGCGGACCTCCATGAATGGACACAGATGGTGGAGCGCATCAACAATGCCAGAGAAAACTGTGTGGAGATCGGTCTGGTCGGGAAATATGTAGGCTTGCACGACGCTTATCTTTCGGTGGCGGAGGGCCTTGCATCATGCCGGATTTTACCACAATGTGCACATCAACCCTGCATTGGATCGATTCCAAGAGATTCATGAAGACAATATTGACGACGTCCTTTCGGGGACGGATGGAATCATTGTTCCAGGGCGGCTTTGGAAATCGAGGCATTGAAGGGATGGTCCTGACGGCAAAGTATGCCAGGAGCACAAATCCCTTTATTTCGGCATCTGTCTGGGCATGCAGATTGCTGCCATCGAATTCGCCCGTAATGTGCGGGATTCGCGATGCCAACTCCGGCGAATTTAACGAGCAGTGCAAGAACAAGGTGATCGACTTTATGCCGGGGCAGTGTGCGGACATTGACAAGTGAGGAACCTTAAGACTGGGCGCCTATCCCTGTGTCATTCGAAAAGGCACTCTGATGGAGAGGTGTTACGGCTGCAAAGAGATTGCAGAACGGCATCGGCATCGCTACGAATTTAATAATGATTACAGACAGAAATTGGAGGATCTGGGTCTGGTCGCCAGCGGCATTTCCCCGGACGGGAGACTGCTGGAGACGATTGAGATCCCGGAGCATCCCTTTTTCATCGGGGTGCAGTTCCATCCCGAATTCAAATCCCGTCCGAACAAACCGCATCCTCTGTTCAGAGGCTTCATCGGTGCAGCGCTTGCGAAACAGAAAGACAGAGATTCATCCGGAGAAAAGGGCGATCTTACTTGACCGGGAGATGGCTCTGTGATATTCTATTGCAGTCGTTTAAACAGATGGTCCTCTGATGAAGTCTGCAAAGAGGCAGACCACTCGTATGCAGGGCGGAAGGTTGAAATTCCCTGGAGGAATCAGATCCCGGAATGGTTTCGGGAAGCTGCATCATTGCATCAAGAACGTCCGCAGGAGACGGAGGTGTGCCGCTAAGTGGCTTACGGCTACGGTAGCTAAGACACTGAAACATCCGATGAAAGGAACGGGATATTGAGATGGCACTTGTGATTGAAGAGCTGGAAAAAGGAACAACTGAAGGAAAAACGCACTGACTTTTCCATACAGGAGATACGGTTCGTGTTTATGGGAAGATCAAGGAAGGAAACCGTGAAAGAGTGCAGATCTTCGAGGGAACGGGTGAAGAAGATTCAGGGCGGTTCCAGTCGTACGACCTTTACGGTCAGAAAGCTTTCAACAACATTGGCGTAGAAAAGACCTGGCCGCCACATTCTCCCTTGGTAGAGAAGGTGGAAGTGGTCAGACACGGTAAGGTCAGACGCGCGAAGTTAAATTACCTGAAGGGACGTACCGGAAAGCGCGCGAAGGTGAAGGAAGTTTTAAAATAAGTTCTGCAATCATAGAAGGCACCTTCTTGTCAGTAACCAAGAAGATGCCTTTTTGTTGAGAGAGGCCTGTCCCTTTTGGTCCGTTTACAGAAGGGATGGGCTTACTAGAAACAGGGAAATGGAGCAGGGAATCCATGTGGAAATTTCGTAGGCGCCGCAGGCGCTATTCTTTTCAATATCAGGAAAAGAAAAGAAAGCAGATGTTGGCAAGGGGAAGGCGGATCTTATCATGGAGTGTCCTGATTTTTGCCGCCGCACTTTGCGCGTTTGTAATGGTGATGCTCTTTGGCAGACAAACGATGGTGATGGAGGATTCCATGAAGCCGACCCTTTCAAGGGGCAGTCCGTCTATGTCAACCGTCTGATCTATAAATTTGCCTCTCCCAAAATCGGAGACATCATTGTCTTTTACCCGAATGGAAATCAAAAACTGCATGGCTATGTAAAGAGAGTGGTCGCCGTGGGAGGGGATACGGTTCAGATCAAGGACGGGATCCTGTATGTGAACGGTAAGCCGCAGGATACAGGCAGTGCAATCTATGATAAAATGAAAGATGCCGGTATTGCAGAATCCAGAATCAGACTGGGCAGTGGAGAATATTTTGTACTGGGAGACAACCGGAATGAATCGGAGGACTCCCGTAGTCCAATATCGGCATGGTCACACGCGATATGATACTGGGAAAGGTTTGGCATGTGGGTGCCTTAGAACGGGAATTAGGATGAATCCATACCACTGGTATCCGGGGCACATGACAAAAGCCATCCGGATGATGAAGGAAAACCTCACTCTTGTCGATATGATCATTGAGGGTACTCGATGCACGCATCCCCTCTCGTCCAGGAATCCGGATCTGGCTTTCTTGGGAAGAACAAGCTTCGGTTTCTTTTTGTTAAACAAGGCGGATTTGGCGGACGTGGAGGCAACCAGGGCTTGGATCTAAGTCTTTACGAGGAAGCTGGAATCACCGCCCTTCCCCTCTGTGCGAAGGAAGCGGGAAAGTTGCGCACGGTAAACGAAGCGCTCAGGCGCATCGCCGGGGAAAAAGACAAAAAGACAACGCCAGAGGCATGAGGAGAGAGTGAGAACCATGATTTGCGGGATTCCCAATGTAGGGAAATCCACCGTCATCAACGCACTTGCGGAAGAGCCTCTGCAAAGACCGGAATAAACCGCAACTAAGGGAAGCAGTGGATCAGTCCTTTCCTCGGGAATCCAGATGTTGGACACGCCGGGAGTCTTATGGCCGAAGTTTGAGGATCCCCTTTCAGGAGAGCATCTGGCGATGATCGGTTCCATGAATGACGAAAACTTTGACAAAGCCGATCTTGCGATCCGCCTGATTCATCTGATCGAAGAGTTGTACCTCAGGGCGCATTCCGGAAAAATATGGGATTTCAGAGGAACAGATCGAACAGATGATAGAACCTATCACTTGTTTAACCGCGAGGGTGGCATCCTGTGTCGCAACAGCCAGGAATCGCAATTTGATCAAACGGAAGGCGGAGCCGGATTATGACAGGGCTTCGACACTGATCCTGGATGATTTCAGCAGGAAGCTCGGCGGTCTGACGTTGGAAGTTTGTCCAACAGGAGGAAGTAAAATTGGGTAAAGCACTGAAGGAAGTATTGAGTACGGTTTTTGTATCTGGTTGTCATTGTACTGTTGACGTTCCTTCGTGAAATTTGTCATGCAGAGGACGGAGGTGAAGGGTTCCTCCATGGAGCCGGCCCTTCAAGACGGAGATTCCCTTTTAGTAGACAAGATCAGTTATCGCCTGAAAGACCCGAACGCTTTGACATCATTGTTTTTCCGTTTGAATACAAAGAGCATACCTATTTTATCAAGCGGATTATCGGACTGCCGGGAGAGACCGTACAGATTACCGGAGACGGACGATCCTGATCAACGGGAAGAAACTCGAGGAATACTACGGCAGAGAAAAGATTACAGACCCGGGACGGCGGCGACCCTTCACTCTGGGGCCGGATGAATACTTTGTCATGGGAGATAATCGCAACTATTCGATGGATGGAAGAGATCCTGCTGTCGGAAATATTAGAAAAAGATATTATCGGGAAAGCCTGGATCCGCATTTATCCATTTTCCAAGTTCGGTCTTCTGGAACACGGGAAAGACCCGCTGCCAAATAGGAGAGAAGCATGGTGTCGGAATCTGTAGCAGAAATCAAAAAGCAGTTGAGGAGGCAGCATCGCTGCCTTCTTTTATTGCAAAAGTATGAGGCGGATGAGAGGTGCGGCGTCCGGAACCTTGTACAGAAGGCAAAAAGCAGTGGATTGCGCTGCAAAAGGAAGAAGAGCGCATCGAAAAGATGAAATTCTTCGAAAAGAAATATGCGGAATACGCCCTGATCTGCGGGATCGATGAAGTGGGAAGAGGCCCTTTGGCAGGGCCTGTCTGTGCCGGTGCGGTGATTTTACCAAGAGACCATGATATTCTGTATCTTAACGATTCGAAGAAATTAACCGAAACAAAAAAAGGAAGGAGCTGGATCAGGTCATCCGGAGAGAGTCGATCGCTTATGCGACCGCCTTTGTTTCGCCTGGAAGGATTGACGAGATCAATATTTTGGAGGCGACTAAGGAAGCGATGGTGAAGGCACTCGGGCGCCTTTTTCCCGGACGCGGTGGCGGAAGATCCGGAAAAAGAAAAGAAGAAACGAGGGTGAAACCGGATTTGCTGTTGATTGATGCCCTGCACCTTTCTTCTCTTCCTGACATCAAACAGGTTTCGATCATCAAGGAGACGAAAAAGAGTGTCTCGATCGCGGCGGCTTCCATCCTTGCCATGAAGAGAGATCATTTGATGGAGAAGTACGCACAGATTTATCCCGTTTACGGCTTTGCTTCCAACAAAGGTTACGGGACAGAAGCACATCGGGAAGCGATTCAAAATATGGACCCTGTCCGATTCATAGAAGGACATTTATAGGAAAACCTGGTATGACGGATCCCTTTTTACGACTACAACCTAACCCCCGTGAGTCCGGCGGGAAGTCTGAACGAAAGCGGAACGGTTCAGATAACGGCGCCCGTCGGAGCGGCACGCCTGCAGGAACTGTTGTCCGGTTTACAGAGCGGGCAGACGCTGCATGCCAGGATTCTTTCCCTGGAGACGGACGGGGCGGGAAACCGCTATGCCAGAATGGATCTGGGAGAAAATCTGTCTGTGACGGCCAGGTGCAACGGAAATCTCTCTTTGTTAGAGGGAAGTCTGCTTTCTTTTTCAGGTGAGCAAAAGTGGAGAAGGCAAAATCAGCCTGCATCCTCTTTATCAGAATACCGCAGCTCTTGACCAGGTGGTGGCGAAGGCGCTCCAAAATGCGGGAATGAGCACAGAGGAAGCAAATGTACAAATGGTCAGAGACATGATGGAAAAGGGGCTTCCGATCGACAGATCCAGTCTTTACCAGATGAAGGAAGCAGTGAATGACTTTCCGTTTGCGCCGATGCAGACACTTTTGCAGCTGAAAAGCATGGGAATTGCCGTAAATGCGGATAACATCGAGCAGATGATGAATTACCAGACCTTTCAGCACCAGATCGTGGACAGTGTGGGTGAAATCATCAGTGAAATGCCCCAGGCCTATCTGTCTCTCCTGCAAAGCGGTCAGGCACAGCAAGCGTTAGATATGTACAGTACCTGTATCAAGATGTTTGTCTCTGAGGAGGCGGAAACAGAAGAAACGGCAGAACGCAGCCGGGCAAAGTTGAGAAAAGCACACAAATCAGTCCGGAACTACAGGAAGCGCTTCCGGATGAGCAGGGAATGGAATTAAAAAACAGCCGCAGGATCTCCCTGTTTTGCGAAGGAGGGTTTTCTTCGTCTGGTGAAAGGAGCTGGGGGCAACCTCGGGGAGTTGCGGCAGGTTTTGTAAAGACACAGGGCGGCACGGCGGGAGGCCTTTCCAAGGCAACTCCTTCTGCTACTGGACACTCTCTATGACCGGACGGACCAGACGAAGGAGAGCAAAGAAAACTGGTCCAGAATCTTCTCGTCGGATGTGTTTACGAAGGCCTTTCGCAGTGAGATGGAGCGGCAGTGGCTTTTGGAGCCGGAGAAAGGTAAATGAAGCAAGTGTAAACAGACTCTATGAGAGGCTGCAGGAACAGACGCAAAAAGCTGGCCCAGACGCTCAAAGACTTTGCAGTAAAAGACACGGCTCTTGCACAGAGTGTGACCACCTTTCTCAGAATGTGGAATTCATGAATCAGGTGAATCATTTGTTTTCAATATATGCAGCTGCCACTCAAAAATGCAAAACAGCAACGCCAATGGAGAGTTATATATTTATACGGACAAACGGGCTCTTGCCAGGAAGGACGGGGATGTCAGCGCCTTCTTCATCTGGACATGGAAGCACTGGGAAGTTTAGACGTCTATGTTGCCATGCACGGACAAAAGGTGAATACCAATTTTTACCTGGAAAATGAGGATGCGCTCCTGGTAATGGAGGCACATCTGGAGGAGTTAAATGCCCGCCTCCTGAAAAAGAGGATATCGATGGAAACGAGGTGCAGCTGATGAGCGAGCGCTCGAAGGAAGATGCTGCGGTTAGCGCCCTTTTAAAACGGGACGAGGAATCAGATAGAGTGGATGTGCTTTCGGGCAGTCGGTTCGATGCACGGGCTTAAGGGAATGCAGGAAAAAGGAACAGAAGAAAACAGATTGATTCATCGCAGGGAAGCGGAAAGAAAAAAATCAGACCAGGCAGGCGATCGCACTGGAATATCTTCCGGGAAAAGACATTGCGCCTCGTGTGATTGCCAGTGGGAAAGGAAGACTGGCGCAGAGGGATCATCGAGCGGGCGAAGGAACAGGAGATTCCGATCCATCAGGACGAGTCAGTTGGCAGGCACCCTCTCCAGGCTGGAGGTTGGAGATGCGATACCACAGGAGTTATACGAGGTGGTGGCGGAGATCCTTGTCTTTGTCGATGCGGTGGACAAGATTCGGGCAAAAGAGCATAACAGGACCTTCTTATGAGCGGTTCTATCTGCGGTAAGAGGAAGGCGTTTTGATCCACTCAAAGCGGTGGCGCCGGAGGCACTTGCCTATAAGGCAAGGACATCAAAGCGGATGGGTGTATCCGGATGGACGTGGTGGCTTAGAAGGTAAATGTCGGCAACCAGGCAGATGGTCTTTTGCTTGCGAAGGGTAACGGCTTCTGCGGGGCCCCAAGACAGCTGTTTTTCCGGTATTTCACTTCCAGGAAAACCAGGTAGGACCGGTCTTTTAGGATCAGATCAATCTCTCCGCATCGGTTTCGGTAGTTTTGATCCAGAATTCGGACATTGTGGTCTTGGAGAAAGGAAGAGCCCTTTTCTTCACCATTGGTGCCAACGGTACGTTTGTTTAACATAGAACCTCCTTTTGTAGTAGAAATGATGGGGAAAACAGGTGGGGATTCTATCCTCTGTCGTGGAAATCCGGACGGTAGAGGAATGAGAACCAGCTCTTTAGCTAGGAAGGACCGAAAACGGTCGGTGAGAGAGGAGATGCGTATGACACAGAAGAATAAAAATGGAGTGGTATATCTGTCCTTTCCGGAATTGGAGAGGATTGCGGGACTCCGCCATCTTTTCTCGACCAGAAAGGGAGGAGTCAGCAGGGGAGAATTTTCTCAGATGAATTTTTCCTTCACCAGAGGGACGATCCGGAAGCGGTGCGGGAAAAATTACCGCCGGATTTCAGAAGTGCTGGGGTATCAGGGAAGACTCGATGTCTTTGTGACCAGTTACCAGACCCATACGGTGAATATTCGAAGAGTCAGTGTGCTTGATAGTGGAAAAGGCGTGACCAGAGAAAGAGATTATCGTGATATCGACGGTCTCATCACCAATGAGAGAGGGCTTGTCCTGACGACCTTTCATGCGGATTGCACGCCTCTGTACTTGTGGACGAAGCGCATCATGCCATCGGACTTGCACATTCCGGGTGGAGAGGAACCGTGAATGATATGGCGGGCGAAAATGGTACGCCGCATGGGAGCAGAGTTCGGAACAGCGCCGAGCGATCTGGTTTGTGCGATCGGCCTGCATCTGCGGGAGCCTGCTATGAAGTGGGGAGGATGTGTGATGCCTTTGAAAAAAGTGGGGCAGGGAGGAATTACAACGCTATATTTCGAAAGAAGAAGACAGAGAAACCTTGGAAACGGCAGTTTTTCCATCTGTCGCCCAATCTCCTGAAGGGAAAATATTTGCTCGATCTGCGCAATGCCAATCTAAGAAATCTGGAAAAGGCAGGCGTGCCCAGACAGAAGGTTGCCGTCACCAATTATTGCACCAAGGAAAAATCCGGCGCTTCTCTTTCTCTCGCGCACTAGGGAGAGAAGAGGAAATCTTGCCGCCTTCCTGACGCTGGCATAGGTGCAGGAAGGCTTGCAAAGAGACCAAAGAAGCGATCAGATCTCAGGGATCGCTTCCCTGCCGCTGGCACCGGCATTGTGCTAGCGATAAATTCATGGATCTTGTCGGTTGGCAGGAGCACGTTTGCAATGGATTGATCGTGATTGATAAAGTCGATGATGGTAGCCAGGAATTCACACATATCGGCTTCCAGGAAATAGGGCTTCTGTTTGATCTCATCCGGCTGCCAGGTCAGATTGGTGGTGATGATGCGGTCAAAATCACCTGCAGCATAGGCCTTGTCAAACTTCTCCATTCCATTTGTGAACAGACCGAAGGTGGCGCAGATAAAGACCCGCTTCGCCTTCATGTGTTTGAGCTGTCTGGCGGTATCAATCATGCTGCCGCCGGAGAGATCATATCATCGATGATGATGACATCCTTGCCTGCAATGTCGCTTCGAGGAACTCGTGCGCCACGATCGGATTGGAACCTCCTACGATCCTGGAGTAATCGCGACGCTTATAAAACATGCCGGTATCGGCACCCAGGACATTTGCAAAGTAGACCGCACGGTCAAGCGCTCCCCTCGTCGGGAGAGATAACGGTCAGGTGTTCCTTGTCTACAATCAGGTCATCTATATTATAAAAGAAGTGCTTTTAGGGAATTGGTAAGAAGCAAGGAAGGAATCAAAAGCCGCCCAGGGCGCTCGAGTTGGCAACACAGGGGTCGTGTGCATCAAGGTGATGAAATTAGCGATTCCCATGTCCCTTGAGCTCACGGATCATGACGGCACAGTCGAGGGATTCTCTCCCGCTGCGCTTATGCTGTCTGCTCTCATACATGAAGGGCATGATGATGTTAATACGCTTGGCAATGCCGGCGATGGCGCCGATCACCCTCTTCATGTCCTGGTAGTGGTCATCGGGCGACTTATAATTGGTAAAACCAGTGCATTTGATAGGAAATGCTGTGGTTCATGACATCGGTAATCAGATAAATATCCTGTCCTCTGGCAGATTCGAGAAGCGTCGCCTTGGCTTCTCCAGAATCAAAACGGTCTGTCGAAAACTCTTTAAGCGGTAATCTTCCTGCAGATATCCCTTGAACGTGATTTCATCCTTTGGCATGTGATGCTTGTGCCTCGGATGTCAAATCAGATCCTTGTTAATGCTATCCCCAGTTCCCGCGCAGAGTCCATAACAACTAACTTGAGTGGTGCAACCGGGATGGTGGTATCCAGCTTCTGAAAATCAGGCATGTGACACTCTCCTTCGAAAAACTTTGTTGACTTGAAAGCGGTATGATCTTATTCATCATATCATATGAGGGAAAATTTTGCTATTTTTCTATTCCTTGGAACACCCATGAAAAAGACAACCATTCGAACACTTGATTTCAGCGATTGATCCGACAGCATTGCGGAAGAGATGGGAATTGAAAGCGGGGATGTTCTCCTTCGCATCAATGACAGAGTGGTGGAAGACATCTTTGACTATCGTTTTCTGATTCGGAACGAGAAGCTGCAGGTACTGATTCGAAAGAAGCCGACACAGGATTTCCCCGAAGAGGGAAGAGTGCTTTGGAGATTGAGAAAGAGGAAGAAGACGACCTCGGACTGCAATTTGACAATGGGCTGATGGATGATTACAGGACCTGTACCAATCAGTGCGTGTTCTGCTTTATTGATCAGATGCCGAAGGGGATGCGGGATACCCTTTACTTTAAGGATGACGATACGAGGCTCTCTTTTTTGCAGGGAAACTACGCCACCTTTACCAACATGAGCGATCATGATGTAAACCGGATTCTACGCTATCACCTTTCTCGATCAATGTTTCTTTTCATACCACAAACCGCAAGTTGCGCTGCGAGATGTTGCATAACCGCTGTGCAGGAGAGCTCTGGATAAGGTTAGGAGGCTCTGTGGCAGCGACAGCCATGTGGAATTAAACGGTCAGATTGTCCTTTGCAAAGGGATCAACGACGGCAAAGAGCTGTCGCACACACTGGAAGATTTGTACAGGGAATATCGCCCGGCTCTTCAGAGTGTCTCGGTGGTGCCGGTAGGGCCTACGAAGTTTCACGAGAATCTGCTACAAGTTGCTCCCGTTTACGAGGCAGGACGCGAGGGAGGTTCTTGCCGAAATCAGGAAATGGCAGCAGAAGTCCGAAATAGAATACGGAGACCATTTTGTTTATGCCGGAGATGAGTGGTATCTGCTAGCAGACGAAAATTCAGGAGGGGCGTGAAGAGAATCGTACAGGTACAGACCGTATCGACCGGATCCTTCCGAAAGAGAGCGACTATGACGGCTATCCGCAGTTAGAAAACGGGGTCGGTATGTTGAGGCTTCTCATCACGGAGTTCAGGCAGGCGCTTGAGGAGCAGAGGAAGAAGTTTCAGGCGGGAGAATTTGTATTCAGTTCCGTCACCGGATATGCATCCTACCCGGTGATCCGGATGCTCTATGCGGAATTGCAGCAGGCGTTTCCGGAATTCATCCCCTGCTTTATCCGGTGAGAAATGATTTTTCGGAGAGAGAATCACGGTGACCGGACTGCTCACCGGTCAGGATATTGTGAAGCAGCTGAAAGGGAAGGAATTAGGAAAGGTTCTGTTCCTGCCGGAAAATCTCCTTCGTTCGGGAGAAGATTATCTGCTTGACGATATGACGACCGGAGAGATCAGCCGTGAGTTACAGGTTCCTGTGGAAGTGGCGGGAAATTCCGGAAGAGATTTGGTGGAGACCATTCTGCGCCTGGCAAGAGGCGCGGGTGGCGATGTTCTGCAGACACGAAGAACCAACCCTTACGAGATTGAAAAGTAACAGACTCCCTCCGGGAGAATAGACTGGATTTTCGCAATACGTATGAACCGGATCAATTATCAAAAACAGCTGGAAGAAGTACTGAAAAGAATGAAAGAAGAGGGGGAGCGCAAGCGTCTTTTGCTGCATGCCTGTTGTGCGCCGTGCTCCTCTTACTGTCTCGAATACCTGAGAGAGGCCTTTGCGCTGACCGTTTTCTTTTACAATCCGAATCTGACAGAGCAGGAAGAGTATCGAAGGCGGGTGGAGGAGGAAAAGAGGCTGATTGCCCTGATGAACGGGCAGGAGGGCTCTTCTCAAATAGAAATCCTGGAGGGCAGGTATGAACCGGAGCGCTTTCGGAGGCAGCGAAGGGACTGGGAAACATGTCAAAGAAGGCGGAGAACGCTGTTTCAGATGTTTTTGCGCTTCGCTTGGGAGAGACAGCCCGTGTTGCCGCAGAGGACGGATTTGATTTTTACCACTTCCTCACCATCAGTCCCTTTAAAGAACAGCGCTGCTCAACCGGATCGGCGCACAGGAGGGAGCGTTACAGGGTTCGTTTTTGCCCAGTGATTTCACAATGGTTATCTGCGCTCCACACAGCTAAGTCGCCTGTACGGCAGTACCGACAGAACTATTGCGGCTGTATCTATAGCAAGGTGGAAGCTTCAGATAGAAGGCAGCCATAGCAATTCACTTGTCGGGAAAAAGAACAGCCATTGCCGGGAGGAACAGCAATGGTTGGGAAGAACAGCCATTGCTGAGAACAGCAGCAATGGTTGGGAAGAACAGCCATTGCCGGAAGAACAGCAACGGTTGGGAGAAAAACGACAATGAATGGCAGACGAGTGGTCGAACCGATAGGAAGGAGAAGACATGAAGAAACTATTGGAATGGATCGAAGAGGAAGTGGCACAGGCATTTGAAGACGCCAGCATGATCGGGCATTGGGGGTTGTGACTCCTTCCAACAGGCGGGATCTCTGTGAATTTCAATGCAACGGTGCGATGGCAGGAGCCAAGAAATACCATAAGGCACCCTTGCAGATGGCGGAGGAGGTAGCATCAAACTGCAGAATTTCGAGATTTTGGAAAAAGGCGGAGCCAGTGAAGCCGAGGATTCTTGAACCTGACCTTGAAGCCGGAGACGATTCGCAAATATGTGGTGGAAATGATGCATGCCAAGCACTTCGGCGCCGGTGAGAGCACCCCGAATCAGACGATCGTCATCGATTACGGCGGGCCGAACGTGGCGAAAGCCTCTGCATGTCGGACATCTGCGTGCAGCGATTATCGGCGAGCTTAAAGCGGATCTTCCGTTATACCGGCAATAAAGTCATCGGCGATATCCACATGGGAGACTGGGGCTTGCAAATGGGTCTGATTTTGACCGAGTTAAAAAGGAGACAGCCGGACCTGCCCTACTGATCCGATCCTACACAGGAATACCCGGAGAAGCGCCTTTACCATTTCGGAGCTGGAAGAAATCTACCCGACAGCTTCTGCGAAATCAAGGAAGATGAAGCATACAGGGCGGAAGCCATGGAAGATACCAGAAAGCTGCAGAATGGAGAAAGAGGTCTGCGTGCCCTCTGGCATCACATCGTCAACGTCTCTGTGGAGGATATCAAACGCAATTATGATCTGCTGAATGTGGATTTCGATCTCTGGTGGGAGAATCCACGGTCAACGATATTATTGCGCCGATGATCGAAGACATGAAACAGCGCGGATATGCCAAGGAGTCACAGGGGGCACTGGTGGTGGATGTTTCGGAGGAGACGGACAAGAAGAGTTCCTCCTGCATGTTGCTCAAATCGGACGGCGCCGCTCTGTACACCACGACGGATCTGGCTACCATCCAAAAAGCGAATGGATGATTTTCATCCGGATGAAATTGTATATGTGGTGGATAAAAGACAGGATCTTCACTTTATCAGTGCTTCCGTACCGCTAGAAGAGACGAAGATGGTGCTGCCGGAGACCGTGCTGATTTTGTCGGGTTCGGTACCATGAACGGAAAGGACGGAAAGCCGTATAAGACCAGAGGGAGGCGTCCCGCGTCTGGAAGTTCTGATTGGCGATACAGAGGGAAAAAGATGTATGAGCGCGTGAAGGAAGCTAATCCGGACATGGAAGAGGAAAAGGCAAGGGAGACTGCATAAGATTGCCGTTGCAGCGATCAAATACGGGACCTTTCCAACCAGCCGTCCAAGGATTATGTTTTTCGATCTGGATAAATTCACTTCTTTGAAGGAGATACCGCCCCTACATCCTCTATACGATGGTGCGAATCAAATCCGATTCTCGCCAAGTATGAGGCGGAAGGAAAGAAAAGCAAAAGATGCCAAACTCGCCAGCGCCGGGTCCAAGGAAGAAAAAGCCCTTGCACTGGAGCTTTGCACCTTTGCAGACAGCGTAGAAAAGCCAGAAAAAAACCTATGCGCCCACCAGAGTTTGCGCATACATTTACGGTCTTTGCAACACCTTTAATTCCTTCTACCACCAGACGCACATCTTAAAAAGAAAGCGATCCGGAAAGAAGGAAAGCTACATCGCTCTGCTCTACATCACCTTTGCAGGTGCTGGAAGCAGCAACAGACCTCCTCGGCTTCGAAGCCCCTGGATGCGATGTGATCCTCTAAAGTCGAAAGTCATCCCCTGCCACAAGCTGCTTGTTGGCAGGGGATGACTTTATGTTACCCCTTAACATAGAGGATAATCCGAATGGTGGGGCGGGATGCGGGAGTGAAGCACGAAGCAGCCAGGGAACAGGGCGTGCAAGCTAAACGAAAGGAGAAGCGGATGAGATGCAGTGAGATTATTGCGTGTTTGGAACAGCTGTCTCCTCCTTCTTTCGCGGAGGAATGGGATAATGTCGGCCTTTTGGTCGGCAGGAAGGAAAAGGAAGTATCCACGGTCTTCATTGCCCTGGATGCGACGGAAGAGAACATTCATGCGGCGATTCGAGCGGAGGCGGACCTTTTGATTACGCACCACCCTGATGATTTTTCATTCCATCAAGAAAGTGACGGACGAGGATTATACTGGCAGAAGGATTGTGAAACTGCTTCGGTATGACATCAGCTATTATGCGATGCATACCAATTTTGATGTGATGGGCATGGCAGATGCGGCAGCGGACGACCTGAAGTTGAACAAGAGGGAGGTTCTGCTGGTAACCTTTGAAGATGACCTGTCCAAGGAAGGAATTGGAAGAATCGGCTTTCTGGATCATCCGGTTTCGTTAAAGGAGATGGGAGAAATCGTGAAGGAGGCTTTTCATCTGCCGGATGTGAGGATCTACGGAGATCTGTCTAAGACGGTCCGGAAAGTCGCCATCTGTCCCGGGCTCGGGAGGCAGTGTGATCCCTGCAGCAAGAAAAAGGACAGGCAGACGTTCTGATCACCGGAGATCTGGATTATCATGAATCCATTGACGCCGTAGAAGAGGGATTATGCCTGATGGATGCAGGGCATTACGGGATTGAAAAATTGTTTATCTCCTATATGAACGATTTTTTTGAAAGAGAACTTCGGAACTGCAGGGTGAAAACGGCGCCACTCAAAGAGCCCTTTACGACCGTCTGAGGAGGTGAGAAAGTGAAACTTGAAATCGACCACAAATGCGTGGAGTACAAAGAAGGAACGCGGTTTGAAACCATTGCAGCCGATTTCAGCACAACTACCCGGATCGTATTGCGCTCGTGATTTACAATGGAAAAATCAGAGAGCTGTTCAAAAAGCAAACCGGGACGGAACGCTGTCCTTTTAACCCTTTTCCTCTGCGGCGGGGCACATGGCTTATCATCGCACCGCCTGTAGATGATGCTGAAAGCGGTCAGAGACGTAGCTTGCAGTGAAACGGTGGATGTGAAGGTGGGTTACCGTCGGTTATGGGTTCTACTGCACCTTTCGCAACACCGACAGGACGTCAGAAGCTTCCTTCCTGGAAAAAGATAGAAAAAGCGAATGGAGGAGTTGAGGATCAGAAGATTCCCATCCGGAAGAGAGATACACCGATGGAAGAGGCCCTGCAGATTTTTGAAAAGCAGGGGATGTTGGATAAGGTGCAGCTTTTTCCGTTATCGGGCGTCTTCCAGCGTCAATGTTTACAATCTGGACGGCTTTTATGATTATTATTATGGCTATATGCTGCCGGACACTTCTTATGTCACCAAATTCCATCTGCAAAGGCAACACGACGGTTTCCTTTTTGGTTCTGCCTCCGCAGGAAAAAGCCGGATGTACTGGTCAAGACCTCTTCCAGAGAAAAAGGTGTTCAACCAGATGATCCTAAGCACACTGGGGACGCATGATGCAGGTGCAGAATGTGGCGGATCTCAACGATTGTGTGGTGAGCGGGAAGGTGAATCAGCTGATCCTGGTGCAGGAAGCACTCTTTGAGCGCAGGATCGGGGAAATTGCCAAAGCATATCTACGACCGGCCACATGTCAAGATGGTGATGATTGCTGGCCCTCAGTTCTTCCGGCAAGACATCGTTCGCCAACCGTCTCTGTATTCAGCTGCGTACCTTTGGCAGGACGCCGCATCTGATCAGTCTGGATAATTATTATAAAAACCGGGAGGATACACCCAAAAAAATCCGGATGGCAGCTATAACTTTGAGACGATTGATGCGATTGATGTGAAATATTTTAACGAAAAGCATGAAAAACACTGTTGGCGGGCGGAACCGTGGAGATTCCTCGCTTCAATTTTTGTCAAGGAGAACAGGGAGAATTTTGGCGAGAAGCTGAAAAATCGGAGAGTCGGATATTCTGGTCTTCGAGGAATTCACGGTCTGAATGAAGAGATGAGTTATGCGCTGCCGTCGGAATCCAAAATATAAAAATTTATATCAGCTGCCTGACCACGCTCAACATTGACAGCCATAACCGGATTTCCCAACGGATGCGCGTATCCTTAGGGCGGATTGTTCGCGATGCCAGAACCAGAGGATCCAGTGCGGCTGAAACCATCGGCATGTGGAAGTCGATCCGGGCGGGGAGGAGGCTTATATTTTTCCCTTCCAGGAAGAGGCGGACGAGATGTTTAATTCCGCGGCCATCTATGAATTCGCCGTCTTAAAGCAGTATGCGGTTCCCTCCTCTATCGAGATCCAGCAAGATGCGCCGGAGCGATTGGAAGCCAACAGGTTGCTGAAATTTCTCAGTTATTTTCTGGCGGTGGACTCGCAGATCCTCCCAAACAACAGCATTTGCAGGGGAGTTTGTGGGCGGATCTATCTTTCATGTTTAATCTGTGCTAGAATGCTCAAAAAGCAGGTTGGATGATCGCGGCTCTTTCTTTTAAAAAGAGAGACGAGGAAAGTCCAGGCTTCAAAGGGCAGGATGCCGGATAACGTCCGGCGGAGGTGACTCAGGAAAGTGCAACAGAGAAGAAACCGCTGGTTTTCCAGTAAGGGTGAAACGGCAGTGTAAGAGACTACCGCACGGCTGGTAACAGTTGTGGCAAGTAAACCCCATCCGAAGCAAGACCGCAGAGGAACGATAAACTTGCCCGGCTTGTTCCAGGTAGGGTCGCTTGAGACTGATGGCAACATCAGCCTAGATAGATGATCATCGAAGACATAACCCGGCTTATAGACCTGCTTTTTATGATGCGTAGATGAAAAAGCATTGGACGGCTCGAATTCTATGGTGTTTTCTTCTTCCTGTACTCAGCGCCTTGCTTCTTGCAGGCAGGGCGCTGGCGCCGGATGAAGGCTTTGCGGTTCGCCTCTATCTGGAGGCGGACCTCTTCTCATCCGGCCGCTTTCAAAGCGGAGACGTGGCTTCCTCTTTTGAGAGAGTCAGACCTTCTGTAGTGCAAATCGTCAGGAAAGATACGTTTGGAAGCGGAAACATCTATGAGATTACAAAGACCGAGGTCAAAATTCTGACCTGTGCTCATGTCTGTGCAGATAAGAACAGGGGAGTGATGCGGAGAAGGAGACAGGAGAAATCCGCATCACTTTTTTAATGGATATTCTGTGCGAGCGACAAGCCTCTTCTTAGATCGGAACGCAGATCTGGCGCTTCTGTCGGTTCGAACAGAAAGAGATTCCGGCAGCTTTCTTCTTCAGCTGAAAAATCACCCTGTCGAAAGATCTGCCATCTGTCCAGAAGCCCTTTGTTTCTCGTGCATGAAGCGGAGCCCCCTTTTTACGGACAAAAGAATGCCGCCTCCGGAAGACAAACAGCAAATGCAATCTTCCGCGGCGGGGAAGTTTTCATGGAGGCTTTTGCGGGTACGGTTTACCGGCAGAAAACGCTGGTGAAGGAACTGGGCAAAGAGAGAATGGAAAGCAAGCTGTCAGGCGCTTCCCGGCATGAGCAGGGGAGGGGCCTTTGATGAGAGAGGATGTTATATCGGTATGCTGGAGGGTGGAACCTTTCAGAATGAAAGCTTTCCTGATTCCGTCGTCGGAGATCCTGCGTATCATCCGCCAGGAAGGGCATTGAAACCGAAAAAGCGGAGTGGAAGACAGCGAGGTCAGGAAGATGGCAAGGCTAGCAAGGAAGCGCTGCCAGGAGGATGGCAAGGCTAGCAGGAAATGATGCCAGGAGGACGGCAAGAACAGGAAGGAAGCACGGGATGAAAAAAAGAAAAAAAGGGGTAATTTCGGATCCCTGTAAAGATGCAGAGAAAGGTTTGCACAGAAATTTCGGGTAGTGGAGACGATCGGTGCCCTTGACGATGCGGAAACGTATATACCACATCTGATTTTCAGAATCTGGACAGGGATACCGCAGACATTGCGGACCGACGGCTCTGACCAATGCTCTGTTTACCATCCGGGGGCGTTGCATCGGGGAAAAGGCACAGAAAGAGGCTCAGCCTGCGAGAGACTTCTCCGCAGAAAGAGTGTTTTCCCGGGTGGCGCATATCGGCATGCACAGACTGCTTTACTGGAACACAGACCTGTTCCATCGTTTTGGGGAACGTCCAATCTGCTGGCACCTCTTTATGCACTGACCTGCTTCCGTGCCTTTTTGCCAGAAAAAGGTGCGCCCGGGCATGAATTTACCGGCATGGAGACCGTTCTTACAACACGCTTTTTCCAAGGGAGCACTCGTTTATCTGGAACTGCTCTTCCACCCCTGCTACGGAAGCCATCATCTTCTGGCGAGCGCCATGCTCCAGTTAGAGGGAGAAGACGGGAGGACGACCAAATACTATTTGAAGTTGGCAGACGGCTGGGGAAGACGCCACGTTACCTTCCGGTGAAGAAGTGTATCTCAGCCAGTTTTTTGCAATCTATTGCTGATGTTGCAATTTTAAAAAGTGATAAAATAGAGTTCAACGATGAAGACAGAAAAAGACAGTGCGAAAATCATTGTGACCACACACAAGAAATACCGGATGCCGAAGGATCCCCTGTATCTTCCCCTGCAGGTGGGAGTCGGCGTCGAGAAGAAGGGCGTGAAAACACCTTCTCTTGGTTATGCCTGCGATGATACGGGAGCAAACATCTCGAAGAAGAACCCGCTTTTCTGTGAGCTGACGGGGCTCTACTGGGCGTGGAAGAACCTGGACGCCGAATACATCAGGCTGGTTCATTACCGGCGCTATTTTGGAAGAGATCGTTATGCGTACCGCAAGCATCTGCCCTCAGTGGGTGAGACTGCATTCTCCTTGGACCAAGATTCTGAAAATCGGAAGATGTGGAGCGGTTAATGGAAAAAAATACCGTATTCTTGTGCCCGCAAAAACGCCGATATTATATTGAAACGCTATATTCCATTACGAACATACCCACTTTGTCCATCATCTGCATGTGACAAGAGGGATCATCTCAAAGCTCTGTCCCGAATATTTGACGGTGTATGACCGCGTTTTGAAGCAGACAAGCGGTTATATGTTTAATATGATGGTCATGGATCGCGCTCTCCTGGACGATTATTGTTCCTGGCTCTTTCCGATTCTGTTTGAGTTAGAGCAGAAGATCGATGTCACGGAACTGTCCTATTATCAGGGAAGGTACTGTGGAAGAGTGGGAGATCATCTTCAATGTTTGGCTCGCTTATCAGCTGGAGAGTGGGAGACTTGCGCGGAACGAGGTTTTAGAGCTTCCTATATCTATATGGAGAAAATCGACTGGATTAAAAGGTAAAATCTTTTACTGGCGAAGTTTCTTCACAAACGATATGAGCAGTGAGGCAGATGATCAAGCTTAGTACAGTCGATCTTTTTAAGCATATGATTCCGCAGAATTCGGTGGTTCTGAAGGAAGAGGAGCTTCTTCTTTTGCAAAAAGAAGAACTCGATTCTGAACGACATTCAGGACCTTTGCGAAGAAGAAGGAATCTCCTTCATGCTAGGCGGAGGAACCGCTCTGGGGGCAGTGCGCCATCAGGGCTTTATTCCGTGGGACGATGATGTGGATCTCAATAGGCCCCGCCCGGATTATGAACGCTTCGTGCGTGCTTTTTCCAAAAAGTATGGGGATCGGTACTGGCTTCATACGCCGGAGAAGACAAAGGGATATGCGCTGCTTTTAGCCAGAGTCCGCAAGAAGGGGACCTGTGTACGGACCAGGAAGATTTTTCAACCGGGGAATGTGGCGCCTTCATCGATATTTTTGTGATAGAAAACACCTTCGAAATCCGCTTATGCGGAAGCTGCACGGGCTTCTCTGCCTTGCTGCTGGCTTCCTCCTTTCCTGCAGGAAGTTCTACAGGGAGAGGAAATACATGAGGCGGATGTTAATGCAGTCGAAGAGCGTGTTAGATGCGCATGCCTACCGGAGTGCCAAGGTGAGTTTTCTTCTTGAAGATCACGATTGGAAGAGCGTTATCCTTTGCCGGTATTGACGCATGGAGGCGCTGCCTTAAAATGTTACCGTTTGTGTAACAATAATCGGTCGACCTATGTGACGACGCCTGCCGGAAGGAAACATTTCTTTGGAGAACTTTATTTAAGAAAAAGACTTTCTTCGACTCACCCTGCTTCCCTTTGCGGGGCGAAAGAGGCCTTGTACGGCGGATTATCAGACTTACCTGACGAGGTTATACGGAGATTATCTGCGGATCCCGAAGCCGGAGGAGAGGGAGAAACACTCTTTTTTCAAACCGTATTCACTCACAAGAGATCTCGCTTCCTATAGCGGGAAGAAGCCGGGAGGAAATCCTTGAACATTGCAGTCATTTTTGCAGGAGGCACCGAAAGAGGATGCACAGCGGTGCTATTCGAAACAGTTTTTGAATTGCACGGGAAACCGCTGATTGTCTATACCTTAGAGAAGTTCCAAAATCATCAGGATATTGACGCCATTGTCGTGGTTTGTCTCAAAAGCTGGATCGGCAAGTTGGAGAAGCTGGTGAACACCTATGATTTAAACAAGGTGAGAGCCGTCACCCCCGGGGGAGAGACTCGCAAGAATCCGCCTTTCAGGGGCTTTTTGGGGTAAGGGAGTTTGCAAAGACGACGATATCGTGCTGGTGCATGACGGCGTCAGGCCTCTGGTCGATGAGTCCACAATTACAAAGGGAATTGCCTGTACGAGGAAAAAACGGAAACGCCATTACCGTGACGCCGGCCATTGAAACGATCTTTCTGGATAATACGAGAGAGGGTGAGGTCGGACAGATTCTGGATCGCTCCCAGTGCTTGATGGCAAAGAGCACCGCAGTGTTTCTTGTTAGGAGGTTGTACCGCGCACGAAGACTTCTCTGGAAAAAGGGGAGAAATTCATCGACAGCGCTTCTTTGATGAAGGCATGCGGGCACAAACTTTTACACGGTGGAAGGGTGCCGGAGAACATCAAGATTACAACGCCGATTGACTTTTTATATGTTCAGCGCCATTATAGACGCAAAGGAAAGCTCCAAAGTGTTTGGCTGATCCTGCAGAGGCAGAAATCCCGGAAAAGCATCCAAGTTTTTGTTAAAAGAAGGAAGAAGAAAATGCCGGTATTCAAAGTATTCAAAAGAAAACTGAAGCGTGAGGCCCTGTGATGGTAGAAGGGGGGCTGATCAAGCGCACCCAGGTTGCCTCAGACAGGCAAAACAATGGGTGGATCGCACCATTGGTTATGAGGCAAGACGGATCCTGTCCCGTAAGCAAAAGATCAGACCCAAACAGGTGATGTTTATCACCTTTCAGCATGAATATGCCTGCAATCCGAGGTATATCTGCGAAGCTCTTTTTGCGGGAAGGGGCTGACGTCGATATCTACTAGGGCGGTCGAAGATCCGCTCTTTGCCAGAGACCTGCCGGACCGTGCCAATGTGCATGCGGTCAAAATCAATTCTTATGAATATTTCGAAGCCGCCATGTCTTCCAGAGTGATTGTCATCAACTCCCTCTTAGGGAGATAAATTCTATCCGTTCCCGGTGAAGAAGGGACAGGTGGTCATCGAAACCTGGCACGGATCTTTGGGCATCAAACGCTTTGACCTTGCCCACTACAACACTAATGTGTCCTGGCCGGAGGCGGCGAAGAGGACGGGAGAGCTCACGACCTTCTGCATTTCCAATTCGTCCTTTGAAGACAGCGTTTTTCGGGAGACTTTTTGGAAAAATACCAGAATCCTTCATGCAGGGCATGCGAGGAACGACATCTTTTTGATACCTATCAGGGAAGAGAGAAAGCGTTGGAAGGAGAAGTTCCTGAAGGAGAACGGCCCTTGACGAGAAGGTGAAGCTTGCTCTCTACGCACCGACCTTTCGGGATGATCATAACTTTGCCGTCTATGATTTGCAGGCGGACAGAATCCTGGATGCACTGGAAAAACGGTTTTGGCGAGGAGTGGCGCCTGCTTTTGCGTTATCACGACAACGACAAAAAGACGGAGAGCGGGTTAAACAATGTGAAATCCGGCCGCGTCATAGATGTGACCTCCCTTCCGGACATTCAGGAGCTGCTTTCCTTTGTAGATGCGGGAATCACGGATTACTCCTCCTGGATTTATGATTTTATCCTGGGGGAAGCCCGGCTTTATCTATGCCAGAGACATTGAGCTTTACAACAATGAGAGAGGTTCTATTTCACCTTGGAAGAATCGCCCTTCCCGGTTGCTAAGAACAACGACGAAATGGAAGAGAATATCCTGAAATTTGACGACACACGGTACCGGGCGGAGGTCAAGAGTTCCTGGAGGATAAGGCTGTATCGACGACGGCCATGCAGGAGAGAGGGTGGCGTCGTTGATTACCAGAATTACGCAAAAGAAGCCGGTCGTAAGATGAACAGCCTGATCACGACCGTCAAGAAAAATGCGTTTCTGTTTTCCGAGCTGGTAAAAAGGTTTCAAAGCAGAAATATAAGCGCAGCATTCTGGGGATGGGATGGAGCATCCTCTCGCCCCTGATGACGCTCTTTGTCATGAAGCTGGTCTTTACCAATTTTTTCGGAAAGAGCATGCCGCATTATACCATCTACCTTTTTTCCGGCAACCTGGTGCTTGCTTACTATAAAGAGGCAACCAAGAACGGGATGAATGCGCTGGTAACCAACGCCAAGATTTTTACGAAAATCAACGTGCCGAAATATCTCTTTCTTCTCTCCAAAAACGTTTCGGCTCTGGTGAATTTTCTACTCACGTTGATTGTGTATTTCGCCTTTTGTATTCTTGACGGCATTTATTTTTCATCCGCGCATGTTGATGCTGATTTATCCGATTCTGGGACTCCTGCTGTTGTGCATCGGGGTGGGAATGATTCTCTCCGCCGCCTTTGTCTTTTTTAGGGATGTCAGATATCTCTATGATGTGTTTTTAACCCTGTTAACCTATCTCTCTGCCATCTTTTATTCCGTGGATCAGTTCAAGGGAGCCGTGGAGAGAGAAATGCTTTCTTTTGAATCCGGTGTATGTGTTTCATCAAATACTTCCGTGTGATTGTGATTGACGGCAAAAATTCCGTCGCTGGCGTACCACTTGCTCTGCCTGTTTTATGCGCTGTTTTTCCTGCTCATCGGCGCCCATGTTTACAAAGACACAATCACCAGTTCCTCTATTATTTGTAAGGCGGGTTTTATGTCGGTTATTGAATGCAATCATGTGAGCATCCGTTATGTAACAGGTGATTTTAAAAGCAATCGGGTTAAAAAGAATATGTCGTTCGCAAACTTTCCCATCATTATCATGTGAAAGAGTTCTGGGCGGACAAAGAGATTACGTTTTCGCCCTGGAAAGGGAGATATGCTTGGAATCATCGGCACCAACGGAGCCGGAAAGAGCACTCTCTAAAGGCGGTGACCGGCATCATGGTTCCGACTTCGGGTACGCTGCATACGGAAGGCTCGATTGCGGCACTGTTGGAGCTTGCCAGCGGCTTTGACGATGAGATGACGGTAAGAGAGAACACTTATCTTCGGGGCGCACTGTTAGGCTACACCAGAGAATTTCTGGATGAAAAATACGAGGAAATCATTGCGTTTGCGGAACTGGAAGAGTTTCAGGATTATGAATTCAAGCAACTCTCCAGCAGGGATGAAGAGCAGACTTGCTTTCTCCATTGCCTGTCTAGTTCACCCGAATATCCTGATTCTGGATGAGGTGCTTTCTGTTGGCGACGGCGCATTTCGGAAAAGAAGAGCGGGAATAAAAATGAAAGAGATTCTAAAAAGTGGAGTAACCACTCATCCTTGTTTCGCACATGTTGCAACAGGTGAGAGATCTCTGCAACAAGGTGCTGTGGCTGGATCACGGAAAACAGATTGCCTTCACCGACGAGGTGGAGCTTTATCTGGATGCGTACGAAGAATTTCTGAAGACCAAAAAGCTCCCGAAAACAAGAGAAGAAGTGGAGGCAATGGCGTTTGCCTTTGAGGCAAGACCAGCGGAAGAAAGAGGCATGACCAAAGAAAAAGATCCCTATTTGGAAGAGGATTTACGAGAGATCGTGGCAGAGAATGAAATCGACTGGGAGGCTCTTGCAGGGTGTTCTGTGCTGGTAACCGGCTCGACCGGGCTCATCGGTTCCCTTCTGGTGAAGGCGCTTTGCACGGCAAATCAGACGCTTGCTTTCTGCAAAGAGAAGCCGATTCGTGTGGTTGCTCTGATTCGGAGCAGAAAGAAGGCAGAAGAGTTTTCGGACCGCTGTATACGGAAAAGGCATTTTCCTGTGTGGTAGCGGATCTGATGCAGGAGGAGTTTGCGGTAGAAGGGGAAGTGGATTATATCCTGCATGCGGCTGCGAGACAGCCTCAAAGGAAATGGTGGAGCACCGGTCGAAATCATCCGGACCGCAGTGAAGGGCACCGAGCATCTCCTTGCACTTGCCGCACAAAAAGGTTCGCGGCATGGTCTACCTTTCTTCCATGGAAGTGTATGGAAGCTTCCTGGACGGAAGAAAGGTGATCGAGGAAATGAGCGGCTATGTCAATCCGCTTGCGGTCAGAAGCAATTATCCGCTTGCCAAAAGACTGTGTGAGAATCTCTGTGGCATATCATCAGGGTATGGGTTCCTGTTCGTATCGCAAGGCTTGCACAAACGTTTTGGAGCGAGGGTACTGCCTACGGATCACCGTGTATTTTGCCCAGTTTGCAAGAAGTGTCATGGAAAAAAGAAGGATATTGTGCTTCATACGCACGGGCAGTCGGAAGAAACTACTGCTATACGGCAGATACCGTCAGGGCGCTTCTGATGCTTTTTGACGAAGGGAAAGCCCGGAGAAAGCCTATAACATTGCCAACAGAAAATGCACCGAAAAATCGCGGATTTGGCGGGTTTGCGGCAGGAACACTGGCAGAGGGAGAATTCGTGTCGTTTACGAAATTCGGAAGGGAATTCCTTCGGTTATGCGGCAGATACTAGGATGTGTCTGGACGCATCCAGGATGCGGAGCTTTCGTGGGAACCAGAAGCACGGGTTGGAAGATTCCTTCAGGAGACTGATCGCTTCTTTGGCAGTTAGAGGTTGAACTGGAGAGATAAGCCATGTATACTGTGAATGGCAGTAGAGATAGAGAGGGCAGAGATTAGAATGGGAGAGATGATTTACCGGCTTTTTGCGCCGAACCTGATTGTTGTTTGTGTCGATGAGCGGAAAGGAAATGACTGTGCCGGAAAGTTCTGGCAACAGTATGAGAAGCGTTCCTGTCCGTTCCAGACCATCGGCGATCTTTTTCAGATGGAAGACCTGTTTGATGACTGGAATTTTCCGCAGAGTTCAACAGACCCAGAACTTTTGCCGAGGAAACCGGAATGGAAGAAGCGGAACTGGCCGGGAAGAGGACGACGAGAATTAAGAGAGGCAAGAGAGCGGATCTCTCCGATCTGCATGACCAAAAGGAAGCTTTGCCACTTTGTGATTCAAGTACAGTACAGACAGAATTCCAGCTGGCAGGGCCAGGTGATCTGGGTGGAGGAGAACCGCAAGAGCATTTCAGAAGTGCACTGGAACTCATGAAGCTGATGGATAACGCACTGGAAGAGAGGATGAGGCAGAAAGAAGCTGCGCAGTCCAGCGTTTCATAAGGAAAGGTCAAGCTTGCGCCGGAAGGAGATTGGTCTTTCAGCGCTTTTGTTATATGGGGATAGGAGTGTCAGGGCGCTTTCAGCACTCTCACGACAGGATACGGGAATTTTCAAAAAGGGCGGAGGCGTTTTATGATCGAACATCATGCGGAATTTGAAGAGAAGATCGGTGAAATCGTGAATCTGATTCTTCGTGACTATGAAAAAGGGACGAGACATTGATCAGATGGATGTCTTTGCACAGCCGGATAAGGCACTGGTGACCAATCTTGTCCAGAAACTGATGATTGTCGTCTTTCCCGGTTATTACAGGAAAAAGGTCTATCGGTCTTTAACGACAATGACCGGTTGACCATGATCATGGAGGATGTGCTCTATAACCTGCGAAGCAGATCTTTTTAGCTCTGCGGTATCAGGAAGATTTTTGGCAGGCGACCGAAATAGAAATGCAGAGGCATGCAGAGGAAGTCTGTACGAAGTTTTTCAGAAAATACCGAAGATCAGAAGTTTATCAATACGGATATTCAGGCGACCTTTGACGGAGACCCGGCATCTCTCAGCAAGGCGGAGATTGTGCTCTGCTATCCGGGGCTCTTTGCCACGAGCATCATCCGGTTGGCTCATGAGCTGTGTTATTAAACGTCCCGCTCATTCCCAGAATGATGACGGAATATGCCCATGGTCTTACAGGAATCGACATCAATCCGGGAGCAAAGATTGGCAAATATTTTTATGATCGATCATGGAACCGGGTAGTAATCGGCGAAACGGCGGAGATCGGTTGCCATGTCAAGGTCTATCAGGGGTGACCATTGGGCCCTCTCAACCAGAAAGGACAGGAATTGAGGGGAAGAAGCGGCATCCCGATTCATGACAATGTCACCATCTATTCCGGCGCATCCATTCTGGGAGGAGAAACCGTGATCGGCCGTGATGCGGTGATCGGGGGAAATGTCTTTATCATTTCTTCCATTAAGCCGGGAACCAGAGTCAGTGTGAAAAACCAGGAGCTGGTTTACCGCAACGACGATGAAGCCTGTTTCCGCTGTGACTAAGAGAAGCGGAAGTCTTTTACTGCCAGCCGCCGTCAATCGACAGGGTTTGACCGGTCAGGTAGGAGGGCGCATGCATCAGCTGATGGATGACCTGGGCCACCTCTTTTGCAGTACCAAAGCGACCGGAGGGGATTTCTTCTTGCAGTGCGGACAGTTCTTCCGGTGAAAGGAGATTCCGGTTCATATCGGTGTCGATGACGCCGGGGGCAAGTAGCGTTGACGAGCAATGCCGGAGGGCGCAAGTTCCTTTGCCAGTGCCCTGGTAAAGCGTTGATCCCTCATGGAGGCGGAATAAAGCGACTTCACAGGAGCGCCGACACTTCCGAAAAACGGAAGAGGTTGATGATCTTGGCATTTTCCGCCTGGAAGCAATGGCGGAATGGCAAATTTACACGCATAGAAGACGGCGTCAGGTTGGTATGCATTAGCCGTGCCCATTCTTCGATCGCCATCTCCTGCAGAGGCCCGCTCCATGTGATGCCTGCGTTGTTGATGAGCACATCCAGCCTTTTGATCTGCGAAAAACAGTTGTTCGACGGCCAGAGGGTCGCCCATATCACAGGAGAAAGGGTTGGCAAAAGATGCCGTACCGCTCGGACAGTTCTTCCGCCCATGCTTCAATTCGTGATAATGGGTCTTTCCGGTGAGGTACAGGTGAGTGCCTTCCTGCGCCAGGAGAAGAGCGGCGGCTTTTCCGATTCCCCTGGAAGCGCCCGTGATAAGAACAGAAACGGTTTTGTGACTGCGTCATATTTCTCCTTTTTGACAGATACGATTCTGTTTCTTTACATAATACGAATTTTTACAGGATAAGATGGTTCTTCCACTTTTTCCATCTTAGTATAACAGGAGGTACAAGGATATGTATGATATGTTAATTATCGGTTCGGGGTCCCTGCCGGAATGTCCGCAGCGGTATATGGAAAAACGGGCAGGTCTGAATCTGGTGGTTTTAGAATCCTGTCAGCGGAGGACAGATTATCGACACCTACGAGGTAGATAACTATCTGGGGCTTCCGGCATCAACGGGTTTGATCTGGCGCAGAAATTCAGAGCATGTAGACAGACTGGGAGCGGAGGTCCAGGACAGGAAGTCACTTCCATCGAAAAGAGGGACGGCGGCTATCTGGTAAAGACAGCTGAGACCTCTTATGAAACGAAAACCATTGTTTATGCAGCAGGTGCCACTCATGCCAGGTTGGGCGTTCCAGGGAGAGAGATTAGCCGGTCGTGGCGTTTCCTACTGCGCTACCGACAGCGCTTTTTAAAAAACAAGACGGCAGTGGTCGTCGGTGGCGGAGATGTGGCGGTGGAAGATGCGATCTTCCTTGCCCGTATCTGTAAGGAGGTCTATCTCGTCCACCGCAGACATGAACTTCAGGCGACAGAAGGTTCTGCAGGACAGCTGTTTTTCCGCTCAAGAATGTGACGCCGGTTTGGGACAGTGTCGTAGAGGAGATCGAAGGAGAGGATCTTGTCACTGCAGTCAGAGTCAAAAACAGAAGCACCGACGAGGAAAGAGAACTGTCTACCAACGCCTGTTTTGTAGCGGTCGGCATTCGCCCTTCGACGGAGCTTTTAGACGGTTTGGTAAGGAGAAATGAGGCAGGCTACGTGGAAAGCAGATGAAGTAGAGCAGAACCGCTGCAGAGGGAATCTTCGTGGCAGGAGACGCCAGAAAAACGTCTGCGGCAAATCGTCACCGCAGTGGCGGACGGCGCTGTAGCTGACTGCGGCGGATGATTATCGACCGAGAATCACCTGAGATGAATCTGCCCTTCTATCTGGAACTCAATGACGATGCGCTGATACAGGCGCTTTCTTCCGGCGCTTTTACCGGAGTCCCGGAAACGCATAATATCCAGATGCTGTTTCCGGGAAGTCTCCTTCTATCTCTTCTGCTACCGCTTGGCGGGAGGGATTCCGTGGTACGGGCTTCTCCTTCTTTCTTTGCAGGCACTCTGCGTCCTGCTGTGGTTTTTGGGCAGGTCGCATCCGGAAAAGGTTCCGACAGAGTGGCGGCGATGATTTTTGCAAAGCGGCGCTTTTTGACCGTCCTCTACCCGCATTTTCTGTTTCTGACCTATACCTTTACGGCGGGAATGTTGAGCGCTACAGCGGTGCTTTGATCCTGAATGACGGGGATGGGACGGGCACCCGAGAGAGAAGTGGAAGGCGGCGGAGAGAGGCCAAACAACCGCCAGCTTGCGATCATTCTGGTGGTGATTGCGTTCTGTCTGCGTTCCGAACTCCTTCTTCTGACCTTCCCTTTCGTGCTCCTTGCCTTTCTTTTTCGAGTGGATCGGTTTCGAAGGGAAAACAGGGACCGGAAAAAGGCTTCCTGCTTTATGGTCGCATTCTTCTCTGGATGATGGGGCTGATGGCGGTTTGTTTTCTGTCCGACCAGATCGCATACAGCAGAAAGGACTGGAGAGAATTTCGTGCCCTGTTCGATGCCCGTACCAGGCTTTACGATTTTTGAACAGATTCCTTCCTATCAGGAAAAATCGAAATTTTTATCAAACAATCGGTCTGACGAGACAGACGTCACGCTTTTGCAAAATTATAATTTTGCGCTGGACCCGAAGATCGATGCGGAAAGATGAGACTGGTGGCGGAAGAGGCGAACAGGATGGAAGCAAAAAATGCACCCGCCTGCCTCCCGCCTGAAAAAAGGCGGTTTCCATTTATGTCTGGCGCCTGCACCATTTTGTTCTTCCTGTAAGCTTTCGCGACAGCAATACTGGATATGCCCTACCTTGCGATCGTTCTCCTCTTGTATCTCCTGGTCTTTCTGATCATGCATCGTACAGGGGTTCTTTGGAGATTAGTCCTGCTCTTTCTTTTGCCGCAGCACCCTCTGGACCCATATGATCTACAACGGAAGAATCATGAACCGGGTGATGCACTCTCTTTTATTGGTGGAGCTGTTCTTTCTAATCGGCATGGTGCTTCCGGAATTGGGAAAAAGAGTGGGATGTAGGAGACTTTTCCGTGCGGGGCTTTTATCGTGCTGGTGGCTGCTTCCTCCTGTTTGTCCCCGGGCAGATGCGGAATGCGTCCGGGGAGGTGAGGAAGAGAGAGTTCAACCGACCTTATGAAAAAGATGCTGGCGTCCTAGAGCAGAAAAAGGGATTTACCTTTATCGACGTTTACAGTTCGGTCGATTATACGGTGAAGGCATTGGGAAAAACAGTCCTTCTGAAACCGACCAGAGAAACCCTCGCAGGAGGATGGGCAAAGAGCCCGCTCTATGAGAAAAAAGCTGCGACATTTCGGGATACGAAATATGGAAGAGGACTGTTGCAGGAGAACGTCACCTTCCTGGCGGAGAAGGAAGAAGACTTGAGCTGGCTGACCGATTATTACAGAGATAGAAAGGAAAATGTGACATTGCAGAAACAAAAGCAGCTGGCAGGCAGGTGGATTCTCTGGAAATTGAAAAGAGTTGAACGGGATATCAGATAGAGTGAACAGGGTACCACGAAGGTACCCGTCTTTATTTTTGTGATTTCGGGCAAATCAGATCATAGGAAGGAAGATACATTGTGAGAAATGTATAGAATTCTAAAAATGCAATAGTATAAATTGTTCAACATTTAAACTTATTACAGGTTTGTAATAAATTCTTGACAGAATAGAGCCCTTGTAGTATATTTGTAAGCAGTGTTAATATTTTTGCTAACAAACCGAGTGATGTTCAAGCGCACGGTTAGGGAGATGAGATTTTTGAAAAAGAGAAAAAGTAAGTTCATTCCGATCACCGGTTCCATCGTATGTTCTACCGCAATCAGACTTGCTTTCCGTCTTTCCATCCTATGCAGGAAATGTTTCTTCGGTACTTCCGTCAGCGGGACTTGATTATACCATTTCTTCAGTCAGGTCTCCCTTTCTTCCTACAGGGATCATGTAGCTTCCTCACTTGTCGTCAGCAATGGATCCATGACGGCGGGTGGCATCCGTTGTCAAGAGCACGGCGAAGAATATTGCAGAGACCAGTATGCTGGATGCGGATATTCTCTGAATGATCTGGAGAGCCAAGACAGACGAAGAGATTTTCGAAGTCTGGTCATCGCCAAGGTGAATGACTATGTTCATGTACGAAAAAGAGCCGAACACCGACTCGAATCGGTCAGAGCTCTATAATCATTCGGTCGGTACTTTCCTGGAAGGAAGGACGGCTGGTATAAGATCAAGTCCGGTTCTGTGACAGGATATGTGAAGGCGGAATACTGTGTTACAGGGAAAGATGCCGTTGAGCTGGCACCCAAGGTGGGTACCGTATTGCAACCGTTACGACGACAACGCTTAGGTACGCTCCGGTGCAAGTCAGGATGCCGATGTCATTGGACTGGTTCCGATCGAAGAGGAACTGGTAGTCAAGGATGAGCAGGAAGGCTGGGTCAAGGTTGACATCGAAGAGGGACAGGGTTATGTCTCCAATGATTATGTCAAGCTTTCCACTGAGATTCGTAGAAGCGGAGTCCAAGGCGGAAGAAGAGGCTCGTCTGGCGAAAGAAAAAGGCGGGAGCAGGAAGCGGCGATCAAGGCTGCCATGGCGGAAGCCAGAAGAAGCAGACAGGAGAGCCAGAAACAGGCAAGAGGAGGAAAGAGCAAGACATCGTCCGGTTCCGGTAAATCTTATCGTCCTGCGGAAAGCTACACCACCGCTTCCAGCGGAATGGGAAATGCGGTCAAGGATTATGCGCTTCAGTTTGTGGCAATCCTTATGTATATGGCGGCACCAGCCTGACGAACGGAACGGACTGCTCCCGGTTTTGTCATGAGTGTTTATAAGAACTTCGAGTGAGCCTGCCGCACTCTTCGGCAGGAGACAGAGTGTCAGCGCAGCAGTGAACGGACTGGCGAATGCGCAGCCGGTGACCTTGTATGCTATTCCGGTCAGTGGCACTCTATATCGGAGGCGGATCGGATCATGCATCCACTTCCAGAACCGGTATTATCGTATCAATGCCAATTATCGGACACCTCTTAGCGTCAGAAGAGTTTTCTAAGCTCTTGACCATATACCAACATCCACTGGCAAAAGAGAACCAGATTGATTCTGATTCTCTTTTTTTTACTCGCAAAACGGAGGGCGTGTGAGGGGATGTACTTTTGATATCGGTAACGTGTATAATAAAAGTAGCTGTAAAAACAGAAAACGGAGGTGCGCCAATGAAGTTTACGATCGTAGGGAAAAATCTGGATGTGACTGAGGGGGCTGCGTGAGGCCGTAGAGGACAAGCTGGGGAAACTGACAAATTTTTCACCACTGAAACCAAAGGCAAATGTGACGCTGAGCGTGGACAAGGGCAAACATAGGATTGAAGTAACGATTCCGATGAAGGGGAAGCTCATCCGTTCGGAACAGGTCAGTGGAGACATGTATGTATCCATCAATATGGTGGAAGAGGTGATTGAACGCCAGCTCAGGAAGTACAAGAACCGGCTGGTGGATAAACAGCAGGATGTTACGAATTTCAAGAGGGAATTTCTGGACAGAGAAGAGGCGGACGAGGATGAAGTCAAAATCGAGAGGGTCAAGCAGTTCCCGATCAAACCCATATATCCAGGATGCCTGCGTGCAAATGGAACTGCTCGGACACGATTTCTTTGTCTTTGTCAATGCCGAGACGGACGCCACCTGTGTGGTTTACAAGAGAAAAAGCGGTGCTTACGGCATGATTGAGCCGGAAGCCTGAAGACGGAGGGGCAGGAATCCGCCTGTGCTTTTCAGACCCTGCCCTGGTTGATTGATCAGCACAGATTTGATGGATCATCACAGATTTGTTCGATCATCGCAGATTCTTTTGCAATCATAGATTCGTTTTATAATCACACAAATATTCATTTTTATAATAAATAAGCCGAATATGATAGTGAAGACTCAGTGCAGGTCTGCCTGACGGGAGGAGGAAGATCAAACGGCAAGGAAAAAATAAAACCAATGCCATGCGAGAACTGGAGAGGGAAGATTCCGTATGTCTGCCATACCTATGAGATGTGACGAATTTACAGACAGGGTGCAGTTGGCGGATCTGTTGCATCTTTCACATGAACTGGTGTATAAGACGCTGGTTTGAGGGAAATGACGAAGTGTATGTCTTGTCCTTCCAGGTGGAAGAGGAACTGGATTTGAAGAAGTGTGCGAAATCGGTTTGGGGTCAAATCGCTGTCCATGATTCATGTAAAAGGATATCAATAAGGTGACAGGGTTATGTGCACGGTGGATGTACCGCCATCAGCATAGAAGAGATATATGACACGGATTGACGATTCTGCCAGGAAGCTGCCCCGGATGATTGTGAGCGGCGGGAGACTCGGAACACAGATGGAACTGAAGCCGGAGGATTTATGTCAGGCGGCAGGTGCGGAATTTGCTTCTCTGACCTAGATGGAGTACAACGAGCGATCGGGTGTATGAAACAGGCTTGGTGTCCGTTCACCATGGATGGGAGTACAGGTTGATGAAAGCTGATGCAAAGGATAGAAGCGTAATTACAAAGCGGATGTTTGTTGTTTCCGTTTTTTCACTGGTGGTGATGTATGCGCTGATTGCTGTCATTTTGCATTGGGACGGAGAGAATCATGTGCCCTACCTTACGCTGGACAAGGATCTCACGGTAGATGTACGACATTTAGATGGAAGCGTGGAGCATTCGGACAGCAATTTCTATTCCTCACCGGTGGCGGGAGACGGTGGTGGTCCATAGTGCCTTTCAGATGCGGCGAAAAAGATGGATCATGCCGCCCTCTGTTTTGGCTGTTACAATGCCGCTGTCCGTGTGTGCTTCGAGAATCAGGTGCTACTAAAAGGGGCGTCGGCGCAGTAAAAGCCGACCGGTCATCTGATCTGCAACGTACCGCTGCCGCAGGAAGCGTGGGGGAAGAGCGTAAGGATTGAGCTGTATCAGCTGGAAGATCATGCAGCTTCTAGAATCAGCCATGTGCTTGTCTTGCCGGCGATCCGGTCCTATGCCTATCCTCTGCTCGGACGAGATTCGGTTTTCCTGGTGTTTGGGTCCATGTTTTCCATTTCGGTTCTCTCTTCTTCTATTCGACTTTCATGCGCATCTTTCGGATTCATACGGAGCAGGGATGTTTTTCCTTCTTCTGTCTCAGCACCTCGGTCTGGTATCTCGGATTTCAGGGAATGCTCTACCTGATGATCGAAAACCGTACGGTTTGTGCCTATGCGGAATATGCAGCCCTGTATATGATGCCCATTCCTTTCTTTGGATATATGCGGCGGGAACCCGTAGGAGAAAAGGCACGGAGGCTCTTTCACACCGCGGAAAAGATCTATATCCTTTTTCCTTTTCAGTGCGGCGACGAGATTTTTCACACCGAGAGACGGTTTTTATCACCCTCCTGACGATCGACCATATTCTGCTGTTGTGTGGATGCAGCCTGGTGCTTTTAATATAATCCGTTCCTGGAAAAACAGTATGATATGTCCTCCAGGATCCTCTACAGTGGCATTGCACTCTCTGTCTCCTTTGTATTCCTGAAATCTTTCGGGTCATCCTCAACCGCTACAACGTATCCGGTTATCATCATTTTAGTGGATGCGCCTCTTTGTGAATTTCAATTTCGCAATGCTGTTAACGTTTACAAATGTGCTGATTCTCAGTTATATTTTTCCGTACAGCGGAGGCAATCAGGGACAGGGCAGAGGAGAATCAGTTAAAGAGATTGGCTTATCTGGATATTCTCACAGGGATTCCAAACCGATTGGATTACGAGAAACATCTGTCGCAAATGGAAGAGGAAAAAACGGAGAGGTTACACGCTTCTTTTTCTTTGACGTCGATCATTTAAAAAGCCAATGATACATACGGGCATCAGACGGGAGATGTCCTCATCAAGGCGACAGCAGAGGCGCTCAAGAGAGTTTGCGAGGAAAAGAGGGCTACGGCCGCTGCGGTGGAGATGAATTCCTGGCCTGTTTTTATCAACAAGGGAGGCGGATCAGGTTTGTGACGCCTTCATGAAAAGAGATCAATCGCTATAATGAGCAACATCTGCTTCCGTTTGCCATCTCGGTTTCTGTGAGGAGATACGATGAAACCGAGAATCAGAGTGTTTTTGTTTTCGGTGCAGTCTGCCATTCGGATTGCCGATACGAGGATGTATGCCAACAAAGCAGATGATGGGAATCGCCAATCATTGACGATTTGGATGTGATGTGAGATTCGTTTGACCAGGGACGGATGATGGGGGAAAAAGATCGATGGATCTGCTGTATTTTTCGGATATTCATTCCAATTATGCCGCTTTTGCAGGCTTGCTTTGATTTTTGTACGACGCGCGGTATTGCGCACTTCCTTCTGCTGGGGATTATGTAACGGACTGCCTCCCGCAGAAGACCATGGAGCTTTTATATATTTTGCAAAAATATTTTCAGGCAGTCTTTATCAGGGCAACCAGGAAGAGTATCTTTTGAATTACCGAAAGAATGGAACGGGCTGGAAGAAGGGTTCCTCCAGTGGCTCTCTCTGTATACTTACGAGAATCTGACGGAGAGAGATTTCAATTTCTTTGATTCTCTGCCGATTTATGGGGTCTATCAGGAAGAGGGATTGCCTTCTTTTGAATATTGCCACGGTTCCCCGCAAAGAGCAGGGAGAACTGCTCTTTCGAGGAAGCGGAACACGAGGAAAACGTTGTCTTCCTTGAAAAACGCAACTCCTGGTTCACGGACATCATCATATACAGGAGGTGTATGAATATAGGGAAAAGAAGTCTTTGAATCCGGGATCGATCGGTATTCCGTGGTATTACGAGGCAAAAACACAGTTTGCCATTCTGCACGGAAGGGGAACCACCTGGGAAGAGAGCTCATTCAGCTGGATTATGACGAGAGTCTCTCCTGGAAGACTTTGAGCAGAGCGGACTGATGGAGATGGCGCCGGCCTGGGCAGCGGTGACCATACACACGGTTCGAACCGGCAGAGATTTAAATGAAACGGTGAAACTGCGTGCCATGCAACTTTGCAGGGAAGAACGGGGACAGGCGGTCTGGCCGGATATCCCGGAGGAATACTGGGCGAGGGCACTACTGGAATACCGCATTGACCTCAAGGGAAGAGAAATACAGACCAAAGACGGGAGGGAACCCAGGAAAATCCTTAGAATCTATGAAAATCTCCAACCAGCACTTGAGTGAGCAATCAAAAGAAATAGTGAGAAAATAAGAGAAAACAGAGATATTCGCAATTATATGCGAATATCTCTGTTTTCATTCAAAAACGAATCTGGATAATATAGTTTTTGTTGGTTAGCACTCATAAAGAGTGAGTGCTAACAACCTGAAATGATCGATGGAAAGAAGATATAAGGAGGCATATCAATGAAGTTACAACCTTTAGCAGACAGAGTTGTTCTGAAGCAGCTCGAAGCAGAAGAGACGACCAAGTCGGGAATTGTTCTTCCCGGAAGAGAAGGAAAAAGCCGCAGCAGGCGGAAGTCATCGCAGTTGGCCCCGGCGGAGTGGTAGACGGCAAGGACGTCAAGATGGAAGTCAAGAAGGGTGACCATGTCATTTATTCGAAGTATGCCGGAACCGAAGTCAAGATGGATGATGATGTGGAGTATATCATTGTAAGACAGAGTGACATTCTTGCAGTGATCAAATAATATTTTCAGGTAAGTATCGCATGTTTGCGTGAAATGGAGGATTTACGATGGCTAAGACGATTAAGAATGGCGCGGATGCCCGCATTGCAATGGCAGAAGGCATTAACAAGCTGGCGGATACCGTCAGAATCACACTGGGACCCAAAGGGACGCAATGTAGTTTTGGACAAGAGTTATGGTGCACCGACCATTACCAACGACAGAGTGACCATTGCAAAGGAAATTGAGTTAAAAGATCCCTATGAGAACATGGGTGCACAGTTGGTAAAAGAAGTAGCGACCAAGACCAATGATGTGGCTGGCGACGGCACAACGACCGCTACGGTTTTGGCACAGGCCATGATCAACGAAGGCATGAAGAATCTGGCTGCGGGTGCAAATCCGATCGAGCTGCGCAAAGGGGCATGAAGAGGCGACGGATGCAGCGGTTGCGAGCATCAAGGCGATGTCCACCAAGGTAAAGGGGCAAAGAACAGATCATGAGAGTTGCTGCCGTCTCTTCCGGCGATGACGAGTGGGACAGATGATTGCAGATGCCATGGAGAAGGTTTCCAATGACGGTGTCATCACGATTGAAGAGTCCAAGACGATGCAGACGGAACTGGATCTGGTAGAAGGAATGCAGTTCGACCGTGGCTATATCAGTGCCTATATGGCAACGGATATGGACAAGATGGAAGCCAATCTGGAAGATCCCTATATCCTGATTACCGACAAGAAGATCTCGAACATCCAGGACATTCTTCCTCTTCTGGAGCAGGTGGTGAAGACCGGAGCGAAGCTTCTGATTATCGCAGAGGATGTAGACGGCGAGGCACTGACCACACTGATTGTCAATAAACTGCGTGGCACCTTTAATGTAGTAGCGGTAAAGGCACCCGGCTATGGCGATCGTAGAAAAGGATATGCTGCAGGATATTGCGATTCTGACCGGCGGTACCGTGATCTCCTCTGATCTTGGCAAGGACCTTGCGGATACCAAGATGGAAGATCTCGGAAGAGCTAAGAGCGTCAAAGTCGAGAAAGAAAAGACAACGATTGTAGACGGACTCGGCGCCAAGAAGGATATCCAGGGCAAAGAATTGCACAGATCAAAAACCAGATTCAGGGAGACAACTTCGACTTTGATAAAGAGAAGTTGCAGGAGCGTTTGACGAAGCTGGCCGGTGGCGTTGCGGTAGTCCGTGTCAGTGCGGCAACTGAGACAGAGATGAAGGAAGCCAAATACCGCATGGAGGATGCTTTAAATGCAACCCGTGCTGCAGTAGAAGAGGCATTATCTTTCGGTGGCGGTTCCGCATACATCCATGCACAGAAAGAAGTGGCGAAGTGCATTGAGTCTCTGGAAGGATGTGAAGACAGGTGCCAGAATCGTAGAGAAAGCACTGGAGCTCCTCTGTACCAGATTGCAGTGAATGCAGGGCTGAATGGTGCCGTGATCGTCAACAAGGTCAAAGGAATCCAAGCAGGGAATCGGATTCAACGCCTACTCCGAAGAGTATGTCGATATGGTGAAAGGACGGCATCCTGGATCCCGCCAAGGTGACCAGAAACGCACTTCAAAAATGCAACCAGCGTAGCCGGCAGCTTCTTAACCACAGAAGCGGCAGTCGCTACCATCAAGGAGCCGGTACCTCCGATGCCTCAGGGCGGCGGTATGGACGGGATGATGTAAGACATTCCGCTGGCAGATCCGAAACAGCTTAGAAGTAAGACTCATAGAAATCCGGAAAAAACGAAATCACAGTTTTTCCGGATTTCTTATCTATTCATTTTTGATTATTCTGCCGATATATTTATGGGCAAGAAGTATGCCCTGATGGGGACAACAATCGAATAGGAAAGGAGGAAGAGGAACAGATGTCTGGTACAGCAGGACTGATCAAGGACGCTGTCTCATCTGCGCAGGTGCAAAATAAGGGCTTGCAGTCGCAAAATTCCTGTAAAAAGGGAAAGGCAGAACTTCCTTTGATTCGGTGATCAGGCAAGTGCGATCAGCGCAGTGGCAGCGAGTCAGACACAGGCGGAAACGACCAGAAGCCGCCCCTGCAGAAGGTGAAGATGGACGAGTAGTGAAGGAGACGCAAAGACAGCCGGAAGTCAGAAAGAACATTGGAGGAGGAACGGATCGCTTCCAAACGACGGAAGGCATGAAGAAAGCGGATCAGCGGACATCCGATACACCAGCAAAGACCCAATTCGACGGCAAACTGGAACAGGCAAAAGGAAGGCGCAGGAGAGCTCCTGACGGAAGAAATCGCGAATGAACTCAGGGATTTCGCAAGAGGAAGTCAGAGATACACTTACGAAGCTTGGACTTGGCGCTACCGACCTGTACAGTCCGGAGCATCTGGTGGAATTTTTCACAGATTTCCGGAGAAGATGCGTCTGCCATCCTGACGGATGGAAATCTTTTTCAAAGTTTTCAGAACCTGATGGCAAGAGCGCAAAACTGCATACAGGAGTTGTCTCGAAACGCTTGGAATCCCGGTCGAAGTGATTTCGGAGGAATGGAAGGGACAGGGAATCTGTAGAGGAAAAAGAATCCTTGCAGGAGGGTGACCTGTTGCCTGAATTTCTTCACGAAACCAGAAAAAACAGATGGAGGAAGGCTTCCTCTTCGGCGTAGATCAAAAGGAAGAGCACAGCAGATAACGGACAGGCAGGGAAGGTGCAGGAGAAGGTGGCTTCAGATCCGATGACGCTCTCCAAAACCTTACAGGATCATCAAACGGATGCTTCTGATCAGAAGCAGGATTTCTCTTTTCACAAGAATTCCAAAATCACTACAGCAGGTCCGGGGAGAGAATCAAACGGAACAGCCACTAAGCGCACAGAGCAGTGGTCATGCGTCATATTTTAAGTGAGGTGTCCCGGTCGATCGAAGGATTACCAAAAAGCATCTCCGGAAGGAGGGACGCAGGCACAGGAACTGGTTCGGCAGATCATGGACTATCTCAGGGGTGCAAACAGGGAGGATATGACGAGCATGGAAATGCAGCTGCACCCGCAGTCCCTGGGGAAACTTCACATCAGCATCCAGGCAATGGGAAACGGAGATATGATTGCGCAGTTTACGGCGCAGAACGAATCGGTGAAGACGGCACTCCAGACGCAGCTGCCTCAACTTTTGGAAAGGTTTGAGGAACAGGGATTAAAGGTCTCCGAGGTGCAAGTTGGCGTGGATCCGGAAGCGTATGGAAACAGGCAGAACCGCTCGAGGGAACGGAGACGGGCAGGAGAAAGAGCAGGAAAAGAAAAATTGCCCGTGTGAGCAGACTGCGCCGGATGTCCATCGACTTAACGAAGTTGGAGAAAGAGGATGTGGAGCGCCTTAACGAAGAGGACCGGATCGAAGCGCAGATGATGAGAGAAAACGGCAATACAGTGAACTTCCGTGCATAAGCACTTCTTATGCGGGAGAAAAGGATAAGAGATGCCAGATCGTGTCAACATGGGAGCAACCATTAACAATGGGAAGGTGACCAACCAGCCGGATCCTGCGGCGAAGAAGGACCCGGATGTCAAAGCGAAGGAAAAGACAACCGCCAAAGGCTATAAGGATCAGTTTTTACAACTTCTGGTTGCGCAGATGAAATACCAGGACCCGTTGGAACCTGTTTCCAATACAGAATATATTTCCCAGTATTCCACCCTCTCGATGGTGGAGCAGATGAGCAATATGTCCTCTGCTATGGAGCTTTCCAGAGCAGGAGATTATGTGAGGCAAGTATGTGGTGATTCGGGACGGTATATCCGAGGACGCCAACAGCTACAAGGAAGTCGAAGGAAACGTTGATTATGTCACCTATGAAAAACGGAAAGGCCTTTGTGAATGTCAATGGACAGAATTATAAGGCCGACGATGTCTATCAGGTGGTCTCATCCAGGGTACGAATATGCCAACAAACTTGCCTATGAATTCATTAAGGCATTGGACAAAGCTTCCGGAAGCAAAATACATGACGAAGGCGGATGCGAAGACGGTAAAAATCTGGCACTTGCCTATGACAAGTTGGACGAAGTGGCGAAAGGCATGATCGAGCCCAAATACCTGCAGCGCATGAAGGGAATTGCTGGATGCAGCCAAAAAGATTCTGGGAGAAGAGAATAAGCCCGCCGGTACCTGATGAACGTAACTATAAACATTTCGAGAAGGAAGCCGAAAATGAATATCAGAGAGAGTGCGCTAAGGTCCGTTTCCATCACACAGGCGCAGGACGCTTACCGAAACAACCGAACAAGACCAAGTGCGGAAAAGCGCTTACCCTTAGAAGAATCTTTTTGGATCCGTACTGAACAGGGAACAGGAACTGCATTTTTCAGGTCATGCGAAGAGTAGACTGCAAAGCCGTGGCATTCAGATGACCGATCTTCAGATGAAGAGGTTAAACAGTGCCAAATCGCAGGCACAGGAGAAGGGAATCCAGGAATCTTTGATCATGCTGGACAACCTAGCTTTTATCGTGATATGCCGAGCAATACGGTGATTACGGCGATGGATAGGGACGAACACGAGAACAAGGTTTTCACCAATATCGATGGTGCGGTGATTGCATAGTACAATAACCCGCTTTCTTTTGAAAAAACAGACCGGACAGGAATTTCCTGTGCGGATGAGGAGGAAAAAGTATGCTCAGATCCATGTATTCAGGTGTTGCCGGTTTAAAAGTGCATCAGACCAGAATGGATGTTATCGGAAATAATATTGCAAATGTCAATACCACCGCTTATAAGTATCAGGCGATCAATTTCAGCGATGTGATGTATCAGACTTCTCAGCATGCTTCCGGCGCAACCCAGACCACCGGTGGTGTCAATGCTCGCCAGGTCGGTCTCGGCGCCATTCAGGCGGCCATTTCCACCGCCATTGAGCAGCAGGAGCACAGCAGACCACCAACAATCCCTTCGATATGAGAATCAGCGGCAGCTCCTTCTTTGTCGTCAATGATGGGTCGGGTCCCAAGTATACCAGAGACGGTTCTTTCTACATTGACGGACAGGGGAATCTGGCGACCAGTGCGAACGGATACTATGTACTTGGCTGGGGAACCCAGAAAGATGAAAAACCGGCAGGGCTGACCGTTAATAAGAATGCCGGGATCGGAAAAAATGTCAGTGATGACGGCGGATAATTTAACGTATGAAGCGGAAGCGACCGCCGCGGGAACTTTTTCCGGAAACATCGATAAAAAACGACGTGGATGTGGCTTCTTCGGAAGGCAAGATGATTCAGTATGAATTCTATGACAACAAAGGTTATACCCTACACGGCGAAATTCACACTGAAACAGGTGGTGGATGCGGCAGGAGGCCGATTGCCGGAGAATATACCATGCAACTCAAGGATATTACAACGGCAAAAAAACATCGGCGGAGAAAGGCACGCAGCAGGTTTCCATCAGGCAGTTCGAAACGGGCACGGGGGATGACTATTATAAGACCTTAAAAAGATATGGGCATTACCTTTGGAAATACGGTGGACTGGAGCAGGTGCCGCCATCAATGCAGAACGGCGATACGATTCATCTGAAATTCAATACCAGAACAGGGGCTCTGGAATCCATTGACAGCTATCCGAAAACAACGGATGGAGACAAATGGAAGGCGGCTCTCTTCCATTTTCAACAGCGACGCTGCGGCACAGACACCGGGAAATACCACCAGCGGAACTGCCGCTCCTGCGGACATTCAAAGCAATGTGACGGCCATGGTGACGGCAATGGGTGCGGACACCGAGACAACCAGCGCGGACAAGACCAGAATCATCTCCATGGACTTCAGCCCGGTGACCAATAACAACACCAATTCGCAGGCAACCATCAAAGGTGGCAAAAGGAAATACCAGTGGAAACCTGACCGGAAGACAGGTGGGCGCACTGAACGGCTTACAGGTCGGCAAAGACGGTAAGGTGACCGCTACTTATACGAACGGACAGACCAGACTGATGGGACAGATTGCAGTAGCGCAGTTTGCCAACGCGTCCGGTTTGGAAAAAGAGGGAATAACCTCTATTCCGCCACTTTGAATTCCGGAGAAGCGAAGGTGATGGATGTTTCCGAAGACGGTGAGTATCACTACAGGCGTGCTGGAGATGAGTAACGTGGATCTCCAACGAATTTACCAGCATGATTACCGCACAGCGCGGGTTCCAGGCCAATTCCAGAATCATTGCGGTATCGGATACCCTGTTGGAAGAGCTGGTGAACCTGAAGCGTTAAGATGAACAGTATCGTTCAGGCATGGATGCCTTGGGAAGGTGAGGCGTTTATCGCACTGTCTGGTCTGCACTTTACTGGAGAAGGGAAGGAGAGGGATACTCCTTTGTGTAAAAGACGGAGCAGGCGGTGCCCTTCCCATTTATCATCGGATATTTTGATAAATATTTGTGTTTTTGTTGTAACGTGGCGCAATATGTTGTATAATTTGTTCTTGAAGTGTAAACCTTAGTGCTTCGGGAACAAACCTAAAAAGCTATGGAGGTTACACCTTGGATTTAGCATCTGTTATCGGTTATCTGATGTGTTTCGTACTGATTATTATCGGTATCATGTTGTCCGCAGGACCCTACCGGCATCAAGTCGTTCATTGATGCACCTTCTATGCTGATCACCATCGGTGGGTCGTTCATGGTTGTGTTTGCTTTCAACACCATTGAAAGCTTCATCGCCGGGCTGAAGATCTTGCCGGTATACATGAAGGCTCCGGCAAGTGATACCGCTTCCATCATCAAAGCAGATCGTAGAACTTTCCAATGCCGCTCGTAAAGAAGGGCTCCTTGCACTGGAAGGAACGGCGAGAGAAATGGAAGATAAATTCATGCAGAAGGGACTCCTTCTCGTTGTGGACGGTACAGAGCCGGAAATGGTCAAGAGTGTTATGGAAGCGGAAATTGACACCATAGATGCCAGACACAAAGAGCGGATACAGGTATTTGAGGATCTGGCGCACAGGGACCTGCTTTAGGGGCATGATCAGAACACTGATCAGTCTGATCCTGATGTTGAAGAACATGTCGGATCCCTCCTCCATCGGGCCGATCTATGGCGGTGGCGCTGATTACCACGATGTACGGATCCATGTTGGCGAACTGGGTTTGCTTCCCGGTGACGACCAAGATGAAAAAAGCGGAATGACGCTGAAATCACACTCAAAGGGATTATTGTCGAAGGGCTGATGTCCATACAGGCGGAGAGAATCCCGCACAACGGAAGAAAAGCTGAAATCCTTCCTATCACCGCAACAAAGAGATGCTTACGAAGCTGAAAATGGCTCCGGCAGTGCAGGAGGTGAGTGAGGGTGAAAAAGCTCCAATTATCATGGGTGCTCCTGCATGGACGGCGACCTTCGGCGATTTGATGAACCTTCTGCTATGCTTCTTCGTTTACTTTTTCCATGTCCAGCACGGATGCTGCTAAATTTGAACAGGTTGCGCTTCTTTTTCAAGTGCCTTCGGTATTTTTACAGGTGGAGAAATGGCGTTCGGCAAAGGCTCTCTTTTGGGAGACGGCGCCACCCAGTTAAACGAGTTGGATTCTTATATCAATTCCATGGGGATGAACCAGCAGGGCGCAGAGGATGTAGACTCGCCCAAGACGGATGCACAGAAAGAGGCGGAGAAGGAACAGATGGAGGCCAGCGAACAACTGGCGGAGAAGGTCGAGAGGCAGTCAATGAAAGTCCGATGCTGGAACAGGCGGTAGAGCTCAATTATACCAGTCAATACGTGCAGTTAACGATTCAGGAGCGCTTCTCTTTGATTCGGGCAGAGGGTGCAGATCAAAGACGATGCAAAGCCGATTCTGGATAAGGTCGGACAGATCCTGGAATCCTATGCGGGCGGTCTCATTGAAATTGAAGGTCATACGGACAATGTTCCGATGAGTGGCTCCAAATATTCGAACAATGACGAACTGTCTTCCGGGCGTGCGCAATCTGTTTTTGACTACTTGATCTCACATACGGATCTGGACCCGGCGAAAATCAAGCACTCCGGCAGAGGAGAGTATGTGCCGGTGGCAGATAATTCGGTTCCTGAAGGCAGAGCCAGAAACAGACGAGTAGAAATTCGTATTTATAATCCAAAAAGCCCATTGTATTAATTCTAATGCACAGGTAAAATTAATAAAGAAACCCTGAGAGAAAGGCGGAAGTATCCATGAAAAGAAATCTGCTCTCGATTCTGATTCTTGCACTGCTTCTGGTGAATACGATTTTAACCGGCGTGATGATGTTTTCCCTGGCTACCACCAATGCCAAGACGGCAAAGCTGATTTCCGATATCAGCGCTGCCATGAAAGCTGGAACAGGCAGGGAGGTACGGGAGGCGGTACGGCAAGCGCGCCGGAAGAAGAGGTGGCGCCGAATGATCAGGTTTCTTATGAAATAGCGGGGCCTGACAGCGAACTCACGATTCCCCTCACGCCCGGTGCAGACGGCAAACAGCATTACCTGGTACTGCAGTGCGCAGTGAGCATCAACAAGAAACATGATGATTTCAAAACCTATGGCTCTGGTGATTTGAGCGCCTATAAGGATAAAGTCATTGATACGATCAATCAGACCATCGGTTCTTATACTTCGAAGAACTGCAACAGCCGAAAGCGCAGGATGATGTCAAGAAGAAAGTGCTGGGGGCATGAGAAGCCTGTTCGACGGTTCCACATTTATCTATCAAATCAGCTTTTTCGAAGTTCCTTGCGGCTTGATGGAGTTTACTGAAAAAGTTTTGAAAAAGGGGAGTAAAGGGTGGCTGATGTATTATCTCAAAATGAAATAGACAGTCTGCTTTCTTCACTGTCGTCCGGTGAGGTAGACCTCACGGAGATGACAAAGAAAGATGAGAAGAAGGTGGCAGATTATGATTTCCGCAGACCGGCAAAGTTTTCAAAGGAGCATCTGCGCACCCTGAAATCATTTTCGAACACTATGGAAGGCTTTTGTCCAACAATCTTCCGATCTATTTGCGGAAGAATGTGACGGTGGAGGTGGTGAATTCCGAAACGCTGACCTTCAATGAATTCTCCAACTCGCTTTCCAATCCTTCCATTCTGGGGATTATCAATTTCAACCCCTGCTTGGAAAATATCATCATGGAAATCCAGGCAGGACTGGGGTTTGTCTTTATCGACCGAATGCTGGGAGGAACCGGCGGAGCGGTTGAGAAGCTGAGACCTTTCACGGACATTGAATTGCCTTTAATCGAAAAAGTTGGTCGGCTTGTGCATGAATCTCATGACGGAGCCGTGGGAGAATGTGATTGAACTGGATCCGGTCATCGACAGGGTAGAAACTAATCCGCAGTTTGCACAGGTGATTTCGCCGACCGATATGATTGCGCTAATTACGCTGAACATTACGATCGGTGAGGTCGAAGGCTATATGAACATCTGCCTGCCGTTCTTCACACTGGGAGTCGATCATGGGGAAGTTGAATACAAAGTATATGTATTCGACGATGGAGAATTCCAGGACGAGGATTATTCCTTTAAAGTTGAGTCTTTGGTGAAGCGGGTAGACATTCCGGTTCGTGCAGTGCTTGGTTCCTGCAAGGTTTCCGTCTGTGATGTAGTACATCTGCAAGAAGGGATATCATCAGACTGGATGAGAAATGTAGACCTCGAAATGCACATTTATGTTGGGGATATCAATAAGTTCACGGCTCTGCCAGGGTACGCTCAAGGACAAATATGCGGTCAGGGGTGACTTCCGTGATCAGAGAGGAGTGATGTATGGACGGAGCGCTGTCTCAGGACGAGATTAATGCCCTGCTTACAGGTATGACACCAGATGATAGCGATGGAGGGGGAACAGCCGGCACTGATGGCGGGCCGGGGACAAAGGATTCCATGCTGAGTGATAAAGAAAAGGACGCCATCGGTGAAGTTGCCAATATCACAATGGGCTCATCGGCAACCACCCTTTTTTCTCCTGGTCAATCATAAGGTCAACATTACAACACCGCAAGTAGAGGTTTCAGACTGGAAGGGAGTTGCGGAACATTACGAAAGGCCCTGTGTTTTTCATTACAATCAAGTACACCATGGGAGTCGACGGTACCAATGTTCTGATCCTGAAAGAACATGACGTCATGGTGATTACCGACTTGATGATGGGGGCGACGGAACAAATACGGAGGGAACGATCGGCGAACTCCAGTTATCCGCGATCTCCGAAGCAATGAACCAGATGATGGGGGCGCGGCGACATCCCTTTCACCATGACAGGCCAGAAAGTAGATATATCACCACCACATGCAACGCTGGAGAGCTGATGAGGATCCGTCAAAATTTTCCAGTTTTTCTGACAGAAGATTTTGTAAAAATATCGTTTCGAATGGAAATAGACGGCCTGGTAGATTCCACGTTGATGCAACTGTACCCAATTGACTTTGCAAAGAGTTTATATGATACTTTGATTATGGACACTTCTTCTAAAAACAAATCCATCAACCACACCTGTATCGCAGCCACAGAATACTTCTGTGCCGCCGCAGAGTTCACCGGGAATGACCGCACCGGGCATGACAGCCACGCCGGTACAGCAACCGATGAATGTGCAACCCGCACAGTTCCAGAGTTTCTCGGCGGATGCCATTCAAGTTCCGGAGCGGAGAATATCGGTTTAATCAGCGATGTACCGCTGGATGTAACCGTGGAGCTTTGGCAGAACGATCAAGCCGATCTCGGATATTCTGAATTTTGCGCGGGCACCATCATAGAACTGGACAAAAATCGCCGGGGAACCGGTGGATGTCTTGGTAAACAGGGAAGTACGTTGCCAGAGGCGAGGTTGTCGTCATCGAAGAAAGCTTCGGGCGTCAGGGTGACGGAAATCATAAAATAACCTGGGTCATTCAACAATAATGGATTGGAGAAAAATGGCTAAAAAGTGTTTTGATTTGTGACGATGCAGCGTTTATGAGAATGATGATCAAAGACATTCTCACAAAAACGGCTATGATATCGCAGGCAGAAGCAGAAAATGGCGCCATTGCGGTTTCCAAATATCAGGAGCTTAAGCCGGATCTGGTATTGATGGATATTACCATGCCGGGAGATGGATGGAATACAGGCGCTGAAGAACATCAAAGCGGCGGACGGTGCGGCGAATGTCATCATGTGTTCCGCAATGGGACAGCAGGCGATGGTCATTGAGGCCTATTCAGGCGGGAGCCAAAGACTTTGTGGTAAAGCCCTTTCAGGCGGACAGAGTTCTGGAAGCGGTGAAGAAGGTAATCGGTTGAGACCTGCACGCCTTTCTCACGGGCACAGTCTGTTTCAGAGCTTCTTACGGGTTATCCTGCTGTTTGCTCTTGTTCTTGTGATAACCTATTTTTACAACGAAATGGATCGCCACTGCAGAAGGCGGCAGGGACATCTGCTGATGAAGTCTTGGGAAACTTCGCGTCTGTCGGCATCTAAATATTTTGTGATTGTCAGAATTGGCAGACGTTTTTGCATGCAGTTTCCAAGGAGCAGGTAACGTTTTTGACGGAACTGGCGGAAGACGAGCTGGATCTGAGAATGGGGCACCGTTACCTTTTGGAGATCGTATGCGAAGGAACAAGTGAAGTCTGGAAATCGGTAGACGTTGGGTAAGAAGAGGATGATCAAAAAGAGGGGAGCTTGGAAAGTGGAAGCGGTTGACTTTTTATCAGTACGGTGATCGCAGTACTGATGATAGCCTTCCTTTGTGAGTATTCCGATCTATTCCGTGCGGCAAGTACAAACGGTCAGGGCTATGACGAGTCTCTTCCGTGACTTGGATGCTTCCGGTGGCAAGGAACGAACGAACGAACGTGAACCCGGTTCTTCCTCTTCGACGGAGGATCTCAAAAAAATTAAATATCGCCAATACGGTGACCGTGACCTATGACAATGGGAATGGAACGTTGAACGGTTCTCTTCGCATCCTCATTACGCTGACTTTGATTTCTCTTGCGCCGACGTTGCTTGTTATGATGACGTCGTTTACACGCATCATCATTGTGTTACATTTCACCAGAGCGGCGCTGAATACGCAGACGGCACCTCCCAATATGGTCCTTCTGGGACTGGCACTGTTCCTGACCTTTTTATCATGCAGCCCACGCTGAATAAGGTGTACGATCATGCGGTGGTTCCTTTTTGAAAATCAGGAAATCGATCAGGAAGAAGCCATCAAGCGCGGGATGGACCCGCTGCGAGATTTTTATGTTTTCACAGACCATGACGAAAGACGTCAAGCTTTTTATGGAGATTGCCAAAGGTGAACTGGGATGGAAGCTGGACACGATTCCGAATCAGATTTTTGATTCCCAGTTTCATTATTAGCGAGCTCAGGACGGCTTTTTATTATCGGGTTTATCATTTATATTCCTTCATTGTCATTGATATGGTCGTAGCAAGCGTGCTGATGAGTATGGGCATGATGATGCTGCCGCCGACGACGATTTCCATGCCGTTTAAGATTCTGCTGTTTATTTTGGCAGACGGATGGAATTTGATCATCGGCAATCTGGTGAAAAACATTTTACTAGAGCAAGGTGATTTTTGAGAGTTATCGCTCCGTTGGGAGAGCACGACGTTCATAAAAACCGAGGTTGAGGGGATCGTCTATGACAGTCGGACAGGTAAATGAAATTGTTGGGGAAGCGTTATTTTTAGTCATCAAACTTTCTGCACCGATTCTGCTGGTTTCCCTTGTGGTTGGTCTTTTGATCTCCATCTTTCAGACGGCAACCTCGATTCAGGAACAGACGTTGACTTTTTGTTCCCAAGGTGGTCTGCGTATTTATATCGATTATTGTTTTGGGAAACTGGATGGCAACGGAAATCACGAATTACATCTCCGCTCTTTTGGGGTGGTTTCAGTCGATACATTCATTAAAGGAATCGGTTCGCCTTTGGTCCATTATGCCTTCACCTATGCCAATCTGGAATATTTCCTGCTGCTTTTTGCGAGAATGACGGCCTTTGTGTCTGTGAATCCGATCTTTGGAACCAGAAATACGGTTCCTGGCCGCGTAAAAATCGGATTTTCGCTTTTTATGTCCTTCTTGCTCTATGGGCTGGTGAAAGAGCGGGCCGTTTCCTACGGAACGATCCTGGGATATTCCTTTGCGATCCTGCGCGAGGTCTGTGTAGGAATCCTGCTTGCCTGCGACTCAGATGTGTATGGGGTGACGGTATTTGCCGGTTCCGTGGTGGATATGATGACCGACTTTCCATGGTCACCATGATGGATCCGATGTCCATGGAGTCGGTGACCATTACAGGGACGATTTACAATTACGCCATGCTTCTTATGCTGATGGTCAGCGGGATGTACCGGTACCTGTTGTCCGCATTTTGCGATTCTTTTTCGCTGATCCCCATCAGGCAGGCCGTCTTTCATACAGACAGACTCCTAAAGACGATGTTGTCTTTTATGACTAGATTATATTGTGATCGGCTTTCGCATTTCCCTTCCTGTTTTTGTGATTTCGTTTATTGTAACGATGATTTTGGGGATTCTGAAAAGTTCGCCGCAGATGAATATGTTTTCTGTCGGCATTCAGATCAAAATTTTTGATCGGCGTTTTTGTGATGTATTTAAGCTGCCGAATGCTTGGCGGAGTATCTACTTTTATCTTCAGGCAAATTCAGATACTGATGAAGCAGTTCACGAATGGGATGATTGCATAAAAGATGCAGAACAAAATTCCTGATAATTGCATATAATTTGCAGTTTTTGCCAAGGAAGGGCCAGGGGAGGAGAAAAGACGGAAGAGCCGACCGTCAAGCGGCTCTGATGCCAGAAAAAGGGCAGGTGGCAAAGAGCAAGGAAATTAGCGCAGCGACGTCTCTGTTGGCGTTTTTTTCTCATGCTGAAGGGGCTGCTTTCCTGGATGGGAGACCGTTTTCTGGATGATTTCAATGGAATCTACAACATGATCCCGGACACAGTCAAGCTCTATGACGGCCATATTCCACAGTTGACATTACAGGGATGATGATCAAGATGATTCTGGACATGACGATTCTTCTACTTCCTTTTTTCATTGTGGGGTCGTTTTGGCACTTCTAACCAACATCATTCAGGTGGGGATGAAGTGGACCAACGAGCCGTTAAAGCCGAAATTTGACAAGATGAATCCGATATCCGGTTTTTCAAAGAATTTTCTCCGCGCAATCCTGTTCAATCTCGGACTTTCTATCTTAAAGATTGTGTTAATCTCTATTGTTGTGTATAATTATTTAATGGGGAGAAAAGAATCTTTTATTCCTGCTTTATGATATGCCATTGAACCAATCCATCGCTCTGATGTGGGATATTGTCATACAGTTGGGCATCCGTGTATCCGTGATTTATTTTATTGTGGCTGCTTCCGATTTTATCTACCAGAAGAGGAAGTTTCATACGGATATGAAGATGACCAAACAGGAAGTCAAGGATGAGATGAAGGACACCGAGGGGGACCCTCAGGTGAAGAGCAGACAGAGGGCAGAAAAATGCGGGAGGTTTCGATGCGACGTATGATGCAGGATCTCCCAAGAGCCGATGTGGTCATCACGAACCCGACGCATTATGCGGTTGCGATTTTTGTATGATGCCGACCAATATGCCGCACCGGTTGTGCTTGCCAAGGGAGCGGATTTTCATTGCGCAGAAGATCAAGGATGTGGCGAAGGAAAAATCACATTGAGATCGTAGAAAAATAAAACCGCTTGCCAGAATGCTATATGCGAATGTGGAGATCGGAGAACAGATTCCGCCTGAATTATACAAGGCAGTGGCGGAGGTTCTGGCTTTTTGTATATCAGCTGAAAGGGAAGGTTTCCTAAAGAAAAGCAGGAAATGAGTGGGTTCGTTCAGATATGTTTCGGATAGGGTGTAAGAATACCGACGTTGGGAAAGGAGGAAAAGCCATGCCGACAAGATCGTCTTCCAGGTTTAAAAATCAAGGACAGACTCATGGATTACGGCGTTGCTCTGTACCTGGTAGCAGCCATCATGATGCTCCTGATCCCGATGGATAAGCTTTTTTGATGGATATCCTGCTTTCGGTGGACATGGCGATTGCCTTTGCAGTCCTTTTTACGGCTATGTTTTTCGAAGGAAGTTCTGATATGTCTTATTTTCCGACCATCCTTCTGTTTACGACGATCTTTCGGATTGCACTCAATGTATCCTCCACGAGGCTGATTCTAACAACGGGAGATCCCGGTAAGGTTATCCAGGTGTTCGGCCAGTTTGTGGGCGGCGGCAATCTGGTCATTGGCGTCATTATCTACATCATCATTCTGATCGTGCAGTTGATTGTCATCAATAAGGGGGTCTGAACGTGTTGCAGAGGTGACGGCAAGATTCACGCTGGATGCGATGCCGGGCAAGCAGATGGCCATTGATGCCGATTTAAACACCGGTGCCATTGACGATGCAGAGGCCAAAAGACGTAGAAATAAATTGCAGGAAGAGGCCAGCTTTTTCGGCTCTATGGACGGTGCGTCCAAATATGTCAAAGGAGATACGGCGGCAGGACTGATCATTACGGTCATTAACATTGTCGGCGGCCTGATTATGGGGATTGTGGCCGGCATGTCCTTCAGGATGCGATGCAGCATTATACGATCCTGACCATAGGTGACGGACTCGTCGGAGCCATTCCTTCTCTGATGATTTCGATGGCGACCGGTATTCTGGTGACAAAGGGAGCACACGAGGCAGACTTCGGTCGGGAGTTGATCGGTCAGGTTTTCGGTGTGACGAAAATCCATGTATCTGGTCGGCGGGTGTTGACCGGACTGGGGATTTTTACGCCACTTCCGACGATTACCTATGTAGGACTTGGCGTTGTATTCATCATCGCAGCCAGAGTATCGCAGCAGGCGGTAGAGGAGTCCAAAATTGAGGAGATGGTGCAGGAGGATGAGGTACAGGCAGAAGCAGTGAAAAGCCGGAGAATGTCAATACGCTTTTTGCAGGTGGATCCCATTGAACTGGAATTTGGCTACGGAATCATTCCTCTGGCGGATGTCAATCAAGGAGGAGATCTGTTAGATCGCGTGGTGATGATTCGACGCCAGATCGCACTGGAACTGGGTACGGTCGTGCCGATTATCCGTCTTAGGGATAATATTCAGCTCAATCCCAACCAGTATATCATTAAGATTAAGGGCATTCAGATTTCGGAAGGAGAGATCCTTTTTCGATCATTATATGGCAATGAACCCGGGGAGTGTGAAGAAGAGATCACCGGTATTCCGACTTTTGAGCCGTCCTTCCATTTGCCGGCCATTTGGATTACAGAATCGCAGAGGGAGGGCGAGAGTTACGGATACACCGTAGTGGATCCGCCGTCCATTATTGCCACCCACTTAACAGAAGTCATTCGCGAACATATCGCAGAGCTGCTCACCAGACAGGATGTACAGAATTTGGTGAATAACCTGAAAGAGGGCAATCAGGCTCTGGCGGATGAGCTTGTTCAGAAGTTAATGAGTTTGGGTGAAATTGAAAAAGTGCTGCAAAATCTGCTTAGAGAGGGTATTTCCATTCGCGACTTGGTGACGATTTTCGAAACGCTGGCAGATTATGCACTCCACACATGACACCGATGTGCTGACGGAGTATGTAAGGCAGTCTCTCAAGCGGGCCATTTCACCAAATATTTTTCAACCGAGAGACGACCAGTGTGGTGACTCTGGATCCGAAGCTGGAGCAGCAGATTATGGATGAGTGTCAAACAGACGGAAAACGGAGCCTACCTCACCATGGACCCGGAGAGACCAAACAGATCATCCACTCGACGGAGGTGGAAACCAAGAAGTTAGAAGATGCGGGGAAACCGATGATTGTGATGACTTCACCGATTGTCCGCATGTACTTTTAAGAAGATGACGCAGGATTATTTCAAAGACCTGTTGTGGTTTCCTACAATGAGGTGGAGCCGCAGATTGAGCTTCAGTCCGTCGGAATGATTACAGCATAGGGGAGAGTTGAGACAGCAAGATGATTATTAAAAAGTACACGGGGGAAAAACGAGGAAGAAGCGACTGAGGCGGCAAGAGGGGAGCTGGTCCCGGCATTGTGATCATGAATGTCCGTCAGGTGAAAAAGACAGGTTTTTTTGCTTTTTTGAAACCGTCCCAGACGGAGGTGACAGTGGCACTGGAAGAAGGGGATCTGCCGGGGAGGCAGAGCTCCGTCATCCGGCCGGAAGATACGGATGCGACAGGGAAGCAGGGCACAGCAACGAAAAAGTCGTCTTTTTCCGCCTATGTGTCGGATGAATCAGGGACGGCTTCACGCACGCCGTCCGGAACGGGAGAGCAGCTGGCAAGGGCCGTCAGTGAAGGAAGAATCCCTCCTCTGCGTGTTGCGCAGACGGAAGGAGAGATTGATTCCAAGTTGGATGACCTTCAGGCACTTTTGCATGTTGCAACGGTCAGGAAGAACGGACAGAAACAGAACGATCCGCAGGCATCTCCAAATGGAATCGAGAGAGCGCGAAAGAGAAGAAACGGATGCCATGGTCGCATCGGAATCCGGTGCGGTATACGGAAGTGCGCGGGAAGCTTCTTTGCGGATGCAGAACGCCTCTGTATCCAAAGAGGAGTGCGGAGACCCTGGCTGATTTCTCGAGAGCACATCAGAGGAGTGACCTGCCGGAAGAAAATCTCTCTTTTATCAAGTTGCTTTTACAATACGCTGCTTGAAAAATGATGTCAATGAGCGCTATGCCAATGAGTTGACGGATGAGGTGGAAAAATATCCAAGCCGGACATGCCTCTGGAATATGCTCTGGCCAATGTGTACCAGAAAATGAGTGCTCAAATTCGGGCCTACTGAGATCATAGAGCCGTGTGCGGATGGCCCTAAGGCGGAAATCTTCATTGGTCCGACCGGTGTAGGAAAAACAACGACCATCGCCAAGCTGGCTTCCCGCCTCTATGTGGCAGAGCACAGGAAGGTGGCTTTGCTGACGGTAGACACTTATCGGATTGCAGCTGCAGAACAGCTTAGAACTTATGCTTCTATCCTGGAAATCCCCTTTCGCGTCATTTATTCCATCGAAGATATGAAGCAGGCGGCGGAGGATTTCAGGACACGATTCTGATGGTGGATACGGCGGGGCATTCTCTTCACAATGAAGAGCAGAAGACTAATATTGTTAACTTTATCAAGACCCTGCAGGAGGCAATGGAAAGCGAGAGCTTCCTTTCTGTCATCGCCACCACCAAATATCGGGATCTGATCGAAATCACGGATACCTATAAGACTATGGTGGGAGATTACAAGCTGATTTTTACGAAGATGGACGAAACAGCGGTGACGGGGAACCTTTACAATATTCGTATGCATACGGGGGCTTCGATGTCTTATATCACAAATGGACAGGATGTACCGGATGATATCGCAGTTTTCAATGCGCAGAAGATCGTCAAGGTGCTTTTGGGTGGCAGTACCAGGGCTGAATAATCCGGGCATTTCGCAAGAGCAAATCGTTTTTAGATCAAGGAATAGAAAATGGATCAGGCGCAGCAGCTGAAAAATAATTAAAAATACAAATTTACTCACAAAGGCCCAAGGCCAGAATTATTACAGTTACCAGTGGAAAGGGCGGTGTCGGCAAAAAGCAATGTTGCGATCAATATCGCCATTCAGTTCCGCAAATTGGGACATCGTGTCATTATTTTGGATGCAGATTTTTGGTCTTGCCAATATTGAGATTATGTTTGGAACGGTACCCAAGCATAATCTTTTGCGATTTGATTTATCAGGGAAAAACATCAAGGATATTATCACCTGGGGACCGATGGATGTCGGATTCATATCGGGCGGATCCGGAATATCGGACATGTATAATCTCAGTCAAGATTATTTGGTTTATATCATCGTGAATCTGGCGGAACTCGATGCAATAGCCGATACTATTATTATCGATACGGGTGCAGGCGTCTCCAATGCCGTACTGGAATTTCTGGTGGCAAGCGGAGAAGTGATTCTGGTTTTAACGCCGGAGCCGACCTCCATTACGGATTCCTATTCGCTATGAAAGCACTTTCGCAGTATCCGAGATTCTCCGTCAATGATACGAGAGTGAAGGTCATTACCAATCGGGTGGATACGGATGAGGCCGGTCAGCAGCTTTTCAACAAACTGAATTCGGTCGTCGCAAGATATTTGAAGATACCCATGTCTTATCTGGGTTCCATACCACAGGATCCGCTTTTGCAAAAGAGCGTGATGCAACAAACACCGGTTTCACTGGCGTATGAGAATGCCAAATCGGTCCGTTCTTTTGAAAAATATTACTGCACAGTTAACAGGAACACAGGCGACAGACGGAGTAAAGACACGCGGGATGGCTGCATTTTTTCCCTACATAATCACGGGCAGAAAGTTGTCGGAGAAACAGAACGAAAGATGATCGGAGGGATCTATGTTAGCAGACTACATTTCACCGGGTGACAAAATCGAGCTTCAGGCGGTATCTGGAGGTGGACTTTGGACGAGAAGGAGGAGCATAAGCTTTTATCGCTCCACTCTTAGTGACATCCTTTCGGAAGATCGAATCGATGCCATGATGCCGATGGACAAAAAGGGAAACTCATTCTGCTTCCGGTGGATGGAGAGTTTAACATTTTTCTCTACTCCAAGACCGGCCAGTATCAATGCTACGGTAAGATTATTGATCGATACCGTTCTCAGAACCTGTATATCTTAACCATGGATATTTTATCCGGCTTACAGAGAATGCAGCGCAGGGCTTATTATCGTTTCCCTGTGCGTTCGAGATGCACTGCAGGCAATTGAACGAATATGAACAGCTGGTGATGAACAGCAATGTTTTTGAACCGAACCTGAGTGAAGTTCTGGAGAAGGCGGTGATTGTTGATATTTCAGGGGGCGGCATTCGCTTTATTTCAGGAAAGTCGCTGGAAGAAGGAATTACTCTTTTCTGTGTTTTCAGCCTGCCGGCCAGAAAGAAGAAGGCGGAGGAATATCGCCTCTGCGTAAGGATTCTGAGTGCGAGAGGCTGGAGAACAGGCGGGGGACTTATGAGTATCGTGCCCAGTATACCATCATTGATGAAGATGATCAGGGAAGAGATCATTCATTATATTTTTGAAGAAGAACGCAAGGTTCGTAAACATCAGGAGGCGTGATATAGCCAAAAACAGTTGAAAAAATGAAAAATCCTATTAGTTGATGACTCTGCACTCATGCGAAGCGTAGTGGGTGATATTATTAACTCAGACGCCAGATTCCACGTGGAAGATAAGGCAAGAGACGGCGTGGAGGCAATGGAGCTGTTAGAGAAAAACAGTATGATGCCGTTGTTCTGGATGCCAACATGCCGAAGCTGGACGGAATCAGGGGTTCTGAAACGGATTCGCATGGAAGGCATTCGGGCCCGTGTTCTGATGTGTTCTACCAGCACCCAGGAGGGCTCAAAGCTGGCGATGGACGCCCTGGAGCTTGGAGCGATTGATTTTGTGCACAGCCGGAGCGTGCCAGTCTCTGCAAAGGAGAGTTTTTCCAAATTCTTTTTGCAGACGTTAGCTGCAGTGTGCGCAGGGAAGCTTCCCTCAACGATCATTCGATTCTTCCGGATCTCACACGAAATGCCGGAGGAAGTGTTTCAGGTGTCGCTGCCTCAGGTGGCGGGAAGACCGGTGAACTCACCAAGGGGAACCGGTTGGTAGCCTTGGCGGCTTCTACCGGGGGACCGAAGGCATTGCAGGCCGTGATACCGAGGCTGCCGAAGAATTTAAATGCACCTGTCGTGCTGGTGCAGCACATGCCAAGCGGTTTTTACCGCTTCGCTTGCACATTACCTGGATTCCATGTCAGTCATCAATGTGAAAGAGGCAGAAGAAGGAGATATCTTAAAGGCGGGAACCGTCTATATTGCAAAGGAGGACTGCACCTGTATGTCCAGTTGGAACATGGGCAGCACGTCATTCATTTTAAAGACGGTCCTACCAGAGAGGGCGTCAAGCCTTGTGCAAATTATATGTATGAGTCTCTTGCAGATTCAAAAATATGACGAGATCGTTTAGTGGTTCTAACAGGGATGGGAGCAGACGGCACAGAAGGAATCCGTAACCTGAAAAAGAAAAGGTTCATGTTATAAGTCAAAATGCCGATACATGTATTGTGTATGGTATGCTGCGCGGGCGGTGGTAAGCGCGGACTTTCGGATGAAGAGGAGCCGTTAGATCAAATTGCTCGTGAGATCGTACTGAACATAGGCGTGAGCTGAGGACTTACGCCGGATTGGAGCAGGACATGGATGTTTCTCAGTATCTCGGTGTGTTTCTGGATGAAGCGAAGGAGCATCTGCAAACGCTGAATGATTCCATCATGCAGCTGGAGCAGGATCCGAATAACGAAGACTGCATCAATGAAATCTTTCGTGCTGCACATTCCATGAAGGGAATGGCGGGCACCATGGGTTATAAGCGTATGCAGCAGCTGACCCATGATATCGAAGATGTCTTTTTCTGACATTCGCAATGGTACCCTCAAAGTAAACGGAAATATTATTGATACCCTGTTCCAGTGTTTGGATGCCGTACAGGCCTATGTGGACAATATTGGGCAGACACAGGATGAAGGTACGGAGGACAATGCACACCTGATTCAGGCGCTTGCAAATATTCGTGCGGGTGGCGCAGGAGTAGATGAACAGAAGACAGAGAATGCCCTGCCGCAAGTGAGAACGTGCAGGAAACCGTGCATACAGCGGATGCCGCAGTCGCTTTATCAGGAGATCCGGATTGATCCGGATATGAAGGCTGAGCTGGAGGGCGATCTCAGATGGGAAAAAGTGTACGGGATTACCGTACATATCATGGAGTCCTGCGTCCTGAAGGCGGCGAGAGCCTTTCTGGTATTAAAAAGGATTAGAAGAAATCGGAGAAATTGCATTATGTGAACCATCCATGCAGGATATTGAAGATGAAAAAGTTCGATACGACGTTTTCGCTTTTGCTGGTAACAGAAGATACCATAGATCATGTCAGAACGATCGCAGAGGAAGTGTCTGAAATCCAGAAAGTCGATGTCGGCGACTATGATGTAAAAACAGCAAGAATTCGAGGACGATTCTCATGCACCTGCACCTGCGGCGCAGGCATCGAAGCAGACGGCAAATGTCCCGGTTCCTCAGCCAAAATCACCTGCCGCAGATCGCAATACACCTCCTGTCAAGAAACCGGCGGGAAAAATCGGTCGTTTCCCGCACCATCCGTGTAGATATTGAAAAGCTGGATTCTATGATGAATCTGGTTTCTGAATTGATTATCGCCAAGAATTCCTCGATTTCCACGACACAGAGCGAAGAACTCAGCAACAATGCGGTCAATGAACGGATCGAGTATCTGGAAAGTGTCACCACGAATCTGCATGAATCGGTCATGAAGGTCCGCATGGTTCCCATTGAAAATGCGTTGCAGAAATTCCCCGCATGATCCGGGATTTGAACAAATCATTGGGCAAAAATGGAATTGACCATGACCGGTGAAGACACGGAAATGGACCGTACCGTTGTGGACGAGATCGGGGACCCTGCTCATGCATCTGCTTAGAAACAGCGCAGATCACGGATTGAGACGCCGGACGTCCGCATCTCCAGAGGAAAGCCGGAGGTTGGACAAATCTTCCTTCACGCCTACCAAGACGGAAACAGCGTCGTTATTGAAGTAGGGGACGATGGAAACGGCATTGATGCGGATGTGGTGAAGGCAAAGGCCATTGAGAAGGGAGTGGTCACACCGAGCAGGCAGAAGCACTAACGGAGCAGCAATGCGTGGAGCTTCTTTTCCATCCCGGGTTTTCTACCGCAAAGAATGTATCGGAAAATATCCGGCAGAGGGGTCGGTCTGGATGTCGTGAAATCAAAGGTGGAATCCCTTTCCGGCGAAGTATCGGTGAAGACCAAACAGGGCGAAGGTTCCACCTGGGTCATTCGCCTCCCGATGACGCTTGCAATTATCCAGGCGCTCATGGTGGTGGTCGGTGGAGAAATATGCCATTCCGCTCGATTCGATCCAAACGATCGAAGATGTGAATCCCAAGGATGTCGAGTTTGTGTCGAACAAGGAGGTCATTACCCTGCGTGGCAGTGTCTGCCCGCTCATCCGGCTGTCGGAGGCACTGGATTGTACAGAGGCAGGCGGAGAAAAGACGAGAACAAAGTGGTTGTCATTGTCCGTAAGAAGGAGCAGCAGTTCGGCCTCGTGATTGATCAGCTGATCGGACAGTTGGAAATCGTCATTAAGCCTCTGGGCAACATACCGGAAGACGAAACTGTTCAGCGGTGCAACCATTCTGGGGACGGAGAAGTCGCACTGATTTTTGGATACCAACTCTTTGGTCTGATAAGGGAGGGATAGCATGGATGCATTAAGAGACACCACTGATGTCGGCGAATTGATTCAGTATATTGTAATCAAGCTGGGAAATGAGCGATACGGGATACCGATTCGTTACATTGATAACATTGTAAAAATGCAGAAGGTGACGCGGGTACCGAAGGCGGAGCCGTATTTAAAGGGAGTCATCAATATCCGTGGCGACATCGTTCCCGTCATGAGCCTCAGAATCAAGATCGAAATGGGAGAGGACGAAGTGACGGAGGACACCTGCATTCTGATTCTTCGTCCGGAGAGCGGAAATGAACTCTTTGGCATCATCGTAGATGCAGTGGATCGCGTTCTGACACTAGGCACCAACAACATTGAAAAGTTAACCGGAGGGAAGGCAAGGAAAGACGCAAACTTTATCAGCGGAGTTGGGAAATATGAGGATGGATTGGTTTCCATTCTGGATATTGAAGCTTTGGAGATGGATAACGAGAAAAAAGAAAAGAAGGAATAAATATGGCAGGACTGAATATTGATCAGTTAACCGTGAAGTATTTTGATGTACTGAAGGAATTGGGGAATATCGGGCAGGAAATGCAACCAGTGCTCTGGCACAGCTTTTGGGCATGAAGATCGACATGTCGGTCCCGGAGGTTCGTCTTTTGGAATTTAAAGACGTCGGAGATGCCATGGGCGGTGCTGATCAGATCATGGTAGGCATCTATCTCATGGTGGAAGGAGATGAACGGCAGCATGATGTTCCTTCTCAGTGACAAGTCCGCCAGAAATCTTGTGAATAAGCTCATGCAGCAGAATTCACAGGACATGAATTTCAGCGAGATCGAGCTTTCTGCCATGATGGAAGTAGGGAATATCATCACGGAGCCTATCTGAACTCGATTGCCACGATGACCAACCTGACTATGGTTCCTTCCGTGCCTGCGATTGCGGTGGATATGTGTGGTGCGATCCTTTCTGTTCCCGCAATCGAATTCGGAATGGAGGCGGACAAAATCCTACTGATTGATACACAGTTTTTGATGACATTAAAATGGACGGTTATTTTATCATGCTTCCGGATCTGCCGTCCTACAGCAAGATACTTTCTTCCCTAGGGCTAGGCGATGTTACAGTCGGATAAAGGAGCGCCGATATGGATCAAAAGGGACAGGTGACAATCATCGGCATGGCCGATTTGAATATCTGTATTCCCCTAATGGAATATCAACCTTGGGACTTGGCTCATGCGTAGGCGTAGCCATCAGGGACCCGATTTCTAGGTGGGAGGCTCGCTCATATTATGCTTCCGGACTCCACCGCGGTGACAGGGACCCGTCAACATCCCCAAATACGCCGACACGGGGATTGAAGAATTGGTGAAACAAATCTGTGCCAAGGGCGCAGTGAAATCGAGGTTGGTTACTAAAATTGCTGGTGGAGCACAGATGTTTGCTTCTAAGTCGAGCAATGCAACGATTCGTGTGGGAATCGGAAAGTGGAGCGTCCATTGCAAAGTTGAAGGAATTGCGGATTCCGATTGTCGCACAGGATACGGGAGAATCCTACGGAAGAACCGTAGTATTTTTACCCGGAAACAGGATTTCATTATTCGAGCGGTGGGGAGGCCGGGAAAAACGATATGAACGGGCAAGAGACGGAAATGTCGAAAGAAATGAAGAAAAAGGTCAATGTGGGCGCAAAGGGTGGAAATGATTGCACTGTTTATTTCTCTTGCTGCAACGGCCATCATCGCCATTCGCACCTATTTTCAGGGGTTTGCACTTGGCACCTGGCTGGTGATCGTAGCAGGGAGCATGGTACTCTTCATGTTTGCGGGAAGCGTGTTGCAATTCATGGTGATGTATTTTATTGAACAGACCAAAATCAAGGAAGAGGCGAAGCGGCAGGAGATGATGCAAAACAGTGCCCTTCTGGATGGCGCACTGGACGGAAATGCCATTGAATCCGGCACCAATGAAGAAGGTACGGCGTCATCTAAGGCGCAATCGTAAGGGATAAGAGCGGGGAGACTTATGGACGAAGCTGCAAGAAATAAATTATGGAAAGAATATGGGGAATTAAAGAATGCAGATCTGCGAGAGAAGCTGATTCTGGAATATGCTCCCCTTGTAAAACTGGTTGCGGGACGTCTCTCCATGTACCTTGGGTTTAACGTCGAATATGACGATCTGGTCGGGTATGGCGTCTTTGGCTTGATTGACGCCATTGATAAGTTTGACACGATGAAGGATGTCAAATTTGAAACCTATGCTTCTCTTCGCATCCGTGGAGCCATTCTGGATCAGATCAGGAAGATGGACTGGATTCCGAGAACCATTCGGGATCGCCAGAAAAAAATCGATTCCGCCATTAAGGAAATTGAGGCTGAACACGGTCATGTAGCCACTGATTCTGAAATCGCCGCCAAAATGAATATTTCAGAAGACGAGTACATGAACTGGCAGACCCAGATGAAGGTAACAAATGTTGTATCATTGAATGAGTTCATGGAACAGGGAGCGGATATTCCGGACGATGCGATCAGCAACACGAGATTCGAGAAACCGGAAGAAGCCATTGAAAAGGAAGAGCTCAAGCAGATGCTCGCAGAGGCTCTGGAGCTTTTTGACAGAGAGAAAAAGAAGGTGATTCTGCTATACTACTATGAAGAATTAACCTTAAAGGAAATCAGCAGTGTGCTGGATGTTTCGGAGTCCAGAGTATCGCAACTACACACAAGAGCTTTACAGAAAATGAGACAGAAGATGGGTAAGTACATGGGAATCCTGACGGAACACGCTTAAAGATCTGAGTTTTTATTTATCTGCAGATAATGCGTGCAATCTCGCCGTAGGAGGAACCGTGGGGATTTGAACCGTTCCGGAATGAACATAACGATCTTTTCCATTTTGAATCAGATAGGTATTGAAAGAAGGTGCATCCTCAATGACTCCCGCATCTGCAAGTGCTCTTGCCACTTGATCCGATCCATATCCTCTCGGAATGGTGACGATGATACTGCCGCTCGGCTTTACGCTACTTGCCGATGCGGCGTTTTTGGTGGAAGAGGAGACCGAAGAGGCAGAGACTGCGGAAGAGGAAGCGCTGGTGAGGCTTGTTTGATCGAAGTAGAGGAAGATCCTGTGTTTGCGCTATTAGATAGGTCGGCAGCTTCTTGTGACTTGAAATTACAGAGTTCCCGGAGTTTCCGGACGTAGAGAGAGCGGAAGCTGAACTCGCATCTTTCGTTGTGGAGGCAGAGCCGAAATTTTTAGTGGCGGAAGACAGACGGTCAGATACCGAAGAGGAACTCTTGCTATCATTTGTCTGCTCTTCGGGATGAGAGGAAACATCCTTTACGGTACCTTGGCTTCCGGCTCTACTTGCGCCCATCACCTGCGGGTTTGGGTCGGAATTCACCGTGCTTCCCGAAGAAACCGAGGATCCGCTTCCGGCAGCATCCTGGCTGGAGGAAGCGGTATCCTATTCTCTTCCTTCATGGCCGCGATCTTGGCATTCGCCTCGCTTAAGGCATCTGCTTTTGCCTTGGCTACTTGAGAGGCCATCTCGGAGGCATCCACCATTCCGTATTCCTTGGCCTTTGCCATGATCTCTTCCTGACTCATGGTCTTGTTGCGACCAAGAGCCAGTCCCATGATAATGGCAGTACATACAACACCTGTTCCTACTCCGCGTAAATACATTTTCATTTTTCATAACGATCTTCTATCTTTCCGATGTCTGAGTGCCAGATCCGTCATCAACTTGACCTCTCCGACGCCAATCCCTCATTTTTTTCTTGCAATCGCAACGCTTGAAAGTCCCTCTTCATGCAATTTCATAACAGCTGCCTGCCGTTCTTCAAAGAGAGGATCCGATTCCTCGTGGGAAACAGTAAGAGCAGCGCCGCCGGATGCGGCAACAGCGGAAGAAGGTGCGTTTTTGCAACCTTTTTATCCGGATGAGACCCTTTACCTTTGATGGAAATCACCTTGGCGGATAGAGCACCGAAGGCCTCCGCTGCGGCGATACTCTCTTTATCACGGGATTCCGAAACGGATTCGTCCGTGTGAACGCTTTCAATCACATGTTCGTTTGGTGCAGGAGAAACACTCTTGATCTCTGCCAGAAGAGGAGAGAAGGGCTTGTTTTCTTTCTCGGTGGTTTCTGCAAGCTTCATGGCAGCTTCCAGTTCATCCTTCATCACCTGCGTCTTCTTCGCAGTTTCACCGGAAAGCAATTCTGCCTCTTCTATGATTGCGCGGGCATTCTCTGCCGTAATCTCGGCGTCCTTTACAGTCTGTTTCGCTTCAGCGGCGGTTTGCGTTACTTCTCCGGCAAGTTCCGTCAAATTTTTGTGTTTGTCATTCAGCATGTCATACAGAAACATGACTTCATCGTGATTTTTGTGGATATCCTGTAAAACCGATGTCGGAATATTCATGAATGGCACTGATCTTTTTCGTTTGTGAGACGCTCCAGGCTGCGTTCCGATTTTGAAGTGCTTCTTCCAGAGTATCATCGACTTTGTCGTGAATATCGTTTGCGGCATGATCAACCGAGTGTTTCACCATTTCGTTGACGCTACCCCTGACGGCTTCTTTCTCCTCCTCATTTAATCGGAACCTGCCGTCCGATGAAGTCCCTCTGTCCGGCATGACAAAACCGACCACGATTGCCATGAATCCAATGATAATCATGATAATTTCCGTTGCGCTGATCAATCCCTCTTTTTATTTAATATTCTATTGATTTCCGCGTTGGCGACTCTCAGATTTTAAAGTCATAGGTGGGCTTGGGACTTGGCTCAATCTGACGACCATCTTTCCCGACCAGAACAGAGGATTTTTGGATGCAGCTCTTTCAACGGTTTGTCTTTTTCTTTTTATGGTCACCGTCTGGCGATTCGTAGGAGCCGTTTCCCTTTTCCTTGGCATCAAATTTGAACTTTTGCGGATCGGATTTGGATGTGTGGGACACCGACTGCGATTTCTCGTCCGCTTCACGGGAAAAACTGTACTTGAAAAGCAGCCTGGTCTGTCTGAGGTTTATTATCCTCGTTCTGTTTTACCGCAGAATAATCACCGGTTCGAATAATTGCGCCTTTGAAAAATCAATGCGACCGATTGACATAGATACCCCCAAGATATTGTAGCTCTCGCACTTATAGAGTACAGTATATCATGTTTTTATCGGTGCATCAACGAATTTTCGTATGTTTTTACCTATTTTAAAAGGTGGGAAATGGGAGCCGAAGAATCGGATGAAGTGACAATTCTTTTGCACTCCAGTGACAACGATCTTGTACCCCGGAGCAAAGCAAGGTTTCACCGCAGGTGAGCGACAGGGCTGTGGGATCAGGCTGCACTGCCACGGTAGACGAAAAATTCTTGTGTAATCTTGTATTCTGTGGTATTATACACAGGCTATTTATCAATCACGCATGTCTTCATGCTGTGTGGTGCCTTTAGCTAAGGTTCACAGCAAAACGGAGAAGGCTCAATCCGCGATGACATGCGGAAGTCAAACCAAATGGAGGGAATAAAATGAGCGTAGTTACGATGAAACAGCTGTTGGAAGCCGGTGTTCACTTCGGACATCAGACCAGAAGATGGAACCCTAAGATGGCCCCGTATATTTTCACGGAGCGGAACGGAATCCATATTATTGATCTGCAGAAGTCGGTAGGCAAGGTGGATGAGGCATATAAGGCCGTTTATGAAATTACCGAGCAGGGTGGAACCATTCTTTTCGTAGGAACCAAGAAACAGGCGCAGGATGCGGTCAAGGCAGAAGCGGAACGCTGCGGAATGTATTATGTAAACGAGCGCTGGCTCGGCGGTATGTTAACCAATTTTCGTACCATCCAGTCCAGAATCGATCGTCTGAAGAAGATTGAGAAGATGCAGGAAGATGGAACCTTTGAACTTCTTCCCAAGAAAGAGGTGGCGCAGCTCAAGAAAGAATATGACAAGCTGAACCGCAATCTTGGCGGGATTCGAGATATGAAGCGCATTCCGGATGCGATTTTTGTCATTGATCCGAAGAAGGAGCACATTTGTGTGCAGGAAGCGCATGCGCTTGGCATTACTCTGATCGGTATCGGTGATACCAACTGCGATCCGGAAGATTTGGATTATATTATCCCCGGGAATGATGATGCAATTCGTGCCGTTAAGCTTTTTGACCGGCAAGATGGCAGATGCGGTGATTGAGGCAAACCAGGGCGAAACCGCCGATGCGGGTGAAGAGCAGGTAGAAGGCAGAAGAGACTGCTCCCGCAGGATATTGAGGAAGTTGCTTCAGAACAGTAAGATTGAGAATGAGGGATTTTTCCAGAAAGGAAACGAAAATGGCGATTACAGCAGCAATGGTGAAAGAATTGCGTGAGTCGACCGGCGCCGGTATGATGGAATGCAAGAAGGCGCTGAGCGAGACCAACGGCGATATGGATGCGGCAGTAGAATATCTGAGAAAAAACGGCGCAATGAAGGCAGAGAAGAAGGCTAGCCGGATTGCGGCGGAAGGTCTCACCAGAGTGGCGGTAAAGGATGACAAAACCGCTGCAGTAGTAGAGGTGAATTCGGAAACGGATTTTGTGGCGCAGAACGAGAAATTCCAGAATTTTGTAGAAGCAGTTGCTAAAGCAGGCAGTTTTGTCTGATGCAAAAAGATATGGATGCTTTTTCTTGCGGAACCTTGGGTAGAAGACAAAAATGAAAACCGTGAAGGAAGCACTGGTTGCGATCACCGCAGTGATCAGTGAAAAAGCTGTCCATCCGTCGTTTTGAAAAAGCTGACAGCGGACAATGGGATTGTAGTCCCTTGCGTACACGGCGGCGGGAGAATCAGCGTGCTGGTCGAGGCGGAAACCGGTTCTACTTCGGATGCAGTCAAAGAGGCTGTGAAGAATGTGGCAATGCAGGTGGCTGCACTGAATGCCAGATATGTGGACATGGCGGACGTTCCGGAAGATTACAAGAATCACGAGAAGGAGATCCTCTTAGCGCAGGCAACCAAGGAAAAATGAAGAACTTCCGGAGAATAAACGCAAGCCGCAGCAGATCATTGAGAAGATGTTAATCGGACGTCTGAACAAGGAACTGAAGAAATGTGCCTGAATGAGCAGGTCTATGTCAAGGCTGCGGACGGAAAGCAGACCGTGAAGCAATATCTGGATCAGGTTGCAAAAGGCGGAGAATACCACACTCTCCATCAAACGTTTTCGTTCGTTTTCGAAACGGGAGAAGGAATCGAGAAGAGAGAAGAAATTTTGCAGAAGAAGTTGCAAAAACAGGCGGGATTGAAATAATTTCGCACTAAGGATTGCTCCTTGAGGGTGCGTTCGTTTGGGCGCGCCCTCTGTGTTTTCTTAGATCGGTTGTACACATTTTGATTGTAGGATTTTTCTATTTATTATATTTTCTATTTATTATGGAAGATCTTTAGAAAGGTCCTGCTCTGCCGTCACAACCGGCCATCTCTTTGACGGAGGTTTTCAGATGGATGATATGGACGAACAAAATACTGCTCTCTCAGGCTTGCGAATCAGCTCTGTTTTCCCCTCTATGCCTGCTCCAAGGAAATCACGAGAGCGTATAAAACCTTTTTGGATCAGCTGGATCTGACTTATACCCAGTATATTACGATGATGGTACTCTGGGAAAAGAAGAAGGTGAACGTGAAGATGCTGGGGATTCGCTCTTTTTGGATTCCGGAACGCTTACTCCTGTCCTAAAAACTGGAGAGCAAAGGATACATCTCGAAGAGAAAGGTCTTCGCAGGACGAACGCAACCTGGAGGTGACGATTACGGAAGAAGGTGTTAAACTTCAGGAAGATGCACTCAGCATTCCAAAAGCGATGGGGGAGCTGTATGTCACTGGACAAGGGAGAGATGAAGATGCTCTATGACCTACTCTATAAGTTGATACGAAACGTGAGGGGCATTGAGAGAAAGACACGGGACCGGCTATGAAATTTGTTCGAATCAATGAATATACCGTGAATTGTATCCTAACTGCAGACGATCTGGAAGAGCAGGGATTCGCATAGAAGATCTTCTAAAAAGGAAGAAAGTTCGATGGAGTTCCTGCATGGAATTATTGAGCGTGCAACAGAAGAAGTCAGGGTTTCATCCGGACGGCAACGTGCTTCCGATGCAGATCACGATGCTTCCGATGATTCGATTTCTCTGACACTCACCGAAAATCCTTCTAAAATGATAGGTAACTTTATCGAAGGATTCACCGGTGCGCTTCAGAAGCTGGTGAGCAGCATTGAACAGGGGAAAAAAGCTTCTGAATCCGAATCAAAGGAGGAGGGGAACCGGACTGCAGTGGCAGACCAGAAGGCGGAAAGCAGGAAGATGACCGTCCTGAAAATGGTCTTTTCGTTCAAGCAACTTTCCGATGTGTTAAAGCTGGCGGCAGTGGTGAGAGAGTATCCAAAGGAAAGCAGCCTCTTTGTGGATCGCAAGAAGGGACGTTATCTTCTTCTGATCGGGCAGGAGATTGATAAAGAAGAATCCACGATATCACCGATGCATGCGGGGAATATGGGGATTTGTGAGTGCAGATGAGAGGTTCATGGAACACATGCGAGAAACATGTGATTGTATCGTTCCGAGGGATGCGATCAAACGTCTACATTTGTTGGGGAAGGCAGTATGAAAGCAGAATACAAATTTCCAATCCGTCTCAATCAATATCTGGCGAGAACCGGCCTTTGCTCACGCAGGCAGGCGGATTTACTGATTGAAGAGGGAAAAATCACAGTCAACGGGACCACTGCGCAGCTGGGGGAACAGGTTCTGCCTTTTAGATGAGGTACGGGCAAACGGAAGGCTCGTGAGGCTTCCGGAGGAGCTGACTTATGCCCTATTATAAGCCGAAGGGGATTGTCTGCACGAGGGAAGATCCGCACATCCCGGAGCAGGATACCGTTGCTTATGTCGTAAAAAATGTGCTGAAATTGCCGGGAAATATCATTTATGCGGGACGATTAGATCGGGAATCGGAAGGACTCCTATTGCTGACCAATGACGGTATTTTGTCTCAGGAAATGATGAAGGGTGCAAATCATCACGAAAAGGAATATGAAGTTCGTGTGGACCATCCGCTCACCAGGCAGACGGTGATGGATCTGATGCATGGGGTCTATCTGCCGGAATTGGATATTACAACGAGACCCTGCAGAGTTCGTGTGGATGATAGTGACAATCGTAAGATGTACATGTTGCTGACGCAAGGGTTGAATCGACAGATCAGACGAATGTGTGCGGTCTTCGGTTATCAGGTGATCTCCCTTTTGCGTACACGCATCATGAACGTGACCATTGACGGAATGCGCCCGGGGGATTGCAGGGAATTGTTCGAGGGAGAGGCCAGAGAATTGTATCGCCAGGCAAGGAGCGCTGCCGGTTTATAAAATCATGATGAATAAGACCGCGTATGAAGAACTGAAACAAAAAGTTGAAATACCACATGAATCGGTATTACAACGAGGATGAGCCGGAAATCAGTGATTATGAATACGACCGTCTCATGGTGCAGCTGAAGGAAGCGGAGAAAGAGCACCCGGAATGGGTGGATAAAGACTCACCAACGCAGGTGATCGGGGAGAATGTGGTCGATGAGAAATTTGCTGCAAGCACCCTCCCGGGGATCAAAAAGAACTTCAGGTGTGGTCGTTTCCCATGATGTGCCCATGCTTTCCATTCAGGATGTTTTTACCAAAGAGGATGTGTTGCGTTGGGTTCACGAGGTAAGAAGCCGACATCCGGATGAAATTCAGCGTGGAGCAGAAAATTGATGGGCTTTCCATGAGCATTCGCTATGACAAGGGTAAAAATCGTCCTGGCAGAAAACGCGTGGGGACGGCCTTCTTGGAGAAGATGTGACGCTGAACGCTCTTGCCATCCCGGATGTGTTGCAAGACCTTGGCCCTGCAGGAAAGAATGATGCGGGACTGTTGCTTCCACTGGAAATCCGCGGCGAAGTTTATATGACCTTGGAAGCCTTCGAGAAAAACCAATGAAAGGCAGGAGCTGGAAGGGAAGAAAATTTTCGCCAATCCACGGAATTGTGCGGCAGGAACCTTGAAGCAGCTGGATCCCTCGGATGGTCAAGAAACGCGGATTATCCATGTTTCTTTTCAATATGCAAAGAGCGGAGGACGAGACGTTGATGCAGTCGCATCAAGGGGCTCTAAGGCGGATGAAGGCAGCCGGATTTCCAATTGTTCCCTCTGTTCTCTGTGTCAGCGATGAAGAAATCCTTGCACAAATCGATGCCATCGGAGCCTCCCGGGGAGAACTTTTCCTACGATATTGACGGGGCGGTCGTCAAGATTGACCAGATTGCATATCGGGAGGATTTTCCTGCAGGGAGTAAATATAGTGCAGGACATATTGCTTACAAATATCCGCCGGAAGAAAAAGAGGCTGTCATTCAAAAGATCGAACTTTCAGTCGGAATGACGGGAAGAATCAATCCGACTGCTGTTTTCACGCCGATTCGGCTTTTGCGGGACGGCGGTTTCGCGTGCAACCCTCCATAATCAGGACTTTATTAACCGGCTCGGGATCGGAATCGGGGATACGGTTCTGGTCTATAAATCGGAGAGATCATCCCGAAGATCCGATCGGTGGTTCGGGAGAAGCATCCTGAGGGAGGAGAGGTTTATCAGATTCCTTCGGTCTGTCCGGTTTGTGGAGGCAGAGTAGAAAGAGAGGCGGGAGTGCGGACATGTTTTGCACCAATGAAGACTGTCCGGCCAAACTAATCCGCAGAGTGATTCACTTTGTATCCAGAGATGCCATGGATTTGAAAGGCTTCGGTGCGGAATATATTCAATCCTTGATTGAGGGAGGGTATCTGCGTAACATTGCGGACCTTTATTCCTTAAAAGATCACCGAAGCCGTTTAATACAAGAGGGGTGATCGGCAAGGAAAAAGAATACGGACAAGCTCCTTGCCGTGATCGAGCGTTCCAAGCAAAATGAGCCTTACCGTCTGCTTTGCGGACTTGCAATCGCCAATGTCGGCAAGGAAGGAGCGAAAACGCTCATGCACCATTTTCACTCCTTTGACGCCCTGAGGGAAGCAGGACTGGAAGACCTTTTAAAGGTGCCTGACGTGGGAGAAACCACGGCAAGGGGGATCCTGAATTATTTTGCCGGGAAGGAACATCAGGAACTCCTGGAGCGCCTGAAGAAAGAAGGGGTCAGGCTGGAAGAAGAAAAAGACCTTGGCTCCCGGAGCGGAGCAGCCTCTGCCGGAAAGAAAATCGTGATCACGGGAACACCTCTCACTTCCTGAACAGAGAGGAACTGATCTCCTTTATTGAGGAAAGGGCGGCAAGGTTTCTGGAAGCGTTTCCGGGAAAAACGGATTTTTTTAATCAACAACGACAAGGCTTCCACATCAGGAAAAAAATAAAAAGGCGATCGAGTTGGGGATCCCTCATCCTTTCAGAAGACGATTTTTATCGAATCTTGCACCAGAGAAAAATGTGTCTTCGGAGAAACAGGATCTTTAATGGACAGAATGGGTTTGGCAGGAAAAAGCAATCCGTTTTACAAGGATGAAGAAGAGGAAAGAGAATGAACAGGAGATACAGAATTCTTGTGGCAGTGTTTTGCACTTCGCTTTTGCTTTCGTTGGCAGGAGGCCTGACGGCATTTGCGGCGGGAAAAGAGGGGAGCGCCTCCTCGAAGAGGGGATCTTCTCTGCCGGAAGTAACGGGGGTGCAGATCAAAGACAGGGGAACAGGCAAGCAAAAGAAAGAAGATCCCGAACCGAAAAACCGGAGAGGAAGCGCCCTTTCTTCTCTTTGCAGGTGCGGCGGCAACAGGTGTTTATCTCTTCCTTTCGCTTAGGGAGAGCGGCGGAGAATTGAGAAGAACTTTTATGAAGAGAAGTTGCGGAGCGTTAAGCAGAACTCTTTTTATGAAGAGGAGTTTCAGAGAATTGAGAAGAACTTCTTTTTATGAAGAGGAGTTTCAGAGAATTGAGCAGAACTTCTTTGATCAAGAGGTTTTGCGTAAGCCTGATGTTGCTTTCCTAGTGAATCTTCTGTTTGATCTGGGAAGGTCCGAAGAACACGCACAAAAAGCAGAGAAAAGTGGAAGCGCTTTATTACGCGGAGCAGACATCTGCGCCTCTCCCGGAAGGCGCAGACCGGAATCGGAATGCGAGAGCAGAAAGCAAAGGACGCAGAATCAGGCGGATAGGAGGGTTGTTTCCTCCGATACGGGAATTCTGGTGGGGAGAAACGAACAAGGACCCATTCTTCTCTGGGGGCGCTGAAGAAGGAGAATCCGGACACGGTGGCATGGCTGAGTGTTCCGGGCACACCGATTGATTATCCGGTCGTACAGTGTAAGGACGTGGCCTTCTATCTGAATCACAATCTGGAGCCGGATGCCTATGGCTGCCTTTTTGTCAAAGAACAGGCAGATCTGCAAACGCCCGGAACGAATTTCGTGATCTATGGACATAACATGCGGGACGGAAGCATGTTTGGCTCTCTTATCAGCTATGAGAACAGACATTTTTTTATGAAAACCATAAAACTCATTCGATTGGACACGGGGAGAGAATGATCAGGGAATATGAAGTGATGTCGGTGCTTAAAAACGCATCTTTTTCAGAACAGAGAAGATACCTTTAAATATTACCAGTTTTATCAGGCAAATACGGAAGAAGAATTCAAGAATTACAATCAAAACCTCAAAGCACTCTCCTCTATGATACGGGAGTGACGGCGTCCCTACGGAGATCATTTCCTCACCCTTTCCACCTGCTCCTCCTATGTGGAGAACGGTCGCCTCGCAGTGGTTGCCAGGCAGATTTCCCGGCGCCTGCGCATGGAGATGAAACCGGGGACTCTGCGTCATTCGGCACTTTTGACGAATAGAATGCAGAAGGTTTAGAAATTTGGAAGGTTTAGAAATTTTTGAAATTCTATTGACAAACAGGATGGGGTGGTTTAAAATTCTTTTTGTTGTCAGGTAAACAACATATAAATGTACGTGTAGCTCAGCTGGATAGAGTGTCTGGCTACGGACCAGAAGGTCGCGAGTTCGAATCTTGTCACGTACAGCGAAAAGGAATCCGTAAGGGTTCCTTTTTCGTAGAGTTTTGTATAATACGGATAGGACGATGCCGGTGTCTCAAAGCATCAGAATCCTTTTGTCAGGCTTTGTGGGGGACGGGGAAGAGGGATGAACCAAACATACGAGTTGATTGCACCCTGCCATTTCGGTTTGGAAGCGGTTTTAAAAAGAGAAATCTATGACCTTGGATATGATATCTGCGAGGTGCAGGACGGAAGAGTTTCCTTTCTGGGAGATGTGGAGCAATCTGTCGCGCCAATCTCTGTCTCAGGAGTGCAGAGAGGATTCTTCTGAAAAGCAGGCAGTTTCCATGCGGAAAGTTTCGAAGATCTCTTTCAGGGAACCAGGGGGATCCGGTGGCAGGATTTTTTCCCCAAAAATGCCAAATTCTGGGTCACCAAGGCGGCCAGTGTGAAGTCGAAGCTGTTCAGCCCGTCCGACATCCAGTCTGTCATGAAAAAGGCCATGGTGGATACCATGGCACAGTCTTACGGAATCCATCATTTTGAAGAGGACGGGGATCCCTATCCGGTCCGTGTTTTTATCAAGAATAATGAGGTCACTGTTGCCATTGACACGACGGGAATTTCTCCACAAAAGGGGGTATCGTAAGCTGGAAAAACGGTGCGCTGATTGCGGAGAATCTTGCGGCAGCTCTTCTTTGCTCACCCGTGGAAGGGAAATCGTATTCTGGTAGACCCTTCTGCGGGAGCGGGACGATCCCTGATTGAGGCGGCGATGATCGCCTCCGGGATCGCTCCGGGTCTGTTCAGATCTTTTACAGCACAGAGCTGGAAGCACCTGATCCCGGAAAAACCTGGGAGGAAGTGAAGGAGGAAATGCGGGAAGAGATTGACGATCATCCGGAAAACCGATATTCAAGGCTATGACATTGATCCGGAGAGCATTTCCATCGCAATGATCAATGCCAAAAAGGCGGGAGTGGATCATTTGATTCATTTTCAGACAAGAGACGTAAAAGATTTAAGCCATCGTAAAAAAATACGGATTCATTTTAACCAACCCGCCCTATGGAGAGCGCATGGGTGAAGAGGAGGAACTTTTTCCCTTTATCGAACGCTTGAGAGAGGTTTCGTGCACTGGACTCCTGGTCGATGTATGTCATCACTTCCTATACGGAAGCGGAGAAGGCAATGGGGAGTCAAGGCGCAGAAAAATCGCAAAATCTATAATGGAATGATCAAAACCTTTTTCTATCAGTTTCCCGGTCCCCAAAACCACCGAAAGGAAAAATCTTCCACATGAGTTTCGATGAATTGCAAAAAGACAGCGATTGTGATTGCTCTTTTTCTATAACGACGCTCGTCTTCATGTTGCATCATACTTTGATGAAGCAATTTGCGATTGCAGAAGTGGCTTATGCAAAGGAGGATGCACTTTCCGGAACTTCTTTTGCTCTGACAGAGAGAGGTGGACACCAGACAGTCGCCGTATGATTTGTGTATTCCTGTTCCAGAGGGGACGCACTATGAAGATTTCCATATGAAAACCATTACTTTTACGAAAAAAAGCTGGTTGTGCGGATTCATACCGGAAGGGATGATTTTTATCGAAAGCATGCGGTCTTTTGCAATTCCTCCAAGGTCAAAAAAATCATTTGGGCAGAAAGAGGAAAAAGAGCTGACCCTTTCTTTTTCATTGAATCGGGTTTATGATTGCGATGCGGATCTGACGGATGGAATGATTTCCTTGCGGTTTTCCCCTGTGGCAGGAGCAATTCGCATCTGGTTCTGCTGGATCCGTCTGCGAAGCCCGGCACCGATGCACAGACAAGCCTGTTGCTTGCGCAGAAGATCTTAAACTTATCCGAGCCGGGGAAAGGATTCCGTTCGCTTTTTCCTCACACGGATGGGGAAGATGCTCCCACGGATAGAGAGGTGGCTGCGTTCATAAACGAGACAGGGGCGGATCGTTATCTGTGCCTGGCGGTGGAAAAAGGAGTTGCAGAACGTAGACTCGCAGGTACAAGCGAATGCAGAATCACAGACCGTGGGTGCACAAAAGCAGGAGCGCAAACGGCAGCATCGCAGAGGCAGGAGGCGCAAACGGCAGCATCACAGAGGCAGGAGGCGCAAACGGCGGCGTCACAGAAGCAGGAGGCGCAAACGGCAGCATCGCAGAAGCAGGATGGGCAAGAAGGAGAAGGCTGTACCGTGCAGGTGCGGACGCTCTACAGTGACAGTTATTATATTCGGAACTACGGAAATGTTGCTTTTGCCAATACCATGGAAGAGGCGCTCTATCATGAGGCGGGATTTGAGGCTTTGGGACTCTCTGCGGATCCGGATCCATCCTCTCTTTTGCATCATCTTAAAAATTCATGGAGCGCAGGTAGAGCTGAGGGGCAGATTGCCTGAACAGGAGACGGTACAAGCGTCATTGCACAAGAATAAAAAGCAGGAAGAAATTCTGAACCGGGCGGCAGCAGCACTTTATGAGGGGCTGATGCAAAGCTACGAACAGGCGGGAAATTAGAGAAAGAGGTATATCAAGTGGATTTAAAAGACCTATCGATGGATTTTTGCAACGGAAATCAGGATAAAGTGAGAGAGATCAGACAGATGCTTCCATGGAACGTGATTTCGATGAAGGAAGCAGGGATTGATTTGGAGATCGTAGAGGACGGGAAAACCTTTGCGGAGAATGCGCTCATCAAGGCAAGAGCATTGCATGCGTATTTGAAGGAAAGAGGACAGGAAGAGAAGACCATTGTCATGGCGGATGATTCCGGTCTGGAGATTGATGCGCTAAACGGGGAGCCCGGAATTTACTCTGCCCGTTACCTGGGGCATGACACGCCTTATACGGTGAAGAATCAAAATTTTCTGGATCGAATGAAGGTGTACCGGAGGAGAAGCGTACGGCACGTTATATTTGCAGTCATTGCCACCGTCCTTCCCGACGGTGAGGAATTGTAGACCGAGGCGGCCCTGGAGGGCAGGGATCGCCTATCAAAGTGCGGGAAATAACGGCTTCGGCTTTGATCCGATTCTTTATTTACCTCAGTATGGCAAAACCAGTGCAGAGATTTCTGTAGAGGAAAAATGCGATCAGCCACCGGGGCAAGGCATTGCAGAAAATGAAAATTTTGCTTGAAGAACATAGGGTAGATCGTGTATTCTTAAAAAGATGTTTTGCGGTCATGGCGGAATTGGCAGACGCGCAGGATTTAGGTTCCTGTGCCTTTCAGGCGTATGGGTTCAAGTCCCACTGACCGCAATCGGTTTCAGTCCGTTGATGATTTTCTTTTAAAAAATTCATTGACCTGTTTGCCCTTTGCGGCATCCGGGTCTTGATGAAAAAGAAGATGATCGCTTGTTTGTTTCATTCTCTTTCCTTGGGCGAAAAACTGTCGTCAAATAAATTTCAAAAAGGGATTGACAGACAAAAGGGTGCATTATATAATTGTCAATGCGTTCTAACGGAGGCGCTAGACGGACATCCTTCGGGGTGTGGCTCAGCTTGGTAGAGCGCCTGGTTTGGGACCAGGAAGTCGCAGGTTCGAACTGTCACCCCGACTTCAACAGGATATCACTTTAATATAGGAAATAATTGTTTCTACCTTGCAGGTGTAGTTCAGTGGTAGAACACCAGCCTTCCAAGCTGGATATGTGGGTTCGATTCCCATCACCTGCTTATCCTTGAAAAGGATATACCTCGAAAAGGGGTATGTCTGATAAAGGATATGTGTCCGTAGCTCAGCTGGATAGAGCAACGGCCTTCTAAGCCGTGGGTCGGGGGTTCGAATCCCTTCGGACACGTTACAGGAGCAGTCTAATATGGTGGGTATGGCGTAGTTGGTTAACGCGCCAGATTGTGGTTCTGGAGATCGTGGGTTCGAGTCCCACTATCCACCCGCATCCAGTATGGAAGATTGCGATTCAAGCGATGCGTTTTGTGAAGGGCTATCGCCAAGTGGTAAGGCACAGCACTTTGACTGCTGCATTCGCCGGTTCGAATCCTGCTAGCCCTGGATACCTCAGACCAAGCTGGGATTTTTGAGGGCGCTTTTTGCTGCTCCTGAAGCTCTTGAGCCACTAGCTCAGTCGGTGAGAGCACTGACTTTTTAATCAAGTTGTCGAGGGCTCGATTCCTCGTGGCTCTACAAATAGGAAATAGGCTAAAGGCCTGAATCTGCAAGGGTTTCCGGTGTACGGGAGCCCTTTTCTCTGTTCTAAAACGAACGGAAAAGGTGCAAATCACCCTGTGCTACCAATCGTTTTCTCCAACTTCGTCTGATGCTGGGCTTCGTGCTCAGTTCCATTCCTCAGCTAAGAGAAATCACGGATGTTTCGGTGCTTGATACCGTTTCGGCTCATATCGAACTCATCGAGAGAAACAACGTACTTCGGGAAGTTATCGCGGATAGAGCCATACGCGCTAAACTCGCGGTTGACCATTTCTTCTGATGCCAGCAGATAAGCGACCTGAACATACAGCCTTTCACTGCGCTTGTTGCATACAAAAATCAATTTCTTGTCGCCCGTCCTGCCCACGGTTACCTCTACAGCCCCAGCGTAGCAGCTCAAGATAGACGATATTTTTCCAAAAATGAGATTGATGTCCTGCATATTGCCGCCGAAAACAGCCTCGCGGATGCCGTGATCGGCAATATAATACTTCTCATTGGACGCAAGTATCTGTTTGCCCTGCAAATCTTCACGTTTTACCTGATAAAACAAGTACGCTTCACAGCAATATTTGATATAGTTCAGGATTGTTTCCGGGGCAACGGCACGCTGTTCGTTTTTCAGAACTTCGCAAGAGAGGTCGCAGAGAAGGTAGTCCCCACATTGGCAATCACATAGGAAGTGATCCGTTCCAGCAAATCTACATCCCGGATTTTATTCCGCTTCACGATGTCCTTGAGCTGGACTGAGTTGAACAGATCGTGCAGATATTGCTTGGACGGTGCATCCGCATATCCGAGATTTGCAAGATAGGGCATCCTCCGGCAAGCAGATACTTTTGGAAACACTGCTGGATGGACGTGTCGGGAGCAATCGAACGGTATAGCTCCATGAACTCCCTGAATGAGAACGGATAAATGACAAACTCCACATACCGTCCGCCTAAATAGGTCGCAAGCTCACCGGACAGCAGCTTTGCATGAGGCGCTGTATGTAGATATCGCAATCCAGCGAGACGCGGAAAGAGTTGATGCACTTCTCCCAGTCCTTGACCTCCTGTATTTCATCAAAGAACAAATAGACCTTGCCTTCTATTTCTGCGGCTCTTGCAGTGATCTCTTCGTGCAGTGCCTGTGCGGTTTGCAAATGGGAATAACCCATATCCTCAAAAATTGATGGAGATAAACTGCGTCGGGCTGACACCGGACTTAGTGAGTTCCTGCTGAATTAACTCCAACATGACCGACTTTCCGCATCGGCGGATGCCAGTCATGACCTTGACCAGCTCCGTTCCGATGAACGGACGGATCCGGCTCATGTACAGTTCGCGTTTGATCACAAAAACTTCACCTCCTTTCCGTAGCTGATCACAGTATATCACATTTACGATTGAAACTTAATGGGTGAATTGCAAATTTATAAGTTATAACTGATAAAAATACAAAAATTTGACAAACAATTTCAGATAAAGATTAACGATTGTGATTAGCAGATATAAATGCCTCCCTTCCAACGACGGCACCATTGCCATAAATATTATATCAATATTGGAGCTATTCAGCGAAAAGAATATGAGCGGGAAGGCGCACTCATGGACAACTTCAGGGCAGTTTATAAAAATCCTCTCGTCCTTAGAGCGGGCGATGGATTATCCGAAGTTTGATTTACTGGAGCAGGTCAGTCCGGAGCATCTGAAAGTATCAGAGGGGCGATATAATAGATATCTGGAAATGATGGCGGATGTCGGCCATATCAAAGGGGTTCCGATCACAAAGAACATCACCGGAGAAACGCAGATTGACGCTGAAGAAAAAGGTCTTGGGTATTTGCAAGAAAACAGCATCATGCGCAAGATGTATCACACTGCAAAGGGGATAGAAGAGATTATCCCGTAACATCTCACCGAGTGATTTTGATAGACATCTAATTGCATGGCAAGATCTTTTGTGTTATAACCGCTACACCTCTTGCATTTTTGGATTTTTTTCTCCCGGATTTAATCCTTGCTCTTTCTTTTGCAATATGAGCAACGCAAAACATAATAGATAGAGTGCGGCTTTGATGATGTCTAATATTGAAAAACCTCTGAAATCCCCATCCATGATGTCTAATACAACCATTGATAACAAAAATGATCTCGAGTTGGTGTTTCATTTTTTTCTCCTTGATTTGCTCTACCATTTTAGTAGATCTCCTTTATGGGTGGCTATCTTTCTATTTATATTATATTTTTTTCCATGTAAATCCAACTTTGAAATCTGTTTCACGCTGGAATTACAATCCTATCAAACTAATAAATTTACAATAAAAGTCCTTCTTCTGTGATATCATATCGATGATTCGAGAGATAGAGAGGAGGTAAGAGAGGAGCAAGGTTGCAGGGATTGCGCTAGGACTCTTCTCGTAAAACGTGAGGAAGGCACTTAGATTTTTGGCAGTCTATTTTATCGCCATTGGTTGCGCAGGGGCTGGTGTTTGCACTGATGAACGAGCTTATAGGAAAGAGGAGCAGGACTAAACGGACACAAAAACAAAAAGACAGGATCGATTTGTGAGCGTATGCGCAAAGACAGATCGGTAGCGAAGCGGAGAGAGACCGCTCTTTTTGTATGCCATTGATGTTTTCTTTTCCAAAATGAGCATACAGGATAGAAGGGGAGACAAAATAGGCTTTTTGAGTGGGTGGATTTTTGCAGAATTATACAATTTTTGCCATCCTTTTACCATACATGTGCAAGATTAAGGATACAATAAGGAATGGGTTGGTCAATGTTCAAGAGACCTAACCAAAAAGGGATAGATCCTTTTTACTATCGGTGCGTTAAGATAAGAGCAGTTGGAAAGAGGGAGTGAGTCGGACCGGCTGCGATTGTCTATTTCATCATAGGAGGAAAAAATGTCCAACATTCATGTAACAAGTGAGATCAAAACTCTCAAAAAGAAATGCTGCTGCACAGACCGGGTGAGGAACTTCTGAACCTGACTCCCGATACACTGGGAGAGCTGCTGTTCGATGACATCCCGGACCTGAAGGATGCACAGGAAGAGCACGATCGTTTTGCCAAGATCCTGAGAGACCATGGTGTAGAAGTTGTTTATCTGGAAGATTTAATGGCGGAGACTCTGAAGGCACGCCCTGAAATCAAGGAGAAGTTCCTGGATCAGTGGATTGAGGGAGTCCGCGTTCATACCGAAGTGTATCACAAGATTATCAAGGGAATATCTGGCTAAATTCACCGATGAGAAGGAACTGGTTCTGAAGACCATGTCCGGAATCACCTTTTGCAGAGCTGGGTGAGATTCATACCAACTTCCTGGTAGACCGTATTGCAACGGCTTCCCATCTTCTTGTCAATCCGATGCCGAACCTGTACTTCACCCGTGACCCGTTTGCTTCGTAGGAAACGGTGCAGTCATCAACAGAATGTTCTCTGTAACGAGAAATCGTGAGACCATTTACGCAGATTATATCTTCAAATATCATCCGGATTATGCCGGAAACGTACCGGATCTGTAGGGACGTCACAACCACTTCCACATCGAAGGTGAGATGTGCTCAACGTAAATGAGAAGCTTCTGTTCATCGGCATGTCTCAGAGAACACAGCCGGAAGCTATTCAGGATCTGGCAATGAAGATGTTCTATGAGAACGAGGGAAACAAGATCGAAACCATTCTTGCTTTTCAATATCCCGGTAAAGCCGTGCGTTCATGCACCTGGATACCGTGTTCACGCAGATTGATACCGATGCATTCACCATTCATCCGGGAATCATGGGAACCCTGCAGGTATTTGCAATCACGAAGGATGCTGCCAATCACGATGTGAAGATTGAAGAGCATACCGGAAAGCTGGAAGAGATTCTTGCAAAATTCATGGGGCTGGAGAAGGTTCGTCTCTTCCTTGCGGTGCCGGAGATGCTCTGGCAGCAGAGAGAGACAGTGGAACGACGGATCCAATACCCTTTGCATCGCTCCCGGAACGGTGATCGTTTACAAGCGTAATTATGTCACCAACCAGTACCTGAAGGACAATGGTTTCAATGTACTGGAGCTGGAAGCATCCAACCTTTGCGTAGGACGCGGCGGCCCGAGATGCATGTCTATGCCTCTGGTTCGTGAAGACTGATTGATGTGTAAAACGGGCGCCATGGGTGAATGCCTGTGGCACCCGTTACAATAGGTGTGGCTCAGGGATTGAACTGCACCTGCAATATGCAAAGAACAGAAAGGAAATGGTTATGGGTGTTAATGTAAGAGGAAGAAGTTTTTTGACGTTGTTGGACTTTACGCCGGCTGAGATCAGATATCTGCTGGAGCTGTCTGCTGAATTCAAGAAGATGAAGGCAAACGGTGTGGATCACAGCTATTTAAAGGGCAAGCAGGTCGTTCTGCTGTTCGAGAAGACTTCCACCAGAACTCGTTGTGCATTCGAAGTTGGCGCACGCGATCTTGGAATGGGAGTGACCTTCCTGGATTCCGGTTCTTCTCAGATGGGCAAGAAGGAGTCTCTGGAAGATACCGCTAAGGTTCTTGGCCGTATGTTCGACGGAATCGAATATCGTGGCTTTGATCAGAAAGTCGTGGAAGATCTGGCTAAATATTCGGGAATTCCGGTATGGAACGGACTGACCGATCTGTATCATCCGACTCAGATGCTGGCGGATATTCTTACCGTAAAGGAAGAGTTCGGTGATGTCAGAGGACGCAAGCCGACATTCTTCGGAGACGCCAGAAACAATGTGGCAAATTCTCTGATGATCGTTTGCGCAAAGCTTGGCATGCACTTCTGTGCTTGTGGACCGAAGGAACTCATGCCGACGGATGATCTTGTTGCTAAGTGCAGAGAGATTGCCAAGGAGACCGGCGCTGAAATCGAGCTGACCGATGACATCAAGATCGGTGCTAAGGATGCGGATGTTCTGTATACCGATATCTGGCTTCTCCATGGGCGAGCCGGCAGAGCTTTTGGGAGAAGAGAATCAAGCTGCTTCGTCCTTTATCAGGTCAACAAGGAACTGCTTGCAATGGCGAAAGTCTACTGCTATCTTCCTTCATTGCCTGCCTTCCTTCCATGATCGCAATACCACGATCGGTGAGGATATCTATCAGAAGTACGGCCTGGAAGCAATGGAAGTAACGGATGATGTCTTCCTTGGCAAGCATGCAAGGCAGTTTGATGAGGCGGATAATCGTATGCACACCATCAAGGCAGTGATGTACGCCACCTGAAGTAAGCAGGAGAAGAGCATGGCAAAGCGTATTGTCGTTGCTCTCGGGGGGAATGCTCTAGGCAATACCCCTGAGGAGCAACTTAATTTGGTTCGTGAAACCGCTAAGACGATCGTGGATCTGTCTGAGGCCGGTTATGAAGTCATTGTGGGACATGGCAACGGCCTCAGGTCGGCACTGATCAATCTTGCAATGGAATTTTTCCAGCACAAAGGGAGGCAATACTCCTTTTATGCCGTTCCCGGAGTGCGGAGCAATGTCTCAGGGATACATCGGCTATCATTTGCAGCAGGCGATCCAACAGGAATTAAAGCCCGTCATATCGATAAGGAATGCGCTTCTGTGATCACGCAGGTGGTGGTAGACGAGAAAGACCCTGAGTTTGCAAATCCGACCAAGCCGGTAGGAAGTTTTTATACGAAGGAAGAAGCGGACAAGATCGCTGCAGAAAAGGGCTTCACCTTTGTAGAAGATGCGGGACGTGGCTATCGCCGCGTGGTACCGTCTCCGATTCCGAAGCGGATTGTAGAACCGAAGGTCGTGGAGCAGCTGGTCAAGGGCCGGCGATATCGTCATCACCGTAGGTGGCGGCGGCATTCCGGTTGTGGAAACGCCGAATGGTCTGAAAGGGTTGCAGCCGTCATTGATAAGGATCGTTCCAGTGCCTGCTTGCAGAGTCGATCGGCGCCGATATGTTGATCATCCTGACGGCAGTGGATCGGGTTTGCATCAACTTCAACAAGCCGGATCAGAAGGAACTTCCGACGATGACGCTTGCGGAAGCAGATAAGTATATTGGAGAAAAGCAATTTGCTCCCGGCAGCATGCTTCCTAAGGTGCAGTCTTGTATCGAATTTGTAAAGAATAATACGCACGGGGGACTGCGCTCATCACTTCTTTACAGAAGGCTGCGCTTGCGCTTAAGGGCGAAACAGGAACCGTTATTACAAAATAATTCTTGAAGGGAGGATGATTTTTATGCAAAAGAAAGAATCACTCACAGCGTTTTTCGATTTTGTTCATCATTTTAGCGGTTTTGTCCATTATTTCCGTGTTGCTCAACGGACAGCCGATCAGCAACAGCCTGATTGAGGGACTGAACCCGGATAAGTACGGCGATCTTTTACAGACCGTAAAAGGACGGAGGAACCGTAACCGTTCAGGGAGCCAGCTCAGCAACTTTTTATGGCTTATCCAAACGGATTTGTGAATGCGGCAGATCTGATTGTATTCATCGTTTCCATCGGTGGCTTTTATTGGTGTCGTCATGAAGACGGGGGCTCTGGAGCCGGCGTTTACCATCTGGTTAAAAATGCACGGCAGAGAAGAGGTTCTGATCGTGATCCTGATGGTGCTCTTCTCCATCGGCGGATCGACTTACGGCATGGCAGAGGAGACGATCGGATTTTATGCGACTGATCACGACTGCGCTTGTGGCAGCCGGATTTGATACGATTGTTGCAGTCGGAACGGTGCTTCTTGGAGCCGGTTGCGGTGTTCTGGGTTCCACCATTAACCCGTTTGCGACCGGAGCAGCCACCGCTGCACTGCAGAGCGTAAACGTACTTTACAGCAGCACCACGATCATGGTTCTGGGCTTTGTTCTCTGGGTATCTTCGCTTCTGCTTGCGATTTTGTTTGTGCTGAGTTATGCGAAGAAGGTAAAGAAGGACAAGGGTTCCACCATTCTGTCCTTACAGGAACAGCAGGATATGAAGGAAGCCTTTGAGAGACCGGATGGAAACACGCTGGAGTTCACCGGCAAGCATAAGGCGGTTCTGATTGTGTTTGCGATTACCTTTTGTTATTATGATCGCTTCTCTGATTTCCCTATCAGGACATCGTCTTTGGCGGAAGTAAAGAAGCTTACATGAATGTCTTTTGGCTGGTCTTCCTTCCTCACGGGTCTGCCGCTTGGTCAGTGGTATTTTTGCGGAACTGGCTGCCTGGTTTACCTTTTGCCAGCATCATCTGTTGCCATCATGGGCAAAAATGTCAGAAAACGTATTTGTAAACACCTATCTGGACGGCGCCAAGGATCTTCTGTCGGTTGCTTTGATCATTGCAGTTGCTCGTGGGATCACGGTTGTCATGCAGGCGACGCACATGGATTTCTGGATTCTGGATCGTTCCTCCGCTCTGTTAAGAGGAGTTCCCGGATTCGTGTTTGCACCGATGTCTTATATCATTTATCTGGTGCTCAGCTTCTTAGTTCCTTCGACCTCCGGTCTGGCAGGCTTCTCCATCCCGGTTACCGGCGGTTTGGCGAACACGCTCGGATTCAGCGCTTCTGTGATGGTCAGCATCTTCTCTGCGGGCTGCGGTCTGATCAACCTCTTCACTCCTACATCGGGCGTGGTCATGGGTGGACTTGGTGCAGCGAAGGTTGAGTTAAAGACTTATATGAAATGGGGTCTGAAACTCTTTATTGCCATCGGAATTGCAAACATCATCGTTCTTTCGATTGCGATGATGATCGTCTAAGGACAAGATGACTAGGATGACCGTCCAAAGTTAAGATGACCGGGATGATCGCGTAAATGCAGGATCATTTCGAAAACGTCTTAGGCATTGCGATTGGTTTTTAGAGACAGGGCTTTCTATCGTATGATGGAAGGCTCTGTTTTTATGTCCTGCCATGGTATAAAATGGGGTGGATGGAAACGATCAAGAATTTTCCTGAATTTCCTGGTACATTATAGCTTATACGCTAGGCTGTATCAGTTGTTAGAAAGTGGACTAGAATGTCAAAAAGGCAGTATTACAGGATAATTGGACTTCGGGAACCGACCCGAATTCTTTGTGTTCTTTTTGACTATGAAGCAATTGAAAAACCTACGAAGGCATTGATGCATCGGGCTGCACGTTTTCTTTACTTTAACAAGGGAAGGGGGAAAATTAAGATTGACGGAACAGAGTATGAGATTATTCCCGATACGCTTTGTGTGATTACCCCTGGAAGGTAACTGATATTATCGATGTCAGGGATACGCTTCATTTAAATCTGATTATCTATGATTACCAGTATATCAATACGATTCTGAAGGTTTCTCCTGGGTTGGAAAAAGGAGAGTGAAAATCTCTTGGAGTTCCTTGCAGTTCATCCGGTGGTGTATCTGAAAGGAGAACAGAGAGAGGAAGTAAGAGAGCTCATGTCTTCTCTTAGAGAAGAGCTGGGGGTGGAATCTTCTGTGATGCAAAGATCGGAAAAGCCGCTTTCCTTTCTGTATGCACTGACCAAGATGGTGGAGTTAATGGTTCTTTACCGCCGGTTCTTTCAGTCAGCAAACGTGACCTCCCTATCCACCATGTCCGGTCCGCAGAATGCCGTCCTCAGCTATATCTTTTTCATTCAGCAGAACATCTTACATTGGAAAAAGGTGGCAGATGTATTTTACATTTCCGCATCCACTCTGTCGAAACGCCTATCGGAATTGACGGGAACCACTTTTTCCAAGCTGTTGGTCGATATCCGGGTGGACAAGGCAGTTGATTATTTGATTTATACGGGGCTGCCGTTAGACGAAATCGCGGTACTGATCGGCTTTACGGATGCCTCCACTTGACCAGACATTTTGTGGAGAAATTCGGTCTCACACCCAATAAGTATCGGAAGACTTATGGGAAGGGCAGCGCCACCTTCAGTGCATCGGACAAGAATATCGGAATGGAGGTAACGGAATATTTATATGATCATTTTGATTCCGAACTCCTGCATGCCAGTCAATTTGCGGAGAAATATCAGGTTGCGGTTTCGGAACTAAACCGTATTCTCCTATATTATGCGGGGAAAAATTTTGCGACGCTGCTTAATTATATCCGAATCAATAAAAGCCGGAGAGATGCTGGTCACGACCACATATTCGATTTTTGGAAATCTCGATTTCGGTTGGCTACAGCAATATCAAGACCTTTAACTTGAATTTCTTTAAATTCAAAGGAATGACGCCTCAGTGAATTCAGAGACTCTGTCACCTTACAGAAGTTGGATAAAACGGTAAGCGGCACCAGATCGTGCTAGCGGTTTTCGTTGTCAGGACCCATATCTTCAATCGGTTTGTGCAAAAGAAGCAAAGGTGAAGGTGGCACGAACCAGTTCCACTCCTTCTTCATCCGTGATTGACACGGAATAAAAGGGAAATATTGGCGCCTCTCTTGATTTCATTGGCCTCGGCATAAAGCTTTTTGGGTGAAGAGCTGGTCTCATGAAGTGAATATCCGCATCCAGTGTCGTCATCCAGACGCCATGGGAAGTGGCAGCGCTTCCCGCCGTGGTATCGGCAAGGTAGAGAGACAGCCTCCATGCACCGATCCGATCGGGTTGACTTTTCGTTCATCCACACGAAGAACAGCCTTTGCATATCCTTCTTTAATTTCGATGATCTCCACCCCGGCGTCTACTGAAAAGGGATTGCGCTCATTCCGGTATTGTACCAGTTTGTGAAAGTCGATTTTGGTTTCTGAATTTGTTTTTTTCTATCATGCAGTGATTTTTCCTTTTTGATTTATTATAGCATGGGTCATAGCGCAAATGCTGCTATAATCAAGGAGCTTCTTTTCACAGGAACCAGGGCAGATTCCATTGCAAAAGAAAAATCAGAACCATGAAGAAACCGGATCCTTGTAGAAAAAGGAGCAAAAGAAGGAAGCCATGAAAATCCGTGTAGGAAAAGGAGTAAAAGAAGGGAAGCCATGAAAATTCTGATCTGTGGTGGAAGCAAAGAGTGGAAAGTCTGCGTTTGCGGAGCGGATAGCACTTTTGCTTCCTTCTCCTCACTACTATGTGGCGACCATGATTGCAACGGATGAGGGAGGATAGAGAGAGAATTAGACGCCACAAAGGCAGGCGCAGCGGTCTTTCCTTTCAAACGGTGGAAACAGGGACGGGATCTCACAAGAGCCCTCGAGCAGAGAGATCGAGAAGGAACTTTTTGGTAGAGGCGATGACCAGCCTCCTTGCCAATGAGATGTTTGGCAGTGGAAGTTACGATCCGGAGGCAGGCGAGCGGGTCCGGGAGGATCTGGAAACCCTCCTCCGAGAGGCAGAACATGTCGTGTTGGTGTTTGACAGCCTGTATTTAGATACGACGAAGTTGGATGAGGGGAGTGAGCTCATTTCGCAGAGCTCTGGCGCAGTTGCAAATCTGTGCCGCTAAAAGCTGCATGACCTGTATATCGAAGTCTGTCTGGGAGAGGCAATTGTGTGGAAGGAAGAATGGAATGGAACGCTTTGTGTAAAGAGATGGACGGGAGAAGGGAAATGGGCTCTGGTTGCAGTGAGAAAAACCAAAAATAATCGTGTCCTTTCTTTAGAAGGAGGAGCAGGAGAAAACGGGTCCCCCTATATGGAGAGCTTGTCATCGGGGGTGCCTATCAGGGAAAAACTGCTTATGTCAGGGAGAAATATGGTCTTGCAGAGGGGGAGATCCTGGTTTGTTCGGAGGAAAAAGAGCCTGATTTTCGGGCGCATTTCATTTCTCACCTGGAGATATGTTCTTTTGTCTCAAAAAGGGATCAAACCGGAGCTCCGTTTTGCGGAGGGAGCGGTTCTTTAAGTGATGATATTTCATGCGGCATCGTACCGATGGATCCCCCTGTTCCGAAGGTGGAGAGAGGAAACAGGGCTTTTCCTCAGAGAAGTGGCAGGTCGATCCCACATGGTCACAAGAGTGAGCTGCGGCCTCCTTCGGTGTTGAAAAAGGAAGTTTGATTTCTACAGGAGAGCACGAGGGAGCGGAGACGGACAGAGAATGCGACAAATCTTGTTACTCAGGCACGGTCTTACGGAGGCGGGCGAGAGACACCTGTATTGCGGAAGCACGGATCTTCCTCTCTCGGACTGCGGGATCCGGGATTTACAGCGGCGCAGAAGAAAAGGGGGATGGAACGCCGAAGGGTTATCCGTCCTAGACGGTTTTTCATCTGCTCCAGCGGAATGCAGAGGACGATGCAGACGCTTTTTTGCTATACGGGATCCGGGATGCTGCCGCCATCAGAGACTTTGAAGAAGTGGACTTCGGGATCTTTGAAATGCATTCTTATGAGGAATTAAAGGATCGACCATCCTATCAGAAGTGGCTGCGGGAGGATCCGGAGGTGTCCCTCCTCCGGAAGGCGAGAGCGGGCGGCAGATGAAGGAGAGGGTGATCCGGCGTTTCACCATCTGGAAGAAAAACAGAACAAGATCTGCCTGGTCTCACGGCGGGCCGATTGCCCTGTCTGATGCAGGAATTTTTCCGAAGGAAGAGAGAAATCGTTATGAATGGCAGCCCTCCCTTACGGGGAGGGATATTGGATCCGGGATTCGGAAGAGGGATGGAATATAAGCGGATTCCGGAAATCATAAAAACAAACTTAGAGAATCGAAACAACAGGGATGAACACCAATGAAGACTGAACAACATTGTAATGTGGCAAAAAGTGGTCGCCATTGCTTTTTTTCCATGTATTCCAAAAATTCCAATGCCCCAGTTTTCCTGGGAAGAAGAGGAGAGGCGCTATGCAATGGCTGCCTTTCCTTTGGTCGGACTGCTGATTGACCTTCTGAGGCAATCCTTTTTCTGTGGAAAAATCGGCCTTCCTGCTCTTCCCCGTCCATCCTCCTGCTTCTCTTACCGGTTCTGGTAGACGGGGGCATTCATGTGGACGGCTTCATGGACACCTCCGATGCCCTGTCCTCTTATCGAACCAAAGAGGAGAGGTTGCGCATTTTAAAAAGACCCGCATATTGGCGCCTTTGCCGTGATGTCGCTCCTGATGCTTGCGGGCCTCTTCCTTTGCAGCACCTCTCTATTGATTCGCCAGTCTCAGGGGGCTTCCGCTCTTTGTTTTTGCTTATGTGAGAAGTCTTTCTGGTATCAGCGTGGTTTCTTTTCCCCTGGCGACAAAGGGCGGAACGCTGCAAGCCTTTTCTGCGAGGGAGGATGCTTCTTGCAGAGATACGGTGAGAGGGATCCTGTTTTTACAGGCGCTCCTCTATGGAGGGGCCTGATTCTCTACCTCTCAAGGAATAGGCTTTCTTGCACTCATCGTTTCACTGCTTATTTTCCTCTACTATTACCGGAAGTCTCTTGTACTCTTTCACGGCATTACGGGAGATGTGGCAGGTTGGTTTCTGTGCATTTGTGAACTTGCCATCTGCATCGTGGTGGCGGTGGGAGGATTCCTGTGATCAAGGGCGCTGGTGATTGGGTTTGTGCTGGACTTTCTGATTGGAGATCCGACTTTTTCTGCCACATCCGGTGCGGCTGGTCGGGAAGTGGATTTCTTTTTTGGAAGGGCGATTATTAAATTTAGAGGACTCTCCGCGGTGGCAGAGGAGAAAGGGAGCTTTGCTGGTCTTTTTGGTGCTGCTCCTTTTCGGTTTGGGAACAGAAGCACTGCTGAGGCTTGCCTCAGCCGGAGCCCTGTGGTTCTCCTGATGACGAGGAGTATTCTGACTGCCTACTGCCTGGCAGCAAGAGATCTGGAGCGGGCAGCAAGTAAAGTCAGGAGGGCGTTAGAGCGCAGGGAATTTGCAGGAAGCAAGAGAAAGCGTCTCTATGATTGTCGGGAGAGATACGGATCGTTTAAACGAGGAAGAAGTCTGCAAGGCGGCGGTGGAGTCCGTGGCGGAGAGCAGCTGCGACGGCGTGATTGCCCTCTTTTACCTGGCAATCGGAGGACCCTCCTTGGCATGCTTTACAAGTGCGCCAATACTATGGATTCGATGATCGGATACCGTAATGACAGATACCGCTATTTCGGAGAGGCGGCGGCGAGACTGGACGATGTGCTGAATTTTATCCCTGCCAGACTTTCTGCGTCGCTGATGATTGCCGCATCGTTTCTTCTGCGTTTGGATGCGAGGAATGCGTTTCGGATTTACAGGAGGGACCATGACAAACATGCCAGTCCGAATTCAGCGCATACGGAAAGCGTGGTGGCGGGGGCCCTGCGTCTGCAACTGGCGGGAGACGCCTGGTATTTTTGGAAAAAAAGTGCGCAAACCTACGATCAGGGGACGCCGGTAAGGAGGCGGGAGCCGGAAGACATTAAGAAAGCCTGTCGCATCATGTATGTGGCAGCGGGCTGGGACTTGTTCTACTGGTCGGACTCAGGGTCCTGCTGTTCTAAACAGGAATATCAATCGTCTGCCGGCGCTGGATGTTCGATGGGAGGAACGGATGAGGAGAGAAGGGATTCCATTACATATTTTATTTTTACCGACGAGGGGAAGCGGTTAGCAGAACGGATTGCCGGAGAGGGAGAAGATGCTTTTCAGGAGATTTCCTACAACGATGGTAGAAAAAGAGTCGCTTGCTGGCTGGACGAAAAAAACATTTCCGGACAGGTCAGATCCTTCTCATGTGGGAGCCTGTGGAATCGCCGTACGGGCGATTGCGCCCTATGTGCAAAAGCAAACAGACGGATCCGGCGGTTCTGGTCGTCGATGAGAAGGGGAGATTTGTGATTTCCCTCCTGTCAGGACACCTGGGAGAGGCCAATTCTTTTGCAGAAATCGTGGCAGGACTGACCAGAGGGCAGGCAGTGATCACAACGGCAACCGATGTGAACGGCCTTTTCGCTGTCGATGTGTTTGCAAAAATGGTCTTGTCCTTACAGACTTTAAAGCCACAAAAGAATTTTACCGCAAACCTTCTAAAGACGAAAAAGGGGATCTCGTGATTCCGGAGCCTTTACCGGAAATGGATCACAGTTTCGGTAAAATCCCGGAAGAGCTTACGATTTCCGGGGAAGAGTCGGAAGCGGGTACGAATCGCACAGAAGTGCAAGAAGCGCATTTAAACCCCGGGAAAGAGTCCCGTTTGCCACAGCTTCTTCTTTCACCGCAAGCGGCCGGCCATGGGACGGATTCCCCTTTGGAGTCGGAGGGAACTGCGCCCCTGCTTCCCACGGCGAGGCTTCAGCTGATCCCTCCTGCCTGATTCTGGGGAGTCGGTTTGAAGAAGGGGAAAACAGAGCAGGAGCTCCTTTCCTTTATTCGAAAAGTTTTGCAGGGCAAACGGGCTTTTAGAAAAAGCGATTGGCCGGTTTGCCAGCATTGATTTAAAAAAGATGAGCCGGCACTCTGGATGGCAGCAGAAACATACGGTGTACCGCTTCGTTTTTACCGCAGAGGAACTGATGCAGGTGAAGGAGATTTTCAAAAATCCGCCTTCGTACAGGCAGTGACAGGGGCGGATAATGTCTGTGAAAGAGCGGTCATCGCCGCGGGGGCAGAGGAGATTCTGGTTCCTAAGACGGCAGAGAACGGGTTGACCCTTGCCATTGGCGTAAGAAAGATGATGATTCGCTTTTGAGAGTAGAAGAGGAGAAGGATGGATTCGATCTTTATTTTTTCCGGGACGACAGAGGGAAGAGAGCTTACCACTCAGTTGGCAGAGCGGGGATACGACTGCACCGTCAGCGTTGCAACGGAATACGGATGCGAAGTGATGGGGATGCAGGAAGGTGTTTCCGTACGGACCGGTCGACTGAATCAGGAACAGATGTGTATGAATTTTCGGCAAAAACTATCTCTGTGTGATCGATGCCACACATCCCTTTGCGGGGTGGTTTCAGCTGAAATCAAAAAGAGCCTGCGAGCAGGAGGGTCTTCCGTATCTGCGGTTTTGCAGACCAACGGAGTGGGAGAGCGAGGAAAAGACAAAGGGAAACCCGCTCTTTCTTTTTGATACCGCATGGGAGGCCGCCACCTGGCTCAAAGAGAGAGAGGGGAAGATTCTGCTTACCACGGGGAGCAAAGATCTAAGCCTGATTGCAGGGGTGATTGCAGATCCTTCCAGGCTGTATGTCAGGGTGCTGCCCGTTGTGGAAAGTTTGCAGGCATGCGAAAAGGCCGGGATTCCAAAGCCGCAGATCATTGCCTGTCAGGGGCCATTTTCGGTAGAAATGAATGCGGCACTGTTGCATTTTTCGGGTGCGCGCTATCTCCTGACCAAGGAAACGGGAAGGGCGGGTGGCTTTCCGGAAAAAAATGGAAGCAGCTTATGCGTGTCAGGTGCAGCCGGTGGTGATTCGAAATCCGGAAAATAGAAACCCTGGTGGCGAGGCGGAGGGTACGGAGAAAAATCAGTTTTCTTTTTCCCTGTTTGCAGCACTGATCGCAGAAGTGGATGCGCTGGCAAGGCAGAGAAAGGAAGAAGCTAAGGTCTCCACAACCACGGAAGGAACCCTTCAGCGAACCTTGATCCTTGCGGGAGTCGGGACAGGGAATTCTGCCCAACAGACGCAGGAACTAGTGGAGGCACTGGCGGATGCGGATGTGATTTTTGGAGCCTCTCGTATCCTTCGGTCCTTGCGCGCGCCGGAGGAAAAACAGGCGCTTTATCAGGCTGACCGGATTCGAGAGGAACTGATCCGACATCCGGAGTGGAAAAAGGTGCTGGTTGCTTATTCCGGAGATACAGGGGTTTTACAGCGGTGCGCAGAGTTTATTAAAACTTCTGCATACCGATGCGGAACTGTTCAAAAAGCGGGTTCGAGGTGAAGGTTCTGTGCGGCATCTCGTCGGTCCAGTATCTGGCATCCAAAATCGGGAAACCGTGGCAGGAGGCGAAATTCTGAGCATGCACGGACGAAGAGGGAACCTGATCGGCAATCTCTTGCGTTATCCGAAATGCTTTCTGTTATTGGAAGGATGCAAACAGCTAAGAGCATGCGCCCTTATGTTGCAAGAGGCGATGGAGAAGGGAGTGGTACGAGGCTTACACATCTATTTCGGATACCAACTGGGGAGCGCAGAAGAAGAAACCGGTGTCGTCACAGTGGAGGAGCTGTTCGGACGGACGGCGGAGGGACTCTACCTCCTCTATCTGGAAACGGAGGAGGATGACAGGCAGATTTTGACGCCGGGGATTCCGGATGCAGACTTTATTCGACAGACGGCAGAGGGAAATGCGGTTGCAACAGAGGGAAATGCGGGTACAACAGAAGGAATTTCCGGCTCCGGAACCATCGAAAAACGGCGGTTCTCATTCTGGATCCATTGAAAACCGCAGTTCCTGTTTGGCACCCCTGGAAAAAAAGGCGGTCGCAGAACGGTGCCGATGACAAAGGAAGAAATACGGATGCTTGCTCTTTGTAAGCTGCATCTGACGGAACGGTCCGTTTTCTACGATATCGGCGGAGGCAGCGGTTCTGTATCCATCGAAGCAGCCAGGCTTTGCACAGATGGCAGGGTCTATTCGGTAGAGCAAAGAGCGGACGCCCTGGATCTCCTGCGTCGTAACAAGGAACGTTTCTGCTGCGAAAATCTGGAAATTGTGGCAGGTACTGCGCCGGAGTCCCTGACCTTGCTTCCTGCACCGACCCATGTGTTCATCGGAGGAAGCGACGGGAAGCTCATGGAGATTTTGCAGACCGTGATAGAAGAACAAAGACGTCCGCATCGTCATCACCTGCGTGACACTGGAGACCCTGGCAGAGGTGCAAAAAGCGCTGACACAGATCGGAAAAGATTGGCGGAAAAAAGACCGGATAGAGATCATCCAGGTGGCGGTGACGAAGGCAAGAGCAGTCGGAAGGTATCATCTCTTCCGTGCGCAGGACCCGGTTTTTTATGATTACGGTAGGGTAAATTTTGAGAATTTGATCGCCGGAATCTTTCAAAAAAATGGGAAGGAAGCTTTATTATTTTCATAAAGACACCGGTCTGGAAGTGGACTTTGTGATTCGCTATCAGGAAAGGCTACTTTGGTAGAAGTAAAAGGCTTCCACCGGGAACACCAAAAAGCACGAAGACGATTCTAAAAACAAAGACAAGTATCATGTAGATCAGGCGATTAAAATCGGAGATTATCATTTGGGAAGAGAAGGGGAGATCGTGACGGTGCCACACTATATGGAATTTTTACTACGAGAACTGTGAGGAAAGAAATGCTATAAAAATCAGGCGCAGATGAAGCGATTCGGGCATGCAACTGTTGTAGAAATCTAGCCATCAATCCTCTACACCTCTCCACGAATCTGCGGACCAAGGCGGGATTGGATTCATAGTAGAGATGAGGAAAGCCCGCAAGCAGGTTTTTGTAGGAAACCATGCAGTCCCAACTGCGCCCGCCAACCGGCTTTTCGGCGGTATAGCTTTCTCCGTTGGCATCGGTGTCATAATAATGGAATTCATGTCCCCTAATCTTTTCGCCGGACGAAAGATAGGGAAGGTCCTGCCCGGCTTTTGCAGTGAGCTCCAGATAACCGAATCGTACCAACCGACTGTTCTTATGGGCGGAACCCGGAAGAAGGTTTACAAGGGGAAAAGACTGTCCACCCATGTCTTGTACACTTTTTGCAGGTAAAGAAGCCACCGCATTCGGCAAGCGTCGGCATACCGGATTCAATGGCGGCATGAATCTCGTGCAGGAGAGAGGTGTTGCTCGATAGTTCCTGCAGGTGCAACTCCGGATAGCCACCGGGCAGAATCAGACCGAAGCCTTCGGAAGATGGGCATCTTTCATCGGTGAAAAAGAAAAACGGGCTTTGCGCCATATTCCATTAGCAGTCTTAAATTCTCTTCGTAAAAAGAAAAGGAGGCGTCTCTTGCGATGGCGATCGGTACCTTTTTAGCAAGGAAAAAGGGCGATCGGATTCTTCCCTTTGATCCGGAGAAAGTAGGGTGGGTTCTTCCCTAAGAACTGTGACTTTAGAGGAAGAAGGGGATGGTTTTGCACCAGAAGAGGAGCTCCTGGAAGGAGGGGGAGCGGAGGTGCCGATTGTCAAGAGAAAGCAAAGCCTCCAGATCCAGTGTTTCTTCCAGTTGATTTGCAAGTGCATCGATCTGGTTTTGAAAAAGAGGATTTCTTCCGCTGAATCAGGCCCAGGTGCCTGCTGCCCCAGGAAGCATCCTTGAGCTCGGGGAGATATCCCAATGCCTTTACCCCGGGGATTTCTTCCATGCATTTCGTGAGAATCCGATAGGCAGACGAGGAGACCCGGTTAAAAATGACGCCACGAATCCAACTTTCTTCTGTGTAGGAGAGAAGTCCCTTGATAAGAGGAACAACTGTCCTACTCATCCTCTGGCATTGTATGACAAGAATGACAGGGAGTTTTTCGTGATGCGCGCAAGATCATAGGACGAGGCGGTGAGCGTACGCCCCCCAGTCCGTCATAATAACCCATCACGCCTTCCATCACGCTCAGGTCATACCCTTCCGCTCCCTTGGTGAAAAGGGCAAGCGTTTGCTCCGCGTCGGTAAAAAAGTCCAGGTTACCGGAAGGGATACCAAGCACCTGTTTGTGGAACAGGGGATCAATAAAATCCGGACCGCATTTAAAGCATGTAACCTGCGACCGCTCCTGGATAACAGGCGGAGCAGGCCACAGGTGAGATAGGTTTTGCCGCTCCCGCTCTGGGGGCGGCAATCAGGATTCGGGGAAAGGATTTTTTTGCATGGTACGGCGCAGACTCGTGTTCTGCTTTGCGGTCTTTATTCCAGTGTCAGAAGCAGAGCCATCTTGAAGCGCTTCAGCCTTGACGCTGTGGAGCCCTCCCTTAGCAAAATGGAAATTCTCCCCAGCTTTGATCGTAGAAGTTTTTCCCTCATAGCCGATTTCCGCCTCCCCGTCCAGAGCGAAGACAAGAGCCTCGCCCGGAGCGGCATGCTCCGATAAACCGGTTCCTTCATCAAATGCCATCAAAACAAACTTCATTTTATCGTTATGGACCAGGTCCATATTTACGATTTTTCCCTCCTGATAGGGGAAACCAGGGCTGCCAGTTGAAATACTTCTCCTGCTTTGATTGCTGCGTTCATCTTGTCCTCCTTTAAAATCATCTGTTCTGTAAAGACGGCGCCGGCTATAGTTCGCATACCGACTGCGCGGTCCGCCTGTGTCAGCATCCCGTCTCCGCATGACAACTGCACGGAAAAACCATCGTCCCCATAAACCTCCAGATCCCCCTCACAGAGAAACAGGAGTTTGCAATAGGGAAAGACTTCGCGCTGATATCGGTTTCGGGAGCCATGGAAAAATAAATGACGGGATTTTTCCCCTCATCAATCTGCTTGGAAATGGTGCATCCGGCTACCGGCGGATTGTCCTGGCAATGGAAAAGACACTACCGATTTTTCACGCATCTTGCTCCTCCTCGCATGGAAAGAGTATTTCCTGTATTTCGATTTGCTCCAGAAATGCCCTTGTCAGCACCGGTCAACGCATTTGGTTAAAAATCTGATATGGAACACCCCCAAAATTCAGTGCGGCAGATATAAGGACATTGGTATCTATTAAAACCCTCATTGATCAGCATCCTCATCCCGCAGTTCTTTGACTAAAGCCACCACATCTTCATCTGTATTCAGACCGGCTTTTTGAGCCTGTCCGACCATTTCCTTTTCTGCAGCATCTGCATAGCATAAATTGCAGAGTTCACGATACGAACCTCATTATCTTCCACAATAAAGGTTACTCGATCGCCGCTACTTACTTTTAAAATGTGACGAATATCTTTGGGAAGGGTGATTTGTCCTTTGGCCATAACCTTTGCATTGTCTATAAAGGCTTGTAGAGAACATAAGAACCTCCTCTCTAAAAATGTTGTTTGCAATTACTGTAGGAATTTCTACTTTGATTATATACAGTGCTAAGAAATTGTAAAGTTGAGGGAATAGCAAGATAAAACCAGACAAATGTCAAACCATTGAGATGCTCTCATGTTGGACTCTAAGTGGATTGTCAACAGGCACAAAGAATAGATATAATGAAAATATATAAAAATCCTAAAAAGTTCTATCAATACAAAACTTTGTGAAATATAAACAAAAATTACAAGGATAAGCTGTGGGATTTTCAGAAGAAACCAAGAAAGAGGGATGCTCTTGAAAAATACAAAGAAAAGAAAAATCATTCAGTTGATCGGTGAAAACAGAATGGTAAAAAGCAGGGCAGCTGGCGGAGATCTTTCAGGTATCGTCGGAGACCATCAGACGGGATCTTGAGGAATTGGAGGCACAGAAACTGATTCGCAGATTCATGGAGGGGCGATCTTAAATACAACCTACACCCGGAGCCTGACTATTCAGTGCCGTGAAATTGAAAATTATGAGATCCTGATTGGAAGAAAGGCTGCTGATTTGGTAAAAAGACGGGATTCTATTGTAATTGATATTGGAACAACGACCTGAATTTGCCAAATTTTTGAAGGGAAAAAGATAAACTGTCTTTACCAACTCACTGAAAAATCGCATATGAACTGATGGATGAAAGCACCATGTCTGTCATCATTCTTGGAGGCAGATGGCATGGAGAGGACAACGTCCGGTTACTGGAGTGAAGAAATGATTGATCACATCTATGCGGATAAACTTTTTCCTGGGTGTCGGCGCAATGCAGCCGGGTCAGGGAATGCATGGATTACTCACATGGAAGAAACGAATTTAAGGCGACATTATTTGAAGCATTGTAGAGAAGTCATTGCACCTCGGACTACAGTAAATTTGGAATTTCAGTTTTGAATCTGGTCTGTGAAACAGACAAAATTGACTGTCTTGTAACGGACGAGCAGATAGATAAAAAGATCTTGAAAGAGCTTCGGGAAAGGGAGTCAGAGTGCTAGTGGCTTAAGGAAAATAACGAAAAGAATCGAGTAACATGTGGGAAAATGTGTAAAAGTACTGCCTTTATACATGTAAATATTTTGCAATATGCACAAATTTACGAAAAATCGAGTTCGCATAAAGCAAAGTGTTGGATACAGTTCGAAACATAGATGATAGAAATGAGGATAGGGTAACTAAGTGCAAACGTTTTTAAACAGAAAGGGGCAGGAAAGGAAATGAGTTTTGATCAAATGATTTATGGGTAATGGCAGTCGGAGTCTTGATTGGAGCCGGAGATAAGATTACCGGAAATCATCTGGGGCTTGGCGAGAAATTCGATGAAGGCTTTCAAGCTATGGGCTCCCTGGCACTGGGAATGGTTGGAATCGTCTGTCTGGCGCCAGTGATTTCAAAATTGTTGGGACCGCTGATTATCCCTGCCTGTAAGGCACTGGTGCAGATCCGGCCCTTTTCGGGTCCATCTTGGCGAATGATATGGGAGGCTATTCGCTGGCAATGGAATCGGCACAGGATGAAAGGGCAGGATTATTTGCGGGAAATATTGTTGCATCCATGCTCGGATGTACTCTGGTTTTTTCTATTCCTGTCGGTTTGGGACTCATTGAAAAAGAGGACAGACCGTATTTTTCCAAGGGGCTTTGAATTGGTTTAATTACAATTCCAATCGGCTGCCTGGTCGAGGGGCGTGATAGCTGGGTTCTGATCGGAATGATTCTGCAAAATACGTTCCCGATTCTCATCATCGCAGCATTGCTGTCACTGAGGGCTAAAATGTATCCCTGAAAAATGATACGAGGCTGTACCATCTTTGGACAGTTTATCACGATCATCATTTATATTGGATTGGCGTGTGCAGCATTTGAACATATCACAGGAGTCGTGATTATCAGGGGGATGGCTCCGATCATGGAGGGGATGGATGCAATTGCGGAATTGCACTGTGTTGTTTGAACCTCCCGGTGCTGACGATCTCAACAAAATTACTGGATCGCCCGTTGAATGCAGTCGGGAAAAATCGGCATGGATTCCACCAGTGCGGCAGGAATTGTATTTACACTGGCAAATTCGGTACCTGTATACACCATGATGAAGGATATGAATAAACGGGGATTATCATCAACAATGGCGTGGCTGGTGCCGGCAACGGCAGCACTGGGGGATCACCTGGGATTTACCGCCGGTGTGCAGCCTTCCATGATCACACCGGTCGTGATTGGAAAAATTGCAGCGGGAATCTTCGCAATTGCGTTGTCATATCTTTTGACCAGAAATATGGAGCAGGAACAAGCATCGGCTAAGTAGAAAATCAAAACAGGAGGAAATTAAGATGGCAGATATTATATGGGAATTGACCAGGAACAACAGGAACGACCGTTTTGGTTCTGGATGAGGAATGGAACCAGTTGTCCAGAGGATATAGAACATACTCAAATATATCCGAGGCTGGCGGGTCGAGACATGATCCCTCTGGAAATTTGGGAAAGAATCAAGGAAGCAGTAAAGGATGCTGCGGCTCAGGCAGATATAAAAAGCATGAACGAGATCGCCTGTATCGGATTGGATAATCAGGGAGAGACGGTTGTCCTGACAAGGAGACAGGAGAACCTGTATACAATGCAATCGTCTGGCAGGACAGAAGAACTGCAAAAGAAGCGGATACCATTGCTGGAAAAATACGGAAAGATGATCCGCGAAAAACCGGGCTTGTCGTAGATGCGTATTTTAGTGCGACGAAAATAAAATGGGTCATCGACCATGTTGCGGGTGTCAAAGAGAAGATTGCAGAAAATCGTATCCTTGCTGGAACGCTGGACACATGGATGATATGGAAGATGACGCATGGAAGAGCATTCGTGACAGATCCGTCCACAGCATCCCGTACCATGTTATTTAATATTCATACAGGTCAATGGATGATGAAATCCTCGCAGGCGCTGGAGATTCCGGAAATCCATTCTTCCGGAAATAAAAACAGTGCAGAAATTTAGGAACAACAGAACCGGAAGATTTTTGCGGTGCGGCAATACCATATCCGGTTCTGTCGTAGATCAGCAGGCAGCCTTATTCGGACAAACTTGTTTTGATTCCGGGACAGTAAAGACAACCTATGGCACAGGATGCTTTATGTTGATGAACACCGGCGAAAAGCCTATTTTTTCCGAAAACGGGCTGTTGACAACGGTCGGATGGGGGCTTGATGGCGACAAGATGACCTTTGCACTGGACGGAGGTGTTTATATTGCGGGTGCCGCGATTCAATGGCTGCGGGACAAGCTGAAGATTATTACGAAGGCGGCGGAAACGGAGGAGATGGCAAAGAGCGTTCCCGATACGGGCGGGGTTTACTTTGTTCCGGCATTCTCGGGTCTGGCAGCGCCGCACTGGGATCAGTATGCACGGGGAACGATGGTGATTGACAGGGCGGGACAACTCAGAGAACAGATTGTCAGGGCGACTTGGAAAGCATTGCCTATCAGGGTGAAGCGTTGATAATCTGGATGTCATGATAGGAGATTCCGGCATTGACATCAAGGTGATGAGAGTAGACGGCGGCATGCGTCATGAATTTTGATGCAGTTCCAAGCGGATATTCTCGGATTCCGGTAGATGTTCCGGGTCATCACTGAAACAACTGCCCGGGGGCGGCATCATCTGGCGGCGTATGGAATCAGAGTTTCTGTCAATTGGATGATATTAAAGGAAAGTGGAAGCTGAAAAAGAGGTATGAGCCGAAGATGGACTCATGAGACCAGAGAAAAACTTTTGAGAAAATGGCATAAGGCGGTAGAACGTGCGAAAAATTGGGAAGAGGAATAAAAGGAGGCATAAACGATGAAAAACCGATGTGGTAATCATTGAGTGCTGGGGCGGTTGGCTGCGCGGTTGCCAGAGAATTATCAAAATATCAGATAGATGTGCTGGTGGTGGATCAGAGAGATGATATTGGAGGAAATGCATCAAAATCCAATAGTGCCATTATTCACACGGGCTATGATGCCACCCGGGGACTTTGGAATCCCAGCTTGTCGTTGCTGCAAAATCCGATGTGGGACGAGCTGACTAGGAATCTGGAGATTCCGTTTCGAGAATCGGAGCGATTCTGCCGGCATTTACAGAGGAACAATTTGAAAAGTTGCTGGCAATCAAGGAAAAAGGCATTTCAGAATCACGTATGATGTGGAATACCTTTCAAAGAGGAACTTCGAAAGAGAGCCGGAGTTGAACAGACGTAAAAGGTGGGCTTTTTATCCCGAGGGAAAGCATTATCGATCCGTTTATCCATGTGCAGGCGTTGGCGGAAATGCGAATGAAAACGGAGTGGAATTTCTTCTGAATACGGAAGTGACCGACATCATAGTGGAAGCGGGAGAAATCAGGCAGTGGAAACAAGTGCCGGAACCATTGAAACGGATTATGAGAAATGCCGCTGCTCTTCAATGTGATGAAATTGCGGCAATGGTTGGAAAGGCGGAGTACAAGGTCGTTGCAAGAAGAGGTCAATTCTATATTTTAGATAAAATACCAGCTGTAAGGTGAACCATATCGTGCCGCCCATTCCGACCAAGGTAACAAAGGGAAAATTAATGACACTGACAATTCACGGTAATATGTTAGTAGGACCCACGGCAGAGGATTTGGATAGTAAGGTAGATGTATCGGTTACGACAGAAACGGGCTGGACAGCATTTATGCGGACGTCAGTAAAATGATACCGAGGGTGAATGTCAGAGATACCATTACACAGTACAGCGGCCTGGTGTCCGAACCGAAACCGGAAGGATTACATGTGGATGTCTATGATGATCTGAAAGGATATGTCAATCTGTCGGGCGTCAGATCCACGGGACTTACCTTATCTGTAGCCATGGGAAAATACGTTGTCGAGAAATTAAAGGAAATCGGGTGTCGTCCGGCGTTGAAGGAGAACTTAAGGCAACCAGAAAGGGAATACCGATTTTCCACAAGATGTCCAGAGAAGAGCAGGAAGAGATGATCCAAAAATCCATTGTACGGGACGGTTATCTGTCGCTGCGAGACCATTACAGAGGGAGAAATTATGGATGCCATAAGACGTCCGCTGGGAGCAAAGACGGTTGACGCGGTGAAAGAGGCGCGTGCGTGTGGGAATGGGTCGCTGTCAGGCCGGCTTTTGCGGGCCCAGGGTTCTGGAAAATTCTGGCAAGAGAGCTTAAGGCTTCTCCGGAGCAAAATCAACAAAAACTTGAAAGGCTCTTACATGGTTGTCGGAAAAATAAATAAGAAAAGGATGGGAAGAGCAATGTATCGTTTGAATGCGATGTCGCCATCGTTGGCGGCGGTCCGGCAGGTTTATCGGCGGCTGTAGCGGCAAAAAGAAGGAGCAGAAAAAGTCCTGATTATAGAAAGAGATGAGAGCATCGAGAGTGTTTGCAGCAGTGCATCCATCCTGGATTCGGACTGACTTATTTTAAGGAGGAATTGACCGGACCGGAGTACGCAGGAGGTTTGCAGAGGAAGCAAAAGGAGTTGGGGGTGGATTTTCTCCTGAACTCAATGGTTCTGGAAGTGAACGCAACAGAGAACTGTGATGATGTGTCAATAGTGATTTTGGACTGACACAGATACAGGCAGAAAGCATGATTTTTGGCGATGGGATGCAGGGAGAACCAGAGCGAACATTATGATTCCCGAGCACGACCTGCGGGGGTATATACGGCAGGATCTGCACAAAGACTGGTGAACCGTCAGAATGAAATGGTCGGGAAAGGTTGTAATCTCGGATCCGGCGATATCGGAAACGATCATGGCCAGGAGAATGACATTAGAAGCGCAGAGGTTCTGGCTGTGATAGAGCTGATGGATTATCTGGCAGGGGCTGACCAGAAATAAGGTTCAGTGTCTCGATGATTTTGGAATACCGCTTTACTTATCTCACACCATTACAAAAATTGAAGGTTATCAGAGAGTACAAGGGTGTATTTCGCAAAAGTGGATGAAACAAAAAGCCGATCAAGGAAACGGAACAATTTATGGGGTGTGATACCGTACTGCTTTCCGTAGGTCTGATTCCGAAAATGAATTGACCAGGCAAGCAGAAATAGAGATAAATTCAGTGACAAACGGCCCGAAGGTCAATCAGTATATGCAGACCTCCGAACAAAAATATTTTTCGCCTGCGGTAATGTCGTACACGTCAATGATCTGTAGATAATGTCAGCGTGGAAAGTAATAGAGCCGGAAAATTTGCAGCACAGTATGCGAAAAAGACCTTGCCCAAGGGGAAAAGACGGTAGAGAATATTGCTCGGGGAAAATGTCCGCTATATTTGCCCTCAGTTGCTGAGAATCACAGAAGGGAATGAAAAATAAGCTTATATTTCCGTGTTCTGCATCCGGATGAACAGGTAACGATTCGTGCAAAGTGTGGGGGAAAAATACTTATGTCCCGGAAAGCTGCTCGAATCAATCCTGGAGAAATGGAGTATATTGAGTTCAATACAGCGGATATCTGCTGTGATAATGTAACCGTAGAGGCTGTCAGGGAGGCGTAAAAAGCATGAAAAAGGAAATGATTTGTACCGTTTGTCCGATGGGATGCTGTATATACAGTGGAGGGGGAGGAGAAAACATTCTTTCTGTCACAGGAAATGCATGCAAAGAGGGGAGCAGTATGCATCTTCCGAATTTTGTCATCCGGTCAGAATACTGACGACAACGATACGAACAGATCGCGCAGAAGCCTTTGGTTCCTGTCCGCTCAGACAAGCCGATCCCTAAGGAAAAAATATTTGACTGTATGGAGATGATTCGTCAACAGAGGGTCAAGACACCGATCCACACCTATGATATTCTGGTGGAGAATATCTGTGGGACAGGAAGTAATATTGTGGCCACGGGAACAATCGAATAGCGCAAGGTGTTTTGGATTTTCGAGGGTCTGGCAGTTTTTGTTGGATGTTCTGGATAGGGAGGGTGGCAGATGCCTCGTTGTCGGCGTATTGATGAAACCGGCTTCCGGATTATGCAATATGCATTGTGATTATTGCTTTATTGCGATGAATCGGCAAAGAGGAAGACGGCTTCTATGGTTATATGATCGAACATACGCTAAAAGAATGTAATCAAAAGAACGCTTTTGCAATCAGAAGGAGGATATACACTCGCTTTTCAGGGGGAGAGCCTACGCTTTGCGGATTAGATTTCTTTCGTCAGGCCATCCGGTACATCCATCAATACAATAAAAACCATTGCCATATTCAAATCGCATTGCAGACAAACGGGGTATGGGATTACCGAGGAATGGGCGCGTGCCGAAAACCATTTTCCTAGGGGTTTCTGTAGACGGATTGCAAGAAATTCATATACCCTATCGTCATGCGGTCGATGGAGGTGACAGCTATCAGCACTGCATGAATACCATACGCCTTTTTGAGAAGTATGGGGTGGAATATAATATTCTGACTGTGGTGCACCGGGAGATTGCGGAAAACATTCTGAATATATACAGGGAGTATAAAAACAACGGATGGAACTATCTACAGTTTATCACCTGTCTGGATCCGCTTGAATGCCACGTGGACAAGAGAAATATTCTTTATTGCCCGAAAATGTATGGCAGGTTTTTGGTGACCTTTACGTTATGGTTTGAAGATTTGAAAAGGAGTCAGCCCTATATCTCGTCAATTTGAAAATTATATAGGGATCTTATTGGGATATGAGCCGAGTCGTGTGAACAACGAGGTTTTTGTGAGATTCAGAATGTCGTAGAAGCGGATGGTAGCGTGTATCCGTGCGACTTCATGTGCTGGATGAGTACAAACTCGGCAATCTGAATGAGGATCTGCTCCCACCATACATGAAAACTGCAGGAAGATAGGCTATCTGGAACGATCGCGCCATCACATAGAGAAGTGCTGAACCCTGCCCATATTTTCATTTATGCCGAGGAGGATGAGATCGCAATCGAATCACGGAAAGCCATGCGGAAGGCGAGAATTACTTCGTCCGGGGTATAAGTTGTTCTTTCAAACCTGTGGCGATCAGTTGCGGGAAGCGCGAGATTTACCAGGATCGAAATGAGAAGAAAGAGTTAAGGGAAGGGGACTGATCGACGTTTTTCTGCTCCATCCCCATGCGGATCGCATAGAGCAGTAGAGAGACGGCTATGATGATTCCAACATTGGACAGCTGCAGGAGGGAACCGAAAAGGAAGGTTTCTCCGCACTTCTGTCAGGATATCTCGGCGTATAGGGGGTAGATGGATCCGCTCAGCCAGCACCATCTTTCCGTCTGCTGATTTTAGGGGAACGTGTTGCATAGAAAGATAGGATGCTTAGCGGTCTTATAAAAGCGAAAGGACAAAAAAATGAAAAAAGCAATCAAATAATTAAAAGACGGAAGATGATTTCGCTTTTATAATGAAAGTTGCAGGAAGCTTTGTGGAATGGGGGATTTGGCACGGTTAGAGACATATGGATGAAGGGGGAAGAGATGAAAACCATTTTTATTCTATGCGATACGCTGAATCGGCGAATGCTATCCGCTTATGGAGCAGAAGGTGGAACAGCCAGTACACCGAACATCGACCGTCTGGCTCGTCGATCGGTTGTATTTGACAGTCATTGGTGCGGCTCCGCCCCATGTATGCCTGCCCGTCGTGATATCATGACGGGACGGCTGAATTTCATGGAAAAACCATGGGGGGCGATGGAACCGTTTGATCAGAGTCTGCAAAGTATTCTTTCGCAGGAGAAAAAGACTCATACGCAAATGTTTGCTGACCACGCGCACTACCTGATCAGTGGCGGAGAAAACTATGTGAAAGGATTTACCGCATGGGAAGTGAATCGTGGTCAGGAGTGCGATCCGGTTTGGACAAGGCCTGGTAGAGACGGGATTCGACCGGACATACCGCCGGAAGGGTATAAGGGACGTGGACTGAGGCAGAGCATGAAAAATCGTTCCCACTTCCACACAGAGTACGATTATCCAAGTGTAAAGACCATGTGGCATGCTGCGGAATGGTTGGAGAAGAATCACGATGCGGATAACTATTTCCTGTGGGTGGAGGCGTTTGATCCGCACGAGCCTTATGACTGCCCGAAATATTATCTGGACTTATACGAGAAGGAAGGCGATTATGACGGGCCGGATTTCACACATCCGTCCTATGCCCCCAATGAATTCAATGCGGCGGAGACGAACCATCTTCGAATCGTTGCAAGGCGCTGATGACCATGACTGATCGACACCTTGGGGAGATATTGGATGTAATGGATCAGTATCATCTGTGGGATGACACGATGCTGATCTTCACCACAGATCACGGATACCACCTGGGGGAACATGGTTATATGGCTAAGAATTATATGGCACCCTATAATGAGGTTTTCCATATTCCCTTGATGATTGCAGCACCGGTGTGCAGCCAGGGAGATGCGGAGCTATCACACAGAACATTGATGTACTCCGACCGTGATGGAGTACTTTTGGAGTTTCACAGGATGTGCTGCAATATCCGATTCATGGAAAGAGCCTGATACCATTGCTGCGAAGAGAGACGGACAGGGTACGCGATGGAGCGATTTTCGGATACTTTGGCAAGCAAATGGCGTGGACAGATGGCAGGTATACCTATTTTCGTGCGGCAAAAGAGGAAACGAACCAACCTCTATATATCTATACGGCAATGCCAACCGTACTGCGGCAGGTTTATGGTGGAAATGATGCTGTAAATACCGAAGATTATAAACGAATTGAAATGGGACGTTTCCTGCCATGGACAGATTATCCGGTATACCGCTTTCCGGCGGATATCATTCATTGGGGAAATGATTCACAGCAGTTTGTCGGACGTTCACCGTATAATGAAGATACTTTTGCTGTTTGACATCGAAGAGGACTACGAGCAGGAGAAGCCACTTCAGGATAAAGAATTGGAGGAACGTTGCCTGGAGCAGATGAAGCGCTGTATGAAGTTACATGATGCCCTGCCCGAACAGTACGAGCGTCTTGGTATCTGAAAATGGATAAAATGCACATTCTGACGGGAAAGAAGGATGTGCATTTTTCTAGTGCGCCCAGCGGCGCACGTTTCTAACCGGTGCAAGTCCGGAGTCCGCCCGGTAGTGGGAAGGACATAGCCGAAGGCAAGGGTGTCCATCGTGAGGTGGAATCTAAAGGAAGCTGATTCGGGGAACCTACTAACCCGAGGGCAAACCTCTGACCTGACGAACAGAAATCATTTACAGGCTGCAAACGAGGGTAAGGCTGCTAGACAAGACGAAGCCCGATAACTACATGGAATCGTTTGTAGTAAAAATGGCAGGTAGATGGAGGAAAGAAACGTGTGGTACCTGGGGAGGTCTCGTGGAATGCTCCGAAAGGAGTAACTGTCATCGAGAGGTGGCAATGAACATGCAGAAGTCAGCAGAGGTCATAGTACCCGAGAGGAAAGGACCGAATCAGTAGGAGTCCATAGTACGACTGAGAAAGGAGGTGAGCACATGGATGCAGAAAAACATCGGACACGATAGCTGCTCACAAAGAGATAGTGCGGAACACAAAGGGTATGTGAGAGCGCACCGCTCATTCAACCGGATATGGAAGGAAAGGGATAGTGCACAGCCTGATCTCTTGGGGAAGATACTGGAAAAGGACAACCTGAACAGAGCTTTTAAGAGAGTGAAGCAAAGCAAAGGAGCTGGAGTCGATGGAATGAACGTTGACGAGACGCTATGGCTTGAAGGAGAACAACCACGAGTTGGTAGACAGGATACGGCGAGGGAAGTATACGCCGAAGCCGGTCAGACGAGTAGAGATCCCAAAGCCAGACGGGGGAATACGGAAGCTTGGTATTCCCACCGTCACCGACCGAACCATCCAGCAAGCCATGGCACAACAGATGATGCCGATTTATGAGCCGCTGTTTGCAGATGGAAGCTACGGCTATCGTCCCGGACGGAGCGCAAAAGATGCCATACGGAAGGTAAAGGAGTATGCGGAGCAAGGATATACCCAAGCGGTAAGTCTAGACTTGTCCAAATACTTTGACACACTGAACCATATCATTCTGGTGAACCTGACTACGCAGAGAGATCAAGGATGAGCGTGTCATCCAGATGGTAAAAGCGATATCTGAAAAGCGGGGTCATGGAAAATGGAGTGGTCATCGATACAGAGGAAGGTTCGCCACAGGGAGGGAATCTGTCTCCGCTGTTAGCAAACATCTACCTCAATGAATTTGATCAGGAGTATCTGAGACGTGGAGTTCCGTGCATACGCTATGCGGACGACATTGTCCTATTGGCAAAAGAGCGAACGAGCGGCAAAGAGGCTACTGGAGACGAGCACGAAGTATCTGGAAGAAACCTTTGGAAGTTGAAGGTGAATCAGGAGAAAAAGCCGTGTGGTCAGTGCATTTGCAATCCGAAATTTTTAAGTATCTCGGCTTTGCACTGGGAAGGAACGGAAGCGAATATTTATCCGAGTTCATGCAAAGTCGATGGAAAAGTTCAAAAGCCCGATTGAGAGAGCTTTCTCCCGAAAAACGCTGTCAAAGCATCAGACCGGCACTTGAAAAGATAAAGGTCTATGTAAGAGGGTGGATGAACTACTACGGAACCGCAAGCATGAAGAATCAAGTCGATGCTCTGAATGGATGGCTGCGTCACCGCATTCGTATGTGCATTTGGAAACAATGGAAGAAGTTCAAGACAAAGAAGCGTAAGCTGATTGGACTGGGCGTTCCGGAATATTTTTGTACATCAAGCGGCAGGATGCCGTCGCGGATACTGGTGGACGACCAATACAGGAGCGGTCAAAAGAGCTCTAACAACAGAAAGACTGGTACGGTGGGGCTTTTATGATCTCACTCTTGCGTACCAGTCAGTGCACGTAAACTATTGAAACCGCCGTGTACCGAACGGTACGCACGGTGGTGTGAGAGGACGGGGGTTAATCACCCCCTCCTACTCGATTCTTTTGATAAAAAAAGGGGACAATGTCCGAACCGGGGTTCAGTAAGCGGTAATAGGCAAGGTGAGAAAGGCAGAAATGAGGGAGTGAAGTACTACTGTTCTGCAGAAAAACGTCGCAAAATGTCGCAGAGTATGATTGCAACAAGCCCTGATATGCGTATTTATTTCCGTGGTGATCGCCATGTGTGCGATCGCCTACTTTACCTTTCAGCTGATTGTGGAGGAAAAGGGAAAAGCGCGTGTAGATGTATTGCAGCAGATCAGTGACAGCAACTCAGTCAACTGCACCAATATGGTAAAGGCAATGGATGCGCTGTATGAGGATTTTTATGCCGAACTGATTGCGCCGGGGAACGATGAAAATAATATTCGATCCATAATCTGCTGAAAACAGGTCGACAGACAATTTAAGAAAATAGGAATGGATATGATGATCGATATTTTAATGAATGACCGTCGCCTATTTTCAACCGACTTAGATGAAAATAATCTAAAAAGTCTGAAAAACACCTGATTGGTACATCAAGCATTATAGTGGGAGAAACCAGGACAAGCTGGAATCTGCGTTTCCGAGAGGTGAAGGATATTTCGACCTATGGACTTTCCTATGGCAGGACGGTGTACAACCGTGAAGGACGGGTTGTGGGGGTGATTGTGCTAACCTCACGGTATGAAGCACTGTTCCGTACGTTTCAGAAGCTGGTGAGCGATGGTGTCAAAGTTTACATTCTCGACCAAAACGGCATCATCATTTTTCATACACCAATCCCAATCGGATTGGGGAACTGGGCTTTGATATGAAGATGTTTCGGAAAAGAGTATGGAAGGAATTCCTATAAGATCATACAGCGTTCCGGAAGAAACATTCTTCTTACCAACTATCATGATGGATCCAGCGGATGGACGTTTGTGGAAGAGCAGAATATGGACGACTTGCTTTGGGACGGAATCAAAACCATGCGGAATTGCCTGTTGGTGGTACTGGTCGGATGCGTTGTGGCAGCCAGTATTGCCCTATTGAGGGGAGAAGGATTGCGCAAGTGCTATCCGATTTTACGGAAGAGATCAGTGATATGTCGGTGGAGAAACTGGGAGAATTGCCGGTACAGGATGAATACGAGGAAACGTATGTGCTGGCACCGCATTTAATGGAATGATCCGTCGAATCGGAGATCTCATTGAAGATATCCGGATTCATGAGCAGAGAAAACAACGTACCGAGTACGATTTTTACAAGCGCAGATCAACCCGCATTTTCTGAATAATACTTGCTGTCGGTGAAGAGTCTGATTGCGGTGCATCAACCGGAGAGAGCATACCGGATGATGAACGAGCTGGTTGAACTGTTGCATATTCCGGCTACACCGAGATCCAGTTCGTGACATTGCAGGAAGAACTGCATTTAATGCGCAGCTATCTGTCGATCAT